>BNJT01002218.1_pt1:0-902500 | contig 1892824 bp, 1703 predicted proteins | sample 8540491 | NCBI WGS metagenome assembly BNJT01 (sample SAMD00202455, study PRJDB9452) | human saliva metagenome | host: Homo sapiens | reverse complement strand
TTCCACCCTTAACAGCATTACCATATACCAATGGGATACGATAGTAGCCAGGAGCAGAAATCAAGTAGCTGTTAGCAGTGTTCTGGATAGCATCACCGCCATTAGTATTTGACAAGTTGTAGTAGTTGCCTGCTGCACCTTTCTCTGTTGCAGTCTGCAATACCTTATTATACTCTGTGAGGCGATCTTTCAAGTCAGCCTTTGTAATAGTTGCTCTACCAGACTCAGCATTTGCACCACCTTCGCCATTTTCCTTAGACATTGCTGTCAACCAAGAAGGTTTATTGGTACCCAAGTTAGTCCAACTGTCAGTTGCACGGTCATACTCCTCGTAGCCAACAGCCTTCCATTTAACAGGCTGCTTGTTCCATCAGGAGCAATTCTGTAACTTGTTACAAGATAGTCATTAGACTTGTCTTGATTGTATGCTACGTTTGCTGGGTTTGTTGTTTCAAGTGTATATTCCCATGTTGAGTTCTTCTCGCTAAGCTTATAAGTCTTGGTAGTACCAGCTAACCATGAGCCCTTTAGTGTACTTTCAATTTTAGAACCATCAGTAAACTCAACATATACAGTAATATTCTTACCTGTAAGCTCTTGAGGAATCATATAGAAGGTATAGTTGTCACCATCATTACCAGTAAGCACTGCGTTAGGGTTCTGATTAGTGCTAACAGCAAGCCCTTCAAGCTTAAAGGTTTTAGCGTCACTCAAATTCTCCCATTTAGCACCAGTACCATCAAACTTGTCAGAAAGTGTATATTTACCTTTGCTCAAAGCATTGCGGATCTCAACCTTACTGATAGTCTTGTTGATAGAAAGGTTTTGACCAACAGCAAATTTGATAGCAGTCAGTGCATGACGGAAATCTAAGTCAGTTCTTGGAGCAGTACCCTGAACAGAATAGTGTACATGACCAGAACAAGCAGTCATCAAGTCCTTCTGGTTAGTTACTTCTGTTTCATCCTCAAACTCAATATAAGGGCTACCCTCATAAGTCTCTGGAGAAAGCTTAATCTTAGTATACTCATTCTTAACCTGTGGGAATACAGCATAAAAACGAGCGTGAGGAATTGCCCAACTCCACTTTCTTGGAGTAACAAGCTTACCATTACTCAAAGTTGGCTCATTGTAGAACCACTCAGGCTTAGTAGTGATATTAGCTTCTGTTGTACCACGATGACCAGAAGCAGAGAAGTTCTCTGTAATGTTTTTAATAACATTAGCACGTGTCTGAGCATCTGCCTGAACAGGATTGACACCCTCTGCAGTTGTCTCAATAATGCAGAGATTTTCAGCGTCAGCACCCTTAACATCCAATTTCTGTGGTGCAAGATCTTCTGATGAAAGATAAGGATTAATTGCTCCACGTGTCAAACTTCCACCGCTTACAGCAATAGCACGTGTTTGAACATCGTTCACACCAAATGAAACTAATGCATCATTATCTCCGTTATTCTCATTCAAGTTGTCATTATCGACACAAGAAAACATTGTCAAAGTAGCTACACCAGCCAACAACAATGTTGATAATTTATTTTTCATACTTCGTTTAATTTGAAATATTTTAGGTTTAACTTTAGTGAGATGACTATCCTTCAAGGTCAGTATCTTCGTCATCCTTTTCTGCTTCTATCACTGTTATGCTGCCTCCTGCATCACCTCCAGGGCGTACATTAGGGCTAACAGCCATGATGAAACTCTTTTCAGCCAATTCAAAAACCTTGGTACAAGGCTTGATATAAACCTCTTTTACAAGTTGTCGTTTTGTTTCCATTTGTAGAATGTAATATTTAATTATATCGTTTACTTGAATATACAGTTTGTAGAATCTGTGGTTATTAAAGATTGTAGAAAGAATATTTCATCTGATTATCCTGTCAGATAGAAAAAACGTTCTGATTTTATATTACTATGTATAGCAACCTTTTCTTAAAAAGCAGTGCAAAGATATAAATCTTTTGCGAATTATTAGCGTTTTTTAAAATAAAAGTGTATAATAATTTGACGTTTAATAGAATTTTATAGACAAAACAGTTAATTCTTTATATGTAAAGAGTAGTGTTTGTAAAGATTGAGTGAAAATAATTAAATTCACGGTTTTTGCATCTATTCTTTCTTTAATAAGGAAAAAACTATTAACTTTGTCAATTACATCAACTTATTATGGTATATTTCATCAAGCGATTTATAGTTTGGCTAAGACGTGTGCGCTACTCCAGAGGATTCGGCGTACAGTCACCTTGGGCATATCGTTTTATTCGTTATGTGGTGAATGAACATTATCCTTATTATAAGTATGAACAGCTTGCTGAGCAGGTTTATGGGATTGATAAGACAACTCGTAAACTATGCAAGTTTTACTTCCGTTTAGCGAATTATCAGCAAGCTCACACATTTGTAGATTGTTATCCAACCTCTTCTTGCTACAAGATTTATGTAGATGCAGGTTGCCAGAAGGCCAACTATCATAGGATAGCAGAAGCGACATCAGAAGAGGAACTGATACGTTTATTCTCCAACATTGGTGAGTATAGTATGCTGCGTGTACCTCTTGTTGCAAACTATCGTACCGTTGTTGATAAGGCATTGGACCATTTACCTTCATCAAGTGTGTTGATTATAGAGAATTTTAAGCGAGACAAAGAAGCTCAGAAATACTGGTCAGAGCTTATATCAGATTCGCGCACAGGTGTTAGCTTTGATTTATATTATTGTGGGGTATTGTTTCTGAATAATGATATGGTAAAGCAATCATATATAGTAAATTTTTGAAAATACAAGGTTAAACTTTAGAAATGTAATACTATTATGAAGATATATACGAAGACAGGTGACAAGGGTATGACCTCCTTATGTGATGGTAGTCGCTTATCGAAAGATGATATGCGTATAGAAGCATATGGAACATTAGACGAATTAAATGCGAATATAGGTTTACTTATCTCGTTACTGCAAGCAGATACCTTAAAAGAAGGAGATACTTTTGTCAGCTTAATTGATTTTTTGGTGGAAATTCAAGAAGAACTCTTGTAATTGGTGGGCAACTCGCCTGTGCAGAGATAGAGGAAGACGACCGTTTTTGCACACAAAAACTTATTAAGGAGATAGAAACAAATATCGATAAACTCTCATCCCAACTCCCTGTACAGCATCATTTTGTTCTACCAGGAGGAACTCTATCAGCTGCTCAAAGTCATGTTTGTCGTACGATTTGTCGCCGTGCAGAACGTAGGATTGTAACACTATCCCATATCGCAATAGTTTCACCTGAAATCTTTAAGTTTGTCAACAGATTATCAGATTATTTCTTCATTTTGTCACGTTATTTGAATAATGATAGTAGTTTAAGTGAAAAAACATGGAAAAATACTTGCAGATAAGAAAATAAATGTTACTTTTGCACGCACTAAGAATCATGTAAAAAAATAAGAATATGTATTGGACACTTGAATTGGCCTCTAAGCTGGAAGATGCTCCATGGCCTGCAACAAAAGATGAGCTGATTGACTATGCAATGCGATCAGGTGCACCACTTGAGGTTCTTGAGAATCTTCAAGAAATTGAAGACGAAGGAGATGTCTATGATAGTATCGAGGATATTTGGCCTGACTATCCTTCAAAGGACGATTTCTTGTGGAATGAAGACGAATATTAAAGAATAGAAAAGAGGTTGTAACGTAGCGTTACAATCTCTTTTTTATTGTTGTTAGTGGGAAGCAAAAGCCCAATTAATAGCTCATACTAATATGTATATGAGTCTTTTATTGTATCTATAGTATTTGTTATTGGCTTAACTTTTTATGCGCACAGACTCAGATAGAGATAAAACGATTGCTTTTGCTATTTGAAATTATATGACAAAACAATCATCTTTGTTGGTCGTTTTTTATCGAAACACTAAGGTTTTTGCCTTTCTTGCAACTCTTTTATAATCAGTAATTTATAAATTTGGATTGCAAGAGGTGCTTAATTGGACTTCAAAAGGGCGTTAGTTAGGTCTCAAAAGGGCATCTTTTGCAAGCTAATTGGGTGTCTTTTCAAAGCTAAAAGCGCATCATTAAAAATCTGACACGTGAAATTTATTTACAACCATCACTTATGTATACATTCTTTCTTTGGCAAGGAAGATGTAGAAGGGTAGAAGTGTGGTAGACCTTTCTTATCAGAGGTTTTCCTTTCTATATCCATATGCTCTTTAATATTTATACGTATAGAAAGCAATAATTCAACCAGACATACGTTATAGAAACGTGTTTAAACGTTTAATACTCATATTTCCACTTGCTTGCCTGATAGGAAACCCTGTCAAGGCACAGTACGATCCGTCTTATAGTCACTATTGGGCGATGGAGCCATCGTTTAATCCAGCTACAGTCGGAAAGGACAACAAACTGAATGTTGTGGGTGCATACGCCCTCGACTTTGTAGGTTATGAGCACAATCCAAACACTTTCTATGTTGGAGCAGACATGCCTATCTATTTTATGAAGCAATATCATGGTGTGGGCATTTCTATTTTGAATGATAAGTTAGGAGCCTATGTTCATCAGCGTGTATCGGGGCAATATGCTTTTCGTAAGGACCTTTGGGGTGGAATGCTATCTGCAGGTGTTCAGGTGGGTATGCTATTTGAAAAATTAGATGGCTCTAAGTTAGACCCAGAAGAGTCAAGCGATCCAGCTTTAGCACAAGGAGAAGTCAACGGTCATGGACTCGATTTGGGTGTTGGAGTTTATTATACGCATAAGAACTGGTATGTTGGCGCATCTGTTCAGCACCTCAATGCGCCCTTAGTAGATTTGGGAGAGACCAATGAATTACAGATAAATCGAACATATTATTTAACGGGTGGATACAATATTAAATTACGAAATCCGTTTCTTACTATACCGACTTCTGTTCTGGCACGGTATGATGGCGTAAACTATCGGGCTGATATCACCGCTCGATTAGTCTACACACACGAGAAGAAAGTACTTTACGGAGGAGTCTCTTATAGTCCAACAAACTCAGTGACAGCCATGATTGGTGGAACATTCCACGGAATTAACTTGGGTTATAGCTATGAGATGTACACGGGTACAGCAGCTTTCAAGAATGGTAGTCATGGGCTGTTTGTCAGCTATCAAACCGATATAAACCTGCAGAAGAAAGGTAGGAACAAACATAAAAGCGTAAGATTTCTATAGAAAGATATAATGAAAATGAAGAAAAGTATAGTTGCCATTTGTCTTGGTGCACTCGTCTTGGGAACATTGACAGGCTGTTTTGCTGGTAAGTCAACCGCTTCGTCAGGTCGTGGAGGTGAGGTCACTGGCGTTGGTGGAGGTCGTGCCTTCCGCGAACCAGCACCTTACGGCATGACACTTGTCAAGCGTGGCTGGTTAAGAATGGGTTTGGAAAAGCAGGACTCCCTATGGGGTAAGAAGACACCTGTAAAGGACATCTCTGTTGATGGATTCTGGATGGATGAAACAGAGGTGACCAATTCCGAGTATAAGCAGTTTGTAGAGTGGGTTCGTGATTCTATTATCCGTACCCGTTTGGCAGACCCTGCATATGGTGGTGATGAAAGCTATATGATTACAGAAGACAAGAATGGCGATCCTGTCACACCACATTTAGACTGGAATAAGCGACTTCCTCGTAAGCCTAATGAGGATGAGCAGCGTGCTTTCGAGAGCCTTTATGTAACTAATCCAGTAACAGGTGAGAAGAGTATTGATGGCAGACAGTTGAACTATCGTTATGAAATTTATGATTATACATCAGCTGCCCTTCGTCGTAACCGTTTGAATCCACAGGAGCGTAATTTAAATACTGATATCACAGTCGACCCTAATGAGGTTGTGATGATATCAAAGGATACAGCTTATGTCGATGAAAACGGCGTTATTCACAGCGAGACCATCAATCGTCCGTTGACAGGTCCTTGGGACTTCCTCAATACCTATATCGTTAATATCTATCCAGATACAACTTGTTGGGTGAATGACTTCCGCAATTCAGACAACGAGATTTATCTCCGTAATTACTTCAGTAATCCAACTTATAACAACTATCCTGTAGTAGGTGTAACATGGGAGCAGGCTAATGCTTTCTGTGCTTGGCGTACGGAGTATCTGCTTAAAGGCTTGGGAAAAGAGGCGCGCTATGTACAGCGTTATCGCCTTCCTACAGAGGCAGAGTGGGAGTTTGCGGCTCGTGGAAAGAATCAAGATGAGTTCCCTTGGGATAATCAAAACGTTAAGAATGGTAACGGTTGTTTCTATGCCAACTTTAAACCAGACCGTGGAAACTACACCAAAGACGGTAACTTGATTACAAGTAAGGTGGGAATCTATGGTGCAAACTCTAATGGTTTGTATGATATGGCAGGTAATGTTGCCGAGTGGACAAGTACCATTTATACAGAGGCTGGTGTTGATGCGATGAATGACCTCAATCCACAGTTAGACTATAAAGCAGCCAAAGAAGACCCATATCGCTTGAAGAAGAAGAGTGTTCGTGGTGGTAGCTGGAAGGATCCAGAGAGCTATATCCGCAGTGCTTGGCGTACTTGGGAGTACCAGAACCAACCACGTAGCTACATCGGTTTCCGTTGTGTTCGTAGTCTTGCAAGCTCTTCAAGTGAGGCAGCTAAAGAGAATAAGAAAAGCAGTAAGAAAAAGAGAAGATAAATGACACAGTACAGTAAATACAATCTCATATACCATCTGCAGAAGTGGATGGATAGTGTTCCTGGACAAACGTTCCTAAACTATGGTTATAGTTGGGGTGCGTCAGTGGTTATTCTTGGAGCTTTGTTTAAGTTGACCCACTTGCCGGGAGCTAATATTATGCTTTACTTCGGTATGGGTACTGAGGTTATCGTGTTCTTCCTCTCGGCGTTCGACCGTCCATTTGATAAGACGGATGATGGTCGTGAACTCCCAACACATGTTACTGAGGAACTTCTTGATGACAACGAAAATATAGTAGAACGCCCCGCAGTTGTGCCACAGCCACAATATGCTGCTGCAGAGAACACTGCACAGAGTGTTCAAGAGGCAATGCCTTCAGCTAATGATATCGCTGCAGCCGTTGTTAGTCAGCAGAGTAAGGCTATCACAGATGCACAACAGCAGACACCAGAGATGGTAGAAGCACAGACAAACTATGTTGCTGCATTGCAGAATCTGACTGAGATGTTGGGCAAGGTGAACGACCAGAGTCAGCGTTTGACACGTGATAGCGAAGAGATGGAGAACCTTAATCGTACCCTCACAGGTATCGCTAAGGTTTATGAGATGCAACTTAGGAGTGCCAGCCAGCAGATAGGTACAATCGACCAGATTAATGATCAGACCCGTAAGATGGCACAGCAGATAGAGCAACTCAATAGTATCTATGCTCGAATGATTGAGGCAATGACTGTTAATATGCGTGTGGCAGCACCTGGTGTTGCCCCTCAGCAGTCTACACCTGAAAGCTTGTAATGATGAAATATGGTAGGGAAGGCGTCTGTTTTTAGCGTCTTCCCACTACAAATAATAGAATTAATGGCTATTAAGAAGAGAAAGATTTCCCCACGCCAGAAGATGATTAACCTTATGTACGTCGTCCTCATGGCAATGTTGGCATTGAATATCTCAACCGAGGTACTCAATGGCTTCTCTGTTGTTGAAGAGAGCCTGAACCGTACGACGGGGAATTCATCTAAGGAAAATGATGCTATCTTTGGCGAACTCGACCAGATGATGCGCAAGAATCCACAGAAGGTAAAACAGTGGTTTATGATGGCGTCTACGGTCAGAGAGATGAGTGATTCCCTCTATAACTATGCACAAGCGCTGAAAGTAGCCATCGTTCGTGAGGCTGACGGTGAGAAAGGTGACCCCTTAAATATCGAAGGAAAGGATAATATTGAGGCTGCCAGTTACATTATGTTGAACCCAGCCAATGGACAAGGGCATAAGCTTTATGAGGCTATCAATAGCTATCGAGCACGTATATTGCAGTTTGTAACAGACCCACGACAGAAGAAGATTATTGCAAGTAACCTTTCTACGGAGGTACCTCACCATTCAATGGGTAAGAACTGGGAAGAGTATATGTTCGAAAATATGCCTGTTGCGGCAGCAGTAACGCTTCTCTCTAAGTTGCAAAGCGATGTTCGCTATGCTGAAGGTGAGGTGTTACACACCTTGGTGGCTAATGTCGGTTTAAAAGACATACGCGTTAACAAGCTTCAGGCATTCGTTGTGCCAAGTCAGACACGCCTTTATCCAGGTGAGACAATGACTGCACAGATGTTTATGGGGGCTGTAGACTCTACACAACAGCCACAGGTCTTTGTTAATGGACAACTTATTAAGGGCAACCAGATAACTGTGAAAGCAGGTGCACCTGGTAAACATACCTTGAGTGGATACATCCTTATCAAGGACTTAACAGGTAATGTGTTGCGTAGAAACTTCTCACAAGACTATTGGGTGACGGGTGGTCCACAGCCAAAAGAGTATATCAGTCCTCAAGGAATGCAGAAGGTTCCACCTTTCGATGGAATGGCTACTATTGCAGCAGACCTGATGAACGTACTCTATGCAGGCTTTGATAACCCAATCACCATTAGTATTCCTAATACTTCTCAGCATGATGTGCAAGCTACTATGTCAGGAGGATCACTCGTAGCAAGGGGTGGTGGCCATTTTATCGCACGTCCTTCAGCAGTTGGTCAGCCTGTAACGATCTCTGTATCTGCTAAGGGTCGCAAGATTGGAGAATACCAGTTCCGTGTGAGAAAATTGCCGGATCCATCGCCATATATCGCTATGGGTGCTGATAGATTTAAGAGTGGAACTCTCTCAAAGGCAGCACTTATGTCTGCACCAGGCATTCAGGCTGCTATTGATGATGGCTTACTCGATATTCCTTTCAGTGTAACCAGCTTCCGTGTTGTCTTCTTTGATAATATGGGTAACGCTGTACCGCTTGCAAGTAACGGTGCTTCCTTCTCTCCACAGCAGAAAGAACAGTTCCGGCAATTGAGCCGTAACAAGCGATTCTATATCACAAACGTTGTCGTTCATGGACCTGATGGTACCACTCGAACGCTTAATGGAAGAAATATGGAGGTTATTGTGAGGTGATAGTTGACGAGTAGACGGGTTTATGGGTTGACAAGTTGATAGATAGTGTTGATACTATATCTACTTGTAAAACACTATATCACAGCTTCTCTTTTAGTAAAGAACAAACAAAATAATAATGAAAAAGATATTTCTCATAGTCTGCACAGCCTGCTTGGCACTCTCTGTAAGTGCGCAGCCTGCTGCACGTCGTAATCAACAACAGCGTCAGTCGCCTGCTAATACGATTACAACACGTGCGCAGATATCCTTCCCTACAACTGCTCCTATGGAGGAAGATGTTGTTTGGCGACGTGATATCTATCGTGAACTCAAACTTACCGAGGATGCTAATGCTGGATTATATTATCCTACTGAACCTGTAGGTTCGCAGATGAATCTCTTTACCTACATCTTCAAGTTGATGATGAATGGTCCTAATCGTGGTGGTATTGCAGCCTATAACTATCGTATGGACGGCAATGAGATATTTACGGATTCTGCTCGAGTTAAGCCTTTGCAGTTCCTTGATAACTATCATATCTTCTACGAGCGCACCGATCATGGTATTCGCCTTGACAATAGTGATATCCCTTCGGGTGAAGTGAAAGGCTACTATCTAAAGGAGAGTGCCTATTATGATCAAGGAACAGCCACCTTTCATCGTAAGGTCGTAGCTCTTTGTCCGATTATGTATCGTGAAGATGATTTCGGAGATGGTGAAGTGAAATACCCTCTTTTCTGGGTTCGTTATGATGACTTAGCCCCATTCCTTGCTAAGCAAACTATCATGACCAGTAATCTGAATAATGCTGCAACAATGAGTGTTGACGATTATTTCACGATGAATCTCTATAAGGGAAAGATTTACAAGACAACCAATATGTTAGGTAAGACGCTCGCACAATACTGTCCTAATGATTCTGCAATGGCTGCAGAACAAAAGAAGATAGAACGTGAGTTGGTTGCATTCGAGAAGACAATCTATGGCAATCCAGCTCGTCGAGATAGCCTTGATAGTATCTCTGCGGCTAAGGAAACTGAGAAAGCCCCAAGAAAGCTTGGACGTTCTCGTCGCACAAGTCCATCGACAAGTGGTGTTAGTCGCTCTCGTCGTTCATCTTCAAGTGGAAGTGCAGGAGTCTCTCCAGCGCGGGTAACAGTTCGCCGCGAGCGTCATTAATAATTTTTTGAGTCTTCAGTAATTTTGTGTGGTAGTCTAAAGCTATTACATATATAAGACATACAGAGCAACTCTAAGTTTGTAGCAAGTAACTTGGAGTTGCTCTGTGTTTTTTCTTAAAAGTCTAAATGCAAAAAGCAAACCTTATCACCTTAAATTATGGGAATCTCTTTTTGTCCTAATTTTTCATATATTGATTTTGTAAAGACCACCAAACGGCTTGCAACTAACGCCCAATTAGCTTGCAAAAGATGCCCTTTTGAGTGCTTATTAACGCCCTTTTGAAGCCTTGTTAAGCACCTTTAAAAATCCATCTCTGCAACTATTTGATAACAAATGACTTACATAGGTACTAAAGCAGCTCGCTTTTAAGTCATTTCTTTTCCTTTTCTTTGATTATTTTGTCAATATATTTCTTTGTCTTTTGAAGCTAAATCTCACACGGAGGGAAGGAGGAAAGGGAGGTTTTATTTTTAGATTTGTAGCCCAATAGAGACACCTCTGTGTATTGTTTAAGTTCTGTTTCTTCTGCTTCTTATGTAACTTACTATGTAATAGGCTTACATTATCGCTCCATCTTTTGGAAGAACCTAAATTTCCTTAAGGTTGGTTCTGTAGAACCTACGAAGGAATCGGCCTTTAATGAGGGATAGATAAAACTTCAATAAAGGAATTTTATAGAACCAAACTTAATTAATTTTAAACAGACAATAATATCCTTACAGATTCAGTTAATGTATAAGGGTACTCGAAAAGTTGTACAATTTCGAGTCCCCCTCAGATATGTAAGCATACCTATTTTGCATGATGAGGAGTGAATTTAGTTCTTTATCATTAATACTTATGGTCATGAAGAAAATTATTTCATTGGGTTTCTTAGCCCTATCATTTCTTATTTCTGTTCCTGCCCATGCTGATGAACCATTAAAGTTTGGTGTAAAGGCAGGACTGAATGTGAGTGATTTCTACTTTGATAGTGATGTTTTTAATAAATCTAATCAGGCAGGTTGGTTTATTGGTCCTACTGTGAAGTTCACCTTGCCAGTGGTAGGTTTAGGTATGGATGCTTCTGTTCTCTATGACTATCGAGCAGCCAAACTTGATTATGCTACTATGACGCAGACCGTAAAACAACAGCAGATAGCGATTCCTGTGAATGCTCGATATTCTATTGGATTAGGTAGTGTGGCAAGTGTTTTCTTCTTTGGCGGTCCTCAGATTGCATTTAATATTGGTGAAAAAGAGTATCAGTGGAACATGAAGAGTACCTATGCATTGAAAAATAGTAACTTTAGTATCAACCTCGGTTTTGGTGTGACGGCCTTCAAACATTTGCAGGTAAGTGCCAACTATAACATTGCTTGTGGTAAGACTGGGCATGCAACTTGGAAAACAGTAACAGATGCTGCAACGTCTGTTCTCGAAAAGAAGAGTAGTCGTAACAGTTCATGGCAGTTAGGTTTAGCTTATTTCTTTTAAGTACAAATATTAAGTAACATATAAAAACATCCCATTTCATCGAGAGTGAAATGGGATTTCTTATGTGATAAAACGTTGTGTTAAGTCTGTTTCTGTGATAGGAAGGTATTAATGATTCGTTCCATCTTTGTGTATTTGCATCTTTCTTTGTAACTTTGTATTCAAACCATTGTCTGGTTTATTGTATAGTTTGCAGTGGCTGATAGGTAACAAACAATTTATAATGACTTACGCTAATATTATCTTACCCCTTCCTCTTGAAGGCTATTTCACGTATGGTGTACCCGATGCTTTGGCTTCTCGGGTAACAGCTGGTGTACGTGTGTCTGTCCCTTTGGGAAAGAGTAAGACTTATGTGGGCATTATTGCGGAATATCCTGTAAATATACCGAATCCATCGGAGAATGAGTCTGCAGGTGGGAAAAAGATTACCTATAAGAATATCATAGATGTATTGGATAACACTCCTGTACTTCTCCCACAACAACTGAAGCTTTGGCATTGGATATCTGATTACTATATGTCGCCTATCGGTGATGTCTATAAAGCAGCACTACCATCGGGACTGAAAGAGGAGTATGGTTATCGTCCTCGAACAGAACTTTACATCCGATTAGCTGATAACCTACGCCATGAACGTACACTCACACTTATGATAGATTCCATGAGGCGTGCAACGAAACAAGTGGAAGTTCTTATGGCTTATTTGCAGTTGGCTGGTGTCGATGAAATGGCGGAAATTACATCGGAAACAGTGCTGCGAGAGGTGACCAGAGAGGAGTTGATGAACGTTACTCATGCTTCTGTTGGTGTTATCCGTGCTTTACAGGATAGGAAAATATTGGTTACCTATGAGAAGGAGGTCGGTAGATTGAACAGTGGAAAGCCATCACATCCAGAGAATATAAAACCTCTAAACGAAGCACAGATTGAGGCTTATAATCAGATTCTCTTGCAAATGATGTCTCATCGTGTGACACTACTACATGGAGTGACCTCTTCTGGAAAGACGGAAATATACATTCATCTCATCCAGAAAGCACTCAATGAGCATAAACAGGTGTTATACCTCTTGCCAGAGATTGCTCTAACCGTACAGATAACAGAACGTCTGAAAGCCGTCTTTGGTGATCGTTTGGGAATATATCACAGTAAGTATAGCGATGCAGAGCGTGTGGAGATGTGGCATAAGCAGTTGTCTGATTCGCCTTACGATGTGATTTTAGGTGCAAGAAGTGCTATTTTTCTCCCATTTCATCGATTAGGTCTTGTCATTATAGATGAAGAACATGAGCAGAGTTTTAAGCAACAAGACCCTGCTCCTCGTTATCATGCTCGCTCAGCAGCGATAGTGTTGGCACAGATGTATCCTAATGCAAAGACGCTTTTGGGAACAGCTACACCCTCGATGGAAAGCTATTACAATGCGAAACAAGGTAAGTATGGACTTGTTGAGCTGACACGCCGTTATAAAGATATCCAACTTCCTGAAATAGAGATTGTTGATATAAAGGATCTTTATCGTCGAAAGATGATGACAGGTCCCTTCTCTCCGCGTCTTCTCTCTGCTGTTCGTGAGGCTTTGGGGCGTGGCGAACAAGCAATATTATTTCAGAATCGACGTGGCTTTGCGCCGATGGTGGAGTGTAGACAGTGCGGGTGGGTTCCAAAGTGTCCAGACTGTGATGTTTCGTTGACGTATCATAAGAATATGAACTACCTCTCTTGCCACTATTGTGGTTATACGATGAAGGTGCCAGAGGCTTGCCCTTGTTGTGAAAGTGAGGATATCCGTGGTCGTGGGTATGGAACGGAGAAGATCGAAGATGAAATCCGTTATATCTTCCCTGAGGCTCGTATTGCTCGTATGGACCTTGACACAACCCGCACACGTAATGCTTATGAACGTTTGATTAATGACTTTTCTACAGGGAAGAGTAATCTTCTGATAGGTACGCAGATGATTTCAAAGGGACTTGACTTTGATAAGGTGTCTGTCGTTGGAATCCTCAATGCAGACTCGATGTTGAATTATCCTGACTTCCGTGCATACGAGCAAGCGTTTATGATGATGAGTCAAGTGAGTGGACGAGCAGGCAGAAAAGGTAGGCAGGGTTTGGTAATTCTGCAGACAAAGAGTCCAGAGTTGCCGGTCATTCAGCAAGTAGTGCAAAATGATTATCAGTCGTTTTATTCCGACTTACTTACCGAGAGGCTGGAATTTCATTATCCTCCATTCTATCGACTTGTCTATGTCTATTTGAAGCATAGGGATGAAAACACGGTAAATTCAGCAGGTTTGGAATTAGGAAGTAGGCTCCGTGAAATCTTCAGTGACCGTGTGTTAGGTCCTGATAAACCTGCTGTAGCTCGAGTGAAGACCTTAAACATTAGAAAGATTATGCTAAAGTTGGAGAATGGTATTGACTATTCTCGTGTTCGCCAGTATCTTCGTGGAGCATTAGAAGCCATGTTGAAGGATAAGAGATATGGTGCTCTTCAAGTGTATTATGACGTTGATCCACTTTAGTATATAGTTTCTTGTCACTTTTCTAAAGTCTTATTCTCTAATTGGGCGGAACTTAATGTTAAGGTAGGGAATTAGCGGAAATTCCCTAATTAGGTGTGATGTTTATCTGTCTTCTGCATATAACTTATTACCATATTATAGATTTTTGTAAACTATTTTCGTGCGGTTCAAAACCAATACATGCTCTTTTGCCTTCTAAAAGACGCCTAATTGACTTGCAATAGGTGCCCTTTTGAGTTCTAATTAACGCCCTATTGAAGTCCAATTAAGCACCTTTTGTTTTGCTACTTTATAACTAATTGATTTACTGTTGGTTGCAAACCTGCTTTTTATATGTGTTTTTGCTGTTATTTTGTGATGTCTTATTTGAAGTTATGTAAGAATTTTTCAAACCCTTGTCTGCGGGATTACTGTAGTAACGGAAGAACCTTTTTTTCATATAAGAGAAGGTATGAGAAGCATCTTTTATCTCATGAATTAATAGGTTTAAGATGGATGTTAGTCAAAGTAGGGGTATAGTTCCTTAAACCCTTCAACGATGTCGTTGATGAGATTGGGATTATCTTTTAATTGCTGTTTACATATTATCAAATACGCACTCTTCATGAGGTTATAATGATGTTCAAACTCTTCTGAGTTAAAGTAAGTCTGCATATACCTACTGTATACTCGGAATCTTTTAGTTTCAAGTTCAGACTCTCCAATAGAGTTAGCACCAATAAAACCGAAGAAGCTTTATCGTCTTTTCCTGCAACCTCTTTCATAATAGCCATACAAGTCTGTATACATTCTCTGGGCTCGTTAAGTCCCGTCAAGATATTATACTTCTTATCACTATTTCTATGTGCTTTTAGATGAAACTTGACGGCATAAAAATGTTGTGTATAAACCTCTACCCACACCCAATAAGTCTGATGACTTTTATAGGACTTAAATGAATACAAAAGTTTATAAAGCAAAAAGCCTTGAGGTCCATCCCAAGGCTCATCTATTTTCTTCACAAATCTGTATGGATAATAACTCAGGCTCATTTTTTGTAGATATTTAAGTGTTGAGGTAAGCATCAATCTTCATTCTCTCAGCTTCCTCTTTTGGTACACGTACAAACCCATTCCCACTGAAGAGAACCTCTTTCTCTTCGGCAGATAAGTATCTTGCTATCCTTTGCAAGCTTTCTAATTTCTTTTTCTCTTGGTATGCTTGTTTAGAAGCAATCTTTGAAGCAAGCGTTGATATTGTTGTTCCCATAAACTTATTCCTTTCTGTTGCAAATATATGAATATTAGTTGAAAACGACAAGTAATTATGATGAAATTATAAAAGTGTAGAGGCAGTCAGAATCACTCTGACTGCCTCTTAATGGTATTAGTTGTGGAAAACGGTAGATTTATTTGTGGCTTAGAAATCAATATCAAGTCCAACACCGAGTACCTTATTGGTACGAGTGAAGATATCAGTGTTTTTGGTTGCGAGAGTCTTAGGCTGCATTGTTACAGTACCATCTGGCTGTGTCACCTGCTCCTGACTGCTTCGATAGCATCATTGTATTCCTTCTTGAAGTTTGAATAGTTGGTAAAGAAGTAAGCAATGTTGAGGTGAGCGTTCTTTGCAACCTTAATCTTTGCACCGAAACCGAAGCTGTAACTGCTCGTTACGAAGCTAAGATCGGTCAGGTATTTACCATCACCAAGTCCGTAGAGCGTACGCTGGCCACCTGCGCTGACTGTCACTGAAGGGTTGATATCCCACTCAACACCAGCAAGGAACTCTTGTGTGTTATGCTTAAGGAAGCGCTGCTTATCATTGTCCATGCGTGCATCCTTATCGAAATAGTGGTTATATCCTGCCATAACACGGAGGTTCTTCAGTACTTCATACTGTGCACCGAGTGCAAGAATACCAGGAATATCGTTTGGTGTGTTCACACCATTCTCATACTTTTTGGTGTCATCACGCTTTGTATTGTTCTCAATATTGAACTTTGTGGTAAACTCATAGCGTGCTGCGAAGTTCCATTTGCCAGTGCGATAGTCAATACCGAGGATTGGAGTGATACCCCATCCGCGCTGAGAAACCTCTAAATAGCGGTCTTTTACCTTTTCCTTGCTACTGTCCAACTTGTCTGCACCTGCGCGAACAAGCTTTGCACCAGCTGTTGCCTTCTGTGCTCCAATCGCGTATTGGTCTGCTGCAGCCTGTAACTGAGCCTTTGTTGTAGGATCGGTAGCTTTATCAGCTTGTGCACGAAGGGCATCTGCTTGGGTCTGTGCAGCAACAGCCTGTGTTTGCAATGCACTTGCCTTTTCGTTCAAAGCGTTAACCTTTGATTGGAAATAGTCGTAGAGATTTTGGTTGTTTCCACCCACATTTGCTGAAATGTTGGTGATACTACCTTGGTATTTGTTATAGATATAATTGAAACGAGCACCACCAAATACAGAGAGATTCTCGTTAATCTTATAAGCAACACCGAGTTGGAGACCGAAGTTATACTGTTGACCGCTCATATAGCTTTGAAGGCTGTAGGTCGTTGCAGGCGTTTCCTGCTGTCCAAGTAGTGCCGCAAAGGTAGGCAACTGCTGGTTGATAAGTGCTGGGAGGAGCGATACTGGACGTTCAAATGTAGGAAGACCGTCGTTGAATGTAGCCTTACCGCCGCCACCGGTTAAACCAAATCCAGCTTGGAAACTCCATTTGTCTTTATTATATGCCACCTGGAAAGATGGGAGGATAGGCACAGAAGCCTTACCTTGATAGAACTTACTGCCATCAGTTGTATTGCCACCATTCAGTTTGAAAGGATACTCATAAGGAGTGTTAGCTAATGCAGGCACACTGAAAGTAGATGTTATTTCACGTGTCTGATATACGTTCTGGAAGTTAAGAGAGAGAGATGAAAACCTTGGTCAAGGAAAGCTACACCAGCAGGGTTAAAGTAAACACCGTCAATACCAATAGCACCTACACGTGCAAAGTTACGGTTAAATGCGATGCTCTGATTGGTGTTTGTAAGCAATCCTCCGGCTTGTGTTGTTGTTGCCATTGCGAGTAATGCAGCTGCAAGGACAGTCTTCTGATACTTCATTGTTGATTCGTAAGTGTATATAAAACTTATATATTTTGGTTGCAAAGTTATGAATATTGTTCTAAACTTCCAAATTTTCGTTTGTTTTTTCTCATTTTTAGTTAAAATGTGCAGCATTAATTAGGTAGTTAAAAGGTTGAAATAAGGTTATGTCGTTAAATGAATAGAATGGGAATAGAAGAGAAACTTATCTATATGCAGGGTTTTACTATGCCATATTAGATGGTCTTGCAGAGAGTGATAAGCTAAAAGATAAAAACGATTTGATACGATGTCTATCTGTTTCCTACAAATAACTTGATTCCTACATTACAGGTGTTTGTAAACTATTTTTATGCGACTCAAAACCAATACATGCTCTTTTGGCTTCTTAAAGATGCCTAATTGACTTGCAAAAGATGCTCTTTTGGAGTCTAACTAACGCCCTTTTTGAAGTCCAATTAAGCACCTTTTTGAAATGCAGTTTTGCAATGGCTTGATAGCGAATGACTTACAAAGGTGTTGTTAATGCTCGTTTTTAGCCTTATTTTCTGTCTTTTTACGGCTTGTTTTGTAAAGAAAATTCTAAAGTCTTAAACGCTAAAATATCAAAGAAAAATAGGCTAATAACCTCCGCTTTCTCTATGTATCGATGGTGCCTTCGTTCCTTCTATTGCTTTTTAAATCTTCCTCCGTGTTTTCCCTTTTTTTTCTGTGTGGCATCATGTCAAAGTTCTAAGTTTAAGAGGTAAGCCTTATCATTTCAAATGAATGAAGCTCCTAAAAAGAAACCCCACTATGTTACTATTGTTGTAACTTAGTGAGGTCTCTTGGCGTTTATGTATCTTCCTTTTGGAAAGGAAGGGGAGAGGAGTCAGCCTTGTGGTTGTCCTCAAACTTCTATACTTTCAACTGTGGGTACTGAATACGAGTATGATACATCGCTTTCAGACGTTCGATAAGTACAGCCTTAGCAGCGGTGATGTCACGGAATGTAATAGGACAATCCGTGAAGTTTCCATCAGCAACTTGACCATCAATGAGTCGGTTTACCAATCCACTGATACTCTCTTCGGTGTATTCCTGTAGAGAACGCGAAGCAGCCTCGACGGTATCACTCATCATAAGAATAGCCTGTTCGCGTGTGAAAGGATTTGGTCCAGGGTAACGGAATAAGTCTTCGTTGACCTCCTCATCTGGATGTTCATTCTTGTAGTGTATGTAGAAATACTTAGCAAGTCCAGCACCATGATGGGTGGTAATAAACTCCTTAATCTCACGTGGGAGGTTGTATTTTTCTGCAAGTTTCAGACCTTCCGTCACATGGCTGATGATGATACGTGCGCTCTCAAGGTCGTTTAGTTTGTCATGTGGGTTGATGCCTGCCTGATTCTCGGTAAAGAATGCAGGGTTGAGCATCTTGCCAATGTCATGATAGAGCGCACCAGTACGTACCAACTGGCCCTTTGCGCCGATTCTACTGGCTATTTCTGTGGCAAGATTACCAACCGTGATAGAGTGCTGGAAGGTACCAGGAGCAACCTCACTGAGTCGGCGTAGCAGTTCATTGTTTGTGTTTGACAACTCAAACATTGTTACGGTAGATACGAAGCCGAAAGTCTTCTCGATGACCAACATCAGTGGATAGGTAAAGAGAAGGAAGAAGCCATTGACAGCAAAGTGGTAATACATGGTGCGATCAAGCTTCGAGAAATCGTCTGCCTGTATGAGTTGGAGCGATAAGTACACTGCTGCTGAGGCAATTGTGACAAGGAGTGCGGTAAGGAAGATTTGACTTCTCTTTGATAATTCGCGTAAAGAATAAATCGCCACGAGACCAGCAACAAACTGTACGATAATGAATTCGTATTGATATTTGACAGCCACCGCACAGATAAGTACCATTGTCATGTGTCCTATGAAGGCTGTTCGCGAGTCCATAAACACACGGAAGAATATCGGAGCCATACTGAATGGAAGGATATACACACTCAGAATGTTATGCTCCATCATTAAGGATGTGAGGATAGGATAGATGACTATCATCACATAAAGTAGTGAGATGGAACGTGGTTTATTAAAATAATCTTTTCTGAAAAGTGCCAAGTAGAGTGTGAAAAGGCAAATGAAGATTAGGACATAGATGGTCTGCCCGATGAAGGTAGATGTTATCTCGTCTTCAGTAGCCTTGCGTTTCTCCATTGCTTGTTCAAAGGAATTAAGCACACGATAGGTCTTTGCATCGACAATGTCACCACGGTCGATGATGCGTTGTCCCTCCAATACCATGCCTGAAGCCTGCGGAATAAGACTTAGCATGTCGTTCATCTCCGTCTCACTACGGTCTTTGTCATAGACAAGGTTTGCCTCTATGTAGTCGTTAAGATTACATTGCTGAAGTATGGAACGCTTCGGACCTAACAAAGGGTCCATGAAAAGCTGCTCATAGGCACCGAGAGTAGAGTAGGTCTTATTAATAGGTACACTCACTGCTTGCTTACCAGTTACGACACGGATATAATGGTTACTGTCCTTGGCAAGTGTAGAGTACTGTTGTGGATCAATGACTCCAGCCTCATAGATTTCGTGTAGCCGGTGGGCAATCGCATCGATATAGTCTTTTGACAAGCCTGGTATACCATCCTTGTATGCCTGCTTAAACTGTTCAATCTTCTTCTGTTCAACCGTTTGGTTAATGTTGTAATAAGGCTGGAAATGCTTTGTGATAGAGTCTTTCTCAACCTTCAACGCAGCATCAGTCTTAAAGATAGGGAAGTCGAACTTAGCAATCAACTGTCCGTACATCCATGGTTTTCCTTCGTCATAATGGAAAAGTTTACCTTGTGTACGGGGTAAAAATAGCACTATCAAAACGACGGCAACGATGATCAAGGCTACTCTTGAGACCATATTCCGCCAATAGGGGTTGCTTATGTTTTTGAATCTTATCATCTTATATATTGTTTCGTAAATGTTATAACAAGCTGTTGTAACTTGTTGCGTAATCCTCTAACAACTTGCGAAAATACTAAAAATATAGCGGATAGTCAAAAAAAAGCATTAATTTTGCAGGAAAATATAATATTTAAGACAATGGCAGAAAGAAATGTGAGAGTGCGTTTTGCTCCAAGTCCAACAGGTGCTTTGCATATTGGTGGTGTGCGTACTGCTTTGTATAACTACCTTTTCGCTCGTCAACATGGCGGCAAACTTATCTTCCGTATTGAAGACACAGACTCTAATCGTTTTGTTCCTGGGGCAGAGGAATATATCCTCGACTCTTTTGATTGGTTAGGTATTAAGTTTGACGAGGGTGTTAGCTTTGGTGGCGAACATGGTCCTTATCGCCAGAGTGAACGTCGTGATATTTATAAAAAGTACGTCAATCAGCTTTAGAAGCTGGTAAGGCATATATTGCTTTTGATACACCAGAGGAGTTGGATGCGAAGCGTAAGGAAATTGAAAACTTCCAGTACGACGCACACACTCGTCTACAGATGCGTAACTCTTTGACAATGTCAAAGGAGGAAGTTGAAAGTCTGATAGAAGATGGCCAACAATATGTTGTTCGTTTCAAGATAGAACCAGGTCAGGAAGTTCATGTTAATGATATGATTCGTGGTGATGTTTGCATCAAGACAGATATTCTTGATGATAAAGTTCTGTTCAAAAGCGCAGACGAATTACCAACTTATCACCTTGCAAACATCGTTGATGATCACTTGATGGAAATCTCTCACGTTATTCGTGGTGAGGAGTGGCTGCCAAGTGCACCATTACATGTGTTGCTTTATCGTGCTTTTGGCTGGGAAGATAGCATGCCACGCTTTGCCCATCTGCCTTTGTTGTTGAAGCCAGAGGGTAAGGGTAAACTCAGTAAACGTGATGGTGACCGCCTTGGTTTCCCTGTGTTCCCATTGGAGTGGCACGACCCTAAGACTGGTGAAGTAAGTTCAGGCTATCGTGAGAGTGGCTATTTCCCAGAGGCAGTAGTCAACTTCTTGGCACTTTTGGGCTGGAACCCTGGTACAGAACAGGAACTCTTCTCGCTTGAGGAACTTGTAAAAGCATTCGATATCACGAAGTGTTCAAAGAGTGGAGCTAAGTTCGACTATCAGAAGGGTATGTGGTTTAACCACGAATACATCCTCCAAAAGTCTGATGATGAGATAGCACAACTCTTTGCACCAATCGTAGCTAATAATGGTGTTGAGGCTACTATGGAGCAGGTGACACAGGTTGTACACATGATGAAAGACCGTGTTAGCTTCGTGAAAGAACTTTGGGAGCTTTGCTCTTTCTTCTTCATTGCACCAACAAGCTATGATGAGAAGACCGTTAAGAAACGTTGGAAGGAATATTCTGCACAGCAGATGAGCGAGCTTGCTGATGTTTTGGAGGGAATCGAAGACTTCAGTGTTGAAGGTCAGGAACCTATCGTTTTGAAATGGGTAGAGGATAAAGGCTATAAGCTTGGTGATATCATGAACGCATTCCGACTCACCCTTGTAGGTATTGGTAAGGGTCCTGGAATGTTCGATATATCTGCTTTCCTTGGCAAGGAGGAAACCTTGAAGCGTATGCACAAGGCTATTGAGGTGTTGGGATAAGCACCTTGAAAGGCTAAATTAATTGAGCCGAGTATGTATAATATAATAATGTATGTCATCCAGTTTGGTATCGCTGTGGGTAGTCTTTTCAATGAAAAGCTACGTAAGATGTGGCGAGGAGAACAGGAGGCTGTGCGGATTTTACGTGAGAAGGTGGAGCCAGACGCTCAATATGTTTGGTTTCATGCTGCTTCATTGGGCGAGTTCGAACAAGGTCGCCCTTTGATAGAGCAGATACGAAAAGACTATCCGCAATATAAGATTCTGCTTACTTTCTTTTCTCCTTCAGGTTATGAGGTGAGGAAGAATTATGAGGGCGCAGACATCATCACCTACCTTCCTATAGATACGGTGGGCAATGCACGCAGATTCCTACGTGCTGTTCGTCCTGTCATGGCGTTCTTTATCAAGTATGAATTCTGGTATAATTACCTGCATATCCTGCAGTATCGTAATATACCAGTCTATAGTGTGTCAAGCATTTTCCGTCCAGATCAAATCTTCTTTAAGTGGTATGGTCGTGGTTATGGTCGTGTCTTGAAGTGCTTTAGCCGTTTCTTTGTTCAGAATGAGGAGAGCAAGGAACTCCTGAATAAGATAGGAATCTCTGACGCTGTTATTGTGGGTGATACTCGCTTCGACCGTGTTCTGCAAATCAAGGAAGCAAGCAAGAGACTGCCTTTGGTGGAGAAATTCGTCAATAGGGATGCTATTGATAGAAAGAAAGTCTTTGTGGCTGGATCATCATGGCAGCCTGATGAGGAAATCTTCCTTAAGTACTTTAATGAGCATAGGGACTGGAAACTTATTATTGCACCGCACGTTATCGGAGAAGATCATCTAAAGACTATCCTCTCACTGATAAAGGATAAGAAGGTAATACGCTACACACAGGCAACAGAAGAGAATGTTGCTGATGCAGATGTATTGATTATCGACTGTTTTGGTTTGTTGTCTTCGATTTATCATTATGGTGATGTCGCCTACGTCGGTGGTGGTTTCGGTGTAGGAATCCACAATGTTCTTGAGGCTGCTGTGTGGGATATGCCAGTTCTCTTTGGTCCTAATAACAAGCATTTTGCTGAAGCACAAGGACTCTTGCGTGATGGTGGTGGCTTTGAAGTTTTTGACTTTGAAAGTTTTAGTTTGTTGATGAATCACTTAGCTGAAGATGAAGAATATCGCTCTGCTTGTGGTTCTTTGGCAGGTACTTATGTCGAGAGTTTGGCAGGTGCTACAAATAAAGTTCTAAGCAACGTAAAGTTATGAAATATCAGATAACATGTGATAACTGTGGAACACAGTTTATTGTTGAGGCTGAAGAAGGACAGACAATCGAGTGTACTTGTCCTCATTGTCATGGTGTCATGGAGGTTACATTACCTTTGGTGAGTGCTGGTCAGCAGTATGAACAACCTACAGGCTTTACCCCACAGGCACAGCAGGTACAAGGAGAAACGCACAAGAAAGACAGCAATGCAATCCTTTGGGGCGTTGTTATCGGTCTACTTCTATTGGCTGGTGGTGTAGGTGCTTATTTCACTTTCGGCTCTTCTTCGCCAGAAACACCTGTGACTGATAGCATCCCTAATGATACGATTCCATATGAATCTCCTATTCAAGTAGAGCAAACTCCATCTGTTGATACTGTGGCAACAGCTCCAGCAGAGCCTGAGCAGAAGGAAGAAGAGCAAGTTGAAGAACAGCCAGAAGAAGGCACCGATACTATTGCTGTACCGGGACACGATGAGTAACTTCAACGATACACATAACGAATAAAACAGAAATATATACATGGGAAAGATTATTTTAACAGGTGACCGCCCTACAGGTAAACTTCACTTGGGTCACTACGTGGGTTCTCTCCGCCGTCGTGTGGAACTTCAGAACCTCGGAGACTACGATAAGATGTTTGTCTTTATGGCAGACGTACAGGCATTGACAGATAATGCTGACAACCCAGAGAAGATTCGACAGAATATTATTGAGGTAGCTTTAGATTATCTCTCTGCTGGCTTGAGTCCAGAGAAATGTACACTCTACATACAGAGTCAGATTCCTGAAATAGCCGAACTGACCACTTTCTTGATGAATCTTGTCAGCGTGAGCCGAGTTCAGCGTAACCCAACGGTGAAGACTGAGATTAAGATGCGCAACTTTGAGGCTAATATCCCAATGGGCTTCTTTGCTTATCCTGTTTCTCAGGCTGCTGATATTGCAGCTTTTAAGGCTACTACTGTCCCTGCAGGTGAGGACCAAGAGCCTATGTTGGAGTTGACACGTGAACTCGTACGTCGCTTCAATCAGATTTATGCACCAGTACTCGTTGAGCCTGCTATTATGTTGCCAGAGAACGCTACGGCACGTCGTCTGCCTGGTACAGATGGTAAGGAGAAGATGAGTAAGAGTCTTGGTAACTGTATCTATCTCTCTGACGACGCTGACACAGTATGGAAGAAGGTGAAGACAATGTACACTGACCCAACTCACTTGAACGTGTCTGACCCAGGTCATGTTGAGGGTAATGCTGTGTTTACTTACCTTGATGCCTTCTCAACCGATGAGGACTTCGCTGATTTCTGGCCAGAGTTCCAGAACCTTGATGAGTTGAAAGCTGCTTATACAGCCGGTGGTATCGGTGATATGAAATGTAAGAAGTTGCTCAATAGTGTATTGAACAAGATGTTGGACCCAATCCGTGCGCGCCGTCGTGAGTACGAACAGGATATTCCAGAGATCTATAATATCCTCAAAAAGGGTTCATTGGAGGCACGAGAGACCGCTGCCAAGACAATGGATGAGGTGCGTGCAGCTATGCAGATTAACTATTTCGAGGATACCGACTTGATTCAGAGTCAGGCTGAGCGATTCAGACAGAAGTAAGTCTTTAGCTCTGCTTTAAAGTCATATAGCAGTCTTATTCCATCTTTTTATAGAAGGAATAAGACTGTTTTTTTGTGTCTAATAGTCTTGCAGTTAGTACTTTTGATTAAGTTTTCTTACCTGCTCTAACGTATGTGCGAACGCCCCGCACGTATGGTGCGGACGCCTAACACCATTGGTGCGGAGGCTTAGCACGCTACAATAAGTCCTAATTCTTCGAACGATTTATTGGTCGGAAAGAACCATATTACTAAAGGTTAATCATTTTCTTAAGTCTAAGTTATTATTTATATTGAGTGGAGGGGGGTAGATGAAGAATCCCTTTTCGTCTGATAGTCAGTAGAGTTTACATTCGCCTTGATTAAAATTAATGATTATTTAGAAAATATTTCTTAGCATAATTTGTGTCAAATAAAAAAAGTCCCTACATTTGCCTATATCAACCTAAACAATATATAACATCGGCAAATGGCGTTCTGCGGAAAGGGGAATAATACCTCCTCTCGTAATAAGCCATTAATATCGTGAACATAAATAGAATATCATATTAATAATTTTATATCCTTTCGTGCTGCTGTAGGCATGATACTCTTTGTCAACAGTTTGCGGAGGAACTAAACAATCTTTACTATTAAAAGTTAGATGCGCATGATTTTACACATCAAGCCAATCGGTTTTACGTTATGTATGGGTGTATCTTTCTTGATGCCTACGCAAGGATTTGCAGTGCCAAAACTGCCTGTTCAAAGCGTACAGCAATCAGGGAAATGCACGGGTATTATTCTTGACGAACAAGGAGAGCCTATCATTGGTGCCACTGTTCAAGTGAAAGGTACAAGTAATGGAGCTGTTACTGATTTAGACGGTCGCTTCTCTTTATCAAACATTCCTCCTGGTAGTATTATTGTTATTAGCTACATTGGTATGGACACTAAGGAGGTGAAATGGGATGGTCAGGAAATTAAAGTGACGTTAAAGGAGGAACAGCATGCTCTCAACGAACTTATCGTGACAGGTTATGGTGGTCAACAGAAGCGTGCTACGTTGACAACAGCTATCTCTAAGATGGATAATAAGGTGTTAGATGCGGCAGCTTTCTCAAATGTCGGTAGTGCGTTGCAGGGTAGTGTGACAGGTCTTCAGGTTGTCAATAGCTCTGGTCAGCCAGGTACTGCGCCTTCTATCACCTTGCGTGGTGGTGCTTCTATCACAGGAAGTGCTCCTGCATTGATTATCGTTGACGGAGTAGAGCGTACTTTGTCAGAGATTAACCCATCTGATATCGAGTCTATTGAAGTCTTGAAGGATGCGGCGTCAACTGCAATTTATGGTGCGAGAGCAAACGGTGGCGTAATCCTTGTTACAACAAAGCGCGCTCAAGCAGGAACTTCCAGCATTAATTATCGTCTGAAAGTGGGTGCCAACTTCAAGCGTGATGACTATAAGTTCATGAATGCCCGTAACTATCTTTACTATAACCGAATGGGCTTCAAGCGTTATGCTGATGCTATGGAAGGACACGGAAGGGCTGCTAATGTCGATGCACAGAATGGGTATTCTGGTCGTGGATATACTGATTACACTCCACGTACGGATGTTATGTATTACGATGCAACCAATCCTGAGCACCAAAGACTGCTAACTGAAGAAGGATGGGAGGTTATGGACGACCCTTACTATGGTGCAACAAATGGTGCAAAGCTTATCTTTAAGGATTATGGAGGTCTTTTAGAAGATGCAATCTACCATAATCAAACCCTTACACAAGACCATTATCTGAGCTTCAGCGGTGGTAATAACATGGGTTCTTTTGTAGCTTCATTAGGTTACTATAATGAGAATGGTGTTGTACGTAATACTTCCTTCCGTCGTTTCACTGGTAGCGTGAAGGGTGATTATCAAATCAAGCCTTGGCTGAAGGTGCGTGCTGGTGCACAATACACCTGGTTTACGAAGCCAGATAGTTATTTTGGCTCATGGAGTTCTTTGTTCTATCGTACCCGTTCACAGCGTCCTACATGGAATCCTTACCTTGCTGATGGTTCTCCAGCACCAGGTTGGAGTAGCTCAGATGGTAATTATATGTATTGGAATGATAAACTCACGATGGAGAATGGTTCACGTTCAGAAACCTTCAACATAGGTTTTGACTTGACATTAATACCTAAGCATCTGAAGATGTCAGCCAATGGATCTATTTATCATGTGCTGAATCAGAATGAAAGCTTCAATAAAGCTTATTACACACAGAGCAATCCTAATAGCATCAATACGACACGTCGCGCATATGCTTATATGATGAAGGATACACAGATACAGCTTAATACGATATTGAATTACTTTGATACGTTTGCTGAGCATCATAATGTCGACTTCATGTTGGGTGCGGAGTATTATGATTATAACTACTTCTGGATGAATGCTTCTACAAAGAATTCACCTACAGATGATATCCCTACACTCAATGCTGGTGCTGATAAGGATAGCAATCCAAAGTCTGAGAAGTCTGGTAATCGTATCGAGTCCCTCTTCGGACGCTTCAATTATGATTACAAACAGAAGTATTTGTTCAGCTTTACTTTCCGCTATGATGGTAACTCTAAGCTAAAAGATAACCGTTGGGGTTTCTTCCCTGGTATCTCTTTGGGTTGGAACATGATGGAAGAAGACTTCTGGAAGGAGTCTAAGTTGTCGAATTTTATTAGCAATATCAAACCTCGTATTAGTTATGGTAGCAATGGTAATGTGAGTGGTATTGGTGATTTCTATATCTATGGAATCTATGATCAACTTACAAACTATCATGGTAACACTGCTTTCTACGATCGTTCGCTTGTGAATACAGCCTTAAAGTGGGAGCAGAGTCATACGTTTGAGGCCGGTCTTGACCTCGGTTTCTTTAAGAATCGTCTATCATTGATCCTCGATTACTACGTTCGTAATACGAGTAATCTGCTTCAGAGCGTGAGTCTTCCTTCCTACTTAGGTTTCTCTTCTATCCAAACAAACTTGGGTAAGTTGCGTAATCAAGGCTTTGAAATGGAGGTGCGTGCTACTCCTATTCACCTGAAGAACAGTTTCCGTTGGGACCTCTCTTTCAACCTCTCAACTTGTAAAGAATACGATTATTCAGCTTCCTAAGAGCGACCGTCCATTCAATCAACTTCAAGGAGTAGAGGTTGCTGCGGGCAAGGTTGGCGCTGATGGCAAGACTCCTACTAAGTGGATTGGTGGTTATCGTGAGGGTGGAACACTCGGAGAACTCTATGGTTACAGCCAAGATCACATCTTTAGAGATTGGGATGATGTAAAGGCAAATGCTAACAAACGTATTGATAACATTGCAAAGTTGTACGGTCCTGGTCTTGCTGATGAAGTAAACCCACAGACTGGAGTGCTTTATAAGAACTCAACAGGCTGGAAGGCTATTGAACTGGTGATGTTTGTTGGGAGGATATCAATGAAGATGGTATCATCAACTCACTCGATCGTAAGGTGTTGGGTAACTCAAGACCAACGGTAACAGGAGGTTGGACAAGTACGTTAAGCTATAAGAACCTCTCATTATTTGCTCGTTTCGATTACGCTTTGGGTCATACTATCTACAATGACCTCAAGGCTCGCTCTATGGGACAATATCAAGGTCAGTTCAATCTTATAGAGAATGTACAAGATATGTGGACTGAAACCAATCCTGGTGCCAGCTATCCAGCATTCAGTTATGCCGACCAGTTGAATAAGCAGAACATCTGGCGTGAAGGCTCTAAGTTCTTTGAGAAGGCTGGTTACATGGCTTTGCGTGAGATAACATTGAGTTATACCTTACCAAGAACATGGATTAAGGCAATGAAGATGGCGAATGCCAATGTTTATGTGACAGGACAGAACCTCTTCTATCTTACCCCTTATGACGGAGCTTCTCCTGAAGCAATCTTGGACGGATATGACTACGGTCGTTACCCAACTCCTCGCACACTTATCTTTGGATTAAACGTTACATTTTAATTAAGCAATGTTACTTACAATGAAAAAGTTACTATCCTATATAACAGCTGCAGCTCTCAGCCTTTCGCTGACAGGCTGTATGGACATTGAGCCAGTTAGTACTATTACCGATGCAAACTACTGGAAGAATCCTGATCAAGTACAAGCTTTCAATCAAGGACTGAGTTCTTGGATGCGAAGCTATGCTGATAAGTATATCGTCTGGGGTGAGATGCGAAGTAATATCTATAGTGGAACCTCTTTAGTGGTGAGGCTCCACAGGGTTATGAGCGTCTATGGAATAACACACTTGAGAAGAGTAGTGCGGTAGTAGGCAACTATGGAGGTCTTTATACTGGTATCAACCAAATCAATTTGATGATAGATAAGGTGAATGAAGCCGGCTATCTGACAGATGCGGAGAAGACTAACTACCTTGCCGGTGCTTATGGTATGCGTGCTTTCTTGTATTTTCAGTTGCTCCGTACCTATGGTGATGTTATTGTTTATCTACAGCACACGGAGGGCAAGACTATTGACTTAGGTAAGGTTGCCCGTAAGCAGGATGCAGCTGCTGACGTAATGAAGCAGATTAAGGCAGATATCTCGGCTTCAGAAACCGCTTATAACAATAACTATAAGTTCACCAACGGTCGTACTTATTGGTCACTTGCTGCAACCAAGATGCTTAAAGGTGAGGTATATCTGTGGAGTGGAAAGCAGATGGGTGGTGGTGCAGCAGATTATCAGACCGCCCTTGCTGCTTATCAAGAGGTTCAGAATAATGCCGATGTAAGTTTGCTTGACAACTTTGAAGATGTCTTTGCATATGATAACAAGGAGAATAAAGAGATTATCTATGCACTCCATAATCGAGAGAATGAAACTTCTTTGTGGGGCGGACTTTACACTTCACTCGTAATGAACAAGCAGAATGTAGGTGCTTATCGTCTGCATAACGATGCTGGTCAGGCAATTCAGTTTAGTGAGTCTCATAATTTGAACTTGCGTTTAGGTAGTGGTGTAATGCGTTTCCCACTGGATAAACGTTTGTGGACTAAGCTCTATACAAATGATAATGACAAGCGTAAGAAAGCTTCTTTGGCGGATGTTTATCAGGCTTCTGATGGTTCATACGTTGGTAATATCTGTAATAAGTTCCATGGAACATTGATTGCTGGTAGTTCTGCCACATCATGGTATGACGATCAACCGATCTATCGTTATGCAGAGTGTTTGCTTGGTATTGCTGAGGCTAAGGCTTTCTTAGGTCAGGACCCATCAACTGAAATCAATCAAGTTCGTCGTCGTGCATACGGTGCAACCTACTTCAATGCTCATACAGAGGTGCAATATCCAAATGATGTAAGTACTGGAGGAAGTACCGCACTGACCAACTTCTATAACGATAACCCATTTGTTGGTGGTGATGAGGATCCAATAGAAGCTATCCTTAAAGAGCGTATGCGCGAGTTCTTGTTTGAAGGAAAGCGTTGGCATGATATTCGTTTGGTTGATAAGGCTACAAAGTATTCAACTGCAAGTGCCGACCGCTTGTTGTGGCCTATTGATGAAACAACGAAGTCAACCAATGCAGAGCTGAAACAGACTCCAGGCTACGGAGATTAATTCAAAAGACCATTAAGTTTTATTTTATAGGGGAAAGTACGGGAGAGTGTTCTCGTCTTTCCCCCTTTCTTTTGCAGGTAATTAGCAAGATGCTCTGTTTTCTATTAGTACTATTAGGCATACATTATGTGTATTAATTGTTTGTTCGTGTCTTGCCATAGGTTATGATGTTTTTTATATACCATCTTCAAATCTTGTGTTGATGCCCCGCACATATGGTGCTCATGCTCCGCACCAATGGTGCTAAGCATGAATTAAACTACTCATATGCCCATTTATTCTAAGAATAGACTTGTTTATTGTCAGTTGGTTTACTAACTTTTAGGTATTGCACGCTCTATAGAATATTAATACCTTTGTATCGATAGTTGAATACATATTTTTTACTTAAGACTCTATTCGTTGTAGCACGGAGTCTTTAAACTACAAGTTAGATGAAGAATAACAGAAAAATACTTATCTGCACAGGGGTGTATAATAGTTGTTCGTTATATAGAAAGGCGATTTGTCTAACACTTTTTTCATGTTTTTTCATGCTTAGTGGAAATGCACAAGAGGTGAATAAGCGTGATACAACTGTTGAGATGAAAGAAGTTATGGTGACAGCACGTAGCGAGATTAGGAAGTTGAAGGAGTCGGCTATGCCTATATCTGTTATAGGGCAGCGTCAGTTACAAGGTACAGCGACAAATATTAATGACGTTCTTGCGCGTACAGTTGGTGTCACAGTACGAAACACAGGAGGTTTAGGTAGTACCTCTCGCATCTCACTTCGTGGCTTAGAAGGTAAGCGTATGGGAATGTATGTGGATGAAATTCCGATGTCGCAGTTGAGTAACTTTGTCGCCTTAAACGATATTCCTACGAATATGATAGAGCGTATAGAGGTATATAAAGGTATTGTCCCTTATAAGTTTGGTGGCTCAGCCTTAGGCGGAGCTGTTAATGTAGTAACAAAGGAATACCCACCAGTTTATTTTGACTTCTCATACGAACTGGGCTCATTTAACACACATCAAGTATCAACGGTGTTTAAACGTACCGATCATAAAACTGGTCTACAATTTGGTATTGGTGGAGCCTTCTCGTTTTCAAAGAACAATTACAAGATGACCTTGGCAAATTTGGACAATAGAATTGTGGAACGAGATCATGATAAGTTCAATAAAGTCATGGCTGGAATGTCTGTTAAGGCTACGAAATGGTGGTTTGATGAAATGAAGTGGGAACTTATTTTTCTCAAGACACGTCAGGAAATACAAGGAATCGACCTCGATGTGCGTGAGGCTTATAACCATTCTGTCAGTGGATTGACGGCATTGACACTAAAGCGTAAGAATTTCTTTTTGGATGGTCTCGATTTTGACTTTGATATAGGATATATCATTGGCAGGTATGGTTTGAATGATAAGGCTTCAAATCGTTATGATTGGGACGGAAACAAGTTGCCTGCGGTCTCTCCATACGGAGGAGAGCAGAATAACTTCCCTTCAGATGGAAGAAACCGGTCGAACGAGTTGACGTCGAAGCTTAATTTGGGATATACCATAGATAAGCATCATGGTATCAATCTGAATGTTTATTTTGATAGGAACTCACTTCATCCGAATGACTCTTTAATGGATAAAGCCTTGGGATTTCAATCAAATTTCCCAAGTAAGATGAAAACCTTAACAACGGGTTTATCATACGATTTGACCCTCTTTGATGGTCGTTTCCAAAATGCTTTTACTTTAAAGAACTTTCTTTTCTCATCTCATTCTCGTAGTATAGATGTTTATTCGGTACGTGCGCCAGAGCCTGTAAAAGTGTCTAAATCTTATTTTGGATTCAGTGATGCCTTTCGTTATAAGTTTACAGACGACTTGATGCTAAAGGCCTCTTTTAATTCAGAGGTACGAATACCTACAAGTGAGGAGTTGATAGGTAATGGGTATTCTATCCTTGCATCCCCAGCTTTGAAGCCTGAGCGTACATCTGGTGTCAATCTTGGTATGCTTTATCGTCACTTAAAACAAGATGGTGGACTTGTTGAGATAGAGTTGAATGGTTTATAATCAGTTGAAAGACATGATAAGGTTCACGCCTGATATGATTCCTACGATGGCTCGCTATCGTAACTTTGGTAGTGTACGTACGAGAGGTGTTGAACTTGATGTTAAGGGAGATGTCTGTCCAGTACTTTATCTTTATGCGAATGGTACTTATCAAGACCTTCGTGACGTCAGAAAGCTAACTCCTGGTACTACTGTCGAGAATCCCACCTATATGAAACGTATCCCAAACGTACCTTATCTATTAGCAAACTTTGGTGCAGAGTTCCATAAAGAAAACCTCTTTGGAGGAAAGGAACAGAACACACGTTTCCTCTTTGATGCTTCATACGTTCATACATATTACTATGATTTTGAAGTAAGTCGGTATCAAGACAAGAAGATTCCTTCTGCTTTGACGATGGATGCAGCAATAGAACATAGTTTCAAGAATGACCAATGGGTTCTAACGTTTAAGGTAAAGAATCTTATGGATCGCCATGTTGTATCAGAGTTTAATCGTCCTCTGCCAGGAAGATATATAGGAGTAAAGGTTAGATACCTTTTGAAGTAAGAAGCAGTAAGACTTTATTTTGCAATATGAAAGAGTAAAGTGTGATTCACAAAGAAAGGGCATATTGTGTGTCTATAGAGATAATATTAATATTAAATAAAGAGAACAATGAAAAAGTTTAAATCATTTCTTTCAGCCATTGCTGTGATGGCTATGTTTACCGCTTGTGGAAACAATGGTGACGACCCAACACCGGGTCCTAAACCTAATCCTGGTAATAAGGACTTTCATGGAGTTGTCTTCGCAACGGGAATTACCAATCCAGAGGGTAATAGTGGTAATGTATATTTGCAAGCATTGCCAAGTTTCTTACCAGGAACATACGACAATAAGAACGGTATTCCTTGCGGTTTTGGTGCTACGCCAATTGTAACAGAGTCGGGCAATGTCTACACATTCCCTGATTATATGGGTAACACGAAGGCGGAGATAAATCGCTATAGAATTATGAACGATGGTACATGGAAGAAAGAAGGTGCCTTGTCTATTCCTGCAGGTGCTGCAGCATGTAACATCGTTGAGGCAAGTAGTGAGAAAGCATACGTCAGTTTACAAGGTATTGGTGTTGTGATGGTATTCAACCCAACAACTATGACAAAGATTGCAGATATTGACCTTAATAATCTGAAACAGTCAGATACGAGGGTGGCACCTGCTGCAATGATTATTCGTGATGGTAAACTCTTTGTTGGACTGAACCAAATGAATGCTCAGTATATGCCAACACGTAATAACATTGAACTGGCTATGATTGATGTGAAGACTGATAAGGTTGAAAAGCATATCGTTAACACTACCTTGGGACTGTGCTTTGCCACACGCCCGATAGACCCAGGTTCCATTTTCATGGATGAGAACAAAGACATATATATCAACTGTATCGGTTCATTCGGTTTCATCCCAGGGCTCAATGGTGGTATTGTACGCATAAAGAACGGTTCGACAGACATCGATCCCGACTACTATATCCGGCTTGACAAAACAGAGGTTGTAGGTCTGACGACTAAGTATGCCAACTTCCTGTCAACGATATTCTACGCCGACAACGGGAAGGCTTACGCATATGCTAACTCATTCGGTCTTGATCCTGACGGACTGAAGAATCCTTATGTCAGCCTTACCAATATTCCAGTTGTTATCGACCTAAAGCAGAAGACGGTGGCTGTCATAAAGGGAATGGAAATTTCCAACCCGCAAGGAATAGCCATCAGCAGGCATAAAAACCTGATTGTCTTTGGAAGTGCCAATAAGAAAGCGAATGGATTTTACACATATAACCCTGATACGAAAGAAGTAGCAGGTCCTATCCTTCAAGTAAAGGGTAACCCTTGTTTCTTCCATAGCTTTGAGAAGTAATTTAGCTTTGTACAATAGAAAAGAGGGTGTGTCAAAATTGATACATCCTCTTTTTATTTAGCTTTGTAAACATATAACTTGTTAACTTGTCAACTTGTTAACTCGTCAACTAACTTAGCTTTGTACAATAAAAAGGCAACCAACGAAAGTTGATTGCCTTTATATTTTGCTTTGTAATCAGATAACTCGTCAACTCGTTAACTTGTCAACTCGTCAACTATCTTACAAATTCGCGTTGTCGTTCTTCCATTCAGCAACGGCTGGGATGATGTCGAGACCGATAATCTCATCACGCATCTTGCAGAGGTGCTCGTAAGAAGCCTGAAGAGAAGCCATCTCCTCTGGAGTACCTGTTGGCTCAGTGTAGTGAACACCAGTAGCATCGATAGTTGTAGGCATAGCCATCATAACGTTCTTGAAGCCGAGTTTCTCGTCGTTAACGTAGCAACCTGCTGGCAAGGTGAACTTCTCACCGCCCATAGCAGCCTCAATCATCTTAACAGCATTGTAAGCTGGGCTCTGGAATGAACTACGGCCACGAAGCTTGATGATGTTTGAACCACCCTGTACTGTGTGGTGCTTAATCTCTTCCCAACGCTCTGCAGAAAGACCCATCTCTGACAATGGCTTGCCATCGATCTTAACCTTAGAAGCGAATACAGCCATCTGCTCACCGTGACCACCGTATGTGTGTGCACCAGTAACCTTATCCTGCTGTACGCCAAACTCGTGAGCCAATGCTTGCTGCAAACGAGTAGAGTCAAGTGCAGCGAGTGATGTGAGCTGATTAGCCTTCAAACCAGAGTGGATGAGAGCTGTCAATGCTGTAACGTCAGCTGGGTTGAAGATAACAACAACGTGCTTAACGTCTGGACGTACTTCTTGATGTTCTCACCGAAGTCAGCTGCAATCTTGCAGTTACCCTTCAACAAGTCCTCACGTGTCATACCTTCCTTACGTGGCGCACCACCAGAAGAGATGATGTACTTAGCACCAGTGAATGCCTCAGCAGGGTCAACGGTGTAAGAGAGGTTAGCACATGGGAAAGCACACTGCTCCATCTCGTCAAATACACCATGAACGCCTGGCTCATAGATATCGTACAGACAGATGTTAGGAGTGAGACCGAGTGTGAGAACGGTCTGAACCATGTTAGAACCAATCATACCGCCAGCACCGACGATAACGAGTTTTTCGTTTGTTAAATAATTCATAATAGATATTTAATTAAAAGTTAAATTCTCTTTTATATCGATACGGCAAAGTTACGAAAAAAATGAGCATGTGAGAAAGATATTTTAGAATAAATGTGTTATTTATTATAAAAAGTAGAGGCTTTGCAAAGTCTGTCTATCAAATCTATTAATTCTTAGTCGGCTTGTCTTGGAAGTTCTGAATTTATTGTTTAACTTAGCAGCGTAAACAAAGTTGCTTTTACAAAGGAAGGGAGGATTTGTATAAGTTACTTCGATAGTAAATGAGATTTCTTAAGATTGAACCTTAAAAACAACGATATGACACATACAATTAATGAGCGTGTTGGCAGATTACGCTCCTGGATGAAAGAGAATGGGTTTACTGCTTTTGTTTTCCCAAGTAGTGATCCCCATAATAGTGAATATGTAGCTGACCATTGGAAGAGCCGTGAGTGGATATCAGGCTTAGTGGGTCGGCAGGAACGGCAGTTGTCACTTTAGAACATGCTGCGCTATGGACGGATTCACGTTATTTTATTGCAGCTGAGAAGGAGTTGAACGGTACTGACTTTCAGTTGATGAAACTTCGTGTGGAGGGAACTCCGTCTGTGTCAGAATGGCTTGCAGGTGAACTGTCTACTTATGACAAGGCGGTGGTTGGACTGGATGGGAATGTAAACTCTTTTGCGGAGGTTGCTGCGATGGAACAAGAATTGGCGACAAAAGGGAACATTACTGTGCGAACAGATACCGACCCTATGGCTGAACTTTGGACGGACAGACCTGCAATTCCTGATAATATGGTAAGTCTTCATCCGCTGGAATATTCTGGAGAATCAACATCGAGTAAGGTAAGTAGGGTTCGTAAGCATCTTTTAGATTGTGGTGCTGATGGATTATTGGTAACAGCTCTCGATGAGATTGCATGGGTGTTGAACTTGCGAGGGAGTGATGTGCACTGTAACCCAGTTTTTGTATCTTATCTATTGATTTCCCCCGAGAATATTACTTTATATATAAATAATGTAAAACTTCCCGATGATGTTAAAGCCTATTTGATGTCAGAACATATAGATGTACAGGCTTATGAATCGGTTGTAGAGGGACTTCGTTTATATGCGGGTAAATCGCTGTTAGTAGATATGTCCTCTACAAACTATTCGTTGGCAACGGCAGTGCCTTTTGAGAAGGTGTGCTCGGGTGTTTCTCCAATTGCCAGTATGAAGGCTGTAAAGAACAAAGTGGAGCAGGATGGCTTCCGTGCTGCGATGTTGCGGGATGGTGTGGCTGTGGTAAATTCCTTGCGTGGCTAAAGTCTGCTGTTGAGGCTGGTGGACAGACGGAAATCTCACTTGATGAGCGTTTAACGGCTCTACGTGCTGAACAGCCAAAGTTTAAGGGTATCTCTTTTGATACGATAGTAGGCTATGAGGCGCATGGAGCTATTGTACATTATGAAGCAACTCCAGAGGCGGATATTCCTATTCAGCCACATGGTTTGGTGCTCATTGATAGTGGAGCGCAATATTTAGATGGTACGACAGATATTACAAGAACTATTGCTTTGGGTGAATTGTCAGAAGAACAGCGTCGAGTTTATACTTTGGTGTTGAAGGGACATATTCAACTTGATAAGTGTCGTTTTCCTGCAGGTGCGTGTGGATCACAGATTGATGCGCTTGCACGTGCACCGATGTGGCGTGAAGGGTATAACTACATGCATGGAACAGGGCATGGAGTAGGGAGTTATCTGAATGTGCATGAAGGTCCTCACCAAATACGCATGGAATGGCGTCCTGCCCCCCTTCAAGCAGGAATGACAGTTACTAATGAGCCTGGTATTTATCTGGAAGGAAAATTTGGTGTGCGTATAGAAAACACATTGTTGATTGTTCCTGCTGAATCTACAGCCTTTGGTGATTTTCTTAAGTTTGAAACACTTACGCTCGCACCGATTGACACGGCTCCGATTGTGCTTGAAATGCTGAGTACTGAGGAACGTGAGTGGCTTAATAACTACCATCGTCGTGTTTATGAAAGTTTGTCTCCATATTTGGAAGGCAACGAGAAAGAATGGCTGAGAAAGGCAACTTTGCCAATCTAAACTTGGCGTAGTCTTGTTAAGAGTACGTAGTTTTGTTGTCATTGAAAATATGCTCAAAGGCTCTAAATAGCGAGCTTCAGAGCTCTTAATAACCTTATTTTTGTGTCCTCTTTAATCTATAAGAAAGTAGGAAAAATCCGCAAATGTTTGGAAGTTAGGAGAATAAAGTGTAACTTTGCAGGCGCAAAAGTGGTGTCATGCCCTTTTGCATATGTTTAATTAATAAATAATTTAAAACAAAAAGCATGATTATTGTACCAGTAAAGGACGGTGAGAACATCGAGCGCGCGCTCAAGAAGTTCAAGAGAAAGTTTGAGAAGACAGGTGTTGTTAAGGAGCTTCGTGCTCGTCAGCAGTTTGACAAACCATCTGTTAAGAAGCGCTTGAAGATGGAACGTGCCGTTTACGTACAGCATCTTCGCGACGCAGAAGAGTAAAATCTTCTTTGAAAATTTGGCGGTTTGGATTAATTTCCGTAAATTCGTTGCCATATAAATGATTTGACAATGTGCCGATGGTAGAAAAGTTCTTAGATTACATTAAGTTTGAAAGGAATTATTCCCCGATGACAGTAATCAACTATCGTAAGGACTTAACGGAGTTCGAACGATTCTACAAGGAACTTGAACCTCAGCTCTCTTGGGAGTCTATAGACTCTGATATTGTCAGAAATTGGATGGAGTACATGATGGATAGAGGTAATTCTGCTTCGTCTGTCAATAGAAGACTCAGTGCGCTGAGGTCTTTCTATAGATTTGCACTTCGTCGTAAACTTATTGAAAAAGACCCTGTTCATGGTCTTCAAGGTCCAAAAAAACAAAAGCCTCTTCCTCAATTCTTAAAGGAGTCGGAAATGGAAAGGCTGTTGGATTCTAAGATGTGGACAGATAGTTATAAGGACGTACTTGAACGTACTATAATTATAACATTCTACGTAACGGGCGTTCGTCTGTCAGAATTGATAGGTCTTGATGATAAAGATATTGACAATGTCACTTGTGAAATTAAAGTAACAGGTAAGAGAAATAAGCAACGAATTGTTCCCTTTGGTAAGGAACTTGCTGATGTGTTCGCTCAGTACCAAGAAGTACGCAACGCAACAGTAAAAGGTGATTCCAAAGCCTTTTTTCAAACAGAAAAGGGCAAAAGGATGACGACTGCACAGGTAAGAACTTTGGTTAAGAAGAATCTTTCAAAGGTGTCAACGTTGAAAAAACGTTCACCACACGTTCTTCGCCATACGTTTGCCACGGCAATGCTCAATCATGAAGCAGGACTGGAAAGTGTAAAGAAGCTGCTTGGCCATGAGAGTCTGTCAACGACAGAGATTTATACTCATACAACTTTCGAGCAGTTGAAGAAAGTCTATAAAAATGCCCATCCAAGGGCTTAACCTTTTAAAAACGGAGGTACCTATGGAAATTAAGATCCAGTCGATTCATTTCGACACAACCGAGAAGTTACAAGCCTTTATTACCAAGAAGGCTGAAAAATTAGAAAAGTCTTACGAAGACATTCAGAAAGTAGAGGTGCAATTGAAGGTAGAGAAACCTGCTACAGCATTAAATAAAACCACAAGTTTATCAGTAGTAGTTCCTGGTAATACCTTGTTTGTGGAGAAAACATGTGATACCTTTGAAGAAGGATTTGATCAGTGTTTAGATGCGATGAAGGTTCAGCTCACCAAGTTTAAGGAAAAACAAAGAAAGCATTAAAAAATCTCTGAAATATTTTGGAGATTAAAATAAAAAGTCTTACCTTTGCAGCCGTTTTACGACAAGTAGCCTTCGGCTGCAAAGTAATGCCTCTTTAGCTCAGTTGGCCAGAGCACGTGATTTGTAATCTCGGGGTCGTTGGTTCGAATCCGACAAGAGGCTCTCCTTGAAAGGGGGATACATTTGCTGACGGGTAGTTTCCAGAGTGGCCAAATGGGGCAGACTGTAAATCTGCTGCTTCTAGCTTCGGTGGTTCGAATCCATCACTACCCACTTCAGAAAATGAAATTTGCGGAAATAGCTCAGTTGATAGAGCACTAGCCTTCCAAGCTGGGGGTCGCGGGTTTGAGCCCCGTTTTCCGCTCTATGGTTTTGCTGTAATAGCTCAGTGGTAGAGCACTTCCTTGGTAAGGAAGAGGTCCTGAGTTCAACTCTCAGTTACAGCTCTGCTATTATTGTTGTTAATTTAGTGTAACTAAAAGCACAGATTATTCATTTAATATTAAATAAGAAAAAAAGCTATGGCTAAAGAAGAATTCGTGCGCACCAAACCGCATGTAAACATTGGTACTATCGGTCACGTTGACCACGGTAAGACCACTCTTACTGCAGCAATCTCAAAGGTTCTTCACGAGAAGGGCTTCGGTACAGAAGATGTTAAGTCTTTCGATCAGATTGATAATGCTCCTGAGGAGAAAGAGCGTGGTATTACCATTAACTCTGCACATATTGAGTACGAAACAGCTAATCGTCACTACGCACACGTAGACTGTCCTGGTCACGCCGACTATGTAAAGAACATGGTAACTGGTGCTGCTCAGATGGATGGTGCTATCTTGGTTGTAGCTGCTACTGATGGTCCTATGCCTCAGACTCGTGAGCACGTATTGCTCGCTCGTCAGGTAAACGTACCTCGCTTGGTTGTATTCTTGAACAAGTGTGATATGGTTGACGATGCTGAGATGCTTGACCTCGTTGAGATGGAGGTTCGTGAGATCCTCGAGCAGTACGGTTATGAGGAGGATACTCCTATCATTCGTGGTTCTGCACTCGGTGCTTTGAACGGTGTTGAGAAGTGGGTAGATTCTGTAATGGAGCTCATGGATACTGTTGACACTTGGATTGAAGAGCCAGAGCGTGAGATTGACAAGCCATTCTTGATGCCTGTTGAGGACGTATTCTCTATCACAGGTCGTGGTACTGTTGCTACTGGTCGTATCGAGACTGGTATCTGTAAGGTAGGTGATGAGGTTCAGTTGCTCGGTCTCGGTGAGGACAAGAAGTCTGTTATCACTGGTGTTGAGATGTTCCGTAAGAACCTTCCAACAGGTCAGGCTGGTGACAACGTAGGTCTCCTCCTCCGTGGTATCGATAAGGCTGAGGTTAAGCGTGGTATGGTTGTTGTGCACCCAGGTGCTATTACTCCTCACGATCACTTCAAGGCATCTATCTATGTATTGAAGAAGGAAGAGGGTGGTCGTCATACTCCATTCGGTAACAAGTATCGTCCACAGTTCTACCTCCGTACAATGGACTGTACAGGTGAAATCCACCTCCCAGAGGGCGTTGAGATGGTTATGCCAGGTGACAACGTAGAGATTGAAGTTGTATTGATCTATAAGGTTGCTTTGAACGAGGGTCTTCGTTTCGCTATCCGTGAGGGTGGTCGTACAGTAGGTTCTGGTCAGATCACAGAGATCCTTCCAGACGTAAACTAATCAGTAATCTTATATTACAAGATATAGTTCCCGATTTTCTTGGGAATCGGGAACTAACTTACGGGTTTAGCTCAGTTGGTAGAGCACTGGTCTCCAAAACCAGGTGTCGAGGGTTCGAGCCCTTCAACCCGTGCAAAAAGAAAATATTTTATGTTTAATAAGATAGTTAATTATTGCAAGGCTTGCTACGACGAACTTGCGCATAAAACTACATGGCCATCACGCGCTCAACTTACACATAGTGCAATGGTAGTTATTTCTGCTTCCGTTATCATTGCATTGGTTGTGTTTGCAATGGACTCTGTGTTCCAACGCGTAATGGAATTTGTATATCCAAGATAATTCATTAGGAAATGGCAGATACAGAAAAGAAATGGTATGTTCTTCGTGCTGTCAGCGGTAAAGAGGCAAAGGTAAAAGAATATATCGATGCTCAATTACGTCTGAACGAAAAACTTGCTGAGCGTGTTTTTGAGGTTTTATTACCTATGGAAAAACACGCAACTGTGCGTAAAGATGGGAAGCGTGTTGTCAAGGAGAAATTAAGTCTCCCTGGTTATGTGCTTGTTCAGGCCAATATGACACCTGACGTAGCTTCTACGTTGCGTTTCATGCCTAATGTCTTAGGATTCCTCGGAGGTATGTCTGAACCATCACCTGTACGCCAAGCAGATATTAATCGTCTGTTGGGTAATGTGGAAGATACTGAACTTGAAGAGGTTCAGAATGTACCATATATGGTTGGTGAAACTGTTCAGGTTACTGATGGTCCTTTCAGTGGTTTCCATGGTATCATCGAAGAGGTGAATGCCGAGAAGCATAAGCTGAAAGTAATGGTGATGATTTTTGGTCGTCAGAATCCATTGGAGCTAAGTTTTATGCAAGTCGCAAAAGAAGAATAGTGTTGTTACGGATACTATTCTACTATAGTTTAATTTTTTAATATTAACAAAAGAAATGGCTAAAGAAGTAGCTGGATTAATCAAATTACAGATTAAAGGTGGCGCTGCAAATCCTTCCCCTCCAGTAGGCCCAGCATTGGGTTCTAAGGGTATTAATATCATGGGATTTTGTAAGGAGTTCAACGCCCGTACCCAGGACAAGGCTGGTAAAGTTCTTCCAGTCGTTATTACCTACTACAACGATAAGTCTTTCAGCTTTATCATCAAGACTCCTCCTGCAGCTGTACAGCTCATGGAAGCTGCTAAGGTGAAAGGTGGATCTGGAGAGCCAAACCGTAGAAAGGTTGGATCCGTAACTTGGGAGCAGGTAAAAGCTATCGCAGAAGACAAAATGCCAGATCTCAACTGTTTTACAGTAGAGAGTGCAATGAAGCTTATTGCTGGTACTGCTCGTAGTATGGGTATCACTGTAAAAGGGGACTTCCCTGGTAAATAATTTTAAACTTCAAAAGTAAAAATGAGTAAACTGACAAAAAATCAGAAATCAGTAGCTGAGAAGGTTGAAGCAGGGAAGGCATATTCATTGGCAGAAGCAGCACAGTTGGTAAAAGAAATTACCACTACTAAGTTTGATGCTTCTGTAGATGTTGATGTACGTCTCGGTGTTGACCCACGTAAAGCTAACCAGATGGTTCGTGGCGTTGTGTCACTCCCACATGGTACTGGTAAGGTTACACGTGTGCTTTGTCTCTGTACACCTGATCAGGAGGCTGCCGCTAAGGAAGCTGGTGCTGATTATGTTGGTCTTGACGAATACGTTGAAAAGATCAAGGGCGGATGGACTGATATTGATGTTATTATCACTATGCCATCATGCATGGGTAAGTTAGGTCCTTTGGGTCGTGTACTCGGTCCTCGTGGCTTGATGCCAAACCCAAAGAGCGGTACTGTGACTATGGATGTTGCTAAGGCAGTAAAGGACGTTAAGCAGGGTAAGATTGACTTTAAGGTTGATAAGGCTGGTATTATCCATACTTCAATCGGTAAGGTTAGTATGTCTCCTGAGCAGATTTATGGTAACGCGAAGGAGTTTATCTCTACTTGTTATCAAGCTGAAGCCTGCTGCTGCTAAAGGTACATATATCAAGAGTATCTTTATTTCTAGCACAATGAGTAAGGGTGTCAAGATTGATCCTAAATCAGCTGAATAACTCTAAAAGTTTTGTACAATGAAGAAAGAAGTAAAAGATACAATTATCGCTGAACTCGGTGAGAAGTTAAAGAACTATCCTCATTTCTATTTGGTTGATGTAACTGGATTGAATGCTGAGGCTACAAGTTCTCTTCGCCGTAAGTGTTTCAAGAGCGAAATCAATATGGTTGTTGTGAAGAATAACCTTCTTCACAAAGCTTTGAAGCTTCAGATGTAGATTTTGAACCACTGTATGGTTCTTTGAAGGGTAATACAGCAGTTTTGTTTTCTCAGACTGCTAATGTGCCAGCAAAGTTGTTGAAGGAGTATAAGAAGGAAGGTATTCCTGCTCTTAAGGCAGCTTACGCAGAGGAATCTCTGTTTATTGGTGCTGATAAACTCGAAGAACTTGCAGCTCTCAAGAGCAAGAACGAACTTATTGCAGACGTTGTGGCATTGCTACAGTCTCCAGCAAAGAACGTTGTTTCTGCTCTCCAGTCAGGTGCTGGCACCATCCATGGTGTGCTTAAGACTTTAGGCGAGCGTCCTGAGTAAAAAATCTAATAAAGTCAATAAGGTATATTATTTTTAGAACAAAAAATTAAAAATTTAGAATAAAATGGCAGACGTAAAAGCTATTGCAGAAGAGTTAGTAAATCTTACTGTTAAGGAAGTAAATGAGTTGGCAACTGTCCTCAAGGACGAGTATGGTATTGAGCCTGCAGCTGCAGCTGTTGCTGTAGCTGGTCCTGCTGCAGCTGCTGCAGGTGGCGCAGCTGAGGAGAAGTCAGATTTTGACGTAGTTCTTGTTGACGCTGGTGCTAACAAGCTCAAGGTTGTTAAGGCTGTTAAGGAGGCTTGTGGTCTCGGTTTGAAGGAAGCTAAGGACCTCGTAGATGGTGCACCTTCTACTTTGAAGGAGGGTATGGCTAAGGCTGAGGCTGAGAACCTGAAGGCTGCTATTGAGGCTGAGGGTGCTAAGGTTGAGTTGAAGTAATTCTACTTTTTCCTTACATTAATAAAAAATACGGTTAGGATTTACCAAGTAGGTGAGTCCTAACCTTTTTGTGTCTTTTGACATATATAGGGATTTCCCCTTTTTAGTCCGCCACTGGACTTTAAACATTTGAATATTTAATTTCAGTTATGGCATTAGAAAATAAACCCAGAGTAAATTTCGCCAGCGTTAAGAATCCGTATCCATATCCGGATTTCCTCGATGTGCAGTTGAAGTCTTTCCGTGACTTCTTACAGCTGGATACTCCGCCTGAGGAACGCAAGAATGACGGTTTGTATAAGGTGTTCGCAGAGAACTTCCCTATCACCGATACGCGTAATAATTTCGTCCTTGAGTTCCTGGATTATTATGTTGACCCACCAAGATATTCTATTGATGAATGTTTGGAGCGTGGCTTGACATACAGTGTACCTTTGAAGGCTAAGATGAAGCTGTATTGTACTGACCCAGATCATGAGGATTTCGGTACATTTATTCAAGATGTATTTTTGGGAACAATTCCATACATGACCAGCAATGGTACTTTTGTTATCAATGGTGCTGAGCGTGTTGTTGTTTCTCAGTTACATCGTTCTCCGGGTGTATTCTTTGGTCAGGGTGTCCATGCTAATGGTACTGTTCTTTATAGTGCACGTATCATTCCATTTAAGGGTTCATGGATAGAGTTTGCTACTGACATAAACAATGTCATGTATGCTTATATTGACCGTAAGAAGAAGTTGCCTGTAACCACGATGCTTCGTGCTATTGGTTATGAGTCTGACCGTGATATTCTTCAGATTTTTGATCTTTGCGAAGAGGTAAAGGTGAATAAGAAGAATATGAAGGCAGCTATCGGTCGCAAGATTGCTGGTAATGTCATGAAGTCTTGGACAGAAGACTTTGTTGATGAGGATACAGGCGAGGTTGTATCTATAGAACGTAATGAGGTTGTTGTAGAGCGTGAGACTATCATCACAGAAGACAATGTTGATCAGATTCTTGATAGCTCAGTTTCTTCAATCTTGCTACATAAGGATGAGGATGCTGCAAGTAAGTATTCTATCATCTTCAACACACTTGCCAAAGATCCAAGCCACTCAGAGATTGAGGCAGTAAATTATATTTATCGTCAGTTGCGTAATGCAGATGCAGCTGATGATGCAAGTGCACGTGAGGTATTCCAAAACCTTTTCTTCTCAGACAAGCGTTATGACTTGGGTGAGGTTGGTCGTTACCGAATCAATAAAAAGTTGAATTTGGAAACGGATATGGATGTACGTGTACTGACAAAGGACGATATCATTGAGATTATTAAGTATCTTATCAGCCTTATCAATTCAAATGCTACGGTTGATGATATTGACCACTTGTCAAATCGTCGTGTTCGTACTGTTGGAGAGCAGTTAGCTAACCAGTTCTCTGTCGGCCTTGCACGTATGAATCGTACTATCCGTGAGCGTATGAACGTTCGTGATAGTGAAGTGTTCCAGCCAACGGATTTGATTAATGCAAAGACTATATCAAGCGTCATTAACTCATTCTTTGGAACTAACCCATTGAGCCAGTTTATGGACCAAACCAACCCATTGGCAGAGGTAACTCATAAGCGTCGCCTTTCTGCTCTTGGTCCTGGTGGTCTGTCTCGTGAGCGTGCAGGTTTCGAGGTACGTGACGTTCACTATACCCATTATGGTCGTCTTTGTCCTATTGAGTCTCCTGAAGGTCCTAACATCGGATTGATTTCATCACTCTGTATGTATGCTAAGATTAATGATCTTGGCTTTATCGTTACACCATATCGTCGTGTGAAGGATGCTAAGGTGGACATGGATAATAAGGATGTAGTCTTCTTGACAGCAGAGGAGGAAGAAGAGCAGATTATCGGACAGGGTAATGCACCATTGAATGCAGATGGTACATTTATCCGTGATGTTGTTAAGTGTCGTCAGGATGCTGATTATCCAGTAGTTACTCCAGACTCCGTTGCTCTTATCGACGTATCACCACAGCAGATTGCATCTGTGTCAGCAGGTTTGATTCCATTCTTGGAGCATGATGATGGTCACCGTGCATTGATGGGATGTAACATGATGCGTCAGGCTGTTCCTTTGCTTCACAATGATGCACCTATTGTTGGTACAGGTCTTGAGAAGCAGGTATGTGAGGACTCACGTACTATGGTTACTGCAGAGGGTGATGGTGTTATCGAGTATGTTGATGCTACAACAATCCGTATTCTCTATGATCGTACAGATGATGAGGAGTTTGTAAGTTTCGAGCCTGCTCTTAAAGAGTATCGCATTCCTAAGTTCCGTCGTACTAACCAGAACATGGTTGTAGACCTTCGACCAATTTGTGATAAGGGTCAGCGTGTGAAGAAGGGTGATATTCTTACAGAGGGTTATGCAACAGAGAACGGTGAGTTGGCATTGGGTCGTAACCTTGTTGTGGCATATATGCCTTGGAAGGGTTACAACTATGAGGATGCTATCGTTATTTCTGAGCGCATGGTTCGCGAGGATGTATTGACCTCTGTTCATGTTGATGAGTATTCCCTCGAAGTTCGCGAAACTAAGCGTGGTGTTGAGGAGTTTACTGCTGATATTCCTAACGTAAGCGAGGAAGCTACTAAGGATCTTGACGATAATGGTATTATCCGTATTGGTGCTCGTGTTGAGCCAGGTGATATCATGATTGGTAAGATTTCTCCTAAGGGTGAAAGCGATCCTTCTCCAGAAGAGAAACTTCTCCGTGCTATCTTCGGTGACAAGGCTGGTGATGTTAAAGATTCTTCTTTGAAGGCTAATCCATCATTGAGCGGTGTTGTTATTGATAAGAAACTCTTTAGCCGTGCTATTAAGACACGTGAGAGCAAGCGTCAAGATAAGAATATTCTTGCTAAGATTGATGAGGAGCAAGAGGCAAAGATTAATGATTTGAAGGACCTCTTGGTTGATAAGTTGCTCGAACTGACTGAGGATAAGGTTTCAGAGGGTGTAAAGGACTACTCTGATGCTGAAATTATCACTAAGGGAAGCAAGTTTACAGTTGCTGCATTGAAGAACCTCGATTATGAGGGAATCCAATCAAATGGATGGACTGATGACGAGCATACCAACCTTCTTATTCAGAAGTTGATTATGAACTTCATCCGCAAGTACAAGCAGATGGATGCTGAGATGAAGCGTAAGAAGTTTGCTATCACTATTGGTGATGAACTTCCATCAGGCGTATTGCAGATGGCTAAGGTTTACATTGCTAAGAAGCGTAAGATTCAGGTGGGTGATAAACTTGCAGGTCGTCACGGTAACAAGGGTATCGTATCAAAGGTTGTACGTACAGAAGATATGCCATTCCTCGAGGATGGTAGTCCTGTAGACTTGGTATTGAACCCAATGGGTGTGCCTTCACGTATGAACCTTGGTCAGATTTTCGAGGCTATCCTTGGTGCTGCAGGTCGTAAGTTGGGTGTTAAGTTTGCTACTCCTATCTTCGATGGTGCTAAGCTCTCTGATTTGAAGGAGTGGACAGATAAGGCAGGTCTGCCAAATCTCTGTTCAACCTATATCTATGATGGTGAAACCGGTGAGAAGTTCGACCAGCCAGCTACAGTGGGTATCACTTACTTCTTGAAGTTGGGTCACATGGTTGAGGATAAGATGCACGCTCGTAGTATCGGTCCATACTCATTGATTACACAGCAGCCACTTGGTGGTAAGGCACAGTTTGGTGGTCAGCGTTTCGGAGAGATGGAGGTCTGGGCTATTGAGGCCTTCGGTGCATCTCATGTTCTCCAGGAAATCTTGACAATCAAGTCTGATGATGTAGTTGGTCGTTCAAAGGCTTACGAGGCTATCGTTAAGGGTGAACCAATGCCAACTCCAGGTATTCCAGAGTCACTGAACGTGTTGTTACACGAGCTTCGTGGTCTCGGTCTCAGTGTCAAACTTGATTAATACGTACACCCCATAATAGAAGTAAAACATGGCTTTTAAGAAAGATAATAAAGTAAAGAGTAATTTCAGCAAGATTACTATCGGACTGGCTTCACCTGAGGAGATTCTTGAGAACTCTTTTGGTGAGGTAACCAAGCCAGAGACTATCAACTATCGTACTTATAAACCAGAACGTGATGGTTTGTTCTGCGAGCGTATCTTCGGTCCAACAAAGGATTACGAGTGTGCCTGCGGTAAGTACAAGCGTATCCGTTATAAGGGTATTGTCTGCGATCGTTGTGGTGTTGAGGTAACTGAGAAGAAGGTACGTCGTGAGCGTGCCGGACATATAGAATTGGTTGTCCCTGTTGCTCATATCTGGTATTTCCGTAGTCTTCCTAACAAGATTGGTTACCTTCTTGGTATGCCAACAAAGAAGCTTGATGCTGTTATTTACTATGAGAAATATGTTGTCATCCAGCCGGGTGTCGTAGAGGGTATGAAGAATGCCGATACAGATGAGGATTTGAATGGTTCTCATAAGTTCGACCTTCTTTCAGAGGATGAGTATCTCGATATCCTTGATAATAAACTCCCAGAGGGTAATGAGCGTTTGGATGATTCAGATCCAAGCAAGTTCATTGCTAAGATGGGTGCAGAGGCTATTTATGACCTCCTCACAGGCATTGATCTTGATCGTTTGGCAGGTGAATTGCGTGACCGTGCAACAACTGACTCAAGTCAGCAGCGTAAGACAGAAGCGTTGAAGCGTCTGCAGGTTGTAGAGGGCTTCCGTCAGTCAATCGGTGTGAATAATCCAGAATGGATGATCATGAAGATTATCCCTGTTACTCCACCAGAGCTTCGTCCATTGGTTCCATTGGATGGAGGACGTTTCGCAACATCTGACCTTAATGACCTCTATCGTCGCGTTATCATCCGTAACAATCGTTTGAAGCGTTTGATGGAGATTAAGGCTCCTGAGGTTATTCTGCGTAATGAGAAGCGTATGCTTCAGGAAGCTGTTGACTCACTTTTCGATAACAGCCGTAAGTCTTCTGCTGTAAAGAGTGAGAGCAATCGTCCATTGAAGTCACTCTCTGACTCTCTGAAGGGTAAGCAGGGACGTTTCCGTCAGAACCTCCTCGGTAAGCGTGTTGACTATTCTGCGCGTTCAGTAATTGTCGTTGGTCCAGAGTTGAAGATGGGTGAGTGCGGTCTGCCTAAGTTGATGGCAGCAGAACTTTACAAGCCATTCATTATTCGTAAGCTCATTGAGCGCGGTATTGTGAAGACTGTAAAGAGTGCTAAGAAGATTGTAGACCGTCGTGAGCCTGTAATTTGGGATATCCTTGAGAATGTAATGAAGGGTCACCCAGTTATGTTGAACCGTGCCCCGACACTTCACCGTCTTGGTATTCAGGCGTTCCAGCCTAAACTTATTGAAGGTAAAGCTATTCAGTTGCATCCATTGGCATGTACAGCGTTCAATGCTGACTTCGATGGTGACCAGATGGCTGTTCACCTCCCATTGAGTAATGAGGCTGTGTTGGAGACACAGGTGTTGATGCTTCAGAGCCATAACATCCTTAATCCAGCTAATGGTGCACCTATCACCGTTCCTTCACAGGATATGGTGCTTGGTCTTTACTATATTACAAAGATTCGTCCAGGTGCTAAGGGCGAAGGTCTTACATTCTACGGCTCAGAAGAAGCTATTATCGCTTACAATGAGAAGAAGTGTGACCTCCACTCACAGGTAAAGGTAATCGTTGATGACCTCGTTGATGGTAAACTCCAGAAGCGTATGGTTGAGACATCAGTTGGTCGTGTAATTGTTAATCAGATTATCCCAACTGAGATTGGATACTTCAATGGTATTATCTCTAAGAAATCACTTCGTGGTCTTATCGCTGACGTTATTAAGGCTGTTGGTATGGCTCGTGCTTGTGAGTTCCTTGATGGTATCAAGAACCTTGGTTACCGTATGGCATATGTCGCAGGTCTTTCCTTTAACCTCGACGATATCATCGTTCCTGTTGAGAAAACTGATATCGTTGGTAAGGGTCAGAGTGAGGTTGACCAGGTGAAGGCTAACTATGAAATGGGTTTCATCACTGATAAGGAGCGTTACAATCAGGTGATTGATGCGTGGACACACGTAAACAATAACCTTAAGCAGGCTGTTATGAAGCACATGACAGAGGCTGATCAGGGATTTAATGCTGTATATATGATGCTTGACTCTGGTGCCCGTGGTTCTGCTGACCAGATTGCACAGCTTGCTGGTATGCGTGGTCTTATGGCTAAGCCACAGAAGGCAGGTGCTGAAGGTGCTCAGATTATTGAGAACCCAATTATCTCTAACTTTAAGGAGGGTATGTCTGTGTTGGAGTACTTTATTGCTTCTCACGGTGCTCGTAAGGGTCTTGCTGATACGGCTATGAAGACAGCCGATGCAGGATACTTGACACGTCGTCTTGTTGACGTTTCTCATGATGTTATCATCAATGAGGAGGATTGTGGTTCACTCCGTGGTCTTGAGTGTCGTGCCTTGAAGAATGGTGATGAGACAATTGCAAGCCTCTATGAGCGTATCTTGGGTCGTGTGTCAGTTCATGATGTTATCAATCCTACAACTGGTGATATTATCGTTGCTGCAGGTGAAGAGATTACAGAGGCAAAGGCACAGGCTATTGAAGATTCACCAATTGAGATGGTAGAAATCCGTTCTGTACTCACTTGTGAGAGCAAGAAGGGTGTATGTAAGAAGTGTTACGGACGTAACCTTGCTTCTGCACGTATGGTACAGATGGGTGAGGCTGTTGGTGTCATTGCTGCACAAGCTATTGGTGAGCCTGGTACACAGCTTACTCTTCGTACGTTCCACGCTGGTGGTGTGGCTGGTAATGCTGCGGCTAATGCAACTATTACAGCTAAGAGTGATGCAAAGATTGAGTTTGAGGAACTTCGTACCGTACCATTCGTTGATGAGAATGACAAGGAGTGTGAGATGGTTGTTAGCCGTTTGGCTGAAATTCGCTTTGTAGATCCTAACACTGGTATTGTACTCCTTACAGATAATGTTCCTTATGGTAGTTCTCTTTACTTTAAGTCTGGAGATACTGTCAAGAAGGGTGATATGATTTGTAAGTGGGACCCATTCAATGCTGTTATTGTTAGTGAGTACGCTGGTGTTCTCCGTCTACATGACGTTATAGAGGGCGTTACTTACAAGGCTGAAACCGATGATGCTACTGGTCTTACAGAGCGTATCATTATTGATTCTCGTGATAAGACAAAACTTCCTACTGTTGATATCGTTAAGGTTGGTGCTAAGAAGGGTGCTGATGGTCTTTATGCGGCATCTGATATCCTTGGTACATATAACCTCCCTGTAGGTGGTCACTTGGAGCAGGTACTTCTTGATGGTGCTGAGATTAAGACGGGTATGACACTCGTTAAGATTCCACGTTCTGTCGGTGGTGCTGGTGATATTACTGGTGGTCTTCCACGTGTTACTGAGCTCTTTGAGGCTCGTAACCCATCTAACCCTGCTGTCGTATCTGAAATTGATGGTGAGATTACTATGGGTAAGGTGAAGCGTGGTAACCGTGAGATTATCGTGACTTCTAAGACTGGTGAGCAGCGTAAGTATCTTGTTAGTCTGTCTAAGCAGATTCTTGTGCAAGAGCATGATGCTGTTCGTGCTGGTACTCCATTGTCTGATGGTATCATCACCCCTGCTGATATCTTGTCTATCATGGGTCCAACAGCTGTTCAAGAGTATATTGTTAATGAGGTTCAGGACGTATATCGTTTGCAGGGTGTGAAGATTAATGATAAGCACTTTGAGATTATCGTTCGTCAGATGATGCGCAAGGTACGTATCGACGATCCAGGAGATACTACATTCCTCGAACAAGAACTTGTTGACAAACTCGACTTTGCTGAGGAGAATGATCGTATCTGGGGTAAGAAGGTTGTTACCGATCCGGGTGATTCAGAAAACTGCTATAAGGGTCAGATTCTCTCTGTACGTAAGTTACGTGATGAGAACTCAAGCCTTAAGCGTCGTGACCTCAAGCTCGTTCAGGTGCGTGATGCCGTTCAGGCAACTGCTACCCAGATTCTTCAGGGTATCACACGTGCTGCCCTCGGTACGAAGAGCTTCATGAGTGCTGCTTCCTTCCAGGAGACAACTAAGGTACTCAACGAGGCTGCTCTCCGTGGTAAGAGCGACAACCTTGAGGGTATGAAGGAGAATGTTATCTGTGGTCACCTCATTCCTGCCGGTACTGGTCTTCGCCAGTGGCAGAAGCTCGTTGTTGGTTCGCAAGAAGAGCACGAGCGTATGGAGGCTAATAAGAAGAATGTTCTTGACTTCGCTAAGCAAGAGGCAGAGGCTACGCAGGAGTAATCCTAACCTCTCATACATAAGATTCAAAGGGATTTGCAATAACTTTGCAAGTCCCTTTTTTGTATATTGCTTTAGCTGTCTAAGTTCATTATTAGAACGAAAGGTGATGGTGTAAAGGTCAAATTTATTCATTAATCCCAAATCTCTAAATGATGAAGATTCTAACATAGTTAACTCTCTTATTCTTAAAAATTATAATAGTATTTTGATTTAGCTTACCAAATGTTAAAATAGCATTATTTTATGTTTTTCTTTTGCTTTTATAAAAATATCTTTCTACTTTTGGCATCATAAAACAACAGATTGTGAATCTTCCTCTTCTTTCAAGAGCAAGACTGTTTAACAGCCGTACAGAGGGGACTTCAAGAAGTTGTTGAGGTTTTCTCTTTTTTGTTTTCTGGTAAAGGAGATGATAAGGGTGCCTCGTTTATCATTTTTTTTCTAACAACTTAAAAAATTATCAATTATGAGTTCATTTAGAGCAACTTTGGAATTGGGTGGTAAGGAGTATGACGTACTCTATTCTAACTACGAGTTCAGCCGTACAACTGACAAGAAAGGTCAGCCTGCATCAAGCATCTCTGGCGGTCGTATCAGTGTAACCATCGAGTCTACTGATGACACTTCTACTATCGAGGCTATGCTTAACAGCCAGTTCAAGCCTGTTGAGGGTAAGATCGTTTACAAGAAGAGCGAAGAGGATGCTAAGATGAAGGAGATTTCTTTCAAGAATGCTTACATCGTTCATTACAAGGAGACACTCGACGTTAACAACGAGGCTCCTATGACCATCGCTATGACTTTCTCTGCTGAGAATATCAACGTGGGCAATGCTGAGCTCGACAACCGTTGGCCTCGCACATAAGCTTAGGAAACTTAAAGGACTATGCAGAGCTTCCTTGCTCGGCATAGTCCTTTTTCGTTTCTTACTCAAGCGAGGGGGGATTTTACTATCCTAAATACTCCGATTGCTTTCCCTTGAGATTCTAAATGTAATGCCGTATAAGCCAATTAGCTTTTAATTTTCAAAACAAACAACCAATGTCAATTCCTTTCAACCCCATCACTATCAGCATAGGAAAGAAGTCTCTTTCTTCTTTTATTTCTTTACAAATCGAACAAAATATAGGTAAACACCACCGATTCCAAATGGCTGTTGAATTGGAAACGGGTAGCAATAGATATGTACATAATATCAATAGCAGCAAGAAATGGCTCGGAGAAAGCATCGTTGTAAAGGCTGCAAATACTCCTATCTTCGTAGGTGTGGTGACAAATGTACAATTACACAGAGAAGGAAGTGACTTTGGATGTATCATCGTTTCTGGCTACTCCGCTACTTACAGAATGGAAACGGCACATAGCTGCTTCTCATGGAATGATAGAACCATTGGGGATGTAGTGAAAAAGCTGTGCGAACAAGCTAAGGTGCAATTAGAGTTGAATCCTGCATTCAAGGAAACCAAAGACTTTATCTGCCAGTATGAAGAGTCGGACTTCGACTTTATCCGTCGTCTTGCTCATCAGTATCAAGAGTGGATGTATTTCGATGGAACTAAACTCATCTTTGGTAAACCAAGGAAATTGGCTGACCCTATAAGATTAGAATATGGAACAACACTGTCTTCACTTGACATTGGTTTACAGACTCTCGCACGCTCTGAGCAGGTGTTCTCTTATCACTCTGGTGCTGACCGTGAGATGCAACGTATGACGCCAAACTTGGCATATGGTCATGACAAACTTGCAGGTGAGGCTTTCCGTGCATCATTAGGTATGTTCTCAAAACCTGCAAGACAGCATGCGCTGCCACGTATCAGCAATGAGACGGAACTCGTTAACTACATGGGGCGTAAGCAAGCGGCAGAGACGGCAGAGACACATTATATCACAGCTGAGAGTCAGGTGCCAACCCTGCGTGTAGGTTCCGTTATAAGTCTCTACAGCTCATTCTTGGAACGTGTAGGAAACCTATCAGAAGAGAGCTTGGGTAACTTTATCATTATCGAAATAACCCATGAGGTGAGTCAAGGAAGCTACTACAAAAACCGCTTCAAGGCTATCCCTGCAACAATAAAGGCAATGCCAAGTCCAAAGGTGCGTATGCCATTGGCAGAGACACAGATGGCAACTGTGCTTAGTAATGCTGACCCACAGGGCAAGGGCCGTGTGCGTGTACGTATGAACTGGCAGACAGATGGTATGCAGACAGGTTGGGTGCGTGTGATGACCCCAGATGGCGGTAGTAGTAGTGACGTAAAGAGCAACCGCGGTTTTGTATTTATCCCAGAGGTAGGCGACCAAGTTCTCCTCGGATTCCGCCATGGTGACCCAGCCCGCCCCTACGTTATGGGTAGCCTGTTTAATGGAACAACAGGTGGTGGCGGTGGTCAGGGCAACAACTGCAAGAGCCTTACCAGCCGTCGAGGTAGTTCTTTGAAACTTGATGATTCTAAAGGAAGTGTCACGCTGCATGACAAGGGAGGCGTAAGCATGAACTTTGATGGTGCTGGTAACCAAACTTTAGCTACCAGAGCATCTGCAACCACAACTGTTGGTCAAGACGCCAGTGTTCTACGAATGGATAAGGATGGTAATATAGACTTATCTGGACATACAAAGGTCCGCATCTCCATAAACGAGTCGACCTATATCCAACTAACAGATGGTGAAATTGATATAATCTCCCCAGTCGTAAAAGTTATATCTTCTGATGTAACACAAATATCTAATACAAATGGTGATGATACGGGAGTTATCGTTAACACAGATGTTACTATTAATAATGTTGAAAATGTGAATATCAATAGTAACAAAGATGTGAATGTCAACAGTAACAGAGATGTGAAAATCACTGGCTATAATGACGTCAAAATTAATTAATAATATTAATTTGATGAATGATGCAGAAAATATATCATATCACGCAGACCACCAAACTCCTAATGAATGGTAGCATTATTGTGGAAAATTCTGTTACTCAGAAATGGGCTGTGTCGTTTCCAATTGAACGACATATACTCATAGAGGTTTTGGACGCACCGAAGCAAGAAGAGAATGCTGAAATTTTTAAACTGCTCACCATTATAAACAAACCTGCTTATAAGGTTTTGTTTGACTTTGGCAATGATGATAAGATTATAATCTGCAATAAAAAAGAAATAGGTGAAGCATGGGAAAAAAGTAAGGATGAAGTAGAAAAGATATTTGGTTCTGACGATTCTATAAAGAATTTCTTGGCTTTATCGAAAGAAGGCTATGATTCTTTCGAGAACGAAATGAAGGACTCTTTACTTTATTATACATTATGGTCATGGTTTGGTGGGGGAAAATCATTTACTATTAGCCCTGCTTCTTCTTTGTTTAGTACTCATAAGGTAAGTACAAAAATAAAAAGAATCGGTAAAGAGACTTTAGCTAATGGTGTTTTAGAGTTGACACAACAAGGCGAAGGTCTAATAAACGACATAGATAGTATAGAAGAACAATACAAGAGAGAGATTCTTCCCTTAACTAATCATGCTGTATTTGACTACCAATACCATATAGAGACTAAATATCTATGTTCAGACAAACAATTGGATTTCTTCGACACTGCACAAACGATAATACATGAGCAAGCAAGTGAGGGTTACTCATATATTACTCAGATAGAATTTAAAATAGAAAGAACAGGATCATGAGTTTGCAATATATACAAGATAAAGATATCACTGTTTGTACACTTGGTGCACATCAAGCTTTGATTAAAGTGACAAGCCAGAACAGTGTCAAACGTAGTAATGGGAAACTGCTCGCTACGGAGAATGACAGAATGGGCGAATGTTATGGATGCTATAAGACGCCAGATTTCATCAGTGTGCTTTCAACTGTATTGATGAATATGACTCTCCTTACCTCTGTTCTATGTCAGCAAGCCGCAATAGGTGGAGCTTTAGCAGGATTAGTAGTCGGTGCACTGAGAGGTTGGCGAGCGGGGAAAGATGCATCCAAGGATATGGGGTTCTTTAATAAAGTTGGCACTATGATTAGTGCAACAGTTCAAGGTGCCCAAGTAGGAAGTACTGCCGGTGCTGTGCTTGGTGCAGTGGGAATGTACTCTTTCCTGCATGGAAAAGTATCAAAGATGGTTCAAAATGTGATAATGCCAAATATCTGCGCCGCATATACAAAGATGTCTACTTGGTCAAGAGTACATTCATCCGTAAAAATCAGTGGTCAGAAAGCCTTACTTGAAGGAGCTATGTTGAATTGCATACAAGGAGGACTTATAACTATCATAAAACCTGACTTTTCTGAAGCCGCTAAAATGTTAGTCTTAAGTTACTTTGCTTATAATCGAATGTCAAAAGAGAAAGCTAATGATTATAAAATGGACGAGGCTATGGATGGGCTAAGCCCTGAGCAACAAGCTATGCTTAAGAATAAGGATGAAAAACTTGATGGGTATGAGAAGTTGGATGCAGAGGAAATGGGAAAGATGAATATTAAAGATTCAGATTTAAAGGATCCTTCCACAGGCTTTAAAGCAGATATCTATAAAGACAAGAATGGGGATTATGTACTTGTTTATCGTGGTACCTACAGTGACCCTGACCACCCTGAAAATGATTTGGTACATGACTGGAGCAAAGAATGGACTGACGATAATATGAAGCAGGGATTAGGTATGGGAAGTGAACAATATAATAAATCTATAATATTAGCAGAAAAAGTGAATAGAAATAAGCCAAAGGATAAGCAGCTAACTATTGCTGGTCATTCTCTTGGTGGCGGTTTAGCAACAGCTGCAGGTGCTGCCACTGGTAGCAAGACTTACGCTTTCTGCCCTGCGGGCGTTCATCCGAATACTTATAAAATGTATGGCGTAAAGAATCCTGATACCTCAAAGGTTCATACCTATTATTCAAATCAAGATTTCTTAAATATGGCAAGTAATAATCTATCTCTAATGCCAAAGGCTGCAGGAGAAAGAATTATGTTGCACACTCTGGACAACTTTAATTTTGCTAAAGGACACGACCTACCCTTACTCCTCAAGCAATACAAGCTGAGGAGGCAGAGTTAGGAAGACCAATTATTGCCAACATTCTTTAAAGAAACAATCCATAACAATGAAAAAAATTATAGCATTATTGTCATCCCTCATTTTAACCTCATGCAGTATGTTTAACAATGAAGCACCTTACAAGCGTTTTTTTAGTGAGAAAGAATATCCCATTATCCAAGCCATTCATGATTGCGACAAGGACAAAATCCTTGATATGATGCAAAAAGGATGGAACGTAAATTCTATGGGTAAACATGGCATGTCCTATCTGCTTTATGCCATATGGGAACATAACTATGACATGACAAAGTTTCTTTTAGAAAATGGAGCAGACCCTAATTTTGTGTCAGTATTCTGGGATGAGACACCAGAAGAAACTGTTTGCATGCTCCCTCTTGAAAGAACATGCTACGATAAATACGGAATGAACTATATGAAATTATTGCTCGAACATGGGGCTAATCCTAATGATACACGAGCACAGCTTCCTTTATTTGCGGCTGCATTATATAAAGATAAGCAAAAGATAGAATACCTATTAGAGCATGGTGCAGATATAAATCAGTTTGATAGTGTAAAGGAAACTGTAATAATAGACCAAGCCCTTGCAAGACAATGGGCTTTCGTTCTATGGCTATGGGACAAAGGTGCTGACCCTATGAAAACGGGAGGTATTGGAAGAAATACTGGAGGTAAGGAAAATGTTGCGTATTGGGTACAAGATTTTATAAACTATGGAAATGGAGATTATGATAATCCAGACTTTAAAAAAGTTGTTGCCCGATTAAAAAGTATAGGTGTTGAGTTCCCATATAAACCAGCCATGGATAATACGGAAGAGAATGAATGATAAGGCAATGAAAAAAATTATAGCATTATTGTCATCACTCATTTTAACCTCATGCAGTATGTTTAACAGTGAAGCACCTTACAAGCGTTTTTTTAGTGAGAAAGAATATCCCATTATCCAAGCCATTCATGATTGCGACAAGGACAAAATCCTTGATATGATGCACAGAGGATGGAACGTAAATTCTATGGGTAAACATGGCATGTCCTATTTGCTTTATGCCGTATGGGAACATAACTATGACATGACAAAGTTTCTTTTAGAAAATGGAGCAGATCCCAATTTTGTATCAGTATTTTGGGAAGTAAAACCAGAAGAAACGGTACGTATCCTCCCCCTTGAAACAGTTTGCTATAAAGATTATAACATTAATTTTGTTAAGCTGTTAATCAAATATGGGGCTAATCCCAATGATACGCAAGCGCAACTTCCTATATTTTCAGCAGCATTGTATGAAGATAAGCAAAAAATAGAATACTTATTAGAACATGGAGCAGATATTAACCAATTTAACAGTTCAAAAGAGACTGTTATAATAGATCAAGCCCTTGCAAGACAATGGAACTTCGTACTGTGGTTATGGGACAGAGGTGCAGACCCTATGAAGACTGGAGGTGTTGGAAGAAATACTGGAGGTAAGGAAAATGTTGCATACTGGGTTCAAGTCTTTATAAACTATGGGAATGGAGATTATGATGCTCCAGACTTTAAAAAGCTTGTTGAGCGACTAAAAAGTATAGGTGTAGAGTTCCCATATAAACCAGCCATGGATGATAATACGGAAGAGAATGATTGATAAGGTAATAAAATATATTATAGCATTATTATCATCACTCATTTTAACCTCATGCAGTATGTTTAACAGTGAAGCACCTTACAAGCGTTTTTTCAGTGAGAAAGAATATCCTATTATTCAAGCCATCCATGATTGCGACAAGGACAAAATCCTTGATATGATGCACAAAGGATGGAACGTCAATTCTACGGGGAAATATGGCATGTCCTATCTGCTTTATGCTATATGGGAACATAACTACGACATGACAAAGTTTCTTTTAGAAAATGGAGCAGATCCTAACATGGTTTCTCCACTGACAAGTACACCCGATGTGATAGAGCCTCGTCTTCCTTTAGAAATTTCATGTTATGATGATTATGGCATGAATTATATGAAATTATTGCTTGAACATGGGGCTAATCCCAATGATACGCGAGCGCAGCTTCCTTTATTTGCGGCTGCATTATATAAAGATAAACAAAAAATAGAATACTTATTAGAACATGGCGCAGATATCAACCAATTTAACAGTTCGAAAGAAACCGTAATAATAGACCAAGCCCTTGCAAGCCAATGGGATTTCGTACTATGGTTATGGGACAAAGGTGCTGACCCGATGAAGACAGGAGGAGTTGGCGTTTTCGAGGGAGAAGTAAATGTCGCTTTTTGGGTGCAAGATTTTATAGATAGCGGTATAGGCGATTACGATAATCCAGACTTTAAAAAGCTTGTCGCGCGACTAAAAAGTATAGGTGTAGAGTTCCCATATAAACCAGCTATGATTAATAGGAAAGATAATGAATGATAAGGCAATGAAGTATATTATAGCATTACTATCATCACTCATTTTAACTTCATGCAGTATGTTTAACAATGAAGCACCTTACAAGCGTTTTTTTAGTGAGAAAGAATATCCCATTATTCAAGCCATTCATGATTGCGACAAGGACAAAATCCTTGATATGATGCAAAAAGGATGGAACGTAAATTCTATGGGAAAACATGGAATGTCTTATTTACTTTATGCGATATGGGAACATAACTATGACATGACAAAGTTTCTTTTAGAGAATGGGGCAGACCCTAATTTTGTGTCAGTATTCTGGGAAGTAAAACCAGAAGAAACGGTACGTATCCTCCCCCTCGAAACAGTCTGCTATAAAGATTATAACATTAATTTTGTTAAGCTGTTAATCAAATATGGGGCTAATCCCAATGATACGCAAGCGCAACTTCCTTTATTTGCGGCTGCATTATATAAAGATAAACAAAAAATAGAATACTTATTAGAACATGGAGCAGATATCAACCAATTTAATAGTTCGAAAGAGACTGTAATAACGAAGCAGGCAATCACCGCCCAATGGACTTTCGTATTATGGCTATGGGACAAAGGTGCTGACCCTATGAAAACGGGAGGTATTGGAAGAAATACTGGAGGCAAGGAGAATGTTGCATATTGGGTACAAGATTTTATAAACTATGGAAATGGAGATTATGATGCTCCAGACTTTAAGAAGCTTGTTGCGCGACTAAAAAGTATAGGTGTAGAGTTCCCATATAAACCAGCTATGATAAATAGGAAAGATAATGAATGATAAGGCAATGAAGTATATTATAGCATTACTATCATCACTCATTTTAACCTCATGCAGTATGTTTAACAGTGAAGCACCTTACAAGCGTTTTTTTAGTGAGAAAGAATACCCTATTATTAAAGCCATTCATGATTGCGACAAGGACAAAATCCTTGATATGATGCACAAAGGATGGAACGTAAATTCTATGGGTAAACATGGTATGTCCTATCTGCTTTATGCCGTATGGGAACATAACTATGACATGACAAAGTTTCTTTTAGAAAATGGAGCAGACCCCAATTTTGTATCAGTATTCTGGGAAGTAAAACCAGAAGAAACAGTACGTATCCTCCCCCTTGAAACAGTTTGCTATAAAGATTATAATATTAATTTTGTTAAGCTGTTAATCAAATATGGGGCTAATCCCAATGATACGCAAGCACAACTTCCTATATTTTCAGCAGCGTTATATGAAGATAAGCAAAAAATAGAATACTTATTAGAACATGGAGCAGATATCAACCAATTTAATAGTTCGAAAGAGACTGTAATAACGAAGCAAGCAATCACTGCCCAATGGGCCTTCGTATTATGGTTATGGGACAAAGGTGCTGACCCGATGAAGACAGGAGGAGTCGGCGTTTTCGAGGGAGAAGTAAATGTTGCCTTTTGGGTGCAAGATTTTATAGATAGCGGTATAGGCGATTACGATAATCCAGACTTTAAGAAGCTTGTTGCACGCTTAAAAAGTATAGGCGTAGAATTTCCATATAAACCAGCTATGATTAATAGGAAAGATAATGAATGATAAGGCAATGAAGTATATTATAGCATTACTATCATCCCTCATTTTAACCTCATGCAGTATGTTTAACAGTGAAGCACCTTACAAGCGTTTTTTTAGTGAGAAAGAATATCCCATTATTCAAGCCATGCTTTTTTGCATTATATCTTATAGTTTATTCCTCTTTGTAATGTCATCTAATTTTGGATAGTAATACGATGTTAGCGTATAGCCTTTATTTTATTTCCAATCCATGCATTTAACGGAAGAACCTAAAGAAACCTATATCAGTAGTGTTATTTTGAGGGTGTAAGCGAAGACAGTCAAGGTAAAAACTTTTGTAGTTAGATTTGGGCAAATGACTTTTATGTATTATCTTTGCATAAGAGAAATAAAGTATTATCTAAATCATATTAACAAAATGGACAATAACAATCAGAATCAAGAGGGACAGCAGTTGCAGATTGATCTCTCACCAGAAATCGCTAAAGGTGTTTATACAAACTTCCAGATAATCTCTCATTCAAGTTCAGAGTTTGTACTCGATTTTGCTACACTTCTCCCAGGTGTGCCAAAGGCAACAGTGACAAGCCGTGTTATTATTGCACCTGAGCACGCATTGCGTCTTCTTGCAGCTTTGCAGGATAATGTAGTACGCTATGAGAAAGAGTTTGGTAAGATTGACCGTCATGAGCCAGAGCAGGAGCCACGTACGATTGCTCCATTTGGTCCTGGTAAGGTTGATGCATAAGCATCTCTTTAAAGAATAAATCATGAAGCCGTCCGAACAATCGGGCGGCTTTCGTTTTTTTGATAATCTCGAGAGATATAGAATGTGCAGTTATCGAATTACTTGTATCTATAGCAATGGTAGGAAATATGTTCGTCGACTATTTGAGCGTAAAGGATTTAACCTTCAAAGGCATATTTATAAATAAAGATGCCAACAAGAGGTGTGAAAGTAAGGCTTAGTCCTATAAATGTGAAACACGATAGCCAGCCCCAATCTCTCCACTTTATGACAAAGGGCATAAGAATTAGTGTAATAATGAACTCTATAAATATCCACATAATAAGAATTGCTTTTGAAAGACAAAGATAAATAAAAATGCTGTATAAACAAAGCGTTGCAGATAATTGTTTTGAAAAATTATTACATAATCTCGAATAAAAGATCTACAAATAACGGCAAAAATATATGTAAAAGATAAGTTTGTAACCAATAGTAAATCAGTTAGTTATGATCCTGTGTAAGAAAAGGTGCTTAATTGGACTTCAAAAGGGCGTTAGTAAGACCTCTAAAGGGCATCTTTTGTAAGTCAATTAGGCGTCTTTTAGAAACCAAAAGAGCATGTATTGGTTTTGAGTTGTATGAAAATAGTTTACAAGTATTGGTTGATATGGGAATAAGTAGCCTCGCAGAAGACGGAAAGATATCAATAATAAAACAAAATGTCATGAGGCTCTATTGGTTGATTTGACTTTAATGGAAGAACCTAAAGAAAGTTCTGTTAGTAGTGTTATTTTGAGGTGGAAATCTAATAGGTTTAGAGTAAAACTTTTGTAGTTAGATTTAGACAAATAACTTTAATGTATTATCTTTGCGTAAAAGAAGAAAGTATTTATTGCTCCTGAGCATGCATTGCGTCTCCTTGCAGCTTTGCAGGACAATGTAGTACGCTACGAGAAAGAGTTTGGTAAGATGACCGCCACGAACCCAAAGAGCAGGGATCACGCACCATCGCTCCATTCGGCAATGGTAAGGTTGAAGCATAAGCAATCCCTTTAAGATTAAAATACTTGAAAGTCGCCTCCATATTGGGGGCGACTTTCTGTTTCAGGGGGCTTGTAAGCATGTTACAAAGTCACTACTTTGGTTAAGCTATTGCGCTTTCACGTATAAGTTTGTGTATTGGTAGTAAGCCTGCGCTTTGCGGATGAGTTCTTGATTCATCTGCTTTGTAGGTTGCTCTTCAAATGTACCATCGTGTAATGGACGAACGATGTATTGTCGTACATTGCGGACTGGCGATAAAACAGTTAGTCGGTTACCTTCAAGATACCCAAGGTCTTGGTAAGTTGCCATGAATGCACGAGAATGATAGGTTGGTGCGAGGATGTCTTGTCCTGTGAAACTTACAGTGCAACGTAACTTGAGGAGAGAAAGTAGGGTAGGCATGACATCAATCTGCGAGCATATAGTTTCAATCTTTCTTGGTTGGAGAATAGCTGGCGCATAGATGAGGCATGGAATATGGTAGCGGTCTATAGGAAGTGATGTTTTTCCGGCACTGGATGCACAGTGATCAGCAATAACTACGAATACGGTATTCTGGAACCATGCTTTCTTTCGGGCGTCATTAATGAATTTACCGATTGCATAGTCTGTATATTTTACTGCGGCTTCTCTTGTGTTAGGGTCACCGTCTACTTTAATTCTGCCACTGGGATAGGTGTAAGGGCGATGATTGCTCGTGGTCATAATCTGTGCGAAGAAAGGAAGCTTCGACTGATAGTTCTTCTCGAATACTTGTAAGCTCTTGTTGAAGATATCTTCATCACAGACACCCCAAATGTTTGCGAATGTTACTTGATTGTTCGGTATGTCCTTTCGGTCTATTACCTCGTAGCCATTATGACAGAAGAAGTCGCCCATGTTATCGAAATAACTATCTCCGCCATAGATGAATTGCGATTTGTATCCCAAGTGAGAAAGGATACGACCTATTGATAAGTTCCCCATTCGGTTAGCCTTTCGCTTGATGATGCTTTCTCCTGCACTCGGTGGAATGCAAAGAGATAATGCTTCTAATCCTCTAACTGTTCTGTTTCCCGCTGCGTATAGACTGTCAAAGACAATACTCCCTTGCATGAGCTTGTCAAGTTGTGGGGTAAGGTTCTCTTTATTTCCATATCGCGTAAGGAAATCAGCACTTAGGCTTTCTACTGTTATTAAGACGATGTTAGGACGTTGTGGCGCAAGGGACTCTCCAATCGCCTTCTTTCCCTCATTATTAAGTCCACTTAGTTGACGATACAGAGACACACATTGTTGTTTGGGTAACATGGTATAGAACTTATCATATTCTAACTTGTTACTTTGGAAAGCAATGACAAAGTCGCAGGCTCCGTTTTGTTCAAGTTGAGTAACGTATTGATTGTTACTTCGTAGAGCATGGGTGCCTTGTAAGATAAAATATGAGCTTATTGCTAAGACCATATATATAGAAAAGTGTATAAGAAACTTCTTCGCATTGTAAAGATGAGTAACCTTTAGCTTGTAATGTCGTGATTGAAGGAAGATAATTGCAGCTGTTAAGAGTAATGTAATGCCAATCAACGGAACAATAGAATAAGACTCCATGATGTTCCCAATAACTTCATGAGTGTAGACGAGATAGTCTACTGCAATGAAATTATATCTTACGCCAAACTCTCCCCAGAAGATGTATTCTCCTGCTGTGACGCAAAGTAATAAGAAAACATATACAGCCCAAGTTATATAGAGGGAGATCTTACGCCATGTTTCTCTTGTTCTTGGAATGAAAAAGCGTATGGAGAAACTGAATAGTTTCCATCCGAGGAATATTCGTGCAATCTTTGGTGCGCCGCCTCCGTATTCGTGGAAGATGGTATGGAAGAATAATACGTAGGCAAAGGCGATAGTTAGTAGAAGTTCAATGATCCATCCTGTGACGCGATGATATTTAGCTTCATTTAGCCCAAGGTTTATAATTTGTAATGGTAAGGCAAGCAAAATTGCCATACAAATGTCTGTTACGAAGCCAACACTTAAAAATCTGATTATCTCCCAGAATGAAAAAGAAGAATCTTCGGGGACATTCCACATTAAGATAATTCTTAGGATGAATCCAATTAGTAGATACAGTTTTAAAAATCGTGTTCCAATGAAATTAATAGGATTCTTGGTAATTACATTTGTTTTTTTGTCCATCGTTTGCTTATTTTTTGGCAAAGTTAATAATTATAGATGAGGTCCAGACATATTTTAGGTAGTAATTGTGCTCGCGTGTTTGAGAATGTTAGATCCTTGGAATGATAAATGTGATTCTATTTGTCGATGGTGTTTCTTTGTTTTTAGATAAGGTTCAACTTTATTTTTTAAGAGACTATCTACTTTCGACGTATTTGCTTACTTTTGTATTCAAAATTAAATCTTAATGAGTATTATAGTATTTACTATTCTTTTATTGTTAGGTGCCTATTGTGCAGGATTGTTAGTCCCGTGCCTTTTATTTATAGTGCTGTAGTTGGTGGTTTACTTCTATAATTCTATTCCCTCTTGCCTTAAAACATGAGTCTCTCAACGGACAACCATCACAGCGTTCTGCCTGATAACGTACGCTGTATTTGTATGCATAAAGGTACAAAAACTTTAGGAAATAGCAAAGCCCTGGCTTGAGAAAGTCGGGGCTTTGTGCATAAAAAAGAGGATGTGTACATTTTGACACACCCTCTTACAGACAATATAGTTAAATGATATGCTTTATAGTCCTTGGCTTTGTAACTCTTTCTCGGGTATTGGCAACCACTTGATTTTACGGCTTGCCCAAGTTGTTGTGGCAGAACCTTGCTCCAATCCGCGGCGGATATCTGCTGTGCGTTCACCACGGAAAGCAAGGAAGATACGACGTAACTCGGCTATTTGTGCAAGGGTAGGGGCAGTTGACAGTTGACTGGCTGTGTCATATTTGCCAATAACCTTATTAACCTCTGTCATTGCATCACCTGTCATAACACCTCTTAGGATGAGTTCAGCCTTGATAAGGTGGATGTCATCATCGTTTGAAATAATCATCGAACCCTTTCTTGTTAGCCCTGATGCATAAATGTTATAGCGATTAGGATTCTTCTTATCTACACTCGCATGAGCCAGTGGTAAGGCTTTCTTTTCTGCATCTGTTGTTCTTGCTGCTTCAAGAGAAGGGCTTACTTGTACATCACGGCTGTTTGGACCGATAGCACTGTAAAGTGGGTTGTCACCACCATCGTTGTTATAGATTACCTCCACAGTCTCACCATCCTTTAGTGCACCTTCTACGAATGTCTTAGCATCTGCGTATTGTCCACGATGCATAGCCAGTTTGAGTTCGTAGGTTTTTATCTGTCGGATAGCTGCGTCTTGGTCAAAGCCTTTGAAGGACTTTAGTGCATCAGACTTTGCAGCTTTCTCAGCAGCTTCGTATTGCTCCTTGGCTTGGTTTAGTAGTGTCTCGTGCGGAATAACAGCCTTATTCAGGATAACAGACCCACCTTCTGCTGCCGGAGTTGTAGAGAAAGACTCTGCAAGCAACTGTAGAGCATAACCTGCATGAAGGTGACCCACGTAGTTACCGTATGCCTTTACAATCTCTGTCTGCTCAGCATTTGCTCTGTTATCTGTCCAGCAATCTCAGTTAGTTCGATGCTTCGTGCATAATAATTGTGGATTTTATTCCAAAGATCGTTTTGTGTGCCCGAAGTAGGAGTGAGGTTATCAGTCGCAATTTGGCGATAAAGGAGCGCATTAGGAATCGTTCCTTCGGTCAATTCGTCAACGGTTGTACCCAAAGCGAGGAAGGCTGCAGCAGAGGCATCGCCTTGAAGCGTCTTTACGTAGGCTACCAACGGACCATCAGTAATACTATTGCTTTGAATATTAGCAACCATTGCAGATTTATTCAGTTGGTCTCTTGTAAGTGTGTTACTTGGTGTCTCCGCATTTTCTACCCATGAATCGCAACTCGCGAATAGTACAGAGAGGGCGAGAATGGCATATATTGATTTTTTCATTTTATCGTCTTCTTTTTATAATGTGAAACTTAAAGTTGCTGTGTAAGTGCGTGGATGTGGAGTATTGGTAATGTCACGTGACAAACTTCCAATACCTCTCTGCTTACGATTACCACCGTTGCCTTCTACTTGTGGGTCAGCACCAGAGTAGTTGGTAAGGACAAATACATTTTGTATTGCGAAAGAGAAACGCATTCCATTCACCACGTTGCGTGTCCATTTGCGAGAGAGTGATGATAAATCATAACCTAAGTAGAGCGTTGACAAGCGCAAGAAGTTAGCTTTCTCGATGTAGTTAGCTCTGAAGCGTGCGCTGTGTGCCAATTCCTCAGCAATTTGGTTATACTCCGCAGTACCAACGGTTGCATTAGCAAGTGCCTGCAGCTGGTCGTTACGTTTCTTCAAGTTGTCACCCAAACCAGATACATTATAGAAGCTTTGATTATAGATAGATGCACCCAAAGCATAATTCCACTTTGTTCCGAAGGTGAAGTGACTGAAGAGTTTTAGGTCGAAACCAAACGAACCATTGACAGATGGGAATGGCTTACCAAGGTACTGGTAGTCATTACTCTCAATGGCACCTATTTTCTGATTGTATGTGCCGTCAGCGTTGAAGGCTGGCTTCTCAACGGTGTGATAATAGAAAGCATAGACAGGTTGCCCCTCTTTTACAACGTTAGGATAGTTATTGATATCCTTTCTGCCAGTATCAATCACTTTGTTTGCCTGATAATTAAGGTTTGCATACACGTCAAGAGAATGACGGTTAGCCTGTTTCCAGAGGTTACCGTTATAACTGAACTCAATACCATGACCCTTGATGCGTCCTACGTTGCGTGGAACGCTACCTATCCAGCCATCGCTTGAAAGAAGGTCATCGTAGATGATGGCGTCAGAGGTGTATTGTGCATATAGAGTAAGTGCCAATGTATGTCTGTTACGAATAGTCCAGTCTGTTCCTAATTCAATCTCTCGCATACGCTCAGGTTTGATATCAGGGTTACCTTTGTACTGAGGTTTAACAATTGGGCCATAAGCACTGATGCCGTCCATGACATAAGATGTGCGGGCGTCTGTAGGATAGGGGAGGCGTCCACTCTCACCATAGGCAATGCGGAACTTCTGATTCTTGAGGTTGTATGATGCACTCAAAGAGGGATAATAGATGCTCGCCACATTACTACCGATAAGATTAGATGCATCACGTCTGAGTCCTGCATTGACAAAGAAACGGTTATCATAGTTGAGGAAAGCCTCACCATAGAGACCCCATGTGCGTTGTTCGAAGCTTGACTCTGTTACTGTACGTTCCGTTGCTGCTGAGATATTATCGATATCACTTCTAAAGCGAGATGCTGAAATACTATTCAATGTTTCGTACTGGCGTGCAATCTGTGAGAGAAGGGTTGCTGTAAGGTCCCATTTGTCTGCAAGATGAAACTTACGAGTAGCTTTTATGTCCCAGTTGAAGTTAGAGTTTCTACGGTTACTTATATTTTTTGCACCCTCAGCATTATTTCCTAACTTATAACCGAAAGGTAGACGATAGATTCCTTCTGTATGGTTTACGTCTGCGCCAATGATAGTCTCAATCTTTATATCTGCTGGAAGCATATAGCTAAGACGAAGGTTACCGATGAAACGGTCGTTGCCATAGGTCCAACTCTGTGCTCGCCACGTACTCTCGTCGACATATGGCCATGGTGTCTGGTTAATCATTAAGTTCCATATCGCATCATATCTACCCATTGCAGTCTGTGGAAGACTGATGTTACCATGTATGTAGGAAGCAGTAGCGCCGAGTGAGAAACGCCCAGAACGAAGGTCATAAGCCATCTTCGCACTATGTCGTTTGTCCTTATTGCCAAGGTACGATACCTGCAATGTCATTCATATTGTAAGAGAAGAAGAGGTTCTGATTCCCTTTGAAGGCTTTTGAAACAGAGGTGTAGATAGTTTTCTGCCAGCCCGTTTGGAAGAAATTATTGATAGGATCATTATTTACAAACTGATCATATTTTCTTGCCAATGTAGCTGCGCCTAACGACATCTTCACTTGTATGTCAGCCTTTCTGTTTTCTGGATTGTTATTTTTACCTCTTTGGTTGTGATAACAATAACGCCATTGGCAGCCTCTGCTCCATAGCTGGCTGCGGCAGAAGGACCTTTTATGACATCGATAGTTGCAATGTCATCAATGGTCAAGTCATTGAGTGCACTGAGTGCATCTTGCGAACTATTGATATCAGAGATGTGTGAGCTATTGTATTTCACACCATCAACATAGATGATTGGGTCACGCTCCATACTCATTGTGGCACCGCTACGCATGTTAAAACGGATTGGCATACCAACTTTACCATTGCTTTGGTACATCTGTACACCACCAATCTTACCATCAAGCATGTCGCTGAGAGAATTTGTATGCGCATTCTTACTCAGATTATCAATGTCGATATGGTCAACCTTGCTTCCAAGTGCTTTCTGACTACGTGCGCTGGAAATACTGGCAGTGACCTGAACCTCCTGAAGATCGATACCAGGAATAAGACTGATAGTAGGCTGTCCTTTTAATGCTTGTGCCTTTATGTCCTGTTCCTTGAAACCAATATAGCTGATGTGCAGTGTCTGGTCATCATTTGTGTTCAGTGAGAAGTAACCGTCTTCGTTGGTTACTGCTTCTACACCTTTATTTCCTCTGACCACAGCACCAATAATAGGCTCTCCTGTATCTTGGTTAATAACTCGTGCCTTGTAGGTTGTTTGCGCACTTAAATTGATGGCAGAGGCTACCGATAGCATGGCAATACCTCTCTTAATGTTTTGTATCATGAAATGTTTTTTGTTGTTATCCTCCTAAGGAGTAATATTAAGTAATGACTACATTATATAAGGTGTAGCCGATTTTGGTGGCGCAAAGATACCTCTTTAATAATGATACTGCAATACCTAAAAAATGTGATTTTCGAAGGTAGATAGTATAGAGGTACTAATGAATATGTTGATTTTGTGCGAAGGGAGATGAGAATATTCTGATAGGAAGGTTCCTTTTTCTAATTATAAAGTCCTCAGTAGGTTGTCTTTTTTCTAAGCATAGCTGCTTAGCGCATGTGGTGTTGTTCGTAAACACCATTAGTGCTGATGCTTCGCACCATATGTGCGCAGCCCGCTAAACACTCTTCAGTGGGTTACTAAAAAGTGGCAACATTGGTGTTAAGTAGAGGTTGTGTTAGTTTAATTCAATAAAGAAGATTCTCGGTGAGATAAGAACTTCTTTTTATGCAGTGTGAAGTGTCTGATTTATAAGCAGTTTGTTGTTTATTGAAAGATTTATGTTCTATGTCGGGTTGCTGTTATTGTTATCGTTCTATGGCTGTTGAAAAATCATATATATTTTACAGTCGGTATTACATAATTTAGCTTCTTCGAATGTATTTTTCATTCAAAAATTATAGAAAATGGACTTTGTTAGTAGTGATTTTTAGCCCCAAATCATGCGAATGGGCGTCTTTGAACTGTTAAATAATAAGTAAAAAGTTATTTATTGTTAACGAACGGCGTTTAGCAGATTATTCTTTTTCTTATTATTAGGTCATTTAACGGATTATTCGTACCTTTGCAACCCGAAACAACAGAGTGGATTATATCGTTTTTAGCGTGTCTCACTTGTGTTTGTAATGGTTTGAAAATAAACAAAATAAATATATAACAATAAAAAGTAAAATTATGCCTACTATTTCACAATTAGTAAGAAAAGGCAGAAAGGACATCGTAGACAAGAGCAAGTCTCCGGCTTTGGACAACTGTCCACAGCGTCGTGGCGTATGTGTTCGTGTTTACACAACAACTCCTAAGAAGCCTAATTCGGCAATGCGTAAGGTTGCCCGTGTTCGTTTGACCAACCAGAAGGAAGTGAACTCTTATATCCCCAGGAGAGGGTCACAACTTGCAGGAGCACAGTATTGTTCTCGTCCGTGGTGGTCGTGTTAAGGACCTTCCTGGTGTACGTTATCACATCGTTCGTGGTACTCTTGATACCGCTGGTGTTGCCAATCGTACACAGCGTCGTTCTAAGTATGGTGCTAAGCGTCCAAAGGCAGCTAAGAAGTAATATTCAAGTTGCCTAAAGGCAGCTAAGAAACTTCAAACCATAAAGCCGAGGTGCAACGGCCGGTGATGGTCGATGCTCCGAGGCTCTTTAAAAAGAAGCAACTAAAAACAAACAGTTTTGCTGGAGATTTGTAATCACAAAGGTTGAGTAAATACCCAAGAGAGGGCGTTGAAGAACGAAAGACGACAGCCTCCGCAGACTTAAAGTTTAAAATAAAAATGAGAAAAGCAAAACCAAAGAAGCGTGTAGTCCTTCCAGATCCAAATTTAATGATCAGAAGGTGTCAAAGTTCGTAAATCACTTGATGTATGATGGTAAGAAGAATACCTCATACGAAATTTTCTACGCAGCCCTCGATATCGTAGGCGGTAAGATGAAGGATGAAGAGAAGTCTCCACTTGAGGTGTGGAAGCAGGCTCTTGACAACATCACTCCACAGGTAGAGGTAAAGAGCCGTCGTATTGGCGGTGCTACTTTCCAGGTACCAACAGAGATTCGCCCAGATCGTAAGGAGAGTGTTTCAATGAAGAATATGATTGCCTTTGCACGTAAGCGTGGTGGTAAGAGCATGGCTGATAAGCTTGCTTCTGAGATCATGGATGCTTTCAATAACCAGGGTGGTGCTTACAAGCGTAAGGAAGATATGCACCGTATGGCTGAGGCTAACCGTGCGTTTGCTCACTTCAGATTCTAATCAAGTTATTATAATAAGGTAAAAGAAATGGCAAATCACGATTTACATTTGACTCGTAATATCGGTATTATGGCACACATCGATGCCGGTAAGACGACAACATCTGAACGTATTCTTTTTTATACAGGTAAGACTCACAAGATTGGCGAGGTTCATGATGGTGCTGCAACCATGGACTGGATGGCACAGGAGCAGGAGCGTGGTATCACAATTACATCTGCTGCTACAACATGTAACTGGAACTATCTTGGCAAGTCTTATAAGATTAACTTGATTGATACTCCAGGACACGTTGACTTTACAGCTGAGGTAGAGCGTTCGCTTCGTGTTCTCGATGGTGCAGTTGCTACTTATTCTGCAGCTGATGGTGTACAGCCACAGTCTGAGACTGTTTGGCGTCAGGCTGATAAGTACAATGTTCCACGTATTGGTTATGTAAACAAGATGGACCGCTCTGGTGCTGACTTCTATGAGACAGTACAGCAGATGAAGGATATCCTTGGTGCTAATCCTATCGCTATTCAGATTCCTATCGGCGCAGAGGAGAACTTCAAGGGTGTTGTAGACCTTATCAAGATGAAGGCTATCTTGTGGCATGATGAGACTATGGGTGCTCAGTATGATATTGAGGATATCCCTGCTGATCTTGCTGATGAGGCTGCTGAGTGGCGTGAGAAGTTGCTCGAGGGAGCAGCTAACTATGATGATGAGTTGATGGAGATGTACCTTGAGGGACAGGATATTCCAGAGGATAAGCTGATTGCTGCAATCCGTAAGGGTTGTATCGCTATGGAGTGCTGCCCAATGCTTCTCGGTTCTTCTTATAAGAATAAGGGTGTACAGCCTCTTCTCGATTACGTTTGTGCTTTCTTGCCTTCTCCATTGGATACACCGGCTATCGTTGGTATTAATCCAGATACAGAGGAGGAAGAGGATCGTAAGCCAAGTGAGAGCGAGCCTACATCTGCTTTGGCATTTAAGATTGCTACTGACCCATTCATGGGCCGTTTGGTATTCTTCCGTGTCTACTCAGGTAAGGTTGTTGCTGGTTCTTACGTATTCAATACACGTTCTGGCAAGAAGGAGCGTATCAGCCGTCTATTCCAGATGAACTCTAATAAGGAAATTCCTATGGAGTCAATCGATGCTGGTGATATCGGTGCTGGTGTAGGTTTCAAGGATATTCGTACTGGTGATACTCTCTGTGATGAGAACGCACCAATTATCCTCGAGTCTATTACCTTCCCTGACACTGTGATTTCTATCGCTGTTGAGCCAAAGAGCCAGGCTGACGTTGCTAAGCTTGATAACGGTCTTTCTAAGCTTGCTGAGGAGGATCCAACATTCACCGTTCGTACTGATGAGCAGAGTGGTCAGACCATTATCTCTGGTATGGGTGAGCTTCACCTCGATATTATTATCGACCGTTTGAAGCGTGAGTTCAAGGTAGAGTGTAACCAGGGTAAGCCACAGGTTAACTACAAGGAGGCTATTACTAAGGCAGCTCAGAGCCGTGAGACTTATAAGAAGCAGTCTGGTGGTCGTGGTAAGTTTGCTTGCATTGACGTAACTATCGAGCCTAAGGACGAGGATTACGAGGAGGGCGACTTGCAGTTTGTAAACGTTGTTAAGGGTGGTAACGTGCCTAAGGAGTTCATCCCTGCAGTAGAGAAGGGCTTCAAGGATTGTCTTGGCAACGGTGTACTCGGTGGCTTCCCAATGACTGGTCTTAAGGTTACTTTGACTGATGGTTCTTTCCACCCAGTTGACTCTGACCAGTTGTCATTTGAGCTCGTAGCTCACCAGGCATTCAAGGTGCTCTGTCCTAAGGCAGGTCCTGTTCTTATGGAGCCTATCATGAAGGTAGAGGTTGTTACTCCAGAGGAGAACATGGGTGATGTTATCGGTGACTTGAACAAGCGTCGTGGTCTTGTACAGGGTATGGATGAGGCTCGTAGCGGTGCTCGTATCGTTAAGGCTATGGTACCATTGTCAGAGATGTTCGGTTATGTAACAGCTCTTCGTACTATTACTTCTGGTCGTGCTACTTCTTCTATGGAGTATGATCATCACTCACCAGTATCAAGCACTCTCGCTAAGGAGATTCTTGATGAGTTGAAGGGTAATTCAGACCTCGTTAAGTAAATAATGTAAGGTTCTGCTCTCTCATAGCGAATGACTCTTATGAGAGAGCAACCTTTCTGTATATTCAATAATAAATAAAAGTTAAACATGAGTCAGAAGATTCGTATTAAGCTGAAGTCTTACGACCACCAGTTGGTTGACAAGTCAGCAGAAAAGATTGTGAAGGCTGTTAAGGCTACTGGCGCTATCGTTAGCGGTCCTATTCCATTGCCAACACACAAGCGTATTTACACTGTAAACCGCTCTACATTCGTTAACAAGAAGTCACGCGAGCAGTTCCAGCTCTCAGATTTCAAGCGTCTCATCGATATTTACAGCTCTACAGCAAAGACTGTTGACGCTTTGATGAAGCTTGAGTTGCCTTCAGGTGTAGAGGTTGAAATCAAGGTGTAGTCATCTGTTGACAAATAAGAAACAAATTAATACAAAAAGCATTTACATTCATTTTAAAATCATTAATTGAAATGCCAGGATTATTAGGAAAGAAAATCGGAATGACATCCGTTTTCAGTGCCGACGGTAAGAATGTACCGTGCACTGTTATCGAAGCTGGTCCTTGTGTTGTAACCCAGGTTAAAACCGTAGAAAAGGATGGTTACAAGGCTGTTCAGTTAGGTTTCGGCGAGGCTAAGGAGAAGAGAACTTCTAAGCCACAGCAGGGACACTTTAAGAAAGCCGGCACAACACCAAAGAAGCACTTGGCCGAGTTCAAGTTTGACGAGGAGTATAACCTCGGTGACACTATTACTGTTGAATTGTTCAGCAATGCTAAGTTCGTAGACGTTGTAGGTACATCTAAGGGTAAAGGTTTCCAGGGTGTTGTTAAGCGTCACGGATTCGGTGGTGTAGGTCAGTCTACTCACGGTCAGGACGACCGCGCACGTAAGCCGGGTTCTATTGGTGCTTGTTCTTACCCAGCTAAGGTCTTCAAGGGCATGCGCATGGGCGGCCAGATGGGAGGCGACAGAGTAACTACTCAGAACCTTCAGGTGTTAAAGGTTATTCCAGAGCACAATCTTATTCTTGTTAAGGGTAGTGTTGCTGGATGTAATGGTTCAACCGTAATAATTAAGAAGTAATGGATATTAACGTATTAGATATCAAAGGTCAGGAGACCGGCCGTAAGGTAACTCTTAACGAGAATATCTTCGGAATTGAGCCTAACGATCACGTCCTCTATCTTGCAGTTAAGCAGTATCTCGCTGATCAGCGTCAGGGTACAGCTAAGTCAAAGGAAAGAAGTGAGCACGCTGGTTCTACTCGTAAGTTGGGTCGTCAGAAGGGCGGCGGCGGTGCTCGTCGTGGTGATATCAATTCTCCAGTCCTTGTAGGTGGTGGTCGTGTATTCGGTCCTAAGCCACGTGATTACAGCTTCAAACTGAATAAGAAGGTAAAGGTTCTTGCTCGTAAGTCAGCATTGGCTTATAAGGCACAGGACAATGCTATCGTTGTTGTTGAAGATTTCAATCTTGACGCTCCGAAGACTAAAGATTTTGTAAATATTGCAAAAAATCTTAAAGTTGATAGCAAGAAAGTTCTTCTTGTTTTGCCAGAAGTAGAGAAAAATGTATATTTGTCGGCTCGTAATCTACAGAAAGCTGAGGTTATGACAGCTGCTCAGGTAAATTCATACAAAGTTTTGAATGCTGATGTAGTTGTTATCACAGAGAACTCTCTGAAGGTTATCGACGAAATCTTAACCAAGTAATTATTAGGAGACAAGAAGAATTATGGGATTTATCATTAAACCAGTGGTCACTGAGAAGATGACCAAGTTGACTGACAAGTCTTCTGAGGATAAGGTTGTAAAGCACAAAGGTGAGAAGAGAACTATTTTGGCTCAGCCAAAGTATGGTTTCATCGTTAAGCCTGAGGCCAACAAGCTTGAGATTAAGAAAGAAGTTGAGGCTTTGTACAACGTTACAGTAGTAGATGTGAATACGATTCGTTACGCAGGTAAGCGTCAGGCACGTTATACTAAGGCGGGTCTCGTTAAGGGACAGAAGAACGCATTCAAGAAGGCTATCGTCACTTTGAAGAATGGCGATTCAATCGATTTTTACAGCAATATTTAAATAAAAAATGGCAGTACGTAAATTAAACCCGGTTACTCCGGGACAAAGACACAAGGTTATTGGCACGTTCGAGGATATTACTGCATCCGTGCCAGAGAAGTCTCTCGTTTACGGTAAACGTTCTACCGGTGGTCGAAACAACACCGGTAAGATGACTGTTCGCTACATGGGCGGTGGTCACAAGAAGAAGTATCGTCTTATCGACTTCAAGCGAGAGAAAGATGGTGTTCCAGCTGTAGTGAAGACAATCGAGTATGATCCTAACAGATCAGCTCGCATTGCGCTGTTATACTATGCTGATGGTGAAAAACGTTACATTATTGCTCCTAACGGACTGCAGGTTGGTGCAACACTGATGTCTGGTGCTGAGGCAGCACCTGAGGTTGGTAACGCACTTCCTTTGGCTAACATTCCTGTTGGTACTGTAATTCATAATATTGAGTTACGTCCAGGTCAGGGTGCATTGCTCGTTCGTTCGGCTGGTAACTTTGCTCAGCTTACTTCTCGTGAAGGCAGTTATTGTGTTATTAAGCTCCCTTCTGGTGAAACACGCCAGATTTTGTCAGCTTGTAAGGCAACTGTAGGTAGTGTAGGTAACTCTGACCACGCTCTTGAGCAGTCTGGTAAGGCTGGTCGTTCTCGCTGGTTGGGACGTCGTCCTCACAACCGTGGTGTTGTTATGAACCCTGTTGATCACCCAATGGGTGGTGGTGAAGGTCGCCAGTCTGGTGGTCACCCACGTTCACGTAAGGGCTTGTACGCTAAGGGTCTTAAGACTCGTGCACCTAAGAAGCTTTCAAACAAGTACATTATTGAGAGAGCTAACAAGAAGTAATCAAAGTAATTAAGAGTAAATTATGAGTCGTTCATTAAAAAAAGGTCCATACATCAACGTATCACTCGAGAAGAAGATTCTTGCTATGAATGAGAGTGGTAAGCAGAATGTAGTTAAGACATGGGCCAGAGCATCAATGATTTCCCCTGATTTTGTGGGTCACACTGTTGCAGTTCATAACGGAAATAAATTTATCCCTGTTTACATTACTGAGAATATGGTAGGTCACAAGCTCGGAGAGTTCAGCCCTACACGCCGTTTCGGTGGTCACTCTGGTAATAATAAGAGGTAAGCAGGTCATAATCCATTTAGAAAATAGAAAAATATAATGGGAGCAAGAAAACATATAAAGGCTGAAGCTCGTAAAGAAGCTTTGAAAAGCCAGTATTTGCAAAGCTCAAGGACTGTCCTTCTTCTCCACGTAAGATGCGCTATGTAGTAGACATGGTTCGTGGTATGGAGGTCAATCGTGCCCTTGGCGTGCTGAGATTCTCCAAGAAGGCAGCTGCTCAGAACGTTGAGAAACTTCTGCGTTCAGCTATCAACAACTGGGAGACAAAGAATGACCGCAAGGCTGAAGACGGTGAACTTTATATCTCTAAGATCTTCGTTGATGAAGGCGTTACAATGAAGCGCATGCGTCCTGCACCACAGGGCCGTGGCTACAGAATCCGCAAACGTTCTAACCACGTCACTCTTTTCGTTGATTCAAAGAATGACGCTAATAATGATGATAAATAAATAGTAGAATGGGACAGAAAGTTAATCCAATTAGCAACCGTCTTGGTATCATCCGCGGTTGGGAGTCAAATTGGTTCGGTGGCAAGAATTTCGGGGATAATCTCGTAGAGGATCGCAAGATTCGTACTTACCTGAACAAGCGTTTGGAAAAAGCAAGCGTTTCCCGTATTGTCATTGAGCGCACATTGAAGCTCGTCACCATTACTATTTGCACCGCTCGTCCGGGTATCGTTATCGGTAAAGGTGGTCAGGATGTTGATAAGCTTAAAGAAGAGTTGAAGAACCTTTTCAAGAAGGAGATTCAGATTAATATCTTCGAGGTTAAGAAACCTGAACTTGATGCAAACATCGTTGGTAACAATATCGCTCGCCAGGTAGAGGGTAAGATTGCTTACCGTCGTGCTATCAAGATGGCAGTCGCTAACACTATGCGTGCTGGTGCGGAGGGTATCAAAGTTCAAATTACAGGTCGTCTGAACGGTGCCGAATGGCTCGTAAGGAAATGTTTAAGGAGGGTCGTACTCCTCTGCATACATTCCGTGCAGACATCGATTATTGTCAGACAGAAGCCCTTACAAAGGTTGGTCTGCTGGGTATTAAGGTATGGATTTGCCGTGGTGAAGTTTACAACAAGGTAGATCTTACTCCTAACTTTACTCAGGAGAAGAGCAATGGCCGTTCTAACAATGGTGGCCGTTCTGGAAGAGGTAATCGTAGAAGAAACAATAACCGTTAAAAGAAGAAGCTATCATGTTACAGCCAAAAAGAGTAAAATATAGAAGACCTCAAGACGGACGTGGCAATAAAGGCAACGCCCACAGAGGTACACAGCTGGCTTTCGGCTCATTCGGCATCAAGACACTTGAGGCTAAGTGGATCGACAGCCGTCAGATTGAGGCCGCTCGTATAGCAGTAAACCGCTATATGAACCGTCAGGGCCAGGTCTGGATTCGCATCTTCCCTGATAAGCCAATCACTCGTAAGCCTGCCGATGTTCGTATGGGTAAGGGTAAGGGTGATCCAGCAGGATGGGTTGCACCAGTTACTCCAGGTCGTGTTCTCTTTGAAGTAGAGGGCGTAAGCTTTGATATTGCAAAGGAGGCTCTCCGCCTCGCTGCACAGAAGCTGCCTGTTAAGACAAAGTTTATTGTTAGACGTGATTTCGATAAAAACGCTTAAGAAAGATGAAGATTAAAGAAGTAAAAGAACTCGAGACCAAGGATTTGGTTGAGAAAATTGAGAACGCTGAGACAGCTCTCGCAAAGATGAAGCTGAATCATCAGATTACTCCGCTTGAGAATCCATCTCAGATTAAGGCCGCTCGTCGTGATATAGCACGTATGAAAACAGAACTTTCTCAGAGAGAACTTAATAAATAACAATGGTCCAGATGGAAACAAGAAATTTAAGAAAAGTAAGACAGGGTGTCGTTATCAGCAACAAAATGGATAAAACCATCGTTATTGCAGCTAAGTTCAAGGAGAAGCACCCTATTTATGGTAAGTTTGTCCAGAAGACAAAGAAGTACCATGCTCATGACGAGAAGAATGAGGCTAATGTAGGTGATACAGTACTCATTATGGAGACTCGTCCTCTTTCTAAGACAAAGAGATGGAGATTAGTTCAAATTGTAGAAAAAGCTAAGTAATTATGATACAGACAGAATCAAAACTTACAGTATGTGATAACAGCGGTGCTCGTGAAGCTAAGTGCATTCGTGTACTCGGTGGTACTCGCCGTCGTTACGCAAGTGTTGGTGACGTTATCGTAGTTGCTGTACAGAACGTCATCCCATCAAGTGAATTGAAAAAGGGTGCAGTATCAAAGGCTTTGATCGTTCGCACAAAGAAGGAAATTCGTCGTGCTGATGGTTCATACATCCGTTTCGATGATAATGCATGTGTATTGCTGAACAATGCTGGCGAAATTCGTGGTAGCCGTATCTTCGGCCCTGTTGCTCGTGAGTTGCGTGCAGTGAACATGAAGGTCGTTTCTTTGGCACCTGAGGTTCTTTAATTATTAAATAGAATAATAAAATGGCAAAATTCCATATAAAGAAAGACGATCAGGTCATTGTTCTTGCCGGTGCGGACAAGGGCAAGACTGGAAAGGTGCTTAAGGTCATCGCAGACAAGGAGCGTGCTATCGTTGAGGGCGTGAATATGGTCTCTAAGAGCACAAAACCTTCTGCTGCTAACCCTCAGGGTGGTATCGTTAAGCAGGAGGCTGCAATTCATATCTCAAATTTAAGTCTCATCGATCCGAAGAGCGGTAAGGCTACACGTATCAAGATTGAGCGTGAAGGCAAGACTGTTAAGCGTATCGCTAAAAAGTCAGGGGAGGAAATTAAGTAATGAATACAGCTCAGTTAAAGAAACAGTATAAGGAGCAGATTGCTCCTGCTTTGCAGAAGCAGTTTAACTATTCTTCAGCTATGCAGGTGCCTGTTTTGAAGAAGATTGTTATCAATCAGGGTCTTGGTGATGCAACTCAGGATAAGAAGCTTATCGAGGTTGCAGTGAACGAGATTTCTTCTATCACAGGTCAGAAGGCTGTTGCAACATATTCTAAAAGGATATTGCAAACTTCAAGTTGCGTAAGAAGATGCCTATTGGCGTTATGGTAACTCTGCGTCGTGAGCGTATGTATGAGTTCCTCGAGAAACTCGTTCGCGTATCTTTGCCACGTATCCGTGACTTCAAGGGTATTGAGAGCAAGTTCGATGGTCGTGGAAATTATACTCTCGGTATCACCGAGCAGATTATTTTCCCAGAGATTAATATCGATCAGGTTGACCGCATCCAGGGTATGAACATTACCTTCGTTACATCAGCTAAGACTGATGAAGAGGGTTATGCTTTGCTGAAGGGCTTCGGACTTCCATTCAAGAATGCTAAAAACGATTAATTGATATGGCAAAAGAATCAATGAAAGCTCGCGAGGTAAAGCGTGCAAAGCTTGTTGCTCGCTATGCTGAGAAACGCGCTGCTCTGAAGAAGATTATCGCTACTTCAAATGATCCTGAAGAGGCTTATGAGCTGCTCGCAAGTTGCAGTCTATTCCTAAGAATGCTAATCCAATCCGTTTGCACAATCGTTGCAAGATAACAGGACGTCCAAAGGGTTACATTCGTCAGTTCGGTCTCTCTCGTATTCAGTTCCGTGAGATGGCATCTCAGGGACTCATTCCAGGAGTTAAGAAGGCAAGCTGGTAAGCAAATATATCGACGCGGATAGTGAATTGTGAAATTTATTTTGTATCTTTGCAGTTCATTATCCGCTTTCAAGCGATTTTTTAATATTGTCGGGGTAGTCCCGATTAATTAAACTTTATATTTTTATGACAGATCCAATAGCAGATTATCTGACAAGACTCAGAAACGCAATCATGGCTCATCACCGTGTTGTTGAGGTTCCTGCGTCTAACTTGAAGAAGTCTATTACTAAGATTCTCTTCGAGAAGGGTTACATCTTGAACTATAAGTTCATTGAGGATGGTCCCCAAGGTTCAATCAAGGTCGCACTTAAGTACGATCCTGTAACAAAGCAGAGCGCTATCAAGAAGTTGAAGCGTGTTTCTACCCCAGGTCTTCGCCAGTATACTGGTTACAAAGACATGCCGAGAGTAATTAACGGACTTGGAATTGCTATCCTTTCCACGTCTAAAGGTGTAATGACAGACAAGGAAGCTGCTGCAGAGAAGATTGGTGGTGAGGTTCTTTGCTATGTTTATTAATTGGAGGATTGAATATGTCAAGAATAGGAAAATTACCAATTAGTGTTCCAGCTGGCGTTACAGTTGCTCTTAACAATGGTGTTGTTACAGTAAAGGGTCCTAAGGGTGAACTTTCTCAGAAGGTAGATTCTTCTATTAAGACTATCATCGAGGACGGTCAGGTAACATTCGAAATTGATGAGAATAGCCCAGTAAACTACAAGCAGAAGCAGGCTTTCCACGGTCTTTATCGTTCACTTGTTAACAATATGGTTGTTGGTGTAAGTGAGGGTTACAAAAAGACATTGGAACTTGTTGGTGTAGGTTATCGTGTTTCTAACCAGGGTAACTTGGTAGAGTTCTCTCTTGGTTATACTCACCCAATCTTTATTCAGCTTCCTTCAGAAGTTAAGGTTGAGACAAAGAGCGAGCGTAACCAGAATCCAATCATCACTCTTGAATCAGCTGACAAGCAGCTGCTTGGTCTCATCTGTGCAAAGATTCGTTCTTTCCGTAAGCCTGAGCCTTACAAGGGTAAGGGTGTCCTGTTCCAGGGTGAGGTTATTCGCAGAAAGTCTGGTAAGACAGCTGCAGCTAAGTAACTTTAATACATCATTACGATTATGACAACAAAGAAAGAACAAAGAAGAATTAAGATAAAGTTCCGCATTCGTAAGAGTGTGAACGGTACTGCTGAGCGCCCACGTTTGAGCGTTTTTCGCAGTAATAAGCAGATTTATGCACAGGTTATTAACGATCTGACAGGAACAACACTCGCTTCTGCTTCTTCACTTGGCCTTGATAAGATGGCTAAGATTGAACAGGCTAAGAAGGTAGGTGCACTCGTTGCTGAGCATGCTAAGGCTGCTGGCGTAGAGCAGGTTGTTTTTGACCGTAACGGTTATCTCTATCACGGACGTGTACAGGCTTTGGCTGATGCTGCACGTGAGGGAGGACTTAAATTCTAAACGATTATGGCAATGAATAGAGTAAAAGTAAATAGTGATGTAGAACTGAAAGATCGCTTGGTTGCTATCAACCGTGTAACTAAGGTTACAAAGGGTGGTCGTACTTTCACATTCGCAGCTATCGTCGTTGTAGGTGACGGTAAGGGCGTTATTGGCTGGGGTCTTGGTAAGGCTGGTGAGGTTACTGCTGCTATCCAGAAGGGTACAGATTCGGCAAAGAAGAACCTTGTTAAGGTTCCTGTTTTGAAGGGTACTGTTCCTCATGAGGCAGAGGCTCGCTTTAGCGGTGCTCATGTTCTCCTTAAGCCAGCTGCTGCTGGTACTGGTTTGAAGGCCGGTGGTGCTATGCGTGCTGTTCTTGAGAGCGCAGGTGTTACTGACGTGATTGCAAAGTCAAAGGGCTCTTCTAACCCTCATAACCTTGTAAAGGCTACTATCGCTGCACTCGCTGATATGCGTGACGCATATACAATCGCTGGTGAGCGTGGTATTAGCATGGATAAAGTATTTAACGGTTAATTTTAGGAGGTATTAAATTATGGCAACAATTAAGATTAAGCAGATTAAGAGCCGTATTGGTGCTCCTAAGGACCAGAAGGAAACTTTGCAGGCATTGGGACTTCGTAAGATTTCTCAGGTTGTTGAGGTAGAGGATACTCCAAGCTGCCGAGGTATGATCCGTAAGGTGCATCACCTGGTATCAGTAATTGATTAATTAATCTTTTAAAGAAAACAGTAATTATGAAATTAAATAATTTGAAACCAGCTGTTGGCTCTACACATTCACGTCGTCGTATTGGTCGTGGTCCAGGTTCTGGACTCGGTGGTACTTCTACTCGTGGTCATAAGGGTGCAAAGTCACGTTCTGGTTATAAGAAGAAGATTGGCTTTGAGGGTGGTCAGATGCCTCTCCAGCGTCGTGTACCGAAGGCTGGTTTCAAGAACATCAACCACAAGGAATATTTCGCTGTAAATCTTTCTACTCTTCAGGCACTTGCTGAGAAGAACAATCTTACTAAGATTGGTGTTGAGGAGCTTAAGGCTGCTGGACTTACCAATGGTAAGGAACTTGTTAAGGTTCTCGGTAATGGTGAATTGAAGGCTAAGTTGGAGGTTTCTGCAAATGCCTTCTCTAAGACTGCTGAAGAGGCTATCAAGGCAGTAGGTGGTAACACAACTATAATCTAAGTTAATGAAAAAGTTTATTGAGACACTGAAGAACTGTTGGAAAATTGAGGATTTGCGTCAGCGACTTCTCATTACTATTCTGTTCACAGCTATTTACCGGTTTGGGTCGTTTGTGGTGCTTCCTGGCATCAATCCTACCCTGTTGGAAAAATTGCAGGCACAGACCAAGGGCGGTCTTATGTCACTTTTGGACATGTTCTCCGGTGGTGCATTTTCTCATGCGTCAATCTTCGCATTAGGAATTATGCCATACATCTCAGCTTCTATCGTTATGCAGCTCCTTGCCGTCGCTGTACCTTATTTTCAGAAGATGCAGCGTGAAGGCGAGAGTGGCCATAAGAAGATAAATTGGTATACGCGTGTCCTGACAGTAGTGATCCTACTGTTTCAGGCACCGTCTTACCTGATGAACTTAAATGCAGGCCGCTGGTGCGTTAGCATCAGGTATTGATTGGACTACATTTATGATTCCAGCTACAATTATTCTTGCAGCTGGTTCAATGTTCATTCTTTGGCTCGGTGAGCGTATTACGGATAAAGGTGTCGGAAACGGTATCTCTATTATCATTATGATTGGTATCATTGCGCGTCTGCCACAAGCGCTTATTTTGGAATTCGGTAACCGTGTTTCAGAAGCTATCGGTGGTGGTATTGTGATGCTTATCATTGAGATTATCATCCTTTATGCTGTTGTATGTGCGGCTATACTTCTGACACAGGGAACTCGTAAGATTCCTGTGCAGTATGCTAAGCGTGTTGTTGGAAATAAACAATATGGTGGTGCACGTCAGTATATTCCATTGAAACTTTTCGCAGCTAACGTAATGCCTATTATCTTTGCGCAAGCATTGATGTTTATTCCGTTGGCAATCGTTCAGTATTCATCTGATAGTACAAGTTCAGTACTTCAGTCTTTGATGAACACGAAAAGTTTGGCTTATAACTGTATTTATGTGCTTCTTATCGTAGTGTTTACTTATTTCTATACTGCGATTACACTTAATCCAACTCAGATGGCTGAGGATATGAAGCGTAACAACGGTTTTATCCCTGGCGTTAAACCTGGAAAGGATACTGCAGATTACATTGATACTGTTATGTCTCGTCTTACGGGACCAGGAGCTTTGTTTATCGCTTTTATTGCTATTATGCCAGCATTAGCAGGATATTTAAATGTTGCTGATGCATTTGGTCAGTTCTTTGGTGGTACTTCATTGTTGATTCTTGTTGGTGTTGTTATTGACACACTCCAGCAGATTGAGTCACATTTGATGATGCGTCACTATGATGGACTTCTCAATTCTGGACATACACGTGGCAATAGTGGTGTTGCAGCCTATTAAATCTTTATCTTAAGAAATGAGTATATTTCTAAAGACTGAAGATGAAATTGAACTCATGCGTGAGGCCAACCTGCTGGTCGGTAAAACGCTGGCAGAAGTTGGTCGTCATGTCAAGCCTGGTGTCACAACTCTCCAGTTAGATAAAATAGCTGAAGAGTTTATTCGTGACAATGGTGCTATACCCACATTCAAAGGTTATCCAAGTTCTTATGGACCTCCTTTCCCTGGCAGTATCTGTGCGTCTGTAAACGATGTTGTGGTGCATGGGGTGCCAAGTGAGGATGTTGTTTTGAAAGATGGAGATATTATCTCTATTGATTGTGGGACTTTACTTAATGGCTTCAACGGAGATAGTTGTTATACTTTGTGTTGGGGAAGTAAGTGAAGATGTCAAGAAGTTGCTTCGTACAACGAAGGAATCCCTTTATAAGGGTATTGAGGAAGCACAAGCAGGTCATCATGTAGGTGATATTGGTCAAGTGATTCAGGATTATTGCCAAGTACAAGGTTATGGTATAGTTCGTGAATTAACAGGACATGGTATTGGTCGTGAGATGCATGAGGAGCCATCCGTTCCCAATTATGGTAAGCGTGGGAGTGGAGTATTGCTTAAGGCAGGAATGTGTATTGCGATAGAACCGATGGTAACTATGGGTAAACGAGAAATTGGTTTATTACCTGATTGTTGGAGTATCGTTACACGTGATCGTCATCCGGCAGCCCATTTTGAGCATACTATTGCGATTAGGGCTGGTAAGGCTGATATTTTATCTTCTTTTGAGGAAGTTGAACATTTAGAAGGACAAAATTTTTAATTAGTATATGGCAAAGCAAACTGCAATAGAGCAGGATGGAACAATTCTTGAAGCACTTTCAAATGCAATGTTCCGAGTGGAATTAGAGAATGGTGTTGACATCACCGCTCATATTTCCGGTAAAATGAGAATGCACTACATCAAGATTCTTCCTGGTGACAAGGTGAAGGTTGAGATGAGTCCATACGATTTAACTAAAGGTCGAATCGTTTTCAGATACAAATAAACAACATAGAGATATGAAGACAAGAGCATCATTAAAGAAGCGTACAGCTGACTGCAAGATCGTTCGTCGTAAGGGTCGTCTGTTCGTTATTAACAAGAAAAACCCTAAGTTTAAAACACGTCAGGGTTAAGTTAAAAAAACGTAAAGAGTAAGTTTTCTCGTAATTAATGCTTACCTTTGCGTGCTTTTTAGCGGTAAATGACATTTATTTATTTAATTATCAAACAATGGCAATAAGAATTGTTGGAGTAGATTTGCCCCAGAATAAGCGTGGCGAAATCGCATTGACCTATATCTATGGTATTGGTCGAAGTAGTTCAGCAAAGATATTGGATAAGGCTGGTATTAGCCGTGACCTGAAGGTCAGCGAGTGGTCTGATGACCAGGCAGCCAAGATCCGTGAAATTATCGGTGCTGAATTCAAAGTTGAAGGTGATCTCCGTTCTGAGATCCAAATGAACATCAAGCGCCTCATGGATATAGGTTGCTATCGTGGTGTTAGACATCGTAATGGTCTTCCTGTTCGCGGTCAGAGTACTAAGAACAATGCTCGTACCCGTAAGGGAAAGAAGAAGACTGTTGCTAATAAGAAGAAGGCTACTAAGTAATTCTAAGGAGGAAATTAATTATGGCAAAGAAATCAGCAACATCTAAAAAAAGAAATGTAAGAGTTGATGCGTTGGGACAGCTCCACGTACACAGCTCATTCAATAACATCATTGTATCTTTGGCTAACAACGAGGGTCAGGTTATCTCTTGGTCTTCGGCTGGTAAGATGGGATTCCGTGGATCAAAGAAGAATACTCCTTACGCTGCTCAGATGGCAGCAGAGGATTGCTCTAAGGTAGCTTTCGATCTCGGTCTTCGTAAGGTTAAGGCATTCGTTAAGGGTCCAGGTAACGGTCGTGAGAGCGCAATCCGTGCGGTGAATGCAGCAGGTATTCAGGTAACTGAAATCGTTGACGTTACTCCATTGCCACACAACGGCTGCCGTCCTCCAAAGCGTCGTCGTGTATAATCACATCTTATAACAATTAAAAGAATTCATATTAATTATGGCAAGATACATAGGTCCAAAATCACGAATCGCACGCCGTTTCGGTGAGCCAATTTTCGGCGCAGATAAGGTATTAGCTAAGAGAAACTTCCCTCCTGGACAGCACGGTAACAACCGTCGTCGTAAGGTATCTGAGTATGGTGCTCAGCTTGCAGAGAAGCAGAAGGCTAAATACACTTATGGCGTTTTGGAGCGTCAGTTCCGTAATCTGTTCGATAAGGCTGCAAAGGCAGAGGGTATTACTGGTGAGGTTCTTCTTCAGAGCCTTGAGAGCCGTCTGGATAATGTAGTGTTCCGTCTTGGTATCGCTCCTACTCGTGCAGCTGCTCGTCAGCTCGTTAGCCACAAGCACATTGTTGTTAACGGTAATGTCGTAAATATTGCTTCATATCAGGTAAAGGCAGGTGACGTTGTAGGCGTTCGCGAGAAGGCTAAGTCACTTGAGGTTATCGAGGCTGCTTTGGCAGGCTTCAATCACAGCAAGTATCCTTGGCTCGAGTGGGATGATAACGCTAAGTGCGGTAAGTTCCTCCATCGTCCAGACCGTGCTGACATCCCTGAGAACATTAAGGAGCAGTTAATCGTTGAGTTGTACTCTAAACAATAAAATTCATTAAATTAATGGCGATATTAGCATTTCAAAAACCTGATAAAGTAGTGATGCTGGAGGCCAATGACCATTTCGGCAAGTTCGAATTCCGTCCTCTTGAGCCTGGCTTTGGTGTTACCATTGGTAACGCTCTTCGCCGCATCCTCCTTTCATCGCTGGAAGGTTTCGCAATCAACACCATCCGTATAGCTGGTGTTGAGCACGAATTCTCTTCTGTTCCAGGTGTAAAGGAAGATGTTACCAACATCATCTTGAATCTCAAACAAGTTCGATTCAAGCAAGTAGTAGAAGAATTCGAGAATGAGAAAGTTAGTATCACCGTAGAGAATTCCACCGAATTCAAAGCAGGTGATATCGGTAAGTATCTGACTGGATTTGAAGTGTTAAACCCTGATTTGGTGATTTGTCATTTAGACTCCAAGGCTTCTATGCAGATTGATTTGACCATCAACAAGGGACGTGGTTACGTTCCTGCTGAGGAAAATCGTGAATACTGCACTGATGTAAACGTACTCCCAATCGATTCCATCTACACCCCAATTCGTAACGTAAAATATGCCGTTGAGCCATATCGCGTTGAACAGAAGACCGACTATGACAAATTGGTTGTTGAAGTTACGACTGATGGTTCCATCCACCCAAAGGATGCACTGAAAGAGGCTGCAAAGATTCTTATTTATCACTTCATGTTGTTCTCTGATGAGAAGATTACTCTCGAGAATCCAGATCAGGAGGGCAACCAGGAGTTTGATGAGGAGGTTCTGCACATGCGTCAGCTCTTGAAGACCAAGTTGACCGACGCAAGTCTCAACTTGAGTGTTCGTGCACTCAACTGCTTGAAGGCAGCTGATGTAGAGACATTAGGCGACCTCGTACAGTACAACAAGACGGATCTTCTTAAGTTCCGTAACTTTGGTAAGAAATCGCTTTCTGAGCTTGATGATTTGCTCGAGAGTCTGAATCTGTCGTTTGGAACCGACATTACAAAGTATAAATTGGATAAAGAATAGTTGACGAGTTGTCTAAACGACAAGTTGACGGGTTTATCCACAACAAGTTAAACAAAATGAGACATAATAAGAAATTCAACCATTTGGGTCGTACTGCTGACCACCGCGCTGCGTTGCTTTCAAACTTGGCAGTTGCTTTGATTCAGCACAAAAGAATCACTACGACTCTTGCTAAGGCAAAGGCTCTTAAGAAGTATGTTGAGCCGCTGATCACACGTTCTAAGAATGATACAACTAACTCACGTCGTGTTGTATTCCGTTATCTTCAGAACAAAGATGCTGTTACTGAGCTCTTCAAGGAGATCTCAGTTAAGGTAGCTGATCGTCCAGGCGGTTATACACGTGTTATCAAGCTCGGTACTCGTCAGGGTGACGCTGCTCAGATAGCATTCATTGAGCTTGTTGACTATGATGAGAACATGGCTAAGTCTCCAAAGGCTGAAGCTAAGAAGACTCGTCGTAGCCGTCGTTCTACAAAGAAGGCTGATGCACCTGCAGAGGCTGTTGAGAACGTTGCTGAAGAGGCAAAGGCTGAATAATCCGAATAGATTTTATCTCTATAATAAAGAACTCCCGGTACTTGATGTATCGGGAGTTTTTTATTTGTGATAGTTAGATTGTCTACTGTTTTAACATTCTTGACACATAGCCATTGTGGCGGAACCATTTATGCGCCCAGTTAGGTACCATAAAGATATAGCCAGAGATGTCCTCGTGTGGGGCACAGTCAAGTTGGTTGCCAATGATGTCTGCAGCTTCTTGTACAGATGTTCCGTATAACCGTGCTAATTCTTTACGTATAAGCGTATAAGTGATGTTACGGATAGTTGCAGCGTTGACGGGTTGATTACCTAACAGAGCTAATAATTCGTCTTTTTCTGGTATCTTAACCTTTGGACCAACACGTAGCCCTTCAAAGCAGTATTCACCATCTACCTTGTACATTGTAAATCCATCTTTATGGTTACGTTCGTTACATTCCTCTGCCATTTGACGTGCAATAGGGTGGGCGATGCGTTGTAATATCTCTGTGATAATGGGTTGATGGCGTAATTGTCCGTATGTATAGTCTTCTCCGTTGATACCACCAGAACCTGATGGGATGTCTGATTCGGAGATTATGCATAACTCTTTGTTTCCATTTATTCTTGTTTAAGTATTCTGATTAAATTTTAGTTCAAACTCTGTGTAGAAGTCCCTAACATAAATGAAGTCGAAGATGCTGAAGCTTGTATGGTCGTATAGGTTATGAAAGTGCTGATGAAGGTGTAAGTCGTAACTCCATTCTCTGTCTAACCCTTCATTCCAACAATCATCAGCATCTTGCAATCCCATGAGTTCCATTTCAGTCTTGTCGTCTTCCTCTCCATGATATCCGTCGAAGCTCATACAGCAACCATATTTGCAATAGATGTCGTTATAACTTTCATCATTGAGAATCTCCCAAACCATTTCTGAATATTCTCCTTGAAAAGGATTACTTTTCGAGTATTGTCTATCTTTTCCTAAGAAGATTTTACACTCTACACCCTCAAACAGCAAACTACTTCCACTATCTGCCAATATTTTCTTTGTGTTGTAATACAACTCTTTACTTTGTTGATAGTTTTTAATTACTACTTCTTTAAGTCTTTCGTTGAATTCCTTTAACAGCTGATAGTTTTCATCTGTTGGCTTGAATAGTTGGTTAAGGAATATTCGACGATTAAAGATGAGAGTTTCCATCTTTTCGTCACGTGCTTTTAATTGTGGGTTCTCGTAATATGCCAAAAGTGAGGACTCTGTGTTGTTGATTCTTTCTTTTAAATTTTTCTTTATTTTCATTTCTAAAGTGGTCCCTGTAAAAATTAAAGATTTAGGTTAGGTTTTATTAATGCCGTTGTTCTGTTGTAGTGGACTTATAGCTCTTTTTAATTACTGAAATATAATCTAATACGTGTACTTTTTATTTTGTATTGGTTTGAATTCAAAGAGCAATTAAGCCCTCTTATTCTGGGAATATTTTATTAATATTTAATCCAAATCGGTTATTAGGCTACTTAAACTGCATTTTCAAATGATTTCTAATAACGGGCATTAGAAATTGACGTCTGTAAATGATTCTCATTTAATAACTTAATAATCAATTACGTTTAACCCCACTTTTTATTTATTTGGGTTTAACTTGTCTTCGTTCAATGAGAAACTAATGATATGAGAAGTAAGAAAAATGAGCAGTTTGGTTTAATAACTGATTTGGATTAAATAGATGTGTTATTTATATCTTAATTAAATGTGTAAACTTCCATCGTTTTGTTCTTCAATTACTTGTATATAATTTTTCATCCACGCTATTCTAAGTTCTCTCATCTCATCGTCTTCTTCTTCTTCATCATCATCATCATCGTCATCGTCGTCATAATCATCGTCATCGTCATCATCATCATCGTCATAATCGTCATCATCCTCCGGATATATTTCATATGGACAGTCCGCTGTAAGTGCTTCTACTTCATCTTCTGTAAGCCAATCTTCAAGCTCATCAAAATAATACTCTTCTTCTTCATCTTCATTATATCTAACAGATGAATACTTTAAACCACAAATTTTTCCCATAGTTGTTTAACTTTTTATTATTAATAATAACTCTATTATTGAAATAGAGCCTCGTTTGTTCTTATCATTTGCTTGTATATACTCTGCTTATATTCTGCTGTACATTTTCTGCGTGGATGGTTGACTATCTTGAAAGCTTCCTCTTGTTGAAAGTCCTTAAAATATTGTATTCTACATCCTCCACCGCAGATGTATCGCAAATCGCAATTTCTACAAGGTATCAAGTTATCTACACATGAAATTCTACTTGCTTCTTTTGAGAAAGAGAGTATCTCTTCAAAAGAATTTCTTCTTATGTTCAAAGAAGTTGGGAGCATAGATAATGAAGGACAGAAATATACGTTTCCATTTGACTCTATTGTTAGGTTGCCAAATTCACAATTGTTTTCTAACAAAAAGTGTGTATGGAAATCAATGAAAGCTAAGTCTAAAACGTCCTCACCCATACAAGATTTGTATATGGATTCTGTAATAGTCTCATATTCTTGTTTTTCTTGTGAAGAAAATTTTATCTCTCTACCATCTAATAGACTTGTTGTGAAACGGATTCCGAATGGCTTATCTTTATATTTTTCTATAAGTTCCTTTCCAAAGATTGCATACCCTTGTATCTTGTTTTTTAAAGTTTGATCAAACCAAGGGGTGATACCAATATCTGTTGGCACACCGTAAGATAGAAATGTATCAACAGTATTGAGCGCCTTCTCGAAGTTGTCTTTACCCCTAATTTTAGAGTTTTCTTCTTCGTTAATCCCATCAATACTTATCTGAACACGTGATAGATATGGACTAACAGCTTTAATGTCTTCTTCTTTCCATAAAGTTCCGTTGGTTAGAACTTCTATATTTAGTCCTGAACTATGCGTGTGTTTGATGATATCAAGAAGATCTGTTCTCATACAAACCTCTCCCCCTGTGAAAGTTATTTGTTCACCTCCACTCTCTTTAAATAGATTTATTACTTTATAGATTTCTTCTGTAGTTAACTCCTTTTCTTTCTTCTTTCCAGCATACATATAACAGTGAGGGCACTTCATGTTGCATGCGTTCGTTAAATGAAATTGCATAACTCCACCATAGTTTGCGGGTCTTACATCTTTCTTCTCAAACTGTTTAGCTTCTATCTGAATTACTACGGCATGTGCATTCTTTTGTCTGCCTTTAAAATACTTTAAGGCTGTCTCAAGATTGTTAGTTTGTAAGAGTTTGAAAAAGTCTATTTGTTCTTCATTCTCAAGTACAATCCAATTAGCAGTAAGAGGTGAAACTATCACATAGAGCCCTAAAATAGGCTCTATGTGTAATTGTTCTGGAAAACTATAAACCTTTAGTGGGCTTATGCTTTTTCTTTTCTCCATGTTTAAATTGACTAATAGTTACAAAATACCTCGTGAATAGGCATTTACTTTTTTGCAACATACAGCAAAACAACCGTAGAAAAGTCTTTTGTCTTCTTTTTTTTCAACTCGATAGTTAATTTCCATAATTTAAAGGTATTAAAATGTTAGTAATAATGCAGCGAGGATAAAAAAGAAGAAAGGGGACACGGCCCGCTTTATCTTTATTTATCCGGTTCGGTTCTGGAAAACACCTTGGAGTCAAAATAAAGTAAAGACAGTCCATGCCCCCATATAGGATAGGGGCACAGAACCTGCCTAAACTCGATTAGTGACGACTCCTTAGTTGAATTTTCCAGATTTAACCGGGTCGAATAACCTCGTTTGCAAGTTTTGTGCAATGAATGGCGAGTGGTTTGTAAAGTACCCACCAAACATGGCACAAATGTAGGGATTTTATTGGAAATAGCAAAATAATAATGAAATAAAGTAAAGAAAACACAATGAAAAGTAGATATTGATACTATTTTAAAGGATATAATTACGATATATTTGCTTGGTAAAATATGTTCAGTAGAAAGCTTGTTTACTGGTTTAGCTAATGGAAACTATCACATTTCCTTTCTCATATAGGTTGGTTGCTGATCTATTACTCCGTAGAATGTAATGATTGTGAAGAATCTTTCTTCTTCTCTCCAATTTGTGTGTTTATGTCCCGCATGGGTAGTGCTAAGGCTCAGCACCAATGGTGCGGAAGCCTAACACTACTGGTGCGGAATGTTAATACGAATGCAATTGAAGTGCTAACACATTATTATACGATGTTAGCATGCCAGCAACTTATTGCTAAGAGAGGGTATAACTGCCAAAACCAAATATGACATATTTGCTAAGGATGTTTATTCTTCAACTTTTTAATAGCGAAAGACAGAGTTAAACAAGCTTATCTGGCGGCTTTAAAGATATGATTCAGTTGGCTGATAGCCTTGTCGTCAAACTCAATACCCCCACCCATACGCAGTAGACCCATTACTCCATTGTTGATAACAAGTTGATGACCTACGTAAGCTGTGCCGAAGCAGGCATCGTGATTTCCGATAGCAATGGTCTGCACTTGTTCTAAAGGAAGTATGCCTTTTGAACTGAATGCAATCAAACCACTGAGGAAGGAATCCTTTGTACACTTATAATAGAGTGTCTTGTCGGTAATCATCAGTCCCGTCCAACCATATCCGCCAAATGAACCTACGATAGAGTCATTGACAATGAGTAGCGGTTGTTCTCCTTGGCAGTTAATGCCATAGCGGTTGCAATGTTTCTCGATGAGTTCTGCAGTAATGTTGTCACCAGTAAAAACATTCTTACTTGCAGGAAGTGCATGGCACTCATAATCTTTAATTGCTTTGATGATGTTTTCTTTTGTCATAATCTTTGTATGCTTAGAAGTTTTTTATTCTGGATATGAGTCGGCATTATCGTACGATGTTTCGAAGTCTTGGTTCATTTCCTCTTCTAACTGTCGAGCAGCAGAGGCACCGCCATCGGGGTCTTCTCCGTCAGTAGGATAGACATCATAGCTATCTGATATTTTATCTTGAAAAATCATATTCTTGAAACCTGTTGTGTCGTTAGGCTCCATGGCGAAATCCGCCACCCATCTTCTTGTAGGATTAGCATTGCGGTGAAGATTCCCTTTTTATTCTTAATTACGACCATTGCTACATCTTGATAGTTGGTTAGCGTAGCAGTCTTTACGGACTCGAAGCCCATATCCATCTTGTCATATCCACTACCACCTTTCACCATATTGACAAGTGTTGCCATTGAGTTTAATTGTTTTGCTAACTTTCCAGTACAGAACTTTGATGTAGCTTCAGAAAGTCCTTCATTTTTTAATGTTTCGTAATATTTCTCGACAGTAGCTGCAGCCTCACCCTCAGGCGTAGCATAGAATGCTTCAATACTATCTTGTCGCATTTCTTCGGGAGTTTTAGGCGTGCAACTGGTAGTTGTGAGTAAGGTAGTGCTACAGAGTAATGTAATACCAATCGTTAAGATAAATGTTGTTTTGTTCATAATTTATTAGGTTTTTGTTTGCAAAATAAATGTATCTTCGTGAGAGGCACAAAGGAATTAATTTGTTTTTTTTCGGGAGAATGATATTAGTATTGTGATTAGTAATATATGAAGAAAGGAAGAGTCGTTTTTCTTCTTGATTTGACGAAACACCGATGTTCTTCTCCCCATAGAGCGGTAATTAGTTTCTCATATCACTAAATATCTTTTGGAAAAAGACAGTGACTTTGCCTTCGTTGCATAACAGAGGTAATTTGAAGTTGGTGACGCTGATTTCTATAATGACCTTATCCTCTATAACTTTCAACTACATACATACGATGTTATCGAACTTAAAGGCACATCATCCAAACCCCGAAAATATGAGACAAATCAATTTATAGCTTATATGGGCATAAGTGACAAAAAGAGACCTAAAGTCTCTTGTAAACCATTTATTTCACGAAGGAGGGTGTGTTCATAATTGACACACCCTCTTTCAATAATCTAACGAAAACAATCTTGAGGCAGGTGAGCACAAGTTTATTGGGTGTTTTTACCCACTTGCTTCTTCATAGCGTTTATTGATGCCTCTTTATTCTGCAAGTCTCCCTATTAGTAGTTAGGACCTTCACCAAAGTTTGGAGCCCCCTTGTCGTACCACACCCTTTCAGAGTTAAGCAGTTCAGGTCTTTGTCCATCTGTAAAGGTGAATCCTTGTTGCGTCATCGCAGTTTCAATAATAGTACGCATTTTATCGGCTGGATCGGGTTGAGCGATATAGAATCGGCGAGGCAACTCGGTGTTGGGTTTCATTGTAATCCAAGGAATGAGCGAGCTACCAACTTTAGGAACGCCAGAGCGGCGCACAGTTACAAACTGCTCAAGTGGTTGATAGAAGAAATGTAGATACAATTGGATGTAAACCTTCTCTAAATCGCTTGGCACATTACCTGTTAGTTGGTAGTCAGAATTAGCCATCATCGTAGCAATGGCTGCATCGTCGTAGGTAACAGGCTCGTCTAACTTGTCGTTACAATGTGCCTTATCATAATAAGGTATTTTGTTCAGTATCGCTAAACGGTTATAAGCCTTAGCTGAAGCCTCAACGCCAAGTTTGAAATATTCGGCTGCAGTATGAGGCAAGTTAGCACCCAGTAACTTAAACTCAGCCAGATAGAGGTTCATTTCAGCTGTGGAAAGGGTCATCTCGTAAAGTGGGTTATCTTCAGTGTCTTGTACCACCTTACCTTTTGGAGCTGTTGGGAAAGTGAAGTCAACGCGGCCACGCACTAATTCCTCGTTAAAGTACGATAGCGGTGAGTAGGTTTTTGTTTTTTCTCCGTCAGTTACTTTCCATCTGGTTGTTACAAAATAATTGTTGACGCCGGTGTATTCTGTCTTTTCAGATATAGCCATACCGATAGGTAATCCCTGATAGCGCACCCATGGTTCCCCATCACCTTTCCAACTGTCGAAATGTTTCTTGCCAGAAGCATCTGTGGTATAGTTCACCTGGTCTAAAATATATTTAGGAATAGCACAGTTGTTATCCCCCTCTTGCTTGTGCATCAAAGAATGCTTGTACTACCTCAGAGTTGAAATCGTTTTTGGTAAACATCACCAGCATACGTGGATCTTTGTTACGTTTCATGAAGTCGATAACGTTTTTGCTGCTAACACCTAAGTTCACACTATTATCACTTCCATAGGTGTTGTTGCCACCATCTCCACCTGTACCTTTATTATATACATAGTCGTCTGCAATAGATTGCATTACGTTTGCATCATCAGCACCCACTTCTTCTGCTATTTTTAAGGCTTTAGCTTTGTTTTGGTGAAGAAGTCTTACTGCAATTTTAAGTTTTATGCCGTTTACAAATTTCACCCATTTCTTAGTATCTCCCCCGTAGGCTAAGTCATTGTCTCCGACACTTATCTGCGTTGTCGTTGACTTCAGCTTATCCAGATCGGTGTTCAGTTCAGTCAACCATTGGTCGAATAGACTCTCTTGCGATTCGTAGTTAGGAGTTAATGTGCCCCCATACTTGGCTTGTGCAGCTTCAGAGTAAGGTCTTGAACCAAAGAGGTCGGTATCGAACAGTCCCATGTAAACTGTTAGAGCGTTTGCCATAGCCGAAAGGTGTGAGTATTGAGCAGCTTTGTTAGCTGGCATCTTATCGATAGTAGCTTTAATATCGTTCTCGTATCGTTTAACATAAATAAGCTGAGAACCCACACCGCCCAGTTCAGCCAACTTGTTATACAAGTCATTAAAACTACTTGATGGTGAATATGCCTGAACTATTTTTGACGTGTAAGCCCCATCGTAATACCACAGCAGGTAATCGAAGGGTTGGTATTGCACCTGTTCCTGAGTAAACAAGAACACAGGATTTCCTTCGGCGATAGTCGATGGGTCAGTATTTATTTTTGCGTATTCGCTTTCGCTGCATCCTGTTACCAGTACCATGCATGTGGCACATATACCAAGGCGAGCGACTTGAATTTTATAATATTCTGTTTCATAATGAAAGGCATTTAGAATGTAGCGTTTAATGTGAAGAGATAGCTTGCTGTGTAAGGCATAAATGATCGCATACGGAACTGCGCAGCTCCTGTTCCACGTACCGATTCAGGATTCTCGTGATTTGGCGCAGTGTTCAGTAGGTATGCCAAGTTACGTCCGGTGAAACTAAGGGATAAGTTCTTTGCACCGATATAGCTGCTAATTTTGGTTGGAACGTTGTACGAGAGAGTTATTTCTCGCAGAGCGATGTAGTTGATTTTCTTAAACCAATCATCGTTAATAACACCTGTTCCCCAGCTATTCTTAAAGTATGCAGCACTTTGTAGGTGTGCAGGTTCTACATAACCTTTTTCATAAGCCTCCTGATAGGTCATTCCACTAACGTCTTGGTTAGTTCCTCCTGGTGTGGTAACAATAGTACCAGCATCGAAAACGACATCAGGGATAAAGCCATCAGTAAACACCTTATCTTGCGCATTAGCGTATTTGCTGGTCCAGGTCATCCCCTTACGGTATTTCTCGGTCTCTCCAGAGAAACCGTATGCAGTTGCGTAGCGTGAGTTATACGAAGCAACGTATCCTCCAAAGCGTGCGTCAAATAGCACATAGAGACTAAGGTCTTTCCATCTTAGGGTAGAGTTTAGTGATCCAAGGAAGTTAGGCAACATCGATCCAACTTCTTTCACAGTACCTCCACGCTTATAATACACTGTTCGGAATTTGTTAGTGTAGCCCACCACAGGTTTGCCAGTCTTTTCGTCGGTCTTTATCCAAGAGTCAGACATTAGCATACCATAGTCGGAGCCTACTTTGGCAACAGATGCTATGCGGTAGTTACCATAGTTTGCTGCACCATCCAGATTAATGTAAGAGGTTACATCAGGACTTAGTTCTACTATCTTATTGCGGTTGCGAGTGTAGGTGAAATTTAGGTCCCATTGCCATTGTTTCTTCTTTATAGGAGTTGTGTTGAGTGCTATTTCTATACCTGAGTTCTGTATATTACCAGCGTTGATTAGCTTTTCTTTTACACCCGATTCCCAAGGTACATTGATAGTCATAATTTGGTTTCGAGTGTTCTCCTTATAATAGGTGAGGTCTACCCCAATCCTACTGTCAAAGAAACGCCAGTCAAGTCCCACTTCCCAAGCATTCTTACGTTCAGGTTTTAAGTTGGTACTCTTCATATTCTCAGGGATAGTCATTCCATAGATTTTCTTGTCGCCACGTTGATATGTTGCCACAGAATAGCCCGAATTTATATAATAAGGAGAGGTGTCGTTTCCCACCTGCGCCCAAGAACCGCGTACCTTTGCAAGCTAACCCATTTTGGAAGTTTGTCTTTGAAGGTTTCTGTGATGATCCATGAGCCCGAAACAGAAGGATAGAAATAAGAGAAATTACCTGTTCCGTAGCTGTAAACCAAGGCTGAGGACCAGTCGTTACGTCCCGTTATGTCCAAGAATAGTTGATTCTTCCAGCTTGTTCCAATCATAAAGATGGTAGAGACGATACGCTTAGTGTTGAATTTATACGCATTAAAGCTGGCTTGTTGTTTTGAATTCTTGATAAAGAATTGGTTGGGCACAATAAGTCCACCATTCGTACTCTCGCTATTATACTGTGCATATTGGTTAAAATATTCCTCACGTAAGAACCCGTGCACTTCCCAGTCCTTATTAATTTGATAGTTTAGGTTGGCCGCAAGGTACAAGTTCTCTTGTGTAGTGTGCGTGTGTGAGAGTGCATAAGACCCACCTTCGTTGGCATAACCACTACCAGGGGCTTTTAGCTCGCCATCGATGGCATAATAGTTGAGCGAACCACCAGTTGAAAGCTGTAGCCAAGGCAGTGCTTGAATATTGATGTTAAGCACAGGCCGGAACATGGTTTCTGTTTGTTTGTAATCGTTTTCAAAGATACTCCACCATAGCTCCTTACCAGGTACAGCACGATAGAGATCGCCATATCTTTCGCTGGCAAGTCCACCATGTTCCCCTTTGTAAAGGTTACGATAACGATTAACGTCGTATTCACGTGGGAACGTACTATTTGCAAAGTATTCTCCGATGTTTAAAGGTGCATTACGAGGTTGTGATTGCGTAAAGTTTACGCTGAAATCTACCGTCACGATATTTCCAATCTTTTGTGAAGCTTTTCCTAAGAACGACAGACGGTTAAAGGTGTTGCGTGGTGTAGTACCCTTATTGTATTTATAAGATGCTGAAGCATAGAATTGTGTACGATCATTACCACCTTGCAATGATACATTCGTATTGGTATTAAAGCCTGTGTCGTAAGCATCTTTATAGTTGTTTGGGAACATTTTCGCTGTTCCCATTGTCCCATCGTACTGTTCAAACTGTTTACCTTCAGCCCATGAGATATTAGGTCCCCAAGCATAGTTACCATATTGTTCGATGAGCGAGTATTCACCTTTAGAGTTACGAGCGAACGATGTCATGTTATCGCTCCAAAGGTTGCCCGTGGCAGTGTATTCGTCTCCGTAATCTACAGCACCAGGGAAAGCTCCAATCATATAGGTGTTTTGTAGATCTGGAGAACGATAGACTGTTTCTAATCCTATAGTTTGCGAAACCTTTACAGTAACACCTTTGCCTGCTTTCCCACTTTTAGTGGTAATTACGACAGCTCCATTCAAACCACGTGAACCATATAATGCTGTTGCTGCAGCGCCTTTTAGTACGCTCACACTCTCAAAGTCGTCGGGGTTAAGGTTCTTTAGTTGGTTACCATAGTCGTTGATATTGCTATTCCAGTCAGCGTCCCCTGATTGGCTTGTAGCATTATCTAATATCACACCGTCTACTACAAAGATAGGTTGGTTGTTGGCATTAAGAGTAGATGCACCTCTTATTTGAATTTTAGTAGAACCAAACATTCCACCGTCTGACTGGCTAATCTCTACACCAGCCACCTTACCTTGCAATGCTGTAACAGGAGAAACCGTGTTGGCTCGTTCCAGTTCATCGCTTTTCAGTTCGGTGACAGCATAACCCAATGCTTTTGTTTGTCGTTTAATTCCCAATGCCGTAACCACCACATCATTAAGCGCAGTGGCTTCTTCTTCAAGGGCAACGTTTATCTGTTGTCGACCATTAATATCTACATTTTTAGGCTTCATTCCCAAGTATGAGAATACTAACGTGCCTTTTGTGGGGCATTGTAGGGTGTATTGCCCGTCGATATTAGTCACAGTACCCATATTTGTACCTTTCACCGTTACCGAAGCACCGATTACAGGCTCGCCCGTTGGGTCTTTCACAATGCCACTAACCGTGACATTTTGCGCATAAAGCTCAGTAGCGAACATCCATATCAGTGCCATCATACAGATTCGCCATAAGGCTTGCGCTTTGTTCTGCTTGTTGTTCATTTTGCTTATAGTTAAAGATTAATATGTAAAATTTATTGTTTAGGTTTATATATGTCTCTATTTCACTTTCATTCTGTATCAGCTCTTTGTGTTAGGTTTTGTTGTTTTGAATATTAGCTATGTGTAGCAGCTATTACCGCAATGAATTTATCGCTCTTGTAACTCTTATTGAGAGAGACTTTTATTTGTTTATTTATAGGTTCTTATTAATAACTTCTGATATCTTTGAGTAAACAGATTGATACTCTAAAGATGGTTTTTAAGTATTGTAGATATTGTAATTTCGATTGTAGGTTAGTGTTAGTATGTTTTACGACATATAAGGTGTTGCTTAACGGTTATTTATATAGTTTTTATTATGTGAGCAAATATAAATAAAATAAATATATTAAGCAATAAAAATGGCGATTAATTTTTGTAAATATGTAAAGGCGATAAAATGAGGTGCTCGCAAGTAGATAAGTAGACAAGAGAGTGGGTCGGAAAGAGTTGTCCTTTGGTTAAGATGACTAAGATGATTATTTGTAACGAAGTAGAGAGAATAGGCTAATCAGCTACTTACAATCAGTAATGCCTTACAATTCCCTCATCTTCTACCATGCGACAATAGACTTTGTTACTTAAAAATCTCGATTTTTCAGATGTTTCAGGTGATGTAGTATAGTTCATGTTCCTTTATTCGTTAATGTCAAAATCTAAGTATTCGTTGTGGACTTACACCTGACTCTTATTCTGTGGTATGTAATAAATGATAATAGTCAATGTTACAATATATTGCATATTATATTTGTTTTACTTATATTTGCATCTAAAAGTGTGATTTATATTGTGGTTTAATAGCACTGCCACGATATTCTTTACGTTTTAGTAGACAGAATTATGGTTAATTTCTATGTTCTGTTGTTTTATAAACCTTTCTTATAAAGTGCTTAGATTTTACAGCTTATGAAGAAATTTTTACTGATGTTTTCTTTGTTTGTGTCTTTAGTGACGTTCGCACAAACAAATGGTGAAATGAGGATTGCAACATCTACAGCCGTAGGGCAAGACTTTGAATTCCGTGTTACTCGAACCGATGAAACCAACAAAGTGTTTGTTGACTGGGGAGATGGTAATAAACAAGAGGCAATGTTAGAAGGCTGGAGTAATAATAAGAAGGTAACAGGAAAGTTACTGAAAGACACAATTATTGTTTATGGTGATTTTTCTGCTGTTGAAGTTTCTGAGGCAAAAGCTACATATCTAGCTTTTAAGAATCAGCCTAATTTAAAGCAAGTTGAAGCTAAGAGAAATGAATTAACCTACGAAGGTATTGATTTATTAGGTGCTCCTAATCTTGTTACACTTGACCTTAGCTATAATAAAATTACGCGTTTAGACCTGCGTAATTTTAAGAAGTTAACTAACTTTACAGCTAATCATAATACAATTTTGGCAACTGTTTTATTTCCAGATGGCAGTACAGAACTACGAAATATCGACATGTCAGATGGAGATATTACACACTTTTATCCTGTTAGTCTTCCTAACCTACGTTATCTTAATCTTGCGAACGGTAGTTTGTTAGAATTAGAACTGGGTAATAATTATCCAGAGTTACGTGATGTTGATATCACAGGGAATATCGGAGTAACATCCATTGACGTTACGCAACAAACTAAACTTGAAAAGCTTCTTATAAAGGGAACGAAGATAACTGAGCTAATCCTTATTAATAACCCAGAGCTTATCATGCTTGATGCGTCTAATACCGACATTGCAAAGCTTGACTTAAGTGGTAACAAGAATGTAACAACGCTTGAACTTAGTGATACGAAGTTGTCTCGTTTAGATGTGTCTAATCTTGCAAATCTTTATACAATTAATATTGATAATACAAAGATACAACGTATTGATTTATCCCACCAACGCTTTTTACGTAGTGTGAGCGTACGGAATACTGGAATACAATTCCTTGATATGCATGGTGCTATTGGTACTAATAGACTTAATCACCTCGATATGCGTGACTGTAAAAATACTACTCCTCAGTCACTTAACTTCACGTTCAAAGCAATGCCGTCACATACCGGTAATTCTTATCGTACAAATGTTTCCTATCAGGGGCTAACTACGAACACGCCAATACTGGGATTTTAGATGATGATGCCGACAATTCCTATAAACTCGATGTTCATGGTGATGCTACTGCATCTATGGATTCTGTCACTATAACGATGCAAGCGGCTGAAAATGGAGGTAGTTACACACTAAGTCAAATCCCTGATGATGGGTATTTTGCAACTTATGAACCTGTTACTGGGAAAGTTCTGCCTGGTTTTCCAATTAAGATAGATGTTAAAGCACCTGCTGGCTCAAAGTTCGTTGGGGTAGAGGTGAATGGAAAATTAATAGCTGACAGTATATTTGTCGTGTCTGAAGCGGCGGTTGTAAAACCTATTTTTAGTGTTTCTGGTGATGATGATTATATCAGACTAACAGTTCCTACAGGTATAGACCAACAGTATTTCCTTTCTGTTAATGGTGAGGATAAAGATGTCTCAATTGACTGGGGAGATGGCGAACTTGTAAAAGTGAAGGTTAAATCGACTCCAACAACAGTAGAGGGGCAAACATCTGGAGCGACTGTAACGATATATGGTGCTGTTACAGGAGCTGACTTCTCAAGTTATCCAGGTGTAGGCGTTGATAATAAGATAACTGCTCTCGATTTGAGTCATAATATTCATTTGCGTTCTCTTTCTACGTATATGAATCCTATTACGTCCATAGATGTTTCAAAGCTATTGGATCTTGAATCTCTTGATTGTTCTTATTCAGACCTTAGTTCCTTGGATGTTAGCAAGAATAGTAAACTTATTAATTTACGTGCTTATGGTAATCAAGTTGAAAATATAGATATTACAGGTGCTGTCGATTTAGCTTATCTTGATGTCAAAAATAACTGGTTAGAAAGCTTAGATTTAAGTCATAACAAGAAACTCGTTTATTTGAATATAAGTAGTAATGAGATAGAGGCAGTTGACGTGAAGGATATGCCAGAACTTGTAGAACTTTATGTTTCAAATAACAAGATTACGACTCTTGATGTTAGCAAGAACCCTGCATTGAGGACATTGCAGCTTTCTAATAATTCAGTCTCAAACTTAGACTTAAAGAATAATCTTCAGCTTGTGACACTTACTGTTGATGGCAATAGATTAGAGGGGCTGGACCTTACGGGACATGAACAATTGACCTATCTGAATGTAGGTGGTAATAGATGGGATGCATGTACTTTAAATGATCTTATTATAGCCTTTCACGTTATCCTAAACTTCAGAGTGGGAAGACGCCACGTGGTAACACGCTTTTCGTTCATGGTGAGAAGGCGGGAGAGTATAATGATGCCGAGCATGCTGAGTCTTCTATTGCTAAGTTGAAGGGTTGGACGATTGATTATGAGGGCGATGGAACTGGTTGTAACATGGCATATATTACAATACAGGAGCCGGAATATGGAACATTAAAGGTGTTTACAACAGATGGTGTTGAGGTCCTGACGGGCACAAAGGTGGCTAAGAATACAGATCTTGTCATTAAAGCAATACCCGCATCTGGATATAAACTTGAAACTTTGACACTTAATGATGAAGAAGTAGATTCCCCTAATTTTAAGGTTACTTCTTCTGTGACTATTGGAGGAATCTTCACAGTTTCGGATCAAATAGATACTCTTTCTAATGAAGCACTTAAAGTGTCTGGGGGTAAAAATTATCTAAGTTTTATAACAGGAATGCCTACACACTTGCAAGTCTATACCTTAAGTGGCAAATTGATGTTCTCTACTATTGTAAGAGAGCATAAGACGGTTAGTCTACCATCAGGTATCTATATTGTTAAAACGAAGGACTATTCAAAGGTTGTAGCAGTTGAATAGAATGAATCAAACTTGTCCGCATGAGAAAGCGGAAAGAGTAGAATTAGCAATCCCGAAGGTCATTATAAACTTTCGGGATTGTTTCTATAAGTGTTTTTACTTTAACATTCTTGACACATAGCCATTGTGACGAAACCATTTATGTGCCCAGTTAGGTACCATAAAGATATAGCCAGAGATGTCTTCGTGCGGAGCGCAGTCAAGTTGGGGTTAGTCAACTCAACTGTGTCAAAATGCAAATTATAAGTCTTTGCAAATTTAAAGAATAGTGCATTCTTTTATGATTAAGTGTTCGAAATGACAAGAGTAAAGTAATTTTACGACCTCTTCATTACAAAAAGTATGCATTATATACTCTTCAGTTGTAAACATCTCTGGAAAAGAATTTCTCTTATAAAAACTATATTCTTTAATCTCCATAATCTTTCCACTGCGGAAAGTCTTACATTTAGATTTCTCTAAATCAATGATGTTTCCAGCAACAGGGGGTGCTGCCACTACAGTATACGATATACCCTCAACCATAAAAGTAGCCGTTGTACAATCTATATCTTTTAGAACGCTTCCTAATTTCTCAGAAGCAAAGATAGGCATTGCTCCGATGAAGAAAGGGCAATCACTGATACTATCACCAACAGTTTTATTCCAAACAAAGTTTTGTCCGTCAAGAACTGACACATCACCAGTCCTTAATACGCTCATCATATCAATATCACCAAAATTGATAGTAGCAAATCTATCAACCTTGTTCTTTAATTGAAAAATTCTCATATTCTTATTATTTATTAGGTTGCACATCACGTTGCAATGGTAAATCTCCAGAGAATAAATCTTCTTTTAATGACTGGAGAACCTCAAGAGCTTCTTCCCTTGTAGTAGCCGTTGTCATACGCTGCTCAACAGTGTTATAGTATTCTTGTAGATGCCGTCCACTATGAATCGACCCCTTTAGAGGGCTGGAAGCATCATTGGGTAGCAAAATTCCATTTGCAGGGTCATTTCGGTCAAGACCGAACTCTTCCATTTTTTTTGCTGCATATGGCGTTTCGTTTCCTACAATATGATGAGCTCTTGATACAGTTCTATCAGTTTCCTTGTCCATAGCAATCTCCAAGTTCCCTCGTAGGACATCTGCATTATGAGGTTGTCCCAGATTCAGTTTACTTTCTATCTCCGGGCGTCTGTCTTCCAATACATCGTTTCCAATAGTCTGATCATCAAAAGTTGAAGTACGCTCTACGCCTTCTCCTGGAGTTACCTGTTCTAAATTCTCATTAGAAGCTGATTCTGAAAAGTTGCTTGGAGAGAACTCTTCTCTCAGGGAATCCATTTCGTTACTGGCAGAAGCAGAACAATCTATATCCGAGTTCAGATTAGAGAAATCGCCACTTTCTTCAGAAAGACTAAACTTATCTGAACTAAATTCACTTCTCACATCTTCAACAGAAAAAGCGCAATCAGTATTGCCACATAATTCTGCAGCTGATTCCATTCCCCCTGCAGATTCACATACAGCTTCAGAAGCTACTGCTATAGCAGCATCATCAATTATAAAAGACATATCTACTTGCTTTTAGGGTTAGAAGGAAGACTATCCTGACATATCTTATGCCACACCTCATTTTGCAATGAAGCCCAAATAAAGACCATACTTAGCAGTTCGCTTTGTTGCTTAGTATCATAGATTGCTAAATCAACAGCTATAGCATCTCGCAAGTCTTTCCTAATTGTAGAGAACCTTTAAACCTATTCGCTTCGAGTAATCTCATAAATTCCATATCAAGTCCCAAATAACGAACAACAGAATCTATCAAGGACTCTTTGTGCGAGGAAGAATTGTCTATCATATCTAACAAAATTGACTTCAGACAGGACGGAACCATTGCTCTGACAATTTCATTCTGTAGGCTTTTTTGTTCCTCATCTGATAATGCCTCCTCCTTAACAAACCGCTTAATAAAGAGACTACTTGGCCGTTCTCTTAGGGATTCTTTCACGTAAGAAACATTATCGCCTGCTTTTAATGGGACTCTATCAGACATTTCATCGACAAGAGCCAGAACAGCTTCATTCCATCCACGCTGCCACACAACAGCTTCACCCGTTGCTAAACGTGATAACTTGGAAATTTGTTTATCCTTTGTCAATGACATAGCCCGACCTGCTATCAGACAATCCTCTCCATCAGGCAGGTTCATAACGATTTGTATTTGTATTTCTGATAGCAGACTCATCAATGGCTGATGGCGATTGGTCCACTATAATGAACCCCTCTCCATAGGTACGGATGCGAGACATAACATCAGCTATCATCTCTACAGACTTTCCTAACACGTTTGCTCCTTCCTGGCTCTGATGCTTTGATACTCTGGGAAGAATGTTATGAGCTTCCTCTATGATGGTTACGTGCTGTAAAGGTAAATCCATATCATCGTCATTAGTTGACATACGCCATTCATTTAAACCTAAGACAAGCATAGCCATAAGAAGTGACCTCGTTTCTGTAGAGCCGATATGATGCAGGTCAATTATCGCATTCTGGTCATATAACTTTTCATAATCCGTACAATCTGAAGAAGATAGGATTGTAGAATATATGCCGGTTTGAAGGGACTCCAGTCGAGTCTGCAAGGCTCCAATATAATCACCTTTTGTATCTGCAGAATACTCTGAAGACGCAATTATTTTTTTAAGCTGAATCACGACATCAGCTATCGTTGGAAACAACCTGCCGTGACAACATTCAGACTTCCTTATATCCCACCCACAGGCAGAGTAAGCACATATAATAGACTTTTTCAGAATTGCAGGCATAGCTGCATACATCGGCCAACATACGCCGAATATCTCAACCAGTCTTTCTATGTGTTCATTCACCTGGATGCCTTCAGGGAAAGCAAAGGGGTTAATTTTCAGAAGATTCTTTTCATTTTCTCTCGTAGAATATACTGTCATATCAGCCATACCGCCGAAAACCTTTCGGTAATCACCCTTGGTAGGTTCAATGACCAGCACCTTTTTCCCTTTTTTTATCAGCTTATCAATGATAAGGTATAGAGTATTTGACTTTCCGCTTCCTGTAGAACCTGTTACGAACGTGTGTTTTGAGAGCTCCTCCAAGGATAGCCGTACAGGCAGCGTAGACTTTTCTCCCAGATGCAGAATATTGCCAATTGTTATTGCGTTCTCATCATTCAAGCCTGCCCTACTTTTTACTTCTCTTCCAAATGAAGTTTCCTCCCGTACCAATATACCTGGCACGCTGCTCTGAGGAAAGGACATGTGAATTGCAAGCTCCTTGCTGCTTACCAACGAACCAGAAGAAACTTCTATATTTGAAGGCAAAACGAAGCGAGGATGCTGACAGCCCAACAGGTGTTGGGCAATATCCTTTGTCTTATCATCGTGCTTACTCCAGTTGTTTACTGTAAAGACCTGCGAGTTCGAATCGTCACCGACAATACATCCTTTGTATAACCCGGCCAAAGCGGTGGCTGTAGTGTCGTCTTCTGCTATGAAATATGTGCCCATTGACCACAAGCCATAGGGCAGTGCGTTTTGCAGCCTGTCAATCTCTTTGTCTAAAAGATCCTGATAATGCTTTGCTCTCCGGTTTTGAAAGGTTATCTGGTGCGAACGGCTCTCCTGATTATCTCTGTGCGAGCCTTTTCCCTGTTGAGTCCCTTTTGACAAACCTCTTTGGATTCCTTCCAGGATGGACAGGTTATAAGAATCTGTTCTGCCTTCCGTATCAGCCTTACCCTCAGTTTTAGCAGTTGTTTTACTACATTGTGCCGATAAAATAAAAGAAACTCCCCCTCCGTAGGTTTTGCCCTTTGTTGTTGCCGATTGTTCCGTATGAGATTTACTGTATGCCGTTCCTTTTGTTATCGTTTGAAAGAGAACTTCCAACATTCTCCGTGAAATTTTCAGAACTGAACTCACTGACTCCTCTCGTTTCAGTCTGTGAAAAAGAGAGCTGCACTTCTGCCATCGGTGAGATAGCAGAATAAAGATTCTCGTAATTAGACAATATAGATGCACATTCGCTGTCTTCAACCTGCTCTGCAACAAAGAAAACGGCAAACTTAAGACCATTTGTAGAATCGAGCAGCTTTTCCAAGCCTTGCACAAAGCGTTCTTTCTTGTCATCTTCTCTTAGGGAAGCTACACCTGAGACACAGGAAATGGCAAACGTCTTGTCAAGAGACCCTTTCAACTCCTGAACAATGTCACCGCTTCTTTCTGTAGAAACGCCAGGGAAGAGGCCCTTCAGTCCCTTCTCCAGTATGTCTCCTGAAACATTATTGACTCCACTTATATCCGTTGTACCCATAAAGACTTCCACTGCCGACTTATTGTCTTTACAGTAACCTCTTCTCAGTAAAAAACAGATATTGCGTGCAGAAGAGTGTAATGCGTTGTAAAGCATCGACATCTTGTCTACAAAGAATTCATCCTTCTCGTAAACAATTTCATTCACTTTAATCCAACGCATATTAGGTATCTGCCCATTCGTACACTGTACGACATCGTAAGAAGTGAGTTCTGAAAGATATGACTTGGTTATTACAGTGTCAAAAGCACGAACCGCATTTGAAAACTCCTGTTCAATAACGGCAGTCTTTTCCTTATACTCCTTAGCAATTTCACCTGGGGCCTCTGCAGGGGCTGGCATAGGGGTTTTATCTTTGATTTCGTTTTCTTTCATTTCAGAACTCTGTTAATAGATTGTTAGAATATGCCTCTGCTTCCTTGAGATAGATTTCAGCCGAAGTTGTTAAGGTATTGATAAGCTTTTGCTTATACTCCTTTAGCTGGGCTTTGTACTCACGACGTTGGGCTTCAATCTCTTTTCGCTTATTCTTCTTCTGGTACTGGGCCACTGCATATATTGCTGCAATCCCGATTAATTCGGCAATAATAGCCACCAACGGATTGCCAAAAGCAAGACAACCCTTTGCTCCGGCAGCAGCTTGTGACGTACTGACACCGTAAGCCGCACCTATGGCAAGCGTTCCTGCGGTTCCTGCTGCAATGGCAGTTTTATTTACCTTTGCATTATATTTGTCATAGGACTCTACAAAGTCGTTCGGACAGTCTGGAAGTTCCTGCCTGAACGGGTTCTCCCTAACCCATTTCTTCAGAAGTTTTACATACCCATTGTCTATATCCGTAAACTTGATTTTTCGAGAGATTTCTACATCAGAGTGATTCTGCTTCCAGTATTCCCTTACCTGAAATGAATATCTCTCTATGGCCCTCTCTAATATATCCTTGACAGCATCAAATGAATCCAATACTGTGTTTACATCAACGTCGTGAAGATATTGGTGGCACTTCTTTGATATTTCAGAAGAAATTGCGCTATAATCTATAAATGGCTGTTCCATATTAGTTTTCTTTTAATGAGCTTTTAAAACCTTTCAATTTGTTGATATCGTTTTCCGTTGCCTTAATCATATCACGCAACTCAGATGGAGAAGATACTTTATGCTTAGCTTTCAACTCCTCTAAATGTCTCTTTTGTTCATCGATTTTTTTCTGTTGAGCAGCATTTACTTTGGAGATGTAACTCTCAACTTCTTTCTGAATTTTTGTCTTGAAATCATTAGCCTCTTGGCGGATATGACGCACCGACATCGTTCTAAAAGATTGCAGTTTCCTCTCAGGGTTGACATCCCCCTTTTTATGCTCTGTGTATGTTTCGTAGTCATCACAGCAAAGTCCTGGAACTTTTCTTTTTCCTATGATGTCTGTGGGGTATTTTGCTTGATCAGTAGCTTCTGCCTCTATTTTATCAAAGTCAGGCTTCTTAAAAAACACTTCACTTTTACAAACCTTCACATACTCCTCAATTCTTGATTGCATCTTCCTAAACAAAGCAGACTTTGCTTTATCGGCTAAGTCGTAGAGGTTTGTAGCTTCCTTACGTATGTTAGCATAATCAGCATTAGCATCTATTATATGCTCTTGTATTCTTTCTTCAACAAAGTCAAATCTTTTAGACACATTATCTTGGCTGAACTCTTTAAGGATATTACCAATTTTTTCCTGCATTTCAAGCCTGGCAGATTCTAATTTTTCTTGCTGTTTTGTTATCTCTTCATTTCCTTTCTGAAGAGATTTTATGTCGTTTTCTTTACCTTTAATGGCATCCTCTATGTCTTCGTTAATAGTATCTAAAAAGTCTTCAAATGCATTTGTTTTTTCTGTCTTGACAAACTTGTTCAGAACCTTACGAAACTCATCAAAGCCTGACCACTCTTGGGCTCTCTCAAGTATATTTTCATTATTGACATTTATTCTATTGCGGACAAGAGTTTTCTCTATATCATCTAAAAGGTCGCAACATTCTTCCCAAGTTTTTTGATCCCACGAATTGTCTGGAACAACAGCAGGATCACGCAAAGATAGAATATCTCTGTTTTCTTTCGTAATATATCTATGCAGAATCTCCATCAGGCTATCAATCGCAAGCAGTCGGTCCTCTTTGATGCCAGTTTTTTCAACGAAAAGTTTCTTTGCTTTACGCATAAACTCATCATTGTTACGACGAAAATCTCTGTCTGCACACTTTGTTATGACAAAGAACACACGTTTCTTTGCTTCATCTGATAATTTGTTAAAGGTACTATTGACAAAATCATTAGTGTCCTTATCTTCAATGTTGCCATTACCTTTGTGAAGGAATATGATGGCATCAACATTATTGCCTCCATTCTTAAATTTAGCTGTCAGGAACTTATTTGTTTCTAAATCAAAACCTCCTATAGCTCCTACTCCTGGAGTATCCACAATGCGCCAACCTATGCAATCCTCTGGGAAAGGACACCTTACCGTAACTTCTTTTGCAATCTCAGACTTCGGGTGTTCTTTAATGTATTCCTCAAGGAGATTCCTGTCTACCTTCTCACGAGAAATTCCTTCCATATGGTTGATAATATCAGGGCTGCAGATTTTTTCTTTATCCCATCCTATTATTATCTTCTCATTAATATAATTAAGAGGTAAATCGTTGTATTTCTCCTTAATTGCAACGTACTGCTTTAGTTGACCTTCGATACCATCTGGTAAAGTTCTTTCCTGATCATCACCATAGATAATTTTAATAGACTCTTCTTCTGCGTGCTCTATTTTTGTCAGGATAGCTGTGGTTTGGAAATGCCCTGTGGGTAATATGTTCTTACCAAGGAATGCATTAATGAAAGTAGACTTTCCTGCACTCATCTTACCTACAACGGCAAGCGTAAAGTGTCCTTCCACAAAAGGTTTAGCCTTACGCTCCACAGCAGCACTGAGACCTTCATCATTGATGTTGGCTTGCTGGCGTACGGCTTTGTACTCTTGCAGTTTTTTCTTCACTTCCTCACAATACTCTTGGAATTGGTTCTTTTTCATTTCTTTGGATTTAAAATATCTGTATTACACCCTATGTTTCTATCTCAATGGGTTTTAATTTTATGTCGTGAATTCAACTATACTCGAGTGGCTGACTCGTGTCATTCTATAATATTTGTTGCAAATATAATGATTTTGTTTAGAATTACAAAATTATAATAAAATAAAGTGAATAAAACACAAGAAAGGGAGAATGTTTTGTAGACGAGGGGAGCGTAGTCAGTCTTCTGAAATTCTATATTATAAGGTAGACTGAGCATTTATTATCCACAGATTAAGAGAGTAACCTTCTTTGTACAGATGTTTGTTAGGTGTCTTGCAGACTTTCTTCTTTGTCCATTTCTTCCCATATCTTTTTATACATGTCACGGTCATTGCCGAAAGGGTAAAAGCCGAATATACTTAGACTTGGGATATAGGTGTGTCGGCTGTTACAGTTTGGGCAGGGCATCGGAACTGACATAGCAGTAGCTTCATACTCAATATCTAATGCGCGAAAGGTGTTGTTGCAGTTGTCGCATCTGAAATTTATATAACCTCTGATCATAAGTTTGATGATTTAAATTATAATTCTCAGTCTTGTTGTGAAGGAATCAACTTCTTTTTAGGGAATGAGTTGTACTATCACAAGTTAATAAAACATATTTGAAACTATTTACTCATTTATGAACAGAAAAACTCAATTTAGCTGGTAGTTGTGAGTAAGGTAGTGCTACAGAGTAATGTAATACTAATCGTTAAGATAAATGTTGTTTTTGTTCATAATTTATTAGGTTTTTTTGTTTCTGTTTGCAAAATAAATATTTAATTGTGAGAGGCACAAAGGAATTAATTTGTATTTTTTTGCGGAAGAGTAGCTTAAGTGCTGCGATTAGTAATATATGAAGAAAGGGAAACTCAAAATTGTAGGAAAGAACTTCGGAATCTTCTTTACAGATTGAGGGCGAGAGATGGTGTTAATAACAGAAAACGTTTGGTAGGACTTGTATCTGTGCAGTATGTGTAGGCAGATAGAAGATGACAAAGCTAAGAATGAGAGATATGAATATAGACGATAAGACTATCAACTTAAGTACTGAGGAGGCAAAGACGTGCGGAAAGTCTGTCGAGACTGATACTGAAGACGAGGCTATAAAGGCAAAACTGAATGCTGTGTATCGGCTTAGACTATTATATAATAGTGGTGAAGAGCTGTGGAAACATATAGGAAAGGCGGGTAGTGGAAACAATTCCTTTGGTCGTGTTGGTGGAAAAGATGCTTTTTTACGCAGAGCCGTATTTCACGAGTTGGAGCGTGAATGGTATGACGAAACGGGCATTATTCTTAATGGCTTGTTAGATGCTTATGCACAAGCAGCAAAGCTTATAGAGAGGTATAAGCCTTTGCATGAGGATGAAGAAGAGGGTGTGAGGATAGAATGTTGTGAGCAAATCATCAATGTTTGTTTTTTTGATGATGAGATAACAGATAAGCAAGATGCGAAGATGAGGGAACTTCTTCTGCGTTTGCAGAAAGAAGATACTTATTGCCTTGCGGTTTTGTTGTTGATGTTGCTTGGCATCTTGCCCTCGTCTTTTGATACTCGACAAGGGGATGCGAAGCAGATGAAGGGGAAATACGAGCTGGTTTATAACTTCTTTCTGCGCGTATGTCATCGGAATATTCTTTTTGTACAAACGCCAAGGATGACCCTCTTTCATAAGGCTTTAAAAGACTCGGAAGAGAAGCTGACACGTATTCGATTGGTTAAGTTTACGGCTGACATACTTTGCAATCTGTCAATTCTTGCAAGTGCAGAGCAGATCGCAGAGAATGGTCGGCGTGTTCAGTGGGACCAGTTATATCCTAATCTCGATGGTTATTGGTTGAGTGAGCAGCATAGTGAGCAATGTCCAGACTATTGGCGGGTGGAAGAATTAGCAACAAGCTATCTATTTAGTCATTATTTTAAGAAGGAAGGTGAGGTTGGTAAACTGCATCAGCAAGAGTTTACGGTAAGCTTCTATAGTAATGGTGAGGATTATGCTTGTGTGCAGCATCCCCGTTCTGTCTTGCAGTGGTTGAACAATGAAAAGCTGTCAAAGGATGATATCACTTATCCACACTTTGTTTTTTGGGGAGGAGAAAAACCAACGAAGATGGCTTTGAGTCGTTTATGATGGATGTGTCGTGGTTTCGTCCGATGCAATTGACACGTGCAAAAGATGATTGGGTAGCTCCAACTGAAAAGGGAATGGAGGTAGTAAATGATTTTGCAGCCTATTCCTATACTTTCTATCAAGAATTGGAAGCTATAACACCAGATTTTATCTCTGTAAAAGATGAGAAAGGGAAGTCATATAGAGTTTCTGTTTCTAAGCATGAAGAGTTAAGAAACTGTACGTTGAACGATGCTATTGGTATTATCACTTGGGCTGGTAAACGTTATATAGCATTTGATCATCTGATGTTGTATCTTCCGATAGAGGAATAATAAATTTTATTGCTTTTTACTTCTGGAAATCAGAGTAGTGGAAGATATGTTTAGGTATTTTAGGGTTTTCCCCTCGCTGAGTAGGGAAATATCTTTGTAAGTGTGAAAATATGTAGCTAATTTTGCCAATGTTAAGAATTTGTAAGTTATGAAGAAGTCTTTAATTCTTTCCCTCTCTGCAGCTGTGGTGCTGAGTAGTTGCGATACCTATACAGGGTCAGGTGCTGTAACAGGTGGCTCGTTAGGAAGCATTCTTGGAAGCGCTATTGGTGGTATTGCTGGTGGAGCGAGAGGTTCAGATATAGGTACGATTGTTGGTATGGCTGGTGGTGCTATCATCGGTGCTTCTACAGGAGCAAAGGCTGACAGACGTGCGAAAGAGGATGTACACGACCATTATGAGAAGGTGCAACAGCGTAAGGCACGTGAAAGAAGGAATCAATCAGGATACGATAATTATAATCAGACAGACGACTATGCACAGCCTAATAGGGTAGATGGAAGCGGCTTTGATAGCACCAACTCTGGTGACGACCGTATTTACGATTTCCAAGGCAGTGATTATACAGGCAGTTACAGCGCAGCACAGCCAAATACAAAGGCACCAGCTGAGTCAAGTGTGGATAAGTTGGCAGGTAATTATCAGTATACACCGAATATTGAGATTATCAATGCTCGTTTTGTTGATGATAACCAAGATGGTATCTTGTCGCGCAATGAGGTAGGTAAGATTATCTTTGAGGTGATGAATCGAGGAGATAAGACGATTAGTGATGTACAGCCTTCAGTGTTGGAAACAACTGGTAATGCTCATATTTATGTCAGCCCTTCTATCCACATTGAGAGTATTGCACCCGGTAAGGGCGTCCGTTACACAGCACTTGTGAAGGCTGATAAGAAATTAAAGAATGGTATGGCACGATTTGCTTTAACTGTTTTGCAGGGTCAAAAGAGTATAAGCAAAGTGACAGAATTCAATATAAGAACCAGCAAGTAAGATTGTTGATAAACAGATAACATAAAGAGTCAGCAAATTGTCTTACGATTTGGATTCTAAAAGGATAAGATTAAATAGAGATTATAAAGATATTATTGTGTAAGTACTAACTACTGATAACTAAAACTTTAAATGACGGAATGGGGCTGTATCATTAAACTGGTGCAGCCTCTATTTCTTTTTAACCAAATCGTTTATTAGAGCTAAACATATTTCTACAAACAACTGATTCCTATTAGCCTAATTAGGCTATTTGGTCTAATTGGTCTAATAACTTATTTTTCTGTCATAATTTTTCACATCATAATTTTGAATACATGCTCTTTTGGCTTCTAAAAGATGCCTAATTGACTTGCAATAGGTGCCCTTTTGAGTTCTAACTAACGCCCTTTTGAAGTCCTATTAAGCACCTTTTATTTTACTACTTTATAACTGATTGACTTGCTGATGGTTACAAAGCTGCTTTGTATATGTGTTTTTACCGTTAGTTATAGATGTTTTCTGCGAAATTATGTAATGATTTTTCAAATCCTTGTCTACAATTTTCGAAGTCTAAAATGAAATGATTTTCAATGTCAGAGGATGATAATAGGATAGATAGTTAACAGTCTTATCCATGTTTTTGTTTGGTGATTAACTATGGTTCTTACGTTAAAGCAATACGAAAAGTGTCCACTCATTTAACAGAAGAAACTTTTTTGTGGGGATATCACGGTATTAACGCCCCTCCCTATGGGGGAGGGGATGGGGGAGGGGCAGCTTGCTTTATGTCTTATTCCTTTCTATTCAAAGAGTCCAGTCACACCATCCTTCACACGTTTGAAGAAGTTGGTCCAACTGCTACTTGAATTGTTCTTTGAAGTAGTAGGTTGTGTGGTTGACTTGTTCTGCTGAGCAGTCTGCTGTCGGTTGGTTGCAGCAGGAGTGGTACGGGCTGTCGCCTGACTCTTAGTCTTTGTCGCCTGCTGGTTAGTTGGAGTAGAAGTTTGTACCTGCTTGCGTGTCTCAGTAATGTTTTCTTTCTCCACCTTGCCTTGCTGTAGATTCTTTTTATTATTTAAGCGCGTGTCAACTTTGCGCTCAATCTCTTTAGGTTTATCCTCTTCAACTTTTTCCCATTCAGGGATAAACTCATAGCATACGCCAGCAGTACCATATTCAATCTCAGGCATTTCAAGTGTACCATTTGACTCAGAAGGGAATGGTATCTCAGTTTCTTTGCGTACAAGCTCAACCTTCACGTAAGCCACACCACTGGCAAGTGTACCTAACTCGCGTGCAGCAGCGTATGATAAGTCAACGACACGTCCACGAACAAATGGGCCACGATCCGTTACACGGACAATGACAGACTTGCCATTACGAGGATTCGTAATCTTTAGACGTGTACCAAAGGGGAGTGTGCGATGTGCACAAGTAAAAGCATTACGGTCATAACGTTCGCCATTACTCATTCGGCGACCGTGTAATCCGTTACTATAATAAGAAGCTTTACCATCTGACTGTGCTTTTATAGTCAGTGTAAAGACGTTGCATAGCGCAAATAACGCTATAAGGAGAAGTTTGGTTCTATACATATTAATTTATTAGTATCGCCAGCCTTCTCTCATAGAGTTTATTCCCTCCCTGCTTAGGAGAGCAGGAGAGGGAATAGATAGACTGGTCTATTTATACGACACCCTGGGCAAGCATAGCCTTCGCTACCTTCATGAAGCCCGCAATATTGGCGCCCTTAATATAATCGATGTAACCATCAGCCTGCTTGCCATACTTCACGCACTGCTCATGGATAGAGCTCATGATGTAATGGAGCTTCTGATCAACCTCTTCCGGACTCCATGAGAGACGGAGAGAGTTCTGTGACATTTCGAGACCTGATGTAGCCACACCACCTGCATTAACAGCCTTACCAGGAGCGAAGAGCTGCTTCGCTGCAGTAAACTTATCAGCAGCCTCTGCTGTACAACCCATATTTGAAACCTCAGCTACGCACAATGGCTTGTAAGCAAGAATCTTGTCGGCATCCTCACCATTAAGCTCGTTCTGAGTAGCACATGGCAAATAGATATCTGCCTTCTGCTCCCAAGGCTTACGACCCTTGAAGAACTGTGAACCAGGATATTTCTCAGCATATGGCTCACAAACATCATTACCACTGTTACGGAGTTCGAGCATGTACTCGATCTTCTCACCACTAATGCCTTCTGGGTCATAGATATAACCATCAGGACCACTCAATGTGATAACCTTTGCACCAAGTTCGGTAGCCTTCTTAGCAGCACCCCATGCAACGTTACCGAAACCTGAGATGGCAACAGTCTTACCCTTGATGTCAAGACCATGAGTCTCCATCATCTGGTGAACGAAGTAGAGTGCACCATAACCTGTAGCCTCTGGACGGAGAATAGAGCCACCCCATTCTCTGCCCTTACCTGTGAGCATACCCTGGAACTGGTGAGTCAGCTTACGATACTGACCGAAGAGGTAACCAATTTCACGACCACCAACACCGATATCGCCTGCAGGAACATCCTCATCAGGACCGATGTGACGATACAACTCGTTCATGAAAGCCTGGCAGAAACGCATGATTTCAGCATCGCTCTTACCACGTGGAGAGAAGTCAGAACCACCCTTACCACCACCCATAGGCAATGTGGTGAGTGCATTCTTGAATGTCTGCTCGAAACCGAGGAACTTCAAGATACTGAGGTTTACTGATGCGTGGAAGCGCAGACCACCCTTGTATGGGCCGATAGCGCCATTAAACTGTACGCGGTAACCAATGTTTACCTGTACTTTTCCCTGGTCATCAACCCAAGGCACACGGAATGTGATGATGCGCTCAGGCTCCACAATACGCTCAATAATACTTGCGCGCTCAAACTCTGGGTGCTGATTGTAAACATCCTTTACAGACATGAGTACTTCATGTACGGCCTGTAAATACTCTGACTCACCTGGATGCTTCTGCTCCAGTGCTTGCATGATTTTTTCGACTTCCATAGTAAATTGACTTTTATTTGTTTATGTTAGATAGTATCATTCAGTTCAGAATGGTACGGCAAATATATCCAAATTCTATCAAAAGTCCAAATGAAAATCAAAAATTTTTTATTTTTTTCTTTCTTTTTGGAAGCTACTTAAGTCGCAAAAAATGGTAACCAGTATGCAAAGTAATAAAAAATATATTATTTAAGTTGCGAAAAGATAGGTTGACTTGTATTTATTTTGTATTTTTGTCCAATATTAAGTTTTGGATTATGAGTGAGCAAATTCCTGCAGAATGGGGTAATTTTTACCTAAAAGACGTTAGTTTCGTCAATCTGATGATGCGACGAATCTACAATGTTTTGATTGTAGCTAATCCATACGATGCCTTCATGTTGGAGGATGATGGACGAGTGGAAGAGAAGATCTACAATGAGTATATGGAATTAGGTCTGCGTTATCCGCCAACCTTTACACAGGTGTCTACTATCGAAGAAGCCTCTAAGGTGCTCAATACCGTAGACATTGACCTTGTTATCTGTATGCCGGGTAATGCTGATAATGATGCTTTTGATGTGGCAAGAGCTGTAAAAGCAGAGTTCCCAGACATCCACTGTGTGGTACTGACTCCCTTCTCTCATGGTATTACAAAACGTATACAAAACGAAGATCTCAGTATCTTTGATTATGTGTTCTGTTGGTTGGGGAATACCAATCTCATTCTTTCTATCATTAAGTTGATGGAGGATAAGATGAATATAGACAATGATATCCATGAGGTTGGTGTACAGATGATATTGCTGGTAGAAGACTCTATCCGTTTTTACTCATCTATTCTACCAAACTTATATAGCTATATTCTCACGCAGAGTCAGAACTTTGCCACTGAAGCCTTGACCCGACACGATGCCTCTTTGCGCCAGCGTGGACGTCCAAAGGTTGTCTTAGCGCGTACATACGAGGAAGCATGGGATATCTATCAACGTTATAAGGACAACTGCTTGGGTGTTATCTCCGACGTAAGATTCCCTATTAATAATGTAGAAGATAAGGGTTCTTCTGCGACAGAAGGGAACATTTCTGTAGCGGAGAAAGACCCAGAGGCAGGTTTAAACTACTTCGTGCCATAAGGAAAGAAGATGAATATCTCCCTTTGATTATTGAAAGTTCGGAGAGTGAGAACCGTGAAAAGGCAGAGGCAGAAGGTTTCCACTTTGTTGATAAGAACTCAAAGAAGATGAGTGTAGACCTTCGCCACCTACTCGAGGAACACATGGGTTTTGGCGATTTCATCTTCCGTAATCCAGAAACACGTGAGGAGGTGATGCGTATTCGAAGCTTGAAAGAGTTGCAGGATAATATCTTTAAGATTCCACGTGACTCTATGCTCTATCATATCTCTCGTAATCACATGAGTCGTTGGCTCTCTGCACGTGCCATTTTCCCAGTTTCTTCCTTCCTAAAAGGTATTACATGGCATAAACTACAGGATGTAGATATGCACCGACAGATTATCTTTGATGCCATTGTCGCCTATCGAAGGATGCGCAATGTGGGTGTTGTAGCCCTGTTTGATAGGCGAAAATTCGACCAATATGCCCATTTTGCTCGTATTGGAGACGGATCGTTAGGAGGTAAGGGACGTGGCTTGGCATTCCTTGATAACGTTATTAAACTCCGACCAGACTTCAATCGCTTCCCCAATGCAAAGGTACAGATACCGAAGACAGTCGTTCTTTGTACGGATGTCTTCGACAGCTTTATGGAACAAAACAATCTTTACCAGATTGCTTGAGTGATGCAAGCGACGAAGAGATACTCCAAGCCTTCCTTCGTGCTCAGCTGCCAGATGAATTCATAGGCGACTTCTTTACCTTCTTTGAGGCTACTCGCTCACCAATAGCCGTCCGTTCAAGTTCGTTGTTGGAAGATAGTCACTACCAACCCTTCGCAGGTATCTATTCTACCTATATGATTCCTTATCTTGAGGATAAGTATGAAATGCTCCGAATGTTGGCTTGTGCGATTAAAGCCGTCTATGCCTCGGTTTATTATCGTGACTCCAAAGCCTATATGACTGCCACAAGTAATGTCATTGATCAGGAGAAGATGGCAGTTATTTTACAGCAGGTTGTTGGTAAGGAATACGGAGATCATTTCTATCCGAACATCTCTGGCGTTCTTCGCTCTCTCAACTATTATCCGATAGGAGAAGAGAAAGCAGAGGAAGGTATTGCCTCTTTGGCATTGGGATTAGGTAAGTATATTGTTGATGGTGGGCAGACGCTGCGTGTTTGTCCGTTCCATCCGCATCAAGTCTTACAGATGAGCGAAATGGAAATAGCCTTGCGCGAAACTCAAACTCAGTTCTATGCGCTCGACATGAAGCATATCAGTGAGGACTTTAAGGTAGATGACGGCTTTAATATCCTCAAACTGCGTGTGAAAGATGCAGAGACAGATGGCAGTCTACAATATATCACCTCCACTTATTCTCCCGAAGACCATGCTATTTACGATGGACTCTACGAAGGAGGAAGAAAGATCATCTCTTTCTGTGGTGTCCTCCAACAGGACGTCTTTCCACTACCAGAGTTGTTGCAAATGGCAATGACATACGGTGCTGAGGCTATGCGTCGCCCTGTGGAGATAGAGTTCGCTGTTAATCTGAATGATGACCGAACGGGTGAATTATATCTCTTGCAGATTCGTCCAATCGTTGATTCTAAACAGATGTTAGATGAAGATCTCACGACTATTCCTGATGATCAATGTCTCTTGCGGAGTCATAACTCTTTGGGACATGGCGTTTCAGACGATGTACAAGATGTTGTGTATGTAAAGACTGACAGTTCTTTTACAGCATCTAACAACCCAACTATTGCTGATGATATAGAACGGATAAACCGTAAGTTCCTTGATACTGACAAAAATTATGTGCTCATTGGGCCTGGTCGTTGGGGTTCAAGCGACCCTTGGTTGGGTATTCCTGTGAAGTGGCCACATATCTCGGCAGCCCGTGTCATCGTTGAGGAGGGACTGGAACACTATCGTGTAGACCCAAGTCAGGGAACACATTTCTTCCAAATCTCACCTCTTTCGGTGTAGGCTATTTCACAATTAATCCTTATAAGGAAGATGGATTCTATCAGCGCAGTGTACTTGATGCCCTTCCAGCTGTGGAAGAAACTCAGTGGGTACGCCATGTTCGTTTCCCAAATCCATTGAAGATAATGATGGATGGTAAGAAACAAGAAGGTGTTGTATTACTTCTTCAGGATGTAGACGAGTAGCAGAAATCTATAAAGTAAAGCCATCATCTACGACTTTTGTCCGTGGGTGATGGCTTTATTGATTTCTAATCTTCTTTTATGCAAAATATTTTGACTCGGTAAAAAAGGTTGCATAATATCTATTACCAGGAATTGAGATTTATAGCAAATACATTATATCAAAGGACTTTGAATGGAGTTTTACCATAGGTGACAAAGACTTTCAGCCACTATTCAATGAATAGAACAAATATATCATGGGACCAACTTTCAGATGGTATAGGCTAATGGAGAAAGCAGCAGTATGAAGAAATATTATAAGAAAAACAAATAAAGTATTATAAACTAAACATTTTATTGTATATTTGTACCACAAAAGATACATTATGACAAGATTTACCAAAGCCAACTGGATGACCAGAGCACTGCAAGAGAAGTTGAACGTAGTGGGTGAGCAGTTTCGCCTCGCCCGATTACGAAGAGACCTGACGATGGATCAGGTGGCACAACGTGCGCAATGCACAAGGCTTACCCTCGCACGTTTGGAAAAGGGAGAGCCTACCGTGTCGCTCGGTGTAGTAATGCGTGTACTCAATGCCTTACAGCTCGAAGATGATATTCTCCATTTGGCTAAAGACGATGAGTTGGGGCACATGATACAAGACTTAGGCGTTAAGAATAAGAAACGAGCTTCTAAAAGATAGCACATGGAAAAATTAGATGTGATAGCCAGTTTCGACTGGATGGATAAGGAAGAAAAGGTGGGCACTCTTGGACATGAATATCTAAGAGGCTCTGACGTGTTTTCTTTTGAGTTTGATAAAAACTGGCTCAAAACCTTTCCTAAAATTGACTTTGGGCAAGACCTCCGCCCATATCCTGGGGTACAATATAGCCGAGATAACCACATCTTCGGTTGTTTTTCTGATGCTCTCCCTGACAGATGGGGACGACGACTGATAGACTTGCGTACTTCATTAGAGACAGAAGGGAAATCAAGCCATACCTTATCTGATTGGAATTATCTTAAAGGCGTGGAAGATGAGCTGCGTATGGGTGGTTTTCGCTTTCAGGATCCAGATAGCGGAGCATTTATCAGCTCTACACCCAGTTATAGCGTTCCGCCTGTCATACAGATTGACGAACTTTTACAAGCTGCTAAGGAGATTGAGAAAAGCGAATATAAACATTTGAAGCCTGAAAAGAAATGGATACAAAGGCTTTTCCAACCTGGTTCCTCAATGGGTGGCGCACGCCCAAAGGCTTGTGTCCAAAGTGGCGGTCATCTTTATCTTGCCAAATTTCCTTCCATCAATGACGACGTCAACGTATCTCGATGGGAACACTTCGCACATCTGATGGCTAAGGAATGTGGTATCAATGTAGCTGAAACAAAAGTAATTAAGGCTGGCACTGGCCAGGATATACTTTTATCTAAGAGGTTTGATAGGACCGAAGAGAAAAAGAGAATCCACATGGCTTCTTCCCTTACCGTTCTCGGACTCACTGATGGCGACGGACAAAGAACAGGAAAAGGCTATTTGGATATTGTGGACTTTATCATTTCAGGAGGTGGTAACCACATTGAGACTAATTTAGAAGAGCTATACAAGCGAGTAGCCTTTAATATCTGCATTGGCAATACCGACGATCACTTTAGAAATCATTCGTTCCTGCTTGGTAAGGAAGGCTGGGAGTTGTCCCCTGCTTACGACATAAATCCAACAAATAGTATGTTTCAGGCATTGCTTATTGATGCTAATTCGAACGACAGTTCTCTCAATAGTCTTTATAATGCCCATGAGTTTTATATGCTGGATGAAACGACAGCAAGAGGTATTATCAAGGACGTAACAAGGAACATGAAGTACTGGGAGAATATGGCAGAGGATTTAGGGCTTCCCCGACGAGAAATAACACACTTTACGAATCGTTTTGAACAAGGTATGGAATTTCAATATGGGTCAGGACTTTGTCGGTGAGGTTAAAAGAGGGAGATATTCCATCTGTTTTCCTTTAGCTTATACAGTATAAGAGCATGATGTTTTCATGAAAATAATTCAGCAAAGCTTGTGTTTGGAGTTAAAACATAATGTTTTTAATACAACTTCTGCTTACCAGTTGAGAGCATTTCAATGGTTTTGAAGCGGATGCTATGCGGCATTTCTGCCCGTGACAGTTGTGGGCGGAGCCAGTCGAGGAGTGTTACCTCTGTTAGTGTTGCCTTTGGTGTACACTCTATTTCCGTGTGGATGACATTACCAAAGTTAGGGTCGGGAACGGTAAAGGCACGTGCAGCGATAATCATAGGGTGGGAGAGAAGTACCTGCTCAATGTGTTCTGGCTGAACGTTCTCACCTCCACAGACCACCATTCGGTCGGCTCTCCCATGATGAAAGAAGTAACCTTCGCTATTCTGTGAAACTAAATCGCCTGTATTTTGCCATTGATTTCGCAGTCCTCGCATTGCCCAACGAGAACGAACCCAAAGTGTTCCTATCCCTTGACGATTACAGTCTTTTACCTTACAGTCGACTCCTCGAATAGGTTTTCCTAAGGTTGTCTCTTCGAAAGAAGCTAATTCTTTAGGATTAGCAAGCATAAAGAATCCTGCTTCAGACGTACCATAAAGGTTAAAGAGTACCTCACCAATTTGTTGATGGGTCGTGTCGATGAGGCTTTTAGGCAGTCTGTCGCCACCGCTTATCAGACAGCGCAGGCTCTTCATCTTCTTTTTAGCACCTTCAATCTGCCAAAAACGAGCGAGCATAGCAGGAACAATCGGCATGACTTCAATCTTTTCTTGCTGGATAATAGCTAAAGTCTGGAGCGCATCGAAGCGTTTTTGCAGACATATCTTCTTACCCATAAGCAAGGAGATGATAAGCGTTGAAAGTCCAAAACCATGGTAGAAGGGCAGGGATATCAGCACACGCTCATATTGATAGATTCTGATGTCGCGCAGTAAGGCAAACAGTGGAGGGAGAAAAGAGGTGAGAGAAGGGCGATGAGCAATGGTCTTGAATTTACCACTTGTTCCTCCAGAGTGAATGACGATTTCTCTCCCTCGCCAGATCTTAGGGAGTTTTCTTTTCTTTATTTGAGAAGGCTTATCTAAAAGGATGTCGTTTATCTTCTCAGTTGTAATAGCCACGCAGGGAAGTTTCGTTGGTATCTGTTTGATGTCTGAATCGTATATAATAAGGTGGTAATGGTGCTTCTGCAAATCAACTGTTATCTGTTCTGTTCCCAAGTCGGTGCTTAATAAGGTAGTGCGTATGCCCAATCGAGAAAGTGCATGCAGTAGGAGAGTCAAAATAAGACTGTTACGTCCAAGCAAAGCCACACTCATTTTAGGTTGTAGATGATATACCGTGTGAAGAATTTCAGCGAGTTGACGCGTACGAACATAGAGTTCTTGATAGCTTAGAGATTGCTTCTCGTCAGTGATAGCACAACGATGCGGATAGAAATGAGCCGCAAAACGGAGCAACGCCATTAGGCTGATGCCTTCATAGATGAGGCTTTTAGCCCACACAAATATGCCCTTTGGTGAGATTATGTGTAAGCGATAGAGGATAGAAAGGATAGCTTCATTCTTTCTTCTCATGGCAATCGCTTATAATATAGGTGAATAATCGGAGCAAAGAGATAGGCTATAGGGGCAGAAAACTTTGCCCACCAAGGTTTATAACTCTTATTCTTTCGTATGGCGAGTTTCAAAAGAATATTGGCTGCATCAGCTGGTGTGTATGCAGGTAAGTGCTTGTATTGTTCGTTGACATCTGACATCGCAGTGTGAACCAAGGGTAAATAAGCTATCTGCACGTGAACACCTAACAGTGCAAACTCGCTGTCTGCCGTTTCGCACCATGTGTTTGCTGCACTTTTTGAGGCATGATAAGCCGACCAGCCTGGTGCCATTGGATAGAGTGTACTCACTGATGAAGAGTAGACGATATGCCCTTTGCTTGCCTTCAAGGCAGGTAAGATAGCTAATGAAAGTGCAACCAAGGAACGATAGTTGAGGTCCATCGTACGGTCATAGTCGTGTAAGCGGTCCTGCGCATCATTGATCTTGCGGTGGATAGATTTACCCGCATTGCAAAAGAAGTAATCTAACCGTGGTAGTGTTTCCCTTAGTTTTTGACAAAGCTGTTCCAACTTTTCCCTGTCTCTTAGTCTATTGCGCAATAGTCTGCACTGCTACCCATTTGCTTAGCTTTGGCACATAAGAGGCGTAAGTCCGCTTCACTTCGAGCAATGAGAAAGACATTTGCACCTGCATTGATTATTTTTTCAGTTAAAGCTCTCCCTATTCCATGCGATGCACCCGTCACAAGAACCCACTTCCCAGAGAAGTGTTCTCTTGTTATATTAGGTGTTAGACTTATGGATGGGTAAGCCAATGCACCTCCAATAGCTATTATCTTTTTTCTAAGAGACGTCATCATAACTCTTTTCTAACGATTAGACGTGCTTACTTTGATAACCAATAGCGATGTGATTAATGCTCCGCACATCATGTGTTAGGCATGAGCACCATGTGTGTTGGGCATCCGCACATCATGTGCTGAGTAATAACACAACGGAAGATAATGGGTAAAACGTTTTGTTCTTGTCGTTATAATAGGATAGTGTAAGGCACAAATATGAAGGTTATACAGCACAGTTCTGTTAGATTCCCATGCCACCTTATACTTTCTTTTCCCTATTTCTTTATATTATTTCCAACGTGAAATGCTGGTAATCACGTACGATAGTATAAAGGAACTTCTCATCAGCAGTATTGGTATCAGAGATGTTGAGGTGTGTTCGCACTTTCTCAGCAAGGGAAGCAATACGACGGTCACGCTCATATCCGTATTCAGAGTTGAGGGTACGTTGGATGACATCAAGTTGGTTAAGAGAGAGGTCTTCAGCTTGTGGATAGACAGGTTTATACTTTCTATCAAGGTAAGAGAATTCGTCAAGTGAGACTTGAATCTTGCGATAATCGTTGAGTTGAATGACCATTGTTCCTGCTGCGAGGTCGCCGAGACGTTGTGAATTCTTAGAAATAAGAATAACAAGTGCACCAACACCAGAGAAACCAAGGTCGACAAGTTGCAGAAGCCAACGCATAAAAAAGTCACCAATGCCCGGTGTTGTTCCGTCTTTCTTCACAACACGGATACGCATCACCATCTTTCCAACACTTTGCCCATGGTTGAAAAGTTCCATAAGGAAGTGATAAAAGAGGGCAGGAAGGTAGACGGCTATTAGGAAGAAAAAGTCATTCGAACTATGAAAAGAGCTAAACTTAGCTATCAGGAGCGACACACCAACCAGATAGCAGATAATTAGGAAGCTATCAATTATTTGTGCAATGATACGCTCTCCTAAACTTGCCGGTGACTGACTTATCTGGACGTACTGGCCTGTTATGATATTGGCTTCGGGCATTTTCTTGATAATTAAATGTTGTTTCTGTTGCAAATGTAAGAAAAAAACTCTAAATTTGTTGCGTAAATGATAATAATGTGTAAATTACGTGTGGACTTTGCATGAAAGAGATTCTTTTCATACGCAATAATATTGAGAAGTGGCGGGCAATGGAAGGCATGATAGATAATGTCAAGTTTGAGATGCCTGACCAGTTGGCTGATGCTTATACTGAGCTTACAGCCGACCTCGCTTTTGCGCAGACGCATTATCCTCATTCACGTATTACCATCTATCTCAACAAACTTGCTTCTGCACTTCATAATGAAATCTACCGTAATAAACGGGAGAAGTGGTCGCGTCTGGTGACTTTCTGGACGCAGGAGGTGCCTGACGTGATGTGGAAAGAGCGTAAGTTACTGCTTCTCTCATTCATTATTTTTATGGTGAGTGTACTGATTGGTGTTGTTTCAACCTTAGGTGACGAGTCCTTCCCACGCTTGATACTTGGCGATGGCTATATGGATATGACCCTTGAGAATATAGCGAAGGGTGAGCCGATGGGCGTATATGGCAATGAAGAAGAGGGAGGTATGTTTATTGGTATTACGCTGAACAATATCATGGTATCGTTTAATGTGTTTGTTTCGGGCGTACTGACAAGCTTTTATGTCAGGCTTTCTTTTGTTCCGAAATGGTATCATGGTAGGGTGTTTTGATACTTTCTTTTATCAGCATGGATTATTAGGCGAAAGCCTTTTAGCTACGATGTTACACGGTACGTTGGAACTTTCAGCAATCATTGTGGCAGGTGCTGCAGGCTTGGCAATCGGTAATGGTTGGTTATTTCCAGGTACCTACTCGCGTTTGGTCAGCTTTCAGCGAGGTGCAAAGAGGGGAATGAAGATAGTTGTAGGTACGGTGCCTATCTTTATCATGGCAGGTTTTATCGAAGGATTCATTACTCGTCATACAGAGTTGAACAACTTTATCCGCCTTGGTATCATATTCGTATCATTGGCGTTTGTCGTGTATTATTTTATTTACTTACCTTATAAGCGTAATTATCATTTAGAAAATGCAAATAGAAAGACCAAAGATTGAACTTTATCAAGTTCGTAGTTTCGGCGAGAAGTTCTCAGCGATTTTTGAGTTTATTCGTGAGAACTTTAAGTTTTTGTTGCGTGCATGTACCTATCTACTCTTGCCACTTTGTTTGGTACAAGGTTTCGCTATGGAGATGATGACGAAGGTCTTAGCACCTTATTATACCAATACCTTCGATGTCGGAGAGGATGTAGACGTGACACAGGGGATGCTCCTTAGATTCGGTGCTTCGTACGTGGGATATGGTATTTGTCTGCTGATAGGTTCTACCTTGTTGGCTGGAATCTGCTATAGTATGGTGAAATACTACCATAAGAGTCCAAATAGACTTCGTAATACGACACTGAGCGACTTAAAACCTATAATCATTCAGGTGATTAAACGCTCGTTGTTAATGACCGTGGTTCTTGTAGCTCTGTTTATCGTAGTTTTGGTTCTTATCATTTCTTTTGCTGCAATCACAAGTGCACCGATACTGGCCGTTATACCAATTCTTGCGTTAGTAGTATGCTGTTTGCCTGTTTCTATGGCGTTACCTGTCTATGTTTTTGAAGATAAGGAAACGTTGTTTAGCTCTATATTACGTGGCTTAAAACTTGGTTTCCATTCTTTCTGGTCGTTGTTTGGTTTGATGTTTGTGATAGGATTCTTAACTAACATCCTGTCTTCATTCATATCAATTCCTTGGTATATATTGACAGTTGTGAAGTCAGTTTTGCTGGCTACTGATACTACTCAAAGCTCTTTTGCAACAAGTCCTGTCTATAGCTTCCTCGTTTATTTGTCATCCGTATTCATGAACTTGGTATGTATCTTACGATGACAATCTCAACCTTCGCCTTAGCTTTCCACTATGGAAGCATCGCAGAGGAGGAAGATGGTTTCTCTGTAGAGGACGACATACAGCACTTTGAGGAGTTAGCAGAGAAAGATACCGACATTGATAACTTTGATAAACTCTGATAAAACGGTTCTATGTTACAGCCATTAAGTGATACTTTGTCGTGTGATTCAGCGTTACTTCATCAGTACCGTGCTGATGAAGCGTACAACTATGCGCGAGAGTTACAGGCACCTGAACTTGATTGGTGGGATTGGCTGATGTCAAAGATAGGCGAGTTCCTCTCTGATTTATTTAGTATTCAGAGTAAGGGGGACTTCCGTATCGTGATATACATTGTTATTGCACTTGCTTTTATTGCCCTAATAGCCTTCATCTTATACCGTTATCAATTCAAACTCTTTGGTAGAGCGGGTAAGGTGACGAATGAAAACGATGAAGAAGACAATATCTACGGTGTAGACTTTGAGGCTGTTTATGCCAAAGCAATGGCACAGAAGGATTATTATAAGGCTGTAAGAATTGTTTATCTGCGTACACTTCGTTGGTTATCAGATGGTAATAAGATTAGTTGGCAGCTCTATAAGACGCCAACTCAATACACTCGTGAGTATCTCTCAGTAGAATTTGAAAGGATGACTACGGCTTTTATGCGTGTAAGATATGGTAATTATCAAGCGTCTGAAGAACTCGTAAGACTACTGTTAGACTTAGAAAGCAAGATAAAGAAAGGAGGTGAGGAATGAACAAGCGCTTTTGGTTCTTCGTAGCTGGCTTCCTTGTCTTTGTCTTTCTATTAGAGTGGAATGCGCCTTCAAAGTTTGTTTGGGAGCCTACCTTTAATCATTACGATAAGCAACCATTTGGTTGTGCGGTGTTCGACTCGCTGATGGAGATGTCTGTTGCTGCTAAGTATGAGGTGACAAAGAAAACAATAGCACAGTTGGAACGTGACGGATATGGTAAGAAACCGCATGCCTTCTTAATTCAAACAGTTAGTTTTCGTCCTTCTGCAACAGATATTCGTGCGCTGGATAGACTGTTGAAAGCAGGTAATAAGGTGTTTATTGCTGCGTCTTCTATCGAGCCTGATTCTCTATATCCAGATTTGCGGGTAGATATTAATGGGCAATATGGGTTCTCTCCTATGGAGGTTAAGTCCTCAATTGCGAATCAGTCAATTCCTTATGATACCTTAGTCTGGTCTCAGCAGTTGCCTTATCAGGAAAGAATACGCGGTCTATGCCGCGATGGCAGGTAATAATGTTACAATAGAAGGGAAGACTGCGTGTGATACTTTGGTTAGCTGTTGGCTTTCTGAGGAGGAAATTGATTCTACAGATGGCTATTGGTTGGCACATGTGGTTAGAGTGAAGCGAGGAAAGGGTGAACTCTTTGTATCTTGTGATCCATTGTTGATGACCAATTATGGTATCCTTGATACGCAGACAAATGGACTCATCTTCCGTATGATGTCCCAATTCCGAGGCTTGCCAATCATTCGTACTGAGGCATACGGACCTTACACAGAATATGAAACGGATACTCCACTGCGGTTTTGGCTACAAAACGAGCCTCTCCGTTGGGCTATCTATCTCACCTTAGGAGGGTTATTACTCTTCTGTATGTTCTATGCGCGTAGACGACAACGCGTTATCCCAGTGGTAGAGGAACCTGCTAATCGTTCGTTGGAGTTCGTGAAGTTGATAGGTACCCTTTATCATCAGAAGCATATTAATCGTGACTTGCTGCAGAAAAAGTATAGTTACTTTGGCGAGACCTTACGCCGTATGACGATGATAGATGTCGAAGATGTTGAGTCAAGGAAGGAGAATATAGCACAGATAGCCATTCGAACGGGAATGCCAGAGGCTGAAGTGCGAATGATATTTGACCGTGTCGATCGTTATTTGCAGGGTGATGATGAACTAAAAGATGCTGCTCTGCGAAAGGCAATAGATGGTATGGATATGATAATCAATAAGCTATAAACGCAATGGATGAGCAAAAGAATAATGTAATTGAAGAGCAAACAATAAATAAGATGGAAGAGTATAAAGAAGAAAGAACCGACCTTGCTGCATTCAGTGAAAAGGTGATGCAGTTGCGAGGAGAGATAAGTAAGGTTGTTGTTGGACAGCAAGAGGCAGTTGCCTTGTTGTTAACAGCGATTCTTGCAGATGGTCATGTGCTGATTGAAGGTGTGCCCGGTGTTGCTAAGACCTTGTTGGCACGTCTGTTGTCTCGTCTGATTGATGCGCGTTTCAGTCGTATTCAGTTCACGCCAGACCTCATGCCAAGTGATGTACTCGGTACGACAGTCTTCAATATGAAGACCTCTGAGTTCGACTTCCATGAAGGTCCTGTGTTCTCAGATCTCGTTCTTGTAGATGAAATCAACCGTGCTCCTGCAAAGACACAGGCAGCTCTTTTCGAGGTAATGGAAGAACGTCAGGTTACGATTGATGGTACAACTCGTCGTATGAGCGATGTTTACACAATCATTGCGACACAGAACCCAGTAGAACAGGAAGGTACTTATCGTCTACCAGAGGCTCAGCTCGATCGTTTCCTCTTTAAGATAAGCATGGGTTATCCTTCTGTTGATGAGGAAATGAATATCCTTAAGCGTCATCAGGAGAAGCGAAACCTCATCAAGTTGGAAGATGTTAAGCCAGTACTTACCATTGACGAACTTCTGCAGATGCGCAAGAAGCTTGATACGGTATTCGTAGAGGAGAGCCTTTTACGCTATATTGCAAACATCGTACAGCAGACACGCACCTCAAAGGCTGTCTATCTCGGTGCCAGTCCACGTGCTTCTGTGGCTATGCTCAATGCTGCTAAGGCATCAGCTTTGTTGGGTGGTCGCGACTTTGTAACACCAGAAGACATCAAGTTTGTTACGCCAAGTATTCTTCAACATCGTCTTATCCTTACTGCTGAGGCTGAAATGGAGGGATATACCCCATTGAAGGTTGCACAGAAGTTGATTGACAAGGTCGAAGTACCTAAGTAATGAGGTTAGCCGAGTAGCACTCAAATAAATAAAGAAGAAATGTTCCTTACTAAAAGGTTTTATTTTATATTAGCAAGCCTTACCCTGCTCGCAGGCTTTGGTTATGTGTTCCCACAGCTTTTCATGGGTGCAAAGATACTTCTCTTTATCTTTGCTGCTATGGTTGTGGTCGATGCTGTTATGCTCTATCATCGTCGTGGAATAACAGCGAAGCGAACCTGTTCAGAACGTTTCTCTAATGGTGATAAGAATGTTGTCAAGATAAGTTTAGAAAGTAAGTACTCCTTCCCTGTATGGCTGACGGTAATAGATGAGGCTCCAGAGGTGTTCCAACGGAGAGACATAAGCTATAAGAGTCATCTAACAGCGATGGGTAATAATACGATTCGTTATACGCTCAGACCGATGAAGCGTGGCGTCTACTCCTTTGGTAAGATTCGTTGCTTCACACGTACAGTCTTAGGACTTGTCGAACGTCGTTATACGTTGGGTAACGCAGAAGACGTTAAGGTCTATCCTTCTTATATGATGCTGAATCGCTATGAGCTTCTTGCGATAAGCAATAACCTTACCGAAATGGGTATAAAGCGTATACGTCGGGCAGGTAACAACACTGAGTTTGAGCAGATAAAAGACTATGTGAAAGGCGATGAATACCGAAGTATAAACTGGAAGGCAAGTGCACGTCGCAATCAGTTGATGGTGAATGTCTATCGTGATGAGCGTTCCCAGCAGATATTCTCGGTTATTGATAAGGGGCGCGTTATGCAGCAATCGTTCCGAGGAATGACTCTTCTCGACTATAGTATCAATGCTTCTTTGGTGTTGTCATACGTTGCCATGCGCCGTGATGATAAGGCTGGCTTGATAACCTTTGCAGATAGAATGGACACGTTTGTTGCTCCTTCGAAGCAAACTGGTCAGATGCAACTTCTCTTAGAGTCACTTTATGCACAGGAAACAAAGTTTGGTGAAAGTGATTTTAGTGGTTTATGTGCCAATGTACATAAACAAGTTAGCAAGCGTAGTTTGTTTGTTATTTACACAAACTTCTCTGGTATGACTGCTCTCAATCGTCAGTTGGCTTACTTGAAGTTGCTTAGTCAGTGGCATCGTGTGCTCGTTGTCTTTTTTGAAGATGCAGAGATGAATGATTATATTCGTTCTCCGAAGCACTCAACAGAGGAATATTACCAGCATGTTATTGCTGAGAAGTTTGCTAATGAAAAGCGTTTGATTGTATCAACACTGCGTCAGCATGGTATCTATAGTGTTTTGACAACGCCAGACAAACTCAGCATTGATGTTATCAATAAATACTTGGAAATGAAGCAAAGACAAATCTTAACATAGTATGTCTTACTCTTTTTCTAACGGAGAACGTAAGGTTTACTCTTCCAACACCTAAAACTAATGGGCTGAGATCCTATTGTGGATTTCAGCCTTTATTGTTGTTATGAATAGATGAGATAGCGTTTATGTTTGAGATTAGTCTTACTATGATAGATAATAATGGTAGAACCAAAGTCACTTATTAAATAAAACTATTGCTATTAGCCTCAACAGTCTATTCTATTATCCTCCTCCAACACAGGAAACCTTTTTATTTAAAAACATCAAAAAGCGTAGATAAAGGCTTGAAAAATTATTACATAATTTCAGATAAAACATCTATAAATAAGGATAAAAACATATATAAAAAGCAAGTTTGCAACTAACAGGTAATCAATTAGTTATAAAGAAGAATAAGAAAAGGTGCTTAATTGGACTTCAAAAGGGCGTTAGTAAGGGTCTTAAAGGGCACCTTTTGCAATTCAATTAGGCGTCTTTTAGAACCCAAAAGAGCATGTATTGGATTTGAGTTGCATGAAAATAGTTTACAAATATCGGTGGTATGAGAATGGATTGTTTGTAGAATACGGATAGACAGGCTTTCTATTTGCATTTTATCTTTTAGTTTATTCTCCTTTGTAAGACTATCTGCTTTGGTATATTCATACCATGTAAGGGAATAAGTCATTATGCTATTTGCAATCTATAGCATTCAACGGAAGAACCTAATATGGTTATCAGAAGTTCTATTCGTTATAAATAGGTATTGAGTAAAATGTATTGTGAGCTCGTAGTAGAGGGACTTGCAATTCGTTAAAGTTTACTTTTAGAACTTTATCTATGGTGTTAATTCAGTGTAAAGACGATAAAATCAGCCTGAATCGCCTGCTTGTGTTAATTGATAGGGCAGGAAGTTGTAGATTTATATATTGTAGTTTTGAATTCCTCTTATAGGTGTAAGTTAGTGTTTTTGGCTGTCTTTTGGTTTAAAATCATTATTATTAGGTATTGTATTGTAATGTTGATTCTTATAACTTTGCACTCAAATTAGAAATTAATATAAACAGAATCAGTAACATGAGAATTAAAACTTTATTTCTTACACTTGCTGTTATGCTGTTAGCTTTTATGAGTACACTCTCTGCCTCTGCGGCTAACTATGTAAAAGTAAGTGACAAAGATGGCAAAGACACTTACTTTGCTCTGTCTGAGAAACCTACTGTTACCTTCACTTCCACTGCCATGGTTTTGACTGCTGGAAGTCAAACAATAGAGTATCCTCTGACAGATTTCCGTGCTTTTGCCTTTGCAGATCAGCCAACAGGTATTGGAACGCTTGATGCAGAAAGCAACAATTCAGTCTTTTCTTTTGGTAACTCCTTGAAGGGAGAAGGGCTGAAAGCAGGTAGTCAAGTAGCTGTTTACACAATCAACGGACAGTTGGTTGGTCGTGCCACCGTAAGCCAGAGCGGTTCTGTTGAGATTCCTCTCGACGGACAAACAGGCGTTTTTGTAGTTAAATCATTATCTAAGACATTTAAATTCATACGTAAATGAAAAAGATCTTTACTTTAGTAATCGTATCTTTATTGAGTGCACTCGCAGTACAGGCACAAACATTAAAGGTAACCAAAACTGATGGTAACGTTGTAACTTATAACGCATCAGATATTTCAAAGATTGAGTTCTTGCCAAGTGAAACCCCTTCACAACCAAAGTTGATACACGAGTTTGCAGGCTATCTGACTGTAAAGAACAAGATGATTAATAATGTGCGTTATGACAATGGCGCTAAGATTAAGGTGTTGCAGGACGGTGGTAAGTTCCTTGCAGAGTTCTCTGATACTCAGTGGGGTACTGGTTCTTTCGTGATAACCATGGCTAATCATGCTATTAACGGTACTGGAAAGATGAAGATTGCTAACCCAAATGGTGGTGGCGCAGCGAAGGAGTATGATGCTACGATGAGTGGTTCGATGAGAGAAATAAAGATTTCAATCCCATCACTCATGGGTGGTACTGATATTACTTGGCATTATGCTGAGGCTTCAGCAGCATCGAAAGTGGCAGGAAACTACTCTGGTACAACATCATTGAAGGTTGGTCCAACTATGGGTCCTTTCGTATCAGCTACTGTTGGTTATACGATTACAGCTAATAATGATGGTACTATCAATGTGACAGCATCTGAAGAGAAGTACACAGGTGTTACTATGATGAATAACTTAACATTAGGAACATACACTGTAAAGAACCTTGCTTACGATAAGGCAACCAATAGCTTTAGTCGTGACTATAGTGAAGACGGCATCAAAGTACACTTCAAGGCAACCGGCGGTATGATGGAAAAGGATGAAAATTACGAGTTTGGAAAAACAAGTAAGATGACCGTTACACTTGCTGAGGATGGTACATTGACCATAACTAATAATTATAAGGTAGGCAGAATGCCATTCCCAATCTCAGCAACTTATACTGGTAAGAAGGCTAAGTAAAACGTTATACGCTCATGCACAGAGTATTTCGCCCTATTTCTACCCTTGCAGGCTGTGCCATTATGATGATGGTGACAGCCTGTAACGGCATTTTTGAAGATATATATGATGAGGCTCCAGCCACAGCAAATGTAACAACGGAAGGTCAACTCCTTGTTAATGCTGCCAGTTGGAAGGACTGGTATTATGTTGACTTTGACTCTTTACAGATGTATATCGAGCGTAAAGACACTGCAGGATTGCTTAAGGCACAGACGAACTTCACGCATTATGCTATCCCAACGAGTCTGACATCGGGTAGTGGTGATGGGAAAACGGGAATGTACACTTACTGGTTTGATGTCTTTGGAAAAGGTATCTCGGTAAATGAAAGCGTAGTTTTACTGCTACAGATGCACAACCTGAACCACAGTCGTGGAGCATTGCCTTTCATCGTAACAATGTAAGGACGAACGGTGGTGCCGTACTTGAAACGAAGTACACCTCTTTGAATGAACTTCCAAAGAATAGTTCCTATTTCTTAGGAGCAACATTCCAAGAAGATGAATGGACAGAGAACGAGGTTTGGGAGGACCAGTCGCAGATGCTTATGAGTCTGATTGGCTGTCAAGGAATACGTATAAATAAGGTACTTTCCTCTTGGTTGAAAATCGAAATACCCCCAATGCCACCATCTTTTACCATGAATAGTCATGTCTTTATTCTTCGTCTGAAGAATGGAAAGTATGCTGCTCTGCAGTTGGAGAACTATATTGGTACCGATGGAACCAAATGTTGGTTGAAAATCAATTATAAATATCCATATTAACTACAACAGAAAACCTTCCCAGAAACAGCTCTTTCAGAGAATAGGGATAAGGTTATGAGATCTTTTGATTGGTTATGAAACAAAAAACCATTATACTATCAGCTCTTGTTTGTCTGCTTCCTACAGCGATGTGGGCTGATGAGTTGCCTGATTCTATATACAAATCCTTAGAGTTAGAACAGGTAGTAGTGACGGGAACACGTACACCTAAGCTACTTGCCAATACCCCTGTGTTGACGAAACTCATCACAGCTGATGATATTATGAAGACAGATGCCACCAATCTGCGTGATGTATTGCAGCAGGTAATACCAGGTATTGAGTTCTCATACGCCATGAATCAGCAGGTACATATGAACTTCTCTGGCTTTGGTGGACAGAGTATGTTGATTCTGGTTGACGGTGAACGCCTTGCTGGTGAGACGATGGACGATGTCGACTTCACTCGTATTGGTATGGATAATGTTGATCATATCGAGATTGTGAAAGGTGCTGCTTCTGCCCTTTATGGCTCTAATGCTGCCGGTGGAGTTATCAATATCATCACCAAGAAAAAGCCAAATCCATGCGCACTTAATCTTAACATGCGCTTTGGTCGCCACAACGAGCAACGTTATGGACTATCATGGCAATACGCAAGAGGCAAGTGGAACAACTTACTGACAGTGAATCGGAATAGTTCTGACAACTTTAATGTACACAATGGGGCCAATCCAATCACACGAGTTGTTTCAACTATCTATGGTGATGCTGTTTGGAACTTTAAGGAACAGCTCACTTTTAGGTTGAATGAAAAGCTTCGTTTGACAGGGCGTGCAGGTTATTTCTATCGTCAGTTGGTGCGTACATCAGAGGTACCAGAACGCTATCGTGACTTTTCAGGTGGTCTTCGTGGAACATGGACACCAGACCTTGTTAATAGTGTTGACTTCTCCTATGCTTTTGATCAGTATGATAAGTCAGACTATCAGCGCATCACTCGACTGGATATCCGTGATTATTCAAATGTACAGAACAGTCTTCGCTTGCTTTATAATCACACTTTTGAGGGGGAAAACGTCCTTTCTGTGGGTGCAGACTATATGCATGATTATCTCTTTAATACCAACTTGGAGGGTCGAATTCGTAAGCAAGACTCTTTCGATGCCTTTGCACAATACGACTGGAACATCAGTCCGAAGTGGGAAGTAGTGGGTGCCTTGCGTTACGACTACTTCTCAGATGGGCGTATCTCGCGCTTGACTCCGAAGGTAAGCGCACGTTATCAGCCAGTACATAACTTGAATGTTCGTTTCAGTTATGGTATGGGTTTCCGTGCTCCTACATTGAAAGAGAAGTACTATAACTTTGATATGTCGGGTATATGGATAGTCGAAGGCAACCCTTCTTTGAAACCAGAAGTAAGCCAGAACTTTAATGCTTCGGTTGATTATACTAAGGGACGCTATAACTTTACAGTAAGTGCTTATTGTAACAAGATTGAAAATAAGATTGCAACTGGTGCACCTTACTATAAGAATCCATCAGACATTATCCCACGCCTTCCTTACCTTAACTTGGACAACTATATGGTTAGTGGAGGAGAAGCAACGGCACAAGCACGTTGGACGAATGGTCTTACAGCTCGTTTAAGTTATGCTTATACCAATGAACGCTTGCCAAAAGACAAGAACAGTAACTCTGTAAACAATCAGTATATACCTGCTCGCAAACACTCTATGACAGGTCATATCGATTGGGATCATCAGTGGTTGAAGAACTATGGAACGAACATCGGATTAGATGGACGCTTCCTCTCAGCAGTCGACAATGAAGAGTTTGTTGATTACTATGACATCTCTAAGGGTATAAAAACAATACATTACCCCGCATATGCACTCTTTAAACTCTCCTTGGTACAACGCATCGGTAAGGGTGTGAAGGTAAGTGTAATCCTTGATAACATCTTTAATTATAAACCAGAATATTATTATTTGAACTGTCCATTGACTGATGGAACAAACTTAATGATTGGAATGTCAGTTGATGTTGATAAACTATTTTAAGCTCTCAATACGTTTTTAATTTATGGGAAAAAGTAAAATCTATTTATGGCGAACACTCGCCTCGTTTATCCTTGTGTTGTTCACGATGCCTTTGGGTCATGCTCTTATGATCATGATGGAAAAGACCATGACTACAGAAGCCGTACATTATGCTGGCTTTACAATGGGATTCGTAGGTTTGATAATGGTCATTATTGGTGTGTTTGTCAAAGGTGATACTCGTCAGACACTTTGGGGACTTATTGGTGGTTTGCTTTTCTGGACTGGCTGGGTGGAGTTTCTCTTCCAGTATTACGCTCACCGCTTTGGTGTACAACCAGAGATTGAAACGGAGTGGTTGTGACTAAGCCAGAATATCTGATTCTTCCAGCCTCTTTTGGTTTCTGGATGATGATGATGACAATGTATATTTTCAGTACGCGCAATGGTTGTAACTTTATCACATGGATTCAGAAACGGCTTTTCGGAAAGCGTAAGAATGAGATTGCTTTCCAACCAATGACACGCCATACATCTATTGTCACCTTTATGGAGGTGAACATGATTCTTTGGGCTTCTTACCTCTTACTGATGTTCTGTTACGATAAGAACTTCCTTGGCGACCATCATCCAGTGACCTTCTTAGTGGGTATAGGCTGTTTTATCGGCGCACTTTATATGTTGAAAAAGCAGCTTTATATTGCTTCATGGGGTGCAAATATCCGTATGGCAATCGCTACTGTGATTGTATTCTGGACTCCAGTAGAGATTCTCGGACGTATTAATTTCTTTAAGGAGTTCTGGGTTCACCCACAAGAATATGCCGTACAGCTACTTTGTATCTTGGCTGCTTTCATCTTACTGATAGGTTATATGTGGCTGAAAGGGTCTAAGAAGAAACAAAATAGTAAGTAAGTATAAAGGCTTTACAGAAGAAATGACATAACGTAGCCTATTCCTTGAAGGTGCTACGTATACATCTAAGATTACTTGTTAGCAGCTTTAATGTTGCCGGCAAGTAATCTTTTTTTGTTTATATAGCTGGTCTTAAGCAACTGATAAGTTTCTGTTAGGAAGAATTTTATATGTGCCTTGTACAGAAGATGAAATCTTGTGTGAGTAAGTCATTGCTATTTATGAATTATAATAACTTTATAAATTGGTTCTTCTTACCGTTTTTGATTGTTGTGTTGATGCTCCGCACAGATGGTGCTAAGGCTTCGCACATGTGGTGCGGAGTACTAACACGGATGGTGTGGAGGGCTGAATATAAGCGCATCAATTACAGAAAGAGGTTCTATTTACTTAATTTGGGGAGCACATCAGATGTCAAAAAGTAGATAAAACTTATTTGAAGATAAGATAGTATTTCTTTCAAAGAAAATGGGTTTAGTAGAGATAATGTGCATAGCAAAGGCATCTAAAATAGATTAAGGTATGTAGTCTTGTCAGTCTTTGGCAGTTTCTTCTTTGTTTTATCGCTTTTTTTTAGTATTTTTGTAGCTGCAATATAATTAAAAACAATGAATAAATTATTTTTATCCCTTTGTTTGTTGTTGATAAGCTTTGCAGCGTCTGCACAAGAACGTCTATCCAAAGTGATTCTCAAAGACATAGAAGGGAGAACCGTACAAACCGACACTATCTCAAACAATGGCAAACCTCTTATCATAGCTTTCTTTGCTACTTGGTGCAAGCCTTGTAATCGTGAACTCACAAGTATTGATGAGGTCTATGACGATTGGCAGCAAGAAACGGGTGTTCGACTCGTTGCTGTGTCTATCGATCAGGCCCAAAACGTCAATAAGGTAAAGCCTATGGTCGACCAGAATGGCTGGCGTTATGATGTGTTGCTCGATGCTAATGGCGAGTTCCGTCGTTCGTTAGGAATCCAGTCTGTACCTTATACCGTATTGCTTGACGGACAGGGTAGGATTGTTTATAAGCACAACGGCTATACTGATGGCGCTGAAGCTGAGTTATATAAGAAGGTGAAAGAGGTAGCTGGCAAGTAATTCTATGAAAAGATGGATGATGATAGGGCTGCTCATAGGTATGAGCGGTGTATCTCTGCATGCACAGGAGTCCGATAAATTACGCCTTTCTGGAAGTATTCAGAGTGATATGCTGTTGGCTCAAAAGGACAGTACGACAGGTGCTGAGGCTACCGATGGTCGTTTCTTGACGAACACTTATCTCGACTTAAAGCTATCGAGTCGTTATGTTGAGGCTGGTGCAAGACTGGAGTATTTGAAGCATCCGCTTCCTGGATACGAGAGTGACTTTAAGGGTTGGGGTGTCCCATACGCTTACTTGAAAGGTCGTTACAAGAATGCTGAGCTTACCTTGGGTAGCTTCTACGAGCAGTTTGGCTCTGGTTTTATTCTCCGTTCGTATGAAGAACGCAGTTTAGGAATTGACAATTCTCTACAAGGTGCACGATTGAACTATCAACCTTGTGCTGGTGTTGCTGTGAAAGTGCTAACGGGTCGGCAGCGTAGATATTGGAGTTATAACAAGAGTTGGATGACTGGGGCTGATGTTGAATGGAATATTGACGAGTTGTTTAAGTCCCTCCAACAGCATAACACCTATCTAATGTTTGGTGCTTCCTATCTTAATAAACATGAGAGAGACGAAGTGATAATGGTTGATCCAACTCATCGTTTGCGTCTTCCACTTAATGTCAATGCCTTTGATATGCGTCTACGTGTGCAACATCGCTCGTTCAATATATTGGCAGAGGTGGCAATGAAAACACAGGACCCTTCTCACGATAATGGCTATATCTATCGTAAAGGTTATGTAGCAATGCTTTCAGGTTCTTATTCAAAGCGTGGAATGAGTCTGCTTCTGCAGGCAAAGCGTAGTACAAATATGGGTTTTCGAAGTCGTAGAGGAATGGAGGGAATTTCCTCTTTCATCAATCATCTGCCCCCATTTACGATGGAGCATACTTATACTTTGGCAGCACTTTATCCTTATGCGACCCGTCCTGATGGTGAGTGGGCTTATCAAGCAGCAGCAGCCTATACCTTCCCAAAAGGTTCAACGATAGGTGGAAAGTATGGTACGACTGTTAAGGTGAACTTTTCACACGTTCATTCTGTGCGGAAGAATGGTGCAGGAGAAATCGGAACAGATGGCTATGGTAGTCCGTTCTGGGCGTGGGGAGACGCTACCTATTATCAAGATATTGATATACAGTTGGAAAAGCGACTTGCTAAAGATACGAAACTCAATCTGATGTATATGTATCAACGTTACAATCAGATGCTACTCGAAGGACATGGAGGAATGCTTAATTCGCATATCTTTGTGGCAGATGTCAAACAGAAGCTTTCGCCTAACACAACGTTGCGTGTAGAGGCACAGTATCTTGCATCGAAAGATGGTGATAAAGATTGGCTGTTTGGATTGGGTGAACTGTCGCTTGCACCGCATTGGATGTTCACATTGAGTGACCTTTATAATGTTGGCAATACTCGGGTGCATTACTACCAAGGCTATGTAACCTATAGTGGTGGTGCCCATCGCTTGCAATTAGGCTATGGTCGGACACGTGCAGGCTTCAACTGTTCGGGTGGCGTATGTCGTTATATTCCTGCAACAAAGGGCTTGACCCTCTCTTATAATTATAACTTCTGATAGGAAATGAAAAGTTTTTATATAGTTCTTTTGGCTGTGGTTGCGCTTTTGACAGGCTGTGATTCTGTTGGATCTGATGAAAGACTGATAGAGATTCCAGCTGCAACCGTTCAGCGTAATGTGCTGATAGAGGATTTCACAGGACAGCGTTGCATCTTCTGTCCAGCTGCTTCAGAAGCGATAGCAGAGCAGCAAAAGCTTTATGGTGCAGACAAACTGATTGCTGTTGCATTCCATGCAGGACCGCTTGCAATCAAGAGTGGGACAGGGTTCGTTGGTTTGCGCACTGATGTGGGAGATGCCTATTACAAGTATTGGGCAGTTCCAAATGTGCCAAAAGCCATTATCAATCGTCGTGGAGGTGTGCTTTCTAAAGATACTTGGGCAGGACGAATCTATGATGAGTTCGCTCAAACAACAACCATAGGTATAGATCTTAAATGCCAGTATGAGGCAACTACACGTCAGGTGGAGATTGAAACCGACTTGAAAACCTTAGCTGATGATGTGAAAGGGAAGCTACAGTTGTGGTTAGTTGAGGATAGTATCGTTGCTCCACAGATGTTCCCAAACAATAAAGTGGAGAAAGAATATGTACATAATCATGTGTTCCGTGATGCTATTAATGGGGACTGGGGGACGGAATTAATGCTCTCTACAAAGGGTATTCATAAGGAGAAAACAACATATACACTCCCAGAAGGTATCGTTTCAAAGAACGCATGGATAGTAGGTTTCTTCTATAACGACAGCGGAGTCTTGCAAGCTGTACGCCAAAAGGTTTCGCTCTAAGCAATGAATCATCATCAATTAAGAATATAATTATAAAAAAAATCAATATGAAATTACGTTTACTCGTGTTTATTGGTCTGCTGACCAGTCTTTTTGTTAGTGCGCAAGCACAGACAAGTACAAATGATGTTGCCTTCCTCGATGAGCAAGGTAGAGTTATTCCTAACGGCACAGTAGTTGTCTTGAATAAGGCTGTTCCAACAGAATTTCCTTTTGAAGGGAATAAAATAGTAGGAAAAGTACATCTTCAAAACAAGTCGGATAAGCCTTTAAATGTTTCCCTTTCCTATATCATTAACAATATAGATGAGGGCGAAGTGCAGGTTTGTGCGTTTGAAAAGTGTACTAATAATTCTGAAATAGGTAGTTACGAGGTAGGTGATAAGTTTTTTTCTGTAGGTTCAGATAAGGAATCTATTGACATAGAACACTTTTATGGAAAAAACGAGAGTTGTTCCATAACACTGAAACTTAAAGTAAAAGAGTTTGGTTCTGAGCAAGAGAAGGACGGCCCATCTATAACTGTTAAGTTCGATACTAATGCAGCAGGTATTGCTTCGGTAGCGTCACAGAAGGGTATTACTTACGATGTTTATAATACTCAGGGAGTGTTGTTGCATAAGCAACTTACGTCTTTGTCAAATCTTCCTAAGGGTGTTTACATTGTGAAGCAGAAGGGAGTTGCCTCTACAAAGAAGTACGTTGTTCGCTAAACAAACACCTTTATAACCATAATCTGATATGTTAAGTAAGTTTTATATACAGTTTCTAACGTTTCTTGCGGTCATCTGTTATGCGGTAAATGTTAAGGCACAAGACTATAGTCTTATTGCTGCAGCAGGGCAGAAGGTATATGTTCCTCTCTCGGCAAAGACTGTAAAGGGCAAGATGACAGTTTCCAATTACGGTAGAACTATTGTTCGAAACTTTGATTATACACTTTCTTTTAATGGGCAGGAAATGGATTCAAAGCACTATGTTCTGCCCCAAGCATTGAATCGTTATGATGACGCTACGATAGAAGTTGATGTCCCACCATATACAGAAATAGGTGAAGATGACCTGATATTTACGATTACGAAAGTAAATGGAGAACGGAATAATGCCACTATTAACTATGCAACGCTTCCGAGAGTAACTGTTACTAAGGTGCCTCATAGGAGAGTTGTTGTCGAAGAGTATACTGGAATGTGGTGCCAATACTGTCCACGTGGTATAGCATTAATGGAGAATCTTGCACATAAGTATGGTGATGATTTCATAGGTATTGCTATTCATACGGGACGTGGTTATGAGCCTTTAAACTGTGAGGACTATGCTTGGAAAGCTGCAGAATACAAGAGTCGTCCTTCATTGACTATGAATAGAGACCTAACGCTTGGGTCTTATATAGCACAAACAGAGTTTGAAACGGAACGATCAAAAGGTGCTTATATGGATTTAGAAGTGTCAGCAATGTGGGACAAGGAGAAGAATAATATCACAGTGACTCCTAATGTAACCTTCCGGCTGAACCGAGAAAAAGCTCCTTATGGCTTTGCTTACGTGTTGACAGAGGATGGAATGTCAAGCCACAACTGGAAACAAGCTAACTATTATACTGGACGCACGGAGTTTCGTGGCATATCCGAAGAACTTGATTATTTTGTCAATGCCCCTGGAACTATTTATAATCTTGAGAACAACTTTGTTGCTATTGCAGCAGATGGAGTAATGTCTGCTCGAACAGGTCACCTTAAAGCACCGATTAAGGCAGATGAAACACAGAGCCACACGTATGTCTTTAAGAATATTAATAGTAAGAAAGTCATACAAAAGAAGGAGAACCTACGTGTCTGTGTTCTGCTGATTAATACGAATACTGGTAAAATAGAGAACGCTGCTAAGTGCAATATTTCAGAGTTTAAGACTACTGGCATCTCTTCTGTTTCAGAAGGAACTCGCACAGCTGTTGAGGCTGAGCGCTACACACTTGACGGTCGACGTATCACGACTCCACAAAAGGGAATCAACATAGTGAAGTACAGCGATGGTCGTGTGAGTAAAGAGGTGGTGACGGATTAGTACCCCTTGAATATTATATTTGTTTACGTATGAATAAAGATTTGACTGATTTGTATCAGCATAAAGCAGAAGAGACGAGCAAAACGCTCGTTTCTCTCCGTAACCGTAGTCGTGTTTTTATCCTGACAGAAATCGGTTCTTTTTTGGTAGCTATTGGTTTTGTAGTTCTCTACACCTTATTGGATAATGCAGCTTGGACACTTTTCTGTGCCTTAGCTGCATTGTTGTTTTATCTTTACATTCGTCGTCGTGATGTGTTGAACGACCGAAAGATAAATAAAGGGGAGGCTTTATTGCTGGTCTACCAAAACGAGATAGCCTTTCAGAAAGGCGACTACTCAGGCTTTGAAGCTGGTGGGCAATATGTTAGTCCGCAACATTCTTATACCTTTGATATGGATGTCTTTGGTATAGGTTCTCTGTTTCAAAGGATGAACCGCACTATCTCAACCGGTGGTAGTGACCAGTTGGCAGCTTGTCTGTCTACGGAATGGGGAAGTGCAAAGAGAGAGGAACTTGTTGGGCAAATACGTCAACGAATGGCTTCTGTTGACGAATTGGGGAAGTCAGAACCATTCTTGTCAGAATTCAAATCTTTAGGTGTAAAGGAACGCATCAATACGGAAGAAGTGCTGAAAGCATTGACGGATGTTCATCGCCAGAGCTTTCCAAAGTTTTTTCATAGTTCTCTTTTACGTTATTTCTGTTATGCTGATTTACTCGGTTTCTATGTGAGTATTGTGCTTTCCATAGTGGGATTGGTTCCTTTCCTATTGCCTGTATGGTGGGGAATATTTAACTTTATGTTCTCTTTTCTTTGTGGGCATAAGCACATGCGTGTCATTTCTGAACTGATAGCAAAGGTACATACGCAGGTAGATGGCTACTTACGTGTATTGAAATTGGTTAATAAGACTGAGTTTAAGTCTGCCGAACTACAAGCTTTGAAGCAGAAACTTGCGGGTGCAGAGGAGTCTTTCGAACAGTTAGAACTTATCTTACAAAGATAGATAACAGAAGTAACGAGGTGGGTGTCTTTGTCTTTAATAGCTTTGCTTTGATTGACATTGCAATCGTAAGACTCTTCCTTCGTTGGCAACATACGTATGAGCAGCGCACGAATGAGTGGATAGATAGTCTGAATATCTTTGATACTTTGGTGTCAATGGGTAACTTCCGATTGAATGAAGACAGGGCAGTACAGGCAGAAATCAGCGAGGAGAATAAGGTGGTTTATGAGGCGAAATCTTTATCATCCGTTCCTTGGCGAGAAGGCTGTTGCAAACGACTTCACAATCCATGATCATGAGTATTATATTGTTACGGGTGCGAATATGGCAGGTAAGAGTACTTTCCTGCGCTCGTTGGGTATAAATTACCTCTTGGCGATGAATGGTTTGCCGGTCTTTGCTAAGCAGTTGAAGGTCTCAGTATTCCATCTCTTTACGAGTATGCGCACAACGGACGACCTTACGCATGGTATCTCTTATTTCAATGCTGAGTTGCTTCGTTTGAAGAAGTTGTTAGGCTCGTTGCGTGATGATGTACCAAGTCTGATTATTTTGGACGAGATTTTGAAGGGAACAAACTCACTCGATAAGTTGAATGGCTCTCGTCTTTTCTTGCAGTATATTGCCGAACGTAATGTGACAGGCGTTATTGCTACTCACGACCTTGAACTTTCAAAGATGGAAGAGGAATACGCAGGGCGTTTTCATAATTATTGCTTTGAGATTGAGTTAGGCGAGGATATCACTTATTCGTATAAGATTACAAAGGGAGTTGCACTTAATCAGAATGCTACATTCTTGTTGAAAGGAATCTTAAACCCCAATCGTATTTGAGTGATAACCCTTTCAGATCGTAGTTTAAACGCTTGTTTGTTTAGAAATTTATTTACAATCCAATAGCCGTTTTTACCTTATTTTTAGGGTAAAAACGGCTATTTTTGTTGCTCTTGTAAGTGTCATATATTCAATTAGTTACAAAACTGTAAAGTAAAAGGTGCTTAATTGGACTTCAAAAGGGCGTTACTTAGACTCCCAAAGGGCACCTTTTGCAAGCCAATTAGGCGTCTTTTAGAAGCTAAAAGAGCATGTGTTAGTTTTGAACTATGTGAAAATAGTTTACAATACAACTAATAAGCAGATGAGTTGTTCGTAGAATATATCCTCTTAATTCATGTTCTCTGGTGAGAGGATAAAATGTTCAATGACGTGTGCAACACCATCTTCTTCATTTGATAAAGTAACGAAGTCAGCTTCGCTTTGAATGTCTTTTGCAGCGTTTGCCATAGCAACGCCAAGTCCGGCAAAGCGAATCATGCTAAGGTCGTTATAACCATCGCCACAGGCAATAACCTCTTCACGGCTGATACGGAGCGATGAGATAAGACGGTCAAGAGAGCGTGCCTTGTCGATACCGAGTGGTACACATTCAAGGAAGAAGTCGGCAGAACGATAGACATCCATCTTTCCTTCCAACTCTTTGGCTAATCTTATCTCCAACTCGTGGAGAGGGGTAGGGTCGCCAACAATCAGACATTTGTTGATAGGATAGACCAACTGATTGAGGAAATCGTCATATTGCGTAACAGGCATCTTGTTGATAAAAGCCTCATGTTGTACGTATTCGTCATCTTTATTAGTAGTGGCAATACCCTCACCTTGATAGGTTAGGATTTCCATTCCAGCTTTTTTGGCTTCTTGAAAGAGGATAGGTACAAGCTGTTCGTCCAATTTCTGTTCAAAAAGAACTTTGTTGTTGGTGCAGTCGATAATCTTTCCTCCGTTGAAAGCAAGGATATATCCACCATTATCTTTTAGTTTCAATTCCTCAGCTAAAGGAACGATACCATAAGTAGGGCGGCCAGATGCTAATACGACATGTACCCCAGCAGCTTGTGCTTGCATGAGAGCTTGTTTGGTACGTGGGGTAATTTCCTTTTTATTATTGGTCAGTGTGCCGTCCAAATCGAGCACAATCATTTTATACTTCATATCGTTTGAATATTTTTTCCTTTGTAATCTCCCTTATGGGTGACGACTCATTATTATCAAGTAATATTAATCTATTTGCAAAGGTAAGGCTTTTTGTGGATTAAAGACAGCGTTTTGATTGATATAAAACAATAAGTTTTAAAAAGTACAAGGTAGATACAATAAATCGCGAACGTTTACGTTTGTATGGAGAATTAACCGTTTCAAAGGTGTTTTAAACTAAAAGAATAATATTAATTAATTGTAGAGAGTTATGAAGAAGTATTTAGCCGAAATGATCGGTACAATGGTATTAGTCCTTATGGGATGTGGTGCAGCAGTGTCTTTGGGTTGTGACCCAGTAAACAATCAGGCAGCAGTAGTTGGTACAGCAATGGCATTTGGTCTTTCAGTAGTAGCAATGGCTTACGCTATTGGTGGTATCTCTGGTTGCCACATCAACCCAGCAATTACACTCGGTGTATTCTTGAGCGGTCGTATGAGTGCAAAGGATTGTGCTATGTACATGTTGTTCCAGTTTATTGGTGGCTTGATTGGCGCAGCTTTGTTGTTCCTTCTTGTAACCAATGCAGGTAGCGGTTTTGCTGCTGCAGGTGCTGGTTTAGGTGCAAATGGTTTGCAAGATGGTATTAGTGTAGCAAGTGGTTTGCTCGCAGAGATTATCTTTACTTGTGTGTTTGTACTCGTTGTATTGGGTGCAACTTCAAAGACTAACGGCACGACAGGTAAGTTTGCAGGTTTGGCAATCGGCTTGTCACTTATCCTTGTTCACCTTGTATGTATCCGTTATACAGGTACATCTGTAAACCCAGCACGTTCATTTGGCCCTGCTATCTTCGCACAGCTTGCAGGCGGTCCTGCAACAGCATTGAGCAATCTTTGGATCTTTATCGTAGGCCCATTTGCTGGTGGTGCACTCGCATCAGTGATCTGGCGTGTTATTGAACCAGCTGAGAAGTAATTCATTTATCAGATAAATGTTTGGTTAGGCTTATTAGGCAGTCATGTCTAATAAGCCTAATTATCTTTTATTCCAAAAACTATTGCCCTTTATTACGGATTTTAACACTTTAGGTTTATTAAATGTGTGGTATGTTTTGGCTATCAGAAAATAAAACCGTACTTTTGCATGTGTAAATAGGTATAGACTTATTAATTTTAAAAGATAAAAGAAATTATGGTAGTAGATTACAAGAAATTAGGTCTCGTGAACACACGTGAGATGTTCAAGAGAGCAATCAAAGGCGGTTATGCTATTCCAGCATTCAACTTTAATAACCTCGAGCAGCTTCAGGCTATCATCAAGGCTTCTTCTGATTTGAGATCACCAGTTATCCTTCAGGTTTCTAAAGGTGCCCGTAAGTATGCTAACCAGACTCTTCTCCGTTACCTCGCAGAGGGTGCAGTAGAGTATGCTAAGGAGTTGGGTTGCCACCATCCAGAGATTGCACTTCACCTTGATCATGGTGATAGCTTCGAGACTTGCAAGAGCTGTGTAGACTTCGGTTTCTCTTCTGTAATGATCGACGGTTCTTCTCTTCCATATGAGGAGAATATCGCTTTGACAAAGAAGGTTGTTGAGTATGCTCACCAGTTCGACGTAACTGTTGAGGCTGAGCTCGGTGTACTTGCTGGTGTTGAGGATGACGTTGTAGCTGAGGTTTCTCACTATACAAAGCCAGAGGAGGTTGTTGATTTCGCTACTCGTACAGGTTGCGACTCATTGGCTATCTCAATCGGTACTTCTCACGGTGCTTACAAGTTCACTCCAGAGCAGTGTACACGTGACCCAAAGACTGGTCGTCTTGTTCCTCCTCCATTGGCATTCGATGTTCTTGCAGCTATCGAGAAGCAGCTCCCAGGTTTCCCAATCGTTCTCCACGGTTCTTCTTCAGTTCCTCAGGAGTATGTTGATATCATCAACGAGCATGGTGGTAAGATGCCAAACGCTGTTGGTATCCCAGAGGAGCAGCTCCGTCAGGCAGCTAAGAGTGCTGTTTGTAAGATTAACATCGACTCTGACTCTCGTCTTGCATTCACCGCAGGTGTTCGCCAGACATTCGATGAGCACCCAGAGTACTTCGATCCACGTCAGTATTGTGGTAAGGCTCGTGAGTACATGGAGGATCTTTACAAGCACAAGATCACAGACGTTCTTGGTTCTGAGAACAAGCTTGCTAACCTCGACTAATCATTTGTTGAGGTCGGCTTGACTAAATAAAACATTAGCGGCAGCTTCCTTTAGGGAACTGCCGCTTTTCTTTTGTGTTGCTTTCTACGAGGCAGTGCCTCGTAGGCTATGACAGAGGAAACAAGAAGCCCCGCATGGTTCTTTCCATGTGGGGCTGTTGCTTATACTTGGATAGCTTTATTACCTATCAACAATAGCTGGAATGGGAAGGCTTTATCAATCGTCCAAAAGCTTGAAAGCTTTAGGGAGATAGTTGATAATGTCTCCTGCAACAAGGCTTTCCTTACCTAATTCTTTCGCTGCTAAGTCGCCAGCAAGACCATGGAGGTACATTCCAACCATACAAGCGTTCTGTTGGTGATAACCACGAGCAAGGAGAGCTGTGATGATACCAGTGAGTACATCACCACTACCAGCTGTTGCCATGCCACTGTTACCTGTTGAGTTAAAGATAACGTTGCCATTAGGTAGGCAGAGTGCACTGTTATGTCCCTTAAGGATGATATAAGCCTGTAAAGACTTTGCCAACTCGCATGTACGCTGGAGACGCTCATAGTCTGCATTAGCAGGAGAGCCTGTAAGGCGGTCGAGTTCCTTTGCGTGAGGCGTCATAATGATTCCCTTTGGTAGTTGTTGCATCCATGCACGATGGCTTGCAAGAATATTCAAGGCATCAGCATCGGTAACAATAGGACATTGTGCGCGTCTTATCTGTGCTATCATCGCAATGGCGGTAGACTCCTGTCTGCCTAATCCTGGACCTATTGCAAGTGCGTCGAAATCATCAGTATCAACCGCTTCGGTAAAGGCTGTCTCCTCATGGTCCATTTGTAAGATCGCTTCAGGAACGGATATCTGCATGATATCGTAGTTCTTTTTAGGAGTATGCACCGTAGCCTTACCCACACCGCTGCGTAGACAGGCACGAGTTGCAAGGATAGCTGCTCCCGACATACCGTAGCTACCTGCGATGATAAGTGCATTACCCATATCACCCTTGTGTGAGAAGTCATCACGATGGAGTAAACGCGAACGAATATCGTTCTCTTCTAATAGGTAATATTGTGCCTCTGTCTTCTGAATAAACTCCTGATTCAGACGGATGTCAAGTACCTTTAGTCTACCAATAAATTGCTGTGCATCAGCGAAAAGGAAGGATAATTTGCGTTCGTGGAGGGTTAATGTGAGGGTAGCGTGAATGATATTCGCACGTACGTTATATGTATTGTCCTCCGCCATCAAACCAGATGGAACGTCAATACTCACAATCTTAGCAGGACTTTGATTGATATATTTCACTAATGAGGCAAAACCGCCAGCCAATGGTTTGTTGAGTCCAGAGCCAAACAAACCATCAATCACCAATGTGTCTGCGGTTAATTCAGGTGGGTCAAACTTCGCAGTGATTTCTGTAAAATCCTTTGCATGCTTGCTGTCGAGCAAACGTTGGCGGTTTGTTACACAGTCTTCTGATAGATGATTGGTAATATTAAAAAGGAAAGTATTCACCTTATATCCCTCATTTATCAGCAAACGTGCCACAGCAAGGGCATCACCACCATTGTTGCCGGGTCCTGCAAAGACAATAATTGGCGTATGTGTCGACCACTCCTCAGTGATAGCACGAGTAATGGCTTTTGCTGCACGCTCCATCAAATCAATTGACTTGATTGGTTCGTGTTCTATAGTGTATCTGTCCAGTTCGTGAATCTGGGCACTTGTAAATATCTTCATAACGATGGCAAATTTACAAAATAAATGCGGATAGTTTGGTATTATTTTCGTAATTTTGCGCTAAATTATAAATAATGAAGAATGAGTCGAGTAACAATTAAGGACAAAACGTTTGAGACTTCTATTCCTGAAGCCGAGATTTTGGAAAGAGTAAAGCTGGTAGCAGATCGTATAAACAAGGATTTTGAAGGTAAGACTCCGCTCTTTCTTGCGGTGTTGAATGGTTCGTTCATGTATGCCTCTGACTTGATGAAGCATATCACTATCCCATGTGAGATTTCCTTTGTTAAGTTGGCTTCTTACCAAGGTGTTACCTCAACGGGCACGATTAAGGAGATTATCGGTTTGAACGAAGATATCCGTGGTAGAGAAAGTTATCATTGTAGAGGATATTGTTGATACAGGTGCAACTATGAAGCGTATGCTCGAAACGCTTGGTACACGCGAGCCTGCTGGTCTGCATATTACAACTTTACTTTTGAAGCCAGGTAAGCTTACTGTTCCTTTGAATATCGAGTATGCAGCAATGGAAATCCCAAATGACTTCATTGTTGGCTATGGACTTGACTATGACCAGCAGGGTCGTAACTTGAGAGATATTTATACTTTAGTACAAGAATAATGAAGAATATTGTAATTTGGTGCGCCAGGTGCTGGTAAAGGTACTCAGAGCGACAAGATGATTGAGAAGTATGGCTTCGGTCATATCTCAACAGGTGACGTACTTCGTAATGAAATTAAGAATGGTACAGAGCTTGGCAAGACTGCAAAAGGATACATTGACAATGGTCAGCTTATTCCAGATGAGTTGATGATTGATATTCTTGCAAGCGTATACGATAGCTTTGGCAAGGATCATAAGGGTGTTATCTTCGATGGTTTCCCACGTACAATTCCACAAGCAGAGGCTTTGAAGAAGATGTTGGCTGAGCGTGGTCACAGCGTCGCTGCTATGGTTGAGCTCTTTGTTCCAGAGGATGAGTTGATGAAGCGTCTGCTTCTTCGTGGACAGCAGAGCGGTCGTTCTGATGATAACGAGGAAACAATCAAGAAGCGCCTCAATGTTTACAACAACCAGACTTCTCCATTAATTGATTGGTATAAGAGTGAGAATATTCACCACCATGTAGAGGGTCTTGGTACTGTAGAAGATATTTTCGCACGTATTGAGTCTGTTATTGACGCTCTGTAGACCTTTGACCTTTGAGGTTTGAACTTTGAACTTTATGATTTGTACCGTATGTTGGAGAGAAAAATCGTAGAGAATGATATCTATATCTTATCAAAAAGTTTTGCACTAAGGGTTGTACGGTTATATAAATACCTGACAGATGAGCATAAGGAGTATGTCCTGTCAAAGCAACTTCTGCGTTCTGGGACGAGTATTGGGGCTAATGTTCATGAAGGAAAGAACGGACAAAGTCGTGCAGACTTCTGTAGTAAGATGAATATCGCTTTGAAAGAAGCAACAGAGTCAAACTATTGGATTGATTTATTAAGGGAAGCAGAATATATTAGCGAGAGTGAGTATAAATCTTTATCAGATGATTGTCATAAGATTCAAGCGGTCTTGACAAAAATAGTTAAGGCAACTCGTTCTTCTCTTAATCAATAATATTTCAAGTTACAGTACAAATCATAAAGGTCAAAGTTCAAATTCAAAGTTTAAAGATGGAAAGTAATTTTGTAGATTATGTAAAGATATACTGCCGCTCTGGTAAGGGTGGTAGAGGTTCCATGCACCTTCGTCATGTGAAGTATAACCCTAATGGCGGACCAGATGGTGGCGATGGTGGTAAGGGTGGAAGCGTTTACTTGCGTGGTAACCATAATTATTGGACGCTGTTGCACTTGAAGTTTCAGCGTCATATCTATGCTGAGCATGGAGGTAATGGCGGTCGTGATAAGTGTCATGGTACAGATGGTAAGGATGTTTATATTGATGTTCCTTGTGGTACTGTTGCCTATGATGCCGAAACTGGCAAGTATGTCTGCGATGTCATGCATGACGGACAGACGGTGTTACTGCTGAAAGGTGGACGTGGTGGATTGGGCAATTTCCAGTTCCGTACAGCTACGAATCAGGCTCCACGTTATGCACAACCGGGTGAGCCGATGCAGGAGATGACTGTTATTCTTGAGTTGAAGCTGTTAGCTGATGTCGGTTTGGTGGGCTTCCCAAATGCAGGTAAGTCTACTTTGCTGTCTTCTCTCTCAAGTGCAAAGCCAAAGATAGCCAACTATCCTTTCACAACGATGGAACCATCGTTAGGTATTGTCAGCTATCGTGATAACCAAAGTTTCGTTATGGCTGATATTCCTGGTATTATCGAAGGAGCCAGTGAAGGTAAGGGACTCGGCTTGCGTTTCCTCCGTCATATCGAACGAAACTCTCTTCTGCTTTTTATGGTACCAGGAGACACCGACGATATCAAGCGCGAATACGAGGTGTTACTAAACGAGTTACAGCAGTTTAATCCAGAGATGCTTGACAAACATCGTGTCTTAGCGGTTACGAAAGCGACCTTCTTGATGATGAACTCATTGAGATGCTGCGTGAAACGTTGCCAACAGACCTTCCTGTTGTCTTCATATCAGCTGTTACAGGACTGGGAATTGATGACTTAAAGGATATTCTTTGGAAAGAGCTTAATGCAGAAAGTAATAAGCTGCAAAGTATTCTTTCAGAAGATACACTTGTTCATCGTGACAAGGATATGTCGCGTTTTGCTGCTGAGTTAGCGGCTGAGGATGCTGATATTGATGATGTTGAAGAGGTGGGTATAGACGAATTGGATGAGGTAGAAGACCTCGAAGATTTTGAATATACGAATGATTAAGCCTGTTCTACATTACTTTAATCTTGCCGACAAGGTAGTCAGTTTTAGCACTACCCGTCATGGCGGAGTTAGCAAGGGAAAGCTTGCTACACTCAACATCAACCCTCATCGGGGTGATGAACCGTCTGCTGTAGCCGAGAATCTGCAGGCTTTAGCAGCAGAGATTGGTGTTCAGGCGGATAAGGTTATTCGTCTACATCAGATACACGAGACACATTGTCTGATTGTGACGGATGAGTTTTTTCGTCTTTCAGTCGCTGAACAGTACGAGATGGAAGAAGGGAAAGATGCTGTCGTTACCGATTGTCGTAACGTCTGCATCGGTGTTCATACTGCTGATTGTGTTCCTGTTCTTTTTTATGACCCTGTTCATCATGCCATTGGTGCAGCCCATGCTGGTTGGCGTGGTACGGTACAGCGTATCGCACAGCACACACTTCGCAAGATGACAGAACTATATGGTACTGACCCAAAGGAACTCAAGGCGGTTGTTGGTCCTTGTATTTCGCTGAAGAACTTTGAGGTAGGTCAGGAGGTTTATGATGCTTTTTCGGCTGCAGGTTTTCCTATGGAACGCATTGCACGTATGTATGAGAAATGGCATATCAACCTTCCGCTCTGCAATCAACTTCAATTAGAAGAACTTGGTGTGCCAGTAGCTAATATCCTTCAATCAGGTATCTGCACTTATGATAATGCTTCCGACTTCTTCTCAGCACGTATTCTTAAAGAAGGATTCGGCACTATTTACACAGGTATAGCCTTGAAATAAGTTATCGGTACTTTATATTTGATAAAGCTACTAAGTAGAGCAAAAGGAGGTTATTACATTCCTAATATTTATTATAGTAAATTGAAAAGGAAGAATAATAACCTCTCTTTCTTTTTTTACTTTTTTCTACCAATAACAATTAATATTATTGTTGTTAAAGCTGCAGTGAGGGTTCCTTTATTACTTTCTCTACTTGTGCAGGACGAAATCTCTTTTTATTTTCCATTATTCATTATTTTTTTTATGGTTGCTGAATCAACTTTTATTTCAAGTTTCAATGCTGTGTTGTATGCAGGAATTAGTACTTTTTGTATCTGATCATTATATTCATAGATGTCATTTTGGATATCTAAGTAATCTTTTATATTTCCTCCTGTTAAAAACTTAGCTTTTTCGTCTAACTCCTTATTCAAGACCCTAGTGCAAAAGGACTCAATAGCTTCGTGATTTCTTGATATAACATTTTCATTTGCACCACGATCTAAAAGAATGATATCAGAAAGTTTAATCATATTATAGTATTTGTATAAGCCGTATACAAGTGCATGATACATCCTTTCTTTTTTATCTGCTACATAGTTAAACAGGTTAAGCCACTGAAGACCAATATCTGCATAGCTTGTAGGTGCTTCATCAAGATATTTGGCTATGGTATCAAGTTCAAAATGCACTTGATGTAAACCTTGACTGATGGTTTTATATACTTCAAAAGATGCAGTTCGCTTTTCTTGTTCGTTTAAGAAAGTTGGATAAGCTATGACATAAGCTCTAAAAGCACCGATAATATTTCCAATGCGGTCTGTTGCTTGTCCTTCACGGATTATATCAACTTTTTGATCGATTTCTTCTAGTTGGGCAGATATTTTCTGCAGCATGGCATACATTGCATAGTTACTCATTGCTTGGGATAAAGCTAAATTATCAATCCCATTCTTTACAACTCCTTGTTCTACAAATCCATTTTCTCCGCAAGCTGTTGGAGTAAATCCAGAGCCGTCTTTTCTTATGCCAAGAGTATATTTACCTGTTTTTAATCCCGCTTCTACTTTTTCAGTAAAGCTAAGAATATATTCGTTTTGATTTAATTGCTCATATATACTACCTAAGTGTATAGTATCAAAGAACATTTTAATAATGCTCTCCGTCTTGTCACTCATTATTGGTCGGATTAAAGATGGTAAAGAAAAATCAGAATATACATCCTCATTGTCCTCTTTGGGCTGTAAATCTTTTACATTAATAATGATGTCATTTGCCATTTAGCTGTGAGATTATATGGTTTATAATAGTTATTGTTTATAGATATAATTTATTCTTCCTCTGCTATTTCAGAGTAGCTTTAACAGCATGTAAAGTACATATAGTGATTAGGAAAGAATCATATGTGCAAAGATATAAAGAAAAATAAAGAAAAACAAAATATTTCTAATAGAAATATATGGTGGTGCTGTTTCTGAGTTAACAAAAGATTGTGAATGAAGTGTTGTTATGCTTGTTATATTAGGGTGTAAGTTTATGGAAGTGCTGGTATGAGGAAAGTAGAATAGAAAGCTAAATATTTATATATTTGTAGTGATATTCTTATTTTGTAATGAAGTTGTTTATTAAGAAGATAATTTACTTCTTAACCTTGTAATTACTTTCCATTAGTAGTTTATTTATGCTTATCATAGAATTATTTTCACGTAAATAAAGATTTCTTGTCGTGAAAATAAATATTTCTTTTCATGAAGATAAATCTTTATTTTCATGAAAATAATTCGCAGGAGACTGTGATTTCGATCGTGTTTGTGTTAATAGATTTATCAAATAGTATAACTTTTCCTTTGCATTTAACCCTTCATTATTCTTGAAAAAGAATAATAAATCAATAACAAATGCCCTCATTTGTCCGTCCCTATCAAAGGGAACTGGAGAAATGAGGGCATTCGTTGTTTTCTTTACTTGTGTCGGTTAGCACGCTGCTGACGGTATTTAGCCTTCTGCTTTGCACTGCCAGAGCCGTGTGCACCAGTAATATACTTCTTTTTCTTGGCTTTGGTTTTCACCTTGCCGTCGTCGACTTTGGGCTTCGAGGCACCTCGAAACACCATGCCGCTTTCGATAATATCATCTATTTCACTCATATACAATCTTTTTAATGATGGAATAAACGAACGCCTGTAAATGCCATTGCGATGTTGTATTTGTCACAAGTGTCAATAACATGGTCGTCACGAATACTTCCACCAGCCTGTGCTATATATTCTACACCACTCTTATGCGCACGCTCAATGTTGTCGCCAAATGGGAAGAATGCGTCAGAACCGAGAGCTACACCTGTGTTCTTAGCAATCCACTCTTTGCGTTCCTCACGTGTCAGAGGCTCTGGGCATTCTGTGAAGAACTGCTGCCATACACCATCCTGCAGTACATCTTCATACTCATCAGAGATGTAGATATTGATAGTGTTATCTCTATCAGCACGGCGAATATCCTTCTTAAATGGAAGGTTCATCACTTTTGGACACTGGCGCAACCACCATTCGTCAGCCTTACTACCTGCTAAGCGGGTGCAGTGGATGCGACTCTGCTGTCCAGCACCAATACCAATCGCCTGTCCGTCCTTCACATAGCAAACAGAATTACTCTGTGTGTACTTCAAGGTAATCAACGAAATGATGAGATCACGCTTAGCATCCTCGGTGAATGTCTTGTTCTTTGTAGGCATATTCTCGAAGAGTGCTGGGTCATCAAGTTTCACTTCGTTGCGGCCCTGTTCAAATGTAATACCGAACACCTGCTTCTTCTCGATAGGAGTTGGTACATAGTTAGGGTCAATTTTAATGACATTGTATGCACCCTTACGCTTATCCTTCAGAATTTCTAAAGCCTCTGGAGTATAGTCAGGTGCGATAACACCATCACTAACTTCACGCTTAATCAGCAATGCAGTCTCCTTATCACAGGTGTCACTGAGCGCACAGAAGTCGCCGTATGAACACATACGGTCGGCTCCACGAGCACGTGCATAGGCACTTGCAAGCGGTGTAAGCTCGAAGTCAACATCATCGACAAAGTAAATCTTCTTGAGTGTATCACTTAAAGGAAGACCTACTGCTGCGCCAGCTGGGCTGACATGCTTGAACGATGCAGCTGCAGGAAGCCCCGTAGCAGCCTTCAGCTCCTTAACGAGCTGCCAGCTGTTGAGTGCATCAAGAAAGTTAATGTAGCCGGGACGACCACTAAGAACTGTGATTGGGAGTTCGCCTTCCTCCATATAGATACGTGAAGGCTTTTGGTTTGGATTACATCCGTACTTAAGAGCTAATTCTTTCATATAACTTATGTGGTATATGTAACTTGGTAGTGCAAAGATAAGGAAAAATAATGGAATAAGCTGATATGCTTGTTGTTTTTAAGTAAATTAGCCATGTTGGTTTGTTTCTTTTGAAGAAAATCTGTACTTTTACACTCGAAAAGAAAACAATGTTTGGAGCTTGAAGGCTATTCTGCCGCTGGCAAAACACCTTCTGACTCCTTTAATCCCTTTAAATTACTTAAAGATATGCAAGCATTACACACAGACAAGGCACCTGCTGCAGTAGGTCCTTACAGTCAGGCTATTGAAGCCAATGGTTTTATTTTCGCATCTGGTTCACTTCCTATTGACCCAGCTACCAATGCTTTTGTTGAGGGTGGTGTGAAGGAACAAACTCGCCAGTCGCTCACTAACGTATGCAACGTGTTGGCTTCTGCAGGTGTAGACCTGTCTCATGTTGTTAAGACAACAGTATTCCTTTCTGATATGGAGAACTTCGCTGCGATGAATGAAGTTTATGCCGAGTTCTTCAAGGAGCCTTATCCAGCACGTTCTGCATTTGCTGTAAAGGCTTTGCCAAAGGGTGCGCTTGTTGAGATTGAGTGCATTGCTGTGAAGTAAGTTGGTTTGATTTGCCTAATAGCATACGCTTTCAATACTGCTATTAGGTTGAAATGACGAAATATAAGCGTCCTTTTGTAATGGGTAGTATTCTATTTCTATCCTCATAAAAGGACGCTTGTTATTTTTGTTTTGTATTCAAATACGCATCGTTTCATTGCTTTTCTGTCTTTGTGCGGATGGTCCGCACGTGTTGTGTTGATGCTTCGCACATAGGGTGCTAACGCTTCGCACATGATGTGCGAAGCACTAAATGTTGTGTGATAGGCTGGTTATAAGAGGATAGAAAGTGGTAAATGAGATGCTATGTTACCCTGAATAATGTTTATTTGATTATGGTTTTGCTTATCCATAACTGATACATTATTTTCTATTTCAAAGCGATTTTATATAGCGTAGTGCGTAATTTATATTTACACTCCTTGTTTACAAGTTTAATTAACATATTTAACTTTAAGAAAAGTCGTTGAATATTACTTAATTACTTATTCTTTTATTACTTTTGTACCACGTTAGTATATATAGTGAAGAATGAGAAATGAAAAAGAAGCTTAGAACCATTATCGAGGAGCTTGGTCAAAAGGCAAATATCCGCAGAGAACTGGCTTCTGACTTGGAAAGATTGTCCAGTAGGTTAGCACTTTATCACATTCACTTGGAATCGGCTTCATTGAAGAAAATTATTGGCTATTTCAAGGGGAAGGAAAAACCTTCTAAAAAGACTTTAGACAGGCTGGCTCTCTTTGCTGGTTTCCAGAATTGGAAAGACTTAAATGCGGCTTTGCATGGTGAAAATGATGCAAAGTTGAATTACGAAGATTAATTGCTCTGTAGAGAGATTGAGTAAGGGGAATTCTCTGAAAGGTTATCTCTGAAGAATTGTAGGGACATATGATGTGTTTATCTATAAGTGATAGCTATCACAAGATAAGCAAAGCATGGGTCCCTACATTATTTATATGTGTTTTTTACGGTGAGAAGTTTTTTTCTTCATAGTCAAGAAAACTGATAAGAGGACGTTTTATCTGGTGCAATATGATAACTCTTTCTCTCCTTCATTTGTTAGCTTTACCAATAATGAATGTCCAAGAATTCTTATTAATAGATAAATAAAAAAGCCCGAAACCAATAGTTTCGGACTTTTATTTTCTTGGATTTCCAAGGGCTTACTTCTCTGCAACAACAGTTCTCTTCTCCTTGATGCGTGCAGCCTTACCTGTGAGTTCACGGAGGTAGTAGAGTTTCGCACGACGAACCTTACCGCGCTTGTTCACCTCGATAGAATCGATGTTTGGTGACTCGATTGGGAAGATACGCTCAACACCAATGGTGCCTGACATCTTACGAACTGTGAAACGCTTCTTCTCACCATGACCAGAAATCTTGATAACTACGCCACGGTAGAGCTGAATACGATGCTTGTTACCCTCGACGATTTTGTAAGCGACAGTGATAGTGTCACCAGCCTTGAACTCTGGGAACTGCTTGCCGGTTGCAAATGCTTCTTCAGCAACTTTAATTAAATCCATTTTTCTATTAATTAAATATTGTTTGTCGTTCCAACGTAACGTAATCCATGACTCTTCCACGATCAGCGGTTACGCCGAAAAGCGGTGCAAAGTTACTACTTTTCAATGAAATAACAAAGTAATTGTTAGCTTTTTAATTCTTATTTGTTGCAAGCACCTTGGCTATTTCTTTCTTAGCCTTTGCCATTTGCTTTTGGAAAGCATCAGATGATTGTACGGCAGCAAAGCCTACACTTGCGCAAAGACGGCCTGCATCAACATCGCTCTGATAGTGATAACCACAGATTACTCGGCTCTGACCATACTCGTAAGCATGCTTCATAATCTCGTTGCCACGTGATGGATTCAGCTCTGTCAAAGTCAATCCGAATATCCAACCGCGACAGGTATGACCTGAAGGATAAGAGCCGTTGTTAATCAACTCTGCCTCAAACTGTGGTTGAAGTGTATGCTCATGGAATTGTGCAAACGGACGTTTACGCATATATTTCGCTTTAGCACGGTCAACAGCGTGGTTGCCATCAATACCTATCATGCACATGAGTTTGTAGGTCTCTGGTGTCTTTTCTGGTGTGATAAGCAAACCAAAAGATGGAGCAAAGCCTACGAGAACAGAATCAACATCGAAGTTGGCGTCGAACTTAGCCTGTGCAGCACGTTCTTTGTCCTCTCTCATCTTTCGACCCCACCAATACTGACGGAAGTCATAATCAAATTGATAAGATGCTGTGTCGGGTGGAGCTGGGAGGTAGATACCTGCATCAGGCATATCAGCCTCTGGAATAAATGACTGCTTCTTGTAATCCTGCGCATTGACAGTCATGCCTACAAAGAGCATAACTATGCTAACGAACAAACTCTTTTTCATAATAATAAATGTTTTGTTGAATTAATTGATATGTATTGCAAAAGTAAGTAATTATGCGTTTCTGTCAAAGGTTTAATGACTTTTTAATAGTTGCATTCTGCGTTAGTGGTCTTTTAGTAGGGTTGCAACTATTGGCTTCCTGATGTATAAATGCCTGACAGTGTGTCTCTCATGTAGTAATGAAGGGTTATCTATACGTTGGTAGTAAATAGGGTGTGAAGAGATAAATAAGGTTTTTGAGAGGTAAGAGAATGGTTCTTCCGTTAAATGTGTGGACACTTTTCGTATTGCGTAAACGGATGAATCGAAGTTACTCATTAAACAAAAACATGGCTAAAACAGTTATCTATCTGTTCTATTATCATTCTCTGACATTGAAAACTATTTTATTTAAGACTTTGAAAATCTGTAGACAAGAGTTTGAAAAATCATTACATAATTTCGGGTAAAACATCTATAAAGGACGGCAAAAACACATATAAAAAGCAGGTTTGCAACCAACAGGAAATCAATTAGTTATAAGACGGAATAAGAAAAGGTGCTTAATAGGACTTCAAAAGGGCGTTAGTAAGGGGCTTAAAGGGCACCTTTTGCAAGTCAATTAGGCATCTTTTAGAACCCAAAAGAGCATGTATTAGTTTTGAACTGTACGAAAATAATTTACAAACTTCAATTAATAAGGGAATAAGTTGTTTGTATAAGACGGATAGACATCGCACCTAATTACATTTGTCACGTAGTTTACCCCTATTTGTAAAACCATCTAATTGAGGGTAATCATACCGGTGTTGGGTGATGGTTGTTGGGTGTTGAGTCTTTATAAAACAATCTTATTGGATGAAAGCATACCATGTATGTGGATTATTCTCATTCCAATAACAATCTACACATTTAACGGAAGAACTAAAAGAAAAGCAGGGAAGCGGTAGAATACTTGTTGTATTCCGTCTTCCCTGCTTGTTAGTTTATGATATACTTTAGGCTGCTTCTGTATTTAGAAAGGTATCTTATATAATTATAAGAGGTAAACTTTACCTAACTTTACCTTGTTATATAATGTCCTTCCAACACCTGAGAATAAGTATATCGAGTGTTTGAACATTAATACTTGAACACTGCAGTGAGTGTTATCTTGCGTCCATCAGCATGTGCATACTCTGCATTACGTGCCATCATCATAGATGCTGGTGTGTAATAAGTGTAGTTCAATAAGTTGGATACCGCCAAACTTAAGTCGCAAGCCTTCATCTTTACGCCTGCAGTAAGGTTTAGTAAGTTGATACGATTTACGATACCTTCACCCTCCTTATATACTCCTGAAGCATTAGGAGTAAATCTGTCACGCTTACCGGTGTGCATGTATTGCAGTTGGAGATAGGTGTTCTTGACAGGAGCATAGTTGACATACATTGCCAACTTAGCGGCTGGGATGGAAATGTTTGACATATATGTGTCCCAATTACCAGTAGCTGATTTGAGCTTACCTTCGAACCATGAGAAGTTAGCACCAGCCTTTAAGTTACGGAGAATTTGTGCATCTGCACTCAATTCAACGCCATACACCTTCTGTGGAGTACGGTTTACTACCCAGAAACCATTCTCTATCTTGAGGTCACTTCCAAGCTTAGAATAGGTGTAGAAAACAGATCCATTCAACTGTAACCAATGGTTAATATCAGAGTAAACACCCACCTCGTAGTTGTTTGTCTTTACTGGTTCTGTTGATATCTTAGAGAGTACATCAGCCTTGGCAGCACGTAGTGTACGGCCTAAATCAAAGATAGAAAAACCTTGAGAGTAGGCTACGAAGGGTTGAAATGCGCGATATCTGTTATAGGAAAGACCAACGTTAAAAGACATATTATTATACTTTAGCTTTCCACCCTTGACTTGAACCTGTGGGTCGGAGAGCTTATTGCGCAATACATCGTAGTCTGGTACGTTTACATTAATGAAGTCGTAACGTCCTCCAAGTTTGACGTTAAGGTGCTGCCAAAGCGTAGTCTTCATTTGAACAAAGGGCGCATGATTGTTACTTGTTAACCATGGTACCCAATATCTACCATCTACCAATGGTTGAGATGTCTTGTTGTAGAGATAGTCATAGCCGTATGCTAAATGTGCAAAGCATTCTCTGAGAATATAAGTCGAGTGTTAAACTGGGTGCGAAAACCAAACTTACGGTCTTTAACAGCCGACTGTCCACTTGTTTCTTCCCATCTTGGCTGTGCTGGGTTAGCCTTACGGAAGTCAAAGATAGTATATATTCCCGAACCATAAACAGATGCTTCTAAGTCGGTATGTTTGAATATATCCTTTGATGTAAACTTGAGGTAAGCATTGTGATTGTATCTTGTTCCCTCGTCAACAGCCTGTGGGTCCTTGCTGCCAATTATACCAATAGAAGGACTTTGTAGGTACTTTCCACCGAAAGGAATCAATTTCGTATCTTGCAAACTACGATAGTAATTATACATTAACTCGATTCTGTTCTTTGGAGATAGGCTGTAACCGAGATTAACAAGTACATTCGTTGTATAGGTATCACCGAGTCCGTAGCGTGGAGAGATAAACTTTCCATCACCATCAATAGCACTACCTGTACGTCCAAAAGCCCCATTTACGAGATAATCAAACTGTCCCAACCGACCATAAACTTGCTGGTTGATGCGATAACCTTGCCCTTTCCCGTGACGGAAGAAGTTATAAGTTGAACCCGAGAGAGTCGTCTCTCCAGCTACAGATCTGTTGGTGGTATTCTTCTTAGTTATGATGTTTATCAATCCTCCGATAGCACCATTACCATAGAGAGCGGTAGACCCTTTTACCACTTCTATATGGTCGATAGCAGCGATATCGATGGTTCGGATATCACGGTCTGTTGAACGTAAAGGAGTTGACTGAGGTATACCATCAATCAAAATGAGTGCACTTCTTCCACGAAGTGATTGTGCGCGCGAGCTTGTGGTATTACTTGATAGAGCCATACCAGGCGTGAGCATGCCCAAGAGATGGGTGATATCGGGAGCTGCCTTGCTCATTTCTGCTATTTGCTTTTGGTCAATAATCGTAACTGTAGCAGCCGCATTTTGCTTTATTTCAGGCATACGTGTGGTACTGATAGTTACTTCTTCGAGATGTAATGTGGAATCTTTAACCTCTTCTGATTGTGCATTACAAGGGATATTTGTAATTGCAAGCATTGCGAGAGATAGATAAATTGTTTCTTTCTTCATATAAATACAAACCTATGAGTGTTAATAAACTTCTGCAAAAGTATTTATATTCTATAGAACGTGCAATACCTAAAATGAGGTATATGTAGTTCTATGCGCTTTATTTTGAACGTATTTTTCCATGTGACAATATATCTTTAATAATGCGACAAGCATTTGATTCGTTTTTTTTTCTTACTTTTGCATTATCTTTTTGAACGTTGTCGGCTTGTGATGTAACCTATACATAACAGGATGAGCGACGTTCGAAGTTAGTCAAAGTAGGGCTATTTCCTACTCTGATAAATAGTTATGAGAACTATAAAAGTCATTATATATGTATAAAAAAACGGTTTGTCTGTCTGGATTAACAGCATTACTGGCGTTGACGGGCTGTGCTTCTCATTATGAGTTAGCAGGCATTCAGCGTACACGTGTGCTGGTTGATAATCGATATGATGCTACTCCTGATGCAGGGGCTGCAAAGTTTATGGAACCATTTAAGCACAAGGTTGACTCGGTGATGGGACCTGTTGTGGGAGAGGTTGACCACGATATGGTGGCACATCGCCCAGAAAGTGACCTCTCTAATCTGTTGGCAGACATTATGGTGTGGGCTGCACGCGATTATAATGAGAAGGTTGACTTTGGTGTTTATAATATGGGTGGTATCCGTGCAGCCCTTTCTAAGGGTAAGATTACCTTTGGTGACGTGTTGGATATCGCACCTTTCGAGAATAAAATTTGCTTCGTAACACTTTCTGGTGAGAAACTTTTAGAGTTGTTCTCACAGATGGCTCATACCGGTGGTGAGGCTGTTAGCCATGGAGTAGAACTTGTTTTCACACGCGACCATAAGCTTAAATCTGCTCGTTTGCATGGTAAGGAGATTGATCCAAAGGCAAGTTATCGTATTGCTACGCTCGATTACTTAGCACAGGGTAATGATAAGATGGAGGCGTTTAAGTCGGCAACAAGTGTTGTTTCACCACAAGAAAGCAGTAACAACACACGTTTTATTATTATGAACTATTTCAAGGAGCAGACAGCTCAAGGTAAGGTGGTTAATGCTCACACAGAAGGACGTATCCGTGTGGAATAAATATATAAGGAGTTAGGAAAATGAAAAGAAATATATTATTGATAATGTTCTGTTTCATGGCTGTTGTAGGTTTTGGACAGGACAAGAAACTGACAATCCTCCATACAAACGATACACATAGTCAGATTTATCCGCTAAGTCCTAATCTTGCTGATACGATGAAGGCTGATCGTGGTGGTTTTGTGCGTCGTATTGCAATGCTTAAAGAGGAGCGTGCAAAGAACCCAGACTTGCTACTCTTCGATAGTGGCGACTTCTCACAAGGCTCACCTTATTACACAATGTTTAAGGGTGATGTTGAAGTGGGACTGATGAATCAGATGCACTATGACGCTGCTACGATTGGTAATCATGAATTTGACTTTGGTTTGGATAATATGGTGCGCCTCTTTAAGAAGGCAAACTTCCCAATCGTTTGTGCAAACTATGATTTTAAAGGAACTGAATTAGCAAAGTTGGTTAAGCCATACATCATTTTGAAGCGTAACGGACTGAAGATTGGTGTCTTTGGTCTTGCTCCAAAATTGGATGGTTTGGTAGTGAAAGCTAACTATGGTCCAATTGTTTATAACGATCCTGTCGCTTGTGCACAGAAGGTTATCAACGAATTAAAGGCAAAGAAGTGCGACCTTATTATCTGTATCTCTCACCTTGGTTGGAATATAGAAGGTGTCAGTGATGAGGAGGTTATCGCAGGAACTCGTGGTCTTGACCTTGTATTAGGTGGTCACTCACATACCTATCTTACAAAGTTAGAGTACGTGAAAGACCTTGACGGCAAGATGGTTGGCGAAGATCAGAATGGTAAGCATGCTATTTACGTAGGTAAGTTGGTGCTTGATATGAAGAAGAAAAAGTAAGTCTTTCAATCGATAAGACCTATATATAAATAATGTGGGCTGTATCAGTATGATTGTCAATAGCAATCTTATTGATGCAGCCCACGGTCTTTTATACTTTCTAAAACGTTATTGAAAGTTTATCATTAAGCGAATACATTGCTAAAACTGTCCACTGTCTATTCTATTATCATCTTTTGACACAGAAACCCCCTTCTTTTAATATGTTGAGAATTACGCAAATAAGGATTTGAAAAATCATTACATAAATTCAAATAAAACTTCCATAAATAAGGGAGAAAATACGTATTAAGAACAAGTTTGCAATCAACAGAAAATCATTCAGTTATAAAACTGTAGAAGAAAAGGTGCTTAATTGGACTTCAAAAGGGCGTTAGTAAAACTTCAAAAGGGCACCTTTTGCAAGTCAATTAGGCGTCTTTTAGAAGCCAAAAGAGCATATATTAGATTTGATTTGCGTGAAAATAGTTTACAAATAGTGTTTAATAAGGGGACAAGTTGTTTGTTGAAGCAGCTATCGTATCTATTTGTTTTTGTTTTATGCATGGTATTAGTTTGATGTAATCAATCTCGTTTATTTACAAGAACCAATCCCAATAGTAGCAGTTACGATTATTCAGCTACTATTGGACATTGATTACGATGTAAAAAGCTATAGCCTGATAGCGTTCTCGTATTATGAAAGGTGTTTGTGTGCACCTTTATCTTATGTAAATCTCACCAGACTTCTTGTCACTCTTTGCTTTCTTCATATTTTCCTGATACTTTTGAATGATAGGCTTCAGATATTTTTTTGATTTTGTTGTAATCAGCATCACGCCGCCAGTACGTGGATAAAACAACTTGTTGAAGTCACCGTTTTTGATAACATTCACACTAATGATGTCTTTTTGGTCAAGGTTATCGATGTTCTGTACCTCAACTCCATCTACAAGAAACACTGGTATGTTCAGACTATCTTGCTTTTCTTTAGTCTGTGCGCTGATGTTTATACTTGCAACGAGTGCACAAAGAAGGATAATAAACTTTCTCATAACTACTTTTGTTTACGATTAGAAATGCACTAAAGATACTGTTTTCTTTATATTTTGAAACTAAATCCCCCGTTTTTTAACATCTTTTATTATCTACCTGTTTGGCATAGAGAAAAGAAGAGGAGAGCCTCTGTAACAGAGAAATAGTACCTTGTCTTGAATAATAAAGACTCAGAGAATGGAAGAAATATGGCGATAGTTGATAAGGTTGATGTTGCCACTCGTGTTCTCAAAGTCGCCAGAGTAGACTATAGCCTTCTTACTTATGGGGGTCTTTATCCAGCCTTCAATCTGCGTGAGTGCCTTCTCGAAAGATGAACTATAAGTCATAGAAGACTTCACTTCAATGGCTGTTAGTTTCCCTCCCTGCTTGATTAAGAGGTCAACTTCATTCTGATTAGAGTCGCGATAGAAGAATACTCTACCCTCTAATCCCATGTTATAGCGATGCTTGATGGCCTCCATAACAATCATATTCTCAAAGATAGCACCACGCATCTTATCCCTGTCTAACTGTTGAGGACTCTCGATGTCGAGTAGATAACAGGCCAGTCCTGGGTCGTTGAAATAGAGTTTAGGGCTCTTCACCAGTCTTTTTGGAATGTTCTCATAGTAGGGTGGGAGGAGCGTTATGAGGTAAGAAACCTGCAAGACAGAAAGCCAGTGGCTGATAGTCTTGGAACTTACGCCTACCTCTGCACCTAATTCAGAAGCGTTGAAGAGTGAGCCTATTCGTGCTGCACACAGTTTCAAGAACTTTGTGAAGCGTATTTGGTCTTTTATCTGTAGGAGATCTCTTACGTCTTTCTCCAAGTATGTCCTAACATAAGAGGGGTAAAAGAACTTAGCAATATTCTTCTTTGCACAGATAGAAGGGTAGAGCCCGTTGTAAAGGATTTGATTTAGATTGTCTAAATCAACCTTTCCTGTAACCTCCTGTATGGACATTGGCAACAGTTCGAACACCCCTGCACGACCAGCAAGAGATTCTGATAAGTTCTTCATTACCTCGAAATTCGAACTTCCTGACAATGCGAAATGTCTCTTGGGATTGTTATCTACAATGCCTTGTATGTAGTCTAATAGTTGAGGACACCTTTGTATCTCGTCAATAAACATTCCTTCATCTGTCTGATTAAGGAAGGCTATGGGATCATTCTTTGCGTAATCAAGAATGTTGAGATCCTTTAGACTGTATTTCTCGTAGAGTGGGAATAATTGAGTTAACAATGTACTCTTGCCTGATTGACGTGGTCCAGAGACAGCTATCACGGAGAAGTATTTTGATGCCTCAAGTATCGTTTCCTCTATTTTGCGATGTATATAATCGGTCATAAGTTTATGTAAATTTGAAGTTCAACTCCAAAATTACATAAAAAAAGGCATGTGTACAAGCGAAAAGTGTGTTTTAATAAAAAAATCTATGCAATTTTGGAGTTCAACTTCAAAATTGCATAGATTCTGTTTGCTTTTGATAAGTCTTTCTTCGTTATAAATCTTTTATGCCATGTCTATTTGCTTGGCAAATAAAGGATTTACTCGAAGTAGAAAGTGAGCGCTATCATCTTTGCGCGTGTTTCGTTGACAGAGTTGGTGTACATGAGCATATTCTTGTCTTGTAGGTTCTTTGCATGACTCTTGTCAAGACTGTTCATAAGACTATACATGAACTTTAACTCTGGGCGTAGCTTGAAATAAGGGAGATAGAAATCACAACCGAGTCCTACTTCTACGAAGACATCGCTACGTTTGAGCTTGATATAATCATTGTCTTTACCTGAGAGGTTGAGCATAGGATTCAGACCTAACATCACGTAAGGGCGATGGTTGTTAAAGCGTGGGAGCAGCTGCAATGAGGTCGAAAGCGCAAGAAACGTATGCTGTTTTGAGTTCTTGTACCTGCTCTGTAGGCTCTCCTTGTGCGTTAAGGTCCGTGATATTACGGAAAGTCAGATGTCGAGTGCCAAAGTACATGGCAGGAGCCATACGCAGCTGAAAGGTAGAATTGAGGCGCAATTCACCCAATACACCCACAGTGAATCCAGCATCCCAACGGTCTTGATCAGCAGAAACAATCTTCTGAACTACTCCGTTGCCATCATCAAGGTCGACCATCTGTGGTCCAACATTATTAAGTTCAAGGTCTTGCAGATGTGTACCAACGAGCACTCCGAAATGAAAATCACGCAGATCCGTATAGGGACGGTTCTGCACTCTTCGTTCCTGTGCGTGGATTGTAAGCACAGAAGTCAATAGGATGAGGGCTACAAATATTCTTTTCATAATTAATCTTCAAACGTATTTCTACTGGTTTTATTGTCTATATTAATAAAGTTCTCGTCCAACTTTCTGCCTTCTCATCCTTTTTAGGTAGGGAGTGGAAAGGATGTGTTGGTTAAATGGAGGTTAATCTGTCGTTTATAATTGTTTCAAAAAGTCATGTAATAGTTTGTTTATTAATAAGTTAGGTTGAAAAAGATTTCGTGTTTTTTATTTTTATGCCGTCTAAATATTTGTAATTTTTATCAATATGTTTAGGTATTCAAAAAATTATTTCTACCTTTGCATCATCAAATTTAGGTATTGAGCCTATTTGTAATACAAGAACATTATTAACATTATAAATTATTTATATTATGGCTTACGTAATTGGTAATGATTGTATCGCTTGTGGTACATGTATCGACGAATGTCCAGTAGAGGCTATCTCTGAGGGTGATATCTACAAAATTGATGCAGACGCTTGTACTGAGTGTGGTACTTGTGCATCAGTTTGTCCAAGTGAGGCTATCAGCCTTCCATAAGGTTTTATAACCTGTTACTGATTAAATTCATAAGGCGAGTCGAAAGGCTCGCTTTTTTGTTGCCTTATTGCTACGTTCCTTTCTTATTGTTTATATTGTAAAAATGTGATATTTTCAACGTGAGATGTTACTGATATTTGGAACAGTAGTTTTTTAGTGTGGATACACATTTAGTTTGTGGAGCTGCTTGGGCAATTGTTGGAATTCAATTTGCTGTCACTGCTGTCATTTGTTATCTGTGCTTAACTTGTTAGTTTACAGAGGAATAAACGAAGTGTTAAAAGTGACAGGAAATTGAAATGAAAATATTCTTGTAAGATATGTGTATGTATGATGAAGTTAAGAATAGCTTTATAATAAGATCTTTCCTGTCTGCTTAAACTCATATTGAGGGCTCAGTAGAAAAAAGGTGGGGAAATTTTCTTAATTAATATATTTTTCTTTCCTTTGTATCATGGAAGAAAAATATCTATATCAGTTAGCCGAATTCGTTTTACCCAGTGATGTATTACATTATTTCTCTATTGTTAAGATAGAGTCTGATACTTCATTGTTACGTATTTATCTTGATGAGAAGATGGAGAAAGAACTTTCCGATGATCTTCATTTTGAATCAAAAGGCTTTATGGAAGCTGTCGAGGTGACGGACTTTCCGATTCGTGACCATAAGGTTATTTTGGTTCTTCGTCGACGTCGCTGGATAGATATTCGTACAGGTAAGAGTTTCTCTCTTCCCTTGCAGATAGATATTACAGCCTCCGGCACTCGTTATTCCAAAGAGTTCGGAACCTTTTTAAAAGAAACGTATGGAGACATCCCCAGTGACCTGCCGTACGCTTGAGGAATTCTATCATATCAATGGACGTAGTTTTGAGAAACAATACAAGGAAACACTAAGTGGTTACAGGTCCTGGGATCAGTTGTCTCATGCTCAGAAGTGGCTTCTCTTTGAGGATAATATTGGTAAGAATATAGCAATAGACGAGACATCCTTGTCCAATGGTGAACTCTATACGATTATCACTAATAGGGACAAACACGGTAAGCAAGGATGTCTTGTAGCCATTGTTGCTGGAACCAAATCCTTGGATGTCTGCAAGGTATTGGATAAGATAGATGAAAAGAAACGGGAAGCCGTAGAAGAGGTCACCTTGGACTTGTCCGATAGTATGCGTAAGATTGTAAGGCATTGTTTTCCAAAAGCTAAACGAGTGATTGATCGCTTTCATATACAGAAACTTGCAAGTGATGCCGTGCAACAGATGAGAATAGAGTATCGCTGGGCAGCTTTACAGCAAGCAAATGACGAGAAAGAGAATGCGAAGTTAGAAAAGATAGCGTATCAACCACTGACTTTTGAAAATGGAGATACACGTAGTGAACTGCTGGTAAGAAGTAGGTACCTGTTGTTCAAATCATCAGAGAAATGGACTGATGAACAGAAGCTAAGAGCCAAAATACTGTTCAGAGAATATCCTGACATTAAGAAGGCTTACGGTTTATCACATTCGCTAAGGATGATTTTTGCTAAGAATACTATCAAAGATGCAGCCAGACTATCATTGGCAAAATGGTATAATAATGTCGCAGAAGCTGGCTTTCATTCCTTTAATGTCATTGCTGCAACTTTCTACGAGCATTACGAAGACATACTTAACTTTTATATTAACAGATCTACAAACGCTGCTGCGGAATCCTTCAATGCAAAAATAAAACTATTTAGGGCTAACTTAAGAGGAGTTGTAGATAAAAGTTTCTTTCTTTTTAGGCTTGCCAAAATATATGCCTATCCCCACTAAATATCTACTGTCCCATATTGAGACGTGCATTGGGTTGTATAGAAAACAAAAAAGGTTGGTAATCATAATGATTATCAACCTTTTTGTAGCGGGACGGGGCTACGATCCCCGGACCTCCGGATTATGAATCCGACGCTCTAACCAACTGAGCTATCCCGCCGTCCATTTAACTTTCGTTCTTGAAAGCGGGTGCAAAGGTATGAAGAAAATATCATACTCGCAAATATTAAGTCGTTTTTTTAACGGATATTCGATAAAAAGTTTTATATTTGCACCTGATAATAGGAATAAACGACTATATAACATGTTGTTATTTTGTGTGATAACTGTATTTCTTGGCTTGTAATATTACTGACGGATTTATCTGTTAGTTTGTTTGAAAGGCAATAAAATGGGGCTTTATTCGTTAAAGATATGTCCTTCTATATGGCGCATGAAAAGAGAATTATAGTTCTAACATGATGTAGACTATGTTGTTTCTAAGGACTATTTGTACAACTGCTAAAAACTGACTTGTATGAAGAATGTCTTTTAATAGAATGTTTTTGAAGCGTTGATAGCAGAAAAAAAGAGTTGTAAAAAGAATAATATTAAACGTAATAATTGAAGATGAGTAAGAAAATCGAACTGGAATACGAATTGAAAACACGTTCGGGCAGTGCTGTGTGGGCACTGATTAGCACACCAATTGGTTTGATGAAATGGTTGGCAGATGAAGTAACGATTAATGAAGATGTGGCAACCTTTATTTGGGGTGACCCGCTACGTGAACACGATACACATACGGCAACAGTTGTCGAAATGGTAAAAAACAATTATATACGTTTTCACTGGGACTCGTCTGATAGTGATTCTTATTGGGAAATGAAGATGTTTCATAGCGAGATTGCTGGCAACTATCATCTGTTGGTTACTGACTTCGCTGATGATGATGATGTGGAAGGGTTGGAACAACTTTGGAATCAGAATATAGACCGCCTACATCGTATAACAGGAATGTAATCTTTTATAAATATATTGTAATCGGAATAGGGTATATGACACGACGTTGAAGTAGTCGTCCATATACTCTATTCTGTTGTTTAGAGGGGTTGTAAGAGTGGAACGATGTTCTTTGTTTACTCAGTATATTGTATAGATAGAGAAAGAAAGAGCCTTTCCAGTGTTACTTCTTTTGAAGTTGTAGCGCTTTATGAAGAAGATGTATAAACAAAAGAATAAAGGGTAGAGGAGGGTAGATGTTATAAAAGGAAAGACGCTGGTAAAAGAATAAAAATACTAAAAAAGACCATTACTCTGATATTTTTATGTAATTTTGCAAAAGGTAAGTCGTATTTTACAGATAAAAAGCAAGATTTCTTTGCTTTTATTCGTAATAGCTTCGCACATAAAATAAGGGAGGATAAGAACCTCGTTATTATATCATGTTTCAAATCAAGAAGTTAGATATATTCATTGCCAAGCAGTTTGGTATGCTTTTCATGGGAACATTCTTCATCAGCTTGTTTGTGTTGATGATGCAGTTCTTGTGGCGATATGTTGATGACTTGATTGGAAAAGGATTGTCAATGGACGTTCTTGGACAATTCTTTTGGTATATGAGCTTGATGATGGTGCCACAGGCGCTTCCTTTGGCAATTCTTCTTTCATCGCTTATTTCTTATGGTAACCTTGGCGAAAGTTCAGAGTTGACAGCAATAAAAGCAGCTGGTATCTCTTTGATTCAGTCGTTTAGAGGACTGATTGTTGTTAGTATTTTTATTGCTTTTGGCTCTTTTTACTTCCAAAATAACGTAGGACCAATAGCACATAAACATATAGCCCAACTGCTTATCTCTATGAAGCAGAAGAGTCCTGAGTTGGAAATCCCAGAAGGAATCTTCTATGATGGTATTCCACAAACCAATCTCTACGTAGAGAAGAAAGACTTGAAGACTGGTCACCTATATAATATTATGGTGTACCGAATGACGGATAGCTACGAAGATCAGGCTATTATCCTTGCAGACTCAGGTATGTTGCAGTCTACAGCGGATAAGAAACATCTTGTTCTTAACCTATGGAGTGGCGAGTGGTTTGAGAATATGCGCTCACAGGAAATGGGTAATAGTGCCAGTGTTCCATATCGTCGAGAGACATTTGCACACAAGCATATTGTTCTTGATTTCGATGGTGACTTCAATCTTACGGACATGGCTGGTATCTCTAACGATGCCCGTACGAAGAGTATTCAGAAGATACAGCACGACAAAGACTCCTTAGTGCATGTTTATGATAGTGTGGGTAATGCGTTTTATAAGGATGCGCAGACTGTTTATTATCGAGAACCTAATCTTAAAGCTTCAGATAAGAAACAGGCAATTAAACTGTCGGGAGAAAAGGCATTTAACGTAGACTCGGTATTTAAAAAGCTTCCTGCAGACCAGCGTCGTTATGTTATTGACCAAGCGTTGTCTACCGTTCAGCAAGAAGTTAGCGACCTTGACTTTAAGAGTATGATAACCAGCGATGGTGATAGGCTAATTCGTCTACATGATATTGAGACGATTAACAAGTTTACCTTGTCGTTGATATGTATTATCTTCTTCTTTATCGGAGCTCCACTTGGTGCGATTATTCGTAAGGGAGGATTAGGTATTCCTATCATTATCAGTGTTATCGTGTTCATTATATTTTATATCCTCGATAATACTGGTTATCGAATGTCACGTCAGGGAGACTGGGCGATATGGTTTGGTAAAGGATTGTCTATGGCTGTTCTTATCCCAATGGCAGTCTTCTTCACCTACAAGGCAAACAATGATTCAACAGTGTTCAATGCGGATATGTATAAGAATATGTTGATGAAGATGTTTGGAATGCGTGTGAAACGTAGTGTAGCCAGCAAGGAGGTTATCTTAAATGACCCTGATTATAGCAAGGCAGCAGAACAACTCAATGATCTGAACGTAAGAATTACGGAGTATGCTAAGACACGCAGGTTGAAGTCTGCGCCTAATATTATAAAGGTGTTCTTCCGCTATCATACGGATCATGTCATTGAGAAGATTAATGATGAACTTGAAAATGTCATAGAAGACTTAGGCAATACGCGTAATAAAGTCATCATGGCAGAATTAAATAAATACCCAATATTAGCAGTAAAGGCACATACAAGACCATTCGATCATAAGTGGTCGAACATTCTTGCAGCAGTTATAGTGCCTGCTGGTATTTTCTTCTACTTCCGAATGTGGCGTTTCCGCTTACGTCTTTATCGCGACCTTCGTACTATTATTAGCTGTAATGATACGATTATCGCAGAGATACAACGTGTAAAGGAAAAAGAAGAAGCAAGGGGCTATTGATAAACAATATAAATCAGTAACTATATGGAAGATTTTAAACTCGATAGCATCGAGGATGCACTGAAAGACTTTCGGGAAGGAAAGTTCGTTATCGTAGTAGATGATGAAGACCGAGAGAATGAAGGCGACCTTATTATGGCTGCAGAAATGATAACGCCAGAGAAGGTTAACTTCATGTTGAAGAATGCACGAGGTGTGCTTTGTGTTCCTATAACGATATCACGTGCGGAAGAATTAGATTTACCTCATCAGGTTTCTGATAACACTTCAGTACTTGGAACTCCTTTCACCGTTACGGTTGATAAGTTGGAAGGCTGTTCAACAGGTGTGTCTACACACGACCGTGCTGAAACAATTAAGGCTTTGGCAGATCCTAATTCTACTCCTCAGACTTTTGGCCGTCCTGGACATGTCAATCCACTTTATGCTCAGGATAATGGTGTTTTGCGTCGTTCGGGTCATACTGAAGCTGCTGTTGACCTCTGTAAGCTTGCAGGTTGTTTCCCAGCTGGTGTGTTAATGGAGATTATGAACGAAGATGGTACGATGGCTCGTATGCCTGATTTGCAGAAGCGTGCAAAGGAATGGGGTATGAAGATTATCAGTATCAAGGACATTATTGCCTATCGTTTGAAGAAGGAAACAAGTATTGTCGTTGGTGAGGAAGTAGAACTCCCTACACAATATGGTATGTTTCACTTGATTCCATTCCGTCAAGCAAATGGCTTGGAGCACATGGCTCTTATCAAGGGTACATGGAAAGAGGATGAGCCAATACTTGTACGCGTGCACTCATCATGTGCAACAGGTGATATTCTTGGGAGTCAGCGTTGTGATTGTGGCGAACAACTTCATAAGGCGATGGAGATGATAGAGAAAGAAGGCAAGGGTGTTATCATCTATATGCAGCAGGAAGGTCGTGGCATTGGTTTGATGAATAAGATTGCAGCCTATAAGTTGCAAGAGCAAGGCCTTGATACGGTTGAGGCTAACCTTCATCTTGGTTTCCGTCCAGACGAACGCGATTATGGTTGTGGAGCACAGATGTTGCGTCATCTTGGTGTTCATAAGATGCGCCTGATAACAAATAATCCAACGAAGCGAGTAGGCCTTGAGGCTTATGGCTTAGAGATTGAGGAGAATGTACCTATTGAGATAACTCCAAATAAGTTTGACTATCGCTATCTGAAGACCAAGCGTGATCGTATGGGACACGACTTGCATCTGTAAGCGTAATAACAAATAGAAAGGCTTTAAGATAAGTCTTATAATGAATCCCACTATAGAGAAATGACTTGTTTCTCTGTGGTGGGATTCTTAATTTGTAGGCTTAAAAGAATGCCATTGTTATATCCTTTTATAGTTTTGTTTATAAAGAGTTCATTTATTATATAATTGTTTAATTTAAACTGTCAAATCGGCAGTAAAAATGTTATATAGATAAAATAAAGAAAGAAAAGTTGCGTTATCAAAATGATTTTGCGTACTTTTGTACTTGATATTATTTATAAAGAAAGATAAGGTTCGAAATGGCACAACTATCAGATCGTTTAAATCGATTGGCGCCTTCTGAGACATTAGCGATGTCGCAGAAGAGTAGTGAAATGAAAGCGCAGGGAATTGATGTTATCAACATGAGTGTGGGAGAACCAGACTTCATGACTCCTGATCATGTTAAGGAGGCGGGCAAAAAGGCTATTGATGATAACTTCTCTAAGTATTCTCCTGTTCCTGGTTATCCTGCTTTGAGAGAGGCTATCTCAAAGAAGCTGAAAGATGAAAACAATCTTGATTATGCTGCATCAGAGATTATTGTTGGTACTGGTGGTAAGCAGGGTGTTTGTAATGCTGTTTTGGCTTTGGTGAATCCAGGTGATGAGGTGATTATTCCTGCACCTTATTGGGTGAGCTATCCACAGATGGTTAAACTCGCTGGCGGTGTTCCTGTTATTGTTTCTGCAGGAATTGAGCAAGACTTTAAGATTACCGCAGAGCAGTTAGAAGAGGCTATTACACCAAAGACAAAGATGATAATTCTTTGCTCTCCAAGTAATCCTACTGGTAGTGTTTATACTGCAGAGGAGTTGGAGGCTTTGTCAAAGGTTGTCTTGGCACATGAAGACTTGTTTGTTCTTTCAGATGAGATTTACGAACACATTAGTTATATAGGTGGCCATTGCAGTATCGCATCTTGTTCTGGAATGAAAGAACGTACGATTCTTTGTAACGGAGTTAGTAAGGCTTATGCTATGACTGGCTGGAGAATCGGTTGGGTAGCAGCACCAGAGTGGATTGTAAAGGGTCTCAATAAGTTGCAAGGACAATATACATCAGGTACATGTAGCGTAAGTCAGATGGCTGCTGTTGCGGCATATGTTGAAGATCAAGCTTGTGTAACAGAGTATCGAGAGACATTCCGTCGCCGTCGTGATCTGATTGTTAGTCTGGCAAAAGAAATCCCTGGACTTGAGGTAAATGTGCCACAAGGTGCATTCTATCTCTTTCCTAAATGTTCCAGCTTCTTTGGAAAGACAGATGGCAAGCATGTGATTAACAACTCATCCGACCTTGCTATGTATATTCTTGAAGAAGGATGTGTAGCAACAGTGGGTGGTGATGCTTTTGGTGCTCCAGACTGTTTTAGAATGAGTTATGCAACAAGTGATGAAAATATAAAGGAAGCGCTTCGTCGTATTAAAGAAGTACTTTCAAAACTTAAATAGGAATCGGAAATGCAGATAGTAATAAAGATGAGATAGAAACTGTACATTTATAACTGTTAAATGTTATTAATCGTAGCTGTAGTTTTCTTTTAATTACTATCTTTGCGGAGATAAGAAGCAGTGTTGAACTCCCTTTTATAATGGCGGTAAGATACAAATGCTTATAAATCAGAAAGATATTAACAAATTAATTCATTAATAACCTAAAAATTAAAATTTTATCAAATTATGGCAACTACACAACAAACCAGTCCCACAGAAAAAGTCTGAGGGCTTCACAGGAGTTAGAGGTGCATTCTGGATTATCGTCGTTTGCGCTGTCGTTGCGTTCACATTGTTCTACACATGGTTCGGTAACCCAATGCACTTCCAGGATGGAGCAGTACGTGAGAACCCAGCAGACGTTTGGGGTACCATCTTTAAGGGTGGCGTAGTCGTTCCTGTTATCCACACTCTCTTGTTGACAGTGCTCGCTATGTCTATCGAGCGTTGGATGGCTTTGAAGACTGCTTTCGGTAAGGGTGCCCTTCCAAAGTTCGTTGCAAACATCAAGAGTGCTCTTAATGCTAATGACCTTGCTAAGGCTAACCAGCTCTGCGATCAGCAGAAGGGTTCTGTAGCAAATGTTGTTAAGGCTTCTTTGAACGCTTACAAGGATATGGAGACTGGTGCTAATGCTAACCTTAAGAAGGCTCAGAAGGTAGCTAAGATTCAGCAGGCTCACGAGGAGGCTACTCAGCTCGAGATGCCAACTCTGACAATGAACCTCCCTATCATTGCTACTCTCGTAACACTTGGTACTCTTACTGGTCTTCTCGGTACTGTAACCGGTATGATCAAGTCGTTCTCTGCTCTTGCTGCAGGTGGTGGTGCTGACTCTGCTGCACTTTCTGCTGGTATTTCTGAGGCGTTGATCAACACCGCATTCGGTATTGCAACATCTTGGTGTGCTGTAGTTTCTTATGGTTACTACTCTAACAAGGTTGACAAGTTGACTTTTGCCCTCGACGAGGTTGGTTATTCTATCGCTCAGACATACGAAGTAAACCACACAGACGAGGCTTAATTTTTGCTAACCCTTTAATAATTTATCGCTATGGGTAAAGTAAAAGTTAAGAAGAGTGACACTTTTATCGACATGACGCCTATGTCAGACGTTATGACCCTGTTGCTTACCTTCTTCATGCTGACATCAACGTTCGTTAAGAATGAGCCAGTGAAGGTAAATACTCCAGGTTCTGTGTCTGAAACTAAGGTGCCTGAGAATGGTGTCTTGACAATTCTTGTGAGTCCTGAAAAGGGACCTACAGGAAAGCCTACTGGCGAAGGCCAGGTATTTTTGAGCTACGATAACACCAATGAGTTGGGACAAATCGTAGATAATATGGGCATTACATTGACTCCTGCACAGAAGAAACTTTTGTTGCTGAGTCTACATTTGGTACTCCGCTCGATAAGTTAGCTGCTTATTTATCAAAGCCAGCTGCTGAGCGTGGTAAAGAACTCCCTAAGATGGGTATTCCTCTCGATAGTATCCAAGGACAGGAGATGACTGAGTTCCAACAGTGGGTTAACGCAGCCCGCCAGGTGAACCCTAAGGTTAGACTTGCTATCAAGTCTGATTCCGATTCTCCTTATGGTACCGTTAAGAAGGTAATGAGTGAACTCCAGGACATGGATGAGAGCCATTACTATATGATCACACAGTTGGACGCTAAAAAGGCTGCGCAGGCAGCTAATAAGTAAGGAGATCAAAGTATGGAAATGATGGATACAGGAAAAGAAGGCGGCAAGCAGAAGAAGATGACCGTCCGCGTAGACTTTACGCCGATGGTGGATATGCTTATGTTGCTGATTACCTTCTTCATGCTTTGTACTTCACTTAGCAAGCCTTCAACTATGGAGTTGACGATGCCAAGTAACGATAAAACGCAGAAGGACACTCAGAAGAATGAGGCCAAGGAGTCACACTCTATTACGATTTACATTGCTGATGGAGATAAAATCTTCTACGGTAATGGTAAACCAGAGTATGATAACGCTAATTGGTTGAAACCAGCTGATTGGAGTAACACTCCAAGTGGTATTCGCTACGTTCTTCAGCATAAGCAGGTGGGTGACCCTTCAACAGGCGATCCAGTTTCTATCCCATATCAGGATATGGACATCGCTGTGAAGGAACTGAATCGTAAGAAACAGGAAAATCCAAAGGCTTATCCAGATAGTATTTATCAGGCTGATTTGTCCGCGATCAAAACTGGTATGATTAATGGCAAGAAGGTTTCTACTATGACTGTCATTATCAAGCCAACTGATCAAGCTTCTTATCGTCATTTGGTAGACATCCTCGATGAAATGCAGATTTCATATATTGGAACTTACGTCATTGACAAGCTGACAGACCAAGACAAGGCTCTCTTAGCCAAGAAAGGTATAAAGGCTTAATCACTGAATAGTAACAATTAAAGAAAGAAAACAATGGCAAAAATAGATTTATGCGATCCTAAATGGGTCGACATGGTGTTCGCTGACAAGAACAAGGAGTACGGTGCATACAAGCTTCGTAAAACTGTTTCTCAGCGTAACATCAAGGCTTAGCTATTCTGCTTTGTGCTGCATTCCTCGGTGGTGGTTACTTAGCTTATCAGATTAAGAAGCACAACGATGAATTAGCTGCTCAAGCTGAATATGCAGCTAAGATGGAATTGGCAGCTCTTGAACAGGCTAAGAAGGAACAGGCTGAGCGTAAGAAACAGCAGAAGAAGGAAGAACCTAAGAAGATTGAACCTGAAAAGGTTGTTCCTGAAACGCGTGCAACTGTTAAGTTTACAGCCCCTGTCATCAAGGATGATAAGGATGTAAAGGAAGAGATGCCACCAATGGTCAAGATGAACAAGGAGACCAAGGCAGTCGGTGTTGAGAACAAGGAAGGTACGGAAGATCGTACTGAAGTTGCTGCTCGTAGCACTGTTGCTACTCCTGAACAGATTGTACCAAAGATCGAGAAGCCTGTTGTTGAGGCTCCAAAACCAGAGCCAAAGCAGGAGGTTGAGAACAAGGTCTTCACAGTGGCAGAGGTTATGCCTTCATTCCCTAACGTAAATGCTTGGTTGGCTTCTCATATCCAATACCCAGCAGTTGCAGCAGAGAATGGTGTGCAGGGACGTGTTATTGTCAAGTTCGTTGTAGGACGTGACGGTAGCGTTAGTCAGGCACAAATCGTTCGTGGTGTTGATCAGGCACTCGACCGTGAGGCACTTCGCGTTGTTAATAGCATGCCGAAGTGGTCTCCAGGTATGAATAATGGTCAGCCAGCAAACGTTTGGTTTACTCTCCCTATTACTTTCAAACTGCAGTAAAAGCAAATATTATATGAAAAGAACCAGATTCTACATAACAGTAGGATTGATGCTATCCCTCGGCTTCCTTCTGTCTGCTTGCGGACAGAAGAAAGCTAAGGACGGCAGAACAGATACACCGACGTCAGGGACGATTAAGTTCGCCTCTGACGAAAGTTTTAGTCCTATTATAGAGGAACTGTTACAGAATTATCAGTTCCGCTATCCAGAAACTCACTTGTTGCCAATCTATACAGATGACAACAAAGGTATGCAACTGCTCCTCGACCAGAAAGTTAATCTTTTCTTTACTTCTCATGCATTGACGAAGGGAGAAGATGCTATGTTACGAGGGAAAGGTCCTATCCCAGCGGTATTCCCGATAGGATATGATGGAATTGCTTTCATCGTGAACAATACGAATGCAGATTCATGTATTACGGTTACCGATGTTAAGAAGATTCTCAGTGGTCAGATTGCAAAATGGAATCAGCTGAACCCTAAGAATGATAAGGGTAATATTGAAGTTGTCTTTGACAACAAAGCATCAGCTACGTTACATTATGTAGTCGACTCCATTTTAGGTGGAAAGAATATTAAGAGTGCGAACATTGTTGCTGCAAATAACAGTAAGTCAGTTATTGACTATGTTCACAAAACTCCGAATGCTATAGGTGTTATTGGGTCAAATTGGTTGAATGATCATCGTGACTCTACAAACACTACATTTAAGAAAGATATTAGAGTGGTAGGTCTTTCAAAGACTACCGTTGCACAGCCAGAGAATAGTTGGCAACCTTACCAAGCTTATCTGTTGGATGGTAGATATCCTTTCGTAAGAACTATCTATGCTGTCGTGGCTGACCCTCACAAAGCATTGCCTTGGGCATTTGCAAACTTCGTAACCAATCCAATTGGTCAGAAGATTATTTTTAAGGCTGGTCTCTTGCCTTATCGTGGTGAAATCAACATTCGTGAAGTTGAAGTTAAGACCCAGTAGTCAGTAAAGCATAGTGTGTTATTTATTGGCAAATGATAATCAGTTATGATTAATTAAATGTGGTCGTTATAACATTAGAGAAGATTTATTTTGCTTATCAACATTAGTTACTACTCTCATAGAATTAAACTAAATGCCTTGGTAGGCGTCTTAATGAATAAAGTTCACTTGAATTAAAATTTAAAGAGAAAGAATTATGAAGACAAAGAAATATTTAATAGCTGGAGCCTTGATGTTGGCAATGTCAACTCCAGCAATGGCACAGGATGTTGATTACGCAGTAGCTCTTAAGCCTATTGTAGCTGCTATCGAAGCTGCACCAAATGATCCAAAGGCAGCAAAGGATCTTATTAAGGAGTATCAGAAGAACTTTAAGAAGAGTGAAGAGGCTATTGTTGCTTTGGGTAATGTTTACCTTTTGCAGCGTAATTATGATGCAGCAACAGAGATAGCAAACAACATCATCAATAATAAGAAATACAAGGGTAGTTTAGCTTATGTTCTCTTGGGCGATATTGCTGCTCTTAAGGATTCTATCGGTAATGCAGGTGCAGCTGCTACACAGTATCAGAATGCAATTACTGTTGATCCACAGAACGTAACAGCTTACGAACGTTATGCTAAGGTTTTCCGTCATGTAAACTCAAAGGTTGCTGTTCAGAAGCTTGAAGAACTTCGTAAGGTTAAGCCAGACTATCCAGTAGAGGCAACTGCAGCTGAAATCATGCTTGGTGATGGTAAGTATAAGGAGGCATTAGAGTGGTATGCTAAGGCTAATCCAGCTAATATGTCTGAGGACAACTTCTATAACTATGGTTTTGCTGCTTACATCACAAAGGATTATCAGAGAGCTTTGGATGTTGTAAAGCAGGGCTTGCAGAAGTTCCCTAACAGTGAGTACTTGAGCCGTATTGCTATGATGGCATCAGTTGAGTTGAAGGATTATGCTTCTGCTATCAACTATGGTAAGGTCGTGTTTGCTGGTTCTGGTAAGAAGGTAGCTAACGACTACGATGTATATGCAAAGGCGCTTTGCGGTGCTCAGCAGTATGACGAAGCTATCAACACTGTTAACAAGGCACTCGAGGTTGATAAGAATAATATTGAGCCTTTGAAGACTTTGGCTGCTATCTATGCTGCACAGGGTAATGATGACAAGGCACTCGAGGTTCAGCAGGAGTATCTTTCTAAGAGTAAGAAGGCTACTAACAATGACTGGGCAACACTTGCTAATACCTATATTACAAAGGCAGAGGGCTTGACAGACCGTGCTGCTAAGAACGCTGTTCTTGCAAAGGCATTTGATGTTTACGAGCAGATGGTTTCTAAGTTCCCAACAATCTCTGATTGGGTATGGTTGAACCAAGCTAATGTAGCTCAGTTGATGAACGATCCTGATAAGGTGGCTGAAATCTATCAGAAGGTTGCTGCTTACGAAGAGGCTAAGCCAACGCTCGATGAGGATAGCAAGAGCTACTTGGAGAACGTTTACTATGGTCTTGGCTACTATTACTCAAAGAAGGGTAACAAGCCACTTGCAGACGAGTACTTCAATAAGGTGCTGAAGATTAATCCTAACAATGACGGCGCTAAGAAGGCTTTGGGTATGTAATTATCTGAAACAATCATTAGATATAAGGGCGATGGTCGTAATGATCATCGCCCTTTCTTTTATTCCTTTATTAAATGTTTGGACACTTACCTTATAGTTTTAACGTAATAACCTTAATGTTTCTATAAAATATAGCAGGACTATCAACTACCAACTTTTATTCTTCGACACTGAATTCTCTTTCATGTTTATTACTTAGAGAGTTTACTAATACTGGTTTGAAAAATAATGACAAAAAGTTGGGTAAAATATCTATAAATCGATGCAAAGATACGTACAAAAAGCAGGCCTGCAACAAACAGTGAATCAGTTGGTTACAAAATTACTTACGGAAAGATGCTTAATTGGACTTCAAAAGGGCGTTAGTAAGGATCTTAAAGGGCACCTTTTGCGACGCAATTAGGCGTCTTTAAGAAGCCAAAAGGGCATATATAGATTTAGGGTTGTGTGAAAATAGTTTACAAGTGTTGACTTTTATAAGAATAAGCCGTTTGTATAAGATGGAACGATATACTACTTAGATAGCTGAAGTTTCAATTTATTTTCTTGTGGATGTTCCAACTCTTAGAGGGCTTGTAACTATGAATTTATAGAAAAGAGGAAGCATATCACTTTGAGTTGTAGGTAGACCTTCGACAGTGTCATGCTTCCTTATCGTGTTACTCTATGATTCTCTATATCCAATAGAGAGGGTAGAGTGTATTAGAGTCATTCTGTGTTTATGATTTATGTCAAACTACTCAGTATGTAAAATGGAGTAAATGTTAGTGTAATAAATCATAACCCCTGTCCACAAAGATAAACTAAAAATTTCAATCATGCTTTCAAGAAAAGCGAAAATCATTAGTCTTTAATATATAAATTATCTTTTAATTCTTATTCGTGAGCGCTATCTCTCCTTTTTCTCGTTAATTTTATGTATCTTTGTCATCGTTTGAAAAGACACAATACTAAGTTTGCAGTGGTGTTCGAATAGCCTGCTTGAACCTATTTATCTCTTTTGGTTACATGATTGATATATCTCTCATTGGTTTTGTTGATAGTAGGTTGTGGAGAAAAGACACTTTGCATACAATGATGATAATAACAGAACTCAAAAGCGTAACAAGCATTGAAAACAGAAAGACAGATAAGCCCATGGGCATGGATACCCTCACTTTACTTTGCTGAGGGATTACCTTATATTGCAGTAACAGTACTGTCCCTGCAGGTCTATATGCAGATGGGCTTGTCAGATGCTGAGGTGACCTTTTATACTTCATGGCTTTACCTCCCTTGGGTTATCAAACCTCTGTGGAGTCCATTTCTTGATTTGATTAAGACAAAGCGTTGGTGGATTATCGTTATGCAGATGCTTGTTGGGGCAGCCTTTGCAGGCGTTGCCTTTACGGTCAATACCTCGTTGTGGCTTCAGGGAACTATCTGTTTTTTTTGGTTGCTGGCATTTAGTAGTGCGACACATGATGTAGTTGCTGATGGTTTTTATATGATGGGACTTAACCAGCATGATCAGGCTTTTTTTGTGGGTATTCGTTCTACTTTTTATCGTATTTCAATGGTTGTCGGTAAGGGTGGTCTGATTGCGCTCGCTGGTTTTTTACATAAGAAGTTTGATATACAATGGACCTGGTCGCTTGTCTTCTACGGTCTGATGGCTCTTTTTATGGGACTTGCCCTCTATCATCGCTTTATTCTTCCTCGTCCGTCTGAGGATTCAGAGAGGGCACAGGTGTCTGCCAGTCATTTACTTCGCAGTTTTGGAGAGACTTTTCTTTCCTTCTTTAAAAAGGAGCAGGCTTTGACAACAATCTGCTTCCTACTTCTCTTTCGTTTGCCAGAAGCTTTGATAATCCCCATTTCTCAACTCTTTCTGCAGGCATCGAAGGCTAAAGGAGGATTGGCACTTTCTGAGATAGAGTATGGCACCGTGAATGGTGTTGTGGGCGTGGCAGGTCTCCTGATAGGCGGTGTCATTGGAGGAATGATGATTAGTCGCGATGGTTTAAAGCGCTGGATATGGCCGATGACAGCAGCTATCACGTTGCCTAACTTAGCCTATGTCTATTTAGCCTATATGCTTCCCGATAACGTGATAGCTATTAGCGTGGCTGTATTTATCGAGAATTTCGGTTATGGTTTTGGTTTTAGTGCCTATATGCTCTTTATGATTTATTTCAGTCGGGGCGAACATAAGACCAGTCATTATGCACTTTGTACGGGTTTTATGGCGTTGTCAATGATGATTCCAGGCTTGTTTGCGGGTGCGTTGGCACAAGCAGTGGGTTATCGTTGGTTCTTTGTTATCGTAATGATTGTTTGTATCTTCCCATTCTTGGCTGCTCATCAGCTGCGTATTGATGAGGATTTTGGGAAGAAGTAGCCGATAGAGAGGCTTTGAAGGAAGGAGAAAGGAGAGGGGAGAAGGCTACGAGGCGGTGCCTCGTAGAAGCGGACTGTGGGATAGATGGATGAAGGGAGGTGGGATTTTAGGCAGGAACTGCCTTTAGCAGAATCTCAATTAGCCGTGGTAAAGCATAATTTTCAAGGTCTTGCTTTTCAATCCATATGAATTCAGAGGGCAGCTGTGGGCGATTCTTTGGTCGCCAAAGGTAGATGTCAGCAAGGAGAATTTGATGGGTAAGAATATGCTTTACTCCCTTTTGTAGTAGCTGTGCTTCGTTTTCCCACGCAGAGTCTTCAGATGATGTAATCTGTTCTGCCTGTGGAAACTCCCATAGTCCTTGCCAAATATCACCCGCACCACGTTGGTGGATGGCTATCTTTCCTTCATATTCAATATAGAGATAGGTGAAATGACGTTCCCGTTGTTTCACTTTTTTGCTTTTTACAGGTAGTTCGTTAATGCGTTGTTCACGGAAAGCAACGCAGGTTTCGCAGAGTGGACAAGCACTACAATGAGGAGAATTTGGTGTACACTGAGTTGCACCAAAGTCCATTATTGCTTCGTTGTAGTCAGCCGGTTCATTTATAGGTAAAAGAGATTGAGCGAGCGCTTGAAACTCCTTTTTCCCTTCGGTACTATCAATAGGTGTGTCAATGCCAAAATAGCGAGAAAGCACACGATAAACGTTGCCGTCTACCACAGCAACGGGTTCGCCAAAAGCAATAGAAGCAATGGCAGCAGCAGTATAATCGCCTACACCTTTCAGCGTCTTTAATTCTTTGAAAGTCTGTGGGAATCCACCTAATTCAACCACCTGTTGTGCTGCCGTATGGAGGTTTCTTGCACGAGAATAATAGCCCAAACCCTGCCAAGCCTTAGCACTTCGTCCTCTGTCGCAGCAGCGAGGTCGTTAACCGTGGGCCATTGTGCCATGAAACGTTCCCAATAACTCATACCCTGAGCGATACGAGTTTGCTGTAAAATAACCTCACTCAGCCAAATAGCGTATGCGTGCTTCGTCTCTCGCCAAGGTAGAGAACGTCCGTTATTCTTGAACCATTGAAGAAGTGTTGCTGCAAAATTCATGGAACAAAGGTAGTTAAAAAGTAGAAAAAGAATGAAAAGTAATGTGATGTTTTGTTGGTAAAATCATTATTATTTCCTATTTTTGCCATGACTATTACCCTTAAAAGGCTGAATTTGATGTTACTTTCGGTATAGAAAGATATTATAAACATAAGCCAGATATAGGGAGGATTATTGTAAAATTAGAAGTTATAAAAGATGAGAAACAAGGTAAAGAAAATGCTTATGGGCCTTGCCCTCATTGTGGCAATGCTATCGGTAAGCTCATGTGCTACACGTGAGTCAGCTATTAACGACTTAGAGAACTTTTCCTATGAATTACGTGATAACAGCCAATACTACACGGCAAAGAAGTGGCGTAGAGCTGTTGATAAGTTTGGTCGTATTCGTCGAGAGATCTCACGCCATGATTATACCGTTGCAGAACGCCAGCGTATCGGTAAGCTCGAAGGTGATTGTGCCCGTTATATGGTGCGCGGTGCCAAGGAGGGTGTGATGAATAGTGTCTTTGGTCTTGGCAGTGAGATACAAGGTATCTTAGATGCTATCGGTATCAAAGGTAAAGAATAGACTTGATAAGGCCTTTGGTAGGCATAAAGAAATTGAACTTCAGTTCTCAAAAAGCAGAACTTGAAGCAGGCAGAATAAAACAAAAGGTGGCAGCTTATTAGACTTTAAGCAAATAGTTGGCAACCTTTTGTTTTTTTTTGATTTAAAATATGGTTTAGTCACCTATAATTAGTAACTTTGCAAATCAAATCCATAAAATGTTTTACAATGGCTGGTAAAAAACAAATTAAGACTGCTCTTATTTCGGTTTTTCATAAAGATGGACTTGAGGATTTGCTCAAGAAGTTAGATGCGGAAGGTGTCAAATTCTTAAGTACAGGTGGTACACAAGAGTTCATCGAATCATTAGGATACCCATGTCAGAAAGTAGAAGACGTAACATCTTATCCTTCTATCCTTGGAGGTCGTGTGAAGACCCTTCATCCAAAGGTTTTTGGAGGAATCCTTTCTCGCCGTGATAATGAAGGTGATCAGGCACAGATGCAGAAATATGAAATACCTTTCATTGATCTTGTTATCGTAGATCTTTATCCGTTTGAGCAGACGGTTGCCAGTGGTGCTAGCGCTGAAGACATCATTGAGAAGATTGATATTGGTGGTATCTCACTGATACGTGCAGGGGCAAAGAACTTCAAGGATGTTGTTATCGTGCCAAGTAAGGCAGAATATCCAGTGTTGCTCCAGATCCTCAATACAAATGGTGCGCAGACAGATATCGAAGACCGAAAGATGTTTGCAGAGCGTGCTTTTGGTGTTAGCAGTCACTATGATAAAGCTATCCATAGCTGGTTTGCGACAGAATAAGCACAGATTAGAAAAGAATATACAATTATAAAATACAGATATATTAATGGGATTATTTTCATTTATCCAGGAAATTGCTATGGACCTGGGAACGGCAAACACGATTATTATCAGCGATGATAAGATTGTAGTTGACGAGCCGTCAGTAGTAGCACTGGACCGTCGCACAGATAAGATGATTGCTGTGGGTGGTGATGCAAAGATGATGTACGAGAAGGAACATCCCAATATTCGTACAATCCGCCCTTTGCGCGACGGAGTTATCGCTGACTTTACAGCTTGTGAGCAGATGATGCGTGGACTTATTAAGATGGTTCACAGTGGTAATCGTTTCTTCTCACCTTCATTACGTATGGTAATCGGTGTTCCATCAGGTTCTACTGAAGTGGAGCTTCGTGCCGTTCGTGACTCAGCTGAACACGCTGATGGTCGTGATGTATATCTTATCTTCGAGCCAATGGCTGCAGCTCTTGGTATGGGTCTTGATGTAGAGGCTCCAGAGGGTAACATGATTGTTGATATCGGTGGTGGTAGCACTGAGATTGCTGTAATTTCTTTGGGTGGTATCGTATGTAATAACTCTATCCGTGTAGCTGGTGATGATCTCACTGCAGATATTCAGGAATATATGAGTCGTCAGCACAATGTGAAGGTCAGTGAACGTATGGCAGAGCGTATTAAGCTCCATGTAGGTTCAGCGCTGACAGACCTTGGTGATGAAGCTCCAGAGGATTACATTGTACATGGTCCTAATCGTATTACAGCTCTTCCTATGGAAGTTCCTGTATGCTATCAGGAGATTGCTCATTGTCTTGATAAGACCGTTGCAAAGATTGAGAATGCTGTTCTTTCAGCATTGGAGAACACTCCACCTGAGCTTTATGCTGACATCGTAAAGAATGGTATCTATCTCAGTGGAGGTGGTGCTTTGCTTCGTGGTATCGACAAGCGTCTGACTGATAAGATTAATATTCCATTCCATATTGCTGAAGACCCATTGCATAGTGTGGCTAAGGGTGCAGGCATTGCATTGAAGAACGTAGATCGTTTCTCGTTCTTGATGAGATAACAACTAACGTTCATGCACAATCTGACTGAGTTCCTTGCTAAGTACAAGCATTGGTTCTTGTTCGTTGCCCTGGAAGTCTTGAGTATGGTTCTTCTGTTCCGATTCAATGACTATCAGGGCAGTGTGTGGTTCACGTCAGCAAACTATGTGGCTGGTTTAGCTTATGAAGGAAGTTCAAAGATTACGTCTTATCTAACAATGGGTGAGGTGAATGAGGCTTTGACCAAACGCAACCTTGAATTGGAACGTCAAGTGAAGGAGTTGTCTGCTCAACTTTATGATAAGACAAAGGATTCTACCTTTCTTCATAAAGGTCAGTATCGTTTCCTTTCAAAGTTCCGATTGATACAGGCAAAGGTTGTTGCCAATTCGCTGGATAAACCTAATAACTTTATCACCATCAACAAAGGGACATGGGATGGTGTACATAAGGATATGGGTGTTGCTTGTGGTAATGGTGTTGTGGGTATTGTCTATATGGCAGGTATTCATTATGCTGTTGTAATTCCTGTGCTGAACTCAAAGTCAAACATCAGTTGTTCTATTCAAGGACGTGACTACTTCGGTTATCTCCATTGGAATGGAGGCGCATCTGATGTTGCTTATTTAGATGATGTCCCTCGTCATGCTAAGTTTAAGTTAGGTGACCGTGTTGTAACGAGTGGATATTCTTCTGTTTTCCCAGCTGGCGTATTAGTTGGTAAGATAAAACATGTCTATAATTCAGAAGATGGACTCTCTTATCGACTACAAATCCAGCTATCAACAGACTTCGGAAACCTTCGTGATGTCTGTGTGATTGACGATGCTTCTATAAGAGATCAACGCCAAGTTATAAAGGCAGCACAAGACTCTATCAAGCCTATTGAGAGTCAGATGGAGAATAGGGTACAGTAAGTAGACTGCTTGCAGATATTATTTAGATTGATGGGAGGTAGGATAACCACACTTTGTAGAGTCATTCTAACATTGGTGTGAGCCACTTTCCCCCTTTGAATTACGAATAAAAAGAATGAATATAGATTTCCTAAAACGTTTGCTTTGGTTTGCTGTTTTGACAGTGGCACAGGTGTTTGTACTCAATCACATTCATCTGTTTGCTGTTGCCACACCATTGCTTTATATCTATTTTATCCTTTTGTTCCCTCGTAATTATCCTCAGTGGGCTATGTTGATATGGGCGTTTCTAATGGGTCTTACCATTGACACTTTCTCAAATACGCCCGGTGTAGCTTCTGCTTCATTGACTTTAATAGCTGCTTTACAGCCTTATGTACTACAGCTATTCATACCTCGTGACAGTAGTGACAACTTCCAAGCAGGTATGGACACGCTTAGTATACCGCAATATACGTGGTATGCGGCTATTCTAACCTTGATATACAGTGTCGTTTTCTTCTCATTAGAGATGTTTAGTTTCTTTAATGTGTTAGAATGGTTACTTTGTATTGGCGGTAGTTCATTGCTCACGCTTATTCTTATTCTTGTTGTTGAGAACGTAAGGAGGCGATAAGAAATGAAGAATTACGATTTAGAAAAACGTCGCCTCGTGCTTAGTGCTGTTGCAATAGGTATCGTGGTGATATATATTATACGTCTTTTTGCTCTTCAGATAGCCAGTGACGACTATCGGAAGAGTGCTGACTCTAATGCTTTCTTAAAGAAGATTGAGTTCCCTTCACGTGGTTCTATCACTGATAGGAATGGTAAGTTGCTGGTTTTTAATCAGCCAGCTTATGACATTATGGTGGTAACCAACGAGATGAAAGGTCATCTTGATACATTGGAGTTTTGTAAGGCACTAAACATAACAAAGGCTGATTTTATCAACCGAATGGCTAACATCAAGGATAGAAGTAAGAATCCGGGTTATTCTCGCTTTACGCAACAACTATTCTTGAGCCAATTGAGTGATAAAGACTTTAGTGCCTTCCAAGAGAAACTTTATCGTTTTCCAGGCTTTATATTCAGAAACGTAGTGTTCGTCAGTATCAACGAGCTATTGCTGCACATGTCCTTGGAGATGTAGCAGAGGTGAGTCAGGGTGATATTGAGGAAGATGAGTACTATCAGCCAGGAGATTATATCGGTAAGATGGGTGTCGAGCGTGAGTATGAGAAAGACTTACGTGGAGTAAAGGGAGTACAGATACTTCTGCGCGATGCCCATGGACAGATACAAGGTCGTTATCAAGATGGTAAGTATGACCAGCGTCCACATCCTGGACGTGATATCCAACTTGGTCTTGATGCAGAACTTCAGGCACTTGGTGAACGTCTAATGGAAGGTAAATTAGGTGCTATTGTGGCAATCGAACCAAAGACTGGACAAATCTTAGCAATGGTTTCTGCACCTACTTTCGACCCTCGTATGATGATTGGTAAACTGCGTGGTAAGTACCAGCGAGATATGACGCTTGACCCAGCCAAGCCTCTACTTAATCGTGCTATAATGGGACAATACCCTCCAGGTTCAACGTTTAAGACCGGACAGGCTGTTACTTATTTTACAGAAGGGATTGTGACAGACTCAACTCGTTATCCTTGTCATCATGGATTCAACTTTAAAGGACTTCATGTCGGTTGTCACGCACATGCATCTCCTATCTCATTAGTACCTTCAATCAGCACCTCTTGTAATAGTTATTACTGTTGGGGACTCTATCATATGCTCTCCAATCGTAGGAAATATAAGACATTGGAGGATGCTATGAACGTGTGGCGCGACTACATGGTGTCAATGGGTTTCGGTTATAAATTAGGTATTGATCTTCCTGGTGAGAAACGAGGTATGATTCCAAATGCGAAGTTCTATGATAATGCTTTTAAGAAATGGAATCCGCTTTCGGTTATCTCTATTTCTATCGGTCAGGGTGAGGTCAACCTTACACCACTGCAGATTGCTAACCTCGGTGCTACGATTGCGAATCGTGGTTATTATATTGCGCCACATGTTGTACGTAGTATTCAAGGAAAAAAACTCGATAAGAAGTATGTGGAGAAGCACCATACAAAGGGAAGTCTAAGAGCTTACCAAGAAGTAATAGCGGGTATGGTTTCATCAGTACGTAGTGGAACTTGTGCGCATGCGGTTCATCCTGGTTACTCATTGGCAGGTAAGACGGGTACAGCTCAGAACCGTGGTAAGGACCACTCTGTGTTTATGGGTTTTGCACCTGTTGATACTCCAAAGATAGCTATTGCTGTTTATGTTGAGAATGGTGGATTTGGTGCAGACTACGGTGTGCCAATTGGTTCGCTAATGATAGAGCAGTATATTAATGGAAAGCTTACCCCTGGTGATGAAGCTCGTGCTGCAGCAGTTCAGAAACGCCATATCGCTTACTCCTTTAAGCGTCCTTTGTCACGTGCTGACTCTCTTCGTCTCGACTCTATTAAGCGTGTAAATACTATTAGAGACTCGCTGAAGAAGGTAAAAGAGAAGCAGGATTTAGCTGATGCAGAAAAGCTGAAAGAAGCAAAGGCAAGGAAAGAAGCTGAGGAAAAGGAGAAGAAGAAGCAACCACAGAACGAACCTGCTATCCGTATAGAGCCTGAAACAACGGTTAAGACGGAGAAGAAAGAGAAGGATAAGGAAGGCGATAAGAAGGAAAAAGAAAAAGAAAAGAATAAAGACAGTCGAAAGGAAAATAAGGAAAAGTCTAAGGTGAAGGAAAAGCCTAAGGAGCAATCCAAAGACAAACCGAAGGAACAAGCCAAGGTGAAGTCTAAAGAAAAGGCGAAAGAAAAGCCTAAGGAGCAACCTAAGGCTAAATCAAAAGAACAAGCAAAAGATAAACCAAAGGAACAGCCTAAAGAGAAATCAAAGGGGCAATCCAACGATAAACAAAAAAGCAAGGAGAAATTAAATCGTGCCAAGTAATTATACAGCAGACAGACAACCAGGTGTACTTCGTTCATTAGATTGGTGGACGATAGGTATCTATATTGCGTTGCTCACCTTTGGATGGGTGAGTGTCTGCGGTGCGAGTTATACTTATGGCGATACAGAGATTTTCTCACTTTCAACCCGTTCGGGTATGCAGATTGTGTGGATTGGTACTTCTATCTGTTTAGGCTTTGTACTTCTAATGATGGACGACCGTTTCTATGACACCTTTGCTTATGTCATCTATGGTTTGTTAGTACTCCTTCTCTTTGCCACAATCTTTAATCCTCATAGTATTAAGGGTTCTCGCTCGTGGCTCGTTATGGGTCCACTCCGACTGCAGCCTGCCGAGTTCGCGAAATTTGCAACGGCATTAGCAATAGCCAAGTTTATGTCGGCTTATGGCTTTACTATCAAGAATTGGAAGCATTTTGCTGGTGCGTGTGGAATTATTTTCCTACCAATGCTATGTATTGTCGGACAACGTGAGACGGGTTCTGCCTTGGTTTATTTCTCTTTCTTCCTCATGCTTTATCGTGAAGGAATGTCTGGTGCGTTCCTTTTCACTGGTTTGGCAATGGTCATTTACTTTGTTGTCGGAATCAAGTATGAGGAAATCTTGTTATGGGATACACCAACATCCTTAGGAAAGTTTGTCGTACTCCTACTTGTTCAGATATTCTCTTCGGTCATGGTGTGGGTCTATGTGGGCGACAAAGGACGTACGCGCCTATTGTTAACTTATGTCTTTGGTGTCACTGGACTTGCCTTACTCTTCTCAGAGTTTGTTATTCCGTTTGATGTTGTTTGGATACAGTTGGTTTTATCAGCATGTGTCATTGGTTATTTAGTTTATAATGCAATGAACACTCGCTTTGCAAACTACTTCTATATAGCTTTGTTTGCTTTAGGGTCAATTGCCTTTTTCTATTCAGCAGACTATGTGTTGAACGATGTCATGCAGCCACACCAGCGTGTGCGTATCAACGTACTTTTAGGCTTAGATGAGGACTTAGCTGGAGCAGGATATAATGTACATCAGAGTGAGATAGCCATTGGTTCTGGTGGCTTACAGGGTAAAGGTTTCTTGAATGGTACGCAAACTAAGTTGAAGTTTGTACCAGAACAGGATACAGACTTTATCTTCTGTACAGTAGGCGAGGAGGAGGGCTTCCTCGGTTCAGCCTCAGTTCTTGTGCTGTTCCTCTTCCTAATACTCCGATTAATGTACCTTGCCGATCGACAACCCTTTAAGTTTGGGCGAGTCTATGGCTATTGTGTCGCAGGAATATTCCTATTCCACCTTTTTATTAACGTAGGAATGGTATTAGGTTTGACACCGGTTATTGGTATTCCGTTACCTTTCTTCAGTTACGGAGGTTCTTCTCTTTGGGGCTTTACGTTGCTCCTGTTTATTTTCCTCCGCATAGATGCAGGACGTAATCTTATCCGTCAGTAGGCGATAGGACTAAGTTTGGATTTTGATTGCATAGTATTTTACAAGGTGTTTTGTGCTTCGCACCATCGGTGTTAAGCCTCCGCACCACACGTGCTAAGCATCAACACCATTTGTGTTAGGCATTATCACCATTTTAGTATATGGCTTGTTGGGGACGTAATTGTCATGAAATGAAAGAGAGTATGACACTAATACTCGCTAAACATGATATTTATAGCTTGGCTTGGTACTACTATGCTTCCTCCAACATAGATAAAGGCTGCTTCATGACTCCAATGTGTGGAGGATGAAGCAGCCTTTATTTTGTATAATGAAAGTTCCTTTTTTATCTTTTTGTTCTGCTATACAATAGATTTTCAGCTTATTAAATGTTATCTGCTGCACGACGGATTCTGTCAGCAAGGTCACTCAGTGCTCCCTTTAGTTGTAGTTTCTCTTCTTCATTAAACTCTGTTGGCACCTTATTATCATCTATTCCATCTAACTTATGATATAGCCATGAGTTCGGTTTTTGAAAGTAAGTTCTGGAGAGATCAGCCCATGAGATAGCCAGTAATATATCTTTCAACTGTACTTTCATTGTACTCGTCTTTTCTTTTGGTAATGTCATTGTTGCCATAATTTCATAATTAAATTATATCCTTATGAATGTTGTCGTGTACTAATCTTCAGATATTATGGACTGGGAAGTCTCACTTCTTGATGATCCTGATACCCACATCGCTGATACCAGGAAGTGACTCACGGCTCATGATATGACGTATCGTGACGTGCATAGAGTCATTGCGGTTGAGACGGAATGCGGTAATGGCCTGACGTATTTCAGTATTTGAGATAGCTTTCTGTCCTACTAATATTCCCTTATCATTGATAATCTCACAATTAATAGTATCATTATATGTCTTTTCTCGCTTCTTACGTTGTCTGTAGTAGATTACCTTCCGTTCAATAATCATACTTATGTTGCGGTAAGGATAAGTCTGTGCAGCACGTAGGCAGAGGTCTAATTGGTAGTGACCTTCCCATTGGCGAGGGATATCAAAAGAAAGTGTGTCATTGCGTGACCACCCCTGTAGTGACACACTTTTATATCGGTCATAGGTGCGTGGGTCACTGCATGAAGCAGCACCCATGGTAATTACCATGAGTGCTATGATATATAATAAGGTGGAAACCTTATGTCTCATTCTTGTTTTCTTTCCGTTTGCTGAGGCTGTCTGCCTTCATTTCTATTGTTCTGTGGAGTTCCTTCGTTCTGTTGTTGTGCAGGACGAGGACCGTTATAAGGACGACGATTACCATTCTGAGGGCGGCGGTTATCGTTCTGTGGACGTCTGTTGTCATTTGGCTGACGGTAGTTGTCCTGTCCATCACGCTGATTACGACGGTTGTCACGTTGTGGTCTACCACCTTGCTGTCCGATGTTGTTGCGTGGTTGGTTGTTCTTTTTGCGTTTCTTTGCCTTATCAAATCGACTGAGGTCAGCACCAGCGAGGAGGTCAACAGGCTTCTTAGCTGGTTTTGCCTTACCATCTTCGAGGAGCGAAAGAGGCTTCTCACCACGTCGGTTGAGTTCGATAATCTCCTTTGCACGCTCCGCACTGATGGTCTCGAGGTTTGCTGCAAGGTTCTTATCGGTAGAGTAGGTGCATTGACCGTTGAGGATATCCGTCTTGAAGAGATAGTATTCGCCATCCATAGTTTCCAAGATAACCTCCTTGCTTGGTAGTTTTCTGCCAGCCTCCATATAGTCATCAACCTCATAGTTCAGACAACATTTTAGCTTAGCACACATACCCGCCAGTTTGGTTGGGTTGAGTGAGATATCCTGAATACGGGCAGCTGTTGTCGAAACACTGGAGAAATTCTTCATCCAAGTAGCACAGCAGAGCTCACGACCGCATGGACCTGTACCGCCAATGCGTCCTGCTTCCTGTCGTGCACCAATCTGTTTCATTTCAATTCGTACGTGGAAGGCAGCAGCAAGGTCCTTGATAAGCTGACGGAAGTCGACACGTTCGTCGGCAATGTAGTAGAAGATAGCTTTGTTTCCATCGCCCTGATACTCTACGTCACCAATCTTCATCTTTAGTCCTAAGCCCTTCGCAATCTGTCGGCTCTCAATCATTGTAGCGTGTTCACGTGCTTTTGCCTCGTGATACTTTTGCATATCGACTTCTTTTGCAAGTCGATAAACACGCTTGATATCGTCTGGTGACTTCACACTTGACGACTTCTTTATCTGCAGTTTGACGAGTCGTCCTGTGAGTGTAACGACTCCGATATCATGTCCTGGGTTAGCTTCTACAGCCACGATGTCACCCTTCTTCAAGTCAAGATTGTTGACATTGTGATAGTAACCCTTACGAGTATTCTTGAATTGAACCTCAACAAGGTCTGTTGTCTGGTTGTTTCCAGGTACGTCAGCCAGCCAGTCAAACGTGTTCAACTGGTGGTTTTGTCTGCCACAACCTTTGTGGCATAAGCCTCGGTCGCAACCATGCCAGACCTTGAATTTCATATCTTTGTAATCCATTGATTGTTTCTTTTTGTTTATATATATGTTGGAAGCCTCCAAGTTCCTCTTTGATTGTAGAGTTAGGTAGGCTGTGATAAGCAATGATTAATTATATAATACAGGTTTCAAGCATATAACTTGTCAACTTGTTTACTCGTCTACTTGTTCACCTGTCCACTCGTCTACTTCTTCAACAACAGCACAATGAGTTTCAATGCCATGTCATAGAAGACAATCTTAGCGTTCGCATTCTGTCCGATATCACGATTAGCACGTTGGAAGAGTTCGTTGATTTCAATGACGTTTGCCTCGTTGATGAATCGTGCAAAGTTCTTTGCGAAGTTCTCTTCCTCCAAAGTCATGTAGTTGAGTTCGGGAGTTCGGAAGTTAAACATGAAGTTCTCGCGCACTTGCTGTTGGAAGTAAGTAAGCATACGACGCTCTTTCTCACGTCCATATCCTGCTACAACCTCGCTCCAACGCTTGAGGTCTTTCACGTTACGGAGGTAACATAGGCGCATAAGCATTTGAAACATGTTGTGGAATTCACGGTTTTCATTACCCGAATCCATTGCTTCCAATGCTTTCAACCAACTGCCATTTGCGATACGAGCAATGCGGTGTGCCGCATCAGTATCAATCCCCCTTTTGTTGATGAGTGCCTGTTCAATCGCCTCATCGTTGATACGTTTCACATCAATACGCTGTGTACGGCTGATGATGGTTTCGAGAAGTTTCTCTGGTTCTTCGCATACCATGAGGAAGATTGTACCCTGTGGTGGCTCCTCTAATAGCTTCAACAGCTTATTGGCAGAGGTGAGATTCATTCGTTCTGGCAGCCAGATGATAGACACCTTATAGCCCCCCTGACTTGATTTCAACGCCAAAACGCGTGACAGTTCGTCGCTCTCAGCTCCCGTGATGATAGCCTGTTGCGTGGTAGCCCCCATCTGATTCATCCATTGATTCATGGTGAAGTAAGTCCCTTGCATGATGAGTCCGTGCCATTCTTTCGCAAAGTCAGCACTTACGGGTTGGTGTTCACCACTCATGCTTGGTAGTTTGATGGTAGGATAAGAGAAGTGAAGGTCAGGGTGTTCCCAGTTTCGAAGCATGGCACGAGCATTTGATACGGTTGATGACGTAGCCTCCTCGCCTTCGTCACCAGCAAGCAAATAGCTGGCAAAAGCCATTGCAAGTGCCATCTTACCCGCTCCTTGAGGTCCGCAGAAAAGTAAGGCATGGGGCAGACGGTCTTCTTTAACCATCTGAATAAGCCGTTCCTTAACTGCTTCTTGTCCTATAACTTCTGAAAAGTTCATCTTCTCTTGTATTCTTTTTTATTTGCTGTTCTGTTGCAGAAGACCAGTCTCTACCAATCGTTTCATCACCTCGTGCACACTGCTCACTGCCGATACGGTATAGAAATGTACGTTGTTGAAACCATGTGCATAAAGGTCTTTCACCTGTCTAACAGCCCATTCAATACCCAACAGGCGTGCCTCCTCGTCCGACTTACAAAGTAAGGCTAATCCAGCAAGTTCTTCTGGGATGTCACAATGGAATGTTTTTGGAACGACATTCAGCTGAGAAAGCTTTGCGAAAGGCTTAATTCCTGGTATGATAGGAATGGTAACGCCAATCTTACGAGCCTGATCAACGAAGTTATAGAACTTCTCATTGTCGTAGAAAAGCTGTGTAACGGCAAATGTTGCACCAAGATCCTGCTTCATCTTGAGGTAACGTAGGTCCTGTTCAAGGTTAGGTGCTTCCTCATGTTTCTCTGGATAACATGCCACACCATACACGAAAGGTCTACCTGGATGCTTCATGGTAGAACCATCAATGAATACACCTTCGTTGAAACTATTCACTTGTTCAATCAGTTCTGTCGTATGACTATGACCGCCTTCTGTCGGTGTAAAGAATCGGTCCTCGCGAGCTTTATCACCACGCAGAAGCATCAAGTTTTCTATACCAAGAAACTGTAAATCGAGCAATTCGTACTCAATATCTTCTTTCGTTGCACCCGAGCATATCACATGAGGGATGACAGGAATGCCATACCTTTGCTGGATAGCAGCTGCAATGGCTACCGTTCCAGGTCGACGACGTATGCGCTGGCGTTCCAATAGTCCGTCTTCGCGCTCGTGATATACGAACTCACTATGGTGAGTGGTTATGTTTATGAAGCTCGGATTAAACTCCTTGAGCTGATCAATATTGCGGAAAAGAGACGCTGTTCCGTTACCCTTCAAAGGGGGAAGAACCTCAAACGAGAAATGTTTCTCGTCGGTCTCATCATTCAGTAATTGCTTTATATCTGTTATGTTGTTGCTCATTTGGCTACAAAGTTAGTAAATAAATGTGAGAAAAAGGATAGGTTTGGATAAGTAAAACGGTTAAAGAGTAAAAAGTAAAAGCGTATTTATTCGGTTCTTTTGTTAAATGTGTAGATTGTTAATAGAATGAGATTAATCCACATACATGGTATGATTACCTCCATTTAAATGATATTACAAAGAAGAATAAACAACATGATAAACGTAATTAGGTGTGATGTCAATCTGTCTTCTACAAACAACTTACTCCCTTATTAATTGAAGTTTGTAAATTATTTTCGTGTGATTCAAAACCAATACATGCTCTTTTGGCTTCTTAAAGACGCCCTTTAAGCTTGCAAAAGACGCCCTTTAAGGCCCTTACTAACGCCCTTTTGAAGTCTAATTAAGCACCTTTTGTTTTGTTACTTTATAACTAATTGATATACTGTCGGTTATAAAGACGCTTTTTATATGTATTTTTGCCGTTGTTTATAGATGTTTTACTTGAAATTATGTAATGATTTTTCATGCTCTTGTCTGCGGGATTTTTGAAGTCTTAAAAGGAAAAGATTTTCCATGAAAGAGGATGATAAAAGGACAGAAAGTTGACAGTCTTAGCCATGTTTTTGTTTAATGAGTAACGATGGTTCTTTCGTTAAAGCAATAGGAAAAGCGTCTACACATTCAACGAAAGAACCATTTATTCTTCTAAAAGTAGTAATGTGGGTAAGGGAAAAACTTGCTTTAGGTGTATTAATAAGTAGAAGCATCTTCTCTAAAAGGGAAACATTGCTCGTAAAGTTGGTAATATTTCGATTTACTACTAATATATGAAAAGAGTTTTTATGGCAATTATTGCCTTGGCAATGGCTGTGAATATGATGGCCGGTGACTTTGTGAAAGTAAAGAACGGACGCTTTGTTCGTGGTGGAAAACCCTACTATTATGTGGGAACAAACTTCTGGTATGGACCTATACTTGGCTCTGAAGGACCAGGAGGAGACCGTGCGCGTCTTCGTCGTGAACTCGATGAGATGCAGCGTTTGGGTATTGATAACCTCCGTATTTTGGTTGGTGCAGATGGTTTGCCCGGTGTTGAGGATAAGATAGAGCCTGTCCTACAATCTCGTCTGGGTGTATATAACGATTCTATTCTTGCAGGATTAGACTATCTTTTAACTGAGATGAGCAAGCGAAAGATGGTTGCTGTACTTTATTTGACTAACTCTTGGGAATGGAGTGGGGGCTATGGTGCTTATTTGGAGTGGGCTGGTGAGGGGCCTGCTTTGATACCACGTAGAGACGGCTATGGTGCTTATACAAAGTTTGCCAGTAAGTTTGCGGCTAATCAGAAGGCACATTTAATGTTCTATGATCATATTCGTTTCATCCTTAGTCGTACCAACCGATACTCTGGTATCAAGTATGTTGATGACCCTACAATCATGTCTTGGCAGATTTGTAATGAGCCTCGTGCCTTCTCAAAAGAAGCTTTACCTGAGTTTGAGAAGTGGCTTTCAGAGGCAACAGCACTTGTTCGTAGCCTTGACCAGAACCATCTTATCAGCCTTGGAAGCGAAGGTGCTTTTGGTTGTGAGCGTGATTATGGAACCTTTGAGCGTATCTGTGCAGATAAGAACGTAGACTATTGCAATATTCACATTTGGCCATACAACTGGCAATGGGCAAGAAAGACACATCTAAAAGAGGACCTTAAGGCAAGTTTTAAGCAGACACAAGAATATATCGACAACCATCTTGCCATTTGCAAGCGTCTTAATAAGCCACTTGTTCTTGAAGAGTTTGGTTATCCTCGTGATGGTTTCTCATTCTCATTGAAGAGTACAACAAAGGCGCGCGACGCTTATTACAAGTATGTTATGGAAGCTGTTGCAGAGAACGCAACGAACGGTGGACTCCTTGTTGGTTGTAACTTCTGGGGTTGGGGTGGTTATGGAAAACCTCGTCATGAGCGTTGGCAGGCAGGAGACGACTTCACCTGCGATCCAGCACATGAGCCACAAGGATTCTACAGTGTGTTTGCATCAGACAAATCAACACAAAAGATAATCCAGAAACAGACAAAGCGAATGTCTGAAATTAAGTAAAATGATATGTAAAAGCTGTTGTTTGAACTTTGTAAAGTATAGGTTTTATCAGTCTAAACCTATCTTCTACATAAGCCAAACAACAGCTTTATAGTTGATATAAACCGCGATGCAGAAACTGATGGATAATTTCTTGTTATCTATTAGTAGGAATAGAACAGGAGTAAAGGTGAAAGTCAGTTGTGTAATCATCCGATATGACAATCTTCTCTCTGTCTTTTAGAGGAGAATGAAACAACGCCTTTCTATCAGTTTTCTTGGTAATCTACTGATTAAAGTGTAACTTTGCAGTACAAATGAGACCATAGATTGGTTTCGTTATTATAAGGTTTAATACATCAAAATAGCAATAAAAAATGGAAATGTTTAAGTTTAATCCTCTTTTGAAGTCTATCCTTTGGGGTGGAGAAAAGATAGTACCTTTCAAGCATTTGACTTCTGATCAGAAGCAAGTGGGCGAAAGTTGGGAGATTTCAGGTGTTAAAGACAATGAGAGTGTTGTCTCTAATGGCGAATATAAAGGCTGGACACTGAACAAACTTGTTGAGACATTGAAGGATAAACTGGTGGGTAAGGAGAACTATGAACGCTTTGGCAATGAGTTCCCTCTGCTTGTTAAGTTCATTGATGCACGCGAGCAGCTTTCTATTCAGGTTCATCCAACAGACGAACAGGCACAGGCACAGGGCTTGGGTCGTGGTAAGACTGAGATGTGGTATGTGATGGAAAGTGATGCTGATGCCTCTCTCCGCAGCGGTTTGAAGCAGCAGATTACACCAGAACAATACAAGGAAATGGTTGAAAATGATACCATTACTGAGGCTTTGTCGGAATATTCTGTGAAGGAAGGCGACGTATTCTTTTTGCCAGCAGGTCGTATTCACTCTATTGGTGCAGGCTGTTTCTTGGCAGAGATACAAGAGACAAGCGACGTAACCTACCGTATTTATGACTTCAAGCGTCAGGATGCAGCGGGCAATTATCGTCAGTTGCATACCAAGGAAGCTGCTGAGTGCATTGATTATACTGTCTATCCAAACTATCGCACACAATATGAGGCACGTCAGAATGAGCCTGTAGAACTCGTTAGCTGTCCTTACTTCACCACATCTGTTTATGATCTTACAGAGCCAATGACGCTCGATTATAGTGATCTGGATTCTTTTGTCATCTTTGTTGGACTTAAGGGTGAGGGTGAGATTACTGATGCTGAGGGCAATACTATCTCATTCCGTGCAGGTGAGAGTGTACTCCTTCCAGCTACAGCAACAACAGTTAAGGTTTCCGGAACAGTTAAGTTCTTAGAGTCTTACGTATAAATAAGTACATTAAACGCCACTTTAGCTGAGTTTTCATGGTGTTGATAAACTGCTAATAGTGGTGAAGATTGCATAAAAATAGCTCTCCTTTTCGTGTGAAGAGGAGAGCTATTTTTATTTTATAAACATGTTTCTTGTTTTGTATTAACGTCTTCCTATCTTTATGATAGTGACTTTAATGTCCCTCTTTTCCTATCTTCAGTTGATGTTTTAAGGTAGCGCACATATGGTGCTAAGGCTTAACACATATGGTGTTCATGGTAAGCACCATTGGTGCGGGTGGTAGATAGCATTAAAAAGAAACCCCCTTTCCATGTGAAAAGGAGGCTCGTTATAGTTCTATAGATACTATCTTTGTTTATTCTTTTTCCTCTTTCTTATCCTCCGCAACAGCAGGTACATTTTCTGTTTCTACCACATCACCCTCTTTCGTTACATATCTTTGCCAGTAAGCAATGATAAGGGTTGTAAGTGGTAAGGCAATGATAAGTCCGATAAAGCCCAAGAGAGCACCCCAAACAGAGAGAGAGAGGAGTAGGATAGCAGGGTTGAGACCCATTGCTTTACCCATAATCTTCGGAGTTATCACCATATCCATAAGTAACTGTACAACGGCAAAGACAGCTAATGCAGAACCAAATAATCCAGAAATTCTGTCCTGTATCAGCAGCCTTGAGTAATGCTAAGAAGGCTGTTGGAACGAGGGCGAAGGTGTGAAGATAAGGAACAAGGTTAAGAATACCAATGAGTACAGCTAAACCGATAGCTATAGGGAAGTCTATAATGGTGAAACCAATACAAAAGAGTATAGCCATACAGAGTGATACTAAGCCTTGTCCACGAACGTAATTATTCAGTTCTCGTTCTACATCCTTTGCTAATCCAGCCCAGAAAGGACGTGCCTTTTTAGGAAATATCTTAATCCAATTGTCTGTCAGAATCTCATAGTCCAATAGGATAAAGAACATATATAGCAGCGTGATACATGAAGCAATGATAGAGATAATAATGCTTGCCGTCTGTCCTATCACGGAGAAAAGCTTCGGCATTGCAGTCTTAATAGTATTTCTGAAGTCTGGACTCTTTAGGTATCTTTCTATTTCATATTGATTCTCTTTAATCCATTTCTGTACTATCGTTGACACATTACTGGTATGTGTCGTTTCATTTAGATAGCGGTTAGCAATGTGCATAAACTTATCTGCTTGGTCTATCATTGGTGGAACGATGAAATAGAATATGGCTGCAAAGATTGCTACGACAAATAATAAGGTTACAAGAATACTTAAAGCTCGGCCCGGTACGTGGAGTTTATATTGTACAAACTTCACGATTGGATAGAGGAGGTAGGCAAGTAGCCATGCTATAAAGAATGGTAAAAGAACCTCAGATAGTGCATTGATGATAAATCCAACTGCCAAAACGGCAAGTGCTATCAATGCCCAGCGTATGAACTTATCAAAAGTAATTGTTTGTCTCATAAGTCTTTTTTAACGTTTTTGTTTGCTTCTTTCTGTGTTGCCTTCTTGTAGCAGTCACGGCATAGAGGCTCATATTCCTGCTGCTCTCCGAGCATGACACGACGGTCGTCAGCAATGAGACGGTGACTAACGTATGCCAAGCACCGCACTTCACACAGATTGCGTGTACCTTTGTTACCTCGTCTGCAATGGCACAAAGAGCTGGAATAGGCCCGAAAGGTACGCCTTTGAAGTCCATGTCGAGTCCTGCAACGATGACACGTACACCGTTGTTTGCCAACTTATTGCAGATATCAGTGAGTCCCTCGTCTAAGAATTGTGCCTCGTCAATGCCCACGACATCAATGTCTGAGGCAAGAAGAAGAATGTTACCAGATGAGTCAATCGGTGTGGAATGAATCACGTTCTTGTCATGACTGACAACATCCTCATCCGAATAGCGTGTGTCAAGAGAAGGTTTGAAAATCTCAACCTTCTGTTTTGCAAACTTTGCACGTTTCATACGACGGATGAGTTCTTCGGTTTTACCAGAGAACATACTTCCACAAATCACTTCAATGCGTCCTTGACGACGTCTTTCACCGTTATGGTTGTCTATCTTTGTCATAATCATTGCAAAGATATATAATTTAAAAAGAATAGATAAACGTTAAGCGTTAAAAGTTATTGAGGAAGTGTGTTCTTTGTCTTCTTAGCGGAAAATAAAAGAGAACTGAAAGTTAATTTGTAGAATGAAGTTGTATTTTTTCGTAGATAGTAGTATTTATTCTTTAAAATTATAACATCATTGTTACTTTGTCTTTTTCCTTGCAAACGGACATGATTGTTATGTAAAAAAAGCTAATTTATTTTGTCCTTCTGTTCATTTACTTTACATTTGCAACCAACAATGGGAACATTATATCTCGTACCGACACCAGTTGGAAACATGGAGGATATGACCCTCCGTGCTATCAGAATCCTAAAGGAGGCTGATTTAGTTTTGTGTGAGGATACTCGTACATCGGGTATCTTGTTGAAACATTTTGAGATTAAGAATCGTCTTATGTCTCATCATAAATTCAATGAACATGCAAGTTCTGCTGGTATAGTCAATAGATTAAAAGCTGGTGAGACGGTTGCACTGATCTCAGATGCGGGAACTCCGGGTATTAGTGACCCTGGATTCTTCCTCGCTCGTGAGGCTGCAGCCAATGGAATAACTGTTCAGACGCTTCCGGGAGCTACCGCTTTTGTACCAGCATTGGTGTCAAGTGGCTTGCCTTGTGACCGCTTTTGCTTTGAAGGATTCCTCCCTCAGAAGAAGGGACGTAAGACTCATTTAGAGAGTTTGGCTGATGAAACGCGTACAATGATATTCTATGAGTCACCTTATAGAGTTGTGAAAACCTTAGAACAGTTCGCAGAGGTGTTCGGAGCTGAGCGACAAGTAAGTTGTTGTCGTGAGATTTCAAAGCTACATGAAGAGAGCGTTCGAGGTACATTGGATGAAGTAATAGCCCACTTCAAAGAGACAGAACCACGTGGTGAGTTTGTTATTGTAGTGGCAGGAAAAGAAAAAGTAAAGTCTTCTGATAGGAAGAAACAAACGGATAAAAATTATAATGTATGAATAAACTATTAGTTTTCGCAGTATGTGGAGTACTTGCACTGGCATCCTGCAACCGAGACAAGAAGTCGGCTTTGAACCCATCCGAAATACAGAGTGATTCATTGCGCAATATTATCGACGCACGTGATCATGAGATTAACGATATGATGGGAACGCTGAATGATATCCAGCAGGGTTTTGCTGCTATCAACGAGGCTGAGAATCGTGTGACAATAGCTAAGAATGGTGAGCGTGCTGACAAGGCAGAGCAGATGAAGGAGAATATCCAGTTTATCGCTCAGCGTATGCAGGAAAACCGTGAACTCATTAAGAAGTTGCAGCAGCAGTTACGCGAGACAGGCTTTAAGGGTGATGCAATGAAGGAAACTCTCAGCCGTCTGACAAGTCAGTTGAGCGCAAAGGAGACTGAGTTGAAGCAGTTGCGTGCTGAGTTGGAGTCAAAGAATATCCATATTAAGGAGCTTGATGAGACTATCACTGGTTTGAATACAGATGTTACTAATCTCAAGACTGATAAGGAGAACCTTACAGCAGAGAAGGAAAACCTCACCAAGGAGAAGGAGAATCTCCAGACAGAGAGCAACCAGAAGACTGAGACTATCAACACACAGGACAAGCAGTTGAACACTGGTTGGTATGTATTTGGTACTAAGAGCGAGTTGAAGGCACAGCGCATCCTCGATGGAGGTAAGGTTCTTCAGGGTTCTTTCAACAAGGGTTACTTCACAAAGATTGATATCCGTGTTAACAAGGAAATCAAGCTTTACAGTAAGAGTGCTCATCTGTTGACTGCTCACCCAAGCAGCAGCTACACGCTGACAACTGATACAAACGGACAGTATGTTCTTCGTATTACGGACCCACAGACATTCTGGAGCACAAGCAAATACTTGGTTATTCAGGTTAGATAATCATAAAATACAAAATAAGAAAGAGGAGATGTGTTATAACAGCACATCTCCTTTTTTTATTTCTCCAAACTTACTCCAGTCTCACAATTGGATATATTCAGAAGAGGGTGACTCTTTCTTCAAAAAAGGTTGACGGTTTCTTTAAAAAAGGTAGACCTTTTTGCCCAAAAAGGTCTACCTTTTTTGTAATCGTGTTATCTGTTATGTCAGCTTCAACAAAACCCAAAGAAGCCTCTATTGATGTGGTGTTTCGTCTTTTAGATTTACTAACTTCGTAGTAAACAACAAACTGAGTGTGACGAAGCCTGCGCCTATTGCCAGTCCAATATACTGAACGTTGTGAAGCAAGGTAAGGATGAATTCAGATTCAGTTCCATTGATATATCTATCAAAGATAGTAGGTAGCGTGAAACTTGCAAGCGTCACTATACAACCCAAAACAACCCCGACAACAAGCATTTTAAGCGACATCAGTTTGTTCTTTCGGCTCTCTGCACGTTGATATGCCTTGACTTCTTCGATGAGTTCCATCTGTCGTTGTAGTCTTTGCATAAAGGCATTGTCATCCGATAGTTGTGGATGATAGTCCGCCAAAAAGTCTTTTAAGAATTTATCTTCGTTCATCTTTCCAATAAGTGTTTAAGTTCTTGCCGTCCACGTGAGAGTTGTTTCTTAATTGCATCCTCACTGTTTTCGGTTATCTCTGCAATTTCTTTTATCTGATAACCCTGCATATAATAAAGCAGAATACTTGTGCGCATTGTCTCCGAGAGCGTTGCCAACGCAGTGTGTAGTTCCTGATAGCGGAAGGTTTCATCACTCTTACTGTTCCCTTGGAGCGTGATAGCCTTCTCAAGGGGTAGTTCCTGCTGGTGTTTCTGTTTGCGGCGCGAGTCGATGAAGACACGATAAGCTATTTTCATCAGCCAAGCCGAGAATTGTCCCCATTCGTCATATTGGCTGCTTCGGAGGTAGGCTTTGATAAGAGCCTCTTGAGCAATATCGTCAGCTTCAGCACTGTTGCCACAGCATAGGGCCGTCAGGAACCGGCGTAATGCTGCCTGTTCCCGACCGACCTGTTCGACGAATTGTTCTCTTGTCATAATAACCTAATCGTTGTCTTTCAAATTATTCAAAGTCTTTTTGGCATTGTTGTAGGCGATTAACAACCCGCATCCTACTGCCAATGGGACAACACCAAATACGGCGCCTATAGGGATATATCCTTTGTCAAAACTTTGCAAAATGCTCAAAACTATAATAACCAATATGGTTGCCGCCCCTCCGATAAGACAGATTGTCCCCCAAAGTAGTTCCTGGTGCATTTTTGTCATCAGTTGCTCTTTGTATGATTTCTTTGAAGGGTTCAGCTTGTCGAGAAACTCCTGCACGTCAATGTCAGGATTCTTTTCAATAATAGCCGTAACAATCTCGCTTCTTTTGTCTGTTTCGTGTTGTTTGTTACGGTAAGAGAGCCAAGCCATTATGATAGGAAGAACTACTACAATTGCTATTGGAACGAGACTTTTAATGATTGATTCTAATATTACATAATTCATAATCATTTGTTTTTAATATGTTATACATTTGGTTTTCTTTCTGAACCGATTCACTTGTATAACGTTGTTGATTTGTAAAAGGTGACATCAAAGGCATAAATTTATTTGTTTTATGGTATTAATTGTATTCTTGATAATGGCTCTTTTTTATGCTAACAACAGCTTTTGAGCGAATTATTTACATGAAAATAAATATTTCTTGTCGTGAAAATAATTCTTTTTTATCATGAAAATAAATATTTCTTTTCATGAAAATAATTCGTTGGAATGTAGCTATAAGAGGTTAAAAGGGTATTTATCAGCAGTTTATCTCTTACCTCTAATATCCGTAGAGAGCATGGATAAAATCCGTCCTCCTTTCTTTCTCTCTCTTTATTAGTATCAGGAACGGAGGTAATGTCTTAACTCCTTTTACTACCTTCGCACTCTTTAACTCCTCAATCCCTATCTTCTCTCTTGGAAGAATCGCTGCATCAAGGCACGACATTCTTCTTCCATAACACCGTATGTAACGTTAGCTTTAGGGTGGAAAGCCTTGGGCGCATATTCATGATAGCCCCGTTTTTCATCAGGACAACCGTAGACAATGCGCCGAAGTTGTGCCCAGCCGATGGCACCAGCACACATGATGCAAGGTTCAACCGTCACATATAGCGTGCAATCTTGCAGGTATTTACCTCCCAACTCATTGGCTGCCATGGTTATTGCTTGCATTTCTGCATGTGCAGTAACATCATTGAGTGTCTCTGTCAGGTTATGGGCACGAGCGATGATACGGTCGCGGCATACCACAACAGCACCAACAGGGATTTCACCTTCTTTATAAGCCGCTTCGGCTTCAGCCAATGCACGCTGCATATAGTATATGTCTTTCTTGCTTTGTTCTTCTGTACTCATACTGCAAAAATACGGGTTTTATTTTGATTTTACGAAAGATTATTCTAACTTTGTGCGTGAATATTAATGTACACAATTCTTGACGGGAGTGATAAAGTTTAAAGAATTTAGAAGAAGTAGGCTATACCTTTGTTTCATCCGTAAATCGATTTGATACGTATAAAGAATTATCTTATCTCCTTCTAATATTCTGAACCTCTACAACTTCTGCAAGTTGAGGAAGAAAGACGCATGGCATACCATAACGAATTAGGTAAGTGGGGAGAGGATGTAGCGGTAAGCTATCTCCAACAGTTGGGTTATGTCATTCTTCATCGTGATTGGGATTATCATCATCGAGACTTAGATATTGTCGCAATAGACAGCGGAGTGTTGGTCATTGTTGAGGTAAAGACCCGAAAGAATGAGCAGTTTTCTGATGCCGATGAGGCTGTCACCGTGCAGAAAGTGCGTTCGCTCTCGATTGCTGCCAATGCATATGTCAAGCGATATAACATCAATTTGGATATCCGCTTTGATATAATCACTGTCGTAGGGCAGCCAACAGGAACCAATGAAGTGCGCCATGTGAAGGATGCCTTTCTTCCATTCATATAAAGAATAGATTGTAAATGAAGATAATAGATGCCGTATTAGGCTTTTTCAAGCCAACAGTTGTAGAGAAAGAAAGAGAGGTGAAAGTCGTAAGATTGGATGCTGTCGATAGTACAAACGCCTACCTTCGCACTTACACACCTGCTGAAGATGAGCCAATGACAGTCGTTGTTGCCGATTATCAGACTGCAGGAAAAGGGCAGGGGACGAACACTTGGGAGAGTGAAGCGGGTAAGAACCTGTTGTTCTCGGTGCTTGTACACCCGACGATGCTGCCTGTTCGTAGTCAGTTTCTCCTCTCTGAAGCTGGTGCTTTGGCTCTGAAAGAAGCTTTAGCAGACTATGTGAAAGAGGATATCCGCCTGAAATGGCCCAATGACATCTATTGGAAAGATAAGAAACTGAGCGGAACACTGATTGAAACAAAGCTTGCTGCGGGACGTATAAAAGACTGTGTCTTCGGTGTGGGACTGAATGTAAATCAGGAAACGTTCCATAGTGATGCTCCTAATCCCGTTTCTCTCTGCCAGATTTTAGGGTATGAGGTTAACAAAGAAGAACTGCTGAAAAAGATTATCAAGAAGTTCTCAGAACTCTATCGGCTGTTAGAGATGGGCGGATATAATGATATCAGTGCAATGTATCACGAAGCCTTGTATCGGCGTGGAGGCTTTCATAAGTTCCGCGATGCTGATGGTGAGTTTGAAGGCGCTATCGTTGAAGTAGAAGACGATGGGCACCTCATCCTCCGTGACAGCAAGGGTATGATTCGTGAATATCAATTTAAAGAAGTAGAATTTATTATATAATAAGGTGTTTGGGAAAGTAAAGAAGTTCCTTCAACTCCTTCAACTCCAAAAATAATGGCAAGATTTAAAAGAATTCTCTTGAAACTTTCGGGTGAGAGTTTGATGGGAAACAGGGCTTCGGTATCGACCCTGAGCGTCTTAGCGATTATGCTAAGCAGATTAAGGAAGTACATGAAATGGGTGTACAGATTGGTATCGTAATCGGTGGTGGTAACATCTTCCGTGGTTTGAGTGGTAGCCAGAAAGGCTTCGATCGTGTGAAAGGCGACCAGATGGGTATGTGTGCTACCGTTATCAACTCTCTTGCTCTTAGCTCAGCACTTGAGGCAATCGGTGTGAAAGCTAAGGTTTTGACCGCTATCCGTATGGAACCAATCGGCGAGTTCTATAGCAAGTGGAAGGCTATCGAGGCTATGGAGGCAGGTTATGTTTGTATCTTCTCAGCTGGTACTGGTAGTCCTTACTTTACTACTGATACTGGTTCAAGCTTGCGTGGTATTGAGATTGAGGCAGACGTAATGCTTAAGGGTACACGTGTAGATGGTATCTATACAGCCGATCCAGAGAAAGACCCAACGGCAACAAAGTTCTCTGAAATCACATATGACGAGATTTACACAAAGGGTCTTAAGGTAATGGATCTCACGGCAACGACTATGTGTAAAGAAAACGACCTACCTATTTATGTCTTCAATATGGACGTTGTCGGTAATCTGAAGAAGGTTATGGACGGTGAAGATATAGGTACGTTGGTGCATAATTAATGCTGATTATTCTTAAATGAATAGCTGTTGCAGCAGGTAGGTGACTACCTGTCTGCAACAATATACGTAAAATAAAAATCGACGAGAGAACTCATCTTAATCCTGAAAACCTTTTGAACATAGATTGATAAAAAGTTATTGGATATAAATATTAAATATATACATTATGTAATGTTATAAAAATAATTTTCTTATCTTTGCAGTTCAAATTCTAATAGTATAAAACGATGAAAAGAAGAAATACACTATTTATCCTCTTTACGCTGTTGTTTAGCCTCACAGCTATGGCACAGCAGAACCCTGTTCATTTTTCTGTACAACAGAAGCAGGTTTCACCAACAGAGGTAGAGGTTATCTTCACAGCGAAGATTGACCAGGGATGGCATGTATATTCAACGAATCTTCCTGCTGATGGTCCTACATCTGCATCTTTACATGTAGACAAAGCAGAGGGCGTAACACCAGTAGGTAAGCTCACAACACGTGGTAAAGAGTTGAATGTCTATGATAAGACTTTGAGATGAAACTACGTTATTTCGAGAATAGCGTTGGTTTCGTTCAGCGTTACAAGATAACAGCTAAGACCTATAGTATAAAGGGTTACTTGGAATATGGTGCTTGTAACGATGAGATGTGTTTGCCACCAACACAGGTAGAATTCAATTTCAAAGGTAATGGACCTGCTTCCGCGCCCGCAGCAACACCAACAGCTGCTAATGCAGAAACGGGAAAAACAACGACAGCTGCTACTGATGTAGCAGCTGATGGTTTATCTGCACTTACCGCAATGACTGCAGATACTGCAAAAAAGTCTGATGTGTTACCAGCTGATACTGCAGGATCTGTAAAGCAGGAGAATGCACAAGTAAATGCAGATGTTAACTTGTGGCAGCCTGTTATCAAAGAGTTGTCAGCCTTCAATAGCACCAAGGATAGTACTAATAGCTCTCTTTGGAGTATTTTCTTTATGGGTGTTCTTGGTGGTTTCATCGCTTTGCTCACCCCTTGTGTATGGCCTATCATTCCAATGACGGTAAGTTTCTTCCTCAAGAGAGCGAAGGATGACCGTAAGAAGGGTATTCGTGATGCAGTGACATACGGCTTGTCAATCATTGTCATTTATATGGGTTTGGCAACGCTTGTTACTTGGGCTTTCGGTCCACAAAAGTTGAATGAGTTGGCAACAAATGCACCATTCAATGTGTTCTTCTTCCTTTTGTTAGTAGTCTTTGCATTCAGTTTCTTCGGATGGTTTGAACTTCGATTACCTTCTTCATGGGGTAATGCGGTTGACAATAAGGCTTCTGCAACAACTGGTTTGCTTTCTATCTTCCTTATGGCATTCACCTTGTCATTGGTAAGTTTCTCTTGTACTGCTCCTGTCGTAGGTCTTCTCCTTGTTCAGGCAGCAACAAGTGGTGACTGGGTAGCTCCTGCAGTGGGTATGTTTGGTTTTGCTTTGGCTCTTGCCTTGCCATTCACCTTCTTTGCTCTCTTCCCAACTTTACTTAAGAAAGCACCAAAGTCTGGTTCATGGATGAACATGATTAAGGTTGTATTGGGTTTCATCGAATTGGCATTCTCACTGAAGTTCTTGTCAGTAGCCGACCTTGCATACGGCTGGCATATTCTTGATCGTGAGACATTCCTCTCTATTTGGATTGTCCTCTTCGGTCTTTGGGTCTTTACCTCATTGGTAAGCTTAAGTTCCCACATGATGATCCAGATCAGAAGGCTATGCCTGTACCTGCTATCATGCTCGGTCTTTGTTCATTGGCATTCTCTGTTTATATGCTTCCAGGACTCTGGGGTGCTCCTTCTAAGGCAGTTAGTGCGTTTGCACCACCTATTAATACACAGGATTTCAACCTTGCTCCACAGACGGTACATGCTGCTTATACAGATTATGATGAGGGTATGCGCGCAGCTGCAGCAGCAGGAAAGCCTGTCTTGGTTGACTTTACAGGCTTCGGATGTGTGAACTGTCGTAAGATGGAGGCATCTGTATGGACTGATTCACGTGTGGCAGAAAAGTTGAATAAGGACTACGTTCTCATCTCACTTTATGTAGATGATAAGACTCCATTGAAGCAGCCTGTAGAGGTGAAACTCCCAGATGGAACTTCACGTACACTGCGTACTATCGGTGATAAGTGGAGCTATTTGGAGCAGACTAAGTTTGGTTATCTTGCTCAGCCATTCTATGTGCCTTTGGACAATGCGGGTAAACCATTGAATGGTAGCTTTAGCTTTAAGGAGGATGTACCTGCTTATCTTGAGTTCCTTGATAAGGGATTGGAGAATTATCATGCACAGCATCAGTAAGAATTTTACGTGATAACATAGCTTTTTGCTATCTATATAGATAGTAGAAAGACGACAGTTATAACTTCAAAAAGGGGTTGTATCAAAGAAACCGTTGGTGGTTTTGTATTGATACAACCCCTTGTTTTTATTTTGGTTATACGAACTACGGGCTAAAAAGTGGGGCTCGTGTAATCTTGTAAGTAATCGCAGAATAAGTTAACCATTAATGTCTTTAAGCTTCGTAACAATCATAATGAACTCTTTATGTCATCTTTTCCCGATATATTGATGGTCAGCACACTTTGTGTTGGTGGTTAGCACTATTGGTGCGGAGCCTTAGCACCAATGGTGCGGAGCATAAGACAGACTTCAAAAGACGGTCGATATGCGAGCAACTTGATGTAAGTAGTTTGCAGTTTTAGCCTCCAAAAGCATAATGCTTTTGATACTACGGAATGTAGACGCTGATAGAATAGTAAACTTTTGTCAGTCAGAAGCGAGCGTTTGTATGTATAAGGACGGTTTTAAAAAATTATTGAAAAGCAATCAGAACATAAAAGTAAAAAAGTATAAGGGATTCTTATACGAATTAGACATATCGTTTATCTTTTACTATCATTTCGTAAAGAAAATGCCATTAAAATGTACATTTGGCTATCAAAAAATAATAATAATGAAAGGAATTCTTTATTTTTAATAATAAAATAGCTTGGTTTTTTATTTTTTTTCGTACTTTTGCAGAATAATATATAATAGGTATTGTCCACCTGTGAAGGGACTATCTCGATAGTATTAATAGAAATGAAGATTTCTTTTCTTCTCTCTAAACAATTATTAACATAAGAGTTTTCGAGTAAAAAAAAGATTGTAATTTCAAGTAACAAAATTCATAATTTTAGAGAACGATGCAGAAGATTAAATTCCTCCAACGCATAATATGTGTTCTTTTTTTGAACCTTTTATGTTTTGGTCCATTAAGTCTCCCCATGTCAGCGCAGGACCTGAATGGCGCAAAAGTAACTCTTTCTATGCATGATGCAACGGTAGAGGATTTCGCCAATGAGGTCGCAAAGCAGACAGGATTAAATGTAAAGTTTGCGGATGAAGGTGTGAAGGCACTCAAGGGTGTTACTCTTGACGTGCGTGATCAGTCAGTATCAAGTTTGTTACTGAACTTGGCAAACCAGTTCCCACTTTCATACACGGTTGAGGGTAATACCCTAACGCTTGCAAAGAAGGAAACTGTACAGCGTAAGGGCGGCGTTCGTGGTCAGGTTACTGATAGTAGCGGTGAGCCAATCATCGGTGCAGTTATCCGTGTGGATGGCGTAAATGGTGGCTATGTGACCGATATCAATGGTGAATATGAGATTAAGACCGACCTTAAAGAGGTACACATGAATGTGTCATATATCGGTTATAAGACTGTTACTAAGACTGTAAAGAATGGTGCTACAGCCAATATTACTTTGCGTGAAGACTCAAAGGAAATGCAGGAAGTCGTTGTAACGGGTTATCAGACTAAGAATAAGAATTCGTTTACAGGTTCTCAGGTGGCTGTAAGTCGTGACCAATTGATGAATGTGGGTACGAAGAATGTGTTGCAGAGTATTGCAAGTTTCGTTCCTGGTATGGTCATCGCAGATGATAATCTCAAAGGTTCTGACCCTAATAAGGTGGCAGAACTCAATATCCGTGGTCGTGCAACCTTCGAAGGACAAGCCAATACACCAGTCTATGTGGTAGATGGTGCGCAGGTTTCTGCTGAGTATGTTGCCGATATGGATATGAATGATATCGAGACAAGTTACCGTATTGAAGGATGCTTCAGCGTCTGCTCTTTATGGTGCGAAAGCTTCTGCAGGTGTTATTGTTATTACAACAAAGACCTTGAAGGGCGGTAAGTTGAAATTGAACTATAGTGGAACAGTACGTTTGTCAACACCTGATTTGTCCGACTATAATTTGTTGAATGCACGTCAGAAGTTGGAGTATGAGCGTCTTGCAGGTTTGTTTACAGATACAAGTCCTTCAACTCAATATACGCTTGACAAGGATTATGCACGTATATATAATGATATTCAGAGAGGTGTTGAGACAGACTGGCTGTCTAAGCCACTGCGTAATGCTATCTCACAGTCACACAGTTTGAGTGTAGATGGTGGTGATGACCGTGCAAGTATAATCTCGGTATTCGTTATGGTAATGATGCTGGTGTTATGAAGGGTTCTGATCGTACTCGTCTTTCAACTAACTTCCGTCTCTCTTACAATATTGCAGGTAAGTTCTTTGTATCAAACAGTTCGACACTTTCATCTGTGACAAGTAACGTGTCACCTTATGGTGATTTCTCAGACTGGGTTAAGATGAATCCTTATGAGAACCCATATAACTCTGATGGACAGTTGCGTTCTTCACTCTATCATGACTTGGCGAACCCATTGTATGATGCTTCGTTGGGTAGTTATAGTAAGACAAATAACTTTGACTTCCTCAATACGACCAGTATTCAGTTGTGGTTCGGTGAGAAGATTCGTTTGGATGGAGACTTTACAATCGACCGTAGCAAGCAGGATAGACGCACTTTTACATCTCCTTTTGCCTATAGCGAGATTCGTAATAAGTCTGCTGATCAGCGTGGTTCATTGTCTGATAACTGGGTAAATACCACAACATTGCAAGGAAAAGCAATGTTATCATATAATAACTACTTCTTTAAGAAGCTCTTCCTTACTGCAATGGGAGGTGGAAGTATTGAGTCTACGTCATCAGATGCCGCTACTTATACTTCAATAGGATTCTATTCAGATAAGCTCGGACATCCATCTTTCGCTACAGCATACGCTGCAACGCGTCCAAGTGGCTCTGATACACAGACAAGAGGTGTCGGTTTCTTCGTTAATGCCAATACAATTTGGGATAACAAGTACTTCCTTGACCTTATCTATCGTTATGAGGGTTCATCTCGTTTCGGTAAGAATCAGCGCTTTGCTCCATTCTGGAGTGTCGGTGGTGGATGGAATATTCACAACGAAAAGTTCATGAAGGGCTCACCAGTTTCGCTCTTGAAACTTCGCGCCAGTGTTGGTTACTTGGGTAATATCAACTTTAACCCATATCAGGCATTGACTACCTATAGTTATAATAGCTCTTACTTCTATGGCAAGGGAACTGGTGCTACACCAATTACTATCGGTAACCCAGACCTGAAATGGGAGCGTACATTGAGCACCAACATCGGTGTTGACTTCACTGCTTTCCGTGGTCGTGTCGACCTTTCAGCTGATTATTATATCAAGAACACAGACAACCTGCTCTTGGATATTACTAAGGCACCATCAGTGGGTGTGATAACTTCGCGTGAAAACATTGGTGAGGTGCAGAACTCAGGTTTTGAACTTCGTCTGCGTACCTTCCCAATTCAGAATAAAGATTGGCAGTGGTCACTCGGTCTTACATATGCTTATAACAAGAATAAGATTAAGAAGATCAGTAATTCTCTGCGTGAACAGAATGAGAAGAACAAGAATAGCGATGGTGTTGCGCCGCTTCCTATCTATGAAGAAGGTCAGTCTTTGACAGCCTTGAAGGTTGTTCCTTCTGCAGGTATCGACCCAGTAACAGGTCAGGAAATCTTTATTAAGCGTGATGGTGCATATACTTTCGTTTATGACTCAAATGATAAGGTAATCTTCGGTGATACCAATCCTTTAGGTACGGGTTCTATCACTTCATACCTTACTTATAAGCGATTTGCATTGAGTTGTTCGTTCTTGTACTCTTTCGGAGGTTCTGTCTATAATGAAACTTTGGCAACAAAGGTAGAGGGAGCTAACCCTAAGTACAATGCTGATGAGCGTGTATTGAATGACAGATGGAAGACTCCTGGAACTGTTGCAAAGTATAAGCGTATCGACGATACAACTACTCCATATCAGACATCACGCTTCGTAGAAAAGAACAATTTCTTGCGTATGAGCAGTTTGTCACTCTCTTATGAGGTTCCAACAAACTTTATTCAGAAGTATGGATTGAAGCGTATGTTCTTGGAGCTTCTTACTAATGACCTCTTCTACCTGTCAACAGCGAAGAGAGAGCGTGGTTTGAACTATCCATATGACAGAAGCTTTGAATTCTCATTACGATTCTCACTCTAAAACTAAATTAGGATAACAATGAAGAAGATAACGAAATATATAGGATTATCCATGGTGTTTGCTTTGCTTACATCATGTAGCGACTTCTTGGATGTGCAGTCAAAAGGACAGCTTACAGATGACGAGATGTTCACTGACCTTACTGGTTATGAGGATGCTATGTTTGGTATCTACGGTAAGTTAGCTTCATCCAATCTCTATGGTAGTAACCTTTCATGGGGTATGGTGGATGAGTTAGGTCAGCAGTTCGGTTATGACAACACACAAGATGTTAGTTATTATCTGAACCGCTACCAATATACTAACCAGCAAGCACGCAACATCGTGGATGCTGTTTGGAGCAATATGTATAACAATATCTCTAATGTCAACAATGTGTTGAGGCACATTAATGATATTAGTGCAGGTGCACAAGAGCGCAAGATGATTCATGGTGAGGCGTTGGGTCTGCGTGGCTTTATGCACTTCGACCTCGCTCGCCTCTACTGTACAGACTATACGCGCAGTGATGCAAACACACTTGGTCTGCCTTATGCAACAGAGTTCAATTTGAAGAACCGCACACGTTACACTTTGCAGGCTACGTTCAACCTTATTCTTAAGGACTTGAATCAGGCTGACTCATTGTTGACAGACGACAATGATGTTACTTACGATAATACTTTCGTACGTGATTATAGTAAGGGACGTGTGATACTTTTCAATAAGTATGCAGTAAAGGCTACCAAAGCTCGTGTATACTACGCTATGGGTAAGTACACAGAAGCAGCAAAATATGCTCGTGAAGTCATCAACGCTACACAGAACTTTAAGCTGAATACAAGTACTTCACTTGACTCTGTGATGCGTTTCCCTGCAAGTAAGGAGATGATTTTTGGTGTTTATGCTGCCGATCGTTCAACAGCAATCCGTACAGCTTTCCTGCGCTCTACAGGTTACGGATCTTTCGTTGAGGGTCGTCGTGATACACGTAGTCTCTATGAGACCGACCTCTTTACAGCACTTAGCTCTGACCTCCGTTTCACCTCTTTCTTTAGAGAGAACACGTCAGGTTCAACTTCTTCTTTCAGCTTTATCCGTCTAATCCAGAATGATGCCGAGGCTACAAGAGGTGTGTTGAAAGGCTTTGTGTTGATTAGTCTGCCAGAGATGTATTATATTTTGAGCGAAAGTCTTTATGATACAAATCAGACAGAGGCAATCAGTCTGCTCAATCAGGTAAGAAAGAGTAGGGGATTGGGTGATGTTGACGCGGCTAAGGTAGCTACACGTACACTCTTCGAGCAGGAGATGATGCGCGAGCGTATGCGTGAGTTCCCTGGTATGGGACAGACCTTCTATGCGTTAAAGCACTATAACCGTAGTTTCACTGACTTCAGAAATATCGACACGTATCAGCCTTCAGATGCCATTTTCAATCTCCCTTGGCCAGATAGAGAGAATGAGTACGGTGATCAGGCAGTACATAACGAATAGTTCATATCAAAGAGTTAGCATGGTTTAGCACTGCTAAACGATACGAGTAAGACTACTTGTAAAAAACGTTTAGCATAGCTAAATCACTGACTTGAGTGTATAAAAGAAGAGATATAAACATAAAAACAAATATTGTAATCCGATAATACTTAAGTAGTACAGGCTCTTTGATGGGCTAACTAATATGCAGCACCATTGGTATTAGCCCTCCGCACCATCCGTGCTGAGCCTTCGCACCACATGTGCGGGAACTTAAGACATTGGCAAAACATGGAAAAGCGAAGTCGTCACAGTCCTATATAATAAGGGAGAAAAAGACAAAGCTACATGGTAATTGCTTATCGGACAACACTAAAAAACAAATGATTATGTATAAATCAATCACAAACTTCTTCGCCATCGGTGTCATCGCATTGTCGTTGGCAGCGTGTTCAAACGATGAGTACAAAGGTGAATACTCAAAGGATGGTACTTTCGAAGGAGCAAACCAGGTTTATTTCGACCTCAATAATGCTTCTGACACATTATATAACTATTCGTTCGGAACACAGCCTACGAGCGTGACAACAGACACGGTTACCGTAAAGTTAAGCTTGCTGGAGTGAGAAAGTCACAGGCTCAACATTATAAGGTAGTTGTTGACCCAAGTAGTTCTGCAAAAGCAGGAGTACACTTTGAGGCAATCAATAGTGATCAAGTAATTCCAGCTGATAGTCTTGCATCCAGTTTTCGTGTAGTTCTTTTGCGTCAGAATCTTAGTGATGTTAAGAATGATAATATTCGTCTTGTTCTGCGTTTGGAAGCATCTGACGACCTCGGTGTACGTTTCCCTAATGCACTAAAGAGAACGATTACTTTTGATAATGTGCTTGAAAAGCCATACTGGTGGGACAATCCTACGTTGCAGGCTATGGGTCTTCCAGCTTATACACCAGCTAAGTATCGTTATCTTCTGTCCTTGTATAACTCAGATGCAAGTGAGATTGAGAAGGCAATACGTAATACAAGAAGTTGGACACAGCTTTATAGAAATATTCAGAAGTTGAAAGCTTACTTTGCTGCCAATCCTGAATAAGCACGTTCATAGGTATAACGATTAAAATAATTGACGAATTATGGTAAAGAAATATTTATTTATTTTAGCTGCAACAGCCCTTACCTTCACTTCTTGTATCAAGGATGATTCAACAGAAGGGGGTGATGGCGTGTCTGTAATCAGTCTGCAGACACCTCTGAATAGCAGTTATACACTTAATCAGGGTGATACTTTGAAAATCAACCCAGCGGTGTTGCAAAGCAATGGAAAGCAGAAACTCACCTACGAATGGGAGATAAATCATAAGTTGGTTTCAAGTGATTCTGCACTTGTTTATCCTATTCAGAATTCAGGAAGCTATACTGGACGTCTTCGTTTGAGCAATGGTCAGAATATTCAGATCTATGAATTCAATGTGAATGTTGAGTATGCTTATACAAAGGGTGTTTATCTCTTGGCAGAAAACAATAGTAAGTCAATCCTTTCATATGTACCTACAGAGGATGTAAACAAGAGTTTCCACCTTGATGTGTTGGCTCCTAACAACCCTAACATTAACTTTGGTACACCTTGCTCAATGGCATGGAACAAGACTATCGGTGGTCAGGCAAACAATGTTCTGATTATTGCAGCAGGTAATCCATCAACACTTTACCAGCTTGATGGTTATGAAATGTTGTCACTTTTCCAAACTCCTGTCGGTGAGAAGGTGATACAGGTAGCGGCTAACTCTGATCCAGGTGCACCAAAGGTTATGGCTGTTACTAAGAATAACTTGTATTCATTGGGTCTGAACACAACCAACTTGGTTTCACAGACTTCACGCTTTACAAGTGCTGTAGGTGGTTCTGTTACATTTGCAAATAGCATGACTCCATGGTGGAGAGACGACCTTTTCTATGCACATGGTGATGCTTACTTTGACAATGCACATGGCTCTCTGTTAGCAATGGCTATTGAGAATACATCTATTCCTGCTGAAATCTTGAAGGGAACCTTCACTGGTGATACGTTGGTTGGTATGGGTAGTGTTAACAAGCAGCGTAACCTTGCGTTGATTACTAATCAAACAAGCACGGGAACATTCTACTTTACATACATCTTCCCAGGCTACTACTCTTCTTCTGCAGATAAGAGAATTGCAGCCAATGTACTCTATCGTGTCGCAATGCCTTCTACCTCTGGTATCGCTAATGGGTCTGTAGTACGCTCGGCTCGTAGCAAGAACATTGTTTATTACACTAATGGCAATGCTGTCTATGCACATAACGTACTTGCCAATAGCAACTTCCCCACTGCAGCACTGTTCACTGTAGGTAGCAGTTCTGAGAAGATTGTAGACATGGTGTTCTCAGATGATGATAATCTCATCTATGTTGCAACCAATGATACATCGGCATCTATGCCAGGTAGTCTATACTGTTATGACACGCAGACAAATGCTCTACGTTGGTCAAAACAGCACATTACGGGACGTATTGTGAAGGCATTATTCAGAAATAAATAACATACAAATGATAAGAATGAATTTCTCATTTAAGAACTCTTTACTTGGAGGGGCATTACTGCTCCTCCTTGTATCGCAAAGTACTGTTGCAAAAGCTGATGATGACAAGTCTAAGTCTAAACCGAAGAAGGAGACAAAGTATGACCGTCTCTTCAAAGATAAAAAGACTGAGACGGCACGTAGTAAGTTTATTACTGTTCATAAGCTTGATAACAAGATTTACTTTGAGTTGCCACGTACTTTGTTGAAGAAGCAGATGATGCTTGGTGGAGTAGTAAACTCAACAACTGACGCATCAACAGTTACTGTTGGTTCGACAAGTTCTAATCCTGTTTTGTTCTATTTTGATATACAGGATAGCTCTGTGGTGATGAAGACTCCAAACAATGTTCTTTTCAAGGAGAATGCTAATTCTGCAGACCTTGATAATGCATTGTCTCTGAACTATCGTGATGGTATTTGGCAGGGCTTTAACATTATGGCTTATAATAACGACAGCTCTGCGGTTGTCTTTGACGTAACTTCTTTGTTAGGTAAACCAACTAACCTCATATCGGTTATGCCAACAAAGAATGGTAACTATAGTATCAAGGCTACTCCTAAGCCTGAACTCTCGTTCATTCGTGGTATAAAGAGCTTTGATACGAATGTTATTGTTAATAATGACTTCACTTATGGTGTGTCTACTTCTCTGATGTCTATGCCTATCGGAGGTGAACGTCCTACAACTGTTGGTGTTAGTTATAGTGTAGCACTTGTGCCAGAGTCTGCAATGCGTCCACGTATTATGGACTCACGTATCGGTGTTAACTACTCAGTTCGTTTGGGAATTCCAAAGGAAGGTGAAGGTACAAAGCGCATCTTCTACTCTCATCGTTGGAATCTTGTACCAAAGGATAAGAAGTCTTATGCAAAGGGTAAGTTGACTCAGCCTGCTAATCCAATCCGTTTCTATTTGGATGATACCTTCCCAGAGGCATGGAAACAGCCAATTCGTGAGGGTGTCCTTGAGTGGAATAAAGCTTTTGAAAAGATAGGCTTTAAGAATGCTATTGAGGTTGTTGACTTCCCTCAGAAGCAAGGAGATTTCGACCCAGACAACATTCAGTATTCTTGTATTCGCTACATACCAAGTGGTTCTTCATCTGCTCCAAAGAGTGATATCTATGTCAATCCTAATACAGGAGAGATTATGGCAGCCTCTATGTTCATCTATTCTGATGTCGAGAAGTTGTTACATAAGTGGCGTTTAATTGAGACTGGTGCCGTTGATCCATCAGTACGTAGCAACCGTTTGTCAGCCGCTAAGTTTGCTGAAGGCTTGAAGATGTTGGTTACAAAGGAAACTGGTAGTATGTTAGGACTCTTGGATAACCTTGGTGCTTCAGCTACTTATTCTACTGATTCTTTGCGTAATGCACGTTTCACGAATACCATGGGACTTGCTCCTTCTGTTATGGATGACGTTCATTACAATTATGTTGCACAGCCAACAGACAATGGTGTACGCCTTGCTCCAACAGGACTTGGCATGTATGACTACTTTACAATTGATTGGAACTATCGTTACTTTGATACTGATAATGTTTCTATCAATGATGAGAAGAATACACTTGAGGCGTTTGTTGACAAGAAGGTGACAAACCCACGTCTTCGTTATTATGCTGAGCGCAATGCTAAGTGGGACCCACGTCTTGCTGCAGGAGCACTTGGTAACGATATGATTGCGAGTGCAAACCTTGCAAATAAGAACTATACAATCGTTGAGAACAATCTCTCTAAGTGGATTAAGAACGATGAAGATACTCGTATCAAGGATCAGTTGTACCTGCAGATATCACAGAATCGTTACGCTTTGTTCAAGCAGGTGTTGAGTAATGTTGGTGGAATGTACCTCAACAATATGAAGATTTCAGCAGGAGTACCACAGTATCAGGTTGTTTCTAAGGATCTTCAGCGTCGTTCACTCTTGTGGTGTTTGCAAGAAGCTATGAGCTTCAAGAAGTATGCTAACCGTAACTACGAGCGTAAGGGCTACTTATCAGTGAGCTATTATGACCAGAGTTTGGAGTTCATGGGCTACGATTTGATGGCAGCACGTATGCGTGTGGCTATCACTTCTTACTTGAATCCAAACAGTTACACACAGAAAGAGTACTTTGATGATATCTATAACACCCTCTTCAAGAGTGTTGCTGAGATGCGCGCACCTTCTCAGGGCGAGCGTGTTTTGCAGCGTGCGTTCATGAGTCAGGCACAGAGTGTTGTTTCTAAGGCTACTGGAAACGGTGGTTCTGGTGGTGGTTCTGGTTCCAGCATGGCTTTGAAGGGTGATGACCTTGGTGCTACTCCAGGCTTTGGTGACCCTTCTCAGAACCTTGCTCCAACTGTTGATATCACACTTGCAGACAACTCAGAGCTTTACTTCTACAACTGTCTTTTGAAGTTGAGAACAGCTTTGGAGAAATGTTTGAAGGCAAACTTGCCACTTGAAGCGCGTACACACTATGAGATGATGCTCTTCAAAATCAATAAGACAATGGAGGTGAAGAAATGAGAAAGACTTCATTTTTATCAATGAAATCGGTTCATGCAACCCTATTAGCAGTGGGCTTCTTGAGCCTTTCACTGTCAGCACAGGCCTTCCCTTTCTTTAAAAAGAAGAAAAGAAGGCTACAACCACTACTTCTGTGGTGAAGAAAGATGCCTATGAGCGTATTCTAACCGAAGAGAAGACAGACTCTGCAAAGGGACCATTCGTTTCGTTCTATAGAACAGGTGAGAAACTTCTCATGGAGTTGCCACCTTCTTCTATCGGTCGTGACATGCTGATTGGTGCAACAATTTCGTCAGTATCAAGCCCGCAGTTTGCTGAGGTTGGTACTCGTGCTGGTTCTATTTCACACGTGCGTTTTGTAGAGAAGGATAGCTCTATTGTAATGCAGGCTATCAACTCTGAATTACTTGATGCCCTACCAGCAGGCAATGCGAAGCAGGCACAGGCTACGAACTATCGTAACCTTGACTTCTATAGCTTCCCAATCAAGGCAAGAAACAAGAAGACTGGAGGTATTCTCTTTGATGTTTCTTCTTTCTTCTTGAGAGAGAGTAAGTATTTCCCAGTGATTGCAAAGATTGCTGGTCCATATCGTGTAGATGCCGACTTGAGACCAGAATGGATTAAAGTCACTTCTTTGAAGTCGTTTGCAAACAACGCTTGTATCTCGATGGAGCGCAACTACGTTACCAATATGACGGGTAATAGTGGTAGTGTGGCTATTAGCAATCATCCTGTTTCTATCGGTGTACAGTTTACTTTGGCACTCTTGCCAGAGGATAAGATGACTCCACGACTGAGTGATACTCGTCTTGGCTACTTCCTTACACCGAAGTCAATCGTCAATGACAGTCTTATCGACCATGCAAGCTTTATCAATCGTTGGCGTGTAGAACCAAAAGACCCAGCTGCTTACTTTGCAGGTCAGCTCAGTGAGCCAGTAAAACCTATTGTGTTCTATATCGATAATGCGTTCCCTGAAAAGTGGAAACCAGCGATTCGGAATGCTGTTCTTAGATGGAATAAGGCTTTCGAGCGTATCGGTTTCAAGAATGTGATGCAGGCAGTGGACTTCCCAACCAATGATCCAAACTTCGATCCTGATAACTTCCAGTATTCTTGCATTCGTTATCTGCCTACTGCAACAGAGAATGCAATGGGTCCATCATGGGTTGATCCTCGTACAGGTGAGATTATCACAGCGACCGTATTGGTGTATAATGATGTTGTGAATGTCATCAATAGCTGGCGATTTATTCAGACATCGCAGCTTGATCCTGCTGCACGAACATTGGATATGCCTGATAGCATTTTGTTGCCAACATTGGAGTATATTGTAACTCACGAGGTAGGCATACACTCGGACTGATGCACAACATGGCTTCATCGGCTGCAATCCCAACTGATTCGCTCCGTTCTGCAAGCTTCACACAGAAGTATGGTACGACAGCATCTATCATGGACTATGCTCGTTTCAACTATGTTGCACAGCCAACAGATAAGGGCGTGTCACTGACTCCTCCTTACCTCGGTGTGTATGACAACTATGCAATAGAGTGGGGATACCGTGTTTTCCCTAACTCAAAGAGTTTCAGAGATGACGTAAAGCCATTGATGGCACTTGTTGAGTCTCATGCTCATGATCCAATGTATCGTTACGTTCTCCAGCAGTCACGCTATCGTTACGACCCAACCGCCATTGAGGAGGATCTCGGTGACGATGCTGTGAAGTCAAGTACATACGGCCTTAAGAACCTTGAGTATATCCTCAGCCATTTCGATGAGTGGATTCCTGATGGTGCTGATGGTACACGTAAGGCTAAGCTCTATCGTCAAATGGTTTCTCAAGCTTACGGTTATGCACGTAATGTCTATGCTGTCATTGGTGGTATCAAGCTGAATCAGACTACAGAGTCTTCTGGTATTCCTCGTTATGAGGTGATGCCTAAGGAGAAACAGCGTGCTGCTGCAATGTGGTTGTTACAGGAAGCACGCAAGTTTGGTAAGCGTGGTGTTGAGAGTATCGAGAATCGTCTACCTCAGATTAACTCTCATCCTTACAAACATTGGCAGGTGGTATTCAGGAAATGGCTCTTTCGGCAACTGCGCGTTTAGCATTGAGCTATTATGCTGACTCTACTTCTTATTCTCCATTGGAGTATTGCGAAGACACGTATAATAATGTTTGGGCTAAGACAATCGCAGGTGATGAGAATCTCGACGACGATGATATCGCCATGCAGCAACTCTATGTTGAACGTCTGAAGGCTAACATTGTTGAGGTTAAACAGGTTGGCAAGGTGCGCAGCTTGCGTGATGACAAGCAGGATGTGGCTTTCCTTGGCTTTGGTGTTGGTTATGGTGAACCAGAGACGATGTGGACAGAGACCATCGACCGCACAGCCGAATATGTGTTCCACTATGCACAGAAGCTGCAGAAACTTCTTGAGGAACGCATTAAGACAACGAAGGACACAACTATCAAATCTCAATATGAGTTGATGTATGCACGTGTTCAGCGTTATATGAATGATTAATCTTCCGTGTTAACATACATTTCAGAGGGTATATCTTAGACGTTTGTGTCTTGGATATACCCTCTTTCTTTGTATCTGTACTCTTCTCTTTATTAGCTATTAACGTCTTGCAGTACTCATTATAATACGCATAAAGCCTCGTTCTTCTCACTTTTAGCTGATGTATTGTTACTGCGCACATGTTGTGCTAAGGCTTCGCACATATCGTGCTTGTGCTTCGCACCAATGGTGCGGAGTACTAAACAACTTATAATATACTGCCAAAGCAGAGGCAATTCGGGGTAAGTAGGGAGTTATTCAGGCACAAGTAAACTTAGCCTATTGGGTCAGAGGCTAAGTTTACTTGTGCTTTTCTGCCGTCTATAATCTGTTCTTTTCAGCCTGTCCAGCACCTGTACCCTTGTATTTGCTTCGTGAAGTGTTGAACTTATAGGTAACAGTTAGAACAAACTGACGGCTGTCGTATGTACTAATCTGTTGTGTCTCCATTGATTCAGTGTAACCTATTCCTCCTCCTTTTCGGGTATGAAATAAGTCTGTTCCACCAATGCGAAGTGCGAGTCTATCCTTTAGGAAGGATTTGGTAAGGCTGATGTCGACGCTTCCTGAGTTTCGTGCAATAGATCCAATTTCATCATCACCTCTCTTGACGATGAATGACTCCATTGACAACAACCAACCTTTTCCAAAGTCAAAGTTGTTGTTGAAGCTGAATTGCCAGATTGGTTTGTTCAGCTTATAAGTCTTCGTACTTGTATGTAATGTGAGCCATTGCTTCTTCATTAATGCTGTGAACTCAGGTGTCCAGATGCCTATTGTTGGCGAAAAAGCTAATTGAGTAGATATCGTCTTGATGCTTGGAAGATTCGTATAGGTAATGCGTGAGATGGCTGAATTATGGCTGTCTTGTTCGCTCCAGAATACGATGGCGTGGCGACGGTCGTTGTAAGAAATGCCAAACTGGATGAACTTCCACATTGCTCCTAAGCTTATGTTGTGGATGTATTCGTGCTGAAGCAGTGGGTTACCCGACTGCATCAAGAAACGGTTGCCGTATGAAACGTTATTACTTAACTGACGGTAGGAAGGACGACGTGTCCTCGCAGCATAGCTTAATTGCATCTGTAGTCTCCTATCTGTGTAGCTGCAGAGATGCTTGGGAATAGGTTGCTGAACGAACGACTTTGATTGGCAATGTGCTGTCCGTTCTCATAGTAGTTAAAACGTACCGCCTCCCAGCGTAGACCAGCTGTCAGTTGGCAGATTGATAGTAGGTATTTGTATTCCATGAAAGGAGCTATATTCGACTCCTTTAGCTGTGCGGATGAGCTTGGAATATAGTTTTCTGGATTGCTATATGCGTCATTGCGGTTCGTATAGGTATATTCTGCACCCACTGACAGATTACCTCCTAAAACAGGATAGCCCAAGGTTAGCTTGGAAGCAATGAGCCTATTACGCTCTTGATTGTCGGAAGTTACGGTGCGACTAACCTTGTTGCGACTTTCTTCTCGATAGGTTGTATGGTCATTTTGCTTATTATAAAGATAATCCGCATTGAAGTCTATATCCATCTTTCCTATCTTTCCAACATAGTAAAGATTAATGAATTGGGAGGGACGATGGGATAGCTTGGGCATTCTAAGGGTGTTAACATGGTCGTAGAAAGCCCCGTTTGCCGTTATATCACTACTAAGAATACCAGATAGGGGGAAGTCATGAGGGAAGTTAAGCATGTATTTGATACCGACAGAATTACTATCATTTAACTGATAGTCTGCTCCTATTGTATTCTTGAAAATAGAACTCTTTGTGGTGGTTTCTTGTGCGAAATCCTGCTGCCAGAGGGTGTCTGTCTGAACAATTGTAGTTGTTTTGCTGGGATAGCGACCGTTGTCAAGTGAATAGCCATGCCCACCAAAGAGTTCTAAACGCTTATGGCGATACTTCCAGTTAAGCTGTTCTGAGAGGTCTACATTCTCCGACTGGTAGTAGGCAGAGCGTACATCGAAGCCAAAGCCGTCGCCTACAGCTTTCTTCGTGCGTATCTTTACGACTGCTCTTACTGCTGCATTATATCTGCTTCCGGGATTGCTTATCACCTCAACGCTCTTGATATCGCTTGACTTTAGGCGTTCAAGCTCTGTCGCATCACGCATCTGACGACCGTTGATATAGATGATAGGTGTACCTCTACCAAATACTTCGTAGCCATCTTTCTTCTTTGTCAGTCCCGGGACATGTGCAAGGACATCCTCACAAGTACCGAGTTTGCTTAGTATGGTGTTCTCGATATTCGTTTGTATACCCTCTGTTGTCATCTTGTGCAGGGGGATACTACCTTTGACGACCACCTCTTTCATCATTTTTGCATCTTCTTTCAGTACGATAGTAAGGTTATCTTGGTTGGAAAGAACCGTAGTGAAGGGTTCATAACCTACGAAGGAGGCTTTAAGGATATTACCTAATGTAACCTCCTTGAAGTTAAAACTACCATCATCAGCGGTTGTTGTGCCAACAATGAAGGTAGAATCCTTGGCTGAAAGGATAATGACATTTGCGTAAGGGATAGGTTTCTTGTTTTCATCAAGCACCTTCCCAGATACGGATTGTGCATTAGCTCGAAGTCCGGTGCAGAACAGAAGGAGGATAAGCAATAGTTTTTCCATAACTAATGAAGTTAAGTGATACGAAAGGTTCAAACTCAGTTGCGCTTTTAAAAAGCGATAGGTTTCTGTTGCAAAGGTATAAAATTATATGATTACTAATAAAAAAAAAGGAAAAACTTTCAGTTTAATGCGTCTTTTTTAGTTGTGAGGTGGTTTAGAGATAAGAGTTTATGTACAAAAAAAGCCATATCAGAATCCTATCAAAGGATTACTGATATGGCTTTATATTTATAAGTGTTTAGCTTAGAGCAGCGCGTCGAACTTCTCTTTGAGAACGTCCTTTGAAGCTGCGCCAACAAACTTGTCTACCAACTGACCACCCTTAAAGAAGAGGATGGTTGGGATGTTACGTACACCGAAATCAATGGCTACGTCATCATTCTCCTCAACATCACACTTGCCTACAACAATCTTACCATCGTACTCTTCAGCAAGTTCAGAGATGATAGGACCAATCATCTTGCAAGGACCACACCATGTTGCCCACAAATCAACTACCAATGGTAACTCACCATTCTTGTAAGTCTCTAAATTCTCGTTAGTAATTACTACTTCCATTTTTATTCTGTTTATAAGTTTATTAATATTGTCTTTTCTATCTATTTACTCATCATCAAAGATTGTGCCACTTTCGATTTAGTTTATATGGAACTCCATCTTCTCATTCGATGAGATAAAGTCTATCAGCGTACGGTCGACGTTAACGCCACCATTCTTACTCCTTAGCATAAGAACTGTGTTGTCAGGCGTTCGCAATTGTATGTAAAGTTGTGTGTTACCGATATGTTCCTCGATGACTGTTGCTAATTCCGAAACGAAGGCATCGTCCAAAGCTGTTGCATCCATAGAGATGGTAAAGCGTTCCAAACGATTTTGTTTCACGTCATAGAGTTGCTCAATCTTCTGCACTTTTAGCTCTAACATGTCAGGATTATTGCGATAACGAGGCTGACACTTAGCTGTTATATAGACGGTGTAGTTCATCTTCAGGAGGTTGTTCCATCGTGCCCAGTCGTCACCAAACAGTGCTAATTCGCCCGTTCCTTCAAAGTCTTCTATCGTGACAAAGCCAAAGGGCTTGCCTGTCTTTTGTGAGAAACGTTCGTTTACGGATGTGACAATACCGCCAAATGTCACTTCGTCTGCCTTTGCCAATTCTGTCATGTCAGCATTGCGACCAATCTTAGAGCAATGAGTGTTACACATATTGTTCAGTACAACACTGTATTCATCGAGTGGGTGGGCTGACAGATAGATACCAACAAGTTCACGCTCCTTGTTTAATTTCTCAATGACTGGCCACTTCTCAGCCTTTGGTGCGATAGGATGTACTACATCAACAGCATCCATACCTCCGAAGAGTGAGTTCTGTTGTTGTGCCTTTTCGGCTTGGAAAAGCTGCCCATAACGGACGATAGTATCTAAGAATAAATCCCCCTTTCCAGTGACTGCAAAGTATTGTTCTCGCTGTAAACCGAAGCTGTCGAAGCCGCCACTATAAGCCAAACTTTCAAATGCTTTGCGGTTTACATTACTGAGGTCGACACGCTCTGCAAAGTCGTATATATCCTTATAAGGTCCGTTTTCCATACGTTCACGTACGATACTTTCAGCAGCACTTGCGCCCATTCCCTTGATAGCAGAGAGTCCGAAGCGAATCTCTCCATGCTTGTTTACACCAAAGCCAATCTGACTCTCGTTGACATCGGGACCAAGGGTTGCAATCTTCAATGCCTTACATTCCTCCATCAATTTTGTGATTTCGGTAATCTGACTGAAGCGACGTGTCATCAACGCAGCCATATATTCGGCTGGATAATGCGCCTTCATGTAGGCTGTCTGATATGCTACCCATGAGTAGCAAGTGGCATGTGACTTATTGAAAGCATAGCTGGCAAACTTCTCCCAGTCGCTCCATATCTTCTCAAGAACTTGTGGGTCGTGTCCGTTCTCTTGTCCTTGCTTGATGAACTTAGGCTTCATCTTGTCAACGATGGCCTTCATCTTCTTACCCATCGCCTTACGAAGAGCATCACTCTCACCACGTGTAAAGTTGGCTAACTGGCGACTCAAGAGCATAACTTGCTCCTGATAAACCGTGATACCGTATGTGTCTTTGAGGTACTTCTCCATACATGGGATGTCGTACTTTACCAAAGAAGGGTCATGCTTACGCTTGATAAAGTCAGGAATATAGTCCATTGGTCCCGGACGATAGAGCGCATTCATGGCGATGAGGTCTTCAAATACGGTTGGATGAAGCTCACGAAGATACTTCTGCATACCTGCCGACTCAAACTGGAAAGTACCAACGGTCTGTCCACGTTGATAGAGTTGGTAGGTTAATTCGTCATCAATAGGAATCTTCTCAAGGTCAATCACGTCGCCTCTCGTTTGCTTAACAACCTTGCAAGCCTCCTTTAATTCGGATAGCGTCTTTAGTCCGAGGAAGTCCATTTTGATAAGACCAGTAGACTCAATTACGTGACCATCATACTGGGTTACTGGTACTTTCTTCTCTGGGAAGTCTGGGTCTGTTGCCGTAGAGATAGGTACCCATTCATCAATAGGGTTACGACAGATAATGAATCCACAGGCATGGATACCCGTTCCACGCACTGTTCCTTCCAACATCTTGGCGTATTTAATCGTGTTGCGCTCCCTTATGTCTTCACTAACCTCTGCATTCTGCAACAGCGGTGTACACTTGATAGCATTCGTTAAGTTCATCTTCATCCCATCAGGTAAGCGTTCTGGAATCGCCTTACAAAGGGCATTAGAGACATCTAACGGTAGTTTCTCTACGCGGGCAACATCCTTAATAGAGTTCTTTGTTGCCATCGTAGAGTAGGTAATAATATGTGCACAGTTCTCGTGTCCGTACTTATCCATTACCCACTGCAGCACACGTCCGCGGCCATCATCATCGAAGTCGGTATCAATATCAGGGAGGTTGACACGGTCAGGGTTGAGGAAACGCTCAAAAAGGAGGTCGTACTTCAATGGGTCAATCTGCGTAATTCCCAAGCAATAAGCCACTACAGAACCTGCTGCTGATCCACGACCTGGCCCCACCATTACGTCCAAGTCCTGTCGTGCAGCATTGATAAAGTCTTGTACAATGAGGAAGTAACCAGGGAAACCCATCGTCTTCATGACGTGTAACTCAAAGCGAATATGATTCTTAACCTCGTCAGAAAGAGGGTCGCCATATAGTTTTTTGGCACCATCGTAAGCTAACTTCGCAAGATAATCGGCTTCAAACTTAATGCGATACATCTTCTCATAGCCTCCTAAACGGTCGATAACCTTCTGTCCTTCTTCAGGGGAAAGAGGGTTCTCGCCATTCTCATCGGTGGTAAACTCCTTGTATAAGTCTTCTTCAGTGAACTTCTTTTTCCATTCTTCTTCCATTCCGAAGTCTTCTGGGATCGGGAAGAAAGGCATGATAGGACCATGATTAATATTATAGGTCTCTACCTTATCAAGAATCTCCAGCGTATTTGTCATTGCTTCTGGGATGTCTGAGAAAATCTCATTCATCTCTGCACGCGTCTTGAACCACTCCTGCTTAGAGTAGCGCATACGCTTTGGATCATCCAAATCTTCATTCGTTGAAAGACATAGTAAGTGGTCATGTGCCTCGGCGGTCTCCTTGTCTTCGAAGTGACAGTCATTGGTACATACGATCTTTATACCATATTCTTGTGCAAACTTCATGAGTACTTTATTAGCTTTCTGCTGTAAAGGATAAGCCTCACGGTTTGCCACTAAACTTGGGTCTTTTACTTCATGACGTTGCAACTCAAGGTAGAAATCATCTCCAAAGACACGATGATACCATTCGCAAGCTTCTCTTGCCCCCTCGATATCATCATGTATAATCTTGTTAGGGACTTCACCTGCAATACAAGCTGTACACACAATCAGTCCCTCATGATACTTCTCAAGCTGCTCACGGTCCGTTCGGGGACGATAGTAATAACCATCTACCCACGCATTAGATACAAGTTTAATAAGGTTCTTGTATCCTGTATAGTTCTTTGCCAATACGATAAGGTGGTAGCCAGAATTATCATGCATACTCTTATCCTTATCATGCATTGTGCGACGGGCTACATACATCTCACATCCGAAGATAGGCTTGAAAGGCTCTTCACCCTTCTCTTTCCTACCTTTATTGACCTTAGCACAATAGTCAGCAAACTCTTTTATGCCGAACATTACACCATGATCAGTAATCGCCATACCCTTCATTCCGTCTGCAATAGCCTTATCAACAAGGCGTGTAACCTTAGACTGACCATCAAGAATAGAATAATTGGTGTGGACGTGTAAATGTACGTAATCTTCCATTGAACTTATGCGTTTTTGAGCTGTAAAGTTACTATGAAAAGCCGACATAACAAAAGATTGAGAGTGAAAATTTGTGGAAATGACAAAAAAGAAGTACCTTTGCAACAAAACAAATACGTCGTTTATCGACCATGGGAAAAATAAAAAAGAAACTCAAAAAGATTAGAATCCATCACGAAGGGACAAATACACTGCTCTACGGAGGTATAGGTCTTGTCCTTATAGCTTTGGTTCTCTGGTTTGCAGTTCCAACGAAGATACCATTTTGGATTTTTACAGTCGTGTTCGGTACTGTCTACGGTATAGTACTTAATTTCTATCAGTGTCCTATCCGCTATTTTGGTAGTGAGGATACGGAGGGTATTGTCGTGGCTCCAGCCGACGGCCATATCGTTGTAATAGAAGAAGTAGACGAAAACGAATATTTTCATGAACGCCGATTGATGATTTCAATCTTTATGAGTCTATGGAACGTTCATGCCAATTGGTTCCCTGTAGATGGAGTAGTAAAGTCTGTACAGCATTTGATGGTAACTTCCACAAGGCTTGGTTACCTAAGGCAAGTGAGGAGAACGAACATGCAGATACTATCATCACAACTCCTGATGGCACAGACATCCTCTGTCGTCAGATAGCAGGTGCTATGGCACGCCGTATCGTGACATACGCTAAACCTGGTGAAGATTGTTATATTGATGAGCATCTTGGTTTTATTAAGTTAGGTAGTCGTGTTGATATCTTCCTTCCTGTAGGCTCTGAGGTATGTGTTAAGATGGGACAGTCGACAACGGGTGACCAAACAGTGATTGCTAAGTTGAAGCCAAATAACAAGTAAAGATGAAGAAACATATTCCTAATAGTATTACTTGTTGCAACCTTATCTCTGGTTGCATCGCTATTGGTTTTGCTTTTGCAGGCAAGATAGAGGTTGCTTTGCTATTTATTATTATAGGTGCTGTGTTTGATTTCTTTGATGGAATGGTGGCACGCTTACTGAATGTTAGTTCTCCTATTGGTAAAGAGTTAGACTCTTTGGCAGATGTTATTACTTTCGGTGCAGCACCATCAGCTATCATTTTTTCACAGTTATACGTAATGTCTTATCCTGTTTTTCTTGAGCCATTACGTGACTATCTGCCTTATACAGCCTTTATCATAGCAGCTTTCTCGGCATTGCGTCTTGCAAAGTTCAATCTTGATGAACGTCAGGCATTAGGTTTTATAGGTTTGCCAACACCAGCGAATGCACTCTTTTGGGGTTCACTTCTTGTAGGTGTAGGGGAGAAGTTAGAGACTCGTCCTTGGGTTTTATACTTCCTCCTTGCAGGTATTCTGATTAGTTCATGGCTGCTTGTATCGGAGATTCCAATGTTTGCTTTAAAGTTCAAGCACTGGTCATTCAAGGGTAATGAGGTGAAGTATCTCTTCTTGATTACTTGTTGTCCATTGGTAGTCATCTTTGGTATCTCGTCATTTGCTATTATCATTGCATGGTATGTGATACTATCAGCTATCGTAAAACAATCCCCAACACAACAGTAAGGGGTATAAGTTCAAAGCTATGTCAATTATTGCTTTTATTCTGAAGTTTGCATTCTTCTTCTTTATAGCGTTTTTTGTGATTATCTTATGGGTGGCTTTTGCATTCTATAAGCAGATGACACGCGCACGTCGTCAGTTTAATCCTAACAACTATCAGTATCAAGAACCATGCTCTACAGAGAATACTATTATCGATAATCGCCCAATAGAGGAACGCCGTAAGCAGGTAATTCCAGACAGCGAAGGTGAGTATGTTGACTTCACCGAGTCTGATGATACGCAATCATAATAAGATGTAATAGAATCATTATATACAAAAAAATATAGGACAAGTCAACGTGATTTGTCCTATATTTTTATCTTCACTTTTCTAATTGATGCTCAATAGCATTCGAATTAAGCCTTAATTGCCTTCTAAAAGACGCCCTTTTGAGGTCTTACTAACGCCCTTTTAGAGGCTTATAAAGCACCTTTTCTTTTTCTGTTTTGTAACAGTTTGAATACAAGATATTTACAAGTGTGCTCGAAAATGCGTTTTTATCCCTATAAATTGCCCAATGAACGGCAATTTATGTAAAGATATTTCGAATTCGCATGAACTATTTTTCGGTGTTCTTTTCTTATTAACAACTCAGCTTACGAGTACCATCTGGTTGTTCTTCAATCGTAACCTTGATGACATTCTCAGGGAGGATTTCCTCGATGAGTTCTGGCCATTCTAACAAGCAGAGGTTACCACTGTAGAAATAGTCCTCATATCCCATGTCATATACCTCTTCCAACTTCTTGATACGATAGAAGTCAAAGTGATAGATTGGGTCACCGTTGCCATCCGTATATTCGTTGATAATAGCGAAAGTAGGGGAGGTGATAACATCTTCTACGCCCAAGACCTCGCAAAGAGCCTTGATAAAAGTAGTCTTTCCTGCACCCATCTTTCCGTAGAAAGCGAATACCTTTCCATCACCCATCCCCTTGACAAATTCCTTTGCAGCCTCATGGATGGAATCGAGGCTTTTGATTGTAATTTCCATATTGTTTTCTTTTTATTCTGTCTATGCGGTAGGTGGTTGTCTGCAGTTCGTCTATTTGTATGGAACTATATGTTTTCAAGAATTTTACAGATTCCTATGTGAGAACGATTCTATACAACCTATGTTTATGTCTTAAGCACGCTTACCTTTAATAAGATATATTCTCTATCCCATTCTTAAGTGTATTTGAGGAAATCTCCCCTCCTTTCGGAGGGGTTGGGAGAGGCTTCCTCTTACCTCTTCCTCGGACTAAGTGTTGCCAATGGCACAATCATCTCTTCCATTGATATACCTCCGTGCTGGAAAGTATCTTTATAGTAAGAGACGTAATAGTTATAATTATTCGGATAAGCAAAGAACGAGTCACCAGTAGCAAAGACATAGCTTGTGCTGAGGTTTGGTGCAGGGAGCTGTGCAAGATGAGGATTCTTGATAGCGAATACCTGACGTGCATCGTAGTTGAGGCTCTTTCCTAATTTATAACGCAGATTGGTATTCGTATTGCGGTCACCGATAATCTTGACAGGATTCGTCGTACGGATAGAACCGTGATCGGTTGTAATGATAACCTTATAGTCAGACTGTGCCAACTCTTTGAATACATCTGCCAATACGCTATGTTGGAACCAACTAAGCGTAATAGAGCGATATGCGCTCTCGTTACTTGCTAATTCACGTATCATTCTCATCTCTGTACGAGCGTGAGAAAGCATGTCGACGAAGTTTACTACAAGTACATTGAGGTCGTTCTGCGCAAGGTTCTTATATTGCTGCATGAACTTGTCGGCACCGGTAGAGTTGTTAATCTTATGATAAGAGAACTTATCATGTCGGCGATAGCGGTCTATCTGTGTCTGTATGAGTGGTTCCTCGTTAAGGTTTTTACCTTCTTCCTCGTCTTCATCTACCCATAGTTCTGGGAACATTGTTGCTATCTGCTTTGGCATAAGACCGCTGAAAATAGCATTACGAGCATACTGTGTGGCAGTTGGAAGAATACTCATGTAGAGGTCTTCTTCAATGTCAAACATGTCGCCAATCTCTTTTGAGAGAATGCGCCATTGGTCGAGTCGGAAGTTATCAATGACGATGAGGAATACCTTCTCACCTTTGTCAATGAGTGGGAACACCTTACTTTTGAAGATATCAGTACTAAGCAGCGGACGATTATCATCGTTGTTCGTCTGCTGTTTCTTCTGTCCAGCCAGCTTAGAGAAGCTATTGCTGACTTTGTTGTCTTGTGGTGCTACCCAATCAAGATAGTTCTTCGCAATGTATTTAGCAAAACCATTGTTGGCTTCTTCCTTTTGCATCTTCAGCATCTCGGTCATGTTGCTATCAGCACTGCTTAGTTCCAGTTCCCAATGTACAAGCTTTCGATAGACGTCCTTCCAATCATTGAATGTTCGGCAGTCGGCTATCTGCATAGCAATTTGTTGGTAGTTCTGCTGATAACCGCTTTGAGTTACTTCCGTAACAATCTCTTTTTGGTGGATATTCTTCTTCAGTGTAAGAAGAATCTGATTAGGGTTGACAGGCTTAATAAGGTAATCGGCAATCTTTGCACCGATTGCTTGGTTCATAATATCTTCCTCCTCGCTCTTCGTTACCATGACGATAGGTGTGGCAGGTTGAATCTCCTTAATACGTTGCAACGTTTCTAAACCAGATAAACCAGGCATCTGCTCGTCCAAGAGAACGAGATCGAATGTCTGTGTTTGGCATTGGTCAATGGCATCAGTACCATTGCTGACCGTCACCACTTCGTATCCTTTCTTCTCAAGGAAGATGATATGAGCCTTTAACAACTCAATCTCATCATCTACCCAAAGTAACAATCCATTGCTCATAGCTGTAATCTCCTTTCCTTAGAACCCCTCCAAATCGTAGTATTCATCTTCGATATCGTTCTGGATGGGCTGGTTCTTTTTATTATTCTTGTTGTTTGTCTTGTTCTGTTGTGGCACTTCATCACCGAAGTAGATTATCGGACCGTCATCCGAAACCTTCTTCTTTGGTGCAGGTGTAGCCTGTGGCTTCTGCGTAGAAGGCTGTTGCGTCTTTGGCGCTGTAGGCTTAGCAGACTTGTCCGTTGCCACCGGTTTTGTTATCTTTGCAGGTGCTACTGGAGTCGTAGGCTTAGCTGGTATAATAGGCTTAGTTGTCTTGTTTGGAGTTGTTGGCACTGTTGGCTTAGCCGGTGTCACAGGAGTAGTTGGCTTTGCAGGTTCCTCCTCTGGTATGAAGTAAGTGCTGTTGTCGTCCAGTACAGGCTTTTTCTCCTCCGTTATAGGCTTCTTTTCTTCTATTATAGGCTTCTTTCAGTTGCAGGTTTCTTATCTTCTACAACTGGCTTCTTGTCCTCTACAGGAATCTCAAAGGTATTGTTATCTTGTTCGATTACCTTCTGTTCTGTCTTCTTAGGCTTTGATTCCTCCATTGGGATAGTCATCGTGTTGTCAACAGGTACGTCCTGTGTGTCAGGATAGAGGTCAGGATCATTTGCATGTTTCTGTTCTATCTCCTGCTGTATATCGCGTTCACGTGGTGTTGCAACCTCAGCTGGCTCACTCAGTAAGTATCTTTGTGTCACGACTAAAGGTGCAAAATGCTTTGCATAGAACGCCTCGTAGTCCTTGTAACTATATATTGTTCCTATCAGTTTAAGGTTCTTTTCGCTGATAATAATTCCCTTTGTACTCTTGCCCATTTGCTGTGCTACAGCCTGTGAGGCGAATAATTGACGTGCATATTGATAAGCCTCATCAAAGCTACGGAAGCCTGATACCTGCATCTGATGTAAGCCATTGAGGTCTTCTATCTCAATTTCAAAGTTACGAACGAGGAAGTTTGTGAAGTTGAATCGTGCTAATTCGAATAGTAACTTATTCTCTTTCAGGGAGTCAGGGTGGTACACTAACAGGAACTTAAAGTCTATATCACGCTCTGAAGAAAGCTTAGCTTGTTGTATGCTATCGCTATCTTTCATTACGTTTGCACGATAGTTCCAGATGTCGTCAAGGTCAAACTTACCTCCACGTAGCTTCTTTCCAGCTTGCACACCATTAACAATCATACCCGCCATCTCGCTTATACGACTGTTAGGATACTTCTGTACAACCTCTTTCATGTCATTGACACAACCCGTAGGATCTCCATTGTTCAGTTTCCCTAAGCCTCCAATGAAGAGGAACTTATCCCTATTGGCACCCATTGGGAAGCGTGAATTCGAGATGCGAGTGTTAGCTGCAACCTCACCATATCGACCTTGTTTGAAGGCTTCGTAGGTTGCTGCATAAAGAGAGTCTTCTATCTGTACACCGAAACGAAGGTTCTGTTTGTAGTACGGATCAGTAAGGAGAGCAGTCCACTTACTCTTTGGGAACTTCTGACTTAGGCGTGTAACATAGTTCTCAGCCACCTGTGGTTCATTCTTACGCATGTAGAGTAGGTAGAGATGATAGTACACATCATCCATCTGTTCATAGTCAGGATAGTTGTCACTCACACGCCTTAAGGCCTTTTCAGCTAACCGAAGGTTGTCGAGTCTGTCCTTAAAGATAACACCAGAATGGTGCAAACCATCTTCTAATATCTTATTACTTGCCTCCAACTGTTCCGCAGTGAACGGTATCTGTGACAGATAATACTCACGTTTATGAGGGTCATTCTTAAGCGAGTCAGCTGCTTGTTTGATAGAATCCTGTCGTGCTTCAGCGTGCATGATAGAATCCCTTTGCTGCTCTGTAAGTTCAATAGGCATGTTCGTATTGCCTATTTTGCCCACAACACTTTGATTAATGCGCTGCCAGTTATCAACATTCTCTCGTTTACCCCATAGTTGTTGGAAGGTAGTCTTACCTTGTTGAACCGCTGTTGGGTTATAGAAATACCACGTATTTCCTTGTTGTTGTCTATTATTTAAAGGCTTAGGCGTCCCAAGGTTATTGTTTCCAAAGTTGCCATCCATACCTTGCTGCTGTCCATTATTCATTGCAGTCTGCAGCTGTCGTTCTTCTTTTTCTTTCTTCTTAAGGGCAGTAATGACACGATCAATCGCAGCATTACGCTCTTGTTCAGAGCATTTTGCAAGATATTGAAGTGAGTCTTGGAGCTGTACGGCATCTGTATAAGGAGCTAACTCGTCTAATATCTTTGAACGTTCAGATAGCTGTTCGTAGTCTTTACGGTCCTTATCAAGGAGTCCGATAGCTTCTCCATAGCATCGTTTAGCATCTCCAAAGCGTTCCTTTGCCCAGTAGAGATCACCGAGGTGGAGCAGTAATACGCCTTTCTCAATACCACTTCTTGTTGCCTTCTTGTTACCTAACTCGTATGCATTAATGGCTGCAAGCGTATCTCGTGCAGCAAGGTGTATGTTACCCATTGCGTAATACACTTGGTCAAGATACTCCTTGTTATTGTCCGAAGCAGCCATTTTCTTGAGCTTACTAATCATCTTCTTCGTCTGACCCTTAGCGGTAACTTCAGTCTGTGCAATACGTGCATTGAACTCTAATTCATAGGGAGGGTTGGTACGAATTACACGTTGGAACGCTTTGTAAGCTTCCTCATTTCTGCCGAGTGAAGCCAATACTTGTCCGAGTAGATACAACTCACGAGCCTTCTGCTTCTTACGCATTTCATGCTTGATAACCTTTTGGAGATAAGGAACAGCCTTCTCAAACTCACCTGAATGCAGGTAATAATCAGCATAGGTATAGTCCCATTCTTTCACAGCTCGCCAGTCCAAAGAGTCGCGCTGCATATTCCGAATGACATCCTCAGCATCATAGAGCCAGTCTTGTTCTATGTAACATTTAGCTAACCAAGCCCTTGCTTTCCCATAGATTGCAGGTTGTCCTTTGTAGATACGACTCATATAAGCAAAGGTAGCAGCCGCTTCTTCAAAGGCACCTTTATGGAATTGTGAACGCCCCATGAGCATCCATGCCTTCCATAAGAAGGGGTTATATTCACGGCGCGAGAGCCATTCTATGTCCTTTTCAGTCTTTCGTCTGCTCTTTGTCCATTCTGGTCTTTTCTTGATACTATGCTTTGCAATCGCCTTCTCAGCCTTTTCTATCGCTCTGTCAAAGTTGCCTTTTCCTAAGTCACGACTATTCTTATTGCCGACAGTATAGAGTGGGATGAGTTCTGTGAAGTTATCCTTATTACCCTTCTCCTTCTCTAATGAACCATCAATATAAGCTTGTGCACCGTTATAGTAGACGTTATAACGTGTATTGAAGGCATGCCACCAACGCGTTTGCGCGGTGTTATTCTTTGTTGAGCAACTAATAATTGTTAGTACACTGATTGCCAACAGAGAGGGGATAATATGTCTTAATACTCTTTTCTTCACATTTTATTTTATTGTTCTGTTCTAAAGCATGTATCTTCAGACAGCAATAGATACAGATATAACAAGCTTAACCTTCTATCATTGTTATCAATTCATCTTTAATTTGATTGGGTAGGTTGATTTCCCGAAGGATAAGGCTTCTGTTCCAACCTTTCACCTCATGGGGTTGCATCGTATAAAGAACCGTTGCAAACTCCTCAGCTTCCTCGTCGGTATATTGGTCAGACGGCCTACCACGAAAACGATCAAGTTCTTCATCGTCATAGTATTCTACGCCTTTTACAGCTGCTTCCATCATACATACCTGTTCGCATTTATCATCTGTTCCATCACAAGAAGAACAATCCCCAGATGTCGGCATGACAACATCTGGCTCACCTTCTTTCTTCTTGGTGAGCTTTGTTGCGATAGCAGCTATAATCGCTAAGATTAAAAGAGAACCTATGCCAATGAAAAATATATCCATTCTTTACTTCAATTTTATTGTTTGAGCGGCTCTGTGAGTAGGTTAATCCACTTCTTGTATATGGAAGCCCGCTTTGCGTAAATCGTCCCAATAATGGGGATAAGACTTAGAAACTACCTCTGGATGATTGATGCGTATCTCGCCCAACTTGATAGCTAATGGGGCAAACGACATTGCCATGCGATGGTCTTCGTAGGTTTCTATGATGGGTTCTGCCATTGGTTCGCAACGTTCACCATTCCATGAAAGCTTTGTTCCATTCTCATCATAGAGGATATAACCTAACTTCTCCATTTCTCTCTTCATAGCTTCAATGCGGTCAGTCTCTTTAATTTTTAGCGTACCTAAGCCTGTGAAATGAAAGGGTATTCCTAATATCGGACACACAGCGATGAGCGTTTGGGCTAAGTCTGGCTGATTGGTAAAGTCATACTCTATTCTGTTCAGCATTCGTGAATGGCGTGTCAATATCGCTTCTGGTAAGCTGTTAGAATCTTTATCCTTAAAACTTGTCTTTATTCCTAATAGTGAGAAGATATAGCGCACAGCCGAGTCGCCTTGTCGTGAACCATCTTTCAGTCCTTGCAAAGCTACCTTTGAGCGTGTGTCATCTGTCAGAGCAAGTATCTCATACCAATAGCTTGCTGCGCTCCAATCACTTTCTATCGTATAGGCACGTTGCTGATAGGCTTGTGACTTTACGCTAATTGTATCAAAGTCTGACCATTCTGCCGATACACCAAACTCATGCATAAGATGCAATGTGAGGTCTATGTAAGGTCGTGAAATAATGTTACCCGTCAGCTTTAGTTCTAATCCTTTTGTCAGAATAGGCGCAATCATCAATAGTGCAGAGATATACTGCGAACTGACGTTGCCTGGTATCTGCAATGAACCTCCTTCAAGTTGTCTGCCACGGATGTGAAGTGGGGGATAACCTTCTTCGCCAACATACTCAATCTCTGCCCCTAAATAACGTAGTGCATCTACGAGAATACCAATCGGACGATGTTTCATTCGTTCCGTTCCTGTGATTGTATATTCTCCATCCGTTGCACTAAGATAAGCTGTCATAAAGCGCATTGCTGTTCCTGCAGCTTTGATATCGATGACATTTGACTGCTTACTTAGTCCACGGATGATAACCTCTGTATCGTCACAATCCGATAGGTTTTCTGGCATCATTCCTCCCTTTGTTAGTGCTTGAATAATCAGTGCACGATTACTGATACTTTTTGATGCGGGAAGCGTGATAGAAGTATCAATATGTTCGGGGCAAGTTATGATGTATTGCATGTGTATTTAGTGCAGATTTATTGTAGGACAAAAGTACGAAATAAACTTGGTATAAGAGAAAAAGAAGTCCAAAAGTTTGCTAATATGGTGGAAAGTAACTAATTTTGCATTGCTTTTAAAAGAGCGGGATGTAGTTCAGTAGGTTTAGAATGCTGGTCTGGGGGACCAGTGGTCGCCAGTTCGAGCCTGGTCATCCCGACTGTGAAATATGATTACAAAAGAGGCTGTTATGGCCTCTTTTTTTGTGGATAAAAATCATACAGATGACCTACTTTATGTCATATGTCCCTTTATCCCATGTTGAGAGTGGGCAATAATAAATCCTGTCTTCCCTTTCTTATAAACGTGCGGATGCTTAGCACATGTTGTGCGGAGCCTCAGCACCAATGGTGCGCATGGTGAACATGCATGATGCGGGGACTTAGCACTAATCGTAAGGAGGGTTTATAACCCTTCAAAAAGTTCTGTTACGTTCGAATAAGACAGATTGTCAGCGTATTACGCTATAATGTAAAGGAGGGAAAGTAGGGGGCTACCTTCCCTCCAATCTTCCTTCTTTCCTAAGGAAGAAGTGCTTTTATTCGAATTTATAGATTTGATAAGTTCGGTAATATAACCGACAGACACACCATTGTCGAAGGCAGATATGATACAAGCCTTCTCTTTTTTCTTATCAATAAGGATACAGTAACGCCAGAAAACAGTTTCTCCTTTTTTCTCAATCTTCCTGATGCGGTATGTACAAGTATTGCCGTTAATGTTCTCTTGACCCTCTGCAATTAGTTGAGGAGAAACGTCATCGAAATTTTTGAGTATTTCCTTTTCCCAACTCCTATAAACTTTTTCTGTATATTCATCAGATAAATAGAATGCAGTTAGGCCCGCACTACCAACGTATTTATTGTGTATTTCGAACAAAGGGTCGATAGGTAACTTTTCTTTAAACTGTTGCCTTTCACAGGTGAAACCTTTGGGGATTGTAAAGATAAACACTCCATTGGTACGTTGGTTAGGCTGTAGCTTCCTACTAAGCATCTCTTTTTTCTGCTTAGCTTTGGTTGTAAAGTTCATTACTAAATCTGGTGTTCCTAAGAGGAATAGCACGACTGATGTGATGAACAGGCCTATTATGACTGCTCGGTTCATTTGTGGCGCATTACGACAGGCTGAGGGAGTAGCCTCTTTCACCTTGGTTGAGACAAACAAATAGCCCATCCAGATGATTCCGAGGCAGAGACCACCGAGGTAAAGCAGGCAGTCAGCAGTCAAGTGTCCTTTTGTAAGGGAAGTGATGAGTATCAGTATGTTAGCAAAGATCATCAGTCCTGCATAGGCCTTAGCGTAGAACGTGGCATTAGCCTTGCGTCTTATAAAAGCATAGATGGTATAGAGCCCTGTGTAGCATAGTGTGAAAATGGTAAATATATTTGCGATTGCAATATTGCTCGATAGGTCTTCTCCTATTATGTTATAGGCTTTCAAGCCGAGAAATAAGCTATAGGCAACACCAATGATGGCCGTAAGGAGATAGATGGCAAGAAACCCTTTAATCTGCGTGTTTGCCTCTAACTGTTGTTGTGTATAGGCAGATGTCGCTTTGTTCTTGTCACTCTTATTATCTTGTGTCCCTATCTGCTGAGGATTTTCAAACGTCTTTTCCATATCTTTTATGTTTTTAGTTATATTTGTTTCCATACTGTTTCGAGTAATAGTGGTGGTTATATTTGCCTGCTATTGCAGTTCGTTTTCATACTCTATGAGGAAAGAGTAGGGCAAAGATAATAAGATTTTTCAATATCTCGCAATGTTTATAATAGTTTGTTGAATTATATGTTATGTCAAAGGAAAATGTTTTTATCTCAAATCTTATTTGTATCTTTGCCTACTCTATTGGGATGATAAAACCAAAATCTATTGTATTACGTAATTAAAACAAACAAGAAAATGGCTACAATGAGCGTAACCTCTTGGGCAAATCTGTTGCAGGATTCTCTGCTGTTTATTCATAAAAAAAAATGGACTTAATAGTATCTCTTCTTGGAGAAGATGTTTAGATAGGGGCGTGTTCACGCTCTTTGCTTGTTTTCTGTTAGGTCAGTCAGCCAATGCGCAGAACTTTAGAATGTTGCGAGATGTAAAAGTGAATGAGACCGTACTCGATCTTTCACAGTCTGACTGTAAAGTGATTCCTCGCAATGCGATGCACTCTTGTCATCGTCTTACGTCGCTTACACTTCCCCCAAAACTTGATTCTATCGGTACGCAAGCGTTCTTTGCTTGTGACGGAATCAGTGGAAAACTATATTTCCCTGCAACTACACGTGTGGTAGATACCTCAGCCTTTAATGGTTGTCGTCAGTTGACAGAATTGTCTTTCGACGGCTCTACACGTATAGGTGCTTTCGCTTTTGCTAATTGTTGTGGACTTCGTGAAGTTCGTCTCTCGGCTGTTGTTCCTCCTGCTTGTGCTGACAATGCTTTTGATGGTATAGATCTTAGCCGTGTGAAACTCATCGTTCCTGCTAAAGCAAAGAAAGCATATCGTAACGCACCGGGCTGGCGAAACTTCTTCTCACGGCATGCAATGGAGAATGTATGCGACCCAGAGAATCTCCTCGTACCTCGTCCTCTCAAGCTGGAAGTCTACAAAAAAAGTCTTCCTCTCAAATGGAAAGATGTTGCTGGGGTAGTGGCTCCACAGGAACTGAGTAATGAAAAGATGCAAGCTGAGCGCATTCTCGTTGAGCGAACAGTCTATAAGAAAGGACGAAAGACTGGTCCGATGGTGCGTCTTGCACTTGATAAGTCGCTTACCAATGATGAGGCTTACACCTTGCAGGTGAATGATAAAGGAGTAACTATCAAAGGACGTACAGCTACGGCAGTGTTTAACGGACTGATGACACTCGAACAACTCTGTATTGGTAATGGTGTTTCGGCACGTTCTGTGAAGATTCCTGTGCTCAATATTGTGGACGAACCACGTACGGCAATCCGTGAATTGATGGTTGATCCAGTGCGTCATTTTATTCCGTTTGAAGATTTGAAGGGCTTTATTGTTGAGATGGCACGCTATAAGTTTAATGCACTCCATCTTCATTTGGTAGACGATCAGGCATGGCGTATAGAGATAAAGAAATATCCAGAACTTGTCGAGAAGGGTTCTGATCGTGTCGGAATGGACGACATGCCAGAGCGTATCAGCGGTTATTATACCCAAGACCAGATGCGCGAATTGGTTCGTTTCGCAGCCCAGTATCATGTTATGGTGATTCCAGAGATTGAACTTCCAGGGCATGAGGTAGCTGCTGTTCACTGCTTTCCACAGCTCTCTTGCGCTAAGAAGCCTGTGCCAATTCGCTTGACTTGTGGTGTGAGTAATGAGTTACTATGTCCTGCAGAGCCTTTTGTTTATGAGTTTCTCGATAATGTTTTGACAGAGTTAGCCGATGTGTTCCCTGCTCCATATGTTCATTTGGGGGGTGATGAGGCTGGGCAGCCACCATTGGGGGCATGGTCAGATTGCGCAGCTTGTACAGCACTGAAGAAGAAAGAAGGGTACACAGAGAACTGGCAGTTGCAGCAATACCTCTTCGACCGCGTGATTAATAAACTTCAGTCATTGGGTAAGACCCCAATGTATTGGTATGAGCAGGAGTTTAAGACGATTCAGCCGGGTTGTGTGGTCTATGCTTGGCGACATGGTTTGACGAAGACGGCTATTGATGCTGCCGTACGCAATAAGGCGAAGATAATGCTCTGTCCGGGTGAACACTGCTATCTTGACTATCCACAGCAGAAGGGGGATATGCCTGAGAAGAACTGGGGAATGCCAGTCACTACACTCGAACAGACCTACCGTCTTGACCCAGCATGGGGGCAGGATAGCGTGTTTGTACGTGATAATCTGCTCGGTGTGAGTGGAACGCTTTGGAGTGAATGTATCAACTCTACAGAACGTATTTACTATCAAGCTTTCCCACGTGCAGCCGCTTTGGCTGAGGCAGGATGGAGTGTACCAGAACGTAGAAGTTATAAGGAGTTCCTCAAGCGAGTTCGTCCGCTGACAGATGATATGCTGCGTCGTGGTATCGCTGTAAACGTAAGATAGAGTGCTGATGGTGGTTGTCAGCTTGTAAGAAGAAAATCTTTACGATGACGACAGACCGTTATAAATAAAAGTATCATCACGAAGGTAATGAATTATTCTTCGTGATGATAAATATTTTTCTTCATGAAAAAAAATATTTCTTGTCGTGAAGAAAAATATTTTTTTTCATGAAAATAATTCGCTAAAGGTTCAGACTTACACCAGCAACGACCCATGCGCCTGGCTGTGGAACATTCCCATAGTCAACGTAATGAACCCCAAATAGATTGTTGGCTTCGACGTATGCGGTCCATGTTGAGGCTTTCCAACTCATTCGACTATCAACAACGCCATAACTCTTATAGCTTTGTCGTTGGTTATTCGTATCAATATAATTTCCCATACGATGTTGGAAGCGATAGTAGAAGCCAAGGTCAAGATTACGCCAGAGGTTCAACTGGAGATTGCTGACAAACTTGTTCTTCAAATATTCCAACGCATATTTGCTTACATAGCCTTGATTATCAACCTTCTTTTGGTGGATATAGCTATAAGCCACACCAAACTTCTTAAAGAATCTTTGTGAAGGAAGAAGCTGATAGAGATCAAAATTGAGTGAAGCCTCTGTTCCAAAGTGCTTTATCTTTCCGAAGTTTACACTCTTCCATAGCACAGCTCCGTTAGCATCTAATGTACCATCACTAATCCAGTCGATAAGGTTCTTATGATTGTTCCAGTAAACGCTTGCCTTGGCAGTGACGCCCTTGTTGTCATATTTCACACCCGTTTCAAATGCTGATAGTTCTTCTGGGCGAAGGTGTTTGTCTGCCTTATGACCACCAACAGAGTAGAATAATTCTGTTACTGACGGCATACGGAGGGATGAATTATAGGAAGCATATAACTTCCAAGCGTTTCCTATACGGTAACTTGCATCAACTCCAGGGTAAACATGCATTGGCATATCTGCTTGACTGTTCTTGACTGCGGTCAAACCTGCTGACAGTGTGAAGCGGTCAAGGATGATATTATGCTCAAGGACAAACTGAATATTTGTGCGATTCAGCCCGACCGTGTAGTCTCTGTCTGTTCCATGGATATGCTTTGGACGAGAGAGTGGTTCGCCAAGGTTACCACTTACGAGGTCTTCATTGCGTAGCTCTGCAGCGAAGGCAGTACGTCCAAGGTTCCAATCAAAGTAAGCATTGAGGTTTACACCATAGATGTCAGTGCGGTGATAGTTGAAAGGATACTTATTGGATGCGCCACGGAAGAGTTCAAAGCGGTCCATACTGCGGTTCCAATAGATAGAAGGACGAATGTGGAAACGGCCCCTTAGGTTCTCAGCCTGAATGGCTGTGAAGGTCTTGAAAGTGTGTTCAAACTGGTCATCGTACTTTGCTGAGTAGAAAGTATTTGAACCAAAGTCTTTCAGACTCATGCCAGTATGCCAGCGTACGGCAATGTCTTCATCCGTATAATTACCTTGATAGAAGACTTTTGCAGTTCGATAATCAGCGTTGAGGCTACCTGCCTTGTTGCGAAGATAACCATCGCTGCGTGTGTAAGAAGCTGATAGCTGATTGTTCCAACGGTCTTTTGAAGCAATGTTTCCACGTATGCCAGCACTGAGATAGCCGTAGGAACCACCTTCAATATGGGTAGAAAGACTTGTCTTTTGTGGAGTTCTGGTTACGATGTTTATAGCACCTAATAAAGAAGAGGTGCCATAAACGCGGGCTGCTGGACCCTCAAGGACTTCTATTCGTTCGATTTCACTGATGTCAACTGGGAAATCAAAGGAGTTATGTCCAGTCTGTGCATCACAGATATTGATACCATTAAGGAGGACTGTGATTTGTTCTGAGTTGCCACCACGAATACTTACATCGGTCAAGGCACCTAAAGGTCCTTTCTGGCGGACGTCAACACCGACGGCATACTTTAACAAATCGTTTACACTTTGTACTGGAGCCGCCTGAATGTCTTCACGACTCAGTACAGTTACCATTCTCGCTTGCTGACTAACTGTCAGCGGTGCTCGCGTTCCAGTGACGTTCACTTCCTCCATCATGACGCCTCTGTTGGTGATAGTTGAGTCTGTCTCTGCCTTCTCTGTTTCAATACTAATGCCCTTGGCAGTAGCATTTTGCAAGGTAGCGACGCTCAGTACACCAATCAGAACCTCTTTCCCAAGAACTGAAAAGAGCGAATAGCCATGGTTGGAGAAGTGTTTAAACTTCAGAACGCTGCGCTTTTGAAATGTTGGTTTGTACATAATATAATTAAAGAAAACGTCGGAAGGTGGAGCTTTCCACAACCGACAAACGGGTGCAAAAGTAATAAAAGTTTTTGTAACAGCGTGGATTAATCGATGATTATCTACTTTTATGTGGGTAAGGTGTAGAAAAACCTTCGTTTATGTACGTTATATTTGAGATTTTTACTACTTTTGTAGGCAATTAATTCTCGAAACAGACAAACGATTAATTGCACAATGAAAGCATTACGTGACCGTATCTTAAAGGATGGAAAGTGCTTCCCAGACGGAATCTTGAAGGTAGACAAGTTTATTAATCACCAGATGGATCCTAATCTGATGAAGCAGATTTGTGTGGAGTTTATCCGCCGTTATGCATCAACAGAAATCAACAAGATTATCACAATTGAAGCGAGTGGCATTGCTCCTGCCATTATGATGGGCTTTTTGCTCGATCTTCCTGTGGTCTTTGCGAAGAAGAAAAAGCCTTCAACAATGGGCGATATGCTTTCAACAAGCGTCTTCTCGTTTACCAAGCAAAGAGAGTATAACGTCGTGATATCCAAAGAGTATCTCGGTAAAGGCGACAAGGTGCTGTTTGTTGATGACTTCTTGGCTTATGGTAATGCGGCGAAAGGAATCATAGATCTTTGTAAAAAGGCGGGTGCAGAGTTAGTTGGTATGGGCTTTATCATAGAGAAAGCATTCCAACATGGTCGTGATGCGATTGAAGCAGCAGGTGTTCGTTGTGAGAGTTTGGCTATCATTGAGTCGCTTGAAAACTGTGAGATTAAAATGAGAGAAACATAAACGAGGTGGGCTTGTGTGCCCACCTTTCTTGTTTTATATGGTAATCATCTTTAACGCAAACGCTTCTTTAAAGCATTGAGATTACTCTTTAAGGGGCGTAGAACTAACTTTTAAGAAAGATGAAGCTGTACTTTGGAACCACCAAAGCTACCCTTTTATTTCAGTAAAGAATAACATCTTACCTTTATTATATCGTTTTAAATAACAAAAAGAATGGAAAAGTCTAAGGAACTTATCTATGGTCTGAATGATCGTCCACCAATTCGTGAAACTATTTTTGCTGCTTTGCAGCATCTGTTGGCAATCTTCGTAGCCATTATCACACCACCACTCATCATCAGTTCAGCATTGAAATTCGACTTGGATACCACAGGTTTCCTTGTATCAATGTCTCTCTTCGTGTCTGGATTGGCTACCTTTATTCAGTGTCGTAGGTTCGGTCCGATTGGAGCAGGTCTTCTTTGTATTCAAGGAACGTCTTTCTCTTTCATCAGTCCAATCATCGGAGCAGGTATGTTAGGTATGATTAACGGCAAGATGAATGTAGAAATGGGACTCAGTTACATCTTCGGTGCTTGTCTTGTTGCCTCTGTTGTAGAGATGGTGGTGAGCCGTCTCTTGCCTTACACACGTAAGATTATCACTCCATTGGTATCAGGTATCGTTGTTTCCCTCATTGGTATGTGTCTTATTAAGGCAGGTATCAACTCTTGTGGTGGTGGTCAGTCGGCTGTTGATGCTGGTACATTTGGGTCTATGCAGAACCTTGGACTTGCGTTACTCGTATTGGTTAGCATTATTTTCTTCAACCGATCAAACAACCGTTTCCTACGTATGGGATCCATTGTGTTGGGACTATTGATAGGCTGTGTAGCTGCTTATGCACTCAATATGATTGACTTTTCAAGCCTCAAAGGTAGTGGTAGCCTTAATATTCCAGTTCCTTTCAAATATGGATTGAACTTTGATTTAGGTACAATCATTGGTATCGGACTTATTTATCTCGTAACAGCTGTAGAGGCTTTTGGTGATATTACAGCCAATTCGCTCATCTCTGGTGAGCCTGTTGAAGGTCCTGTCTTCTTGAAAAGAGCGCAGGGTGGTGTTCTTGCAGATGGTTTCAACTCTTTATTGGCTGCTGTCTTCAATAGTTTTCCTAACTCTATCTTTGCCCAAAACAATGGTATGATACAGCTTACGGGTGTTGCCAGCCGTTATGTTGGTTATTTCATTGCTGGTGCTTTGGTTCTTTTAGGATTGTTCCCAGTAGTAGGTAAGGTGTTCTCACTTATCCCTGATCCTGTTTTGGGCGGTGCAACCTTGTTGATGTTTGGTACTGTTGCCGCTGCAGGTATTCGTATTATCGCTTCTACCGAGATTACTCGTAAGGCAGTGTTGGTCATGGCTATCAGTTTTGCAATGGGTCTGAGCGTAGAGTTGGTACCTGGTATTCTTGACAAGATGCCTGATATCATCAAGAACATTTTCTCAAGTGGTATCACTACAGGTGGCCTTACAGCTATTCTTGCCAATGCCTTTATCCGCATCAAGGAGTAAACTTAAGCAATATAGAAAACCAAAGAATCAATAGTGATTTAAGTGTTTTCTGTAAGAAAAAAGCAGTTTTTTACTATCCTTTCGGTACATTCTCCTTTTAAATGTTTATCTTTGCAAAAGATAGAAGGAGAATGTACCGATTGCGTTTCTCCGTGAAGTATAAATTGATTCTTAACAAAACAGAATAATAACAAGACTATGTCAAATCAGAATAAGCAGCGTAAATTTACAAAGTCGCTGACCTTTAAAGTTCTTTGTGGACTGGCTGTCCTCGTATTCTTGGGCTTAATTTATAATCTCATTGTGGCTTCAGATGATGCTCCAATGACTGAACAGGAGGAGGAAGAGGTGCAGAAACGCAATGCAGATGCAGACACAATAGACATAGTAGGCGATTATCTTTGGCCTAATATGAAGCCTTCAAAAGAAGATATGATGACTGATGAGGAGAAAGCTGCTGAGGCTGAAAAGGCTAAGGCTGGTAAAGATGATAAGGGGAAGGAGGCTTCTGATAAGGTGCAGTCTAACCAATACGATGCTCCTATCGCTGCACCAGCTCCAGATATTACTCCATCTTCAGAACTTCCTGCTAAGCAGGCAGCACCTTCTATTGAGAAGATGGAGGCACCAAAGATTGAAAAGATTGAATAGTATAAGAACTGTTCTTTAGGCTGAACAGTAGACTATAAGAATCTTCACAACTTTGTGTAAACGTTGTTCTAATGCTTGTAAAGTAGAAAGAAAAAATACTATAACGACTTAAAAGAAAGAGAGGTATACAATGAAACGTTTAGTTTTATTTCTTTTTGTAGCTGTCCTAATGGTGGGTTGTGCTACAACTTATTATGATTCAGAGGGTAATCCTGTGTCAAAGGAGAAGATGGCGCAGTTGCGTTCTACTGCTGTGAAGGCTCACTTAGCAGAGCATCGCTACCGCGTCTTCGTGGACCGTATGTACCCTATGCGTGGTCCTGCTGTCTATTTACAGGATGACTGGGGACTCGAGGTGAGTGGTGATTCGGTAGGGCTTTTCCTCCCTTATTTCGGTAGAGCTTACTATATTCCTTACGGACGTGGTGGCGGTTTGAGCCTTGTAGAACCTCTAACGAGTTATAGGGAAGAACCGATGAAGGGCGGACGTCGTATCTTCATGACCACTCGTAATGATTTTGAGAGTTATCAGATTGTACTTGAAGTCTTCGATAATGCTACTGTGTCATTGGTAATTAATCCCAGTGAAAAGGAGACGATTAGTTTTTCTGGTGTGATGGAGCTTAATGATGTTTTTACACCGAAGGGTCAAAAAGCAAGTAAGAAACATCAGACAACATTCATGAAATTATGATTAACCGACTTAATACTTTGTTCCTGTTCCTGTTTGTAAGCCTTATGGCATTCGGACAGTCGGCAGGAACAATTGCGTCTAAGGATGCCATGCTTTATGAGTCGTCTCGACATCTGTATGAGAAGGGTGATACGTTGACGATTATCTCAAAGGATTTTGAATGGCCAAAAGGCTTGGATGGATCTGTCTTACCAGAACTACAGCATTATCTTACAAGCTTTTTCTTTAACCAGCCTTCTGAAAGTTATGATACTGGTTGGAAGCAGTTTGCGTCTTCGTTAGGTAAAGAAGTGCGAACTATAAAGGATGATGCGGATGCTGAAAGGCGTTTTTATGATATGGGGTTACGATGTCTTTGGTTGGAGCCAGGCAGATACATTTCTTTTCTTGCCCGCTTGGAGGAGCGTAATGCAACAAGTGTCATTACGGCAAAGCATTCTTATTTTACCTTTGATCTTATCAATAAGAAAGTCTTAACGCAGAATGATGTGTTTAATCAGACACGCATGTGGCAGGATCCTAATGTTCGTTATCAGTTCTATGAATTGTTAGATTATACGGCAAATACGCATACTGAGGACTCTATAAATTGGGACCTTCTACCCAATCAGTTTGCACTGATAGGACAGAATATACGTTTCGACCTTGGTGTTGATAACGGTGGAGGAGTTTATTCAGAAGTAAGTAATGACATGGTAGATGTGCTTTTCTCTAAGAGTTTTAAGAAGTGGCAGAAACAGTCATTATCTTATGCAGGCACAAAGAAACTTCCTAATGAGGCTGTATATGTCTCCTTATCACCTGATTCTGTCTTCCCAGAAATATTGCCACAGTTTGATGGAAATTTAGTTGCGGCTTTTGGGCAGAATTTTTCCGATACAGGACTTAACCCGGCAACAACTCCTGTGGGGAGAATTTACGCCTCTTTTATTGTTGATACGGATGGTTCTTTGAAAGATATAGTCTTTCTAACGGTAAATAATATTGAGTTGAACCGCAGTGTTGCTGCTGCACTTCAATTATTAAGAGGTTGGAAACCTGCAATGCATAACGGTAAGCTGTAGCTTATAGATATAACTTTCCCCTCATTTTACACTTCCAATAAGAGTCGTGCGGAGCCTTAGCACGTGTGGTGCGGGTGGTAAGCACCAATGGTGCGGAGGCTTCGTACCAAACAAATAGATGTAGATGTGATTGTCGGTAAAGAGTTGGATCAGAGTCGATTAATGCTTATTTATTGCTTGTTTCGAAGGTGAATGAAACACGAAAGCATTTGTTTTGTTTCACCAAAGAGAGGAGACGGAAAGTTGATAGGTTGTACTTATCTTCTTTTAGGGTATGCTTGTATGCCTTTCGTCCTTCTCTTTTTCAGCCTGATATAGGAAGTCGTAAATAATTTCTGTAACCCTTTCTTGCCCTTCGTTAGTAAGTGCTGGAAGGGTGAAGATTCTTCCCTTTGTTGTATAAATTATCTGAACGATGAAAGGAACGAAGTAATAATTGTAGTCGTTTATCCCTTCTATTTCATCAGCAGTTACTTCTGTATATTTGCAACGTAGACAATCGTAGAAACAAATATGGTCACCTTTGATGGATAGATAGTCTTTTTCCCATAGTTTTTGGCAGGCAACAAAAAGTTTGAAAAGCCAAAACGAAACAGTATGAAGTATGATTAAGAGTGCGAAAATGAGCATGAAAGGATGGGCAGCGTCTACACCTTTGTGCCCAAAGAAAAACCATATAAAAAAGAAGACGGGAATGGATGTGAATAACGCATCTAAGAGTAATAAGCCACTATATTTGTATTTGATAACCATCTTAGAATTGTGTGTAAATAAAAGGTTGGATACTATGATGACTAAGATTAATAACTAACTGCATAATAACAGCAAAGATACATAGCTTAACAAGCCATGAAGAATGGATAAACTTACTTTGCAGCCAGTTATAGTCAGTCTCTCGAATACTATGAAGTTCTAAACTTATCAGCACAACGGCAAGCCATAGTGGGTATTCCATTAGGAAGGTGTAGGCATCTGAGAGGCTGATAGTATGCAGGATATTGTTGATTAATGTTGTAGCAGTTGTCATATCCGCTGCACGGAAGAATATCCATGCAAGGGAAACATAGCTAAACGTAATAAACCAGCTGATACCTTTTGTGTATTTATTGTCTGGTATCTTATCCAATCCATTGTTTCGACAGAATTTATGAATGACCAGTCCAAAGCCGTGAAGCACACCCCAAACAATGAACATCCACGATGCACCGTGCCACAGACCTGCCACTATCATTGCTAAGAAGCTATTGAGATAGGTGCGAAGTTCGCCTTTTCTGTTACCTCCTAATGGAATGTAAAGATAGTCGCGGAACCATGTTGAGAGGGCGATATGCCAACGATGCCAGAACTCAGTGAGGTTCAGACTCTGATAAGGGAATCTGAAGTTGTCTTTTAGCTCATATCCCATTAGGGCGGCAACACCAATAGCAAGGTCGCTGTAGCCCGAGAAATCGAAATAGATTTGAACTGAAAAGCCCAATACGCCCATTAAATTACCAAAGCCACTTTGGCTTGCTGGCGCATCAAAAACAATGTTATTGTATTGTGCAATATAGTCGGCGATGAGGGCTTTCTTTATCAGTCCGCAGATGATCAGCCATAAACCTTTATAGACAAGGTTCTCGTTGACATTGTCTTTCGGTGTCTGAACCTGTGGGAGCAATACTTCAGCGCGGGTGATGGGACCAGCGATAAGGAGTGGGAAAAAGGTAAGGTAGAAGCTATAATCTGTCAGTTCTGCTGTCTTAGGATAGCGTCCTTTATAGACATCAACGGTGTAACTGATAGCTTGAAAGGTGAAAAATGAGATACCGACAGGTAGCAACATCTTCTCTGGTGTGAAGTTGCTACGCAATAGTTCGTGGAATATCTCAAGTGTAAAGTTTGAGTATTTGTAGTAGAGTAGGGGTAGCAATTCGGTCAGAATGACAATGGCAAGTCCTATCTTGCGTATCTTTCCGCGCTTTAATCGCATCATAAAGCGAGTGAGATACCACGAACTAATTGTAATAATGGGCAATAGCCACATCAAAAATCCATTCGCTTTGAAAGCAAAGAAAAGACTAAATGCTATGACGTATGCTTTTGTCCATGTTTGGCGATAGCGGTTTAATCCTATGTATATGGCGAAGAAAACAAGGAAAGAAACCATAAATGGAAATGTACACAGCGACCAGTTCTTGTCTTGTGAAGACAAGAAGTCAAAGAAGGCAGTCATCAGCTGTGTTATATTTGTCATCTATTAATCGTTTATTTGCTGCTTATTTCCTATTTAATAGCCTTCAAAGGAAGGTTGCAAAGCTTTGTATTTGTTGCCTTGTGATGGGCTTTTGGATTGTTGAGCTGTAGCGGATTAGCACACTCCTTACTCCTTATAAACTTAGCCGCGGTATCCATCCAGTAGGCAGCTGCTGCCCATGTAGGATGATAATGGTCGCTACCTCTTTTGAGTTTTAGGTTACGACTGTCAAAGAAATGTCCTTTTCCGACATTCTCCTTTATAACATCATTGATGCCAGTATCGCCATTCCAATTAGAAGGACTTATCCATACGAAAGGAATATTACCTATTTTCTTTACTAATTGTTGTACATATTGCGTACGATTGGCAAGGTCGTTGATAAAGAGCTCATTACTGCCAAGGCAGATGAGTATGTATGTTGGCTTATATTCAGCAATGAAGTGTTCTAAGGTTTGGGTGGTTCCCCAACGCTCAGTAGAAGAACTATACCAGATAACGGTATATAGTTTGTGTCCGTTTTCGCCTGCATAATCACCCAACCTACGTGAAAGTCCTTCCACCATTGAGTCTCCAATAAAAAGGATTGTTTGGTTGCGATGTACCTTTTTAGCGGTATGCTTCGTTTGTTTTGTTTTCTCAATAAGCGGTCGGCTTAGGTTGACAAGCGTTATCTTGCGGATAGTATAGCTGCCCATTGTTATCTCAGTTGGGATAACAGCATAGACAATAATGGCTGCCATGACAGCAGCCATCAAGAGAAGTGTCTTTATCTGGGCGTGCATATGATTGTCTTATTTCAAGATAATTTCCACAGGACAGTGGTCGCTTCCCATAATCTCTGTATGAATCTTAGCATCTTCGAGGCGGTCTTTGAGACGTTCTGAGATGAGGAAATAGTCGATACGCCACCCCGTATTCTTCTCTCTTGCACGGAAACGATATGACCACCAAGAGTAAGTAACCTGCTCTGGATAAAGGGTACGGAAGGTGTCGATGAAGCCATTACTTAGTAATTGGGTCATCTTCTCACGCTCTTCATCAGTGAAGCCAGCATTCTTATGGTTTGTCTTAGGGTTCTTGAGGTCTATCTCCTGATGGGCAACATTCATATCACCACATACGATAACAGGCTTTTTCTCATCGAGTTTGTGGAGATAGGCTTGGAAGTCATCTTCCCACTTCATACGATACTCCAATCGACGAAGCCCATCCTGTGAGTTCGGTGTATAAACAGTTACGAGGTAGAAGTCTTCCATCTCGAGTGTAATTACACGCCCCTCATGGTCGTGCTCATCAATATCAATGCCATAAGTCACGCTCAATGGCTTATGCTTTGTGAAGATAGCGGTACCAGAGTAACCCTTCTTATCAGCGTAATTCCAGTAAGATTCATATCCCGGAAAACTGATATCGAGCTGTCCTGCTTGCATCTTTGTCTCTTGTAGGCAGAAGAAATCAGCATCCAAGTCCTTGAATTGCTGTTCAAATTCCTTTCCTACACAGGCGCGAAGCCCGTTTACATTCCATGAAATAAACTTCATTCTATTTCTTCTTTTCTAATGTACTTATTTCAAATTCAACAGGGTGGGTAAATTTTGTCTGGTCCTTATATTCATAGTGTCCTTGGCGTTCTATAACCCTGCTCAGCTTGTTGATGATAAAAGTCATTGTAAGGCTGGACGTCTTTGCGTCATAGTGTGCCCTGAGGACATCCGTCTTCATGTGTCCGAATATGTTATAAGTACCATAATCTTTCTTGATGGTTGTTTTGATTATTGGGAGTGCATAGAAATCTGCAGGATTCTTTGTTTTGGGGTCACCTAAGAGTCGGAAAGAAAGAGAGGCTGTTGGAGCTGCTGTTAACGCTGAACGAAGTCTGATAGCTTCTTCATTGTTGTCGAACTCAGAAATTCCAAGAGCGAGTGCTTCGTAAGGAAAATCTTTGCAAACTACTTGTCCGTTCTTGTCGATTGTCAAATTTGAATAGGTAAAAAGACCTCCATTCTTTCCGCTGGCATGAATAAGCGCTTTGTACTCGCCGGAAATGATGTTTAAGATCTTTGTTTGTTCTTCAATGAACTTTTCGGTTGATAGTTCTTTATCTCCGTTATCGTCTTTTGAGCAGCTTGTGAGGCATAAGGTGATGGTGCATAGTGCCATAGCTGCAAGTGTCATAATCTTTTTCATATACTTTTGTTTTAATGTTTTTATCTTATAGTAAAGGTAGACTACTCGTCTTATATCCCATGAAATAAATTTTCATTTACATCTTATATCCTTCCAGATAGAAGCTAACAGGTGTATCAAAATCCTCTTGTATAATTGCAGTTGCATGTGCCTTGTTTATTTTCACCAGTTTGTATATAGTGAATCGCATTTGCATTTCAGAGTCGTTCATTGTATAACTACTGTTGAACTGCTTATTGTTAAAGGAAACGGCACCTATTAATTCATAAGTTTCGTTGGCTGTTGTAATATCAAACTTGAAGTTAGATGATAAGTTGAAAAACACCTTATTATCTTGTGGTTGTATCGTCGTAATATACAATTTCAACAATCTTTGTTTCTCGTTAATGAGAGTAGTATATAGCGAAGATGCAGTGTTCTTTGACACTCCATTTGCCAACAATTGGTATGGGAAGTTGTTGACTGTAATGGTAGAGTTCTTATCTACAGTCCAATTGATTCCCGGCCAGATTGTTGTTGTTGTCCCATAAGTAGCAGCCAAGTTACCTTTATAGTTCCCTGTAATGTTGTTGAGCGCCTGTATAGCATTTTTCTCAGCATCTGTCATGTCGTTGTCTTTGAGCAACTTGCAGTAAACAATGCTACTACAAGTACACAAATAACCATTGTTATAAGTTTCATACTTCTTTTCATGCTCTTCCTTCTTTTGACGTACTTGTACGAAGCCCTGTTGAATAGGCTTCGTACAAGTTACATTTATTGCTTTTTGGCTCTTAGATAGTATGTTATTGGCTTGTCGAAATCTTCCTGCCATTTTAATCCACCATACTTATGTTTCTTAATTAGTCCCTCTACTGTAAATTCGAGGTATAATTCTGATTCATTTATATTATAGTAACTCTTGGATATAGGTTGAGCTTTTTTGATTGATCCTACTATTTCATAATCTGCATTTGGTGCAGAAAGTGGTGCGTAGAAAAGAAGGTCTATATTCAATGACATGCGGTTGTCGGATATGTCTGAACCTGCCATGACAATATAAAGAGGTGCATCTTTAACGTCTAAAAGTGTCTGAAATAATTCTGACATTTTCCCAACAACTCCTTGTTTTGAGACACCACTTGCTAATGTCGCGTATGGGAATTTCTCGATAATAATATCGTGGTTCTTATCTATCTTCCAACTAATTTTTTGTCCAAAAGCTCCTTCTGTACCAATTTCTGTCGTGGTAGAGAAACCTAATGTTCCTTTATATTCTCCTACCATGTGGTTAAGAACTTGTTCAGTAGTCTTGGGATAGTCAACTTCATTTTTGTCACTTGAGCAGCTGGCCGTAACTGCCAACATTGTAACTGCACATAAAGCCATAAAGGCTGTTTTCATTGTTCTTTTCATTTTTTGAGTTTTAAAAGTTTATAATAGTGTTTTAATTATATTCTCTTGGTCTCTCCGCGTAGCAAATCCATGAACTCATTGCGGGTCTTACTTGATTCAAATACACCGCTATAAGCACTTGTTGTGGTGATAGAATTCTGCTTTTCCACACCACGCATTTGCATACACATGTGCTTTGCTTCGATGACAACCATTACTCCTTGTGGCTTCAGTGTGTCATTGATGCACTGCATTATCTGCTCTGTCAAGCGTTCTTGTACTTGCAGGCGGTGTGAGAAGATATCCACAACACGTGCAATCTTGCTCAATCCAGTGATATATCCATTTGGAATATATGCCACATGCGCCTTACCATAGAAAGGAAGCATATGGTGTTCGCACATAGAGAAGAAGTCAATATCTTTCACAATCACCATCTGGTTGTACTTCTCTTCAAACAGAGCATCTGTCAATACCTTATGTGGGTCTTGTGTATAACCACGTGTAAGTACCTGCATAGCCTTTGCAACACGCATAGGTGTTTTCTGCAAACCTTCTCTTTCAGGGTCTTCTCCTAAGAGTGTAAGCACCTGTTTGTAGTGTGATGCAAGTTCGTCTAATCCTTCACGAAATGGTATTTCTGGCGTCATATTATTTTGATTTCTGATTAATTGTATTTGTTAGGGTTCTCTTTATGATAATAAGGTGGAATAATCCTTAGAAATCTACAGGTTCAGTTGTCTTAATTGTTACCATCATGCGGATGACATTGGCATGTGGATAGCCTTCCTTTCGGAGTGTTCGCATAATCTTCTTTGCTGCATTGTAGTTGGTAAAATTACCTACAAGACACATCCAACGTGGTGGGTAAAAGTGTACATAAACAGGTTGATCAGGGAAGAGTTGCTTCGCTTTTTGACCCGCCTTGTCTGCTTGTTGGTGAGCAATACGAGTATTACCACCGCTATAAACTTGTACACGGAAGCCTCTTACTTTCTGTGTACCTTTCTTTATACGTTTGGTCACAATCCGCGTGTCTTCAACCTCATCCCATGAAGGGATGTGCGGTCTTCTGACTAAACGTTTTACAATCTTTGTTCTGACAGGTTGTAAGGTGCTGTTTTCAGGACGTGCTATTTCTGGCTTATGCTCGTTTAACTTTGGAACAGTTAGCTGTTTCGTATCTGGCGTCTTGATAGCTGGACGTGCGCTCTCGTTTTGACTCTCTACTTTCTGTCGGTCTTTATTATTTTTCTTTGAAGCTTTCTTGCCATTCACCAATGCGTCAATCTCGGCACTCTGCGATACCGTTACCGACCCTTGGGCGTTAACAGCCACAACAGCAGTCAGCATAAAAACTATGATTGTAAGGAGTCTTTTCATTCTTTAATGTATAAAAATTGAAATAGAGGTTGTATCAAAAATGCCAATGGTTGTTGACCGAATAGCAATTTGATACAGCCTCTTAGATTTTCTTTGAATTACTTCTTCCAAGCGTCGATGATAGCCTTGAAGTCAGCAGCCTTCAATGAAGCACCACCAATCAAGCCACCGTCGATGTCAGACTTGCTGAACAACTCTGCAGCATTGCTTGCGTTACAGCTACCACCATAGAGGATTGTTGTGTCCTCTGCAGCCTCTTTACCATACTTTTCAGCAACGATAGAGCGAATGTAAGCCAACATCTCCTGAGCCTGATCAGATGTAGCTGTCTTACCAGTACCGATAGCCCAGATTGGCTCGTAAGCCAAAACGATGTTCTTCCACTCCTCAGCAGAAAGGTGGAATACAGACCCCTCGAGCTCAGCCTTTACTACCTCATTCTGCTTCTCAGCCTCACGCTCCTCAAGCGTCTCACCGCAGCAGAAGATAACCTTCAAGCCGTTAGCCAATGCCAACTGTACCTTCTCCTTCAAAATCTCTGCTGTCTCACCGTAGTACTGGCGACGCTCAGAGTGACCGAGGATAACGTCCTGTGCACCAGTGCTCTTTACCATAGCGGCAGAAACCTCACCAGTGTAAGCACCCTTCTCCTTGTCAGCGCAGTTCTCAGCACCGAGAGCAACACCCTCTGCATCCAATACCTGTGCAACACTTGCAAGGTGAATGAATGGAGTACAGATAACAACATCACAGTTTGGCTTCTCTGCCTTCAATGAGTCGTTGATTTCTTTTGCCAAAGCAACACCTTCCTGCAGGGTCTCGTTCATCTTCCAGTTACCTGCTACAATTTTCTTTCTCATTTGTCTTTTACGTTTTAAAAGTTGATATAATTTATTTGATTGTTCTTTTTGTATTAACCATTGCTCTTTTTGTTTCAACCATTCCTCACGTTTTCTTACCCATCGTGTCCATGACCAAATACGATCGGCTACGATAAGGAGTGTTAGTGGGAAGATATAACAAATAAGAATCAATACAATTTTTGTCCAAGTCTCATTCTCTGGTTCACGTCCTACCTCAATAAGCGACAATGGTGCGTTCAGCTCTGCCTGCTTAGGAAGGGCATTGTGACTCCACTTATTGATGATAGTACCTTTGTAAAGCAGTACCAAGCCAGGATTACTTCGAATAATGGTCTTTAGCGTCGTGCCATCCATTGTATAGAATGGATATTCGGCTCCGGTAATATCTCGCCAGTGTTTTACGGCTTTATCTGTACTTGCGGTCAATCCATAGAATCCATAACCATTCTCCTTAGCATATTCATAGATTGCATCAATCTCACCAAAGTTGCTGTCGTCAGCACGCTCCAATACAGGGGCAATGAGTAGGAAAGTATATCCATCCTTGGTTAGAATACTATCGGTAAGGTCCTCTCCCGTCTTTTCGTCTGTAATTGAAAAGTCGTGAATAGGCGGTTCGTAACCCTTTTCAAGTATCTCTTGGTGTGTATCTTTGAATACCCATGTAGAATCATTGTAAGGGTAATCATTCTCTGTGAATTCTTTTGTTACGCCATTCTTCTCACAAATGAAGGTCGTCTTATAAGTCGTTAGCTTAGCCCCTTTGGGTATTTCCATTCCCTTTTTGATATTCTGTCCGATGTAATAAGGACGGAAATCAAAGATAGGCAGATGATAAAGACTCAGTGTGGAGGCTGTGACAATAAAGACAATCGTGAAATAAAAAGCTATCCACTGATTTGTTTTTGATACAAAGCGTATTTGATAAAGTGGCCAGCATGCAAGGATGATGGCTGCTGTCAAGAGGATTATATTCTTGATGAATGTCTGCGTATTCGTGAGATGAATGGCATCACCAAAGCATCCACAATCCTGTATTGGATTGCTTACAGTAAGCCAAAGGGTCACAAGCGTCATCACTACCATCATGATAAGAGATATCTTGCTGGCGAGTCGGCGACGAATAGCAAGCAAGAGCATCACACCCAAGGTGAACTCTATTGCTGATAGTCCGACAGATAAAATCAATTGTGCCCAATCTGGAATATATGCCGACAACTGCACCGCCTCTAAGTATTCTGCAATCTTATATTGCGAACCTAAAGGGTCAATCGCTTTGACAAAGCCCGAAAAGATGAATGTCAAAGCAAGTAGGGTACGGCTGAGGTTTACCAGTATAGACTTTATTTTATTCATGTAGTTTGATTGCTCCAAAAACAGCGTAGTTCATTATATCCATATAATTGGCATCGATACCCTCGCTGACAAGTGTTGCACCGCCAAGGTCTTCAATCTCCTTAATGCGTTCAATCTTTGTTAAGATAAGGTCGGTATAGCTACTGACACGCATGTCGCGCCAAGCCTCACCATAGTCGTGATTCTTCTTTATCATCAACTCGTATGACTCCTTTGCGTAGCTATCGTATAGTGCTAATGCCTCATCAGGTGTCATGTCAACGCTGTCGACAAAGCCTTTTTCCAACTGGATAAGTCCTACGATACTGTAGTTTATCAGCGCAATGAATTCTGGACGAATACCTTCACCCACCAAACTTTCACCCGTAATCTCCAAAGAACGGATGCGTTTTGCCTTAATAAAAAGCTGATCAGTAAGGGAAGAAGGGCGCAAAATACGCCATGAAGCACCATAGTCATGGAGCTTCTTTCCAAATAGACTTCTGCACTCTGCGAGTACGTCTTGAAATTCCTGCTGTGTCTTTGTCAGTTGACTTGCCATAGTCTTATATTGATTTGACTGCAAAAATACGTAATTTCGCTGTAATAAACGAATGAATTAACAACTATTCCTGTCATAAGGGGTGGTTTGTAAATGATTGTGAGCGATTGTAAAGTTAGTCTGTTTTTCTGTTTAATCTTTGTGTTGAGACTTTATTGCTACCTCCGCACTATTCGTGTTTACCGTCCGCACCATTGGTGTTTAGCATCGACACAATGCGTGCGGAGCCTCCACAAATTACCAAGAAAGGTTCTGTGATGTAAGAGACTATTCTTTTTTTATTTTATCTATGCGCTTTTCTATGACAGAGGAAATCCCTCAAAATTAAATTTCCTGTCATTTCTGTCATCTGTTGTTTGCTTATAACAAATTGGATTACAGAAGGGTTGTGTGAAGTGTTAATTGTGACAGCAAAACATAATTAAACTTTTATTGTAGTATATGTGTATTTCTCTGAAAAGGGAAATTCGTCATTCTCTCACCAGATGAAATATAGATTGACGCGTTCGGTGTTTTCATTTCTTTCGTTGAAGAGTCTCTTAATGTTGTAGTTTTTAATTCTCCATATATTAACCCCGAACTGTTCATTATAGCACAATATGCTTAGTTCTTAAAGACCAATTTGGGGTTATAAAAGAAAGAGAGAATATGTCACTTTTCTATGAACATATCCTCTCTTTTGAAGTATTATAACCAGATTATTGTTTAATTACGACCTTGACATTGCTATTTGGTTTATTTTTGTCACTATTGTCAGCTATGATATTCTCTGTGAATATTATACCCTTACTGTCGAAATAATCCTTTTGCTGCTGGGTCATTGTTACTTTTATCTGTTGATTTTTCCCTGTAGCATCAGTTTGAAGTCCTACAGCTATATTCTCAATTGTCCCAGCTTCACTTATGTCGAGAGATGAGAGTTGGCTATTTGAAACATTTATATTTGTCAATCCGTTTTTACTCCCTAACTTCAGCTCGCGAATACCTGAATTATTCGTTGTTAGTTCTGTTAAGTGTGTATTATTACTTAAATCTAATGTTGTTATTCCTTTAACATAACTGAGGTTAAGTTTTTGTAACTCTGTATTCTGTGTTACATCTAAGGAACTTATCTGCGTACTGCCCAAATCAAGTGTAGTTAAGTTTGAACCAGCAGCTGACAACCCTTTTATCTCTTTTACTGGAGAACCTATGAGATTGATAGACTTCAACTTAGTCATTTTGCTAAAGTCGTAGCTTTCTATCTTATTACCCCAAGCAACAAAGTTTTCAAGTTGATCTTTATCGGATAATCCCTCTATTTGGGTCAGTTTCCCAGTTGCACTTATATTGATATAATTTATCTTTGGTGAGTTTAAAGTGTTGATGTTTGTCAGTTCCCCATTGTTATATGCTTGCAATGTTGTCAGAGCAGGAAGATTACTTGCGTCAATCTTAGTAAGCAGCTTGTTATTATATAACGCAAGTATAGTCATTTGAGGATTATTACCCACTTTCGCTTCTGTCAGTCCATCCATATGATGAGCTGATAAGAATCCTAGTTCTTTCAATCCGGAAATATCAAGTTTTGTTACTAATGGACTATTGCTGACTACAATAGAATTTTTCAAATATGGGTTTTTGTTAAAATTAAGTTCTCCTGCGAGATTCTTGTTTCCTTCAAGTGATACGGAGGTTATGTTACGATAATATTGTAGTTCATCAATAGATGTGAGTTTATCGTTATCTCTTATTTCCAATATTCCCTTGTAGGAAAGGATTTTCTCAAGGTTGTCTGCCTCGTAAATATCTAAGTTACCGTCTGCTTTTCTATTTAGACCTGAAACCTTTTTAGCGACAGCCTCAATCAATGGCTGATTCTTGAGAATGAAATCCTTAGCCTTAGTAGATCAAGTGTCATCTCACCGAGGTTGTACACCTTAGCACGCTGGATGTTTACTTCCTGTTTAACCTTTTTCAAGATAGCTTTGCCATCTTGCATGATAAAGACAAGCGTCAAGCCCTGTGAAAGCTTTTGTTCTGGGAGGGCTATGTAATATGCCTTGTTTTCCTCAAGACTGCCAGACTCTGCTGTAAGGTTTACTACTGGAGAAGCTGCACTGAATTTGTTTTGGGCAGCACTAATCTTACCATCATTAGCAAAAGTGATGGTTGAATTTATTGTACCTGCAAGATTTTCCTGTCCAACAGCAAGCAATTTAACCTGCTTTACGTCAGAAGTACCTTTGATGGTAAAACGAAGTAGTCCGCCAACATTGTATGCAATGAATGGTTTTCCACGCTGTGGAATGATACCAACAGAAACATTTGCCTTTGGATCAAAACTGCCTGCAACAGCCTTTTGATTCTTAGGGAAGTCATACTGATATTCTGCTTGAGTATTACTCTTAACCGCAATCTTTGCATTCTCCTGATAAGGATACATCATGAAGTAGGGGTTTGGTTAATCAGCAGCTTTTCCCCAAAAGATGACGTTACTACCTGTTGATGATGTCTTAAATGGTTGACTCTTATTACCTTGTGCTCTATAGTAACCAATACCAATCTGGTCGTTTGTTTGCCAAGTTACGGTTGAACCGTCTGAGCCAAGTACAGTACGTGTAACGGGCTGTGAGGAGCCTGCAATAAAACTCATGTCAACCAGTTTCTCGCTGGTTGCCTCAGTGCTATCAAAGTCGTCTTGTGAGCATGATGCTGTGGTGAGGGCAAGTCCTAAGCACAGCAAGTATGTCTTAAAATGTTTCATATTGTTTTTTGTTTTATGCGTTTTTGGATAAGTTTAATCTCTATTTATTAGAATGGTGAGTTGTCATCAGTGCCATCCTCAACTCTGAGGTTAGAACTTGTGTCTTCAGTGAACCCCTCGTGCTGAGTACCGTGCGCACTATCCATTAAAAAATCACCTTCTGTCTCCATTTTCACCAGAAGTGTAGATGGTCTTTGATATTCTTTCTTCATTTTGTCTTGTTTTATTTACCTAATTACGCTTATAGATGTTGTAAACCCTTTGGATTCTTTGTTATCCTTAAAGAACTTTGTTAAAATTGTCGTACTTAGTTCGTATTCTAAATACTTCTGTCAAATAACACCGTAGGGTTATGACATCACAAATGTGTATTTGGTTGTTATACTTCTTTTACCTGGTCTTAAAAACTTGTTGTCAAGCTCTTTATCTATTTTTTTAACGGAGTGCAAAGTTAGTTATTCTTCTATTATTATTACATAATCAATTTGGAAAGTTTTCAAAGAGAAGTTTTTATTAACATATAGGTTGTGATATAGAAAGTTTATTTACTTTTATTAACAATGCGATAACAACTTATTTCTTTATTAAACGATAGTTGTAAACTATTTTGCACAATTCGAAATTTTATATGACAAGAATTCTGATATTGGCGCTTGTCCTCTTCTTCTTGTAGCTGCTTTTATCTTCGTAATACTTTGCCTAAAACCATACGAAAGATATAAAATGAAAGAGCGGGAATGCCTATTAAAGACATTCCCGCTCTGTGGATGTATGTGTAGTTAATGTGTTTATTATTGTACTTCTACGATATTTACATAACTAGTACTATTTTCTCCATTTGTATCAAAACCTGAACCATCTATTTTAAAGATGGCACCAAATTTATTTTTCTGTGCTGTTGACATTTTAACAGTAATCACTTGAGTATGATTTGTTGCGTTACTTTGTGAACCAGCACGGAAAGTTGTTAATCCAGGTATATGACTTATATCTAATGATGACAGTTTATTATGTGTCACATTCAACTCAGTTAAGTTCGCATTGTTGGAAAGGTCCAGACTTGTCAGCGGAGTGAATGAGGTCTTAAGATATTTCAGCTTTTTATTGTGAGAAACATCTATAGAAGTCATTCCTTTTAGCTGGTTGACATCAAGTTTGGTAAGGTTTGGATTTTGTGATATATCGATGGATGTAATTTGGCTGGCAGGTATAATTAATTCCACAAGACTTGCGCCTACTTTATCCAATCCTTTTATTTCCTTTGCTGCAGAAGAAGTGAGGTTGATAACTTTCAACTTAGTTTGAAGACTGAAATCATAACTCTCTATTTTTGCTCGGAATGCATTAAGGACCTCCAAATTTCTATTGCCATCTAAACCAATAATAGCTGTTAAACTACTATTTGACGTAGCGTTGACTTCCTTTAAATTAGGTGAATTAGTGGTGTTGATAGTTTTTATACTGGAGCTATAATACGTCTTCAAGGTTGTTAATGCTGGCATATTGCTTGCATCAACAGATTCAAGACTTTTGTTTTCGTACAGCCCAAGCTCAGTGAGCTTCGTGTTGTTACCTGTTACAACTTCTTTCAGTCCACTCAGATGGTATGCTTGTAACTCTGCTATCTTATCCAATCCAGTTATATTTACCTTTGTTACTAATGGACTACCACTAAGTATTATTCGGTTAGTAATCTGTGGATACTTGTTGAAATTAAGCTCTCCTGCAAGGTTCTTGTTACCTTGAAGGTTCAGTCCATTAATATTACGATAGTATTGTAGCTCATCAATTGACGTGAAGTTGTCTTTGTTATTTACTTCTAACATTCCCTTGTAAGAAAGAATCTTCTCCAAGTTGTCTGCAGCATAAATATCCAAATGACCATCTGCGGTTCTTGTTAAGCCTGAAACTTTTGTAGCAACAGCCTCAATCAAACCCTGGTTTTTGAGAATGAAAGCCTTAGCCTTAGATGCATCAAGCGTCATCTCACCGAGGTCGTAAACCTTGGCACGCTGAATGTTGATTTCTTGCTTAACCTTCTTCAAGATAGCTTTACCATCTTGCATGATAAAGACAAGCGTCAAGCCCTGTGAAAGCTTTTGTTCAGGGAGTGCTATATAATATGCCTTGTTTTCCTCAAGGTTGCCAGACTCTGCTGTAAGGTTTACTACAGGAGAAGCCGTAGTGAACTCGTTTTTAGCCGCACTAATCTTTCCATCATTAGCAAAGTGATGGTTGACTTTAAATTACCAGCAAGGTTCTCCTGCCCAATAGAAAGTAACTTTACCTGCTTTACGTTTGAAGTTCCTTTGATGGTAAAGCGGAGCAAACCACCAACATTGTATGCAATGAATGGTTTTCCACGCTGTGGAATGATACCAACAGATACATTTGCCTTTGGATCAAATGTTCCTGCTACCGCCTGCTGATTCTTTGGGAAAGTATATTGGTATTCAGCTGTTACGTTGTTCTTTTGAAGAATTTTAGCATCTTCCTGATAAGGATACATCATGAAGTAGGGGTTTTGTTGATCAGCTGCTTGTCCCCAAAAGATGACGTTACTACCTGTTGATGATGTCTTAAATGGTAGACTCTTATTACCTGGTGCACTATAGTAACCAATACCAATCTGGTCGTTTGTTTGCCAAGTTACGGTTGAGCCGTCTGTGCCAAGTACTGTACGTGTGACAGGCTGTGAAGAGCCTGCAATAAAGCTCATCTCAACCAGTTTCTCACTGGTTGCCTCAGTGCTATCAAAGTCGTCTTGTGAGCATGATGCTGTGGTGAGAGCAAGTCCTAAACACAGCAAGTATGTCTTAAAATGTTTCATATTGTTCTTTTTGATTTTATTCGTTTTTGTGATAAGTTTAATCTTTTTTAATTAGAATGGTGAGTCGTCATCAGTACCATCATCAACTACAGGAGTAGGGTTGTTACTATTAGTAAAGCCCTCGTGTTGAGTACCATGTGCACTATCCATTAAGAAATCACCTTCAGTCTCCATTTTCACCAGAAGAGTGGATGGTCTTTGATATTCTTTCTTCATTTTTGTCTTGTTTTATTATCCTAATTACGCTTATAGATGTCGTAAACCCTTTGATTCTTTTGTTATCCTTAAAGAACTTTGTTAAAATAGTCGTACTTAGTTCTCAGTCTAAATACTTCTGTCAAATAACACCGTAGGGTTATGACATCACAAATGTGTATTCGGTTGTTATACTTCTTTTACCTTGTTTTAAAAACTTGTTGTCAAGCTCTTTATCTATTTCTTTTAGCGGAGTGCAAAGTTAGCAATTCTTCTGTAAAGAGCAGATAGTCAGCTTGGAAAGTTCTTAAAACAAAAACATAATTAACATATAAATCGTGACAGAGTTGTCGTAGTTTGCTTTTGTTAACAGTTTGGTGGTGGTTTATTGTCCTCTAATATGGCTTTTATTATATGAATGACTCGAATATGCTGTATAATCTTTTTACTTAAATACTTGACTTAAATCATGTTGATTCGATTGTCATATAACAAAGTGTTGTGCACAAAATGCGCATCCATTTAGTTTTGAACTTGTGAGAGTTGAGGAAAATATGTATCTTTGCATGACTCTTATTATAAAAGATAACATTATTTTATGCGAGATCTTTCAGATGCCGAATTGGCACAGCTTATAGACAAAGATATATTTCATCATATTTCAACAGCAGCTGATAAACTTGGATTAGAATGCTATGTTGTAGGTGGTTACGTTCGTGATTTGTTTTTGGAACGTCCGTCAAATGACATTGATGTCGTTGTTGTTGGGAGTGGTATTCAGGTTGCAAGTGAATTGAAAGCCATCTTAGGAAAGAAGGCTCATTTGTCTGTTTTCCGTAATTTTGGAACTGCACAGGTAAAGTATAAGAATATAGAGGTGGAATTTGTTGGTGCGCGAAAGGAAAGTTATAGCCACGACAGTAGGAAACCAATAGTCGAAGACGGTACATTAGAAGATGATCAGAACCGTCGTGACTTTACGATTAATGCGATGGCGGTGTGTTTGAATAAAGCGCGTTTCGGAGAATTGGTAGACCCATTTGGAGGCATTGATGACCTTTGGGATGGTATTATCCGTACACCACTTGATCCAGATGTAACCTTCTCAGATGATCCATTGCGCATGATGCGTTGTGTACGTTTTGCTACACAGCTTAACTTCTTCATAGAAGACGAGACCTTCGAAGCTTTGGAGCGTAATGCAGAGCGAATCAAGATTATTAGTGGAGAGCGTATTGAGGAAGAGTTAAATAAGATAATGATGACGGCAACACCAAGCAAGGGCTTTATAGAGTTGTATCGTTGTGGACTCTTACAGCTCATACTGCCAGAGCTTGTAGCACTTGACGTTGTAGACACAAGAAATGGACGTGCACATAAGAATAACTTCTATCACACCTTAGAAGTGTTGGATAATATTTGCAAGCATACGGATAATCTTTGGTTGCGTTGGTCGGCATTGTTGCATGATGTCGGTAAGGCTAAGTGTAAACGTTGGGATGCAACAGTAGGATGGACCTTTCATAATCACAACTTTGTGGGTGCAAAGATGGTCCCAACTATCTTCCGTCGTCTTAAACTCCCGATGGATAGCAAGATGAAGTATGTGCAGAAACAAGTTGATTTACACATGCGTCCGATTGCTATTGCTGATGAGGAGGTAACTGATTCTGCTGTACGACGATTGATGAATGATGCTGGTGATGACATAGATGACTTGATGACACTCTGTGAGGCAGATATCACAAGTAAGAATGCAGTCCGAAAACAACGCTTCTTGGATAATTTCCGTATTGTTCGTGAGAAACTAAAGGACTTGAAAGATCGTGATTATAAGCGTCTTTTACAGCCTTGTGTTGATGGAAACGAGATAATGGAGATGTTTAATTTGAAACCAAGTAGAGAGGTCGGTGTGTTAAAACAAACACTGAAAGATGCCGTCCTTGACAATAGAGTTCCTAATGAACGTGAACCACTTTTAGCTTTATTGAGGGAAAAGGCAAAGGAACTCGGTTTGATATAGCCAATTATTGTTAAAAAAGAGGCTATAAACAGAGTTGGATTAAATAATAATATGTAAATTTGCACACTGAAAACTATAGTGAGATATTATAGTTTTCAGTGTGCTTTGCTTTCATAGTAAATTAACTTACTGTATGCAGGTTAAACTTTAGTCTGCCCTGTTGAATTAAAATAAACAAAGAATATATATTAAGTAGGTATGAAGAAAAAAAGTATCTTATTGTCTGCCATAGCAGCAATGGTCTTGTTACTTACCAGTTGTGGTGGAGGAAAACAAAGCCTTCCAACAAACGATGAGTATCCAGTAGTTACAATTGGTGCAGCCAATGCACAGTTGAAAACGACATTCCCAGCAACCATTAAGGGTGTGCAGGATGTTGAGGTACGTCCAAAAGTTAGTGGCTTTATCACAAAACTTTATGTACATGAAGGTGAGTATGTTCGTGCAGGACAGGTTCTCTTCGTGGTAGATAACTCTACTTATCAGGCTGCTGTTCGTCAGGCTGAAGCTCAAGTCGTATCAGCACAGAGTGGTGTTGCAGGTGCTCAGGCTCGTGTTGTTCAGGCTAATGCAAGTCTGAATTCAGCCAATGCGCAGGCTGCAACTTCACGATTGACTTATAGTAACAGTAAGAACCTTTATAATAATAAGGTAATAGGTGAGTACGAGTTGGAATCAGCAAAGAATGCGTATGAGACTGCCCAGGCTGCTGTTAGCCAAGCACAGAGTGGCGTAGCATCTGCTAATGCAGCAGTAACACAGGCACATGCTGCTGTTCGTCAGGCTCAGGCAATGCTCGCAACAGCTAAAGATAACCTCGGTTTCTGCTATGTGAAGAGTCCTGCATCTGGTTATGTGGGTAGTCTTCCTTATAAGGAGGGTGCTTTGGTTAGCGCATCTTCAGCACAGCCTGTCACCACAGTGAGCAACACTTCTTCTATAGAAGTCTACTTCTCAATGACAGAGTCAGATGTCTTAAAGCTCAGCCGTACTAATAATGGTTTGGCTAATGCTATCAAGTCTTTCCCAAGTGTAAGTTTGATGTTAGCTGATGGTACAACTTATAATCATGAAGGTGTAGTTGTTAAAACCAGTGGTATTATAGATGCAACAACTGGTACAGTAAGTGTTATTGCACGTTTCCCTAATCCAGAACACTTGTTGAAGAGCGGTGGTAGCGGTCAGATTGTTATTGCAAAGAATAACAACCGTGCTTTGTTGGTACCACAAGAGGCTACTGTACAGGTTCAGGATAAGATCTTTGTATATAAGGTTGATGCTGATAGCAAGGTACACTATACCGAGATTACTGTTGACCCACAGAATGATGGTATCAATTATATTGTTACAAGTGGTCTTAAAATGGGCGACCGTATTGTGAGCAAGGGCCTTTCAAGTCTTGAGGATGGTGCGAAGATTACGGCACTTACTCCAGCAGAGTATGATAAAGCCATTGAGAAAGCAGAGAAGTTGGGTGAAAATCAAGGCTCAGCATCAGGCTTCCTTAAAGCAATGAAGGGAGAAGATAAGTAAGTGATGGGTGATAGGTGTTGAATGATGGGTGATGATGAATTGCTTAACTCATTCGATATTTATAAGCTCTAAATAAACAATTAGGTATTATGACATTTACGAATTTTATCAAACGACCGGTATTGTCAACGGTTATATCAATCTTCTTTGTACTCTTGGGTATCATTGGATTGATATCATTGCCTATTGAACAATATCCGAATATTGCACCTCCTACGATTTCTATTCAGACATTTTATCAGGGAGCAGATGCTCAGACTGTTTTGAATTCAGTTATCACACCGTTGGAGGAGAGTATCAATGGTGTTGAGAACATGACCTATATGGAGTCAACCGCAACCAATGCTGGTATGGCTATGATTACTGTTTACTTCAAGCAAGGTGCTGATCCAAACATGGCAGCTGTCAATGTACAGAACCGTGTGTCACAAGCACAGGCGTTGTTGCCTGCAGAAGTAACACGTGTGGGTGTGACGGTGTCAAAGCGTCAGAGCTCAAATGTGGTGATGTATTCTCTTACAACAGATGATGGACGATATGATGATGAGTTCTTGACGAACTATAACAATATCAATATCGTGCCAATGTTGAAGCGTATCAATGGTGTCGGTGACGTACAGACACCTGGTATGAAGACTTACTCAATGCGTATCTGGCTGTATCCAGATAAGATGAAGCAGCATAAGTTGGTTCCTTCAGACGTTTCTATGGCTTTGGCTGAGCAGAATATCGAGGCTGCACCAGGTTCTTTTGGTGAGCAAAGTAATCAGAAGTTTGAATATACCATGCGTTACAAAGGTCGTCTAAAGACCCCAGAGGAGTATGGTAATATCATTATTTCAAGCAATACTAATGGTCAAACCGTTCACTTGCGCGATGTAGCAAAGGTTGAGTTGGGTGGTCTGCAGTATTCAGTTATGATGAAGAATAATAGTCAGCCTGCCGTTATCGGTATGGTTAATCAGGTTGCTGGTTCTAATGCTACACAGATTGCAGATGACGTAAAGACTGCCTTGGCTGATGCTCAGAAGCAGATGCCGCCGGGCATGAAAGTTACAATTGAGCAGGATGTAACAGAGTTCCTCTTTGCTTCAATCGAAGAGGTAGTCTTTACATTGTTTATAACTCTTTTATTGGTATTTTTCGTTGTGTATATCTTCTTGCAGGACATTCGTTCAACGTTAATTCCAATGATTGCAGTACCAGTGGCATTGATAGGTACCTTCTTCTTCCTTTGGGTATTTGGTTTCTCTATCAACTTGCTAACACTTTCGGCATTGTTGTTGGCGATTGCAATTGTGGTCGATGATGCCATTGTGGTCGTTGAGGCTGTACATGCAAAACTCGACTTAGGTTATAAGAGTGCGTTGACAGCTGCTATTGATGCGATGAATGAAATCTCTGGTGCTATTATCTCTATTACTCTGGTGATGGCAGCCGTATTCGTTCCAGTATCATTTATGGGTGGAACCTCTGGTACATTCTATCGTGAGTTCGGTGTGACGATGGCTGTGTCTATCGTTATCTCTGCTTTGAACGCTTTGACATTGTCTCCTGCGCTTTGTGCTATCTTCTTGAAGCCACATAGTAAGGACGAGCATAAGAAGTTGTCACGTGTTGACCGTTTCCACATGGCTTTCAATACGCAGTATGACAAGATAAACACAAAGTATCAGAAGGTTGTTGAGAAGATCATCAACCATCGTTGGATTTCCAGTCTTGCGGTTATTTTAGGTATTGTTGCACTTGTTGTAACAATGAAATTCACGCAGACTGGTCTTGTTCCAAATGAGGATACAGGTACGTTGTTTGCAATGATTAGTTTGCCACCGGGTACATCACAGGTAGAGACCCAAAAGGTAACTGATCAAGTTGATAAGATGTTGGCAAGTAACCCATATATCGAACGTCGTGAGCAAATTGTTGGTTACAACTTCATGGCAGGACAGGGTTCTAACCAGTCAACCTTTATTATCAAGTTAAAACCATTTGCTGAGCGTAAGTATGGAATGATAGACCGCATTAAGTCTGTCTTTGATGGCGCAGGTATAGCCGGTTTGTTCATCGACCCTACATCATCTAATATGATTTTGGGTATGATTTACAAGCAGACATCAAGTATCAAGGGTGCACAGATTATTGCTTTTGGATCACCAATGATTCCTGGTTATGGACTCACAAATGGTGTGTCTTTCGTGTTGCAGGATAAGACGGGTGGCGATCTTAATAAGTTCTATAAGGTAGCACAGGATTATTTGGCTGCATTGAACAAGCGACCAGAGTTTAGCCGAGCACTTACCACCTACAACCCTAACTATCCACAGTATATGGTAGATGTTGATGTGGCAAAGGCAAAGCAGGCTGGTACATCACCAGCTGCAATTCTCTCAGTATTGCAGGGATATTATGGTGGTATGTATGCTTCAAACTTCAACGCTTATGGTAAACTCTTCCGTGTTATGATTCAAGGTACGGTTGAGAGTCGTATGAATGAGGATGGACTGACCAATATCTACGTAAGAACAGCTGGTGGAATGGCACCTGTAAGCGAGTTCTGTACATTGAAGCGTGTCTATGGTCCATCAAATATCACTCGTTTCAACCTCTTTACCTCTATCGCAATCAATGCTACACCAGCTGATGGTTACTCTTCTGGTCAGGCTATTCAGGCTGCAGAGGAGGTTGCAAAACAAGTATTGCCACAGGGTTATGGTTATGAGTTCTCTGGTCTGACTCGTTCAGAGAAGGAGGCATCTAACTCTACCGCAATGATTTTCGTTCTTTGTATCGTATTCGTTTACTTGATTTTGAGTGCTCAGTATGAGAGCTACATCCTTCCTTTGGCTGTAATTCTTTCTATTCCTATCGGTTTGTCTGGTGCATTTATCTTTACGTTAATCTTCGGACATAACAATGATATCTATATGCAGATTTCGCTGATTATGTTGATTGGTCTGTTGGCAAAGAATGCTATTCTTATTGTAGAGTTCGCCCTTGAGCGTCGTCGTACAGGTATGGCTATTAAGTATGCAGCAATCTTAGGTGCTGGTGCTCGTCTGCGTCCTATCCTTATGACCTCTCTTGCAATGATTATCGGTTTGTTACCATTGATGTTCGCAAGTGGTGTAGGTCGTAATGGTAACCAGACGTTGGGTGCAGCTGCTGTCGGTGGTATGCTTATCGGTACGCTCTGTCAGGTATTTGTTGTACCAGCTCTGTTCGCCTTCTTCCAGTACTTACAGGAGCGTGTTAAGCCTCTCGTATTTGAGGATGAAGCAAGCCGTGATGTAATCAAGGAACTCGAGCAGTTCTCAAAGGGACCTGCAACGGATTATAAGATTGAAGAGTAGACACTAATAAAGGAATAACAATGAAGAAATTAAATATAATCATCATAGCTCTTGCAGCCCTGTCATTGACAGGCTGTAAGAGTCTCTATGGCAATTACGAACGTCCAGATGTGAAGACGAACGGCATTGTGCGCGACCCTGTTGATGACAAGGCTGCGCTTGAGGGTGCTAATGACTTTGGTAATCTGCCATGGCGCAGTGTCTTTACTGACCCACATCTGCAGACTCTTATTGAGAAGGCACTTAATAATAATCCAGATTTGCTCAATGCTGCATTGAATGTTGATATTGCTGAGCAGCAGGTTAAGGCGGCTAAGTTGTCTTTCTTGCCATCAGTCGTCTTTGCACCGACAGGAACTATTTCTCATTTCGGTACACATACATCATCTACACAGTCTTACTCACTTCCTGTCTCAGCAAGTTGGGAAATAGACCTCTTTGGTAAGTTGCGTTCTTCAAAGAAGGCTGCTCAGATGACGATGATTCAGGCACAAGACTATAAGGTTTATGCGCAGACTACGCTTATTAGTAGTGTCGCTAATCTTTATTATACCCTCTTAATGCTCGACCGTCAAAAGCAGATTGTCGATGATATGTTAGGTCTGACCAAGAATACTTGGGATGTGATGAAACTGCAGATGGAGTTTGGTCGTGCTCGTTCAACGAGTGTACAGAGTGCTGAGGCTGCTTTCTATAGTGTTCAGACACAGGCTGCAGATATCCGTCGTCAGATTCGTGAGACAGAGAATACGCTTAGCTTACTCCTTGGTGAGCCTGCTCAGACCATAGCACGTGGTAGTCTTGATAATCAGAGTCTGCCAGCTAACTTCGCAGGTGGAATTGGTGTACAGTTGTTGAGCAATCGTGCGGATGTTCATGCAAACGAAATGGCTTTGGCACAGTGCTTCTATAATGTTCAAACTGCTCGTAGTCGTTTCTATCCAGCATTGACCATCTCTCCTACTGGCGCATGGACGAATGGTGGTGGTATGGTGAATCCAGGTAAACTCCTTTTGAGTGTTGTGGGTAGCCTCACACAGCCAATCTTTATGCGTGGTCAGCTGACAGCTGGTTTACGTGTTGCCGAAGACCAGTACAAGCGGGCATACAACACCTGGCAGAATAGTATTCTTAAGGCTGGCTCAGAGGTGAGTAATGCGCTTGTAGCATACAATGCTGCTAATGAAAAGGAGCAGTTGCGTAAGCAGCAGATTGATGTCTTGAAGACGAATGTTGAGCATACACAGATGCTTTATACTCAGAGTTCAAGCACTTATCTTGAAGTTATCACTGCACAGCAGAGTCTGCTCAATGCTGAAATCTCACAAATACAGGAACAGTTTACAAAGCTTCAGTCAATTGTCAATCTGTACAAAGCCTTAGGTGGAGGTGCAAAGTAATTCATAATTCACAATTCATAATTATGATTACCACGATTACTGATGTGATACATCAAATGGTTGTTGGTAGATACTGAAAAATTAAATATTTAAGATTATGAGTAGCGAAATTAGTCCAAAAGCTGATATATCTCCAAAGGCAAAGATTGGAGACGGCTGTAAGATATTCCCATTCGTTTACATAGAGGATGATGTTGTCATTGGTGATAACTGTATTATCTTTCCCTTTGTGAGTATCTTAAATGGTACTCGTATGGGTAACGGAAACAAGATTCACCAAGGTTCAGTACTTGCTGCCTTGCCACAGGACTTTGAGTTCGTGGGCGAGAAGAGCGAACTGATTATAGGTGATAATAATATTATTCGAGAGAATGTTGTCATCAATCGTGCTACACATCGTGGTTGCAAGACAGTTCTTGGTTCAAACAACTTCTTGATGGAAGGTGCACATATCAGTCATGACACTGTTGTTGGTGACCGTTGTGTCTTTGGTTATGGTGCAAAGGTAGCTGGTGATTGTCACATTGGTACCGGTGCTCTTATCTCGTCCAATGTTGTTGAGAAAGCCAATACTCGTGTTGGTGAATATGCTGTGGTACAAGCTGGTACAACCTTCTCTAAGGACGTCCCTCCTTATATTATAGCTGGTGGCTCACCTATTGGTTTTAATGGTGTAAATACAACTGTAAGTAAGACTGCCGGGCTTGATGATAAGGTAATTAAGCATATTGCGAATGCTTATCGTTTGTTGTTCCATGGTCAGACATCAGTTTTTGATGCATGTATTCAGATAGAACAACAGGTGCCAGATTCACCTGCAATCCGTAATATCCTTGAATTCGTACGAGGAACTGAAGAAGGAATCATCAGCAAATTATAATTTTCATACCTATAAATTTTTGATGATGGGAGAGCCAGCCGTGAGGTTGACTCTCCTTTTTTATTTTATTCATTTATTGATTTGGATTAAACTGATGCCTGATTTGTACTTTAAATTTTGTAGATGAGGTTTTGAAAAATCATGACATAAATTTGGATAAAATATCAAAAACATAGGCAAAAATACGTGTAAGTAGCAAGCTTGCAATCAGCAGAGAATCAATTAGTTGTAAAGTTGTAAAGTAAAAGGTGCTTAATTGGACTTCAAAAGGGCGTTAGTTAGACCTCAAAAGGGCACCTCTTGCAGGTCAGTTAGGCATCTTTTAGAAGCCTAAAGAGCATGTGTTGAGATTGTAAGACCAAGAAAAGTTATGACATTTCAGTAGGCTCTGTAGGCTTCTGGTAATGCAAGTAACTCTCAACTGAACTTAAAGTAATTTGCTTTATAAGTAAGAAGGCGGAAGGTTTATACATTCGTCAAAATGAAATGGACGCATCAAAAGTGCGTCCATTATGATTGATTTATATTTTCGTATTGGGTAGTTTTTCTATAAATATGAGTTTTTCTTTGATGGTAATATTAAGAATATAGAAATGTTAATACGATGCTGTGCAAGGGATTCCCAATGCAATCACACGGTCACGGATAGCATCTAATTCTTCGTGTGTAGCCTTTTGTAGGTGTAGATCGGGTGTTTCACGATCGATAGTGTAAATCATTACCTCACGTGGAGCAATCTCTTTGATTGTCTCAAGCCACGGTGCAACAAAGGCTTCAGTTGTGTTGTCAACATCATATCCGCCTTCAGTAGTCCCCTTCATAAACATTGTCTGGATAATTGCTTGTCCGTTGAAAGACTTGATATCTGCAATGATTCGGTTTACATCATAGGAAGGCTGCGTAGGGCGGTCTACCTTATTGATATATTCAGCATTGATGGTATCGAGTTTCAGAATGTTGTTGTCTACCTTTGCCAGCGCTTCATGAATCTTCGGACGATGGATGAACGTAGAGTTACTGAGCACAGAAATCTTTGCTTGTGGACAATATTTGTTACGTAGACGGATTGTGTCGTCAATGATTTCATCAAAGTGTGGGTGGGAGGTTGGCTCGCCATTACCTGCAAAAGTCAATACATCAGGGTGAATATTCTCTTGTTGCATCTCCTTTAACTTGGTTTCCAAAGCTTCCGCAACATGTTCACGAGTAGGGTGGGGCGTCTTTGTGCGGTGGTCTTTGTTGAAACCACATTCGCAATATATGCAGTCGAATGTGCATATCTTACCGTCTGCTGGCATCAAGTTAATGCCTAAGGAAATACCTAAACGACGGCTGTGAACTGGTCCAAATATAGGGGATGGATAGATAATCGTGCTCATTGAATATGTTTTTGTTGAATATATTGTTCGTGCAAAATAATTAGGTTGATTGTTATGTCTACTCTGACGTTTGTTCAACTCCTAATCTTTGATAAAGCAAAGATACATATTTTCGCTGAAAGTCTTGATGTTTCTTGTTATTTTAATTTGCTTCTATCCTTATTGGATGTACACTACTTTCATTTATTTAGAGATGGATAAGGCGTGTAATCGATGTTTCTATGAATTTATCTTTAGGTAAAGAGGAGTTGAATTATGTGTTGGGCATTCCGGAAAGGTTTGTCTAATAGACTTGGGTTAAAGAAGAAAGACGGCTATCCGTTGTGGACAGCCGCCTTTCTAACTTATTATTAGTAAGATGTCTATTCTTTACTCTCACGCTTACGATCATTATGATCGAGCGTAATCTTACGCATACGAATGTTCTTTGGAGTTACCTCAACATACTCGTTGCCCTTGATGTACTCAAGACATTCCTCAAGACTCATCTCGGTCTTAGGGATAACGCGTGCCTTCTCGTCAGAACCAGATGCACGGACGTTGGTCAACTGCTTTGCCTTCGTAACGTTGATAACGAGGTCATTGTCGTGAACATGCTCGCCAACAACCTGTCCGCCATAAACTTCCTCACCTGATTCGATGAAGAACTTACCACGATCCTGCAACTTATCGATAGCGTATGCATAGGCAGTACCAGCTTCCAATGCAATCATTGAACCATTTGTACGACGTACGATTTCGCCCTTGAATGGTTGATAATCTTTGAAACGGTGTGCCATGATAGCTTCACCCTGGCTGGCTGTTAAGACGTTGGTACGCAGACCAATGATACCACGTGATGGTATTTCAAAGGTGATGTTCACACGCTCACCCTCAGCATCCATACCGAGAAGGTCACCCTTACGACGAGTCACCATATCAATCATCTTACTTGAGAAATCGGTTGGAACGTTGATTGTCAACTCCTCAATAGGCTCACACTTCTGACCATCAATCTCCTTATAGATAACCTGTGGCTGACCAACCTGCAACTCATAGCCCTCGCGGCGCATTGTCTCAATGAGGACAGAGAGGTGAAGTACACCACGACCACTAACAATCCACTTATCCATGGAGTCCTCCATCGGACGTACACGAAGTGCAAGGTTCTTCTCAAGTTCCTTATTCAGACGATCGCTAATGTGACGAGAGGTACAGAACTTACCTTCTTTTCCGAAGAAAGGAGAGTCGTTGATGGTGAAGAGCATACTCATAGTTGGCTCATCAACAGCGATTGGTGGCAGTGGTTCTGGATTCTCAAAATCAGCAATAGTATCTCCAATCTCAAACTTCTCCAAGCCAATTACGGCACAAATGTCGCCTGAATCTACGGCATCAGTCTTCTTATGTCCCATACCTTCAAAGGTATGAAGCTCTTTAATCTTAGTGCGTTCCTGTGTTCCGTCGCGGTGACAGATTGTGATATTCTGTCCATCCTTCAATGTTCCACGGTGTACACGACCAACGGCGATACGTCCGGTGTAGCTTGAATAGTCCAAAGATGTAATCAGCATCTGTGGTGTTCCTTCAATCTGCTTAGGAGCAGGGATTGCCTCAATAATGAGGTCGAGCAGATATTCAATATTATCTGTTGGCTTCTTCCAATCCTCGCTCATCCAGCCATTCTTAGCTGAACCATAGACAACAGGGAAGTTTAACTGATCTTCTGTAGCGTTAAGGTCGCACATGAGATCGAATACCATCTCATATACTTCTTCAGGACGACAGTTAGGTTTGTCTACCTTGTTAATAACAACAACTGGTTTCAAACCAAGCTGAAGGGCCTTTTGTAGCACAAAACGTGTCTGTGGCATAGGACCTTCAAAAGCGTCTACGAGCAACAAACAGCCGTCTGCCATGTTCAATACACGCTCAACCTCACCACCGAAATCAGAGTGACCCGGCGTGTCGAGGATGTTGATTTTTACTCCTTTCCAATTAATACTTACATTCTTACTCAGAATTGTTATCCCTCGTTCGCGCTCCAAGTCATTAGAGTCGAGAACTTCTCCGCTGTTGTCTTGTCCGTCACGGAAAGTTTTCCAGCGAGCATCATCTTGTCAACCAAGGTTGTCTTACCGTGGTCTACGTGCGCAATAACTGCGATGTTACGAATATCTTGCATTTAAATACCTTAAAAAGCTTACGCTAAATTTATGCTGCAAAATTACGAATAAAAAATGGAAAACGTTTGTGGTTCCAATAAAAAGTTGTAACTTTGCACAGCATTTTCGGAACGTCCGATGCATTTGATGTCGTAACCCGTTGTGATTAAGGCGGCTAACGACGGAAAGATGTAATTGCAAATCACATTAATCAAAACAAAATTATGTATTTAGACAAGACAAAGAAGGCAGAGATCTTCGCACAGTATGGTAAGGCACAGAGCACAACTGATACAGGTTCAGCTGAGAGCCAGATTGCTCTTTTCTCTTATCGTATCAAGCACTTGACCGAGCACGTAAAGAAGAATCGCAAGGACTACGTTACAACTCGTTCATTGACACAGCTCGTTGGTAAGCGTCGTGCATTGCTCGATTACCTCTACGATCGCGACATTGAGCGCTACCGTGCTATCATCAAGGCTTTGGGTCTCCGTAAGTAAGATTTCTGAAAGCAAAAAAATAAAAGGTAAGAAAGTTAAAGTTGGTTTATCCATACTTTACTTTCTTACCTTTTTTCTTTTCTCCTGCTACTATTGTATTTGCTCTTAAGAGATAGTTTTGTTTCCTTTTCTATTTTATCTCAATATTCTAAGTATTAGTACGTCCGTGTAAGAGGGTTTTCTAAAAGCTTTTAGAAGCCTTGATTTTTCTTTACATTATCTCCCGATGTCATAGTGGTAAAATAGTAAAAAACAGTCTTTTTATGCACCTTTGTAACTCTTTTATATTGAGAATGTTACAGGAATGGTTTGCAAAAGGTGCTTAATAGGCTTGCAAAAGGGCGTTAATAAGACTTCAAAAGGGCACCTTTTAGAAGCTAAAAGGGCGTTAATTCGAGTCCAATTAAGCCTTAATAAAAATCGAAGCGGCGAAAAATATTTACAAAGAGGTTGGTAATTATGGTATGATTTGCCTTAACAGAAAATCGGTCATCGCATATTATGAGATAATACACAATGACCGACTTGGCTTTTAATCTTTTTGTTGGAGTTTGAAAACTCAATATTATCCGTATTTGTTATACAGATAGTCTCTTTCCTATTTCTTAATCACTTTCTTACCATCAATGATATAGATACCTGCAGGGAGTTCTTCCCAAGTCATTGATAGACGAATACCTTGCAAGGTAAAGATGTTTAGTGCTCTGCTCTGCTTGGTTTTAAGCAAGTTAATACCATTAGGTCTCAACTCATCAACCGTAGAGAATGTGTTGCGTAACACATTTGGATTCCAAATGTCTTCTCGTTTTCCATCTCTTTCAACCTCAATGTGTATCTCGTATGAATGATTAGCCTCTAATTGAGAAGCAGCAAAGGTGATACGTGTTTGGGCTGCATTGTTGTCTGCATCACAAGGAAGATAAACATTATGAGCTGTTCCTAATTCAATCCACTTATTACTTGTCAAATCAAGTAGGCGATAATGGATAGGACCACGGTAGCCATTTCTGATCTGATAGCCAGATACTTTAGAATGTACTTGCAGACTGATATTCTTTATCTTATTAAGTTGGAAGGTGCTGTAATTGGCGTATTCATCATCCGCATAGTAGTCGAGGAAAGTTAATTCGATATTTCCATTATTGACATAAGGTAATACTTCGATCTCGAAAGGCTCTTTCATGTCAATAGGAATCTCTACTTCGGTTCCTTTTCTATTGGCTTTTATTGATAGTTTGACGTCATATTTCCCTCTTGGAAGATTCCCTAAACTTGGTTTGTTGTAATATAGTGGAAGCATATTAATGACAAAGGTAGTTCGTCCAAGGCGTTGTGCAACAACGTTTGGAGTCAGTAGATAACCATTATATTCTTTCTTTGTCTCTTGATTTGTAAGTGTCATCACAAGTTCGCCACGCACCTCTTCACGTCCAGGGTTGTACATCGTGAAACTGAATGCACCTTTAAATCCAGAACCTTCATAGTAGGGTGCAAGTAGACTTGGAGCCTTCTCAATTACAACAACATCCTTAGGATTATTTGTGTTGATGTGAACAGCATCGGCTGTGAGTTTTACCTCTATTTCATTAGCATGATTGATTGGCTTCCAGTCGCCATGTTCCTTTGTCTTGGTATCGAGCATCTCAGAGAATACTGGTACTAAATAGTAGTTTCCGTCAGCAATACCCTTAAAGTTAATATCAGCAACATCAAAGGACATGGAAGTAAAGATAGATGCCCAAGTCTGGTCGCCAGCAGTTGAGTTGAAGATTTTTACTCGTTCGTTCTTTTCATTATAAAGGGCAAGTGCAACCTTCCCAGTGAATACACCAAGTTCACCTTTCACGGAACTATACGAACCTAACTTCTCAATCTTTGCACTGAAACTTTCAGAGCGGTTTGCTTCAGTCTTGTCAATAGTGAGCGATGTGGTGGTTCTTGCATCTAATCCGCGTTCTATATCCTTAAAAGGAATAGCCTTGCCGTCATTAGGATGGGCAAAGACAACTGAGATGTCGTCCCAGAATGTTCCACTATTGAGGGCAAAGCCTGAAACATTAAGGGTAACTATGTTTATGTCGAAGTATCCGTCGTTTTCGCCTCCCCAGCCCCAGTTGGTGTGAATTAGCCCCTGCTCATCATAGCCATCATAAACAAAGGCATGAGGTCCACCTACTACTAAGACTGGATATCCATCTGAGATTTCTTGCATCACCTCATTGATGAACTCATTGGCTGGGAGGAAGTTTTTGTCAAGATAACGTACGGTATAGTCGAACTTGTCGCGAAGTGCATTGCATGCACGCTGTAAATTTGAGTCACTTCCTTTAATATAGTATCTCATATGAACAGCCTTACCAATATCATACATCAATACGCCAACGGCTTGTCGAGATTGTTCTGCTCTCATCTCATTAGTCGTGTTCTTCATTTCATCCCACCAATAAGTAGCGCTTTTCTTAGCATCATCACCTGTTGATGCTATATAATCTTGTGGTCGATTCTTAGGCCATTTGTTGTAGAACATCACCTGTGCTGTGGCTGTTGCAACACAACCTGTAGGTGTATGCTGACCATTACTTAGTGGGGTGTACTTATTGAAAGGGTCATACTGGCTCCATTTACAAGTAAGCAGGGGTTCTACCTTTCGTTTGATAGGACGCTGTGGGGTAGTAGTTGTAGCTTTAGCGCGTACCTCCTTTACTACACGTTCATATTCCTTTAAGAACAGTTTGAAGTATGGAGGCTGGTCGTTGGGGTTTTCTGTCATCTTATCTCCATAACCCACGAGCTCGTTGAGTTTACTTTCTCCAGAGATAATAACAAATTTCTTGTCGTTTGGATTAGTAAAAATGTAATAAGCAGGTTGCTCATTCGCTTGTGATGAGCGGGTTTTTGGAGTATCGTTCGATAGTTTTGGATTGTTGATGTATTTGGTAGCTATACTCAAAGCGCGTGCTTTGGTGATGGGTTCTGCGTTAGCAATTAGAATGTTTGTAAACACAGTTAGCACTAATAATAAAGTTCTTTTCATTTGTTTATCTTATTAGTCAAAATATTGGTTTGTTATATTTTATATCAGGGTTGTATAAGTTTGAGAACACTTAAAACAAATAGATTTAGTTTATTTTATGACTTGAGACAGTCTAATCCTCCCATATCTCCTTTAAAGGAAGCATAACAAATTCACGCTCTTCCATAAGAGGGTGGGGAATGATAAGGTCTGGTTCATTGATATTTAGCTTGTCGTAAAGCAGGATGTCAATATCTATGATGCGGTCTGTATATTGTGCATTGATAGACTTTTTTACTCGTCCCATCTCTATTTCTATGGCTTGAGTAGTCTCTAATAACTGTCGGGGAGCAAGCGATGTGGAGACACATACACAGGCATTGAGAAAGAGATTGGGACTCTCAAACCCCCAAGGCTCCGTTTCATGAAAAGAAGATTGGCGCAAAACTGTGCCAATCTTTTTTTCTATCAATGCTATCGCCTCGTGCATAATAGCCTTTCTATTGCCAAGATTTGTGCCGAGGGATAAATAAACTATGTGCATATTAATCGTTGAGAATCAACAATGAGTCACCAAAGCAACCAAACATATAACCATTCTTTACCGCTTTGTCATATGCTTCCATCACAAGATCATAACCTCCGAAGGCTGCTGTTTCCATCAATAAGGTTGAATATGGGTGATAGAAATTAACCAACATAGAGTCAGCAAAGCCAAAGTTGTATGGAGGGAAGATAAATTCATTGGTCCAACCATCGTACTCTTTCAACATACCATCTGTACCAACGGCTGTCTCTGTAGCCTTAACAACACTTGCACCGACAGCGCACAGGCGATGTCCTGCCTGTTTAGCACCATTGGCAATACGACAAGCATCAGCATTGATGTGCATCTCTTCAGAATCCATCTTGTGCTTTGTAAGGTCTTCTACTTCAATGTCATGGAAGTTACCTAAGCCACAGTGCAAGGTGATGAATGCTTTCTTGATTCCCTTAATATCCATCATCTTCATCATGTGTTCAGAGAAGTGGATGTTTGTACCTGGTGCAGAGACTGCGCCTTCGTTCTTTGCAAAGACTGACTGGAAGTGTTCCATGTCGTCAGCTGTTGCGTGTGCAAACTCTTCTCCATCCTCCTTTGGACGATTGTCAATGATGTAACGTGGTAATGGAGCTTCACCCAATGCAAACAACTCACGCTTAAATTCATCGTGAGGACAGTCGTAAAGGAAACGAAGTGTGCGACCACGAGAGGTCGTATTGTCAATAACCTCAGCCACCATCGTACCAGATTCGTCAAAGAAAAGCTTGTTACCGATACGAATCTTACGTGCAGGTTCAACCAATACGTCCCAAAGACGCATCTCCTGATTCAACTCACGAAGGAGGAATACCTCAATCTTAGCATCAGTCTTCTCCTTTGTTCCATACAGACGGGCTGGGAAAACCTTAGTATCATTGAAGATAAAAGCATCGCCCTCATCGAAGTAATTGAACACATCTTTGAAGCGGATGTAGTCTTCTTCCTTAGGTTCACCATTAATCTCACCCTTAAACATGTCTATCTTTCCTGACTTACGGTGTAACACCATCAGTCTACCTTCGTCACGACGTGTAACAGTAAAGGTCTGTGTACTGCCGTCAGTACGAGTCAGTACACGTTCAGATGAATGTGGATATAAGGCTACCTGCTCTTTTGGTAGGTTGAATTTAAACTGTGAAAGCTTCATATTTATTTATTGGGGAGTTTATTATTTTTCTATTGTTTGTTGCTGAAGCCATGCTTCAAACTGGTCATAATTGACGCAGTCTTCCACTTTTACGTCTCCAACACGTGTGCGGCGCAATGCTGTAAGATAGGCTCCGCTATTCACTGCTCGTCCAAGGTCGCGTGCCAATGCGCGGATATAAGTACCTTTACCGCAGACGACACGGATTGATAATTGCATCTTCTCTGCATCGAAGTCTAATACTTCTATCTCATCAATGCGAATGTTCTTAGGTTTTAACGTGACATCCTTACCTTTCTTCGATAGTCGAAAGCACGCTTACCATCCACTTTTACAGCACTGTAAGTTGGTGGAATCTGCTCGATATCACCCACAAACTGAGGAAGTGTAGCGTCTATCAGTTCCCTTGTTATGTGTTCTGTTGGGAATGATTCATTCACCTCATGCTCCATATCGTAGCTTGGTGTGGTTGCTCCCAACTGTAGGGTCGCTGTATATTCCTTTGTATGTGTCTGCAAGGTTTCAATCTGTTTTGTCATCTTACCCGTAGCAAGGATGAGTACTCCTGTAGCCAAAGGGTCTAAAGTGCCTGCATGACCAATCTTTACTTTTCCGTCATTCGCCTGTGTACAAAGGTAACGTACGTGCGCTAATGCCTTGAAACTGGTGATTCCGTAGGGCTTGTCGATAGGGATGATTACTCCTTCTTTGAAGTTCATTAGGACAATAAATATATAAGATTAGTCAACCATATTCAGTGGAATATCACAGAGCAGCATTATAATAATGATAACACCAACGATGATACGATACCAACCGAACCACTTGAAACCATATTTTGCAAGGAAACTTACAAACCATTTCATTGCCAATAGCGCAACGATGAATGATACAACACAGCCTACAGCGAGCATTATAAGGTTATGGGCTGAAGCCCATGTGCTGTCACCTTTTAATAAATCAAGCAGGTCAAGCAGTGTTGCGCCAGCCATAGTAGGTACTGCAAGGAAGAATGAGAACTCTGCTGCACGCTTACGTGTCAATCCGTTTGCCATACCGCCAACGATAGTAGCCATTGATCGGCTTGTGCCAGGGATAACCGATAGGCACTGGAAAAGACCAATGCTAAAGGCACGCTTTTCTGTTACTTGATTCTCTTCTTTTCCCTTATTGAACAATTTATCACAATAAAGCATGAAGATACCACCCACAACGAGCATTATTGCTACAACCCAAACTGAGTCGAGCAGCCAGTCAAGTAAACCACTTTTCTTAGCTGCTAAGCCAATGATAACAGCTGGTAAGACACCAATGAACAATAACCAGTAGAAGCGGATTGGATGAATAATCTTCTTGAAAGTATAAGTTAGGACACCAATGAACAATAACCAGTAGAAACGGATTGGATGAATATTCTTCTTGAAAGTACAAGTTTTATCAGCAGGTACAGGTGTATGGTCAATCTGGAAAAAGCGCTTCCAATATAAGCATACGACAGAGAGGATAGCACCAAACTGGATGATGAAGGTAAAGGCATGTACAAACTCGTCACCTGATGGTACACCTAAAAGATTTTGTGTAATAATCATGTGACCCGTAGATGACACAGGAAGGAACTCCGTCAGTCCTTCGACAATGGAGATAATAATCGTTTGTAAAAGTGTCATTATTCCTCCACTTCTTTAGTTTCTTTCGGCTGATAGAGGATAGCACCAATGATAGAGATAAAACCAATAAGGTAACAATAGGCGCTACCTTGATGTGGCGTGCACTGAAGATGTCTGGATCAAATACGGTTTCAGTAGATGTTCCACCACTCATAAGGATAAAGCCGAGAATAACAACGGCTACACCTATAGCCAACAAAATAAAGTTGGTCTTACCAAAAGCTAAATTTCTTTTGTCCATATTCTATTTTTGAAGAGTTCAAGGGGCTGAGATTGAGAAGTTAAAAAGATGAGTTGGAATAATGAGTTTTTCTCTTTTCCATCTATAAGAAACTTTTACTCTCTTATCTTTTCCCCTTTTTACGGTTCCTTTTAAATCTTATATAAGTCACCTGCCTTCATGCGCAGGAACTTGTTTACTGACAACCATGCGCAGAAGGTTGCAATAATCACACCAAAAGCTAACATTACGATTGCTGTGATAATCAATGCATCCCATGACAATAATTTCGTAATCTCTGGTTCCTTTTCATAGAGGAGACATATTCCTATACCCAAGACTGCAATAGCCAATAGGGCTGAAACCAATCCTTCTAATACCGCACGGCGCAAGAATGGTGCACGGATAAAACTCCATGAACCACCAACAAGTTTCATTGTGTGGATTGAGAAACGATGTGCATAGATACTCAATCGGATAGTGTTGTTAATCAGAGAGAATGAGATGATGGTGAGCAATACAGCAATAACCAATAAGACCAAACTAATCTTACCCAATGTTTGGTTTACACTTTCTACCAAACTCTGTGGATAAGTGATGTCACTCACACCACGATAGGTACGCAATTGCTGAACAATATTGCGGATAGAGTCATTGTTAGCATAGTTAGCCTTCAACTGTACTTCTATCTCACCCGTAAACGGATTCTCACCTGCAAATTCGGCAGGGTTGGCACCTAATTCTTTAGTTCCATCCTTCAACGCCTGCTCTTTACTGATAAAGTTCAAGCTATTGATATAATGTAAGGTGCGAATACGCTCGCAGAGAGCAGTACTCTCTTCCGTATTCATATCGGGTTGGAGAATCATTGTGATAGTCAGATTCTCCTTTACATAAGAACTAAGATTGCGACTGGTAAAGCCTGTAAGTACAACTATACCAATCAGCATCAGCACCATAGCTGTACTGATACATAGTGTGACAACCTGCAGACTATGACGACTGCGGGCTTTGTTTCTTTTTTTTGCCATTTCTTTAATAAGGTATAATACACCAAAGTTGTTGCAAAGATACTGCAAAATAAGGTAACGACAAAGGAAATTATGCTTTATTTAGAGATAAAAGATGAAACTTGTGAGCATATTACTATGGAAGGGAAGGTAGGGGAGTTATGCTCGAAAGTTTAACCCAAATCGGTCATTAGACCACAAAATGTACATTCTTACGATAGTATGGTGTTGTTTCCTAACATTTTTTCTTTTCTTATCGGCATCTTGTTAGTCTTTGTAACTTAACGTAGCCCGCTACGCCTGCGTTCCAAAGGCAAACAATCTGCTCGATAATAAAACAAAATATGTTTAGGCTCTAATGACCGAATTGGGTTTAAAACAATTACGTTGTGTTTTTCCTTCAACCGCTATAGGGTTATTTAATGTCTCCTTTTTAAGCTTATAAGTGGGCATTGTCTCAAGGTGATAATTTTCTATTTTGTAATAAAAAACTCACACTTGAAAATTAAAAGATGCTCTTTAAGGCTCTTAAAGATGCCCAATTAGCTTCTAAAAGGTGCCCTTTTGGGGTCTTATTAACGCCCTTTTGAAGTCCAATTAAGCATCTTTTGCGCTGCTGTTTTGTAACTATCTGATTTGTATTAAGTTACAAGAGTATTCGAAAAGGCTATTTTTTGTCTTTTTAGACGAATGTTTTAAGAAATAATGTAAATAATTTTCACGACTCTTATTGCGGTGATAATGCTGTTGTATGCCTGCATAAAATATTCACAAACAGTATGTGCTTTGCAATAAAATCATGCAAAAGACGTTTAACAAATATAATCTTTAACAAAATAAATAACAAAACCTATGAAACGAATAGCTATTCTAATCGTATTAGTTACATCAACTTTGGTATCAATGGCACAGAATAAATTAGGTACATGGTCAGTGATACCGCATGTAGGAGTGTCTATATCTTCTTTGTTAGGTGGCTCTGGTCTTTACGAAATTGGTGACAATGAGGTTGTGGAAGTTAAACCCTATGCATTATTAGGCTTTATTGGTGGGGCAGATGTGATGTATCAAGCTTCAGATGTTGTTGGCGTTTCTGCAGGTTTATCTTTTGTTCAAGCAGGTTGTAAGTTTAAAGATGGTAAAGGAAAGAACTCTGTAGTATATAATCGTAATTTGCGAATGAATTATGTTGCAATGCCGATTCTAATCCATAGTTATTTGTTACCAGGATTCTCAGTAAAGGCAGGTGTAGAGCCAACTTGGTTACTTGGTGCAACAAGTCATGAAATACAACAGTCATTTGATGTGGACAAGGAGAGTAGGAAGTCTAACTTCCACGAAGATGAGTTTACTATCGATATAAAGAATGGTATGCGTAAGTTTGGTCTTTCTATACCAGTTGGCGTAAGCTATGAGTATGAAAACGTTGTGTTAGGAGCATTATATCATGTGGGAGTCTTTAATATTTACAAGAAAGGTGACTCTTCTCGTAACAGCGTGTTTGAGGTGTCTGTAGGTTATAAATTAAATCTTTAAGACAACGCTAAGGCTTTTCTTGTTTATTAAAGAAATAGGATAACCATGTAATATCGTTGTTAGTTGTCTTTCATTTCAGGATGAAGTGGAAGACAACTAATTATATAGATAAATTGCTTATAGTGGTTAAGATTTTCAGTAAATAGGGCTGTAAATTAAAAAAAATACCGTAAGTTTGCACATTATAATAAATATGATGAAACGGAACTTTTTAATCACATTATTTTTAGTAGTGAGCTTGGGTGCTATTGCTCAAGTAAATCATCCTATCTCTGTTCGTAGCGATGAACGGCCGTCAATGGATAAGATTCAAGCGTATATTGATTCACTAAAATCGCTGAAGGATAGTGTGTTTACACGTAAGATGCCGAAAGTTCAACGTGGGCAGAGGCTTCGTCGGAATGATATGCGATTGTTTTTACCACTGACCTATTATGGTAATGTAGCAGAAAGACTGTTTACACGTGATAGAAAGGAAAGTCCAATTCTCTCAGAGTTGATGCACCTTTACTTGACACGTCCTGACCTTGTGGAGGGTACTGATCGTATGGTACAGCAACAGCAGACGAAATTAGATGATATTAAAGCACCAATACATCATGATCCTACATTGGTAGAGAAAGTGGCTGATCGTCCTGTTGAGCCAACAAATGTACCTGTAGATGTTTTGGTAAAGCGTCCTAATTTCTGGACATTTAGTGGTGATTATGCTCTACAGTTCCTGCAGAATTACGTATCTGGAAACTGGTATAAAGGTGGCGAAAGCAATTATTCTGCTTTGGTTTCATTGGTCATGCAAGCTAATTATAATAATAAGCAGAAAGTGAAGTGGGAGAACCGTTTGGAATTAAAATATGGTATGCAGAGCAGCCGCTCCGACTCCCTACACCGTTTTAAGAGTACAGAGGACCTGATTCGTCTCACCTCTAAACTCGGTTTGCAGGCAACAAAGCGTTGGTATTATACGGTTCAGTTTATTGGCAATACGCAATTTAGCCATTCTTACCGTTCAAATGATCCAAAGATTTATTCAGCTTTTGCAGCTCCGTTGAACATAAACCTTTCTATCGGTATGGATTACTCAGTAGACTGGATGAACCATCGTTTGAAGGGTAACTTCCACTTGGCACCATTAGCTTATAATATGAAGTATACTCGTATGTTAGAGTTGACGCGTCGTTTGGGTATCAAGGATGGTAATCATTTCCTGCATGACTTCGGTTCTGAGTTTACGGTTGATTTAGAATGGCAGTTGATGGAATCGCTTACTTGGAAGACACGCCTGTATGGCTATTCGACTTATAAGCGTACGGAGTTAGAATGGGAGAATACCTTTACCTTCCGCTTTAATCGCTATATATCAAGTCGTGTGTTTATCTATCCTCGTTTTGATGATGGTGTAAGTCGTGATGACCATTATGCCTTTTGGCAGTTGAAGGAGTTTGCTTCTATAGGCTTCCAGTATAGTTTCTAATTGAATGATGCAAGTTAAAAGGTATAGAGGCAGTTTTGTGGGTTCTATCATCAATATAACCTTAAACGTAGAGGAAGATGAACGTAGCGGAGTATCTAAAACTTGAAACGTAAATACTAACCATCCCCTTCTCGTACAGAGAGGGGGATAGTGTGTGTTATTATAACTGCATTTCTTTTACTTTTTTTATAATCAATAGACTTTGTGATTCAAGATTTTTATGTACATTTGCATCGTAATCAATATTAATACCGTTTTTATGTAGATTTTATTGAGCGCACATTTGTGAAGGAATCTAATTCTTTTAATAAGTTAATATCAAAAATAATAACAATAAAGACTAATCAATGAAGTATCATCAACGCATGTTTAGAACTTTAAGAAGGTTACCTTCTTTGGTGTTTCTGACAACTTTTATCTTGATGCTTTCGTGGAGTTCTCCTGCTTCTGCACAAGTAGCGGGTAAGAAATTCTCGATTTCGTTTAAAGATAAGAGTGTTGCTCAGATTTTGGATTTCATTTCTACAAAGGGAGACTACAAGATTAATTACTCTGACGATGTTAAGAACGACACGTTGCTTCTTACGATATCGTTTGAGGATGTAGACGAACTGAGTGCTGTGGAAAATCTATTGTCTCACTCATCTTTCGTCTATAATATCGATGGCAAGGTGATTGATGTGTTCAAAATGAAGAACGCAACACAAGGACAATACACTATTCGTGGCACAGTAAAAGACAAAGACGGATTGGGTGTGCCTTTTGCTATTGTGCAAATTAAGGGTACGTCGCAAGGTGTTACCGCTGATATTGACGGTAACTTCTCAATGCCTGTAGAGAAAGAGGAGGGGACGATTACTATCTCCAGCGTGGGCTATGATGCTAAAACGCTAAAGTATCATGCTGGTAAAGCTATGAACGTTATCCTGACTTCTTCAGCTATCGCAATGGGTGAGGTTACGGTTGTTGCCTATGGTAAGCGTAATACACGTGAGCAAGTGGGTGCTGTAGCTTCTGTAAAAGTTGAGGATTTGCAGAAGGCACCAACGGCAAGTATTGAGAACCTCTTGCAGGGTCGTATGGCTGGTGTAGATGTAACTAACCTCTCAGGTTCACCTGGTGGTGGTGGTTCTCGTATTACAATTCGTGGTTTTAGCTCTCTTAATCAGAAGGGTATCAATGATGGATCCCCGCTCTATGTGATTGATGGTATTCCAGTGTCAAGTAGTGCAGGAGATGCAACGGGTGGTATCAACCCATTGTCAGGACTCGATCCTTCAAGTATTGAGTCTGTACAGGTACTTAAGGATGCTGCTTCAGCGTCCCTCTATGGTTCACGTGCTGGTAATGGTGTTATCCTTATTACAACGAAGAAGGGTAAGTCTGGACGTTCTGAAGTAAGCTTCAATTTCTCACAGTCTCTTTCTTGGTTGCCAAGTACACCAATGCAAACCCTTGGTAAGGGTGAACGCGATATTGCACTTCTTCTTGCAAAGAGTCAGAGAGGTGCACATTATGATTATATCACAGATAAGTTGATTTATCCAGGTTCTTATAAGGATTCCTATGGTTGGGATGCTGATAATGATGGTGCTTACGACTATTTGTGGCGTAATGGTAGGGTGTTAGACCCAGAACGTCGACTGCCTGGTATTGCACAAGATTCACTTAACACCTTCTATAATAACAGAACAAACTGGTGGAAGTATGCCTTCCGTGTTGGTAAGGTGACCAAGGCTGATATGTTGTTGGCTGGTGGTACTGACAATATTCGATATATGGTTAATGCTGGTGTCTATAATGAGACTGGTATTATGATTAGTTCTAACTTCCGTCGTTTTAGTTTGTTGAGTAATCTTGATTTCAATCTGTCAACAAAGTTGAGTGCTTTCACACGTATTAATCTTACATATGCTACGCAGAAAGCTGGAGCAGATGGAGGTCGTGTGCAGGGATTGACATTCGATCCGAAGCGTACATCAACTCTCTTGCCTGGTAAGGGTAGTACTGCTGAGCAAGTGGCGTTGAGGCAATTGAAGGATATTGATAAGACCAACTCAAATTATAATGTTCGTTTGAGTGTTGGTTTGAACTATAACATCTTGAAGGGTCTGAAGTTCTCTTCTACTTATTCGCTTGACCATTACTTCACACGTGTGTACACGTTCACACCTGATTATTTGAAGTATGATAAGAAGTCTGAGGTTCAGGCTTCCAATATTGCAATGACGAATATTCAGACAGAGAATATTCTTACTTACAACTTGGCATTACCAAGTGAGCATAAGTTGGAGTTGATGGCTGGTATGACATATAACTATGACTTGTTGCAGAATTTAAGTGGTACTGCAAAAGGTGGTCCTACCAACTCTATTAAGTATGCTGGTGAGGGATGGCCTTCACTCTTTAATGATGGTGGAACAGTAAGAGCAGCACAGAGCTTCCTTACTAACCAGCAGGAACAGTCATTGCTTAGTTTCTTGGGTCGTGCAGCTTATAGCTATAAGAAGCGTTACATGGCAGAGCTTTCTATCCGTGCAGATGGATCAAGTGTGTTCGGTAAGGACGTACGTTGGGGTACCTTCCCTTCAGTTGGTCTTGGTTGGGCATTCAGTGAAGAGCACTTCATGAAGAAGTTCTGGTGGTTAAGCTTCGGTAAACTTCGTGCTTCTTGGGGTAAGTCTGGACAGAAGTTCCAAGAGCCTTATTTGGCATTGGGTGTGATGGAGGAGAGTAACATCTTTAACGGTTCGTTAGGTCTTATCCCACAATCTATGGCTAATAAGAAGTTGACTTGGGAGGAGAGTGACCAGTATGACCTCGGTCTTGACTTGCAGATGTTGGATTATCGTTTGAAACTCAAGCTCGATTATTACTATAAGTATTCAAGCAAGCTGTTGATGCAATCTTATCTTCCAGGTAATGTCTTCCTTGCTACAAATATGTGGGATAATGCATCTGCTATCTCTAACGAAGGTATCGAGTTCGAGGCTCAGTATGATGTTATCCGCAAGAAGAATTGGAACTGGAGCGTAGGCTTCAACCTTTCTCATAATAAGAACATGCTGCGTAAGACATACAATGGCGAAGACCTTAATGATAAAGTCTTAGGTCGTCCAGTCTATGGTATCTATACTTTCAAGGATGAGGGAATCGTTCAGAAGGAAGAGGATATCCCAATGTATCTTAATGCATCAGGTAAGCAGATTCCACTTTACTTCCAATCAATCAATAATCCATTGCGTGTGGGCGGAAGAAAGATTAAGGACCAGAACTATGATGGTGTGATCGATGATAAGGACCTCTATTATGCTGGTAGCACACTTCCTGCAGTTTATGGTGGTTTGAATAGCCACTTGGAGTGGAAGGGATTGAGCTTTGATGTACTGTTCAGCTATACCATTAGCCGTAAGGTTATGAATATGTATAAGAACAGTGCCTTCACCTTTACAAAGGACTTCGGTGTAATCATGAACTACTTCCATGCTGGTGACTTCTGGACAACAAGCAATAGAGATGCGAAGTATCCATCACTTGAGTTTGCTGATAAGGATTATGTAGGTCAGTTTGATGGTAACGTCGATTCTAACATTGAGAATATTAGCTTCCTACGACTCAAGCAGTTGGTTATTGGTTATCAGATACCTAAGAACTGGCTGAAGGGTTCATTCATCAAAGATGCTAATGTTTACCTCAGCGGAGAGAATTTGTTCTTGCTTACCAATTACTCAGGAGTAGACCCAGAAATTATTAATCCTTATTCTGGTAAGGACGATGGAACACAGTATCCATTGAATAGAAAGGTTACTTTGGGTCTCAACTTAAAATTCTAACAGAAATGAAGAAGATTATAATGCTCTCAATATGTGGTTGTCTTCTGTCCTCTTGCAGCCTTGACTTGCAGCCTGAGAACGGATTGACTTACAGCAACTCGTTCAATACAGAGAAAGAGTTGAATGCGACAACCACTTCTATTCAATACTATATCAACACCGTTGTTGGCAATAACTATGTTCTTTCAACAGCAGGCATGAAGGCTGACGAGATTCTTGATGGCAAGCAGTTACGCCAGTGGAACCCACGAACAGTAATAACAAGTGAGTATTCATGGAAGGGTCTTTATGACATTATCTTTGAATCAAATCTATTGCTTGATAATATAGATAAGACAAAAGATTTGCCTGAAGATCGTCGGAAGTATCATGTAGGGCAAGCTGAATTCGCTCTTGGATTGTCTTATTTTCTTTTGGCACAACGTTATGGTGAGGCAATCATCACTGATAATTCTTCAGAGATAAAGCCTTACTCTCTCTCTTCACAGAGTGATGTGCTTAATGCTGCAATAGAACACGCAAAGAAAGCATTGGATATTTTGCCTACATGGGATAAGTTGACAGACTTGAATGGTGTTTCTATCACTAATCGTCAGACTGCTTCAAAGGGTACTGCTGCAGCCTTGCTTGCACAGATTTATGCGTGGAAGGGTAGTGTGACAGAACTTTATAAGTTGCAGGGTAATGCGCAAGAAGATTATCAGAAGTCTATCGATTACTCAACACAGCTTATCGATGGTCAGGTCGGTAATTATCAGCTTTGCTCTTCACCAGAGGAACTCTGTACGTATCTGTCTAATGAGAAGTCTCCTAATCCAGAGGCAATCTTCAGCTTGTACTTTGATAAGACGCGCTCAGAGAATGTAGTTTCTCCTAATGAGGTGGCACAGAACTTTGTGAGCTGGCCTGTAAGAGAGGACCAGACATTAGCTGATTTACCATCAAGTAGTACCTATCAGCTTTATACTTCAACAATAGAAAGCTTGTTTCCTGATGCTACTGACCAGCGTCTACAGGCATTTTTCTATCAGTGGGGTACCTCACATGAGGTAGATGGAACTGATTACGCTATTATGTATAAGTTCAGAAAAGCAATTATGGATGCCGATCAGTATTCTGCAAGTGGTAAGACTTACCGTACGGTAGATGCTGACTATGTTTATTGGCGTCTTGCTGATTTCTATCTGTTGAGAGCAGAGTGCTATCAGAAGTTAGGCAACGATGCAAAGGCTATCGCTGACCTTAATGTGATTCGTTCACGTGCTGGTGCACTTTCTTATCCATCAACCTACGATACAGAGGGACTGAAGAAGGCTATCTTCCTTGAAAGAGAGAAAGAGTTTATTGGTGAAAATGATGCACGTTATGCCGATGTCATTCGTAATGGATATGTGAAAGAAGAACTGCAAGGTAAGTTCCTTTTGCTGACCAATCAAGACATTCAAGGCGGTGCACTCTTCCTTCCACTTCCAAAGGATGCATGGCAGGATAAGGATGGGCACATCATTAATACATTGTTGCGCCAGAAACCTTATTGGCAGGCTTATAATTAATGATGGATAAGGATTGTACAAATCAAAAAGTGTTCGATATAATGAAAAAGATTATATATATAATAACAATGTGTCTGACAATGGGAGTACTCTCCAGTTGTACCAAGTATAACTTTGATGACACAGGTCTTGCTAATGGTAAGCACGATATGACGATGTGGGAATACTTCAAAGGCGATAGCTATAACTGGGATTCTCTTTGCGTAATGACTGAGCGTGCAGGTTTAGTTTCTCTTTTCCAAGGTACAAGTCAGTATGGCAAGAACTTCACGTTCTTTGGTCCTACCAATCATAGTATCAATCGTTATCTCTATGATAATGGAATGACGAGAGTGTCAGATATCCCTGTTGCTGACTGTAAGAAGTTTATCTTAAATTGTGTTTTACCTAACAAGCGAGTGATGCTTGATGATTTTAAGGAAGGTGTTAAATCTTCTGATGCATCAACACCAATTGGTAAGGGTGGTGAGACAGTGGAGATGGCTTCTGGTAATCAGTTGTGGATTTATACATTCCGTGAGTCTTACAACAGTGTTCCTGGTGCTGGCCCTTTACGTATCCACTTGGTTTCCCCAACGACCACCAAGACTTCTGACGTTGCTTCATGTAATATTGAAACAAACACAGGAGTGGTTCACTCACTTGTTTATGACTTCAACTTAACCGACTTTTAAAAATGAAAAAGATGAAGAAAGGAATCGCATTGCTATGCCTTATGGCCCTTACAATAGGTTTTATGGTATCATGTAGCAAAATGGATGTAGGCTATCTGAGAACAACTGGAGCATCTTTTACTCCCGATTCTCTTAATGCCTTCCATAACGTCGATGCAACGAGTGAGCGTGGTATCAATAAGTTACCATTCGTTTCAACACGTATCCAAGGTGTTGCAGGAACCAACCCTATCAATTATGAGTTGTTTGGGGTTAAGGCTGACAATCAGGAACAAGCACAGTTGTTTATGAAACTCTATAAGGAGGGCAAGATTTCTGTTACTGGTGGTCTGATAGTTGTCACACAGGAAGCTACGCAACAGTTGGCAAACGGCAGATATCGTCTCTCTCTTAAGGTGTATAATCAAGACCATGAGGTAGTCTTGGAAGACATCTTTAAGGTGGTAGTAACAGATGATGAACTGCCTGTCGAGTAATTTCGATAAAGGTATATTGTAGATGTATATACTACGTTCAGCATTGACTTTAAGCGTATTCCTCTCATGTATTAAAAAGATAGATACGAATAATATCAATGCTGTAAGTAGGATACAGTTTAATAAATAGTTTGAATAAAATAATCCATTAAAAACAGATTAAATATGAAAAGAAGAAGATATATCTTACTGCTTGTATCTCTTTTGATGATAGCAGTACAGCTCCGTGCACAGCAGGGTACAGAAGCAGCAAATGGCATTAAGTTCTTTAAGGGAACTTTCAATGAAGCTTTGGTAAAAGCTAAGCAAGAGAATAAGATACTGTTTGTTGACTTCTACGCAGTGTGGTGTGTTCCTTGTAAGAAGATGGCAAAGACAGTTTTCACACAAGAGGAAGTTGGAAAGTATTTCAATGAACACTTTATCAGTCTGCAGTTAGATGCAGAGAAGGGTGAGAATGTTGATATCGCCAAAAACTACAAGGTAGCAGCATATCCAACAGTAGCTTTATTGCACCAGATGGCAAGGCTTTGTCTGTGAATACAGGTGCGATGGATAAGGATGAACTCATGGAAGCTGCTAAGATTGCTGCTGGAGAGAGTGTAAGTTTTGAGGAACTTTACAACAAGTACAAGGCTGATAACAACGACCTTGACGTTCAGCAGCAACTTCTTCTCAAGGCACCATCATTCTTGCAGGCGCAGGAGGGTATGGATGCAGATAAGTGGGTAACCCGTCTACAGAAACTTTATAAGAACTATGTAGCTGCTAAGGCACCATTGAAGCTTATCAATGAGAATGACTATCGTATCATTCTAACATTGGAGGGTGATGAAGATAAGGAGCACAAGCAGTATATGATTGACCTTATGAACGACCACCTTGATGACTGGATGAAGAAACTTGGTAAGGCACCTGCCTACTACATTGTTGAGGCTAACGACATCTTCGCTGAGGATATGGCAAAGGATGGCAACGTAAAGTATAAGGACTATGTAGAGAAAGTTAAGAATCAGTATGCAAAGGCATATGAGGTTGTTGGCTTGACAGGTATCACTCCATACGAGAAAGCAAAGCTCTACTTTGATGCTCTCTACAACTTGTATAAGAATAAGGATGTAAATGGCTATGTGAAAGCTATGGAAACCTATTTTGGCAAGATGGAGAACAACCTCCGTTCAGCCGACTATGGTAAGGCTGCACAGAACCTCTACATGGCTGCAGGCAAGAGTCTGAAAGCTAAGGATCATGAGGTAGCTATCAAGTGGGCTGAGAAAGCTTTGTCACAGGAAGATGCTGTGATGGACCGTGTCAACTATATGGTAATGATAGGTGACTCTTATCGTGAGTTGAAGAACTATACCAAGGCACGTGAATACTATAACCAGGCATTTGCTGAGACACTCCGTTTAGAGAATATGGAGATGCCACAGGCTATGTTGCAGGGTGCAATCAAGCAGAAGCTATCTACGCTCGAACTCCTTGAAAAGTAAACAATGACTATGTTCAAGAATATCATTAAATGCCTATCGAGCGTGCCAGTGGCACTGCTCATAGGCTTTTTGTTTTCCCCCTTTAGTCCTGCCAATGCGCAGATGAATGGATTGCGAAAGGGAAAACTGGCAAATGGGCTTACTTATTATATCTATAATGATGGTTCTGCTACTGGTGAAGCGCAATACTACCTCTACCAGAATGTAGGTGCTATCTTGGAGAATGATGAGGAAATGGGATTGGCGCACGTATTGGAGCATTTGGCTTTTAATACGACAGACCACTTCCCTAATGGTGTGATGAACTTCCTTCGCAGCAATAACCTCAATGACTTTGAGGCTTTCACAGGTGTTGATGATACGCGTTATGCGGTTCATAACGTACCAACCAATGATGCGAAGCTAAATGAGAATATGCTTTGGGTGCTCCGTGACTGGTGCCATGGCGTCAAGATGACCCCTAAAGACATTGAAAAGGAACGTGGTATTATCCTTGAGGAATGGCGTCATCGTTCGGGAGTAGACCGTCGTCTGACAGATGCCATTGCCCCTGTTGTTTATAATCATGCTGGTTATGCTACTCATAATGTGATTGGTTCACAGAAGATATTGGAGACCTTCCAGCAGAAGCAAGTAAAGCAGTTCTATGATAAGTGGTACCGTCCTAATATGCAGTTTATTGCTGTTATCGGTGATGTTGATGTCGACCAGATTGAAAAGAATATCCAGACAGTTTTCAAGACATTGCCAGCTAAGCAAGCCCCTGCTGTAAATCCACAGACAAGACAGATTCCTGACAATACCACACCGCTCTATATGCGTTTCATTGATCCAGAGAACAAGAGTGCTTCTTTTGGTCTTTATCAACGCTATGAGGTGAAGGGCAACGCTCCAGAAGAGGACCGAGTACGTCAGTTTATCTTCACTAAGTTCTTCAACACATTGGCTCCAAAGCGTTTTGTGATGTTGAAGAATGCTGATAAGGAGAGTTATATTGCTGCTGAGGTGAGTCTATCTCCTTTGGTACGAAACTATTATCAGATGGCATGGGACATGGTTCCCTATCAGGGTAATGAACAGAAGGCGCTTCAGCAGATGTTAGCTGTACGTGATAACTTGCGCGACCAAGGCTTTACTGCTGCTGAGTTCAATGCTGAGAAGGAGAAGATGTACAATGGAATGAAGGATGTCCTCGAAGCAAAGGGATTAGGTACACCAGACAATGCTTTGATGCTTTTCCGTCAGAACTTCCTCTATGATATTCCTGTACAAGACTTCCGCGGGCAGATTAACCGTAACCTTGAGACTTTGGTTGAGTTAGAGGTTGAGGACATGAATGCTTGGATGAAGTCATTGCTTAATGACAATAACCTTGCTTTTGTCACTTATTCTAAGTCGCAGAGTGAGATGAATATCACTGAGAATGATCTTATGGCTGCATTGAAGGAAAAGAGTTCATTCAGCGATATGGCTCATGCTGATGGTATGAAGCCTATCAGTCAGTTGATTGACTTCCCTCTGACAGGAGGAAAGATTGTTTCTGAAAAGCAGTTGAAGACTTTGCAGGCAAAGGAGTGGACACTCTCTAATGGTGCAAAAGTTCTTTATCGTAACGTTCCAGAGCTGAGTGGTCAGTTCCTCTTTGCAGGTTCTGCAGAAGGCGGAAAGTCTATTGTTCCTGCACAAGAACTTGCTAACTATAATGCAATGCGTTCACTCTTGATGCAGTCAGGTGTATATAATTACAACCGAAATCAGTTGGCGCAGTGGCTACAGGGTAAGAATATCAATCTCTCCCTCTCATTGGAAGACTACAGTGATGGTATCGGTGGTAATGCACCTGTTGACAAGGCTGATGATTTCTTCAGCTATCTGTATTTGATTCTGTCACGTCAGAACTTTTCAAAGTCTGCCTTTGATAAGTATGTCCAGCGTAACCTCTACGTTTATGAGAATCGTGCAACAACAGGTATGGCAGCCGTACAGGATTCTATCCAGCAGTTGCTTTATCCGGTTAGTGCAATGAATCCACGTCAGGATGAGGCTTTCTTTAAGTCAGTTCAGTTTGATAAGTTGCAGGAACAGTTCCAGGCACATCTTGGTGATGCATCACGTTTCACCTATTGTCTTATTGGTGATATTCCAGAAGCAAAGGCAAAAGAGTTGATTCTTCGCTATATCGGTTCTCTCAAGGGTGAAGGTAAGCCTGTGAAGACTGCTATCCAGCCAATGGATTTCTCGTCATCTACGCCTGTTATCAAGCGCACTTTCGAGACTGAGACAGAAGGTGGTATGGCAGAGATTGAGATTTCATTTGCCAATAAGCAGAAACTTTCTGAGCGTGAGCAAGCTGCTTTGGAAGTGATGCGTGGACTTTTGGAGCGTCGTTATTTTGATGTATTGCGTGAGAAAGAGCATCTTACTTATACCGTAGGTGTACAGAGCAACTATACTTCACAGCCGGTAGCTGGCGAGAGTCTTAACATCCACCTCTCTACAGCGAAAGAGAATGCAGACAAAGCTGTTAGCCTTGTTTATAGTATTCTTGATGATGTGAAGGCTGGCCGTTTCTCTGCAGATGAGTTCAAGGCTGCAATGGTACCTTTGGCTGTTGATGAGGAACAGTCAGGTGCAGCATCACAGTCAAACAGTGACCCATCAGTTTGGATGGCTTTATTGAACATCTATGCTGAGACGGGCAACGAGCTATCTCCAAATGATAATGCCGCTTCTGCACCAGTATTCAAGACCCTCACACCACAAGATATCACTGCTGTAGCTATGAAAGTGATGACAAATGCTAAGCAGCGTGAGATTATCGTTAAGCCTGCTGCGCAGGAAGGTAAACATACCTTTAAGTAATTAATGGTAAGTAAATATAAAAAAAAACAGAGGTGTACCAAGAGTGCACCTCTGTTTTTTTTGACTTTGTACATGATGTACTGAATAAAGTAAAGATGCAAAATATACAAGCAGTCTTTATTTCAATATTTAGTTGCAAGTTTATATGTGAAGAATATTCGTGGGTTAGATAAATCCCACTGTATTACCTCCTGCTGTATCAAATCTGGATATTTTTTGCTTATATCCTTTAACGCATTACCTACGGATTTCCTAAGATACTCACTTTCATCTTCTTTGTGTTTGCTGATCAATGCTATAGCAATCATTGGATATTCTTTGAAAAATGGTCGATTTGTCCAAATTCTCAATCCCTCTGTTACAGCACGAACAACATTTGGATTGTTGTCGTTTATCCATTCTTCAATGAGAGGTAAGGATGATTCATATCCTTTGTACTTGCAAATTTCGTCAAAGGCTTTTGCAAGCATTTCTTGTACTCGCCAGTTTTTATCGATAGAAACTTGCTCTTTCAGAAAATAGAGAGCTTTTTTATCTGTTGTAGCTAATTTGCCCAATATTGATGTAGCTAACATTCGTGCTTGATATGTTTTATGTTCAAGTAGAGTGATGGCATATTTAAAGCACTGTTCTTTCGAATTTGAAGAAAGGATTTCATTAGTTCCATCAATGATATGTTGAAATCCGTGCTCAATTTCTAAAATTCGACTTAATACATTTTCTACACTCATAACGATCTGGTTTTTAGTTTTTTATAATCATTGTAACAATGTATCTCATCACGCTGTAAGTAAATAGAACCAATTATTCTTATGTCTCGTGTGGATTTATACGCTCTGAAACTATTTAAAAGTTTAGTCCTATTCTGTTCAATGCAAATATAGAAAAAAGGTTGTGAACTTCCAAGAATATACACAACCTTTTAGCAAAAATCTTTTTATTTCAAAGTTGAAGCTATATACTTAATGAGCTCTTCTCCCGATTATTTGGTTCTGTTGTTAAATACGTGGATGCTTTTCGTATAGATTTAACAGAAGAAGCGAAGTTATTCATTAGACAAAAAACATAGCTAAATCTGTCAACTGTCTATTCTATTATTATCCTCCGACACAGAAAACCTTTTCACTTTTATACTTAAAAAACGTAGGTAAGGGTTTAAAAAATCATTACATATTTCCAAGCAAAGGCTCTATAAATAACGGCAAAAAGACGTCTAAAAGGTGTGTTTGTAACTTGCAGATAGTCAGTTAGTTGTAAAGTAATATAGAAAGATGTGCCTAATTGGACTTTAAAAGGGTGTTAGTTAGCCCTCAAAAGGGCACCTATTGCAAGTCAATTAGGCGTCTTTTAGAAGCCAAAAGAGCATGTTTTGGATTTGAATCACATGAAAATAGTTTACAAATGTCGCTTTATAAGGGGATAAATTGTTTGTGGACGACGAATAGACATAGTAACAGAAATTATTTTCTCTTGTGTCCAGCACTCCCCTCTCTCTCGGAGAGGGGTTGGGGGAGAGGTCTTTAATAATCCTCCTTGTATTTATCCGTCTCAATATAGATATAAATCTTGTACTCAGGGAAAGCGGCACGCATGTTCTTTTCGATGTCGTTAACCAACTGAGGTGCTTGCGCTTCATATTCGCTCTTGACGTCAATCTTTGCAGTGACAAGGATATCATTAGGACCGAGGTGAATGGTCTTAACATTGATGAGGCGGTTGATTTCTGTTCTGTTGAATGTCTCTTTGATGCGAGTTAAATCCTTCTGCGTGACACTCTCACCAATAAGCAGACTATAGAACTCACGTGCCAAGAAGAGGGCTGCAGCACAGAGGAGCACGCCAATCAGTACACCTGAAAGGGCATCATAGAATGGATTACCTGTGAAGTGGGTCAGAAGTGTACCTCCTAAGGCTATTAGCAGACCAATGACAGCACAACTATCTTCTGCAAAGATGATGAGAATTTCACTGTGACGGCTTTCTCGTAGGAAACGATAAAGTGACAGATTGTCCTTGTTCAGTTCCTTAATCTCCTTGAAGGCAACCCTTAGACTGACAGTTTCTACTAAGAGTCCGAAGACAAGAATACCAATGACGAGCCATGTGTTCTCCAAGCTGTGTTCTGGGTGAAATAACTTCTCTGCTGCTTCCATGATACCTAATGCACCACCGGCGAAGAACAACATCATTGCAACAACTAAGCTATAGAAATACTTAGCACGTGCCTGTCCGAATGGATGTTTATCTGATATCTTCGCTGTTGACTGTCGGTTGCCTACTAACAAGTAGTATTTCATTGCCACAATCTACGATACTATGGATTGACTCATTCAACATAGCGGCTGAGCCAGACACAGCAAAACCAACAAACTTTGATATCGCTACCAAGATGTTTGCACCTAAGGCAGCGATAACACTCATCATTCCTCCACTTTTCTTTTCCTTTTCCATATCCTGTTTTAAACTTTTTGATATTGGTATATATTTACCAGATGTATTGTGTAACGTGTTTACTACTATCTTGTTTGTTATTTTCATTTAGTGTCGTCACCGTTTCTTCAATGCGGGTGGGACGTCCTTCCTTATCATACTCCGTTGTCAGTTGTGCCTTGAAATCCCACTCTTTCTGTATTGAACTGAAGCTATAGCTGCTAATATCTCCTTTCGGAATAACACCCATATAACCTAAGGCGATGAAGGGGATGGGTATTCTTATACCACTACCAAACATCCAAAAGTAATAGAGGTTATGGTAGTTCGTTTTCTCTCCAGTATCTCTGTAAGTGATATTTAATGATTTCAGGTAATATCTTCTCTCCTTTCCATTGGAGGATGTTGGTTTGTCTCCCACAGAGTGTGTTAGGTGTGTCACGACAAACAAGTCTTCGCTTATTATCGTAGGTGTATGTATAATAGCCGGGAGGGTTATTCGCTTCTACGATAAGTCCGTTCTTAACTATATAATAGCCATCAAGGAGTTCGTCTAACTGGTCTTTAATATGCGTCTTATGAATGTGAATGGTATCACCAGCATAGGAGTAGGTGTAATCCTGCAAGCTATCTGTACCCACACGCTCTATGATGAGCTGTCCTTTTAGGTTACAATAATAGGTAATCGTATCCTTACTCTTCTCCGCTTTCGATGTTACGTCTTTGATAATCGTCAGATAACGATGCAGTTGTTCTCCGTGATAAGTTATCTCTTCGGCTATTCCAGAAGGAACAGACGAACATGAGAAAAACAAACTAACAGCTATGATAGCTAATAAGAACAGTCTGATGTCTTTGTATAAGTCTTTCTTCATTTGTTATTGATAGTTAGGGAGTTTGTTTGTATATGCGGAGTTCTGCAATCTTGAATAGAAGATAGTGAGTAGCAGTAAGGGACACATACTTCCTTTTCAGAGGGGGAAACGAACTTCTTTAAGCCTTGTTCTTCTACAATCAGTCTTACTTCTTTGCAGCCTTCTGTGCCTCCTTCACCATCTTCAGACGTTCCTCATAGATAGGACGCCACTTGTTAATCATTGCTTGAAGATCCTTGCTTCTTTGTTCCAGTTCACGGTATTCATCCGTGTTTGTTTCGTTGTTCTGGCTTTTTGTCAGCATCTGTTGCAGCATTAGTTTCTGCTGTTCGTCAGCCTTTTGAAGCTGTGCACCAAGCTTTTCAAGATTCTCCATAAAAGCTAATGCACGGTCTATATGATTTTCTTTCTCCATCTTTTGGCTATCTTTTAATGTCTTTTTTATGCGTACAAAGTTACAGAAAAAGTTCAGTATGACCACTGCTTCCAAATTATTTTCACGAAGAAAAGAATTTCTTTTCATGAAAAAAAATATTTTTCTTCGCGTAAATAAATATTTCTTTTCACGAAAATAATTCGCAGTTGGTTGTTTTCTTTTGAATCTTCGTACGTAAGACGGGATTTTATAGTATCTTTGCAAGTAGATAAAAGAATACATTTTAGATGGAAAAGAAGAAACAGATAGATTGCTTTCTACCGTATAGCACAACTGCAATGATGCAGTCACTTGCTGCGCAATTGCACGAGTCAGGTGTGGTGAAGAGTATATACACATTATCAGTCGATGTCCCACCTACTGAGGCACTGCCTCAGTACACCCATCACCTGCAGGCAGGCAGCTTGCTTTCCCTTGCTACTATGCGCCTTATTGCGACTACAGCAACAGCCGATTATGCCCTGTTTTATTTGAAGCAAGGACCTGTCACGTTAGGTTATCATGCGCTTGAGCGTATGCTGCAGGTAGCTGAAGAAACTGGTTCGGCAATGGTTTATGCTGACCATTACTCTGTGGAAGCTGGCAAGACGGTGAAGCATCCCGTTACAGACTATCAGTTGGGTAGTATCCGTGATGACTTCGATTTTGGTTCTGTCGTACTTCTTAAGACGGAGTACCTGAAGGAGTATGCAGCGAAAGAGGTGGCAAAAGATTATCAGTTTGCAGGTTGGTACGACCTTCGTCTATTCTTAAGTCGTGAGGGAGAACTCTTTCATCTGAATGAATATCTCTATACGGAGGAGGAAGATGACCTACGTGCAAGTGGTGAGAAGCAGTTTGATTATGTGAATCCACGCAACCGTGAGGTACAGATTGAGATGGAGCAGGCAGCAACGGCACATCTCTCTGCTATCAAAGCCTTGGTTGATACAACGCAATATGTACAGCCTGACTTCTCTGGTGAGGCTTTTCCGGTAGAGGCATCGGTGGTAATTCCTGTCTTTAATCGTGAGAAGACTGTGCGCGATGCGGTGGTTTCGGCCCTCTCACAGAAGACAGATTTTCCTTTTAACGTTATCGTTGTCGACAATCATTCGACAGATGGTACGACGAAGATACTGTCTTCTTTGGCTGCAGATGAACGCCTTGTGCATCTTATTCCTACACGTACAGACCTCGGTATAGGTGGCTGTTGGAACTATGCTATCAATGATGCGCATTGTGGTCGCTTTGCTGTTCAATTGGATAGTGATGACCTTTATTCCTCTGAGAATACTTTGCAGATCATTGTCGATACTTTCCACGAGCAGAAGGCTGCAATGATTGTAGGTTCTTATCGTATGTGTGACTTTGATCTTAATACCCTTCCACCGGGCTTGATTAGCCATAATGAATGGACAGAGGATAATGGTTGCAACAATGCCCTGCGTATCAACGGACTCGGTGCACCACGTGCTTTCTTCACTCCTTTGGTTCGTCAGCATCAATTCCCTAACACAAGTTATGGCGAAGACTATGCTATGGGATTGGCTTTCAGTCGTCGTTTCCGTATCGGACGAATCTATGATGAACTTTATCTTTGCCGTCGTTGGGGTGGAAATAGTGATGCCGTACTGAGCATTGACAAGGTAAATGCCAACAATCATTATAAAGATCAGCTGCGTACAGTTGAGATTTTAGCACGTCAAAAACAAAATCAAGATAGAGAGAAAGGGCTAACTGATTTTTTTCAGAACCAGCTGAACCAATGGCAAGACGTTGCAAAACGTTTTGAAGAGTTGAAAGATGTGCAGGCGCGTGAGGTGGGTTCAGCCCTTGCGCAATTCAATCCTGCACGCTTGGTGAGTACAGGGGCAAAGATTGATAAGGCTACGCTGGCTAAGCGTCCTTGCTTTCTTTGTGAAAAGAATCGCCCAGTAGAGCAGATTGTTCTGCCTTTGGAGAAGGTTTTGATATCCTTGTCAACCCTTTCCCAATTCTCCCTGTTCATTTCACGATCCCTTCTCGCCATCATCAACTGCAGGCAATAGCAGAGAATTATGTACAGATACATCGCTTATTGAGGGCTTATCCGCAGCTAATGGTGTTCTATAATGGACCGAAGTGTGGTGCCAGTGCACCTGACCACTTGCACTTTCAGGCAGGAACAAGCGGTATTCTTCCTTTACAACGTGACTGGCAACGGCTTTATGAAACCTCTCTTCCGCTCTTAAAACTGAATGACGCAGAGGGTATCTACGAGATAAAGGACTATATTTGCCCGGCTTTAGCTATCGTGAGTCATACTGAGAAACACGATGTTGAGCTATTCAGTCGTTTATATGAAGCACTTCCATTAAAGGAAGATGAGACCGAGCCGATGATGAATATCGTGGCTTGGCGCAGTGGGGAGGCGTTTATTTCAGTTGTATTCCCACGTGAGAAGCATCGCCCTGATTGCTATTCAGCAGAAGGAGAGGCACAGTGTCTGGTCAGTCCGGGTAGCTTGGATATGGCAGGATTGCTGATATTGCCCCGTCAGAGCGACTTTGAAGGGATGACGTTAGAGCGTGCTAAGGCCGTTTTGCGTGAGGTGTCACTGTCAGATGAGGTGATGGCAGAAGTCGTAAAGCGGATTCGCAATAAGGCGGTTGACCTTGCTTTCGATGATTGGAAGCAAGAACCTATAGTTTCGGTAGGTATTGTTAGCGGCGACGAAATTCGTTTTCAGTTGAATGGTACTTATACAATAGGAAACAAAGAGGTGACAGGTAAGCAGACCGTAAAGTTCAAAAACGGACAGATTCTGTGGGATTCTCTGCTCTATCAGGAACTTTGCTTTACCCCGCAAAATGATGATATATCCTTCACTTTGGAGGATGTTACTATCGGTGTAGACTTCCATTGGGAGCGTAAAGAGGCACAAACCTTCCTCGGAAAGCTACGTTTTGTTGTCGATGGAGATAAGCTTTGGGCTATTAATGAACTACCTGTAGAACGTTATCTTGCAAGTGTTATCTCAAGTGAGATGAGTGCAACATCTTCTCTTGAGCTTTTGAAGGCACATGCTGTAATCTCTCGCAGTTGGCTTTTGGTACAGATGAGAAGACGAAAAGCCATTGAAATGGGTGTTCAGACAGCATCTGCACCAGTAAAAGTGTCGGATGAAGAGGGTGTTGTATGGTATGATAGCGATGTACATACTTTGTTTGATGTCTGTGCAGACGACCATTGTCAACGTTATCAGGGCATTACGAAGGCAACGAGTCCACATGTTGAAGAGGCAATAAAGGCTACCCGTGGACAGTTGTTGATGAATGGAAAGGAAATTTGCGACGCTCGTTTCAGTAAGTGTTGCGGAGGTGTTTCGGAGGAATATGAATACTGTTGGGACAATACTCATAAGCCCTACCTACTCTCTGTAGTAGATAATGCACCTTTGGGAACAGCCCCTACGATTGATCTCACTGATGAGAAGACGGCACAGGAGTGGATTCTGTCGTCTCCAGAGGCTTTTTGTAATACAAAGGATGCGGCAGTCTTGGGGCAGGTGCTTAATAATTATGACCAAGAAACACAAGACTTTTATCGCTGGACAGTAGACTTCACACAGTCAGAACTTGCTGAGCTAATCCGTCGTAAGAGTGGTCTTGATTTCGGAGGGATTATTGACCTCCAACCTTTAGAGCGTGGTAAGAGTGGTCGTATCACGCGTTTGAAGATTGTAGGGACAAAGCTCACACGTATTATCGGTAAGGAATTAGAGATAAGACGTACGTTAAGTGAGAGCCATCTCTACAGTTCTGCTTTCGTGGTAGAACGTAGTGAGGTTGTGAATGGTGTCCCACAGCACTTCCGTCTTATTGGTGCAGGGTGGGGACATGGTGTTGGCTTGTGTCAGATTGGTGCTGCTGTAATGGGCGAGAAAGGCTATCGATATGACAAAATCCTCCATCATTATTACCAGACAGCAGCTATTCAAGCACAATACAAATAAAGCATAAGGAGATGCACGAGGAGCAGAAGATAATCAATGGAATTCCTATTGTAGACCAGTGGCGTAGCTATTGGCTCTGGCTTCCTACGCTCTATTTGACACGTGGACTACCATATGTTATCTTGTTGATGACTTCATTAGTCTATTTCAACAGAATGGGTTTGTCGAATGGTGCTATCACGCTGACGACATCGTGGTTAATATTGCCCTTTATCCTCCGACCTTTGTTAGGTAGATTGGTCGTTGGCTATTGGAGTAAGTATGCATGGGTAATTCTGACAGAGTTTGTTATGGCACTGAGTCTTGGTGGATTGGCGTTTATGGCATCATCTGTTGATTGGTTTGAGTGGACAGTCTTCTTCTTAATGATAATTGCAACGATGGCTGCCTTGCATGATGTGGCTATCGAAAGACTGTATAAGCGTGAAACGGCCTTGCATAATCGCCCTGCTTTTATTGGTACGCGTGCCATTTCTTATATGCTTTCTATCATTGTGGGAATGGCTATCCCTGTTACGATAGCAGGAAACTTAGAGGTCATTTATAGGACGGTAGTGCCTTCATGGGCAACTATTTTTAGAGTTCTGTCAGTCTTATTGACTTGTTTGATGCTACTGCATGCAATCATACTTCCTAAAGATAATATTCATGCGAACCTCCCTATATGGACAGGGGTGACACGTCAATGGTGGCATGATGTCAAGGCTGCCTTTGTCCGCCGTCCTCATTATGTGGCGAACTTGTGTTTCCTTTTTGCCTTTCTAATACCTGAAGGGATGTTTTTTAGAATAGCACCACTCTTCTTGATAGACCCAGGAAGTAATGCAGGATTGGCTCTTTCACCACAGGAGTTAGGATTAGTCTTGGGAACAGTGGGTACGTTCTCGTTAATAGGCGGTAGTGCCTTAGGTGCTAATTTGGTGCGTCGTGATGGCTTAAAGCGTTGGTTGTGGCTGTTTGTTATAGCCTTGACCTTGCCAAAGTTTGTTTTTGTTTATCTCAGTTATTACTTTGTCTCCACCTTATCAATTATCAATTTGTGTGTGATTATCGAACAGTTTGGAGCAGGTTTGGGATTAACGGTTTATGTTGTATGGCTCACTCATTGTACGAAAGGGGAACACTCCACATTTACTTATTCAATAGGTACGGCAATAACAGCCTTCTCGTTGGTGATGACAGGATGGTTTACAGGTTTCTTGCAGGAGTATGTGGGCTATCGTCTATTCTTCTTTCTTGTGGCAATATTGGGTGTTATCAGTTTTATAGTGACCTACTTTCTCCCTGTAACAAAGGAGATAGGAAAACGAAAAAGGATGGTTTAAATCCATTTAAAACGACGGTTCTGATGTTTTGTTTTCAGCCGTTAACCTTTATAAAAAAGTCATGATTTTATTTGTACCTCACGAAAAATGTTGTACTTTCGCAAATAGATAGTTATAAAAAACAGTAAATAAAATGAAGATTAAGTATTTCTTAATGGCAGCTGTTGTCGCTTTGATGACAGCCTGTGGTACGGCTTCTAAAGTTCCATTAACGGGTCGTACACATCGTATCAGTATTTCTGATGCGCAGCTTCTTAGCCTCAGTAATCAGGAATATACAAAGTTTATGGCATCAGCAAAACGTTCTACTGATGCAAAGAATACTGCTATGGTTCAGCGTGTAGGTCGCAACCTTGCAAATGCGGTGGAGACTTACTTACGTAATAATGGTTATGCTAATGAGATTAATAACTTCAAGTGGGAGTTTAATCTTGTTCAAGACAAGCAGGCTAACGCTTTTTGTATGCCTGGAGGTAAGATTGTTGTTTACGAAGGATTATTGCCTTACACACAGAATGAGGCAAGTCTGGCAATCGTTTTAGGTCATGAGATTGCGCATGCTGTAGCTAAGCACAGTGCTGAGCAGATTACAAAGCAGATGAATCAGCAGATGGGAACCAATATATTGGGTACTGTCTTGAACTCTGCTGTTGGTAGTGGAGTAGGCGATATCGCTTCACAGGTAGCGGGAGGATACTTCTCTTTCCGTAACTTGAAGTACAGTCGCGATAATGAAAGTGAAGCTGACTACATGGGACTTATCTTTGCTGCGATGGCTGGATATGACCCTGCGAATGCCGTAACATTCTGGCAACGAATGGCTGCAGCAACGAATAGTAGCCGTTCTGAGATTCTGAGCGACCACCCTTCAGATGCTCGTCGTATTGAGAATATCAAGAAGTGGCTGCCAGAAGCAGAGAAATATTATCGTGGTCGTGGCTCTAATCGTGTCTCTTCTGCGGGATATTCACAGTCGTCTGGGACATTACATATAGGCGGTTCTTCGTCTTCTAAACGCTCAAATAGGCGTTGATAAAGTTGATTAACTATCCTTTTTGACATCTTCTTACGGCTATTTGCTTTTTTCAAGGACGAAAGCAAATAGCCGTAATTTTATATGATCATTACTGTTTGATGAAAAGCGAAAAGACATTCTTTTGTTTGCGGAACTCCTCTCAAACTAAGATAATCATATAATGCTTGGAAAAATAAAACTCTTTAGACCAAATATTTCTATTTGTTTTTTGCTTGAATAGCTTACTTTTGACGGCTGATTAACTCCATTTTTATAGTACATTATAAGCTGATGAGTACTCCGCACCATTGGTGCGAAGCACTAACACGACATGTGCTAAGCATCAGCACGTCATGTGCTAAGCACAAATACGTTGGTCGGATATCTGTAGATACGAGCACAATGGTCATCTTCAAGAATATCAAAAGCCACTAACGGCTAATTTATGCGAAATGTTTATTCGGCGTTATGATTCGTATTATATTGTCATCTTGTAAAGAAATACTTTTTTGATAGTTGGTAAGTAGCTGTTAAAGTGTTATTTTTTCATTGAAAGATTTGATAGAATCATCTTTTTTTATTATCTTTACAAGCGGAATTAAACCTTTATAACGATGATGGATTATCTGATACAAAACCTGTGGTTAACATGGTTGTTAGTAGGTCTTGTTTGTCTGATTTTAGAGTTGATGAACGGAGACCTTTACCTTATGTGCTTTGCGATAGGTAGTTTCTGTGCTTCACTTGCTTCTGCATTTACAGATAGTATTGTTGTTCAAGTTATAGTGTTTGTAGTCTTCTCGGTGTTGAGTATATTCTTGGTACGACCGATTGCGCTTAAATATCTTCATCAAGGTACGGATAAAAGATTAAGTAATGCAGATGCGTTGATTGGTCGTGAAGGGAAGGTTACAGATACGATAGAGGCTGGTGGATACGGTAGAGTAAAGATAGATGGTGACTCATGGAAGGCGCAGTCGGTTGACGGAATGGAAATAAATTCGGGAGCTGCTGTGCGTATTTTACGACTTGACTCTATTATCGCAACGGTCGAACGTTGTTAAACAGTAATCTGAAAATAATTAAATAACAAATAATAACCTTCGGTTTCTTGCCTCATTAAGATAATAAAATACTTGGGGTGGGGAATTAAAAACTTTAATGCTTATGGATATAATAGCTTATGTGCTGATTGCATTTGTTGTGTTAGCACTCGTTTTTGCTAAGATGTCAATCGTGATTATCTCACAGAGTGAGACAAAGATTATCGAACGTCTTGGTAAGTATTATGCAACCCTTCAACCGGGTATCAATATTATTATCCCTTTATTGACCATGCAAAGGATATTGTGGCATTGCGTGCAGGACGTTATACTTATACAAACTCAATTGACTTGCGTGAGCAGGTGTACGACTTTGATCGCCAGAATGTGATTACAAAGGATAATATTCAGATGCAAATTAATGCACTGCTTTATTTCCAAATCATCGATCCATTCAAGGCTGTGTATGAGATTAATAACTTGCCAAATGCTATTGAGAAGTTGACACAGACTACACTTCGTAATATCATCGGTGAGATGGAACTTGACCAAACACTGACTTCTCGTGATACGATTAATACTAAATTGCGTGCCGTTCTTGATGATGCTACAAATAAGTGGGGTATCAAGGTGAACCGCGTTGAGCTTCAGGATATTACTCCTCCAGCAAGTGTTTCTGAGGCAATGGAGAAGCAGATGCAGGCTGAACGTAACAAACGAGCAACTATTCTTACCAGTGAAGGACAGAAGCAGTCAGCGATTCTCCAGTCTGAAGGTGAGAAACAAGCAGCTATCAACCGAGCTGAAGCTAACAAACAGCAGCAGATTTTGATTGCAGAAGGTGAGGCACAAGCTCGCATTCGTAAGGCTGAAGCTGAGGCTATTGCCATTCAGAAGATTACTGATGCTGTTGGTCAGAGTACGAATCCAGCAAACTATCTTATTGCACAGAAGTATATTCAGATGCTTACAGAACTCGCACAGAATAACAATCAGAAGACTGTTTATCTCCCATTTGAGGCAAGTAATCTCATGGGTTCTATCGGTGGGATTAAGGATATGTTTAAGTAAGGCTTCTTTTAAGCATCGCTTTTGCTGCGAATAATTAAATATAAACACTAAAATAGATGACTACTCCGTAAGCTTCTCTTGCTATAAAGGAACTTACGGAGTGGGTCTTTGAAGAAATGAAAAAACTTTGTATCTTTTGTGGTGCACGTCCTAACTTTATAAAGGTAGCACCAATCATCAGGGTAATCAATAGACTTTCTGAGGAGAATAGTTCTCATAAGGTTTCTTATTCATTGGTTTATGCAGGTAGTGAGAATGATCCTACACTCGAAGATCAGCTCTTTGAAAACCTTTCCATTCGTAGACCAGATGTTTATCTTGGTGTTGAATGTGAGAACTTGAACGAACTTACAGGTCAGGTGATGTCTAAGTTTGAGAAGTATCTACAAGAGAATCCATCTGATGTGGTTATCGTTGTAGATGATCTTGCTTCTACAATGGCAGCTGCTATTGTGACTAAAGCAAGCAATAACACTTGCACATATTGCAGCAGGTACTCGTTCGTTTGATATTACGATGCCTAAGGAAATCAATCGATTGGTGATTGATGGTCTTTCAGACATACTCTTTACAGCAGGATTTAGTAACAACAGCATTGCTAATAAGGAAGGTGCAGAACTCTCGAAGGTTTATATGGTGGGTAATATTCTCATTGATAATATTCGCTATGACCGTGAACGAATTGAAGGAATGAAACTTTCTGATATCGATGAGTTGGCTGGCTTACCTTTGAAAGAAGGTAATTACCTTGTCTTCACATTGAATCGTAAGGCTCTGTTGGCAGACCAAGACAATCTTGAACGAATGTTACACGTGTTGAGTGAGACAGCTGGTGATTTTCCTATTATTGCTCCTCTCCGTGAGTCAGCAGTACAGGTTATCATGGCACTTAGCTTGAAGAAGAACATAAAACTCCATAACCTCCATATTGTAAAACCATTGGGTTACCTTGAATTTGCTTATCTTACAGCGCATGCTAAGGGTATCATTACTGACTCTGGTAATGTTGCAGAAGAGGCAACATTCAATGGTGTGCCATGTATTACGCTTAATAGCTATACAGAGCATATTGAAACAGCGAAGGTAGGTTCTAATGTTTTGGTTGGTGAAGACCCAGAACTGCTCCGTTCGGCGTTGTCTGATATGGTTTCAGGAACATGGAAGAAGTGTGGTGTTCCTGAACGTTGGGATGGCCGTTCAGCTGAGCGTGTTGTTCAAATCCTACTCGAACGTCATTAATTCGCATTTATATTGAGAGGGGCTTTAACGCTCTTAATGTAGGGACAGATATTCTTGTTGTTTACTATTATTATAGAATAGTCGGACAATAGAGGATAACTGTCCTTATTGTTTCTATAGGATAAAAGTGCAAAAGACTAAATGTTGCTTTTATGTATGTAGTATTAAGTAATTAGGTTAGTAAGAGATTGTGCGGTAATTAGTGCTTAGCACCATTGGTGTTTACCAACAGCACGATATGTGCGGAGTACTAACACGTTGGCTGAATGTGGGAGGGTAGGGATGTTATGGTTATCATCACGAATATAGTATGACGTTAATGGATATCTAATATTGTAATTGTTTGCCAGACAGATGTATTTCTTAATCCAAGAATCTCTCCTTGCCAGTAATCATAATTATGAATTGTGAATTATAAATTATGAATTAAAGAAATATCATAATTACGAATTTTGAATTATGGATTCTGAATTATTTAGTACCTTTGCATAAGTTTTTAAATAGCAAAAGTTTATGCACGAACATATAGATAACTATACTTATCTGACGCAAGCACCAGTTCATCGTGTCATTATCACAATGGCGATACCGACTATCATCTCAATGCTTGTGACGGGATTATACAATATTGCCGATACGTTCTTTGTTGGTAAGATTGATACACAAGCCACAGCAGCAGTAGGTGTTGTGTTTTCTCTGATGTTCTTTGTGCAGGCAATGGGCTTTTTCTTTGGGCATGGTTCGGGTAATTATATCTCTCGTGAGTTGGGGGCACGTCGTCATGAAAATGCGATAAAGATGGCATCAACAGGCTTTTTTAGTTCGTTTCTTGTTGGAGTAATTGTTCTTATCCTTGGTGAGATATTCCTCACTCCCCTCTCCTTGATGCTTGGAAGTACACCTACCATTCTTCCTTACACGGAAGACTATATGCAAGTCATCCTACTTGGTGCACCTTTCTTAACCTCATCACTTACTTTAAACAACCAGATGCGATTGCAAGGAAACGCCAATTTTGCGATGTATGGTATTGTGACAGGTGCTATATTGAACGTGGTTCTTGACCCAATCCTCATCTTTACTTGCGGTTTGGGTATTAGCGGTGCTGCGTGGGCAACAGTGATAGGACAGGCTGTGTCCTTCGTTATTCTTTTCTTAATGACGCGCAGAGGAGAGAATATAGCCATTCATTTTCGTAATTTCTCACCCTCATTACAGCGTTATAAAGAGATATTCTATGGTGGCAGTCCTTCCATGATGAGGCAGGGATTGGCTTGTATAGCAACGATGTCATTAAACTTAGCAGCAGGTGTTTATGGTGACTCAGCTATCGCAGCGATGAGTATTGTTGGACGTATTGCAATGCTTTCCTTTGCTGTTGTCATCGGATTGGGACAAGGATTTCAGCCCGTCTGTGGCTTTTGTTATGGAGCAGGCTTATACGACAGGTTGAAGGAAGCCTATAAGTTTACTGTAACCATTGGTACGATTTTTCTTATCGTGTTAGCTATTATTGGCTGGATGATAAGCGGAACGTTGATAGGTGTCTTCCGTGATGACCCCGAGGTGATTGCTATTGGTGTTGTAGCCTTGCGATGGCAGCTTTGTGTTTTTCCTGTTAATGCTCTTATTTTGGCAAGCAATATGCTTGCTCAGACCTGCCGTAAGCCGTGGCGTGCGAACATTTTGGCAGCAGCCCGACAAGGTTTGTTCTTTATTCCGCTGATATTTATTCTTCCATCTTATTTTGGACTGTTAGGTGTTGAGATGTGTCAAGCCGTCAGTGACGTACTCTCTTTCACGCTTACAGTACCTATTGTTATTTATACCTTCCGTGAGTTTTCACGTGAAGCAGCAGCAAAGAAAGCAACAGTATGAGTACACTTTATATTAAAAATATGGTTTGTGATCGCTGTAAAATGGCTGTTAGCCAAACTTTGCAGCAGGTTGGACTACACCCCCAAAAGGTTGAATTAGGTGAGGTTAGTATTCAGGAAGACCCTTCTTCTGTCCAACTTTCTACCCTTCGGACAGCTCTTAAAGAGCTTGGTTTCGAACTTCTTGACGACCGTCGTCAGCAAACCATCGATCACATCAAGTCTGCTTTAATCAGACTTGTGCATTACCATGATAATCAAAGTTCAACTAATCTTAGTGATTATCTGTCATCTGAACTTCGTCAAGACTATAGTGCGCTTTCAAACTCTTCTCTGAGGTCGAAGGAAAGACTATCGAAAGATATTATATTGAGTTGCGTATAGAACGAGTGAAAGAGTTCATTCGTTATGATGAGTTGACTTTGACGCAGATAGCGCTTCGTATGAATTACTCTTCTGTGGCTTATCTTTCCAGTCAGTTTAAGTCTGTAACTGGTATGACACCCAGTCAGTTCAAGGGGATGAAAGATAATCTTCGAACGTCCTTAGATAAACTTTAGGCTGCTATTTACAAAGTTAAGTCTACTGCTTATAGGTGGAATATAATTTTTGTTCTTACTTTCGGGATAGAAAATAGACAGATGTTAGGAGGAAAGTGAGCATATGTTTAATGATGCAAAGAAGAATGTTTTGTTGTAATATTTTACTCGTTATATTTTAATAGAGCACTAATAGCGTTTCAATTGGGCCTTAATTGTCTTCTTAAAGACGCCCTTTAGGAAGCGAACTAACGCCCTTTTGCACCCGTGTTAAGCACCTTTTGAAATACGATTCTGTAACTAATTGATTTGCTGTTGGTTATAAACTCGACTTTTATATCTATCTTTTAGTATTATTCTAAGGCTTTAGTTCGAAATTATGTAATAATTTTTCAGCACCTGGATGATGATATTTCAGACTCTTTTCTTACCATGTTATGAATGAACCTCTTGTAGAACTGATGCGAGAAGTTATAATCTTTATCCATAATTCTATAAGACATGATAGATAATATATATGTAACTTTGCAAACGATAAGAAGAAAATAGAATAGTAATCACATAATATTAATAGAAAGGAAAGACTTATGAAAAAGAATGTTTATGCAGTAAGTGGTATGAAGTGTGTACATTGTAAGGCAAATGTTGAGAATGCCTTAAAAGCACTTAATGGCGTAGTGTCTGCTGAAGCTAATCTTGAAGATGCTAATGTCACAGTAGAATATGACGAAAGTAAGGTTAATCCTTCTGAAATCAAGGGAGCTGTAGACAACAGCGGACGCTATGAGCTGAGTTTGTAACAGCTTATTTATGCTCTTTTCATTTGTAGAATCCTTCCCCTTCGCTGGTAAGGGGAAGATAAAAATAGTATCATTATGAAACAGACAATTCCAGTTATAGGTATGGCTTGTTCCTCCTGTTCAGCCAATATAGAGAAGAAGTTGAATACACTCAAGGGTGTTAATTCTGCTTCTGTTTCGCTACCTGGTCGTTCAGCCTTGATTGATTTCAATCCTCAAGTAATCTCACTTGAGAAAATGAAGGCTGAAATCAATGCGCTTGGATATGACTTAGTGATAGATAAAGAGACGTCGGTAGAAGAAATAGAGAAGCGTGAGTATGTACTCCTAAAGCGTAAGACTGCGTTGTCATGGTTGTTCTCAATAGCTGTGATGTGTGTGTCTATGCGATGGATAGACTTGGGTTCACGTGATATAGCCAACCAGGTTGCGTTATTGATAGCCTTGGCAAACATGCTTTATTGCGGTCGCCAGTTCTATGTATCTTCGTTTAGACAGTTGCGTCATGGCAGTGCAAACATGGATACATTGGTGGCTTTGTCTACGGGTATTGCCTTTCTTTTCAGTGCGTTTAACACGTTTTGGGGAGACGCCGTATGGGCAAGTAGGGGAGTTGTATGGCACACCTACTTTGATGCTTCGGTAATGATTATAACCTTCGTTCTGACTGGTAGACTGTTAGAAGAGAAGGCTAAAGACGGTACGGCATCTTCTATTCGTCAGATGATGGGTATGGCTCCGAAGACAGCACATATCGTTGATGGCGACAAGATAGAGGAGGTTCCACTCTCAACCATTGAGGTTGGGGATATTTTGGAGGTTCGCCCTGGTGAAAAGGTACCTGTGGATGGTGAAGTAATATGGGCAGAAAGCTTTATGACAGCTGATGCAGCCTACGTTGATGAGAGTATGATAACGGGTGAACCAACGCCTGCGGAGAAGAAAAAAGGCTCAAAGGTGTTGGCAGGAACAATACCAAGTCAAGGTAAGTTCCGCATGCGTGCTCGTCAAGTTGGTGAGGACACAGCCTTAGCTCACATAATTAAAATGGTGCAAGAAGCACAAGGTTCAAAGGCTCCAGTCCAACGAATCGTTGATAAGGCAGCCTTAGTATTTGTGCCAGTGGTAGTTTGTATTGCTCTTGTTACCTTCCTTTTATGGTGGTTGATAGGTGGGAATAGTGCTTTACCACAGGCAATCATGTCGGCTGTAGCCGTCTTAGTCATTGCTTGTCCATGTGCAATGGGATTGGCAACACCTACTGCGCTTATGGTTGGTATTGGTAAAGCTGCTCAGAAGCAAATCCTTATTAAGGATGCTGCAGCCTTAGAGAGTCTGCGTAAGGTAGATGTGTTGGTGACCGATAAGACTGGTACATTGACCATTCCGAATAAGAACATCGATTTTACAAAGGCTGATAACCTTCCTTTTGAAGAGCGTGAAACATTAAAGCCTAATGCTCGTGAGGCAATGGATGAGCTGCAGAAGAAGGGGATTGAGGTCTATATGATGAGTGGAGATAAGGATGAGGCGGCTCGTTATTGGGCTGAAAAGGCTGGTATAAAACACTATCATAGTAAGGTGTTACCACAAGATAAGGAGAATCTTGTTAGGAAGTTGCAAGCCGAAGGAAAGCGTGTAGCAATGGTAGGTGACGGTATTAACGATACACAAGCCTTGGCTTTGGCAGATGTAAGTATTGCTATTGGTAAGGGAACGGACGTAGCTATGGATGTAGCACAGGTGACACTCATGGGAGATGACTTGTCTGCTATCCCAGAAGCGATACAGTTGAGTCGCAATACAGTGCGTATGATTTGGGAGAATCTCTTCTGGGCTTTCATCTATAACATTGTTTGTATCCCATTAGCAGCTGGTTTGCTTTATGTTTTTGGCATTGATTGGCAGATTACTCCATCATTGGCAAGTGCGCTGATGGCATTCTCCAGTGTTAGTGTTGTACTTAACAGTCTTCGCTTACGGTGGATGAAATAAGATGAATTTAGTATTATAAAAAATAGAGTTTACTAATTACTTGTTCAGCAATGTGCTGTAGTAATTGTAAACTCTATTTTCTTATGTAAACCTGTTGACTGTTTATCTTACAGGATAATCGTATCGATTATTATTATAGAAACCATTACGTTGCGAAGGGAGGCGGTCAAACTCTACGCTAACAGAAATTGAATTCTGATTGTTTGAGCCCCATTGATAGGTCACACCACCACCAATTCTATCCATGTAGCGACTAACTCCGGTACCATAAGCCCAAGCCATTGGTCCATATCCGTATCCCATTGAAGCATAACCATAGCCGAAAGGTGAATAGCCAAAGCCACCATAGCCAGCCCAATAAGGTGAACCATAACCTCCGTAGCCAAAGGCATCTCCGAAGTTGTTAGATGTAAAAGCTTTCTGCACGAAGGCGTATGCACTCCAATGTTCATTGAACTGATATCCAAAGACAGCATTGATACCACCCACGAAGTAGTTATCACCACGATAGGTAAGATGGTTTACATATCCACCCACAGCCAATGTAGCCTTCTTTGATAGGTTCGTTACATACATTAATGACACATCCTGTGAGAAACCTGCACCATGATTGCTACCGTGACCAAAGCTTGCAAAGGCCGATGCACCAAGGTTGATGTTCAACCCCTTATGTAATCTCCATGCTCCAACACCATAACCCCAAGCCGGATAATAGAAATCATTGGGTGTAACGGTTTGTCCGTTCTCAGTAATGAGAGGTAGATTGTTGTCTATTTGTGCCTGTTGTGCACGGTCTTCAGCCAATCGTCTGGCATACTCCTTCTCAGCCTCTGTGGCTTCGCGTGGTCCTTGCAGACGTGCTGACTCTATAGGTTCCACAGTGGAAGTACTTCCATTGTGGTCTCCTTTTGTATTCTGTGCATACAATGGTATACAGAGAATAGCCGCTATTATGAAACTATATTTCCTCATTTACTTGCAAATATAAATATTTGGCAGTCAACTGCCAAGGATTTTAAAGATAATTAGTGCTTTTTCAAACTGGGGATATAAATACTCGAGTAATCCAGAAGTTCTTAATCCTTATAGTTTTATTTGGTGCGCATTATCAATGGAGGATCAGTCGTAAAGAAGAATACCAGTTGCCCCATGGAACACCTGTCCAGGATACAATTCGTTACTTACTTTATCCATACCACTATTATATCCAGCATGTATTGGCTGTAATGAGATACCGCAACTCTCCTTACCATATGTGTTAATATTGAGTGTTGGTTCACTTGAGTAGACTGTCATAGCACGTCCACTCTGTGCATCAAAGAGGATTGCTGCAGCCTTCTGCATGTTATCAGGATGTCGCAACTGATAGGCATTGTCGTATCCCTTACTCGTACTCTTGATACGCTCACCAATTTCTCTTGGTTTGGTAAAGTCGAATGGAGTGTTTTTTATACGTTGAAGCACACCTGTCAACTGTCTTTTAATGTTGTAGGTGTTTATCTGAACAGCATCAATCCAGAGATGTTGTTTGAGGATAGAGCGGTGCATCTCTCCTGACAAGTTGAAGCAAATACCATTTGTTACTTCCAATTTGGTTTCGGCTGTCGTTGCAATACGATAGTCTACATCAAGGGCGTTTTGGTCAGATAGGGTGTAAGTAACTGTGGCGTTTAACTTTCCATCTAATCCATTCTCTCCTTGTGAAGTCACATATCGTAGTGTAACTGATTGGTTGTCAGAACTAACAAGTTCCCATGTCTTTCCAGACAGTGTCTCCTCATTATTTTTACCAAAGTAGATGAGCGTAGCACCTAAAGTCCGATCTTTCAAATACTCCTCCTTATTGGTATATCCTTTTACGACAGGCTCTAACCTACCATTCCAGTTGTGGGCAGTAAGTGAGACAAGGCGAGCACCATAGTTACTGATAACTGCCTCCATACCATTTCCGTTCACAAGTCGGATTTGTACCTGCTCTTGTGCGTGTGAACAGAGAACAACGCTAAGCATTGCTACTGTCAGTATTGCATATAACTGCTTCATAGGTTTCTTTATATGTTTATGCAAAGATAGTACCAGCGAGTGCAATGAAAGTTTACTTTTGTATTGCCGAGTGCAGTCTATCTTATGCAAAGATAGTACCAGCGTGTGCAATGAAAGTTTACTTTTGTATTGCCGAGCGCAGTCTATCTTATGCAAAGATAGTAAAAAAGATGATATGTGACTCAGAATTTCTTTATTTTAATAGAAGAGTATAACGTATTTTAGTGATAGAATTCATCTTATGAGTTAGTTGTTAGCGTTTTTCTGTCTTTAATTCATATTCTTTTTGATTCTTTTTTGCTATATTCTATTATGGTGTTGATGCTCCGCACATATCGTGTTGTTGGTAAGCACCAATGGTGTTGAGGGTAAGCACAAGAAATGATGAGCGTTTAATGCCTTGAAGTATGTTGTAGAGAGACGTATGGTCGTCGTCATGTGCGTATTTCCCAACGTGTAAAAGACAAGTTGATGATGAAAGCATACAATCAAATTGCATCTTTAGAATGGTAAAATAAGGTTTTATGCATCATTTGTATTACCTTTGGGGAACAATTAAGTAAATAAGGAATAAAGATATATGATTATGGAATTAGAGTTAGAGCCTTTGCGACTTCCGAGCGACAAGGAACGTCCATTAGTCATTGCAGGTCCCTGTTCGGCTGAAACAGAAGAACAAGTGATGTCTACGGCACGTAATCTTGCTGCCAAAGGGTGCCATATCTTCCGTGCTGGTGTATGGAAACCACGTACGAAACCGGGTGGTTTTGAGGGTAATGGAGAGATGGCTTTACCATGGATGCAGCGTGTAAAGGAAGAGACTGGTATGATGATTTCAACCGAGGTGGCGACACCTGAGCATGTTGAAGTGGCTCTGAAATATGGTATGGATATTCTTTGGGTAGGTGCAAGAACATCTGCTAACCCCTTTGCTATGCAGGCTTTGGCTGATGCTTTGCAAGGAATAGACATCCCTGTGTTGGTAAAGAACCCTGTCAATCCTGACCTTGAACTATGGATAGGTGCACTTCAAAGACTTAATCAAGCTGGCTTGAAACGTTTAGGAGTTATTCATCGAGGTTTCTCAAGCTATGAAAAGAAAATCTATCGAAATGCCCCTATGTGGCAGATTCCTATTGAGTTACGTAGAAGAATACCGGGACTTCCTATCATCTGTGACCCAAGTCATATCGGTGGTCGTCGCGATTTAATAGCACCACTATGTCAGCAAGCTATGGACTTAGGCTTTGATGGTTTGATAGTAGAGAGTCATTGTACTCCAGAGAAGGCGTGGAGCGATGCAGAACAGCAGGTAACTCCTGATATTCTTGATTATATTCTTTCTCTTTTGGTTGTGCGTGATCATGTCTCTACAACTGAAGGATTAAGATTTCTTCGTGCGCAAATAGACGAAATTGACAACTCTTTAATGGGACTTCTTGCCAAGCGTTTCCGCATTTGTCGTGAGATAGGAGCCTTTAAAAAAGAGCATAACATGACCATTCTTCAAGCTGGTAGATATAGTGAAATCCTCGAAAAGCGTGGCGCGCAAGCAAGTCTTTGCGGTATGGATGCCAACTTTGCTGCCCAAGTTTTTGAACTAATACATGAGGAGAGTGTACGTCAGCAGTTGGAGGTTGTGAATAAGTAGGGTGCTGTGTAGTGAGTGTAGATGAATAGTAAGAAGGAGGTTGTTATGTTTTTATGTAGATATTGTTCAAAAGAATACTGCTGACATGAAGGCGTATCTGGCTAAGATACGTAATCATGTGGCACGAGATATTGAGATAAAGAAATAATAACTTACTTATCTATAAACCTGAAACTTATGCGTATATTGTTAACCTTTTTGTTCTTGTTGAGTTCTTTTTATCTGAAGCTCAAACTCGTTTGACGATTGTTGAACTCAATACCGAGAATTTGTTTGATACTCGACACGATACTTTGAAGAATGATTATGAGTTCTTACCAGACTCTCCTCGCCATTGGACACGTACGAAGTATTGGCAAAAACTGAATAGGATAGGGCAGACAATCATTGCTTGTGGCGAAGATAGTAGCGGTTGGACGCTACCTGATATTGTAGGTTTATGTGAGGTAGAGAACGATAGTGTGCTCTTTGATCTTACTCATCGATCTTTGTTGCGTAAGGCTCGTTATGAATATGTGATGACAGCTTCGAATGATACTCGTGGTATAGATGTTGCGTTATTGTATTCCCCTTTTTCCTTCCGATTGATAAAAGCCGATACGATTCGTATCATACCTATGAAGGAAATGCGCCCAACTCGAGATATTCTACATGTAGAAGGTGAAATAGAAAGCGGTGATACGCTACACGTCTTCCTACTTCATGCACCAAGTCGAATGGGAGGTGAACTTTATTCTCGTCCTTTTAGAATGCACGTAATGGAGCGATTGTGTAGTGCTATAGACTCTCTTCGTAGTGTGTATACAGATCCGAAACTGTTAGTGATGGGCGACTTTAATGATTATGCAGATAGCCCTTCGCTACAACTTGCGTACGAATATGGATTGATTAATATATCTGCGGGAGTGCACGGACGTAATGGGGCGAAAGGAACTTATCGTTATCATGGAGAATGGGGAAGTCTGGACCAGATACTTTTAAGCGGAAACCTGTGTTCTTGGGTAATAGATTGCCGTATCAATGATGCGCCGTTTCTATTAGAAGAAGATACAAAATACGGCGGAGTAAAGCCCCGCCGTAATTATAATGGTATGCGTTTTAATAATGGATTTAGCGACCATCTTCCACTCGTTCTGCGTCTTCAATATTAAAATATATACATTTTTTGTAAAATGTTTTCATGTAACTCAAAGCCAATATACGCTCTTTTGGCTTCTAAAAGACGCCTAATTGACTTGCAATAGGTGACCTTTAAGACCCTTATTAACGCCCTTTTGAAGTCCAATTAAGCACCTTCTACTTTGCTGCTTTATAACTAATTGATTTCCTTATGGTTATAAGCCTGACTTTTATATGTGTTTTTGCCGTTATTTATGGATGTCTTATTTGAATTTATGTAATGATTTTTCAAATCCTTATCTGTTGTTTTCAAAGTCTTAAAACAAAAAGTTTTTTAATGTCAGAGGATGATAATAGGATAGATAGATGACAGTTTTATCTATGTTTTTGTTTAGTGGGTAACTTCAGTTCTTCCGTTAAAGCAATACGAAAAGCGTCCGCATATTTAACGGAAGAACCATATTTTATAGCAGAAAAAGATGCAAAAAAGTATTGCCTTATTGCTAATTTATCACTGTTATACTACTTAGAATGATACACTAAGACCAGCCTCTACGGTTGTATAAGTCTTTCTAATTGGTACAATTGGTGCTGTGTCGTAGATAACGCGGTAGGCACCATTTATGCCAATGTTTGGTGTAATATTATACTTTAAGTCTGCTGCGCCACCGAATCGTGCTTCCTTAAAGTAACTATCTGGCTTCGCCTGATGAATAGCTGTGGTTGTTAGTTCCCAGTGTTCGCCTAAATGCTGTTTGAAACTTACTGATAGGTGACTTTTTATGCTACGACTATAAACATGTGATGGGACTGCATTAGGAGTTGGATCTTCCCATTTCTCAAATTCATAGAACATACCCGCTGATGCAAACATAAGATATTTTTCTTTGTTTATAATCCTATAGCGTGATAGTAATCCTGTTGAAATCTTGTATTCCATTCCACGACTTTCTGCCCATTGTGACTCAGCATAAGGGTAAACCTCAAAAGCACGACTGAGGAGATAACGGTATTCTACGTGTACATATCCTCCACTTACCGTTACTTTCTTGCCGTAAGTTGAAAACTCCAACTTGTTTATTAAGTTGATAACACGCTTGTGCTTTATTAAGAGGTTGAGATTAGCGGTATTCTTGAGTGTGAGAATATTTTCCTTTTCTGTTTTGAAATCCAGTACAGGTAATAGAGTTCCTTGTATTGTTTTTGTACTATCTATATCTAATGTTAGATTCTCTGAAAAGAGCATTTGGGAGTATATTGGTAAATGAGCCAATAGTACCAATAGTGATAGAAGTATCTTTTTTATCATTATGTGATGTTTTTTTAGAGAGCAAGATAAAAGTTTTTCGTAGTAAGTTTTCGTAGTAAGATCGAGAAAAGTGGGTGTCAATACAATAAATAGACATAAGAGAGGACGCACAAAGTGTGCGTCCTTTATTCTCGATAATATTTTTGACGATATTAATTGTTATTGTTAACAAACTTGATGCGTTTGTTACAGTCATCAATCTTTGCCTGAAGCTTAGCAATCTTCTTTTCCATCTTTGTAAGGGTCTTCTGACTCTTAGCCAACTTCTTGTTGATAGACTTAGCTTCCTTCAGACGCTTGATAGTGGTCTTTGCATCCTTAACAGTGTTTGATGCGTTGGTTGTGTTGAATTCTGTTGTAGCTACATTTGCTTCAACATTGATGTCAGCTGCTTTCTTGTTGAGTTCGGCATTGTTTGCCTTCTCTTTTTCGTAATCTAACTGCAGTTTGTTCAACTCTGTAGTCATCTTGAGCACCTTCTGCTGTTCTTTCAGAGTGTCAATCTTTTCACTATTAAAAGAAGAGGCACAAGATACAAAAAACAACGTTATTAACCCTAAAAAAAATAATTTCTTCATCTTTGTATTCTATTTAAATTAATTGTGCAAATGTATATAAAATATTGTTTATATGCAAAAGATAATATGTAAAACCTTTCCTTTTATGTAGAAATATTGTTTTTTAACAACTATCTTTTGCGTTATTATCCATCTATAAGTCAGTTCTCTTGTTATCTGAAAGCCTAATATTTACTTAGATAGAATCAGTTTCCACTGTCTTTTTCTTACTTGGTTTTGAGGGTTGATTATCTAAACCGATTTCATCAAGAAGCCCGTCCATAGCACTTCCTAATAGTCCTTCTATGGCAGAGGTTGCAGGTGCAATGATGTTTTCCTGCAACATCTTCTGTGCTTTTTTCTTAAGTTGTTCCTTCATGTTGATTTCTTCTTTCTTGTAATACTGCTCTGCAGCTTCCCGAAGGTCATCTTCATCAACAGTAAAGATATGCCCGAAGACACCTAAAGATACGATATGATCTTTGCCATCGTAGCGTACCTTACCTAATGAACATACAACATAGTTATCGACAGTGACGAGGTTATCAACGGCTGTCTCAATCACCTTACCAGCAAAGGCGTTGCTGACTGTTTTGAAAGCATTGTCGATGAAGGCGTTGCCTGTAAGATTATCGTTGTCATTTACAGCATCATTTACAGTAGTTGTGATAACGGTAGAGAGTACTTCCTTGTGTTGTTCTGTCTTTGGACAAGTGACAACCATCACTGCAACCAAGACAACCAGTGTAAGCAAAATACCGATAAGACAACCAGTGTGACTCTTCTTTTTAGGTGCTAATTGTGGCTGCTGTACGGCTTCTTGTTGTGCTGTTTGTATGATAGGTCTTGCCTCAACAAAAGGTATTTCTTCTGTTTTCTCTGCCTTGTTGATAGAATCCTTACTCTCAAAGAGTGTGCGAAGTTCTTCTATCTGGTTGGCAGGAACCCATTCTACACCATCTGTTGGCATTACTAACGTTGTAGCATCCAATTTTCTTTCGGCTAATTCGTTGAGGCTATAAGGACCTCTCTTTTCTTCATTAATCTTGATATAGTATTCCATTTTTATCTTTCTTTTATGGTAAAGGTGGAAATCCCTATTATTTAGGTATCTATTAATCACTCTACCAGTTTGTTCGGTGCGAAGTTATATATTATTTCTGAAATGGCAAAGGAGTTGCTTTCTTTTTTAATTTCTGCAGATGGCTTTATAGCTATAAAAGACTTGTTTTTAAGCTTTCTGTAAATAGAATTAATTGTTTCGTAGTTTTTTTTAGTCATGTTATTTGCGAGTTAAGTATAAAAGATGTATTTTTGCAGCATCAAAAAGAATAAAAAATGAATTTATAATAACGTCTTAAAGCAACAAGAAATGATTGAGTTTATTCAGCCTTATATAGGCATTACCTTGAAACTTGTTACGGGTATGATAGGTATTTTGGCTTTTCTACGTATTACAGGAAAAGCTCAGATGGCACAGCTTACGCCACTTGATACCGTGAGTGCCTTTGTGATTGGTGCCTTGGTCGGTGGTGTCTTGTATAATCCTGATATGTCTATATGGCATATTCTCTTTGCTTTGGCAGTATGGACAGGCTTTAATATGCTCGTGCGCTTTGCTATGCGTTCTGCTCGTCTACGTCACATTATCAAAGGAGAGAGCGTTTTCCTTGTGAAGAATGGCGTTATTAACTTTAAGAATTTTAAGCGTAATAGCCTTGAAATGGAGCAGTTCCGTTTGCTATTAAGACAAAAGGGAATCTTCTCTATGTTTGAAGTTGAGGATGTTTTGTTTGAAGCAAATGGTGCAGTGACAGTCCTTCCAACCGGTAAGACAGCTGATTCATTCTTACTTGTTAACAATGGTGAGTTCGTTTCGAGTGGTCTTAAGCAGAGTGGTCGTTCACAGGCATGGGCATTACGCGTTATCAAGAAGAATGGTTTTAATGGTCCAGGAGAACTCTTCTGTATGGAATGGACACCGGGTACGGGTATTTACTTTGTTACTTACGATGGTCACGTTAAGCGTGGAGTGGTAGAAGTAGATGCTCACGAGATTGAACCAGACAACGCACAAGTATAAAAACTTAAGAGGAAAATAGTGATACATGGCTTATGTATCACTATTTTTATATTACTTTTGGTGTGTTCAGAAAATATCTGTAGCGTATTAACGTTGATATTATAAAGCTGCGATTTATATTCTGTTAGCTTTGTAATATAGATAATGAAACTATTTGGTCTTATTGTTTAAAGGGGCAATAAAATATGAAAAAGCTATTGTTAATAGTCGATCCACAAATCGACTTTATTACAGGAACACTTCCTGTAGCAGGCGCAGCTGAGGCAATGGATGCGCTGGCAAAGTATGTAAAGGAGCAGGGTAATGAATATACCGTGAAGATTGTTACAGCAGATTGGCATCCTTATCATCATAGTTCGTTTGCTGATGAGGGGGGAATGTGGCCACGTCATTGTGTACAACATTCTGTTGGGGCAGCTCTTTGGCAATCACTATTGGTTGCTCTTAATGAATCAAAGGGTGGTTTTACCTTATTATATAAGGGTGATAGCATAGAAAAGGATGAGTATTCTATCATGCAAAATGAAGCTTCTGCGGGTGTTCTCCATCAATTAATTAAGGCTTTGAAGATAGAACAGATAGATGTTTGTGGCTTGGCTGGAGATATCTGTGTACTGAATACTGCAAAGGATTTAAAGGACGTTATTGGTAGTACAAAGCTCAATGTACTTGAATCATATTCGCCATCTTTGGACGGCGGAACGGCTTTAAGTGCTTTTATTGCAAGCCTATAACAAACGAGAAGAAGATTGGTTAGCTCTGTATTCTTAAAATGAAATAGAGCTAAAACAAATTAGAAGGAGTTAAGTCCATGTCTGCCTCCGCTACTATCTACAGAATGTAAGCGTGAGAAGATAAGATTTAACTCCTTCTAATATGTTGTTTTATCACTGCTGTGGGAAGTAAGTCCTTACGAAAGAAATTGTCTACAGTCTGTTAGTCTTACTTATCAGCAATGCGTCAAGTATTGTCATTGCAGCCATAGCCTCAACAATAGGGACTGCGCGAGGTAAGACACAAGGATCATGTCGACCACGTACATCCATCGTTGTTGCCTCACCCTCTATGTTCACTGTCTGCTGTTCCATAAGTAGGGTTGCGACAGGTTTGAATGCAACACGGAAGTAAATATCCTCTCCGTTACTGATACCACCTTGTATGCCACCGCTATGGTTCGTTTCAACATTGCATCTTGGGTATTGCATACCATCGCCAGTTGGTAGGAAAGTGTCGTTTTGCTGGCTACCTCTCCATGAAGAACCTGCAAATCCTTCACCATATTCAAAACCCTTCACAGCGTTGATACTAAGCATAGCAGCACCTAATTGTGCATGAAGTTTTCCAAATTCTGGTTCGCCTAAGCCCACTGGACAGCCTTTGATAACGCAAGAAATAACGCCACCGATGGTGTCTCCTTCGCGCTTTACCTGTGCTATTAGGTTCTCCATCTCCTTTGCTTTTAATGGGTCGGGACAGCGAACTGGGTTTGACTCAATGAGATTTAAATCATATTTATGATAATCTTTCTCAAGTAGAATGTCGCCCACTTGTGAAGTGTAGGCAGAGATACTGATACCCTGTTGGCGCAACACAAGTTTGGCTAAGGCTCCTGCTACGACACGTGAAAGTGTAATGCGAGCAGACGCCCGCCCGCCTCCACGATAGTCACGAATACCATATTTGCTGTAATATGTATAGTCGGCATGTGAGGGACGAAAGATGTCACGGATATTATCATAGTCCTTTGAATGTTGATTGGTATTGCGAACAAGAAAACCAATGGGCGCACCTGTTGACTTTCCCTCAAACACACCGCTTAGCAGTTCTACTTGGTCTGCTTCCTTTCTATCCGTTGTGATATGGCTTTGACCTGGTCGGCGACGTGCCAATTCACGCTGAATGAAGTCTGTGTCAATGTTTACACCAGCTGGCATACCATCAACTATACCACCCACGGCAGCTCCGTGGCTTTCGCCGAAGGTGGTTAGTGTGAAGAGTTTTCCAAACGTATTCATACCAAAGTTCCTATGAATGATAATCGTGATGCGTGATTGATAGGAAAGAAAAGTATGTTGTAGACTTTCCTATCATCCCCTTCTCTTTATATGTTCCATTGTAAATAGCTGGACGGGAGAGGGAGAATTTATCTTAATGACAGCCGCAGCAGCCTCCTTCTCCATCTTCATGGCTTCCACAACCACAGCCACCTCCGTTGTCGCTACCGCAGCCTCCGCCACATCCACCACCACAGTGATGCTGATTCATTTGCTCAAAAAAGTCTTTTACTTCTTCTTCACTTGCCTCACGATTCTCGAAGACATGACCATAGAAAACAAGGTCCTTTCCTGCAAGAGGGTGGTTGAGGTCGATGGTTACTTTATCGTCTGATATGTCCAAAACCTTTCCTAAGAAACGCTGACCATTTTCGTTCTGCAAAGGAACAACTGCATCTTTATAAATGTTCTCAGTATCAAAAACTCCATTAGGTGAGAAGGTAGCCTTGTCGAGAGCTAAAACACTATTGTCATCATGCTCCCCATAAGCCTGCTCCTTAGAGAGAGAGAACTTGAAGTCTGTGTCTTTTTCAAACTTAACAATCTCCTGCTCAAAGGCTGGTAATGCCATGTCGCAACCTGTATAGAGCTGCATTGGCTGCATATCTTCTGTCTTTTCGAGGAATTGCTCCTCACCATTTTCGATACTATATAGTTCGTAGCTGACTACAACGAGTCGATGTTTATTATTCTCCATTGTTATTTTTATTAATCGATATTTATTATATGTATTTGCAAAGGTAATGATTTAAAACGGAATAAAATCTGCTTAGTTACTGTTTTTTCTTTTTCGTGCTACTATTATATATGGTTTATTAGGAAGGGTAGGGTCGTATCTATGTTTTTGTAACTGATATAAATCAAATGTATTGATATGTGTCAAAAATATAAGCAAAAATTAATAATAAGTAACGAATAGTTATATTGAGTCCGAATAATCTTGTAACTTTGCATTCGTAATAAGGAAATTAATTACAGAATAAAAGATAATGATAAGTCTTTTAATAAGACTTTAAATAATTAAGAAAGGATAATGAATATGAAGAAGATTGTATTGACAGTAGCAGCAGTGATGAGTATGACAATGGCTTTTGCAGCAGGTGAGAACGATAACAACAACACAACTACAAATGCTAACGCATACAAGTTCAATGTAAGCACATACGCTCTTAGTCGTGCGTTGAATCTTAATTATGATCAGGTTGATGTTGTTGAGGATATTAATCGCACTTTTGCTACAGAGATGATGAATGCTTCTGTTGCTGATAACTCAGAGCGTGACGCTAAGGTTCAGAGTGCTATTAAGAAGGATCTTTCTTATATGCGTTATGTTTTGAGCGAACGTCAGTACCGTGAGTATGTAAAGCTTCTCAACGTTACATTGAACAACCGTGGCTTGAACAAGTAAGAAATCAACATATTCTCATATAGAGAAGGTTGCATATATGTAAATGGAAGGCTATGAGTCAGATTCTGACTTATAGCCTTTTTTTGGTTCTTCCGTTAAATATGTGGATGCTTTTCGTATTGCTTTAACGAAACAACCAAGGTTACTCACTAAACAAAAATAGGGCTAAAACAGTCGTCTATCTATCCTATTATCATCCTCTGACATTGAAAATCATTTCTTTTTAAACTTCGAAAATCTATAGATAAGACTTTGAAAAATCATTACATATGTTCAAGGAAAATATCTATAACTAACGGTAAAAACAGATATACGGAGTAGGTTTGTAACCATAAGTAAATCAATCAGTTATAAAGTGATAAATTTAAAGGTACTTAATAGGACTTCAAAAGGGCGTTATTAAGGGTCTTAAAGGGCGTCTTTTGCAAGTCAATTAAGCATCTCTTAGAAGCCAAAAGAGCATGTATTGGTTTTGAACTACACAAAAATAGTTTACAAAAATCAATGACATGGGAATAAGTTGTTTGTAGAAGAGCCATGTTGATGCTTCGTACATATGGTACTGAGGTCTAATACATCTTGCATATGTCAGTTTTTTTTTGTTCCTTTGTGGCAGAATACATTACTTATATAATACATTATTTGTAATTAGCCTATAAAGAAATGAATCGTTTAATAGTTTCTCTACTCTTTATATTTATCTCTCTTGGCATTATTGCTCAGCGTCCTCGCTATGAGAAGATGTCGCCATTTGTTCGCGAAGCAATGGCATCGGCACTGGCAACGAAGCGGCTTACCCGTAGTCAGAGTGATGATAGATTGTTGACTGCTTTTGTACGTATTGATGGTAATTCGGCAGAAGTTCTAAGGCAGTATGGCTGTAAGGAGTTGGCACGTGTGGGGGATATTAGTATAGCAGCCATTCCTCTTAGTAAGCTCGGGGCATTGTCGTGTGGCAGACAAGTGAAGCGAATTGAGACAGGAAGACGATGCAGCATACAAATGGATACTACTCGATTAGTTGTTAATGCTGAGAAAGTTTATACGGGTGAAGGACTATCGCAGAGCTATACTGGAAGTGGTGTCGTTGTTGGTGTACAAGATATTGGTTTTGATTTGACACATCCTAATTTTTATTCAGCTGATATGAGCAAGTATCGTATCAAAGCTTTATGGGACCAGTTGTCGCGCGATACTATCGGTTCAACATTATATGTAGGTCGCGATTATGTAGGTCGTGAAGCCTTGTTAGAACTGAAACATCCCATTGATGGTGAGACACAGACACACGGAACGCATACAGCTGGGATTGCTGCCGGTAGTGGGGCAGAAGGGAATGGAGCCGTTTCTCCTTATCGTGGTATGGCTTGTGATGCCGACTTGGTATTGGTTGACAATGCTGCAGATAATGCATCTTTGATAGATCCAAAAGATTATTATAAGTTTACCTATGCCACAGATGCACTTGGTTTTAAGTATATATTCGATTATGCGGAACGTATGCATCAACCGTGTGTCATCAATTTTAGTGAGGGTAGTTCGCAGGATTTTCATGGCTATGACCAATTATATTATGAGCTACTTGCTAAACTAATAGGACCAGGACGAATCATTGTTTCTTCTGCTGGTAACGATGGAGCAAGAAATTCGTATATACATAAGAATATAGGAAAAGAGCGAGCTGGAGCTTTTATCATGGGTAATGAGAAACGCTTTAGTTGTACGGCAAAGTCTAAGCAGACGTTTACTTTTCGAGTAAGTGTATATGATAACGTAGCTTCCCCGCAAATCGTTGATATTTCAACGGTTAATGTTTGTAATGCTCAAGACTCACTACTTACTGATTCCTTATTAGTTGGTGGAAAGAAATATATATGGCGTGTGTTGGCATATCCGAATAGTTATGATACACGTGAGACGGCTTATGATTTTCAAATTAGTAGTCCGTCGAAGCTTGGAGATAGTCCGCAAGTTTCACTTCAAGTTATGGGTAGGGATGCCGATATAGAACTTTACCGTATGTCGGGCTATATGTTTCCACATTCACTTGACCCTGTGTTGGATGCAGGGAATTGTAGATATACAATCTTCTCACCATCCAGTGCGCCAGATGTGATATGTGTTGGTTCGACAAGCTATCGTACACAGTTTGTTAATTATTTAGGTGAAAAGAAGGTGTATGATAGTGGACAGAAGGGCATCCGTTCTCCGTTCTCAGCTATGGGACCAACATTGGATGGGCGTATAAAACCAGACGTAATGGCACCAGGTCAGAATATCATCTCATCTTATAGTACCTTCTTTATCAATAATCCAAAGAATGTAAATGCTTCTGTAAAAAGTGATGTGCGTCATTTTAAATATAATGATCGTACCTATGCTTGGAATGCTAATGCAGGAACGTCAATGTCTGCACCAGTTGTGACGGGTGCGATAGCACTTTGGTTACAAGCTGATCCAACGTTGACGCCAGCTGATTGTCTGGAGATATTCGCTAAGACTTGTTCTCATTATGATACGTCACTCAGTTATCCTAATAATCTTTATGGATATGGGCAGATTGACGTTGCTGCAGGACTGAGAGAAGTTTTACGTAGAAAGGCTTTGGGTATTAATACGATTGGTCAAAAGAAGGTATCAGAGCTATATGATAACCGTATTTACCTCTTAGATGGTCGTTATGTAGGAACTTCTGATGCGAATCTACCTAAAGGTATATATATAAGAAATGGAAAGAAGTTTGTAAAGTAAAAAGAAAGTACTCACTAAAAAGTAGGTATTTTTGCACAAACCATCATTTTTTTAGGTATTGCAGGTAATACTTTTTTTCATCGTATCTTTGCAACCGTAAAGATTAATAATATCAGAAATTAAATCAGTAACAAAAATATGAAGAAGACTATTGTTGTTTACGGTTCATCAACCGGTACATGCGAAAGCATTGCAAATACCATCGCTGAGAAGCTCGGCGTTGAAGCTATTAACGTGTCAGATTTCTCTGCAGAAGTAGTAGCAGAGAATGACAATCTTATCCTTGGCTCTTCAACATGGGGCGCAGGTGAGTTGCAGGATGATTGGTATGATGGTATTAACGTACTGAAGGGTGCTGACCTCTCTGGTAAGACTGTTGCAATCTTCGGTTGCGGTGATAGCGAGAGCTATTCAGATACTTTCTGTAGTGCAATGAAGGAGATTTATGATGCAGCACAGGGTGCAAATATCCTCCCTGGTGTATCAACAGATGGCTATACTTTTGATGACAGCGAGGCTGTTGTTGATGGTAAGTTCATAGGTCTTGCTTTGGATGATGTAAACGAAGAGGATCAGACAGAAGGTCGTATTGATGCATGGTTGGCAGATATTAAGCCTTCATTGTAAGATAAATAAACTTAGTGCTTACATTATAACTATTCACACGAAGGGATAACTATGATGACAGATATGATGACCGCCGATATGAAGGTGTTGATGAATCACATCTATGAGTACAAGAAGGGTGTTCGACAGATGGTCTTGTATACTTGTAATAAGAAGTATGAGTCATTCGCTACGCTCCGTCTCGAGCATCAGAATATCCCATATATCATCCAGCCGGTGGGTCGTGACCGTATGAACCTGTTCTTTGGTCGTCAGGAGTGTCTTGATGCCATCCGGCTGATGATTACCAAACCTCTTAACCAACTAACGCCAGAAGAGGATTTTATTCTCGGTGCAATGTTGGGATATGACATTCGCGTACAGTGCGAGCGGTACTGTGAACGCAAGTGCCGCACTTGTAAATGTGCGACATAAGCCAGAATTATTAAATGATAATCTTGTTCGCGAAATAAATTATTTCATAATGTTTTTGTATTATAAATAGGCTTGTCGGGAGACAAGCCTTTTTATCTTTATATAATTATAGGTCTGGGTAATCTTTTTATAAAGCGTATTTATCTTGTGAATAACACCACATTTAGTTTAAATGTACGTTGCTGTCACTTTTAACAGTTGCCGTATTTTATTGATGATAAAAGGGTTATGAGTATATAAGATGTGACAGATATGACAGGAAAAATAGTTTTACCTAAAAGTTGATATAGTGATGTTTAGTTTATAGAGGGCAATAGAAGACTCTAAATGAAAGGACGAGGGCTAATATTAACAGTGTTTAGTTAGTATATAATTCGTTGAGGGCTCTCTTTTATATAGGTAATTTTGTGTTTACTTGGGAGGGGTATTTCTCAATATAACCAAGTAATAAATACTCTCTCTTGGTGGTGTAAATCTTATTTACTAACAAATGGGTAAAGGTCTTCCTATCTACTTCTCGGAGGGTGTATATCATTAGCACTCATGGTGTTTACTGTTAGCACCATGAGTGATGAGTATGAATACATTGGCTGAGGGTGGAGAATGGGATTATCCCAAATCCGTCATTAGAGCCTAAACATATTTTGTTTTATTATCGAGTAGATTGTTTGGCTTTATAACACAGGCGTAGCGATCTACGTCAAGTTACAAAGGCAAACAATATGCCGATAAGGAAATAAAAGATGTTAGGAAACAATACCATAGTACTAAGAGCTATGCTTTTGTGTCTAATGACCGCATTTGGGATTATATTAATCCCTTCTAAATATATCCCTTGTGTACACTTTTTCCTTTACATCATCAAGGCATTTGTCGTATCGGTTGGCAATGATGGCATGGCAACGCTGTTTGAAGTCAGCAAGGTTGTTGACAACAAGGCTACCGAAGAAGGTCGCTCCGTCTCCAAGCGTAGGCTCATAGATAATGACTTGCGCACCCTTTGCCTTAATACGCTTCATTACTCCTTGAATTGAACTTTGGCGGAAGTTGTCACTATTTGACTTCATCGTGAGACGGTAAACACCAATGACGCACTCTTTCTCATCTTCTGGGCTATAGTCACCACGGTCGTAATAGTCGTAATATCCAGCTTTATGCAATACTTGGTCAGCTATGAAGTCCTTGCGTGTACGATTGCTTTCAACGATTGCCTGAATAAGATTTTCAGGTACATCGGCATAGTTGGCAAGTAACTGCTTAGTGTCCTTAGGCAGACAATAGCCGCCATAACCGAAAGAAGGATTGTTGTAGAAGGAGCCGATACGTGGGTCAAGACATACACCTTGAATGATGTTAGAAGTATCAAGACCTTTTACCTCAGCGTAGGTGTCTAACTCATTAAAGTAACTTACGCGTAGTGCAAGGTAAGTATTAGCAAAGAGTTTCACCGCTTCTGCCTCTGTTAGTCCCATAAATAGTGTAGGGATATTCTCCTTTATTGCTCCTTCTTGTAGTAATTGGGCAAATAGCTGCGCTGCTTGTTCCAAGCGTTCGTCACCTTCAGGACGACCAATGATAATGCGACTTGGATAAAGATTGTCATAAAGCGCCTTGCTTTCACGTAGGAATTCTGGAGCAAAGAGAATGTTATTACACTTGTATTTTGCTCTAATATGCTCAGTGTAACCAACCGGAATCGTAGACTTAACAATCATGATAGCATCTGAATTCACCTTCATTACGATTTCGATAACTTCCTCAACACGTCGTGTGTCAAAGTAGTTCTTCACAGGATCATAATTAGTTGGCGTAGCGATGACTACAAAGTCCGCATCCCTATAAGCAGTCTCTGCATCCAATGTGGCAGTAAGATCTAAATCCTTCTCTGCCAAATACTGTTCAATATAATCATCTTGAATAGGCGAACGTCTGTTGTTTATGAGGTCAACCTTTTCTTTTACTACGTCAACAGCTGTTACATGATGGTGTTGACTCAGCAGTGTTGCAATGCTGAGACCTACATAGCCCGTTCCGGCTACAGCTATTTTTAAATCTTTAATATCCTTATCCATTGTCTTGTTCAGATTCTTTGCAAAGATACGTATTTCTATTCGAATAAGACAATGGATAAGGATAAAATCCTTACTAAATCCCTTCTTATTGCTTTTTGTTTATCCGTTAACTATTCTGTATGTTTTCTTCTTGCAATGAAGGAGTATCATACAGCAATGATAATTTACAGAAAGGAGGCTAAACCAAATGATAGGTTTCCTCAAATGGGCGGCGATAACGATCTCCCCAAACACCATCTGGCATACGAACGCCACAGGTTATAACCATGTTTATTTCTGTATTGTAAGGTAGATTCAGTGCCTTCTTTACCAACAGACTATCGAAACCTTCAAGTGGACAAGTGTCATAGCCAGCCTCACTCATAGCCAACATAAATGTCTGAACAGCCAAAGCACAACTCTTGTGTACACTAACTCGCATGTCGCCTTCACTTACTTGACGAATGATTGGACGGAAAAGTCCAATCGTTTGTGCTAAGCCTTTACGAACAAGTCCCCACAAGCCAAAGCAACGTGAATAGAGAAACGGCATTGCTTTTGCATAATATAGTTCTAATTTCTTAATGCGTTTTTCCTTCTTCTCTGTGGGACTATACTTGTTGATGTTCTCCTTTTCAAATGCAAGTGTCGCCTGTGCATGTTTCTTATAGAGGTCCTGTCGAGTCACAAATACAACAATCTGTTGTGCAGAACGTGCTGTCAACTGGTTTAAGCATGCTGGTGCCAACTTCTCCAAAACCTTCTTGTCAGTAACATGATAAGCCTCCCAAAGTTGTAAGTTTGAGCTTGTTGGAGCTAAAGTCGCTTGTTCAATACATTTCTTTACAACTGTGCTATCGACTGGTTTCTTTGGGTCGAAATGTCTGACAGCCCTTCTATGGTCTAATATTTCTTGTAAACTCATAATTTCTTAATCTTTAATAGATGTAAAAGGAGCAAAGTGTATGCCATTATTTCTCTTCTGATAGGTTTGTATGATAGTCTTGTAATAATATGTTAAACAAGAGATTAGATGTATATATTACTAAGTAAAACATTTCCATTAAAAAAATCCCAGACAACCTTTTCGTTGCCTGGGATTTTATATTTGGACTAATAGTAGTCACATGTTAGGATGATGTTTGCTTTATCCGCAGTGGAAGTATTGACGAACAAGTTTCTCCATCATCATCTCCTTGCCTTCTATCTCTTGACGTAGTGTACGGTCATTGTATGAGCGAAGCTGTTTGATAATACCATCAATCATTGCAGGAGAGAATACATCATACTCTTCATAAACCTTACGCTGACGTTCCAAGCAGTCTGCTGAAGCGGCACAGCTATCAGGCAACTGGGCCAAGGTAGCATAGCGTTCTGCATTCTTTGGGTCGTGGATATCACCGTCTGCAAAGGTTCTTTCGGCTTCTGCTTCAGCGTTTGCCATCTCAAAACCATGACGACAAGCCACACAAAGACCTGCTAAAAGCTGATAGATATCAGCTGAAGCATCTGGAGAACGCATCTCAACAGTCTGCTTGATAGAGTAGTCACGCGCTGTAAGTGGTTCTATATTATTAGCTTTGTGGCACATATCCTCGCCTGAGGTCCAACCTAATGGTACGCGAACAAGTACAGAACGGTTACTCATACCCCAACATACATTTGTTGGAGCTTCCTGATGTGGAACGAGACGGAAGTATGATGTTGGGTTCTTATTGCCAAAGGCTGTGATACTCTCAGCTAAGTCCATCATACCAGCAATAGCACGACGAGCATCCTTAGAAAGTTTTCCTCCTTCGAGCATCATGTTCTTTCCGTCCTTCATTATACGCATATGAATATGCATACCAGAACCAGCCTTACCCACAGTAATCTTTGGAGCGAAGGTAATATCAAGTCCTTCTTCGTAACCTAAGCTACGAATCACCCATTTAGCAATGAGTAACTGTTCTGCACATTCATTTGCTGGAACAGGCAAGAACTCAATCTCATTCTGTTCGTAGCAGCGTCCATTCTCAATGAAATTACCTACCTCAGAATGTCCATACTTAATCTTACCGCCACATTCAGCAATCAGCTGCATAGAACGCATACGGAAGTCATTGCCTTTTGAGAAAGGAGAACTCTCGTGATAACCATGTTGGTCGTCAGCAGGAAATACACCTTCATCCTCTCGGATAACGTAGTATTCTAACTCACCCATAGCATGGAACTCCATACCAGTTACTTTCTTAAAGGCATTCATAGCCTTGCGGAGTGTATATTCTGGAGATGATGCTAATGGATTACCATCTCGATCGAAGAAAGAACAGAGCATGCAAAGTGTTGGAATCTCTGAGAAAGGATCGATGAACGCTGTAGAGAAGCGTGGCATTACATAGAGGTCACTACTACCAGCTGCAATAAAGTTGAAGAGTGAAGAACCATCAACGCGCTCGCCACTTGTAAGTATTGTCTCCAAGTAGTCGGGTGTGTGAAGCATGAAGTTTAGTGTCTTCAATCGTCCGTCACCAGCAGGATACATGAAGTTGACCATTCTGATGTTCAAGTCACTGACAACTTGCTTGATATCATCTTTCGTAAATTCATGTGAGTCTTTGCCCAAGTGTGCTTCCAGCCTATTTGCTGAACACTTAAAAAGGTTATTCTCCATTGTCGTAGCTTTTATAAGATTAGTATTTGATTATGAGGACAAAAATACATATTAATTTCTTTATTCGCAATTATTTTTCATACTATTTTTCTCTATTTATTATCACTGTGGTATTCTTTATTTTTCGTTTTGTACAACTTTCTTTTATATTAGGAACTTGATGTTAGTTTTTCTTCGTATTTTTGCCTCGTTAGAAATAGAAAAGTATAAATCTTATGACAAAGGAGAAAACAATAAATCTGTCATCTAATCGTACTATCCGCAAAGCATCAACAGATGATTTTACTATAGTATCGAACCTAATTGAGCAAGGGAAAGCAAAGATGATTAAAGCTGGTAATCCTAATCAATGGTCAACAAATTATCCTGCGGAGAGTACTATAAGGCGTGACATTGCACAAGGTGATTGTTATCTACTTTATGAGTGTGGGAAACCTATTGCAACATTTGTAGCTAAGGCGGGTCCAGAACCTAATTACCACCGTATTGATAATGGTAGTTGGCTTGATGACCAACCTCATTATGTCATCCATCGTGTGGCTTCTTTGGAAGGTGTACATGGTGTAATGGCTGACATAATCAACTATTGTTCGGCATTTACCTCTTCTATTCGTATAGATACCCATGCAGATAATCGCCCGATGCAGGCTTCTTTGATTCGTTTAGGTTTCGTTTATTGTGGTATTATCTATGTTGAGAATGGAGATAGTAGATTAGCTTTTCAGTGCGTTTTTTAGTATTTTGTTAGTGGTTATCTACTCCTTGATCGTCTAAATCTTACTCCTTCATCTTAGCAACTTTGGGGGATAGCTAAGCCCTACTACTGAGCTATTTTGTAAAAAGAAGAAGTTATTTACATGAAGAAAATTTTGTAGATATAGCTTTGAAAAATTATTACATAGTTTCTGGTAAAGTATCTATAAATAACGGCAAAAACAAGTGTAAAAAGCAAGTTTGTAACCAACAGTAAATCAGTTGTTTATGAAGTAGTCTGAAAAAGGTGCTTAATTGAACTTCAAAAGGGCGTTAGTAAGGGTCTTAAAGGGCACCTTTTGCAAGCTTAAAGGGCGTCTATAAGAAGCCAAAAGAGCATGTATTGGTTTTGAGTTGCATGAAAAAAGTTTACAAATACCAATGGTGTGGGAATAAGCTATTTGTAGAATACAGAAAGACATAGTATCTATTTGCATTTTATCTTGTAGTTTGTCTTCTATGTAAGACTATCTATTTAGGATAGTCTTACTATGCAAATGTATCGGTCTTTATTCTATTTTCAATCTATGTATTAAACCAAAATCGGTCATTAGAGGTTAAACATCGATTTGGGTTTAACAGAAGAACCATTTTTTTGGGGTCTTCAGGATTTTTGAGTGATAAGGTTTGCCACTTAAGGTTAGGTTTCTTAGGAAATGTCACACGGAGGTACGGAGAGGACGGAGGATTATTAAAACAAAGCAATGGAAGTAACGGAGGCACCGTTGGTGCGTAGAGCAACGGAGTTTGTTTGCCAATTCTATTAGCAATTTATATGCAAAGCGTTTATCCCAAAATAGTTATTAAGAATTTGTACGCTACATCTCCGTCGCTCTTTGTGCCATCGGCACCTCCGTGACATTGCGTTACCTCCGTCCCCCTCCGTGACTCTGTGTGCCTATTATATAAGACTTTTAGTTTATCACTCCATATTCCGGAAGAACCATTTTTTTCAGCTCCTATTTACTCCATAGTTTCAACAGTTACGTTTTCAAATTCAGCCATAAAGTTAAGGAGATGATTCTTATAACGTTTCCGTTTGAACTTCATTTCCATCGTTACGACGAAGTAATGACCTGAAGAAGTGTCTTTGCGTGTCATCTCGTAGGAGTCAATAATAATCTCCTTATCGCGTAATCGTTGCAAGACAAGTTGAATGTTTTCTTCTTTTGGAGTACTAAAAGTAACGGTTATATTGCGTGTGCCAAAGTGTTGGAGTATAAAATAAAGTGCTTCTAAGCAGAGTAAGACAAGGACAGTTGTAGCAATAGAGAGTACATACATTCCTGCACCTGCAGTCATACCAATAGCCGATGTTACCCATAGACCTGCTGCAGTTGTCAGTCCACGTACCACATGCTTTTGAAAGATAATCGTTCCCGCACCAATGAAACCAATACCCGTTACTACTTGTGAGGCTATACGACTGGGGTCGAGTGACACTCGCTCGTAATGGGCGAGTACATCATCAAAGCCAAACTGTGATAGAATCATAAACAAACCACTACCTAATGCTACAAGGAAGTGGGTTCGGAAACCAGCCTCCTTTGCACGATACTCACGCTCCAAGCCAATCACACCACCTAACATAGCAGCTACGAATAGTCTCAGTACAAATTCATAAGTTATCATGTTCATGTTCTTTCTTTATTATGTAATGAATAAATCGTTGTCGCAAAAATACAAAAAACTTCACGCATCTCACTCTTTTCTTCCCTAAAATTATTTTTTCATGAATGAAATTCTCTGTTTCTTAGAAATTGATTTGTACCTTTGTGCATATAAACGCTAAAGTCAAGATTATGACAGAGAAGGAGAAACAGCAGAAAGGGATGCTTTATCAAGCAAACGACCCAGAAGTTTTAAAAGACTTATACTACTGCGAGAATGAATGTTTTGAAATCAATCAGATTCCTCCTTCACGTAGGGAGGAACGCATGGAACGCCTTAGAAAGTTGTTTGGTAAGGCAGGAGAGGGAATGTTTATTGTTGCCCCGTTCTTCTGTGACTATGGTTATAACATTGAAGCCGGTGAGAATTTCTTTGTCAATACTAATTGTGTGATTCTCGATGAGGCTAAGGTGACATTCGGAGATAATGTTTTTATTGCACCTAATTGCGCCTTCTATACTGCTGGTCATCCACTTGATGTTGAGCAGCGTAATAAGAAGATAGAGTATGCACTACCTATTCATGTTGGGAATAATGTGTGGATAGGTGGCAATGTCGTTGTCGTGCCGGGTGTGACGATAGGCGATAATACTACGATTGGTGCTGGTTCTGTCGTGACACATGATATTCCAAGTGGTGTCGTGGCTGCTGGTAATCCGTGTAGGGTGATTCGAAAACTGGAGAAATAAGAGCGTTATAGCTTAAGAAAGATTAGGAGCATAAAGAAGATGATATGCAAAAGTATAACTCACCTATTTAATAATAGGGCATAGATGGCTATGGTCTTTATGCTTGTTGTTCTGTGCTTAGGGAGGTATTTATGAATACTAAAAGTATATGATAAGGCTTTTCTAAGTACTGATGAATGTAGAAAAATGTAAAAGAAGACCTGTTTTGTGGTTGTTTTTTTTACAATAAACTAAACAAAACACATATTTAACATCTTTTATATGTGTAATTGTAGAACGGACGTTTAAAATGATTTAACTTTGCGATTAATAAACCTAAAAGCATTTTTTAACCTAAAGTATACTTAAAGCCTATGTACCTAAAAAGAAAAAGGACTACGAGCTTATTGATGGTGGCTTTGTTCAGTACAAGTTTACTGCATGCCAACATTACGTATGAAGCGAATGCAGCTGTTGTTCAACAGCAGTCTGTATGTAAAGGAACTGTTGTCGACAATAATGGAGACCCTGTTGTTGGTGCCTCTGTCTTTGTCGTAAGTAATGGACAGAAAAAGGGAAGTGTGACTGACCTTGATGGTAATTTTGAGATTGCAGGCGTTGCTTCTGGCTCATCACTTACTATTTCTTATGTTGGTTACAAGACCCAGCAGGTAACTTGGAGTGGCAAGGACCTTAAGGTTACACTTCAAGAGAACAGTGAGATGCTCGAGAACGTTGTTGTTGTCGGCTATGGTACTCAGAAGAAGGTTAACCTTACTGGTGCTGTCTCTGTTGTAAACTCAAAGCAACTTGAGTCTCGTCCTGTAACGAGTGTTGCCCAGGCATTGCAGGGTGAGGTTCCTGGTTTGAACTTCAGCGTTGGCAATTCTGGTGGTTCTCTTAACAGCCGTATGAGTATGAATATCCGTGGTATTGGTACCATCGGTTCTGGCTCAAACGCTGCACCTCTCGTCCTTATTGATGGTTCTGAGGGTGATTTGTACTCAATCTCTCCAAATGACATTGAGAGTATCTCTGTATTGAAGGATGCTTCTTCAAGTGCTATCTACGGTTCACGTGCTGCGTTTGGTGTTATCCTCGTTACAACCAAGAGTGGTAAGGAAGGTCGTACAAACGTTTCTTATAATGGTAACGTACGTTTCTCTACAGCAACTCAGATTCCTGAGATGCCTAACTCATATGACTTCGCACGCTATTGGAATGATGCTGCTGCTAATAGTGGTGCTGGTAGTGTTCCATTCAGCCAGGATATGCTTGAAAAAATCAAGAATCATATCAATGGTACTCCAAGACCAGGTGAAGAGGCTACTACAACATGGCAGGGTACTGCTGCTAATGAGCCTTGGAGTATGTATAATGGTTCTTGGGACAATACCAACTGGTTTAAGGAGATGTATAGGTCTGGTGTACCTTCAACAGAACATAATATTTCTGTAAGTGGTGGTGGTAATAAGGTGAACTATTATCTCAGTGGAGCACTCCTCAGCCAGCGTGGACTTATTCGTCATGGTAAGGATAAACTCAAGAGATATAACTTCTCTGCTAAGGTTACTGCAAATCTCACTAATTGGGCAACAGTTTCTTACAACTCAAAGTGGGTACGTGAGGACTATAGTCGTCCTTCTTACATGACAGGTCTCTTCTTCCATAACATTGCTCGTCGTTGGCCGACTAACCCAGTTTTCGATCCAAACGGACACTATGTTCATGGTAATGAGATTCTTCAGATGGAGAATGGTGGTCTTGATGCTACACAGAACGATAAGCTTTATCAGCAGTTAGCACTCGAATTCCGTCCAATTAAGGGCTGGAAGATTCGTTTGGAGGGTAACTACAATACCGTTAACTACCACAACCATTGGGATGTATTGCCTATCTACTATTATGACCCAGATCAGCATCCAGTAGCTGCTGCATGGAGTGGTGAGTACGCAGCTGGTAAGTCAAACGTAGGTGAGTCTATGTCAAAGAACAACTATTATAATGGTCGTTTCTTTACAGAGTACGCATTCACATTGAACGATAAGCATGACTTTAAGTTCTTGGCAGGTTTGGATATGGAGTCTAACATTTACACTTATCTTGGTGTATCACGTGCAGACTTGATTACTCCAACTGTTCCTACACTTAACAATGCTACTAACAAGGATGTGAAGCCAGGCTTCTCAAATACTCAGTGGGCTACAATGGGTGCTTTCGGTCGTATCAACTATGCATACGATTCACGTTACCTTGTAGAATTCTCTATCCGTCGCGATGGTTCTTCACGCTTTATAGGCGATAAGACATGGAGTACATTCCCTTCACTCGCATTGGGTTGGAACATTGCTAACGAAGAGTTCTTCAAACCATTGACAAAGACTGTTAATACGCTGAAACTCCGTGCTACTTATGGTGCTCTGGGTAACACCAATATCACAGAACTCTATCCTTGGTTCTTGGGACAGCCTGCAAGTGCATCTGCATCTTCATGGCTTGTTAATGGTGAGCGCGTGAATATCTCTAATGTTCCTGGTTTGGTTTCACCTAACTTGACATGGGAAAGCGTTCGTTCATGGAACATTGGTCTTGACTTCGGTATGTTCAACAACAGATTGCAGGGTACTTTCGACTACTTCGTTCGTACAACAAAGGATATGGTAGGTCCTGCTCCTGTTAAGCCATCTATTCTCGGAGCAGACCAGCCAAAAGAGAATAATAGTGATATGAGATCAAATGGTTGGGACTTAGAAGTTAGATGGCGTGATAGAATTGGTCAGGTTGGCTATGGTATCAAGCTTGTTCTCTCTGATGACTACCAGACTATTACACGTTACTACAACCCTAACCGTCTGCTCTCACAGTGGTGCGAAGGCAAGCGTATGGGTGACATCTACGGATATCAGGTAGAGGGTATTGCTCAGACTAACCAGCAGATGGACGAGTGGTTGGCTAATAACAAACCTTCATGGGGTTCTAACTGGGCTGCCGGTGATGTAATGTACAAAGACCTTAATCATGATAAGAAAGTGAACTCTGGTAAGAGCACATACGATGATATGGGTGACTTGACCAAGATTGGTAACTCTTTGCCACGTTATCGTTTCGGTATTACTTTGGATGCTAACTGGAAAGGCTTTGACTTCCTCATCTTTATGCAGGGTGTTGGTAAGCGTGACTTCTGGGATGCTTCTCCTTACAGCGTAGGTGCAAATACTGGTATGTGGCAGGCTGCAGCCTTCAAGGATCACTTAGACTACTGGCGTCCAGAGACTGACACTAACTTAGGTCCTAATACCAATGCTTTTTATCCACGTCCTCTCTTCGGTGCGGGAGGTAAGAATTTCTATACAAGTGACCGCTACTTGCAGAATGCAGCTTATATGAGAATCAAGAATATTCAGCTTGGTTATACTCTCCCTGCTGCTGTCGCAAGCAAGATTGGTGCAAGCCGCATCCGTTTCTACTTCTCTGCTGAGAACCTCGCAACATTCACAAAGATGAACAAGATCTTTGACCCAGAGGCAACTGGCGGTGATTGGGGTCCAGGTAAGCTCTACCCACTCCAGAGAACAATTTCTTTCGGTTTAAATCTTAATTTTTAATTCGTAGCAATTATGAAGAATATAATTTCAAATATATTGAGGGGAGGATTGCCAATTCTTTGCTTAGGCATGACGGTTACGTCATGTAGCGATTTTCTTGACAGACCGCCACTCGATCAGATCTCTCCTGACTCTTACTATACAACAGCTGATCAGTTAGGTACGTTCACTATCAACTACTATACATCTATCTTCCCTAACAACAGTGGATGGTGGGCTGGTGTAGCAACATTTGATGATGGAACAGATAACCAGGCTTCAAGAGGCGGTAACTCTGGAATGTACTTACAAGATCAATGGAAGGTACCTACATCTGGTGGTATTGGCATGAATGCTATTCGTAATGTCAACAAGTTCATAAATGAAAGCGAAGCTAAGATTGCAGCTGGAAAGGTGACAGGTACTCCTGAACAGATTAACCAGTATATGGGTGAGGCTTACTTCATCAGAGCTATGCTCTATTATAGTAAGCTCCAAGATTATGGAGACTTCCCTATCGTGTTGACAGAGCTTAACATTGACAACGACCTCGTAGCAGCAAGTAAGCGTCAGCCTCGTAACCTTGTTGCACGTCAGATTCTTTCTGATATGGATAAGGCTATCGATAAGTTACAGGTGAATGTTGCAAGTAAGGTGCGTATTAATAAGAATGCTGCTTTGGCTATGAAGTCAAGAATGGCACTCTATGAAGCTACCTTCGAGAAGTATCACAGAGGAACTGGTCGTGTGCCAGGTGATGCTAACTGGCCAGGTAAGAACAAGGAGTGGAACAAGAACTTCACTATCAATCAGGATGATGAGGTTAACTTCTTCCTTGATCAGGCTATTGATGCTGCAAAGAAGGTGTGTGATGCAGTGCCTTTGACAACTCAAAACAACCACGTAATGAACCCAGGTACTGTTGGTCACTACAATGGTTGGAATCCATACTATGATATGTTTGCAAGTCCAGACTTGTCTAAGTACCCTGAGGTGTTGTTGTGGCGTCAGTTTAATTCAAATTTGACACCATCTCTTGCTCACCTCACTTCTAATAAGCTTCGTGGTGGTGCAGCAACTGGTTGGACTCGTGGTCTTGTTGAGTCATTCCTTATGAAGAATGGTTTACCAATCTACGCATCTGGATCAGGCTATCACGGTGATACAACTGTTGACTTGACTAAGACTGATCGCGATGAGCGTCTGCAGCTTTTCGTGTTCGGTGAGTCTAATGACCTTGATATTGATCAGAAGAGTATTGACTTAATTAATAAGCAAAGAGTTAAAGAAGGTAAACCTACCATTACTAAACTTTTATTCGATGCGGCAACTCTTTTTGCAACAGACCAGGCAAGTAGAGACGTAACTGGATATCGTCAGCGTAAGTTCTACAACTATAACCCTGATATGCAGTTAGGTCAGACTTTCTCTGATGTTGATGGTCAGATTATCATTCGCGTTGAGGAAGCTATGCTCAACTACATTGAGGCTTCTTATCTCCGTACAGGTTCATTGGATGCAACGGCAACTGGTTATTGGACTGCTTTGCGTGCACGTGCTGGTATCACAGCTCCAATCTCAACAACTATTGCTGCTACTGATATGAGTAAGGAGGCTGATGTAAATCGTCCATCATACGACTGGGCTGCATTCTCAGCTGGTCATCCAGTGGATGCAACACTCTATTCTATCCGTCGTGAGCGTCGTAGCGAGTTTGCAGGTGAAGGTCTTCGTAATGACGACTTGATTCGTTGGGCATCTTTGGATCAGGTGAAGAACTATCAGATTGAGGGTGTTAACTTCTGGGATCAGATTTATCAGAATCCTTCTTTCGTAAATGATAAGGGTGTGAGTCTGATTATTGCTGATGGTGGTGCTAATGCTACAATGTCTGCTAAGACACTTTCTAAGTATGTTCGCCCTTACCAGATTCAGACGACTAACAACATTCTCTATAATGGTTACACATTCTATCAGGCACACTACTTGTCTCCATTCTCTTATCAGGAGATGCAGCTCTGTTCACCTGATCGTACTGCAGAGAACTCTAATTTGTACCAGAATATCTACTGGCCAGTTGAGGCAAATGGTGAAGCTTTGAAGTAAGTTTATGCTGAACAAAGTATAATCAATTAGATTACAAATAATGTTTGAGGGTGTGTCAAGTGATTGATACACCCTCTTTCTATAGTATGTTGTAAGGAGTTAATGCTCAACCCCATGTGTGACGAGTAACAAGATATATTTCATAAAACAGCCTTATAAGTTGTTGAAGTCATTTTTTTATAGACGCTTCACTTGTATATGTGAGAATAAAAGGATATCTTTGCAAGATATCTTTAATGATATTTATACGTATGTTTTTGTTACAATAAATTGGTTATGTTAACATTTACCATCATAATACTAACTTGTATTCTTGCTCTTGGTGTATCACTATTAGTGAGTCATTGGAGTAATGGTGCGAAGAGTGGGGAAGCGGTAAAAATAGAAACACTTTACAAAAAGAACTGGCTCTCCTTCTTTTGGATATCCCTACGTGTGTTGTCGTTTGCTTTGGTTACTGCCTTTTTGTTCTTAATGTTACTTTCATCGTTTGCAGGTGATGATGCAGCCGAATGTTGCTTTTGGATTATGATATTTGTTGTTGGAAGTTGGTTTATTTCAATACCTATTCTTGTTATTTATATCTGCTCAGCAGTGCAAGCCATTCGGCATCGTGATTATAAGAATAAAGTTTTTCTTGGCTGTCATTGTTTCAATGTCCTTCAGCTACTTTGTTTTGTGATTTTTTGGAGTTTACTTATTTCTTCTTAAACCCGATAGGCAATTCTTTAAATCAATTTTCCTATCACTGCTGTCATTCTTTGTGGAGAGGTAATAGTTTGTTATTCAGTAAGTTCTCTTTAAATGTTAAAATGACAGCAACTTGAAAATAAAAATCTAAGATGGTAATGTGTAATAAATGGCTTCTAAGTTAAGTGGGATTTAGCCGTTTTATTAATAAAAATGTTTTAGTTGTTCTCTTGTAATTTCGAAGATAAATAAATATCTTTGTCCAATAATGTCCTAAAAGTTTAATCAACATATAACATGATTATTTTTGCTGTTAACATTTTGCTTTTCTTGATAGTTCTTGGTGTTTGGCTATGGATGGATAATAGGAAGAAAAGTAAACAAAAGGATGTAGTTGTCGATGCAGAAGATTCTTGTAAAAGCGGTTATCGTTTTTTCTTCTGGCTGTTTCTACGTTTTTTGATTTATGTTCTTGTAACAGTCCTGTTGTTTACAATCATGTTGAGCTTCTACGAAGATGATTATCCAGAGGATTCGCTCTCCTGGTTAATGATTTTTGCAATACTTGGTTGGTTCATTTCAATACCTATTGTTCTTGTTTATATCTGTTCTCTTGTACAGTCGGTTTGGTATCGTAATTATGTGAACAATATCTTTCTTGGACTCCATTGCTTTAATATCTTACAGGTGTTGTGTATTACGGTATTTGCTGTTGTTCCACAAGAAGAGTGTACCCCTGAGACGATGGAGGCGTCCTACAAGGCTAATCAGCAGCACATAGAGAGACTTATTAAGGTTACAAGAAGTTGGCTACCAGATAGTACTGGATTCTCTGTAGCGTATTCGAAGCATGGAAACTGACGGACTGGGGTGTATCTTCAAAGCAAGAAGTTAATTTCAAAGGTGATGAGATAGAGTCGAAGAAAGAGCAGGAAAGAGAACTACAAAAGATAGGATTAAGTATAGAAAAGCTTGATTCAATTCGTTTAGCCTTGCAGAAGATGGGCTATCGAGGCTTGTCTGTCAGTAGAGGTGGTGCCGTAAGTGACTATACAGAAATCGTTTATGGGGTGAATGGAAATAAAGAGTTTGATTATAGAATCTATGATAAACCGTTCACAGACTCGCTTGTACATGAGTTAAATCGGCATTATAGCCTTGTTGTCTACAATCGATATGTAGTGTTTAGTTGTGTGGAATCAATTGATTATGATTGTCCTTTCCCTGGTAAATATGCCTATTTACAAAAACATACATTGTCAAAGTAGTGGGGAGTAAAGATGCGTACATGGTTTATAGTGCGTTGTTACTTATAGAGAAAGCCTCCATCCTTTTACAAAAGCTATAGTTCTGTAGATGGATGAAGGCTTTTTATTTAGGATGCTTTTTAGCTTTTTAGAACTTGTAAGTCACTGTAGCTTTTATGTTCCGTGGAGCACCAGGGAAGGAACGGAGTTTGTCATAACCACCCACCCAATAAACTTTGTTCATTGCGTTGTCGAGATTTAGTTGTACCTGCAGGTTACGGAGACGATAGTAAAGTGCTGCATTGAGGAGTCCATAGCCAGGATAGACAATGGTATTCTCACGTCTTCCAACCTGTCCGTAACGCTTTGTTACAGCATTGAAACCCAGACCGAAACCAAAGTTGCGTAGCGCACCTGTCTGAATGATATACTTCGACCAAATGTTGAATGAATTACGTGGTGTGTTTGGACGTTGCATACCATAGTCTTTCTCTGAGTTGGTAGCAGTCTTTGTGATAGCAGCATGAGTGTAAGCATAGTTTGCAACGATACTCCAATTAGGAAGAATGAAACCTGCTACATCTAATTCAATACCCTTTGAAGTTTCTTCTCCCACTTGTTCTAATAACTCTGGATTATTTGCATCGTTGGCATTATAGAGTGTATTGCGTTTCTGAAGATGGAAGAAAGAAAGAGTAGTACTGAGTCGTTTGTCAAACCATTCACCTTTCAAGCCCGCCTCTAACAGCTGGCTGTATTCTGGGTCGAATGGTCCACCAGTGTTAGGGTTACCCTGTACGGATGCACTCTGTGGTTCAAAGCCTTTTACCCATGTACCATATACGTTCAGATTCTTATTGATTGAAACGACAGCACCAAGGCGTGGAATGAACGCATGTTGAGTAGTTCGGCTTTCCTTATTAGTCTTATAATTTAGTACATCGGTGAATATCTCCTGACGAATACCCAAGAGAAGCTTCACTGGTCCTACTTCCATCTGCTCTTGAAGGTAGATACCATGAGAATACTGCAGGTAAGGAGAGAGTGCTGTTGAGACAAAGATATACTTCGAATAGTCACGCTCAATGTTGTTATTATTACTTGTCAAGTCATAGTAAGGCACATTCGTTCGTGGATTACCATCCTTGTCGAGTACGTATTTAGCAATGTTTGCAGGCTTGAAAGCCGTTGTTGTCGTACCATCTTTCAATAGGTAGCCTCCAGCAGTCATTGCTGATGAGCCAGCTTGCTGTGCCATTTGGAAATAGTCATAGCCCAAGAGGATACGATGATGGACTGAACCCGTGCTTACGTTATAGTTAAAATAGGTGTTAAAACTATTGTTGCGGAAGTGACGCTGGCGTACAAGGCACTGCATAAGAATGCGTGACGGACTTTGTGTACCATCGGCTAACTTCACGTAAGCATTGGCTTGATTGTGCTCACGAAGGTCTTCATCATAGGAAGAGTTCAGATAGGTAGCATTGAAAGAGAGGTTTTCCGTGAACTTATGGGTTACACCAAGCGTAATATTCACGAGGTTCTCCTTAAGATAATCATTTGTTGCAGAGAGCGAACGACTAATTGGTACTGAACTGAGGTCACCATCTCCAAAGATAGGCTGACCACGGTCAACTTTACCATTGGTGCGCTGATAAACGATGTCGACGTTAAAGCGTGTTCTTTGTGTTGGGAGAAACGAGAAAGATGGTGCAACGATATAGTTTGTATTTTCCTGTAGATCACGATAAGAATCAGTATGTTCGTAACCGATATTAAGACGATATAGAAGGGTGTTCTTCTTGTCTAATGGTCCAGTAAAATCTCCGTAGGTGTTCAGTGTGTTGAAGCTACCAACGGTTGTTGATACTGTATTGCGTTGATAAGGTAGTGGTTTCTTAGTTACACGATTAATAACACCACCCGGTGCAGCATTGCCGAAGAGAGCAGAAGCAGGACCTTTGATGACTTCAACACGCTCTATATTTGCCAATGACTGCTGTTTCCAAAGACTTGTCTGTGCTCGCATACCATTGACAAGGTTTCCTGAATTGCGGTTACCAGTAGTGCGGAAACCACGGATAGAGAAGTCATTGTAGAAGGTGTATTGATTCACACCGCTGATATTCTTTACAACTTCATTTACTGTGGTTGCGCCTTGGTCGCGCACTAACTCCTTTGTTACGTAACCGATAGATTGTGGGATGTCTTTCAAAGGTGTCTCTGTCTTTGTACCGATGAACGAGTTTGTGTTCTTATAGGAACGTTCGTTACGTCCAATAACTTCTACCGTCTGCAACACTTGGTCGTGCAGATAAGGGGTTGAGAACAATGTGTCTTGTGTAAGGCTGTCTGTTGGAACTTTACCCACCGCGTTCCCTTGTGCATTTATTGGTAGGGCTGCAGAGTATAATAAAGTGCCCGTCAATAATAAACAAGAGTGTAATCTTTTAACCATATTGATAAATATAATAATCCTGAAATAATTTATAAGCGGTGCAAAAGTATATATAAAATATGAATACTACAATACCTAAGAGTTGGTATAAATTAGTTTCTGTTAGGTTATTGAGTGACAATATGTAATAATAAGTCCCTACTTATGTGTTGTGGGAGAGCACTTGTAAAAGTTAGAAAGAATGGTTTAACTTCCGTATCTTTCCAAATGTAGCGAGAAATAGAATGTTAGTTTACCCTTATGAAAAAGCTGTTAGCTGAAGAGGGGACGCTAAACGGGTAAGTAGAAATTGTAAGGATATTTCTGTAATTACTCCCTCTTCATTCAGAGAAAAGGCTGTATATGAGGGAAGAAGAGTCCTAACTACGTTCAAGAACATGCTCTTCTTATATGAAGAAGACGCCCTTCTTGCTGCAAGAGGGACGTCTTCTATGATGCAATCTGTAATATGCTGATTTGTTGTATGTTATGAGCTTGGTTGTTGGAGATGTTATATCCTTTCGGTGAAGATGTTTTGTACGATGTTATGTAGTGATTTTTTATTACTTTACTGGTTCTTTTGAAACATGGAAGATTACCCATTACGTTTCTATGAAGATGTTGAGCAAAGTAGTAGCTTACGTTCTGTTTCTTAGTGTAACGTCGGCTGGAAAGTTATTAGTCGGACGGTAAGTCGTCTCTTTTCTATTAACTACGTTACCCGACAATAATGTTTTTTACACCTCTGTATTCTGAAGAACATACTTCGGAGACTCACCATACTTGTTTGCTTCTGGCTGACTATCTTGTAGAAGGAAAACCAGAATTGTAATACCTAAGGCGATGTTTATTAGATAGAAAACGATAGCTAAGATACCTGTTATGCTTGTTATAGCACTAATCAAACGTTCATTGCGGCCTGAATATCTTGTGATCGTATGGCTTCTAAATATGCGCTGAAGTTGAAAGACACAAAGAAAAGTGTACAAGAAATTGTTCCCACACAAGCTTGGGCAGCCCACCACCATCCGCTTCTTCCAGTGTCATGCAAACGACGGAACTGCATAGAAATACCTGCAATACTAAGAACAAGTGCTACAAGAGGTCCGACAAAGGGAACTAATGATATAACAAAAGCAGCGATGAAAAGGGTAAGAAAGCCCCACCAATACTCAGATCGACGGATGCGACCATTGAACTGAAAGAATTTCTTGAATGCGTTCTGTGCTGCTACAGCAAACTCAACTTGTGGTAATTCTTTGTACTGTGACATAATTTAGTATAGTTTTATTTGTTAATCTTAAATGCTCATTTGTCTTATTCTTTCAGGAGGTCAGGGCGCAATCTTCTGGTTCGCTCCATTGCTTGATCAAACTCCCATTGTCTAATCTTAGCCTCATGTCCACTGAGAAGTACCTCAGGAACATCCCAACCATTATAACTACGAGGACGTGTGTAGATTGGTGCTGAGAGCATATCATCCATAAAACAGTCGGAGAGTGCACTCTGTTCATCACTAATAACACCTGGAACCAGTCGTACAACAGCATCAGCAATGATGGCTGCTGGTAGTTCGCCACCTGTTAAAACAAAGTCGCCAACAGAGATTTCACGTGTAATAAGATGGTCGCGTACACGTTGGTCAACACCTTTATAATGTCCTGCAAGAATAATGAAATTTCCTCCCAATGAGAGATCATTGGCTATCTTCTGATTGAATTGTTCGCCATCAGGAGATGTAAAGATAACTTCATCATACTCTCGCTCTTCCTTCAAAGCAGTGATACAACGGTCGATAGGCTCAATCTGCATGACCATACCAGCTTGTCCACCAAAAGGATAGTCGTCAACACGGCGCCATTTATCCTTAGTGTAGTCACGAAGATTGTGCAGACGAATCTCTGCCAATCCTTTCTTTTCTGCTCTGGCAAGGATACTTTCGTGTACGAATCCTTCCAGCATCTCTGGTAACACGGTGATGATATCTATTCTCATATTGGTACAAAGTTAACTAATCTTTTGCTATTACGTTGATAGTTTAAGAATTTTTTGTAACTTTGCTGACGTTTCTAAACATATAAACTAAGAACAGTTATGAAAAGATTCTTTTCCCTCGCTATCTGTATGATAGCAGCTTTTTGTTGTGCAAATGCACAAGATGTCCAGTTGCATTATGACTTAGGTCATAGTCTTTACAAGAACCTAAGTTCTCGTACGTCAGTAACAACAACAGTAGAAATGTTCAAACCTGACACATGGGGTTCTACCTATATGTTTACTGATATTGATTACAAGAGCGATGGTGTGATGGGGGCTTATTGGGAGATTTCACGTGAGTTTAATCTTACGAAGAATAAGCAGTGGGCTGCGCACGTTGAGTATGACGGTGGTTTAGGTTCTGGTAAAACTATGGATAGCTATTATGGTAACCGTTATCAGCATGCTGTTCTTCTTGGTGGAGCATGGAACTGGGCTTCAAAAGACTTTTCAAAAACGTTCAGTCTTCAGTTAATGTATAAGTATCAGTTTAAGAATGCTCACACTGGTGCACATCCTTTCAGTGGTTTTCAGCTGACAGAGGTGTGGGGTACAACCTTCGCTAAGGGTCTTTGTACATTCTCTGGATTCTGTGACCTTTGGTATGATCCAAATGTTAATGGTAAAATGATTCTTCTCTCTGAGCCTCAGTTCTGGTTTAATCTCAATACGCTAAAGGGAATGAAAGATGTAAACCTCTCTTTGGGTACTGAGGTTGAGATTAGCAATAACTTCGTTTGGAATGACAAAGGTCAGAATAATCGTTTCTACGCTATCCCTACAGTGGCAGCTAAGTGGACATTCTAAGCAGATAATATAGAACTTAATTATTCTAAGATAAGAAAAGGAGGCGATGTGTGTATCGTCTCCTTTTGCTATGTTTAGTAAAATCAGTTGTTGTTAGAATAGACTCCCTTCTGTTGGTTGTGAAGATGTTTCTGGTGCTGTAACTTGTGTAAAGCGAGCTATGAATTCATCTTCAGAGATAATAGGAATGGAAAGTTCCTTTGCTTTCTGATTCTTTCCAGAAGAGCTTTCTACGTCATTATTAATAAGATAATTCGTCGATTTAGAAACAGAACCAGTTACTTTACCACCTTGACTTTCTATGTACGCTTTCAATTCGTTACGGTTCTTATAATGATGAACATCACCAGTAACGACGAAGGTTAATCCCTGACAACTATCACCAGTTGGTGCTGATGAAGGTTGACTAACGTTAAGTTCAGCCAATAGATGCTGTAGCATTGATTGATTATCATTATCTTTCATCCAGCGTACAAAACTTGTACTCTTCTCTGGTCCAATACCAGCAATGGTCGAGAAGACATCTTCTGCAGCACTTTCTGTAGCCGTTTTAATAAGTTCCTCCAATGGATATGCTGATAAAAGACGATTACAAACATCCTGTCCAACAAGGGGAATGTTTAAAGCAAAGAGCAGACGACGTGCTTCTACGTTGCGAGCCTTTTCAATGGCTGCCAATAACTTAGTAACACTCTTATTCCCGAAACCTTCCATTGTACGCAGTTCATTAGCGTGGTCATTGAGATGGAAAAGGTCGGCATATTCACGAACCCAGCCAAGGTTAATAAATTTCTGCACGGTTTGTTCAGAGAGTCCGTCAATGTTTACACCTTCTTTTGATACAAATCTACCAAACTTCTTCAGCTGTTTGGCTGGACAATGTGTATTGGTACAGTGTAGTGTGCGTGTTCCACTAACCTCGCTTTCGCTAACTTCTGTAGCAGAATGGCATACTGGACAAGTCTCAGGAATATGGAAAGTACCAACGCTTTCAATAACGTTAATAACCTTTGGAATAATCTTATTTGCCTTTATAACAGCTATCTTCGTTCCTTTATCACCAATCCCTAAGCGTTCACATTCGGAGATATTACAAAGGGAAGCACGCTTAACGGTTGTTCCTTCTAAGTCTACAGGACGAAAAACAGCTACTGGCGAGATTGTTGAAGCAGCACATGACCATTCTATATAGTCTAATTCTGTTTCAGCACTCTCGTCATGCCATTTAAAAGCATAGCCTGCACGTGTGGCATGATGACCAGTGACAGAACCTGTTGCTGCATAAACGGTGTCGTCGTATGAGATTACCAAGCCGTCAACAGGGTAGGGGAATGGTGATGAACTCACACCAGTAACTCTTTCTGTCCAATGATGAATGACCGCTTCTATATTGTCAATGGTAGGCTGTTCGATAACCTCTCTATCTATAACCTTGAATCCTTGTTGTTCAAGCCACTCCATTCTTTTTCCCCAAGAAGTTATTTCTTCCTCTGTATAAACGAGTGTAAAGGGAATCCAACGCAAGTGGCGGGCTTTTACTTCATTGATGTCTTTCAGTGTGAGTGAGCCTGATGCGAGGTTGCGAGGGTTGGCATATTCTTCCTCTGCTTCCATGTTAACTGTTCAAAGTCAGGATAACTGATGACAGCTTCACCACGGATAACAAGATGTCCCTTATAGGGAATGGTTTGCAAGATACCATCAATAGCCGTAGAAAGATGAGTAATATTGGTACCAATATGACCATTTCCACGTGTGACAACCTTTGTCAGTTTACCATTATCATATGTAACAACAAGTGTCAATCCATCCAACTTCCATGAGAGCCATATAGGTCTATTCTCTGCCCATTTAGCAAGGTCTTCTACCTTCTTAGTTTTTGCCAAGGATAGTGCAGGGAACTCATGTTCTTCTTTTTTACCGGCAACATTATCGGCAGATACATTTTGTGTTGGAGAATCGGGGAGTATAATACCTGTTTCTTCTTCTAACTTTTTTAGCTTATCAAAGGCTGCATCCCATTCATAGTCTGTCATAAGTTCGTCACGACCATTGTAATAAGCGTCGGATGCAGCATTAAGTTGATTAACAAGTGATTGTATCTCTTTGTTCATTGTTTTGTTTGTTGATTGACGATAGTAAATCGTACTAAATGATTAAAGTAGAAATAGGCAAAGACAAACTTCTTACTATTATTTCCAAAGCTGTTTGATAAGTGCAGCGTCAGCTTCAGTCCAGTTGAGTTTTGAGAACTCTTCTGGTTTCAACCAGCAGGAGTCAATATGTTCGAGAAGCTTGAAATCATTGTCATGTGCCATACAGTCATAGGCAGTAAGGCTGATTGAAAAGTCTGGATAGTCATACTCAACGCTCCCAAGTTTTGCTCCGACATAGATGTTCCAGTCCATTTCCTCAAGTATTTCACGTCGCAAAGCCTCATGATCACTTTCTCCCTCATTGACTTTACCACCAGGAAACTCCCAATGTTCAGCAATGTAATTAGGACCTTTGCGCAATCGCTGTGTACATAGAATCTTATCACCATCATGAATAACAGCGCAGACAACGTTGAGATGTTTCTTTTCCATAATTTTATCTATCGTTCGGTTATTTTCGACCTCTTACTTCTTGCTTTATTTGCAAATATACTACAATTTGCCAAATAAGTCTATCTTTCTTAGAATTAATTTCAATTCTTTATAGGCAACTCATATCTTTTGCGTATCTTTGTACACTAATAAAATATTAGAAATTATAATCATTTATGTCTACACTAACAATTGCGATTATTGTAGTCTTCGTGCTGGGCTATGCGCTCATTGCAATGGAGAGCCTTACTAAGGTTAACAAGGCAGCAGTTGCCTTATTGATGTTTGTTTTCTGCTGGACACTTTACATGTTTGATCCAGCACCGTTTGTACAGCTGATGCACCCAGACTTTACGGGAACAGGTGATAAGGTTGTGTCGTTTGTAAATACTTTGATAACGGAGCATTTAGGCGATACAGCTACCACACTTTTCTTCCTTATGGGAGCTATGACGATTGTGGAAATCGTTGATCAGAACGGTGGTTTCAACTGGGTAAAGAATGTAATGCAGTCTAAGACAAAGCGTAGTCTATTGTGGAAGATCGCCTTTATGACTTTCTTCCTTTCTGCTATCCTTGATAACCTAACGACAAGTATTGTGATGGTTATGATTTTGCGTAAGCTTGTACAGGATAAGCACGACCGAATGATTTATGCTTCGTTAGTTATTATTGCTGCTAATTCAGGTGGAGCTTTCTCTCCAATTGGTGACGTAACCACGATTATGTTGTGGAATGCAGGTATGATAACTGCAGGTGGTGTACTTAGTGAGATATTTATTCCTTCATTAGTTTCAATGTTGATACCAGCATTCTTGCTTCAGATGCTTTTGAAAGGTAATATCCAGTATGATGATATGTCAAGTGATATGTCGGGTGATCGCGAAGTCTTGGAGTTTAATGGGTTCCAGCGTAAGATTGTCTTTGCTATCGGTGTAGGTGGTCTTTGCTCTGTTCCTTTGTTCCACTTCTTTACTGATTTACCTCCTTTTGCTGGTATTTTACTCGTATTGGGTATTTTATGGACTGTGACAGAAGTATTCTATCGTAATCTTCATAAGAAAAGAGGTGATGAGATTCAATTCTCAAAGCGTGTAAGTAGTTTGCTGAGTCGTATCGATATGTCTACTATCCTTTTCTTCCTTGGTATCTTGATGGCTGTGGCTTGTTTGGAGGAAGTAGGTGTGTTGAAGGAGTTAGGTAGTGGTCTGAACACAACCTTCAATGGCAATCATTATGCTGTGACCGGTATTATCGGTGTACTTTCAGCTATTGTTGACAACGTTCCACTCGTAGCTGGTAGTATGGGTATGTATCCTATCGGAATAGAGCCAGATATGGCAGTGGATGGTATCTTCTGGCAGTTGCTTGCTTATTGTGCTGGTGTGGGCGGTTCAATGCTCATCGTTGGTTCTGCAGCAGGTGTTGTTGTTATGGGTCTTGAGAAGATTACCTTTGGCTGGTATATGAAGCGTATTACGTGGATTGCTTTCTTAGGTTATATTGCTGGTATCCTTTCATACTGGATTATGCGTACATATATTTTTACCACTCCGCTTTAATCACTAACTCTTAAAATACTATATTTTAGTAGCATAAGCCCTCATCTGTCCAATCTGAATTTAATCATGTGGATAGGTGAGGGCTTATTCTATTCTTTAGGAAATGAGAGGTAAAGTAAGAAGTAGAATCTTTTCCATCTTACGAAAATGCAACAAAGTAGTTTTATTTTTGTTTTGCTGTCACTTTTAACACTTTGTTTGAATGTTTTGTAAATCAGTAGGTTGCATGGTTAAATTAGATGATAGGAATGACAGGAAAAATTATTTTGTAGAAATTGCTTTGTTATAGAAAAGCAGAGATACGGGATGAAATAGGATAGCATATTACAAATACAGAATTGTCTTTGGTGAATAGTATTAAGGGTTATCTTTTACATTGAAAGCATGCCTTATCATTATGCTTATTTCTCTATATGAAAGGAAATCTATCATTAAACTTTCTTCCCTTTCTTTATCATTGTGTGGAGGCTCAGCACATATTGTGTGCAGGCTTAACACCAATTGTGTGCAGGCTTAACACCAATTATTAGGATGGTTTATAGCTTTGAAATCAATCTGTTATTTGTAAGGTGGGAAGAGCTGTTATCGTGTTTCACTACGATAAAATTATAGGAGATGCACAAGTCATGCACCTCCTATTTATCGTTTATAGCGAGTTTTATACAGCCTTGACCTTATTGTGTCTGTGTTTTGTATAAAACTTTATGATGAGTTTGACGCTTTACTTAAGTCATAAAGTTAAGCTGTATATTTTATCTTAGTTGGCAAAGCGAACGTTCTGTGCGCTATATCCAACTACAATTTTTCCCTGAATGAGTTTGCCCTCTGGAGAGTAATAGAATACTTCACTTGGCGCTGTATAGCTTGGGGTATCTATAACATAGATGTTACCATAACGGTCAACATTAACCTGTGATGGATTCTTGAGGCCTGTCATATCAAGGTCGGTTTCCTTTCCAGTTGCGAGATCATAGATAAAGAAACGCTTGTTCGTATCATAGTAGGTAGCATATAGGCATACGAGTGCGTTCTTCTTAGCACTGTATGCAATTGAACTTGCCTTGAAGAGCTTTTTAACCTCATCGTTTTTAGCATTAATCTTCTGTACAAGCGCATCATCATTGTTGAACATTGATACAAAGTAAACATCATTACCAACAGCAATACTCTGGTTGTAAGGATTTTTACCTACGGTAAGTGTCTTTGTCTTCTTAAATGAATTACAGTCAACAACAGCTACAGTATTTCCATTACCATAACCTGAGATGTTTGCATAAAGTTTACCATTAGCAACAGAAAGTGCCTCTGGGTGATCGCCTACCTCTACAGAGTCAACCAATGGTTTCTGTGCGTTGTTAGGATTCATCTTGTATACCTTACCATTGTAAGCAGAGAAGTAAACATAATTACCATCTGTTGCCAAATAGCGTGGACTGGCATTGTGCAACTTAATTGTCTGTTCTTTCTTACCCATTCGGTCCAAAACTTCAACCTTTGAAGATGTTGTACAGGTAACGACAAGCTTAGTTCCAAAGACAATTAAGTCCTGTGCATCACCGATTCCGTTGCCATTCTGAGTTCTATAAGCATCACTGTAGATGTATGGTGCAGTTGGACGTGACTCGCTGTTATAGTCGAGAATACCCACTGTACCATCATTTGCATTCCAATTACCAGCACAAGCAACATATACATCTGTGTTAGATACTGCTGGCTGTGTGTAAGTAAAGTTATTGTCATCACTACAAGCCGTAAATGTAAGCGCTGACATAAGAATAACACCAAGTGCAAGAAGATTCTTTTTCATTTTTTCTTGTTGTTTTGTTTATAATTTATTGTTATCTTGTTTTGTTCTCTTTCTTATTATTTTTGCACATTCCTCTTTTGCTTTTTTGCTACTTTTTTCTCAGAGTTTCCAACTTACTGAGAGTCGCCAGTTTATTCCTGGCATAGGATAAAAGCGTACAACCTCATAGTTTTTATTACCAAGGTTGCGTAAGTCAAACTGTAGATGTAGTTGCTGTTCGAGGAAGTTTATATCCTTTGAAATCGTGATACTATGGTCGGTAAAGGCTGCCATACGGTTATTTGGAATATTATATCCCAGCGAATAACGTTCACCCATTAGCAGTAGATTATAGCTTAAGTCCAGCCACGGGGTATGTAGCAGCGAACTGATTGAACCCGAATGGCGTGGAGTATAAGCTATCTGGTGTCCATAGTAAACATCGGTTGGATTAGTTCTATCGGTTGCATTGAGCATGCTATAGCTTCCTGTCACACTGAGGGTCCAGTCTTTGCCCCATCGTTTCTCGGCATTAGCGGAGATGTCAAGCCCTAATTGTCGCACCTTACCAGCATTCATCATTTGCCAGTAGAACATCTTTGGTACTGCAATAATCTTATCTGTGACATTACCGAAGTATCCATCTGCTGTCAATGAAAGCTGAAGTGTACGATTGAAGGTATGAGAATAGGTTGCACCAAGATTCCACTGGCGTGACTTCTCTGGGTTTAATCGACGATTGCCAATGCCTGTATAGTAAAGTTCATTGAGTGTTGGTGTGCGGAAGATATCCTTATAGCCAAAGCGGAAACGAAGGTCTTGTAAGGCTCTCCATTGTAAACTAAAGGCTGGCGAAAGACGATCGAAGCCGTCAGAGGCATTACCGAGTCTTACTTGTTCCGTTATATTCGTTGCAAGAAGTGATGTGTTGAATGTGAATTGACCTATGCGATAGTTTGCTGCCAATGCTGTCCACAGAGAGTTACGTGTAGGGTTTGCAGCCTGTGAAAGCGACATTGATAGATGATTATGTGCATAGTCTTGTACCAAAGAGAGATGAAGTCCTTGTAAAGGCTCGCTCCATAAGGTTGCTGTTAGATATGCTTCCTGCTGTCTGTAGATATCTTCTTTATAACCACTGGCAGGTACATCTGAATAGCGTGACCATGAATAATTCCATTTAGCAGCTGCTTTCAACTTGATACGCTGGCTAAATTGGTTCTCATAGAATAGTTGTGTAAAGACATTTTTGTCTACTAATCGTTCAGCAGAGTAGGTGTTATCGTAGATGACAGCACCTGGTAAGCCTCGATGAGAGGTGAAGCCGTATGTCTTCCACTTCAGTATTTGCTTCTCATTGAACTGATAATCAAGGTTTATCTCTCCTCTCCAAGTCTCAATGTCACTATTGTTACGTCGTTCATTGATAGTCTTGATACCATTTTTCAACTTGAAAGCGTAAACGCCATCAGCCTTTTCATAGCTTCCGTATACCCCAATACCAAGGTGTGAAAACTGCTGGTGGAAGAGTAGGGAGGGAGAGAAAAGACCATAACTACCTGTTCGGATGGTTGTCGCGAGCTGAGTCTGCTTTTTTGTCGATTGACCATTACGGTCTGTATAGCCCTGCAGTGTACTAATATTAATCATTCCTGCAGAAGCATATGACTTGCACTCTGATAAATATTGTCGTCTTGACCAATTTGAAGACTGATGAGTGAGATGTTATCAAGGGTAAAGCGAGATAGGTCTACTTGTCCGCTTTGACAGTCACCTACCTGAACACCATCATAAACGACTCCCGTATGACCAGCTCCAAGTCCGCGGATGTTGACCGTCTTCATACCGCCTACACCACCATAGTCTTTCACTTGTACACCTGCAAAGCGTTTCAAGGCATCGCCCATATCGTGGATGCCAAGTCGTTCCATATCAGCATGTGAAAGTGTCTGTACTGGCGAACTTGCCAATACATTTCCAGAAATGCGAAAGCCATTGACCACAACCTCCTCTATAGTTTGTGTTGTGTCAGAATCAATAGTCTGTGCTATCGCACCGAGTGGGCACAATAAAAGTAAGAAAGAAGCCAACTGCCTCATATCTCTTTCTGTAATCAAATGGTTCTATGCAGTGCCCTTCCTCGAGGGATGCAATGACTTGCAATGGCAGGTCTTCTGACTTGTTATCCAATGTAGGCAAGCACCTTCCCGGTTTTATATTCACCAGTGGTATCAGCTTACCAATGAGAGACAACTTACAGCTGCGGGACAGTAGCGGAATTACACCGCTTTCCCTTTTTAATCATGATAGTAATGAACCTATTGCATATGCAAAGATACGACAAAGGGGAGAGATAGGCAAATAAAGGTGTACTTTTCTACTTACAGCATAATGCTTATTACCTGTTGAAAGGTGATTTTAAAGTGGTTTTTGTAGGTGCTTCATCTTATGTCCACCCCATTGATTATCACCCATATATACGAATCCTACACGGTGATAAAGTCGTTCTGCCTGTGGGTTTCCTCTGTCAACAAGTAACCCAGTAGGGAGGTTCATCTTTCTTCCTTTCTCTATTGTAGCTTCAAGTAGCTGTTTAGCAAGCCCTCGTCCACGGAAAGAATTGTCAACACAAAGTGAGTCAATATATAGTTCACCAGCTGTTGTCTCGTCCTCCATATCAGAAAGTCACGACCGAAAGCCTCCAAAGCTCCTTCAATGAAAGCCTTTCTTAGCTCTCTAAGTTTAGCTCCGTCATAGCTTACGCAGATACCAACAATCTTATTTGTTTCTGTTATTGCTACAAGTGTATTAAGATAGGAGTATTGCGAGTCTTCACGCTCCACTAATCTTGTCATTAGCTGATGAAAGTCTTCTAAGGTGTGGTTAGGGCCTGCAAACCACTGACAACACTCGTGGTTCATAGCCTCCATAATCAAACGGGCTATTACTGTAGCCTGCTTCTTTTGTGCATCTTCAATCTTAATCATAATGCGAAGATACGAAAACAATTTGATTTAATATGTTTGTCGTGGATTTAATCTATCGAATAAGGTGTGTTTTTCAAAATATCCCCAACTCTTTTTAAACTGAAAAGGGTTGGGGATAAACGTTAATTTATTGGAGACCTAAGTCTTTCATTGCCTTCTGTGCAGCCTCGCCAGTCTTGCCCTGCATCTTTTCTGCAGCTTCCTTGGCAGCCTTCTTAGCAGCTTCTACCTGCTCAGGTGATGCTGATTGCATAGCTTCCTTAGCCTTTGACATGCCTTCAGTAACAGCCTTTGGGTCAGCCTTTGATGCAGCGTCGATAGCAGCACCTACTGCGTTAGCGGCAGCCTCATTACCAGAAGACTTCAAAGCAGCCTTAATATTCTCAGAGTTACTCTGCATCCACTGCTGAAGTTTTGCAACATAAGCCTGTGCCTCTTTTGGATCCTTCTGTGCCAATTCAGCCATTTTGGTCTGTGCTGCTGTAAGCAATGCAGCTACACCCTTATCGTCCTTAGCCTTTACTTTCTCGTTGAGTTGATCGATGAGCTGATCAGCTGTGGCTGGAGCTGCTGCGGTTGTTGCTGAATCAGTTGCCACTGACTCTGTTGTGTCTGAGTCTGCATTAGCCTTTGGAGCATTAGTCTTACCGTTGTTACAACTTGCGAGGGTCATTGCTGCTACAGCAATAGCCATAATAAATACTTTCTTCATAATCTTTTTTAGCTTAAGTGAATAAAAAAATTAACTACTATATTTGCCAAAGATAGGTATAATTTTGTTTAGTTGATTTATTTTTAGCATGTTTTAACTATAAATCTGTGTGGTTGAATGATTTGGTTTTAAGCAAGTAATTGTTTTTTGCTAATGGTCGTATTCATATATGCTAATGGTATTTTGTTTTCTTGTTGACAACATAGCGTCTTGTGTTAAGCGGTCAATACTATTGGTGTTAAGCCTCCGCACCATTGGTGCGGGGCATGCGCACCACATGTGTTGGGCATCAACACGAGTCTAAAAAAGGGTAGGTGGAGGTGTTGTCATCAATAGATAAATACGTCTTAGAATGTTTTCTGTAAGCGTCTATGATAAGTGTCTTCTGATTGTTAAATCGGGTTTAATCATGTGGAAAGGCTTGGAGGAACAAATGAAACCAACTCAGGCTAAGTCCAGATTGTTTTATTATAAAGATAAAAGAGCAGTATATTCCTTTTGCATCATAGGTGTACTCTGTGTCAATAGCCTTTGTAGAAGACGCACGCCATTATTTTATTTATGCTGTTTAGGTTTTATGGGAATGTTTGTTATCCCCATAATAGGGTTGAATCTTCGGCTACAATCACTTATTCTACTTGTGTTTTGGGCCAGTTGACAAGGTAGAGATGTTCAGTAGCACGAGTGAAAGCGGTGTAAAGCCAATGGATATAGTCGGGTGTGAGCATCTCATCTGTCATATATCCTTGGTCAAGATAGATGTGTGCCCACTGTCCGCCTTGTGCTTTGTGACAGGTGATAGCATAACCGAACTTTACCTGTAGGGCATTGTAATATTCATCTTCGCGCACCTTCTTCATGCGATCAGTCTTTAATGAGATATCTTCGTAATCCTCTAATACACGTTGGAAGAGCAGTTCGTTCTGCTCTTGTGTCAAGGCGGGGGCTTCCGTCATCAGTGCATCAAGGATAACTGTCATCTCCTCTTCGGCATTATTATAGTCGGGAAACTCTAATGATACATCGGCAAAGCGGAACCCATAGAACTCGCGGACATTGCGAACACGACGCACAACAGCGCGGTCGCCGTTGGCAATGAAGGTAAGTGCGGGCTTTTCTATCTCCTTTCCACCTCCTGAAGGGAGTTGCGTAACCTGTCTTGTCGCTTGTGTAGTAAGGCTGTTTACATTATTTGTAGCATTGTTGAGGCTGCCATTGAGGGAAGGTGATGGGGGTGGGCTGTTCTTATACTTATTCTTCACGACCATCAACATGTCGCCTGTTGTCAGTTCTTCCTCACGTCCAAGAACCATGTTTCGAATACCTTGATTGAATACATTAGCACGTTTGTTGGATCGCGTGATGACCATAGTCTCATCTATTCCCACCTCAGAATAGCTGGAGGCCAGTCGTTCGATAAGTTCATCACCTGGTACGATGGAGATGTCAGCAAGCCATTGAAACGAATCTTTGGTAGTTGCGTTACCTCATCATGGGTTATCATTTGACGAATAATGGTGGCGTTATAGAGAATGCCTGAGTCTTGACTCTGACGAAGAACCTCGTTTAAATCACACTCATAGACCGTCAGACCATAAGCACGGAGAACATCTGAACGTAGCGCAGGACTCTCTTCTTCACCTACAGGAGGGAGCTGTGCCTTGTCACCAACAAGCAACATACGGCAATTACGGTCGTTATAAACATATTGGATAAGGTCGTCAAGTAGGCAACCGCTACCGAAAGTGCTATTATTTGATGACAAACTAATCATAGATGCTTCATCAACCATAAACAAACGGTCATGAAAGAGATTGACATTTAGATTAAACTTCCCATCAAGTCCTGTAAATGCTTTTTCCCGATAGATAGCGCGATGAATCGTTGCTGCAGGCTGGTTGGCATTCAGTGAGAATACTTTTGCGGCACGACCCGTTGGTGCCAAAAGTGTAACCTTCTGTCGTAATTCCTGCATTGTACGCACAATCGCACCTGCTAAGGAGGTCTTACCCGTACCAGCACTACCTCTGAGAATCATTACTGCACGCTCATCACGGTCGGTCATAAAGTGTGCAAAGACCTCTACGGCATGTAGCTGGTCGGCAGTAGGAGCAAATCCGAAGTTCTGTAAAATCCTATATTTAGTTCTTCATTTACCATCGCTTAAAGTCTTTAACTCCTTATTAATACCACTCTTTTATATTAGCTTGGCTTTCTATTACCTGTTCAATGTTATCAGGAAGTTGTGAGAAGAAGTCCATTCCAGTGATGCGTTCTACCTCGTCAACTGTATTGACGTAATCAGTCTTCTTGTGTCCTTTAGCCGATGCGTTCTTACAGATAAAACCAATAGCCTTCGGTTCGTCTTTCAGTCGGAGGACAACTTTGAAGAAAGCTTCTGGCACTTGCACTTTATTCTTACCAATTGTCTTATGCTTTCGATTGAAATAGATAGGTCCACAGACAATATAAACGTCGCCATACTGCTCTGCCCATGTGCGACAGAGCTTTTCTACTGTATTCCACAAACCACTGTTCAACGCTGGTTCTTGTGGACAAATATTCGTCATTAGGAAGCTCTGTTCCATTGCTTTTTGGCTCCAATGGTTGTCACCAGCAGGGCACATGTGTCCACGATCGTATCCCGAACGCATATAATCATAGGTATCCACACGTGGTGCCGGTATCTCTTCGTCTGCTTGGAAGGTGATACCCTTGCGCTTAATAGGTCCGTTTGTGTGAGCTGCCGTTAGATGCCATGCCACCCAATTAGGTGTACGTGTTTCTGCGTTATACGATGTTGTATAGCCCTCACGATAGAGTATGAGAGACGGAATATTGGCTTTACCGATAGGAATTTCTAAGCCTTGTTTTACTTCAAATGTGTTTTTCTGGTTCGCATTCTTCTTTCCCTTTGATGTATTAGTGTCGTCAGACCTATTGTTGTTATAGGATTCTACAAAGGGTTTGTCTAATGTTGAGAAATCTCCCCTCTGTTTCTCTCCTTTGCATGCAACAGCCAATAGGGACAGAGAAAGTATGATTGTTTTTAGGATTATATGCTTCATTTATTGTTGTTTTGAATTTAATGCTATTTATGATAGTTGCGCCTCTCCCTCGTTTATTACCTTTTCTAATGAGTACAAGAGAACTTTCCGTCCCAAATCGTCGGTTAAGAATATATGGGAAGGGTAGCATCTACCTGCTGAGTTTCACCCTTTACGGTAAATTGTTTATGTTTACAAAGTTACTATTTTCTTGTTATTTAATTGGTGCTTTTCATTAAAGACTTCACTTAAAAGCTGTCTTTTATTTGCTTTTGGAGATTTTGCATGTGGTTAATGGCTTATTCTTTGGTAGAATGTATTTATCTTTCAAGGTGCGAAATATCTTTACATAATTAGTTGCTTTTAAGCCTTTTGAAATGTATAAAAGTACGTTTTGTGTTGTCTTTGTAACTTCCTTATATTCTGATGGTTATAAGGATGGATTTTAAAAGGTGCTTACTTGGCTTCTTAAAGGGCGTTAGTTAGACCCCAAAAGGGCGTCTTTTGAAAGCCAATTAAGGCTTAATTCAGATGCTATTAAGCATGAATTGAAAATGAAGTGATGGAAAATTTATTACAAAATGTGCTTTGTCGTTGTCACTCTATTCCATTTATACCTTATTTATATATGGCTATCTTTTTTCTTAGAAAACCTAAAGAGCATGATTGTTAAGTTGAGGCCTGTCATAAGAAAATGATTATCTTTTCATCACTTTTTTACTAAAATACTTGCAAGTATTGATTTTTAGTCTTACATTTGCAGTGTACTATTATAGTAGTACACTTTAGGTTTAAAAAATGAGAATAAAAAATGCAATCAAAGAAAACAATCTATTAAAAAGAAAAGCCTTATGATTCAAGTAAATGAACTTAATTTCAGCTATCCTAAAAGCAAGCACAACGTGTTTGAGGGGTTGAATCTACAACTCAATGAGAACCGAATTTACGGTCTCTTAGGCAAGAATGGTATGGGAAAGAGTACGCTGCTATATCTTATAGCAGGACTTCTGAAACCGAAGAAGGGTAGTGTTATCGTTGATGGTTACACCGCTTCATGCCGTTATCCAGAAATGTTAGAGGAGCTCTATATTGTACCTGAGGAGTATGACTTGCCTAATATGTCACTTAGTAAGTATGCTAAGATTCACGAAGACTTCTACCCTCGATTTAGCGAGGAGGTACTTGAAAAGTGCTTGTCAGACTTCGAGATGTCCTCTGATCTCGACTTTAAGCAACTCTCTATGGGACAGAAAAAGAAGGTGTATATGAGTTTTGCACTTGCTACTGGTTGTCATCTTCTTCTGATGGATGAGCCTACTAACGGACTTGATATTCCTTCAAAGGCTCTTTTCCGTAAGGTAGTTGCTGGCAATATGGCAGAAGACGCCTCGCTGATTATCTCTACTCATCAGGTGCATGACGTTGAGCAGTTGCTTGACCACATTATTATACTTGACAACTCACAAATCCTTATGAACGCATCAACTGAGGAAATCACAGCTAAATACACCTTCGGTATTCGCCAAACCAATGAGATGGGAGATGACGTACTCTACGCGGAGCCTTCGATTCAGGGCAATAATGTGATTGCTCGACGTCAGGAGGAAGATAGCGAAACAACTATTAACCTTGAATTGTTGTTCAATGCAGCAACAACAGGCAAACTTAAATAAAACGAGGAGGAAGAGAATTATGAAGACAACATTTGCAAAAATCATTAATATCAGCCTAATCTCTGTAGCTTGCTTACTTGCTTTAAATTCTTGCTACATCCGAAAAATTGACTACGGAAAGGTAGTTACAGAGGAGGTTCCTGTTGATTCATTTGACACGATAGATGTTCGTGGAGCTGGTACTGTTTATATTTCGCAAGGTGAAAAGTATAGTTTAAAGTTTAAAGGACAGAAAAAGCGACTTGATGTTTTCAGTTTTGTCAATCTACAAAATAAACTGGTAATTGACATGAAAAACTTAAAAAAGAATATGGTTTTATTTTTATTACCCCCATCTGATAGGGTAACTAAAAGTATTGATATATACATTACTACGCCAACCCTTTCGAGTCTAAGATGGAACAATTCTGCTACAGTTATTCTTTCAGATTCTTTTAAGCTTAATACGCTCAGTATTGAAGCTCCCGCTGGTGGTAATTTGAAGATAAATAAGATGAATGTAAATCAGCTGAAAGTATCTATGAAGAATGCTGGAGCTATTGGTGTCAAAAGCCTAACAGCTAAGAAAGCAGACTTTGATACCAATGGGGATATTGGCTTAGGCGTAAATCTCTATCGAACTGATACGGCAATTATCTCTACGATGGGTAAAGCAAAGGCTAATATCACAGGGACAACGCGCTTGCCTTTGATAATGATAGCACGGGAATCAAGTGTTATTAACGATAAAACAACAAGAATAAAATAGAATTTAGGAGGATATAAATTATGGCACAGTTTGATTTAGACCGTTTCGGTAATGTAATGAGCAGACTCTTGGTGATACGCCAGCGCAATATAAGTGTAATCTTTAACACTTTTCTTATCATATTCTTAGCTTTTGCAATGTTCGTTATACCTATGTTTTCTGGAAAGACGATAGATGATATTGGTTACAGGCAACTCGTTATTGATATCGTAGGTCCTCTTAGGAGTTTTTCTCCATTTGTCTTCTTCGTGTTAGGTACATTTTTTATTCAAGACCTTGAAGGACATCAGCAACGTATCAATGAATTGATGCTACCAGCTACTAATCTTGAGAAGTTTGTTGCACGTGTGCTATTGGTTGCAGTGATTTATCCATTAGCTATTTGTGCATCTTTTATTGTTGCAGACGGATTACAGCAGTTGATTTCAATGATTATTGCACACGGAGAAAGGATGTCTATGGTTGTAGCCTACTTTGATATTGATACGTATGTAAGTGCAGACTCACCCCTATGGACCAAGGCTTTGTCGACACTTTCGAACTATTCAATTGCTATCTATGGAGGTTTACTCTTTCGCAAGTTAGCTTGGCTGAAGTCGATAGTTGTTTTTTTTATTGTGATTATTCTTTTTCTTATAGGCTATTTCTTCTTAAGGTTGTACCTTTACGAATACACTGATTATGAGGTTGTTTTAATAGGAGATTCTTATGATTCTATGATTTCGATTGGAGTAAGTCTATTGATGTTCTGGTCTTCTTATAAGATTTACACACGTCTGCAGGTCATCAACAATCGATGGAGAAATATTTAACACGGCGTGGATTAAATATTAAGGCTTATGAATTTCGAAAATAATAAGGCTATCTATGAGCAAATGGCTGACCGCCTTTGTGATGAGATTATAGCTGGAACATATAAAGCTGACGACCGAATACCGTCTGTCCGGGAGTATGCCGTTATGCTGCAGGTGAATACGAACACTGCAGTGAAGGCCTATGAGCTACTTTCTCGTGAGGAGATTATATACAATCGGCGTGGACTTGGCTACTTTGTTTCAGCTGGTGCACGTGAGCAAATTATAACTGTGAGGCGCAATAGTTTCCTTATGCAGTCTCTTCCCTCTGTCTTTCGTGAGATGAAACTATTAGGAATAACAATAGAAGATATAGAGAAGGAGTGGGAGAAAGCGCAACAATGACAGCCTCTTTCTAAATGGATAATAAGTAAGAGGGTTCTCTCTCTATCAGGATCTGATAATAAAAGTGAGGGATGCACAGGTTGAAGTGCATCCCTCACTTTATCAATACTTACGGATATATAGGTTTAAGATTTTGTGTTTGCTGTCATTCCTGTCATGCAGAACTAAATGTTAAGAAATTGATTATTAGTCTGTTATACGCAAATGTTAAAATGACAGTAAACTATTCTTAAACATATAATAGAGATAAAAACCTATGGTATCAGGAATGTACTTATATGAAAGAGTTACATTCAAGTTACCATAGGTTTGTGCTTATTACTTCGTTTGTTCAACGATAGCGTTCTTAATTAAGCCTTCCAGTTCCTCTGCAAGTTCTGGGTTATCCTTGATCATTGTTTTTGTAGCATCACGGCCTTGTGCAAGTTTGGTTCCATTGTAGCTAAACCAGCTACCGCTCTTCTGGATAATGCCATACTGGACGCCCAGGTCAACAATCTCACCAATCTTTGAAATACCCTCACCAAAGGTAATCTCGAACTCTGCTTTACGGAAAGGAGGAGCAACCTTGTTCTTTACTATCTTTACACGAACCTGATTACCGATAACTTGATCGCCATCCTTGATAGAAGTAACACGGCGGATGTCAAGACGTACAGAGCTGTAGAACTTCAGTGCGTTACCACCCGTTGTTGTCTCTGGATTACCAAACATGACACCAATCTTCTCACGCAACTGGTTGATGAAGATGCAGCAAGTATTAGTTTTTGCGATTGTTGAGGTAAGTTTACGCAATGCCTGACTCATTAGTCGTGCCTGTAAACCTACTGCAGAGTCACCCATGTCACCCTCAATCTCCTTCTTTGGAGTCAAAGCTGCAACTGAGTCGACAACGAGAATGTCAATAGCAGAAGAGCGAATCAGCTGGTCTGCAATCTCTAAAGCCTGCTCACCATTGTCTGGCTGCGAAATCCAAAGGTTATCAACATCCACTCCTAACTTCTCTGCATAGAAACGGTCGAAGGCGTGCTCAGCATCAATGAAGGCTGCAATACCACCCTGCTTCTGTGCCTCTGCAATAGCATGGATAGCCAATGTTGTCTTACCAGAACTCTCCGGACCATAAATCTCAATGATTCTACCACGTGGATAACCGCCTACGCCGAGTGCTGTGTCGAGTGCAACGCTACCCGTTGGGATTACCTCTACATTCTCTATTTGCTCATCGCCCATACGCATAATGGACCCTTTACCAAAGTCTTTTTCTATCTTAGACATTGCAGCTTGCAATGCTTTCAGTTTACCTTCAGCTGCCGATGTCGTACCTGTATCTTCTTTTGCCATATACTATTATCTTGTTTTTGATTGATAAAATACTATTTATTCTTCTTTCTGCTCTTTGGATAGGGTAAAACCTCTACTAAGGTCTTAATAACCCTGACTGCAAAATCAGATCTTGAAACATCTAAAACGTAGTGTTCCTTAGCTCCTTCATAAGGGAAGCCACGTTCGGCAGATAACATCATTGATTTAATTGCCTCGTGTTCTTTGACATAAGGTATATTGTTACAAACTATGATAACAGGCTTTCGTCAACATAAATCATGTATTCACCGAACATCTTCCTGTATCTTACAGTCCCTGCAGTAGCTATCTGACTACTGACAAATTCAATAAAGTCCAAAGAGCAAGCCATCTTCCTATAGTTCTAAATCACCACCAAACTCCTCGTGCCAAGGTAGGCCTTGCTTATTGAGTACCTCCAAGAATGGATCTGGATCGAAGTCTTCCACATTCCAGACACCTGGCTTACGCCACAATCCCTTAAAGAACATCATTGCACCAGCCATTGCTGGTACACCAGTAGTATAGCTAACGCCCTGCATACCTGTTTCATTATAGGCATCCTGATGCTTACAGTTGTTATAAATATAATAAGTCTGTTCCTTACCATCCTTGATACCACGGATACGACAGCCAATAGAAGTTTCACCATCATAGTTCTCACCGAGGTCCTGTGGGTTAGGCAACACTGCCTTCAAGAACTGTAAAGGAACGATATTAACCTTAACTGTCTTGCCAGACCCATCTGCCAATGGTGCTTCATACTCTATTTCGTCAATACGACTCATACCAAGATTCTGAATACAATCAAGGTAGGTAAGGTATTGCTGACCAAAAGTCATCCAGAAGCGAGCGCGTTTGATTGTTGGATAGTTCTTGACTAATGACTCCAGCTCCTCGTGGTGCATCAAGTAAGAGTCTCGAGGACCAATGTTTGGATAGGTAATATCTTGATGTACTACCAATGGATCTGTCTCAATCCATTTGCCATTCTCATAATAAAGTCCCTTCTGGGTAATCTCACGGATATTGATTTCTGGGTTAAAGTTGGTTGCAAATGCCTTGTGATGGTTACCTGCGTTACAGTCAACAATATCGAGATAGTGAATCTCATCAAAGTGATGCTTTGCTGCATATGCGGTATAAGCCTGTGACACTCCAGGGTCGAAACCACAACCGAGGATAGCTGTCAATCCAGCCTTCTCGAACTTATCCTTGTAAGCCCACTGCCAGCTATACTCGAAGTGTGCCTCATCTTTTGGCTCATAGTTAGCGGTGTCAAGATAGTTGCAACCGCAAGCCAAACAAGCGTCCATGATGGTGAGGTCCTGATAGGGTAGTGCAAGATTGATAACCAGTTCAGGCTTAAATGAATTGAAGAGCGCCTTCAACTGCTCAACGTCGTCTGCATCAACTTGTGCAGTCTTGATGTCAGCCTTGTAGCCCTTATCATGAATTGCCTTAACCAGTTCGTCACACTTTTCCTTACGACGGCTGGCAATCATGAACTCTGTAAACACGTCCTGATTCTGGACAATCTTAAAAGCGGCTACAGTAGCTACGCCACCTGCGCCAATCATTAAAACTTTTCCCATAGTTCAATTTAATTCCCTGTCACTTATTCCTATTTCCCTCTCCGAAGAAGAGAGCAAAAGAATGCTATGTTGGGAATCCTTGTTTTATTATTATTACTTTATTTTTTACTTAATCTTTTGTTCAATCTCTGATGAGGATATACCCATTGCGTTAAGGAGAGAATAACCTAAAATCTGCTGTTTGAAGTTGCCTCCTTCAAGTGGTTGCATTGCAAACAACGTGATATGCTTTAATTCATCATCTGCATCACGAAGGGTAGAACGAAGTGTGCTAATCAAGTGGCTGTCCTCAGCATTTGGTACAAGCATAATACGCTTAACCTCTTCATGACTGAGAACAGTTTTTAGAAGGTCGAGAAGAACGTTGTCTTTTTCAGCTACTTCATCGTCTGTAGCAATAGCATTGATGATGAATTCACCAAGCTGTGGGTCCTTGAATGCTTGCCCATTCAGTTCTTTCACATAATCCGCTGGAGCAAAATTCTCAAGTTTTGGATTCTGCTTATCATGTAAAGCACCACTTGTGTTTCGTGATTTCCAGACTTCAAACGTCCATCAAGGGCAATGTTTACAACCCACTGGCTGAAATCAGCAGCGGGAATACGACGGTTCAACATTCGCTCAAAGTTGACAATGAGGTCGAAAGCGATGTGGTCTATATAATCACCATCCACAATGATGATGTTCTCACTCCATTTAATGTTCTGTGCTTCTTGTGCATTCATAGCTACAAAGATACATTAAATCAAGCGAAATGCAAAATAAATAAGGTCGTTTTTATTGCTTTATTGACTTGCGTGATTTATAGATAAATAGAATTATAGCAATAATAATAAGAGAGAATGGTACTATTGATGACATGGAAATTATTTGAACAGAACATGCTGTAAGATACAATATAACCAACAATAGGATTGGCATTATATCAAAAAGAGCTTTAGGATTCCTGTTCTTTCGTGATTTTTCGCTCATAAGACTTGTGTCGTATGGATGCTTTTCTTGGTTGACAATCAGCAAAAATATGATAAATGAGATAACAGGAAGTGCCAGTATAAGATACTTAGAACCATAGCTTTCTGCTTCTCCACCAATGTTCCAATGTAGGATAATAGTCTCAGGTCCACTCAGAACACAATATAATGCAATTATTGTAATTGCAATGATAATGGCTAATGATAAGATTTTAGTTTTCATATTGTGATTGTTGTTTACGTTAGAAGAATCAGTTCTCGTGAACAAAGATAGATTTTATTTTATAAAGTTCAAAACGAATATCTGTTTTTTTATTCGTATAAACGCTATAAAAATGTTTATATAAAACTATTACTATTTGGTAATCATTTAAAAAAATCCTTGCGGAATTACCTCTATATAAAGGTAATTCTGCAAGGATTTCTATATAATTTAAGTTTTATCGGATAGCAATCTTTAGCATTATAAAATTACTTGTACTTTCCATCTATTCATAACGAGGATACCATTTTATATGCTCTACAGCAGCATGTGCATCTGTAATATTCTCTCTTGTATTCTGATGGTCAATGGCATGTTGTGCTACTACCTCGGCAAGATGCTGTGAGAAAGAAGTAATTTTGTTCACAGGAGGGAGCACTGCTGCGCCAGGTTGTGATGCATCCACAATTCCACCTAAAGCATGTGCTGCTGCTGATAAGAGTGATTGATCTACTAATTTTGCCGTAGAGGCTATCACTCCCAGTCCTAATCCAGGATACATCAGAGCGTTATTAGCTTGCCCGATAGCGTAAGTTACGCCTTTATAATCTACAGGTGAACTTGGGATGCCAGTAGCGATGAGCGCACGTCCATCAGTCCATTCTATCAGGTCAGAAGCTTTTGCTTCAGCAAGTTCTGTTGGATTTGACAGCGGGAAGATAATAGGGCGTTCTGTATGTGCAGCCATTTCTTTCACAATTTCTTCTGTAAAAGCTCCTGGATGTGTAGAAGTTCCTATTAATATAGTAGGTTTAATGGCGCTAACTGCTGAGCGCAAAGTAGGTAGAGGCTTCTGGAAATCATTTACTGAGCGTGTAAAGAACTGCTGACCTTCTGTCAAGTCAGTCATGTCATCAGTGAGCAATCCCTGTTTGTCTACTAAATAAATATGTTGCTTTGCCTCATCAGAAGATAGTCCTTGTTGCATAAATTCTTCGTAAATCTGATGTGCAATACCTGCGCCTGCTGTTCCTGCACCAAACACCATCACACGTTGGTCAGTAAATTTCTGTTTTGAAATGTTCAGTGCACCGAGAATAGCAGCCAAAGAAACTATGCCTGTTCCCTGTATATCATCGTTAAATGTTGTAATTTTATTCTGGTAGCGTTCGAGAATGGCTGCTGCATTAGGACGACCAAAGTCCTCCCAATGAAGGTATAAATTTGGAAAGAGACGTTCTGCTGTTTCAACAAACTTGTCTACAAATTCATGATATTTTTTACCACGAACACGTTCATGACGATTGCCTAAATAAAGAGGATTGTCGAGCAACTGTTTATTATCAGTTCCCACGTCAAGTACTAATGGCAATACCTCATTAGGATTAATACCTGCTGCTGCGGTATAAACCATCAGTTTTCCAATGGCAATGGCAACACCATTAACTCCCCAGTCACCTATACCCAATATAGCCTCGGCATCAGTAACCACAATGAGTTTTATATCTCTTCCTTCTGAAGCATTGCGCAATGACTTCTCGATATCTTCTGGATGGTCGATAGAGAGGAATCCTGCATCTTGTGGTTTCATGAATAATTCGTCGTATTGACGAATAGCATCTGCGACAACAGGATCATAAACAATCGGCATGAATTCCTCGATGTGCTGCGCCATAAGTGCATAAAATAGAGTACGGTTGGTATTGAAAAGTGTCATCAAATATACACGTTTCTCCAGATTATTTACCTTTTTCTGATATTGCAGATATGTTCTTTCTATCTGCTCTTCAAGTGTCTGTACAACTGGAGGGAGTAGTCCTACAAGATTTAACTTCTTACGTTCAGCCATACTAAAGGCTGTTCCCTTGTTGACGAAAGGGTTGTTCAAGATTTCTTTAGATGTATCCATACTTTCTTTTATTTTTGTTAGTAGCGAAAGGTTACCATGCTACTTATTAGAATCTATAATTTTTTTTATTTGACAATCTTATTTATTGTCAAATTTGTCTAATCTTTGAATTGTTATAAAGATATCTAATCTAATAACTCATTATGAATAATTAATAATATTATAGTTCTGATATATAATCTAAAAATACTATTTTTATTTTGTGCTATGATGTAACTTGTTTTCTCTACAATTAGGGCAAAGATATATATAATTTTTAGGAAAAACAAACAATATAAGATGTTTTGATTCTCTTAAGAAATAAAAGAAAATATGTTTATTGTGCATTTTTTTCTATTTGCTTGTTGTTATTTTACTTTCTTTTCTTGAAAAAATTAGGCTTATTGGGATAAATATGTTTTTGTCTTCTACAAATAACTTATCCCCCTTATAAAGCGATGTTTGTAGATTATTTTCATGCAACTCAAAGCTAATGTATGCTCTTTGGGCTTTGAAATGACGCCCAATTAACTTGCAAAAGATGCTCTTTTGAGGTCTTACTAACGCCCTTTTGAAACCTTACTAAGCACCTTTTCTTGCACGATTTTATAACTAATTGATTTACTGCTGGTTGTAATCTTACCTTTTATATGTGCTTTTCCGCTTTATTTTATACCTTTTATCCGAAATTGTGTCATGAATTTTCAATATTCTATCTGCAAATTTTCGAAGCCTTAACATGATAAGATTTTCTGTGTCGGAGGATGAATAAAATAGATAGTCAAGACAGTCTTAATTATTTTTTGTTTAATGAATTATTTTGATTCTTTTGTTAATGCTATACGATAAGTGTATATGCATTTAACGGAATAGCCAAAAAAGAGGCTCCTCCATGACGGAGAAGCCTCTTTACATATGTTATATAGTGTTTTAACTATATCCGTTTAATCTGTGGGTTAGGTGATTATGCCTCCTCGCTCCAGTCTTCCTGAGTCTTGCGAACATAGCTCTTGTAACGGAGCTTAGCCATATCCTCACAAGCCTTGAAGAGCTCCTCGCCCTCATTTGGATAAGCCTTGAGGACAGAGAGGAAACGAACCTCACTGTGAAGGAAGTCTTGGAACTTATCCCATTCTGGTTCCTTAGAATCGAGTGAGAATGGGTTCTTACCCTCTTCAGCCAACAGTGGGTTGTAACGCCAGAGCTGCCAGTAACCACAAGCAACAGCATTTGCTTCCTGAGCCTGGCTACGACCCATACCGCCCTTCACCTTCAAACCATGGTTGATACATGGAGAGTAAGCGATGATGAGTGATGGTCCAGGATATGCCTCAGCCTCACGGATAGCCTTCAATGTCTGTGCATTGTCAGCACCCATAGCAATCTGAGCTACGTAAACATAACCGTATGTAGTTGCCATCAAACCGAGGTCCTTCTTGCGGATACGCTTACCCTTAGCTGCGAACTGAGCAATAGCACCGAGTGGAGTAGACTTAGAGCTCTGACCACCAGTATTAGAGTAAACCTCAGTATCAAGAACCAAGATGTTAACGTCCTCACCAGAAGCGATAACGTGGTCGAGACCACCGTAACCGATATCGTAAGAAGCACCGTCACCACCAATAATCCACTGGCTGCGCTTAACGAGATAGTGGTCGAGTGTCTTCAGCTCTGCACATACAGGGCATCCCTTTTCAGCACCAGCAGCGATCAATGGTTTCAGCTTAGCAGCAGCAACTTTAGATGCATCTGCATCATTCATGTTATCAAGCCACTCCTGAGCAGCCTCCTTGAATTCTGCAGGTGTATGGTCGTTAGCCATAGATTCGTTAAGAAGTACAGCGATACGCTCGCGCATCTTCTTATTACCCATAGCCATACCCATACCAAACTCACAGAAGTCCTCGAACAGTGAGTTGTTGAATGCAGGACCATGACCTTCCTCATTAGTTGTGTAAGGAGTAGAAGGAACTGAAGCTGAGTAGATTGAAGAACAACCAGTAGCGTTAGCAATCATCTCACGATCACCGAAGAGCTGTGAAACAAGCTTAACGTATGGAGTCTCACCACAACCAGCACAAGCACCAGAGAACTCGAACAAAGGTTGAGCGAACTGAGAATTCTTAGCATTTGACTTGATGTCTACCAAGTTCTGCTTGCTCTTAACGTTCTTAACGAGGTAATTCCAGTTTGCTGCACGGTGATTAGCCTCTTCCTCTCCAGCAACGAACTGAGTCATAGAGAGAGCCTTGTTACCCTTCTTACCTGGACAAACATCAGCACAGTTGCTACAACCTGTACAGTCGAGAACTGACACCTCAATACGGAACTGCATTCCCTTGAGCTGCTTAGGAGCGATGACGTCGAGTGTCTCTTCGTTGAAGTTAGCCTTCTCAGCCTCATCCAATACGAATGGACGGATACAAGCGTGAGGACAAACGTATGAACACTTGTTACACTGGATACAGTTCTCTGCATCCCACTTTGGAACGAAGGTAGCAACACCGCGCTTGTCGAAAGCTGCTGTACCTACTGACCATGTACCGTCAACAGTACCATGATTAACGAAGTCAGAAACCTTCAAGAGGTCACCTGCCTGTGCGTTCATTGGACGAACAAGTTCCTTAACGAATGCTGGTGCATCGTCTACCTTAGCATCGTCATCAGAGAGGTTAGCCCATGCTGGGTCAACAGTTAACTGCTTGTACTCGTTACCACGGTCAACAGCAGCGAAGTTCTTGTCTACAACGTCCTGACCCTTCTTACTGTAACTCTTAACGATGAACTTCTTCATCTGATCAACAGCAAGGTCGAGAGGAATTACCTCAGTAATACGGAAGAATGCAGACTGGAGGATAGTATTGGTACGGTTGCCAAGGCCAATCTCCTGTGCAATCTTAGTAGCGTTGATATAGTAAACGCTGATATTGTTCTTTGCGAAGTAACGCTTAACCTTATTAGGAATGAAGTGTACAAGTTCCTCACCATCAAAGATAGTGTTCAACAAGAATGTACCATTCTTACGCAAACCACGTGTAACGTCGTACATGTTCAAGTAAGCCTGAACGTGACAAGCTACGAAGTTAGGTGTATTTACCTGATAAGTAGAACGGATTGGATTATCACCGAAGCGGAGGTGAGAACAAGTGAAACCACCAGACTTCTTAGAGTCATAAGAGAAGTAAGCCTGACAGTACTTATTAGTGTTGTCACCGATAATCTTTACTGAGTTCTTGTTAGCACCAACGGTACCGTCAGCACCAAGACCGTAGAACTTAGCCTCGTATGTGCTTTCACCACCCAATGGAATCTCCTCAACCTCTGGGAGAGAAGTGAAGGTTACGTCATCAACGATACCTACAGTGAAGTGATTCTTTGGCTCTGGTAACTCGAGGTTGTCATAAACAGCGATAATCTTAGCTGGTGTTGTATCTGAAGAACCGAGACCATAACGACCACCAACGATCAATGGCTTGTTCTCAACATCATAGAATGCACTCTTAACATCGAGGTACAATGGCTCACCCTCTGCACCTGGTTCCTTAGTACGGTCAAGAACAGCGATACGCTTAACAGACTTTGGAACTGCAGCGAGCAAGTGCTTAACTGAGAATGGACGATAGAGGTGTACAGCAATCATACCAACCTTCTTACCCTGAGACATCAAGTAGTCGATAGCCTCACGAGCAGCCTCAGTTGCTGAACCCATCAAGATGATGATGTTCTCTGCATCCTTAGCACCATAGTAATCGAAGAGGTGATACTCACGGCCTGTAATCTTTGAGATTTCGCCGAGATAGTGCTCAACAACCTCTGCTACATTCTCGTAAGCACTGTTAGATGCCTCACGATGTGTGAAGAATGTCTCAGGGTTCTCAGCTGTACCACGAACTACTGGACGCTCTGGAGTCATTGCGCGATCGCGGAAACGCTTAACATCTTCCTCGTCAACCAATGGACGGATATCTTCCTGGTCAAGGCACTCAATCTTATGATACTCGTGTGATGTACGGAATCCATCGAAGAAGTTGATGAATGGTACTGATGTCTTCAATGAAGCAAGGTGAGGAACTGCAGAGAGGTCCATAACCTCCTGAACAGAACCTGAACAGAACATAGCGAAACCTGTCTGACGGCAAGCCATTACGTCCTGGTGGTCACCGAAGATACAAAGAGCGTGACTTGCGAGTGTACGTGCTGAAACGTTGAATACACATGGCAAAAGTTCACCAGCAATCTTGTACATGTTAGGAATCATCAAGAGAAGACCCTGTGATGCGGTGAAGGTTGTCGTGAGAGCACCAGACTGCAGTGAACCGTGTACGGCACCTGCTGCGCCACCCTCTGACTGCATCTCCTGAACGCTTACTGTCTGACCCCAAAGGTTCTTACGACCACGTGCTGACCACTCGTCTACGTGCTCAGCCATTGGAGATGATGGAGTGATAGGATAGATAGCTGCTACCTCTGAGAACATGTAGCTCACGTGAGCAGCGGCCTCGTTACCATCACAAGTGATAAACTTCTTTTCTTTAGCCATTTTGAAATTTATTAAATGAATATTGTTATAATGTTTTTGGTCTTGCCTAATATAGGAAACCTATTAGCCAAAGTGGTACTTGATTGTCTTTTCCCACCTCAGTATTGTATATAGTATAGGTTGTGTCTGTGCTAAATCGCTTTTTAGTCTTTCCAGTATCACATACCTTAAACTTTTCTTTTTGATTGATAATATATGTGCCTTGTTTATTACCTTCATTTACCGAGCATACTTCTTGTAACGCATTTACAAAGAATGTCTCCATAAGCTGCTGTTCATCAAGTTGGATGGGGTAGATGGCATATATCAAGTTAGAGTTTTGTAACATAACCTTTGCAGGCTTTTTAGGAAACTCTTGTCCTACTGGATATACAAGGTTAATAAGTCGTGCATCAGCAAGATTCTTGATATAATTCATTACCGTAGCACGGCTTGTGTTGATATCTTTAGCAAGGTTGCTGATGTTTGGAGCCTTAGGACCTTCCAAGGCAAGAAGGTAAAATAACTTTTTTTAATCTTGGTCAGATATTTCAAGTCTATTTGTTTGATGAGAAGGATATCTACCTCTGTCATCATATTCATCGTCTTCAGCAGATTCTCTGAGAAGTTACGATGTTCTAAGAAGAAGGGATAAAAGCCGTGGTGAATATAGTCTGCAAAGTACTTCATCGGGCTAACCTTTGAGAGAATATGTCTTGTTATCTCCTCGTGGTTATTTATAATATCCTTTAATGCGTAAGGCTCAAACTGTTGGTTTGTTTGTAAATTCAAGTATTCGCGAAAAGAGAAACCTCTCAGGTTATAGCTCTTTACAATGCCATTAAGCTCTGGGTTCTCTTCTTTCAGTCTCATGACACTTGAGCCTGTGAAAACTATCTTCAACTCAGGATAATTGTCATAGCATTGACGGAGTTCATGACTCCAATCAGGCTGTTTGAATACTTGATCAATCAGCAAGACTTTTCCGCCATTACGATAAAACTCGCCAGCGAAGTCTGCTATACCTCTGCCTTGGAAGTAAAAGTTATTCATATTTACATAAAGGCATTGGCGATCAGTAGCGCCATAGCGCTCTTTGGCATATTGTAGGAGGAAGGTCGTTTTACCTACGCCTCGCGTACCCTTGATGCCGATGAGGCGGTCGTCCCAATTAATCTCATCCATGAGACGACGACGCACTGGGGCATTTACATGCTCCACCAAGTAAGTATGCGTGCGAAAGAATGCGTCCATCTTGTTCCCGTTATATATATTATCCACATGCAAAGTTACTATTAATTTCTTTAATTTGCAAACTATAGATAGCAAAAAATGATTTTTTTTGTTTTTATTTTGTGTTATATTTGGCTTGATGTACCTTTGCACAGCATTAACAAAGGATTTCAATGACATTACACGTATTTAACCCCGAACATGATATAGCGTTAGCTTATGATAACAAGTACTTTACGGCTCCGCACGCAGGTAGGCAGCTTCGCAATGATTTAGATTACCTACCTGTTTTGTGGGCAGCGGAAGGTGACTATGTACTTGTGGAAAACGTGAGTTCTGCTCAGCAGCATGCCTCTCGCCTTCAGCGTTATGGTAAGCAGGTGAATTTTGTTGATAAGAAAGGTGTAGATCGTCTATTAGAACAGATTGATAAGGTTGTGCCATGGGGATGGGATTCTTCTATTAAGTTTCAGTTGGGTCAGATGGAGATTAAGCCATCTGTACTTCCTGATAATGAGGTGCTTGCAAATGTACGTAGACTTAGTAATCGTCAGTTCTCTTCTGCTGTATTAAAGGAACTACAAGAGAACTTTATTCATCCTATTTTACTTGGTAAGTCGTCCTATGTTGATAGTATTATAGAATTAGAACGTATTCTTCAGAGTTGGGGTAAGGCTGTGATAAAGGCTCCGTGGAGTAGCAGTGGGAGAGGAGTGCGCTATGTTGATACCGTCTTGGATGCTGCCTTGGCTAATTGGTCTAAGAATGTGATAAAGACGCAAGGCGGTATAATGATAGAGCCTTATTACAATAAGGTGAAGGATTTTGGTGTAGAATTTTATGCGGATGCGGATGGAGTCCATTACGCAGGACTGTCTGTATTCCATACGGTTAACGGCGCATATGTAGGTAATAGCCTTGCAGACGAAGCTGAGAAACATTCGACTCTGTCTACTTATGTATCGAATGAACTGTTACATGAAGTTATTTCAGCTCTAGAGCAGTTGCTAACCTATCATTTGCGAGGTGTTTATAGCGGTCCGTTAGGCGTTGATATGATGATTGTTGCTGTAGAAGATAGTTTTATGCTTCACCCTGTAGTAGAGATTAACTTGAGACGTACGATGGGGCATGTAGCCTTGTCTTTATCTGCTTGGGAAGAACTCCATAATAGAATGATGCGAATAGATTATGATGGTTCTCATTATCATCTTCATATAGTTCACAAAGATAGATAATATTTGTACTTGAATAATTGCTTATAGTAGAGTATGTTAAGCAGTATCAGGTTTCTATTTGTGATTTGTTAGCCTGCAACACAACTTGTGTTTACCCTCCGCACGAATGGTGTTAGCGCTTCGCACGATATGTGTTGGGCTGCAGATAGCATTAAATAAAGAGGAATAGAAAACCTCAATTGTCATTAATTACACTATAGTAAGCAATTAATGACAATCTTATATAGGAAATGTTTACCAAGAAATAGTGTTTAAAAATAACATTCCCATAATGTTGTGAACTTGTATTTACTTACAAATTCAGACTTATTCAGCTAAAAATAGCCGAATAAGACGTAGACGTTTGAACTTATGTTGGTTAAAAGAATTAATAGGCTTAGTTGTGATACATCCAGTAAGCCAAGCCAACAACTGCTAAGGCAAAGAATGTCATAACAATCTTCATTACCTTATTAAAAATCTTACGACGGCGTGCCGCTGATGAAGAAGGAGGTTTGATTCCTCCTGTCTGATAGTCGATGTGCTGATGTCTTGTCATGTTTTAGAGTTTGTACGAGGATGTTTTATCGTGAATACTTACAACCTTCGTTTGTTAATATTTGTTTATCATAACTTTGGCAAAGATACAAAAAAACACGGATACAACCTAATGTATCCGTGATTTTCTTTAAATTTTATTTATTTTAAAAGCGAAAACTTAATTCTAAGTCAAACGTTGAATAGTTTGGTTTACCCGTACTATTCATAGAACGATCATGAACATAAGAATAAATACCACTCAATGCAAGGTTTTTGGTGAACTCGTAGTCAAGTCCTAAGTCGTATTGTGTACGCTGCTTTTCAGCACCATCAGATGGCTGATACATATCGTAACGTGCCTTGGCATGTAGCTTCTTAGGAATGATAGGCGCAATGACTAAAGCATAAACACCCTGAGCTTTGTCTCCATCTGCACTAAGACTGCAGTCTGTAGCTGCCGAAGCATCTGTGTTGCTCAGTGCTTTAGCGAAGGCATTACCAGTAGAATGTACGTATTCAGAGCGTATGGTCCAATCGTTAACTTTGTATTCTGCAGAGAAGGCATAGCGTCGTTGTTGCAGACTACGTACACCTGTGTGTGTGGCGCCAGCTGCGTCTGTCCATGTTCCCTTGCGAGCATACGAACCAGTCCATCCGAACCAGCCTAAGCGCATGCCTTCAACAGGCATTACCCATACACCACCAATGATATTCTTCTGTTGGTCAACATCTCTTACGTTGATACCTTGCCCATCGAATACACCTACCTGATAGTGAACAAGATTTCTACCTGCGGCTGTCTTTAGGAAATCGCCTTGTATCTGTACACCGATGTCACGTCCGTTAGATGGATGTGCACCTGCTCGGTCAGAGAAACTTGCTAATTTCTGAACACCTTGTGCTACACTCATAAATCCCTGATCGATAGGATGGATAGGGTTGTCAAAAGTGAATGGATTCTTGAACTGTCCTGCTTTAACACGGAAGAAATCATACTTCTGCCATTCAATAAAGAGGTCGACTAATCGTGGTGATGCGCCCAAAGTAGATGTGTTTCCGTTGAACTGTAACTGTGCTTTCCAAGCCCAATCTTCAAGGATACGACCATCAAGTGATACACGGCCTAAGCGGAGGTTGAAACTATTTGACTTGTTGTTGTTCATACCATTGTATTGGTACTGAACGATACCGAAGCCAGACAATTTTACGTTATTAATCCACTTTGGTGCTTCCTGTGCTTTACCGAGAAGTGAGCATAGCATCATTGCTGATAGGATAATTGTTTTTCTCATAACTCTATGAATTTAGGTAATGATAATATTTTAGGTTGATAACTCGGCTATTGATGATGCAAAGATAGTATTTTATCAAATAATAACAAAATATTATGCTGCTTTTGTCGTGTCTTTTCTTGGTTAGAGTTTGAAGATAATGATTTCCTATATATATTAAGGTGAAATTACCCACTATGTCAGTCGCTGTAAAGGATAATTCCTTTGGCTGGGATAGTGGGCAATCTTTAAATATGTAGTTTACTGTCTTTTATCGTTTCTCCAATAAGACAACGTTCTCAACATGTGGTGTATGTGGGAACATGTCTACAGGTTGAACGGCAGAAACTTTATAGTCTGCATCAAGCAGAGCAAGATCGCGTGCTTGTGTTGCAGGGTTACAACTGACGTAAACAATTCGCTTTGGACTTGCTCCGAGTATAACGTTCACAACGTCTGGATGCATACCTGCACGTGGAGGATCAGTGATGATAACGTCTGGGCGTCCATGCTCGTGGATGAAGTCTTCGGTCAGAATGTCTTTCATGTCACCTGCATAGAAAAGCGTGTTATCAATCTTATTAACCTCAGAGTTTACTTTCGCATCCTCTATAGCCTCTGGAACATATTCTATACCAATTACTTTCTGAGCTTTCTTTGCTACAAAGTTAGCAATTGTACCCGTACCTGTATAGAGGTCATATACAAGTTCATTACCTGTAAGGTTGGCAAATTCGCGTGCAACAGAATAGAGGTGATATGCCTGTTCGGTATTGGTCTGGTAGAAACTCTTTGGTCCCACCTTGAATCTTAAGTCTTCCATCGTTTCAAAGATGTGGTCATTACCTTTGAAAAGTGTCAACTCAAGATCGTTGAATGTATCGTTACCTTTCTGATTATCAACGTAGAAGAGTGAAGTGATTTGCGGAAAACGGTCTGCTATATGCTGCATTAATGCCTTTGCACGCTCATCGTCTCCCTCCTCATCATAGTGGAACTGTACAAGTACCATCCATTCGCCAGTATTAGAGTTGCGCACCATAATATCTCGTAATAAGCCATGTTGTGCACGAATATCGTAGAACTTCATTCCAGTAGAGAATGCATAGTCGCGTATAGCCTTGCGAATCTCGTTGCAGAGGTCGTCCATCAACCAGCATTTCTCTATAGGATATACCTTATCGAAGGCACCTGTAATATGGAAGCCAATGGCACCTTCAGCCAAGCCTACGCCTTCTGGCAGAGCTTTTAACTCTTCTTCTGTATACCAACGCTTATTAGCACAACCAAATTCGAGCTTATTGCGATATTCCTTGGTGTGTACTGAACCCATGATTGGGCGAAACTCAGGGAGCTCAACCTTACCGATACGACTCAGTTGATCATATACTTGTTGTTGCTTTGCCTTCAACTGTTCTTCGTAAGGAAGGTTTTGCCACTTACATCCACCACAGATACCAAAGTGTTCACACATAGGTTCCTGACGTACAGCGCTTTTACTGATGAATCGAATGACTGTAGCTTCACAATAGCTACGCTTCTTCTTGCGCACCTGCAGGTCAACTACGTCCCCAGGTACAACAAAAGGAACAAAAACAACTTTATCATCAACATGTGCAACACATTTACCCTCGGCTGCCACAGCTTCTATTGTGACATTCTCCAGAATGGGTAATGGCTTTCTTTTTCTACTCATAATCTGTTTTGTATTTCGCTGCAAAGTTACTAAATTTTTCCCGTTTGTAGTCTGCTTGATTGTTTTTATCAAGTCTGTGTTCGCTAACAAAGCAAAAATGTAAGGTGAAGATAGCAATTTTTATAGAAAAGTTTGTTACTTTACCTATTTATTGGTATATTTGCACTATAGAAATAACTAAAATTCATTATCATTTTTAACTTATGAGCGAAAAGAGAGTTTATACCTTTGGTAATGGTAAGGCTGAGGGTAAGGCTGATATGAGAAATCTCCTTGGTGGCAAGGGTGCCAATCTGGCTGAGATGAACCTCATCGGTGTACCTGTTCCTCCAGGTTTCACAATTACCACTGATGTATGTACTGAGTATTATGAGAAAGGTAAAGAGACTGTAGTAGGCTTGCTGAAGGCAGAAGTAGAGAATAGTGTTAAGCATGTAGAAAGCTTGATGAATTCAACCTTCGGTGATCCAGCTAATCCTCTCCTAATGAGTGTGCGTTCTGGTGCACGTGCTTCTATGCCAGGTATGATGGATACAATCCTTAACCTTGGTCTTAATGATGCAGTGGTTGCCGGATTAATTGAAAAGACGGGTAACGAGCGTTTTGCTTACGATAGTTACCGTCGTTTTGTACAGATGTACGGTGATGTCGTTTTGGGTATGAAGCCTGTAAACAAGGAAGATATTGATCCATTTGAGGCAATTATTCAGCAGGTTAAGGCTGAGCGTGGCATTAAGCTCGACAGCGAGATGACTGTTGAAGACTTGAAGCAACTTGTTGCTCTCTTCAAGAAGGCTATCAAGGAGCAGACTGGTAAGGACTTCCCTGATGATCCAATGGAGCAGTTGTGGGGTGCTATTTGTGCTGTGTTTGATTCATGGATGAACGAGCGTGCTATCCTTTACCGTAAGATGGAGGGTATTCCACAAGAGTGGGGTACAGCAGTAACAGTTCAGGCAATGGTATTCGGTAATATGGGAGAATCATCTGCAACAGGTGTTTGCTTCTCTCGTGATGCAGGTACTGGTGAGAATCTCTTCAATGGTGAGTATCTTATCAATGCACAGGGTGAGGATGTTGTTGCAGGTATCCGTACTCCACAGCAGATTACAAAAGAAGGCTCACTCCGTTGGGCTGCACAGCAAAATATTGATGAAGAGACTCGTGCAACTAAATATCCTTCAATGGAAGAGGCTATGCCTGAGTTGTACAAGCAGCTCTATGCACTCCAAGATAAGTTGGAGAAGCACTACCATGATATGCAGGATATGGAGTTTACTGTACAGGAAGGTAAGCTTTGGTTCCTCCAGACTCGTAATGGTAAGCGTACAGGTACTGCAATGGTTAAGATTGCTATGGACCTGCTCCATGAAGGTGAGATTGATGAGAAGACAGCGCTTATGCGTTGTGAGCCAAACAAACTCGACGAACTCCTCCACCCAGTCTTCGATAAGGAGGCATTGGCTCAGGCACATGTGTTGACACGTGGTTTGCCAGCTTCTCCAGGTGCTGCAAGTGGTCAGGTTGTATTCTTCGCTGACGATGCTACAAGGTGGCATGAGGATGGTCGTCAGGTTATCATGGTTCGTATTGAAACATCTCCAGAGGACCTCGCAGGTATGTCTGCTGCTGAGGGTATCTTGACAGCTCGTGGCGGTATGACTTCACATGCAGCCGTTGTTGCTCGTGGTATGGGTAAGTGCTGTGTCAGTGGAGCTGGTGCAATCATGGTCGACTATAAGGCGCGTACCTTAGAGATTGATGGAACTATTATCCGTGAGGGTGACTATATCTCTTTGAATGGTTCTACAGGTGAAGTTTATCTCGGAGAGGTTAAGACTCGTCCAGCTGAGGTAACAGGTGACTTCGCTGAGCTGATGGATCTTTGTAAGAAGTATAGCAAGTTGGTTGTTCGTACCAACGCAGATACTCCACACGATGCAGAAGTAGCAAGCAACTTCGGTGCTGTTGGTATCGGTCTTTGCCGTACAGAGCACATGTTCTTTGAGAACGAGAAGATTAAGGCTATGCGTGAGATGATTCTCGCAAACACTACTGAGGAGCGTGAAAGAGCACTCGACAAACTCTTGCCTTATCAGAAGCAGGACTTCTATGGTATCTTGAAGTGTATGGACGGTTTACCAGTTAACATCCGTCTGCTCGATCCTCCTTTGCATGAGTTTGTTCCACATGACCTTAAGGGACAGGAAGTCATGGCTGAAGAGATGGGCGTTAGCGTTCAGTTTATTCAGAGTCGTGTAAGTGCACTCTCTGAGAGCAACCCAATGTTGGGTCTTCGTGGTTGCCGTTTGGGTAACACATTCCCTGAGATTACTGCAATGCAGACTAAGGCTATCCTCGGTGCTGCTGTTCAGTTGAAGAAGGAAGGCTTCAATCCTAAGCCAGAGATTATGGTACCATTGGTCGGTATTGTTAATGAGCTTGACATTCAAGAGAACATTATTCGCAAGACTGCAAATAAACTTTTCAAGAAGGAAGGCGTTGAGGTTGAATTCAAGGTGGGTACGATGATTGAGATCCCTCGTGCTGCTTTGACAGCTGATGTTATTGCACAGAAGGCAGAATACTTTAGCTTCGGTACAAATGACTTGACTCAGATGACCTTCGGTTATAGCCGTGACGATATCGCAAGCTTCTTGCCAAGCTACTTGGAGAAGAAGATTCTCGATGTTGACCCATTCCAGGTTCTCGACCAGAAGGGTGTTGGTCAGTTAATTCAAATGGGTGTTGAGAAGGGCCGCAAGACTCGCAAGAACCTCAAGTGTGGTATCTGTGGTGAGCATGGCGGTGAGCCAAGTTCTGTTAAGTTCTGCCATCGTGTAGGTCTTAATTACGTTAGCTGTTCTCCATTCCGCGTGCCTATCGCAAGACTTGCTGCGGCACAGGCAGCGGTGGAAGAAATGAAGTAATTTCTTAGAAATATATTTTTTAGGCGGTATACCATGTTTTTATGTAGGTATACCGCCTATTTCTTATGGTTTATAAATGTATAGAGGTAGAGTCTTTACCTTTCGCTCTCACTTCTAATTTACTAAGTTCTTTACAACAATCTTACTTTATACCAATATGCAATTTATTAAATCAGTGTTTATAGCATTTGCATTGTTCTCTACGATAGGAGGAACGACTGCTTCTACAAAGAGAAATACGGATATCCAGTCTGGAACGGTTTACATTTGTACGGGTCCAAAGGCAAGAAAGTATCATTCAAGCCCAAATTGCCGTGGTCTTAATAGATGCTCTGGCAGTATAAAAAGCCTTTCTGTGAGTGCAGCAAAGTCAAAAGGCTTTACTCCTTGCAGGATTTGTTATAGATAGTGTGTTTATAAACTATGTTTGAAAACATAGCAAGAAGTATGTAATATGCAGTCTTAAACCTTTATAGTTAAGTGTAAAGCAACGCTTTTTATATGCGTTCTCTACTATTAACAACTTCTTTTTACTATGAGTATAAGGTTTTTAGTGCTATACACTCTGGTTTAAATTATGATAGAATCACTTTTACGTGAGAAGAAATATTAATCTTGCTAACGTAAGAGTTGGGCACGCCTAATGATTCTGTCTATATGTTGTTCTTTGAGTAATAAAATGTTGTTACCTCTTTTAGAAATGTAACGATATAACAATAGTATTTTTAATTTCATTTTGCTGTCACTTTTAACACTTCATGTAAACGTGCTATAAGTCAGTAGGTTATACGCTGTTCTTTTGTGACACGAGTGACAGGAACTTTCATTTTGGATGTTTCTTTTATTGTAGATAATCAGGGATATTGGAATGAATGTGAGAAATAGCGTATTCTGAGGCGGACTCGTTCTTGGCAGTAAGGAGTTTAGAGGTGTTTTCACAGTTACGGCACATCTTATTTTTTTCTCCATAGTGTATGAGCCACAATAGCCCTTTTTATTATATCATATCATCGAGCGGATACTTAGCACCAATGGTGCGGACGGTGAACACCAATAGTGCGGACGGTTATGACACATAGAATCACTAAGGATAATAAAACATGTTGGTCACGAAGAAGTTTAAAGGAGAACAGAGGTTTACCTCATAAAGATTTATAGTAGTTTCACTTGAAATGTCCGATGAAACAAAAAAAGGAGTGTGCCAAATGACACACTCCCTTTTTATATTAGTTTCTAAATACTAAGCCTTCGCCGAAGCTGTCGATGATGACAGGCTTGTCACGGTTGACTGTACCTGCAAGTAATGACTTACTGAGGTCGTTCAATACGTAACGTTGGATAGCTCGCTTGACTGGACGTGCACCGAACTCTGGATCATAGCCAACATCTGAAAGATAATTGATGGCTGGGTCAGTCCACTGAAGTTCAATACCCTGTGGCTCTAACATATCCTTAACTCTCTCCAACTGTAGACGAACAACATCACCAATCTGCTCTTTTGTCAATGGCAAGAACATGATAGTCTCGTCGATACGGTTGAGGAACTCAGGACGAATAGTCTTCTTCAACATATCCATTACTGCAACTTTTGCCTTGTCGATTACCTCCTCACGGTTAGTATCGTTAAGATGTTCAAACTGTTGCTGGATGTATTGTGAACCAAGATTTGATGTCATGATGATAATCGTATTCTTGAAGTTCACTGTTCGTCCCTTATTGTCTGTCAGATGACCATCGTCCAACACCTGCAGAAGGATGTTGAATACGTCAGGATGTGCCTTCTCAATCTCATCAAAGAGTACGACAGAGTAAGGCTTGCGGCGTACAGCCTCAGTCAACTGACCACCCTCATCATAGCCTACATATCCTGGAGGCGCACCGATGAGTCGAGTTACACTGAACTTCTCTTGATACTCACTCATATCAATTCGGGTCATCATAGACTCGTCATTGAAGAGATAATCAGCCAATGCCTTTGCCAACTCAGTCTTACCAGTACCCGTTGTACCTAAGAAGATGAAGGAAGCAATAGGCTTCTTTGGATCTTGCAATCCTGCACGTGAACGTCGAACAGCATCTGCTACGGCTGTGATAGCTTCATCTTGTCCGATGACACGTTTGTGTAGTTCATCCTCCAAGTGGAGCAGTTTATCCTTCTCACTCTGTAACATTCGTGTGACAGGAATACCCGTCCAACGGCTCACAACCTCAGCGATATCATCTGCTGTAACCTCCTCGCGCACCATTGCTTGCCCATCTTGTGTGGCTTGCAACTGCTGTTGGATGTTCTTGATATCGTCTTCTAATTGCTTTAGTCGTGAGTATCTAATCTCGGCAACACGCTCGTAATTACCCTCACGCTCGGCACGGTCAGCCTCATACTTGAGCTGTTCAATCTCTTGTTTGTCCTGCTGAATCTTATTCACCAGTCCACGTTCGCCTTCCCACTTAGCGCGGAATCCATGTTCCTGCTCTTTGAGTTCAGCAATCTCCTTGTCGAGTTGTGCAATCTTTTCTGTGTCGTTCTCGCGCTTAATAGCCTCACGCTCAATTTCAAGCTGCTTCAATCTACGACTGATTTCATCCAACTCCTCTGGTACAGAGTCACGTTCCATACGCAGTTTTGCAGCAGCCTCATCCATCAAGTCGATAGCCTTATCTGGCAAGAAACGGTCTGAAATATACCGCTCAGAAAGCTTAACAGCTGCAATACAAGCATCGTCTTGGATACGTACCTTGTGATGATTCTCATAACGTTCCTTCAATCCACGAAGGATAGAGATAGCATCCAACTCGTCTGGTTCATCTACTAATACGGTTTGGAAACGACGCTCAAGCGCCTTATCTTTCTCAAAATACTTCTGATATTCATTCAGTGTTGTTGCACCGATAGCTCTCAATTCGCCACGTGCTAAGGCTGGCTTAAGGATGTTAGCAGCATCCATGGCACCTTCGCCACCACCTGCACCAACAAGTGTGTGAATCTCGTCAATGAAGAGAATGATGTTACCATCAGCCTGCATCACTTCCTTAACAACACTCTTAAGACGCTCCTCGAACTCACCTTTATACTTTGCACCAGCCAACATCGCACCCATATCCAGTGAATAGAGTTGCTTATCCTTTAAGTTTTCTGGCACATCACCACGAACGATTCTCTCTGCTAAGCCCTCAACGATAGCAGTCTTACCAGTACCTGGCTCACCAATGAGAATAGGGTTGTTCTTTGTACGACGAGATAGAATCTGTAATACTCTACGAATCTCCTCATCACGACCAATCACAGGGTCGAGTTTTCCTGCACGTGCATCCTCGATAAGGTTGCGCGCATACTTTTGTAATGACTGATAGTTCTCGTCACCACTTTGCGACTGTACCTTCTGACCTTGTCTAAGATCATTGATAGCAGCTGTCATTTCCTTCTCTGTACAACCCGCATCTTTCAATATACGGCTTGCGGTTGAGTTCACAGCAAGTAGGGCGAGTAGCATCGGTTCGATACTAACGAATTCGTCACCCATCTTCTGGGAGGTCTCTACTGTACGCTGCATCACCTGATTGGTTTCAGAAGAGAGGTAGGGTTCACCACCAGATACTTTTGGTAAGTGGCTCATCTCATTCTGAATGGCAGTCTCTACAGCTTGTGCATTGACGCCAATTTTCTGGAAGACGTAATTTATTACGTCCTTTCCTTTATCCATTACACCAGCTAATATGTGTACTGGCTCAATGGTCTGCTGCCCATTTCGCTGTGCAATGTTTATCGCACTCTGAACAGCTTCTTGTGCTTTGATTGTAAATTTCTCAAATGTCATATTCAAATCTCCTTCCTATAGCTCCTACACCTTTATAATAGGCTTCAGAACTTGTTCTTATTTTTTTATTCTAATGCCTATATATCAAACCTTGTGCCTATAGGTGTTTTCTGCCAACTTGTCACTTGTGTTAGACAATTTGTCAGCTATCCGTTTCTTGAAAAGGGAGGAAAGGGAGGAAGGAGTCGTGTTTCTTAATGATTAGTTCTCTTGTCACTTACAGTATATTAATGCGCAAACACAAGCAAGTATGCCCCAAAGAGTATAGAAAACTCTTTCGTATAATATATCTGTTTGTTACATCTAAAGATAAAGAAAAGATATAAGGCTCATCCAATATATAGAGTGATAAACTAAAATAATTATATAATAAGGCACACATAGCAACTCTAAGTTTGCAGTAAGAAACTTAAAGTTGCTCTGTTTGATATTTCTTATAATTCTAAATGCAAAAGGTAAATCTTGTCATTCCCAAGTTTTAAAGACGCTTTTTTGTCCGTATTTTTCGTATATTGATTTTGTAAAGACCATCAAATGGCTTGCAAATAACGCCCAATTGGCTTGCAAAAGATGCCCTTTTGATGTCTAACTAACGCCCTTTTGAAGTCTTACTAAGCACCTTTTTAAATCTGTTTTTGCAACTTATTGATAACAAGAAACTTACAGGGGTTCTAAAACAAAAAACTTTTAGTCTATTTTTCTACCTTTGCTTTAACTATTTTGTCAATATATTTCTTAGTCTTTCTACGTTAAAATTTACATAGTATCACCGAAGGTTTAGGGGGGCAAAGGAGCATAATTGCAATGTTTATTGGTAAGAATAAACAAAGATGTTAGTAATCTGTGTGGAACATCTCTATCGCTTTTTTGTTTCGTTGGAACCTCCATGTATTGTTTTTAACTCCGTCTTCTCTCTGCTTATCTGTGTACCTTATTATGTAATAGGTTTGTTTTTATCACTCCATATTTTGATAGAGTCAAATATAAGAATTGGTATAAGATTATGACTATTGTTTATTATTTCTTACATAAGCTTCACTGTTACTGGGGTCGTTTTTTTGATAATAAACGGTGATAGTATCACCAATATGCAGACTTTCATATTCTCCATATTGTTTACCCCTACCTTCATAGGTCTTCTGATCTACGTTATATGAATAGGAGTAGTAAGGAGTTGCGCGAATTTTATAAAGCCTATTGACTACACCTTTAGTGTAAGCTGGGTTCTCAGCAATCTTGCTACTCTTCCATACATGCCATAAAGAGATTCCTAACAGTGCGATAACAAAATAGGCTATTGAGCGTTGATACTTTCTTTTCATTTGTCAGATTGAGCATTATTATTCAACTTCTCCTTAATAAAGTTATGAAGGCGATGTGTAAACTCATAGTTTTTCAGTCCCCATTTGGGTGCTATGAGGAGGTCAGGAGGGCTCTGACTGACAAAACGTTCGAGTACAAGGTCGGGGCGAAGAAGGCTGATGTAATCTGCTATGAGCTTGATATACTCTTCAACCGTATAAAGGTGAAATGGCTTTTCAGCGTACATCTTTGCCAGACGAGTTCCACGAATAATCTGTAACTGATGAATCTTCAATGTCGTTAAGGGAAGAGAAGAGATGATTGGAGCTTGTCTTAAACTCTCTTTTGCATCTTCACCAGGTAGTCCGAGAATGATATGTGCACCGACACGGATACCACGTCGGGCAGTCTCTTCTATAGCTTTACGTGCACAAGCAAAGTCATGCCCGCGATTAACCAGTCGTAATGTCTCATCATTGCAGGTTTCCACACCATACTCAACGATGAGGAATGTGCGGCGATTCAGTTCTTCAAAGTAATCTAAGAGGTCATCATTAATACAGTCGGGACGCGTACCGATAACGAGTCCAACCACATCCTCCACAGCAAGTGCTTCCTCATAGAGCTTTTTAATATGGTCATTAGTGCCGTAAGTATTGGTATAAGCCTGGAAATAAGCAAGATATTTCATCTCAGGATACTTACCTGAAAAGAATTGTTTGCCATCCTCAAGCTGTTGGGTCACACTCTTTCCATTATCGCAATAAGCAGGATTGAACGTCTGATTATTGCAGTAAATGCAACCACCATGGCCAATCCTTCCGTCTCGGTTAGGGCAAGTAAAGCCAGCATTAACCGATATCTTCTGTACTTTATAAGGGAACTGAGAGCGCAACCAGTTCCCGAAATCGCAATAATATTGTTCCATTCTTTTGCAAATATACGGAATATTTTATATTTTTGTGCTGTTAAAACTTGAATTTATGAAACGTATATTACTTCTGTTTGCAACAATGCTAACCGTACTTCAGTTGATGGCTGGAGAACCTATCTCTTTGAAAGACATTACTAATGGTGCTTTTGCAACTAAGCGTATCTCGGGTGTTAATCCTTTAAAAGGAACTTCTGAGTATGCACAAATCTCGTCTGATGGTCGTCAGGTAGTTAAGTATTCTTTTAAAACAGGTAGCTCTACAGGGGTTATCTTTGACCTCGCTGATGCCAAGGGTGAACAATTAAAATCCTTTGATGATTATCAGATCTCGTCTGATGGAAGTCGACTGTTATTACAAACGAATACAAATCGTATCTATCGTCGTTCGTTTACAGCAGACTTTTATCTCTATGATGTAAAGACAAAACAGTTGAAGAAACTGTCAAAAGATGGTTCTGAGCAGATTCCGACCTTCTCTCCAGATGGTCGTCAGATCGCTTATGTTCATCAGAATAACATCTATATTACAGATGGAGAGAGCGTAAAGCAGGTTACAACAGATGGTGAGTTTAATAAAGTAATCAATGGTTTACCTGACTGGGTTAACGAAGAGGAGTTCGGCTTTAATAATGCACTTGCTTGGAGTGTAGATAGCAAGACGCTAAGTTGGATTAGATATGACGAGAGTGAGGTAAAGAGTTATACCCTACAGTTTTACAAAGGTTCTCACCCTGCATATGATATGTTTGATATCTATCCTGGTGATTACAGCTATAAATATCCAAAGGCTGGCGAAGCCAACTCAAAGGTTAGTGCATGGTCTTACAGCTTGAGTGATGGTACTGTGCGTAAATATGATTTACCATTAGCGGCAGATGGTTATATTCCACGCATCAAGTCTACCTTTGATGCAAATAGAATTATCCTCTATACAATGAACCGTCATCAGGACGAGTTGAACCTCTATGCCGCTAACCCTCTCACAGGTACATGTAATCTACTGATAAAGGAGAGTGTACCTAAGTATGTAAAGGAAGAAGCTATGGAGGGTATTAGCATCATGAAGGATTATATTCTTGTTCCTTCTGACCGTGATGGCTATATGCACCTTTACTTATATAATAAGGATGGTAAGCTTTTACGTCAGATTGACAAGGGTAATTATGACGTAACAGAAATCTATGGATATGATGAGAAGACTGGAAATACCTACTTCCAAGCAGCAGCACGTAAGCCAATGCAGCGTGAGATATATGTTGCAGACAAGTCGGGTAAGTTGACTTGTCTTTCTGCTCGTGCGGGATGGAATGTTGCTTCGTTCTCAGGCGATTATAAGTATTTCCTCAATACATGGAGCGATAGCAATCATCCATACGTATTTGCTATCTATGATAACAAAGGTAAGGAGATACGTGAGGTGCTTAATAATAATGAACTGCAGGCAAAGTTGGCAAAGTATGGCAATACTGGTGTTGAGTTCTTTACATTTACAACCTCTGAAGGTGTGAAACTTAATGGATGGATGGTGAAACCTGCTAACTTCGATGCAACAAAGAAGTACCCTGTAATTATGCACCAGTATAGTGGTCCGGGTAGCCAGCAGGTTGTCGACAACTGGGGCGTTGGGTCTATGGGTAGTGGTGCAATGTTTGACTACTACTTAACACAAAAGGGCTATATCGTTGTTACTGTAGATGGTCGTGGTACTGGTGCGCGTGGTGCAGAGTTTGAGAAGTGTACTTATTTGAAGCTTGGCGACTTGGAATCAAAGGATCAGGCAGAAGCTGCATTGTGGTTGGGCAAGCAAAGCTATGTCGATGCTTCGCGTATTGGAATATGGGGTTGGAGCTTTGGAGGTTTCAATACATTGATGAGTATGAGCGAGGGACGCAATGCGTTCAAGGCAGGTGTAGCAATTGCTCCACCAACGAACTGGCGCTATTATGACTCTGTTTATACTGAGCGTTATATGCGTACACCACAGGAGAATGCTGCTGGTTATGCTATTAATCCAATCAATCGAGCAGAGAAGCTTCATGGTAAACTCTTAATATGTCATGGCCTAACGGACGATAACGTACATCCGCAGAATGCCTTTGAGTATTCTGAGGCTTTGGTTCAAGCTGATAAGGACTTCAAAGAGAATCTTTATACCAATCGTAACCATGGTATTTATGGTGGTAACACACGTAATCATCTTCTGAGACAGGTTACTGAATGGTTTATCGAGAACCTGTAATAGGCGCTGATAAAAGAACTATGCTGTTTGCTAAGCACTATTATGTATAAATGAACCATGCGTGTCTTGATACATATTATGATGATGACAAGGGACTTTTAATTCATCTTTTACTGATGTGTTAATGCTCAACACATAGTGTGCTGATGCTCAATACGTCATGTGCGGATGGTAAACACCAATGGTGTTGAGTACTTAGTGTAGTGCAATATGATATTATCAGGGAACAAATTGTTGGTAGAAAGGAGTTGTTCTATCAGATAACTGTAAATCAAAGGTGATGTCGTATGGACGAATATATTATTCAAAGTTCTATCAGATAGCACTAATAAATAAAAAACTCGGGCACTGAATTGATATAATCAGTGTCCGAGTTTTTATTTATAATTGTTTTCAGTTTGCTCTTTAACCAAAGAGACGCTCAAAGAAACCTTTCTTTTTAGGCTTCTCCTCACTTGTAGCTGCCTCGAGATGTGTAGAATCAGCTTTCTCAGAGATTGTTTCCTTCTTAACAGCAGAATCATCTGCAGGGATGTCTTCACCCTCGATGATACCCGCAGTACCCCATTGTGCAGCAAGTATTGTGGCATCCTTGCGAGCTGTATCCTCGTCAATTTCATATTGACCGCAGATTAACTCTACGAGGTTGTCTACTGTAAAAGAATCCATCTTCTGCACCTCTTCCCATAAGTATGCAGAACTTTCGTTCATAGATATAATATTGCTGAAGTCAATATTCTCATCTCCTTCTGCAACGATAATATGTTCTCCGCATACTTCACGGAGGTTGAAGCCATTCTTTACTTTCATTCTTATTGATAGTTTATATTATTATCTTTCTTTTTATATTCCATTAAATGGTGCCAAAGATAGGAATCCAGATACGTCTGTAAATACCTAATAAATATCTTCGGATAGGAAGAAGTCGAGTCCAAATAAAGCTATATGACTTCCATTTCCAAGCATTTGTAGCATCCATCTTATTTCGTCCTTTACGGTAGAAACCAATGACTGCTCCAACAATATTCTCTTTCTTACAATGCTCAACACCAAGGTTGCCATCACCGCGTAAGGTAACGTTGTCACCTTCTATGCTGTCAATACGATGTAAGACGAAGTGTCGTGGTGTTATCTCCGCTAAGACTGGGTCGCCAACTTTTATTGTGGAAGGCTTGACAAGCAAAGCTTTGTCACGGTCATTTTCAAGGAAAGGACGCATAGAATAGCCACGAAGGCGTAACGTAACAGTATGTCCTTCATTTAACATCTTGACAACTTCTGGTAGAAACTCAGCATTAGCAAACTGGATTTCAGAAGTCGTAAGTACTGTTTTTGACATAAGTTTTATCTTTTCGTTACGGTTTGATAGCACACTTCTGCTGCTTCTTGATTAGGCAAGCAATGTAACGTAAATATCCTCCCAGCTTCTACAATCTTTGTGATAGTATCACAAACGCCATTGTAAATGTCTGAATCCCACTTCATGCTGGAGCAAGAGGGGAGTAGTGAAGCAAATGCTGCAATAGGATTGGGCTTCTCAACAGAGTTTGTTGTAGCGCGGTCAATACGTGTAATAGCACCTAAACGAGCCTTGACATTGCGATAGCATGGTGTCTTACCACTCCATGGGCTACCATATATCCATGTTTCTCCATCAATGATTCTCACGATAGGATTGTCATCGTTCATGAGATCACTGCCAGGAATATAGCGTAGCCACATACTAACCTGGGTTGACTTACCTGTTCCGCTCTTGGCAATGAAGGCATAGCCATAGCCATTGTTACGAACAAGAGATGCGTGAATCAGCAAGGTTTTCTTATGTGCACCAGCAAAGGCAAAGATAAGCATCAATGCATTATTAAGTCCAAAGGTGCGCATATTTTTGTTTCCATTGAGTGCACAACGACAGTCAGAGAAGTCTTTATTACTCTGTAGTAGACAACAATCAGAGCCATTAATGTCCTTGATAATATACTGATAGCTACCATCATCAACACGATCAACAATGGTATCACCATTTCCTGTATCGAAAGCACGGATACGTTGTCTCCTTTCCTTTGGAACAGGTCGAAGCGTATCGTCAACCGTTAAGCGGAAAAAGACATTCTCTGAAACCTCTTTGATTCTGAAAGGTTCAAACGAACTTAGCAAGTGCATTCCGTTGACATCAGTCTCACGGAATATAATTTGTATATCAAAGTCTGCTATTCTGAAGTTATTTATTTCCATCTTTAGAGGCTCTGCTTACTTTGACTTTGTGGTTTTAGTATTCACTTGTGTCTCTTCGCTTGAAGTATAGTTGTCTGGTGTTATAGTCTTATAGCTGAACTCTGCATCAGAGATAGACTTAACTACATATTTCTTCTTACCCTTTTCGTATTTATTTCAAAGCTGTGAACTGTTTCATAGCTTTATTCTCATTCTCAGCATACATCGTAACGCAAGTTGGATAGCTTACCAAACCATTGTTCTGAAGGTAATAACGGAGCTGATATGAGTAGTCTTCACGATTAGCAAGGAACTTAGTACGGTCGTTTGCAAGGTAGGCATCCACCTTTTGAATATTGGTCATATAAACCGTTGAATCATTAAAAGAGGCTGCAAAACCAAACATATATACCTTTGCAGGCTTGTATCCTTTTGCGTTACTACTATTTACCCATCCCAGCAGGAGTACTGCTATAATTAATACCTGACGTAATTTCATCTTAAATTAATATCTTACAATGTTAATGTTATTGTCCTAAATAAGCCTTCAAAACCTTGCTATTGGATAGTTGGCGTAGGCGTCTTATTGCTTTTTCTTTAATCTGTCTTACTCGTTCACGTGTGAGGTTATATTTACTTCCTATCTCTTCCAATGTCATTTCACGTTGGTTAATTCCGAAGTAAGCCTCTATAACCACCTTCTCTCTATCCTCAAGAATCTGTAAAGCTCTTCCAATTTCTTCCCGTAGACTCTCTTCAACCAACTCTTTATCAGTTGATGGTGTGTTGTCATTAGGAATAACGTCAAGTAAGCTACTTTGCTCGTCGTCATAGAATGGAGCATCTACCGAGACATGACGTGAATTAACTTTCATTGCATCAACAATCTTGTCTTCTGGTATATCAGTGTTCTGTGCTATCTCATCAATACTCGGACGGCGTTCGTTCTCTTGTTCAAACTGTGTCAATATCTTATTGATTTTATTGACAGAGCTTACTTGATTTAGTGGTAATCTGATGATACGACTTTGTTCTGCTATTGCTTGCAAGATGCTTTGTCTTATCCACCATACAGCGTATGAGATAAACTTGAAGCCGCGTGTTTCATCAAACTTCTCTGCTGCTTTGATTAATCCTACATTACCTTCGTTAATAAGATCGGGCAGAGAAAGCCCCTGATTTTGATATTGCTTTGCAACTGAGACAACGAAGCGCAGGTTAGCTTTCGTCAGACGTTCTAAAGCTTTTCGATCACCATTTCGAATCTTTTGAGCAAGCTCAACTTCTTCTTCGATACTGATCATTTCTTCGTGACCGATTTCCTGCAGATACTTATCAAGAGAAGCACTCTCTCGATTCGTAATCGATTTTGTGATTTTCAATTGTCTCATGTGCTTAGCATTATTTTAAGTGATGGCAAATTTACACAAATTCAATGAGTTAAACAAATAAAAAAGTAAAAAACTCACATAAGAATCTATAATGATTTTGTGTTGTGTATTAGGTTTTTGGTCTTTTAACGGTTTCTTGTTGACTGATAGGTGTTTTATTGGTTTGTAATGGTTGAATATTCTTTTCATGTTCATACAACGTCTTTTAGTGCGATAAGAGGTGGTTAGATTTGGATTCTTGGTGGTTATTATGTTGCGTTTATAGGGTGAGAAGAGGGTTCTTACGATAAATGCATAGAACGTTAATAGAATAAGATTAATCCACTTACATGCTATGATTAGCTCCGATTAGATGGTTTTATAAAAGGGGATAAACTACATGATACGTGTAATTAGGTGTGATTTCCATTCGGTTTCTACAAACAACTTATTCCCTTATTAGTTGAAGTTTGTAAACTATTTTCATGTGATTCGAAACCAATATATGCTCTTTTGGCTTCTTAAAGACGCCTAATTGGCTTGCAAAAGATGCTCTTTAGAACCCTTATTAACGCCCTTTTGGAGTGCAATTAAGCACCTTTTGTTTTGCTGTTTTATAACTGATTGATATACTGTTGGTTATAAAGCTGCTTTTCATATGTGTTTTTGCCGTTGTTTATAGATGTTTTTACTTGGTATTATGTAATGATTTTTCAAGGTGTTGCCTATCAAAAAGTAATCCCCCATTCTTGTATCTAAAACCAAGAATGGGGGAATTCTTATTTTGTCAGCTTTTCAGCTGAAAGTTATCTGTCGTTAATCAGCAAGAGGAATAGCGAAGTAAGCCTTCTTACCAGTTGGGTAAATGCCCTGAACGTAGAGAACTGGGTCCTTGCTGGTAGATGCCTTCTTAACAATATTCTGCAAGTCGTCAATGTTCTTCACCATGGTCTCGTTTACATTCTGAATGATGAAGCCACGATTGATTCCAGCAGACTTCAATGCACCATTGTTAACCTTCAGTACCTCAAGACCATAGTTGATATTCAACTGCTTTAAGGGCATCCTGTACTGGGCGGAACTGACCACCAAGAACGTCGATATCAGCCTGCTCGATTACCTTTGTCGTACCCTGTGCATTCTTCAGTGTGATAGTCTTTGAGATTTCTTTCTTATTGCGGATGAAAGTAACGGTTGCCTTATCGCCAGGACGCTTGCTGTTGAGTGCCTGCTGAAGCTCAGACATACGTGTCACCTTCTGTCCATCAAACTTAGTGATAACATCACCCTTCGCCAAACCTAAGGCTGCACCATTTCCTTCTTCTGAAACCTCGCTAACGTAAACACCAGCATTTGTACCAAGGTCAACGTTCTTGCCTTCTTCTTTCTGAGCGTTGATGAAGTTCAGTACGTCACCACCTTGAATGCCGAGCATTACACGTTGTACGCTACCATACTTCTTGATATCATCAACAACCTTATTCATTATTGATGTTGGGATAGCAAAACCATAACCACTATATGCACCTGTCTGTGAGTAGAGCATAGCGTTGATTCCTACTAACTCACCCTGAGTGTTAACCAATGCACCACCAGAGTTACCCTGGTTGATGGCTGCGTCAGTCTGGATAAAGCTCTCAATACCATTGCGAGTAGCACCCAAACCACGTGACTTAGCACTTACGATACCAGCCGTTACAGTATTGTTGAGGTTGTAAGGGTTACCTACTGCAATTACCCATTCTCCAACTTTCAGCTTGTCTGAGTCGCCAATAGGAAGGGTAGGGAGGTTTGTTGCGTTTACCTTTAGCAGTGCAAGGTCAGTCTGCTTGTCAGTGCCAACGATGCGAGCAGAGAACTCACGGTTGTCATTCAGTGTGACTGTCAATTCGTCAGCACCCTCAACAACGTGATTATTCGTTACGATATAACCATCAGGTGAGATGATAACACCGCTACCTGTTGCCTCCTTCTTAGGAGTTTGAACCTGCTGACGGCGTGAACCATTACCTTGGTTAGGATTTCCAAAGAAACCAAATGGGTCAAAGAAACCACCAAATGGGTCATCTTGAACCTCAACGGTTTGTGTCTTAGAATTCTGTACATACTTAATGTGAACGACAGCTGGAAGCGCTTTCTCAGATGCGTATGTGAGGTCAACTGGCTGACCAGGAGCTACAACTGGGGCTTCTGCAGCATACACTTTGATGAAGGCGCCAGTAGAAAAGGCGAGGGCTGTAACACATGCCGCGCCTGCCAAATACTTTGATAAATTCTTCATATTCTTAATTATTTGTTCGTTAATTACTTTTTTATGTGTCAAGCCGTCATTATTTGTAAATGTCTTGTTGACATATTCTGGAATGCAAATATAGGAGCAAATTTTGTAAAACCGACAATTTGTCAGTTATCTTTATCCGATTTTAACAATTAAAATTTAACACTTAACGACTCTTAATCTTACGTGATGTAAAATTTGCATTTATTTGTTTTGGGTAGTTGTTTTGTTCCTAATTGTCATCTTATAGTTTTAATAAGTTGACAAAATGAAAGGAAATGTAAGTCTTTGTGTCATGTGGTTGATGTAACTCCACTCTTTGGAGAGGGCTTTGGATGAGCACATTATTTAATACTTATAGGTACTGAAAGGTATGGCAGAGATGCAAAAACTACTGTATGACGTGATTATTTTCATGAAAAGAAATTTTTATTGTCATGAAAATACTTTCGTGAAGATATACTCTAATGTGTGTAAAGCATTGTTTTATAATACGTAGAGCATAGGTATAATAGGTGTAAAGGTAGCTTTAAGAATCTTGTTTATAGCTTGATATGCTATTATGTTGTTATAATTATCTTAATGTCTATGTGTTTAGGTTCACACAATAACTTCTTTCTGTCTTTTTATACGATCTCTTTTCTTGGCTAAGTTTAGATTATCATTGAAATATTTTGGCTTTTCCATGTTTTCCATTATCTTTGCATTCTGATAAGGCAGTGTTCCGGCTCTGTCGCTGGCATCTGTAATGGATGCGAGAGGAAAGTCCGGGCAGCATAGGGCATCCTGCTTCCGAAAATAGAAGCTATTGGTGACAGTAGATGTAGGTAGAAGAAAATAACCGCCATGCAGTAATGTGTGGTAAGGGTGAGAAGGTGGTGTAAGAGACTACCAGCAGGCGGGTGATCGTCTGGCTGTACCGTTCAGGAGCTGCAAGTTCATGTAAACCGTTGTTTGAGGGTAGCCCGCCCAAGCGCAAGCACAACGGAGGGTAGAATGCTTTAATTGCAAGGTGACTTGTAATATAGATAAATGACAGGCATCTTCCTATTATCGAAAGATGAGGAAGAAACAGAACCCGGCTTATAGGAACACTGTTTTATTTTTCTTTCATATACGCCCCTCTTCTCGCATTCTGTTTAGAATGATGGAGGAGAGTTGGGAGTTTTTTATTAATATAAGAACTTTGGAAGATCATGAAAGATTTAGAAGAACAGTATGTAACTGTGTTGGATGATTTTCAACACACAGTAGAAAATAAAATCAGAAATCATAAAGACGAAGTGGGCTTCCCTCAGTTACCAGCTAATGTAAGTGAGGAGGAACTTTCTAATTATCTTTTCGATTACCAAGCGGCTTTGGACAGTGAGGGTACAGAGCGTTCACGTTATACAATAGCAGGCTTTCTTTTGTGCTTACCGATATTGATAATGTCGGCATTTCCAGACGATTCGCTGCCTTTTAAAGGAATACTGAATGTGTTGGCAGCTATCGGTGTAGGCTTGGTTCTCTTCCTTCTTTATAGGGTAATGATGAAAGTTTTAGTGCGTAACAAGATTCGTCGTGCTAATCAAGACTATCCAGAGGCGAAGGCTTATGTAGACCGAGTTATGGATTTTAAGTAAGTTTTGTTAATGATTTAGTTGTAGTATGGAATTACCTGATTTTCAAAAGTATAAAGATAAGTTTACCCAACAGGGTTTCTTTGATAAGATTCAACGTGTAGCAAAGCGTGCTGGTGCTAAGTTGGTATATGTGGCATTGATTTTGTATTATTTGATACAAAGTGATAAGGTGTCACTTAAGGATAAGGCTATTATCATTGGTGCATTGGGGTATCTCATCTCGCCACTTGATGCTGTGCCTGATGCAATTCCTATCGCAGGACTATCAGATGACCTTGGTGTTTTACTTTACGTATTAAATAAGGTGTGGTCTTCTGTTGATGATGATATGAAAAAGCAGGCACGCGAAAAGCTGTCAAAGTGGTTTGATGATGATGAGATGGAGGTAGCAGAAGATATCTTTACGGAAGATACTGCTGATACTCCAGTGTGAAAAGTAGAATAAGGAGGAAAAGATGTGGCAGTATGTTGTCTTAGCCATAGTGATTTTATCAGCTATAGGCTATGTGGTTTACCGTACGTGGCAATCGTTTCGAGCAGCAAGTGATCCATGTCATGGATGCTCGGGTTGTACCATTCATGATCAGTTAAAGAAAAAGCAGAAACTGGAAGGTCGTAAGAAGCCCGCTTGTTTTAAATAGTTTCATTAAAGAAACCTATCAATAGGATTACTTGAACTTATCATTTTGCTTGATGTCTGTGAAAGATTCTTGGTATCTTACATGAAGAAGATTTTACGTTATCTTTATTGAAAAAAGTTTCTGAATTGTTTGGTTAAACCGAAATAATTGATTATCTTTGCACTCGCAAATCGCAATTATGATTTGTAATAGAATGGTGCTTGGGCCGGGAGGTTAGGCAATGGTCTGCAAAACCATGTAGAGCGGTTCGATTCCGCTAGGCACCTCAAAAGACTCTCAGTATTGGGAGTCTTTTTTATTTCTATAACTTTGTCAGCACATCATTAGTAGGGTTTGCTGGCTCAGTAGGAAAAAGGTGTGGAAATTTCTTTATTTGATATCTTTTTCTTTCCTTTGCATTATGGAAGATACTTATCTATATCATTTAGCATCGTTGGTTCTCCCTAAGGATGTATTGAAATACTTCTCTGTAGTTAAAATAGAACCTAGTCCTTCATTATTGCGTATCCATCTTGATGAGAAGATGGAGAAAGAACTTTCCGATGACCTTCATTTTGAGTCAAAAGGCTTTATGGACGCTGTTGAGGTTACCGACTTCCCTATTCGTGACCATAAGGTTATTCTTGTTCTTCGCCGTCGTCGTTGGTTAGATACGCGTACAGGCAAGAGTTTCTCTCTTCCTTTACAGATTGATATTACAGCCTCCGGCACTCGTTATTCCAAAGAGTTCGGAGCTTTTTTAAAAGAAACGTATGGAGACATCCCCAGTGACCTGCCGTACGCTTGAGGAATTCTATCATATCAATGGACGTAGTTTTGAGAAACAATACAAGGAAACACTAAGTGGTTACAGGTCCTGGGATCAGTTGTCTCATGCTCAGAAGTGGCTTCTCTTTGAAGATAATATTGGTAAGAATATAGCAATAGACGAGACATCCTTGTCCAATGGTGAACTCTATACGATTATCACTAATAGGGACAAACACGGCAAGCAAGGATGTCTTGTAGCCATTGTTGCTGGAACCAAATCCTTGGATGTCTGCAAGGTATTGGATAAGATAGATGAAAAGAAACGGGAAGCCGTAGAAGAGGTCACCTTGGACTTATCCGATAGTATGCGTAAGATTGTAAGGCATTGTTTTCCAAAGACTAAACGGGTGATTGATCGCTTTCATATACAGAAACTTGCAAGTGATGCCGTGCAACAGATGAGAATAGAGTATCGCTGGGCAGCTTTTACAGCAAGCAAATGACGAGAAAGAGAATGCGAAGTTAGAAAAAGATAGCGTATCAACCACTGACTTTTTGAAAATGGAGATACACGTAGTGAACTGCTGGTAAGAAGTAGGTACCTGTTGTTCAAATCATCAGAGAAATGGACTGATGAACAGAAACTAAGAGCCAAAATACTGTTCAGAGAATATCCTGACATTAAGAAGGCTTACGGTTTATCACATTCGCTAAGAATGATTTTTGCTAAGAATACTATCAAAGATGCAGCCAGACTATCATTGGCAAAATGGTATAATAACGTCGCAGAAGCTGGTTTTCATTCCTTTAATGTCATTGCTGCAACTTTCTACGAGCATTACGAAGACATACTTAACTTTTATATTAACAGATCTACAAACGCTGCTGCGGAATCCTTCAATGCAAAAATAAAACTATTTAGGGCTAACTTAAGAGGAGTTGTAGATAAAAGTTTCTTTCTTTTTAGACTTGCCAAACTATATGCCTTTCCCCACTAAATATCTACTGTCCCGGTTTGCTTTTTCTTTCACAACAGAGTAATATGTAAATAGTTCTTTCTGCTTTAAGTATAGTAGGTTGGGCGGAAGACTATATACTTTCCAAGTGATTGGTACTTGCCGCTCGCACCATGTGTGTTGAGCCTCCGCACGATATGTGTTTGCCCTTTGCTCGTTAAAAAGAAGATTTATTGTGTCTTATTTGCGATAGTAGGCGTGTGTGTAGACAAGGCAAATCGCTAATGTGAGATAACTCCTTAGGAGTTGTAATCAAGAACACTTTTGTACTATAACACTCATTTCTCACTTAAACCCATAGTCCTGCTTTTGTATAACAATGTGATTTCTTTAGAATAAAATTTCCTGTCACTTCTGTCATTTGAAATATACTTCTAATCCGTTTATATGTAGTATGTTTATGTGAAGTGTTAAAAGTGACAGCAAAGTGAAATCAACATTATTATAGTAATATAGCTGCATTTTGTTTGTGAGAAAGAGGGTGTAACTTGACGTAGCTTGCTATGCCTGCGTTACAAATCCAAACAATCTGCTCGATAATAAAACAAAATATGTTTAGCCTCTAATGACCGATATGGATTAAAAATATAGCGTGAAGTTACTTTTAGAAACTTCACGCTGAAATATATTTTTAAATGAACGACTAATTTTACTTCTTCCCACTTATGTTCATCTTATAAATGAGATGCAACATTAAGTAATTTGGAATAGCATTAAAACGTGTCTCGGTTTTTCCTTGCCCATTTATCTCATAACTTATGCTCTTGAGTTGATGAAATATGTCGTACCCTTCGAGTTTGGCTGCCAGTTTTCCTTTTAAGAAACTCTTACTAATGTATACGTTACAAATTAAATCATTAGCATTTATAAGAGGATCTGAATAACCTCGGCGACTAAACATCTTAAGATCCATACCTGTTTCTAATCCAAATTTAAATTTGTATGAACCTAACATACCATAATTAAAATCCAAGGTACGTATAGTTGAGAAATTTTCACGTCTGCTATTAGCATATCTCCATTTCATTTCGCCAACCAAGCTACAGGTTAATCCCCCTTTTTGATAATTTAAAGATAGATTATCTTCTAACCAATGGTTATTCACTTTACTCAATATACTTTCTGCTTGACCTGTCATTCCTGTGAAGTCTACATTGTGGTTGTAACTATAGACAATAGCGTTTACTAATGTGAAGTAGTTTTTATTATCTAATGGAAATGTTTCATATAATCCAATATTGCCATACCAGTTTCCCTTAACATTTTGTGGTTTATATGTATATACACCCGTTGTAGGGTTGTAAGTAAAACCATTAGCAACAGCATTCTGATGAATATTGATATTTATAAATGCCATCGGTAGCTTAAATCGCCTATTGTTGTTATAACTAAAGGTTAAAGATACATTTGTTTTTCTACTATTTTTCAAATTCGGATTACCTAAAGAGATAGCTAAAGGATTGGAATTGTCAGATCTGGTAATTTTTGAGTAAAGATCTGGTGTTTCCATTTTCGAAGTCATAGTTCCGTAAAAACTGTATTTGTTTATTGTAAATCCCATATTTAGAGACAATCCTGCAACCCAATTATATTGTTTGACAGAAGTGTTTAGCAATGAATTGCGATAGTCAAGCTTTTCACTTTTGTAACCAACAGACACGTTTGTATTGAAGAACACATTGTTGTGATTCTTAGATTTTGAACAACCAAATCCGAGTGAAACCGAATTTTGCTTACTTATATAATACCCTTTGTAACTATTGTTAGCATCTAATGCGAGTAGGAGTGAATCACGAGAAGAAGGTAAACTGCCAAGGTCGTGATTTTCTTCCTGCCATTTGTATAGTTTGTCTAATCTGTATTTTTGGTTGTTTCGGTAACTTCCTTTTTGCTGATATTGATATCCTGTGAAAAGTCTAAATCCATTAGGAATCACGAATGTATATTGTGGTCCTACACGATAATTGTAGGAGTAAGATGGAGTGTTGTCATATCGATTGCGATAATCATTTATAGCATTGCTTTTTAAGTACTTCAACTGGTAATTGTTGAACATTGAATTTGTAGTATTTAAATAGTCACCTTCTATCAATGCTGATATACGATCACCAGATGGTAACTGTTTATATGTATTGATATTGGCGAAAGTTGTAAGTGAATGACCGAATCCATATGTTTTAGAAGACAATCGGTTTACACCAAAATCATTTACAAGTCTGTTTCTGGAAGAGGAGAATATCGTATCTAATATTGCTTCTGTACTACCTATTGGTGATGGGTCTGCATTGAAGCGTGCTGAACGGACAGATCCCCAATTATCAAATTTATTGTAATTTAAGCTTATGGTTGATTTTAGGAAAATGGGCGTTGAAATCTTTAAATTATTTTGAAAGTCATAAATAAAGTTCTTGGATTTAACATCTGAGATACTACGATTAAAGTTGTTTCCTCCAGTTAAGAAAGATTCAGCTATTATTTGACTGATATTATGTGTATCTCTCCATGTGAAACTTGTAGACATATTATTTTCCAATGTGTTTTTTTCATTGCTAACAGCAGCGTTGAGACCTACTGTTTTTTGTATAACCTGACCGTTTGGTAGTTTGGTTGGATCCCAATCTCCCTTTTCTCCAGGTTTGCGGTCTTCATTCACATTGTTAATATTTGAGAAAACAGATAACTGCAATCGTGGAGTGAAATATAATCCGAAAGCTTTGGTTGCATACCTGCTGTTCGTACCACCAGCTATATCAAAGTTAGCTATAAAAGTTTTTTCATATTTTTTCTTTAGTGAGATATCCATGATGTAGTCTTTTTTATCAATATCAACACCCATAGCCTGACTTCTATCAGTACTTTTTTCAAAGACCTTTAGATTTTTAACAGTATAGTTTGGCAAATTTTCTATTAATTGTTTGTTATTTCCCTTGAAGAAATCTTTACCGTTAAGTGTAAGATAATCTAATTTTCGACCATTGATGAATATTTCTCCATTACTATTAAGTGTGGCGCCTGGTAATTGTCTGATTAGCGCATCAAGCATACTTCCCTGAGGAAGATTGAAGGCATCTGCATTATATATGATAGTATCACCCTTCATAACCATTTTAATTTTTGTACTCTTAACAACAATCTCGCCTAACATATGCTCTTTATTTTCCATTCCTTTTCTCTTGATGGGAATGTCTTGCATGTCAATGCTTGTGTTTCTACTTTTGAATAGTAGTTCTTTGTCGACAAAAGTTGTAAAATAATCAGGATGTTCTATCTTAAAAATGTATTTTCCCTCACTCAAATTCTTTTGCATATAGAAATAGGAGTCGGGATGAACAGCTTTATCGTTCCATATAAAGGTGCGACATGTATCTATTACAGTACTATCTGCTGATAGTAAAGTTAGTTTAACATTTGATATAGGGAGGTTTGTAAAAGAGTCTACAATACGACCATGAATAATATAATTTCGTGTTGGGGAAAGTAATACTTTTTTTTGATAAGCTGATATTTGTTTTGGTAGTAATATTAATAAAGCAAGTAAGACAACTTGTGCCCATTTTAGGTTTTTCATATTCATATTTTTTATAAATGAAGAGTATGTTTGATTATTCTAATCACCCCTTTAGCCCAATTTACATTGGTCTAAAGAGTATGTGATATAATTATTGCTATAACTTAAAAGAAATAGGAAGATTATATATAGCTTTTATAGTCTTATTTTTGGTGTTATCAGGTTTATCTTTTGACATTCTTTCTATTTCTTGTAAATCCTTCTGATTATATAAAGTGTCTTTTATATGCGTTACATTCAGGGACGAAACAGAACCTTTTGCGTCAACGGCAAAAGAGATATTATATATACGCACATTAGTACTATTTTTCTCTGGTAATTCTGAATCTTTTATGTCTGCATGAGAATCTTTGATTACATCACTCGGAGCAGTATTATTTATAGCTTTCTTTTTGACAATAGCATTTATTTTATCATGTGACACCTCATGTACTTCTTCTTTGAGCTTTTTAATATTATCTTCTTTTGAAATCTTTGATGAAAAAATTGGTTTCTTTTGAAGTGCATTGTTTGCTTTTGTATAAATAGGTACAATCACTTCATTATTTACAATTTTGTTTGGTACTAATGAGTGCGCTACACTCTCAATATTTTTGACGACTAATAGTGTAGCTATTACTGGAATAAGAAGGGCATATTTTACCTTTACTATTACTCTTGATCTACGTTTGTTCATCATTTTTATGCGCTTTTTAAGAAGTAAAACATTGAAATTATTTAGAATATGAGGTGTATTCTTCTTATGATAAGTCATCCCCAACAAGTGATATTGGTAACTCTTTTGATCACACCCTACTTGCACAACATGAAAATCTGCAAGGTATTCAAGATTGAGTCTGATTTCTCTTTTTAATAACCATGCAAAAGGGTTGAACCAACATGCGATAGTAAATAATTCAGATAGCATAACATCTATGGAATGCTTCTGTTCTACATGACACTGTTCGTGAATTAATATTTCTTGTAGTTGCGATTCATACAGTACTTCTCGATTAATAAAAATCCAATGGAAGAAAGAAAAAGGGCTCCCATTTTTCTCGATAATGTGTACCTTAACCCCTTTAATGATACTTACCTCTGTTTTTCTTGCTAATCTGTATATTCCAATGAGTTGAATTACAAAGCGTAGCAGAAAGATGCAAACACCACCCATATATATCCACAAAAGTACAGTATTCCATGACAGCACCGTGGCTTTGGATGGAGGAGAAGGAGCTTCTGACAAGACAGTTTCAGCATATGTATTTGCCATATTTTGAGTAGCCTCACGAATACTAATCCAATTACTAAAATCAGCAAAAGGGACTAATAAAGCTATAAGGTATATATTCAACAACATAAATCTTCGCCAGCTAAAGAAAGTATCATTAGTAAACAATAGGCGATAAAAACCATACAAAAAGATGGTAATAATGTTTATTTCAACAAGGTATGAAAGCATAATTCAAATATTTTTTATACATTATCTTTATTACAGATAGCTATAATATTATAGTATTACTCTTTTCCTTTCTCTATCTCACGAATAATGTCTACCAAATCTTTAAACGATAGATCCTCCTCCTTGGCAAAGAAACATACCATCTCTTTAAATGAATCTTTGAAGTAGTCATGTACAAATCCTCTCATAAAACGATGTTTATACTCCTCTTCCTCTATGGCTGGTAAATAACTGTATGCAATGCCCTGCTTTTCTTGGGATATGTACCCTTTTTGTTTAAGATTCCTCATAACAGAAGCTACTGTGGTGTAGGGAGGTTTAGGTTCAGGGAGTTCCTTTAGAATCTCTGTTACCGTACATTTTTTTAGCTTCCACACTTTTTGCATAATTGCTTCTTCTTGAATAGATAATTTCTTCATATAAAATTTATAATGCTTTTTTTGTTTTACTTTCAAATATGTTGTTTGTTACTTAATAACATTCTGCAAAATTTCAAATGCGCTGTAAAGCTACTAAATTTTCGTAGATTACGATAACATTCTTCAGAAAAGAAAGTAAACTTGTCATTGTTTTATATTTATTTAACTAATTTGGTTTATAGAATTTAAAAGATAGCAAACGCTGCTACAATCACTATTGTTTACTGCTACATGTTTTTTGAGATACATGAATTCCTGTCACTTCTGTCATGTAAGTATTACTCTTAACTTGTTGATTTATAGTGTGTTTACACGAAGTGTTAAAAGTGACAGCAAAGTAAAATAAAAAATATTATAGTAATCTGGTTACATTTCTGTATGAAAAGAAAATGTCCTCATACAGTTCAAAAGTCATCTGTGGGATGTTTTAGGACTGACCCAAAAGTTCGGCTCAGTAGGAAAAAGGTGTGGAAATTTCTTTATTTGATATCTTTTTCTTTCCTTTGCATTATGGAAGATACTTATCTATATCATTTAGCATCGTTGGTTCTCCCTAAGGATGTATTGAAATACTTCTCTGTAGTTAAAATAGAACCTAGTCCTTCATTATTGCGTATCCATCTTGATGAGAAGATGGAGAAAGAACTTTCCGATGACCTTCATTTTGAGTCAAAAGGCTTTATGGACGCTGTTGAGGTTACCGACTTCCCTATTCGTGACCATAAGGTTATTCTTGTTCTTCGCCGTCGTCGTTGGTTAGATACGCGTACAGGCAAGAGTTTCTCTCTTCCTTTACAGATTGATATTACAGCCTCCGGCACTCGTTATTCCAAAGAGTTCGGAGCTTTTTTAAAAGAAACGTATGGAGACATCCCCAGTGACCTGCCGTACGCTTGAGGAATTCTATCATATCAATGGACGTAGTTTTGAGAAACAATACAAGGAAACACTAAGTGGTTACAGGTCCTGGGATCAGTTGTCTCATGCTCAGAAGTGGCTTCTCTTTGAAGATAATATTGGTAAGAATATAGCAATAGACGAGACATCCTTGTCCAATGGTGAACTCTATACGATTATCACTAATAGGGACAAACACGGCAAGCAAGGATGTCTTGTAGCCATTGTTGCTGGAACCAAATCCTTGGATGTCTGCAAGGTATTGGATAAGATAGATGAAAAGAAACGGGAAGCCGTAGAAGAGGTCACCTTGGACTTATCCGATAGTATGCGTAAGATTGTAAGGCATTGTTTTCCAAAGACTAAACGGGTGATTGATCGCTTTCATATACAGAAACTTGCAAGTGATGCCGTGCAACAGATGAGAATAGAGTATCGCTGGGCAGCTTTACAGCAAGCAAATGACGAGAAAGAGAATGCGAAGTTAGAAAAGATAGCGTATCAACCACTGACTTTTGAAAATGGAGATACACGTAGTGAACTGCTGGTAAGAAGTAGGTACCTGTTGTTCAAATCATCAGAGAAATGGACTGATGAACAGAAACTAAGAGCCAAAATACTGTTCAGAGAATATCCTGACATTAAGAAGGCTTACGGTTTATCACATTCGCTAAGAATGATTTTTGCTAAGAATACTATCAAAGATGCAGCCAGACTATCATTGGCAAAATGGTATAATAACGTCGCAGAAGCTGGTTTTCATTCCTTTAATGTCATTGCTGCAACTTTCTACGAGCATTACGAAGACATACTTAACTTTTATATTAACAGATCTACAAACGCTGCTGCGGAATCCTTCAATGCAAAAATAAAACTATTTAGGGCTAACTTAAGAGGAGTTGTAGATAAAAGTTTCTTTCTTTTTAGACTTGCCAAACTATATGCCTTTCCCCACTAAATATCTACTGTCCCAAAAGTTCTACTGAGCCGGGAACTACAATCTCGGGATGTTGCGTCAGCGGTTTGATGGTAATTGGTATAGAAAACAAAAGAGTTGTAATCAAATGATTACAACTCTTTTGTGGGTAGTGATGGATTCGAACCACCGAAGCTAGAAGCAGCAGATTTACAGTCTGCCCCATTTGGCCACTCTGGAAACTACCCAAGATGGTGGGCGTTGACGGATTCGAACCGCCGACCCTCTGCTTGTAAGGCAGATGCTCTAAACCAGCTGAGCTAAACGCCCTTACTTTTCGTAAGCGGTTGCAAAAGTAGTCATTTTATTTTAATTGTGCAAACTTTATCATGGTTTTTTCTTCTTTTTTCTTTTATATGACAAAGAAATCTTCTTTTAAGGTAGGTGCCTTTTGGTGAATTAAATCAAGAACTCCCTATGAGTAGCTTTATGACTCATAGGGAGTTGCTTATTTAAAAGTCGTTGTTAGCTTCTCACAAAGTTCAGGATAAAGAGAACTGCTAATACAACGAGTGTCCAGTTCAGATCCTTCCGCTGACGTGTAAAAGTCTTCATGAATACATATGCAATGATTCCTAAGCAAATACCATCAGCGATAGAATAGCAAAGCACCATTGTAATCATTGTGATGAAGGCTGGGAATGATTCTGTAATATCCTGAAGATTGATTTTCTTTACAGAGTCAATCATCAGTACACCTACCATAACCAAAGCTCCACTTGTTGCTGCACTTGGGATGAGTAAGAAGATAGGGGAGAGGAAGAGTGATACGATGAAGAAAATACCTACTGTAAATGCTGTTACACCAGATCGACCACCTTCTGCAATACCGCTTGCGCTCTCAACGTATGTAGTCAGCGTTGAACTACCCAACATAGCACCGCAAGTTGTACCAATGGCATCACTCATCATTGCTTCCTTTACATGCGGGATGTTGCCATTTGGTTCAACTATACCTGTTTTATCAGCTAAGCCCATCAGGGTACCGATAGTGTCAAAGATGTTTATTAAGAGTAGAGAGAATATTACCAATACAGTCTTAAGATTCAGAAGACCTGAAAAGTCAAACTTACAGAAGATAGGAGTTATGTCCTGTGGTGCAGAAACTGGTAGCCATCCATTAGGAAAGACTGTTACGCCCATTGGTATACCTATAATTGTTGTGATGATGATACCCCAGAACAAAGACCCTTTGACGTTTCTTGCCATGAGCGCACCACTGAGTAAGATAGCAATGATACCAAGAATACAGGTAGGTGTGAAGGCTCCTAAGCCAACGAGGGTTGCATCGTTATTAACGATAATGTTTGCATTCTTCAGACCGATAAAAGCAATGAACATACCAATACCAGCTGATATGGCATAGCGTAAATTTGTCGGGATTGCATTGAGAATCATCTCTCGCACGTTGAAAAAGGTAATTGCAATGAAGAGAACACCCTCAATGAGCATGATAGCAAGCGACTGCTGCCATGTAAACTTTAAAGATACGCAGAGTGTATAGGCAAAGAAGGCGTTAAGACCCATAGATGGAGCTTGTGCAAAAGGAAGCTTTGCCATAAATGCTAACAACAATGTAGCTATAGCTGCTGCCAGTGCTGTACCAGTGAAGAGTGCTCCCTTGTCCATACCAGTACTTGCAAGAATACTTGGATTGACAGCTAAGATATAGCTCATAGTTAAGAATGTTGTTGCTCCTGCAATAATCTCAGTGCGGAGCTTCATAGATTTGGAATCAAATCCGAGGGCTTTTTCTAAGAAAGTCATCATTGTTTTAAGGTTTAAATACTCTTTAGTTTATATTGATATTTTTTTTATCCAATCATCAAGAATCATTCGTGCTATTGATAAAGGCTCAGGAATGGTTGGTAGATTGTCTTTAGTAAACCAGGCTCCTTTGGATAGTTCGCTTTGTTGTAGATGAATGTCTCCACCGTCATAATCGGCATTAAAGCCTACCATCAGACCACAAGGATAGGGCCAAGGTTGTGAACCAAAATAACGGATGTTCTTTATCTTGATTCCTGTTTCTTCTTCTACCTCACGATGTACAGCCTCTTCGAGTGTTTCACCAGTCTCAACAAAACCCGCTACAAGTCCATAGAAATCGGTCTTGAAGTTACGAGCATGTACCAAAAGGACCTCGTCGCCTCGGTGTACAAGAACGATGACTGCTGTTGCCAATTGTGGCCATACTTCTTTTCCACAATTCGTACAACGCTTTGATATATCAGTGTGTATCTTCATTGGTGCACCACAAACGCCACAGAACTTAGTGTTATTATCCCAGTAAAGTAGTTCATGACACTTGCCAGCCTTAAGATAAAGTTCCTTGGAAAGGTGGTAGAAAGATGGACGTAAACCACACATCTCATACAGAGGATTGTCTGTAATTGGTTGGTCTATCATGACCGCCTTCACTTCTGTACCGTCTTCCATTGGTGTGACGTTTAGCACATGTGTCCAAGGATGTAGTGTTACTGGAGCTTCTTCAGAAAGTGGAATGGTATAGCCTTTACCCACTTTCTCAAGCATGATATCTGTTTTACAGAAAACAAACCAGTATTTTTTCATTGGTCTCAGTATTAATCTTTTGTCTAATTCTATTAACCCTAAACTCTAAACTGTCATTATGTTTATTGCTCTTTGGTTACTTTCCCTTCTTATTTGTTTATTCTCCAAAAAGAAGTTTGCGGTCACGTGCTGCAGCAGGAATGGTCCATGTCTCTGGAATGAACTTCCAGTTATGGTTTGGCTGTGGATTCATCACACCTGCCTTCTTTATCTCTTCCATCAAATAATGGCGTTGGTCTTTTGGACTTTCCCAAATGATTCGACTCTTCAAAGAGTCACGTGGAATACCAGCACCCTTAGTTAATAACTCGCCACCACCATTAGCACGATAGCTATTAACTGCTACTGTGTACCACTTATTTTCATCAAATGGTTCTCCATTACTCATGCGAAGGATACGTACCTTCTGTCCGTCAGGTTTCGTAACGTCTACTTCATAATCTATACCAGCTGCTGAATCAAAGTTGAATGAGAAGTTCTTGAAGCCAAGACGTTGTGCATCATTCTGTGTGTTAGAGAGCAAAAGCAGATGGTCGTCAGGACTCTTCATGGTGTTACACCACAGATCATAACTCATTTCAAGATGCTTACGAATCTCCTTACCAGTCAAACGCATGGTGCAGAGGTTGTTCTCATACTTATAAAGATTGAACATATCAGCAACAGTGATAGGACCAGCTTTGATAGATGCGTTGAATAATAAAGGTGCATTGAAAGCAATATCTGCCTTAGTAATCTCCAACTCCAAGTTGAGGATAAGGTCGTTGAACGCAGAGTTGCCAAAGTAACTATCTTTTGAATAGATAGTATTTTCAAATCTTCCAATTACCTGATCGCTCCATGCTTTTACCGCATCAATCTCTGGTTGGAAGTGCTGAATGAAAGCATCGTCAGCTTTGAGTTCCTTTACATCAACCAATTCACCCGTGGCTTTTGTTACGGTGTATTGCCGTTTACCTTTGACAGTCTTAGGTCTAAGGGTTAATGTTGCTATCGCTACACGTTGTGCATTGTTAGCAGGGTCAAGACAGATTACGTCTTTACCAACAATGTTCTTTTCAATAGAACTATGTGGAGTATGGTCATGACCGAAGAATACAATATCAAAACCAGGCACTTCCTTTGCAACTTTCTTCGAAGCGTCTTCGTCGTATTCTGGCGTCTTGATACCTCCATCCCAGCCAGAATGGAACAAACCAACAATAACGTCTGGCTTTTCTTTCGTCTTCACTTCTGCCATTGTTCGCTTGGCACAAGAGACCATTTCTTCAAAGTGTAGACCACTCCAAATGCTCTCTTTCAACCAGTTAGGTATAGCAGGAGTGAGCATACCGATGACACAAACCTTGATACCATTCTTTTTCTTGATAGTATAATAAGGTAAGATATAAGGCTTATTAGTCTTTGTGTCAATAATATTTGCACCAAGGATAGGGAACTTCAGTTCCTTAAACCATTTGTCATAAACCTTATGTCCTGTTTCAATATCGTGGTTTCCAACCGTTGCTACGTCATATCCCATATAGTTAAGTACGCTTGCAGCGATGTTAGTCTTCTCTGGTGCGACGTAATTATAGTAGTAGGAGATAGGCTGACCTTGTAGGATATCACCATTATCCAATAAATAGACATTGTCTTTCCCATCCTTCTTACGCAGCTCTTCTACCAATGTATAGACTCTTGCCATAGAACCACTTTTAGGTTTTCTGGTGATGAAGTCGTATGGGAAGAAAGAACCATGCACATCAGTTGTTTCGATAAGTTTGATAGTAACATCTTTCTGTTGTGCCATAGTTGAAGAACTGAGTCCTAACATGATGGAAAGTAATATTGTTGAAAGTTTCATAACTTTATTTTTAATTCTACTGCAAAAGTACTAAATTATACGGAAAAAAACGAACTTGATTTGTTATGTTTCAAAAGTCTTTTTAAAGGTTAGTTGAGTTGGGGTAGGCGTGTTTTATGGGTTAATGTAGAATTGTTTGATAAAGTCAGAATATGTAATCCAATTAAGGTTAATTGTAGGAAAATAACAGGAGTACATAACTTAAAATCTTTTATCACGCTTTCAAATATTCATAGTAGAGAATTTACCGATTGAATTCTTTGAGCATATATAAAAGTTTAAGTTGTGTACTCCAGTTCTTTTATTGCGGTTCTAACTGTGAAGAATCTAAATAACGCCTTGCGCCATCATTGCCTTAGCAACCTTAATGAAGCCTGCAACGTTAGCACCCTTTACATAGTTAATATATCCATCTGGCTCTGTTCCGTATTTTACACAGTTTGCATGGATGTCATCCATAATCTGATGGAGTTTCTGGTTAACCTCTTCACGGCTCCACTTCAGACGTCCAGAGTTCTGACTCATCTCAAGTCCTGACACTGCTACACCACCAGCATTACTTGCTTTACCTGGGCAATAGAGTACCTTTGTGTCTTGGAAAATCTTTACTGCCTCTGGTGTAGAAGGCATGTTTGCACCTTCTGTCACAGCGATAACACCATTCTTTACGAGTTCAGCAGCTGCTTCTCCGTTGATTTCATTCTGTGTTGCGCATGGAGTTGCGATGTCAGCTTTCTCAGACCAAGGTCTTCCTCCCGGAACATACTTTACATTATACTTCTCTGCATACTCACGAATGCGTCCACGCTCAATGTTCTTAAGTTCCATTATATAAGCCAACTTCTCCTCGTCTATACCATCTGGGTCGTAGATGTAGCCATCTGAATCGGAACAGGTAAGTGGCTTTGCACCTAATTCAAGCAACTTTTCTATTGTGTACTGTGCTACATTACCTGAACCAGAGACAAGGACCGTCTTACCTTTAAGGTCAATATTACGAGTCTTAAGCATGTTCTGCAAGAAGTATACATTACCATATCCTGTTGCTTCAGGACGGATAAGTGAACCACCGAACTCCTGACCTTTACCTGTAAGGATACCAACAAACTGGTTCGTCAGTTTCTTATATTGTCCAAACATATAACCAACTTCGCGTCCACCAACACCGATGTCACCAGCTGGAACGTCACAGTCAGGACCAATGTAATTCCACAATTCTCTCATGAAAGCCTGACAGAAACGCATTACCTCTGCATTTGACTTGCCTCGAGGAGAAAAGTCAGAACCACCCTTAGCGCCACCCATAGGGAGTGTTGTCAGTGAGTTTTTAAATGTCTGTTCAAAGGCAAGGAATTTTAAGATAGACTCATTAACTGATGCATGGAAACGTAATCCACCTTTGTAAGGACCAATAGTGTTGTTATGTTGTACACGGAAACCCATATTGGTTTGTACATTTCCTCTATCATCAACCCAGTTTACACGAAACTTTATGATTCTGTCTGGCACACAGAGTCGCTCGATAAGATTGGCTTGTTCAAAACCAGGATGTTTATTGTATTCATCTTCGATCGTATCTAATACCTGTGAAACAGCCTGAATATACTCTGGCTCATTTGGAAAACGCTGTTTTAATCTCTCTACGACTTCTGTTGCTTTCATAAATAGTTATTTTTATTATTATACCCTGAAATGTTTTATTTTTATAATTACGCTTGTTTATGTTGCAAAGATAATGATTTTTGCTTAAATAGCTATCTTTTTGTTGTAAAATATTTGATTATGGTGTGAATAAGTCATTATCAACTCTCTTTCGATTTTAGTAGAATACCTGTTATCTTTTTACAACATGAAGAGCGTATTGTTAGTACTACATATATGTAAACATCTTACTTTATTACACTATTTTTATAATTCATGTTGCTGTCACTTTTAACATTTCGTACAAGTATTTGTAAACTAAAGAGTTACCTATATATAGGTAATGACAGTAGTGACAGGAAAATTAATCTTGATAAAAGCCACTTTGCTATGGTTTCTTATCTTAAGGCATAGTTACTGCATTACAAGTCGGATAAGGCTGTTTGACTTATTAGATATTTTAAGTGAGGTTGCTTTTTCTTTTTTACAAATCTTCTCCATACGTTTTAATGCTTAGCACATTATGTGCGAACGCTCCGCTCATGTTGTGCGGAGGGTAAGCACCAATGGTGCGGAGGATTTACTATTTTCTTTAGCCACGGAATCTGTTGTATGGGACTTCGGATATATTGATTAATAAGGCTTAGTAATGAAGAAGGGTATTCCTTTTTGAGCGTTTAAGAACTTCTTCTTTTATTAATTCTGTAGATAGACAGAGTTCTTGGCAGGTTATGTAACTCGAAATAGTGTGCAACGTCTTTGTTTCAAAAACAAACAAGCTATTTGATATAGCATACAATCTGTTTAGGTTTAATAAACTAATATGAGTAAGAAACTATGTTTTATGCATATAATACGATAAAGGTTTGATAGCGATATAACAATGCCCATAATCCTTGTTTGGGATTACGGGCATTATATAATAATGTGTAAACGAACTCGCTTTACTTCTTACCAAGTCCACGAAGCCACTTCAGAGGTTTTTTAATAAGAGCCTTCAAGCCTGATTCGTTGTTGGATGTTGATGGCAACTCCTCACGAATATCATATTTCGTACTCCTTCTTACAGACTTGTCTTCTGGTGTACGCTGGCGGTTGTTACGCTTCTTACGCTTATTGTTAGGCTTCTTGTTCTGCTGATTGGTAGTGTTTTCAGCATTACCTTTATTGTTAGCAGGTTTCCTGTCATTGCGCTTCTCGTTCTCAGCTTTTGGCTGACGTTCCTGCTGCTTACCCTTATTCTGACGATTATTCTTCTTGTTTACTGGCTTACCCTCAGTTGCTGCAGGATTGTTATCTTGCTGCTTTTGAGGTCTATGGTTCTGTTTATTTCCAGCCTTACGCTCCTGTTGGTTCGCGTTGTTCTCGTCAGTATTGTTCTGAGTCTGCTGTGCAGGACGTCTGTTGCGCTGCTTGTTGTTTCCTTGTTTTTTGTCCTTGTGGCTCTGATGATCACGGTCCTTACGACGACGGCTCTTTGCACTATTGCCAGCCTTCTTAGGCTTTCCGTTGCTCTTATATTCAGGACCTTCGCCAAGTTCTGCTGGTAGTTGCGCCTTCTCAACCTCCTTCTCTAAGAACGATTCAATCTGTTGGAAGAAATATATATCATCTTCATTCACGAAGGTAATCGCCTTTCCGTCACGGTCAGCACGTGCTGTACGACCAATACGGTGAACATAATCCTCTGCGTCATGAGGTACATCATAGTTGATGACCATTGCAATGTCATCAATGTCGATACCACGTGAAACGATGTCAGTAGCCACCAACACATCAATTTGTCCGCTCTTGAACTTAAACATAACGTCATTACGCTGTTCCTGATCGAGGTCGGAATGCATCTCACCACAGTTGATGTGCATGCGATTAAGCGATCCTGCAATCTGCTTTACCTTCTGTTTTGAACCTGAGAAGATAATGACACGCTTGAGATCTCCAGCCTTGAAGATATCCTTAATGATGCCCATCTTCTGCGTTTCATAGCATACGTATGCTGTCTGCTGAATCTTCTCTGCAGGTTTACTTACAGCGAGTTTAATCTCAACAGGATTCTTTAGCAATGTCTTAGCAAGTTCTTCAATCTTCTTAGGCATTGTAGCAGAGAACATAATTGTCTGACAAGTTGCAGGCAATTTCTTTGCAATTGTCATAATGTCATCAGCAAAACCCATGTCGAGCATGCGGTCAGCTTCGTCAAGGATAAAGAAGCTTACCTTCGACAAGTCTACGTTACCGAGAGAGATGTGAGAGATGAAGCGCCCTGGAGTAGCAATTACAACATCTGCTCCTAATGCGAGACTCTTCAACTCTTGGTCGTATCTATTACCATCATTACCGCCATAGACAGCAACACAAGATACACCATTAAGATAGTAGGCAAAGCCCTGCATACCTTGGTCAATCTGCTGTGCTAACTCGCGAGTAGGCGACATGATGACACAATTAATTGCTGACTCAGGGTAGCCACCATCAGCCAGTTTAGAGAGAACTGGAAGGAGGTAAGCCGCTGTTTTACCTGTTCCAGTCTGGGCAACGCCCAATACGTCGTGTCCTTTTAATATTTCGGGAATGCACTTCTCCTGAACTGGAGTACATTCATCAAAACGCATGTCATATAGTGCGTCAAGTACGTTATCGTTTAAATCTAAATCTTCAAAATACATATTTTACTGTTTTGCCCTTCTTCAATGAGGGTAGTTTTTACTTTGTTTTATTCGCCTTATTAACTTGGTGCATGTCTATAGCAGAAGTAGGCGATGATAGCAAAGATAATGTTTGGTATCCACGCTGCCAATATAGGCGGTGTGTTATCCTTAATAGCAAAGGTTGCTGAAACGGTCTGGAGCATGATATAGCCGAAACTCAATGCCAAACCGATTCCAAGATAGAGTCCCATTCCACCTTTCCTCTTACGTGAAGAGAGGGAGAGACCGATAATGGTGAGGATAAAAGACGAGAACGACATCGCTATTCGTTTGTGGAACTCAACTTCATATTGTACTACATTACCAGAGCCACGGCTGGTCTGCTTGGAGATATAGTTTAGCAGTTCTGGAGAGGTAAAGGTCTCCTGTTGACCTTTAGAATAGACAAGGTCGGTCGGCTCCATGAGTAGAACGGTGTCCTTTGAGGCTCCACTTTGGATATGCTCCTTTAATCCTTTGAGTGTACGTATCTTCCAATTACTTACCTTCCAATGATACTTTGTGTCAGCAACGGTATCATACTGAATCTCCATTGCAGTCATGTGGCTGACAATCTTCTTGTTTTTAGTCTTTACAAGTGAGAATCCATAGCCCCGTTTATACTGGTCGTCGTAATGCTGAATATAAGCGGTGGTATTCTTGCCACAAACAGTTGTACGTTCTCAGCCGATGTGTTCTTTTTAGAATTACGATAGAGAGACTCAAAGTTTTGGCGAATAACAGTCCCATGAGGTATCACAAAGCTGTTAAGATAGAATGTTAAGCCTGCGATGAGCACACATGATATCATGTAAGGGCGCATCAGTCGTCTGATAGACACGCCTGCTGCCATCATTGAAATAATCTCAGAGTTACCTGCCAGTTTGGAAGTAAAGAAGATTACTGCAATGAATACGAATAGTGGTGAGAAGAGATTAGAATAGTAAGGGACGAAGTTGGCGTAGTAATCAAAGATGATAGCTCGCCATGGAGCATGATATTGCGTGAACTTAGAGAGGTTCTCATTGAAGTCGAACACAATAGCAATGGAGATAATCAATAAGATAGCATAGATGTATGTACCTATGAATTTCTTAATGATATACCAGTCCAGAATACCGATATAACGGGAAGGGGGAGAGCATCTGAAGTAGATGTCCTACCTTCTTCAAGACAGGAAAGCGTGCAAAAACACGTTGCCCGAAATGGTTAATCAGTTTCTTAACTTTATCAACAATCTCTTTAACCTTACTCATTTGGTTTCTTCTTAAATTCTTCTTCCTAACTGTTCAATGACAGAAGCTTTCCACTGTACGAAGTCACCCTGCTCAATATGTGTACGTGCATCCGTTACGAGACGGAGATAGAACGCAAGGTTGTGGATGCTGGCAATCTGCATTGCGAGTAATTCTCCCGCTTTGAAGAGATGATGGAGATAGGCTTTACTTGTGATAACATCAATGTCACAGCCATCTGGATCAATCGGTGAGAAATCATTTTCCCACTTCTTATTCTTCATATTCATCGTACCATTGTAGGTGAAGAGCATTGCATTACGGCCGTTACGGGTAGGCATAACGCAATCGAACATATCCACACCGCGCTCAATAGCTTCAAGAATGTTCTGTGGTGTACCAACTCCCATCAGGTAACGAGGTTTGTCTTTTGGAAGAATCTCATTGACTACTTCAATCATCTCATACATTACCTCTGTTGGTTCACCAACTGCCAAGCCACCGATAGCATTGCCATCTGCATCCTTATCAGCCACAAACTTTGCTGCTTCACGGCGTAAGTCTTTGTAAGTACAGCCTTGAACGATAGGGAAGAGACTTTGGTTATGACCGTAGAGCGGCTCCGTCTCGTTGAATCGTTTGATACAACGATCAAGCCAACGCTGTGTCATTTCCAAACTTTTTTTGGCATATTGGTAATCGCTCTGTCCTGGAGGACACTCGTCGAAAGCCATCATGATATCGGCACCAATGATTCGTTCGGTGTCCATCACGTTTTCTGGTGTGAAGATATGCTTAGAACCATCGATGTGACTTCTGAACTCACAGCCCTCTTCTGACAGTTTACGAATACCTGTCAATGAGAAAACTTGGAAGCCACCAGAGTCTGTCAGGATTGGACGATCCCAACCATTGAAACCATGCAGACCACCTGCAGCCTTGATGATATCAAGTCCCGGACGCAGGTAAAGGTGATAGGTATTACCTAAGATAATCTGTGCCTTAACTTGTTTCGCAACTCCTCAAAGTGTACACCCTTAACAGAACCGACGGTACCAACAGGCATAAAGATAGGAGTCTTTATCTGTCCGTGGTCGGTTGTGATGATACCTGTGCGGGCATCACTGGCATTATCTGTATGCTGAAGCTCAAATGTCATTATTTTGTATCCTCCTTCTTTTCTTCAACAATCGTAAAGTCTACAGGGTGTTCTACCTTTTCATCGGTCAAAGCAAAGTCCCATACCTGCTGAATGTTCTCAACGAAGTGGAATTGAAGACCCTTACGATAAACCTCAGGAATCTCCTCAACATCCTTCTTATTCTCTGAACACATCACGATATCAGTAATTCCTGCACGTTTAGCAGCAAGTATCTTCTCCTTGATACCACCCACAGGAAGAACCTTACCACGTAAGGTTATCTCACCCGTCATTGCTGTGTTCTTACGCACCTTACGCTGTGTGAGTGCTGAAGCAATACTTGTTGCAATCGTTATACCAGCTGAAGGACCATCCTTTGGAGTTGCTCCTTCTGGTACGTGGATATGGATGTTCCACTGTTCAAAGATGCGATAGTCTACGTTCAATGCGTTGATATGTGCCTTGACATACTCCAATGCAATGACAGCAGACTCTTTCATGACATCACCAAGGTTACCGGTCAGGGTTAACTTACCCGCTTTACCCTTAGAAAGTGAGGTCTCGATAAAGAGAATCTCACCACCAACACTGGTCCATGCAAGACCTGTTACCACACCAGCATATTTGTTGCCCTGGTAAATATCACGTGTGAAAGGTGGCTTACCTAATAGATCTTCCAACTTATCTGGTGTAATCTTCGTATAAGGAAGTTGCTTATCCATTGCCTGCTTGAAAGCCAACTTACGCATAGCTTTGTTGATTTGCTTCTCAAGTTGACGCACACCACTTTCGCGTGTATAGCTTTCAATAATCTTCTCCAACGTTGCCTTGGCAAACTTTGGTTTCTCTTCTAACTGGTCTAAACCTGTATTTTCGAGTTCTTTTGGTACGAGGTGGCGTTTTGCTATCTCAACCTTTTCTTCCGTGATGTAACCTGAAACCTCAATAAGTTCCATACGGTCGAGTAGTGGACGTGGAATAGTATTGAGGTCGTTTGCCGTTGCTATGAACAAAACCTTTGACAAGTCATAGTCCATATCCAGATAATTATCATGGAAAGCGTTGTTCTGCTCAGGGTCGAGAACCTCCAACAAGGCTGATGATGGGTCGCCATTAACGAGTGTTCTGAGTAACTTTGTCAATCTCGTCAAGAATGAAAACAGGATTTGATGAACCAGCCTTCTGAATATTCTTGATGATACGTCCAGGCATAGCACCAATGTAAGTCTTACGATGTCCTCTGATTTCTGATTCGTCGTGTAGACCACCGAGAGATACACGTACATACTTACGCTTCATAGCTTCCGCAATACTCTTACCCAAACTGGTCTTACCAACACCCGGAGGACCATAAAGGCAGAGGATTGGCGACTTCAAATTGCCACGCAACTGAAGGACTGCAATGTATTCAAGGATACGTTCCTTGACCTTCTCCATACCATAGTGATCCTTGTCAAGAATACGCTTTGCACGCTTCAAGTCAAGATCGTCCTTAGTATATTCATTCCATGGTAGGTTGACCATTGTCTGCAGATAATTCACCTGCACACTATAATCAGGGCTCTGTGGGTTTAAGGTGTCAAGTTTGTCTAATTCCTTTTGGAATATCTTGGCAATATCTTCTGACCACTTTTTATTCTTAGCCTTTTCAAGTAATTCTTTCTTGTCAGATGCAGAATCGCCATCACCCAATTCTTCCTTAATGTTCTTAATCTGCTGATGTAGGAAGTATTCGCGCTGCTGTTCGTCAAGGTCCTCACGTGTTTTTGAGCGTATATCCTGACGGAGATGCTGGAACTGAATTTCACGATTCAGCACCTTCATCAACGCAAACAGACGATCTTGATAGAATTTTCTTCTAACATTTGAATCTTGTCTGTTACTGGGAATGGCATGGTTGAACACACGTAATTCACTGCGACAACGGGATTGTTGATGTTGTCGAGTGCAAACTGTGTGTCATCTGGGATGTCATCGCTACCATGGATATACTCCTTAGTGACCATCTTCATATCCTCAACAGCCGTAGAGAATTCCTTGTCTCTCTTTGGCTCAGCTTCTTCTGGTATAGCAACGGTATATCCCTTCATGTAGGGTTCAGTAGTTGTGATGTCCTTAATCTTACACTTACCAAGTCCCTGTAAGATGACCGTGCGGTTGTTCCCCTCGTAATTACCAGGCATATCAAAGGCACGAACGAATCGTGCGTAGATACCTGTCATATAGACATCGTCTACTTGAGGGTCATTAATATTGCTATCTTTCTGACTTACAATTGCTATAATCGTGTTAGGGTTCTCTTCCAAGTGTTCGACAAGAGCCAGAGTTGGTTTTCTGCCAACGAGGATAGGGGAGAGAATACCTGGGAACATAACGAGGTTACGGGTTACGAAAATAGGGATTTCGCCATCAACTTGTACGTCCAAGTTTGGCATGTCTCCTTCGTAATCAGTAATCATTTGTATAGAGCTATTTTGTTTCATAAAGTTCTTTTATACCTGCTTTTAGCTTGCAAAGGTACAAAATAAAACCGAAAGACTAAAAGAATAATTGTGCTTTAATTAGCTATCTTGTAAAAAGGTGGGGTTATGTGCATAAGAAACAGGTGGCAAATAGTAGGGTGTTTGTACTCCGCTCATTTGGTGTTGATGCTTCGCACCATTGGTGTTAAGCCTCCGCACTATGTGTGCTAAGCCTCTTTGATCCGATAAAAGCTGGTGAGTAAGTCTACTATTGTAGGAACAATAAGCTACAGTAAACCCTTAATGTCTTATTTTTCTGTTAATGTGTTTTCGGATGATAATAGCTTTAAATACGTTTCTTTACTGAATGTTAGTTATTGTCTTATCATTTATTGCCTTCTTACTTACTTAATGTAGAATGCTTGTGTAAGATTTTGATACCACATTGTGCGTACTCCATTATCGTCGTTTAGTACTTGTTCTTCTATCTTACATACTGTGGTAGTATCCTTCCCAAACTCTATTAAGCAGCGTTTAGCAGGTTTTGAAGATTTTGTTTTAATATTAGTTCTCTTTAGTATTGATAATCCGTTAAATATAGCTTCTGCTTCAAGTATATCTTTGTTGTCATAAGGGATGATAACGGATAGTGTTCCGTTGGGTTTAAGGAGCCTTTTAGAATGGTAGATTAGTTCTTGGTGAGAGAGGGTGTCAGTGTGTCTTGCAGTTGTTCTTTGTTGTAAAGGATTTTTTAATGAATTAATAAAATAAGGTGGATTGCATACAATTGCATCGTAAATTCCTTCTTCTTGGGTTTCACTGCATGGGATATAATCTTGTAGGGAACTATTGAGAATATTTATTCTATCATTAAATGGAGATGCTGAAACATTAAGATGCGCATCTTCAAGCGCTCCCTTGTCAATCTCAATAGCATCAATCTGTGCTATTGAGAAACGTTGTGCCATCATAAGGGCAATAAGTCCAGTTCCTGTTCCTATATCAAGGATTCTTGTACCACCTTTTGCCCAAGCTCCGAGCAATACGCCATCAGTCCCGACCTTCATGGCCGTGTGATCATCAATGATATGAAATTGCTTGAAAGTAAATCCCATTCGTCTCGTTTCAGGATTTATATATTCAGTTTACGAAGCAGATTTTTATTAAGTGCCTGTACCTTTCTACTTTGTTTCGTGAGGTCTTGTCTCATCAAATCAATGTTGTAGAATATTTCAGAAAAGGCGGTTTGCAGCATGTTGGGTTGTCTACAATCTTTCCCTCCCTTAGGATTGACTACGATATTTATTCCCTTTGGTACCACAGAGATGTCTACGTCAGCGTCAGATGTGATAGGATCGCCGTCGTAATGAATAACTCCTTCTTTCTTGCGGCGTATATGAATATGTTTGGCTCTAAAAGTCTTTATCTTTAAGTTTTTATCCAACGTTTTGTTGAAAAGCTCAATGGCAACCTGTGGGGCTTCGATGAGGTCAAATGGTTCCATGATAATAATATCCAATAGACCATCGCTCATAGATGCTTGCGGAGCGATATAGGCATTGTTACCATATTGTGAAGCATTGGCTGCTGATACGAGGAAAGCCTTATAACGATGTGTTCCATCCTCATCTTCTATTACATAAGTTTCAGGCTCATAGCTTAATCCTTCTTCAAGAACTTTCTGCATGTAAGTGATAGGTCCACGTTTGCCAGCTTCTGCAAATTTCATCGAAATAAAAGCATCAAATCCCATTCCACACGTGCAGAAGAACGGATGGTCGTTGATGATACCATAGTCGAGTGCTTTAACATCATAACAGTTTATAATGTCAATACATTTCTTTAGGTTCATCGGTAGGTTTAGATGCCTTGCAAGTCCATTTCCTGAACCGCAAGGGAGTATGCCTAAAGCTGACTTTGTATTGATAAGTGACCTTCCAACTTCGTTGACTGTTCCATCTCCACCCACAGCCACAACGAGGTCTACACCTTCTTCCACGGCTTCTCGGGCAAGGTCGGTCGCATGACCCGCATGTTGCGTTTCTGCAATGCGATAGTCAAACTTGTCTTTATCGAGTCGTTCTTCAATAAGGTCTGGAATACCCGCCTTACTAATTGTACCCGATATAGGGTTTAGGATAAAAACTACTTTTTTCTTATTCATTGTGCCAAATAATCAGCGCATGGTTTATTTGTACAAAGATACATATTTATCAGTTATATCGTGGATATTATGAGAGTAAAAATGTTTAAAAATCACTTTTCTAATCAAAAAGACTTTTTTGTCATTCTAAATTAGTATCTTTGCAGCCTAAAATAATATTTAAGTAGTCAATGACTACACCACATTAAAAAATAATGGGACAGTTACAAGACAAGTACAAAAGCTACCGCGAGCCGCAGAAGTTTATGGATGCAGGTGTTTATCCATACTTCCGCGAGATTACAAGTAAGCAAGGAACAGAAGTTACAGATATTGATGGCAATGAGATTCTTATGTTTGGTTCTAACGCCTATACAGGTCTTCCAAACGATCCACGTGTGATTAATGCTGCTCAGCGTGCCCTTGAGAAGTATGGCTCAGGTTGTGCCGGTAGTCGTTTCTTAAATGGTACACTCGATCTTCATGTTCAGTTGGAGAAAGAGCTTGCTGCTTTTGAAGGCAAGGATGAGGCGCTTGTTTTTTCAACAGGTTTCTGTAAATGCTGGTGTCCTCTCTGTTGTAGTAGGACGTGGTGATTATGTTATCTGTGATGACCGTGATCACGCAAGTATTGTTGATGGACGTCGTTTGAGTTTTGCTACTCAACTTCGTTACAAGCACAATGATATGGAAGATTTGGAACGTGTTCTTCAGAGACTTCCTCATGAAGCGGTTAAGCTGATTGTTGTTGATGGCGTCTTCTCGATGGAGGGTGATTTAGCTAATCTGCCAGCAATTGTTGAATTGAAGCACAAGTATAACTGCTCAATCATGGTTGATGAGGCACATGGTTTAGGTGTCTTTGGTCGCCAGGGTAGAGGTGTTTGTGATCATTTTGGCTTGACAGATGAAGTAGACCTCATTATGGGTACTTTCTCAAAGAGTTTGGCTTCAATTGGTGGTTTTATTGCTGGTGATAAGGATACTATTAATTATCTCCGTCATACCTGCCGTACATATATCTTTTCTGCAAGTAATGCACCTGCAGCAACAGCTGCTGCTTTGGAAGCTCTCCATATTATAGAGCAGGAGCCAGAACGTTTGGAGCAGTTATGGAAGGTGACTAATTATGCTTTGAAGCGATTTAAAGAAGAAGGTTTTGAGATAGGTGAAACAGAGAGTCCTATCATCCCTCTTTATGTTCGTGATATTGAAAAGACCTTTGTGGTTACAAAGTTGGCGTATGAGGCTGGTGTGTTTATCAATCCAGTAATTCCTCCAGCATGTGCTCCACAAGATACCTTGGTACGTTTTGCTTTGATGGCTACTCATACAGAGGAGCAGGTTGAACGTGGTGTTCAGGCTTTGACTAAGATTTTCAAGGCGCAAGGCATCATTAAATAAGTATTATCTATTTCCTTATTTAAAAGGATTTGTAATATTAAAACGATGGGGTTATTCTTATAGAGTAAGCCCATCGTTTTTTGTTTATACCTTATATATATAGTGTTGGGTGATGGGTGTTGGGTGTTGATGTCTTGTTGGTACTTGAGTGTAGGGGGGGATAATTAAGATTATGGTTTTATTAGGCTTATAAGCCCAATAAGCCTAATTGGCCTAATGAGCCTAATAAGCCAAATAGGGCATATAACAAAAGATATTTATTTAATAACTGTTTCTTGGGATTATTCGGCTTTTATTTTGTTTATTGTATAAAATGATTCTTCATGATGAGAATATTTATGAAAAGAATTTAATGGTAATGAGTATAAAAGTTGTAGTCGGACTGCTATTATGCAGTGAAGGTATAGAGAATTTTTGTGATTTTGGACTTACAAGGATTAGAAAGTTTGCTTTTTTACATCTATTGTCGTCTTACTTGAAAAGTACATTGACTTATGATAACGTTGATTTGATTAAAAATAAAATAAATTTTTGAGTTTAGTTATTACAATTTCCTTTTCTTCTTACTTGCTTGTTTATCAATAACTTTGCGTCTTTTTGAAATTATATGCAAACGGGATTCGTAAGAAAAGTATTATTTTTGTTTGAAAAAAAACATATAAAAGTTTGGAGGTGTCGGAAATATGTAGTACCTTTGCACTCGCAATTCAGAAATGAGTCAATTATTAATGAATATGCAACGGGGTGTAGCGCAGCTCGGTAGCGCATCTGGTTTGGGACCAGGCGGTCGCAGGTTCGAATCCTGTCACCCCGACTTTTTGTCTAACTCTTTAGAGAAAGAGAGACGTTAAATGCGGCAATAGCTCAGTTGGTAGAGCACGACCTTGCCAAGGTCGGGGTCGCGAGTTCGAGCCTCGTTTGCCGCTCTTTGATATTCTGAATTATATAGAAGTTTTCTTCTAAGTAAATGCCCAGGTGGCGGAATTGGTAGACGCGCACGTTTCAGGTGCGTGTGTTTCACGACGTGCAGGTTCGAGTCCTGTTCTGGGCACTTTCTAAATCAGAATGTCTCGTATATGTTGGAGAGGTGGCGGAATTGGTAGACGCGCTACTTTGAGGGGGTAGTGAAAATTGTTTCGTGGGAGTTCGAGTCTCCTCCTCTTCACATAGAGTTTTGAAGTAAGTCGTTACTTACTTAGTAAATGCGGCAATAGCTCAGTTGGTAGAGCACGACCTTGCCAAGGTCGGGGTCGCGAGTTCGAGCCTCGTTTGCCGCTCTTTTTTTTAGAGAAACATACATAGCATTTCTTTATGAATTTATATTTGCGATATTTCGATAATGAAGTATTAGTACACAATGTTGAGGAAGCTTTGGATTTTTTAAGTTCTATTCCTGACATTCAACTCACTCCAGAATTGGAAGATGATATTAGAAATTATGCTTCCAACGATGTCTTTTATCCAAAACGTTATAAGGTTCGTCCTCGGGTTTATTTTATAGTCATTAAGACTGAGGCAGCTACAATGATGGATTTTAAGCAGAAAAAAGCCCTTCGTCCGGTTGTTGATGGAATCGTGCGTAAGGATAATCCAGCTATTATGCATCTCAATGAGGAACGTGAGGGGTGGTATGAAGGTGAACTTGATTTTAAGCGTGTCGTCCTCATTCCTACTTCTGGTAAACATGAATATCGTGATACTCATTTTGTAGCACAGTGTAAGGCTGTTTCAGGATGGGATTGCTATAATCGTATCGTTGAGTATCTAAAAGATAGGGTTGACAATAGAAGTCAGTTCCCTTCTGCTAAAGGTAAGAATTTTAAGTTTAGATATTTAGGTATGTGGAAGTAATTTCACATGCCTTTTTGCTATTGCTTTCTTATGAATAAAGTAATGTTAATTGGTAATGTCGGTCGAGAGCCAGAGATAAAATATTATGAGGCAGACCAATGTGTTGCCTCTTTTACTTTGGCAACAACGGAGCGTGGATATACACTTCCAAATGGTACGGTTGTACCTGATCATACTGATTGGCATAACATAGTTCTCTTTAAGGCATTGGCTAAGTATGCTGAGAAGTATATTCATAAAGGCGATAAACTTTATATTGAAGGGCGTGTGCGTTATCGTACTTATGATGATAAGAAAGGTATGCGTCGTTATGTTACAGAGATTTATGGTGACAACCTTGAATGGCTTTCCGCATCCCGTAAATCTGAAAGTGTGTCTGGAGAGAAAGTAGATGATAATGCTTCTGATACTACAGATAATTCTAATTTACCTTTTTAATGGATAGTTTTTTAGTAGTTTTTTCTTCTTATATAAGTGTTAATCCAATAGATATTAGTGTGATTCTTGCAATTCTATTGGCTGTTTTTCTACTAAGTCTTTCGGCTTTTGCAAGTGCGTCGGAGATTGCTTTTTTTAGTTTATCTCCAACTGATATAGAGTCGCTTGACCCGGATAAGAATACTTCTGATAAGCTTATTCAGCAGTTTAGAGACGATAGTGAGCGTACGTTGGCAACAATTCTTATTACGAATAATCTTGTCAATGTTGCGATTATTATGCTGTGTAATTATATCTTTTCCAGTCTGTTTACCTTTAAGGAAGAGTGGTTGCAGTTTCTTTGTGTAACCATTCTGTTGACTTTTTTGCTTTTACTCTTTGGTGAGATTATTCCAAAGGTTTATAGTAGAAGAAATCCATTGGCATTCTGTAGAAGTGGTGTCAAAGGCATTGTTTTCTTCCGTAAGTTGTTTTGGCCTATCGAAACTATATTGTTGAAAAGTGGTGCTTTTGCTGAAAAGGTAGTTCAAAAGGAGAATCGTCAGTTGTCTGTTGATGATCTTGAACAGGCTTTAGAATTGACTGATAAGAATGATATTAAGGATGAGCAGGGTATGCTGCAAGGTATTATTCGCTTTGGAGATGAGACTGCAAAAGAGGTTATGACTTCTCGTCAGGATATTATAGATTTGGATATCCGCTGTTCATATGAAGATGTCTTGAAATGTATCGTTGATAATAACTATTCTCGTATTCCTGTTTATCAAGATAATCAAGATAACATACGAGGTGTACTTTATATTAAGGATCTCCTACCTCACCTATCTAAGCCAACTAACTTTAGATGGCAGAGTTTGATTCGACCACCTTATTTTGTTCCAGAGACGAAGAAGATAGACGATCTCTTACGTGACTTCCAAGAGAATAAAGTTCATATAGCTATTGTCGTTGATGAATTTGGTGGTACGAGTGGTATTGTTACTTTAGAGGACATTCTTGAAGAAATTGTCGGAGAGATTAATGACGAATTTGATGAAGAAGAGCGTAACTATACAAAGTTAGGTTCTAATATCTATATATTTGAGGGTAAAACTCTCTTGAAGGACTTCTCTAAGATTCTTAATCTCCCAGATGATGAGTTTGATGAGATAGAAGGCGATGCTGATTCTGTAGCAGGTTTACTATTAGAAATCAAGGGAGATTTCCCTGCAGTACATGAGATGCTGGACTATAAGAACTATAAGTTTGAAGTCTTAGCTATTGAAGAGCGTCGTATTAGTAAAGTTAAAGTTACTGTTTGTGGTAAGGATAACGAATGATGCCGAGGGTAAAGTCGTCATTGGTCTGTTGGAGATAGAGAGAGGGAGACAGGCTGAGAAAGATGGGGTACATTATGTCTTAACGGAAATGTTGGGCTATGAGCCTTTAGTAGAACATAATGAGGATGGTAAACCAATGATAGAGGGCTATCATATAAGTATATCTCATACTCTTGGTTATGTTGCTGTTATTCTTTCTCGTGACTATGAAGTAGGTGTTGATATAGAATATGTTTCTGATAGAGTAAACCGTATATCATCACGTTTCCTAAGAGATGATGAGGTCTTTGCTGGTACGACAGATAAGCTTATTGCTTGGTGTGCCAAGGAAACTATGTATAAACTCTTTTCTTCTGAGCATTTAGCTTTAAAAGATATAAAAGTAGACCCGCAGTCAAGCTTAGTAACTAATATGAAGCGTAATATCACGCTTAAGTTTCAGTGTGAGTGTTCTTCAAAGTACATTTTGACTTATACTTGGTATTAAGTCTTATTTTATTTCGTCCTTACCGGCACATCTTAATCACAGATAATAGTTTTGATATCTTAAATGCATATAATGATATAAAAAATTCATTATGCAGTAAAAAATGTTTAAATAATTAATTTATTCAGTGTTTTACTTGTTTTTTATTTTCATTTTACCTATATTTGTAACAGTCATTTAGCGGATAACGTAATATATTTACCATTTAGTCTAATTAATAGGAGGTATAAACATGAAAGAAAACAAAACACGAGAATTTTTCGAAACTCATGATTTCGAGAATCAGAACAGTCAGGAACATACCGATGCGAATGAAACGCTTGGTGGTGAAATTTGGTACAACTAATGTTGTATGAGTTTAGATTATATATTTTATAATTGATTTTAGGAACGCACTTGCTCTATGAGTTTAAGTGCGTTTTTTATTTTGTTTAAACGTTTTGCATTATCTAAATGGGTCAATTATTCAGGTTACATACTTATTTTCGTGAATCTTACTTATTGTAAACGGCAGAGTATGTATAAATGATAATTGCTATTTGTTTACTTCGTCAGAAATGATTACTTTTGTATCTGTAAAAAACATATTATGAACGAAGCAAACGTAAAAAGGGAGGAACTAATACTTATACGTATAACAGGCCAAGATAGACCAGGGTTAACAACTGCGGTTATGTCTATTCTTGCTTGTTATAATGCCCATATTTTAGATATTGGTCAAGCTGATATCCATTCTACTTTATCACTTGGTATTCTTATTCGTATTGATGATCAGGGTGCCGGGCAGGTAATGAAAGAACTGTTATTCAAGGCTACGGAACTTGGTGTAAATATCGGTTTTGCTCCTGTAACAGATGATGAATACGAAGATTGGGTTAATAGACAAGGGAAAAATCGTTATATTCTCACGATTATTGGTAGGTCTTTATCAGCTCGTAATATCGAGGAGGCTACTCGGGTGATTACAGAACAAGGTGTGAATATAGATTCTATTCTTCGCTTGACAGGGCGTCAGAGTATTCGCAAAAGTAATCAAAATGTCAGAGCATGTATAGAGTTTTCATTGCGTGGTACTCCTAAAGACTATAGACAGATGCAGGCTGACCTCATGCAGATGAGTCACGAGCAAGGAATTGATTTTTCTTTGCAGAAAGACAATATGTACAGGCGTATGCGTCGTCTAATATGTTTGATATGGACTCTACACTTATTCAGACAGAATGTATTGACGAATTAGCAAAACGTGCTGGGGTAGGAGAGCAGGTTGCTGCTATTACTGAACGTGCAATGCATGGTGAAATTGATTTTAAGAAAAGCTTTACAGAACGAGTTGCTTTGTTGAAGGGGCTCGATGCTGATGTCATGAAGGATATTGCCGAAACAATGCCTATAACAGAGGGCGTTGATCGCTTAATGACTGTTTTGAAGCAGTGTGGATATAAGATAGCCATATTAAGTGGTGGCTTTACTTATTTTGGAGAGTATCTACAGCGCAAGTATGGTATTGATTATGTATATGCTAATGAACTTGAGATAGATGAAAATAATAAACTTACAGGGTGCTACATTGGTGATATTGTGGATGGTAAACGTAAGGCTGAGCTATTAAAGTTATTAGCACAAGTAGAGAAGGTAAATCTCGCTCAGACTATAGCTGTTGGTGATGGTGCTAACGATCTTCCTATGCTTTCTGAGGCAGGCTTGGGCATTGCCTTTCATGCTAAACCACGTGTGCAAGCTAATGCTGAACAAAATATTACTACTATCGGTTTAGATGGTGTACTTTACTTTCTTGGTTTTAAGGATAGTTATTTGGGTGAAGCTGGTAAACTTTAATCAAAATAGGTTTATTAAAACCTGAACATATTCCGATAAGGGATGTATCAAATATATTGTAATTCTATGAATATATTTGATACATCTTTTTTATTGAAACTTATTATTGTTTGGCAAGTTCTTACTGTATAGGCTTGGTTTAACCCAAATCGGTTATTAGACCACTATATGTATAGTTCTTCTTACTATGGTATTGTTTCCTAACATCTTTTATTTTCTTATCGGCATCTTGTCCGTCTTTTTAACTTGACGTAGCCCGTTACGCCTGCGTTATAAAGCCAAACAATCTGCTCGATAATAAAACAAAATACGTTTAGGCTCTAATGACCGATTTGGGTTAATGTTTTCCAATATATTCTTTTGTTATAACGTCCCCCATAATTTGTTCTTCATGTATGTGTTGTAAGTTAGCACATATTGTGTTAATGCTCCGCACATGTAGTGCTGATGCTCCGCACACGTAGTGTTGTAGGTAAGTTATAGTACAAATAAAATAGGATACCCTTGTAGAGTATCCTATTTTATTTGTTAGAAATTCCACCAGTGCTTTTTCTTAGTGGTTTATGATCTTCAAACGAACGATGCGCAAAGTTACGGCTTTCCCATGTTTCGTTATTGGTAATCATTTGATAGATAGTTCCCCAGTCTGGTAATCCACCAAGATTACGGTCATCGATAAACATTTCTACCTTTAGCTTTCTTGAAAAATGATTGTTCTTCTCTTTTTCTTCTTCAGGATAATCCTTGTTTACAGCCCAAAAATCTACCCCACGTTCATGGCACCAATCAACAGCCTCTTGGAGTAGTTCGCCTTCTCTGACGCTCCATAAGATAAGTTGGTGACCATCTTTAATCAGCATTTTAAGCGTATCGGTAGCGAAAGGGATTTCGCTACCGATTTTAGGATATTTATGTTCTACGATGGTTCCATCGAAGTCAACTGCAATAATCATTGTCTGTTAGTTTATCGCTTTATAGAGTCATCGTGCTTATTGCCATAGTGGCTGTTAGCATAGTTACCATAATTGCCATAGTTTCCATACTGTCCATAGCTTGTACCGTAGCTTGCTCTACCATATCTACCATACTTGCCATAACCGCCATAGCCATAGTAATAGCTATATTTTCTCTTAGACATGTCAATACCATTGAGAACAATAGCCATGTTAGGGAACTTCTTCTCGTTTGCAAGTGCATTAATCAAGTTGAAGCTTGACTTTGGAGTATAGTCTGCACGACACATATAGATAGAAGCATTTGCAACGCGCGCAATCTGAAGAGTATCTGTAACAAGACCGACTGGTGCGGTATCAATCATGATATAATCATATTTCTCCTTCAAGAGATTAATGATAATATCTAATGAATTACGTGCAATAAGCTCTGCTGGGTTTGGAGGAATTGGACCTGCCATGAGGAGATCAAGATTCTTATTAACTCCTGAAGGCAAAATCTGCTCATATATATCTTCTATCGTTGGATTATCCTTTACAAGAAGGTTTGTAATACCATGTTTGTGATCGTTGATACCGAACAACTCTGCCAAACGTGGACGACGAATATCAAGACCAACCAAGATAACTTTCTTGCCTAAGAGACCGAAACTAACAGAAAGGTTTGCTGCGTTAAAGGTCTTACCCTCACCAGAAGTAGATGAAGTGAAGAGTACAACCTTCTGTCCTTCCTTAAGCATAAACTGAAGGTTGGTACGCATTGAACGGAAGATTTCTTCCATCTGGTTGTTTTGGTTTTCATGTACAACGATATCTGCTTTACCCTTCGCCTTATTACTTGCAATAGCAACGTCTGCAATGATTGGTAACTTGGTAAGGCGAGCAACATCGTCATGGCCCTCAATCTTATAACGGAAGAATTGTAAGATAAGGATTACCAATACTGGCAGTACTAAGCCAATTAGTAAAGCAACAAGCATAATTGATGTTGACTTTGGACTAATCTTACCTAACAACTGTGGGTCATCAATAAGTTTACCTTTATCGGCTGTTGCTGCCAAAGAAATGTTGTTTTCCTCACGCTTTTGGAGTAACATCAGGTACAAACCAGACTTTACTTCCTGCTGACGGTCAATCTGTGTCAGCATTCGTTCCTGCTGTGGAGTCTCAGCAACCTGTTCATTAAACTTATTAACTTGTGACAAAACTGCATCACGCTGAATCAGTAGGTTCTGACGTGCAGCACCAATCGCACGACGAATGTTACCATTCAGCTCACGAATTTGTGCTGTAAGTGGTTCTACAACAGGAGAACTTTCAGAAGCACTACGGAGTAAACGATTACGCTCAAGTACTAACTCGTTATATTTGTTAATCAGAGATGTAGAACTTTGGTCATCCAAACCTACATTAGAAGGAATTACTTGAGAAAGATTACGAGATGAACTCTCGACCTCTCTTGCAATTGTATTGAATAATTCAATCTGTGTCTCAACCTCTGCAAGCTTTAATTCTGAGTTATTCTGATTTGCTACAGAGTTACCTGCATTCATCTTCAACTCTACAATACCATTTTTCTGTTTATAGTTCTGCAACTGACCTTCGGTCTTGCCCAATTCGGCATTAATCTTACCCAAACGGTCATTGATGAACTTGTCTGTACGAAGTGCAATGGTATTCTTGTCCTCATTTGCTTGACGGTTATATACAATCGCTAACTGCTTCAAGTAATCAAGAGAACGCTGTGGTACTTCGTCTGTAAGCTGCAGCTGCGCAATAGAGGTTGACTTTGCTGTCTGTGCAACTTGAAGTTCGTTGACATACTTATTAGATGCCATTCTTGGTGAGAGAATACTTACATTAAGTACATCTGCATTCTTTAATGAATGTCCATAATTAGAACTAATAGTAATAATACCAGCACGAGTAGCTATTGTTGCAGGAAGGCTGGTGAACTTTCTATTAATAGAGTATGGACCTTCATTTGAGTTGTCGTTAGTTGGTACATAGTAAGTTCCAGTAACAGTATATGTTAAACTGTCTCTTGTTATGCTCAAGTTAATGGGAGCATTCAATCTCTCAAGATGAGCCTGGTCTACATCAACGTTAAGAGGTTGATTGCGATAAAGAATAATGTCTTTTACTCTTCCCTTTGTTGAGTAGTTAACATATAACTTCAAGTCTCTAATAGCATCTTCAGCAATAGAGTGTGATGTCAGAATCTCCATCTCGTTATCAATACCAGTTGAGTTTGAGATAATACCAAGATTTGACATGTTCTGTAAAGAGGAACCACGTCTATTGCTATTACTTTCGTCCTTAATCAGCAACTTTGCAGTAGCCTGATACATTGGTGTGGCATATCTAAGATAGATTGCTCCTAAGCTCCCGAAAATAATTAATGACAGTACGAACCAGTACCAGTTGAGTACGATGGTTCGATACAAGGTGGCAAAATCAAAGGAGGAGTTACCTTCATTAACTTCAAGTTCCTTCCCTTGCTCTAATTTAGTTGTTTCTTCCATATTTATTACTTTTCTTATTATTCAGTAAGGAATTTATTTTGGGTTACTCTTCTCCTCAGCAAGCTGAAGGAGATATTTACCATAGTTGTTCTTAATCATTGGTTGTGCTTCTTCTCGAAGCTTTTCTGTGGTTATCCAGCCTTTTTTGTATGCTATTTCTTCCAAGCATGCAACCTTAAGTCCTTGTCGTTTCTCGATACATTCAATGAAAGTACTTGCCTCCGACAAACTGTCATGTGTACCAGTGTCAAGCCATGCAAAACCACGTTGTAGAGTCTGTACCATTAAATTATCTTCTTTAAGATAGCACTGATTGACAGTTGTAATCTCTAACTCTCCTCGTGGAGATGGTTTAATATTCTTCGCAATCTCAACAACACTATTAGGGTAGAAGTAAAGTCCTACAACAGCGTAGTTACTCTTTGGATGTTCGGGCTTTTCTTCTATGCTAAGACATTTTCCAGTCTTATCAAATTCAGCAACACCATATCTCTCAGGATCATTTACATAATAGCCAAATACTGTAGCTTTGTTCTCTTTTTCAGCCATTTGTACGCTATTTTGTAATAATGAACTGAAGCCTGCTCCATAGAAAATATTATCTCCCAAGACCAAGCAAACAGAATCATTGCCAATAAACTTCTCGCCTATGATAAATGCTTGCGCAAGGCCATCTGGTGAAGGTTGTTCTGCGTATTCAAAGCGTACTCCAAAGCTACTTCCATCTCCTAAAAGACGTTTAAAGCCTGGTAAGTCAAATGGGGTAGAGATGATTAGAATCTCTTTAATTCCAGCCAGCATCAAAACTGAAACTGGATAGTAAATCATTGGTTTATCGTAAATTGGTATAAGCTGCTTGCTTATTCCTTTTGTGATAGGGTAGAGGCGTGTGCCTGAACCGCCAGCGAGAACTATTCCTTTCATAATAGTATGGTTTGATATCTGTTTAAATTAGTAGTTATTGTTTATCTTTATATGCTTTAACGCTAAATACCTATAGTCGTATCCTACCATATGTGCTTTAAGTGCAAATATGGGTGGTAATAGGGCTGTACTCAATATGAATAAGTCATTGAGGACAATTAATCCTTTCGTTAAGTATTTGTCGTTAAACGCTTTCATTTGCAATATTGCTATCTTGATTGCAAAGGTAATAAATTTAATTTAATTAAAAGCTGTGAAAATGAGAAATCATTTACTTAATAGGTGAATTTCATGTTTTTTTATTAACTTTGCAATCGAGTAAAAATTAAAAGTTCATCTTAATAACTTTAAAACTTTAAACAAAAGATATGGGATTCTTATCAAAACTCTTTGGGAAGAATGATGCTACACAGTCAAAGACTGGTGGTATGGAGGACTATATGACACTTGTTCGAGTTTATTTTCAAGCAGTGCTTGCAACTCGTTTGGGTATCAATAATTTAGCAATGCTTCCAGATTTACGTACCTACAAGCAGACTTTTCGTGTCCCTACGTTGAATAATAAGTTGGGACCTGGCGAAAAAGCAAGTGTGCGAAAGACTATGAAAAATATTTATAATGTTGATGATAACTTCTTTGATGAGATAGATGCAAGTATCAAAAAGAATTGTAAGAAGATGCAGGATATCCAGCCTTATCTTTATCAGTTCCAAGGTTTCACACAAGATTTGATGATGCTTGTGGGTAATTTGATGAAGTTTAAGTTGCGGGTTCCTGGCTTTTTCAAGAAAGCTATCTATACGATGACGGAGAAGACTGTAAATGATATATATGATAAGAATAGTTTCTCTGATCCAGGTGTTATTAAGGCTGTTATGTCAGTTCGCCAATATAATCAGCGTCTTGGATTTAGTCGTAAATGGACTACAGACTTCGTTTATCAAGTAGTTTCACTTGCTAAGAAGGAACCTAAACCTGCAGAAGAGGCAGAGTCAAAATAATTAAGCATATATTTGCTTAAATAGAAACTTTAATGTAATTTTGTAGCCAAAACGAATAGATTAGCTATGAATGCAAATGAGAAGATTCTGAATACGTTTGCGACGCGTGTTCGTCAGATGATTCTTCAGTATGAAGCACTGAAGAAGGAAAATGATGAGTTATATGCGCTTGTCGACCAACGTGAACAGGAGATAAAGCAACTGCAGGGTGAGTTATCTCAAGCAGAAGCTGATTATAACTCGTTGAAGATGGCTAAAATGCTTGAAGTTACGGATGGTGATATGGAAACTGCACAAAAGCGTGTTGCCAAACTTATCCGAGATGTAAATAAGTGTATTACACTTCTAAGTGAGAAATAAAACAGAATATAATGGCAGACGATAAGTTACATATAAGATTGCATGTCTATGATGCAGAACTCTCCGTAAACGTTCCACGAGAGGATGAGGAGTATTATCGTTCGGCAGCCAAGCTTATTACCGACACAATTAATACTTATTCAACTCTTTTTAAGGGTAAGAAGGGGGATAAGGACATTATATATATGGCTATGTTGGATATTGCATTGCGATATAAGAAAGAAGGTGTACGTAATGATACTGCTCCATTTAATGATATTCTCAGTAAACTCACTTCAGAAATTGAAGATGCACTGAAGTAATAGTGAGAATATTTAATTTAAATCATAAAAAGAATCAATGAGTCCAATAGTAACAGTTATAATAGCTGTGGTATGCCTTTCAGCAGGATGTGCTGGTGGATTTGCTATTTTCCGTTATATCTTAACTGGAAAATACAAAGATACAATGGATAAAGCAGAGAAAGCTGCAGAGGTAATTAAAGAAAAGAAACTTCTTGAAGTTAAGGAGAAGTTTCTTAATAAGAAAAGTGAACTCGAGAAAGAGGTTCAACAGCGCACATTGAAGATTCAACAGGGTGAGAATCGCTTGAAGCAGCGTGAGGTTGCATTGAATCAACGTCAAGAAGAGATTAATCGTCGTAAGCAGGATGTTGATCAGCAGCAGCAGCGTGTTGATAATGAGAAGAAGCTACTGCAGATTAAGCAGCAGGATCTTGAGAAGATGCAGGAGCAGGAGCGAATGAAACTCGAGGAACTCTCTGGTCTTAGTTCTGAAGAAGCTAAGAAGCGTTTGATTGAAAGTTTGAAGGATCAAGCAAAGCTTGACGCTGCCTCATATATTAATGAGATTGTTGATGAAGCAAAGCTTAATGCTAATCAGCAGGCTAAGAGAATAGTTATCCAGACCATCCAGCGTGTTGCAACTGAAACAGCTATTGAGAATTCAGTAAGTGTTTTCCATATTGATAGTGATGAGGTGAAGGGACGTATTATTGGTCGTGAAGGTCGTAATATCCGCGCTTTGGAGGCTGCAACAGGTGTTGAGATTGTTGTTGATGATACTCCAGAAGCTATTGTTATTTCAGCTTTTGATCCTGTTCGTCGTGAGATTTGTCGTTTGGCACTTCATCAGCTTGTTGCTGATGGACGAATTCACCCAGCACGTATCGAAGAAGTTGTTGCTAAGGTTAAGAAACAACTTGATAATGAGATCATTGAAACAGGTAAGCGTACAGCTATTGACCTTGGAATTCATGGTCTTCATCCAGAGTTGATTCGTATTGTTGGTAAGATGAAATATCGTTCTTCATATGGTCAGAACCTTTTGCAGCATGCCCGTGAAACAGCAAATCTTTGTGCTGTTATGGCAAGTGAGTTAGGTTTGAATCCAAAGAAGGCAAAGCGTGCAGGCTTATTGCATGATATCGGTAAGGTACCAGACGAAGAGACTGATTTACCACATGCTCTTTATGGAGGTAAGATTGCTGAGAAGTATAAGGAGAAACCAGATATTTGCAATGCCATTGCAGCTCACCACGATGAGGTTGAGATGACTACACTTCTTGCACCAATCGTTCAGGTATGTGATGCCATATCTGGTGCTCGTCCAGGTGCTCGTCGTGAGATTGTGGAAGCTTATATCAAGCGTCTGAATGATCTTGAAGCGATAGCAATGAGTTATCCAGGTGTAACAAAGACTTATGCTATTCAGGCTGGTCGCGAACTCCGTGTAATCGTTGGTGCTGATAAGATGGATGATGCAGAAAGCGAGAAGCTCAGTTCTGAGATTGCAGAGAAGATACAGAATGAAATGACCTATCCAGGACAGGTTAAGATTACGGTTATTCGTGAGATTCGTTCTGTTGCTTATGCAAAGTAAAGTTTGATTTTATTTGAATTATTATAGAAAGCACTCCTATATGGGGTGCTTTTTTATTTTGCAAGTTCATTAGTAATTTTGATATATGTCAGTAATATATATGAATAGAGAAAGCCCTCGTAATTCATGAAGTTATTTCCACGAATTGTCGAGGGCTTTAATTTTATTCTATCTATTTTGTTAGCAGCCAGAACCATCAAGTCGGCAAGAAGCTGCTGCAGGGGCATCGTTAAGGTTGATGCCAGCTTCTTCTGGTGATAGTGTTACTGTACCATCTTCAAGTACAAAACAAGGTACGCCAGCATAGCCGTGCTTCTTTGCCTCGTCAAATACAGCGTTGTTATCACGAAGACGAAGGAATTCCTTCAAATACTTAATATGTGAACCAATTTCTATTACTTCGTAACGGTTGTCACCTTCTACGTGCTTGTCAACTGCAATACAGTCTGGACAAGTATTCATTCCATATATTTTAATCATAATCAAATGTTTTTAGATTCAACTCTAAAGTTTATTATATTTTTTACCTCAATTTTTCACTGTCTTAGTGATTACAAATCTTAGTTGTATCAACAGTGAATCCCCCTTTAGCAGGCATAAACTTACCACGTTCTGTCAAGAAATCTACTAATTCCTCAGCGTTCATTCCATCTACAGAACAAGTATGAAAACGCTCCTCTTCACCGAAGTGCTCTATAATTGCCTTTACTAAATCTTCTTTTGTTTCATAACTATTACCCTCCATCATATGGAGTACATCATGTCCATGTGCCATATTTTATTCTATTTTGTTAATAAATTCGTGCATTGAATCATTCTTTGCACAATCTTATATAAGCAAAAGATGTGCCATGTGTTAAATTAACTAATTTTAATTGCTTAAAAGTGATAATATGACATAATTTAATTACTTTTGTCTTTGCTGACAGATATTATTGGTAAAATGTCAGTCACAATTGATGTAAAAACTACTTAAGTGACTCTTTCATATTCACTTAGAGAAGTATAGTGTTTATAAAAATATTTGATAGTAATTATATTATGATGAAGAAACTTTTGCTTGCTTTTGCAGCTACAATGTTGTTGTTATCTTCATGTGGCACTTCTAAAATGGGGGTGGAGAAATCTAATATTGTAAGTTATACAGAAGCTCGTAATTATTTTCATATTGGTAATGAGACCAAACCGATAATAAAGAAGATTACTTCACAGGAGACTCTTGTAAAAGAGTTTGGTGAGGCAGCTTTTATGGGTAAGGGCGGTGAACCAACCAAGATTGATTTTAATAAGAACTTTGCAATTGCTTATATTCTCCCGCAAACAAATCGGAAGACAGACTTGGCTCCTCTTTCATTGACTTTAAAGAAGAAGCATCTTGAATTGCAATACAAGTTAGAACAAGGAAAGGCACAAACCTACTTTACACAACCATTTTTCATTATCGTCGTTGATAAGAAATATGTTGATTATAATATTGTAGAAATTAAAGGTTGGGATTAGTAGTAGTGTCTAATGGAAGAGCATGTTTTAACCAAAAATCACGGTTTAGCTGCTTCTGAATCTTATAATAATAAATAAGGACAACTTAAGAAAGCTGTCCTTATTTTTATATCTAATAACCGGTGAGCGGAATACGGGAATCGAACCCGCCTCCCAGGCTTGGGAAGCCCGTGCACTACCGATGTGCTAATTCCGCAAATGGAGCCGATACCCGGACTCGAACCGGGGACCTACGCATTACGAATGCGTTGCTCTACCAACTGAGCCATATCGGCGGTATTGCGTTGCAAAGTTACATTAAAAAAAACAAACAGCCAAATTTTTGATTTATGTTTTTGTTATTAGTTTTGTAGTTAAGCGATATATATTTAGGTTATAAGGATAGTAAATTATATTATTAGTTTTTAAAGCCAAATAGCTTATTAGGTAACCTACCATAGTAATAAGAACTATACATTTTGTGGCTAATGAACGATTTGGGTTAAATGCAGACTTTATTCTGGCTGAGACGGTTCTTTGTTGTTTATTGTATTATAATTTATGTGTTTTTCAGTTGTGATTTATGGTATTTCGTTTTGACTTTTTCATTATTATTGATAACTTTGTATTCGATAATATATGGTATGATATTTATCTAATTGAGAATAGGCGTAAAGCTATACAAATGCCTGTTCATGATTGATGTAATAGATCATAATGTAGAAACCTAATTCATTATAACCTTATGAGAAAAATTATCACGCTCTTGTTCTTGGCTGTCACGCTAACTGCCGCAGCACAGGATTTTAATCATTACTTTGAGGATGCAACGCTTCGTCTTGATTACATTTTTTCAGGTAATGTTAAGCATCAGGCCATTGCTGTAGACGAGTTGTCACGCATACCACGATGGTATGGTAAGCATGAACGATTGGCTGAGGTGCCTGTCGAAGGAAATGGTCAAGTTATTGTTCGTGATCATCGCACACAAAAGGTTATTTATCGAAATTCATTCTCAACACTTTTTCAGGAATGGTTGACGTATGATGAGGCAAAGAAACCTTCTGATAAAGCATTTGAAAATGTCTTTCTCGTTCCTTTCCCAAAGGATTCTGTAGATATAACAGTTGAACTAAGGAACAACCGTCGTGAGGTAACAGTATCTATGAGTCATACTGTTAATCCAAAGGATATTCTCATTCGTCACATTGGTGAACGTTCTGTAACACCTTACGAAACATTGCAGAAGGCTGCAGACACGACACGTTGTATTCACATTGCTTATGTTGCAGAGGGATATACGGAGGCGGAGATGGCAAACTTTATAGAAGATTGTCGCACTGCTAATGAAGCTCTATTTGCACATGAGCCATTTAAATCACTGCGTCAACGCTTTAATGTTGTAGCTGTTAAGTCACCATCTATGGAGAGTGGTACGTCTGAACCATCAAAGGGTATTTGGAAAAACACGGCACTTCACTCACATTTTGATACATTCTACAGTGACCGTTATCTGACAACATTGCATCTAAAGGATTTACATGACTGGTTGGCTGGTACACCTTATGAGCACATCATCGTACTTGTAAATACAGAGAAGTATGGTGGCGGTGGTATTCTGAACTCTTATAACCTTTCAATGGTGCGTAATCCTTATTTCAAGCCAGTTGTTGTACATGAGTTTGGACATTCCTTTGCTGGTTTGGGTGATGAATATGCATACGAAAAGGAGCAGATTAATATGTATCCAACTGATGTAGAACCTTGGGAGCCAAACCTTACAACTTTAGTTGACTTCCATGGAAAATGGGAAATCTTATTAACAAGAAGACACCAGTTCCAACTCCTCAGCCAGCTGATCTTGATAAACCTAATGCACGTTATGATAAGTGGAAGGTTGGTGTTTATGAACCTGCAGGCTATTCTCAGCATGGTGTTTATCGCGCATACCCAGACTGCCGTATGCGTACAAATATGCACCCTGAATTCTGTCCTGCTTGCAATTTAGGACTTACAAAACTTATCAAGTTCTATACGGGAGAGTAGGAGAATGTCTGTTTAGTTTACATTCCATTGAATTGGATTGTATTAATGAACTCATAAAAACGGCTTGTGTATTACTTCAGTATTGTTCTGAGAATATATAAGCCGTTTAGTATGTAGGAAGTTGCTTATATCGTGAATTGTGTTTAGCGCTTAGCACCATTGGTGTTTACCAACAGCACAATGTGTGCTGAGCATCAACACGATGTGTGTTGAGCAATACTACAATGATTGAAGATGGGAATTTAGGGAATATTATACCCGTTTTATTGAATATTGTAAATTGCTAATGGATAATGTGGGGTATTGGAAAACGCTAAATTCGTTATATGGTAATTTTACGAATAGAGGTGTACCAAATGATTGGTACACCTCTATTGTATAATATCTTTTATAAATCTTGTATTTAGTAAGCGAAGAGAGGATAGTCCTTCATCGTCTCATTCACTTTCTCACGTACACGCTTAATAACCTGCTCGTTCTCTGGGTCTGACAATACCTCATCAATAAGGTCAGCACAGAGTAACATCATATCTTCCTTACAGCCACGTGTTGTCATTGCAGCTGTTCCAAGTCGTAAACCGCTGGTCTGGAACGCAGAACGCTCATCGTATGGTACCTTATTCTTATTGGCTGTGATGTCAGCAGCAACAAGTGCATTCTCAGCAACCTTACCAGTAAGGTCTGGATACTTCTGACGTAGGTCGAGCAGCATAGAATGGTTGTCTGTGCCACCGCTAACAATGCTGAAGCCTTTCTCAACAAGTGCTTGAGCAAGAACAGAAGCATTCTTCTTCACCTGTGTTGCATATTCCTTCCAGCTTGGTAGGAGGTTCTCACCAAAGCCTACAGCCTTAGCTGCAATAACATGTTCCAATGGACCACCCTGGTTACCTGGGAATACAGCAGAATTGAAGAGCATAGACATTGGTTTCAAATCACCCTTCTTGGTTGTTAATCCCCAAGGATTATCGAAGTCCTTACCCATAAGGATAATACCACCACGAGGACCACGAAGTGTCTTGTGAGTTGTTGTGGTAACAATATGAGCATATTTTACAGGGTTATCGAGCAAACCTGCAGCAATAAGACCAGCAGGATGAGCCATGTCAACCATTAACAAAGCACCTACCTCATCAGCAATCTTGCGCATGCGCTTATAATCCCACTCACGGCTGTAAGCAGAACCACCACCGATGATAAGCTTTGGCTTGTGCTCACGTGCGAGACGCTCCATCTCGTCATAGTCAACACGACCAGTCTCACGGTTCAATGTATAACCAACATGGTTATAAAGGATACCAGATGTATTTACCTCACTACCATGAGAGAGATGACCGCCTTGGTCAAGGTCAAGTCCCATAAATGTGTCGCCTGGTTTTAGCACGGCAAGTAACACAGCTTGGTTAGCCTGCGCACCAGAGTGAGGCTGCACATTGGCATATTCAGCACCAAAGAGTTGCTTTACGCGCTCAATGGCAAGTGTTTCAACTTGGTCAACCACTTGACAACCACCATAATAGCGTTTGCCTGGGTAACCTTCAGCATACTTGTTTGTTAGGTAAGATCCCATGGCTTGCATAACTTCGTCACTGACGAAATTCTCTGATGCAATCAGCTCCATACCTTTGAGCTGGCGTTTGTGTTCCATCTCAATAAGGTCAAAAATTTCTTGGTCTCTTCTCATGTGTATTGAATGTTTATGGGGAATCATTTTCTGTAAATGAACCCCTGGTTAGTGATACGCTGCAAATATACGAATTAATGTTCTAACTTGCAAGTGTATCAAAAAAATAATGTAACTTTGCATTTATAATGGTTCGTCTGCATCATTACAATGGTGTGTCGAAAGTATTAATTGATAATATATTACAACATTATCTATGAAGCTAAAGAGTTATTCCAAGCTTACGAGTTTGATGAAATTTATCCACAGATAGGACTAATGTTTCCTAAAGGTCGCCATTTGCGTGTGCAGTTTGGTAATGCATACAATTTATTGTTAACGCTTAACCCTGTTGTATCAAAGAAGCAGATTCGTTATCAGTTAATGGAAGATCCAGATACTAACGAGATGTTCTATGGAGCAGATGACCATGACTTTAATGGTCCGTGGGAAGTTCTTCTTGGTAAGGAAGTTAAGAAAGAACCTAAGGTTGACCTTACAAATGAAGAATTGGTTGCTAACTGTTTATTGAATACTGTTTTAATAGGTCGCCATCCTCGTTCATTTGAAAAGGATTATCAAGCTATTGTGAAGTAGAAGATAGTTGATAATTTGATAAGTAAACGAGTGAACAAGTAAACGAGTTGACAAGTTGTTTGATAAGAAGGATTCAATCCCCTTTAATCATTTCAACTTGCCAACTCGTTTTATTAACCAACTAATTAGTCCTTATAAATCTTATTATTAAGTAACTTGTCAACTCATTGCCTATATCTTATCAAGCAACTTGTCAACTCGTTAACTTGTCAACTCGTCAACTAATTAACTATTCTATCAAGCAACTTGTTTACTCGTCAACTCGTTAACTCGTCAACTGGTAAACTATCAACCCTACCCTCTAATCATTGTTATAATCATCTTGAATCGCTCAGGTGCGTTCACAGAGTGAGGTGCACCACTTGGAATGATGAAACTTTCGCCAGCACTAATCACGTGCTTTATGTTATCAACGGTCAATTCCATTTTTCCATCAACAACCTGAATGAAAGCATCGAATGGTGCGGTATGCTCTGAAAGTCCTTGGCCAGCATCGAAACTGAACAAAGTAACACTACCAGCATTGCTGTGTACCAATTCTTTACTTACTACGCCACCTTCTGCATAATCAATCACACTGTTTGAAGTGAAAACAATTCCTTTTTCTACTTTAGCCATGTTAGTATCTCCTTTATTTGATTTATAATATTTTGTTTTATTTCTCTATATTAAATGCTACAAAGTTGATGCCAAGTTAGAAAGTGGGAACAAATGTTACTATTAAAGTCGTTGGTGGTAGAAATAATGGTAGCTTATTCTCTTTTGCTCACTTCATTTATGAGTTTTGCAAAATTCTTAATTGTTTTCGTATCCTTTTTCTTAAACTTTTGATAGCTCTGAAATAAGCAATACACTTTACCACTGAGTACTGATAACAAGGTGTTTTTTCTTAAAACTAATTTTACTGTCACTTCTGTCATTCAATGTTGTCATCTAATGCCTTGGCTTACAGTATAGATACATGAAGTGTTAAAAGTGACAGCAAATTAAAAATAAACTTATTCTTGTAGGAAGTATAGTAATATCTCTTGTTAGAGAGCTTTTTTTACTACATATATTTAAGGAATTACTTTTTTTCCTTTACCGTAATATTTCTTTTCAGACCCTCGTATTTAACTCGCTTAACAGCAGATCCTTTAAATAATCGTTGATAATCTTCAACTGTTAGATTGTGCCACTTCTCTTTGCTCATGCTGAGAAGCTCTGGCTTAGGTTGGAGAGCTGGTTCTGTATTAGGTGTTGCAAAGCGATTCCAAGGGCATGCAGTTTGGCATCGATCACAGCCATATATCGTATCACCCATGTGGTTTTTTGCTTCGTCAGTTAGTTCTCCACGATTTTCAATCAGTTGATATGAAAGACATCGTTCGGCATGGAAATCTTCATCAGGGATGATTGCACGAGTAGGGCAGGCATCAATACAACGATGGCAACTTCCACATCGGTTTGACATCGCTTCATCGTATACATCAACATCAAAAGGTAAGAAAATCTCACCCAAAAAGAACATAGAACCGGCATGAGGAATGATGAGCTGATGATTGCGTCCTACCCATCCAAGTCCTGCTTTCTGTGCCCAATAACGTTCAAGGACAGGAGCAGTATCACAGAAGTAACGTACTGAGGGTTCTTCGCCTTCTTCTTGTTTGGGGAGTTGCCACCGTTCTGTTATCTTTATCGCTAATTCCCTCATCTTTTGCTTCATTAGGTCATGATAATCTAAACCAAGTGCATATGCTGCTATTTGATACTCGCCTTTAGGTAGCTGTTGAGCTGGAGCATAGTTGAGAGCAAGTGAAACGATACTCCGTACACCAGGAACGAGAAGTTGTGGGTCAAGTCGTTTCTCTAAGTAATTTGTCATATATGCCATTGAAGCCTCTTCACCATTCTCCAGCCATTTACGATATTTCTGTGCTACAGCTTCATCAACTGGTGCTGCCTTTGCTATACCACAAGCAAAGAATCCCATGGAGTGTGCTAAAGATTTTATTGTTGATGATTGGACGACAATTGAATCTTCCTTATTTATGTTAGGGCTTAAAGCATCTATTGATGACATATAATGAGATTAAATTTCCTTATAGAAAAGAAAGGGGGTAATTAGATGATAGTTAAAGGAGAAACATAAACTACAACCACAATATTTTTATTTTTTATACCATAGAGGTATGTGTGATTAAAATGTTTCGGCAGGGTCATCAGGGAAGACTTTAAACTCATAACCTTGGTTTTTAAGCCATTGCAATGATTCTGGGAGCGCTGTACGAAGTTTGTCAATACTTTTGAGAGAGTCATGAAATGTGATGATAGACCCATTACGAGCATATCGCTTTACATTGTTTACAACATCTGCAGCTGATAACCATTTAGAATAATCACGTGTTACAAGGTCCCACATAACAACACGATAATTTTGTTTTACCCACCAATATACAGTATGGCGTAACCATCCGTGTGGTGGACGGAAATAAGGAGTGTTGAGAAGTGCATCTGCCTTAATAACATCTACAGCATAGGTTAGTGTCCAGTGTTTGAAAGAACCAAGATGATGATAAGTATGATTTCCCACTTTATGTCCACGACGTATTACTTCCTCATAGATTTCTGGATGTTTTCTTACATTGTCAGCAACCATGAAGAACATTGCCTTTGCATTGAATTGGTCAAGTATGTCGAGAATAAATGGTGTTGCTTCGGGTATTGGTCCATCATCAAATGTGAGATAAACGGAGTGATCGTTCTTGTCCATACGCCAAAGAGCGTGTGGATAAAAGATACGTAGCCAGCGTGCAGGTTGTTCTATTAGCATATTATTCAATACATCCCTAAACTCTTTTCTCAATGACTGAGAAAGAATTTGTACTTTAATATTATTATCGTCTATTCAACTAAGATCCTGTTTGTGTAGAGCTAAGAGCGGATAGTTTAAAGCAAAAAGCCAGAGTTTGGCTGTCTTTAAGGACAACCAGATTCTGGCTTTTAGTTTTGAATCTCTTTAATAGGATTATAGTAATCCTACATCAATGCACCACCTCTATTTTTGAATCTTACAAAAAGATTGTTAAGCTGGGCTGCATGTTTGTTTGCCCATTCACGATCAGCTTGCTCATTCTCGTTAACAAGATTCATCATAATCTGGAAATTCATCTTACATGAACTCTGAGACATATTGAAGAGACGAGGATCAAGACTCAAATAGTAGTTTACATACTGAAGTGAAATCTTCCACAACTCATCATACATCTGGCGTGCCTTTACTTTCTGACCAAGTAATGCGTATGCACGTGCCATATCTGATGAACCACTCATGTAGCTGATTGGCACGTTATAGCTTGGTATTTCCTTCTCAGCCTTCTGTAATACTTTCAACGCTTTAGCCTTCTCACCCTTTGCAATGAGGTGAAGTGCAAGGTCAGCCATCTCACGACGATGTGTATAGCACATACGAGCTACAGTTTCATCGATGTAAAGCCCTGGCTTGCTAAGACCACCCCATTTGAAGCGATTCATCATGACATCATAAGTCTTCTCTGTATCGAAGTTACGCATATTGATGCCTGTAGAATTTGCATTGTCCATTGTAGAGAATGGGGTAATACGATTTACGAGACCTTCTTGAATGAAGTTTTCACCTAAGTTCATGAAGTTCTCAGCTCCAACGGTTACAGCTACATAGAGAGGACGTGTCCAGTTACAGTTAGCAATCATCTCAAGCATCATCAAATCATTCTTGTATAAAGCTTGTTTTCCTGCCAATGAGATGACCATTCGATCTGGAATAGAATCACCTGGAAGCATCATACCACTGCGACGAACAGCCTCCTTATCGATAGTCATGTAGATGGTATCAGTAGGGATAACATGGCTGTCAGCATTCTTTGAGCGTACCCAATACTTGAGAATATTCTTTAATTCAAATGGGTTGTCACCAAATTGTGCCTTTGCTGCAACAGGGTCCTGCTTATAGAACTCTCGTATTTGTTCTTTGAATTCTGGTTGAATCTGTACATACTCATTTGTTCCACTTACATAATCAAGGCGTGGCCATGAGATAGGTACACTTGGTGAGTTGTATGCTGGACGGCGCATTTGATCGATGTACCAGTCTGTCTGCAGATAAGAAAGGTTACAAACACGTGTATCTGTACGCACTCCCTCAATCTCTTGGTTATACCAAAGTGGGAAGGTATCGTTGTCACCATTCGTAAAGATAATAGGATTACCCTTCTGCTGTAATGAATTAAGATAGTTCTGACCAAAGTCACGGCAAGTATATCGACCTGAACGATTGTGGTCATCCCATGTCTGTGATGCCATCTGGATAGGAACAAGCAGACAAACAAGTGAGATTACAGAGGCTGATAATACTGGTGCAACCTTGAGTTTACGTGCCCAGTCGTAGAGTGCCAAAACTCCTAAGCCACACCAGATAGCGTATGCATAGAATGATGCAGCATAAGCATAGTCACGTTCACGTGGCTGACTTGGTGTCTGATTCAAGTAGATAACAATGGCAAGACCAGTCATAAAGAACAAGAAGAATACGACCCAGAACTGTTGTATACCACGTTTTCCACGCCATGCCTGCCAGAAAAGACCGATTAAACCGAGCAATAAAGGTAGACAATAGAAGACATTGTGTCCTTTGTTTGCTTTCAACTCATCTGGTAACAAGTTTTGGTCACCATAAAGCGAATTGTCAATGAATGATATACCTGTAATCCAGTTGCCATGTTCTGGTTCACCATTACCTTGAATATCGTTCTGTCGTCCTGCAAAGTTCCACATGAAGTAACGCCAGTACATGAAGTTACACTGGTAAGAAAGGAAGAACTTTAAGTTTTCCCATTGTGTAGGTATCTTTACGCCATCAACATCATGTCCTGTAATACCACCCATCCACTGTTCGTATAGACCTGCAGAACCAGGGTTGTACATACGTGGGAATAACATATTCTGTTCAAAAACCTGTGTTGCTTTATGACGGACAATGAAGTAAGAGTCTTTCTCGTCTTTAGACGCTTTCTCCTTACGCTCATAGACCGGAGCACCCTCATCAAACTTATAGTGCATACCGTCTTCTGCAACTGCAGGTTGACTTGAGTATGCCTGTCCGTAGAGTAATGGACGGTCACCATACTGGTCACGACTCAGATAACTACCCAAAGTAAAGATATCCTCTGGTGAATTCTGATCCATTGGTGGATTGGCTGTTGAGCGTATAACGATTACAGCATATGAAGAGTAGCCGATAAACAGCATCAGCATACAAAGCAAAGCTGTATTCTTTATGCGTGAAGAAACAAGTGCAACACGCTGCTTCTTGCCATCCTTATTTAATGGACGCTGCCATTGAAGCAGTACGTAAACGAGTGCAAGTACGACAAGTCCAGTAAAGAATGCTGTCCATCCATAGCCATAGAATGGAATACCAATCAGTCCCAATGCTGCCAAGAATGCTATATTTTGACGGCGTGGGTTCTTATCCTGATATGTCTCATAAATGCCCCAAATAAAAGAAGCAATGAGTAAGGCAATATAAATAATGGTACCCGTGTTGAATGGCATGCCAAGTGTATTCGTAAAGAATAACTCAAACCAACCACCTACTGTGATAATACCTGGAACAACACCATACAGAACGGCTGCAACGAGGACTACAGAGAGGAGTAAGGCAAAGAGTGAACCCTTCAAGTTTGCATCTGGCACCTTCTTATAATAGTAAACCAGTGCAATGGCTGGAATACAAAGGAGGTTGAGTAGGTGCACACCAATTGACAGACCAGTCATATAGGTAATCAGTACCAACCAACGGTCAGAATGAGGTTTGTCTGCATTATCTTCCCATTTCAAGATAAGCCAGAAAACAACAGCTGTAAACGCTGATGAATAGGCATATACCTCGCCCTCAACTGCTGAGAACCAGAAAGTGTCACTGAAAGTATAAATCAGTGCACCAACAAGGCCTGCACCTTCGATGGCGATAGTTTTTGCAAGTGAAGGGGCTTCACCATCACGCACAATCAGTCTACGTGAGAGGTGGGTAATGGTCCAAAACAGGAACATGATACACGTTGCAGAAAGCAATGCGCTCATGGTGTTAACCATCCGTGCTACCTCTGATGGGTCGCTTGCAAAATGTGAGAAAAGATTGGCTGTAAGCATAAAGAATGGTGCCCCAGGAGGGTGTCCAATCTCCAGTTTATAGCCTGTTGTAATGAATTCGGGACAGTCCCAGAAACTGGCTGTCGGTTCAATTGTGGAACAGTAGACGAAAGCTGCAATAAAGAATGCAAGCCATCCGACGATGTTGTCCACCAGTCTGAATTGTTTCATTTATACGATTAGAATTTACTGTCTACTCATCTTTCTCGGATAAGCAGAGATATTTATTTCGAAATAATCACTGCAAAGATAATAATATTAATCAAAACAACATAAAGAGAGTGGAGAAATTATAATAAAATGTGATGAAAAGAACATGACTAACGTTTGGAATTGACTTTATTTGCTTAGGTTAAAGCATAAAGGTAAGATTATGTAAATGTGTTTTTTGAAGTTTTACACTCGAATAGAAGGATTATTTTACACATCTTACAAGAGTATTTTTTATTTTAAGTTGCTGTCACTTTTAACATTTCATGTAATACCACTGTAAACTAATAAGTTATATGATGATTTTGGATGACAGTAGTGACAGCAAAATTATTTTTAGAGAAATACTTTGTTCTCTGAATACAGAAGTTGGGCGCATTAAAGTGCATTCGGTTAATATGGATATACCAATAAGTCTTAGGGACGCGCAAATGATTGTGTTTAAGAATGATGATTAAACTATTCGAAAGTTTGATATGAGTATTCATTCTTTTTCATCTTGGTATAAGTTTGCATATAGAAACTTTAAAATACTTGTAGTGTTGCTTAGCACATATTGTGCTGTTGGTAAGCACCATTAGTGCGAACTACTAACACCAATGGGATGGAGTACTTTTCACTTAGCTATAAGTTGTCAAATTGGACTGGAGTTATAAAAAAAACAAAGGGTATGGTTGTCTTGCTGTCAAAGGATGCACGAAGTAGCAGTTTGTAGCCCAATACGCATCTGCCTTCTACATGGTCGTAAACACGACTGACACCCTCTATTCTCACGCCACTCTTCTCAAGAGCGGTGTCATCAATAATGAAAGGCGAGATAACAAGTGACTGATGCCAAACTTGCCAAAAAGATGAAATAAATCATCTCTCATCCGAGTTTTAACACTCAAGAGTTTTGATAACTCACTTATTTTCTTTATTTTTGCTTCCATAATAGTTTTGTTGTTTTGTCTTTAAAATCAGTTGTTTAGCGATTACTAATTTACAAAGAAAATTCGATAAACTGTTATCTTTCTATCTATTTATTAGGGTGGGAAACTTTAGTAATATAATAGAATATCAATTAATTAAAATCATAAAAAAATGACGGAATTAGAAAAAAATGCCATTCTTGATTTTGCGTCTTCTGAGATAACTATTGATGATTTTTACAAAAAGATGCCTCAATATAAAAACGAAGATTTCATAGTCAAGAAATATAATGAAATTATTTTCAATAAAGATAGCAAGACATTGGGTTACTTGAGACTTATACCCATAAGAGATGTAAGACTTTTTAAAAATATCTATAGGCAATTGCTGTTAGAAGATTGGCATATAGAGCATGAAGATATTGTAGGCTTTTTTCTGTCGTATTTCAATAAAGACATTGAGAATATATATATACTATTAAATGCGTTAATTAATATACCTACATATCTTCAAGAAGATGAAGTAACTAAATATTCTTATATAAAAAAATCATTTATGCTATTGGTGCTCAACCCCAACCGGAGAGTCTCTCTGCATTAGAGGACTTAGCATCAGAAACAGGCGATGAAAAGATAAAAGAACTTGCACTACATCAGTTAGAAAAAAGAAAAAGACTCGGTAGATGGGAATACGAAAGAAATCAACAAATAAGACAATAGTTTACAGAAGTGTAGAATTCATCTTATAACAAAATATCTAGGGGGAATGAATTTGCAATTTTGCTATCATCTTGTCTTAAGGAGTATGCTATTCCCTATTGAATTAGCTTTCATTATCAATGTATTGAAAGGTGAAATCTTCTTACTAAAGTTTCCCACCCCCTTAAAACATTGTCTTTTCTCATTTCCCTTTGCCTGTCGTTCCCCATATTCATAGATTTTTATTACATGACTAACTGAAGTTATGCAGTGTGTCCATATACTTCATCCCATTTTTCCAATGCTTCAGCCATTACAAAGATTTTGGACATCGCTTTGTTATTACCGCTGATTGTATCCATAAGGTGTTGGGGCGTCACCCCAAGCGTTTCTCCTAAAACGCGAAGAACGTGCTCGATATAAGCAAGAACTCTCTTCCATAACGTGAGTGCTATGAAATCGTCCTCTATATCCGAAAAGAGTTCGACCATGGTTTGATGTTTTGTGCATCTCTTTTCCAAAGCCATGACAGTATATGTAAGGTGACGCAGCATTATGTCGGCTATCTGATTATTAAGGTCGCAACTTTGATAACTTCCTAATCCGATATACAGCTTAGTCTCCTTGTTCCTCCCTTTTCCTGATGTAGTGAAAAATTAAGGGTATGGTTGTCTTGCCATCAAAGAATGTAGAAAGTAATAGTTTGTAGCCCAATACGAACCTGTCTTTTACATTGTCGAAAACACGACTGATATCTTCCTTTCTCACGCCACTCTTTCTAAGCATGGTGTCATCAATAATGAAAGGCGAGATAACAAGTGACCGTTGCCAAACTTGCCAAAAAGAAGAAATAAATCATCACTCATCCGAGTTTTAACACTCAAAAGTTTGGATAACCCACTTATTTTCTTTATTTTTGCTTCCATAATAGTTGTGTTGTCTTGTCTTTAAAATCAGTTGTTTAGCGATTACTAATTTACAAAGAAAATTCGACAAACTGTTATTTTTCTATCTATTTATTAGGGTGGGAAACTTTAGTTAAATATTTAAGACAAAAAGCTGTTAAATTAAAGATGTATGGAAAGCAGAGAAAAGGTTGGTGGAAAGGACAGGGCGCGGTTCCAGAAGATGGACAAAGAAAGAATTAAAGGAATTAAAAGAAACAGGAAAAGTAAAGTGTTACGAAGGACATCACATTAATAGTGAAAAAAGACATCCAGAAGATGCTGGTGATTCGTCAAATATTGAATTTGTGAAGAAAGGTGGAGAACATCTTAGTAGCATAATGGTAATTACAGGAATCCATCAAGTGGGAAGAAAATCAATAGAGATTAAATCAACTATTGTCAAATTCTTCATTTTTAATGATGAGCCTTTACCATAAATAGTATAACGTATATAGAAAAATCGAATATGAATAAAACATATAGGGATTTAATTTATAGATTTCAGAACCAGGGTATTGAAGAATCCCAATCCACTGGTGCAATCCTTATAGGAAAAGCGCCCCATATAGCCCCCGAGGCTTGGCTAAACACCCTGTATCCTCCGCTAAGTAAGAACGATGTCCAAGCATTGGAGAAAGAATTGGGCATGGAAATTCCCATCGATTATAAAAAATTCTTGTTAGATGTAAGCAATGGGTTAGACATATTGGTTGGAACCTTTTGTTTAGACGGGTTAAGAAGAAACTATAAAAGAAGCACTGATGAAAGCCGCCAACCGTTTTCGATTATTACGGCAAACATTCGGGAAAGACCTCGAAATGCCACAGACGACCATTTCTTTATAGGCGGTTATGACTGGGACGGTTCTTATCTTTATATAGATAAAAGAACAAGCACCGTGCACTATTGTGATAGAGACGATGCAACCTCCCTATTCCAATGGGAAACGTTCGAGCAAATGCTTATATCAGAGTTAAAGAGGATATACTCACTGTTTGATGAGAGGGGAAGAAAAATAGATGAAGACCTTTATACCACCCCTATTAAAAGGTAATATAAAGCCTCGTGATATTAGTCATATAAGGGTATCAGTGAACACCCATATAAGGGTATTGACGAACACTCTTATAAGGGTACTAACAATGGGTATACAATAAATCCGAATCGGAAACGTTATTAGAGTATATAACAATAAATAATAATCTAAAGTTTCCCACCCCTTCAAACACAGGCTTTTCTTTTTCCTTTTGCTTGTTGTTTTCATTTCCATTGACTTTTAACACATGACTAACTGAAGTTATGCAGTGTGTCCATATACCTTATCCCATTTTCCAATGCTTCTGCCATTACAAAGATTTTGTACATCGCTTTGTTATTACCGCTGATTGTATCCATAAGGTGTTGGGACGTCACCCCAAGCGTTTCTCCAATGACAGGCAAGATAACAAGTGACCAATGCCAAACTTACCAAAAAGATGAAATAAATCATCACTCATCCGAGTTTTAACACTCAAAAGTTTGGATAACCCACTTTTTTTCTTTATTTTTGCTTCCATAATAGTTTTGTTGTCTTGTCTTTAAAATCAGTTGTTTAGCGATTACTAATTTACAAAGGAAATTCGACAAACTGTTATTTTTCTATTTATTAGGGTGAGAAACTTTAGTTAGTTATATACATTGAAATCCCAAAATAAGTAAACATTATCTCATAAAATAAATGATGGACATAACACTATTTGAAAATGTACGTAGTCTAACAGCACTATATAAAAATATACCTCAACTCCAAGATGTTGAAATAATAAACATTATCGTAGTTCCAGGCGAAGACCTCGAACTTATACTAACATTAGATACATCAGAACTTCCTGAAAAATTACCTTTAAAATGGTTAGAACGCAAGGTAAATACAGTTCAAATTGAATTTGATTTTATAGGGGTGAGGATTATAAATTTTAATATAGATAATGGATGTAATTATTGTTTTAGAATAGAGAGATTACGAGGAAATGAACATATCATTATTCTTACAAATAAAGCGAATTGTGATAAAATTAAATTTGAGGCAAGATGGGCGTATATAAAAAATATAAGTGGTTATACTAAAGAGTAAATAGTGAATTTAATAACCGCAAAAGAGGTTACTGATTCCAGATTAAGTGGACTAATTGAGGAGTATTTTTAATATGCTCAATTTCAGAGATAATACTCTAAAGTGGGATTTATCAAAATAACTAAAGTTTCCCACCCCCCTTAAAACATTGTCTTTTCTCATTCCCCTTTGCCTGTCGTTCCCCTATATCCATTGACTTTTAACACATGACTAACTGAGGTTATGCAGTGTGTCCATATACCTCATCCCATTTTTCCAATACTTCAGCCATTACAAGGATTTTACTCATCGCCTTATTATTACTGCAGATTGTAGCCATAAGGTGTTGGGGTGTCATTCCAAATGTTTCTCCTAAAATGCGAATAATGCGCTCGATACAAGCAAGAACTCTCTTTCATAACGTTAGTGCCATGAAATCGCCCTCCATATCCGAAAAGTGTTCGCCCATGGTTTGATGTTTTGTGATTATTTTTCCAAAGGCATGTCGATATATATGGTAACACTGCGTTGCGTCGGCTATATGACCATTAAAGTTGCAACCTTGAAAATCACCTAATCCGAGCTACTACTTAGTTTCCTTTTTTCTATGATGAGGAATATAAACAAATACGGACACACATAAGCGTGTGTCCGTAAATGATTTTAGGGGTATTAGACGTGAAGTCTGTCAGCCCTATTAGTAAGTTAAAGCGTTTTTTTACGATAATGTCTGTTATGCGTTCTTGGTTTCAGTAACCGTTTTCTTCACATAACTTCTCATTTGTTGTATTAACTCGTATATTTATCTTTTTCCAGCGTAGAAACGGCGGTGTGCTTCCTCCTGGCGAGGTACAGAGAAGTTGCTAACACGTTTCATGTAACCAATGATGCGAGTGAGATAATCAACATTCTTAGAATGACAATGTGGACATTCGTGCATATAACGTTTGTCGATGTGACCGCAGTCGTTGCAGAGCGGTATTTGGAATGTTGAATGTGAAGTAGTTGCAACCTTCCTGTGCAGCGACACGCAACAACTGACGATACTGTGGCTCAGAGAGGTGCTCTTCGAGGTTCATGTGAAGTGCAGAACCACCAGTTAGATGTTCTATATAAGGTGCTCCGTGCAGTTTGAATTTGTCAAGAATCGTCAATGAGTTGTCCTCAACGCGATAGAAATAGCTGTTATAGCAATTGCGTGGAACAAAATACCCATCTTCGGAGTCCCATTTAGCATGTTTTACTCCGACATTCTCTGCAGGAATCATCTCACAGTTGAACATAGCTTCCTTTGTACGGAAGGCCCTATTCTGTGTTTCTATCAATCCAAGTACAGTCTGTACGAACTTCTTATACTCCTCATTCGGTGTGATGTCAAGTCCCATGAATTCTGCTGCTTCTACAAGACCATTGATACCAATAGTGAGATACTGGCGATCAATGTTGATGTATCCAGCATCAAAGAGCGGAAGCATGTGATTACGCAGTAACTCCTTGAGGTTTTCGTTGTATGCTAATTGTACCTTATGACACAACTCGATAATATGCGTCAGATACTCCTTGTAATCAAGGTTGTTGTTGACTGCAAACTGAATACAGCGATTGAGGTTGATTGTCAATACACTCTTTGATCCAGTTGAGACACCACCAGCACCGAGTGTATAAGAAAAGCCGTTATCTTGAATCTCATTACGTAGACGGCAGCATGAACTGAGTGAGTCAGCATTATCGCTCATGTATGTGAAGAAACTATGTCCCTCAGAATACATCTTAGCGGCAAAGTCACCCCATTCCTTATCCTTGCAGTCACCATTCTCCGCTAACAAAGCCATTGTTTCTACTGGGAAGGTGAGAACGGTTTTTAGACGCTCTTGGTTAAACCAAGTCATAAAGCGTTTCTGTAACCACGAAAGACTCTCCCAATCTGGTTGTGATCCATCTGGGAAATAGAAGTTTCCAAAGAGTGACTCGAAGTATGGGCGGTCGTAATATGATATGTTCCAGAATACCGCTTGATAGTTGCGGGCACCTGTAGGCTGGTTCAGTGAATAAACTATCTGTTCAAAGTAATCAGTAATCACCTTGTCAATGGTTCGCTTTCTTAGGCTAAGATCAACAACTTCATCAGCACGCTCCCAGTAGTCTTTACCATATTCCTTTGGATAAAGTAGTTCATGTACATCAAGAATTCTGGCGTAGCGCAAGCTCCAGCGAGCATAGATGACACCATGAATACCATATTAATAAAGCCACCACAGAAACTTTTCAGATTTGTTGGCGCTGTCGAATTGCCACCAATTGAATTTGTACCTCCAATAAGCCAAGGGTACATAGTGATGGATGCACAATAGTTGGCGAGGTTTGTCTCGTCATTCTTATATATAAAATGGTGGTTTAGAAGGTCAATGTACTCATCAGCCAAGTCCTTACCATACATTTTCTTAATACGATCAACAAGTAGTCTGCGGTTGAGACGAATAAATCCTTGCTTAGGAAGTTCGCCAATAAGTGTTGCAATGTTCTTATGTTCAACATTTGCATTGGCATCAAATTTTGACCCCGTAGCTGCATTTGATGCAACACAATAGTCAGAAAGAAACTTCATCTTTTCAAGAGTTTCACGGTCTTCTGTGTGTTGCTGGCGATAGACGATGAAACTTTTTGCTACTTGATAATAGCCTTCTTTCATAAGTGCCAACTCAACCTGATTCTGGATGTCTTCTACCTTGATGTCGTTTTGAATATTCAAGTTAGCGATGATTTTTGATAAAGTACCCAAATCAGTAGGTTCATTGACGCTTTCGAATGCCTTGAGAATAGCATTCATAATTTTGTCGAGGGAGAACCGATCCTTTGACCCATCACGTTTTGTGATTGTAAAGTTCTTCATTTCCATTGCTCATTTTATCTTTTTAGGTGTTTATAACTCTGTTATTACTGTCTATCAGAAGGTGTAATTTTTATACTCTGTTTTCTTATGAAAGTTGTCTATTTTGGATAACTTTTTTATTTTTTGTTCTTCAAAAGTTTTCCATTTTGATAAACTTTCTGTTGCAAATTTATATAAAACTATTCATTCTGCAAAAAAATTATTTGGGCTAAAAAAATATTGGATAAATTACTAATTTCCTGTACTTTTTTTGCTTGGACTCTTGGTGGCAAAAAGGGATTGATGTTTATTTCATTTTTTTAATATGAAGGATGTATTCTAAAGTCTAAGAAAAATAATTATTTGAATTTTTATGGAGAACCTATTTAAGTTAAGTCTATAATGATTTTTTTAGAATGATGCTTACATCATTAAGGTAGTTAGTTAAATATAGAGATTATTTTGTGGCTGTTATTTGTGTTACACATATAAATAATGTAATTTTGCAGGTGGAAACAATAAAGTTATGAAAGATATATCATTAATAGCCTTTGATGCAGATGATACTCTGTGGGAGTGTCAAACTTATTTTGAGGCGGTAGAGAATGAGTATTGTGAGCTATTAAAGTCATACGCCTCAGCCGATGAAATTTCTAAAGCTCTTTTTGCTGTTGAAACAGCAAATATGCCACTTTTAGGTTATGGGAGTAAGGCTTTCTTATTATCTCTATTGGAGAATGCAATAGAGGTAAGTGGGGGAAGGTTAAAAGCAGATGAGGTCGAGAAGATTATAAAATTAGGTAAAGAACTTCTCCAATTACCAGGCAAGCCAATGGATGGAGTTGAAGAAACTTTGAAGGTGTTACGTGAAACAGGAAAATACCATTTAGTTGTCTTTACAAAAGGTGAACTGCTTGATCAAGAAAATAAGTTTCATCGTTCAGGCTTAAAGCCATTTTTTGATGATATTATAGTTGTCTCAGATAAGACAGAGGTATCTTATTACCAATTGTGTGAGAGGTTTTCTATTAATGTTGAGCAGTTATTGATGGTGGGTAATTCTTTTCGTTCGGATATAGAACCCGTATTAAAACTTGGTGGTTGGGCAGCTCATATACCTTTTCATACTATATGGCAGCATGAAGTTGTAGAGGAGTATGAACACCCTCATTTGTTAAAGTTGGAGTATTTCGCACAGTTGAAGCAAGTTTTGTAAGCTTGTTTTGTTTTTACTTGCTGAAACTTTTGTAATTATTTCATTATATATCGAATATTTTGTGTAAGTTTGCAAATCAATTATTATAAGGAGATAAAATACTTTTTAAACAAATAGTAAGTTAGATGTTAGCACCACAAATAGAATATTCAGACCGAGAAGAGCGAATTGAGTTTATTCAAGAACGTTTCCATTGTAAGGCACCTTCGTGTGGCGGTTGTGGCTCATGTAATCTTCCTGATGGTGTACCAGCAGCAGAATATTTTGCAGATTACATTGATGGTAAGGTCGAATTTGTCAAACTCGCTGCGAAGATTTGGGAGTAGGGGGGCTTTCTCCTGCTTGACAATGTAATTCCAAGATAAAATATAGTCCTGATAATTTAGGGTTTCTGTGGGACGTCTTAATTTTTTTTAGATCTTCCAATTAGGTTATCAGAAACTTTTCTGATGCCATATAATGCAAAAAAGGTATGCCTCACGACATACCCTCTTCTGTGTTCTTAGTCATTCTATTAATTTGAGCCTCTTGTCGGATTCGAACCAACGACCCCGAGATTACAAATCACGTGCTCTGGCCAACTGAGCTAAAGAGGCGGGGTGGACAAGCGATTCCTATCGCACCGCTACAACCTTCTGCCCTTGCTACGTTCCCGTCCTGGGGGATTCAAAGGGAGCTGGTCGTAAGAGACTTGCCCGTCTTCTACTTTACCATTGCTGTTAAAGCGGGTGCAAAGATACATAAATTATTTATTTCTGGCAAAGAGAAATAAAAACTTTTTCTGTTTTTAACAAAAAAACATAAATTTGGCAGTGTACTACATTATTTATAATAAATATTCCGTACTTTTGTATCATGATTTATGAAGATTTTAAACAGCTGACAGCTTATACTCGTTATGATGGTATTTATCTTGCTATCATTTGGGCAGCAAGTTTCGCATGCTTGTTGGGTATAACCATTCTGCCGGTTTTGGCACAATTTAGTTTTTTACTCTCTATTTCAACTCCTTTCTTTGTTGCTTATCGATTGAAGATTTTTCGTGAGGAGGGACGTAATGGAGTTATATCTTTTCGTCGTAGTCTTTTTTATTGTGTACGTGTTTTCTTTAATGCTGCAATTATCTTTAGCTTGCTGCAATGGCTTTATATGCACTATCTTGATAATGGGAAATTACTCATGATGGTTACTAATCTCTATTCCAGTAATGAGGGAAAAAGCACTCTCGCAGCTATAGGAGTTTCATATGACCAGTTTATTGCAGCGTTGCCAGAGGCTTTTCAACCCTACTCGTTAGCCTCAAACACTTTTGTTACTGCCGTAATGTTAGGTGGCTTATGCTCTCTATTTATTGCAGCTATTATGTCTAAGAAAGGCAAGAGACAGATATCTTAAATTTAAACTTAATAAACTCCTCATTTCTAATAGAAAACTCCTAATACAGAATATGGATATATCAGTAATTATTCCTCTTTACAATGAGGAAGAAAGTTTACCAGAATTACACGCGTGGATTCAGCGCGTGATGAACGCTAATGGCTTCACGTATGAAATAATATTTATCAATGACGGCTCTAAAGATAGGAGCTGGGATGTTATTGAGGATTTACATCATAAAGATGCGGAACATGTTCATGCTATAAAGTTCCGTCGTAACTATGGTAAGAGTCCTGCACTCTACTGTGGCTTTAATGCTGCCCAAGGTGATGTTGTTATTACGATGGATGCTGACTTGCAGGATTCTCCTGATGAGATACCAGAACTTTATCGTATGATAATGGAGGAGAAGTACGACCTTGTTAGTGGTTATAAGCAGAAACGTTATGACCCATTGACAAAGACTATACCAACAAAACTTTTTAATGCTACGGCTCGTAAGATTAGTGGTGTACATAATTTGCATGACTTTAATTGCGGCTTGAAAGCCTATCGCCGTGATGTAGTGAAGAATATTGAAGTATATGGTGAGATGCACCGTTATATCCCTTATCTTGCAAAAGAAGCAGGCTTCGTACGTATAGGTGAGAAGGTTGTACAACATCAAGCACGTAAGTATGGTAAATCAAAGTTTGGAATTAATCGTTTCTTCAATGGTTATCTTGACCTATTGACACTCTGGTTTCTCACCAACTTTGGTAAGAAGCCAATGCATGTCTTTGGTTTGATGGGCTCGTTTATGTTCTTCATTGGCTTTATAGCATTCATTTGGCTGATTGTAGAAAAGGTTATTATGCTTGTTAATGGTGTATATGGCGACCTACTTTCTGATCATGCTTCCTTCTTTATCGCTCTTGTTGCGATGGTATTGGGTACACAGCTTTTCCTTGCCGGCTTTATTGGCGACCTTATCAGTCGCAGTAATCCACGCAGAAATGACTATCAGATAGAGAAAGAAATGTAAGAGAAATCCCTCTTTCTGTAGTTTTTGATAGATGATTACAGCAACAGTCTCTTTTTATATGCCATACTTAATGGAGAGCTGTGAAAATAAGTTTGAAAACTCTTATCAACTGATATTACTTATTTATATAATTCAATAGGAAATGAACTATAGCAAGATTAAGCATATAGTAAGTAAAGCTTTCTTAATTACTCTTCTCTTTGGAGGAGTAATCTGGATGAGTTCTTGTTCTGATATTGATTGTCCTGTAACCAATGGTGTATGGGCTAATTATGTTGTACAGGGCGATACTTTGCACGATACACTTACTATCTCGGCAATACGTGAGAACAAAACAGATACGATTTTGTTGAATAAACAGGTTAACACGACAAAATTCAGTTTGCCTATGAGCTATAGTGGCGATAGTGACAAGTTACGCTTTGTGTTCACAAGTAAGGCAGGTGTAACAACAGTTGATACAGTTACAGTGTCAAAGACAAATATTAGTCATTTTGAGAGTGTTGACTGTTCGCCAGCATTCTTTCATACCCTTACTGCCGTATCAGCAAAGGGCACACGTGTGAGTCAGGTTGAAATCAGTAATCCTAATGTTGATTATGATGGTACGAAAGAACATATACTTATCACTTTTACTAATCCTTAATGCATTATTCCTGTTGTACCCAACTACAGCTATTGCACAACGCCGGCCATCCTTGCCAAAGGTAAAGGAGGATAGCATTCCTTTCTTTAGGGGGGTAGCAGTGGGTGTAGATCTTGTTGGACCTGCTATGCGTTGGCTTGTATCATACGGTCAGTATGAAGCTTTGCTACGAGTAAATCTCAAGGATAGATATTTTCCTATAGTTGAAGTTGGTGTGGGACAGGCTGATAAAGCCGATGAAACAACAGGAACGAACTTTAAGACGAGTGCACCTTATGGACGAGTGGGCTGCGACTTTAATATGCTTAAGAATAAGCATGACGATTATCGCTTCATGGTGGGTGGTAGAGTAGGCTACACTTCGTTTAAGTATGATGTCCTTAGTCCAGGACTTGCTGACCCTATTTGGGGAACACAATCCTCTTATGGTGCTCTTGGTAATAAGGGAAGTCAACTTTGGGCAGAACTCGTTGGTAGTGTTGATGCAAAGATTTTAGGCCCTATTCGTATGGGGTGGAGTGTTCGTTATAAACTCCGTGTAGCTCATAAGATGGGAGAAATAGGCGAAGCTTGGTATGTTCCTGGTTATGGTCGTGGTGGGTCATCACAGCTTGGTGCCACCTTTAATGTACTTTTTGAACTATAATGAGATAGTAATTTAGAAGTCAGAGAGAACTTGTTGTTAGTTTCTCTAATAGTTTTTACTAATGGTCGTACTGCCTGTGCGTCCTAACTGTAAAAGTTATTCCCTTCTAAGTCTAACTTTCTCTTAACTCTTAATAAATAAAAACATTATATGAATAAGAAAAAACTATATTGGCAAATTCCTTTTCTTCTTGTGTTGATAATTGGTTCAATAGCTATTGTTCGTTGTCAGCGTTCAATGCCATATCAGCATAACAAGGGATTTATCTTTGGTACAGTTTATAATATTACCTATCAAAGTAATGAAGATCTTCAGCCGCAGATAGAAGCAGAATTGAAGAAGGTAAATCAGACCTTCTCTACTTTTGAAGCTAATTCGTTGATTTCACAGATTAATCAAACAAACCTGTGAAGGTGAATGAGATGTTTCGTGAGGTGTTTACACTCGCTGAGTCTATTTCTAAAGAAACTGATGGCGCTTTCGATATCACAGTTGCTCCAATGGTAAATATGTGGGGCTTTGGTTTTAAGACTGGTCAGCATCCTTCTAAGCAGGCTATAGATAGCTTGCATCAGGTTGTAGGATATCATAAAGTGAAGCTTGTTGGTAACACAATTCAGAAGACAGATAAGCGTGTTATGCTTGATTGTTCTGCAATTGCTAAGGGCTATGGCTCTGATATTATTGCTCGTTTCTTACGTCGTAATGGTATTAAAAACTTTATGGTGGAGATTGGTGGTGAGATTGTTACGATGGGTAATAGTGAACAGCGTCTGCCTTGGAAGATTGGTGTTACAAAGCCAACAGATGATAGCGTGAAGGTTAATCAAGAAATACAGACGGTATTGAATGTTACGGACAAGGCTATGGCAACGAGTGGTAACTACCGTAATTTCTATTATAAAGGTGGAAAGAAATATGCTCATACCATTGATCCAAAGACTGGATATCCTGTACAGCATTCACTCCTTTCTGCAACTGTTTTAGCTAAAAACTGTGCTACAGCTGATGCTTATGCCACTTCGTTTATGGTGATGGGTATCGAGAAAGCACGTAAATTACTCGAACGTCATCCAGAGTTGATGGCTTACTTCATCTATTCTGATGCGAAAGGTAATTTGCAAGTATGGTATAGCCCTTCAATGAAAGGAAAAGTTGTTAAATAAAAGTATAGCCGCTTTCTCTCTTGAGAAGGCGGCTATATATGTTTTTATTACTATGCTCCAACTCTACGATAAACTTCTCGAACTGCCACTTTTCATCGGTATTAGTACGGATGAATTGTCAGATATCGTAGGGCAAACAAAGTTTGGCTTTCATAAACTTATTGCAGACAAACCGCTTGTAAGCATGGATGATAAATGTACACAGCTATTCTTTCTAATGAATGGTACACTTCGTGTGATAAGTCATGCTGACAACCATCGTTATCGAATAGAGGAAGAATTGTCGGTACCAGCAGTTATTCAGCCCGAACACTTCTTCGGACTTATGCAACGCTATACAAAGGATTTTATAGCGCAGACAGATTGTAGTCTGCTTTCGTTGGATAAGTCAGAGGTGTTACGTCTACTTGATAATTATCTTATTTTCCGCCTTAATCTTCTCAATAGTATTTCTATGCAAGCACAGCGAATGAGTCATATTCCATGGAGGCAACAGCCCAGTGACATTCGCCAGCAGTTTGTTAATTTTTTACGTCTTCGCTGTCTTACCCAAGCAGGTCGTAAAGTGTTAAGGATAACGATGGAAGACCTTGCTCAAGAGTTACATCAAAGTCGTCTTAATATCTCTCGTATGCTCAATACTTTACAACGTGATGGGCTGTTAACAATGAGTAGGGGAATTATTACTATTCCGCAGTTGGAAACCTTAAGAGGATAGATGTCTTCTCTTATATTCTTTTACTAATATTTAATTTGATATTAGTACTATTCAGTTACTTTTTTCTATATCAATTAGTTATTAATGCCTTATTGTTTAAGTGCAACAATGAGTTTCTTTTACTCCCTTTTTTTATACGTGTTGATGATTAGCACATATGGTGCTGGGGCTTAGCACATCTCGTGCTGATGGTAAACACCAATCGTGTTGGGCGTTAATCAGCTTATTATTTCTTAATGTTTTTATCATCTTGTCGGCATCTTGTATTGTCTTTGTAAATATGATGTAGCTCGCTATGCCTTCGTTACAAAGACAGACAAAAACAAAATCAGATTAGTTTCTAATGAGTCAATTTGGGTTTAAGTTGTAGAGACTTATTACTCTACATGTAATATAGAAACAAAATTGCGTTAAATTCCACCTCTTAATATAGTATATTTCCTTTTTTTGAGTTATCTTTGTAAATTAAATTAAGAGAAAGTAGAAAAAGAAATGATAGATAATATAACAGGGGAGAAAGAGCGTATAAATCCTTTCTTCCTACCTTATGATACACCGCATTACACGGTACCTTTCAATCGTATTACTCTTGCTGATTATGAAGAGGCAATGATGGAAGGTATTCGCCGTGAGGACGAGCAGATTGAGAAGATTATTAATAACCCCGATGAACCAACCTTTGAGAATACGATTATACCAGAGGATGAGGTTAAAGGACGTAAGCATTACTATGATCTTCTGAGTCGTGTGGAGAGTGTATTCTTTAATATGCTCAGTGCTGAAACAAATGATGAAATGGACGCTTTGGCACAGAAGATGAGTCCTATTCTCACTAAGCATGGTAATGATGTTAGTTTAAATCCTAAGATTTTCGAACGTGTCAAGTATGTTTATGAACATCATGGAGAGTTGACACCAGAGGAAAATTGTCTGTTGGAGAAAAGTTATGAGGGCTTCGTGCGTAGTGGTGCCTTGTTGGATGAAGCAGGAAAGGACCGTTTACGTAAGCTTACTGAGGAAGCCTCAATGCTATCATTGCAGTTCTCACAGAATGTTTTGAAGGAGAATAAAGCATATACTCTGCACATTACTGATGAGCAACAGCTTGATGGACTTCCTAATACAGCACGTGAAGCGGCACACGAAGCTGCAAAAGAACATGGACTAAAAGGCTGGGTATTTACTTTGGATGCCCCAAGTTATGGCCCATTTATGATGTATAGTACTCAGCGTGAACTGCGTAAAGAGCTCTATATGGCGCGCAACACGCTCTGTATAAAAGACAACGACACAAACAACTTTGAACTTTGTAAGCGTCTGATAAATCTTCGTAGAGAGATGGCTCAACTTCTTGGTTATGATACCTTTGCTGACTATGTGATGAAACATCGCATGGCTACGAAGGTTGAGAATGTGTATAAACTTCTTAATGACCTTATTGAGGCTTATAAACCAAAGGCTATTGAGGAGCGTGAGGAAGTAGAAGCTTTAGCTAAAGAAGAAGAGGGTGCCGCCTTTAAGATGGAGCCTTGGGACTTAGCTTATTATAGTCAGTTACTGAAGAAGAAGAAATACGACCTTGATCCCGAGATGCTTCGCCCTTACTTGGAGTTAGGCAATGTAATCAAGGGAGTCTTTGGCTTGGCTACACGTCTTTATGGTATTACCTTCAAAGAGAACAAGGAAATACCTGTTTATCATCCAGATGTAAAACCTTATGAGGTTTACGACAAGGATGGTAGTTATTTGGCTGTACTCTATGTTGACTTCCACCCACGTAAAGGAAAGCGTGATGGAGCATGGATGACAGAGTTCCAAGGTCAGTGGATTGAGCGTGATGGTACAAATGTACGCCCACATGCCTCTCTTGTTATGAACTTCTCTAAGCCTACAGAGGATAAGCCTGCATTGTTAAGATTAGGTGAGGTTGAGACCTTCTTGCATGAGTTTGGTCATTCGCTTCACGGTATATTTGCTAACACGCGTTTCGAGAGTCTATCAGGAACCAATGTTTGGTGGGACTTTGTAGAACTTCCTTCTCAGTTTATGGAGAACTTTGCTGTAGAGAAAGAATTCCTCCGTACCTTTGCTTTCCATTATCAGACAGGTGAACCAATGCCCGATGAGTTGATTGAAAAGGTAATAGCCAGCCGTAATTTTGGAGCAGCAACAGCATGTTTGAGACAGGTAAGTTTCGGTCTCTTAGATATGGCTTATTACACACACAAAGAAGAGTTCACCGAGGATATCATCTCCTTTGAGAAGAAAGCATGGGCACCAGCAATTATTGATGAGCAACGTATGGATACATGTATGACTGTACAATTCTCTCATATTATGGCAGGAGGTTATGCTGCTGGCTATTATAGCTATAAGTGGGCAGAGGTCCTTGATGCTGATGCTTTCAGTGTATTTAAGAAAGAAGGAATCTTTAATCAATCTACTGCACAGCGTTTCCGAGATAATATTCTCTCACGTGGTGGTACAGAACATCCTATGACTCTCTACAAACGTTTCCGTGGACAAGAGCCAACTATTGATGCGTTGAAAGCGAGAGATGGACTTACGAAAGGGCAGTAATAGTTTTGAAAATCGGATAATAGATAAAGGATAATGGCTATTTTGCTGTTTGTTTCCTTGTTTATTTATAAAATCTATCAATAGAATGAATAACGAACATATATCAAAACACTCATCAGCATCTTTCTGTAGAGGGAAGAGGTAAGGCTGCTGTTGACTATCGTTACCTTCGTATGGCACGTATTTGGGCTGAGAATTCTTATTGCAAACGACGTCAGGTAGGTGCCTTGGTTGTGAAGGATAAGATGATTATTAGCGATGGCTATAACGGTACACCGAGTGGTTTTGAGAATATATGTGAGGATGAATCTGGCGTAACAAAGCCATACGTCCTCCACGCTGAAGCCAATGCTATTACGAAACTTGCCCGAAGTGGTAATAATAGTGAAGGTTCAACGCTTTACGTAACAGCTTCTCCTTGTATTGAATGTGCAAAGCTCATTATTCAGGCAGGTATTCGACGAGTTGTTTATGCCGAGAAGTATCGTCTTACTGATGGTATAGATTTGCTGACAAGAGCTGGAGTTGAAGTAGAGTATAAAAGTCTTGAGGATGGCAGTAGTTCTTCTTCAGCGTCTTTATAAACAAGAATAAGAATTTGAGTAAACTGTTGGAGTATAATCAAATAGGCCTCATACCTAATATAGTTTATCCCCACTGTTAATAAAACAAAGTATAACAAGTATTTATCGAATCCCTCTTGGTGCTTTCATCTTATCTGGAAGAGTGGGGGTTAGGCTTTTATGAATCAGAGTAAACAATCATTTCATGCCGTTACTGATGGCACTATGTGTTGTCGTCGGTATTCTTATTGGTACTTTCTATGCCAATCATTTCTCAGGTAATCGTCTAAATATCATTAATAGTGGTAGTAGTCGACTTAGTAATCTGTTGCATATCATCGATGATCAGTATGTTGATTCTGTTAATATCGATGAACTTGTTGATAAGGCTATTCCTGAGATTCTGTCAGAGCTTGACCCACATTCTGTCTATATCAGTGCAAAGGATGTGCAGCTGGCTACGGATGACTTGAAGGGCTCTTTCTCAGGTGTTGGAATTGAATTTACTATTCGTCAAGATACATTGCGTATACAGAATGTTATCAAGGATGGACCCGCAGATAAGGCTGGTTTGTTAGCTGGTGACAAGGTTGTTAGTATCAATGGTAAATCGTTTGTTGGTAAAGATGTTACAAATGAGGAAGCTATGCACCGCCTTAAGGGTCCAAAGGATTCGAAGGTAAAGATTGGTGTTAAGCGATATGGTGAAAAGGGAGTAAAGATGTTCACGGTAACACGTGGTGATATTGCTGTGAAGAGTGTCTCTGCTGCATATATGCTTAATGATACAACAGGCTATATTCGTATCAAGAGTTTTGGTGAAAGAACTTATGCGGAGATGTTAGCAGCTCTGCAAACTCTCAATATTCGGGGTGCAGATCACTTGGTTATTGACCTTCGTGATAATGGAGGTGGTATCTTGGAGTCTGCTGTACAGATGGCTAATGAGTTCCTTCCAAAGAATCGTCTGATTGTATATACGCAAGGTAGAAAGAGTCCTCGTGTTAATTATCGTAGTGATGGTAAGGGAAGCTATCAGCATATCCCAATGGTTGTACTTATCAATGAGGGTTCGGCTTCTGCTGCAGAGATCTTCGCTGGTGCTATGCAAGATAACGATCGTGCAACGATTGTTGGTCGTCGTTCCTTTGGTAAGGGATTGGTACAGCAGCAAATTCAGTTTAATGATGGCAGTTTGATTCGATTGACGATAGCACGTTATTATACTCCTTCAGGACGTTGTATCCAAAAGCCATTCAAGCCTGGTGATAATGCTGACTATGAGAATGATATTCTCACACGTTATCAGCATGGTGAGTTCTTCTCTCAGGATAGTATAAAACATGAGGGACCAGCTTATCACACAGTAAATGGACGTACCGTATATGGTGGCGGTGGTATTACGCCAGACATCTTTGTACCAGAGGATACATCAAAGGTAACTTCTTATTATAAGGAAGCTGTGATGAGTGGACTTATCCTTCAGTATGCTTTCAATTATACTGATAGTAACAGAAAAAAACTCAGTAGCTTTGGAGAAATGAAACCATTGGCAAACTACTTGGAGCATCAGAACCTTGTAGGTGACTTCGTTAACTTTGCAGAAAAGAACGGATTGCGCAGACGTAATCTCATGATTATGCGTTCACACTCACTTCTGCAGGATTATCTTAACAGCCGTATCATTTATAATATACTTGATGAACAGGCTTGGATAGAGTATGTGAACCGTGACGATGCAACTGTAAAAGAGGCTATCAGAGTGTTCCATATGCCTTCTCTACTTTTGCTTAAACCAAAGCAGAAGGCTCTGAAGCATTCTGATTCTCTACGTAAAACAATCCCTCTACGTCGATGATACAGTTTGATAAAAAGTCCTTAAGGAAAGAAGTGAGGGCACGCAAGAAGCAGTTTTCTACAGAAGAATTGATAGAGGAGTCATGTCCACTTATCCAACGAGTACTCAATCACCCACGTCTTCAAAGTGCTAAGACAGTTCTTCTGTATAATTCACTGCCTGATGAGGTTTATACTCATGACCTCATCAAGCAACTTCATAATGAAGGAAGGACTATTCTTCTTCCTGTTGTCATCAGTGATACCGAAATGGAACTTCGACTCTATCGTAATCCAAATTCCTTTGAAACGAGTAGTTATGGAATACTTGAGCCTATAGGTGAAGCTTTTACGGATTTCTCTTCTATAGAATTTGCGCTCATTCCAGGTATGGCTTTTGATAAGGAACGGAATCGTCTTGGACGTGGAAAAGGTTATTATGACCGTTTTCTTCCTTTGCTCACAAATGCATATAAGGTTGGTATCTGTTTTCCTTTTCAGTTCCTTCCACACATACCAACTGAAGAGACGGATATAAAGGTAGATGAATGTATCTACTAAGAGTATGAGAATCTGTGGAAAAATCACTTTACTATAAGTCAAAAAGATAGTGTATTGTATCTTTAGAATTTATAGATAATGTCAAAAAATATTCTTGCAATAAAAGTAGTTAGTGCTTAATTGGATTCCAATTAAGCACTAATTGTATTGTAAAAGGTGCCCTTTTGAGGTCTAACTAACGCCCTTTTGAAAGCCAACTAAGCACCTTTTCTTATGCTGAATTGTAAGATATTGGATTACAGTTGGTTATAGGTGTGTTAAAGAAAGCCGGTTTATATCGTCTTCTAATAGGCTTTGTAGAATAAAATGTAAAAGAAATTCTAACCTTAAAAGCCGTAAAAGTGAGGTTGTATAGCTGCTTTATGGTGACAGATGATATAGTGTTTCAGTGCTACCTCTCTAAAGTCTTTGTTTCGAAAATATTTGTATTAAACCAAGTCTTCGTATGCTTGGTTCATTTCATTCATGAGATGTTCAAAGTTATCAGAGTTTAATGATACCTTTCTGAACATCATTTCCAAATTCTCCTCTTCAAACTTTACAGGCTCTTCATGCAGAAGTGTCATCATTCCAGCAATCATTAAACGGTATACAGTTGCCTGGTGCAATCCATTAATCTCTGTCTTTGCTTGTGTTACTCCAGCTGCATAGGCTTGCATTTGTACACGAACGATAGAGCGGATAGCCAGTGAAACAGGAACGTTGTTTTCATGTGCTAAAGTAGGGCAATCAGCAAAATAGTCTTCAGCAGACTGTAAATGTCCGTCAAGCAGAGCAAACATCTGTTTTTGATATTCGGCTGTTACAAGGTCATATAACTCCTTACTCCCACAGGCATAACGCAATAAAATCTTTGCAGAAGTTGTCTCAGAGAAATGACGTCGCTTCATATCTTCTGCCACAGTATCAAGGTCTGAGTAGTTCAGACGGATAAGGACAGGAAAGAGTACAGATACAAAATGACCTGAAAGGTTATCAAAATTGTTAACCAATAATTGCTTGTATTCCTTTGGTTCTAACCTTTTCTTCCCTGGATATAAGGCATCAGCCAGTCCCGAGAAGAAAGCATGAAAGTAGCCCCTGACCATTACAGAGGCTACTCTTGAGCGGTTTATTTCCGTTATTCTCATATATTATTTTTCTACTATCTATGTCCACCAAATCGACTATTATTCGTTGGTGCATCTGAACGGGTTGGACCCGATGATGACTGATTCGAATTCATTGGAGCGCTTGGCACTGATGAGCGAGAAGCATTTCCAAATGAAGACTGATTAGAGTTCATTGGAACACTTGGTGCTGATGAGCGAGAAGCACCGCCAAATGAAGACTGATTAGAGTTCATTGGAGCACTTGGTGCTGATGAACGAGAAGCACTTCCAAATGAAGATCTGCTACCTGATGGCTGTGGAGGAACAGAATACTGCTGCTGTTGAGGTTGATAAGTCTGTCTTTCAGACTGTGGTCTTGCTCCCCCAAATTGCTCGTTATAAGACCTACTTGGCGCTGTATTCATATTCTCTCTCCTTGCATTACCAAAGCTGCTATAGCCATTATTCTGCTGAGGAGTATTCCATGAGCCACCATTCTGATAAACCTCTTGATTCGTTCTTGTACGGTTGGTTACCGTAGGTGGATTGCGTCGTGCACCGAAGCGTCCTGCATAATAGCTGTCATTGTATCTGTTTCTTCCGCCACGATAGGTGTAGTATTCTGCTGGGCGTGAACGGTAATAATAATTGCGGTCGCGGTAACGATTGTAAACGCGATAAGCATAATCATTATTGTACCAATAAACTGGACGGTAGAAGTAATCTTCACCTATGTAATAGTTATATTGGCGAGCATTCAATACATAGAACAAATCGCTGTTACGACGTGTCCAATAGTCTCCATAGAGTGAACGTTCGCCCTGCATATTAAGGAGATAATCAAGATTTATCTCATACACAGCCTGATACTGTGCATCGCTCAATCCAAGTTCATACGCCATCTTGTCTGACAAGAAGAGTGCCTGTCGTCGCGCCTCTTCATATCCAATTCTGCCGTATGTACTGCTGTATCCAACATTATATCCATCGTCATATACAGAAACAGGACTACCATATCCACCCCCTGCAGAGAGGTATGCACCACATGAAGAAAGTGAAAGGCTTAAACAACCTAAAGCGAATGTATATAAAATATTCTTTTTCATATCTGTAACCTTTAAAAATGACTACTTATGTTATATCTCTATTGCAAAAGTAGTCGTTTGGTTTCAAATATCCAATAGGTAAATTCCTATTCCGTAAGGGAAAGTTCCTATATGTTATTCCACTTCCTCTACTATGGTGTTGGGAACTTCCTTCGACTTCAACATTTCGTCAAGACTCTTGAAAGTATAGGCAGCTTTGTCCTTAACGAATGTCTTTGCAAAACGATCGCGTAGGCTCATTAGCTTCTGTACAGCCTCCTGGTAGGTTTCGGCTGTAATACGATCAGCCATTGCTTGCGCATTTACTGGTGTGAAGTCAAAGTATTGTACGAGGTATTGCTGGAACTGTCGACGCTGGTTCTGTGTCATTTCCTGCAATTGTACATTCATCTTATCCTTAGTGCGGTGTATGATGAAGATAAGCTCATCTGGCTCACCACCACGCTGGCCATGGTCATACTTCTTCTCATAATCAAAGTGACAATCACAGAAACCTTTCTCTGCAAGCTCCTTTAATTCCTGCATGGCAGGGTCAAGAACACGACGACAGAAGTCTGAGAACTTCTTATAGTTGTTCTCCAAACGAAGCATCTTGCGGAACTCCAAAGTCTTAATAACAGTACGACCTTTGTCCACCCATGACTCTATAAACATATAGATACGCTGGGTGTAGCGGTTTTTACATGCAAAGACAATCTGTTTGCCTAAGCGATGATAACCGAAGTCTAACGATACAAGACGCTCTGCAACACTATGATCAAGCTTCAAAATAGCATATTTGTTATAAGAGCGATCCTCTGGAATATATACGTCACAAAGGTTGGTTGCCTTGGTGTACTTTCTTCCTTCAGCTGTCTTATAGGGTATTTCTACAGGAATAGAAGCAAGCATCTTCAGTGAATTTCTCAACTGAGGATAGTGATTTGGGTCGACACCTAATTCTTTGAATGGCAGTTTTATAGGCATACGTCCGTCCTCATCCAACTCATCAGTGTGGAATAAGTCGAGCTGAAATCCTCTTTTGTTATTTAAAATACCATGTAAGATAGATTGCAAACTCTCAACAATAGACACCAGAATCCTCACCTGAATGAGCGAATAATCATGACGCATCATCGTCACGGCGATAGGCTGAAGAAGCCATGTTTCTTCTTCTATAGGGATAAGGTCATTCGAGATAGTACGACTTTTCAACGGTGCTTTCTGTGCTTTTGCTCCACGTTTACGAGTAACCTTTCTAATGGCTGTTTTATCTGTTGTCATATCAGTTGTCTTAGCTTATCATGTATTTTATAACACTTTAGAAGTTACAAAGATACCGCTTTTATTTGGAACAAACCACTAAATAAACAAAAATAGTTTTCTCTTTGTTTTTTATCGTGTATTATGCGAAACGATTTTAGTAGCAAGTTGTTCTTTTATTTACAACATATAGTAAGCTGTTAAGTAGTCAACACCATTGGTGCTAACCAACAACACCATTGGTGCTAAGCTATCGCACGATATGTGCGGGGCATAAACACATTCGTAAAAAGGTGAGAATTACCTGCCACTATCAAGATAAACACATCGTAAGATTATAGGTTTAGTAGAATATTAGATGATTAAGTAGCTCTTTTATAGTGTTATTTTTAGGATGATAATTAATGATAAAAAACTAAATACTTGACAACAACTATTGCATTATTGACTTTTTTTTTGTTATTTTGCATACGATATCATTACAACGTGACAAGATGAAGAATCAGAAAATGTACGAGCCCGATGATAAGATGATTTATCTTATCAGAGATAATTACGACCTGTTACAGAGCTTAGGGAGCTTTGGTATCAGCTTGGGCTTTGGTGATAAAACCGTGAGAGAGGTTTGTGATGAACAGAATGTAGACACTTATACATTCCTGGCTGTAGTTAATTTTACTATAAACGGATATAAGGCTTTGATGATGTAGACAGATTGTCGATTCCAACACTTATGCAATACTTGCGAGCAAGCCATACTTACTATCTTGAATATAAGTTACCTTTCATACGTAAAGAGTTGTGTGCTTCTTTGGATGAAACGGATAATCTTGCCCGTCTTATTCTCCGCCTCTATGATGAGTATGCTCATTCTATCCATAATCACATGCAATATGAGGAGAAGAATGTGTTTCCATATGTTGATAGCCTGCTGAAGGGTGAGGCAAATGATGCATACGATGTTGAGACTTATTCTAAGCATCATAGCCAAACAGACGTGAAGTTGCGTGAATTGAAGAGTATTATCATTAAGTATTTGCCTTCCGATGCGCATCATAACAATCGTCTTACTGCTACATTATATGACATATATAACTGCGAAGCATGGCTTGAACAGCATGCTTTGGTAGAAGAAGAAATCTTTATTCCAGTAATCAGACGCTTAGAACAAAAGAGTAAGCAAAATGATGTAAGTGTAAAGATTTCGAACATGATCACACAGAATCCTGTGTCAAACGAGGTTCTTAGTGATCGTGAAAAGGATGTAATTGTGGCAGTTGCACAAGGAATGACAAACAAGGAAATAGCTGACCATCTGTGTATTTCAACTAACACGGTGATTACGCATCGACGTAATATCGCTCGTAAGTTGCAAATACATTCACCAGCAGGATTGACAATCTATGCAATTGTTAATAATCTTGTGGATATCAGTAGCGTGAAACTTTAATAGAAATCTGTTAATAGGGTGGGTAGTCACCCTATTACTCTATAAACAAAACGATGGAGCATCCAGTTAATATGAATATGGGACGTCCCAAGATAGCGATAGTTGACGCTAACACACTTGTCGTGTTAGGATTGAAACAGCTATTACAGAATGTTATGCCTATCATGACTGTTGATTCTTTTTCAAGCTTCCAAGAGTTTGAAAAGGCACAGCCAAATTCGTATTATCATTATTTTGTGTCACAAGTAATTGTCTTAGAAAACAGACAATTCTTCTCTCAATGTATCCACAAGACCATTGTTTTGACAATTACAAAGGACCCAAATGCACAGCTTTCAGGTTTCCATAGTTTTTGTATTAATGTTCCAGAGGATGAACTTGTCAAGGCTATTCTGAAGATAGTACAGTATGGTCACTCTGGTGGTAAGAACTTACCGGAACTCCCTCAAGTATTAAAGAATAAGATTTTAAGCAATCGTGAGATAGAGGTTTGTCTTTGATAGTTCAAGGATTGATTAACAAAGAGATTGCTGAGAAGTTGAATATCAGTCTTACAACAGTTATTACTCACCGCAAGAATATCATGGATAAGCTTGGAATGAAGAGTGTGTCTGCCTTAACCATCTATGCAGTGATGCATGGTTATATTGATATCAATAAGATTTAATACGGCTAATTTGCTATTTTCTATCCGTTATAGGAATGGAGATAGCAGATGAGCAAACCAGCCACGGAAACGCTGCCATGGTGTACGCCACTGTTTCCACTTTGCTCCTGTAAGCTTAAAACTATCTTTCTTTTGGGCTTCAAAGAGTTCATCTAACTCATGTGTTGTACACGCATCAACTATTACTGCATTCTCTTCACGATCCCATCGTAGACTTCTTGCATTTAGATTGGCTGACCCAACAGTACAGAATTGTCCGTCTACAGTAATAATTTTTGTGTGATGAAAACCTTTTTCGTACATCCAGATTGTACAACCTTTCTTCATTAATTGATGTGCATTATAGAATCCACAATCAGGAGTTAGTGGGATATCACTCTTTACACTCAGTAGGATTTCTACTTTTACGCCTCGCTTTACGGCATTTCTTAATGCTTTTTTCAAGGCTCTGCTCAGTGTAAAATATGGGTTGATAAGTTTTATACTGTCCTTTGCATCATTGATAGCATTCACATAGAAATAACGGATAATATCCTTTGAAATGTGTGGTTCACGGTTAATAATACCCACCATTTTACTTCCTGCACTTCCACAAGTGTCAGGTTTCAAGCCTTTTATGTAATCAGCGTTAGAGATTCCACGATAATACTTAGCACCATGTATTCTCTGTCCAGATGCTAAAAACCACATATTAAGAAAGATGTTCTGCAATGTATTTACCTCGTCTCCCTCGATTCTACAATGCATATCATGCCATGAACCAACAACTTCAGTACCATTAATATAATAGTCAGCTACATTCATTCCACCCGTATATGCAACCTTTCCATCTATAACAACAATCTTACGGTGGTCACGATTGAATATATCATGTAGCCAAGGGAACTCCATTGGCTTAAACTCATATATCTCAATGCCCTTTTCACGAATCGCTTTCAGGTGGCGTTTCTTCATGGGACGGTTGTTACTTGCATTGCCAAAGCCATCAAAAACAGCTCTAACTTCAACTCCTTCTTTCGCTTTTGCCGCTAAATGTTGTATGAGTTCGTCATTGATAGAATCATTGCGAAAGTTGAAGTATTCCAAGTGAATACTCGAACGTGCTTGATCAATAGCCTTAAATAGATCATTAAACTTATCTTTACCAGTCGTAAGTAAAGTTACTGAGTTGTTATGAGAGAAGTGTACATTCTTCTTGCGCAGCTGATTCACAATCATAGAATCGGCTCTATTCGTAAGTATTTCATGTCCTTCAGATTCAGCATTTTGTGTATCTGTTTGTGCTGAAAGATATGTTGGAAATAGTATGTAACATAATACCATTACGCATGTAATGGCTTTTTTTGTATTAAAGTTCACTTTTCTTTCTCTCATTTTCGTCAATAGCAAACAATAACCTATGGCAAACAAAGGTTATTTTGCTCAATATAAATATCGTAGATAAGATAATAAAAACTATCTTTACAGCATACAACTATAATGGTCAACAACACCTAAGAAGTGTCTTTCCTCATCGCATACTAACACTGTGTGTACCTTATTCTGCTGCATAATCTGTTGAATCTCTGTAATCTTCGTAGTTGGTAAGACTATCTTTGGTTCTCTTGTCATTATGTCACTGACCGTATGATCAAAGAACTCAGCCTGCCAACGTTCCATAGCTCTACGGATATCTCCATCCGTTATCAAGCCTATCACCTTCCCATTGTCAAGCGATACACCCAAGCCAAGCTTACCCTTACTTACATGTATGATGGCTTCTCCTAAGTGCATATCCTTTGGAATAATAGGAAGTTCATCAGAACGCATTACGTCTTGTGCTGTAGTCAATAAGCGTTTTCCCAACTCTCCACCAGGGTGGAACTGTGCAAAGTCCTGTGGCTTAAAGTTGCGTACACGCATAAGTGCAATCGCTAAGGCATCACCCATGACAAGAGCTGCCGTTGTTGAACTGGTTGGAGCAAGGTTAAGAGGGCACGCTTCTTTCTCGACCCACACTTTCAAATGGGCTGTAGAATACTTTGCCAATAATGAATTCGGATTGGCACTCATTCCAATAATAGGAATATTCATGTGAAGTACCATTGGAATGAAGCGGAGTAGCTCATCTGTCTGTCCAGAATTAGATAATGCTAATACAACATCATCCTTTGTCATCACACCCAAATCGCCATGATAAACGTCCAAAGGGTTAACAAAGAATGCAGGTGTACCCGTAGAAGAAAGGGTTGCAGCAATCTTAGCACCTATATTTCCGCTTTTGCCAACACCCGTGACAATAACCTTACCAGTACAATGGAACATTAGGCTAACAGCCTTATCAAAGTTCTCATCTAACTGGTTTATCAGATTAAGTGTAGCTTCAGCTTCTTCTTTGATACACTGTGTTGCATATGCTCTGACCTGCGTCAATCTTTGTTCTGCTTCGTTCATACCAGTTTCCCAATTAATTCATCTAACTTCTCAAGTTCCAACATATTAGCTGCATCTGATAGTCCTGCGTCTGGAGTAGGGTGAACTTCAAAGAAGTAGCCTGTAGCACCAAAGGCTTTAGCCGCTAATGCCATCGAAGGTACGAACTTACGATCGCCAACCGTCTTACCATCTCCTGCACTTGGACGCTGTACACTATGCGTACAATCCATAATAACATTCGAAACGATTTCTTTCATATCAGGGATATTACGGAAGTCAACAACGAGGTTGTTATATCCAAAACTATTTCCACGCTCAGTCAACCACACATCCTTAGCCCCACTTTCCTGACACTTTTGTACAGGATAACGCATATCTCTACCACTAAGAAACTGTGCTTTCTTGATGTTTACAATTTTACCAGTCTTTGCTGCAGCCACTAATAAGTCAGTCTGACGACAAAGGAAAGCAGGAATCTGAATAACGTCAATAACTTCTCCAATAGCCTCAGCTTGATAGCTTTCATGAATATCGGTCAGCAATCGTAATCCGTACTTCTCCTTAATTGTTTGAAGCATCATAAGCCCTTTGTCAAGTCCTGGACCACGGAAAGAGTGTATGCTTGTACGATTAGCCTTATCAAAGCTTGCTTTAAAAATGATATCTATATCGTATTTCTTATTAAGCCTAACCAACTCTTCTGCAACCGTGTTGAGTAGTTCTTGGCTTTCAATAACGCAGGGACCTGCAATGAAAGTAGGTTTATTCATCATAATTCAATAGTATATAATGCTCCTGTTTCTACAAAAATATTGATATATTCTCTCAAGAGTTACTGCAAAGTTATATATAATAAGGTGAACAGACAAATGATTAACGTTCATTTAGATGTTTAAAGTAAAACTTATGCATAAAATTTGGTTGTTTAATAGAAAACCTTTTACTTTGCACCCAGAAAACAACGCTTATTACCTCTTTATGAGTGGTATGTAGCATAAGGTAAATAGATTTAATTCAGTATTAATTTAAAAGTTTTCTATTATGAAAAAGATTTTATTGTCATTTGCTGTAGCATGTGTATCACTTGCAGCAAGCGCACAGGGTTATGTTGGTGGTAGCGTAGGTATTGCTTCATCAAAGATTGGTAATTCAGAGAACGTAACAACTTATCAGGTTCTCCCTGAGGTTGGTATTAATCTCGACGAAAACTGGGCAATCGGTACAGTAGTTGGTTGGGGTAAAGGTAACCCTGTTAACATCGAGAGCGAGAATTCAGTTAACAACTACTTCAAGTTGGAGCCATACGTTCGTTACACTTTCGCACGTAGCAAGTATGTAAATGGTTTCATTGATGGTGGTTTTGCTTACCAGCACTATAGAGGTGGTACAAACGCATGGTCTGTAGGTTTGAAGCCAGGTGTTGCTGTAAACGTTAGCCCAAAGGTAAGCCTCGTAGCTCACGTAGGTTTCGCTGGTTGGAAGTCTGTTAAGCAGAAGGGTGCAAGCGTAGATGCTCACACTTGGGGTGCAAGCCTTGATGGCAACAACATTACTTTCGGAGTTTACTACAACTTCTAATAAGTTGAATTGAACAAAGATTAAGTTATATAGAGGGATGCATATTGCATCCCTCTTTTTTTATATTATAATACTAACCATTGGTCTTATATTTGTCAATATTTCTTCTCTTCATCAAGTCTAATCAATGCTTAACTGTATCTCTATTAAGCCTTACTTTGCTTTTAAAAGATGCCCTTTTGATCTCTTATTAACGCCTTTTTAAATGCTAAATAAGCATCTTTTACTTCTGTAATATGTAATCAATTGATTTTATGATAGTTATAAGTATCATTGAAAAGCGTATTCTTGAGTTGTTTTAATTAAGATTTATGTTGTTTTTCTGTAATAACTTTTTTAGCATAATAGCTGTTGATATATGTAGAAAAAACAAGTAATAAGTTTCTTATTACATACTTGTACTCATCGTTCCTAACGTTGAGTTGCATTCTCTCCAATAATATATAGCTTGGAGTTTGCCCTTTGCACTATTGGTGTTAAGCCTTCGCACCACACGTGCTAAGCCTCAACACAATCGTAGGAGAGGGTAAAAAGGCTTATAATCGTTATCATATATATGACGAAATAAGCCTTTTCTGACTAACAAAATGGAGTGTGTTTTACCTACCTATAGTCCTTATATCTAAGTAAATAGGATAATGTGTTAGTTTTCTTGTTGATGCTTAATTGTAATCTCACGTTGTGGGAATGGGATTTCAATGCCGTTATTGTTCAGCGTATCATAGATACATTCCATAACAACTGATATATCATTTGCCTGTGTTAACACATTTAGCCAAATAAGAATCTTCAGTGTGATACAGCTATCATCGAAGCTTTGAAGTCTAACAATAATATCTTTTTTCTCATTAGTGATGCCAAGTTTAGCAATAGCATCTATAAGTAGTTCTCTTACTTCTTTTACATTCGTACCATATGCAACACCAACTTGAATAGCTCCTACCTCATAACCATCGTTCTTGGTCATGTTTATAGTTCTTAGTGAAGAGTTGTGAGTTTTGGAAAGCAATCGTAGAACCATCAAGTGCATCAATCACTGTCGAGGTATAGTTTATGGAACTTACCTTACCACGTATACCGTCACAGATGATATAATCGCCAATCTTAATACGTCCAGCCATCAAAGAAATACCATAATAAATGTTCTCAAGAATATCCTTCATGGCGAAACCGATACCCGTTGACAAGCCACCTGTTACAACAACTAACCATGTGCTGCTGACTTTAAAGAAACCAAGTGTAATCAATAGCCAAGCTCCCCACACGATTACTTGTAATACGTTGATATACATCGTAGCACGTGCTTCGGCTGTAGATGGGTCATTGCGTTTGAGATATAACTTGATAGCATCTCGAATCGTTAGATTCAGATAATTAAAGATGAACCATAGGATAGTTACCACAGCTATTGAGTAAACACTAATCTGTATCTTATCAGAGTCAATAAAGTTGGCGCGGAATAAGTTCCATGTCAATCCACTAAGATTGAAAACGTCAGTTGCCCAATAAATAGCAAGGATAAATGATATTACCAAAGCTGTTGGAATGAGAACAATGTCAACAAAACGAAGAAGCCATACCTTTGCTGGTGATAGTTTCTTTATTGGATGTTTCTCCCTGTACTGGTTGAGGTAGTCTTTGAAGAAAGCAATTGTAAGAATACAAGCCAACTGCATTGACCACCAGATGATTACCTGAACGGAAAACATTGTATATCCAATCGATGCACTTATAAGTGAGAAGATGAATACAAATTGAGAGATATATGCAAAGTTTAAGTCGTAATGAGGTACAAGCTTATGATATTTGTGTATCATTCTTGCCTGCCACAATGTGTCTATGAATAATAAAGGTGTGAAGAGAAGAGTTACGACTGAGCTTGGTAGCATCACGATACGAAACGCAATGACAAAGAAGCCAATCATAATCAGGGGATAGTAAATGCGGTAAGCATTATGTGTCTGTGAACCTTCTACACGTAGAAGCAATGATGCAAAAATGACTGAAAGCATCCATGTGTACTCCAAAAGTAGGCTGCAAGCCATGTGTACGAAGTTAGAAGGCGAGAACAATCGGATAATGATAAGTACTATACTAAATGTGATGACAGAAGCAAGCATAATAATACAAGTACGCTTGGCAAGGAAACTTTGATTCTTCTGCTCGAAACGATTTGTCTTCATGACTCGCGTCACAAGGAATCGAATACTCAGATAATTAATGATAATGGCTATCAAACCATAAATCAGAATCATACTGAAGAGTGTAATAATCCATTTTACATCCCATTGAGAGACTACGACGGTGTTTGGAGTATATTTCTCAGAGAGTGTCGTGTTCATCTGACTAAGACGAAAACGAACTGACTTAAGAACCTTGAAGTAGCTATCTCCTGTGTTTGTAAAGATGCCAGACTGAATCTCGGCATAGCGTTTTTGTGCATATGCATCAAGTGCCTGCAACTGATGCTGGCTGTAATTGTAGTATTGTATATATTCTTGATAAGAATCATTGCGCTCCTTTAGCATTCTTCGAATACTTACAGCAAGAGTAAGACATACGTTTCGGTCAGTCTTCATTTTTTGAGTAAGACCGAAAGTGTACATCGTGCTAAGCACATTGACAAGGGAGTCGTAGCGTGCTATTTCTTCGTTACTTTCCGTGATAAGGTCATGAAACGGACGTGTTTTTGTTTGGAAGTCTTTCCATAATTCGGTTGCTTGTTGGCAAGCATAGGTAAGGTCAAAGATGTTATCCGTCTTCTGTGAGTAAAGCATCAATGATACTTGAGCAGACTTTTCACCAATTTCTTTTAGCTGATTTGTCACTTGCTCAGTTATGAATCTTGACTTATTCAGTTGTTTTGTTTGTTCAAGATGTTGTGCAATCAATTCATGGCGTAGTACTTGGAGTGAGTTTTTCAGTGAGTCCTCCTGTAGTACAGCATTTGCTGGAAGGGTCAGGATGAACAGCAATATGGTGATAAAGAATAGCTTTTTGCGCATATCTATTTGTTGTAAAGAATAGTTTTTATGATTGTTTTAATGTCTACAAAGGTACACAAAGTTTGTCATTTAGACTTATATCGGAATGTAAAATGATACTAAAGATGTCTTTGTATGTGCATTTCTTGGGTTATAATTCATATAAATGGATAAAAAATAGTAAGTTTGCACGAAAAAAATATACTATGATATTAATTGCTGATAGTGGAGGATCAAAGACAGACTGGGCATTGATTAGTTTGCCTACAGATACAAGTAAGTATGTTCTGAAAGTTCGTACACAAGGGATAAATCCTTTTCATCAGTCGAAGGATGTTATTTTGAAGGTGTTAGAGCAGGAGCTAAAGCCTGCGCTATGTAAGGCTACAGAGCAAAATGATAGCTTTTTACTAAAGAAAGATATAGCAGAATATGTCTCACAGATAGCTTTTTATGGAGCAGGCTGTACGAAGAATCTTTCTTCAGTTGTGAGTGAAGCAATTATGGTTTCATTCCCTTCAGCTTCGATAAAGGTGGAGAGTGACTTGTTAGGGGCTGCACATGCTGTCTGTGGATACGATGCGGGTATTGCTTGTATTTTAGGTACTGGTGCCAATAGCTGTCAGTATGATGGCGAGAATATTGTGGCAAATGTTCCGCCTTTAGGTTATATTTTAGGAGATGAAGGTAGTGGAGCAGTACTTGGCAAGTTGCTACTCAATGGTATTTAAGGGTGATTTATCTACAGAGATACGCGATTTATATTTAGAGTGGAGTGGTTTAACCTATCCAGAAATCATAGATAAAGTTTATCGTCAACCGCTTGCGAATCGCTACTTAGGAGGTATTTCTAAGTTTATTAAAGAGAACTTACAATATGCTGAATTAGAATCTTTAGTAAGATGTAACTTCGATAATTTCTTTAAGAAAAATATCTTGAAGTATACAACAACCTCAGTTCGTACAATTTCTGCTGTTGGCGGTATTGCGGCTGCTTTTGAAGAACAGTTAAGAATGAGTGCCAGTACTTTTAATTTTAAAGTTGGTAAGGTGATAGCTTCACCAATAGATGGATTGATAGAATACTATTCTTAATTTGTTTTCTTTCATGTAAGCTGTCGATAAGATATTTTCATGGACAACTTCATTAGTAACCTAATTGTCGTAGGAAGTAAACATGTCGTATTTGATAGACTTCGTATTATCGTCTTGTAAATCTGCCAATACATCGTTTGTAAAGTGGAGTTTGCAAAAAGTGGTATGTTTTTCTGCTTAATTTGCACACGTTCTCAAATATTTTTGTATCTTTGCACACGTTTTGAAACATGTTTTCTTAGAGCAAGATTGAACAATTAAATTATAGCTATATAAAGTTTATGTATTTCACACTTTTTGTTACCGTTTTGATAACGGCCGCATTCTTGGTAGTAGCAGCTTATGCTATTGCTAAATGGATTGGTCCGCGTTCATATAATCCGGCGAAGGGTGAGCCTTATGAGTGTGGTATCCCGACTTACGGAACCTCTTGGTTGCCAGTGCATATCGGTTACTACCTCTTTGCCATTCTTTTCTTGATGTTTGACGTGGAAACCGTATTCCTTTATCCTTGGGCTGTTGTTGTAAAAACATTTGGACCTCTCGCACTTGCTACGATTGGTTTCTTTATGTTGGTATTAGTATTTGGTCTTGCGTATGCTTGGCGGAAAGGAGCACTTGAATGGAAATAAGAAAGCCAAATCAAGTCTCTTCCATACGATGAATGGAAAGACAATGACACGCTTAGCAAAATGGCAAGCGAATTGAACGATGGTGGAACAAACCTCGTTCTCGGTAACTTGGATCAACTTATCAATTGGGGTCGTAGTAACTCTCTTTGGTCACTTACCTTTGCAACATCATGTTGTGGTATTGAGTTTATGTCTGTTGGATGTGCGCGTTATGACTTCTCACGTTTCGGTTTTGAGGTAACACGTAACTCTCCACGTCAGGCTGACTTGATAATGTGTGCTGGTACTATCACAAACAAGATGGCTCCAGCTTTGAAGCGTTTGTATGACCAGATGGCTGAGCCAAAGTATGTAATTGCTGTTGGTGGTTGTGCTATCTCTGGTGGTCCATTCAAGGATAGTTATCATGTGATGCGTGGTATCGATGAGATTATCCCTGTGGATGTTTATATTCCAGGTTGCCCTCCACGTCCAGAGGCTATTATCTATGGTATGATGCAGCTTCAACGTAAGGTGAAGGTTGAGAAATTCTTTGGTGGCGTTAACCACAAGCAGACGGCTGAGGAGCGTGAGTTGGGCAAGAGTAATGCCGAACTTATCTTTAGTGAGAAGTTAGGTATCAACCCTGAAGAGATTAAGGAAAAGCGTGAAGCAGCTTGGAATGATGCTAAAAATCCTGCTCCAAAACCTGCACGTCCTGTTGTGAAGCCTGCAGCTGCAGCAGCTGTAAGCCTGCTGATGCTCCTGCTAAACCTGCAGAAGCTGCTACTACTTCTTCTGAGCCTGTTGCTCCAAAGAAAGATACGATTGTCGTTAACCAGCCAGTGACACAAGAAGATGTTGAGAAGTTGGGCAAGGAAATCGATCAGATTGATGCAGCAAGCAAGGCTGCAGATGAGACAGCTACTAACAATTAATATATAAGGTACGCGAGAATGAAATTAGAAAATAAAGAATTCGGTTTTGATAGCTTTGCTTCAGAAATGGCAAAGCTGAAGAATGAGAAGCATTTCGATTACCTTGTAACTGTTGTCGGCGAAGACTTTGGTGCAGAGGAAGGTCTTGGATGTATCTATATTCTTGAGAATACAAATACACACGAGCGTTGTTCTGTAAAGCAGCTTGCAAAGAAGGTAGGAGAGGAGCATGTTATTCCTTCTGTCTACAATATTTGGGCTGATGCTGACTTGTTAGAGCGCGAGGTCTATGACTTCTATGGTGTTAAGTTCCTTGGTCATCCTGATATGCGTCGTCTCTACTTGAGAAACGACTTTAAGGGTTATCCACTCCGCAAGGATTATGACATGGATCCTGCTAAGAACATGTATACTACGGAGGATGATGTAGAACTTGATACAACTACAGAGTGGAATCTTAATAACAATGGTGAACTCGTTGGTACACAGCGCCCGCTGTTTACTGATGATAACTTCGTTGTGAATATTGGACCTCAGCACCCTTCTACACACGGTGTGCTTCGTCTGCAGACGGTGTTGGATGGTGAGACTGTAACCAAGATTTATCCACACTTGGGTTATATTCATCGCGGTATCGAGAAACTTTGTGAACAGTTCACATATCCTCAAACCTTGGCATTGACTGACCGTATGAACTACCTGTCAGCGATGATGCATCGTCATGCACTTGTTGGTGTTATCGAGGAGGGTATGGGTATTGAATTGTCAGAGCGTATTCTCTACATCCGTACAATTATGGATGAGTTGCAGCGTATTGATAATCACCTCCTTTATACATCTTGTTGTGCTCAGGACTTAGGTGCACTCACAGCCTTCCTTTATGGTATGCGTGATCGTGAGCATGTCTTGAACGTGATGGAGGAGACAACGGGTGGTCGTCTGATTCAGAACTATTATAGAATAGGTGGTTTGCAGGCTGATATTGATCCGAACTTCGTTTCAAATGTTAAGGAGCTCTGCAAGTATCTCCGTCCAATGGTTCAGGAGTATTTGGATGTCTTTGGTGATAATGTCATTACCCATGAGCGTTTCCGTAATGTTGGTGTTATGGATGAGCAGGATTGTATCAGCTATGGTGTGACTGGTCCTGCCGGTAGAGCAAGTGGTTGGAAGAATGATGTTCGTAAGAACCATCCATATGCTATGTATGATAAGGTTAACTTTGAGCAGATTACTTTGACTCATGGCGATTCTATGGATCGTTACTATTGTCATATTCAGGAGATTTATCAGAGTCTCAATATTATTGAGCAGCTCATTGACAATATCCCTGAGGGTGAGTTCTATATTAAGCAGAAGCCAATCATCAAGGTTCCTGAAGGACAGTGGTACTTCGCTGTTGAGGGTGCAAGTGGTGAGTTTGGTGCTTATCTGGATTCACGTGGTGATAAGACTGCATATCGTTTGAAATTCCGCCCTATGGGTCTGACACTTGTTGGTGCTATGGATAAGATGTTGCGTGGTCAAAAGATTGCCGACTTGGTGACTACTGGTGCCGCACTTGACTTCGTTATTCCAGACATTGACCGCTAACAAGGTTATCATTAAAGTAATCAATTAAGAATTAAAATCATACTATGTTCGATTTTAGAATAGTAACAACATGGTTCGATGAGTTGCTCCGCGTCACTTGTGGCTTGAGTAACTTCTGGACCGTTCTGATTGAGTGCGTTGCGGTGGGACTGGCAATACTTCTTGCTTATGCTTTGCTTGCAATTGTGCTTATCTTTATGGAGCGTAAGGTCTGCGCCTACTTCCAGTGCCGTATCGGTCCTGTCAGAGTAGGATGGTGGGGTACCTTGCAGGTCTTTGCCGACGTGTTGAAGATGTTGATTAAGGAAATCTTTGCTGTTGATAAGGCAGATAAACTGCTTTATTACTTGGCTCCATTCCTTGTAATTATTGCATCTGTCGGTACATTCTCTTTCCTTCCTTGGAACAAGGGAGCTCATATCTTGGATTTCAATGTAGGTATCTTCCTCGTAACAGCCATCAGCTCTATTGGCGTTATTGGTGTGTTTATCGCAGGATGGGGTAGTAACAACAAGTATTCAGTCCTTTCTGCTATGCGTGGTGCAGTACAGATGATATCATACGAGTTGTCATTAGGTATCTGTTTGATTTCAGCAGTTATTCTGACTGGTACTATGCAGATCTCAGGTATTGTTGAAGCACAGACAGGTCCTTTGCAGTGGTTGATCGTACAGGGACATGTTCCTGCTACTTTGGCTTTCCTCGTATTCTGTGTTGCTGGTAATGCAGAGGCTAACCGTGGTCCATTTGACTTGGCAGAAGCTGAGAGTGAGTTGACTGCAGGTTACCATACAGAGTATAGTGGTATGGGATTTGGTTTTTATTACTTGGCAGAGTACCTTAATCTATTTGTTGTAGCAGGTATTGCAACTACTGTATTCTTAGGTGGTTGGGCTCCTTTGAACATTGGATTAGATGGCTTTGATGCTATTATGAATTATATTCCAGGTCTTGTTTGGTTCCTTGGTAAGACATTCGCAGTAGTATTCTTGCTGATGTGGATTAAGTGGACATTCCCACGTCTCCGTATCGATCAGATTCTGAAATTAGAGTGGAAGTATCTTATGCCACTATCATTGGTTATCCTTGTGTTGATGACGGTGTGTGTTGCATTCGGTTGGACTATTCACTATTAATGGTTAAAGAGAATGGAAGATAAAAAACAATCATATTTTGGTGAGGTCGGGAGCGCACTCAAGACACTTGCTACGGGTATGAAGGTGACCATGAAGGAATACTTCACACCAAAATCTACCGAGCAGTATCCTGAGAATCGTAAGACAACCCTTCACGTAGCCAAGCGTCACCGTGGCCGTTTGGTCTTCAAGCGTGACGAAGAAAAGAATCACAAGTGTACTGCTTGTACAATGTGTGAGAAGGCTTGTCCTAATGGTACTATTAAGATTCTTTCTGAGATGGTTACCAACGAAGAGACAGGTAAAAAGAAGAAGCAGCTCGTTGATTATGAGTATGACTTAGGTGATTGCATGTTTTGTGAGTTGTGTGTTAACGCCTGCAACTTCGATGCAATTGAGTTTACGAATGATTTCGAGAATGCTGTCTTCGACCGTTCTAAGTTAATCCTTCACCTTGATAAGGAGGTATATGAAGGAGGTTCACTGCCAGGTCTTATCGATGGTGGTGCAGACTGGAAGGTAGGAACATTCAATACTAAAGAAATAAAGGTTTAGAGATATGGCAAGATTAATTATGTTTGCGGTTCTCGCCGTTATTATACTGGCTTCAGCCGTATTCTGCGTGTCGACGAAGCGTATCATGCGAGCTGCGACAGCATTGCTGTTTGTGCTCTTTGGCGTTGCAGGTCTCTACTTCCTGCTCGATTACACATTCCTTGGTGCTGCCCAAATCAGTATTTATGCTGGTGGTATCACAATGATGTACATTTTCGCTATTCAATTAGTAAGTAAGCGTACATTGCAAGGTCTTTCTGAGCGTTGGTTAGGAAAGCGTACTTTCCTTGCAGCCTTCATTGCTTTAGTTGGTTTTGGTACAGTAATCCTTGTTCTGTTAAAGAATGAAGTTCTGCGTCACACTGTAGTGAATGGTGATTCTTTATCAAATGAGGTTACAATGGAAACCATCGGTCGTAATTTGATGACAGCCAATAAGTATGGTTATGTTCTCCCATTCGAGTTCATCTCTGTATTCCTCTTGGCTTGTATCATTGGTGGCTTGGTCATATTGAATAACAAAAAGAAGGAGGAAAGCAAATGATACCAGTAGGATATTTCTTTGTCCTTAGTGGACTATTGTTTTTTATCGGAGTATTTGGTTTCGTAACCCGTCGCAACCTTGTTGCAATGCTTATCTCCGTAGAGTTAGTTCTCAATAGCGTAGATATTAACTTTGCTGCATTCAACCGTCTACTTTTCCCTGATGGATATGAGGGTATGTTCTTTACACTCTTCTCTATCGGTGTAAGTGCTGCTGAATCAGCTGTTGCACTCGCTATTATCATCAATGTTTACCATCATTTCCACAGCAATCAGGTGAACAGTATTGAAAATATGAAATTATAAAGAGAAACAAATATGTTTGATTACGCATTTTTGATACTTCTTCTCCCGTTCCTAAGCGCTGTTGTGCTTGGCTTGTTCGGTATGAAGATGCCTCGCAAGGTCGCTGGTATTATCGGCACTTGTATGTTGGGAACATTATTTGTACTTAGCCTCTACACTGCTTACCATTATTTCTTTTATACTGGTGAGTATACAGCAATGGGCGAGACCTTCAATGTAACTGATGGTCGTTTGGCAAATGGTACATACCCAACTGTTACAGTCTTCAACATTACATGGTTGAAGTTTACTGAACTTTTGACTTTCAACATTGGTTTCCGTCTTTCTCCAATTAGTGTGATGATGTTAATCGTCATTACTACTGTCAGCTTGATGGTTCACATCTATTCATTCGGTTATATGGCTGAACGTGATGAGAATTATAAGTTTGAGGAGTATGAGCACGGCTTTCAGCGTTTCTATGCCTACCTATCACTTTTTTTACGATGTCAATGCTTGGCCTTGTAGTGGCAACTAATATTTTTCCAGATGTATCTCTTCTGGGAGTTGGTAGGTGTATGTTCATATCTGTTGATTGGATTCTATTATCCAAAAGCATACTGCAGTACATGCCAGTAAGAAAGCTTTTATTGTCACACGTTTTGCTGACTTGTTCTTCTTGATTGGTATCTTGTTCTTCAGTTTCTATGTAGGAACTTTCAACTATGATCTTAGTGTAAATCCAGGTCTTGTTGAGACATTGAGTGGCTTGGCTAAGAACCCACATTTGACTTGGGTACTCCCAACAGCTCTCTTCTTGATGTTCATTGGTGGTGCTGGTAAGTCAGCAATGTTCCCATTGCATATCTGGTTGCCAGATGCTATGGAGGGTCCAACGCCTGTATCTGCTTTGATTCACGCAGCTACGATGGTTGTTGCTGGTGTTTTCCAGGTTGCATCATTGTTACCAATCTATGTACAGTTTGGTGCACAGGAGCAACTCCATTGGATTGCTTGGATTGCAGCATTTACTGCCTTCTATGCAGCAGCAGTAGCTTGTGCTCAGCGTGATATTAAGCGTGGTTTGGCATTCTCTACTATCTCACAGATTGCTTACATGCTTGTTGCGCTTGGTGTTTGCTTCTATGAGAAGGAGCACGGTTCATTCTATAGTGCAGAATATCTCCACCATGGTGGTCTCGGCTATATGGCAGCAATGTTCCACCTCTTCACTCATGCAATGTTCAAGGCTCTGCTCTTCCTTTGCTCTGGTGCTATTATTGTTATCATTGGTAGCAACTTTAAGGAGTATATGGGTGGATTACACAAATACATGCCAATTACGAATATCTGTTTCTTGATTGGTTGCTTGGCAATTGCTGGTATTCCTCCATTTGCAGGTTTCTTCTCTAAGGATGAGATTATCTCAGCATGTAATGCACTTCCTGGTGTAGAAGGACAGGCTTTGAAGTGGATTATGACACTTGTAGCTGGTATGACAGCATTCTATATGTTCCGTCTCTACTATGTAATCTTCTGGGGTGAGTCTTATTACGAGCAGGACCCAGAGAATCGTCGTCGTCCACAGGAAGTACCTTTCGTAATGTGGGGTCCATTGGTATTCCTTGCAATTATCTCTATCACTGCAGGTTGGATTCCATTTGGCCACTTTGTGAGTGCTAATGGTCTCAGCTATGATATCCATATTGACTGGAGCATCGCTAAAACCAGTATCTTTGCTGCACTTATCGGTTTCGCTCTTGCAACTTGGATGTATGCTGGTAAGAAGCAACCTGTTGCAGATGCGTTACAGCGCACCTTCCCACGTTTACATAAAGCAGCTCTCAATAGATTCTATATTGATAATGCTTGGCAATTCTTTACACACAAGATCGTATTCCGTTGCTTCTCTATTCCAATCGCATGGTTCGACCGCCACGTTATTGATGGTACGTTTAATTTCATGGCTTGGGGTACACAGGAGGCTGGTGAGTCTATCCGTTCATGGCAGAGTGGCGATGTTCGTCAGTATGCCGTATGGTTCATCACTGGTACTGTAGCATTAACATTAGTATTACTTTGCTTGATTTAAAGAAATGAGTTGGATATTAACTGTATTTGTAATTATCCCCGTCCTGATGCTTTTCGCCCTTTGGGTAGCGAAGAACGATAATCAGGTACGCGGTGTGATGGTAGCCGGCTCTACGGCACTTTTGATAGGTGCAATCTGGCTGACTGTTTATTTCGTTCAGCAGCGCAACGCAGGTAATCATGATGCGATGCTGTTGACAAACTCCGTAATGTGGTTTAAGCCTCTAAATATCGCCTTCTCGGTGGGTGTAGATGGTATCTCTGTCGTAATGATCTTGCTTTCAGCAATTATCGTCTTCACAGGTACTTTTGCCAGCTGGCAGCTTGAACCAATGAAGAAAGAATACTTCCTTTGGTTTGTACTCTTGTCTTCAGGTGTATTTGGCTTCTTTATCTCTACGGATATGTTCACCATGTTCATGTTCTATGAGGTTGCGCTGATTCCAATGTACCTCCTCATCGGTGTATGGGGTACTGGTCCTAAGGAGTATTCAGCAATGAAGCTTACCTTGATGTTGATGGGTGGTTCTGCTCTCTTGGTACTCGGTATCCTTGGTATCTACTACTTTAGTGGTGCTACCACAATGGATGTAATGGAGTTAGCACGTATGCATGCTATGCCTAAGAACATTCAGAACATCTTCTTTCCATTGGTATTTATTGGTTTTGGTGTACTTGGTGCATTGTTCCCATTCCACACATGGTCTCCTGACGGTCACGCTTCAGCGCCTACAGCAGTATCAATGCTCCACGCTGGTGTTTTGATGAAGCTCGGTGGCTACGGTTGTTTGCGTATTGCAATGTTCCTTATGCCTGATGCATTGGAGATGTGGGCACCAGTATTCCTTGTGTTGACAACAATCTCTGTAGTATATGGTGCACTTTCTGCTTGTGTACAGACCGACTTGAAGTATATCAATGCTTATTCATCAGTTTCACACTGTGGTATGGTACTCTTCGCTTTGGTTATGACCACACAGACAGCTATCACTGGTGCTATTCTCCAGATGCTTTCACACGGTTTGATGACAGCCTTGTTCTTTGCATGTATCGGTATGATTTATCACCGTGCAGGAACACGTGATGTTCGTTACCTTGGTGGTCTTATGAAGGTTATCCCATTCTTGGCTGTATCTTATGTAGTAGCAGGTCTTGCTAACCTTGGTTTGCCAGGCTTCTCAGGCTTCGTTGCTGAGATGACAATCTTCGTAGGTTCATTTGAGAATGCAGGTACATTCCATCGTGTAGCAACAATCATTGCTTGTACAGCAATCGTAATCACAGCTGTCTACATCTTACGTGTGGTAGGAAAGATTCTCTTCCAGAAAATTCCAAATAAGAAGTTCTATGAGTTACATGATGCTACATGGGACGAGCGATTCGCTATCGGCTGTCTAATCTTCTGCGTTGCAGGTTTAGGTCTCTGCCCACTCTTCTTTGAGAATATGATTATGGACGCGGTTCATCCTATCTTTGATCACATTATCACATATATACCAAATTTGGGTAATCTTTAATAAACTGGCGAAATGAATTATAGTGATTTCTTTAAGATGATTCCGGAGGCAAGTCTTATTGCCATCCTGATTGTTTTGTTCGTTGCTGACTTTGCAACGGCAAAGACTGAAGAACGCAAGTGGTTCAATCCGCTGGCTTCTGTACTCTTACTTTTGAACACTTTCGTGTGTCTTTATCCTATGGGCACACAGAGTCTGTTCGGTGGTATGTATGAAACAACACCTGCTGTTGATGTGATGAAGGCTATCCTCTCTATGGGTACCTTTATCGTTGTCGTTCAGAGTCGTGTTTGGGCTGCAAAGAGCGGTAAGGAAGCTGAGTTCTATATGCTCATTGTTTCAACACTGCTCGGTATGTTCACCATGATGAGTGCAGGCAACTTCTTGATGTTCTTCCTCGGTCTTGAAATGGCATCTGTACCTTTGGCATGTACTGTTGCCTTCGATATGTATCGCAAGAACTCTGCAGAGGGTGCAGCTAAGTTTATCTTGACAGCAACCTTCTCAAGTGGTGTAATGCTCTATGGTATCAGCTTCCTATATGGTCAGTTTGGTACTCTCTACTTCGCTGATATCGCTACAAAGATGCAGGCAACCCCATTGGTAATCATGGGTCTCGTGTTCTTCTTCAGTGGTCTTGGCTTTAAGATTTCTCTTGTTCCATTCCACTTCTGGACAGCTGATACCTATCAAGGTGCACCAACAACTGTGACTGGTTATTTGAGCGTAATCTCAAAGGGTGCTGCAGCCTTTACATTGTTGAGTATTCTCTTCCATGTCTTCGGTGACATGATGGAATACTGGCACGTATTGCTGATGATTGTAGTTGTTCTTTCAATTACTATTGCCAACCTCTTTGCCGTACGTCAGAATGAATTGAAGCGTTTCATGGCTTTCAGTTCAATCTCTCAGGCAGGTTATATTATGTTGGCAGCTATTGGTAATAATTGGGCAAACTCAGTAGCCGCTCTTAGCTATTACGTTTTGATTTATGTTGTAGCTAACATGGCAGTCTTCACAATCATTTCTGTTGTAGAGCAGAACAATGGTGGTAAGACGAATATTGATGATTACAATGGTTTCTATCAGACCAACCCACGTCTGAGCTTCTTGATGACCTTAGCGATGTTCTCACTCGGTGGTATTCCTCCGTTTGCAGGTATGTTCTCTAAGTTCTTTATCTTCATGTCAGGCGTTAATGGTGCTGACATCAACACTACAATGGGAGCATGGGCTTACGGAGTTGTATTCATCGCATTGCTCAACACTGTTATCTCACTCTACTACTATCTTAAGATTGTAAAGGCTATGTATATTGTTCGTACAGACAATCCATTGCCAACCTTCAAGAGTGACTGTAACACTAAGTTCGCTTTGGCTGTTTGCATGGCAGGAATTCTCCTCTTTGGTGTATGCAGCTTTGTATATGAGTGGATTGCGGCAGCAGTTTAATAGGCCACAGACTTATTAAATAAGTATATAAATCGCCCAAGGGGTCAATAAATCCTTGGGCGATTTTTCGTTGATTATGGTTTATGATGGGTGAGAGATGATACCGCTTTTTGTATCAGTTAGTCATTAATCTCTTATTATACGATTATTATAATGCCCTTTCTCTCTCATCTTTTCTTGATGTATTACTATTTAGCACATATTATGCTAATGCTCAGCACGTGTTGTGCTGTTGGTAAACACTAATTGTGCTGAGTACCAATTAGCTTACGAAAGGTTATCAATTACTCGCAATAATGTTTACATTAATATAGTCTTATAAGCTTCAAAAAAGTAATATTGCTGTCCGATAAAACCTCTACATGCTGCAATACTCTCTCTCAATCCTGCTGAAATGCACATGATTAGTTCTAATTTCAAATTCCAAGCCCCCCTAGAATAATGACAACTCTTCTGGTGGGGCTTTTACCTGGGTAATCAATCTATCCCAGTCTCTATGTGGCCGTTCAAAGAAACTTTGTATTGAGACATAACTCATAAGTAGAATTCTTATCATTGTTGCCAAGCCTGAGAAGCTCCAAGGTCTCTTTATTTTGTTCTTCACTAGGGTTATAAGCAGATTGGCTATAAGCGTAATCCATATTTGTATTTTTATAGCGTTCGCACTCTCTCCATAGAAGTATCTTAGCGGGAAATTCTGTTTTATTTGTTTAAATAAGGTTTCTATTTGCCATCGTTTCTTATAGATAGCTATAATATCTTCTGCCGACATCTGAGAATCATTGGTCAGCAGAGATATGAATCTGATTTTCCCTTTCTTGGTCTTATCCTGATATGTGATTTTTCTTGCTTTATGGTAAATATCTTTTTCCTTTGTATGCTTATGGAAGAGAATGGTTTCTACGCGTACAACTCCATAATCTGTAGTCATCTGGTAATCCGTATCAGCAATCCTTTCAAAGCTAAGATTTTTTTTTCATCTTAGTTACATATATAACGCCTCTTTGCGTCAGTTCAGAGAACTTTTCATAGTTTATATAGGCTCTGTCAAAAGCAATCAGTTCCTCATTGGCGTATCGTTCTGGAATAAGTGCAAATTGATCATGACTAGCTGCAGATGTGAACTTGATATCGCTTGGCACATTCTCATTAGCAAATATCTCTGTATGTACTTTTATTCCACCCTTCTTCTTACCAGTTTTGGGATTACGTCCTACTCCTTTAAAGACTAGGTTAGATAACAGACTGATTGTCGTAGAATCTATTATCTTTAGATTCTTCAGCCATTTGGGCTGTCCACAATTTCGGCTGTCCGAGTAAAGCTCATGGCGGTATTTCTCATATAAGTTCATATAGATTGAACCGAATATCTCGGAATCTCGACGTTTGTTTGCATCTGACAAGGTACTTCGATAAGGAAAATGCTTTAAACCAAGATGATTAAAGCGATTAACATTAGCAAAGAGAGAGGCCTTTATCTCACGCAGAGAGTCTAAACGCATCATTACGACATAAAGCATGACAACAAGATGATGCCATGCATCAAACTTCTTTATATAGTGTTCACCTCCCTGAGCTTGGCTCAGAGATGCAAGTTCCAAAACGAAGTGCAATAAAAGAGTGTCCCTCTCCGAGCAGATGTACGACACCGCAAACCAGCATATCTATGACATGTTGAGCGGCGGAAAGAACCTTGCCAAACAGCAAATTACAGAACGAATCGCTGAAAAAGGCTTACCTTCGGACACTGTTTTTATGAACCTTTTTTGGAGAATGCCGAATGAGAGGCACTCATTTGCAGCGGCCCTGAAGTGGGAAACGCACATACCTACATGCTCTTAGACGAGCGAGTAGCCCCTATACCCTTACCCACAAAAGACGAGGCGTTGAGCATATTGGCACGCAATTACTTTAGAAGTCATGCCCCAGCAACGTTAGACGACTTCTATTGGTGATCGGGATTGTCAGTGAAAGAGGCGCGATTGGGCGTTGAAATTATTGAAAAAGAGTTTCAAAAGGTCGTTTCAACGATAAAACTTATCTGCTGCACGAATCTTCTTCAATCGACATCAAAGAGAAAGAAAGATTTATCTTTCTGTCTGCTTACGACGAATACATCATTGCCTACAAGTATCGCGGCGATGTTTTGCAAGCTTCTCACAACAGCAAAGCATTTACTAACGGTGTTTTCTTTCCCCTTATCCTACAAAATGGTAGGGCGACGGGTAATTGGAAAATGACTTTGACACGCCGAAACATCGCCATCAACACGTCTTACTTTGATAACAACGCCCCCAACAAATTTGTCTGCGGCTGAAGAAAAAGCCCGTTTGCAACTTATTTCGTTCCATAACTAACGGTAAAGATACCGAAGTTATCGAGTTTCATGCCATATTTGGTTAAGCCATAAAAGGCGAAAAGACTGTCTAGTTCGCGTTGCGAACGCCGCCGCATAATCCAATCACGCTCTTGATGGTTGTTTAATACGAAAGCAATCATTTTTAACTGAGGGTGCCAAGGCTGACCAGTATAGACCAAAAAGCCGCCCGTTTGCAGTGCGGATAAAGCACCAGAGATGGCCTTACAAACAAGCTCGTTATCACCAAACAGCTCAAATATACCAGAAATAATAACAATATTAGGTTCAAAATTCAGCTGTCGATATGAGTCTTTATTAAAACAATCAAGACGAGTAAACCATATATTTTGAAGTCCTTGCTGTTGTATCTGTGCCTCGCCGAAAGCAATATTTGCTTCCGAAAAGTCGTTTATAACCACTTCTATTTCCGGAAACTTGCGTTTGATGTCGAACAAATAATTACCCGTCCCACCGGCAATATCGAGTATTTTCACGGGTTCATTGCGCTGTTTAAGCGTTTCAATACGCTCTTCTACGGTTGCGATGAGATGCTCTCGTCGTATTCTTACTCCTCGCCAACCAATGGCGTTAAGATAGCCTTTGTCTATCCATCGCCCAATTGGTCCGCATCCCTGTGCTTGGTTGCGATAAACATAATCCAGAGACATACCCGAATCAAAACCATATTTTAGTCCCACACGCATTCCTTTACTAAGAAATCCCAAGTGATGGAGCATCCATTTCTGCATCCGAAAGCCCCAACGTTCAATTCGGGGAAGCATATTCAAAGTCATTTTGTTATACTCGTCAACTGTAAATTTATCAGGCATACAGGTCGCCGGCGGTTGTTCGAGTGAGAAACAGCGGTTAATAAACTCAGCAATAGGATTGTAAACCTGCTCACGTTGCGTTTCAAACAATAGCCCGTGATAAAACCCTTTAAGCTTGACAAACCGCTTTTGGGTGGAGCTGATGTCAACAAAAAACCGCTTTTGCATATCGTCTTTCACCACGTAATCTTTACCGGCAGAGAGCAATAGCGTCGGTATGGTTATGGCAGCAGCATCTTCTACTATACGCTTTCCTGCTTTCAGCAAATCCAAGAGATAGTGCGCATCAATTTCTCTAGTAATTAGCGGGTCGGTGTCGTACGCCTTTTGCTGTTCCACATCATGTGTCAACACCTTCGATTTTACATAACTGGGCACTGTTAGGTGTTTGAAGAGCCGCGCTGCCAACGCAATTCCCGTCTTTGCAAAAGGCACATATAACTTAATGGTAAACGCAGGAGCAAGAAGTGCCATACCAGCAATACGGGGCGCAAAGTCGTGACACCACGCCGAAACAATTACACCTGCAATGCTGTTAGCCACCACAAAGATGTCTCTCTCAACAATTCCATACTGCTCATAGAGGTATTTTACGAAAGTATTCAAGTCGCGTACATAGTCCATAAAATGGGGCGAAACGGATTGCGAAGTATGCCCCAGTCCACGCATATCAAAGCCAAAGATGTTGAAATGCACAAATTGCTCGTTCTCGGCAAAGGCTTGCAAACGTCCCGAATGTTCGTGCCCGCGATGCAATATCACAATGGTTTTCTGCGAAGGGTTGTAATTCCACACCCTATAAAAAATATCTGCGTTGTCAAAACTCTTAAATGTTCCTGTTTCCATTTTTATCTTTGGTTAAATTTTTACTTATCATTAACTGCACCGTTTCACCTATTCGGCGACTCCGAAAACGGCCCATTGCACAATGAATATATAGCTTTCGAGGCACATCTTCGGCTTTCATCTTCTCTAAAACCGTATTTACAATACGCTCCTCACAGGCTTTGGGGATAGTGGCAATATCCAAAAGCGGAAAGCAATGGTAATCTGCCGATGTGCGAAAGTAGGCGTTTTCGGGTAATTCGGCTGAAAGGTCGAACACCGAAACCTCTCCCAACATGGCGAATTTCCGAGCAGAACGGCATGAAAGCAAGCCTCCAACGAAGATGTTGGGTGCAATTTCTACAGGTGCCTGACGAGAAAACAACCACAATATGCGATACACTGCGATATAGGGAAAATAGAAAATATAACGCAAAAAACCGATGCAACCGTGGTCGTCTTTAAGAAAATGTCGATTAGAGCGATAATAAGCACGGCCCAATAAAAGCAAGACGAGTATGCCCCACAATAAAAAAATACTTCCTAAAACCGAATGTTCGATGGCAAACAATAACGCCGTCAACCCCACAGCGGCAACAAAAAAGTAAACCGTTGCTATTTGTTGGTTGCGCTTTTTACGGTAAGGAAACATCCATAACGTCAGAAAACCTGCCATCAAACCGGTAGTAATATCGATGAAATGGTGCTGATACACCAAAAGGGTAGACAGCATTAACAACACCAACCACATTCTCAGTAAGTTTCTGAACCTGCTATTTCGCACCCCACTCCAAAAGATGCAGGCATAACCTATATGTAAAGACGGGACCTGATTAAAAGGTGTATCGTACGTATTGATGAAAGAAAACAAGATATGGGCTGTTTCCGGACGTACAAAACTTTGTTTTAACGGAAAGATAATAAAACAAATTCCCGATAAAACGGTTATAAAAACGATGCGTTTACTTAATGTCGACAGCTGCCGAAAAGTATTGCAGAGGAAGAAAACCCATATAAAAAACACCACACTACTGCTATAAAAATAGATGGCAAAAGGTACAAACGGTATGGCTTTTTCAAACGAAAAGCAAAGCGAAGACACCTCTTTAAGCGATGCCGCATAGCTTGCAGCAAAAGTATAAACAGCATAGAATACACCCCAACAAATAACAAGGGCGATGTATTTGCTTACTTGCAAGCATTTGTTATCTATACCGCAACGCTGCATCAAACCGTTTGGCAAGGGCCGCTTACACGTCCATACAGTTTTGTTGTTTATTTGGGAATGCTCCATAATGTCTTTCGGTGCATAAAAGCCGATAACAAACAAGTGGGTAAAAGCGAAAGAAAAGCGATGGAAAGGCGCATTTTTGGCGGAAACACCACCTGTTCTTTGCGCTGCGCTATGGCCTTTGTCATTGTTTCAACAGCCCGATTTAAGGACATGCAGAACGGACATTTGGAAAGGTCATTACGGTATATCTCTCTCAATCGTGGCGTGTCTATGTAGCCCGGAACAAGTGTTGTAACCGTTATTTGATAGTCGGCAAGACTTCGGCGATAAGCATCGGCTATCTGTATCAATGCTCTTTTGCACTTGGCATATACGCTTGCGCACGGATAATGCAACAATCCTGCCACCGAAGCAATCACTACCAAATGTCCGCCGGATGCATTCATTGCTTCTCGTGCCACTTCCATCGCATTCAATGCACCCGCGATATTAACCTTCAACATTTGTGAAGTCTGCTCAAAATCCACTTCTTCAGTAACGCCGTTACGGTAATATCCAGCAGCAACAATCATCATGTCCAACCCCTTATCGGCACAAAACACTTCTACGGCAACGGTTAATGCGTCCTTATCACACACATCCAGCTGGTATGCAAGCAACAGTTTGTTAACCTCATCACTCCTGTCTATTCGTGCCGTATTTCGTCCGCACACCCCAACCCGATGGCCTTTGGCAGCATAAAACCGCGCCAAGGCCAAGCCGATACCCGATGTTCCGCCCGTAATAAAGATGTTCATACCTGTTTGTTTTTAAAATTTTGGGCAACCCTATCGTATCCGTATTGCCATTGAAAGTTCATATCTTTTACAAACTGGGCATAGGTTTTGGGCAGTTTCAGTTCTACCTGGAGCTTCAGAAGATTGATGTTTTTTTCGATGTAATGGCCCGAAAGTGCCTGGTTCATGTCGGCCGTGTCTACCCAATAGTTCACCGAATGCGTCATCACTTCTTGCAATCGGCGGTTTCCACTATATCCAAATACGGCTCTAATAAGTGCCTCGTCGATGGTGCCAAACCCCTTTTTCTTCTCAAAGATAATTGTTTCGCCAAGTTGTTCGGCCAGTTCTATGGGCATCAAATCAATAATTCCGCCCGCAAAATAGGCACCTTTGTAATGCACGGGCTGAACGTAGAACATATCCGAAACAGATATTCGGGTGGCAATGGGTAAGGGAACATCTTGAAACAGCTCAACTTGCGAGTCGATGGCACTACCCTCATAGCTTTTAAAATTGCAGTTAACAGCCGGCAAATCGATGTTTCTAGCTGTCTCGGCATCGGTAAAAAGCACCTTCCGATAAAGTTTTCTTCCGTTTCTTTCTTTACCGATGTCAGCCCTGTCAAACAACAATCGGGCACCTACTACGATGGTGGGAAGGGTTGGTCGAACAGCCAACGAGGGCAAAAGCGGGCGTATGTCGGTGGGCATGTCTACGATAAATTTATCGAAAATATTTTCTATATAAGGGGCATAGAATGTGTTTCGCACCTTGCGCTGGCAATAGACACCTATCTTATACAGCATTTTGAAACGTGTCATTCGGGTGTTTTGCACAAAGCGATACAGCTCTTCCGACTGTATAAAGGCCTTTCGCTGCTCGTCGGTAGCAAACGAGTTGATGATGTTGGCAGCGATACTGCCACCGCAAGCGGCAATCAGCAGGTCGGGCTTTACACCATAATGTTGCATCGCCGCATACATGCCGAGATATAAAGCATAACGTGTACCACCGCCAGAAAAAACCGCAACCGTTGGATAAGGTTTCTTTTTCATACTCCACTGCTTATCAATACCATCGGTTTACTCAGGCGTTTGTGAATTCCTGGTTACTTTTAACGTCTTCTTTATCCTAATCCACGTGCTGAGTACAAGCAACAAATCGATAACCCCAAAGATGTAAACGGAATATCCTGAAAGGTTTATACCAAACAAACAGACCACCCCGTAGAGGCCGAGAACGAAAGCACGGTCGCTCTTGCCCATCGGACCATCATACCGTCGTTCTGCCGACAGCACCTTTCCCATCACTCCTGCGTATTCATTAATAATGCTGAGGGCAATGAAAGCCACAATAAAATAAAGACTTTCGGGATGATACTTCAACAGCGGAAAATAAATAATGGTGTCCGAAACGACATCACCCACTTCGTTTAACAGCTCTCCCTTTCGGGTTATTTGATTGTAACGACGAGCCATCATGCCGTCTAAGGCATTCAGGGCCATACGTATCAGCAGTCCCACAGGCAGGCAAAGGTAGAGCCATGTACCCACATCGCCCGCAAACCAAAACAAAATGCCGATGACAAGTGAGAGGACACAAGCCCACAAGGTGATTTGGTTGGCAGTAACTTTTGCACGATGCAACAACTCTAAAATAGGCGTTAACACCCGTTGAAACTGCGGTTTGATGGAATAGACAGATATCATAAGTTCTTTGTTTTACATGAACATTCTTAATTCCGCAACACTATTTTAAATTAAACTTTTTAAGTACCTGAGCAGCAAAAAGTTGCTCAGGATTTGCCATGTCAGAGTTTTCACTTATCTTAGTGTTGCAAAAAAACAAGAGAATCCGACGATAGACATGGCAAAGATATAAATTAAATCTGAGAGACTCACTCCTTTTGGGGGATTATTTTCGGGTCATGGAGCAATTTGACTCCACATTGTCATCTGTAATCGACTCAACCCTCCGTCTAAGGTGTAGATCGTTCCATTTCATGGCTCGTTTTCTCGCCATGGCAGAGCTTAAGTAAACTTAGCTCTGCTCATCTGGCTTAACGAAAACCTTCGGTTATCAGTATAGCGAAATCATCCGTTCTCTCATGAGTATCTACTTCTGTGGTGGTTCATGTACCCCAGGATGTCACTACTCATTTGATGAACCATCTCTCGCTTCATCCGACACTTCGCACTTGTAGCTCTGATACTATCCTCAGAGCGATAAAGGAGTTGACGCAAGAAAACATTTCATACACATCAGATATGGGCAAGACCTACGATTTCAATACGGCCGACACTCTCAATACTTTATTGCTCAATTGTATCTGGCCAACTGAAAGAGAGTGAGATGTATGATATTGATTTCGACCATCAGTTCATAGAGGCAGAGAAGTATGATGCAAAGCCTACATACAAGAAATTCCTTGGTTATCGCCCTGGCGTGGTGGTTATTGGCGATTTGATAGTCGGTATAGAGAATAGCGATGGTAACACAAATGTTCGTTTCCATCATCCGTAAACTTCTCAAGCCCGAGCAGGTACTGCATGTAGGGGTTCTCCTGAATGGCCTGGATGGTTTTCTCATCGCTCAGTTTTTCCACATGCTTCACGATTAGCGCTCCCACCACCATGCGGGGGCTTGTTGCCAGCACCATTGTGACTGTTCCTCAGACGTTTGTTGTATTCCTTCTCTATCCTGTCCCAGGGAAGGTGGTCGGCCAGCTTGACCCAACGGTTGGATTTGCTCAATCCCGAAAGTGACTCTTGAAGTTCAAACAGGTCGTGACTGCGATATTGTGAGTAGTATTTCATCTCGATTCTTGAATGTTTTAACATCCAAAGGTAGTCATTTTGGACTAATTGATCAAAATTTATACAACATAAATAGCTAATTACCAGATAGTTAAAGTTTATTAGCAGACCCTAAATAAAGTCTATTCAGGAATAATCCAATAGTAACTATTCACAATTACAAATTGCAAGAATGTGCTCTCTTATGGAATTATATCTGTCTTTGGGAGCATAGCTTGCAAGATTTTTCAGAACTTTATCAATGTAATTGTTTATAAAATTAGCATAAGTTCCAATGTCTGCACTACTACAACTATTATCTTCGAAGTGCCAGCGAATATATTCCGGTTGCTCTCCAAAATCACTGGAGTGAATTTCAAAAGTACATGTTGCGTCTTTATACTTCATCTGCCATGTTGTGTGATCCCAAAAGAAATGGCCGACATGGCAAATATTGTATTGTCGCTTCAATGTATCATAGTTAGCTTGAAAAGTCTTAAAAACTTTACATAAAACAGTTGCATCAATCAGAGAACGTTCATCCTTATAAATATTGTTATGACTTTTTATCTTAACTTCTCCAGTTCTAAGATAATAATCGTTTCTCCAATTATGTATCGCAGTTTCGATATCTTTATATGGTTTAAAATACATGAGGATAATTATTTAACCTTAATTCCGCAACACTATTATAAATTAAACTTTTTAAGTACCTGAGTAACAAAAAGTTGCTCGGGTTTTTGCCATATCAGAATTTTCACTTATCTTAGTGTTGCAAAAAAACAAGAGAATCCGACGATAGGCATGGCAAAGATACAAATTAAATCTGAGAGACTCACTCCTTTTGGGGATTATTTTAATCATGGAGCAATTTGACTCCACCCTCGGTCTAAGGTGTAGAACCTTCGGTTATCAGTACAGCGAAATCATCCGTTCTCTCATGAGTATCTACTTCTGTGGTGGTTCATGTACCCCAGGATGTCACTACTCATTTGATGAACCATCTCTCGCTTCATCCGACACTTCGCACATGTAGCTCTGATACTATCCTCAGAGCGATAAAGGAGTTGACGAAAGAAAACATTTCATGCACATCAGATATGGGCAAGACCTACGATTTCAATACGGCTGACACTCTCAATACTTTACTGCTCAATTGTATATTTGCATCTGGCTAACTGAAAGAGAATGAGATGTATGATATTGATTTCGACCATCAGTTCATAGAGACAGAGAAATATGGTTCTTCCGTTAAATGTGTGGACGCTTTTCGTAGTGCTTTAACGTAAGAGCCAAAGTTACTCATTAAACAAAAATATGGCTGAGACAGTCAACTATCTATCCTATTTTCATTCTCTTTCATTGAAAATCTTTTCGTTTTAAGACTTCGAAAATCTGCAGACAAGAGGATCGAAAAATCATTACATAATTTCAAAGAAAACACCTATAAATAACGGCAAAAACACACACGTGAAGCAGATTTGCAATCTACAGAATATCAATTAGTTACCAAGTATAAAGTAAAAGGTACTTAATTGGAATTCAAAAGGGCGTTAGCAAGGGTCTTAAAGAGCATCTTTTGCAAGCCAAAAGGGCGTCTTTTAGAAGCCAAAAGAGCATGTATTGGGTTTGAGCTGTACAAATAGTTTACAAACATGATTTAATAAGGGAATAAGCAGGTTATAGACGACAGATAGACATCACACCTAATTACATTTATCATATAGTTTACCCCCCTTATAAAACAATCTTATTGGAGGTAAGCTTACCATGTATGTGGATTAATCTCATTCTATTAACAATCTACACATTTAACGGAAGAACCAGAAATATGATGCAAAGCCTACATGCAAGAAGTTCCTTGGCTATCGCCCTGGCGTGGCGGTTATTGGCGATTTGATAGTCAGTATAGAGAATAGCGATGGTAACACAAATGTTCGTTTCCATCAGAAGAACACGCAGAAGAGGTTCTTTGAGAGATTTGAACAGAATGGGCTCATTATCAATCGCTTCAGAACTGATAGTGGAGCATGCTCCAAGGAAATCGTGGAGGAAATAGAAAAACACAGCAAGTCCTTCTATATCCGTGCTAACCGCTGCAGTTTGATCTACAATGACACCTTTGCTCTCAAAGGCTGGAAAACAGAGGAAATCAATGGCATTGAGTTTGAATTGAACTCTATCCTTGTTGAGAAGTGGAAGGGTAAAGCATACCGACTTGTGATTCAAAGACAGAAACGGATGGATGGTATGCAGGATTTTTGGGAATAATACTGCGTATTGCCTCAAGTCACATTGTGGGGTAAGGGGATATTGTAGGCAGAAGTGGGTGTTTCAAATTCAAATTATCTGCAAATTCAGTAATGAGAGGATGTGTAAATGCAATAAGGATGTTGAAAGGCTTAGTTGCGGATTTGAGGTACTATAAATTTGATAATAGGTTTTGCTTTTATAGACATTGTGTTTACAACTCATAGTATCACCATATAATAAGGTATAAAGCTAAGATTTTTAGTAATAAGAATATCTGTTAAAACAAAAAGACAGACTCTACAAAATCAGAGAGTCTGTCTTTATCTATATCGGAAATAGTGTAATTCTATTAGAATGGTAAGTCATCTGTAGAATTCTCCTCAGGCTGTGCAGGAGGGAATGGAGTAGCCTGTGGGGCAGCAGGAGCTGGCTGAGGAGTGACAGGAGCTGCAGCAACAGGCGCACCAGCCATAGCAGCTGTAGCGTCTACACGCTGAACGTTCCATGCACGGATATTGTTAAACCAACGGCCGTTGTACTCGTGTGCATCAATGTCAAAACTTACATTGAGTTCATCACCAGCCTTAATAGCGAACTGCTCAATTCTATCAGCACCAAAAACATTGAAAACCATCTTCTTTGGGTACTGGTCGTGTGTCTCAATCACATACTCCTGTGACTTCCATGGTCCTCGAGCTGAAGTTCCCTCACGTGCAGGAAGAACAGCAATTACTTTTCCTTGTAAATCCATTTATCTTACTTGTTTTGGTTATTTTAATACTTTATTCTGTTTGCGAAATTACTAAAATAGTTCTAAAAAGCGAAACTTTTATACTTATTTTTTGTTTTTCACGTCCCTTTTTTGTATTTTTGTACGATGAATTTGAAAGATGGTAATGGACTTGTTTCAGCCGTCTGGATATATAATAAGTGTAACAGAATATTAACTAAAATAAGATACTAATGAGATTTAACCTTTCAAGCACTGCATTGAGCAGCCGGTTGTTGACTCTCTCTCGAGTGATTAATAGTAAGAATTCTCTTCCTATCTTGGATTGCTTCTTGTTTGAAGTTCATGATGGTCAACTTACAATTACTGCTTCAGATAGTGAGAATGTCATGCGCGGAACATTGAATCTTGAGAGTTGTGAAGGCGAGGGCAATTTTGCAGTGAACAATCATACGATTCTTGATGCTGTGAAAGAACTCCCAGAGCAACCATTGACATTGGATGTTAATCTGGATGAAATGAAGATTTATGTTACCTATCAGAATGGTTCTTATAACTTCCCGATTCTTGGTGCAGATGAGTATCCAAAGGCGCAGTCTGTATCAGATAATGCAACGACAATTACGCTTCAATCTGAGAAGTTATCAGATAGTCTGACACGTTCACTCTTTGCAACAGCACAGGATGAGCTCCGCCCAGTGATGAATGGTGTTTATTTCGATTTGAAGGAAGATGGATTGGCAATAGTTGCCAGCGATGGTCATAAGCTTGTAAGAAACAAGATCTTCTCTATTAAGAGTGATTCTCCTGCATCATTTGTCCTTCCTAAGAAGCCAGCTTCATTGTTGAAGAATGTTCTTTCAAAGGATGGTGGCGATGTTATCATTCGTTTCGATGAGCGTTCTGCAGAGATTTCTTTTGCTGAAGGCAACCTCGCATGTCGTTTGATTGAAGGTAAATATCCTAATTATAACAGTGTAATCCCACAGGATAATCCTAATCAAGTTACGATTGATCGTAAGTCATTGATTGGTGCTTTGCGTCGTGTATTACCTTTTGCAAGTGATTCTTCACAGTTGATTCGTTTCCATGTGTCAGCAGGTTTGTTAGAGTTGAATGCTGAAGATATTGATTTGCAACAAGTGCTAAGGAGAGTGTTACTTGTGAGTATGGTGGCAACCCTATGAGCATTGGCTTCAAGGGCTCAAGCATGCTTGACATATTGAACAACCTTGAGAGTGATGATGTTGTCATTCAGTTGGCTGATCCATCACGTGCTGGTGTAATCGTACCAGGTACTCAGCCAGAGAATGAGGATATTCTCATGCTGATTATGCCGATGTTGTTGAACGATTAAGAAACAAGTGAGATAGATTTTATCGGGAGGATGGCTGTGTATCTTCTATATAGCCATTCTCCTTTATGATTATATATAGGGTTATACATAGACGTATGAAACTGAATTTGACAAAGCCTTTGATAGTTTTCGACTTGGAAACAACAGGGCTTGACCTTGTAAACGACCGTATTATCCAGATTTCTTTTATCAAGGTTTATCCTGATGGAAAGGAAGAAAGAGAAAATATATTTATCAATCCTGAAAAGCCAATACCTGCAGAGGTGACGCTATTGACGGGTATTTCTGATGCTGACGTGGCTGATGCGCCAACCTTCAAACAGAAGGCTAAGGAGTTATCAGACAAGTTTGGGGGTTGTGACTTTGCTGGATATAATTCTAATCGTTTTGATGTGCCAATGTTGGCAGAAGAGTTTCTGCGTGCAGGTGTTGACTTTGATTTCTCAAAGTGTCGTCTGATTGATGCACAGAATATCTATCATAAGATGGAGCGTCGTAATCTTGCTGCTGCCTATAAGTTCTACTGTGGTAGGAAGATGGAGGACGACTTTGAAGCACATAAGGCGGATCAGGATACTGAAGCTACATGGCGTGTGCTACAGGGTGAACTTGATATGTATGCTCCTGGCAATCAGGAAGAAGAAGATCGTGTGTTGAATAACGACATGGATGAACTTGCAGAGTTCTCTCGTATGAATGACTTTGTAGACTTCGCTGGTCGTATAATATGGCGTGACATGACTGATAAGGATGGTAACCAATTGTTGGATGCTACAGGAAAGCCACGCCGTCATGAAGTATTCAACTTTGGTAAGTATAAAGGTTGGGATGTTGCAGAGGTTCTGCGTAAAGATCCAGGTTATTATAGTTGGATGCTTGCAAGTGATTTTACTTATAATACAAAGCAGGTCTTGACACGTATTCGCCTGAGGGAGTTTAATAATAAGTAAGGTGATGCTGAAAGGAAAGAAAATAGTTTTAGGCATAACAGGCTCTATTGCAGCATATAAGAGTTGTCTTATTATCCGTGAGCTGATAAAGAGTGGGGCAGAAGTGCAGGTGGTTATTACGCCTGCTGGTAAGGAGTTTATTACTCCTATAACACTGTCTGCATTAACACATAAACCTGTTGTAAGTGAGTTTTTCTCACAAAAAGATGGTACGTGGAACTCTCATGTAGACCTCGGACTATGGGCGGATGCTATGGTTATTGCTCCTTGTACAGCTGCTACGCTGGGTAAGATGGCAAATGGAGTGGCTGACAATATGCTTATTACTACTTATCTTTCAATGAAAGCACCTGTCTTCATTGCGCCTGCAATGGACTTAGATATGTATAAGCACCCATCAACGCAGAAGAATATTGAGACGTTACGTAGCTTCGGAAATCATATTATTGAGCCAGGTAGCGGTTTTCTTGCCAGTGGTTTGGAGGGTAAGGGAAGAATGGAAGAACCTGAGAATATTGTTAAGGCTTTGGCAGATTTCTTCTCTACTTTATCGGAGTCGCCATCTTATATAGAAGATTTAAAAGATAAAAAGATTCTTATAACAGCTGGTCCTACATACGAAAAGATTGACCCAGTACGTTTTATAGGTAATTATTCATCTGGCAAAATGGGGTTTGCTTTGGCAGAGGAGTGCAGTCGACGTGGTGCAAAGGTTGTGCTTATTGCTGGTCCAGTGAGCCTTACTTGTACAGAAAATATTCAGAGAGTCGATGTTGAAAGCTGTAAGGAGATGTATGAAGCTGCAGTAGAGGAGTTCCCTAATTGTGATGCAGCAATATTGTGTGCAGCTGTTGCTGACTTCCGACCAGAGACGATTGCTGAGCAAAAGATTAAGCGAGTGGGTGATGATTTACTCTTAAAACTGAAGCCAACACAGGATATTGCTGCAACTATCGGCAGTATGAAAGGAGAAGGACAACGCATCGTTGCTTTTGCATTGGAGACAAATGAAGAAGAAAGCAATGCCCAAAGAAAGTTGGAAAAGAAGAATGCTGATTTCATCGTTTTGAATTCAACGAGAATTCCTGGTACGACTTTCCAGGCAGATGATAACCAAATAACGATTATCAACAAAGAAGGTAAGAAGAGTTATGCAAAGAAACCAAAGACAGAAGTGGCTCGTGATATTATTGACGAGCTTGTTTCTATTCTCTAATGGAGAATTATCTGCGCAAGAGCTAAATGCAAAGGTAACCGTGAATCATAATCAGATTCAGGGTACAGATGCTTCTGTCTTTGAGAATTTACAACAGACTTTGGAACAGTTTATTAACACACGCCAATGGACTCATTATCAGTTTCAAAGGAATGAACGTATAAATTGTAACTTTAATATTACTGTTAGCAAATATGACCCAAGTAGCAACCTCTTTACTTGTTCTACATTGATACAAGCAAACCGCCCAGTTTATAATGCTGCTTATAGTTCTACACTCTATAATAATCAAGATGGTGACTTTAACTTCACCTTTGCTCAATTCGATCAGATTGAGTTTAATGAGGAGAATATAGATAACCAACTAACGGCTCTGATAGCTTACTATGCTTATCTTATCATAGGATTAGATTTGGATTCTTTCTCTCCTATGGGTGGTGAAGATGTCTTACAGCGTTGTATGGTTTTGACGAATAATGCACAGAATCTCAACTTTACGGGATGGAAAGCTTTTGACAATTCTCGCAATCGCTTTGCTATTATCAACGATTATCTTGATGGAGCTATGAAGCCTTTTCGTCAATTGCAGTACGACTATTACCGAACAGGTTTGGATGAAATGGCTAACAATGCTGAACGTGGTCGTACAAATATCACATCAGCTTTGGAGAATGGATTAAAGAAGGCACATGAGAATCGTCCAATAAGCATGTTACCACAAATATGGACAGACTATAAGAAGGACGAGTTGGCTAATATATATAAAGGCAAAGGAACACAAAAAGAAAAAGAATTGGTCTACGATATCCTCTTTGGTATCAATGCCAGTCAGAATATTACATGGGATAAAATAAAACAATAGTAATCTTTTTGTAGGACTCAGTTATCCTCTACCTTAACTTCAATTATTATAATTGACAAATATATGCTGAAACATCTATATATTAAAAACTATACATTGATTGATCAACTGGATATTGCTTTTCATTCTGGTTTCTCGGTTATTACTGGTGAAACAGGAGCGGGAAAGAGTATTATCTTGGGTGCAATTGGTTTGCTGTTAGGCAATAGGGCTGATAGCAAACAGATAAGCAAGGGGAGAAGAAATGTACGATTGAGGCACATTTTGACCTTTCTAACTATGGTTTTGAATCCTTCTTCGAAGAACAAGATATTGATTTTGAACCTGAAGATACAATTGTTCGTCGTGAACTAACGGCTACAGGAAAGTCTCGTGCCTTTATCAATGATACACCTGTATCACTGCAGATGATGCGTGCATTGGGTGAACAACTTATAGATATTCATTCACAGCATCAGAATCTCTTGTTACAGAAGGATGACTTCCAGTTGAATGTTGTGGATATTATCGCTCAAGACACAAAAGAACTGGTTGCTTATCGTTCAGCGTATCAAGACTATAAAGAATCTGAAAGACGTCTTTCAGATATGAAAGAACAGATTTCCAAAGCACAGGAAAATGAAGAATTCATGCGTTTTCAGTTCAATGAGTTGGACAATGCTAATATAATTGAGGGCAGACAAGAAGAACTCGAGCAAGAAAGTGAAACGCTCTCTCATTCTGAAGATATCAAAACAGCTTTCTATGAGGCTGATAATCTGTTGAGTCATGATGACAACGGAGTTATCCGAAAGCTGGGACAAAGTCTGGATAGTCTTGGAAATATAGAGAAAGTATATCCTAAAGCACAAGAACTCGTACAGCGTTTGTCATCAGTACATATAGAACTGAAAGATATTGCAGGTGAGATTGGTAGTGAAGTTGAGAATATTGACTTTGACCCTTCTCGCTTAGATAGTATAAATCAACAACTTGACTTGCTGAATACACTTGAGCAGAAGTATCGTGTTTCAACGGAGAAAGAGCTCATCAAAATCCGTGACAACATTGCTGAACTGCTAAAGAATATTGACAATAGTGATGAAGAACTGGAATTACTTGAGCAAGAAGTGAAGACAAAACTTACTACTTGTGAAAAGCAAGCTGAGAAGTTGACTACACTTAGGCGTAAGGCTGCAAAGATTGTTGAGGAACAGATGAGTAGCCGACTTATTCCATTGGGTATTCCGAATGTTAGGTTTAAGGTTGATTTGTCACCAAAGCCTTTGTCAATGGACGGTGCAGATAAGATTCAATTTCTTTTCTCTGCCAATACAAGTACGGCTATGGAACCTGTTGCACAGGTGGCTTCTGGTGGTGAGATTGCTCGTGTAATGTTATCGTTAAAGGCTATGGTAAGTGGTGCCGTAAAGTTGCCAACAATCATCTTTGACGAGATTGATACGGGTGTTAGTGGTAAAATTGCCCAGAAGATGGCACTCATCATGCAAGAAATGGGTAATAATAATCGTCAAGTTATCTCTATCACACACCTTCCACAGATTGCTGCTTTGGGTAGTTCACACTATAAAGTAGAGAAGGAGGAGACTGCAGAAGGGACACGCAGTCACATGCGTGAGTTGACTCAAGAGCAGCGTGTGAATGAGATAGCACAGATGCTTTCGGGTGCCGATGTTTCTGATGCAGCTTTACAGAATGCTCGAGAACTATTAGATTTAAGTAAGAAGAAATAGTAATACCTTACTAAAAATATACAATGAAAGAAATAATGAATATGAAACTGAAAACTTTAATTTTGACCATTGCCCTTATATTGGGTGTTTCTACTAACATTTCTGCTCAACCTGGTGCGATTAAGAAGGCTGCAGATGCAGCTTTTACATTGACAACCTTTAAAGCAGATGGCAGTATATTAGCAACATCTAATGGTGTATGTATTAGTACTGATGGTGTTGCTGTAAGCCCTTGGAAGCCCTTATAGGAGCAGATAAAGCTGTTATTGTTGATGCTAAAGGACAGAAACACGAGGTGGATTGCTTGCTTGGTGCCAATGAGATTTATGATATAGTCAAGTTTCAAGTAAGCGGTAAGACTATTGCTGCTCCTTTGGCAACAACAGTTTCTGTAGGTGATGAAGCATGGATTACACCAATGCCAAAGAGTGGTAATGCTGAGAAGGCTGATGTTTCAAGTGTTGAAAAGTTCATGGATAAGTATAATTATACGATTCTGAAATCTTCAGCTACTGACAAGTTGAATGGTGCTCCTGTATTTAATGTTAAAGGACAGGTTATCGGTTTATTCAATTCTGCTGGTGAATCACAGAGCTCAACGGATGTAAACTATGCCAAGGACTTTGTTGTTAAGGGACTTTCACAGAATGATATCACTCTTCGACAGAGCAATATTCGAATAGGTTTACCAAACACTGTAGAGGAGGCTGTTGTTGCATTGATGCTCTCTTCTGAGAAACCTACTAATATACACGAAGCTATTGTCAACGAATTTATTACAAAATTCCCACAAGCAAATGATGGTTATTATGCTTTAGCGAATATACAAGTTGCAAAAGGTGACTTTGCTGATGTGGATAAAACAATGCAAACAGCTATTAGTAAGGTGACTGCAAAGGATGAAGCACATTATAACTTTGCTCGTCTTATTTATCGTAATGCGCTTATTCAAGAGTTTGCTGAAAAGACAAAGTCTGTGGGATGGACATTGGATAAGGCTTTGGATGAGATAAAAAAGGCTGAAACTACTAAGGCAAACGATGCTTATCGTCATCTTCAGGCACAGATTATCTATGCGAAAGGCGATTATGTAAAAGCTTATACTGAGTTTGAAGCATTGACAAAGACTAAGTTCAATAATCCAGAACTTTACTTAGAGATGGCACAGAGTCGTCAGCATTTGGGAGCTAATGATCAGGAGATTCTCGATTTGCTTAATAAGAGTATCGAACTTTGCGACACACCATATGTTTCTACTTCTGCACCATATTTCTATACACGTGGTCAGCAATTAGAGAAGATGGGAGAATATAGAAAGGCTGTACAGGATTATTATACATATGAATATTTTAACCAAGGACGTCTTGGTGCTGCTTTCTATTATATGCGTGAACAGTGCGAGGTGAAAGGACGTATGTGGCAGCAAGCTTTGCAGGATATTCTCATTGCATCACAACTTGATCCTAAGGAAGCCTTATACCCAACAGAAGCAGGTAGCCTTTTGTTACGTCTAAACAAAGTTGATGCTGCTATCAGTGCTGCTCAACAGGCAATTCAACTTGACGCCTCTCAGCCTGATGCCCATCTTATTCTTGGTATTGCACAATGTGAAAGTAAACAGAAGGAAGAAGGTCTTAAGAATATTCAAAAGGCTAAGGAACTTGGCAATACACAAGCTGATACTTTCTTGCAGAAGTATAAATAAATTTACCAGATAAGTTTATTGTCACGAAATTTGGGGGAACGGAATTTGGTAGAATCGAATTAAATCTGTACCTTTGCACTCGCATGATGGTTCCGTAGCTCAGTTGGATTAGAGCAACAGCCTTCTAAGCTGTGGGTCTTGGGTTCGAACCCCAACGGAATCACTGAATGTTATAAGAGGAATATTCGTAAGGATATTCCTCTTATTGTTTTGATTATCAGTGTATTATATCGCCATGAGCTAAGGGGGTAATATTGTTAATGATAGAAATTTGTTTCATTAATCTTGCGTTTTCCCACTGATAGTTACTTTTATTTACCGTTATTTATCGTTATTTACCGATATATAACGTACTTTACTTATCCCGTGTACCCATAGTGATACCACTTGTGATACCACTTTTTTATTAATTGTGTGATACCAAAATAACGATTGCTGTATTAATGCTGTCTGATAAACATCTCTTATAAGGATTAGGCATTTGTATTATAATATGTTCATTATAACTCCATTATATCCCTTTCTCACTATCTTTAGTCTAAGTGCTTATCCTCAACACATGTCGTGCTGAGGGTAAGCACCAATGGTGTTAAGTACTTTTTATGTTCTTAGTAGATGTCTTTTCCTAAAGAATTACTTCTCCATTTCCATTGAGTTTCTTAATCGATAAACTTATAGAAAATATACATTAGTCTTACTCTTGACAAGGGAATATGTTGTTAGAGTAAAATATTACTTTATGATAAAGCTTTATACTGAGCACTGTTATAGATACAATCTCGATTTACAACTCAATTTAATCGTTGCTTGTATTAAAACTTAAATATCTGTTATATATTGTTTTTATATTTGTTGTAATGAAAATATATTTCTAATTTTGTCATTATAAAAAACAACAGATTGTGAATCATCCTCTTCTTTTCAAGAGCAAGACTGTTTAACAGCCGTACAGAGGGGACTTCAAGAAGTTGTTGAGGTTTTCTCTTTTTTGTTTTCTGGTAAAGGAGATGATAAGGGTGCCTCGTTTATCATTTTTTTTCTAACAACTTAAAACTTTTCAATTATGAGTTCATTTAGAGCAACTTTGGAATTAGGTGGTAAGGAGTATGACGTACTCTACTCTAACTACGAGTTCAGCCGTACAACTGACAAGAAGGGTCAGCCTGCATCAAGCATCTCTGGCGGTCGTATCAGTGTAACCATCGAGTCTACTGATGACACTTCTACTATCGAGGCTATGCTTAACAGCCAGTTCAAGCCTGTTGAGGGTAAGATCGTTTACAAGAAGAGCGAAGAGGATGCTAAGATGAAGGAGATTTCTTTCAAGAATGCTTACATCGTTCACTACAAGGAGACACTCGACGTTAACAACGAGGCTCCTATGACTATCGGTATGACTTTCTCTGCTGAGAATATCACCGTGGGCAATGCAGAGCTCGACAACCGTTGGCCTCGCACATAAGTCTGAGAAACATCAGGACTATGCTGAGCCTTCGTACTCGGCATAGTTCTTTTTCGTTTCTTACTCAAGCGAGGGGGGGGAACTTTAATATCCTACATACTCCGATTGCTTTCCCTTGAGCTTCTAAATGTAATGCCGTATAAGCCAATTAGCTTTTAATTTTCAAAACAAACAACCCATGTCAATTCCTTTCAACCCCATCACCATCAGCATAGGAAAGAAGACTCTTTCTTCTTTTATTTCTCTACAAATCGAACAAAATATAGGTAAACACCACCGATTCCAAATGTCTGTTGAACTTGAATCTGGTGGCAATAGATATGTACATAACATCAGCGAGAACAGTAAAAAGTGGCTGGGTGAAAGCATCGTTGTAAAGGCTGCAAATACTCCTATCTTCGTAGGTGTGGTGACAAATGTACAATTACACAGAGAAGGAAGTGACTTTGGATGTATCATCGTTTCTGGCTACTCCGCTACTTACAGATTGGAAACGGCACACAGCTGCTTCTCATGGAATGACAGAACCATTGGTGACGTAGTTAAGAAATTGTGCGAACAAGCTAAGGTGCAATTAGAGTTAAATCCTGCATTTAAGGAAACCAAGGACTTTATCTGCCAGTATGAAGAGTCGGACTTCGACTTTATCCGTCGTCTTGCTCATCAGTATCAAGAGTGGATGTATTTCGATGGAACTAAACTCATCTTTGGTAAACCAAGGAAATTGGCTGACCCTATAAGATTAGAATATGGAACAACACTGTCTTCACTTGACATTGGGTTACAGACTCTCGCACGCTCTGAGCAGGTGTTCTCTTATCACTCTGGTGCTGACCGTGAAATGCAACGTATGACGCCAGACTTGGCATATGGTCATGACAAACTTGCAGGTGAGGCTTTCCGTGCATCATTAGGTATGTTCTCAAAACCTGCAAGACAGCATGCGCTGCCACGTATCAGCAATGAGACGGAACTCGTTAACTACATGGGGCGTAAGCAGGCGGCTGAGACGGCTGAGACACATTATATCACAGCTGAGAGTCAGGTACCAACCCTGCGTGTAGGTTCCGTTATAAGTCTCTACAGCTCATTCTTGGAACGTGTAGGAAACCTATCAGAAGAGAGCTTGGGTAACTTTATCATTATCGAAATAACACATGAGGTGAGTCAAGGCAGCTACTACAAAAACCGCTTCAAGGCTATCCCTGCAACGATAAAGGCACTGCCAAGTCCAAAGGTGCGTATGCCATTGGCTGAAACACAGATGGCAACCGTGCTCAGTAATGCTGACCCTGACGGTAAGGGCCGTGTTCGTGTACGTATGAACTGGCAGACAGATGGTATGCAGACTGGTTGGGTGCGTGTAATGACACCAGATGGCGGTAGCAGTAGTGACGTAAAGAGCAACCGTGGTTTTGTATTTATCCCAGAGGTAGGCGACCAAGTCCTCCTCGGCTTCCGCCATGGAGACCCTGCAAGACCATACGTTATGGGGAGTCTGTTTAACGGAACGACTGGTGGTGGCGGTGGTCAAGGCAACAACTGCAAAGCCTTACCACACGAAGTGGCAGTTCTCTGAAACTTGATGATTCCAAAGGAAGTGTTACATTAGCTGACCCAGGGAAAACAAGCATTCACATGGACGGTGCTGGTAATGCCACATTTGATTCGTCTGACAAAATAATCATCTCCTGTGGTAGTGCTTCCATTGAGTTACACAAAGATGGTACAATAAAGATAAACGGTAAGGAGATATCAGTTGGAGGCACGGATGTCTCCATAGCAGGTACATCAAGTATTGTAGCTGGTGTGGGGGAAGGTGAGACTCCAAGTACTGGTATTGGTATGTCAACAACAGAACTTAATATAAGTTCTTCGAAAACATATATTGATGGATCCAGTGAAACTAGTGTAAGTTCAAGTGGTGGAACAACCTCTGTTACTGCATCAAGTGAGGTGATTGTAGGCGGAAGCAAAGTAAAACTAAACTAATAGTGGTATGAATCCAGTACGATTGGAATTACTAAAGATAGACAGACAATGGTATGAGCAAGTAAAAGCACATAGCGATAAACCACTATTTGTATGCTTAGGCGAGAAGCACACTCTAAACATGTTTGATGTTTATTTTAAGAGTCATGGTGCAGATGAGGTAGAAAGTGACGACGTTTTCCTTGTGAATTATAAACCATTTGAGGATGCACAGCGGTATGGCGCAGAGCTATTAGAAGAACTACATTTGGTTTATAACTTGTGGAGAGAACATAATCTGATTTCTGTTCCATGTAAAGAATGGAATACGGACATTGTCGTTCCTAATGATAAAGTAAAGACTGATGCAGGGAACACAGCTAAGACACTAATAGGACTATATGAATCTTTTCCACCGCTACGTGGACACAAGATATTTATTCTCTTATCACCACAACAGATAAGTAGTATACCTTTATATGAACAGTGGCTGTTTGATTGGTGTGCTAATATGAATAGCAGTGATGTCAAGATTGTAGTTCTTGAAAAACATGAAGGTCGGCTGTTAAAGAATCTGCCTGAAAACAGACATGAATTTGTACTTACTGGTACTGACATTGCTTCTTTGATGAACAATGTGGCTGCCCAGACTGCTGCAGATTCTAATGATGAAGAAAATGTTCTGCAACAACAAATGCTATTGGCAAACGTTCACTTTAGCAGGCACGAGTTTGATAATGCTCATGTTGCTTTGGCTAAAGCTATTGGCATAGCCAGCCGACACAATCTTAAAGACGTGCTATGTACGGCTCACCTCTTAGATGCTTATGTATGGCTTACACAAAATGAACAGGAGAAAGCACATGACACATTCCGTACTTTATTGAGTCTTACTGGTGAAGGTACTTTATTGTCTGCTCAGATGCATGTGAATTATGGTGGTTTCTTGCTTGCTATACGAAGAAAGGAGGATGCAATAAATGCGTTTGAGAAATCAGCTGAGATTGCAAAGAATATAAAGAATCCATTATTGGAGATGGAGTGTTATCGTATTATGGGTCAAATACAAGATGGTACATTTACAGATTCACAAACCATTGCTTATTATGAGAAGTGTATAGAGATAGGTATGACTATGAACAATGAGGAAAGACAACAAAGTTCATTAGCTTACATAGCTACTCTATTACTAAAGAAATATGGAAACTCTAAAAAGACAGAAGAACTTTGCAAACAAATGGAGCAATATTTAGGTGCAGATTGGCAAACTAACATACAAGTCCCCAACATGGATGACCTATATCATTCACCCTTAACAAGTGTATTCTCATGAAGATAATAGCAAAGAAAGCCAATGTAGCGAGTACTGCCGTACAGCATGTGGCCAAACATTTTGATTTGGTATTAGGTATAGACATTCACTGGACAAAGCTACCTATGCCTCCTTTTCCTCTTCCCTTACCACACCCTTTCATAGGATTTATATTTGACCCCATGGAGTATGCAGACTTCAGCATACCAGTCCCTTCCTTGTTGCAAAAGATGTTCAATCTCCCAGAGAAGATCCCTATGGGAGCATCAGTGTTTGTTCATGGCCGTATTAAGGCAACAACTACTACATCTGTCTTTGGATTTGGCTGTAATATAAAACCTAAAGGTGGTGCTGCAAGTATGTTAGGAGCAGCTATGGTTGGGAATATTATACCTATCAAACATATAACAGGTGGTCTACCTTTCTATAAAATCTTCTTAGGAGACTTGGAAGGTCCGCATGATGGTGAAATCTATTTTGGTTCGGAAAGTGTCATTATCAATGGTAGTGAGTGCAGTGGATCATTCCCTCAGCAGGTTCTAACTTGTTGGGGCATACCTTTCGGACACCAATATTTTCCTCCGGCATGGCTTGCTCTCTACCAGCATATATTAACAATGTATGTACAAATAAATATTAAGCCACCTGTGCTGGTGGGTGGAACTTTTATCCCTCATAAGTACACACTCTCTGACATTTTGATGCGTGCAGCAGCTGTACTCTTCATGAAAGCACTGGGAGCTATTGCCAAAAAAGGATTGACCAAATTTAATCATTTCCTTCAGGGTAAATTCGGTAAGAACCCTATATCTAAATCGTTGTGTTTCTTCGGTTTGGAACCAGTGAATTTTGCCACGGGAGCAATGAATTTCTCTTGGGACGACTTTGAGCTATTTGGTGAGCGTACTATTCGTTGGACAAGTGCGTGGCAGAGTGACATTATCTATTCTGGGATTATGGGTAATGGAGTGATTTGTAATTATGACCTGTTCATTATTCCTCAGGATACAGGGGTAGCAGCTTACAATAATCCAAATGAGAATCAAGTATTCCCAATACCAATACCAGAAATAGGAGGTAAAGAGGAGTATTATCGTTCTCTAAAGTTATGGCAACAGAGGCCAAACAAATCTAAATGGATTGTAAGGACAGAGACTGAAACGCGTACCTATCGTGCCTTCTCTGACAAGGAGTATGGTACAATATATCTTGCTGAAAGGATAGACTATGTGGGAGGTGGTTTCCTTTTGTTAGATTATAGTGGGCGTAAGCACTTGCTTTCTACTATAGAAGATCACCTTGGACGTCTTATAATCTTTGGACAGGATGAGGAACGAGGTCTTATCCGCTCAGCAATGTATAAACATGGCGATGTCATAGACCAATTGGTGGCATACGATTATGATGAAAGGAGTAATCTCATACGTGTACGTGATCGATTTGGTAAGAGTATTGAGTTTGAATATGATGATGCTAATAGAGTGGTTCTACGTCGTAACCGCAACAATATGACGTATACATGGGAGTATGACACTGAAGGACGTGTTATCCATACTACTGGTGAAGGTGGTATACAGGAAGGATATATATCTTACCATGACGGATATAACGAAGTAAAATACTCTGCCACAGGGGCTACGGAACAGTATTATTATGACGAAAACAACCTTGTATATAAAAAGGTGGATGCCATGGGTGGTGAAAGCTGGTATGGTTATAATTCTTGGCATGAGCGAACATTGGTAGGTACACCAGAGGGTAAGGTCGTAGGATATGATTATGATGACCGTGGTAACCTTATAAGATTGACGGCTGCAGATGGAGCAGAGACAATCTATGAGTATGATGACCATAATCGCCTAATAGCATTTACGGATGCTGCTGGTAATAGAGAAGAATGGGTCTATGATACAGAGACAGCATTGTTGCTGAAACATAAGGAAGCGGATGGTACTGTTGTTACTTATACATACGAGAAGGATAAGCAGCAGCCTTCTGCTATTGAGTATGGTGAAGAACTACGTGCTGTTCTACAATATGACACTTTAGGATTAATCTCAAATATTACAGATGGGCATGGCGTTTGTGAAACATTCGCTTACGATGACTATGGCCGTCCACTGAAGCACAGGCATGCTGACGGGAATAGTACAGAATGGCAGCGTGACCGACTTGGCCGTGTTACTCGCTACGCAACTCCTGGGCAAAGCGTGATGCGCATCTCCTACGATGCCTACGACCTGCCTGTTGAAGTTACCAGTGGCAATGAAGTGTGGACTATGGAGTACACTCCTATGGGTAACCTGCGCCGTCAGACACGTCGGACGAGCAGTATGCGCATGGTCAGTGCGCTGAACTATGAGTATGATTCCTATGACCAACTGAAGTTTGTCGAGAACGAACATGGTGAACGCTACTTCTTTGAACGTGACCTTAATGGCGAGATTATCTGTGAGAGGGGCTTCGACGGAGCGGAACGTCATTATATCCGTGACCTTGACGGCACGGTGATTACTACACAGCTGCCTGATGGTACGGCTGTGCATCATCAGCATGACCAAGCTGGACGACTTACCTATAACAAGTATACCGATGGTAGCTGGGAGGCTTGGGAGTACGATAAGGCAGGACGGCTCACCAAAGCGTACAACAGAGACAGCGTGACAGAGTTCGTGCGTAATGCTTTGGGGCAAGTCGTAAAGGAAACGCAAGACGGGCGTACAGTGGAGCATAAGTATGATGAGCGTTCCCGACTTTCAAATATCGTCAGTACATTAGGAGGAAGTATTACCTACGGATATGATATAAAAGGCACTGTCAACCACATATCAGCTGGTATGTCAGGACAGAGGAAGCCTTGGAAAGCGAATATAGCATACGATAGGTTCGGGCGTGAAACTTCACGCATAATGTCTGGTTGTGTAGAGAATACTATGCAATATGACAATGTCGGTCGTCCTGCGCATCAGCGTGTCCGTCATAATGGGCGAACACTGCTTGATAAGTCATACCTTTGGGGTGATAATCTTCGTCTTCTACAGGCGCTTGACACAATAAACCGCAGAAGTGTCCGTTACGATTATGATACCTTCGGCTCTCTGTCAGGGGCTGTATATGATGACGGTAGTTGTCAGTGGCGTAACCCAGATGCAATGGGTAACGTATATGATAGTCCCGACCGAACGGACAGGAGTTATGGTCGTGGTGGACAGCTGCGTGAGGACAAGAAGTGGCGGTATTATTATGACAGCCATGGCAACCTTGTGCTGAAGACCATGCGCAGGTCGGGACCATCCCTTGAAACTGGAATGCGGGATGAGTTCCTTGCCTGGCAGAGCGGTGACTATGCCTACACGTGGCAGGGCAATGGTATGCTTAGGAGTGTAACACGGCCGGACGGCAAAACTGTAACGTTCAGGTATGATGCTTTAGGCAGACGCATTGAGAAGGTCTTTGACGGACGAGTATATCGCTACCTCTGGGATGGTGATGTCATCCTGCACGAGTGGGACTATGCCGAGGCTGACCGTCCGAACACGATTGTTACCGAGACTGGTGAGGTCACACTTGACAGGCCAGAACCAGTTGAGGATCTCATCACATGGGTTTACGACAGTGACAGCTATGTCCCTACTGCCAAGATTGTTGGTGACAGGCATTACAGCATCATCAGCGACTACATCGGCCGCCCCGTCCAGGCATACGATGACAAAGGTAATATCGTCTGGCAGGCAGACTATGATATCTATGGTAATCTCCGTAACCTTCACGGGAGCAGGCAGTTCATTCCTTTCCGCCAGTTAGGTCAGTATGAGGACGAGGAGACTGGGCTGTATTACAACCGGTTCAGGTATTACAATCCAAAGATTGGTAATTATATCAGCCAAGACCCGATAAGGTTGATGGGAAATAATCCCAATATTTATGCTTATGTTCATGATGTAAATAGAAATATTGATCTCTTTGGTTTAGATGAGTTGTATGCACTAGTAGCATCTAAAGATGGCTGGTTCCCTGTTTTTGAGTATGGAAAGAAAGCTCCTGTTGGTGAAATGTATTTAAAAAAAGGAGAACTCTGGAAAATAGGAACTTCAAAAAATGCTTCAAAAAGATATACTCAAAAATATTTGAGAAATATTGGTGTTGATATGAAAGTACTTCATACCAACATTAGTAGGAAGACAACTTTGTTTTTAGAAAATTTGAAATTAAGAGGCTATTTGGCGTGGAAAGGTCACTTGCCTGCTGGAAATAAATGTAAACATTAATTAAGTATGGATTTTTCGATTATAACAGATACTGCTGGTGCTAATATCTCAGAACTTGGATCAGCTTTAAGGGAATTACTCGTTGATAAAGTAAACCAGAAATTCAAAAAGTATAATGTAAGTATCGGCATTGCTATTCGTTGTCTGCCAGACTCTTATGAGAGAAAATCGTTTGTTCGATATACAAAGTCTGATAACTATTTAACAATAGATTTCTGTGTTTCGCTTGAAGAGTATGAGACTAAGTATAAGGTAGAACAAATGTTTGAGCTGGGAAAGGTGTTTCTTCAATGGTTAGATAAGGGACTTGTAAATAAAGCTTTTAAAGTAAATAATCCAAATTTTGATGGTGATTCTTTTAAAAAATTCATTATATTGTTAGGGCGAGAAAAAGGATGGTTTAGTGATACTATTAACTGGAATTTAGAATTTATCTAATAAATTTGTGATAGACTTGACACACTCTTTTCCCAAATGTTGGATCGTCATTAAATAGAACAGATATCTCTGAATTAGGACTTGAGGATGGTACGGATGACTATCGTATGCCCGATGCCACAGGAAACGTCTTCCGCAGTCGTGACCGCAGGGATAGGGAATACGGCAAGGGCGGCAGGATTCTTCGTGACCGCCATTATGACTATCTCTATGACGTTGAGGGCAATCTCATATTGAAGACTCCACGTCGTGGACATATACAGCATCCGAACCACGAGGTATCGGAGGAAAGTGGCACGCATATTGCTTGGCAGACAGGTGACTATGCCTATGAATGGTATGGCAACGGCATGCTCAAGGAGGTGCGGCTTCCATACGGCAAGACTGTTCGCTTCGAATATGATGCCCTTGGGCGTCGCACGGCAAAGCTTTTCAATGGTCACGTCTTCCGTTACCTCTGGGACGGCAATGTGATGGTGCAGGAGTGGCAGTATGAGGAGAAGGACCGACCGCAGCATAGCATTGACGAGTTCGGTCGCATCCGTATGCAGGGCGAAGAGCCGGTAGAGAACCTTGTCACATGGGTGTATGAGGAAGGTTCGTACGTTCCTGTGGCAAAGTTGCAGAATGGTGAACGCTACACGATTATCAGCGACTATATGGGTCGCCCAGTGGAAGCGTACAACAGTTATGGTAACGTCGTTTGGCAGGCAGACTATGATATCTATGGTGACCTTCGAAACATAAAAGGCATTCGTGACTTCATCCCTTTCCGCCAGTTGGGACAGTATGAGGACGATGAGACTCGCCTCTATTACAACCGCTTCCGCTATTACGACCCAAGAATTGGTAATTACATCAGCCAAGACCCGATAGGATTGGCTGGTGGAAGCCTAATCCTATACATGTATGTGTCAAACTCAAATAATTTGATAGATCCTTTTGGATTAAGCAGAAGAGGAAATCAGGCAACGAGAGATCACATTGAAGTGGTTAAAGACAAATTCATGTCAGATAATCCCGGTGCAACCCATATAGGTGGCGGCTTAGATGATGCTGGGAACCAAATGAAAGAAGTTTATATTAGGCCAAGTAAACCTATTCCAGGTAGCACCAAAGGTGGTTCTTATACAGACTTAACGTTCAAAACAGCAGATGGCAAGATAGTCCACATTAATACTGTGGATAAGGGAAATTTCAATGGAATGTCAAAAAGGGAATTCACTAATCTTAATAGAATAAAAGCAGATGCCCCAGATACTGTTGTAATTGCCATAGGCAAGGGAGACGATCCCGGTGATTTAAGTATGAACAAAGCGAAGACGTCTAGCCATTAAAAGAATATTAGCAATGGAAAGAATGAGAGATTGCCAGTTGTTTATGACAACAAAAGACGAAAAAATGTTTTGTAAGACATTGAGAGCTTGTAATCCCAACATATACTTCTTAGATGTAAAGCCCTCTTTTGAAGCATGTGTAAATGGGCGCTTGGTTAGCGATGTTACAGAGTTGAACAGTGAGTTCTTCTCAATAGTTAACCTTGACTTGATTAGTAAAGAAGAATTGAGTAAGTGTTATAAGATACGTAACGGATATTATCACTTTTTCCAATTGGGACGGGCTCAAATGCAATTTTTACGTTCTACACCTGATACAAATGTAGAAGGTTGTTTACAACATGGAAGAATAGCAGATTCATATGAAACAGACGACAAAGAAGAAAAAGAATGGAAAAATAAGGTATACAATATTCTAAAGAAATTAGGCCAAAAGGTTTGCTGGTATTATATTTTGCCTGACGGGACAAGAGAAATTTCAGCTAAGCCACAAAATAATTTAATCGCTCTTCCTGATGCCATTCTCAACTATGATGGTAAACAGGGTAATTTTATGATTCACAACCGAGCTATGTTTGTTCCTCAAGGAATTTCTGTCAACGAAGTGAATGACAATCCAATCCTTATTCCTAAAGAATAAACGATTTACATCGATTGGATAGAATCATGATTGTCTACATGACTAAGCGCAAGCCTCTGTCTTTTGGTTGTCTATCGAGGAAACTTTCACACTGACTTCCAGCAGATGGTAGACGGACCACGATCTGGACGGTGCGCGCAACGTGGAGCAGTTCCGCCGTCGCTACACGTGGGACATGGGCAACCGCCTGCTGGTGGCGCGCGACGAGATTTCGGGCCGCGTGGCTCGGTACGACTACGACGAGTTCGACAACCTCATCTCGGCCGAGTACGAACGCGGCGGCGAGGTGGAACGCCTCTACCGCGTGCCCGACCGCATGGGCAACCTCTTCGAGTCGTGTGAGAAGGACGACCGCAAGTATGACGCCAGCGGGCGGCTTGCCGAAGACCGCGAACATTTCTACCACTACGACTGCGAGGGCAACCTCGTGTTCAAGGAGTTCAAGGAAATGGCGTTGCGCGGCGGCATCATCGCCCCCATTAATAAGGAGCGGCTCGAAACAGAGCTTGGCATCCGTTTCCGCGCCTACGGCACGGGCTGGCGTTACGACTGGCAGAGCGACGGCATGCTCGCCCGCGTCGTGCGCCCCGACGGAAAGGAAGTGTCGTTCGCATACGACGCCCTCGGCAGGCGCATACGCAAATCTTTCGCAGGAACGACCACGCAGTTCGTGTGGGACGGAAACGTTCCCTTGCACGAATGGACGGAAGAAAGCGAGATGGTCACATGGCTCTTCGAGCAAGACACGTTCGTGCCTGCCGCCAAGCTGGTTGCCAACGGTGAGTGTTTCTTCATTGTGTCCGACTATCTCGGCACACCCCTGCAAGCCTACGACAAAGGGGCAACAAGGTGTGGGAACAGGAGCTGGACATCTACGGCCGGCAGAGGAAACGCCCGTCTGCATTCATTCCATTTAAGTACCAAGGGCAGTATGAGGATGCGGAGACAGGTTTGTATTACAATCGTTTCCGCTATTATGACCCAAGGATAGGTAACTATATCAGCCAAGACCCGATAAGGTTAGCTGGTGGAAATCCGACACTGTATGGGTATGTGGGGGATTGTAATGAGGAGGTTGACATACTGGGTCTTATGCCATCTTGGATGCCTACAAAACGTGGCTATCAAAGACATCATATTATACCTCAAAGCCTTAAGAACCATCCAATCTTAGAAGCTTCTGGTATAAATATCGATGGAGCAGGTAATATGAAATATTTGCCAGTTGCAGAAGGAATAGATTCAAATCCAAATAAGGCAATTCATAATGGTTGGAATGATGTTCATAAAGAATATAATGCAACTATGAAAGGACGTTTAGACAACCTCTATGGTCAAGCTCTAAAAGAAAAATGGGACACAAGGAGGATGCAACAAGAATTAACAGAATTACAGAGAAAGACAAGGGCAGAACTTAACTCTGGTAAAATAAAATGCCATTAAATATGTTTGTAATAAATCAATATGAAACAAATACAGGTCAGATTGTTTGTTTTAAATCACAATCTGATTCACAAAGATATTGGAATTTTTTTATCGAAAATAAGAATGTAATACCGTTTCAGTATGTAAATCCACTTCTTATTGCAGGAAAAGGTTATACATATACTCAAATTCAAAAACTTGATTTTTTGAATTGTATTATACCTATACCTATTTTCTCTTGTAGATTCGTTAAAAAATACAAAGATTTATTAAAGGAGGAGTTACAATTCTTCCCATGTAAGATAAAAATAAAAGATAAAACTGTAGACTTTTTTTTGGGACGTATTATTAAAAGTGATAATATTCTGGATTTACAACGTTCAGGGAGTCTAACTTTGACTGATGGTTCCTCCTTGCCAGATGTTCCTTTCTTTTATCAAACAAGAAATGATAATTTCTATATTCTACGAGATTGTTCATTCAAGTCACATTATATTGTTTCTAAGTATTTTGCTAGTTTATGTGAAGGATTTAATATAGAAGTAAAGTCTGTGTAAATGGATAGCTCCGTCTAATTATACAGAATGGTGAACGCTACACGATCATCAACGACTACATCGGCCGCCCCGTCCGGGCATACGATGATAACGGTAATATCGTCTGGCAGGCAGACTATGACATCTACGGTAATCTCTGTAATCTTCACGGCAGCAGGCAGTTTATTCCTTTCCGCCAGTTAGGTCAGTATGAGGACGAGGAGACAGGACTCTATTACAACAGGTTCAGATATTACGATCCGAGGATTGGTAATTATATCAGCCAAGACCCTATAAGGTTGGCAGGAGGAAACCCTACGTTGTACGCCTTTGTCTGTGACACGAATATACAGAAAGACCAACTAGGACTAACTGTTGAAGGCAGATCTACAAATGTTGTTATTTCAACAGGGGCAGATGCAAATGCCACAATGCCAGGCTATTCACCACCATATAAACCTAACGCAAAGGTAACAGAATTTACTACAATGCGTGATGAAGTTTTTGTAAGGGTTCATGGTGCTGAAAATAAATGTGGCCCATGGATGATGCATGAAGCTGCGATACGTGGCTTGTCTCCCGAACAAATAAAAGCCAAGTTTAATTTGCCCGATACACCAACCCATGTTTCTACAGTAACTGTACCTGCTGGAACTCGAATGAGGTCTGGTAAAGTTAATCCTCTTCCAGAATTTGGAGGTGTAGATATGAACGCAAAACAGTTTCAATTACTGGAACGCATCCCTAATGAAAATTTCGGAAATACTAAAAAGATTAAGAGTTATCATTAACAATATAAATATACAAAACATGACTAATCTTCAAGAAACAAGTGTCAAAAAATTAGATATAAAAAAAGAATTATGTTTTGATTTCGTCATTATTAAATTATATAATGTCCCAACTAAATGTAAATGTAATAGAAACATAGTTGGAGAAAACAAAAAAGGGGAATTAATATGGCAAATAAAAGATGTAAATCCCTCATTGGACTCACCTTTTACAAATATTGATTTTTTTGATAAAGAAAGAATTATAGCCCACAACTGGTTAGGTGCAGATTATTATGTTGATATAAGGACGGGAATAATGCAAATAGTTAATAAAAACTCAAGAATATGGTAATATTTTTCAATGGCTGAACATATAATTGTTAATGAAAAACATATTATAATTCTTAAGTCGCAGCAGGAAAACAAAGGTGTGCCTACATGTGCTGAATGATTGACCTGTAGAGAACCTTGACGGCACGGTGATTACTACACAGCTACCTGATGGTACGGCTGTGCATCATCAGCATGACCAAGCTGGACGACTTACTTATAACAAGTATACCGACGGTAGTTGGGAGGCTTGGGAGTACGATAAGGCAGGACGGCTCACCAAAGCGTACAACAGAGACAGCGTGACGGAGTTCGTGTGTAATGCTTTCGGGCAGGTTATAAAGGAAACCCAGGACGGGCGTACATTGGAGCATAAGTATGATGAGCGTTCCCGACTTTCAAATATCGTCAGTGCATTAGGAGGAAGTATTACCTACGGATATGATATAAAAGGCACTGTCAACCACATATCAGCTGGTATGTCAGGAAAGAGGAAGCCTTGGGAAGCGAATATAGCATACGATAGGTTCGGGCGTGAAACTTCACGCATAATGTCTGGTTGTGTAGAGAATACTATGCAATATGACAATGTCGGTCGCCCTGCACATCAGCGTGTCCGTCATAATGGGCGAACACTGCTTGATAAGTCATACCTTTGGGGTGATAATCTTCGTCTTCTACAGACGCTTGACACAATAAACCGCAGAAGTGTCCGTTACGATTATGATACCTTCGGTTCTCTGTCAGGGGCTGTATATGGTGACGGAAGTCGTCAGTGGCGTAACCCGGACCTGATGGGTAACGTGTACGATAGCCCTAACCGTACGGACAGGAGTTATGGTCGTGGTGGACAGCTGCGTGAGGACAAGAAGTGGCGGTATTATTATGACAGCCATGGCAACCTTGTACTGAAGACCATGCGCAGGTCGGGACCATCCCTTGAAACTGGAATGCGGGATGAGTTCCTTGCTTGGCAGAGCGGTGACTATGCCTATACGTGGCAGGGGAATGGTATGCTTAGGAGTGTAACACGGCCAGACGGAAAGACCGTTACTTTTAGGTATGATGCTTTAGGCAGACGCATTGAGAAGGTCTTTGACGGACGAGTGTATCGCTATCTTTGGGATGGTGATGTCATCCTGCACGAGTGGGACTATGCCGAGGCTGACCGTCCGAATACGGTTGTAACCGAGACTGGCGAGGTCACACTTGACAGATCAGAACCAGTTGAGAATCTCATCACGTGGGTTTACGACAGTGACAGCTATGTTCCTACAGCCAAGATAGTTGGTGACAGGCATTACAGCATCGTCAGTGACTACATCGGTCGTCCCGTCCAAGCATACGATGATAAAGGCAATGTCGTCTGGCAGGTAGACTATGACATCTATGGTAACCTCCGCAATCTCCACGGCAACAGGAAGTTCATCCCTTTCCGCCAGTTAGGTCAGTATGAAGACGAGGAGACAGGACTTTATTACAACCGCTTCCGCTATTACGACCCGAGGATTGGTAATTACATCAGTCAAGACCCGATAAGGTTAGCGGGAAATAATCCGACACTGTATGGGTATGTATTAGACGTAAACATAGAATTCGATGTTTATGGTTTAAGGAATACAGAATTATATTATCTAAGAGCGTCTAAAGATGGCTTTTACAATGTTTATTCAAAGGGCAGCAAGGCTCCAACAGGAAAAGTTTATTTATATAAAGGTGATATCTGGAAAATAGGAGAATCATATAACCCTAAAAAAAGATACTCTCAAGCGTATTTACAACGTGAGGGGGTTATTATGGATGCAAACAAGGCTATAGGTTCAAAAAAACACATTCATAAAGTCGAGACTGCTAAAATAAAAAAATATGAGAAAAGAAGAGGAACTCTTCCTCCAGGTAATAAATGTTATCATTAAATAAAATAGATATGTTAGAATTAGGACTTACTAAAGATGCGCCAGGTGCAAAATGGTGTAAGATATGGGAAATTGAAGAAGAGCTATATGGCTATGAAGCCGATATCTTCCCTAAGTACAAGAACTGTTTCCCATTTAAGCTATGGATATGTTTTCGTTGTCTCCCCAAAGAATATGGGCGAAAATCAATGAGGAGGTTTTATAAGAATGACAATGCTTTGGGTATAGACATAGCTATAGAAGAGGAAACTGTCAGACCTTTTATAAACGGGAAATATCAGCCCCTTTCCAAGGAAAGTCAACGTTTGCTAATGGGGAAAACTTTCTATAGTTTCTTGGTTGAAACTTTTAAAAAATATAAACGGAAATTAGAAGGGATTCAAGATTTTGGAGAACTTTTCCTTAATGATACAAGACAGTGGCTTTGTAAACATAAATGGCTAGAAGAAGAATAGTAGTGCATCATGCAATTCTATTTTATGTAGTTTACTACTAATCACTGCTATGAGTACGGCATGTACGACTATCGTATGCCTGATGCCGCAGGCAACGTCTTCCGCAGTCGTGACCGTAGGGGCAGGGAATACGGCAAGGGTGGTAGGATTCTCCGTGACCGCCATTATGACTATCTCTATGATGTAGAGGGTAACCTTATCCTGAAGACTCCACGTCGTGGGCTGACACAGCATCCGAACCACGAGGTGTCGGAGGAAAGTGGCACGCATATTGTTTGGCAGACAGGTGACTATGCCTATGAATGGTATGGCAACGGCATGCTCAAGGAGGTACGGCTTCCTTACGGTAAGACTGTCCGCTTCGAATATGATGCCCTTGGGTGTCGCACGGCAAAGCTCTTTAATGGGCACGTCTTCCGTTACCTTTGGGACGGCAACGTAATGGTGCAGGAGTGGCAGTATGAGGAAAAGGACCGTCCGCAGCATAGCATTGATGAGTTCGGCCGTATCCGTATGCAGGGTGAAGAGCCAGTAGAGAACCTTGTCACGTGGGTGTATGAGGAAGGTTCATACGTTCCTGTAGCAAAGATACAAAATGGTGAACGCTACACGATTATCAGCGACTATATGGGTCGCCCTGTGGAAGCTTACAACAGCTATGGTAACGTAGTTTGGCAGGCAGACTATGATATCTATGGTGACCTCAGAAACATAAAAGGTATCCGTGACTTCATTCCCTTCCGACAATTAGGTCAGTATGAGGACGATGAGACTCGCCTCTACTACAACAGGTTCAGATATTACGACCCGAGGATTGGTAATTACATCAGCCAAGACCCGATAAGGTTGAGGGGAAATAACTCTACGCTGTATGGGTGTAAGAGCTTAATATTATACATTGTATGAGTACTTATATTTTAACAATGGGGACTGAACCCTATCGTCTTTAATAGGAAAGTTGATATTTGTTTGATGTTTTAAAAAAAGTGTGTACCCATTGTGATACCGCACGAACAAAGGACTTTTGTAAAATCCTTATTTACAACAATATACAAACAATGGCACAGACCCCAACGGAATCACTGAGTGTTATAAGAGGAATGTTCGTAAGGATATTCCTCTTTTTCTTTTGAATATCAGAATGCTATAGCGATAAAAAATATATTTTTAATTATAGACAAGAGTCTCATTAATCTTGTAATTTCTTATTGACAATTACTTCTATTTATCGATATTTAATTATCTTTGTACACATTGAGATGCTTAATATAGTGATTTAACGATTTATGAAAATTCCAAGTCATATAATGAGTTCTAAGAACAAAATAAGTAATAAAGAAATAAATTAAAGAACGATGGCTTATAATGAAGTTACTGGATATAATTTTAGAATAAGTTAGAAAAACGTTTAATAGACTTTGAAGAAGAGAGGAGTTATGGACTGGTATCAAATAAAGAAATATTTATATTATACTCATGATGATTATATTAGAGATATAATTGCTCTACATCTTAAAAAAAGGGACATTGACAGATATTTATAACTATATCTCTAAAACGTCTTTGTTTTCTATAGAAGATAGATTTCATGGTTTTGCAGAGGGTATAGAGGACAATATTTGTAATGAAATAATAACCCTTTTCTTAGATAAACGACCTATTATTAGGTGGTACTTAAATAGTACAGAACAGTTAGAAATGGATATTGATGTAAGATTTGTAGATAGTCTGGATATTCACAATAAGATATGTGATTTCTTTACAGGTTTATCTTGCCTAATAGATGATAATATATTTTTATTAGATGATATTATTAAGGAAAAACCTTTGGTATTAATGATTTTCAAACCCCAAACATTACCTCAAATAATAGAAGATACTTTAAGTTTACAACAAGCTACTTAAACAGAACATTACGTTCCTTCAAAAAGCAAGTTTGTTATAAAGTTGAATATAAGGAGAGGCTTCCTTGACATCAAACTAATATCCTTTAAGAATTCTATATTACTCCGCACATATCGTGTTGCTGCTCCGCACGTATTGTGCTGTTGGTAAGCACTCATCGTGTTGCTGGCATTACAGCTTACAATTCATTACCAGAGTGAGCTCGGCTTATTGATAAAAATAACTATTGCTGTCACTTCTATCACTCTATGTTCTCATCTAACTCGTTAGTTTACAGAAGGATTACAAGATGTGTTAAAAGTGACAGCAAATCAAAACAAAACTATTCTTGTAAGATATGAAATAGTTTTGCTGTTAGCTATATCGAAAGAATGGGAGGTCTTAATTTCTATCAAACATTAATTAATAGTACTATCTATTTCTCTCTTCTTTCAATATTAATTGCATACGAGAAACCTCATCAGGGTGCTCATCAGCAACATTTTTGGATTCGAAAGGACTGACAGTCATATCATAAAGTTGGGGAAAAGGAAGATTTCCTGTTTCAATCTTTGGTCCCCATTGAATCATTTTTGGTCCGTTACTTGGTTCAATGTACCGATATTGAGCGGTAAGCACTGAAAGGACATGTGTGTTAGATTGTCCAATTACATAGTTACGCCCCTTCAGGTCTTTACCAAGAAGGGTAGGGAGGTAGTCACGACTGTCAGGTGCACTACCTTTTGGAAATCTTGCTTGAACGAGTGAACCCAAAGAAGATAAAAGGTCAATCTGACTCACAAGTGCTTTAGACACCATTCCTCCCTTAATCTTACGAGGCCAAGATATAACTAATGGAACAGCTGTTCCACCTTCAAAAGCACTATATTTATTGCCACGGAAAGGGCCAGCAGGGCTATGACCATTAAGGAGTTCCTCTGCACCATCCTGATATCCATCATCTACGACAGGTCCATTATCGCTTGTAAGAATAACGAGTGTGTTGTCATCTATCTTTAGTTCATGTAGTTTCTTCATTAACTGTCCGACAGTCCAGTCAAACTGGACGATAGCATCACCTCTCACTCCCATTGGATTCTTTCCCCGGAAACGCTTGTGAGGGAAGCGAGGAACATGAATATCATTTGTTGCGAAATACATAAAGAAAGGTTCTTTCTTATGGTTTTCAATAAATTTCACTGCGTGTGCAAGTATTGAGTCGGCAAGGTTTTCATCCTTCCAAAGAGCCTTTCCACCACCTTTCATATAGCCAATTCTACCAATCCCATTAACGATAGACATGTCATGTCCATGACTCGAACGCATATTATAAAGGAGTTCTGGATTCTTACGTCCTGTAGGTTCACCCTCAAAGTTTCGTACATAAGAGACTTCTATTGGGTGAGCTGGGTCATAGTTTGCAATCGAACCATTCTCTATAAAGACACATGGAACGCGATCTGCAGTGGCAGCCATGATATAATGATAATCAAAACCAAGATCACCTAACGACTCTGGCAAAGGTGCATTCCAGTCTTGTTCACCTCCCTTATCACCCAGTCCAAGATGCCACTTTCCTATAGCACAGGTAGCATATCCACGACTCTTAAACATATCAGCCATCGTAAATTGACTCGGTTTTATAATCATACCAGCATTACCAGCAGCTACATCTGTACCTTCTCGACGCCAAGCATATTCACCAGTAAGAAGCGAATAGCGAGAGGGAGTACTTGTTGCAGCGACTGCATGTCCATTCGTAAAACGTATACCTGACTGTGCGAGCTTATTAATATTAGGTGTTTGAACATTCTTGGCACCATAACACTCTAAATCACCATAGCCAAGATCATCAGCCAATATAATAATTACATTTGGCTTATCTGTAGTTGTTCCACGTGTTTGAGCTAAAGCTTTCTGACCTGTTCCGATTGCAGAAGACACTAAGGCTATTGTCAAGAGTTTTTGTTCCATTTTGTTTTTAGTTTCCAATTAGGTAAATATTTGGACTTTATAGATGTAATTTATGAGAGAATAGTATTCAAAATATACATCTTCTTTCCAAATTTAAATGACCACAAAGAAAACAAAAATATTTGAATTAATCAAATTTTTCAACGTATTAATTACCTCAACATCGTAGTCGAAATAGGGCTTGTCAATGTTAATAGAGCGCATAAATAAAATACGTTTATTAACGCAGAGCTGCTGTTTGTCGATAAATATAATGTATTTGCATATAATTAATAAAAGTAAAATTAACAATTTTGTTGATAAAAATATTGATAAAAAACTTGTAATGACGGAAAAAAGGATTATCTTTGCTGCAAAAAGAAAGGAAAGGAGGATTTATTATTTTTGAAAGGAATTTTATTATTTACTGTCTACGACCAGCCTTTATTGGACAAGGTTCAATAAAGAAGAGAATGTTCACGATAACAATAATATCTAATTTTTTAGGCTTATGACGGAGATTTCACTTATAGCATTTGATGCTGATGATACACTGTGGGGTAGTCAGACCTACTTTAATACAGTGGAAAAAGTGTACTGTGAGATTCTTGCCCCGTATGCTTCTGCAGATGAGGTATCCCATACTCTCCGCGCCACTGAAAAGGCTAACATACCACTTCTTGGTTATGGAAGTAAGGCTTTCATGCTATCACTAATAGAGAATGCGGTCAAAATCAGTCACGGAAAGGTAAAGGGCTATGATATCGGACAGATTGTTGAGGTAAGCAAAGAATTGTTGCGATTACCAGGTCATCCTTTCGATGGAGTTAAAACAACATTGGCAAAACTGCATGACACTGGTAGATATCGAATGATTGTATTTACAAAAGGAGAACTGCTTGATCAGGAAAATAAGTTTCAACGCTCGGGACTACGTCCCTATTTTGATGATATTGTTATTGTATCGGATAAAACACCAGATGCTTATACACGACTTTGCAAACAGTTTGGTGTAAAAGCAGAGCAATTATTAGCGGTCGGAGATTCATATTCAGAAGATGTAGCTCCAGTATTAAAAATAGGAGGATGGGCGATTCATATTCCAAATTATATGGATAATGGGGACAGATCATATCTTAATAAGATTCATCCACATTTGATAAGATTATCAAGATTCGCAGAACTGACTAATTTCTTGAGTCCTAACTCCAGGTTAATTGATGAGAGGAAGCTTTCATAACGTAGACTTCTGGCTAAAAAGAAGTCTATTTGGAAGTTACTAATTAGTAGCATATAGAAGGAATAAAGTCCTGTCATAATCGGTTATTAGATTATGGCAGGACTTTTCTTTATATATAGATGATAAGCAGTTTGACAGCTAATTACCTTATATTGTCGACATATTAATAGTGCTTTTAATCGTACACAAAGGTGAAAACCTTTTCTGCAGTTAACGTATTACCCACAAAACATGCTTTGTTAGCTATATACTCAAACTTCTTACGCTGTTTTTCATCAAATGAAGCCTTAAGATGAAAAGTTATCGGAATACGAGTAACTGTGAACTTTTCCATATCTTCTTCGCACTCACCAACTTCAGCATAACAGCCAGTGAAGTCTATACCTCTACGCTCAGCTTGCAAACCCATAAGAGTTAGAACACAAGCAGATAATGCGTTACCTAATAGTTGAACAGGGTTTTGATTTTCTCCAAGGCCACCAACTGCTTTTCCAGCATCTGTTGTTACGAGAACTCCCGATCTTACGTGTTCTGCCTCAACGCGTCCCTTCCCTTGATAAATTGCTTTGGTTACTACCATAATAGATATTCTTTAATTGTGAATCAAATAATTCTTTATAACTGAATTGATATGGCAAATATAATATATTATGTTGAGAATAGCAACTAAAAGGCCTATTATTTATTATCGGATTTAAGAGCATATGGAAACTATAAGCACTCAATGCAGCACAGAAAAGTATAAAAATTGTGAAGTATTCTGATGGTAGTGTAAAGAAAATGGTTGTTAAATAATAACGCGACTTTATTTATTAAGTAGTAAGAATAAGACTCAAATCATTCATTATGATTTAATTAGGCTTTGTTTTAGGGTGTGAGTAGATGTACTCATTAACTTGATTCAAGAACAAGCTATTGTAAAGAGTCATCTTGAAGTACTCTTATAAAAGCATGAATCCCAGCTCCAAAAGGAGACCGGGATTATGTTGTTTGTTTGGAATAGTTGTTTGTTTGTTTCGCTTTAAGCTTCTGGCTTTACAGTCTTAGCAGCGTAAACTTCCTCTGAAAGGACAGAAACAGTACTCTTATTGTACTTGCCCTTGTGGAAGTAAACAACACCGTCTGCAAGTGCATACAATGTGTCGTCCTTACCCTGTGCAACGTTTTCGCCTGGGAAGTGCTTGTTACCGCGCTGGCGAACGATAATGTTACCTGCGATAATCTTCTGGCCACCCCAGATCTTAACACCTAAACGCTTTGAAGCTGATTCGCGACCGTTCTTAGAACTACCTACACCTTTTTTATGTGCCATTCTTAAGTCCTCCTTGTTAAGCGTTAATTGATTTAATTTCTACCTGAGTGAAGTGTGAACGATGACCGTTCTTCTTTCTGTAGTCCTTACGACGTTTCATCTTGAAGACAACTACCTTGTCGCCTTTTACGAGAGGAGCTACTACCTCAGCTACTACCTTTGCGCCCTCAGCAGTTGGTGCGCCCATCGTGATCTGTTCCGTTGTTATCAACCAACAGAACCTTGTCAAACTCAACAGCCTTGCCTTCTTCCGCATCTTTGATGTGGTTTACGAAGAGCTTCTTGCCCTCCTCAGCCTTGAACTGCTGACCGTTAATTTCTACAATTGCGTACATTTTTTTATTGTAAACGGGTTTGTACCGCTGGGCGGCTGAGCATCTATCCAGCACTTATTCTGAGCCCAAAACGGCATAATCGGTTGCAAAGTTACTAAAAATTAATGTTATGTAACATAATAATAGATGATAATTCTTGCTTAATTAACAATAATTAGAGCATTTATAGCACATAAAGTTACTTTGAAGTAGAATCAGTCAATAAAATTAGATCTATTATGTATGAAAATTAAACTTGATGATTTCTTGTCAATATACCCAAGTATACGCACATAAAAGAAGCTACTTTCAAGTTTAATTGAAAGTTTTGTAGAATATGATAATGCCAAAAGCTTATAACATTACTACGTATACCAAGCACTGTTCAAGGAAACTTCATAGATGTCACAAGCCTTAGTAATTGTCATTTATATCTCAAATCAAAGGAGCTATCGTCTAAATTATCAAGTTGACGCTCATCCTCTTGATAAACATTATCAAGGTTAAACTCTTGTTCGTTGTGCATCTTTGGTTTACGTTTCATAGTTATATTCCTCCATAGAGTAGCTCTGCCGTAAAGCATACCCCTGATTATAATTGATTTAGGATACGGCAAGCCCTTGTTATCTTGTTTACAAAGATATAAAATTTAATTGATAGTTTCGTCAACAAAAATGATTTTCTTTGTTCTTTTTCTATTTGAAAAGGTTTAAGGTAGGGTAAAAAGGAAAAACTCTTTCATAATTAACTAAAAGTTAAACGTAATAAAAAGTAAATGACAAGCATTATATTTGCACATTAAATTGGAATATAATAACTTTGTATCTACTGAATCACAATTTATGATGTTATGGATAAGAAAAAGCAACGTAATGATGAAGATATGAAATGGAGTATACTTGCATCCGAGCAACTTATTAATCGACCTTGGATGAAGGCTCGTCGTGATACCGTTCAGTTACCAAATGGAAAGGTTTATGATGAGTATTATGTACTTTCATATCCAAAGTGGATTAATGTAATTGCTGAGACAGAAGATGGGAAACTTATCCTGGAGCGTCAATATAGACACGGACTTGGCGTTGTGTCAACAGAGATTTGTGCAGGAGTGGTAGAACAAGGAGAGGCTCCGCTACATGCAGCACAACGAGAATTAGAAGAAGAAACTGGGTACACTGGTGGTAATTGGGAAGAGATTATGACCATAGCTCCTAACCCAGGAGTTATGGATAACCTATGTCATTGCTTCTATGCTCGTGGCGTGAAGAAGACGAGCAATCAGCATCTTGATGAGACAGAAGACATAGATGTTTTTCTTTGTCCTAAAGAGGAAGTAAAGCAAATGTTATTACGTGGTGAGTTTATTCAAGCATTAATGGTAGCTCCATTATGGAAATACTTTAGCATCAAAGATTGATTTAGTTTCAAACATTCTAATAGATAAGAACATGATTACAAAAGATAGCATTGAGGCAGCCTATTGCTTTTTCCATCAGAAGTATCAAGTTTACGCATTCTCAAACAGCGAACGACAGAAAGATGACATCGAATATGCCATCAGTTCATATGTAGACGGGATGAGTCCAGAACTTTACAAACTGTTAGCTAATGGTCGAGAGGAGTTTCTTTTGACACATAATAGATTTGCTGAAGATATGCAAGAGGCTATTAAAAAACTATCCAATTTGTCTCTTTAGTCTTCTAATCAACCAAATATAGGCTGGAATAAGAAATATATCTGCCATTATCCATGCTACTGGGTCAGCATAACAAACACCTATCCATGCCAAAGCAGGTACTAACCAAATACTCACACCACAGCGTGCTATCATTTCCATAACTCCACTCATCATACTCAAGTTACTATATCCAAGACCTTGAATACTGTATCGAAGAATGACGAGAACTCCCAATGAAGAATAGAACCAGTTTGAAATACGCATCAATTGTGCTGCATTTGCAATTACTTCCTTTTCATTTCCATTGACAAAAATCATCATCATTTCGTCTGCAAAAGGATAGATAATAATAACTGTAAGAACGAAATAAGCCATCATTATCCACATTGCATCATTCACACCAGTTTTTATTCGCTGAAGTTTCTTTGCACCAAGGTTTTGTCCACAGTATGTTGCCATGGCTACACCTATATTTTCAAGTACACAGGTGAATAGGTATTTAATACGAATAGCTGCAGTAAATGAAGCGACATAAACTGTTCCTAAAGCGTTATTTGCACTTTGCAGCATAATAATACCAATAGAGGTAATTGAGAATTGTAGCCCCATAGGTATACCATTGTTCAGCAAAATACTTATTCTTTTGTTATCAAACTGACGTTCATCACCGATAGGTACGAGGATTGTCATGTGTCGTTTGATAAACCACCAACATAATGATGACGCAAAAACCTGGCTGAGAAAAGTTGCTATACCAGCTCCTTCAACTCCCATTCCAAGTAACAGAATAAAAACAATATCAAGAAAAATGTTTAAGAAAGAGGATGCAAGAAGAAAGTAAAAAGGCTGCTTGGAATTACCTAATGCTCGTATCTGACCAGATAAGAGATTATAGGCAATAGTAAAAGGGATAGTGCAAAACTGCAGAAAAAGAAAGACATAAGCGTCATGAAAAATATCTTCTGGCGTATTAACCATTTGTAGAATCTTATCACATAGGAAACAGGAAAGTAACGTGATGACGATGGCTAATACTAAGCAATACGCATAGCATTGCTAACATAACAACGCATCTTATGGTAGTCCTTTGCTCCAAACGCTTGAGCTACAGGTATAGCAAAACCAGCGCATGAACCATTACAAAAGCCCATGATGAGGAACATAATACTACTTGATGCACCCACAGCAGCCAAAGCCTCTACACCTATCCATCTTCCTACTATTGCGGCATCAATAATTAGATACATTTGCTGCAATATATAACCAAGAATGAGAGGTATTGCAAATTTCAAGATAGCACGTGAAGGAGCGCCTTCTGTCATGCTTTCTATATGTTGTGTTGTTTCTTCTGATGCCACTATCCTCTTATTACCCTCTCAATTATAAAGCTGAAAAGTTCCTAATAACTGTGTTTGTTATTGTTTCTTTGTGACAAACTCAACCTTAATATTTTTATAGCCCATAGAACGGAGGAACTGAGTAAACTGCTGCTTAGCATTTTTCTCAGCTATCCTAATATTCTCAGCTGTCATACAACGAGCTAACATCTTTTTATAGGCGCGATTATAGAGTTGTTCACGATCAGCCGAAGTCCAGTCTCCTTTCTCAAAAAATGAGCGTGACTTAGCCTCGTCGATAAAGTTAGTGTCAAGTAATCCAATAGGTGGCAACTTTGCAACGATAACACTGTCATTCTCAACACGAAGCCAATGAGGTTCTGTCTGATGCAAGTCAACACCTAAACGAACCGTACCATAATAGATACGCACAAGTTCTGAGTCAGAGAAGAAGCCACGACTCACCGTATCTATGAGTTCTTCATCATTGATTGCAAGAAATTCCCATTGACCTATATCTTGTATTTGTTGTATCTGTGTTGGCGTTATATCAATACGCTGATCAGCAGATATACTTATCTCATTGGATGAATTAAACCAATAAAATAGACCGCCACAAATACTAATGATGATTAAAAAGGTCAGCAGACAGCCTTTATTAAAGGATAAGAAACGACTGAGAAGTCCTTTCTTATTCGGCTTAATATCATTCTTCTTTTGCTCTGTTATTATATTTTCAGGTGTTCTTGTTTCCATTTTCAATCCTTTTTATTTACTTCAATCACCTGCCCTAAATCCTTCAAAGTAAACTTTTTGCGGAATGAGACAGTTATATCAGATTCTTTATAACCCATAGCAGTAAAGATCGGAACAAGCTGTCGTGCAGCACTTTCTTGTGCCTGTTCGATGATACCCATCTGTGGTATAGAAGCTATAATCTGTTTCTTCCTTGTGCCTCATAACTTGTAAGTTCTGCATCCGTAAAGTTATGACGTGTCAGTGCCACATATTCCTTCACCTCCTTATGATTAATCTTTGTTGAAGTAAGAACAATCTTTGGATCGGGTAGGGTAATGAGAAGTTCCTTTCCTTGGCGTTGAATATTCTTATCACTAAAACCAGATAAGTCTATGTAGGCTTTCAATGTAGCGTCCATTGGAATTGCAATTCGACGATCACCTAATGGTAAAGTCACACTGAAGTCTTGCTTCATGAACGAGCCAGACAGTTTCATCTTATCATCATGAGTGATAATCTTATGAATACGATATTCTGTCGTGTAAAGTCGTGAACATTGCTGTACCTGTGTTACCAACATTGGAATTGTATCAACAACCTTTGCAACTGGTTCTTCAGTACTTTTTTTATCAGTACAAGCCACTGTCAGCAATGAAAAAATCGACAGTATGAGGGCGAAATGTTTCATTCTAAATCTTTATAATTATCTGCGCAAAGATACAAAAAACACATGATAAAACACTTTCTTGACTAAAAAAAGAAACAAAAAGGTAGAGTAGGGGGATAAAATATCGAACTTAATAGAATTAGAGAATCTTGTTATATTGATTACTATGAATTTAAATAGCAGTACGAAAAATCATTACATAATTTCGAATAACATATCAATAAATAAAGGTAAAAACACGTATGAAGAGAGGATTTGTAACCAACAGGAAATCAAGTTGTTATAAACTTGTACAAAAAAAGGTGCTTAATTGGACTTCAAAAGGGCGTTAATAAGACCTCAAAAGGGCACCTATTGCAAGTCAATTAGGCGTCTTTTAGAAGCGAAAAGAGCATGTTTTAGAGTCGACTTGTGTGAAAATAATTTACAAATAACAATTAATAGGAGGGTAACCTGCAAAATACGAGAGTCATGGTAATGGATAGACATGGTATTTCTATTTCAACAAATAAATATTTGATAGCACCCTATCCTCATAATAATCGATTAAAAGGAAAATTAGAAATATAAACTATAGGAATAGTTTTTAGATAATAAAAAATCATATTCGACAATTTATAAGATGCATTTCTGCATAATTGACATTTTTTTTCGTACATTTGCAGCAGAATAGTAAATAAGAAGTATTTGGGACAACCATATATGGAATCATTAAGAGAGATATTTAGAATCGGTAAGGGTCCATCAAGTAGTCATACGATGGGACCACAGCGTGCAGCAATAATCTTTGCAGAACGTCATCCAGAAGCAGCAAGATTTGAAGTTACATTGTATGGAAGCTTGGCTGCCACAGGTAAGGGGCACATGACAGATAAGGCCATTATTGACGTACTAAAACAAATAGCACCAGTAGAAATAGTATGGGAACCTTCGGTTTTCCTTCCTTATCATCCTAATGGCATTTTGTTTCGTGCTTATAATAACAGTCAAGATCTCTTAGACGAATGGACTGTATATAGTGTTGGAGGTGGTGCTTTGTCAGAAGGAAAGGCCACAGACGACTACTTCCATAAGGAGTCTGTCTATGATTTGCATACACTTAAAGATATCCAAACATGGTGTGAACATCATGGACGTGGTTATTGGGAGTATGTAAAACATTGTGAGGGGGATGATTTATGGGACTATCTGCGTGAAGTCTGGAAAACAATGCAGGCTGCTGTTGAGCGTGGTCTTGACAGTGAAGGAGCTTTACCAGGTCCATTGAATCTTGCTCGTAAAGCACCTAATTATTATATAAAGGCACGTGGATATAAGCCTTCTTTGCAGAGTCGAGGAATGGTTTATTCATACGCTTTGGCAGTTAGTGAGGAGAATGCCTCTGGTGGTACGATTGTGACCGCACCTACTTGTGGTGCCTGTGGCGTAGTCCCTGCAGTCCTGTATCACCTATCAAAGGGACATGATTTTTCAGAAACTAAGATATTGCATGCACTTGCAACAGCAGGTCTTTTTGGTAATATAGTAAAATATAATGCTTCTATTTCAGGTGCAGAAGTAGGTTGTCAGGGTGAAGTTGGAGTAGCTTGTGCAATGGTATCAGCAGCTTCTTGTCAGTTGTTTGGTGGTAGTCCATCTCAGATCGAGTATGCTGCAGAAATGGGTTTGGAGCACCATTTAGGTATGACATGTGACCCCGTGTGTGGTTTAGTACAGATTCCTTGTATTGAACGTAATGCTTTTGCAGCTTGTCGTGCATTAGATGCTCAGCTTTATGCATCTTTCAGTGATGGTAGCCATCGCGTTTCATTTGACCGTGTTGTAGAGGTTATGAAGCAGACTGGACATGATATTCCGTCTCTTTATAAGGAAACAAGTGCTGGAGGTTTGGCAAAGGATTATCAGATGTAAAGTTTATTTATCAGTAGTACATCTGTCTGATACCTATTAAAGAAGATATATAGATGTTCTTAATGCTCAGTAAACGTTTTACCAGATATTGGTAAAAGCGATTACTGAGCATTGTTTCTTGTAATAAGAAAATTAATCAAGGGTTCTTTCATCCTATTCATATTAGAATCTTTTAAACCTATGGACATATTGAAATAAGATAAAGACTATGCCATTTTATTAGACTTATTCATTTGCAAATAATCTAATCTTAGATTCTATTAAACAATAATCAACATTCCTTTATAGGGTCATTTCTGTTGGTAATAATATAGTGAATCCAATAATTTAACAAACTATTTATTATTTTTCTTGCTTAATCATTCAGAATGAGCAATTAATTTTGTATATTCGCATTCGGCTTGTTTATTTTATAGCTAACATAAATATCGATGCAGATTGAATGACGAAGAACAATAGAAATATTTATGGTCAGAATTCTGTGAGTAGACTTTTCAAATATCTAAAGATATCAGATTTATGAAAGAATTAATATGCCCTAACTGCCATAAGGCATTTACTGTTGATGAAGCAGACTATGCTTCCATCGTTAATCAAGTAAAGAATACAGAGTTTAACGAGGAGGTTAACCGTCGTATAGCTGAGCTTCATGAACAGCACAAGGCAGAACAAGCCTTAGCAACTGCAAAGACAGAACAAACCTTTCAGCACCAACTCTCTAAGAAAGAACTTGAACTTGGTGCCAAAGATGCTGAGATTGAACGTCTGAAAAGTGAGAAAGAAAGCGAACTTACGAGGCTAAAAAGTTCATTCTCAGCTGAGATAGAGGTGCTTAAAACACAGTTAGAAAACATTGCAACTCAGAAGAAAAATGAGATGATGATAGCTTTGGCAGAGAAGGAACAGCAAATATCTAAGCTTAACTCTGTCATAGAACAGAATGATAATAAGTTGCAACTTGTGCTCATGGAGGAACGTAGTAAAGCTCAAAAGGAGGTTCAAGCAAAGGACACAGAAATCTCTCAGCTTCGTTCTGCAGTAGAATTAGAGAAGCGTGAAGCACAACTTCATGAGGCATCACTCATCAAACATCATGAGAATGAACTTCGAATGAAGCAGGATTTAGTCGACTACTATAAAGACTTGAAAACCAAGATGTCTACCAAGATGGTTGGTGAGACGCTTGAACAGCATTGTAGTATTGAGTTTGACCAGTATATCCGACCAATGATGCCTTCTGCTTACTTTGAGAAAGACAATGATGCAAGCGATGGTACAAAGGGAGACTTCATTTTTCGTGCAGAAGAAGATGATACGGAGTATATCTCTATCATGTTTGAAATGAAGAATGAAATGGATACTACTGCCACTAAACATAAAAACGATGACTTCTTAAAAAAGCTTGATGATGACCGTAAAAAGAAAGGTTGTGAGTTTGCTGTTTTAGTCAGTCTTCTTGAAGCTGATAATGAACTTTATAATACTGGTATTGTAAACAAGAGTCATCTGTACCCAAAGATGTATGTTATTCGACCACAGTTCTTCGTTCCATTTATCAACCTTCTTGTACAAACGTCAAAGAAGAGTTTAGAATATAAAAAGCAACTGATTCTTTCACAAAGCAAAGAGGTGGATGTCACCAACTTTGAAAATAAGATAGAAGACTTCAAAACTAAGTTTGGACGACATTATGAAATGGCATCTAAGAAGTTTAATGATGCTATTAAGGATATTGATGCTACAATTATAAAACTTCAAAAGGTACGTGAGGAACTTTTAAGTAGTGAGAACAACCTTCGTCTTGCTAATAAAGACATAGACGATCTTACTATACGTAGGCTAACATACATGAATCCTACAATGAAAGCCAAGTTTGACGAAGCACGTAAGAATAACCAGAATATAACAGAATAATTACAAAAATACATATCGCAATGAAATTAGCAGAAGCATTAGCTATTCGTAAGGATACACAAAAAAGAATAGAACAGCTTAAAAGTAGAATACTGAATAATGTTCGAGTACAGGAAGGAGATTCTCCTTCTGAAGAACCTAAGGAGTTGATGAAAGAGATGGATGCTTGTCTGAATACTCTTTTCGCTTTAATCTTCAAGATTAACAAGACTAACATGAATACTATTAGTGAAGGGCGTTCAATTACAGAAATGATGGCAGAACGTGATATTCTTTCTATGCGTATTACGTCACTCCGAGAAATATTCAATAAAGCATCAGAATCTCAGGAGCGTTACAGCCGTTCTGAAATTAAAATGGTAACAACCATAGATATCAAGCCTTTAAGTAAGAAGATTGATGACTTGTCTAAGCAATTACGCGAACTTGATATGAAGATACAAACATTAAACTTCACAACAGAACTAATGGAGTAATCTTTATTCAAGAATGTAAGAAAATAAAAGGGACATTTTAAGGTGTAGTCTTATTATGTTGTAGGTGTGAGCTAAAAACAACATTACATCAGAGTACGGGGTTTCTGAGGATTTATTTGCAGGTTGCATTTCCCAGCATATAATGTCTAAAAAGACTGGTACAGTGTACTTTGCATTTTGCATATAGCATTACCATTAGCTGACTATAACATATTTGACGAGGGTGGGATAGGGAAATTTCTTAAGAGTTATATTTGATTTTGAAAGTTAGAATCAAGCGATAAAGTAAGGTTTTATATGATTTTATAATTTTATTGTAGGTTATAAATTATCTATTTATCATAATGCTCATTATGTATTAAACATGTAAAGGGATATTAAAAACCATTAGGCGTTAGTTATATTCTTACTTATAAAATTAGTTATCAAAAAGAAAGTAAGTCTGTTTGCACAACAGAAACTATACAAATAATCTAAAATGAGAAAATAAGAAACAGAAAAACAGCTTCAAATTAAAATGAATAACTTTAAAACTTAAGAAAGAAATCGTTTCTAAATATCAAGTCATACTAACCTAATTAAAAATATCTTTGTAAATAATTTTCGTCTACTGCATTTTTATTGAGGCTAAATTAGATGTGAATTAAGGCTTAATTGACTTGCTAAAGACGCCCTTTTGCAACCTTATTAACGCCCTTTTGGAGTCCAACTAAGCACCTTTTCTTTTGCTATTTTGTAACTTATTGAAGTATAGGTACTTACAAATAACATCCATAATGGCATTTTTGAGCATTATAAATGACTATTTTCAAGAATTAGTGTAAAGTTTTTTCGCACAATAAAAGTGCTAAAAGGCTAATTATTTTATTGCTATAAGACATTGGCTTATACATTAATAATTTATTGTATAATGAAGAAATCCATTTATGTTATGGGAAACCCAATGGTATTTGTCATAACTACAAACAATAAAAATAGGAGATAATCACTATTATAAGCAATTATCCCCTACTCTATAAAATTCATTTAATCACACAAGGTGATAAAATGGATTACTTCAACTTTGTGTAACCATACTTAGCACAAGCACCAAGTTCCTCCTCAATACGGATGAGCTGGTTGTACTTAGCCATACGGTCTGTACGAGACATAGAACCAGTCTTAATCTGACCAGAGTTTGTTGCAACAGCGATGTCAGCGATAGTTGTGTCCTCAGTCTCACCAGAACGGTGTGAAGTTACAGTTGTATAACCATGACGATGAGCCATCTCGATAGCCTCGAGAGTCTCTGTCAAAGAACCAATCTGGTTAACCTTGATAAGGATAGAGTTAGCTGCACCCATCTTGATACCCTTCTCGAGGAACTTAACGTTAGTTACGAACAAGTCATCACCAACGAGCTGGCAACGATCACCGATAGCAGATGTCAACTTAACCCAGTTCTCCCAGTCGTTCTCATCGAGACCATCCTCGATAGAGTCGATAGGATACTTTGTGATAAGGTGCTCGAGGTAAGCAATCTGCTCATCAGCACTAAGCTTCTTACCATTAGGATCCTTTGGCATACCGTTCTTCAACTGACGATAGTCATAGAACCACTTACCATCCTCGCATACAGCGAACTCAGAAGCAGCACAGTCCATAGCAATCTTAACATCCTTGCCTGGCTCATAGCCTGCGTCCTTGATAGCCTGAATGATTGAATCGAGTGCATCCTCGATACCATCGAACTTAGGAGCGAAACCACCCTCATCACCTACTGCAGTAGAGAGACCGCGCTTCTTCAAAAGCTTAGCAAGTGCGTGGAATACCTCAGCACCCATACGGATACCTTCCTTCTCAGAAGGAGCACCTACTGGGCGAATCATGAACTCCTGGAATGCGATAGGAGCATCAGAGTGAGCACCACCGTTGATAATATTCATCATAGGTACTGGCAATACATAAGTATTTGCACCACCGATATAACGATACAATGGAATGTTCAATGCCTTAGCAGCAGTCTGAGCTACAGCCAAAGAAACACCGAGAATAGCGTTAGCACCGAGCTTACTCTTAGTAGGAGTACCATCGAGTTCAAGCATCTTGTAGTCAATAGCACGCTGATTCAGCACGCAGTCACCCTTCAAAGCTGGAGCGATAAGGTTGTTTACATTCTCAACAGCCTTGAGAACACCCTTACCCAAGAAACGGTTCTTGTCGCCATCACGAAGCTCCAGAGCCTCGTTCTCACCGGTAGAAGCACCAGATGGAACGCTTGCACGACCCATTACACCATTTTCGAGAGTTACCTCTACTTCAACTGTAGGATTGCCACGTGAGTCCATAATCTCGCGAGCATGTACTTTTTCAATCTTCATAACTTATATGTTTATTAAAAATCAGTTATATTTTTAACTTTCTTTTTCTCCTTGCAAAGTTAATAAAAAAAGTCGTAAACCTCTCCTAACAATACGTTATATTTATGTTTTTGACAAAATTAACGTTTATCCCTTTATGATAACTGTAACTCCACGTGCTGCTTGTGCTCCCATAACAAGTGCTTGTTCTATATCGGCTGTTTTGCTTGGACCGGATATAAAACAGCCGTAACCATAGTCTGTCATGTTAATCTTTTTATATGCTTCATGCATATTATTGACGATATTGTTACGTTGAACGAGGATTACAAGGTTCTCTGAGATGAAACAAACAACTCTTTCTTTCATTGTTTGTGGCACCCAAACACATCCGTTCTCTGCTACAGCAATTTCTCCCTGAATAATTCCAACATCTGTTCCATTGAGGTCTTGTGCCTTTGATACAGTGTCAGGATTAAGGTCTGCCTTTATTCCTTTTACACTTGAAGCCAATACCTTAGCATCGGGATAAGCCTTTTGTATCAGTGCATTAATATCATCTTCTACCTTAGCCTCAATGACTTCACAGCCTACAATATGACTCATCTCGATAAATTGCTGTACTACATCTTGATATTTAATACCCTCAATAGGCTTCTCGGGCATATCAAACTGTTCTTTTGTATTACGTCGTAATTTGCTAAATAAATCTTCTTTATTCATGCTTCAATTCCTCCATTGCGTGCTTAAATATGACATGGAAAGGCTTTTTCGCAAACTTTGGCATTGTATGACCAATGCTCCATGGATTAAGCTTTATATCCATTAGCGATTCTGGTATGTGATTGGCTACTGATGAATTACGAAGTAATGCATCATAAATATGATAGTTTTCGTAAACAACTTTCATTCCTTCTGCCATCACTTTCTTTTCTTTATTCTCTGTACCATATCTCTCAAGGCTTTGACGCCAGCGATAAATCTGACTACCAGGAGTTACCTTTGCAGGGCAAACACAATCACAACTCAAACATAATGAGCATGCAGAAACATTACCACTGTGCTGTTTTGGATTCTTTAGCATACCAAGATTAACTCCAATAGGACCTGGAATAAAGTAACTATATGAATAACCTCCTGAACGACGATAGACTGGACAAGTATTCATACATGCACCACATCGAATACACTTCAGTGTCATCCAATGTTCTTTATTAGCAATCATATCACTACGACCATTGTCTACTAATATTACATGCATCTCACCTCCTGGTCGTGCCTTACGGAATTGAGAGGTAAAGGCAGTTGATGGTTGTCCTGTTCCACTGCGTGCTAATAAGCGTTGGAACACTGCCAACGAATCATAATCAGGAATAACTTTCTCAATACCCATGGCAACAATATGTAATTTAGGTACTGAAGTTGACATGTCAGCATTACCTTCATTAGTGCAGACAACGCAATCTCCTGTCGCAGCAACACCAAAGTTACAACCTGTAAGTCCTGCATCAGCATCCATAAAATCACCACGCAAATCTTCACGTGCACAACGTGTAAGATAAGTTGGGTCATGATTTCCTTTCTCTTTAGAGATTCCTTTCTCTTCAAACATCTCTCCAATCTCATCACGAGTCAAGTGAATAGCAGGCATAACAATATGCGCTGGCTTCAAATGCATGAGTTGAAGAATACGCTCACCAAGGTCGGATTCAACGACATTGATTCCTCTCTTTATCAGATAAGGATTCATTTCGCATTCCTCGGTCAGCATTGATTTAGATTTAACGAGTTTCTTTACTTTATGAGATTCAAGTATCCCATAAACCATTTCATTAAACTCTTGTGCATCTTTTGCAAAATGAACAATAACACCATTACGTTCCAAACTATTAGAGAATTGCTCTAAATAGTCAGCTAAATGGGTTGCTGTATGCTCTTTTATTCGACTTGCATGTTCACGTAAATCCTCCCATTCTGGTAGCTCTGCCGCTGCAGCATCTCTTTTCTGACGTAATGACCAAAATGTACGGTCATGTCGCTCAACCTTCTTAGGGTCTTTCAGAAACTCTTTTGCTTTTTTAGAATGATATGTTGACATAACTCTTTTGTCTTTTATAACCTTTATATAAATATCATAAACCTGCAGCTAAGATCTCAGCTACATGCATGAACTTGATAGGATAGTGGTTCTTTCCTGCTACACCCTGCATGTGCATTAAGCATGAACTATCCGAACCAGTAATAAACTCAGCTCCCGTATCCATATGACGTTTCACTTTATCATTACCCATGGCAGTGCTGATATAAGGTTCTTCAACAGCAAACATACCACCAAAACCACAACATTCATCCTTGCGATCAGGTTCTTTAACCGTGATACCTTCCTTGAGTTTCAATAATTCAACTATCTTATTTACAGGTTTCTCTTGCAATTCAGAAGGTGTACTAAGAGTTAATTCGCGTACACCATGACAAGAGTTATGAACAGACACGACATGAGGAAAACTTCCAGGAAGTTCCTTTACCTTCAGAACATCATGTAAGAATTCTACCAACTCCATTGTTTTCTTAGGTGTCTGACACTCATGATCGAGTATTTGTGGGTAATTAACCCGCACAAAAGCAGCACAAGATACACTCGGGGTTACGATATAATCGAAGTCTTTAAACTTATCCTCAAAACGTCCAGCAAGGTGATCAGACATACGCTGAAAGCCACCATTTGCCATTGGCTGCCCACAACAAGTCTGATGTTCGGGATAGACAACATCTATTTTTAGCTTTTTCAAAAGCCTATAAGTTGCTACGCCTACTTGTGGATAAAGTGCATCGACGTAACATGGAATAAAGAGACCAACTCTCATAATTTTATCTTTTCTTGTTCGTTTCTATGCTACAAATTTAGATAAAATTACTTAGATAGCATAGGAAAATCACAAAAAAGACAGGTAATAAAATAAGTTTAATCCTTAACAAAGAATATTTTTCTTACCTTTGCAAAGGTAAAATGGCTTAAAACTAAGAAGAAATTGTATGATAGTTTGCATTGCAGAGAAACCCAGTGTTGCTAAAGATATAGCTCGAATCCTTGGTGCCAACAAGGCTTGTAACGGCTATATGGAGGGCAATAATTACCAAGTAACATGGACCTTCGGCCACCTTTGTGAGTTGAAGGAACCTAATGATTATTTTACGAACTGGAAATATTGGAGTCTCGCTGCATTGCCAATGATACCTCCACGCTTTGGTATTAAGCTCATTGAGGATGAAGGTATCAAGAAGCAGTTTGCTGTTATTGAGCAGCTTTACCAGTCGGCAGAGATGATTATCAACTGTGGTGACGCTGGTCAGGAAGGTGAATTAATTCAGCGGTGGGTAATGCAAAAAGCAGGTGTAAAGTGTCCTGTGAAGCGCCTTTGGATATCTTCGATGACGGATGAATCTATTCGCGAGGGGTTTGCCAACTTAAAAGAACAAGAGCAGTATCAGCCACTTTACCTTGCAGGATTGTCTCGCGCGATTGGTGACTGGCTATTAGGAATGAATGCTACTCGCCTTTATACATTAAAGTATGGCAACAATAGTTATGGCAGAGGTCAGGTTCTGTCAATTGGTCGAGTACAGACACCAACCTTGGCACTCATCGTACAGCGACAGAAAGAGATAGATAACTTTAAACCAGAGCCTTATTGGGTATTAGCTACAGTATATCGTGAAACGCAGTTTACGGCAACAAAGGGTAAATTCACCTCTAAAGAAGAAGGCGAAAAAGCTTTCTCAACAATTGAAGGAAAGCCTTTTACAATTACAAGTGTAGCAAAAAAGAAAGGGGCAGAACAGCCAAAACAGCTTTATGATCTCACCTCTCTGCAGGTAGATTGTAACCGTAAGTTTGGATTCTCTGCTGAGATGACACTCAATACGATTCAAACTCTCTATGAACGTAAACTTACAACTTATCCACGTGTTGACACACAGTTCCTCTCTGATGATATTTATCCAAAGTGTCCGCAGATAATGAACGGACTCTTTCAGACTACCTTTGCGGGTAAAAAGCCTTATGCCGATATCGTGAAGACGTTGGGTGGCAAGCCATTGCCTAAGACAAAACGTGTCTTTGATTCCTCAAAGGTGACAGATCACCATGCCATTATTCCAACTGGTGTACTACCACAAGGACTGACAGATGCTGAACAAAAGGTGTACGACCTCATTGCGCGTCGTTTTATCGCAGCTTTCTATCCCGATTGTAAGTTCTCTACGACAACAGTATTAGGCAAGGTGGACGAGATAGAGTTTAAGGTTTCTGGCAAAGAAATATTGGATTTGGGTTGGAGAGTTTGCACTGATACCCCTGCAGGCTCCTCCTCTACTCCATCGGATGATAGCCAAGAAGGAACCAATACAACCTCTCCTCTACTTCCGACCTTTAAGAAAGGGGAATCAGGACCGCACACCCCTACCCTTACCGAAAAGCAGACAACTCCTCCGAAGCATTACACCGAGGCCTCTTTGCTTCGTGCAATGGAAACAGCTGGTAAGTTTGTTGAGGACGAAACCCTGCGTGCTGCTATGAAGGAGAATGGTATCGGACGCCCTTCATCACGTGCAGGAATTATTGAAACGCTCTTTAAACGCCATTATATTCGTCGTAAAAGAAAGAATATAGAAGCAACTGAGACTGGTATTGCACTGATTGATACTATTCACGAGAAACTTCTTACATCAGCCGAATTGACGGGTATCTGGGAGAAGAAACTTCGTGATATTGAAGCTAAAAAGTATGATGCTTCTCAATTTATTAATGAACTGAAAGAGCAGCTTACTAACATAGTCAATGACGTTTTAGCTGACAATTCTACACGAAAAATTGGTGAAGTAGAGGGTGATAAAGAGAAGTAGAAAGAATGTTCTTTCACTTTTCTACAATTAAAGGTATTTAAATAAAAGAGAATAGGTAAAGAGCTGGCAGACTTGTGACCATACCTTCAATTAGACTTACCCACCATTTGTCTTCAAAGATGACTGCAAAGGAGGCAGATGAAAGCATAATCATTGGTACGTATATCAGCAAATTTAGAGATGGGAAATAGCCTTGTGTTATGGCAGTTATGAAAAGAATCAAAATTGATATGCATAGGAAAATGGCAATCCATACCGTATAAAATAATAATCTCTGTTTCATTTTTCTTTTGTCTATGGTATTTACATCTTCTTTACATACCAATCATTGCCTATATATTCATACTCTTGCTTATGCGAGTCGAAAAGGTATCTTTTGTCATTATAGTCTTTATTTATTTTTATATAGTCAATGCCATTAGAAATCACTCTTATTATCTTCCCATTATCTATGCAACAATACGATAGATTTAATTTCTTATAAGCCTTGAGAAACTTAATTATCTCGTTATCCTGTAAGGGATAGTTCCTTGGCTTTTTAGTTATTCTCAACTGGTTATCTACAAACACAAGACCGCTCCCCTTTTCCCTAAATAGCTCAAAAATGGTCACGTCAATATCTCTATTATAGATTAAAACACCATCTAATTGATTAAAATCGTAGTTTATTATTTGACTACTATAGTTTACTTCTGAAGAACAACCACCAAAGAGAAATAGAGTAATCAATAAAACTAATATCTTTATCTTCAAATTCATACAACTATTTTCTGCAAAAATAACGCAAACGAGAGCAAAGGAAGCTTGCTTCCGCTTTGCCGAGTGCAGCATATTTTCTGCAAAGATATAAAACATATTCTATAAATCGGAATTTGAACTTTATTTTTTTAATTCCATTTTGATTGATACGATACAAAGCTGCTGTTTTGTAAAGATAATTCTAAATACACAAAATAAAAGACGCCCAATAAGGGTTCAATTGAGGCTTAATTGACCTCTAACAAAGGCTTAATTGAACCCTTAAAGGGCGTTAGTTAGAAGCTAATTAAGCACCTTTTGTTTTCTAACTTTGTAATCTATTGATTAACTGATAGTTGCAACTATGGTTTTTGATGGTCATTTCTTGAGTTCAAAAGTGCTTTTTATAGAGATATTTGTAAATATATTTCAATCACAAAAATATCTTTTTTAATAAATAAGTGAGTGTTATTGTCTAATAAACAAACTGATTTAAAATCAAGTTTAGTACTTCTTTCTATAAGAAGAAAGGGGTGAGAGAAGCTCATAAATAGAAACTTCTCTCACCCCCATAGGCTTTTATCTGTATAGAAAAGGAAGACTAAAACTTAGTAAGCGTGGTCGTCCTCAGCAATTTCCTTACGATCAATAGCCTTCTTGTCGATTGCACGCCAAGCATAAACAATGTATGCCAAAACGAATGGAACAAGGAAGCTAACATAGAACATAGCCTTCAATGTGAACTCACTTGAAGAACTGTTCTGAAGTGTCAATGAGCTCTGTAGTTCGGTTGTTGATGGATAGTAAGCTGTGTTGTTCCATCCTGCAATGAGGAAGAGAACCAAAACAACCAATACGACACCAATACCTGCAGGCCAAATACCACGTACATACTCTGGCTTAAGAACAGTCTTAACGATTCCGAAAAGCAAGAGAACAACACCTACAAGCAGAATGATAGCTAATGGCCACATTGCTAATAAGTTGTTCAGATACTTCATTGGTTCCATAACGATAACGCCAGCTTCATTTACTGCGTAGCCCTCGCCTACCAATGTTACAATAAGGAAAGGCAAGAAGAACAGTAAGAAAAGAACAGTGTTAACGAGCAACTGCTTACGAACACGTCCACGGATAATGTCATCGTTCACATTATTATTAATATAGAGTGTACCGAGGATACGTGCAAGGAATACTACAGAAATACCAAAGATAACTACCCAAGGATTGAGCAGTACGTCAAGTCCACGTGAACCATTTGCCCAATGAGAGATAACAGGCTGCATGAAGTCAGTAATGTTACCTTTCTCTACGATGAAGTTAGAACCTGTAAAGAAGGTTGCAACAGCTCCACCTAAGAGCAATGGACCAAGAATACCATTAATAATCAATCCAGTCTGGAAGGTACGAACACCAAAAAGGTTACCTGCCTTATTCTGGAATTCATAGCTAATAGCCTGAATGATAAATGTGAAGAGAATCAATACCCATACCCAGTAAGCACCACCAAAACTGGTACTATAGAACAATGGGAAAGAAGCAAAGAATGCTCCACCGAATGTTACGAGTGTTGTAAAGGTGAACTCCCACTTACGACCTGTTGAATTAATGAGCATACGGCGCTCTTCTTCTGTCTTACCCAATTGGAAAATCATTGAGTTTGCACCCTGCACGAACAGCAGGAAGACAAGTAGCGCACCTAAAAGTGAGATGATGAACCACCAGTAGTGTTGCAGAAATCGTATGTCATAGTTCTGGTCCTTTCTTAATTTGCTTACACATAATACTAACTTCGACTGTCAACATTGCAGTAAAGAGAACAAGGAAGAGGAAGAAGGTGAATGCAATACCACCACTTGAGAGGTCGCTCACTGCTGCCCATGTTGGAAGCATATCCTGGATTGTCCATGGCTGGCGACCAAATTCGGCAACAAGCCATCCACACTCACTTGCAATAAAAGCTAATGGGATGAGTGCAATACCTACTCTCTGTAACCAGCGTGGACGAGTAATATCTTTCTTGTAAACAATAAACAATATTACTGCAAAGATAAGGATGAAGAAACATCCAAGACCAACCATAATGCGGAATGACCAGAAGTTAATAGGAATGAATGGTACAACCTGCTTAGCATCCTTAATATATCCATAGCCAAAGTACTTCATATCTTTTTCAAGAACTTTGAGATTAGCCTCTTTGTCCTTTCCTGCACGATAGTCTTTAAGTGCTTGGATGGCATTACGACCACGTTCCTGTTTCTCCTTCAACGATGGTTCCATTGTACCGTCAGCCTTCTTATAACCACGGATGATATCCTTTACACCAGGGACATAACCATGAGCATCCTTTGTTGCAAGGATTGAAAGCATGTTAGGTACAGCTATTCGCATAGGAGGTTCAGACTGGTTCATGTAATCAGGCTGCTCAAATGGGTTCACCCAAGCAACTGCTGTCAAACTCTGATCAGTACCTCCTTCATAGAGAGCTTCCATGGCTGCAAGCTTCATTGGCTGTGATTGTGCTACCATATAAGCAGAGCTGTGACCTGTAGAACCTGCTAAAAGAGAAGCTACAAGACCAACAGCAGCACCTACCTTAATACTCTCCTTTGCAAGCTCTATGTGACGCTTACGAAGCAGATACCAGCAGCTTACACCAACTGTGAATGCTGCACCCAAGATCCAAGAAGAAGTAATGGTATGTGTGAACTTGTCAATTGCAAATGGACTCAGTGCAACATCGAGGAATGAGGTCATCTCATTACGCATCGTATCAGGATTGAATGTACAACCGATAGGATACTGCATCCACGCATTAGCCACGAGAATCCACCATGCTGAGAGCGTTGCTCCCAATCCAGTGAGCCATGTTGATGCAAGGTGGAAGCCCGCTGAAACCTTGTTCCAACCGAAGAACATCACTGCAACAAATGTTGACTCCATAAAGAAAGCCAAGATTCCTTCGATAGCAAGTGGTGCACCAAAGATGTCACCAACGAACCAAGAATAATTGCTCCAATTAGTTCCAAACTCGAACTCAAGGATGATACCAGTAGCAACACCCATGGCAAAGTTAATACCAAACAATCGCTGCCAAAAACGAGTTGCAGTACGCCAAAACTCCTTTCGGGTGCGATAATAACAAGTCTCCATGATTCCCATTACGACAGCTAAGCCCAGTGTCAAGGGAACGAAAAGCCAGTGATAGATGGCTGTCAGTGCAAACTGTGCACGTGACCAGTCAACAGTTCCGGGATCAATGGCTAAAAGTAGGTTTTCCATTGTTTGTTGTTATTTATTAAAATGTTATGAATTGAATATATTGCTATCGGTTATAATTGATGATAATAACTGAAGTTCGTTATCTTTTCATCAGTTGTTGCTCAATGAATTCACCCTCTTTTCCTTTTTCCGCATTCGCTTTTAGAAAGTTTGGAAAGAAGAAAATCTTTAACACAAGGAACATAATAGCCAACTTAACTATTATCACTGTCCAAAGTGTTTTACCCAATGTCATGTGCCGAAACCCGTCATAATAGAGGTCAAACGCACGATAAAAGAAATTGTTTTTGTTCACTGTATGAAATGTTTTCGTACTTGTATTTTATACAAACCTATCCTGCAAAGTTAAACATTTATTTCCAAAGTTGTTCTATATTTCCCTAAAAATAGGCATATTTTTGTATTTTAATGATTATCACTTTCCTTTTCCTTGTTAATCAATAGAAAAAGACTATTTTTGCATAAAGATATTTTAGAAGAATTAAATAATGAAAAAGTTATTCACCATAGCAATGTTATTGGGTGTTACCTTGGGCATTCATGCGCAGGAGGTGTACTCTCTGCAGAAGTGTCGTGAGCTGGCTTTACAAAACAATCGTCAGCTAAAGGTTTCGCGTATGACAGTAGATGTGGCAGAAAATACACGTAAGGCAGCTAAGACAAAGTATCTGCCACGTGTTGACGCACTTGCTGGTTATCAACACTTTTCACGAGAGATTTCACTTCTCAACGATAATCAGAAGAATGCATTTAGCAATCTTGGAACAAATACCTTTGGGCAGTTAGGTGGTCAGATCGGACAGAACTTGACCTCGTTAGCACAACAAGGTATCCTCAGTCCACAGATGGCTCAGCAACTTGGTCAGCTCTTTAGCAATGTTGCGACACCACTCACTCAGGTAGGAAACAATATTGGACAAAGTATCAATGACGCATTTCGTTCAAACACAAAGAACGTCTATGCCGGTGGTATTGTTGTCAATCAACCTATTTATATGGGAGGTGCTATTAAGGCAGCTAACGATATGGCAGCTATTGGTGAGCAGGTTGTACAAAACAATATCAGCCTTAAACGACAGTTAATCCTCTATGGAGTTGATAATGCGTATTGGCTTGCTATCTCCTTAAAGAAGAAAGAAGCGTTAGCAACTCGCTATCGTGATTTAGCTCAAAAGCTCAATGAGGATGTTAAGAAGATGATACGCGAGGGTGTAGCTACTCGAGCTGATGGATTGAAGGTTGAGGTAGCTGTCAATACAGCTGACATGCAAATTGCTCGTATTCAAAGTGGTGTATCATTGGCTAAGATGGCATTGTGTGAACTTTGTGGTCTTGATTTGAATGGTGATATACCTCTGTCTGATGAAGGTGATGCCGACCTCCCTCCTACTCCATCAACGCAGTTTGACAACTATACTGTCTCTTCTTCAGATACAACAGGGCTTAACGAAGCTCGTCCAGAGCTGCGTCTCTTGCAGAATGCTGTTGATTTGAGCATACAGAATACCAAACTTATTCGTTCGCTTTATATGCCTCATGTACTTCTTACTGCTGGCTATTCCGTATCGAATCCGAATCTCTTTAATGGTTTCCAGAAACGTTTTACGGACTTATGGAACATTGGAATAACAGTTCAAGTACCAGTATGGAATTGGGGAGAAAACAAATATAAGGTACGCGCAAGTAAGACCGCTACGACTATAGCACAGTTAGAAATGGATGACGTACGTAAGAAGATTGACTTGGAGATAGAGCAGAACAGACTCCGTCTAAAAGATGCAAACAAGCAACTTGCTACCTCTCAGAAGAATATGGCTGCTGCAGAAGAGAACCTTCGTTGTGCTAACGTAGGCTTCAAAGAGGGTGTTATGACGGTTACAGAAGTTATGGCTGCTCAGACTGCTTGGCAGACTTCACGCATGGCAATCATTGATGCAGAAATCAGCGTAAAGTTAGCACAAACAGGATTGCAAAAGGCTCTTGGCGGTTTATAATACAAGTTTGAACTTTGAGACTTGCATTTCATGGAGTATTAGAAAGTCACCAACTCATATCTTAAAGGTTCATATTGCAAGAATAAAATACTTAATACATAAAAATCAAACCTCAAAAATATGTCAGCAAAATCACAACATAATAACATACTTTTAGCCGTAATAGGCTTTGTTTCTGTAGTAGTTATCGTGGCCGTTATTGGTTATTTCACTATTGACCGCACAGAAGAAACCATACAAGGAGAAGTAGAAGTAAGTGAATATCGTGTAGCTTGTAAGTTCCCAGGCCGTATCACAGATATAAAAGTGAAAGAAGGCGACTTTGTTCACAAGGGAGACGTCCTTGCTACATTGGCTATTCCTGAAGCAAGTACACAAGAGAAAGTGGCTGAAGCTGCGGCTGGTGCAACTGATGCTTTGAGTGCTTTAGCAGAAGGTCCTACACGTCGTGAGACTGTAGAAAGTGCTTATCAAATTTATCAGCAGGCTATTGCAGCAAATGATATTGCCGAAAAGACCTACGGTCGTATGCAACGATTGTACGACGAAGGAGTGATGAGTGCACAGAAACGTGATGAGGCTATGGCAGCATACGAAGCAACAAAGGCTGGTGTACAAGTTGCTAAATCGCAGTGGGAACTTGCTAAGAATGGTGCCCAGCGTGAGACTAAAGAGGCTGCAAGAAAGCAAGCGCAGGCTGCTCGTTCTGCAGTTGATGTTGTTCGTTCAGTCTTGAAAGAAACCGTACAGCGTGCAACAGCAGACGGAGAGGTTGAAACAATCTATCCAAAGGTAGGCGAACTTGTCGGCTTAGGTAGTCCGATTATGAGTATATCAATGGTTGATGATATTTGGGGAACATTTAATGTTCGTGAGGATCAACTCAAGGACATGAAGGTTGGTACAGTTCTAAAAGCCTTTGTTCCAGCTCTTGATAAGAATATTGAACTGCGTGTAACCTCCTTAAAGGATAAAGGTTCTTATGCTGTGTGGAAGGCTACTAAGACCAACGGACAGTATGATCTAAAGACATTCCAAATTAAGGCAAAACCAACAAAGAAGGTTGAAGGTTTAAAGCCTGGTATGTCGTTGATACTAAAGAAGTAGGACCTCCCCCAGCCCCTCCAAAGGAGGGGAGTTGCCTAACGGGATAAAATTGGTTGTTTTTTAAGTAACAATCAGTTATCGAATAATGGCAAAAGCAAAACTCTCTTAGCACCTTCCATAGATGTGCTGATGGTAAACGCATGTGGTGCTGATGGCTAACACCAATGGTGCTAAGGCTTAACACTAAAGACAGAGGGGCTTGCTTTACTAATAAGCTATTAAAAAATCATTATTTAAAGACCATCTAACAAAGACATTTAAAAGCAGTTTTCCTCGCATAATATCCTTTTATAGAGGGAGTTGAGGAGGCTTTTTAATCATAATGAAGAAGTTACTCTTATACATAAGAAGGATTGTTAATCTCTCTGCTCGTGAAGTCGGATTGATGATACATAACCCCATCTACATCTGTTGTATGGTGGTTTTTCCTCTTGTTATCATCTTTTTCTTTACATCTCTGATGAGTACTGGGCAGCCAGAGAAACTCCCTTGTGGTGTTGTCGACAATGATAACACTTCTGTTACACGTGCTATGATTCGTCAGTTGGATGGTTTTCAAAGTACTCGTGTCGCAGGGCATTACAACAATGTATCTGAAGCACGTAAAGCCATACAGCGCAATGAGATATATGGTTTCCCTCTATATCCCAGAAGGAACAACGGCAAAACTTGTTTCTCAGCGGCAGCCAGAGGTATCTTTCTATTATAGTAATGTGACACTCGTTGCGGGAGGTATGATTTTCAAAGACCTCAAGACTGTAACTACGCTTAGTTCTGCAGCTGTTGGTGCAGCTAAGTTGCAGATGCTTGGAAAGACGCCTGATGAGATTAAAACAATCATTCAGCCAATAGGTCTCGATGTACACATGGTTGGTAATCCTTGGATGAACTATAATGTTTATTTAAGTAGTATTATGATTCCCGGTATTCTGGTGCTATTCATGTTTCTCATTACCGCCTACTCTATCGGTACCGAGTTAAAGTTTGGTAGAGCTAATGAGTGGATGTCTATGGCTGGAAATAATATTTTTTAGCACTTACAGGTAAACTATTACCACAGACACTCATCTTCTTAACCATATTCTTAGGATATGAATGGTATGTCTATGGTTATCTAAACTTTCCACACCCAGGTGGTCTGGGTATGATCATCTTCCTTGCCATACTTACTGTACTGTCATCTCAGGGATTCGGTGTTTTTGTCTTTGGATTGATGCCTTCTCTGCGAATGTCTATGAGTATATGTTCTCTTTGGGCTGTGGTAGGCTTCTCAGCCTGTGGTGCAACCTTCCCACTATTTGCTATGGACGGTATGATTGAAGCCTTGGCACAGATTATACCATTGCGCCATTACTATATGATTTATCAAATCTGTATCTTTAATGGTTATCCTTTGATAAATGCGTGGGTGAATGTCATAGCACTGGTAGCTTTTGCCTCACTGCCAATCCTTGTGATTAGAAATATTAAACGAGCAATGGTTGAATATGTGTATATACCATAAAGATATGCAAGTGTTATCCACTAACGGTCATAAAGGATGAGTTTATGTACAGAATTTTATCAAAGGAAAAGTTCCATAAAGAGTTATATTTATGTGTATTACTCATCTCTGATTAAATAATCTCTCAAAGAAGAGGGTTTAACAAACTGTCAATTATGTCAGAAACAAAGAATACAACGAAGTCTATTAACAAAAAGAAAGCAAGCTCAGGACCACTGAGTTTTCTGTCTTCTCTTTGTTATATATGGTGGGTGGAGACGAAGAGTACGATTAAAGACGAAGGAGTATTAATATTCTTTCTTGTTGTACCTTTGGCTTATCCACTGCTTTACTCATGGATATATAATAATGAGGTGGTGCGTGAGGTTCCTGTCGCTATTGTCGATTTATCTCACTCTTCATCTTCACGTGAGTTTATTCAAGACTTTGATGCGTCACCTGATGTACGTGCTGCCTACTATTGTAATAACCTGCAGGAGGCTGAAGCATTGGTAGGAAAACAGGCTGTACATGGTGTACTCTACTTTCCAAGTGACTTTGATCGCACTTTGCATCGTGGTGAAAAGGCTCATGTGGGTGTGTATTGTGATATGAGTCTGATGCTTACCTATAAGGCTATCTATCAGACTGCATTGGCAGTATCAATGGAAATGGGTACTGACATAAAGAAAGAACATTCCTTATCGTTTACAGAAAGAGATGAAGAGGTTAGCACCGAACCAATGATAGTAGATGCAGAGCCTATCTTTAACACAACGGGAGGTTATGGTAATGCTATTCTTCCTGGTGTGTTGATTCTTATTCTACAGCAAACATTACTTCTCGGAATTGGCTTATCAGCAGGTACAGCACGTGAAAACAACCGTTTCCAAGACCTTGTCCCTATCGGTAAACACTACAATGGAATTATGAAGATAGTACTTGGCAAATCCTCTTGCTACTTCATGATTTATTGTGTCATGGCAGCATACGTAACAATGGTTGTACCCCATTTGTTTAACTTCACTATGCTTGCCCATCCTGCTGACCTCTTTTGGCTTCTTTTGCCATATCTGTTAGCGGTTATCTTCTTCGGTATGACTATCTCGTGTCTTGTGCGTTATCGTGAGAATGTAATGCTTTTAGTGGTCTTTACCTCTATCCCTTTCCTTTTCCTTACAGGAGCTTCATGGCCACAGAGTAGTATTCCTGGTGGCTGGCAGGGTGTCAGTTGGCTTGTTCCTTCCACCTTTGGCGTTCGTGGATATTTACGAATAGCCTCTATGGGTGCTACCATTGATGATGTATTGCCAGAAGTTCGTGCGTTATGGATACAAGCAGCTGTATATTTTGTGACAACCTGCTTTGTCTATAGGTTCCAGATTATCAATGCTCGTAAACATGCTATCTCACACTATCAGATGATTCAAGATAGAATTAAGACTGCTCGTGAGAAGAAGTCTAAGGAATAATAAACATTCTAAGAAAAGGTTTTAGTATACAATGCTCTTGATTGATATAATAGAAAAATAGAATCCTTTACAGCAAACAGAATAACCACCTTTGTAAATATTTTTCACTAACCCTATTCTTATCAAGGCTTAATTGGCTTTGAAAAGACGCCCTTTTGGCTTGCAAAAGGTGCCCTTTTGAAGTCTTACTAACGCCCTTTTGAAAGCCAATTAAACACCTTTTATTATGCTTCTGTGTAACGTCTTAATAACAAGATAGTTGCGAAGATAAACAAAACGACGTATTTTTACCTAATTTCTATAAAGAGATTAAGGAGTAATGTAAAATAAATTCAAACACTGGCTATTCTAAAAAGTAATTGTTTATAGCCCAATTTGAATTGAATAAGACAAATGGGAATATAAGTTTATACGTCTATTAGGTATATCTACATTAGATTATAAACTTGTATTCCCATAACTAATATATCCCTTTTATATTGCTCTTACAAGTGGAAGTGTCCTCTCTTCTTTTCGTTAAATGCAATCTTTAAGTAAATCAGAGGAGAGAGACTTACTTTGACGTGTCTCTATGTAGCACACTTCCATTTGCTTGATGCGTAGCAAGAACGAGCACTTCGGCAATCTGAACATGCGCAGGAGCGGAAGCAGCATAGAACACAACCTCAGCTATATCGGCGCCAGTGAGTGGCTTAACACCTTCATATACTTTTTCAGCACGAGAATCATTGCTATGAAAACGTACGTTAGAGAAGTGGGTCTCTACCAATCCAGGCTTTACATTCGTCACACGTACAGAAGTATGCGCAAGGTCAATACGGAGTCCGTCGGTAATCGTCTTTACAGCAGCCTTTGTACCACAATAGACATTACCGCCTGCATAGGCTGCATCGCCTGCCACAGAACCGATGTTAATAACATGTCCGCTGTCACGTTTTACCATTCTTGGAACAACAAGGCGTGTCATGGTTAAGAGTCCTTTGATATTGGTATCAATCATCGTTTCCCAATCTTCAAAGCTACCTTCGTATTCAGGTTCTAAGCCAAGAGCCAAACCAGCATTGTTAATTAAGACATCAATCTGCTGCCATTCAAGTGGTAGGCTGTTGATAGCTGCAGTTGCTGCATTACGATTTCGTACGTCAAAAGCAAGTGCTAACACTCTTACTCCTTCTGCTTCGAGTTCTTTCTTTAGGTTAGCAAGAAGTTGTGCTCTACGCCCAGTAATGATAACATCATACCCTCCTTGTGCAAACTTACGTGCACAGGCTTCGCCAATTCCACTGGTAGCACCAGTAATCAATACTATTTTTCTCATATTATGACTAAGTTATTATTGAAAGACAATATAGTTTAAGACGGACTTATAGAAAGGAGAACTTGCTCCCCTACCATTTTTTTATCTAATAGTTAGTAGCTACCAAGCACTACTATTATTTATTCGACACCGCCACACCTATTAATATCAACGCACTTCCGACATAGGCTATGGCTGTCATTGGCTCGTTGAGGAAGATAGCACTGGTTGCTACTGTGGTGATAGGGTTTAGGTATAGATAGTTCGATGATGTCATGGCACCAATCTTCGCAATGACTAATGTCCATAGAACAAAGCAAAGGAAAGACGCTACAAGACCAAGGAACAATAGGTTTAAGATTACTTTCGGTGTAAGAAGCATGGAAGTAGTTGCCGTCCATGGGTCAAAAAGAAAGGCTGGCAATACCGTTACAAGTCCGTAGAAGAAAATCTTACGTGTTATAAAAACAGCAGAATAACTGTTTGATATCTTCTTCATTAGTAAGGAATAAACAGCCCAACATAGTGATGCCAACAACGTGAGGAGGTCGCCCCAAGGATTCAGATGTAGGACAAAACTACCATTGAAGATAACGATAGCAACCCCCATCAAGGCTATCAACGAACCGAGAATCAATGACCAACTTGCTTTAATACTCTTCACAAAGGTAATACCAAGTAGTACTGTAAGCAGTGGTGCAGTACAAACAATGAAACTAACGTTATTAACATAAGTAAGTCCCACGGCATAGTTTTCTGCGAGGAAGAACACCGAACCACCCGTTATACCTAATAAAACCATAATTAATTCATCACGCCATGTACGAGAAAAGAGCTGACGTGGCGAGATAAACCATATACAAATATAGGCAATGACAAAGCGTAGGAAAAAGATTTCTAACGGTGTTAACCCACTGTTATAAAGCACCTTTGTGTTCACAAAGGTAGTGCCCCACACAGCGACAATAGCAATGGCAAGAAGATGCCATAGTATGTTTTTATTCTTGATGTTCGGCATATTTCCTAAGAGGATTAGGTAAGGTTTTGCCTTTTGTGATAAGAAGTATTACGGAGGTAATGATAAGTACACACCCAATAATAATAGATGTTGTAAGTGGTTCGCCCATGAGTGTAATGCCAATCGTCATTGCTGTGAGTGGCTCAAAGGCTCTAAGATAGCAACACTGGCAGAATCAATCAAGGTAAGTGAACGTACCAACGTTACATTACTGATAGTGGTTGGAATCAAACCTAATAGTATCAATGAAAGGAAAGAGTCTGCATTCGTAATTCGTTGTACACCTCCTGTCGTAAATGTTGCATAAAGAATGAGTAGCAACATTGCCATAAAGAAGATGTAGAAATTAACCTTCAACGCCGGCAACTTACGAATACGCATGTGAGGGAAAAGTACCATATAGATAGCATACAATAGTCCTGACGACATTGCAAGTATAACGCCCCACATCGATTTAATACCATCTGTTTGCCCTACTCCACCAAGGAAAGCTACGCCACCAATAGCAAGTAAAATAGCTAAGGATATGCGGATTGTAAGTTTTTCGTTAAAGAAAAGAATGAGAAGAATCTCCGTCCATACAGGATAAGAGAATAGCAGGGTGGTAGCTATACCACCAGGCATATATTCGTAACTACTGAAAAGACATACAGCCGACACAACATACAGAATCGAAAGGAATGTGATACGGAGTCCATCTCCCCATCGTATATGCAGATTTTGCTTACGCCATAAGAGAATCGCCATCATAAAAAGACAACCGAAGGCGAAACGATAGATTAATACTGACGGCAATAACATTCCCGACTCCATTACTGGAATAGAGAAAAGCGGGATAGTACCGAACGTAATTGCAGAAAGGCTGGCATAGCCATAACCCTTTATAGTGGAAGAATTATTCACGATTTATATGTGTGTTGATTAACGCTAATATAAGTGCAAATTTACATATTTTTCTGCAATATATGTACCGAAAACTTCTATAAAAAGGTCAAGAATAGAGAACAATGACTATACCATGAGGTATGGCAACTATAAATAGCTTTCACTTTGGCTAACTATTGCAAGGCATTTAGCACCCAACACCATTGGTGTTTACCATTAGCACCACATGCGCGGAGCATCAACTCCTTGGCAAACATAGTCTTTTAATTGGGGAGAGAACTATATAATATGGCATACCAAACGTTAAATATAAGTTAAATCTTAGGTAACTATTTCCTATTTAAGTAATAACATTTACTTTTGTCAACCGATAAATAAATTAAGAAACAAGGGGTGCTTCACGGTTGTGTTGCTGAGATTATACCCATAGAACCTGACGCTGATAATGCAGCCGCAGGGATTGTCTCATTCTATACTTACACTTTGTTTGTCATTAATGAGACTGTTTTCTATCTCGTATCATCTTTTGAAAAAAACTGCAATAGACGTACCTCTACAAACCGATATGGTGCATGAGATATATTTGTGCATTGACAATTGCAGGCTCTGACTGTAGCGGTGGAGCTGGAATACAAGCAGACATAAAGACTATGTCAGCCTTAGGGTGTCTATGCAGCAACTGCTATTACATCTATTACTGTAAAAATACAAAAGGTGTACAGGCTGTTCATGGGGTGAGCCCTCTTATTGTTGCAGAGCAGATTAAGGCGGTTATGGACGATATAAAACCTGATGCTGTAAAGATTGGGATGGTAAATGATTGTGCTACTATACACGCCATAGCTGATACGTTGACGTTTTATCCTAACATTCCGATAGTGATTGATCCGATTATGATATCTACGAGTGGCTTTAGACTTATGAAACAAGATGCTTTAGAACTATTTTGTCATTCTTTGCTTCCTATGTCTACCCTACTGACTCCTAATCTTCCTGAGGCTGAGATATTGTCAAATATGAAACTAAATTCCATTGATGATATGGATATAGCAGCACAAAGAATCTTGAGTTTGGGGTGTAAAGCTGTTCTGATAAAAGGAGGACATATGACAGGAGATAGAAAGATTGACCGGCTATATATGGCTAATGGAATAGTACAAACCTTTACCCGTAAGACAATAGACACCCAAAACACTCATGGAACAGGTTGTACACTATCTTCTGCTATCACCTCCTTTATAGCACGTGGACGGGAATTAGCTGATGCTATAGCTGCTGCAAAGAACTATCTTTCTCAAGCATTGGAAGCTGGTAAGGATATTCATATTGGCGAAGGGCACGGACCTGTTAACCATTTGTTTAATCCTGAAAAACTAATAACTTTATGATACAATTTATTACACACACCAATGAACGCTATGATTACATAGATGGCGTTCGAATGGCACTCGAAGGAGGATGCCGATGGATTCAACTTCGAATGAAAGATGCTTCAGAAGAGGAGATTCTGAAGACTGCTAAAAGTACGAGAAAACTATGCAGACAATACGATGCAGTCTTTATTCTTGATGATTATGTAGAACTGGTAGAAAGGACAGATGCTGATGGTGTGCATCTTGGTAAGAACGATATGCCTATCGATAAAGCACGTCGTCTTCTTGGAAAGGATAAATCATTGGCGGTACGGCAAATACTTTTGAGGATGTCAAACGTATTTATTCTGCTGGAGCAGACTACATTGGCTGCGGTCCTTTTCGCTTTACAACTACCAAGAAAAAGCTATCTCCCATTTTAGGATTAGATGGTTATAAACGTATTATAGAGCAAATAAATGCGTACGGAATAAACATTCCTGTCATAGCTATAGGTGGAATCCTTCTACCCGACATATCAGATATAATGCAAACGGGGGTGAGTGGTATAGCTATAAGTGGTGCAATCCTCAATGCTGACAATGATAATAGTCCGGTTACAACAATGAAACGATTTATCAACGAACTTAAATCAAACAATAAATGAAAACAGAATTCAAATTTAGTTATCCCGCCTCAGAGAAGGTTTACCTAAGTGGAAAACTTTATCCTGAGCTTAAAGTGGGAATGAGAAAAGTACATCTTACTCCTACTGTTACTATTAAGAAAGGGAAAAGATGTGAGGAAAGTAATGCCCCAGTGTATATATATGATACCAGTGGAGCTTATAGTGATACTAATATTGATATCAACTTAGAGTGCGGACTGCCTAAACTTCGACAGGCTTGGGTCATAAAACGTAAGGAAAGCGAGACCCAAATGTATTTCGCCAAACAGGGTATAATAACTGAGGAGATGGAATATGTTGCTATCAGAGAGAATATGAATTGTGAGGAGTTGGGTATCGACACGCGTATCACTCCAGCGTTTATATGCAAAGAAATAGCCGAAGGAAGGGCTGTAATACCTGCTAACAAGAAACATCCAGAGTCTGAACCAATGATTATCGGAACGAACTTTCTGGTAAAGATAAACGCCAATATCGGCAATTCCTCCACATCTTCTGGTATCGAACAAGAGATTGAAAAGGCTGTGTGGAGTTGTAAATGGGGTTGCGATACATTAATGGACTTGTCTACAGGTAAGGATATCCATGAGACACGAGAACGAATTCTTCGTAACTGTCCTGTACCAGTTGGGACTGTACCTATGTATCAAGCTTTTGAGAAAGTTAATGGAAAGATTGAAACTCTTAACTGGGAAATCTTCCGTGATACCTTAATTGAACAGTGCGAACAAGGAGTGGATTACTTTACAATTCATTGTGGCATACGATTAAAGAATATACATCTTGCTGACAATCGATTGACAGGTATCGTGAGTCGTGGTGGTAGTATTATCTCTAAATGGTGCAAAGAACATCAAAGAGAGAGTTTTCTCTATGAGCATTTTGATGATATATGTGATATCTGTGCAAGGTATGATGTTGCTATATCGTTGGGAGACGGACTACGTCCTGGTTGTACGCATGATGCGAATGATGCTGCTCAATTTGCCGAACTTGACACGATAGGCGAATTAGTTGAGCGTGCATGGGATAAGAATGTACAGGTCTTTGTTGAAGGACCTGGTCATGTTCCAATGCATAAAATCAAGGAGAATATGGAACGACAAATTGATAAGTGCCATGGTGCACCCTTCTACACATTAGGGCCACTCGTCACAGATATTGCTCCAGCTTATGATCATATCACTTCTGCTATTGGTGCATCTCTCATTGGATGGTACGGTACTGCCATGCTATGTTATGTAACTCCAAAGGAGCATCTTGCCCTACCTGAGAAAGAAGATGTACGTGTAGGTGTCATCACCTATAAGATGGCTGCCCACGCAGCAGACCTTGCAAAGGGACATCCGAGTGCTTCTATCCGTGATAATGCATTGAGTAAAGCACGTTATGACTTTCGTTGGAAAGACCAGTTTAACTTAGCACTCGACCCAGAACGTGCGCTTGAATATTACAAAGCAAGTAACTCTGTTGATGCAAACTATTGCACAATGTGTGGCCCACATTTCTGTGCTGCTCGTATTAGTCATTCTCTCAAGAACTGTGAGGAATAAACAAAAGAATAACAATTACCCGTAAATATAAATTTATTATGATTGAGACACAAGTATCAAAAGGTATTATTAGTACCTATTTCGACAAACTTCAGCGTAATTTAGAACTGGATGTTGCCATTGTTGGTGGTGGACCTTCTGGTATTGTTGCAGCTTATTATCTGGCAAAAGCAGGGCTTAGAACTGCTCTGTTCGATCGCAAGCTGTCACCTGGCGGAGGTATGTGGGGCGGTGCAATGATGTTCAACCAAATTGTTATACAGGAAGAAGCGTTGCACATTGTCAAGGACTTCAACATCAGCTATCAGCCTTATGAAAATGAGCTTTATACCATTGACTCCGTTGAAAGTACCTCCGCCCTGCTCTATTATGCCGCACATGCAGGTGCAACTATCTTTAATTGCTACTCCGTAGAAGATGTTGTCTTCAAGAATAATGTTGTAAGTGGCGTTGTTGTTAACTGGACTCCAGTCCTTCGTGAAGGACTACATGTCGACCCATTAAACATCATGTCTAAATGTGTGATTGATGGTACGGGGCATGATAGTGAGATATGTAAAGTGGTATCACGTAAGAATGGTATTCTACTTGACACTGCTACAGGCGGAGTTGTGGGTGAAAAGTCCTTAGATGTGGCTGAAGGCGAACGCATGGTCGTTGAAGGAACGCGTGAAATTTACGCTGGACTTTATGTCTGTGGTATGGCTTCTTCAGCCGTAGCAGGAACTCCAAGAATGGGACCTATCTTTGGTGGTATGTTGCTATCTGGCAAGAAGGTAGCTGATTTGATTATAAAGAAACTAAAGAAATAAACATTATCTGATGAAATGGATAACCATTACCTCTCCCGACTTTATATCGGGAGAGGCTATCTTCATTGATAAACTCTTTTTGCAGGGGCTTGATTTATTACATATACGTAAACCAGATGCATCATTAGAAGCCTGCAAGCGGCTTTTACTTCAAATACCAAGGCATTGGTATAGTCGTATTGTCTTACATGAACATTTCGATTTAGCAGAAGAATTTGGTCTTCATGGTATTCATCTAAATCGGCGATGTTCGCAAGTTCCCGACTCTTTTCATGGAAGCATCTCTTGCTCTTGTCATACCTTAGAGGAGGTAAAAAAGCAGAAGGCCTCAAAAGATTATGTATTCTTGAGTCCTATCTTTGATAGTATTTCTAAGGTGGGATATCATGCTGCATTCTCCCCTACCTTACTTAAGCAGGCTGCTATAGAGAATATTATTGACGAAAAAGTAATTGCCTTGGGAGGTATAACTGCAAATAATATTCCATTCGTCAAAGAATGGCACTTTGGTGGTGTCGCGTTATTAGGAGATATATGGAAGCGTATGTCAGACCCACAAGTAGATGAATATCTAAAGCATATTCGTACACTCCTTTAATTAAATTCAGACTAATATGAACTTAAACTCAATAAAAATGATACTCCAATTGACCATTTATTATTCCTCTAAGTAACGAAATATAGAATAAACTGGGGTGTTTCTCAACCCCATTGATGAGGTAACCTTCAAAGGTATATAATCCAATGCTTCTGCTTCTTTCAGAATCATAAATGTCTTTTGCTCAAGCATTTTATTAATCCAATAGTGTGAGTCAATATCCTTCTTCTTTATATCTACATGATATAGAATTACATATCCTGAAAAGTAATAACAAGCTATTATCTGTTTGTTATTTTTCTTTGGGTAATACCAACACCCCGATGATGATACAATATAATCATACGTGTATTCAAATGGCGAAAGTCCTAAATCATATTTATAAATACCCTTTTGAGCATCTAAAGCAAAATCCTCATTGTAAAATTGTTTATAACCCATAGTATCCTTAGGATTTATAAACCTTCTAATACTGGCATTATCTTCTAAATTTACATAGAAGGGATATGTTTTCCTGTTCAATGAAATCGTACGTCCAATGTGACGATAAGTGTTTCCCTCTTGTAAATAAAAGCTTTTTACGATGCCGTTTTTAACATGTACTACCTCTGTTAACATCTGCGCATTAAGCATATATGCTTGTAACAAAAGTACGCAGCAGAGTATTCCTCTAAGATAGTTATTAGAGGTTCTCCTCAATTTCATTCTGTATACTCTCAGTTTCGCATCTGTTTTATATAACTCTATTTTATTATTCATCATCGATGGTGTTTTATTAATAGGTTTGATAATAAGCTGTTGAAAAAACAAAGATAATCAATTACAAAATAAAAAGCAAATTTATCGTTCAATTTATGAGATCCCATTGAGATGATTGCTTCTATTAAATACATGCAAGAAAACTACTATTCATATCATTAGAATTCTTTTTTTATTTCACTCCTTATCGTTCGCACTATTGGTGTTCACCATCCGCACCATTGGTGCGGAGCATTACTTCCTTAACAAACACAGTCTACTCATTAGAGAATCGAACGTATTGAAGTTCAGATTGGCTATTTGAAGCTGAACAAGCAACTTATATTAATTTATCAGGATAGCTGCAATAAATAACGAATCATGCGACAGATGAGGTAAAGAGCGATAAAAAAGAGAGTGTATCAATTTTGACACACCCTCCTCTATCACAAAAGTTTATAGAAGGTTGTTAACGGCTATCAAGCCTATCAAAAATCATCTATTTCATGCATTTAAAAGTACCAACCTTCTCTATCTTCAGCACATATAAACCTTTTTGTAGTGTTAAGTTTAAAGATGCCATTGTTGTAACACCCTGTGCAACAAGATACCCATTTGTACTATAAAGAACATAGTGTAAACCAGCTTGCAACCCATCTACAATTACACCATTAGATGTTTCTCTAACTGTTACATGCGTATCTTCGATGTTTTTACACCTGTTTCTATAGATTCAATAATATGCCCAGCAAATACATTCCAACCTATTTGATTAGCATAAAGATGTCCGCTCTTGACTGGAACTATCAAGCGTGCTTCGTTTATAAACACAATATCCGTAAACATGTTAGCATCTATTGTAGCAGGAGTAACATCATAAGCATATACATCATGTAAATTAATACACTTTTCAAATGCGTCCTTCTCCAAACTACAACCTGCTGGAATGTGAATAGTATACAAGCCTGTACAGGTTGAGAATGCACTCTTAGAGATAGTTTTAAGCATTGAGAAATAAGGAAGAGTATCTAAACTACGGCAATACTTAAATGCACTTTCACCTATAAATACTAATGCAGAACTACCTTCCTCTTTTATATTCAAATTAGTGAGTTTAGGGTTATAACACAATGCATTATCTTTTATCACCTTTAATGATTCGGGTAAAGTTATTTTCTCTAAAGCAGTGTGGTGTGTTAGCGCATAAGGTGCAAGTGTAGTAAGACCTTCTCTTAACACTACTTCTTTTGCCTTCTCTCTTGATGGTTGAACTGGATAGAACAAAAGCGTTGATAATTGCGTGTCATATAAGACTCCTTCAACACTGCGTAAATAACTATTTCCTTCTTCAACCTTTACACTTGTTAGGGCAGGAGCTGTCGTGAAGGCAGCTGGCTGAACATTTTGAGTCGTGGCAGGTATGGTATAAGACGCATCAGAACGTCCGTTAGGATAGCTTACCAACGTAGTTCTATCTTTACTATAAAGCACACCATCTACACTGGTAAAGTGTTGATTTGTTGCTGGAACTTCAAACTTGATCAAGCTATTACAATATAAAAATGCAGGATAGCTTACCTTTTCTACCCTATCATTCAAGGTGAGAGAAGTCATTTGATTAGCTCCTTCAAAAGCGTGAGCATCTATGTGAGTTACATTAGATGGCAAAACAGCATCACCAACAGGTGACCATTTAATTAAATGTCCATCTACTATTGTTGCGTCAGTTGGCACCTCTTCTCTCCTTTCACTACAAACCATATTCACTTCTACGTCTGATTGTAAGTTATCAATGGTATAAGTAGTGTTTCTGTACTTGAGTATTGTATTGCCATTTAATTGCCACTCATCAACTTCATAGCCCTCCTTAGGTTGCGCAGTAAAGACAATCTTTGAACCCTTTGGCAATGCCTCACCAGTACTTAACACCGTGTTGTCGCTTACATTTTGAGCTATAAGTGTACCCGTTTTATCATTAAACGATGCAAATTTAACAACATAATGATCTGCGACACGGTCAAAATCTACCTGAATGTCCATTGCATCTTCTGCAGAAAGTGTGATGCTCGACATTGAATAAAATTCTGTTAAGTTATCAAACTCAGCAGTTGCTACATTTTTCTTTTCTCTTTGCCAGTTTGTTATTCTATATCCACGGCGTGGCTTAGCTGTAAATGTAAGTTTTTCTCCAACTTTTACTTTTGAAGCACTTAGCACTTGTGTTCCATCTTCCTTAGTGCAAGTAATTGACCCCATCATAGGCGACACACTTCGGAAGAAGATGTATGCCCCTTCTTCTGTTTTCCTAAACGTACAACAACGTTTATGTCCTGAGCAACATCTTCTATTTCTAATATGTTTCCTTTTACATTAGATGTTTTATCCTCACCATTTACTAACCATTCATAAGCCTCACAATCGAATAAAGGCATGCTCTTAATAGATAATTTAGAACCTTGTGCGATGTAAGTATCATTCTTTACATCTGTACCTGATAAGGTCCAAGCCTCTAACGAGCCGGGTCCTTCGCTACTATAAGTCACCTTTACTTGCTTTACAGCATTAGCTTCACCAACAACTATCTTTGCTTTTTTGAACTCATTTTGTAGTCGTTGCTTTACAGTCTCATTGCTAACATATACAATTGTACCCTCTTTATCTGGTAAGGCACCTCCAAAACCAGAGAATTGATCACTTAGATGAACATCTACCACCTTTAAGTTTCCTACTCCATTAAACGTCAATCCATAGATATTATTTACTTTTTGCAAATGAGGAACTAATAATTCTACAAGCGAGGAACAATTAGATAGTGCACTTTCTCCTATTTCTAAAACAGAAGGAAGATTAAGTTTAACAAGGTTAGAACAATTCTTAAAACTACCATCACCTAACTTTTTACACACTGAAGAAGCCGTGTATTCCGTTAAAGCACAAGGAAATGAAACCAATGTTCCATCACCTTTGCGTATTAAGGCGTGACCATCTGCCATAAAGGTTGCTGACGCTTGATCAACTACAAATTCCTTCAAAGCAGTACAATTAGAAAAAGGATTAGCTGTAACGTTAGATAAGGAAGCCCCCAAAGACACCGTGTTTAATTGTTCACAATTGGCAAAAGCATTCTTACTAATGGATACCACTGCTGGCAGAGAAAGAGTTTTGATAGATGTGCAACCCTCAAAAGCCTCCTTATTTATAGTTTTAACGTGTATAGCTACCAAAGAAGTAATGCCCGTACAACCCTTAAAAGCGTTCTTACCAATGGTAGTTACTTGGTTAAAATCAACACTCGTAATTTGTGTATTACTAATGGCTTCACCACCGCCCCAACTATCTTCTCCACCTTCATCCTGTGTATAAAAGCAGTTTTCGGCAATTTCAGTAACGCCATCGGGTATCTTTATACTTCCAGAAGCTCCGTCCCACGAAATAAGTTTACCATTTTCTACTCGCTGTGCATTAACTGATACGCTGCAAAAGATAACCAAAAAGGTTACTAAAAAAGGTTTTAATAGATTTTTTTTCATATACTATAAATTTAAAATAACAAATCACAACTATCAGACGCAAATATATAAAACTTTCATGAAAAAAAAACTCCTGAATGATTTTTTTGTTTTTAATTTTAATCTAAGGTATCCGTAATAATGCGTGCGTATCATGAAGAAAAAGGGTTTATAAAGGTTCCTCCTTAAGCGAAAAAAGAGACTTGTAAATAAGGTTTGTTATCAAAGTGAAAACAACTACATTCTACTTTTAATCATGAGTAATTCTGAGCCATTATACACTACCTCATCAGTTCATTCCAAACTTCTACTTTCTAATAACATCACAAATTCTTTAAAATAGATTTCCTGTCACTCCTATCATCTAAAAAAACTTGTAACTCATTGATTTATAACAGATTCATTTAAAGTGTTAAAAGTGACAGCAAAATAAAATTAAAACTATCATAGTAATATAGCTTTCATTTCTACAAAATGGTAAACTATTCTATCTCATAAAGAACAACTATAAAAGATAATTATTTGCAAGAATTACAAATTATGTGTACCTTTGCATTGTCTTAAGTAAGTTGGATAACTTATACATTAAAGATTACCTGAGGAATCAGAAAGAATAAAGAAATCCTTTTATCGTATAAAGGATTATCTATAGCACTTATAATAATTAAATTTAGGTAAATAGCAATGAGGATAGCATTTTTCGACGCAAAGTCGTATGACATCGAGTCTTTCAACGAAGTAAACAAGGATTATAATTTCGATATTCGCTATTATCAAGAGCGTCTCAGTATTAGTACTGTGCCTTTGGCAAAGGGTGCAGACGTGGTTTGTATTTTCGTAAATGCAGAGTGCGATGCAAGAGTTATTGATGAATTAGTGAACAATGGTGTAAAACTTGTAGCACTTCGATGTGCTGGTTTCAATAATGTTGACCTTAAGGCTGCTGAAGGTCGTATTAAGGTGACACACGTACCTGCTTACTCTCCACATGCTGTTGCTGAGTATGCTGTAGCACTGATGCTAAGTCTTAACCGTAAGATTTATCGTGCTGTGAACCGTACACGTGATGGAAACTTCACATTACATGGTTTGTTAGGCTTCGACATGCATGGTAAGACAGCAGGTGTTGTTGGTATGGGTCGTATTGCCAAAGAGCTTATAAAGATTCTTCACGGCTTTGGTATGAATATTATGGCATACGATCTCTATCCTGATCAAGAGTTTGCAAAGCAGTATAATGTGAAGGTTGTTCAGCTTGACGAACTTTATGCGAATAGTGATATCATCTCCCTCCACTGCCCATTGACACCAGACACAAAGTTCCTTATCAATAAGGAAAGTATTGCGAAAATGAAGAAGGGTGTGATGATTATCAATACTGGTCGTGGTCAGCTTATCCACACAGAAGACCTTATCGAAGGCTTGCGTACAAAGCAGGTGGGTTCAGCTGGTCTTGACGTTTATGAAGAGGAGAAGGAGTACTTCTATGAAGATAAGAGCGACAAGATGATTGACGATGATGTATTGGCTCGCTTATTGATGGTTCCAAACGTTGTATTGACTTCTCACCAAGCATTCTTTACAAAAGAAGCACTCTACAACATCGCTGTTTCAACCCTTAGCAGTGTAAAAGAACTATCAGAGGGTAAGGAACTTAGTTGCCAAGTAAAGTAAGTATTAGAGTCTTATAATCCTCATAAAGATTATAAGGTCAGTATTAGGTATACAATAAGGTGGATTGAAAGAAAAATCTTTTTCAATCCATCTTTTTCTATGTCTTTTCTTTGTTGTTGTATCATATAAATAATATTTAACGCAAAAACCTTTGAAGTTACATTAGTTTCGTTTAACTTTGCGCACATAATTAACGAAATATTCAATATAAACTTCTCTATTAGAGGCTTTAAAAGGCTTATGATGAGGAGAATAATAAAGGATAACTATAGAATAAATTATACTTAATAAAAAAACAAAGAGTTATGAAAAAGATTTTAGTTGTAGCAGCACTGATGCTTTCATCAGTATCTACATTCGCACAGCATGCAGTTGGTTCATTCAACCTTCAACCAAAGGTTGGTGTAAATATTGCTAATCTCACAGAGGTTAAGGGCTCAGATCCTCGTGTAGGTCTTGTAGCTGGTGTTGAGGGTGAGTATCAGGCAAGTGATATTTTCTCTGTAAGTGCAGGAGTTCTCTACTCTATGCAAGGTGCAAAGCAGGAGTTTTCTGTTCTGAATCAGACATTTAAGAATACATATAAGCTTGATTACATTAACGTTCCAATTATGGCAAACGTTTATGTAACAAAGGGTTTGGCTGTTAAATTGGGTGTTCAACCTGGCTTCTTGATTAGTAGCACTACTAAGGCAGAAGCTAACACATTCCTTGGAACAGGAAGTTCTACTAATGATATTAAAGCAAAGTCAGTTGACTTCTCTATTCCTGTAGGTATCTCTTACGAATACAACAACTTCCAACTTGACGCTCGTTACAACTGGGGTTTGACCAAGGTTTTTGAGAACTACAAGAATAAGAACAGCGTATTCCAGATTACTTTGGGTTACAAGTTTGACTTGTAAATCATTAAAACAAATACTATATTGTTTTGAGGAGACCACAGGGTCTCCTCTTTTCGTTTATACATTATCGTCCTCTATATGATTAAAACCCGAATCGGTCATTACACCACAATATGTATAGTTCTTCTTACTATGGTTTTGTTTCCTAACCAATTCGGGTTAAAGCGATAATATTAGAGGGCTTTACTCCTAATTATTTCATGAAAAGACTTTGGGTTGATTTTATGTTTCTTATATAATAAAGGTATACTATCTTACCTGTAAAAATACTCTTTTCACCCGATAAATAAACCGCCTAAGAATAGATAAAGTAGTCTTTTCTTACCCTATTTATCATCAACTAAGATAATGTAATTTATGAAAATTGTATGAAAATACAATATTTTTTCGTACCTTTGCAGCACACTTAGGATAATAAATAGCAAAAATTAGTATGTCATATCAATTCTCAAAGTACGAAACACACTATCGTAACCTTACTTATTTAGGCGTTCCAATCATTATCGGACAATTAGGTAACCTTATTCTTAACTTTGCCGATACGCTTATGATTGGACATCATAGTACAGAAGAATTGGCTGCAGCGGCATTTGTCAACAATATGTTTACGTTGGTCATTATTTTTGCTATTGGCTTTACATATGCTATTACAGCACTTGTTGGTATCCTATACGGACAGGATAAGACTCATCGTATTGGTGAGGTAATGAAGAGTGCTGCTGCAGCAAACACCTGTATGGCAATACTTTTATCTGCCATTATGATTGTTCTGTACTTGAATATTCATCGTTTGGGACAGCCAGAAGAGTTATTACCACTCATTCGCCCTTACTTCCTTATCCAACTTGTGTCTCTCCCATTTGTATGTTGGTTTAATACTTTCCGTCAGTTTACCGATGGTATCACTGACACAAAGGTGGCAATGTGGATTCTTGTTGCTGGAAATATGATGAATATCTTTGGTAACTGGATACTGATTTATGGCCATTTAGGACTTCCAGAGATGGGACTGGTTGGCGCAGGACTATCTACAATGATTTCACGTATCGTGATGGCTTTCATTATGGTAGGCATCTTCTTCTTTAGTAAGAAATATAAAGAATACAAGAAGGGATGGAGTTTAGGCCAAGTGAAATATGCAGACTTCAAGCAGATTACTGTTCTTGGTATTCCTTTAGCATTACAAATGGGTATGGAAACTGCTGCCTTTAGCCTTTCAAGTTTGATGGTTGGCTGGTTCGGTACAGAATCCTTAGCGGCTCATCAGGTTATGTTGACGATTTCACAGTTAGGCTACATGATCTACTATGGCTTGGCAGCAGCGGTAGCAGTACGTATTAGTAACTTCATGGGACAACGTGACTATCTTGCTGTAAGAAGAACAGCAACGGCTGGAATTCATTTAGTCTTCTTGCTTGCCATACTAACTTCTGTGCCAATATTTATTTGCCGTCATATCATTGGTGGACTTTTCACTGATAATGTAAACGTTATTTCAATGGTATCTATGACGATTATTCCATTTATGATTTATCAGTTTGGTGATGGCTTACAGTGTAATTATGCCAATGCAATGCGCGGCACAGCTAATGTTCGTCCGCTAATCTGGATTGCGTTTGTATCTTTCTTCATTGTTTCTCTTCCTTTAGGCTATCTCTTTGGAGTCGTTATGAACTATCAGTTAGTCGGTGTCTGGTTTGCCTTCCCATTCGGCTTGACACTCTCAGGAATATTATATTATATCTATTATCAGAAGGGGTTGAAGAAGATAGAAGATGCTTCTTCTTCAAAATAAAATAATTACAACAACTAAAGGCGGTAATAAGTAATGAAAATATTCATCAACTTATTACCGCTTTTTTATGTATTGTTCTTCTACTATCCTATCAAGCAGAAAACTTACTCTTCGTAATGTATAGCCTCCATAAAACGTTTAATAACTTCAGGCTTACCTGTATGTTTGCCTCTATCTTCTGATATCTTACAGGTTTCGTTATAGAACGGCCATGACTCCGTAATCTTTACAGCGACCAACTTAATAACAATGTTCATTGGTTTTACATGTGGGAAGTCATTGGTAAAGTGAGTACCAATACCAAATGAAGGCTTCACTCGATTCTCAGCATAACGCTGTATCTCAATAGCCTTATCCGTATCTAAAGCATTTGAGAATAGCACCTGCTTATCACGTGCATCAATACCGAAAGAATTATATTTTGCAATAATCTTCTCTAACTGCTCAAAGTTATCACCAGAGTCTATGCGCAACCCCTTGAACTGATTAGCAAAGTCTTCAGAGAAGTTATAAGAGAATATATCCCATCCAAAGGAATCGTAAAGGTAAGTTCCTAAAGCACCTCGATAAGTTCTACGCCATGCTTCCATAGCCATATAGTTTGCCATTTGAGGACCAAACATACCACCAATAGCACAGATAAACTCATGCGCCATCGTACCAACAGGCATAAGATTATACTTCATAGCAAGATGAATATTGCTGGTGCCGACAAAGCGTCCCTTCCATTCACGACTATCATAACAGTCCTTCATCGCACGAACAGCAGTATCTTCTGCTGTAAGGCTGGCACGGCGACGTGTACCAAAGTCTGAGAATACACATCCAGCCTCAAGTAATCGCTCTGTCTTATGGTAAGTCTTATCGTAAAGTTCTTGATAATCAAACTCCTGAGCTTGGTCGTTAAACATATAGAATAGCTCTGAAATGATGGCAAGAACCTTTACCTCTAACAGAATAGTATCAGCCCATAATCCTTCAAACTCAATATGAAGATGCCTATCCTCATCCTGCCATACCTTCACCCACTCACGTGAGAAGCGAAAGCCGCGAAGGTATGTCAAGAACCATTCTGGAAGATAATTGCACTTCTGTCGAAGAAAGTTTATTTCTTCATCGGTAATAACAACCGTCTCAAGTAACTCTATTTGATGTTCCACTTCACGTGCAAAACTTTCTGGGTAGACCGTATCGTCACGGTCAACAAACTGATAGCAAACATGTGCACGTGGATAATTGTCAATGACAGCGCAGCACATTGTAAGCTTATAAAGGTCATCGTCTGTAAAGTGATTAATAATCTGTCTCATCTTATTATTGTTGAATTCAGTCGTCAAAAGTATAAAAAAGATATGGAAGAACAAAGGGTTTTGTCAAAAATATGACTTATTGATAATAGCAAAAGGAGATATATGAGTAAAACAAAATCGGTTCATTAGAATTAAGAAATAACCTTCTAATGAACCGATTTGGAGTAAAGTCTTTTAACTTAAGTTATATGTATGTACACTCACACCTTGCGCTGACGGCAGATAATTAATTCCCCACCAGCACATCTGCAGTAAGATGAAGGCTATAATGAGTACCCATAAGGCTGGGCGAACAATGCGAGGACGATACTGACGATAGTGAACATAGACCAAATAAGCAAGCCAAGTAATAGCAGCCCATGTCTCCTTTGGATCCCATGACCAATAATGTCCCCATGCCTCTTTTGCCCACAAAGCACCCATAAGCATACCAAGTGTCATAAATGATAGTCCAACGTAGGCAAGATTATCAGTTATCTCCATCTCTTTATCTGTATCAGTTCCCTTCTTAAAGAAAAGAAGATAGACCGACATGACTACTGCTGCACCCAAAAGTGCATATGCCATCATATACACAATTACATGAGGAGCAAACCATGGACTCTGCAAGGCAGGCATAAGCGTCTTGGAATGAATCTCAGGCTTGAAGATATTAACACATACAAACACTGTTGCAAGAAGTGTTGAGAAGCTCAATATCCATTTATACTGCCAACGACTAAAGACAATAATACCTGCCAAAGGAAGGAAAAAACTATACCATAAACGCGTTTCTCCCATCGTTCGAAGTGGTGGACGTTCCAATGTTATCCACATAATGAGAATGTAGGAAAAGAAGATTGCAAGTCCAAGACCTGTTGCGCCAAACGCTAAGATACGTCGGTTACGCCATGCAGCCCATGCACCTATAGCCCATAAAACTACTGATACAACTGCAAATATGATAAAATAACTCCAAATCATAGCTTAACCTCCTTCTTACGACTTGCTGTCAAGAACATTCCAACAGCTCCAAATAACAACATGAATATACCTACATAGACAACTGGCATCCAAGGGTCTGTTACAATCTCAAAGATACTTAGATTACTCCACTTACCCATTTGTTCATTGTAACTTAGCTGATAGATTTTCCATCCATCAATACTAAAAGGTTTGTTAACCTCTATCTCGGTGTGAATATTCTTTCCATCCTGTGTATAGATGTCAACAAGTGAAGCGAAACGACGTGGCTCACGATTTGGCATAACCAATCTTCTACCATCACTAAGTTTCAAAGACTGATAAGGGAAAAGATAGCTTCCACAAGTGAGCCAACCAGTTACAGAACGTTTATGTCCTTTAATTAAACCAGAGTCACTGCTTCCATTAGCATTTACACCAGTTGTTACCTTTACCAATATCGCACAAGCAGTACCTGTTGCATCCGAAGCTATATAGCCATCCTTATTACGTGCCTGTCCTAAAGAGTCCATACGGATATTGCCCATCATACCACCAGGTATCTTACCAACCATCTTACTAAGCATAACTGGCATAGCATTATCAATGCGCTTGAGAACCTCAATCTTACAATCTAACAGTTGAGCTGACTTTACATTCTTATCTAAAAGAATATTCTCAGGCTTTCCCTTAGGAAGCGGAAGTCCCATATTGTCAATAAGCATGAGCTTAGGTGGATATTCATCAATGGTAAACTTCTCCAGCTGTATTGCCACAGGGAGATGATGAACAGCACTAAAAGCATCAAGACCACGCCACTCAACCTGTCCTTGCTCGCAAAACATCTTTACTCGAAGCATGTCAGCACTACCAAGTGTACCGCATGTAAGAACAAGGAAAAGTCCGACATGACTCGTTAGTGTTGGCAAGCGACGCCAAGAGAAATGTACTATTTGATTCAAAGTTACCTCACCAACAATGGCTGTCATCCATAAGTAAACAAGGACAAACGGCCAGAAATTAAGCATCTTTGTTAAGCCAAGCGGGTCAATAGGAGCTTTCCCCTCTGCCACTTGTTTGGTAAGTCCCATAAGAAGAGTGAGTATTGCAGCTGTAGCAATAGCTGGAATCGCCGCTTGCATGGTTGACATGAAACGACAGAAATAAGACCGCTTACGAAGTGCATAGACTATGATAAGTGCCAGTACGAGTAAGATTAATGTAATAATGTTGGCTGGCCAAGCAAAGATACCCCACTCTAAGGGACCTATTGTTACCTGTAATAATGCACCTGTAACCAATAAACCAACGACTATTGCCGTACCTTCTTTAAGTGTATAAGGTTTATTCCACATAGTAAAAGAGGCTCTCCCCCACTATTAATAAGGTCTTGAAAAACTTTATTTTATGTTTGTGAAGTACGAGCAGATAAATGATTTCGTTTTGATATATAAAATATTAGGATACAAGAATATTCTTCAAATAGAGTATTCCTATTTTACTGAACAAGATTCCTCCCCTAATGGGAAGGAATCCTGCTTGTAGTTTGTTTACATCGGTTTAGTTATAAACCGCTTATTCTTGCGTGCCTGCTCAATCCACTTCGGAACGATAGTGTCAAGGAACTGCTTCTTTTGTGCATTAAGCTTAGTCATATCTAAGCCAATGTAAGACTGTGCCTTAGCCTTAGTAGAAACGTCAGGAAGAGGAATCTGTCCTGTAAAGCCGTGACGAGCAACTACACGTGCAATCTGTAAGCGTGCATCCTTCGCATATTCCATAGCGCTTCCAAGGAGTCGCATTACTTCTTGTGGAGCATGGAAAGCAGCACCGTGACTGGCAACAGCATAGTCCCAACGCCACTGACCCTTACGAAGGTCTTTCAAAACAGGCTCCATCTCAGCTTCAGTTGCGCCCTTTTCCCATGCAAATTTAGCTTCAATATGTGCTGCAGCAAGTTCTCTTTCTACATGAGTACGGAAGTCATAAATCTTCTGTTGACGCTCATATACATTCTGACGAAGTGTTTCAGCATCTTGACGGTGACAAGTCTGGCAAGTACGACTGATGTTTGCTAATGGACTTGTAATATGGTGATCTGTATATTTCACACCACCCTCAGAGATGTAAGGCATATGACAATCAGCACATGAAACACCACGCTGTCCATGGATTCCCTGTAAATACAATTCATAACCAGGATGCTGTGCCTTTAGAATCTTTGCCTTTGATAACGGATTAATGTAATCATAGAAGCCAATACTATCGTAGTATTCCTCTGCTGCCTCACACGTCATACCCTTTTCTTGAGGGAAATGTAGATAGTTGCCATTCTCTTTCTCGAAGTAGTATTCCGTGTGGCACTGTGCGCAGACCAGGCTACGCATCTCTTGATGGCTGGCTTTTCTCACGTCTTTACCGACACGAGCCCATGCCTCATAGAGAGCAGGACGAGCGGGACGAAGTTCCATCGTCCTTGCATCATGGCAGTCAGAGCAACCGACGGTGTTCATGACCTCTGGTCCCCAGTCGCTCCACTTGGCAGCATAGAATTTATCAGTTCCTTTCTCACGCATTAGACGTGGAACATCAGGACCCTTGCAGGTCCAACAGGTTCCTGGCTGTATGTCATCTTGTCCATCAACACCTGGACTTCCTGTACGCATAATCTTACGTAAGTCATCAATACAATGACGGTGTCCACGTGGTGTATTATACCCTCTTGAGAAAGAATAGCCAGCCCATAGGATAACCATTTCGGGTCTCTCAGCCAGTACATCTACTTCCTGGGAAGAATTGTACTTACTCACGAAACTTGTGTCTTCTGTCATTGCCCACGTCTGATATTCACGTGGGAAATCAGCTGCAAATTTCTCATTCTGAGATACAATGGAGTCAGTCATCGGTGTACGTCTGTTGTTGAACACACTTACAACCTCAGCTCTTCTTTCAAGCATTGAAGAACAGAGCAGTCCAAGAATGAACACGAGAACCATTGCTCCTCCAAAGAGTAGCCAGCCTTGCCATTTCTTTAATGTCTTTGCCATAATTATCGATTTTTAGTTCTTATTTTTTCTTTCCTAACATTTTTTGCAACCAATCTGGAACAGGAGAAGGTGGCATTGGTTCCACATATTCTGCACCAGGAGTACTTGAGAGAGAATTCATCTTCATGTGTGCTACATCACGATGACAATCCCAGCAGGCTTTACCTTCACCACGCTGAGCCTCCATGTAATCTATTCTGCCTGTATTAACAAACTCTTGATTTAATTGTTTATGGCAGCGGATGCAGTTATCCATTATCACTTCTGCGGATGCTGATTCTGCCTGAATAGTTTGCGATTCATTAAATGTAACAAAATAAGCTACATGCTTCATTCCATCCATACCTTTAAAAGCATAGTGTGCAGCAACGTTATCATTAGGAACGTGACAATCGTTACATGTGGTGTTACGAGCATGTGCAGAGTGTGACCACGTAGCATAATAAGGTGACATGATATGGCAATTAATACATGCCGCTGGGTCATCACCTATTATATAGGTATGCATACGTAGAAGATAAAAGAATAACCCTGTTAATCCTACTATCACACCGCACAAAATAGATAATGTAACCTTTTGCCGATATGAGATGCATGATAGAAACTTATCTATCATACTTTTCAATTTGGTAGATATGGTTTTTAGTTTCATAGGATTTATATCTTGTTTCGTGCACAAAGATATGTATTATTTTTCATTAGACAAGTAAAGAAAAAAGAAAAAATCATCATAAATTATGATTTAGACTAAATCTAATATATTTTTATCGTGAAGAAAAGAATTTATGTTCATGAAAATAATTCGATATAGCACTTGTATAAAGAATAATACTATACGTGTAATAAACTTGTAAAAAGAATTACACTACAGCTTTTATGGTTTCCATTAAACCCCAATCGGTCATTAGACAACAACGTTTCAGGAATTCTTGTTTTTGTATTGTTTCCTAACATCTTTTATTTTCTTATCGTCATCTTGTCTGTCTTTGTAACTTGACGTAGCCCGCTACGCCTGCGTTACAATAACAAACAATCTACTCGCCAACAAAACAAAATATGTTTAGGCTCTAATGACCGATTTTGGTTAAATGTGTAGATGCTTTTCGTATTGCTTTAACAAAAGAATCAAAGTTACTCATTAAACAAAAATATGGCTGAGGCAGTCAACTATCTATCCTATTATCACCCTCCTGACATTGAAAACCTTTTTATTTTAAGACTTCGAAAAAACACAGATAAGGATTTACTTGAGTTCGGGATAAGTTTAGCATGAAAAAAGTTCCAACTGCCTTGTTTTTTCCACATACACCGGCAGTGCCTCTGGCTTGTTATCAAAGAAGCAGTATGCTGTAAGGGCAGAACACAAGTTCATGATAAAGTTGTGTATCGAGCGGTGTCTTGAGTGAACAAGGTTGGCCTTGTTCTTAAGCAGTTCGTTAATGCACTCGATGATGTATCTTTTCCTCAGCATGATCTTGTCCCACATAGGCATCAGTTTGTTCTTCATCTTAGCCTTGAGCCCATGAACGAGTTGGATACCTTGACCGAACAGGCTCTCAAAGAGTTCCTGCTTGATATATCCTCTATCAGCGAAGACCTTCCCAAACAAGACCTTTGCAAACACCGTCCACACCCTGCTATCCCTGTCATCCACATTTGCTCCTGTAAGACAGAACGTTATCACTTCACCAGAATCATTGCATAGCAGGTGCAGCTTAAATCCATGGCACCAGCCCATGGTGCCCTTTCCGTCCTTGGCAAGGCCGGCAAAGACTTTGTTGTAATATCGTCGTACATTGTGACACACGGGTATCATTGTGCTATCAACGAATGTTATACCCGTACACTTGCCGAAGGCATAGAGCTTCATGAACAGCATCATCTTAAAGAACACTCTTGGCATGAGTTCAACGAAGCGGTTATAGGAAACCGCATCGGGAAAATCCTGACGCATCACCCCTTTGACCCAATTCAAATAATACTCCTTGAAATTGCGATATGCGCCGAAATGATAGCATACCAAAATGGTCATAATCTCACTTTCTGAGAGCCTGCCCTTGCGGTTTCGGTAGCGTTTGCTGTCACTGTTATGAGACGGTAGACGCAGGTTTTTCACAAATTCGGCACTCAAATTCTTATCAAACTCGTCGATTATACAGAAAATTTCAGTAACTTTGTCCTTGGTAATCATCGTTCAAAAATTTGTAATCTATTGATTATCACCTATAAAGATACGAATTTTTGACGAGATTACCAACTTTTACAAGCCTTTTCTTATCCCGAACTCGCGTAGGATTTGAAAAATCATTACATAATTTCAATAAAAACATCTATAACTAACGGCAAAAACACATATAAGAAGCAGGTTTGCAATCAACAGCAAATCAATTAGTTATAAAGTGGTAAAATAAAAGGTGCTTAATTGAACTTCAAAAGGGCGTTAGTAGGACCTCAAAAGGGCACCTTTTGCAAGTCAATTTGGCGTCTTTTAGAAGCCAAAAGAGCATGTATTGGTTTTGAATTGCACGAAAATAGTTTACAAAAATCTATGGCATGGGAATAAATTGTTTGTAGAAGACAGATAGACATCGCACTTAATGACGTTTATCATGTAGTTTATCCCCCTTATAAAACCATATTATTTAAATTAATCATACCATGTATGTGGATTAATCTCATTCTATTTACAATCTACGCATTTAACGGAAGAACCGCTTTTATGCCACAATTAAAGCACCATGTTTTTAACTTTTTTTCATTACTATATAGTAGTTATATCATTTAAAAATAGTAACTTTGTGCGAATTTAATCAGTAAGTTGTGACTAAAGATATAGTCAAAAAAAGAGTTCGAGACATTCTGGATGAATACCTCGAAGCTAACAATCATCGCAAGACTTCAGAGCGATATGCCATCTTGGATGCGGTGTATGATATGGGAGAACATTTCTCCTTAGATGAATTGGGTGCAGCACTTGAAAAGAATAATTTTCGAGTTTCGCGTGCCACACTTTACAATACGATGCGTCTTTTCATTGAATTACGTCTCGTAGTCAGACATCGGTTCATCGGTCAAACCAAGTATGAGGCATGCTATAACAATGAAGATCATATCCATCAGATCTGTACGCTATGCGGAACAGTGACAGAAGTTGATTCCCCAGAGATTGCGGATGCTATAAAGAACACAAAGTTCCACCGCTTTCGCCGAGATGGTTTCTCCTTATATATATATGGCATATGCTCACGCTGTCAAGCTGCCTTGTCGCGTCAGAGAAGCAAGTTTCTTACACAGAAACAAGTAAAAAACTCACATAAAAGCAAATGAACACAGGTAAAGTAGACGTCCTGTTGGGTCTCCAATGGGGTGATGAAGGAAAAGGTAAGGTTGTAGACGTGCTCACACCACGCTACGATGTAGTAGCTCGTTTCCAAGGAGGTCCGAACGCAGGACACACTCTTGAGTTCGAAGGTCAGAAGTACGTGCTGCGTTCTATACCATCTGGCATCTTCCAAGGTGGCAAAGTTAACATCATTGGCAATGGAGTTGTTTTAGCTCCAGATCTCTTTATGGGTGAAGCAAAAGACCTTGAGAAGAGTGGACATCCCCTAAAGGAGCGTTTACATATCTCAAAGAAAGCCCACCTTATCATGCCAACACATCGTATCCTCGACCGCGCTTACGAAGCAGCAAAGGGTAAAGATAAGGTTGGAACTACTGGCAAGGGTATTGGTCCTACTTATACTGATAAGATCAGTCGAAATGGTTTACGTGTTGGTGATATCCTCTGTGACTTCGAACAAAAGTATGCTGCTCATAAGGATCGTCATATGAAAATGCTTGCAGCACTTGGTTGGACAGACTTTGAAGGCTTAGAAGAGACTGAGAAGCTTTGGATGGAAGGCATAGCATATATGAAGGAGTTTAAGTTTGTTGATTCTGAAAATGAAATCAACCGCCTCCTTCGTGAAAGCAAGCATATTCTTTGCGAAGGTGCGCAAGGAACAATGTTGGACGTAGACTTTGGTTCTTATCCTTTCGTAACTTCTTCAAATACAATTTGTGCAGGTGCTTGTACTGGACTTGGTATTGGTCCTAATAAGGTGGGTAATGTCTATGGTATCATGAAGGCCTACTGTACTCGTGTCGGCTCTGGTCCATTCCCAACAGAATTATTTGACGAGACCGGAAAGACGATTCGTGATCTCGGCCATGAGTATGGAGCTGTTACCGGACGTGAGCGCCGCTGTGGTTGGATTGACCTTGTTCAGCTTCGCTACTCTGTAATGGTAAATGGTGTGACTGAGCTTATTATGATGAAGAGTGATGTTCTTGATAGCTTCGAAACTATCAAGGCATGTGTTGCATACGAGTTGCCAGATGGTACAGAGACAAAGGACTTCCCTTACGAGATTGATAATGTGAAACCAATCTACAAGGATTTCCGCGGTTGGAAGAAAGATATGACAAAATGTAAGTCACAGGATGAATTCCCAGAGGAGTTCCGTGAGTATGTAGCTTTCCTTGAGAACTATCTTGAGACCCGCATTGGTATTATCTCTGTTGGTCCTGACCGCGAACAAACGATCGTTTTATAATCTTGTTTAGGCTGTGACTGGCGGTTATAAGCATTCAGAAAAGCTTATATTCGTTTCTCACAGCCTAATATTTTTCATTCGTAAAACAAATACAAGACAAATGGCAAACAAACCTTCCATCCCAAAGGGTACCCGTGACTTCGGTCCAGATGAGATGGCAAAACGAAATTACATATTTGATACCATCAAGCGTGTTTACGCTCTCTATGGCTTTCAGCAGATAGAGACACCTTCTATGGAGACCTTACAGACGTTGATGGGTAAGTATGGTGAAGAAGGAGATAAACTTCTTTTTAAGATTCTGAATTCAGGAGATTACTTGAAGGCTGTTAGCGATGAAGAACTTAAGGAGCGCAATACACTAAAGATGCAGACAAAACTCTGCGAAAAGGGATTGCGTTATGACCTTACAGTACCTTTTGCTCGCTACGTGGTGATGCATCGTGATGAGTTGCAGCTACCTTTCAAGCGTTACCAAATACAGCCAGTTTGGCGTGCAGACCGTCCACAGAAGGGACGTTATCGTGAGTTCTATCAGTGTGATGCCGATGTAGTAGGCTCTGACTCATTACTAAACGAGGTGGAGTTAATGCAGATTATTGACACTGTATTTACAGAGTTTGGCATTCGCGTACAGATAAAGATTAACAATAGAAAGATTCTCACAGGTATAGCTGAAGTAATTGGTGAGAAGGATAAAATTGTTGACATCACAGTTGCTATCGACAAACTTGACAAGATAGGACTTGATAATGTAAACGAAGAACTGCGTAATAATGGAATCTCTGAAGAAGCAATAGAGAAGTTGCAACCTATCATTAAGTTAGAAGGAACCAATGAAGAGAAACTTGATGTCATTGCTGAAGTCTTGAAGGAGAGTGAAACTGGACTAAAAGGTGTTGAAGAAACGCGTTTTATCCTTGAAACATTGAAAGGTTCTGGACTAAACAATGAGATACAGCTTGACCTTACTTTGGCACGTGGATTGAACTATTACACAGGTGCTATCTTTGAGGTTAAGGCCCTTGATGTACAGATTGGTTCTATCACAGGTGGTGGACGTTATGACAACCTAACTGGTATCTTTGGTATGCCAGGTATCTCTGGTGTCGGAATTAGCTTTGGTGCTGACCGCATTTATGATGTTCTAAATACGCTCGACCTCTATCCAAAGGAGAGCGTACAGGGTACACAGCTTCTCTTTATTAACTTCGGAGAGAAGGAAACTGCCTACTGTCTGCCAATTGTTGCAGCTGCACGCAAGGCTGGCATCCGCACAGAAATGTTCCCTGACAAAGCTAAAATGAAGAAACAAATGAGCTATGCTAATGCAAAGAACATTGGTTTTGTTGCCCTTGCAGGTGAAACTGAAATGCAAGAAGGTAAGATAACACTAAAGAATATGACTACTGGCGAACAGGAACTTGTAAAGCCAGAGGAGATTATTAGTAGATTTTAGAAGACACTCCCCTCCCCCTGTTAAGGAGAGGGGGACTTCTTTTTTATTAATGCCTTTTATTAGTCTGCTTAGTAAGTAAGCCACAAGCAGAAGCTAACTATATTACCACTGAACATGAAACGAATCCTTATCCTTTGCTTTATAGTATTAGGCTGGTTACATTCAGCCTTTGCCCAAGTAACATTCAACATTGATGGCTTTTCCAAACAATACTATGGTAAGGTTTATTTCTCTGACACATCAGCAATTTTTTCTGCTGGTTGGGTTGAAGTTTATGACTGCTCTACTAAAAAGAAGCTTATTCATGTTGATGCTGATGAACTATCATTTGATCTTCATGATGGAGAAATTAAAGCAAATATAGCCGAGATTCCATATGGAGAATACAGTGTTTTACTCTATGAAGACTATAATTTTGATGGAATAAAGGACTTTGCTATTATGGATGGGTTCAACAGTTGCTATGGTGGACCTTCCTTTCAAATATTTTTAGCATCAGGCAAAGACTTTGTTTATAATGATGATTTCACGGAATTAGCACAAAATAATTGCGGTATGTTTGTGGTTGATGCTAAAAACAAAGTTATATCTACAATGACGAAAAGTGGTTGTTGCTGGCACCAGTACTCAGATTATATTGTAGAAAACAACCACCCGAAGCTAATCAGCACACACACTGAAGACTGTCAAAGAGCCCCTCTTTGTACTGTAACTATAGAAGAGTGGAAAGGAAGAAAAATGATAAAGACAGTCGTCAATACCATTAACCTTAAAAGTGAACTTATCAAAGGTTGCTTCATGTTCCATATTGATAAAGAGAACAAAGACGTTATCCTTTATAACTTAGACAATTATTTGCTTTATTATGTAATTCTTGATGCTAAGAAGAATGTGGAATTTTACTATCCAAATGACATGTCTCACCAGACATCAAACTTCAAATATGATAAGAAAAATAGTAAGATAACTTTCAAAAACAAGGATGCAAACTATACAATTTATGACAAGTCTGGAAATATAGGTATTGATATTACTTACAAAGGTAAAACTCATCAGTGGAAAGGTAACGCAAAAAGTCGTCGAGGTAGCATAGGAAAACTATTAAAAAGCAGCTTAGATAATGTTGTATATCAATAGCAGAAACGTATTGTTTTAATATTATATCAGAAGAAATTCATTAGCTCCAACCAGAGTTCTGTCTTATTCTTAATTAGGGTAAAGAATCGATCAAGCCTGAAGATAAGACAAGGTAACAACACATATAAAGGGTATCCAGAGACGGGACAACTCATAAAGTAAAATTACATAAGCATAAACAAAAACTTAATAGAGTAATGACTTTTGGAAAACATTATGTACTTTTGTAACATAAAGCTGCATTTAAAAGTATATTATAGATTGTGGAACAATAAAGAACTTAAATCATGAATAAACTAACAACACTATTCCTTGCATTGCTACTGAGCTGTAGCCTTTCGGCTCAACGACTCTATGTAGGCACTTATAATATCCGTTATAACAACCCAAATGATGAAAAAGAAGGCAATGCATGGACACAACGTTGTTCACATTTGTGTGACTTCATCAATTTTGAACAACCCGAAATATTTGGTACACAAGAGGTACTTGTAGACCAACTACATGATTTAATGAAAGGATTAGATAGTTACGGTTATATTGGTGTTGGGCGAGACGACGGTAAAGAAAAGGGAGAATATGCAGCAATCTTTTATAAGAAAAATCAACTTAGTTTATTAGATAGTGGTAATTTCTGGCTCTCTCCTACTCCTGAAAGAGCTTCTTTGGGATGGGATGCAGCGTGTATTCGTATTTGTACATGGGGAAAATTTCAAGACAAGGTATCGGGTAAGCAATTTTATTTCTTCAATACTCACATGGACCATGTGGGTACTGTGGCACGGAGAGAGAGTGCTCGATTAATTTTAAAACGCATTAATCAGTTATCAAAAGGGTTACCTACAATTCTGACGGGCGATTTTAATGTAGACCAAACAGATGAAATCTATCAAATCTTCTCTAACTCTGGGGATCTACGTGATTGTTACACCAACGCTCTACAACGCATGACACCTACTGGAACATGGAATGACTTTATGCAGGATAGTCGCAGTAAATCCCGAATTGACCATATTTTCGTTTCTTCTGATTTTAAAGTTCCACATTATGCTATCTTTACCAACAGCTATTGGCTTGGTAAGTCACGTCGTAATATCTCAGACCATTATCCCGTCATGGTAAAACTTATATTCGCCCAAGATAAGACTCTTACAAAGTGATACCCACCTTCTTTATACTAATACAATAGAAGTTGAACTGGATTACCTAATTACTCAAGCGCGATTTCAACTTTGATGATACAAGAAAAAGACTGAAACACCAATCGTGTTAGTACTGAACACCATTAGTGTTTTACGCACAGCACCATTGGTGCTCACGTATAACACAACTATTCAGCCTTATATTTTCAATCGGAAAGAGTTCTATTCTATATTATTAAAGCGCTTATTTCGAACTCCGACGCAGTTGGCGACGCAAATATGCCTTGTATATCATATGCCACCACCTTGAGATAGGACGCCCCCATACGGTTTCAGATGGAAAGTCTATCGCAAAATGAAGATTTCGATATATTTCTAAAAAATATTGGGAATAAACTGATTTACCAGCAAATGAATAACGATGATCATGAAAACCAAATTACCTGCCATCAATATTTCAGAAACAAGCATCTTACCTATTCTATCATTAGGCTCCAAGAGTAAATACTTGTCTGGTAAACCAAATATCTCTTTCATTACATACATTACAGCTGCTGTGAATTTGCACATCCCGACATCTTTCAGTACATGAAGAGTTTCTTTACGCTCCTTCTCGCTAAAGCCACGTAGCAACAAATAATAATAATCTATCATTTGTCTTAAACCAATACCTTCAAAAAAGAAATGGTGCATCAAATGAGTCAACTGAAAAACACGATTAAAATCATCCGTTACAGTATAAATCTTTCCTAAACCATCTGGTAACTCTGTTAGATGCTTAAACTGATTCTCTTTACATTGTTCAAAGTATCGACGTAACTTATATTCATGCCACAAATTTCCCATAAATGAAGGGAAAAAGTGAACTTCTACTGGCGTTTTAAAATAACTCAGTTCAATGTGATGATATCCGATTTCTCCTTTACTATCTAACTCACGAGAAATACGTATAATATCTAACGTTTTTGCATCAGTCCATAGGTCTATATCGCCTGATGTACGCATATAGGGATCAGGATACATCAATGCATTAGTTTGCCCTTTTAAAACACAACTACGTACACCATACTTTTCACGTAATAATGTTGTAAGTGCATCTGCATCTTTATAAGTTTGTTTATTAGCTTGCTCTATATAAGAGTAAGCACCATACCACTTAAATATTTGCTCCTTATTAGGACGATATGGAGATTCTGACAACTTCTTTATACCATGAAATAAGACGCCAAGAATAGCTTGTTTTTTTCCAAACTTATAGAGTGCATCCCAATCCATCTCTGCTAAATTAGCAGGTACCTTAGCATCCTCCTTTAAGCAAAAACGCAGAAACTCAAAGAAAAGGACAAAAGAATCTTCTTTTTTATATTCCATTAAGTGTAATTAAAAATCCACTACTCGACCAATGAATTATTTATCGAGTACAGAGTATTTACTATTATTACTTACATACTCTGGTACAATTTCTTTCATTTTTTCAACAATAGCCATATCGTCGTAGGTGTGACTCAAAGCTATAAGTGATTCTATTTGCTTGTTTACCTCATTAAAATCGTACTCACGTACCTTTGCGATACGAATCTTCTCGTGAAAACTTGGAAGTGTATTTTCAGTTGTACTCAACACCTCCTCATATAGCTTCTCGCCAGCACGCAAACCTGTATATTTAATTTCAATATTCTTAGCACCAGAAAGCTTAATCATTCGTTTAGCAAGATCAGCTATTCTAACAGGTTTACCCATATCGAACACGAAGATTTCTCCACCACCTCCGTGTGTACCAGCTTCAAGTACCAATTTACATGCTTCAGGAATCAACATGAAGAATCGAATGATGTTAGGATCTGTAACAGTAACAGGTCCTCCAGCCTTTATCTGCTTCTCGAACAAAGGGATAACAGAACCATTTGAACCTAATACATTACCAAAACGAGTAGTAACAAATTGTGTTGCAGGTTTACCATTTGCCTGCTCATTAATCATTTTGTTAAGGCTTTGACAGTATATCTCACAGATACGCTTTGAGCAACCCATAACATTTGTAGGGTTTACAGCTTTATCTGTTGAAATCATAACAAATTTCTTGACACCGTACTTAACACTAAGGTCTGCAATAACTTTTGTTCCCCAAACATTATTCTGTATACTTTCAGACGGATTATTTTCCATCATCGGTACATGCTTATACGCAGCTGCGTGAAAGACATAATCAGGCTTATAAGTTTGGAAAATCTTCTCCATTCTTTCCTGATTAGAGATGCTTGCAACAATAGTATGTGCCTTAATATCAGGCCATTCAAATTGCATCATCAAACGAATATTATGCTGAGGTGTCTCTGCCTGATCAATAAGAATTAGCTCTGCAGGTTTATAGACAGCAATCTGACGTACCATCTCAGAACCAATACTACCAGCAGAACCAGTAATCATAATCTTCTTATTACGTAAAAGATTACCAATGGAATCCATGTCAACATTAATTTGATCACGTGGAAGCAAGTCTTCAATACTAATCTCCTTAAGTTGAACCTTCGTATAATCTTCATTTTGAGTCCATTCTTTCTCCGCTGAACTCATAAAGATTTGTACACCAAGACTTAAAAGTATATCCTGTAACTTTGCATCATTACGGAAACGCTCATTCTGCAGTGGAGATACTAAAACAGCCTTTATTCTCAATGCTTTGATATGTTCTGCAAGATTATCATCTACAAGATAAATCTTCTCACCCATGAGAATTCGACCTTTGATATCTGGGTCATGTGCAATAAAGCCCTTCAATAAGAACTTACGTGGAACATTACTTCTAATACTTTTTGCCAAGCCAACACCACCATCCTTTACACCATAGATGAAAGTACGAATACCTTTATCTGTATTAAATAAGACATCATAAACTGACTTTGTTAATATACGAAAGGCCATCATACCAATGGTCGCAACAAGATACATTGCTGCAATTTGTCTTCCTTGAAGACGAACAAATTCAAGATCCCAATGATAAACAACATAATGCATTGCCTCTGCAACAATAAGAGAGAGGAGCATAGCCAATACTACTCGTCGCAAATCAACAAAGGAAGAGTAACGAATAATCCCTGAATATGTACGAAAAATTCTAAAACCAATAAGGTTAAATATCATGTACATAAAGATTGTTTTACTTAACAATACAATATGCTGAGGGGATACAGCACCATGATAATATAACCAAAAGACAAAGATACCTGAAAGATAACAGATAACAATGTCTATAGCCAATATGACCCAATATGGTAATGCATTCCTCGAAAGATACCAATCCAACAGTTTGTCAAATACTTTCATAATCACTTTAAATAGTTTACAGGTGATTGCTCATTATGAATAATGAACTTGTTCGTTCTCTTCTTAGCAGAAAATTAATTTTATGATGCAAATATACTAAAAAAAACTAAATGATATACATCAACCGAGTAATATTTGATTTAATAAATCTAAAAAAACAATTGCATCATTTTATATCCATTTGAATATGATAAAGTCCTGCATAAAGGTTTGACTGATGAGTGAAGGTGACAATAACTTCACGCTCACCATAATCCATAGGTTTAATCTTTGGCTCAAGAATAAAATTTCCATCTGTTGACTTATAATCTATACCTCCAAGAGTTTTATAGCCAGCATTGATAGCTTCTTGAGCGATAAGATACATTTCTTCTTCTGACCAAGTGAAAATATTAATACGATCAATGAAAAGATTACTTCCGGTAATTGTGCCAAAGAAGCCTATTTGCCTTGGCTTGCTACCTGTAACTTTATCCTTGCTATTCTGTACATCATAAATCATATTATGATGAAAAACAACTTCCTTCTGGGCTCCAAACCCATCAATTATTTGTGAAGAATTTAACTGAAAATTATGACTAATGCCTGTTAGTACGTCTATACTCTTTGACCTTTCATTTTCTTTGCTAAGCAAACTATGAAGATAAGTAAAATTAAATCTTCCTTTCTGTGGTATTATGCCATCTGAAGACATCTTATCACTAATAGTTCCAGTCTTTTCTTTTGGAGTATCTGGATACTTTATATTAGCAAGATATTTATCCTCCTTTGATATTTTACCGGACTCAATCTCTTTCACCTTATTATTAATAGAATTAATACGTTCCTTCTTTGCCACATCATCATGTGCGCCCTGAGGTTCTTTAGATTCAGTTGTAGGATTACTATTTAATTTCTTTGTAGCTTTAACATTTTGCTCCTTATTTTCTCTTGCTTTATAGATGCTTTTTGATTGTGCCATTATTAACGCCTCGTCATGGCGATATCGTTCGCAGAATTCATCTTCATTAGTATTTTTATTAATGTAATGATCCTTTCCACCTTTAATCTCATTGACTTTAGAACCATTGCGCCAGATAGTAGTAAATTCTAAACGACCATTCTCGGTATAAGTATAACAAGGACCATCAAGTAATCCATTGCGATATGATAATTTCATTCCAATGTTACCACTTGGAAAAAATGACAAAGCACGACCATTTGCTTTACCATTCTTATATTGTAACACAGACTCTACTCTACCGGACTTATGGAAAGTTCTACACACGCCATTTAAGACCGTGTTTCTATCATTTTGTCTGTTTATACTTATATAATGTTTCTCTGCTTGAAGTTGTCCTGTAATATAATAATCATAAAACATCTTCTGCCCCTTATCATCAATAGCCAAAACTCTATAGTAAGCAGCTTTATCAGCACTGCTAACTCCTTTCCACTGACTATCATAGAAAAAAGCACCATGAGGAATATAACTACGTGCTACTCGTTGAGCAGTAGCCACAGTAAATAAGGTACTTACAAGTAATATAAAGTACAAACGTTTCATATATAAATCTCTAATTCTTTTGCAAATATACACCAACCAACACAAAAAAAAGAATTTTCTTCTGTTTTTTTCTTTAAATATCAAGCATATTTCAAAACAAAGTATTATCTTTGTCACAATATAAAACTGTAACTGAAAATCGATTAACTATGCCTGGAGAAAGAAAGACTATCAATGACTTTAAGTTGCTCATTCATCTTCTTAAAGAAAGGAAGATTTGTAAACGAACAGTAGTTGTTTGGCCCGAAGAAAGCCATACACAAGAAGCTGTGTGTAAAGCTGTACACGATGGTTTCATTGAGCCCATATTAGTATGCTCTAAACAAACTATGGAAGACTATGCCAAGAAGAATTCTTTTCAATGTATTATTGCAGAATCACCAGAGGATGCAGCACGCAAAGCTGTTGAATTAGTTAGAAGAGGTGAAGCTGACATTGTAATGAAAGGCTTTCTTAATACAGACGTCCTTCTACGTGCTATACTTGATAAAGAAGTTGGAATTTTACCGAAAGATACTGTATTAACACATATAACCGTAGCAAAGTTACCCGAGTATCCGAAATTACTTTTCTTTACCGATGCAGCTGTTATTCCTGCTCCAAATGACAAACAGCGAAGAGCGCAAGTACAATATATTGTGGACTTCTGTCATGCCTTTGAAATAGAATGTCCTAAAATTGCTCTTATCCATTGTTCTGAGAAAGTGGACGAACGTCATTTCCCATATACAGCTTCATACAGAGCACTAAAGGCAGAATCTGAAACTGGTGCCTTTGGTAAATGTACAATAGATGGACCATTAGATTTGATTACCTCTTGTTCTGTTGAAGCAATGAAAATCAAACAAATAAACTCTCCCATCAATGGAGAAACTGATGCATTAATTTTCCCAGACATTGAAGCTGGTAATTTGTTTTATAAAACCGTTACCCTTTTCTGTCATGCGAAAACAGCAGCTATTCTTCAAGGTACCATGGCGCCAGTAGTGCTCCCAAGTCGTGGCGATACAATTGAATCTAAGTACTATAGTCTTGCACTTGCAAGTCTTATCTCCAGATAGTAAATATATAAGGTATATAAAGAAAACATTATGGCTTACAAGATTTTAGCTATTAACCCTGGATCAACATCAACTAAGATATCACTTGCCAATGATGATCAGCCTGTCTTCGTTGCTGACATTGCACACTCAAGAAAGGAACTGAGTAAATTCAAGCGTATATCCGATCAGTATCATTTCCGCAAACAAGTTGTAATTGAAGAATTAAAGAATAGAAATATTCCTTTGGATTTTGATGCCGTCATCGGACGTGGTGGACTTGCAAAACCTGTGTCAAGTGGTGTGTTTACAATCACTGAACAGATGATAATTGACCAGCAACGGGCTATTCACCAACATGCTTGTGATCTTGGCTGTATGATTGCAGATGAGATTGCGAGAGAGATTCCAGGATGTAAGAGTTTTATTGCAGACCCTGGTGTGGTAGATGAAATGGAACCAGAGGCACGACTATCAGGCTCTCCTCTTATGCCACGTATGTGTATTTGGCACGCCCTAAACCAAAAAGCTATTGGTAGACGATTTGCTAAAGACATGGGTACAACTTATGAAAAGCTTAACCTTATTATATGTCATTTAGGCGGAGGAATATCTATTGCAGCACATTCACAAGGGAGAGCTATTGATGCTAATAACGCATTGGATGGTGAAGGACCATTTTCTCCAGAACGTGCAGGAACATTACCTGCAGCCGACTTGATTCATCTTTGTTTCAGTGGGAAATATACTGAAGAACAATTGTTGGAGAAAGTGAGTGGACAGGCAGGTCTAATTGCTCATCTCGGAACAAATGATTTACGAGAGATAATAAATTGGATTAAGGCTGGTGACAAACATGCTGAACTCGTCGTTTCTGCTATGATTTGGCATATTGCAAAGAATATAGCAGCAGAAGGAGCAGTACTATGTGGCAACATTGATGCAATTCTGCTGACAGGTGGTATGGCAAAGTCAGACTATATTATTGAACGTCTCAAGAAACGTCTCTCCTATCTTGCACCGATTCATGTTTATCCTGGGCAAGATGAGATGCAAGCTTTGACAGAGAATGCACTGGCTGTTCTTCGAGGTGAACGCGAAGCAAAGGAGTATTAAATACTCCTACAAGTACAAGAACCCTAAACAATTAATACATAGTTTATAAATCAAAACTAAATCTTATGAAGGTACATGAATACCAAGCAAAGAAATTCTTTGCAAGTTATGGGCTTCCAGTAGACCGCAATATTATTTGCCGTACTCCTGATGAAGCTGTTGAAGCCTACAAGCAATTAGTATTGAGAAAGCCGTAGTGAAAGCTCAGGTTCACACGGGTGGACGTGGTAAGGCTGGTGGCGTGAAGCTTGGCTGTAATGAAACTGAGATTCGTCAGCATGCAGAAGCTATCTTAGGTATGAATATCAAGGGGTTCATTGTAGACAGAGTACTTGTCAGTGAAGCTGTAGACATCGCATCAGAGTACTATATGAGTATCCTTGTTGACCGTAAGTCAAAGTGTCCTATGTTAATGCTGAGCCGTGCAGGTGGTATGGATATCGAGCAGGTAGCAAAGGAGACACCAGAGAAGATTGAGAAGATTGTCATCGACCCAGTTCTCGGAATGAGCGACTATCTTGCACGTGAGGCAGCCTTCAAGCTTTTCGATGACATGGCACAGGTTAAACAGGCTGTACCAATCTTCAAGAATATTTATAAACTCTTTACTGAGAAGGATGCCTCATTGGCTGAAATCAACCCATTAGTCATGTTGAAGGATGGTTCTTTGAAAGCCATTGACGCAAAGATGACCTTCGACGATAATGCCCTTTTCCGTCACCCAGATGTAGCCGAACTTTTTGAACCTACAGAGGAAGAACGCAAGGAGCGTGAAGCTAAAGACAAGGGATTCAGCTATGTGAACCTTGGAGGAAGCATCGGTTGCATGGTAAATGGTGCTGGTCTTGCAATGGCAACCATGGATATGATTAAGTTATATGGTGGCGAACCAGCTAACTTCCTCGATATTGGTGGTAGCTCTAACCCTGAGAAGATAGTTGAAGCTATGAAACTTCTCTTGAGTGACAAGCATGTTAAGGTAGTGTTAATCAATATCTTCGGTGGTATTACCCGCTGTGATGATGTTGCAAACGGACTCTTGGAAGCATTCAAGGTTATCGAAACTGATATTCCTATTGTCATCCGCTTAACAGGAACCAACGAGGCAGAAGGTAGAGCCATCCTTGAAGGAACCCACTTCACTGTCGGCACAAGTATGGCAGATGCTGGACATAAAGCTGTAGAACTGAGCAAAAAACTTTAAAACACAAGAGTTATGAGTATTCTAATCAATAAAGATACAAAGTTAATCGTACAGGGCATTACTGGTCGTGATGGTAGTTTCCACGCTTCTAAAATGAAGGAATATGGCACCAATGTGGTTGGTGGAACATCTCCTGGCAAGGCTGGTCAGGAAGTATGCGGCATCCCTGTATTCAACACAGTTAAGGATGCTGTTGCTGCAACTGGTGCCAACGCATCTATTATCTTTGTCCCTGCCCCATTCGCAAAAGACGCAATGCTTGAAGCAATTGATGGTGGCGTGACACTCGTCATTTGTATCACTGAAGGCGTGCCAACACTCGATGCAGTTGCAGCACAACGTTACGCTAAGATTAAGGGTGTAAAGGTAATTGGTCCAAACTGTCCAGGACTTATTTCTCCAGAAGAGAGTATGGCTGGCATTATGCCAACTAATATCTTCAAGAAGGGACATACGGGTGTTATCAGCCGTAGTGGTACACTGACTTATGAGGTTGTGTATAACCTCACACAAGCAGGTTTAGGACAATCAACAGCAGTTGGTGTTGGTGGTGACCCAGTCGTTGGACTTTATTTCGAGGAACTTCTCCGTATGTTCCAAGATGACCCAGAGACAGATAGTATTGCACTCATTGGAGAAATTGGCGGTGATGCTGAAGAACGTGCAGCTAAGTTTATCAAAGAACATGTTACAAAGCCTGTAGCAGTATTCATCTCTGGTCAGCAAGCTCCTCCGGGCAAACAGATGGGACACGCTGGTGCTATTATCTCAAGTGGCTCTGGTTCTGCAAGCGAAAAGATTGCAGCTTTTGAGGCTGTAGGTGTACCTGTTGCACGTGAGACAAGTGAAATACCAGAACTCCTTAAGAAGCAATTAAATAAGTAAAAGGCTTGGTATTTAAACCACTTTCTATAAGATTTAGAGGAATATCCACTAAGGGTATTCCTCTATTTTATTTCTAATTGTCCTATTTTAAACCCAAATCAGTCATTAGAGCCCAATAATAAGAGACGCTTAGACTAAAGGCTTCATTACTTCCTCCCATGATACTGCTTTATATAACGGTACATAAAGCTTATCGAAATTAAACCTAATAAGAGAATTCCAGCCCTAACCCAAATATCATCTTTTATATCATAAAATAGTGTATCATTCCATTCGTTATAGTATAGAACCTTATATAGTTTTCCTTCATTAATATCTTTTCTGCTTACAGTAACGGTATAGTCTTTTCCCCTATAACGTACTATAATATATGAACTGATATTTATAGCTCCGCTATGCTTAGAAACGATTTCGTATGACTTAATAGGTCCAGCCTTAATTGCCTTATTATCATAATAAACCACAACTATGCTGTAGACTGAATATATAAGACAAGCCAGCACTACAAACAACAGATATTTTCGTATTTGATGATATTCTATCTTATTGACTACCATAGTCCTTAGACATTTACACCTTCTTTTAACCCAAATCGGCCATTAGAGCATAAACAGATTTTGTTTTAATTCTCTATAATCCTCCAGATGTATCTTAATACGATTTCACGTCGAAAAAAGCTCTTAATGAAAGCAACATCCCAAAGCAATAACATACATGTAGAAAATTAGTAGAAAGTTTTATCAAGTCTTCTTACTTGAAAAGCTTTTGTGCAAATGTTGCTAAATATTCTCTCCAATTTCGCCAAGTATGCCCGCCTTTCGTCTTAAGATAAGCGTATTTATAAGATTCTTTATCCAATGCTGCACGGAGGTTTTCATCGTCGTGTGAGAGGAAATCATCCTTACCAATACCAATCCATATAAGCTTAGGAGATTTCTTACACAACGTCTTAAACTTCTCGTCAATGTTCTTATAAATAGGAGAAAGACTATCACCATCCTTTGCCATTTGATTAAATGCAGCAGAAAATAAGCCAATATAATCAAAGGTATCAGGATTATTTAATGCAGTATAAATCGAATGAAAACCGCCCATAGACAGTCCAGCAATAGCTCTGTTTGCTTTATCCTTCTTCACACGATAAACCTTTTCTACAAACCGGATGATATCAGGAAATGCCTTTTCAAAGTTTCCATCCATTGTTTTAGGGTATCGCATTGCAGCAGTAACAAATCCACGAGAACCCTCACCCGGTGCTGCTTCCTGCGAAATATTACCATTTGGCATTACCACAACCATTGGTTCTGCTTTCCCCTCAGCAATAAGATTATCCAGAATTTGTGTGGCACGACCCAATTCTTCCCATGCATTCTCATCTCCTCCCATACCATGAAGTAAGTAAAGAACAGGATAGCTTCGCTTACTTGTTTCGTAACCAGCTGGCGTATAAACCGTCATACGACGTTTAAGCCCTGCTGTTGGACTATCATACCACACTTTTCTAACCGTTCCATGAGGTACATTCTTTACTGCATACAAGCCATCTACACCGCCGCTAACAAGCGCAACACTATATGTATTACCAATATCACGCACCATATATATGTTCTTTGGATCTGTTATCTTTACACCATCAACAATGAGATTATAACTATAAAACTCAGGCTTTAAAGGTGCAGTTGTCAGTGTCCACCGTCCATTTGTATCCTTATTCATCAACTGTGGACTCCAATCACCATCTGCATACTTATCTGGAGTTTCCTTCCCTGCATATAGGAAATTACCTGTCAGTTCAACCTTCTTTGCATTTGGTGCAAAAAGACTGATAGTTAAAGAATTATCAGCATTAACCACAGGAGACACTATCTCGTCATCTTTCCAATTAAGAACCTCCTGAGCAGCTACTAATGAAATGCTTGTAAGACAAGCAAAAAAAAGAATAAACCTTTTCATGATTTCATATTTTAATTTATATCATTAACTTAATTTTCAATCTATGCACAATCTATATTCAAAGTGTAAACACTTATTCAATTATGATTATATACTTTGTAGAGTCCGAAAACATTATTATCAATGCGTAAAAAAGGTGTCAGATAAAAATAAAGACTCCTACCCCACTTCTTTAGATACCTTTTACTATGATACAACTTAAAATCAATAAACCCTATATCGTTTTATTGCCCCATCAGTTTATGCTTTTGGAAACTACACTACTCATCGGCAAAGGTAATTAAAAATCATATAAATTCAAATTCATAAACAAAAAAACTAAAAGACAAGTGCAATAAAAGGATATCCGCACGCACCATTACGACACATACACTTTCTTTTAAGTTTCTTTCTTATTATCTAATTAAAGATGTGCTTAGCCATAATAACTGATTCAGCTTTAACAACAAGTTGATACCATTTCGGTAAGGTTTTGCAGTGTGTTTAGTGCTCCGCACCATTGGTGCAAAGCCTTAGCACCAATGGTGTTAACCACCAACACGATGTGTGTTGACTAAAAGCACATCAAATAAAGATGGAAAAAGGAAAGCATTATCAGTACAAAGTCCCATCAGCTTACTATCTAATAAAAAGTCGAAGTACAACGAATAATTTTCCATTGGAAATTTGGTGGGAAACAAAATAATTATTACCTTTGCAACGTTTTCCTTAGGAAACAAAATAAACATTAACAAACCGAGTAGTAAAAGAACTTCGGTAAATTAAAATTTACATATATAATGAAACGTACAGCAACACTTGTAGTGGCTATTATGGCATTAACACTGACAGCTTGTAAAGCAGATAACAATCCTAAAAAGCAGGATAGCAGTGCAATGACTACAGAACAAACAGAAGTAAATAATCAAAATGAAGGAAAGGAAACAAAGATGAATGTAACAGAAATGAACTCAGAGATGTTCCAGCAGAAAGTAATGGATTTTAAGAATAATCCTAAGACATGGAACTTTAAGGGTGATAAGCCTGCTATTATTGACTTTTATGCAACATGGTGTGGTCCATGTAAAGCAACAGCGCCAATTCTCGAGGAAGTAGCAAGTGATTATGCAGGCCAGATTGATGTTTATAAGGTTGATGTTGACAAGCAGCGTGAGTTAGCAGCCCTCTTTGGTATTCGTTCAATCCCATCAATCCTCTTTATTCCTAAGACAGGTGAACCTACAATGCAGAACGGAGCTATGAACAAGGCTCAGTTTGAGGAGGTTATTAAGTCTGTCTTGTTGAAGTAAGAACATATAATGGACAATCATTGTATCAGTAAGATTCGCGAAATATTTCGTGTCATCACAGCTTTTGAATGTGGATTACAACAGCAAATAGGCTTAAACATTAATGAAGCAATGCTATTGTGTCTACTCTCAGAAAGTGAGAAACCTATGTTGGCTGGTGAAATAGCTGAAGAGATGGGCTTGACACGTTCGAATACTTCAAAGGTAATCGCCTCATTGGAGCAGGCGTCTCTTATTCGCCGCCGTGCTTGTTCGGAGGATGGACGCTGCCAGAGGTTTCACATTACAAAACATGGTTTAGAGAAATTAGACCATTTGCATTGTGATTCCATTGCTGTTCCAGAGGAGTTAAAAGAAATCATATAATATATATCGCTATCTTTCTGATAAAAGACAAAGGTTAATAAAGATAGGGACGTATAGAGCGTGAGTTGCCAATTGGCATTTTATAAACTCGCAAGCTATACGTCCCTATTTATATCTATAATCTTAAGATACCAACTCTTTTGAATCCAAGAGAGTTACTTCGCCTTTAATATTTGCTCAATACCCTGTTCTCTGTGCTTTATATGTACCTCAATTCCATACTTCTCATTAAGATGTTCAGCAAGATGCTGTGCACTATAAACAGAGCGATGCTGTCCACCGGTACAACCAAACGAGAACATTAAATCAGTAAAGCCACGTTGCATATAACGTTCTACATGATGGTCAGCAAGCTTATAAACAGGTTTCAAGAACTCAAGTATCTCACCATCATCTTCAAGGAAACGGATGACAGGCTCATCTAAACCCGTAATATTCTTATAAGGTTCGTATCGACCTGGGTTATGCGTACTTCTACAATCAAAGACATAACCGCCTCCATTACCAGATGTGTCTTCAGGAATTCCTTTCTTAAAAGAGAAACTAAAAACACGCACCACCAATGGTCCTTTACCATCATATTTAGAGAAGGTTGCAGGACCATCTAAAGGATTAGCCTTATAAATATCTTTCTCTACTATTTTAAGACCATCTGTTCTATTAGCTGCAGGCTTCTCAATATGCGCAAACTGTGGTAATAATGTGAGTCGTTTCAACATATCCATCATGTATGGATATGGGAAAACATCATCACCTAATGCCAAGAGATCACGCAGATTTTGTATAGCAGGAGGAATAGAATCGATAAATGCTTCTTACGTTCAAAGTATCCACGGAATCCATAAGCACCTAAAACTTGCAATGTTCGGAAGAGAACAAACAATGACAAGCGGTTGACGAAATGACGTTTAGAAGGTACCTCAGTATAATTCTTAAGGCTCTGATAGTATTCAAATACCAATTCACGACGCAATTTGAAAGAATACTTTGCGCTTGCTTGCCATAAGAACGAAGCAAGGTCATAATAAAAAGGACCTTTTCTCCCACCTTGAAAATCAATAAAATATGGTTTCCCTTCCTTATCTAACATAATATTTCGTGCTTGGAAATCACGATAAAGGAAGGAATCCATCTGCTCTGATGTCAAGTCTTTTGCAAACATACGGAAGTTTGCTTCGAGTTTCAATTCATGGAAGTCGAGTTCGGTTGCTTTGAGAAAGCAATACTTAAAATAGTTCAAATCAAAGAGTACACTCTCTTGATTGAATTCTGGTTGTGGGTAACAATTAGAAAAATCAAGTTCTCTTGCACCGCGCAACTGAATATTTGGCAATTCTCTTATGGCATTGCGCAACAACTTTTGCTCGGCAAGATTATAGCGTCCACCAGCCTCACGTCCACCCCGTATAGCATCAAAGAGTGACGTGTTACCAAGGTCTGATTGTAGGTAACATAACTCATCAGCAGACACAGCAAAGATATGTGGTACTGGTAAACGTCGTTTCTCGAAATGTTTAGCAAGATAGATAAAGGCATGATTTTCATCACGACTTGTTCCTATAACACCAATGACAGTATCACCCTCTTCGTCAAACATTCGGTAATACTCACGGTTACTACCTGCCCCTGCTAACTTTTCTACGTTTGAAGGGTTACTACCCTTCCAATTCTTATATAGTTCTAATAGTTGCTCCATAATTCATTTACTATGTAGATGCTTCGAAAACTACCGTAACACCTTCACTTTCTTCTACATAATGAAACATAAGAAATCACAACTTCACATGAAGAAAGCTGCAAAAAAAGTATATGTAAAGGTTAATCGTCTTGCTCCTCAAGCTTTTTTTCTTTATATCTTCAGCTTGTTTCTCACCACGCTTCTTGTGGTCATACTGACGTAGTAAGCCATCTACCAACAGAGAAGTGCAAGGACACCACCAGTAATAAGCCATGACCTTGTAATATAATATATGCCCCTCAATAACGATGAAGAGCACAGCAAATTCTTTCCAGTTAATCAATTGTTTCATGCTACAAAGTTAACGAAAAAGATTACAGATAAGGAATGAAAAACAGAGAAGTTTTTATATTTTTAATTATTCTTATCTTATTATTTTCTGGCTATCACCATATAGCTGTCTTATAGTCAAATATATTCTATTTTAGCGAAACAAGTCTGTTAAAGTGGCTTTCTTACATCTACACTTAGAATTATTTATATTAAAGGGCTGTCGTCTAAAGGAAATATACTATCTTTGTATTTTAATGATAAAAGAGCAAGATAACATAGATAAGATGACAGACGCAAAGATAATTAATGACCCTGTTTTCGGATTTATAAAGGTGCCACGTGGACTGTTACTTGACATAGTACGTCACCCACTTATGCAGCGATTGACACGTATCAAGCAATTAGGCTTAACACAAGAGGTTTATCCAGGTGCACAGCATACACGCTTTCAACACTCTTTAGGTGCCTTTCATCTTATGAGTGAGGCACTTATATCACTACGACAGAAGGGTGTGTTTGTCTTTGACAGTGAGGCTGAAGCGGTACAAGCTGCCATCCTAATGCATGACATTGGACATGCTCCATTTTCTCATGTGCTTGAAAACACACTGATTAGTGGTATTACTCATGAAGAAATATCGCTGATGATGATGGATCGTATCAACCAAGACATGCATGGAGCACTCAACCTTGCTATTAGTATCTTTAAGGATGAATACCCTAAATCCTACCTTCATCAGCTGATTTCCAGCCAACTTGACATGGATAGGCTTGACTATCTCCGTCGTGACAGTTTCTTTACGGGAGTGACAGAAGGCAATATTGGCTCTGCACGTATTATCAAGATGCTTAACGTTGTCGATGATGCTTTGGTAGTCGAATCAAATGGTATTTATTCTATTGAGAATTATCTTACTTCACGTCGCCTTATGTATTGGCAAGTATATCTGCACAAAACAACCGTTGGATGTGAGAATGTTCTTATCAATGCTTTACATAGAGCAAAACAATTAGCAAAAGAAGGAGTTGAACTTTTTGCTTCACCAGCTCTTCGTTACTTCCTTTACAATGATATTACAGCTGAAACTTTCCATACAGAGAACAAGGCATTAGATAATTATATAGCTTTGGATGACAATGATATATGGAGTGCTATTAAAGTATGGCAACAACATGAAGATAAGATACTTTCACTCCTATCTTCAAACATGATCAATCGAAAAATATTCAAAGTAGAAGTACGAGAAGAGGAGCCAACAACAGAGGAAATCAATCAGTTTAAACAGCAGATTTCTGAACGATATGAGATAAGTCTCGCTGATTGTGATTACCTCATTGGAGTAAATCGGGTACAGAAAGATATGTACAATCCTTATGATGACCATATTAGCATTCTGTACAAAGACGGAACATTGAAAGATATAACTGAAGCATCGGAGATTTTGAACATTGAATTACTCTCGAAAAAAATATGTAAATATTACCTATCTTATCAACGTTTCTAATAAAAAATCCCTATCTTTGCACAAATTATAATCAATAAAGGCAATATAAATGGAATTCTCTGCGAAACAAATATCGCAATTTATACAAGGTCGTATTGAAGGTGACGAAAACGTAACCATTAATACCTTCGCCAAGATTGAAGAAGGTAAGAAAGGAGCTATCTCTTTTCTTGCAAACCCAAAATATATACACTATCTCTTTGAAACAGAGTCAAGCATTGTACTTATAGATGAAGACATTCAACTGGACAAGGAGGTAAAGCCTACTCTTATCCGTGTAAAGAATGCACGTGATTGTGTTGCTAAGTTGTTGCAACTCTATGAAAGCATGAAACCTAAGAAGCAAGGCATTGATTCTCTTGCTTTTGTTTCATCGAAAGCAACAATTGGCAAGGATGTCTATATCGGTGCATTTGCATATATTGGTGATGGTGTGACTTTAGGTGACGGCTGTCAGATTTATCCTCATGCAACTATCATGGATGGCGTGCAGCTGGGAAATAATTGTATTGTCTATCCAAATGCAAGTATTTATCATGGTTGTAAGATTGGCAGCAATGTAATCCTTCATTCTGGTTGTGTAATTGGTGCGGATGGTTTCGGCTTTGCACCTAATCCAGAAACTAATAGTTACGATAAAATACCTCAGATTGGTATTGTAACAATAGAAGATAACGTAGAAATTGGTGCCAACACTTGTATTGATCGCTCAACCATGGGCAGTACACACGTTCGTAAGGGAGTAAAACTTGACAACCTTGTTCAAATAGCACACAACAATGATATTGGTGAGAATACAGTGATGTCTGCTCAGGTAGGTATTGCAGGCTCAACCAAAGTTGGTCAATGGTGTATGTTTGGCGGACAGGTGGGTATAGCTGGTCATATCACTATCGGTGACAAAGTATTCCTCGGTGCACAGTCAGGTGTTCCTGGTAGCCTAAAGAGTAATCAACAACTCATTGGAACTCCTCCAATGGAGCAGCGTCCATACTTTAAGTCACAGGCTATCTTCCAGCGTTTGCCAGAGATGTACAAGCAGTTGAATGCACTGCAGAAAGAAATTGAAGAATTGAAAAAGAATAAATAACATACATGGAAACAGTTAAGCAGAAAACTTTAAAGGGAAGTTTTTCCCTCTTCGGAAAGGGACTTCATACAGGATTGAGTCTTACTGTAACATTCAATCCTGCCCCTGAAAATACTGGCTATAAGATACAAAGAATCGATCTTGATGGACAGCCTATTATTGATGCTGTTGCTGAGAATGTTGTTGACACACAGCGTGGAACAGTATTGGCTAAGGGTGAGGCACGTGTTAGTACGATTGAACATGGTATGTCTGCCCTTTATGCAATGGGTATTGATAACTGTCTTATACAGATTAATGGTCCAGAATTCCCTATCCTCGATGGCTCTGCAACGATGTATGTTGACAAATCAACGAGGTAGGTATCGTTGATCAGAATGCTCCAAAGGATTACTATATCATTCGCAAAAAGATTGAGATTAAGGATGAGAATGGCTCTGTAATTACTATTCTCCCTGACGAGCAGTTCTCTATCACTGCGATGTGTAACTTTGACTCTAAGTTTATTAGCAGTCAATTTGCTACATTGGATGATATCAATACTTATGCAACCGAGATTGCTCCAGCACGTACATTCGTTTTTGTACGTGACATTATGCCACTCTTGCAGGCTAACCTGATTAAGGGTGGTGACTTGGATAATGCAATTGTTATCTATGAGCAACAGGTTTCACAAGAGAAACTTGACCAATTGGCAGACCTCTTGAAGGTTCCTCGTATGGATGCAAATAACATTGGTTATATTCAGCATAAGCCTTTACAATGGGATAACGAGTGTACACGCCATAAGCTCCTTGATATCATCGGTGATATGGCATTGATTGGTAAACCTATCAAGGGCCGTATTATTGCGACTCGTCCAGGTCATACTGTAAACAATAAGTTTGCTCGCTTGATGCGTAAAGAAATACGTAAGCATGAGATACAAGCACCAATGTATGATCCAAATGATGAGCCATTGATGGATAACATTCGCATCCGCGAACTTTTACCACACCGCTATCCAATGCAGTTGGTTGATAAGGTCATTGCAATGGGTTCAACAAGTATTATTGGTATTAAGAATGTAACCAGCAACGAACCATTCTTCCAAGGTCACTTCCCACAGGAACCTGTTATGCCAGGAGTATTACAGGTAGAGGCTATGGCTCAATGTGGTGGACTCTTAGTACTTTCTCAGGTTGAAGAGCCTGAGCGTTGGTCAACTTACTTCTTGAAGATTGATGACGTTAAGTTCCGTCAGAAGGTTGTTCCTGGTGACACGCTTATGTTCCGTGTTGAACTTCTTGGTCCTGTTCGTCATGGAATCAGTTCAATGAAGGGTTATATGTTTGTTGGCGAGCGTGTTGTTGCTGAGGCTACATTCACTGCCCAAATTGTAAAGAATAAGTAATAATTACACAAGACAATTATGAACCAGATAAGCCCATTGGCCTTTGTTCATCCAGAGGCAAAACTTGGTGATAATAATATAATTGGTCCATTCTGTTATATCGATAAGAATACTGTTATCGGTGATAATAATGTGTTCCAGAATAGCGTAACCATCCATGTTGGTGCACGTTTAGGCAATAACAACGAAATATTCCCAGGTGCCAGTATCTCTACAAAGCCTCAAGATTTAAAGTTTAGAAATGAGGAATCACTTTGTGAGATTGGGGACAACAACTCTATTCGTGAGAATGTTACTATTTCACGTGGTACGGCTTCAAAGGGTACAACAAAGGTTGGTAGTAATAACCTACTGATGGAATGTGTACATATTGCACATGATTGTGTTATTGGTTCTGGTGACATTATTGGTAATGCAACCAAATTTGCAGGCGAAGTGACAGTTGATGATAATGCTATCATATCTGCCAATATTCTCTGTCATCAGTTCTGCCATATTGGTGGATACGTTATGATACAGGGTGGAAGCCGTTTCTCTATGGATATTCCACCATATATCATTGTAGGAAAAGAGCCTGCCCGCTATATGGGAATTAACCTCATTGGTCTTCGCCGTCGTGGCTTTTCAAATGAACTCATTGAACTTATCCACAATGCTTACCGCATCCTTTATGGAACAGGTACACGCGCCGAGAACATTCAGAAGATTAAGAACGAACTACAGATTACGCCAGAGATTCAGAAGATTATAGACTTCGTTGAATCATCTGAACGTGGTATCATTAAATAAAGACTATTCCCTCCCCTTTCAAAAGGGAGGGAATCTTTAAAAGCGAACGAGTAGGTTGAGTATTTCCACAACTTAAACGAGTTGGAAAACATTATTTGTAATCATTTATCAGCTTGAAAAACAAAACATTAATAGTCATCACTGGCCCAACAGGCGTTGGCAAGACAGAGGCCACTCTCCGTATTGCAGAGCATTTTAATGTACCTGTTATCAATGCTGACTCCCGACAAATATTCTCTGAGATTCCTATAGGAACAGCAGCACCAACGGCAGAACAGCAGCTGCGTGTACAACACTATTTTGTTGGTAATCATCATTTGGAAGATTACTATTCTGCAAGCCTATACGAACAAGATGTACTTAATATTATAAACAGCCAGCACACACCTATCTCGTTACTCTCAGGTGGTTCAATGATGTATATTGACGCTGTATGTAATGGTATTGATGATATCCCGACTATTCTTCCTGAAATACGAGAGGAAAATGATGAAACGCTTAGAAGCAGAGGGATTAGAACATATGTGTAATCTGTTACGAGAACTGGACCCTGAGCACTGGAAGATAGTTGACAGGAATAATCCACGTCGTGTTATCCATGCCCTTGAGATATGTATCCAAACTGGAAAAACATATACATCTTTCCGTTCCAATACTATTAAAGATCGTCCTTTTAATATCATCAAGGTTGGATTAAATCGTGATAGAGACGAACTCTATAATAGAATCAATCAGCGAGTATTAGACATGATTGAAGAGGGAATGATAGAAGAAGCACTACAAGTTTATCCTAAGCGAACTCTGAATTCACTCAACACGGTTGGATATAAGGAGCTATTTGAATACCTTGATGGCTTAACAACACTTGATGAAGCCATATTTAAAATACAGAGTAATACTCGAAGATACGCTCGCAAACAGCTCACATGGTATAAAAAGATACCGCTTTTCAATGGTTTAATCCCGATAACATTGAAGAAATCTTAAATTATGTCCATACAATGATATCAAATACAAGTAAATAAGTACTTTTGTATTAAACGTATTATAGCAATATTATAAACATAGGCAAGTAGCTTTAAAACTTGAAGATTGTCAATCAATGATAAAGAAAATATTTAAATTCATTAGAAGTATATTCCGAGGAATTTTCAATTTCTTCCCATGGTACGCAAAACTATATAAAGGTCGTACTTGGTACACGAAGATGGCTGTCGGAACAGTATCTTTCTTTGTAGCTATCTTTCTCTATTTAGGAATGGTAGACATTAACTTCCTTTGGCTCTTTGGCAAGTCACCAGGTTTTATTGATATAAAAACTCCTCCAACCTATGCTGCATCAGAGATTTATAGTGCAGACTCTGTCCTCATTGGTAGATTCTATAAAGAGAATCGTACACCAGTAAAGTATGAGGAGGTAACCCCTGCATTCTGGAATGCACTCATCAGCACAGAGGACGAGCGCTTCTATAGCCATAATGGTATAGACTTTATGGGTATCGGTGGTGCCATCAAGGATGCCGTAACAGGTAGTGGAGGTCGTGGTGCATCAACCATCACACAGCAGTTGGCGAAGAATATGTTCCGTGTTCGTACGCAATATTCTTCAGGTCTATTAGGTCATGTACCAGGCTTGCGAATGCTCATTATGAAGAGTAAGGAATGGATTATTGCTGTGAAGTTAGAGTTAATCTATTCAAAGAAAGAAATCCTGACAATGTATGCCAACACCGTTGACTTTGGCAACAATTCCTTTGGTGTAAAGACAGCTGCTAAGACTTATTTTAATACAAGTCCTTCAAAGTTATCTATTGATCAAGCTGCAACGTTGGTAGGTATGTTGAAAGCTACTACTTATTATAATCCAATCTTGCACCCAAAGAATTCTATTCGTCGTCGTAACACTGTGCTGTATAATATGGTTACACATAATGTATTACCACATGATGAGTACGCACTATACTCTAAGCGACCTATGAAGTTGGATATACACGTAGAAGAGAACTATGATGGTCAAGCTCAGTACTTCCGTGAATATATATCAGAATACTTCAAAGATTGGATGAAAGACAATGGTTACGACCTCTATAGCAGTGGTTTAAAGATCTATACCACCATTGACACTCGTATGCAGAAGTATGCTGAGCAAGCTGCAACAAAGCAGATGGAAAAGGTTCAACAAACTTTTGATAACCACTGGAGAGGTATGCAGCCTTGGCGCGATGCAAAGGGAAATGAGATTCCTGGCTTTATTGAGGGCATTGCTGAACGTCAGCCTTTCTATAAGAAGCTATTACAGAAATACCCTAACCAGCCTGATAGCGTTCTCTATTATCTCAACAAACCGCATAAGGTGACTCTCTTCGACTATGAAAAGGGGCATATTGAGAAAGAAATGTCATCAATGGACTCTATCCGTTATATGGTTAAATTCATGCACTGTGCTATGGTTGCTATGGAACCAGAGACTGGTGCGGTAAGAGCTTGGGTGGGTGACATTGATTTCAAAACATGGAAATATGATAAGGTTGTTGCACAGCGTCAACCAGGTTCAACCTTCAAACTATTCGTCTACTCAGAGGCATTCAATCAAGGACTGACCCCTTGTGATAAACGTCGTGATGAATATATCAGTATGCAGGTTCTTGATAAGAAGACTGGTCAGATGAAGACTTGGACACCACACAATGCCAATGGTAGATTCTCCAATGATTCTATTACACTGAAGAGTGCTTTTGCTCGCAGTATAAACTCCATTGCTGTACGCTTAGGACAGGAGATGGGTATCAAGAATATTATCCGTACAGCTCAGGAGATGGGTATCAAGAGTCCGTTGGATGATGAGCCTTCATTAGCACTCGGTTCAAGCGACGTAAACTTATTAGAATTGGTAAATGCCTATAGTACTGTAGCAAATGATGGTGAATATCATGTTCCAGTTGTCGTTACACGCATCTTAGATAAAGATGGTAACGAGGTATATGTAGCACCAAAAGACCACGAGAGAGCATTACCTTACAAGACAGCATTCCTCATGCAGGAAATGTTGAAGGCTGGTGTGAACGAAGGTGGTGGTACAAGTCAAGCATTACGTCATTATACTTTTGAGGATACAGACTGGGGAGGAAAGACTGGTACAAGTAATAACCACTCTGATGCTTGGTTTATGGCAGTCAGCCCTAAACTTGTCGTTGGTGCATGGGTTGGTGGTGAATATCGCTCCATCCACTTCCGTACAGGAGCCTTAGGACAGGGTTCAAAGACTGCACTACCTATCTGTGGAGAGTTTATTTACAGCTTAATGCGCGACAAGGCTTTCCAAAAGTATCATGCTAAGTGGCAGTTAGATCCAGACGAGGATATCGACCCTTCAATGTACAACTGTCAACCTACAGTAGTTCGGCGTGCTGCTCCTGATTCTTTGCGTGACTTTACAACAGGACATAGACGTCATCAGGAGGAAGAGGAAGAACCTATCGACGGACACGAAAACACAGACGAGGGTGGCTTTATATTAGAACCAGCTCCACAACCTACTCCAGAACGGCAGGGCAATAGTTCTAATAATGAATCGCCTCAAATTATAAAGAAGGCGAAGAAGCCACGCAGTGAAGATATGGAAATTTAGGTAATTCATAATTCTTAAAATGGAACTTATGATTACTTTTGGTTGATAAAGAAATCAGAATACTTTGGTAATTGATTAATAACTATCAATTCTCTTCCTCAAACAACAAACTTCTATATATTCACAGAAACTTTTACCTCTGTGAGTATATATGAAGGTTTTTGTTTTATCTATAGCCTCTTGTCAGTAAACTTAACAATAGGTCGTTGTAATTATACAGAAAAGGTGCAAGGCATAAATATAGCTTAGTAGCAAACATAACTACCAACTGCAAAGGGAACTAAAGCCCCCCAATCAATGTCACAAAAGAAGGTAAACATAGACGTAAATACGATTGACTTGGATAATACAGAGTTGCAAAAAGCACTTCAGATTATTCAGTTTACAAACAATTCCCTATTCCTCACTGGAAAAGCAGGAACAGGAAAGTCTACATTTCTACGTTACATTGCTGCGACAACAAAGAAAAAACATATTATTCTTGCACCCACAGGCATAGCTGCTATCAATGCAGGTGGTAGTACTCTGCATAGCTTCTTCAAACTTCCATTCTATCCTCTTGTCCCAACTGACAAACGTTATTCTGCTCGTAATCTACGCAGCACAATGAAATACAATGGTGACAAGTGTAAACTTTTGCGGGAAGTCGAACTAATCATTATTGATGAGATTAGTATGGTTAGAGCTGACATCATTGACTTCATCGACAAAATACTGCGCATATACAATCGTAATATGCGCGAGCCATTCGGTGGGAAACAGCTTCTCTTGGTAGGCGACATTTATCAGTTAGAACCTGTTCTAAAGGAAGAGGATTGTCGACTCTTACAACCCTATTACCCAAGTAGCTACTTCTTTGATGCAAAGGTGTTCCAAGATTATCCACTTGTGAGTATTGAACTCAATAAAGTCTACCGTCAAAACGACCCTCACTTTATTTCGATTCTTGACCATATCCGTACCAATCAGGTCACTGACACTGATTTCAACCATATCAATGAACGTGTTGGTGCAAGTTTGGAGAATACAAACAAGCCAGAAGGAGATTTCACCATTACCCTATCAACTAAGCGAGATACAGTAGACTGGATAAACAACGAAGGACTTGATAGCCTTGATGGAGACCCTGTGATGTTCTTAGGTGAAATCAAAGGAGAGTTTCCTGAGAGTAGCCTCCCTACTCCTATTGAGTTAAACCTCAAGGTGGGAGCACATATCATGTTTATCAAAAATGACATTGAGAAGCAATGGGTTAATGGAACCTTAGGTATTATTATCGGTATTGATGAAGAGGCAGGAATCCTCTATGTTCATACAGAAGAGGGAGATGACTTACAGGTGCAACGTGAGATGTGGGAGAATATAAGATACCGATTCAATGAGGAAGAACAACGAATTGAGGAGGAACAAATAGGTACTTATATACAATTCCCCATCAAGTTGGCTTGGGCTATTACTGTACATAAGAGTCAAGGACTGACATTCAAGAATGTAAATATTGATTTCACTGGCGGTGTCTTTGCCGGTGGTCAGGCATATGTTGCTCTATCACGCTGTACAAGTCTTGAAGGTATTACACTCAAGGAACCACTACGTAGAAATGAGGTCTTTGTAAGAAGTGAGGTAATACATTTTGCCAGACACTACAACGATAATAATATTATATCGACAGTACTCAAACAAAGCAAGGCTGATAAAGAATACTACGATGCTGTATGTGCTTTCGACAAGGGAGACTTTGATGCTTTCCTGCGTAGCTTTTTTCTTGCTATTCATAGCCGTTATGATATTGAACGACCAGCAGCTAAGCGATTTATCAGACGGAAACTGGACCTCATTAACCAGCTACGTAATGAAAATGAGGAACTTAAGCGACAACAAGATAAGAAGAATGAGTATCTCAAAGAGCTGTCAGTAGAATATGTTATGATGGGTAAAGAGTGCGAGCGTGAAGAAATGAATGAGGCAGCTATTGCCAATTATGAGAAGGCTATTGCACTCTATCCTGATAATCCAACAGCACAGAAAAGATTGAAGAAATTAAAACCTTCAACCGAAAAAGATAATAAATAATGGAACAGAAAAAGAGTCTTTCAAAAATTATAGCAACAATCGTTTTTGGTATTGTTTTCATCATTATTGCTATTGTATCTTGTAATCAAAGCAAAACAATAGAAGGCAGTAACAATGGAGATACTGTTGCAGCAAAGGAGTTTACACCACATGTTGAGAATGGTAAACTAAATATTGATTTACAGAGTATTACCTCTATTCGCTTTCCTAAGTATAAGACAACAAAAGCAATACCTTTTATACCCGACTCTGTTAGTTTAGCGGCTGATGAGGAATCGGTAGAAAGTGGCAACTATTCAGCAACACTACTTCTTGATACGATTCCAAATAAAGAGTTTTATCAGAGAATAGACCTTGCAGCACAGCATGATACGTGTTGGGATATTAACAAATTTGCTTATACTTACGAAAGAAAAGATAAAGCTGGAGGTGTGTATAAAGTCGTATTTAGTAAAGGTGGACAGCAGATATTTGTCACTCATCTGAATAAAGACATGATAAAAAATACGAATCAAACGAAGCCGAACAAATAAACCTCATAATACACCCTAATTATGCTTAGGTTATAAATGAACCAGTTTGGGTTTAATAAAACGCATAAAAAAAGTGTCAAAGCAAGTAGCTTTGACACTTTTTTATATCCTTTTTAAGTCTTAACGAGCCTGCTCAAGCTTGCTATCAATATGTGCAATAGCATGGCTTTCCAAGTGAGCGAATGAATCGAGAATATCCTTAACATTCTTCTCTTCCTCTACCTGCTCATCAATATACTTTGCAATGAAGTTCTGTGATGCGCGATCCTTCTCCTCATCAGCAACATCTGCCAACTTGTTGATAAGTTCTGTAACCTTCTGCTCATGCGCAAATGTATCAACAAAAGCCTCCTTAGCGTCTGTCCAACTTGTCTTAACGGCATCGATACTGGTAAGAATAACCTCACCACCACGATGAAGAACAAACTGAGCCATATCCATTGCGTGCTGTCTCTCCTCTTCTGCCTGCTTGTACATCCAGCCAGAGAAACCCTTCCAGCCTTCCTTACGGAACCAGCATGACATCTGTAAATAGAGATTTGATGACCACATTTCTGCCGCAATCTGCGCATTGAACGCATCCTGCATCTTCTTTGATATATTCATTTCTTATTCTTTTTAATTAGCAATTAATTACTTACTTTGTTAGTCACTAATAATAATTCCGACTGCAAAATTACAACATTATTATTATTTTTCCAAATTATCAGCCAAAAAATATGATTTTTCACATGCTTATTAAACTCATATCACACATCTATTTTATCATCCCAGCTATATTTATAATCCTATTTAGATGATGTGTTATTGCCCCGCACATGTCGTGCTAATGGTAAACACCAATGGTGCTGGGCACTAATTAAGTTGCTATATATATCTATGAAAAAGTGTATTTTTATATTATTGGGATGAGGTCTACACCCAAACGGGAATACAAACGTATTTCATCGTACTTTTATATATCAAAAAAGATTTGCATCAAAGCGGTTACTAAAAGTAAACCTGAACTTTGATACAAATCTTTGTTTTCTATACTTATCTTTATAAACGCATTCTCGTTCTACAAAATATTATTCAATTACTACAGTTGTCCAACCATGCTTGTCTTCTATCGTGCCATACTGAATACCACGGAGGGTTTCATAAAGCTTGGTAGACCATGGTCCTGGTTTGTCACCAAAATTATAAACCTTACCCGTCTCCATATCATCAAGATGTGATATCGGAGAGATAACTGCTGCTGTACCACAAGCACCAGCTTCTTCAAAGCTATCCAATTCATCTTCTGAAATAGGACGACGCTCTATCTTCATTCCAAGGTCTTCAGCAATCTGCATCAGACTCTTGTTCGTTATAGATGGCAAGATAGAACTTGACTTAGGAGTAACGTAAGTATCATCCTTGATACCAAAGAAGTTGGCTGCACCACACTCATCAACATACTTCTTCTCCTTTGCATCCAAATAGAACTCTGATGCATAACCTTGCTCATGTGCACGACGATTTGCTCTAAGTGATGCAGCATAGTTACCACCAACCTTATACATACCAGTTCCCAATGGAGCAGCACGGTCAACATCACGAACAATAACATAAGGATTAGCACAGAAGCCACCCTTAAAGTAAGGACCAACAGGGGTGACAAAGATTAAGAAGCAATATTCCTCTGCTGGACGAACACCCACCTGAGCAGATGTACCAATTAACAACGGACGAATATAGAGTGAAGCACCACTCTCGTAAGGTGGGATATATTCTTGATTAAGACGAACAACTTTTTTTACCATTTCTGCAAACAACTCTGTTGGTACTTCTGGCATTACAATACCACGACTTGTATTCTGCAAACGTTTTGCATTTTCTTCTACACGAAAAACACGCACTTTACCATCTGGACAACGATATGCCTTCAATCCCTCAAAAGCCTCTTGACCATAGTGAAGACAAGTTGCTGCCATGTGAAGTTTAAGATACTCATCTGAACTGACTTCTACCTCACCCCACTTTCCATTGCGATAGTAACAGCGAACATTATAATCAGTTGGCATATAGCCAAATGATAAACTTGACCATTCTATATCCTTCATATTATTTTCGTGTTAAGTTATTATTCATGACAATTATCTACAAAAGTAAACAAAATATTCTTACCATGCAACCAAATAACAAGTTAATTAAACTTACATTTCATTTTCTAAATAAGAAAAAAGAGAATTATTGCTTTTCTAAAAGCTTCTGAATCTCGTTGTCGGTACGCTTAAGCTTTTGTTTACAGAGCTTTACTAACTCTTGAGCTTCTTTTAATTGGGCAGCCATAGAGTCTATATCAAGTTCTCCACGTTCCATTTTATCTACAATAGCTTCCAATTTATGAACTGCTTCTTCGTATTTTATTTCTTTCATTGCCTTTTTACATTTATAATATATGGAATAATATGCTCTTTTAGGATAAACGTTCCACCTTACTCTCTACCTCGCCAGTCTCAAAACGTGTTGTTATCATATCACCTATCTTTAAGTCTTTAGCGTTACGAATTGTCTTACCATTACACAATGTAATACTGTACCCACGCTTTAAGAGTAAAGAAGGATCAAGTAACCTTGCTCGCTGCTCAAGTATATCGAGTCGATGCTGCTCACCGGACAACTTATTTTGCAGTGTCAGTAACATACAATTTTGTAACGTGCTTAAATGAAATTCTGCCTGTTTTATAGCTTCATTCATTCTCATCACCAGCCGTTGGGATAAGCCCTCAAGCCAAGCATCCTGCTTTGTACGAACCACAGAGAACAATACTGGAATATGTGAACCAATATGTTGAATACGCATTTTCTCAACCTCTAAAGTCTTCTTCACACCATCGATTATCGCAGCTTGTGCGTTTTCTACTCTCATCAGCGTAGAAGCAAGATGGTCTATGAGATAAGCAGCAGCAGCTGTTGGCGTCTTCATACGTTGAAACGATACCATATCCAAGATGCTTTCATCACGTTCGTGCCCAATACCTGTTATAATTGGTAATGGAAAGTTTGCCACATTCTCAGCAAGATTCAAGGTATCAAAACCGCTAAGGTCGGCTGTTGCGCCACCACCACGAATGATAACAACACAGTCAAAATCTTCTTCACGACTATTGATTTGATTCAATGCGTTTATTATACTCTGTTCAACAGAGTCGCCCTGCATAATAGCAGGAAACAATTCTACGTGGAAATAGAGTCCATAATCATTAGTTTCTAACTGATTACAGAAGTCACCATAACCAGCAGCGGTCTCAGAAGAGATAACAGCTATACGCTGAGCAAACATCGGAAGACAAAGTTCTTTTTGCAAATCAAAGACTCCTTCTGCCTTTAATTGACGGATAATCTCTTGCCGCTTACGCATCATATCACCCATCGTATACTCAGGATTGATATCATCAACTATCCAAGAGAAGCCATACTGAGGATGAAATTGAGCATGAACTTGTAACATTACTTTCATTCCTGCACGCACTTCCTGTCCTGTTATTCGAATAAAAGCAGGCTTAATAAGCATCCAAATGTTGCTCCAACACTTTGCTGAAGCACGTGCTATAGGTACATTGCTCCCTTCATTCTTCTCAATCAGCTCCATATAACAATGTCCACGATTCTCACGGGCCTCAGACAATTCTGCTTCCACCCAATAAGAACGTGACAGAGTTGCGTCTATCACATCTGCGACAAGACTGTTTAATTCAAATAACGAAAGTGCTTTGGTCATCTTTTAGAAATATATGTTTCACTAACCACTACTGATTATAACGAGTTGCTGACTGATAGGCTGACCAAAAGTCAGGTATACCATATCCCATTATATTGTCAGGAGATTGACAATTATTTCCCGATTGACGAATAATATCTATTATCTCTTTTGCTGATTTATTAGGGCATGCCTGCCACAAACAAGCAACCATACCAGCTATGAGTGGACAAGCGAACGATGTTCCATTGTCTGGTATGATATATCCCCTACCCGATACGACATTTGTTGGACATCCATAAGCCATTACATCTGGCTTAATACGCCCATCAGCTGTAGGACCTATCGATGAAAAAGGGGCATTAACTTTATCAAGAGAAACTGCTCCCACAGTAAGAATATCATGTGCATCAGCAGGAACATTAATCTTCTTCCAAGTTCCCATACCATCGTTACCTGCACTATTTACAAGTATCATTCCCTTACTTGCCAAACGTGATGCTACTTGAGAAATTGCTGCAGTTCGCCCATTTAAATCTGCATAACGATAGTTCATAGATATGTCATCAAAGCCGTGATAACCCAAAGATGAACTAATGATATCAACACCTACAGAATCAGAAAACTCAACTGCAGCTATCCAAAAATCTTCTTCTGCAGGGCTTTCTGTCGAATAGTCTTCCGTACGAAGCAACCAGAAATCAGCTTTAGGAGCAGTACCCACAAACACCGTAGGCTGGTTCATCGCTATTGTTGACAAAGTCTTGGTACCATGATCCATCTCTTTATAAACATCATTATCGTACCCTGCAACAAAGTTATGTGTACCTTTTATATTGAGATTCCTAAAGGCAGCAATCTTATCCACATTCATAAAAGCCTGCATCCAACACTGCGATAGTCATGCCTTGTCCCATAAAAACCAAGGTTGTGCAGCTTTCTACCATTCAAACTCTCAATTTGCCCCTTACCCATACCATAATAGTCGTGAACCGTAGAATCAAGAGATTGAAGTTCAGAATTATAACGAACACGTTGAGAAAGTGGACGGATAGAGTCTGGAGAGACAAATACCAGCTTACTATCTTTCACAAAAGACAATACTTTTAAGTCTTCTAACGTTTGGCGATTATTGCCACGCACAAGAACAGAGTTATTCCATTTACTCACAGCAACAACCTTACCACCTCTCTTCTTTATCTGTTGAATATAATCAGGTGATACTGGTAGATCTGTCGAATCAAGCTTTAATCCCTGACGTTCACGTCGAAGAAGAGAAGCTTTTGATAGAAATTTCTCTGGTTTATCCAAGGAATAAGGTGTTCCATTCTTATCTTTTAAAGTAACACGGAACATATAACACTTTCCTCCTGGGTAACTTATCAAGCCACCACTCTTATTAGAAGCTAATAAAGTAGCGCTGACCAGTATAAATAGGAATATAATATAATTTCTGAGATAAGTTTGTTTCATAATCTGCAAACTTACACAAAATAATTGAATTATACCGCAGATATAAAAAGAAATTAGATAAATAAAAAGGATTTCCTTTATTAGGAAATCCTTCTTGTACACCCTTAGGGATTCGAACCCTAGACCCACTGATTAAGAGTCAGTTGCTCTACCAACTGAGCTAAGGGTGCATGCTAAACGAAAAGACTTGGGTTAGAAATCAATTCTTGTACACCCTTAGGGATTCGAACCCTAGACCCACTGATTAAGAGTCAGTTGCTCTACCAACTGAGCTAAGGGTGCTCATTTCGTTTTTGCGAGTGCAAAGGTATTACTTTTTTGCGAATTAACCAAACTTTTCTATCTTTTTTTAGTCATAAATCAGTCGATAATATTATGCCATCAGGCTGAAAGTTTAGTATAACTACATGATAATATGAGTATTACAAAATGACATGGTTCTAAAAGGAAACAATTATTTTTATGTATTTATAATTATCTTTCGCTCCAGATAAGTAAATTCAGACGCCTTTGAAGCCTAATCAACTTATATAATTTAACCCAATTCGATCATTAGAGCCTAAACATATTTTGTTTTATTATCGAGCAGATTGTTTGGCTTTGGAACACAGGCGTAGCGGGCTACGTCAAGTTAAAAAGACGGACAAGATGCCGATAAGAAAATAAAAGATGTTAGGAAACAACACAAAAACAAGAATTCCTGAAACATTGTGGTCTAATGACCGATTTGGGTTTAAACAAAATGAGGATGAGACCTACAACAGTTTCATCCTCATAATATCGTTTTATAATGATTTCTCTATTATATATTATACTGATGCAAATCAACAAACTTACCACGCTGGCGACGCTCATCAATCATACGTTGTAGCTTTGCCTTGCGATGTGGCGCAATCCATTTCTTCGCAAAAATGTTAGGAATAGCAACACCAAGAGCAATACAAACTAAGACTAACGAACCATTGATTGCAAAAGACATAGCATGCGTTACTTCTCCAACAACACCCTGCATCCCCATAAAACCATAAAGTGCACGATACATTAACACACCTGGAACAATAGGGATAACAGCAGGAATAGTGATACACTGATGTGGTGTATGGAGGATATGGACAGCCTTAATATTAATGATAGATATCAATGCCGAGCCACAAAGTGAACCAACAACTATTCCAAGTCCAAGACCAGCATTTCCTGTTGAAGGGTCAAGGAAAACGAAGTTACGCGTACAAACACAGATTATACCTCCAACCGCAATCCAAGGCATTAAACGATATGGAATATTATAAATCGTTGCAAAGCCCATAGCAGAAATTGCAGCAGCAACAGCATAGACATAGAAAGAGTGATGAGGAATAGTAGGGAGGTCTTTTGCAAAACCATCAAAGCTACCACATTTAATTGCCAACATAATACCAAATGACATTGCTATGACAATAAGAAGCGTATTCATTGCACGGACTAATCCCGTGTTTATATGATTGTCTAACAAGTCATTAACAGCGTTTATTAAAGGGACTCCTGGAACAATATAAAGGGCACAAGCTAAGAGTGGATGCCAAGGAGTTTCTGTAAACAGAATTGGACGAAGGAACTCTGGTAGCGCTGCTTGAACGGTAGGTGTAGAGAGAAAAGACGACAACCATGCAAGAATTGTACTAACAAAAGCCGCAACAGCAAAGTTAGCATAAAGATTAGAACCTGAATGATTCAAGAACATACGAAGACGATTACCCAATATAGCGGCAATAGAAGCATAGAAGAAAGCTGTCCAATCACAACCGAACTGAATACAGAATCCACCACAAGCAAGTCCTGCGCCAATAGCAATTATCCAATCCTTGTAATAGTGTTTACCATTAGCAATCTTCTCAAGTTCCTCTTCATACTTGTCTAACGAATAGTCCTTTTGAATAGCACGCCATGAGAGTTTTGAAACTTCCTGAATAGCAAGCATATTAATTACATGCTTATCACAACGCTGCATCTTAGAAAAACTATGATATTCGTCACTAACATTCACCTGCAACATATAATAATCAATGTTCATGTGCAGATTCTCTTTGGGAAGTCCCAAATAAGCTGCTGTACGCTCCATATTTCGCTTCACACGACTCGTATCAGCAGAACTTTCCATAAGAATTTGCCCTGTACGAAGGAGCAAATCGAGTTTTCTACGAAGGGTTTTCTTGGAACAATCCATCTGTTTTTCGTCCATACAAAACAATCTTTAAACTTTAAAACTTTTGCAAAGGTACAATTTATTATCCGTATAGGAAAATTACGCTGCTAAAAATCAAATCTTTAGCTTAATAATTATAGAACTTTGTTCTCAATAGTAAAAAGCCCATCAGACTTTTCGAGTAATACTACTATAGATTTTTACGACGCAAACCCCTACTCTCTTTTAGACCTATTCGTAATAAACAAGTTTTCTTATGCTTAGTAAATCTGTACATCGTAATCGTCCGCACCATTGGTGTTCATCGCCCGCACATGATGTGCTAACCCTCCGCACGATATGTGCTGTCCCTCTGCACCAAATCATTTCACAAACAGTAAAATACGGTTTAATAGAAGTTTGAGAAGGTATATATCAAAGAGTGGATGAATAAAACAAACGAGTTTCTTTCTCTCTCCTTATTCTTCAATGCCCAAAGAATCTTCTATCAGTGCTGCAACGATAACAATTTTCTCGTAGAAAACGAATTGGACGAGAAGAATCCGAACTATAAACATTGAGTTTCTTACATCTTCGTTAGGGAATCTCTTCAAAGCCGTTTTTCATCGAGGTGTTAATACCGACAACATTCTGGTAACCAAAACCTTTCTGTAGGATAAAGCGATTTTAATAGAGTGTTGTAACTATGAAAATAAAGCTTCTCAAATAGTTATAAGATGCAAGGTGTGCAATAAAACAAATAATCTTCAAAATTAATTCCGATTTCTTTGGATTTCTCAAGAATGTTATATACATTTGCCAATGTGGAAATCATCCGCTTACAGTTGACGACAAAAGCATTTATTCTCGCATTGGGACGATACCAATAGCGAGCGCATGGTGAGAACGAGTGGCGAGCATGAAGCCATTTATGTGGAATATCGTGTAAGTAGAGTGCAAAACTAAGCTTGCTTCAGTGATGACTATTAATGGCACAAAGGATATAGGAAAATAGAAAAGGGCATCAAGTGAAAATGGAAAGCAAGCTTTTAATGATAAGCATAGTAATTTTGATGCAGCTTACTCTGTAGCGCTAAAGGATATTACAAATGCGATAGAAAAATCGAAAGAATCAAAACAAGAAGAATGAAATATTTAGTTGTTATTTGCATGTTTGCCTGTTTTTTTATGACATCATGTATGATACAAACAGGTTGGGATTATTTTGTAAAAGGGAAAATAAATAATTACCAAGTAATCAAATGTTCTCCTAATAGTTCTTTGTCCCTGAGCAACATAGAGTCAGATAATAAATTATCTGACTCTATGAAAGTTTATTTTAGCTATCAAACCCTGTCGGATGTAGATTCTATTATGTATAATAATTTTGAATATCATTTTCTATTGACTGGAAATACGATTCCTGTCATTAGAATTAATTCTTTAAAATTACTTGACCGTAAAGGAGCTATTCTTCCTACATATCTATATTATCAATACTCATATAGTGTTAAAAGGGGCAAATTGATAGCAATAGAACAAATTCCTTTCGATATACCTCCACCTCCAGGTACCAATGGACGTTATAAAGCAATCTCTTTAGTTCTACACTCTGTAAAACCAAATTCTTCGACGCCCTTTCTGAAAGTAATTTGGGATATATCCATTGGTGATCAACAAATAGCTGATACGATTGAATATAGGTTTAAGAAATATTATGATATACGTCCAAAGATATTTTAAAATGAGAATCACTTGTATCCAATCATTGAATAAGGAATTTTACCCACATCTCTGTATGATTGCAAGGTACACTTACTGATAATCAAACGCCTACATAAAGCTTCGTTATCAAGCCACCCCTCACTATCGGGCGGATTGCCGAAGAGTTGTTCGATACGATGAATAAAGTTTACAGAACAAAACAATTTATTCAAAATATATTTTCCTGTCACTGTTATCATCCAAAAAGAGCTTATAAATCATTGATTTGCAGCACCTTTACATGAAGTGTTAAAAGTGACAGCAAAATAAAATTAAAACAACAATGCTTATATCACTAACTTTAGTCTGCTTTATTACTCCGCATATCGGAAACCTTAATTAAAATATTATAGCTGCATTAATAGCTTTTCGAATATTCTCTTTTGCAACGGTAGGTTTCATTGCTTCTGTAAGCAACATATCCTTTGGTGTAATACATTGAACTTGTGAGAAGCCTGCTTTAAGTAAAGCTGCCGCATCCTTTACCTTCCCAGCTATAAGCATAACAGGAACATTCTTGCGAAGACCATATTCTAAAACCCTTATCGGTATCTTTCCCATTAATGTCTGACTATCTGCACTACCCTCCCCTGTTATAATCAAATCTGCATCTTCTATAAGTGAATTAAAATTGACAGTTTCTAAAAGAACATCTGCACCAGACCTCATCTTGGCATTCATAAACTGCATAAAAGCATAACCCAATCCACCTGCAGCTCCAGCACCGTTATTCAAAGAACAATCAAAACCTAACTGAGCAGCAGCCATACGTGCAAAAGTACGTGCTCGACGATCCAAACAAGCTATCATTTCTGGTGTCGCTCCCTTCTGTGGACCAAAAATGACAGCAGCACCACGTTCACCAAAGAGAGGATTATTTACATCTGAAGCTAAGGTTATATCTAAATCTCGTAAAAATTTATCACGCCAGTTCTTCCCAAGAATGTCTTTCAAAGCTGCCAACATACCAAGTCCGCAATCGCTTGTAGCCGACCCTCCAAGTCCGATAATAAACTTTCTATACCCTCTTTGAAGTGCATCAGCAAAGAGTTCACCTAATCCATAAGTGGTTGCACGTAAAGGGTTCAATTCCTGTTGCTTAAGAAGGTTTATGCCGCACGACAAAGCAGTCTCTATTACGACCGTATTATCTGCACATACGGCATAGCTTGCTTGAATGGGGCGCATGAGTGCATCGTGGCAATTAATAGTAATCTCCTTACAGTCGAATAACTGTAAAAAGACTTCTAACATTCCATCTCCCCCATCCGTGACAGGAACCTTTACAACTTTAACATCCTGCCAACGTTGGCGAAGACCCTGTTCAGCAGCATCTTCAGCTTCAACAGAAGATAAACAACCTTTAAAACTATCAATTGCTAAAATAATATGCTTCATATTGACTGCAAAGTTATTAAGAATTCGTGAATAATTTGGTTTTTACATCTATTATATATATCTTTGCAAGATAAACTGTAATTATATACCTCTTTATGAAACAATTTTTCAAATTCGTTTTTGCTTCTTTCTTTGGAATGATGTTGTTTAGCATCGTTACAGGACTCTTTGCACTTTTTACTATTGTTGGTATGATTGCATCGCAGGATACAACCAAAGAACCTGAAGACAACTCAGTACTTGTATTGAATCTTTCAGGACAGATGTCAGAGAGAAGTGAAAATAATTTTCTTAGTCAGCTACAAGGTTCTCAAATAAATAGTTTGGGTCTTGACGATATGCTTGAAGGAATCAGAAAAGCTAAAGACAACGATAAAATAAAGGGTATATACATAGAAGCAGGTGCGTTTGCGTCTGATTCATATGCTTCTATGCAGGCATTGCGTAAAGCACTACTCGATTTCAAGAAGAGTAGAAAGTGGATTATTGCTTACGCTGACACCTATACACAGGGTACATACTACTTGTCGTCTGTTGCTGATAAAGTTTATCTTAATCCACAAGGACAGATTGACTGGCACGGATTAGCTTCTGAACCAGTTTTCATTAAGGACCTCTTGGCAAAATTCGGTGTAAAGATGCAGGTAGTAAAGGTTGGTGCTTACAAAAGCGCAACCGAGATGTTCACTGGCGACAAGATGAGCGATGCTAATCGTGAGCAAACATCAGCCTATTTAAACAGTATCTGGGGCAATATTACAAAGGAAGTTGGCGCAAGCAGAGGTTTGTCAGTAGCACAACTGAACGCATACGCTGACAGTATGATAACCTTTGCGGACCCACAAGAATATGTAAAATTAAAGCTCGTTGATGGCTTAGTTTATACAGACCAGATAAAAGGAATCGTCAAAAAGCAATTAGGTATTGAGGCTGACAAAGACATCAATCAGGTTACTATTGCTGACATGGTGAACACTGAGGACAAAAACCAAGGTGATAAGGAAAATGAAGTTGCAGTCTACTATGCTTATGGTGATATTGTTGATGGTGTTGTAGGAGGTCTTTTCTCACAAGGTCATCAGATTGACGCACAAGTTGTTTGCAAAGATTTGGAAGAGTTAGCAAAAGATAAAGACGTTAAGGCTGTTGTCGTACGTGTCAACTCTGGCGGCGGCTCCGCTTATGCATCAGAGCAAATCTGGCATCAGATTATGGAACTGAAGAAGTTGAAACCTGTCGTTGTTAGTATGGGTGGAATGGCTGCTTCTGGTGGCTATTATATGTCAGCACCAGCCAACTGGATTGTTGCTGAGCCTACTACAATTACAGGCTCTATAGGAATCTTTGGTATGTTCCCTGATGTTAGCGGTCTGCTAAGAGAAAAACTGGGTTTAAAGTTTGATGAAGTAAAAACCAACAAATATGCAGACTTCGGCACACGCGCTCGTCCTTTCACAGAAGAAGAAATGTCATATCTTAGCCAATATGTAAACCGTGGCTATAAACTCTTCCGTCACCGTGTGGCAGAAGGACGTAAGATGACTGAAGAACAGGTTGAGAAGGTAGCACAGGGGCATGTGTTTACTGGTCAAGATGCACAAAAGATAGGACTTGTTGATCAGCTTGGTGGATTGGATGTTGCTGTAGCAAAAGCTGCACAACTTGCTAAACTACCAAATTATAGAAAATGTGCTTACCCAAAGGAGCCTAACTTCTTAGAGCAAATGATGGAGCAAACGAATCCTAATAATTACCTCAGCCAACAGTTACGTGCAAACTTAGGTGACTATTATGAGCCTTTTACACTCTTGAAGACCATCGATCAACAGAGTGCAATTCAGGCACGTTTGCCATTTTATCCTAATATCCATTAATCATATATGGAAGGAGACCACATCAAAATAAACAAATGGCTATTGCCTTTTAGCTGGCTCTATGGACTTGGAGTAAGACTGCGCAATGAGTTATTTGAACTGAACATTCTCAAATCCCGACAGTTTGACATTCCAGTCATATCTGTTGGTAATATTACCGTGGGTGGTTCTGGCAAAACTCCCCACGTAGAATATCTTATCCGATTACTGAAGGATAAAATGAAGGTGGCTGTTCTCTCACGTGGCTATAAACGTAAGAGTTGTGGATACGTATTAGCAAACGAGAATACTCCTATGCGGGAGATAGGTGATGAGCCCTATCAAATGAAGACAAAGTTCCCTGATATTCGTGTTGCAGTTGATAAAAAGCGATGTGAGGGAATAGACCGATTAACATCTGATGAGGAAACAAAAGATACAGATGTAATCCTTTTAGACGATGCTTTTCAGCACCGATATGTACATCCTGGTATCAATATCCTGTTAGTTGATTATCATCGACTTATCATCTATGACAAACTTCTTCCTGCTGGTAGATTACGAGAACCACTCTCAGGAAAAAATCGTGCAGATATTGTGATTATCACAAAGTGCCCTAAGAGTCTAAACCCTATAGACTATCGTGTATTGAGTAAAGCTATGGAACTCTACCCTTTCCAACAGCTTTATTTTACGACGTTAGACTATTGTGATTTAGAGCCTATCTTCAGTAAAGGAAGAAATATACCACTCACAGAGATAAGAGGAAAAAATATCTTGTTGCTTGCTGGTATCATGTCACCAAAGCAATTGGAATTGGATTTAAACTCTTTCACAGGAAACAATGCACTGACAACACTCTCGTTCCCAGATCATCATGCATTCACAACAAAGGATATTCATCGTATTAATGAGACCTTTGCTAAAATGCCTGTACCAAAATTGATTGTCACAACAGAGAAAGATAAGGCACGTCTTGTTGATATTGATAAATTATCAGACGAAGTAAAAGAAAACATTTATGCACTTCCTATCAAGGTAAGCTTTATGCTTGACAAGGAAGAGGCATTCAATAAAAAAATAATATCCTATGTACGAAAAAATTCAAGAAACAGCATCTTGGCTAAAAGAGAGGATGACCACAAGTCCAAAGACAGCCATCATTCTGGGCACAGGCCTCGGACAATTAGCTTCAGAGATAACCGATAGCTACTCATTTTCTTATCAAGATATACCAAATTTTCCAGTTTCAACAGTAGAAGGTCACGCTGGTAGCCTTATCTTTGGACGACTTGGTGGTAAGGATATCATGGCTATGAAAGGTCGCTTCCACTTCTATGAAGGATATAACATGAAGGATGTTACCTTCCCTATTCGTGTAATGCACGAGTTAGGCATTGAAACATTGTTTGTTTCAAACGCTTCTGGCGGTATGAATCCATCGTTCAAGATTGGTGACCTCATGATTATTACAGATCATATTAATATGTTCCCAGAACATCCGCTACGTGGTCGTAACTTCCCTACAGGTCCTCGTTTTCCAGATATGCACGAGGCATACGACCATAAATTGGTTGATTTAGCAGACTCTATTGCTAAGGAGAAGAACATCGAAGTTCAGCATGGAGTTTACATGGGCGTACAAGGACCAACCTTTGAAACACCTGCAGAATACCGTATGTACCACAAGATGGGAGGTGATGCTGTTGGCATGAGTACCGTACCAGAGGTTATCGTTGCTCGCCATAGTGGTATTAAGGTGTTCGGCATCAGTGTAATCACTGACCTTGGCGGCTTTGACGTTCCTGTAAAGGTTAGCCATGAAGAGGTTCAGGAGGCTGCAAACGCTGCACAGCCACGTATGACTGAGATTATGCGTGAGATGATTAAACGCTCATAAGGCATATAAATATAAAAAGAAACTAAGGCGTTCTTTATTCTATAATTCATAGATAAAGGACGTCTTAGACATTATATCAATAAGCTATTAATAAAGTAAATGGAAATAAAAGACCTTGGTGAATTCGGACTAATCAACCGTCTCACAAAAGATATACAACCAATCAACAACTCTACCATTATGGGCGTGGGTGATGATGCTGCTGTTTTACACTATTCAGATAAAGAAACACTTGTCTCTTCACAGATGTTCATGGAGGGTGTACAGTTCGATTTAACTTACATAGACATGGAACATCTTGCCTACAAGGTGGCTATGATAGCAATGAGTAACATCTTCGCTATGAACGGACAACCACGGCAACTCATCGTTTCATTAGGACTTGGCAAACGTTTCAAAGTAGAAGACCTTGATCAGTTCTATGCTGGATTGAACAAAGCTTGTGCTAAATGGAATGTAGACATTGTTGGAGGTGACACGACTTCTTCATATACGGGACTTGCTATTAACCTCACTTGTATTGGTGAAGCTGCAAAAGATGATATCGTCTATCGTAGTGGAGCAAATGAGACCGATCTTATCTGCGTTACTGGTGACCTTGGTTCGGCCTACATGGGCTTGCAGATTCTCGAACGTGAAAAGACTGTTTATTACCAGCAGGTTCAGGAATATAATAATAAGGTAAAGGAAGCGCAAAGCAATAAAGACGAGAAACGACTTGAAGCATTACGCCAGGAACGAGCAGCAATAGAGGATTTCCAACCAGACTTTGCAGGAAAAGAATACCTTATTGACCGCCAGTTGAAACCTGAAGCACGTGGTTCTGTACTCAATCAACTGCGTACAGCAGGCATACATCCAACCTCTATGATTGATATTTCAGATGGATTGGCAAGTGAATTAAAACATATTTGCGAAAAAAGTCACTGCGGTTGTAGAATTTATGAAAAGAATATTCCTATCGATTATCAAACTGCAGCAACCTGCGAAGAGTTCAATATGAACCTTACAACAGCTGCTTTGAATGGTGGAGAAGACTTTGAACTTCTTTTTACAGTACCTATCGGCGATCATGAGAAGATTGATAAGATGGAGAATATCAGACAGATAGGTTATATAACAAAGGAAAGTTTGGGTGCATTCCTTATTGCTCGTGATGGTAATGAGTTTGAGTTAAAGGCACAAGGTTGGCCTAAAAACGAGAAATAGCCAACTTGTTAAAGGATGTAAATAGAAACATTTTTTTTTAGAAAAACTTGGAGAAATAAAATAAAAGTACTACCTTTGCATCGCAATTGAGAAAACAACACAAACGTTACAAAAATTGATTGCAAATAACGATGGTGCCATAGCTCAGTTGGTAGAGCAAAGGACTGAAAATCCTTGTGTCCCCGGTTCGATTCCTGGTGGTACCACTCCTCCTTTCATCAGGGCGGTTCTCGCAAGAGGCCGCTCTTTTTTTATTACTCATTACAACGGGTCAGTCCTAAACCGGCTCAGTAGGAAAAACGGGGCAGTCCTAAAACCCAGTTGCAAGCCTATCCCCTTAAGCACACAATTTCATAAGTATTTATTACCTTTGCATCATGAAGAATCACCAAATTGGCTCAGTAGAAATTGTCTTTATAACTTGACGTAGCTCGCTACGTCTGCGCCCAAAACAAACAAGATGCTCGATAATAAAACACAATATGTTTAGGCTCTAATGAACTATTTGGGTTAAAAAGAAAAAGCGATGACCTTCACAGGTGATCGCTTTCTTTACTCAATAGGTATTAGTCTTTTAAAGGTAAAAGATTGTTTTCAGGATAACAGTCACAAAGATATATTATTTTCGCGTCACATGCAAACTTTTAGTAGATTATTTTTTCATTATAATGATGTGTGCGGACACATGTTTATGCAAAATCTATTTTTAACGAAATAAGTCTCAAACCTCTTGTTTCATAAGGTTTTTTGTTATTTAAAAGTTCAGAAATTTAAGTTATTCCATTTGTATTTTAATAGCCTTTTGTAATGCTATATGAATAGTTGTGCGTCTATACTTTTTCATCACACTACCGATCCTTTTGTATAATAATTTATCCATTAAAATGCTTTTGTTATCCATAGTGTTTCCTTTATTCATAGATTATAATTAACTTTGCAAAGAAGTTATGTATAACTTAAATATTAAGTAAAAGCAAAACCTTCCATTACTACATTAATAAATGATTATGAAGAAAAGAACAATCGTGTTGTTTGGACTGCTCCTTATGGTTTTGACTGCTGTTGCAGGTGGTAAGATCAAGGTAGCATGTGTAGGAAATAGTGTGACATGGGGAATGACAATTATCGATAGAGAAAAGAATTGTTATCCAGCACAACTACAGAAGATGTTAGGAGATAAATATGAAGTCAGAAACTTCGGACACTCTGGAACTACACTACTACAACATGGACATCGTCCCTATGTCGACCAACAAGAGTACCAAGACGCTTTGAACTTCAAGGCAGACCTTGTCATTATACACCTTGGACTCAATGATACCGACCCACGAAACTGGCCTGAATACAGTGAAGAATTTAATGCTGATTACATCCGTCTGATTAATAGTTTCCGTCAGGCGAATCCTAAAGCAAAGATTTGGATTTGTCTTATGACCCCTATCTTTGAGCGTCATCCACGTTTTGAGAGTGGTACACGCGACTGGCATGCGCAGATTCAGAAACATATACGACAAGTGGCGACAGCGACACGAGTTCCACTCATTGACTTAAATACACCTCTATATAGTCGTCCCGACCTTCTTGCCGATGCTATTCACCCGAATGCTGAAGGCGCAAAGATTATTGCAGAGACGGTCTATGGAGCCTTGACAGGCAACTATGGTGGGCTTGCCCTGTCTCCATTATATACCGATGGTATGGTTATTCAGCGCAACAAACCTATTGTTTTCCGTGGAAAAGCAAATGCAGGTGAAACTGTTAAGGTCAACTTCAATGGGCATATGCTTTCAGCTATAACAAATGATGCAGGAAAATGGAAGATTACCTTCCCTGCTGAGAAAGCTGGCGGACCTTATAAAGCCCAAATAAGTACGAAGAAAGAAAAACTTACTATTAAAGACATATACGTTGGTGAAGTGTGGCTTTGCTCAGGACAATCAAACATGGAGTTACCTGTAAATGCTGTACAGAGCAGGACACAAGACTTGAATGAGGCAGACAGTCAGACACACTTACATCTTTTTAATATGTCAGCTATCTACCCAACAACTGCCATAGCATGGTCAGCTAATGCTTGCGACTCTGTAAATCGTCATCAGTACCTCCATATTGGACCATGGCGTAACTGCTCTCGAGAATCCTTGGGTGGCTTCTCAGCTGTAGCTTATCACTTTGGAAAGAAGTTAGCAGACAGTTTGCAGGTCCCAGTAGGTATCATCTGTAATGCTGTTGGTGGTACCACTACAGAGTCATGGATTGACCGCCATACGTTAGAACAACGTATGCCAGCTATTCTTCGTGATTGGTATCATGGAGATTTCGGTATGAAATGGGCACGTGAGCGAGCATTGCAAACATCAGCGTAAGTAAGAACCCACTGCAACGTCATCCTTATGCACCAGCCTATATGTTCGAGACTGGTATGCTTCCACTTAAGGGATATAGTATCAAGGGAATTGTTTGGTACCAAGGTGAGTCCAATGCACATAACATGGAACTACACGAACGTCTCTTCCCGATGTTACAGAAGAGTTGGCGTAACTTCTTCCATGACCCAGATCTACCATTTTATTTCGTACAGCTCTCCAGCCTGAATCGTCCTTCATGGCCACGTTTCCGTGATTCTCAGCGTCGTATGGCATCAAGACTACGTAATACTTGGATGGCTGTTACAACAGACGTGGGTGATTCCTTAGATGTACATTACACGAACAAAAAGCCTGTCGGTGAGCGACTTGGCTTACAAGCTTTACACCATAGTTATGACTACAACATAGAATCTGATGGTCCTATCTGTCATTCTGTATCAGCGAAAGACAATGGAATTGAATTACAGTTTATTCACGCAAAGTCACTATCAGCTAAGGGTAGCCGCCTTATTGGCTTTGAGGTAGCAGGTGCAGATGGCATCTATTATCCAGCAGAAGCACAAATAACATCATCTAACACAATTCTTGTTAAGTCGTCTTCAGTAACACGCCCACTCTATGTTCGTTATGGATGGCAACCTTTTACACGTGCCAACCTTGTGAATGAGGTAGGATTACCATGTAGTACATTCCAATGGGCGGTAAAGAAATAAAGGTTTTTATAACCTTCGTTCTTTGTTTAGAAAAATGATACAATTAAGTCAGACTGTCCGCAGTCTGACTTTTTTTATTAAGACCATTCCAGACAGAATCCTATTTACTTATTACACAAATAGATTTTCTCCCTTTATGCCCCTTGATGTATCCCTATATATTTGGTAGTTTAACCATATCATGCATCTACTATAGGACACTCTTAATAACTTTATAGCAAAGAATTTAAGAACTTCATCATATTTATGTGGTGATTAGCAACTTTCTTTTTAACTTTGTACGCTATCTAAAAATCCTATCAATGATTGATACAACAATGAACAACTATACCTTATATAATTCAAAGCACTCTTCTACCCTATGGGTTACAACTTCAATAGCTGCTCTTGGCGTTTTCCTCCCAGCCAAAGCACAACAAGAAAACACACAACCCAATATTATCTTGTTCATGGTAGACGACATGGGATGGCAGGACACATCCCTTCCCTTTGCCGATTCGATTACTGCCAATAATCGGAAATACGATACACCTAACATGGAAAGACTTGCTTCCGAAGGGATGATGTTTACAGATGCTTATGCAACTCCTATCAGTTCGCCCTCCAGATGTAGTCTGATGACAGGTATGAATATGGCTCGCCATCGGGTAACGAATTGGACTTTACATCGCGATAAGATGACAGATGGGAAACGAGATGGCGTAACATTACCTGATTGGAATTATAATGGTATTGCGCAAAGCGGTAATGTCGCACATACTACAAAGGCTATATCCTTTGTACAACTCCTAAAAAATGCAGGCTATCACACCATACATTGCGGAAAAGCACACTGGGGAGCTATTGACACTCCGGGGGAGAATCCGTGCCATTTTGGCTTTGACATAAACATTACAGGAACGGCAGCTGGTGGATTAGCTACCTATTTAAGCGAACGTAACTACGGTTTTACAAAAGATGGCAAACCCACATCTCCATTCGCTATCCCAGGCTTGGAACGTTATTGGGGTACTGGTATCTTTGCCACAGAAGCCCTTACACAAGAGGCAATAGCATCATTAGAGAAGGCTAAGAAATACGACCAACCTTTCTATCTCTATATGTCTCATTACGCTGTACACGTACCAATCGATCGAGATATGCGTTTTTACCCTACGTATCGTGCACGTGGTCTTTCGGAAAAGGAAGCTGCTTACGCTTCATTGATTGCAGGAATGGATAAAAGTTTAGGAGATCTCATGGATTGGGTCGCAAAGGCAGGACTTAAGCGAGAGACTATCATCATCTTTATGAGCGATAATGGAGGACTCGCCTCATCATCCTATTGGCGGGATGGAGAACTTTACACGCAGAATGCACCACTCAAGAGTGGTAAAGGTTCTCTGTATGAAGGAGGTATAAGAGTTCCCTTTATTGTAAAATGGAACAATATTGTAAAACCAAATACTCGCTCTCATGCACCTATCATCATAGAGGACCTCTACCCTACCTTACTCTCCATGGCTGGAATTAAGAACTATCATGTACCACAAAAAATAGACGGACAAGACATTACACCTATTCTTCGTGGTAAACAACAAGGTGATAAGAAGCGACAACTGATATGGAACTATCCTAACATTTGGGATGGAGAGGGATTGGGAATCAGTCTTAATTGTGCCATTCGTGAAGGACAATGGAAATTGATTTATTCGTATCTTACAGGTCAAAAAGAACTATATGATCTATCAAACGACTTGTCTGAGAAGAACGACCTTGCCTCTTCACATCCTCAACTCGTTGCTCGCCTTTACAGACATCTCACATCTAAATTGCTCAAAATGAATGCACAGAAACCAATCGTGGAGGGTGAAAAAGAAAATAAGAGTGGTTAGTTTAAGTAGATATAAGTTATTCATTGAATTTTATTTCAACTGCACTATTCTATTCCTATAGGATAAAAGAGAGAATAGTATCTCCTTAGAATGTATCTTATCAACTTTACGAAATAAGCTACTGACCCAATAGGTGAAGTAAGTTCTTTGTAGTATAACTTGTTTATAACAATAAGTTGAACCTACTTTGGTGACATTTTGCAAGATGTTTAGCGCTCAGCACCATTGGTGTTAACCAACAACACAATATGTGCGGAGCATCAACACGCTATGTGCGGAATGACAACACATCAGCTGAAGATTGTCAAAGAGTCTCGTTTTGGTTATTATAAAGAAAACTGTAAAACGCTTTATAAATAATTAATATAGGACAACTCTACCAAACAGCACTATAAAAACGTCTTATTGATATAACGCTTTATCATAGTCAATAGTCTTCAAAACAAGACGACGACGATTGTTGTTGAAACTTGGAGAGATGACATTCCTCTCTTCGCAGTAGTCTTTTGTCTTTATTCCAGCCAGATAAAGCAACAAATGTGGTAGGTCATCTGTCATAAACTTATTATTTCTTGCCAGCAATGTTTCCGTAAAGATCTTACGGTGTCTCTGCTTATATATAGGCGAACACCATATCCAGAAAGGTATTTCAAACTCTTCGTGATACTTCTTGAGATTGATTTGTTCAACTTCAGTTAACCTACCAGCCATATTTACATCTTTACCATAGCAATCCTCTCCATGGTCAGACAAGTAGACTATAATGGCATCCTTGTTACGGAACTGTTCTACTATCTTGTTCAATACAAAATCATTATAAAGCGTTGCATTATCGTAGTCTGCAATAGTTTGTTTCTCTTTATCTGTCAAGTCCATACGTTTATAATCCTTTATTCCAAACTTCTTCATATTACTTTTACAACGCAATGAGTATTGAAAATGCTGTCCTAAAAGATGAAAGATTATCAGTTGCGGCTTCTTATAGCTAATGATATCTTTATAATCATTTAATAGATTCTCATCATAGTTATGAATCGTGACATTTCTATAATCAAACATTTGCTTGTTTAATTGTGGATGATTTAAGAAGAAACCACCTACAAGATTATTCGTCCAATCAGGTGTATAGTTAATACCATACGGAAATTGATTAGACAAGAAACTAACATGATATCCCGCCTTCTTAAACACTGCTGGAAAGAGTACATACTTACTCCAATCACCTTTCTCGTCAACGGATTGCAATGAGAAAATTTGCTTAAACACTTTACTCGTTAGATTCCATGGTGAAACAACATTAGTAAACACTGCTAACGAATCTTTACCATTCATCATGGCAAGTTGATAAGGCGTTGTTGGCAAAGGATAGCCATACAGTTGAGAATGGTGTCGGTTGGCACTTTCACCTATAACAAGTACAATTGTAGGAGATGCGAAAGAACATGAATCTACTTTTATTTGCTGATTAGCCATAATGACTCCATCAACCTGCTTTGCTATCAAGTGGTTTGAATAAAGTCCATAAACAATACGTTCGACTGGATGATAAAGATGTGCAAACCCATTAGTAACAGCAACCTCAAGTCCTGAAAGATTCTTAACAGTATAAAGCTGAACCTTATCATAAATACTTAAAGCTATTCCTACAAAGATTGTAAACATTAAAACAAAGGCAACAAAAGGTTGTTTGAGATAAGAGGTTGGAAACTTCATCTTCTTTACCGCCATAACAATATGACAGAGTGCAAAGAAAAGAATAATATCAGCTGCAGAAAAGAAAAGTTTTAGATTAAGATATTGCAAGAAAAACTCTGTTGCCTCTCTGCCTGTAGTCTCTTGTGCTAAAAGAAGCATTGTTGGTGTAATTGGAGTATCAAAGAGTGTCTTACAACAAGTATCTATTATGGCTACCACATAAATAATACAACTCAACATAATCACCAACCCTTGACGTATTGTTCGTTGACAAGAACTCAGTAAAAAACAAATAATATATACATCCGCAATCAATTCTATATAACCAAAAACATTACGATGACTCACATTCGTAAAGGCACCAACCAACAGCATAAACATAAAGAAAAGAGAATTCTCTTCTATTGGCTTTACCATCTTAGTTACAAAGGTACGTTTCATTTTCGTTTTATTGATTTGCTTCATTCTGTTTTATCCTATCGTGATTTTAACATGCTATAATAATCAGGATTAGTTACAAAGGTACAAAATAGCATCCGTATTTTCAAATAATTGTTATTTACAAAAGTGCTATAAATATAGACACTATACCATAATTCTATATTGTTTGTCTATTTATGTAACTTAACATAGCCCTCTATACCTTTAATACAAAGATAGACAAGCTGCTCAACTATAAAACAAAATCAGTTTAGTCTTTAACAGGCAGTTTAACTTAAAAGGATACTTATCACTACTAACCTTAATCATAAGAACGGTGAGCACATACCAACATGTAGCTCACCGCTCAAAATAGTTGTTTATTCTTCAATTGATTGGTTCCAACATAATAAGAAAAAACATCAAAAGAAAATAAAGATAAAAGTTGACAAAAGCCTTAAGAATTATTTTTCTTTCTGTTTGCCAAGAAGTTCTTGTATATCTTCTTTACCTGAGGGGCAAGGAAGATAATACCAATAAGGTTAGGAATTACCATCAGACCATTGAAGGTATCTGCCAATTCCCATACCATATCTGCTGCAAAGAGGCAGCCAAGAAAGACAAAGAGAACAACAAGTGCACGATAAGAAAGAATGCCCTTCTTACCAAACATAAACTTGATATTCATCTCAGCAAACATATACCACCCTATAATTGTTGTGAAAGCAAAGAAGATTAGACTGATGGCAAGGAAGATAATTCCACCATTTCCAAAAGCTATCTCAAAACCTTCTTGCGTGATAGCAACCGATTTTAAGCTTAGATTTTGGAAAGAACCTGTTAGCATAATGACAAAGGCTGTTGATGTACAGATAAGAACGGTATCAACAAAAACACCTGCCATAGCCACAAATCCCTGCTCAGAAGGGTCTTTAACATCAGCCAAAGCGTGAGCATGAGGGGTTGAACCCATACCAGCTTCATTCGAAAACAGACCACGAGCAACACCATAACGAATGGCATATTTCATCACCGTACCAGCGGCTCCACCTGCTGCTGACTTCATAGAGAAAGCATCTTGGAAGATGGTGCGGATAACATGAGGCAACTGATCAGCAAACATATAAATGATGACAAGCGAACCCAAGATATACACAATCGCCATAAAAGGAACTAAGAGCTCGGCAATAGCGGTGATTCGACGTTGTCCTCCAATAATTACTACACCCACAACAGCTGCTAAAACGATACCTATTATATAAGAAGGTATATGGAAAGCATTATTCAAAGCTATTGAGATAGAGTTTGCTTGTACCATATTTCCAACGAATCCCAACGCAAGAACAATAGCAACAGAAAAACAAACAGCAAGCCACTTACTACCAAGTCCATAATAAAGATAATAAGCTGAGCCTCCAACCGTCTCGCCATGATACTCTTTCTTATACTTCTGGGCAAGTACTGCCTCAGAGAAAATGGTGCTCATTCCTAACAATGCAGATACCCACATCCAGAAAATAGCTCCCATACCACCACTTGCAATAGCTGTTGCCACACCACCAATATTACCAGTACCAACTTGAGCGGCTACAGCTGTGGCTAATGCTTGGAATGAATTAACTTTTGTTTCACCAGGCTTTCGCTTCTTAAATATTGGACCAAAAGCATACTTAAACGCCAAATTTAGATGGCGAATCTGTGGGAAGCCAAGGTAGACAGTATAGAAAATGCCTACTCCTAACAATGCGTACATGAGAAAACTATTCCACAAAAACTCATTGAACGCTTTTACATAGTCTAATACATTCATCGGCTACATAGTTTAGATATTAGTAATAGATTAGTGGATAATACCACATTAGATTGTTTAGTAACAGATTAAATAATCAATCTTACGCCGCAAATATAGTATTTTATCTTTTACAAAGCAACTATAAAAACAACTTTTTGAGTTAATCACAGAATTACTTTTGTATTAACATTTTCATCATGCAGAGCTCAATCTGATGCTATTTTATGATCTAATTAACGGTGTAATTATCATTCATAAACTCATTTATATCTCTCATCTGCCTACATTGAAAACCTCATCATGAAATACTTCAACTATACATACCGCATTGAAAAGACTTTACATAAATCTAAATGAACCTATTAAAATAAAGACAAAAAACACACGTAAATATCATCTTTCTAACCAACAGGGAATCAACCACTTAAGCTAAGGCATTTCAAAAGATGCTTAATAGGCTTCTTAAAGGGCGTTAGTAAGACCTCAAAAGGGCGTCTTTTGAAAGCCTATTGGGCGTTAATTGAATGCTAAAAGAGCATATTTTAATAATGAGATAACGCAAAATATTTTACAAATATAAAATAAACAGAAAATAAACTACTCTAACTAAGGTTGTATCGGATGATATGTTAGTTTAGCCCAAAATCGGTCATTAGAGGCTAAACATTTTTTGTTTTCTTATCGAGTAGATTGCCTGTCGTTGTAACGCAGGCGTAACGGGCTACGTCAAGTTACAAAGACACACAAGATGCCGATAAGAAAATAAAAGATATTAAGAAACAACACCATAGTAATAAGAATTATACATAACCGATTTGGGGTTAACTCTTGTCCTGCTGAAAATCATCATGTCTAACACTAAAAGATTTCATCAAATAGCCATGTATTAATAAAAAGGCACAAGAAAAGTTATAAATAATTTGGAATTATCAGAAATTCTTGTTACCTTTGCACTCGCTTTATAAAAGCATAGGGAGATTCGCTAGCTCAGCTGGTAGAGCACAACACTTTTAATGTTGGGGTCATGGGTTCGAGCCCCATGCGAATCACTAAGTATATGAAAGAGAATAACTTATATAGTTATTCTCTTTTTGTTTGATAATCAATGAGTTATGCGCAAAAAGAAACTCTCTTTTGTATCAAATATATTGTTTTTCATGGCAAATTTTCGTGTTTTTAGTTACCGATATTTACCGATATTTACCGATATTTACTTATCTTTGTACCCATAGTGATACCACTTGTGATACCACTTTTGATATTTTTCTTGTGATACCAAAATTTAAAATGATGATATTATCATATCCAACATCGAGATTTGTTTTCGATAGAAAGAATCGTTCCTCGGATAAAAGAAAGGGACTTGTACAACTGGAGATAAAGCACGATCGGAAGCGTAAGTGGATTAGTACAGGTGTTAAATTGTACAAAGACCAATGGAATGAAAAAAACTATGTTGTTAATTGTTTAGACTCAGATAAGCTAAATGAGAGATTAATGCTTTGTAAGGATAAGATAGAATCCTATTTTAATTCCCTTATGGAGCAGGAAACTGTTTTCTCATGGGAAGACTTTGATATCTTCTTAAAAAGAATGGATACTTCATCTACAGAGACATTTATTGATTACATTGCTCGTAGAATAGAAGAACGAAATGATATCAAATTATCAACAAAGATAAATCATCGTAAACTCCTTACTTCTTTAGATGAGTTCGGTAAGATTCTTTATTTTTCAGATCTCACTAAAGGAAATGTTGCTGACTATTACAATTTTCTATTAGGTAAAGAAGTTTCAGTACAAGGGGTTACACAGAAATTGAGGCAAACTACTGTTAGTAGTTATATGAAATTTCTAAAGGTCTATATTAATGATGCTATCCAGCATGAGAAAATTGATAAAAATCCTTGTGATGGTTTAAAAATAAAACGTGGTTCTGCAGAAGAAGGACGTTGGTTATCTATTGAGGAACTTAGTAAAATTGAAAATATAGAGAGTATTCCTCCTTCTCTTAAGGTCATTCGTGATTTGTTCTTAATACAGTGTTATACTGGGATGGCATATACAGATTTAATGGATTTCAGTCCTGAAAAGCTTACAGTAGTTGATGGCGTTACCGTTCTTTCTGGTAAACGTAAAAAAAGTGGAGAGACGTATGTAACGGTCATCTATCCAGCTTTAGAAAAGTTGCTTGATAAATATAATTATCAAATTCCAAAACGTACAAATCAATCTTACAATCGAGCTTTGAAGATTCTTAGTATGGCTTGTGATATAGACAAACCTTTGGCTACTCATTGGGCAAGGCGCACCTGCGGTATGCTTATGCTAAATAAAGGCTACTCAATAGAAGTCGTTGCTAAAGTACTAGGTCATTCAGACATAAAAACAACACAGCATTGTTACGCAAAAATACTAGATAGAACTGTTATTGATTCTTTTAAAAAGATTGAAAACGTTTAGATTCTTTTAGGGTGTCCAATAGGTCACCCTATTTTATTTATAGACAAATAAGTAAAAATACTTAACAAAGTTAATCTCTGGCAAGCCCCCTATTTTACTGAATTGTTAATTTAGAAAGATTTTCATAGGCTCTTTTATTTTTGTTGATTTTTTCTTTTCCTTTGAATAAGAAAGAATTAGCAATTATGTCCCCAAAGAAGAATACTCACGAGACAACGTTTCCTGAAACTGTCATTCCAGAAGAATTACAGTCTAATATCCTTGTTGATTTTAATAGTATTTCTTTTCCTTTTCCTAATCACAATGTAAGGGAAAAGCTTAAAGGCTCTGCTATTACTTCTCGTAATATTGATAACTTAGGTATCGGTTCTGTTAATCTTTATGAGGGCAAAACTGTATCTTACAGAGAGGTTAAAAAGGAGGTTGATCTATCTGACTTTTATGAAGCTACATCTGCTGAGTTTACAAAGCTTTCTTCTGACAAGTCCGTTTTTTCTTTCTGGGAAGGTCTTAAATCAGACAAAGACCTTAAATGGCATCATTCTCCTTTAAGTAATAGTGAATACTTAGTGAATCATCATACAGGTGATATCTATCGCTTCTCTGATCATTGGGGCAAAGTAGCTTCTTGTGAATGGAGTCTGAATGATGAGCCAACAGAAGGTTGGAGTATTGGAGTAGCAAACATTCGGTCCTTTAAATCTCTGCCTTTTAGTCGTAGTCTTGTTCTTAAAAGTTCTTTCGTTAATCAGCTTAATCAAGTAATAGCAAATTTACACGATATTATTGATTCTACAGATATAAAGAAAACTGATTCTGCTCTTAGAACACTTAATAAGAGATTAGATGATTTGAAATCCCATAAGGCTTCACTAAAAGATTGGAAAGTTTATATAGAAAACGCTAATTTAATAAAATCTAAAGATATACCCGATATGGCTTATAAAAAAACTAACGCCTCTTCATCAGCATCATCTTCTTATTCAGATGTTGTTATTCAGCAATTTGCTGATATGATGATAAAGAGAATGGAGGACATGAAAGAGAGTAACTGGAAGAAAGGTTGGATGGATGGACGTGGTGATGCTGGTTTTCCACGCAATGCTCTTACTGGTAGACAGTATAATGGTATAAATCCATTTATGCTTATGTATGATACAATCAAACATGAGTATACAACTTCTATGTATTTGACTGCTCGTCAACTTTTTAGTATGAATGAGTCTTTAAAAGATCCTTCTACTGGAAAAATTGCTTCAGAGAATCTTGATAAAGTTATGAAGATTAATAAAGGGGAAAAAGCTTTTCCTGTTTATTATATGATTCATAAATATAAGGATATGCAGGGAAAAGAATATTCAGATCAAGAGTATAATGACTTATCTGAGGAGCAGCGTAAAGATATTAAAGCATATTTTTACCCCAAGGTACATCATTTATTTAACATTGACCAAACAAATATGAAGGAAGTGAATCCTTCATTATATAATAGTTTTGTCGATAAATACACAAAACGTCCTTCTCTTCCAGATAGCGAGGGTATGTATATTAATGAAGATATAGATAGTCTTCTTGCTCATTCAAAGCCTTCGGTTTGGAAAAGTGGAAAGGATAATTTATCTTGGTACTGCCCTATAGATCAAACAGATAATATATCTTCTCCTCATTATAACCTATCTAAAGATTTTATTAAAGTTCCTCTTAAAAATCAGTACAAGACGAGTAACAGTAAGGAAGGTATCTTTGCAGATGGGCAAGCGTTTTATGCAACTTTACTGCATGAAATGGCTCATTCTACAGGTCCAAAAGGTCGTCTTAATCGTGATATGAATGGCTCTTTCGGTGATAAAAAGTATGCAAAAGAGGAACTTGTTGCTGAATTGTCAGCAGCTTTGATTTCCAGTACAATGGGATTTGATAAGCGTATTAATGATAATAACGCTAAGTATGTTTCTTCTTGGCTTAAAGTTTTAAAGGAAGAGCCATCTTTCATTAAAACAGTTCTTTCTGATGTTGGTAAGGCTTCAGATATGATTAACGAGAAGATTGACGAGCAGCGTGTTGACTTGAATCAAACACTTCTGAGAGGCAGTAATTTGAAAGGACAAGATAACGAACTTTCTAATTCATCAAGACCAGGAAAGACGGAAAATGAAATGTCATTGAATGAGCTTATCGACTATCAGGTTGAGACGGACACTGGCAACAGAACTGAAGCTGATACGAATCATTATGATGATAAGCGCTTATATCTTCCTCTGTTGGTTGATGGGAAAACATCTCACTTAGCTGTGGAAACAGTAGTACCAGACGCTATTACCGCCCCTTCCTATCAACGAACTGTATATAATTTTGGTGATGAGGTAGAAACAAAGGTTGATAATGTCTGGCAGAAATGGGAGGATATTAGCAGCGAATATAACCTTTCTGCAGAAGATGCGGATAGATCTGTTGTTGACAGCGATGCCCCCTTATTGAAATTCCGAAGCGTGGACAGTGCTGTTAAATTTGCTGACTGGATAACTGCAAAATACGCTAAAACAGAACAAAAGTCAGAATCAACCGAGCTTATCTACAGTAATGGAAAGCAGCAATGGACCAGTTTCGATAGTTTACTCAAAGCTGCCAAAGAACATCAAATCACAAGAAGTGAGTTTATGGCTTTGTCGACTTTCAATACTGTCAAGGGATCACATCCCCATAATCTTACTCAATCCGCTATTGAATATCTGCAGCAGCAACATAAGCATTTTTCACCCGAAGCACCTATAGTTCCAGGTAGTCCTTTATATGATGCAATAAAAATGTTGAAGGAGGGCAAGGTGTTTGCTGAATACCGAGGAAACAGAGAGGTTGATCTAAGCTCTTCTATCAAGGATGACGAAATGCTTTCAGCTGAAGAGATAGAGAAGTTAAAAGCCATGGCTTCAGATGCAAGTGATGGTAAAAGTAAATCAACTAATATAGACAATAAGCCTCTTATAGAGAAGGTTCCCTATGGTGAGTTTTATTTACCTGATTGGTCAATTCCCTATTTCAAAGACGGCAAAGAAGAAGGATTATCAGCAGAACAGCTAAAGACTATAAAAGATTTCGAGAAAGATTTCCCTTCTAAGTTATCTATTGAAATTACAGAGAGTTCAATTGAAGGGAATCATAATACAGAGCTTGGTCCTGCAACTACTGTTGTTAAGGCAAAAATTTATTATTTTGAGCAACATATTAGCGATCTTTTCCCTACGGACGAGTCTACTCGTGACAGACTTGACAAGGATTTGTCCGAAGACAATAAGAATCGCAAGACTCTTTCAGATCTTCAAGCCCAGTACAGCAATATTAATGCCCAGTATCCTGCTGCTGTGAATGATGAAAGAACTCGTCAGATAGCAAAGCGTATAAGACAGGCAGAGCAGATTATTACAGCTTATAATTCTAATGTGGAAGCTGTTTATGGAGAGAGTTTTATGTTCTCTCCTGAATCTCAAACTGTACTATACCACAAACCATCTATTCTGGTCGTGAACGTCCTGTTTTGGATAAAACAAACGCAACGCCAATAGATGAATCATTATCTACAAAGTCAGAAACTGGTATATTATCTTCAGAAGGTATGCCTAAAGTTGATTTACAATCACAGTGGGGAAATATCAAAAAACAAATTAATTCCATTGTTCAGAAAGAAAGACAAGGCGTTAATTTTGATTTTACAAAAGATATTTCTCTGGCTCGTGATTATATAGCTAATAACTTTCAAGTTAGTGGGGAAATATTTGACAGTTTTTCTGATTCGGATAAAGAAAGGTTAGTTTCACTATATTCTAACTATTCATCTTCTCTTCTCTCTTCATTTACTGAGGAAAGGAAAGTTGAAAGAGAGATTTCGGACTTTATCTTGTTAGGTGGTCTTCTTGATCCAGAAAACTCTCAGAAAGTTTTAGCTAAGGGACATGAGAAAATGAATTTGCTTCGTGAAACTCCTAATGTAAATTTAGCTGTTTTAAAAAGCTCTGTTCTTTCTCTTACTGATAATCAGCATAGAGAATCAAACTCAATTGTTTATGGACAATATGATATTCCTATTTGGGCTGTAAAACATCTATCAGAAGGTAAAGACTCTTCTCTTTCAGAGGCTAAGTTATCTGAAATAGAGTCTTTCAAATCACAACTTCCTAATAATTCGTTTTTTGAATTTAAGGAGTCTAATGTTTCTTATTCAGAGAAGCCTGCTTTTGGTCCAGCAACAAATGTCATCAAAGCTCATATCTATGTTTCTCGTGACCAACACCAGAAAGAAAGTGTTTCGATTAATAAAAGTGTAAATGATAGTGAAGAATATACTATGGCAAGAAGACTCCCTCAACAAGACAGTAAAAAGAATGAAGAAATATTCTATTCTTCTGTCGTTTCTATCAAATCTGGTGAAGATTTGCAGCTATTCGACTCAATGCGTGAAAAAGGTCACCTTAACAAGCTGCTTAAGGTAGCAGCAGAATATGATTCTGGTGATGCTATTTCCCTGGATACAACTCATAAGTCTCCACTTCAAAATAGTGGTGATGAAGTTTTGCGTGAGAACAAGAATTATGCTGTTGTTTACAACAATTCTGCAGGAGGAGCTTATGAAATCTTCCGTAAGTCTCCTCAAAGTGAGATTTTGAATAGTGTAGAACGTTATGGGCTTCCTTCAACAGCCTCAGAGGATGTAAAGAGCCTCAGTGGACGTAAAGACTATTCCAGTGACCATGATTTATATGAAGCTACTCAACATGAAGATCATGATGCTCTTAAATTTGCTGCTGCTTCACGTGGGATGACTCCAAAGCAGATGGAGGAAAGCTTGGCAGCTGGAACTGAGGAAAGACTCCCAGATTCATCAGAATTAGATAAGAAGCGTGGTCTTGATGATAGAGAAAAGGAAATTGAACTGAAAAATGAAGAGTTATCTGGTGAAGTGTCTTCAAAGTTGGAGTTACAAGATAAGAACGTAGAAGCACGACGTAAGGAAGAGAGTCAACGAGAAGCTGAAAAAAAAGAAAAGGAAAAGCAAGAATCACAGAAGAAAGATGATTCTTCTGCTAAAATAATAACAGCTGCTTTCTTGCGGTCATCATTACTTTCAACTGCTCTTCTTTCTGCTAAAGACAACAATAGAGTATGGTTAAATGCTGGTGGAAAGAAATCTCCAACTTTCCATCAAGCATCTTGGGATGTTAGTCCTTACAATCAAATATTTATGTCGCTGAATAGTGACAAAAATGGTTATGCAACTAATGTCTATACAACCTTTAAACATGAAGATAGTCTTGCTGTAAAGAAAGGTTCTGAGTCTCTGCCATACAGTTGGACAGATTGGTCTATGTATAAATCAAAAGGTCCAGAGCCAAAATCAATAACATCCAACCAATACGAGAATTTATCTCCCGATGAAAAAGAGCATTTCATGAAAGCTCCTGTAAAGTATGACAGGAAGATTTTTAATATCGACCAGACCGTTTTAAAGGGGGCAAATCCAGAACAGTATAATGCTGTTTTGAAGGAGCATGATACACACTATAAGGAAATGCAAACTATTGCTTCCACTGATTCTGTCGATTTGGTTTCTGATCGTGTTTCTAAGATTAAAAACAACACCCAGACCATTTAGTGTTATTTGCTCATAATGGTGTTTATAACGCTTTTGGAAAGGATGCAAAGACTATTCATCAACTAGCTAAAGATAGTGTTACATTAGATTCTATTAATAACTCAAAGTCTAATCGTAAAACGTCTATTGCATACCTCAAGCCTTCAGATTTAGATAAGGTGCTCAAAGCTGTAGTTTCTTCTGGTCAGAGAGTTGCTGTTGCAGACAATTTTGAAGTTTTGAATGCACCTAAGGAGGCAACTAAAATTTTATCAAAAGCAGAATCTGTACTTGATAATTACTCAAAGTCTACTGGCATTAACGTTCAGAAGTCTTTAACACAGCCAACCAGCTATGATAAGGAAACAGACACTATAATCCTTAATAACAAGAAGCCTGTCAATCCAGGAAGCGAGCTTAGAACAGCTGTTGAGAATAGCAATGCTATTTACTTTGCCATTTCACAGTCAGTAGCTAATAATAAACGTTTGGATATCTCAAATCAGTTTTCTATGCCCGAAAAGGACATAGAGTCTGTTAAGCAGCTTATTGCTACAGTGTCTGCAGGTGTACTTTCACTCAAACAAGCTCACCCTGCCGTTCTCTCTGACCAAGTAAGTAATGAAAGTGTTGAATCTTGGGTTCAGGACATTAAGAATGATCCTCATTTATTGTCCTCATTAGAACGCAATGTAAATAATACTGTAAACACAATTGAGAAGCTTGTCAAAGGTGAACAGGTTGACTATGCCTCCATAAATGGGAAATCGTCTTATAATAAGGCTGAATCATTCAATTTAGTATCAGAATTGAATGAAGTGGTTAATACATCCACTATGTCAGCAGCTGTTATTCGTAATAATGATGGTAAATCAGCTTCGGTAATCCTTTCTAAAGGAATAGAGTCTATCAGTGAAAATGGTGTTCTTAACAATGAAGCTTTTCGACAGGCACTATTGAAACAAGGTGTCAAGGAAGTTAAGTTCTTCAATCCAGGTGGAACACTTGGTTTGAATAAGGGAGATTCTTATTTTGAAGACAAGAGTATCCAGATTGTTAACTTTGATGGTAAAGAGGTTGTCCCTCAACAGGAGCTGCATCTTAATAAGCAGTCTCAGAATGTGGAACATAATTTTGAAGATGTATCTGCTGTAAAAGACGATAATAATAGATGGCATCTTTATATAAAAGAAAAGGATCAACCTTACTTTATTATTCAGCCAGAGATGCGTGATATGAGTCGTCTTTTTGAAGCTTTCAAGAGTCAAGATCAGCAAGCAATATATGACACCAAAACTTCACTTGGAGAAAAATATACTAAACTTGTTCAGCAACGTCCAGAACTAAAAGTAGATTTTCTCATGCCTAAAGTGCCTGCAGAGGATATTACCAGAATCGAAAGGGCAAATATTGCTCGTGATGCGCAAGATAAAAATAAATATTTAATCTTTGCCACGATTGATGGGAAGGGCTATCATCATGAGATTTCTCGTGAAGATTTTCGTCGAATGTGGAAAGTTGATAATATGCAAAGTTACAAGAGTGCTTTGGCTGCAAAAGTATTTTCAAATGTTTTACATGAGGGACAGACCGTTTCAGAAGCCCCTTCTGTAGAGGAGAATCAACAAGTTAAGGAAACTAACTCAGAGAAAGTTGATAGTCCGAAACAGTCAACTGAGAGTGAAGAAAGTTTATCCCCTCGTGTGGGTAGGTTTCACTAACGATTTAAGATAAAGCTATGGCAAGTTTTGATGAACAAGTAGAGTTTACACGTAAATACGCACAGTTGGCAATAGACCAACATATTAAATATGGTATCCCTGCCTCAGTTACTCTCGCACAGATGGCTGTTGAGAGTAGCTGGGACAAGTCTGGTTTGGCTGAGCGTGCGAATAATTGCTTTGGTGTAACTGCTGGAAATAGTTGGAAGGGTCCAACAGTTAAAGAATATGACGACAATCGTTGGAAGGATTTTCGAGTCTATAATAGTAAGGAAGATAGTATCGAGGATCATTCACGTGTATTGTTGGGAAGTAACTACATGAGGTATTGTGCTCACTTATCGAGTACAGACCACTTAGGATGGATAAAAGGTATCAAAGCTGCTGGTTATGCAACAGCTCCAGATTATGTTTCTTCAATTGAAAATGTTATTAAGTCAAATGGTTTTGAGAAACTTGACCAGATGGCTTTAGAACAAGCTGCTCAACAAGGAGTTCGAATTGGCTATATGCGTGGGAGACAGAATGAATATAAGAGTAGTTCTGTTTCCTCAAATATTAGCAAGGAGAAAAAATATATCCTTAGTTTTATGCCAGGTACATTTTCTCTTCCAATGAACACTAACAATATGATTGTTACATCAGAAAGAGGAGAAAGAAACTTAGGATTAAAGGGTGCTAGTCGTAACCACAAAGGTATTGATATAAAGGCAGACAATGCTCTATTATTTGCAACAGAGGATAACGGTCGTGTTATTCAAGCAGGTTTTTCTGGCAAAGGTGGCAATACTGTTTCTATTGAGTATGATCGACCTGATAACAGTAAAGTTGTTGTTACCTATATGCACCTCAGTAAAATTCAGGTGAAGCAGGGTGATATTGTTAATGGACACCAACAAATTGGTGTTTCTGGTGCAACTGGCAATGTTACAGGTCCTCATCTTCATTTTCAAACAGATTATATTGACAGTCAAGGTAATAAGAGAAATTTAGATTCAGCAGCATATTTAGCTGAAATTTCTCTTAGAACGAATATTCCTGTTCGAGCTATATCTGAGAAATCAAAAGTAGATTTAGTTGCTTCATATAAATCAGATATGGCTATCCTTCCATCATCTGCTCAATTATCTATAGCTGACAGAATTAACGAAAGAGGATATGATTCTGATGAAGAACGTCGCCGTCGTGAAAATCAACAAGAAGGCGGTATAGATTCAACAGGCGATCTTCTTGCTGACTTAATTGCTCCATTGCTAAAAAGTGCAATTTCTCTTGCTATTCAGCTTAGTTCTATGGATGAAGAAGAAGCTATATCTAAAGAAGAAGCTGACCGTCAAGCAGAGAAGGAAGTATCAGGTGATAATTCGATAAAGACCGTTGATGCTTACCATTCTGATAGAGAACTTGCTACGGTTGATGTAAATAAGTTAGCGCAATCATCCTCTGCTATATATGAAAGTGAGGTTGCAGCTGAACAGCAAAAGCAAAATCAACTCAGAATTGGCTAATTTGTAATTTATTTATTTTAAATATTTCTTTTATGATACAATGTAGTATTAATGCTTGTGGTGAAATATGTCAGCCGGCATTAGAAAAAACTAATAAGGACGGAAAGAAATTCTTATCGTTCACTGTGAAAATTCCAGTTTCTGGACGTAGTGGCTCTATTTCTGATTTGTTCCTTTCCATTTCTGTTGATGGTGATTACTCTCAAATTGGTAAGTACTCATTAGGTAGAAAGGTTAGTTTCAAGGGAAAAATGATTCCTAGAAAATATAAGGGTTTGATTTATTATAATGTACATAGTGAAGGTGATATCTTAACAGCTGATCCAGAGTGTTCTCCTTTCATTACAGGTACTATTGATTTCAAAGGCAAGATAGGTAAGAAGGTCCAGAATCTTACCGATAAGAAGGGACGTTCTTTCCAATCTTTCTCTGCTTTTTCTTCTAATAAAACAGGTCAGGAGACAGAGTATATCTGGATTCATTTTATGAATTTCCATTTAACGGAAAACAATAAAGTCTCTCCAGAGCAGTCTGTTGCTATCTCAGGTGATTTTCATTTCAATGTCTATAAAGATGTTATAAACTTGGAATGTATAATACAAGATATTTCTCAATGGGAGTGGACTAGAGAAGACTCTATAACAGACAAATAGTCTTATTTAATTGGTATTCCTCATAAGTTTAATGAGCTATGGATGCACAGAATTTTAACTTCAATCGTGACACTTTAAGGTCACGGTTGAGTTCTATCAAACCAGGACAAACATGGTTTGATGTCGATACCTCTCTTGATGATAAGCAAAAGAAAGTATTATTAAATTCCTTTATAGATAAGTTAAAAGGGATAAAACGTTCAGAAATTTCACCTTCTGAGAAAAACTATTATAATCCTCAAAGTGATGAAATGAATATGAAATCGCCTTCTGACTTACAAAATCAGATTGGTGAGATTCTTCATCAGCTTGTTCATCATCTTCGTAAGGAAAATATAATGAAAATAAACTCTTTAGAAGATTATTATAAGGAAGATCTTATTGCAGAAATTGCAGCTGCAGATTATTCTTCAAAAGAATCATTGTCTAAATTTATTGATGAAAGGCTATCTTCTCGATTAGAATACTATCGTAGTAAGACCACATCTAATGCTTATATTGACTCTGTTCTTAAAGAGGCAAGCAAATCTAGCCTTAAATTATCTTCGTTTTTAAATAATGGTATAGAACAGGAGATTGATGATATTTCTTCGAAAGAAGACGAGCTTGACTTGCAAACAACGACACCAGGAAATATAGATGCTGACGGTGATGGTATTGTTGACTCACAAGAGAACTATCATGCTGAAAAGAAGCAAGGTGCAAGAGAAAAAGACCATGTTTCTCATACTATCCATTATCGATCATTTAGATAAAAGAAGCCAGGAGCTTGACACGACTCCTGGCAGTTGTCATTATTTAATTATTGTGGGAATGAATTAAAAATGACTATTTTGATTTCAGAAACTAATATATCCTTTCTTCCTCTCTTCCGTCTACCTCCCAAAATATCTCAGCGGATGTAAGGTCATTAAAGTCTAACCCTTTCTCTTGGCAGAATTCGAGATATTCATTTTTCTTATATTCACTATGATGAAGATAATAATCTCGTTTTGTTATTTCTCCATCAATAAGCAGGTTAACCAACTCTGCTTCGTCATAATATCCTTCTAACTTCATAGTGTTTAACCTTTTCGTTATTCATAGAGTGTTATCTTCTCATCTGACTTTTTACAGCATTCTGTCCAGCTGTTCTCATCAGCTCCGACTGAATTTCCTCTGTATACTTGTCTTCTGGGACATAGGATATATGACCATTATGGTCTGATATCCAACACCCATAAAAGCCAAAATTATATTCAGGCATATCGCTTATGTAAGCCTCTTCTTTCCAGGCTGCGGCATCCCCACTTACGATTCGAAGTCCATCTGTTTCGTTTAGATCTATTCCGACGGTTACAACATCTGGACTTGTATTTGATCGAATTTCGGCAAGTTGTCCGTTTATCACGTATTGTTTATTTGTTTCATCAATGTGTCCCTTCTGGAAGAAAGAATCAATATTGTGCTGGATCAGTTCCACAGGAACTCTCATAACTTGATTTGTCATTGTATCAAGCTGGGCATAATAAAGATGCGTATCTTCTTCTCTCATAATGACTAATCCATTCATGAGTTTTTGTTGCTCTTCAATAGAAAATTCCTCTAAGTCAGCAGATTCCCAATAAGGAGCAAACCTTAATGAGACAGAGCCATCTGTATTACGTACCAGGCTTATTCTTGCCTTTGTTTCTATAGTCTGACCAGCTTCGTTAGAAGTATTCAGTACCATAACAGGTGTGTATTGTCCTGTAGTCAAAAGCAGCATCACTTGTTCAGGCAAATCATCAATCATTTGCTGTGTGATGCCAAATTTTCCCAAAGCTTCAAATGGGATTTCGCTTTCATCGAATTTATCAACATATTCCATAAGCTTCAAATATTTCGTATTTGATGCAAAGTTAGTCTTATTTTCCTTTATCCAAAATTTTTATATCGTGTACTTTTAAAATTAACAATTCAGTAAGTTTTATCTTGGTCCTAAAAATTTATCACCATTTAAGTGTATCATGTGATCAGGTGCATCCGCAATCCATACTTCTGTTTCCCACGCTAATTCTTTTGAGAATTTTTTATATTTATCAAAATTCAAAAACGCTGTAACATATATCTTTCCTGCTTTAACATTTTGGGTCATTTGTTCTATATCTCTTATTCTATCAGGACTCATTGGACCAACAGAGTCGACCGCCTCTATAAAATAGAGCCAATTTTCATCTTCTTTATATAAAACTACGTCAGGCATTTTGTCGTGTAGTGTAATATCAAATCCTATTGCTTTTAGTTTCTCAGTATTCTTCACCATATCTTTTTTTGTGGTGTCACCGACATAAAGACATTCTGAACCTGCTGCAAAACGAGGTGCAAATTCTTCTATTATTGCCTTCTGAAGTTTATTATGTTTTCCAGGACTAAAAGTATAGTCCTTATCATTTATTCTCACAGGCATCTTCTTCATCTTTTTTTTTGATGCATACAACTCTATTAGTTTTGTATGTTTTTTCAAGAATTGTTTTAATTCTTTATTGTCTGTGTTTTTTTTATAGGAATCTTCATAGTTTTGTAAAACAGGTAAAAATTCTTTGGTTAATCTATATTTGGTGTTTGGACTATTTGTGGACTTTCCGTTATCTTCTATTAATGCTGCGTTTCTAAAATGATGTATCCCTTTTTTTCGAATAGTTTCTCTAGAGTTCTCCGCATACTTTACATTGTAGTTTTCTTTAATATATGATATTATATCGTGTATTCTCATCCATTCATTAGAGGCTATTGTAAATTTGTCATTTTCATGCAATCCTGCCATAGCTAATATTGTCAGAGAACATAAGTCAGACTGCTGTTTTATAGGCATTCCAACTTCTTTTAATAGTTGTTTTATAATATTTATTTTATCCATTTTGCTATAATTTTATCACATTCAAATTGTGTTAATTCTCTCTCTCTTATTTCTTTTCCCATTTCGCAAATTATTTCCGTTGAAGGCATGGGAATTCTATTTATTTCTGTTGAATTAACTTGTGTAGATCCATTTAAGATTCTATAATATTGGTCATAAATACTAGAATTGAGTATTACATAAAGTCCATATGCTTCTTCTTCACTATGACACTTTATATAATTTATTTTGTTTTGTGTGCTTATATATTTAAAATCTGGATGTTCTTTTGATAAGTATACACCACACTGTAATCTTCTTTTTTCCTCTTTTGCTGTAAATCTTTTAATAAAGATATAATTAGAGTTCTCTTGTAGATAACCCTTCCTTTCGGTTTCTATATATTCATTTTCTTTTCCGATAGGAAAAAGAACTCTTCCTTTTTTAATATGCTGGGAATAAAATAGAGGATATGTTGTTTCTGAAGCATTACTCCTCAGAAGTTCTTTACTACGAAAATCAACAACTAGTCCTGTTTTCATTTGGAGGTTATCTGATGGAAGTGTATTTGCTAATCTATTAAGTGTAGCAAGCGTCTTTGCTTCATCATGATTAGTTACTAAATATACATATCCATTTTGTGGGACAATGGTATCATAGTCAACACAGAAATACTTAATATCAGAGAAATCAGAGGTGTTGGATGATGTTATTTTAATTTTCTCTGGTATCTTCCTTCTCTTTACAACCTTAATAATCATCGTTTCTTGTAAGACACTTTCTTTGTCAAACACTTTATCTCTTCTTTCAAATATGTGTATATCTGTTATTACCGTTTTTGATAGCATATACTTTCTAAAACTCTCAAAATAAGCTCCTGAAGTCCACGATCTTGGAACTATATATACTATTTCACCTCCATCCTTCAAGTTATAAATTCCCATAGCCCAAAAAAGAAAATACAGATTAGGTGCACCATAGCATACATCTTTCATGTGTGTTGCCTCTGGTGTGTTTTTCGCAATCTTTTTGTATGGTGGATTTCCAATGATTAAATCATAGTTCTCCTTCTCATTTGTCTTTTTATTTGAGGTGTCATTTTTATATTCCTGTGATGTTATATAATTCTCGCCTCGTATTTCAAATGAATATTTGTTATCTTCTATTGATGAAAGATTCCTTATAAGTACATCTAAAACTTTATCATCAGTTTCGTAACATATAAGCTTTATGTGACCTTTATATCCTGTTTCTCTTAACCTACAATATAAAGCTATAGATAATATGCCACTCCCAGCCCCAGCATCAAGAAGAGTCAAGGACTTTTTGTGTAAATTTACAGAAAACAATGAAGCCATAAATATAGCTATGGATTCTGATGTAAAAAATTGCCCATATTTTTTTCTTTCCTCCTTCGAATTTGAGGAAATAAAATCTTCTGTTCTATTTACAGCTTCTCTTAAAACAGACATTTTTTCTTTTTTATTTTGTTGACAAATCTACTTCTAATTATTGTCAGATACAATAATCCGTTTATCATGAATGAGTTAATTTTATATATCATCACTCAAAGTAGAAACTACTATTCTTTGATTTCACCTTTTATGACAGGTACAGTCATAGGCATACCACCTTTGTTAGTATAACTATATGTTCCTACTCGTTGTGGTTCTTTTACAGTTATTACTTGATCACTATAAAAATCATCACCAACAAGTACAACTGTATTTCCATTGAACCATTTGTATTCTTTGTCTGATATTTCGTTTGCTAAAGCTTTGTTTTTTTCAATAACTTGAAACACCTTAAATGAAGTTGTTTTTTTGTTTTCGTAGCTAACAGGATGTTCAAGAAACTGTATATCATCGTCTTTACCTCCCTGCAGACCTATAAAAGCTAAAAAGAATATTCCAACTATTGTCAAGGCTATTCCAGACAACATTCCAATAATAAAAGATTTTAAGTCCATAATTTATTTAGATTTATTTTATTTTTTCGATTACAAAGGTAGTTTAAATGATTGTTATAAACAAGCAAAACGTCTCTTTTTACTGAATTGTTAATTCAGTAAATAGCACGGGTTCAATTCTTTTATTAAAAATAGCAGCTTTATCTTTGCATAAGTCACTATTAATTTATAATATGATTTCAAGATTAATAATATTATTATCTTTATGTTTATCTGTCTTTCTTCCATCATCTGCACATAGAGCAGTAAAAGATAGATTAGAGAAAGACTATTGGATAGAGAAATATCTTAGTGTCAGTTTGCCACTAGATAAGATTATTATTACTTCTTCTTTCGGCACCAGAACAGACCCCTTTTCTGGAGGTCAAAGTCATCATTCAGGCATTGATCTGAAAGCTCATTATGAGGAGGTCCTCTCTATGCTTGACGGATATGTAATTGGAGTTGGGCAGGATAGTAGATCTGGTCTATACGTCATCTTAGAATATGGTAAATATACGATTTCATATTGTCACCTTTCACGAGTCTTAGTTAATAAGGGAGATATGGTTTTTGCTGGTGATGCTGTTGCTATTAGTGGTAATACAGGCAGATCTACAGCTCCTCACCTTCATATTACTTGTAAGCGTAATGGTGTAAAGGTAAATCCACTCGATTTGATTAGATACGTCGAGAATGTTCGCTCAGAGGCTTTACAGGCACTCCATGCTTTAGGGTCTTTGAAATTGAGTCGTAAGGAGTTCTTCAATTTATATGCCCCAGCAGCTATGGATCATCAAGTTAAATATGGTATCCCTGCCTCAGTCACTCTCGCACAAATGGCATTAGAAAGTACATGGGGAACTTCTGACCTTGCACGTTTCGGTAATAATTTCTTTGGCATTAAAGCTTCTACCTCTTGGTTAAGCCAAAACTTGCCTTACAGCACACATGACGACGATTATCTCTCAGAAAAATTCTGTAATTTCTCTTCCCCTTTGGAAAGCATGGAATATCATTCTAAGATTCTTATGTCCAATCGTTATCGCCGTTGTTGGAACTATGGTCCTACGGATTATCATAATTGGCTTGTTGAGATTAAAGCTGCTGGCTATGCTACAGCAGGTAATTATGTCGCTAAATGTGAACAGATAATCTTGCAAAACAAATTATATTTATATGACCAATTAGCTGAAAAACGAATTTAACATATTATTATGACATTCACTTTTAAAGGTCTTAAAAAGAAGTTTTCTTCTTCTAAACCCACATCAATTAACTCTTCTTTACCAGTTCCTATTTCTGTAGGCAAATTGCTTGATAGTAATACTCCTATTATACAATCTGCCTCTGCAATAGCAACTATGTGTTTACAAGTTGCAGATTTTCCACAGATGCTTTCAGCAGCTCTTGGAGATATTGATATAGCTTTGGTGGCATCTAACGATTGGTATTGTACCCATGAAAGAGAATTTGATATTGTAGAATGTGTCATGAGTATTTCAGATGATGTAACTCGTGAGCAGCTCGACTTTGTTTCTTCTCGTTTAGAAGCGACATTAGGTATAAAAACGTTAGCAACCTTTATTCATAAAGAACAGGGATATTTTTCCAATGGAGAGATTCATTATGATCCTCATGTTCATTTTATTTGTGATTTCAGAAACGTAAAGAAATACCGTTTAAGGTACGAACTTCCTGCTGATTCTACATTGAAAGAAAAGGTTGAAGCTTATGCTCAACAATATGATAAAATGAGTTCAGACTATCTTAGTGTTCAAGCAGAACTAGATAGTTTTAAACAGACTTTGCCTATCGAAATAGAAAATGCTCGTAAGTTAGCTTTTAATGAAGGTAAACAAAAAAGTTATGAGAATGTACGAAAGGAGCTTGAAGATTATAGTATGAAATGTAGGTCTTTTGAAGTACAATTATCTCAGACAACAAATTCTCTTCATACTGTAGAAAATAACTATAGTAAGGTTAAGTCTAAATTATCTAAGTTACAAGATAAATCTGATTTAGCATTAAAGAAAGCTTTAGCTGAAAATGATTCAGAGTGGCAAATCAAACTTGACACTCTTGTTAGTGAAGCTGTCTCAAAGGAGAAAGATGCTAATATTAAGAATATTGAGAAATGGGAAAATAATAATCACGAATTGGTTAAAATCCTCAATGATCGTGAATCGCTTATTTCTCGTCTCCAGGATCAAATTGATCAACTTACAGTTCAACTTGAAACTACAGAAAAAACTAGTAATGACAACTATACTAATTGGTGTCAAGTTGTAGATGAGAATTCTGAATTATCGAGTAAACTTGCCAAAGCTAATCAAGAAATCAAAGAACTTTCTTCCTCAGATAGTAGTAATAATATACCTCTTTATGAGGAACTATCTTCTGTCAGAAAGGAGCTAAGTAAAACGCAAAAAGAACTTTCTGAGAGTAAAAAACTAATAGCTGCTCAAGTCGCACAGATAGGAGAACTGAATACAGAGATTGAGGGCTTACAAAAAAGAAATGACACGATTGATAGTAACTCCTCACTACTTTCCCAGAAGGATGAGGAAATTGATTTACTAAAATCAGATAAAGTTGAACTTAATCGTAAAATTTCCGAACAAGAAATATTGATTAAGAAATTGCAGGGAACAAAGGACTAAAATAAAAGGGGCATTTGCCCCTTTTATTTCTTTATAAATTCCTTCTGTATTTTTCCAATCATTTCCTTTACCTCTCGATTTATACGATTAAAGTTATCATATAACACTCTTTCTCTTGCATCTATTGATTCAAACTCATAATACTTTGGTATAGGATAATTTATGTAATCGGCTTCTTCTATTTCTATACTTTTTATATCAAAGTTAGTCTTACAAAAGAACTTTGATGTCTCAAAATCTTTATCCTTTTGTATATTTATTGACCCATCTTTACCTTTTTTAGTAACAGTAAAATCTTTCGCTGTCAGACCACAAATCCAACCAGTACGCATATCTGCTATCTTTGCAGGAGGCATAAGACTGTCCATATTTTCGTTATAATTAATAGATGTCTTATCTCTGTCAATGGTAATACCTTTTTTCATTTGGACCACCTTTCCAAAGATATCACTAGATAACCACTCCAAAGTTTCTTTTCCTCGCACAGAACCAGCAATAATGTTACCATTAGTAGTTATAATCTTTTGCATACCTGTCTTACCATAGTCTGCTTCTAACTGTGGTAATTCCTGGAAGCCTAATGTTACAGCTACTTTATTACTACGTGCTGTTCCGATCAGTCGGTCTATTTTATGAAAGTATAGTGTTGGCAACTCATCAACAATTATACTTACAGGAACATTTTTTCCCATACCGCTATTAACACGTGTAACTAGTCGGTTAAGAATCATAGCATTCAACGCTCCAATAATACTTTCCATTTCTGGGTCATTTGCTATGAGAAGGTAACTTGGGTGCTTAGGATCTGAAACCTTCAAGTCAAAGTCATCACCTGAGAAAACCCAATATGCCTCTCTTGTAGCAAGTCTTGAAATCTGTACACGTAGTGTACCAATCATACCTTCTAGCTGTTCCATAGCTTTATTCTTGAAGGCAGTCATAAATGGTCCTAATAATGGATATACTTCAGGATCTGTCTCTAAGACTTCAAAAATTTCTTCATAAGAATGGTTCAAGAAAGAAAGTACATGAGGCATATCTGAGTATCTACCTACCCAGTAAGCAGGCTGTACTTTCTCTTGCATTGTATTATCTCTAAAAACACGTCCAGTTAATTTTCTATGTTGAGTATTTTCGTCAACTTTGTATTCAGCAACTAATTCATTTCCATCTTCATCGTATGGTTTTTTGTCATAATTTACAAAGAAGTATATACATGCAGCTAAGAAGTTTGTTGCTGAAGTTTGGAGAATTGGTCAGAACCTCCTGAATCTTTCTTTCCTTTCTGCAATGATTCAACTAACGTTTCAGCCGTTTCTTGTGCTGCTGCAAGATTCGGGATATATTTCTGCTGAATAGGATTTACTCTTCGTGAATATTCTACATTGACAAAGTTTATAATATTAAATAGGCACCCTTCTGGTATTTTGCCTAAATATTGGTTTTTCCTATATTGGTAATATAGTTTTGTTGCTAATGTTGGAAATTTGTAATCATATACCACCATGGCAAACCCTTTCTCAGAATGTTGTCTAATAAACGGCTCTATAAGCGAAAAAGTCTTACCTGATCCAGGTGTTCCGACAACGAATGTTCCTCTGAAAGGATTGACTATATTAACAAATCCAGCCCTATGTTTACCTCTATAGTAGTAGTTCATAGGAATATTGACACTGTATTGATTTTCTTCTAATTCTTCTGTTTGTTTCCATGCTTCATTCTCTAAGTTGAATGGATCTTTGACTAGTCCGTCTTTAAAGTACTTAGATATGTTGTCAAGTGCAACATTCATCATCATTACACCATACAGTGAAGGAGCCATATATATCCATGTTGTTGATCTTATATGATACCATCTTGTTTGTCCTTCAATATAGAAGATAATAATAGATGCTATTACCATCACCAGTCCACAAGAAAGTGGTATTATTACCATTTTCTTAGCATTAAACTCCAAATTTTTCTTTGCCTTAGTTCCCATACTTGCCACACATAAGAGAACTAACGTTGTAAGCTTACTTAGAACAATATTATTATATATAGGAATGGTTCTTAGTTTTTCATGAAATGTTACTAATATTCCATTCATATAATCTAGAGCGACAGGATCTAAGGCATACATAAAGAATTCAATGCCAATAGATATATACACGCTCATTCTAAATATTTTATATATACTTTGTATTTCTTTTGATTCTTCCATAATACATTATTTATCTTATACTCATATTAGCAGCTCTTGACCATCTACGCATAGCTTCTTTACATATGGTTTCTCTGCTTTTCGTTTTATATGAAGTTGCTAATCCAACAAACTCATTCCAATCATCCACTAAAGATGTATAGGTAATAGCTCTTGATAGCATCCATAGCTTCCTGTTTAGTGTTGTGATATTCCCTCTAATTCCTTCAAGTATTGTTATTCTCGCTTTCTTTGATATTCGGTTTTCTTTTCTTAAGAACACATCCCTTATATCATTAATTAGTTTTCCTGTTGTATCTCCTACATCAAAAATCAGGCTATTCTTTCTTGCAGAAAGTGATGTTGCCAATAGTCCTGTAGGATGTTTGCGTAGAGCTGTTTTTAAATCTCTAACAGCTTTTATTGTTTCTTTTACTTGAATATAAAGTCCGTATGTCGTTCCTACATAATTAAGTAAAGTATCTATGTCGGTTAGAAACTCATCATATTCTTTATTTAAATCAGAAATACCTTTAACTTGCTTAGCTACAAAGGTATGTCCCTCACAATTTGCTGCTATAGCAGCAGCTTGTGCTTTATACCATCTTTCCTGTCTCTTTTGAAGGCTAAAAATAAGTGCTGCTCTTGCTGGATCTACACCAGCATGAACCTCCCACGGAAAAATAAAAGTAAAGCACAAAAAAAGTATGATTATATTTATCCTCATTTCATTATTTTTGATGTAGTTTCATATTGTTTTTTTGTCTTCTTATCCATTCTTTCCTTTGTCTTTCTGCTATTTGTCCATTTGTCCATCCAACTTTACCCGCAACAGCTTTATTCCACACATTTGCTAATGTGTAATAATTGATACACTCTGCTAAAGTTTGTACTTTATCATTTAGGCGTGTAAGTTTATCTGAAAGTGTCCACATAAGCTGGATTCTCTCAGTTCCATTGAGTTTATATTCTTTCCCTCCTTTTGAAATAGTAGTCTTCAGTATCTTAAAAGTAGAGAGAAATTCTGCCGTAACTTCCATATAGAGGTCGTTCATTGGGAAATTAGCAGCAATCCCTTGTGGATTGTTTTGTATTGCTTTTTTAAGTAACAGGAGGTTATCTAAAATACGTAAAGCTTGTATATATAGATTTTTACCTGCTGCTATTGCTTTACCAACATTTCTTTCATTACTTAGATAATCCTGGTATGCACCTTTCCATTTTCTTATCCTTCTTTGCTCTCGATAGATTCCTCCTTGTAATGCTGCTATAAGAGCTTGTTTTTTTATCTGTGCTTTAATGTTCCCTCCAATAGAATCATAGCCCAGCTGTAATGCAGCATATTGTTCTATATTGTTTTCTTCCAAAGCAACTTGTGCTTTTGTTTCTAAAGCTGCTAATAATATTAGGATCAAGCAACATATTCTACCTGTTTGTAAATTCATATATTCCCTTTCTTTGTTTATTATATTCTACTCTCTTTCGGATTTCTTCTGTTATTATACTTCTCTTTGGTATACCAAGCATCTTAAACTTTGGAAGACTATGATCACCAGAATACAGAGTTATCGTTTTGATTCCAGCTATTTGTTGCTGTAAACTGGAATGTTCCCTATAGTCTATTACTCTGTATAATTCCATATAATCCTTTGCTTGTCCCACAACACCATGAATGTATATAATCTGTTGATCTGTGATTATGTACTTAATCCTTAGAAGATATAGTAAATTATAAGACAAATACGCTAAAAGGACAACTCCTATCCAAAAGATAACTTTTGCATAAGGCATATTATCTACCCCTGCTGCAAAAAGTGCAATACTACAGATTATTAGTAGCGGCATTTCATTTACAAAGAATTGTCTCCAGCTTGGACTTATTTCCAAAGTTGTAAATCTCCGCTCTTCGTAATCTGTTTCAAAGTATTTCATATTTAACATACTGTTATACTCCTATACCCATACCTCTTGATTGTTCTTGTCCTGGTTCTTCCTTAGACAAGTTTTCATAATTTGCAGCAGCCATTTCTGGAGACATAGATCCTGTCTTTGAAACCATCACAGATTCATGTATATTTCTGCTTTCATATATTTCTGGCATTTGCCTGCTTACCATAGGTGAACTCATGACTACGTCACTTGCAACAGTTAATGCTGCCAATATTTTTTCTCCGATATTCGTTTTATATTCTGGACGAGTCTTAATATCTGCCTCTGGGAAGAGTTTTGCAAACATTTTCATTCTGTGATAATCATCCTGTGCTAAAAACTTATTAAAGTCTCTTTCAGAAATAGTTGCCTCAAGTTTCTCTGACCGCCCTCCTATAACGGCAGTCATCTTATATGATCCTTCTCTTACTCTTTCTACATTTATTTTTTGAACATCAACCTCTCTTCCGTTATCGACATCAACATAGAATCCTTTTCGGTTATTAATAAATCCTAAGTCACGACCATCCACACTCTGTTCTTTTGAGTGTGCTATTTTTACATCTTCTGTTGTCATTATAGTTTTCCCATCAACGACAATGACATCTTGATCTATTTGCAGAGGTTCTGCTTTTTTTATAGAAATTTCCTTAGAGAAGACTTTCTCAAAGTCTTTTAGTCGAGTCTTGTCGTCGTGTGCCAAAAAGAGATTATATTGGTTAGCTGTAAGCGAATGTTCCTTAGACCATTCACCGTTGATCATTGCTTTCATAGCATAACTGCCATCTTGCTTTTCGTCTACCCTTATTTCTCCGACAACAACTTCTCTACCATGAGCAGCAGCTGTAAAGAATCCCATTCCAGTAATTAACCGCCCTATATCACGACCATTAACAGCGTGATTGTCCTCGTTTATTCTCCTGGACTCTTTCTCGATTCGTTGAATCTCCTTTTCTCTGGCTGTATTGATGGTGTTTTCCCACGCTTTTTGCTCACGTATAGCCTCATTTCGGCGGTCTTGTTCAATGAAGTCTTTTTCAACAATAGCTTTAACCTCTGGTTTCAGTGCTATATTAATTAGGTTTTTGGACTCTAATTGTTCTTTGGTCACCTTTCCCTCAAAGTCTTTTTTGATAACATTACTGATTACATTAAGTCTATTATCTATAGAGTACCCTTTTTCTTTCCCATTTGATACTAATCTTGCAGCTGTTAGTTTTTTTATCTCTTCATCGTGCAAGTCATAGGTTACGTCTCTCCTAGTCTCTGAGGATTGGATTGTCATTGTCTTTTTGTTTTGATCAATGACGATACCATGACTTCTTAAAACTTCCAAGAAGGAGTTTTTATCAAAATACATCGGTGAAGTCATGTTAACTGTTTTTGAAAGTGGCTTTGCCAAACCTTCTGGGCGTGGAGCAGGTACAAGAACCTGTGGTTGAGACTGTCTTGTTGGAGGAGTCACACCAATATTTTCCCCTTTGTACTTAAAGCCGTATGCTCCAGATTTCAACTCTCCAGGCATCATTCGTCCATCTTTCCTCTCTCGTACAAAAGAAGGCTCTACACTTTTCATATATGGAGGTGTCGCAAATATTGGTCTATAAGGGTTTTCACCCATCATAAAGTCTCTTTCACGTATAGGATTTCTATAACCATGTAAACCAGTAACAACATCACGTACTCCTGCAGCTTGGGCATTTGTAAATGTTGGAGGCACACTAAAGTCTTTTCTGACAATATCTACTAGCTGGTTATACGCTTTTTCTGTTAGCGGTCCACCACCTAGTGCAGTGAGTTTATTGAGCTGATCATCGTTTAGCTTATAACTTTTCTCTGCTACCATGTCAGCAGTTCGGACTACAAGATAATTATTACCAGAAGCATCCTGTCTTATGTTGGCTTTCATACCATTTTCGTACAGAATCCTCTTCAATTCGTCAGTCAAATCATACCCATACCCTTGTGCTCCACTTCTAAACTGTATCATGATGCTGTTTTATATTGTTAATATTTACCTTTGAATATCACTATATGATTAAGATATACGTATTCTTTTTACTTCTGATATAAGATTACGCACACTAATCTATTTTCCTCTTTTGTCGGAAACATATCTATTCCGCCTAAACTGTATGCACTCAGTCTTGATTTTACGATTCCTGCATCTTTTATATATTGAAGAATCTTTCTTGCTCTTCGAATGGCAAGTAATCGGTTATCAGCTTCGTTTCCTGTCATACTATCAGCAGCTCCCATTACTTTCGCAGATAACGCAGGATTCTTTGTTAGTTTTTCAATAATACCACTTACTTGTCTTACCTGTCTGTTATCAATGAATTCTTCCTGATTTGGCTTAAAATAAAAGAAGAAAGAGTCTTCGTATTTAATACTATCAGAATCTTCCTCTGTCCCTAATTCTTTTATTTTGTTCCACTTCATTCTTCGATAAAGTGCATTAAACCCTCGATTTTTATTCTCTTCACCTGTTTCAGGTATAAGAACATTCGTCTTAATTTGCGTATGCTTTATATAGTCTTTTTCGGCATCCCTTATATATGCTTGTGCTATTAAGGGAATAGAAAAATAAGACAATAAGGATATGACCAAGAATCTTTTTCTCATATATGGTGTTATTTTTTTGCTAAATTATTGAATATAATTATGACATCATAAGAATAGAGTTTGTACTTTCTAAATTAACAATTCAGTACCTTACCTCTATATATCTGCTTAAGCAGTTTTTTTCTTTTTATAATCATATTTTTTTACAAATATTTGAATCTTTGTATTAACAAAATGGTATTCCCTCTTTTGATATTAATGTTATAAATATATCTTATTTTATTATTACTATTATTAGTATGTTTATGTTTTATATTATCGTTTAATATTGCGTTTCTTACTTGGCTTCATTAAATGAAGTGCCATGCCAAAACTTCTTCTTCTCCATGCCCAATCATCTTCATCTTTCTTTCTGCCCCAATCTGATGGAACACTACCACCTCCACCTCCACCATGATCAGTTGCGAATTTAATAGCCTGATCTATGTAACCAAAATATAAAGCTGTTGCGACAGCAACTACTTCATTTGTCTTTGCTGCCATATCATCAACTATAGAACTACCAAACACAGCTGCGTTGTAATTGTCTATAATTTTCCTTTCGTTTTCATTAAGTCCAGCTTCGTATTCTTCTGCTTTTTTGATTTGAGAAGATCTTGATTGTCTAAAATGGTCCAAAGCTAATGACTCCATATTACCCACCTCTATATCCTGGAGACTTTGTGTTGCATTTTGAACCTCTTGTACTAGTTTATCCTTCTTATCAAGAAGATCAATATTTATCTTTTCATTCTCTTCTTTCTGCATTACAAGACTTCCGACTTCTGTTTTTGCTTGTTCCAACTTTACCTTCTTGTCCTCCAGTTTTGCTTCTATGTTTTGAAGTTCATTTTGGAGTTTCTGTATTTTGTCCATTATGCCATAGTAGTCTCCACCACCAGCTACTAATCTTGCTTGTAGTTTATCTAATTCCAACTGCTTTTCGGCGTGTATTGTTTCAAGGTTTGAGATCATAGTTGTCAAACCTTTCAACTTAGTTTCTGCTCTTTTAATATCACTTGAAACTTTCGTAATATGCTCCTGTTGTTCTTTAATTGTTTTTTGCTGGTTTTCAACTTTAATTTTTAGTTCTTTCTGCTCCCATTGATGATACTCTTCAAGTGTTCTATGTTTAGCTTTAGTGCGTGCAATATCTTCACCTCTTTCTAACTGATATTTTTTATTCACTATTGCTAACTCATCATGAAGTCTCAACATACGTTCCCTGTACTCAAATTTATCAGCCCCTGCTATAACTTTTTTCCATGATATTTTGTTCTTTTCTGTAACAGGAAGAACAGTACAATGAACATGAGGATTTTTTTCGTCTAAATGTACAATAAAAGCAGCAATATTATCCTCACCATATTTCTTTGACATGAACTTATACATATCAATAGCCCAATCCTCAATATCTTTCTTTCTTGTTATACCAGAGTTATCGCTTCCAGGTTCCAAAATTACCGTCTGATTTCCGAAAGCTAAACGGTGCATTTGACCACGTGATCCACCAAGAATAAAATTAGCCACTGTTCTGTATCGAGCTTTATCTAATCCTATGTTAGGGTCTGATATACCCCTTGCTTTTAGACTCTCTCTGATACGTGTTGGAATTGATTTTGATTTATCAATTTCTTTTACAATCCCACCTTTCCCAATCTCAAAATTAAGATGTTCTCTGGTAGGATCATAGTTACCAGACCAGCTTTTATTTTTAACAGCAGTTCTTGCTTTTCTCAGATGCTCATCACTCTGAGAAACACTCATTCCCTTTCCTGGTGCTAAGTCGCAAACTTGTTTTGCCATAGTTTTATTTTTGCTTTATTTTTTTCCTTTTTTTTTGTTACAAACGGTTCACAGAGCTTGCTCTTTTTCGTGAATTAAAAAAGGTCCCAGACCCCGTTTGTTTTCGCCACTTTTTGTTAAAAGTGGGTATTAGGCTCCCCCCTGACTTATATAAGTCTAAAAATTCGCAAGCGAATCGTACGCAATTTAATTTTATATTTATGTCTATTTAGGGTGCTTTATGATGCGTTTTAATCGTATCCGAGATAATTAAAATTTCAAGTTTGAAATGGAGGTTGTGATTTTCCGTTTTGGGAAAATGATTTTATTATTTTCGTTTCATAACTTGAATCTTTAATATTCATACGTCCATGAAATATGAATATTTTTTGTTTTAAACTCATCTTATTGTCATAATGTACAAGGGTACGTTTTCTTATGTAAAAAGCCGTGAGAAGTCCTAAAAACGACTATTCTCACGGTTTAAATATGGTCTTATATGTTTTCTTATTCTAAACTTGCGTTAGAAATCTGAAATTTTATGGTTTTATTACCCCTTTCTATGGTGATAGCTCCTATTTTTTCTAATTCATCAAGAAAAATGTTTACATTTTGTCTTGACCAAGTCCACTGCTCCATGAAATCACTTACTGTGCTTGTAAGATATGTTTCATCTTGTATTAGTAAAGCTTCTCTCTGTCTTTTTATCAGATCATAGAATGCTTCAGCCTTTGTATGTCTTTTTCTTTTTTTCGGCTGATCTCTGAAAAGATACTCCCACAATTGATAGTCAGTTTTAATTATAAGATTACGCTTTTTCTTTGTTTGCTGAGCTTCTCCAACCATTTCTTTAGTATCTATTTTCTTTGCTTCCATCTTATTTTTTTTATATAGTTTTACGTTAATATTTCAACTTGTTTTACTACTCATTTATGCAGCTTTTCTCTCGCTGTACATATTATATTTTTCAGTCTTTTTTCCTCTCTTAATTCTCGTTCCACCATCTGGGTATCCTTCTCCTTTTTTCTTAGGTAAAATTAATGCCCATATAAGTGTTAAGAATAGTATCTCACCTAAAAGGAAAAAACGCCCACTTCCAACAACTATAGATAGCATTATCATTGCAACAAATAATACTATCACTTTTTTACTTGTACCGATTTTAGTGAGCAGCTTATTTGACCACTTATATCTGAATAAGATAAGTGTGTATATCATCGATAATATTGTAACAATAGGCGATGTTATAAATGGAAAGAACTTTATCATAGATTCTTTGTCCAAATGAACATTCTCTCTATTTCCTATAATTGCTTTGACTGCTGTCTGTGTTGCCTCTGAATCTATCCATTGAACCACTATCATTGTTATAATCAAAAGCATAATAAAGAACTTCCTGGCATTGTCAGAATACTTCATTGCCTCGTATATTCTCATAATGAATTTCCTAATCTTGCCAGCTCCATTAGCTACTTTCTCAGAATTTATATCTGAGAGTGTAAACACATTTTTCCATTTTCCATCTTTTGTCTTTGGCTTTATAAAAATTGAAAAGATGAAAGGTATAGCTGATAGTAAAATAGCTAAAATAATTTTGATATATAAGTAAACCATAATATAATATTTTAGAAGAATATTGATATTAAATTTTTGATAGACATCTTTTCTTTACGTTTCATTACTCCTGGTTCTTTTTTTAGTTCCTTTAGTAATCTTGTATAGAAAATTTCAAGGCTATCATATACCTCTGCGGTAATATAGTCTGTAACTCCAAACATATCAGATTCGAGAAATATGATGTACATATTCTCTTTAAAAGGATCACTAAAAAGTACCCATTTTTCTTTCATACCCTTTTCCTCTTCCGCCTTATAAAGTATGTGTAATTTGGGTAGTTTATTAGTTATGTCACTAAATAAAAATTGGTTATCAGAAGGATAGTGCACTTCTGTATTTACACTTGTTTTATTGGACTCCATTTTATCTACATTTATGAAGCCTGTAGTATTTAACAAGTTACTTAAATTTCTGATGTTTATTTCCATATATTTATAGTGTAAATTTTGTTTAACCTTATACGAGCGTTCTTAAATATGTCTTTAAGAAATAATTTGACAACATATCAATTAGCTTCTGGGAATTTTTCTTTGCCTCTTCTGTGTTACCATCGAGATAGCAAATATATTCTGGTAGGTTATCAGCTATTCTTAATATTTGTTCCTCCTGGTCATTACTCAGACACGTTAATGAATAGCTATCAAGTGTCATCATTGGTTGTATCAGCATCCATCTGTAATTTGCTCTTTGTACTCTATTCAGACGTTTCTTTGCCTTTATATCCTTTTCACAGGCTAACGCATTAAGTACCACTCTACGATTAAATCGCATGGTGAGAAATATCATTTCTCTGCTATCATTATTTCTACCTGTCACTGTTTTGTATAAGTCGCCAAAAATTTCTCCAGTTTTATCTGTTATATATTTTAATGTTGATTGTTGTACCTGCGGTAAGAATTGAATTAATGAACGAAAACAAATATCTTCTTTTGTCATAAAAGTACTGACATCATTCAGGTTCTTAAATTTCTTTGTGTTATTGATAAGATTTACGTACTCTTTAATAGCTGTATTTGGATCAGCGTACACGCCTGTTTCGTCTAGCTTACTAAAATAAGCTACAGCATCTTTATAATCCTTAGAGGTCATCATTTTTTCTCGTCCTCTTGCTGTCTTTATCTTTAATGATATGACATCCTTAAGGGATCTCTGTTCCGAGTTTGTTATTCTTGCTATTTCATGATGTATTGAATCTGCTACTTTGAAATAATCTTCAGCTATTTTACTGTTTATAGTTACAGAGCTGTCTCTATCCATTACAGTATATACTGAGTCCTCTAGTTCCAGCCAATCTGTTGTCAAGTTTGTAAGTTCCTCAATATTTGCTTTCTTTTTTTCTCTCAGATCAGCAAGATGATTTCGACACTCTTGTACAGCTTGTTCTGCATTTTCAAAATTATACTTTGGTTTTACAGAGCAAGATACTAAAACGTTTGTTACTACCAGTGTACTGATAATAAACAAAATCTTAATTGTTTTTTTAATCACTTTCATTATCTTTTTTTTATGCAAATATATTGATTAATGAACTTAACTATTAATTAAATTAGATGTACTTTCTAAATTAACAATTCAGTAAGATTTATGTTTGTTATTTGTATTATTTACTCAAAACTATATATTATCATAGTAATTTTTTTATAATTAAAAATATCGTATATAATTATTATATTGTATATTTGCAAAAAACTTTCTTATATGACAAAAATAATTCATGTTCACCTTCTTCAAGGTAGAAAAAGTTACTTTTTTGGTTCAATTCCTGCAATATATTCTGTTCTTTCTTCTGAACAGATTGGTATTACACAATCTTCACTTGAACGTGTAGGTTTAAGTAAAGGTGGCGTTGTCCTTAATAAAAAATGTCACATTAGTTGTGGTACGCTTATTAGATCTAAAAGAAAAGATTAGGCAAATGTTAAATTTATAATTTTAACAATACATATTTTCTACATTTTAGAAATACATATATTTTTGTATTCGTAATTTCAGAAACATAAAAATATGTATTTATAAATTGTTATAATTATGAGTAGTTCAACAAAAATTATTGCTTTCGCTAATCATAAAGGAGGTGTCGGCAAAACAACAACAACTGCTAGTGTGGGATCAATCCTTGCATCAAAGGGATTTAAAGTTCTCCTTATAGATCTTGATGCACAGGCAAACTTAACGTATAGTATGAAGCATCTCCCAGATGTATATCAAAGCATATACAACATCTTAGTTCTTAATGAGTCTCCAGAACCTTATAATGTTTCAAAGAATCTTGACCTTATACCTTCTTCTCAGGAACTTGCAATGGTAGATATCCAGCTTTCTTCTGTGATAGCTAGAGAAAGAGTTTTAAGTCGTTTTCTATCTCCTATTAAAGAGAACTACGATTTCATCCTCATGGATTGTCCACCATCTTTAGGAGTACTAACATTGAATGCTTGTACTTTTGCAACAGATATTATTATTCCACTTATTGCAGAAGTTCTCCCATTTAAAGGCTTAGCTATGATTAATGAGTTTATCTCAAATGTACGTGAGTTTTTAAATCCAGAAGTTCATGTCTCTGGTGTTCTTATTACTCGTTGGGAAAAGACAAAATTAACAAGCGGTATTGAGCAGGAATTAAGATCCTCTTGGGGCAATCTTATTTTTAAAACAAAGATACGTAAAAATGTTACTATTGCAGAAGCTCCTTTGGAGTCTTCAAACATCATTGAGTATGCTCCCAAAAGCAATGGTGCTGCAGATTATTTATCATTTACAGAAGAATTATTAAATAGATTACAATAAGAATTTATATTCATTCGTTAATTAATCAACTTATCAATTAATGAATATATAAATACATCAATACAAATATGGCAAAGAAAAATCTCGATAGTTCTATTAAGAATTTAATGTCTGGTCTGACATCTTCACCGATAGAAACACAATCATCTAATCTCCCATCTGTAGAAGAGACATCACCTTCTGAGGTGGAATCCTCTCCTAAAAAACGTGGACCTAAACCAAGAAAAGAGAAAACTGAGCAAATAAGTACTGTAGTTCTTAAGTCTGACATGGATAAGCTACGTGCTGTTTGTCAGATAGAAGGATGTGCAATCAAAGATATTATTGGTGCAGGAATCTCAGGTTTTCTCAGAAGGTATGAGAAGAAATATGGTGAGATAAAAGTTAACAAGCAGCTTCATGGGCGTATCAATGATATAATCGATAATTTCTAAACAATATATATTGTTATCAATTAGAATTTTAAGAGTTTACCTAAATTGTATAATCAGCTTTGAATTCCAAATATTTTGGATATCTTTGAAAGCAATAGTTTTTCTTTATTATGTTTGAAAATGATAGTTACTTACACACCCTCTTAGAGACCCTCGTGCACACCCTACTCATTATTGTTTCAGTTCTATTTTTCCTTACCCTAGGAATTTATATTATATATCCTAAAGAACCAGAATTTGTTAACAGCTATTGTATTCTAACAAGTGAATCTTCCCTTGAAGTGTTACCAAAAGAAATTGGTACAATCAATAGTTATCAGAACAACTCACCAAAGTTGTCTATCGTAGTTGATAAGGTCTCTCCAAAGCAGTCTGTTGCTATGGATAGTATTCCTAGTACAAATGAAAAGGACATTGTTCTTGAAGGTCCTCATTCATCTTATGTTATACCAAAAGACATGAAAACCATTTCTTTAGTTATCAAAGCTAAGGACAATGAAAGTGATCCTATGGGACTCTATCGTATAGTTCGTTTCAATGCCTCAAAGAAGGACCGCCGTATTCAATGGATGGGGTTTTCACCAACTCTTCTTGGTTCCGAGAAAGCTCAGAAGAGTGGTTATGTTAGTTTTGTAGCAGATAAATATAGTCTTCATTCATACATCCTTACTTTACCAGAAAATGAAATGATACCAGGTGAATATGGTATATTCTTGTCCGCTGTTAATGGAACAACGATTCCAATAGGTACATTCAGTATTCCAAAGTAAGGTAACTAAAAATATTTTGTTGTTACAAGAAATATATATCTTTGTATACGTATATTCAACTATACGTATGTATAGTAATAAAACAATACGTAAATCTGTAAATATCAAGGAATAATCTATTAAACTAATAAATTTTAGAGTATGAGCACAAATGTTAAGTCAGGGGATGTCATTAATATCCCTGAAGGTTGCAAGGCGGTCATTGAAGATGGTAAGGTCATTTTTCAGACGGAATTTAAAGATGCAGACTATGTCCCCAAAAGAGGGGATGTTGTTGTTTGCACATATCATGTACCTTATACCAATTATAACGTAACTGTAACAGCAATCTGTACAGGAGACAGAGACAAAAATGATAGGTATGTTTGTTTTGTCGCATACGAGCATGGTTGTATTATAAAAAGAAATATAGGCATACCTGTTGTAAAAAAACACGATCAGTACCAGTCTAAGATACGTCTTGCTACTTACGAGGAGAAAGAAATCTTGTTCGACAAGATGAAAGAACAACGTTTGTACTGGGATGCTAAAAACTATAATGTCTTCTTAGAAAGATGGAGAGCAGAAAATAATGGTACCTACTATTTTGTAAATGCAAAATTTGAAGTAGAGACAGCTTATGACAAATATTCTTCCAAAGATAATTACCTTTATGATATCGGCAACTATTTTTTTGATGAATATGATGCGAAAAGTATAGCCATGAGGTTAGTGGAAAGTACCAACAAACTGAAATATATTTTATTACAGTATCATGACAAGTTAGGAAAATAAATTTATAAGATATGACACACCAAGCAACAATGGATGCATCAAGGTCGTATTAGTGACATAATAGATAATTTCTAATCAATACATATTGTTATCAATTAGAATATGTTAAAAGCATAATATTTATATTGTTTTATTTTGTTATTACAAGAAAAACATATATCTTTGCATTGTTATATTATTGGACTATTCCCTCCAACAAATTACGATCCCTCCTCTGTCTTTATGGCAGAGGTTTTTTGTTAAAAAATAATTTTTATCGTATCACATTCTTTACAAACCAAATTTATATATACCTTTACACATCATTACTTCATTATATTAAATAAATCTTATTTATTCTATATTTCAAAATTTATGAAAAAGCTTATACTCAGTACATTATTATTTATGTGCGTAGCTTCATCTTTTGCACAAAGTAATCAAGTTGTAAAAGAGCCAGAGTTTATTAACAATTACTGTCTCATGACAAGTGACTCTTCCTTTGTTGTATTACCAAAAGAAAGTGGCACAATTAAGAGTCATCAGAACAAGGTATCCAAGTGGTCTAAGATTGTTGGCGGAGTATCATCAGCTGTTGGTGCAGCTGGCTTAATTGTTGGCGTTAATGCTAATTCTATAGGTGCTCTTTCAACTGGTGTTAAAACAATGACTACAGCATCTGGTGTTAGTCAGATGGCGGATGCTGCAGGTTCTCTTGCAGGCGCAAATGGTATGGATATCGTCTTTGAAGGTCCTCATTCATCTTATGTTATACCAAAAGATATGAAAACCATTTCTTTAGTTATCAAAGCTAAAGACAATGAAAGTGATCCTATGGAACTCTATCGTATAGTTCGTTTCAATGCCTCAAAGAAGGACCGCCGTATTCAATGGATGGAGTTTTCACCAACTCTTCTTGGTTCTGAGAAAGTTCAGAAGAGTGGCTATGTTAACTTCGTAGCTCATAAGTATGGTAACCAGTCATATATTCTTACTTTCCCAGAAAATGAAATGATACCAGGTGAATATGGTATTTTCTTTTTATCTATCATTAATGCAACAGCAATACCTGTAGGTACATTCAGTATAGCCAAGTAAAGTAACTAAAAGTATTCCATTAAGAATAGGATTAATTATTTATAGATGCGGGGGGCTCCTATGGATTAACGTTTATGACTTTTATTTGTAAAAAGACTATCTATGAGCAAGTATACGACCACTTTTGCGAAGATATTATAAAAGGAACATATAAAGTTGATGATCGAATACCGTCTATTCGTGAGTTTGCTGTTATGTTACAGGTGAATCCTAACACTGTAGTGAAGGCTTTTGAACTTCTCTCTTTAAAAAAAATCATCTATAAACGGCGTGGTCTTGGTTACTTTGTTTCATATGCTGCACGTGAGCAAATTATAACCGCTCGTTTTAATTTTTTTTTTATTCAGTCTCTCCCTTCTATCTTCCGTGAGACGAAACTATTAGGAATAACAATGGAAGATTTTAAAAGAGAATGGTTGAAGTATAACAATAAGTAGAATGAGTATTATCCCATATATTTTTATTAAAGAACAAAAGAGGATGTATTAATACATCCTCTTTTGCTTTAATACTTCTACCAATTAGTAGCGTTATTTTCTATGTCAATACCGATTTAAATTAATTTAATCCGCTCTATTAACTCCATTGTTTCTGTTAGGTAATCATCATACATTCTGTACATAAGTTCTGGTTTTGGATTTTCTGATAAATCCAATATGAAAACCTTTTTCCCATTTCCTTTCATCCATCCTGCTTCTGAGTGTGCTGATCGACCACATGGTAATAGTAATACGCAAAAGTCAGCTTCTTGCATTGCTTGAAAATCCTTCTGAAAAGCTTTAATTGTTTCTGGGTGATTCAGAGCCTTCTTAAAATCAGAACAACTCCACCTATTGCACTTTTTATCTAATTTTTCCCAGTCGAAACTACTCAGTTCCTTATTTTCAGGATGTTTAAAGTCATAAGTTTCATAACCTTCTAATCTTAATGTATTAAGAACCTGCTCATACTCTTTATTTTGCCAGCTACTAGCTAGATAAATTTTTAATTTTGTCATACCTTTTTTCATTTACTTATAGAGAAACTAATATCTGAAAGATGTAAAATGAATCACAGCCATAGGTTTTGACAGATCATATCTTTTAAACCATCTAAACCAATCTTCTGTTAGAAGACCATCATTAGCTGCTAGCTTATGAAAATCAATATATTTTCCATCTATATCATAGTCTTCCAGGAAAAACTCTCCATTACTATCTTCGTTAAATGTAAGTTTCTGAATACCGACTCCGTCTTCTTTTGAGAGTTCTGTTATTTCATACTGCTTACTTCTGTATGGTAACCCAGACCATTGTCGTATGGATAATACTGCTTTCCCTTCTTGCACCTCCTTAATTCTTGCTTCCCATAAATTATAGTTAGCACGAATAGTATGTATTTTCTTTCCATTAAGAAAACTTTCTTTGAAGGCAGTTTCTTCTCCAGCTTTTGTATGTTGCTTTAGAAAGAATTTTGATAAAGTTATTATGTATTTTTTCATTTTCTAAACGTTTTACTCTCAAATGGTATAATTTCCATCATTTCCCTAAATCTATCAGATAGCCTTTCATCATAATACTCTTTTATATTCTCTGGGGCAAGATTTGAAGATATAAATGTCGTTAGCTGTGTATCATATCTCTCTGAGAGTATTTCTATGCACGGCTTCGTTACGTTTGCATAGTTTGATATTACAGCTGGTTCCTGTCCAAGATCATCTATTGCAAGTAGAGTTCTCTTGGCAAGTAATTTAAATTCGTAATTATTATTCAATGCCATTGATGCAAGGTCTGTAGCCTTTATTATAGTCATCGTTGGCTTAAATCGAGTGTTAGAGTAATACCAGTCCACAACCATCTTGATAGCTTTTATCATCGTTGTTTTACCTGTACCGCAAAATCCAGTGAAATATAAGCCTGGCTTTTTATTTTCCAACGTCAGCCAAGATGCTGTAAACTCAATAGCTCTAATAATATCATCGTCTTCAAGAAACTGACAATGTCTGTTCTCAACTTGCGCTTTGTAGGCAGCCGTTAGAATTTTTATCGCTTCATTCTCTGGAAGGTCAAGTTTAAAACGTTGAATGGTAGTTAGCTGCCTTGCAAACATTTGCTGATAGTCCTGTTCGCTTCTGGTATACTCGATTTCTTTCATTGTCTCTTCTTTCTTCGTTTAGTTGAATTCTTAACCAGTTATCGAAATGCCTTTTTATGTCTCTTATGCTGTCAGAGCTGCTCATTGCACAAATTCTGTGAATGCAATATTTGTTGATCATCTCGTACACTCTTTCAGCTGTGAGCTTATGATACTCGGAAATAGCTTCTAACCATCGTTGGTCGTTTTTTATTTCTTGGACCATTTCCTCTTCCGTTTTGCCACCAGCCTTTTTCGTGCGCATCACCGTCGGGTCTTTTTCTTTTTTTTCTTTTTTTTCTTTATAGGGGTGTGGGGGGAATTTTCTTTTTTTTCTTTTGTTTCTTTTTCTCCAACTTTTACACTGTTTGTCACTGGTCTGTCAGTTTTTAAGTTATAACAGTCATAAGTTGCTGAGATAGAATCCATTACGTTTGACACTTGTTTGTCTGTGGTAATTTCTTGGTTTGACAGTTGTTTGTCATTGGTTTGACACTTGTTTGTCAATTTATCACAGATATTTTTATTATCTTCTGATATACAAGCAGTTATGTTGTCATTTCGCTTGTCGTTTTCTTTTGTTTCTGTATGTGAACCTTTACTATAGACTACATCTGCTTTTTGATACATATCATAATCTATAATTGTAATGATACGGTAATGATTATTTGTCATTTCTTTAATCTCACCGCTCTTTACAAGGTTGGAAAGACAAGTTCTTATTTTTCTTATAGATATTCCTGTTTCAGCTGACAGCTTTGACAATGAAGTTATGACTTGTCCCCTTTTAACTTCTACCATTCCATGCCATCCGTCTTCTTCTCTTGCTGAAATAAGAAGATTAACCCATAGATGTACCATAGTGCTATTATGATACCACCTCCATTCTTTTGTTATATTCATAATTATTCCCTTAATTACTTTATTATTTAACCTTACCCTCACAGACATTTTCTACGTATTCCAAAATGTCTTTAAGAACACAATAGTTGTTCTTTGAGAAGTCTTTATGTTGTATATCATCAAGAAGTTTTCTATAAACATCTTGATCCTTCTTATAGTAGTTAAGTAGGAAATATCTTTTTCCTACATCTTCTCTATCAGAAGAATACTTAAGCATCATCATAATCATTGCATAGATCATCTTCTGATCACTGCTATTGAATACGTAGGATAGTCCAGTTTCCTTATCCAGATAATCGAATAGAAGATGTGCTTTACCTTCTTTTCTATCAATGGTACATTGAAAGCAATCTATCTTATATATTTTTAGAAGCTCTGCATTGATTCTCATAAGGTCTTCTATAGTGTTCTCCTTTTTTATTGGTACAACAACCTCTCTGATAGCCTTACGTGGTAATCTTACTGTCTTAGGTATTCTTTCTTCCATTTCTTTGTAGGAAGCTTTTCTCCATGATTCGGATGTTATATCTAAATCCGTATTTCTTGCTTTAAAGATCTGCATAATATCCTCCTTATTTTATTTCCTGATATAATCTGGTATTTCTACCTTCTACTATACCACTTGTGTAAGCAGCTTCTTCTTTGATATCTACCTCGACTTTAATTCGTCCTTCTTTGTTAGCGTACTTCTCTTCCCATGAATTAATCTTTGATTTCCATCTGATAGCTAAGAATTTCTCCTCCGTGTTTTTTTCTACACTATCCAGATGCTCCATCAGACCATCAACACAACCGAGAAGGTATGACTCCATATAATCATTTTGCTGATTTAGAGTCATATTTCCTTCCTCTTCTTCGTATTTAGCAATAAGTCCACTCTTTGCTTTAAGAAGGAATATCTCAGAAAGACGATTGTAAAGCTGTATGACTATCTCTACATTTTCTTTCTTGCCTACCACCATCATGATTGATGGCTGTTTTACATTTCCTAAATTTCGACAGTAGTTCCTGTCAGCTAACTTAACCATAAGTATATCTCTCCAATTGCCGTACTCATCATGAGCTTGCATTTTGGGTGATATATACAAACCATCTTTTTCATCGTCCTCTCCACTTGTTATTTCATCAAGTGATAGGTTATACTTTGTCAGTAGTTTATGGATAGCATTAGCAGCTGCAAATGCTTCACCGCTTTGCCCTACATTTTCAGCAGAGAGCTGCAATTCCATAAGTTTCCTAATCTTCTGAATAATTGCATTTCTTTCCATACAATTTTATTTTTTTAATTCTTTAATAAATGCATCAGTAATTTCTATGCTTATTCTGGCTATGCTTTTATAATCTTTGCATTGAGTGCGAGCTGTTATAAGAGCTGAGAGTATTTCTCTCGCAATCTCATATCTGCGATGTTCCCAGCCGATATCTTTTTCTGCATCAGGTATAATCTCTATATCACCTCTACTCAATGAAATTAGGCGTACAATTCCATCATTTCCATAACATTGAATAGTCATATGTTCTGTTGAAATAGCAATAACTGTTACTATTTCTCCTGTTTTTATAAATCTTGCTTTCATATTTCTTTTATTTTAATAATAGCAATCTGCTTTGAAATGAGTACATTTATAGTTTCTTCTTTATATTTCTATTCTCCTATCTCTTTGTGGTACAAGCGTAATGTTTCTTTCATACGACTTGCAGCTTTTGTTGCTTGCTCTTCAGTATGGAAACTGTTGTAGTTTTCTACATGCAATTTATTTTTAATACTATCACGATATATCGTGTCATTAACCTCAAATGTTGAACTGATGTAATAATATTTATCATCTTCTTTTGGCTCCCACCAAATCCTTTCTACTCGCTTTTCTTTTTCATTCCACTCTAATCCGTTTTCTTTCATCTTATAAAAAAGGAATTGTTTTTCTTCTTCTGTAGCATGTCTTACATTTTGCTTAACCCCACAATATTTCATAGAATTTTCTGAAGCAACATGAATTCTACTGCCAGAAAAACATACATAATAGCGGTTTCTATAATCTTCTGGATCTGTTTTATTTTCCCTGAATATAAAGACTATATCATTAGTAAACATTGAGGTGAGAATATCTCCATCCTCAAAGTTTTTCTTAAAGACTATCACATTGTCTTTAATTACTGGCACACATCCTTCAGGGATATTAATGCTATCTCCTTCTTTTAATTCTTTTGTTTTCATATTTATTTTTGTTTTAACGTTTTATATATTTTCCAGCTATCTCAAAGAGCTTACAAAGTAAATAGCCTAACGATAGTCTACATACTCTTTTTGCTTTACGTAAAAATAAGCGAAACCCCTTACCTGTAGGTTTTGATTCCTGTTCCTTAAGTAATAAGAAACATATACACGCTGACAGCATGTAGTATATTCCATATGGAGGCTTCTCCCTCTTACGTTCTTTTCTATTTGTTATATTCATAATTATTCCCTTACTCTGATTATTTTGTTTTCAAGTATGACATTCCTGCTTTATCCATCCACTCATTGTAATGCTTTACAGCAGCATCGCCAGTGATACCCTTTGCAAGTCTGTCTTTTAGTTCTGCAGCATATACTCTTTCTTCCTCTCTCATGTCTCGTCCTATGCAATCGAGCTGATTTGAAATTTGTTGTAGCTGTGTTAATATATCTCCCTTCATTATTTATTCTTTCTATAATTAAAAATACCAGTTCTTACTCCCTCTCTACGCATGATAGAGCAAAGCATAGCAACCTCTCCCATATTTTCACATACAACTTCTTCCGCTTCTTTAATGACGTTTATCATACTGCCATTCCATTCTAACAGTCCCCATGAAATAGGAAGTTCAGCTGCTTTTATAATATTCTCTGGTGCTAAGTAATATCTCTTATTACCAAGTGCATAATGTCTATACTCCTCATTTTCTGTTCTAAATTTCTTCGCTTTGTCTTTCAGAAAGTCTCCTCGTGAGGTTTTAACTTCTATCATCATTGATTTGAAACCTGTTGTTCCCCATACATCAGGATTTTCTGCATTTATAGTACAAAGCTCTACGGCAACAATTTTGTAAGAAGACCACTCCTGCTTACGCATCCATTTTGCACCTTCACAACAGAGTTTATAATGTAAACTTTCAGTTTTACTCATATCAGTATGCTCTTAATTATCTTGTAGTATCACAAGTGTATATTATCTATCAGTCCTTATGAAACACTGATTTCTGAGATATTGCATCTAAACTAAAGTTGCTTAGTCTTTTTCGAAGTTCCTTGCAAAACTCCATTTGCGCTCTCATTTCAGAGTTGTATCCCTTTCTGTCACCCCATAACTCATCTTGAAGATCACAGAGTAAGTTTACAACTTCTTCTCTTACCTGTTCACATTAATCAATTTCATGATAGAAAATATAACTCGTCCCTACTTTGTAAGAATAATATTCCGACAATTTGCACTTGTGCGCTATAACTTTATTCTTTTCAGATTTGAATATCACAATATAATCAGTACTTATTACCTGTTTGTTGGTTAAAATATTGTAGTATGATGAAATTTCTTTGGACTTATCCAACACAGTATACCTGTACTCTTTCCGAAATTTCTCTTGCAGCCATGGTGTAACTTTACACTCCAAGGTAATTAGAGCCCACAAGCATAAAAAACAAGCGGGGATGCCAGGTAAAAGTTTTTTTAATATTTCCATTTTTCTTAATTAAATTGCTATAGATTTTTGCATTAATTTATCGCAGAGAGCTTCACAAAGAACTTTACTCATATTGACTTCAACAGCATTGCCAATATATTTTTTTTGTTCAGCTTGTGTTCCGACCAGGATATACCCCTTTGGAAATCCCATAATACGTTTTAACTCGCTTATGTTCAGCATTCGCATCTTAATGTCTATTATGCCATACATAGCCATAAACTCCTTAATTTTAAGAGTCATTTCGCTATCAGTATCAAACATTCTTATTCCTAATCCTTTTTCTGTGTTAACTATATATGGAGGCATTTTATCCATACGAGCAATCAGAGTGAAGCACGGTTTATCAACATCACCACCGGCTGATTTAAACTGTGGATTCATCAAAAAACAATCCACAACTTTTTGTTTGGGTATCGTTAGGACGGCAGGACATGGCGCATCAATACTTGACAGCTGTCCACCGCCGGAATACTCATTGGTCAAGAACCTGCTTGACATTAAACCCAGCTGGTCTTTGTCGTGAGTGTAGAACATGGGGATTCAACGGAGCGATTCCCTCCATTTCCGTAGTAAGCTGTTACAAAGCAGTGATGATCCTTGGTTGTAATGGTTCCTGCAGGTACATCAATCGACTGGTTTTTGGAGTATGGATCTCCACTGAAAGCTTTAGACATAAAACTTATATTTGCAAGTCCTAAACGATTTTGGCAAGCTACAGTAGGACATGGTTCATCAATGCTAGGAGCTGTATATTTTCCTGTTTGGTTCATTGAATTGTATTTTATAAGGAAAGCGTCTTTTCCTCCTGCTACAAATTTTATTAACCCAGCATATATCCTCTTCAAAGTTTTTTCACATAAAGGCTTCTTTCTATTGAAGATACTTTGTCCCTTCTCGTTCATGTCAAGAACCTCTCTAACAGGTTTCCACTTCTTATATATCTGGAACATTCCACTATCTCCTTTTTTTGAATATGTTGGAATAGGAAATGCTATAGGAAGTCCTTTCTTTGCAAATTGTCCGAAAAATCTCTTTCTTGATGTGTATGCTCCATAATCAGCAGAGTTTAATAGCTTCCAGTCATAATTATATCCATAAGACATAACTTTATTAGTCCATCGGATATAACTTCTACCCTTTAGCTTTGATATTGGATGTCCCTTTTCATCCATATCACCCCAGCTCATAAACTCTTCAACATTCTCTATTTGAATGTAATCTGGATCTATCTCTTCTATGTAGCGAAAAAGATGATCTGCAAGTGTTCTACTATCTGCATCACGTGGTAGTCCACCTTTTGCCTTACTAAAATTAGTACATTCAAGCGAAGCCCATAGAACTACTAAAGCTGCTGGATACTTTGCCTTCATTCTTCTTAAATGTGTAATAAGATTAGAAAGATTTAAAGTGCGGATATCCTCCGTAAAATGTAATGTGTGAGGATGATTTGCTTGGTGTGATGCAATGGCATTTACATCATGGTTTACACACGCAATAACTTTTGCACACGCCTGTCCATCAAACTCTGCTTGTTCAACGCCAGTAGTAGTTCCTCCTGCTCCACAAAACAGATCTATGTATAAAAGTTTAATATTATTCATCTTTATTTTTATTATTCTGAAAATCTTTATGCATTATTTTTTACAAGAGCAAGTATCCCTAGTCTATTGAGAGATTAAATAGTCTTTTTCGGACTTCCTTTGCAAATACCATTTGAGCGTACATTATCTTATTAAAACCACTACGGTCTCCCCAAAAGTAATCTTCAACTTCGGAGAGAATTTCCAAGCATTCCCTTGTAGCCAATTCTTTGACACCTACGGTAGGGACTTTGTAAGTTTTAACAAAATTATCTACATCCTTTACGACAGAAGCCTCCAGATTAACCATATGTTGTATTTCTTCAAAAAAATACTTGTAGCCCTTGGATTGAAAATCTTGGTCAACTATCTGGGGGTCAAGCCCAAGAAGCGTGCCTGAGACAATTTCTAAAGCTTTGATATAACCATCCATGTATCCTCTTAATTGGTTGTCGGATTTTCCCTGAATGGTTTTTGCATATTTTTTTATGTGATGTGTGAAAATAGTTCTTTTCATACACTTTTATTTTTTAATTCCTTAATAAATGCATCAGTTATTTCTATGCTTAAACTGGCTATGCTTTTATTATCTTTGCATTGAGTGCGAGCTGTTATAAGAGCTGATAATATGTCTTTTGCAATCTCATATCTGCGGTGTTCCCAGTCGATATTTTTTTCTGCATCAGGTATAATCTCTATATCACCTCTATTTAATGATATTAGACGTACAATTCCATCATTTCCATAACATTGGATAGTCATATGTTCTGTTGAAATAGCAATTATTGTTACTATTTCTCCTGTTTTTATAATTCTTGCTTTCATAATTTAAATGCTATTTGATTAGTTCTGGGTTGTCGTGGATATGCCCTCTACCTTGTAACCTTTATTCCGAAGATATGTGGCGATATACTCATCATCACCAACATCTTTAAGTACGTCAAAAAGGTATTCTTTTACATACTTGGCAATAGCTTTAGAAGAAGCCAATTCTATATGCTGAGATATGAACTCGCATTTCTCTGTCCTACCTAATTGATTAAACTCGTATTCTAGTCTTTTATAATCGATATCTTCAAACAGCTCAGATATGTCACCTTGATGGTAATATTCTCCATTAACACCCTTTGCCGTCCCATCACAGTAGTACTGCCTTAGTTCTACTACCTCACCTGTCTCTCTAAGTTTTGCTTTCATAATTTAAATGCTATTTGATTAGTTCTGGGTTGTCGTGGACATTTCCGATAATGCGAACACTGAACTCACGCATCATATATCCCATATCTGTTGTATCTATTGGTGTAGGGCTGAATTCGGACTGCATTCTAAAAGCACCATCATAGTATATCACCTTTGCTTTTAGTTTCTCTCCAATGATGACTACATCCCCCTCAAAAATTTTAACACCGTTCTTGTCCTTTAGCCCAGTGTACTGACCAATGGTGTTTGGGTGCACGCGATAGAAACTGTACGCCTCTTTCCATGATATCGGTACACAGACGCTGATACAAGGCACATTACTCGGTGCCGTTAGCCCATAGTTGAATAATTTCCCGTAAAGCCATATGTCCATGCCGATAGACTTTCCTCTAAATAATATTTCTCTGCTCATGATTTACTATTTTTATTTATTGCAATCTTCTTTTTCTTTTTGTAGTTGTTTATAAGTTTGCAAAACTTCTCTTAAGTACGACATATTTTCATTGACTTTAATAATCCACTTTTGAATACGATAGAGGATCAAGGAAATTAATCCTACTGTATAGCCAACAGCTACTTCCTCGACATAGCTACTTAAAAGTAATAAGCTACTCATCTTACCTTTCTCCTTTCTTCTTTTTCTTTGTTTGTAATACTATCATCCATTATGATTTCTATGAAAGCTCTAAGGATATTCTTTTTATTCTTAACGCAATCATAAAGTCCTGCCTCTTTTACAAGAAGTATCATCTGTTGTATAGTTGTGTAGACTGCCCATAGCAGCATCACAAGAAATATTATTCTTAAAATCATGATCTTGTTTCTTTTATTAATATCTTATATCATCATCACCTAAGGTGTTCTTAACCTCGTAGTAGATACTTGCTGCCAAACCGATGACAACGGCAATAATTACAATAAGTATTATATTCTCCATGTTTTACTGCCTTGTTAATAAGTCTTTCCAATAGAAGCGGATACACTCAAAACCATCATACAAGCTGCTCATATCAACTACAGAACTGTCTTTAATCATTTCTCTGAGTGTATTAAACATAACCTCTCCACACTGGTCGTTGTGGAAATAGCAGAGTATCTTTTTATATTTCTTTGCTATTTTTCCTAACTCTGTAAATGTTGAGAAGTCCCCCATGATGTAACAGTCTGCATTATCAGTGTTTTTTTTCTGTGCAGCCATATAAGAACACCAAGCCATATAGTCCAAAGAGTCATGAAAAATAATTGCTATATCATTGCTTTTCCCTCCAGACACTATGGTCAATCCCTTTTCTCCAACTGATACAGGATATTGCATTAGACTTCTATTGTAGAACTCATAACCTTTCTTTGAGTTTTCAATACCAATCCCCCTATATTTCCTGTTCAGACTCTGAAATTCAATCACCCTAATAGGGAGATTTACGATATTCCAGTCAATCCCTTCTTCCAGTAGCTCGTCTCGAATTATTTTCTGTGACGAGGTCTGATTATGAGAAACCTTCACCTCTCTGATATTACGCATCAGAGATATTCGGTACTTTTCTAAATTCTTCATTCCCACATTAATTTAAGTTCATATTTAGAGCAGCTTATAAAGAAAGACTAAAGTGTCAAGTTTAAATCTATCCTTATGTATTTTTACATACCACTCTTGTTTATTTGTTTTGTCAAAGTAAGTTATTGGTATAGGATAAATCCTTGCCTTAAGTCGTATCAAAGTTTTTATTTGTCTCTTAATTGAGTTTGTACGTTACTGAGTTTGTGACTCTACTATTTCCCAAAGCTCTTTTGAAGTTCTCCCCTCAGAGAAGAAATCACTTATATCCTTTGAGCTTTTATCACCTGATAATGGTAAGACAACTCTACTTGTTTTGTAAGCCTTCCATTCTTCCACTCGTAGTGATGATTCTCTTTTTCCTGTCTCGTCGCAATCATAGAGAAACACGATATGGTTAAACCTCTTACTCAACTCTTCTATCATGGAAGGTTGCAGATGTGCTGTTTCGCTATTTAAGCTTATTGCATTAAAGCCGTGAGCAGCCAAAGACAAAACATCCTTTTCTCCACCTGTTATAAAAACATAGTTTCCATTTTGTGGAAGTTGTTCCCAACCAAAAACGTATGGTTTAGGGAGTTTTCCTGCGTATAGAAATCTTACAGGTGATTTTGGCATATATATTTTTATGCCTTTTCCTCTATTGAAAAGATAAGCGAAAGCAGGCTTTGCCTTTCCTCCGTACACATTATATTCTTTACCATTCTCTTTCTGGAACTTACAAGAATATATGCTTCTGACATTATACCTATCCAGAGTTTTTCTGTTTATACCATATTGGCTCCAGAATTCTAAATCTTCTGGTATAAAGTTCTTATAGGCTGGAGAAAAAGATACTATGTTCTCTTTTTCTAACAATGTGTTTTTTTGAACTCTCCAGGTTGGTTTTGGATTGTTGTTATTAGTAGCCTCTCCAAAGATGCACAATCCCATTTCACTATCAATCTTCTTCAATATCTCAACAAAAGAAGTTTTTGTGTCTAAATTGAAGATTCTGCCAGCTATGGTAAAGCAGTCACCAGACCATTCAGAAGAGCCATAATCCTTCATATAGAACCTGTCACCAGCACTTTCCTTGTGTAAGTATAAGTGACAGCTTGGATTACTATCTTCACGAAATGTATTTAGAAAGTTTTTCTTTCTAACAGCTTCTCCGAAGAAATGTTCAAAGACTCCGAGTCCACCATTTGTCCTCTCCAGTATTTTTTCAGCCTCTTTCATGTTTATTGTTTTAAGTTTTTAGTAAGGGAAAAGGAATTTATGTGGATATACTTTCAATCCTCTATCAGAGAAGAGGATTTCTCCTTGTAGCTTTAGGTAGCATATTCTTATCATATCATTATTCCACAAATTCTTATTATGAATTGCGATATACCCTTTTCCTATTCTTTGTCCCTCTGTAAGATATATTGTTTCAGAGGTCTTATTATTCCTCTTTATATATCTCTTACATTTCTTGACAAACTGTTTAATTTCTTCATCAGTGGAGAAATAATAACCTTCCATTTTTATCATTTCATTGCCCATTGGCTGTAGCCATGAAGGTATCCCAGCACTTATATAGACATTATAAACAATCGTCATGGGTTAGGCATTATTTAGCTTTCTTTCTATAAATCTTTGCAGAGCACTCTTCTTGTAGTAAACCCTCTTTCCAACTTTACAGCGAGGTATCTTTTCACCTAAATTGTATAGGGTTCTTTTTGCCAGATGCAGAAACTCTGCTGCTTGATCTATTGTGAGGTAAACCTCATTTGGATCAACATCCGTGTTTGGTGTGATAACCAAGATTTCTTGGGCTATCATTTTTGCATCCCTTCTTGTTAGCATAAGCCTTTACTTTTCTCTTGTTACAATTACCGTCCTTGTATCTCTGTCAGATCTAACCATGTACTTACGGTCTAATGACATACTGATACCAGAAGCAGCACTTCTTACTGATAAAATCTTCTCCATTGGAAACGCAATCGTTTGTCCGATTTCCATATTCCTTAATGGTCCGCTAATTTTAATACCCATACTTAATATTTATTATTTAATACTTATTATTATGCTGCAAAGATAGAAATAATATTTCAAAATATGAAATATAAAATGTCTTTTTTTGAAATAAAGTTTCAAAATATATCATAACAGGTTGAATATCAATGATTATCTTTAATATTCAAATAAAGATTAATAATATGTTTACAGAAACAGTAATAAATAATATTCGTAAGATAATGAATGATAGTAACTTAACACAAGCTGCTATGGCATCTTACATTGGTATTTCACCTTCTCAGTTTAGTAAGATATTGAGTGGTACTGTTCAGTTAAGCCTAAATCAACTTTCAAATCTTGCAACTTCCCTTTCAATTCGAGAAATTGATATAATAACATATCCAGATAGATATGTTTCTGAAGATTATATTCCTTCAGATTCTCCAGAGGTTTCCTTACAGATTAAACTAAAAAAAGATAAGAGAGATCAAGTAATGCGCCTTATCTTTGGTGATAATGATATTGAGATTTTAAATAAATAAAAAAGGTTCCAGAAATTCTGGAACCTTATGTTTTATCTAGTTTTTTTTATTAACTCATCAACAGCAGATGGAATAAGCTCTATAGATGTTGTTGTTTTCATTTCATCTTTCGTTAATTTTTCAAACATTTGTTTTGTCACCTTTTTTCTTATAATCCACCTTTGTATTATATTATAATTATCATCATGTAACCATAGCTCCCACCCTTGACTTGTTATATAGTTAAATGCAGCAACTGGAACATCGAATGTTATTATATTTCCTTCTCCGTCTTTCATGGCTTCTAACCCGAGAATGACATTTTTCCCCAGAAAAGGAACATATACATCTTGTCCTCTTGTAATATCTTTAACTCTTGTAACGCTAAAGTCTGTATAATAATACACCATTTCTGGTGTAGTCTTAGCAGTTGTCACTTTATTCTGTGCATTTGCTACTACTGTCATTGTTGCAATAGCTATTATTAACATTAACTTTCTCATAACTTATATTGCTTAGTTGATTTATATTTTGTCGACCAGAGTACAGACTATCTACGAAAACCTCTATGTGGTTTGACTTCTTTGTCGCCCATAGAAAGCTTGTAGTTTTCAATTTCTTCTTGTAAGTTCTTAGCGTGTTCCTTAAACATGAAGTCCAAGAAAGGAGCTTCGCTTTCTTCCTTCTGTGAGGTTTTTAATGCTTTTATATATTCAGCCTTATCATCTTTTACAACTTTACTTGGGACTAATCCGAATTCGTATTGAAGATGATTCATAATCAATCTCGACATTCTTCCATTGCCATCTACCCAGGGATGTATCGTAACAAGTTTCAAGTGAGCATAGAAACTCAATTTATACTGTTCGTATATATCAGGACTTTCTAACAGTTCCTTCCGTCTTTCATTAATCTCTTTGCAGAAATCTTCCAACTTCTGTGGTACTTTCAGGTAATTCATATATGTTTTTCCACCAGCACCAGCTGTAACATTCACAAGGCGTAAGTCACCTCTTGATGAGTCAAACGAACCACCAAAGCCATTAACTTCTCCACCTGTTCTTCGCATAACAAGTGCAGCTAAATGTTTAAGTACACCAACAGAAATCGGCGTATGCGCTTTAGCTAACTCCATACTTCTCTCGTAAGCAGCTTTTAAGTCAAGGTTCATATTTTGCTCTATGATGCTTTTTCCTTTGGCTGAAAGTCCTTCGTCAAAGAGCAGCTGATTATCAATCTCTGTCATTGTTGATCCTTCAATGGCAGTCGAATGAGTTACGATTGAATATAGATAAAACTTGTTATAGTCTATCTGTTTTTGGAAGCCTAACTTGTTATGTTCTTCCAGTATGTTTATGAAGTCTTTTTTATTCATCATCTTCACATAAGAGATATACGACCTAATTATCAACTCTCCTGTTTAATATATATCTTCAAAAATTCTATTAAATATTTAAAGTCTAAATCTTCTTTTTTGATCTTCAGATAAGAATGGACTTGATTTTGTTAATCTTAGTATGTTATTCAAATCTTTTTCTAATATGACTCCTCTATCTTTAGCTTTTCTTGCAACTATCTTTTTCTTATTTATTTGAAAGAGCTCACTACAATCCAAAAAGCTATTATACTTTAGTAATTTTGGATAATCATCTTTGATAGTATATATTGATATTCCATCATTACATCATTATTCTTGAAGGGTGATATCTTAGAATTAATCAGATATGCTCCGTATATATCTCCTTTAGATGTTACGCCAATTATTACGATATATTTTCTCCTTGTTTCATATTGCCCATTCAAAGTAATACCATCATTTTCATCAAGTTCCATTTCGACAATATCTCCTTTAGATAGTCTAACAGGACTTTTAATTCTATCTTCATTTTCTATCTTTTCTCGTAACTTAGATAGATTTTCTTGAACATCATCAAACATTATGCAAGTGCCTTTTTAAGAACTTGTTTATTTCGAATATACTCTATCATATCTTCTGAAGCACCACCAGAACGTGCTATATCGATTAGTGTGAAAATGTCTTTTTCTGGGTCGTCCTTCATTTTTTCTATGATAGAATTATAGACTTTATCATGAGTCATTTCCGAAAGTTTCTTAGAGTTTATGTTACCATATTTTTTTATAGTATCATCTAATATTTTCATATCAATAATAGTGAGTAAATCAGTATTACATTTCTGTAAGGCTGTTGCTTTCTGATTGACAACTTTTATTGATTCACCAAACTCTTTTAACTCATCACACTCATCAAATTTATCTCCATTTTCTATCATCTTCAACACTTTATATGTAAGAGTTGGAACAGGTCCTCGATCTCTTGCTTTGAAAGTGTCATCAAATATAGTTTTTCCATACGATACGAGTGATTCTCTTTGTGCAAAGTATAAAAGTTTTGAGAGTTTTATGTAGTCAACTCCTTTAGGCATATTATTTAGTACATATAGTACAACAGCCTTAATCTTTTTAATCTGCTCTATTGTTTTCATCTTACTTCTATTTTTATTGTTATCATACTTAGTAATAATAACAAAATAGACTATACAAGCATTTTAATAGCGAACTAAACGCTTTAATCTATGTCTGATTATAAACTCTGACCATGATCATGGAACCACGCAGGGGCATCACGATAATTTGTATCCCTTTTTCTGTAGCTGCTTTTAGAGCTGCTATTCTTCTTGTATTTCTTACTCTGCTTTTTCTTATTATCACCAGTTAAGGCATCATATACCTTATAACCTACATAAGCTACGAATAATGTTGTTAAGTCCATAATTACTCCCTTTCTTTTATTTGGTTAATAGTTCTTGTTTCTTTATTATGTCACAAATATATTTCGACAAGTTTTTAGGTTTAATCTTATCAAGTATAAGCTCTGTTTCATGATCCAGGGAAACAGAAACTTTCTTTGTGATAATTCTTATCTTTCGTTTAGGAATATTTCTTTCCCTTAGGATACGGTATATAGTTTGTTCTGATACTACACCTGTCATTTCACAAATCTTTTTTATGGTGTACTTCTCAGACCTATATAGTCTTACGACCTCTTCCTCCTGTTCTAAGGATATTAATTTCATACTAGTAGAATTTTTGTTTCCAGGGCATTTATAATATTCATAAGCATATCTACTCCTATATTATATCTACCTTCTTCAATCCTTTTAAGATTAGTTTCAGATAGCCCTGTCTTTATTGCTAATTGTTCTATAGTAATTCCTTTTTCTTCTCTCTTGTGTGAGAGAAGTTTACCAATTTGTTTTCTATTTTCGTTTCTGCTCATTATTACAAGGCATCGCCATATAAGAAATCATCTATTTCACGATCAGCAGCCAAGTCTTCTTCCTTCCTTTCTTGTGTTGCAAGAAAGTTCCAAAGCCTATCCAGAACTGCTCTTTTCTCCTCTTCTGGGATTTCTTTAGAAGGATCAAGCCAGTTAATCTGGCAATACTCCTTATGGAAATCATCTGCACATTCCATCTGGAATGCTGTATTGTCTGGTATCAATATAAAGCATCTTGGAAAGTCCAGGTGCAATAATCCTATTTGTTCCTGGTGGTCTACGATATTATCGCAGACCCAACAGGATGTGTAATCATTTATATCTATCATTTTATTTCCAGGTTAAGATGTAATCCACCAGTTGCAGATGGTACGGTATAATCCTTTGTGTCAATATATTTTCTATCATCGACATTCTTTAAGAAAAAGTATGTTCCACTGCCGTTAGCCTTTAATATTTTAAAGTTGTCTGTTCCAAGTTTTTTCTTAACGACTTCAAGAACAGCTCTCCCGAAAGAAAGAGACCCTAAAGCCATACTTTTATAGCTTCTATTACAGTCATGGAAGCCTCCATATATGCCTCCAAGAATCTTCTTCTTAGAAACGATCAAGCGATATGTTCCAGCACCTTTATAGATGCTAAGCCAATAGCGTCCATCCTCATCCTTTTCATCTTTCGGATCACACCATGAAATAGCTTTTTCAGCTTCCTCCATTTGTGATGGTATACATTCTTCGATGATAGCTTTCCCTTCCTCTTCTGAAATCTCTACTTGCTGTAAAGTGTAGTTTTTAAGTTTGGGAAATAGCTCATATCGCATATATCCACTCCTTGCAAGAGAAAGGGCTGACACCCACTTCTCTCCGACCTTAGAAAGATAAATAGTTTCGACTGGATAAGCAGATTCTTCAAATAAGAATCTTTCGATTTTTATAACATCACACTCAGAAGAACGTTTGTCAAACACCTGGATAGTTTTAGGCAAACCAGCCATTCTTGATATGGTCTTGTTTCCCTTGAGGAATGAAGTGTAATTTTTCATATTTCTGATGCCGCTTATAGGTTGCCGCCCTGTTCTATATTATTAATATCTCTGTTACAAAGGTAGCATTTATTTTTCATTAATCAAAGTGTTTTCCTACTTATTTTTGATATAATATAGTTAAATATTGTAAATATATATAATACAATATATTGAAAATATCGTATATAGTTTATATTTACGTATAGAATTATACAGCTCACAGTAAAAACTGAAAAGAGCTGTATAATATCTGGAATGTTTATTTTCTTTTCTTTGGAAGAGACCAACCTCTTAATTTTGCAACAGTTTGATTAAATTTCATCCAAATATCTTCATCTAAGAACTCAAAGTGCATTGTTCCTTTTTTGAAAGCTTTTATACGGAAGAAGTTCCATTCATACCATGTGCCCCAGTTCTTCCTGGTATCGTTGATAAATCTGTTTAACCCTATATGTTTATCGTAATCGGTTCCAGTGATGTAACATAATGCTTTAAGCACATCTTCTATTTGTTGTTCGTGGTTTGAATAGGAAAGGCGTACATAATCTGTTGGGTACCGACTATCATAGTTTGTCATATAGGGAACTATGAATTTCTTATTTACCATATAGTTTGCATTTGTCTTCCACTTCTCGCCTGCTGTTGAATTATCAGCAGAGAAAGAACAGATTGTGTCGAATGCCTCTTCAATAGCTTTATCCATTCTTTGACTTGTTGTTTGAATAACCATGTTGAGAACCTGGTAGATATTATGCATTGTAAAGGGGACGTGTGTCTGTTGTTCAACAAATCTATTAATCTGCTCACGTAGCCTCAGTGTGGCATATTTTTCCATGTTCAGTTTGCTAAAAATTCTTCTCCAGTAATACTTCTGTAATGCTTTCTTATATTGCTGTCTACTTATGCGTACAACACTATTTGAAGCATTTACAGTCACAAATCTCACTGGTAAGTATCCATCTTTTTCTCCTCCAAAGCAAGCTATAGAATTAATCTTTTCAGCAGCAGCCATTGTTTCGTCGAAAAGGCGTACAGCAGAGATATAGCGGTTAACCATATCACGCACCACATTATATTGTACAAGCCCTTCTGTCTCGTTAGCATCAAGTATATCTGCTTCATTTGAAAACATATAGTCTGCAAACTCTTCTACTCCTTCACCTTCCTTGTAGAGTTTTACCATACTAACTGTAACATCAGTGTTGCGTTCTGCATCTTCAAAGACACTGCCCAGATATTCTTCGCAACCATAAAGCTCTATTGTTTCAAGTAATTTTTGTTTAGTGCTATTATCTTGCCACCCTCGACTAACGCTATGACTATTGCATAATGCAATGATTACACATCCTGCTGGTGCTATTTCAAAAGCATGAAGAATATGTTTGATCCCTTCTGAGAATGGTGGGTTCATTACGATGTAATCAACATGGCTTACTTGTTCCGCTGTAACAGAAAGGAAATCATCAGCGAGGATTTCACATTTACCTGTCAAAAGCTTCTGTAAGTTCTTGTCTTTTTCACAGGCAATAACTTTTGCAGCACCATTTGCTTTGAGCCAGTCTACTATATTTCCTTTTCCTGCAGACGGTTCAAGTATGGTTTTTCCGATAAAGTTTTCACCCATCATCATAGTGTTAATAACCTCTTCTGGTGTAGGATAAAAATCCTGGTTATCTGTGAATAGTTTCATATTATTTTTGTCGGTATTTATCCTGTCGACTGCAGTTTTTGTTATATATTGGATTATCGGGTTTCTGGAGCTGGCAGCCTTATTTTTGTTTTCCATTTCCGTCTGCCCGAGTTTTTTTTTAATGTTTCATCGGTACATCTTTTCGCCGTATAGCCTTTTTACGTCGCAAAAAGTAAGTGTGGTTATAAGTAGTATAAGCCAAGACATCACAGAAAATTATCATTGGAATACCATTTTTTAGAAAAAAATGGAAGGCTGCCATTGCTATTTTTCTGTTAAGTGTAGCGTTGTCTTTGCGTTACTACTGACCACCTTAACTTTGCAAAGTGAAACAGGCTCGGCGCAATGATTTCCGTAAAACCTTTTATTAAAGCGAGAGGCAGCGAAAGAAATGGAAATGTCTCTTATTCATAAATTGAAATATTATAAAATACATCAATGTGTATTTTTAATAATATCAATTGTGTAGAATATATATTGTTTAGAATGTGTGTTTTTATATTGAAACATTTATGTTTCTTTTTCATGGTCAGAATAAAGTTCTGTCCTTACCGCTCTCCCGAAGTCCCTTGAAAACCTCTGTTGAATTCTCTGTAAGAGAAGAAACAGTGGTTTTCAAGGGATTAAAACGGCGAAGACCGTTTTAAGGGTTTCTTGCGTAGCTTGTATGTTGTAAGGTTGGGAGAATTTGCACGGTTATACAGATGAAGTGAAAGTCTGAGTAAGTAGACTTTCTGCAAAATATGTATAAAATTCGTGCATTTCTACAACCTGTAGGCATACTAGCGAAGCAAGTCCTCATATAATAATGGTTTACCTCTCTCCTGGCAGTTCTCCTTATTTGCCTCTGTAAAGCAGCGGCAAACATGGAGTGACTGTCAGGGCATCACCAGAACCCTCCTTGTATCTCTCACAGTTCACTGAGTAAGTGTGCTGTGTAAGAAATGTTAGGGACACTCAGCGAAAGCATTATTGCCTGAGCCGTGTGTCCCATACCTTTCTCCCATAGTCTCCCTGTAGGGTGTCGGAAGGGAGATCCGCTTTCATTCCCTACAAAGTAGAGTGTCCAAAGGTGTTATCTTTGTGACGTTCTACTTTGTAAGGAATATGCGGAGGGCTTATTCACCTGTAAGGTGTAGGCAAGCATCGTCAGATACCTCTAAGCGGACGAAGCTGAATGGTTCGATCCGAAGGCTGCGACCTATGGGAGCAGCCGACCGAAAAAAAAGAGCTTTCTGCTTATTGCAGAAGGCTCTCACATAATTATTTTATTAGTGTTAAACTGGTTTTATGATTTTTTTATTAAGTCTGTGAAGTCCGACCAATTTTCCACTTTATAACCTCTAATATCTCGAACAGATTTCTTAAACCATTCTATTTTTGATAGGCTTTGAATTGCTCCAAACATTTTACTCAAATCATCAGACTTTGTTAGGTATGTACTTCCCTGCACCCATTCAAATCCATTTTGTTTGAGAATTTGGCGTATCTCAAAATAAGCATTGTTATATGGCTCACCATAATAAACTTTAAGGTCTTCTATGACCATGTCAAAACTTAATGCGAACATATTATGCAGGTTTAAAAAGTTCTTCACGTCCAAAGAAAATTGCTCCGTCCTCTGTTTTAGCGGATACAACAATTCCTACAAAAGAATTGTTTTCAATGTCTATCACCTTTCCGTCTACCCAATTATCTTGCATTGTTAAGTCTGGTGAAATATGTACTAAATCTCCAACTTTCATATTATTATTACTTTTATAGTTCATTATGCAAATATAGATATTAAATTTGATATAGCCTAACTTTTACTTCATTTATTATTATATGTAATATTAGTGTTTTCTCTTATGCTTGTTCTTATTTTGTGGAGAGGTGTTTAACCTCTCCGTTTATTTAATTTAATTACCAAATATGTGTTTACTTATTCCTTTGCATATATGAAAGAAGTTTATTTAAATCATCTGTTGAAACCTTATTCCATCCTCTTTCATTTATCCAAGGACAAAACGCAAAGCGTACAGTAAAGAAAATACCTTCATTCTGTGTTAATGGATATCTTAATTCGTGAATTTCAATAATAATCTGTTTCGCTGTTAATTCATCTACAGTTATAAGTTGTGGAAAATCTTTTTTCCATATATAATTCTTGTGAGGTAATTCCTTTAAGATGTCATTAATAGATTTAATTATATTTTCTCTTGTCATATTTTATTTGTTTTTGGAGAGGTGGTTAACCTCTCCGTTACCTTAATTATTCTGCATACTCGAATTCGTGAATGTTGATGTATTCATCATCATTTTGATGCTCATCATTCCAATCTTCGACTTCTTCCTCTGTTACCTCTTCTTTTTCTAATAATTTTGCCACAAATTTCATAGTCTGTTCTTTGGTCTCAAACTCTTCATATTGATATTCCCCTTTAACACAACAATCAACTAAGAAGTTATATTTGAAATGTTTACCATTCATGTCATTTGTTTGGTATATTTCACAGCCAGTTTCTTCTACACAATAGTAAATTATAAGCTCTGGCATTAATATTTCTAAGACCTTTCTAAAGTCTGTTATGCCCCATGCTTCTTCAGCTGAAATTCTTAGAACATTATTATCAAGTTCGTATGTTTGAATGAACCCACGTAAATAGTAAGTTTTCATTTGTTCTTCTGATGCTCCTAATTCTTCAAGGACATTTCCCTCCCAACCTTTATTTGCTTTTTCATCTTTTGGCTTTCTTTTTTCTGTCATAAAGCCGTCTATTGCCTTAAAGATTTTTTTTAGGTCTTCTTTGCTACCCTCTATACAGTAGCTTGTACTTGCCCAATTTGCCATAATCATTTTGTCGGTATTTATCCTGTTGACTGCAGTTTGTTATATTATTGAATTATCGGGTTTCTGGAGCTGGTAGCCTTATTTTTGTTTTCCATTTCCGTCTGCCCGAGTTTTTTTTAATGTTTCATCGGTACATCTTTTCGCCGTATAGCCTTTTTACGTCGCAAAAAGTAAGTGTGGTTATAAGTAGTATAAGCCAAGACATCACAGAAAAATATCATTGGAATACCTTTTTTTAGTAAAAAAAATGGAAGGCTGCCATTGCTATTTTTCTGTTAAGCGTAGCGTTGTCTTTGCGTTACTACTAACCACCTTAACTTTGCAAAGTGAAACAGGCTCGGCGCAATGATTTCCGTAAAATCACTTGTTAAAGCGAGAGGCAGCGAAAGAAATGGAAATGTCTCTTATTCATAAATTCAAATATTATAAAATACATCAATGTGTATTTTTAATAATATCAATTGTGTAAAATATATATTGTTTAGAATGTGTGTTTTTATATTGAAACATTTATGTTTCTTTTTCATGGTCAGAATAAAGTTCTGTCCTTACCGCTCTCCTGGCAGTCCTCCTTGTTTGCCTCTGCAATGTAGCGGCAAACATGGAGTGACTGTTAGGGCATCACCAGAACATCCCTTGTATCTCTCACAGTTCACTGAGTAAGTGTGCTGTGTAAGAAACGTTAGGGACACTCAGCGAAAGCATTATTGCCTGAGCCGTGTGTCCCATACCTTTCTCCCATAGTCTCCCTGTAGGGTGTCGGAAGGGAGATCCGCTTTCATTCCCTACAGAGTAGAGTATGCAAAGGATTTGTCTTTGTGATGATCTACTCTGTAAGGAATATGCGGAGGGCTTATTCACCTGTAAGGTGTAAGCAATCATCGTTAGATACCTCTAAGCGGACGAAGCTGAATGGTTCGTTCGAAGGCTGCGACCTATGGGAGCAGCCGACAAAAAAAGTCCTCCTGCTACAAGCAGAAGGACTGATGCAATTATTATTTCTATAGTGTTTCTATTCTTCCGTTAATTACAGCTTTCTTGTAACCCTCTTTTTTCAAACATTCCCTTTCTTGATTTATATAATTGTTTACTCTATTTTTTATTTGAAAGACCTTAAACTTTAATTGTCTATTTGGTCTTCTTGTCTGTACCTCAAAATATTCATGATATATTGGTACATAATTTCTTCTTTTAAAAGAATCAATTCTTGGATATTGCATATTGTTTCAATAGTGGAGAGGTGGTTAACCTCTCCGTTACCTTTTATATTTCTGCTAATCTTTCAGCTGCTCTACAAATGAATTTTTTAAGCTGTTCTTTGTTCAAGTAAGGAAGTAAATCAATAACTTTTACTTCTTCTACATTTTTATATTTATAATCTTGCGAATCAATGATATTTTTTAAGTTTATCTCAGAAATATCAAGTGATTCCAATTTTTCTTTATCTCTGACACAATGAAAAGTTTTAATATACATGTCAAGTTCTCCAATTTCACCGATACCTATAAAATCATCAATTTTAAATGTGATTTCTTCTCTTTTGTCGGTGTCAAAATAAGTAAAGATTCTTTTTTCTTCATCTATTCCATCAGAGAGGACCCCATGAGTATAAAGGATAGAACCATCTTTTTTCCTATATGCAAAAGCAGTGATGCCATTCTTTCTCATGTTTTCTTTTAATTTGACTATCAACGCTATACATATGTCGTGATGTTCTTCTTCTGTCTTTTGTCTAACTTCACCTACAGAAACAAGGTTTTCAATAAGGAATGACCTCCAAGCTTGGCAGTCAACGTCATAATAATTTAATGTCCATTTACAACTTCTTCCTCCATTCCCTTTTATTGTATGTCCTATGCCGTAAAGTGTTCCGTTTGCATTACGTCTGCTGCCATCTTTTTTAAGGTACACAAAGGAAACAATTCCTTTGTGTAACTTTTCTTCTAATGATATAATTAATCTGTTCATGTCTTTTCAATCTGTTGTCATATAGAAATATTCCATTTCCTCCCCCTTTAGGTTCTCGCAAGCGTATGAGTCTGCTTTTTGCCAAAGTTCGTTATATAGCTTGGCTATTTGTTCGTTTTTCTCATACCATTGCCAAATCTTATGATTAAGAACTAAAACTAATTCTGTAAGGTATTTGTAGTTATCTTTCCATTCTTCAAAGATGTTGCTGAAAGTTTCTTTAATCCCTCTTACACCAAATTTATCTGCAATAGAAAAATCTGCCCAAAAACTTGTAATTGGTTTATAACCATTAAAAGCCTCGATATTCCATGTTGGAACTGAAATGTTAATCAGTATTTCCATAATAATTTTGCCGGTGTTTATCCTGTCGACTGCAGTTTTTGTTATATTATTGAATTTATCGGGTTTCTGGAGCTGGTAGCCTTATATTATTTTTTCCATTTCCGTCTGCCCGAGTTTTTTTTTGATGTTTCATCGGTACATCTTTTCGCCGTATAGCCTTTTTACGTCGCAAAAAGTAAGCGTGGTTATAAGTAGTATAAGCCAAGACATCACAGAAAAATATCATTGGAATACCATTTTTTTAGTAAAAAATGGAAGGTTGCCATTGCTATTTTTCTGTTAAGCATAGCGTTGTCTTTGCGTTACTACTGACCACCTTAACTTTGCAAAGTGAAACAGGCTCGGCGCAATGATTTCCGTAAAACCTTTTATTAAAGCGAGAGGCAGCGAAAGAAATGGAAATGTCTCTTATTCATAAATTGAAATATTATAAAATACATCAATGTGTATTTTTAATAATATTTATTGTGTAGAATATATATTGTTTAGAATATGTGTTTCACATTGAAACATTTATGTTTCTTTTTCATGGTCAGAATAAAGTTCTGTCATTACCGCTCTCCCGAAGTCCCTTGAGGACCTCTGTTGAGATCTCTGCAAGAGAAGAAGCAGTGGTTCTCATAGGATTAAGACGGCTCAGACCGTTTTAAGGGTTTCTTGCGTAGCTTATGCACTGTAGGGGAGTAAGGGTTAGCACGCTCATTCGGATGAAGTGAAAGTCTGATTTAGTAGGGTTTCTGCGGAATCCGTATGAAAGTCGTGCGTTCCTGCTACCAGTAAGTGCATTAGCGAAGCAAGGCTGACCCACAGCTTGCAGAGTAGGCGTGCTGTGTAAAAACGTTAGGAACATTCTCTCAGGGCATACCTGACCCAGGGAGTGTGTTCCATACCTTTCTCCCTTCACCCTTTCTGTAGTCCATGGAGGAAAGGTCCGCTTGCCAGCCTGGAATAAAGTACTCTGATGTAAGGTACTACCCGACATCAGAGTGCTTGAAGTGAAAGACTGAGTAAGCGGAGGGGATAAAATCCATAGATAATATCGTTTAGTGAAAAGACAGGAACATTGCTATAATAGGAAAAGAGACACTTATAAGTGTCTCTTTTCTTTCAAGAAGGCTCGAAGGCTTCTTGTTCTATGATTTTGTTGCTTTCTTCTTTTCCTCTCTGACAAAAGCAGAGACCTTTGTGACGATATTTTTCAAGGTGGTGACGTTCTTGCCGTCCTTGGTGTAACTCTCGGGTTTGAAGAATCCTTCAACCTTGATTTTTTTGCCTTTCTTCAGCAGTTCCAAAGTTGTAGAATCATCTTTCTTCACCCATGTTTCAAGACTCAGAATAGAGGAGATCGTAATAGTCTCGTTACCTCTGTTTTCTGTGTGTTTGATGATGATACCGAAGCGTGCGATGGCTGCTTTCTTAAAGTTTGTTACTTCTGCATCCTTGCAAACATAACCTGTAACTGTGAAATTGTTCATTGCGTTCATACTTTTTAATTTTTAAAGTTGATATTTATTTTACGTGCATAAAGAAGCATGCAAGAAGAAGGTGTACAAAGGCAAGGGATGCCCGTCATTTTTTTAAAGTTTATGGATTAGGAGCAGCTGCACCCCAGAAACTTTAAAAAAAATTACGAGGCAAGTCCTGGAAGGCGACCCTTGCAGAACACCGCTTGCGCTAGCTTTGCAAAGGAAAATGAATGTCGGCTTTTTACAAAATGAGAAGGACACATGGAATGTTTTTAGTAGAAGGTTGATGAAAGGATGAATCCAAGACATGAAAGCTGCCGTTGCTGTTTGGTTCATAAACATACATAGAACTTGGGAGAGACATCATCAGTATCACGGTTAAGTATTGAGACATGGGTGAAGGAGGATGGTGCTACCCCACAACCTTTTTCTGTAGGAAGGCTAAGAGGTCAAGGTATACCTCACAAGAGATATATCGAGGACGAGAAGTATACAGCATGAATTCGTCACTTGGTTTCCTTGATAGAAAGAAAAAGAAGCTAGCATACATCATAGCAAGCAGGAAAGCCTCGATAATAAAGAGAGGCTTGGATACCTCTTTCTTCGTTTAGAATTTTCCTGTCTTTCGTTTTATATAAATAAGTACCTTTTTAATAAGCCTTGCCTATTGGACGTCGGCTTACCTTATTATAGACTTTACTAATAAGGAGGTAATATTGTTAGATGAAAAATCCATCCTTAATGAGATGGCGTGGGGCGTTAAGCCCCACCGAAAAATTTGAAATTAATCAAACAAGTGATTTTGTTATTTCCAGCAATAAACAATATAAAAAGCGAGTTTCCGCTTTCTCGGTTCTCGCTTTTTATATTTCCACCCATGGCACAACGTTGTAGTTTGTCTTTGCTCAATTTTATATGGTCATTACCCTATAGCCATTGCCTTTTTTTCCAATTCCTCAATGTCTTTCCATGTACACCATTTTGGTTTCAAATCATCTGGAATAACATTCCATCTTTTTTTGAGTTCCGCAATAGTTTCCTCCAGAGATTTCCCCCCAAGACCAATTTTTTTGTTTCTGTAACGACAATCCCAAGAATCCTCTTGTTCATTTCCTGTCTTACCAATGAAGGCACTTACGTCTTCATAAATCCTTGAAAGCATCATATACAGACCTTTGCACTCGTTCTCTCTTCTCTCCTTATCAGTAATAGGATTGATAATTTCGAATGTGCTTGTAACACAATAGCCTGGCTCTCCATCCATATCGTCAGCAGGGTGACAGGTGTGTAATTCAGTAGGTACTTTTTCATGGTTCATACTAATATCAAGGTAGAATTTTCCATCTTCACCTTTATAGACCATGTTTCCCCAAAAGTTCTCTCCTACTCTTTCTAATTTTAACGTCTTCATAACAATGAGTGGCGGTATTTATTCTGTTGCCTGCAGTTTTGGTTTATTTATATCGGGTTTCTGGAGCTGGCAGCCTTATATTATTTTTTGGCATTTCCGTCTGCCCGAGTTTTTTTTTAATGTTCATCGGTACATCTTTTCGCCGTATAGCCTTTTTACGTCGCAAAAAGTAAGCGTGGTTATAAGTAGTATAAGCCAAGACATCACAGAAAAATATCATTGGAATACCATTTTTTAGTAAAAAATGGAAGGCTGCCATTGCTATTTTTCTGTTAAGTGTAGCGTTGTCTTTGCGTTACTACTAACCACCTTAACTTTGCAAAGTGAAACAGGCTCGGCGCAATGATTTCCGTAAAACCTTTTATTAAAGCGAGAGACAGCGAAAGAAATGGAAATATCTCTTATTCATAAATTCAAATATTATAAAATACATCTATATGTATTGTTTATAATATACATTGTTTAGAATATGCGTTTTTACATTGAAACATTTATGTTTCTTTTTCACGGTCAGAATAAAGCTCTGTCCTTACCGCTCTCCTGGCAGTTCTCCTTATTTGCCTCTGCAATGCAGCGGCAAATATGGAGTGACTATTAGGGCATCACCAGAACAACCCTTGTATCTCTCACAGTTCACTGAGTAAGTGTGCTGTGTAAGAATCGTTAGGGACACTCAGCGAAAGCATTATTGCCTGAGCCGTGTGTCCCATACCTTTCTCCCATAGTCTCCCTGTAGGGTGTCGGAAGGGAGATCCGCTTTCATTCCCTACAGAGTAGAGTATGCAAAGGAATTGTCTTTGTGATGATCTACTCTGTAAGGAATATGCGGAGGGTTTATTCACCTGTAAGGTGTAGACAATCATCGTTAGATACCTCTAAGCGGACGAAGCTGAATGGTTCGATCCGAAGGCTGCGACCTATGGGAGTAGCCGACCGAATATTTAATCTTACACAATGACTACATTTATCTTCTATTTGGTTTCCAACAATCGAAATACGTTAAAATAAACATTAATATTGTTTGTTATAATAATAATTATTATCTTTGTAGAAAAATAAAACGGCAACTTTCGTATGAAAAATTCAATTAATGAAGCAATGAAAGATCTTCTCGATTCTACACTTTGTAGTATTGAGAAAAAACTCGATTGTGATGTACTTACCTATTATGGACCAATTGTAGAGGGTAATGAAAATGTTCTACTTGAAATAATAGAAGAGTTAGGAAAAAATTGTGTGCGAAAACCCAAGCTAGCAATTTTATTGACTACTATAGGAGGGAGTACTACTGCCGTTGAAAGATATGTAAATATTATAAGAAAGCATTATAGTAAGGTGATTTTTATAGTACCAGATTATGCTTATAGTGCTGGTACAATATTCTGTATGAGTGGTGATGAGATATGGATGGATTACTTTTCTGTGTTAGGACCTATTGATCCACAAGTTCCGAATAAAGAAGGTAAATATGTTCCTGCACTTGGCTATTTAGATAAAATAAATGAACTGATAGAAAAGTGCAAAAATGGTACAATTACAAATCCAGAATTTCTTATTCTTAAGGATTTTGACTTAGCAGAACTTCGTCATTATGAACAAGCAAAAGAACTAACAATATCTTTATTAAAAAAGTGGTTGGTTAAATACAAGTTTAAGAATTGGAATAAGCATAAAGATGGTAATGAAGTAACACTTAAAGAGAAGGAGGCACGAGCGGAAGAAATTGCAGATGCGTTGGGAGATAACAATCAATGGAAGACCCATGCTCGTCCTATTAATATAGAAGAATTGGAAGAATTAAAACTGAAGATTGAAGATTATAGTGACCGTGAGGAAGAAAGGGAATTAATTAGAAAGTATTATAATCAAATAAGAGATTATACTTCAAATTATAAGCTCCAAATTTTTATACACACACGTAAATTTTTTAGCTATGGGTAGTACTTTTGATGAAATGCTTGAAATCAGAAAGAATTTCAAGCAATCCAAGAATTCCAAAAAAGAATTGGAAGATATGGAAAAGTCAATTAAAGACTTTCAAGAGATGGTAGATGATGGACTTGTTCAGCCAAGAGGTTATACTCTTAAAACTATTGATGATGAATGTTTTACATATTCTTCTAATATATCATACTAAGTTAATTTTATGATCTTGATAAAGAAAGTGACATAACAGTATTGAATTTTGGCACTTCTCTTTATCTATACACTGTCGAGTATGTTAAAAATAAAGGCGAGTAATCCGATTTGTTCGGTACTCGCCCTTTATATTTAACTAACTTATAACATCAAATGTTAGCCCTCTTATGTTATGATTTTTTATGGTCTTTGATGTAAAAGTATACTCCTCCGATATTTGCTATAGCAATAACGAATATCATCATTAAAATTCCTGCATTCATATTATTTCCCTTTCTTTTGTTTATCCCTAACCAAATATAATCCCCAACCGAGTGAAAAGGCAACAAGGATAAAAGCAATAGTGTAAAGATATCCTTTTTGCTTTATATCACCTATCATAGAACTAAGTATGACGGCTGTTGTTATGTATTTAGCTATATCCATCAGCCATTTGCCAAATTCTTTCTTCATACTGCAAATATAATTATTTTCATTTTTATAGCCTAATTCTTTTTGATAAATTTTATAAATGATTCTTCTATTGAATCTTTATTATATATCATATAAAGATGTAAGCAACCATAGAATTTCATTTCTTATTTTAAACATCTTCTAATTGTTTCATAAGTTTAAAGGTTTCTTCCTTGCAAAATTCTTCATTACATTTCTCTAATGTATCGTTATCATGCAATGTATCGAAGCCAAAAATCCAGCTATCTTCTGGTATTTCTTTATCTGTCAGCTTCATTACAGGAAAAGGAAATCTTTTCCATTCTGCTGCAAAAGTAATATCTCCGTGAACACTAACAAGATTTTCTATCTCTTCTATATCTTTTCCCCACCAAGGATGTTCTTTTGTAACAGCCACGTAACCATTGGCAAATCCACAATCTGGGTGATTAATACTTCCTCTACATATGTTATTCCTAACAAAACAGAGGAAAGGGATGCATTGGAAAGTTTTTTTTGTTTTTCCATTCTGAACTTGCGTGTTATTTACTATTCCCATAATAAACTTGCCGGTGTTTATCCTGTTGACTGCAGTTTGTTATATTATTGATTATCGGGTTTCTGGAGCTGGCAGCCTTATATTATTTTTTCCATTTCCGTCTACCCGAGTTTTTTTTTAATGTTCATCGGTACATCTTTTCGCCGTATAGCCTTTTTACGTCGCAAAAAGTAAGCGTGGTTATAAGTAGTATAAGCCAAGACATCACAGAAAAATATCATTGGAATACCATTTTTTAGTAAAAAATGGAAGGCTGCCATTGCTATTTTTCTGTTAAGTGTAGCGTTGTCTTTGCGTTACTACTAACCACCTTAACTTTGCAAAGTGAAACAGGCTCGGCGCAATGATTTCCGTAAAACCACTTATTAAAGCGAGAGGCAGCGAAAGAAATGGAAATATCTCTTATTTATAAATTCAAATATTATAAAATACATCTATATGTATTGTTTATAATATACATTGTTTAGAATATGCGTTTTTACATTGAAACATTTATGTTTCTTTTTCACGGTCAGAATAAAGCTCTGTCCTTACCGCTCTCCTGGCAGTTCTCCTTATTTGCCTCTGCAATGCAGCGGCAAATATGGAGTGACTATTAGGGCATCACCAGAACAACCCTTGTATCTCTCACAGTTCACTGAGTAAGTGTGCTGTGTAAGAATCGTTAGGGACACTCAGCGAAAGCATTATTGCCTGAGCCGTGTATCCCATACCTTTCTCCCATAGTCTCCCTGTAGGGTGTCGGAAGGGAGATCCGCTTTCATTCCCTACAGAGTAGAGTATGCAAAGGATTTGTCTTTGTGATGATCTACTCTGTAAGGAATATGCGGAGGGTTTATTCACCTATAAGGTGTAAGCAATCATCGTTAGATACCTCTAAGCGGACGAAGCTGAATGGTTCGATCCGAAGGCTGCGACCTATGGGAGCAGCCAAAAAAACCCTCCTGTTGCAAGCAGGAGGGATGAAATTAGGCTTGTGTTTTATGGTATGAAATGAACTGTTGACTGCAAAGTTACTTTTTTTGATATAAAAATCATCATTTTGACTTATAATTCTACCTTATCATCTTAGCAAAGAATATATTATAAGTGTTGTAGATTGATTTAATCTTTACTTTTATAAATCAAATAAAGCACGTCTGTAAAGTAAATTTTTTGTACATATTCAATCAAAAAAAAGCTTAAATCCTACTGAATTGTTAATTTAGAAAGTAATCAATTTGTTTTTTTAATTTTTCTGTTAAACTTATTTCCTTTGTCCAAAAATTAAAGAAACAATATATGGGAGCATTTGGAATATTTTTCTTGTGTCTTACTTTCTTTTACCTTCTTTACTATGCTGCTATGATCCTTATGGACATCTACGGCAAGAAAGCCCGCCAGGTTGATGGAGTAGAGGAATTTAAAGTAGGTGGTGGAGCTGGAACTGCTGAAAATCCAGACCAGGTTCTTGAACGAGAAGAAGGTGGATACGATATCATAGGGCATGATGACGAAGTTCCTATTGCTTATCCATTGGAATCATCATCTTCAACCAACGATACATTACCTAATGATTCTGTTGATTCATCTTCTGAATCATCAGAGCAGGAAGGTTCTTCTTATGACGAAATGCTTTTAGCAAAGTCAGAAGGAACTGCTATTAAAAAGGAGTTTCAAGAGGAGTATGATGAAGATGAAATGTTTGAAGCTTCTTTGGAGCCAATGGACGGTTCACGTAAGCTTTTCCGTCACATAATCACTAATATCTAATCTGATGAAGAAATTATTGTCCAAATCATTTTTTCTTGTGACGATTTCTCTTTTTGTAAGAGTTACCACAGTTGTCGCAGACACTTCAATAGGATCTACGGACTATTCAAGTGGCTATGGTGGTTTATCTGAAATGACAGCTTGGGTTTTGGGCTTAGCAAGAGGTCTTGGCTTGTTAATTTATGCTTTAGCTGCTATTTTATCCTTATATAGTGCTACAGCCATATATATAAAAATCAATGCAGGTGAGGAAGGCTTTTTGAAGTCTGTTTACATTTTGATTGGATCAATTCTATTTTTAATATTCTCGACAATGTTTATGCCATCATTCTTTGGCTTCGAACCTCTTCGAGTCAATGGTTTTTGAGAAAGTGTTTTATTATAATATAACATTATTAATCATTTAATTAACAATTTAAAATTTCAAAACAATGGAAATTATTAAATCATTGACCTCTGCTACAAAGAGAGGTGCAAGCAAAGTTCAGAACTTCGTTAAGAACCATCAGGGTGTTGTTCGTACAGCTATGATGATGCTGTTGTTTGTGTCAGTAACCTCTGTTATGGCTCAGACACCTGCTGGTTCTGCTGGTTCCAAAGCCTTCACAGCCGTTACTACAGACTTGAAGACTTACGTTCCTTTGATCCGTAACCTCTGCTATGCTCTTGCAGGTATCGTTGCTATCGGTGGTGCTATCAGCGTTTACATTGCAATGAACAACGAGGAGAACGACGTGAAGAAGAAGATCATGATGGTGGTTGGTGCTTGTATTTTCTTGATTGCAGCAGCTACTTACCTGCCACAGTTCTTTGGTTTGTAATCAGTCATGAAGCAGGTCGTCCGAGAAAATCCAAGCTACCCAGTTTTCAAGGGACTTCAACGTCCTCTTGAATTCATGATGCTCCGTGGTCGCTATATTTACTGGGGGGCAGGAACGCTCTTGGGTGGTATTGTTGGTTTTCTCGGCGGCTACCTGTTATTAGGGTATGTAGTTGCCCTGATCATCGCTACCGCCGTACTTTCGTACGGTGGTGTGATGATAATGTTAAAACAGAAAAAAGGCTTACACTCAAAAAAAGAGCATAAGGGTCTTTATATCTTTACTCATTCACGTTGTTTTTATAGAAAATGGTAAGTTTAGTAGCAATTTTTTGTCTCTGCTCGATTCTTCTTGGAATGGCTCTTTCAGTACGTCTTTTCGGTACTGGAGGTAAGCGTGCGAAAATTTTCTCCGACATCTACTATAGCATAGAAGATGCTGGTGACTTTGCTGTTGTCTATACAAAAAAAGGTGATTTTTCTGCTGTTATCAAGATGACTAATCCAGTCAGAAAGTATTCAGCAGATATTGATGGTTATTATTCTTATAATACCCTTTTCAATAACATCCTCCAAACTTTAGGTACTGGCTTTGCTTTGCATAAGCAGGATGTATTTGTTCGTCGTCGTTTTGATATGATGAAAGCTGCAGGCAAGGACACCAAATATGGTTTTCTTACGTCAGCCTATCTAAAATTCTTCTCTGGTCGTTTGTACACTGATGTAACAACTTATCTTGTTATTACTCAAAATAATAAGAAGACTGGTTTTTCAGCTTTTGATGAGAAAGTCTGGCGTATATTTAAGACCAAAGTTGCTAAGGTCATGGACCAACTCCATGATGGTGGCATTAAAGCTTCATTTCTCGGTGTTGATGAATGTCGTGATTATGCAGATCGTTTCTTTGCAGTCAATTTCCGTGATGAAGTCTTTTCTATGACAGACTTTAAGGTTGACAATGAGAGTATCCGTATGGGTAATCGTCATTGTAAGATATATAGTCTTCTTGATGTTGATGATGTTGGTCTTCCTGGTTTTCTTCGTCCCTATACAGATCTTCATGTCAACAATACCAATATGCCTGTAGACCTTCTTAGTGCTATAGATAGTATTCCAGGTGCCGATACAGTTGTATATAATCAGGTTATTTTTATTCCGAATCAGAAGTCTGAGTTATCAAGGCTCGATAAGGTAAAGAACCGTCATGCTTCTCTTCCAAGTCCAGGAAATCAAGTGAGTGTTGAAGACATAAAGAAGGTACAAGAAATTATTGCACGTGAAGGTAAACAGCTTGTCTATGCTCACTATAATATGATAGTAGCAGCCCCTGCAACACAGGACTTACAGAAGATTACCAATCATCTGGAGAATATCTTTGATCGTCAAGGTATTCATCTTTCTCGTCGTGCATACAATCAGCTTGAACTATTTGTTTCAAGCTTCCCTGGTAACTGCTTTCAGTTGAATAAGGATTACGACCGTTTTCTCACTTTAAGTGAAGCTGCTCTTTGTCTTATGTACAAAGAGAGCCAAGTGAAAGGTGATGAGAGTCCTTTGAAATGTTGGTACACGGATCGTCAAGGTGTTCCTTTAGCTGTTGATACTACAGGTAAGGAAGGTAAGGTTAAATACACTGACAACAGTAATTTCTTTGTTTTAGGTCCATCTGGTTCTGGTAAGAGTTTCTTTATGAATACCGTCATGAGACAGTACTATGAACAGGATACTGATTGTGTGATTGTGGATACAGGTGATAGCTACGAAGGTCTTTGTAATATCTTTGAAGGTACGTATATCAGCTATAGCAAGGAACGTCCTATTTCCATGAATCCTTTTAAGGTTACAGAGGCAGAGTATAATGAGAACTTTAATGAGAAGAAAGGATTTCTTCGTTCTCTCATTTTTCTTATTTTCAAGGGAAATAAAGCTCCAACAAAGCTTGAAGAGACAATCATCAACCAAACTATTACAGAATACTATACAGAGTATTTCACTCCATTTGAAGGCTATACAGAAGAAGAGCGTAAATCTATGCGTGAGCTTCTACTTTTAGTAGATAAGAAGAATGGTGAATATGAAAAGTATGAGAATGAGTTAGAGAAACTTTATGAAAGAGATAATTTTGAGGAAGAGCCTGATGAAGAGATAGAGGCAGAACTCCGCCGTCGTGAGGATAAACGTAAACGTGATAAGCGTTTGCGCACTAAGCTTCAAAATGTTATTGATGATTCTGCAGCAACACCAGGAGAAAAGGAATCAGCTCTGACCGCTCTCCAACGTCTCACTCCAGAGGTTGTGGAAGGTAAGTATCTTGCGAGAATAAATAAACGTATTGACCGTATGGAGCAACGTCGCAAGAAACTAAGAGTCAAAGAACTCTCTTTCAACACTTATTACGAGTATGTTTTGGAACGTATACCTCAGATCATGCGTGAACAAAATGTTCTTTTCGATATTGACAACTTCGCTGCTATTCTAAAACCTTTCTATAAGGGTGGTGAAATGGAGGTCACACTGAATAATGATATGGACTCTTCTCTCTTTGATGAGAAATTTATTGTCTTTGAGATTGATAAGGTAAAGGATGATCCTGTCTTATTTCCTATCATTGTCCTTATTATCATGGACGTTTTCACGCAAAAGATGCGTATCAAGAAAGGTAGAAAATGTCTTGTAATTGAGGAAGCTTGGAAAGCCATTGCTACTCCAACTATGGCAGAGTATATCAAGTATCTTTATAAAACAGCTCGTAAGCATTGGGCTATGGTGGGTGTTGTCACCCAAGAGATCGAGGATGTCACCTCCAGTGAAATTGTTAAGGAGGCTATTATCAACAACTCTGATGTATTTATGCTTCTTGACCAGAATAAGTATAAGGAAAAGTTTGACAAGATCAAGACAGTTCTTGCGCTTACAGACATAGACTGTAAGAAGATATTTACTATTAATCGTTTGGATAATAAGACTGATAGAAGTGCTTTCAAAGAGGTTTATATCAAGCGTGGCATCACTGGTGATGTTTATGGCGTAGAAGAACCTCGTGAGTGTTATATGGCATATACGACCGAGAAAGCAGAGAAAGAGGCACTGAAGTTATATAAGCGAATGCTCTCTACTGATTATCAGCATGCCATTGAGGCATTTTGTCGAGACTGGGAGCGTAGTGGTATCAAGAAATCATTAGAATTTTCAAAGAAAGTTCTTGCAGAAGGAAAGCCTCTGAATCTTCAAAAGAGTCTTACTTCAAATTAGAATATATCAATATGAAGCATTTCAATTCTTATTTACGGTTTATACTATTCCTGCTTCTCACGGTTTTATCCGTGAGGGCAGGCTATGCAGCTTCTTGGGTTTCTATCAATCACGACAAGAAGACAATTGGCATGATGGTTGGAGCTTTATATGCCGAAAATATGACTGAAAAGAAATCTAATGAAGCATTGAAAGAGATTTTATCAAACTATAAGTCCGCAGCTATTGCTTCCACTGGTATTTATTTAAAGGAATACATGGAGCACAAGGCAATGAGTGATCCTACAAGTTACTTTACTTCCTCTAAGGAGTATTTCTATTATCGTCATATTTTCGATACTGCAGTTGGTATTGGTAAAAGCGTTAGTCAGCTTTCCCCTTATTTAGTTAAGTCTCCAGAAAAGATTTTCTACTGGGGTACTTATATGTTTCAGACCTGTGATGAGACTATCGAACTTTGTAAGTTATTCCAGTCTGTCTGTACTAATGGCAAACTTGGCTTTGAAGGTATCCGCTTTCGTGAGCTTGCTCCAGACTTAAAGAAGTTTGTAAATCCAGTGAAGATGGATTTAAAGAACTATGAGGAGAAATTCAATGATCTCACATCTACGAAAGGTTTAGAGGATCTTGATGAGTCTGACTTGCAAGAAACTCTCTATGACGTTGCACAAGCTGGTGTAAGCATTGCAGCCAGTGGTTGGCAGGGCGTTGATGATCTTGCTCTGAAACTTAATCCTCAGTCCAGGATTGTAAAAGCTCTTAAAATGAAATATATAGATGCTATGTATCTGTATGAAGGTTTTAGAGAAACACGTGAGCAAATGCAACGCCTTGCGAACATCAATGCAATAAAGAGTACTATTCGTAACCTTATTGAAGTTAACGGACATGAAGTTGCAGACCGTATCTTTCATATTGCAGACTACAATGTGAATACCTATATGGCTGACTATGTAAGAAATGAGTCGGATGGTTATTTCACTCAGCGTTACTATATCTATAGTGAAGATGCTGGGACAAAAGTTCTTTGCAACTATTCGCCAAAACCTGATGCTGATCGTGATAAGCCTTGGGTTGGTTGGTTGCATTTTATTAGTCCAGAGGATAAAGTCGTCTGTCACATAATGACCCCATCAGAGGATGCTGCTGCAAGGTCAACGTCAGAGAGGCTATCTGGCTGGAGTCAAGCTTCGGTAGATAAATATAATATTGAGCACCCTGGTCATAATGCAACTATCACCTATTCTCTTTTACATGAGAATCTTAACGAGACTTACAAGCACCTCTGGGGAAAAACGCACACTAAGCGACACTGCTTTTATGGCTATGCTATTAAAGTTGTCGACATCTGGAATACAAAAAATGTTGTCTATGATGCTGTTTTCGATAGCCGTACAATGAACAAGCAGGTCTTTGAGGAACAAATGAAGATGAAGCTTGCAGAACTCAATAGTGAAGGTGATGAGAGTGTTTATAAGATTGGGTATGATGATCCTGTCCCTTATCAGTCTGCTTCACCTTCTGAGTTAGCCCAAGCAAGTACAGCTACATTTACTCTTGATTGTCAGTCTGGAGAAAAGCTTGCATCCTCTTCTTTACAATGGAAAGAAAACGGTAATCAGGGAAAGAGCCTAACACCTTCCTCTATAAACTTTGCAATGGAAACGGAACTGGACTTATCTTCTATGAAGAAAGACCTTAACGCAATGGACCGTCTTATAGAAGAGAATGCTCAAGCTATGCGCCAAAAGAATCAGGAAATTGTAGCTTTAAATATTGAATATAAAACGACGTTCACCCTTATGCAAGAGGAGTCACGTAGAGGTAACTATACAAAATATCAAGAATTACGTAAACAATTAAAAGAACTTGATATTAAGATTCAATCTTTGAAGAAGCAATATAGTGACCTTGAAGTTGAGTCATCTACCCTGAAAAATAAGCGTGATGAATTAAAAATGACTATGATGATACTACTGATGGAGGCAATAGACTACCTGCTATCATGAAGTCTCTTGAATCTGCTTTTGGTCTTACATGGAAGGGTGATGGTCAATGGGACACCAGCGATGGTTCTTGTTATCGTTATACTCGTAAGGCAAACTATCGGAATCTTGGAGAGCTGACCTTTAAGGCGGAACTTACACTTTATTCAGGTCCAAAACACTTTATAGGTATTCGTATTCACAGAGCAAAGTTGAATATAGACTGGAAGCTTACAAATGAGAATCCTCATTCTGATATTGTGGAGGTTTTACAACTTGATAAAGGATGGTCAGATAAGGAAAAGACTGATAAGGTTAATGATCGTATATCCTACTGGCTACAGAGTAATCCAAACTGTACTTGTAGAGTAGAGTATAATAAGGAGAATAAGGATAGTCTTAATGATGTTGATGATGCTGCTCATCTACTCTGGGTTAGTGATCGTCTTGCGATAGCCAGTGAGATTGACAGTAGGCTTTCAAAAATCTATTCTGACTTACAATTTCTTTTAGGTTATTATAAGGTGAAGAGTAGTATTAAGGACTTTCTCAAGCAACAGATTATCTCGGTTGTTTCAGTCAATGCTAAGAATACTCTTGCATTAGACTGCCTTGAAAGGTGGAGGTCTTGTAATGACAGTACAAGATACTCTAATCCAAAGGAAGGTGAACGAGTTAATATTCATGAGATTGCCAGTAGACCTATCGTCTCTTCCAGTTCTCCATAAAATATAAGTTTAATATTTAATATACAATGATATGGTTATGAAAAGAGTGTTTGTTATAATGGCATTCAGCATCTTTTTCCATTATTCAAAGTTATCTGCAACAGGTTACAATTTTGACTTTGTAAGTGTTGAAGCCGTCATCAAAGAGAGTAAGTCTGCAGGATCTATGAATCTCTCTCGTGCAGCCATAGAGATCTATAATCGAGGCTTGCATAAGGAGAGTAATGAAAAAGCCATTGATTATGAGAAGATAGAGAAGCGATTGGATAAATATCGCCGTTGTATGGACTATATAGATGTCCTCTATACAGGTGCTTCAACAGTCGGACAATTTATCAGAACCTACGATACTGTTAAAGAAAGTATCAAAGAATATCGTACTCTATTGAAAGAGTATGGTGACTATATAACTCATACAGGTCGTATCTCTACAGCAGATGCTTATATAATAAGAAACTGTGAAGAAACCATTAGCCATGCAGTGGAAGATTCAAAAGATGTGTATGGAACTCTGACAATGATTGGTGCGTTTTGTTCAGGCAAACTTCCATGTAAGGCAGAGGATCTGCAACTTATTTTAGCTGGTCTAAATCTCAACCTTCAACAGCTTGGTAACAACCTTATGGCTGGTTCTGAACGCCTCAGATCATATATGCTCCTACGTACTTGGGGCTGGGGTAAAGGTCTTTATAAGGCACGTCCTACCAGTGAAATATGTGATGAAGCTCTTGCTCGTTGGAAGAACAAGGCTATAGGTATCATGTCTGGTCGTGATACTGAATATAGTAGAGGTAAGGAAAACCCTTTTGCTGCAAGTTATACTGATTATTCTCCTTGGGGAAATTAAATAATGAACGTCATGAATTATAACAGAATTAATAGGCTTTGCATTTGGATTTCACGTGCAACCCTAATCCTTTTTCTTCTTTTTGCTTCAAGCATAGTTTCTGCTATTGAGCATACTTATAACCACGATGAGTCTTTTATGCAGCAGTTTTTAGTTTCAGAGACTGGTGCTGGAAGTCTTACACCGCAAGCTTATTATACTATTTCTCATAGAAAATACTCCAAGGTTGCTTATATGTATAGTAAAGCTCCAGCACGTTTAAAGTATATGTATGATCTAAAGAAAGAAATTGAGTATTCTGATAATATTGATTCTGTTTTTAAGCGTAGGGCTAAGCTTGCTGCTATTGACATGGCAGAACGTGACCCTCTTGCTGACTTTGTTTGGTATCAGGGTGTAGGTAATAATATATCAGCAGCTCTTGGTGTCATGAAGAGTAATATTCAACGTCTTTCTGCTTATGGAACAGAGAGCGAGTTTACAGAGTGGCAGAATCAGTATAACCTACTTCAAGGTTCTGTAAACTGTATTCGTCAGGCTTATCTTCCCAATTCAGAACGTCAGCGTGAATATACACGTATATTCGCTAAGGCTCAGCAGTTGAATTCTGATCTTGCTGCTCGTATTGATTTTCTCTATGCTTATCGTAAGATGAGAGAAGCAGAGGCAAAGCTCGTCCAGCTGAGCATATTGATCATGCTGTTATTGCTGCTCGTGTTTTGCTTAAATGGCAGGATAGATGGAAAAAGAACTAATTATTAATTTATTCGAGTTAAATATCTTTGAACATGAACGCCGAAAGGCATAAAACGTACTATTATGGACTTAAATGAAACTCTCAATCAATTGTCAAGTACGACACTGGGAGCCAATCTCTTTGAAGATGAGATTGACAATGTTGTCTTTGCAACAAACTCTTTCTTGACAGATCCATCTTTCACAGGACAGAATGGTCCTTTTTGGTGGATTCTCCAGATGTCAATGGCACTTGCTGCTTTATTTGCCATTATTATGGCAGCAGGAATGGCATACCGAATGATGGTTAAGGGAGAAGGACTTGATCCTTTGAGACTTCTTCGTGTACTTGGAGTGGCAGCCGTTCTTTCTCTTTGGTATCCTAATGTCTCTTTCTCTATCTTAGGAACTAGTACTTCTGGATTCAGTATTTTGGATGTACTTGCTTATATACCTAACAAAATAGGTGGTTATACAAAAGCACTATATGACTCAGAAGCAACACAGGTAAAAGAAACCTATGTTAAACTTCTTCCTCTCGTAGAGAAACGTGATACAATGTCTATTAATACACAGGCTCTTACTGGTGTTGCTGCAAAAGTACTTGATAATACAAATAAAGAAAATGTTTTAAATTCTAATTCAGGCACTGAGGCTACTACTAAGGAGCGTATCAATGTCGAAAAAGCTGCTGGTAAAGCAGTTTTTGCAGGAACCGTCGTCGCTCTTGATAAGGTTGTTATGTTCCTTGCTATCTTACTTTATCGAATAGGCTGGTGGAGTACAATATATTGTCAGCAGATTCTTCTTGGTATGCTGACTATCTTTGGTCCGATTCAATGGGCATTTAGCCTTCTACCGAAATGGGAGGGGGCTTGGGCAAAATGGATTACGAGGTATCTTACAGTTCATTTCTATGGTGCAATGTTATTCTTCGTAGGCTTTTATGTTCTCCTTCTCTTTGATATAGTACTTTCTATACAGTATGAGAATCTTAAAGCTATCACCAGTGGAGCCTCTGCAGGTCTTCTGCTTATGTCAATAGTTCTCTTATGACATCAGGATACCTTCTTGTAGCAAGCTGTGTAGCTATAAAGTGTCTTAACTTAGTGCCAGACCTTGCTGCTTGGATGATTCCAGAAGGTGACACAGCCTTCTCTACTCGTAATTTCGGTGAAGGTGTTGCAGCAGAAATGCGTTCAGTATCACAGTCTATCAGTCGTGGTCTTACTAAAGGTCTAACAAAATAACAGGTCATGCCAGTATTAAAGAATTTAGAAAACAAGATAAAGCTTTGCCTAACCATTAGCACTTTGGTCATCATCGCCTGTGTTGTGGTTAGCCTTGGCAGCATTGTCATTGCAAGAGGCATGGTTCAAGATGCTAACAAGAAAATATATGTTCTTGATGGTAATGTTCCTATCCTCGTTCGACAGACAGAGCAGGATGCTAATCTCAGTATAGAGGCAAAGAGTGATATTGAACTATTCCATCATCTTTTCTTTACTCTATCTCCAGATGATAAATATATCCAGTACACCATAAAGAAGGCTCTTTATCTCGTTGATGAGTCAGGTGCAGCACAATATAATGCGCTGAAAGAAAAAGGTTTTTACAACAATGTCATTGGTACAAGTACCGTTTGTAGCATCTTCTGTGACTCCATCAAGTTTGACGAGAAAAGTATGAAATTCGTCTATTATGGTCGTCAGAGAATTGAACGTCGTACAAGTATCCTCTATCGTTCTCTTATCACTGCAGGTAAATTAAGACGTATCCCTCGTTCTCCTAATAACCCACACGGTCTCCTCATAGTCAACTGGAGAACCTTAAAGAACCAGGACATAGAGGAACAAGCAAAAACAGATTTTTAATTTAAAAAAAATATTATTATGGGAATCAAGAAAATCATTTTAGGTGAGCCAATGCCTGACAAGAATGATCCAAAATATAAGCAGAAGTATGAACGTGACGTAGAGGCAGGACGTAAATTTGCTAATGCTTCTGGTCTTGGTTGGTTAAGTGGTCGGATTACCATCTTTGCTAAGAATCATAAAGAGGCTTTCCTTTTTATTACCTTTGGAACAGTCATTCTTCTTTTTTCACTAAATATTATTGGTATGGTTATGAGTTATCGTGCCAGTCACTCAAATCAGCCGGCACAAAGTGTTCAGAGAGTTGATTCAGCTATGCGCCGTCAAGCTTCTCCAAAGGCTTCAGATATTATACGTCATGGCAATCCTCGTCTTTACGGTGAATAAAATTATAGACTATGCAACTATTTAAAAAGAAAGATATTCATATTAACTTCCGTCAGCCGAAGTATATCTTCCCTGCCTTTCTTTATCTCCCTCTGTTGCTTGTTGGTTATGCTGTAACAAGTATGTTTGCAGAGCCAGAGGAGGCAAAGGCTGCTCAGCGAAGTGACTACATACAGAGTGATTTGCCAGAAGCAAATATCTCTGCTGATCTCGGTGATAAGGAATCAAACATCGAGGATCAGTATGGTATGATCTCCGACTCAACGGCAATGAGTAGTGTTGAAAATGACAATGATTCTGTTAATAAGAAACTTGATTATCAGTCACGCTATTCAGGTCGTGAATTAGAGCTATTGCAGCAACAGCAAAAAGATCAGAAAGAGTTACAACAGCTTCGTGCAATGCAGAGTCGTGTACAGCGTAATACTTCTTCTGGCGGTGGAGGTTTCTCTTCTCCAATTAGTGAGTCTGACATCAAGAGAGTACAGCAGAAACGCCGTCAAAACGCCCTTGGTCAGTTAGAGGAGGATTTGTATGGTGATGATTCTGACGACCCAATGAAGTCATTTTATGACTCAAATGGATTTGATGCAAATGGTAGACCTCTTCGCAATGGTAGTAGGAAGGGGAACGGCAGTGGTGTATCACAAGGTAATACAGATGAGTCAGTTCCTTCTTCTGTACAAGAGGTAAAGGAAAAGCCTCTTGCTGTTACAAAAGCGAAATCGGCATCTGATTACTTCAATACTATTCGACCTGGTAAGACACAGTCTTCTCTCATTACTGCTATTATAGATGAGAACATAAAAGCTGTTGAAGGAAGTCGTATCCGTCTTCGCCTTCTTGATGATATTGACATAGAAGGTCTTATTGTAAAGAAGGGAACATATATTTATGCTATAATGGGCGGTTTTGGTTCACAACGAGTGCATGGAACTATTCAGAGTATTTTAGTAGGTGATGAAATCGTACATATTAGTCTTTCTATGTATGATACAGATGGTCTTGAAGGTTTATATATACCAGAGAGTTCTTTCCGTGAGACATCCAAAGAACTATTAGAGTCTGCTACAGACAATCCAGGTTCTCTGACTAATAGCTATGGTTCTTCTCAGAACGCTCTAAAGACTTGGGGTAATCAAGTTGTTCAGAACGTTTCTCAGAAGGTTATGAATAGCCTTCAGCGTAGGGTTAGAAAGAATCGTGTACTCTTAAAATATGGTACACGTGTCTATCTTATAAACTCTTCTCCAGAGTCAGGGAATAACTCTCGTCCTCGTCGTGGACCTCAGCAGTCTAATGACACATCTAACAGATAAATACATATATTCAAATATTAGAATTTACGTATATACAACAATATAACAATTATACAATGAATATTTTTAATTATTTCAATATAGGTCGCAAAGCTGTTGCTCTGGCAGCGTTTTTGTTCACCACCTCTACCTTTGCACAGAAGACTTGCATGGATGTAGAAAAAGTAACTGTAAATGAGAATGTAACAACCGTTATCACGGCTTCTGAGCCTATTCAAGTTGTAGACATTTCAACAGATAAGGTTGCAGGTGCAAACCCACTGGAAAATGTTGTAACAGTGAAACCTAAGCAGGGCGGTTACAAGGATGGTGAAGTCTTGGCTATCGTTACGGTTATTACAGAACGTTATAGAGTTCAGTATTCTTTAGTTTACACAACTCATATTGATGAAGCTGTTTCAGACAAAGAAGTAGAACTGATTGAACGTAACGCTTTTCACAATCCAGCCATCAGTATGTCAACAACAGATATGGTAGGTTATGCTATGAAGGTTTGGAATAGTCCTGCTCATTATCGTAACGTTTCAACACGTAAGGACAAACTGAAGATGCGTCTTAATAACATTTATGTGGTAGGAGATTACTTCTTCATTGACTTCTCTGTAGAAAACAAAACGAACTTACAATTTGATATTGATGAGCTTCGTGTAAAACTTCAAGATAAGAAGATAGAGAAATCAACTAATGTACAGACTATCGAATTACGTCCAGCCTTAGTTCTTGATCGTTCTACGAGTTTCAAGAAAGGGTATCGTAACGTTATCGTACTTAAGAAGATGACATTTCCAAATGATAAGGTACTGACACTGGAGTTGTCGGAAAAGCAGATCAGTGGTCGTACCATATCATTAGACCTGGATTATGAGGATGTTCTTAGTGCAGACTCATTTAATTCTATTTTACTCACTGGTAAATAATCAGATTATGAATAAAAAAATATGCTTCGGATGGAAATGGATGGGAGTTTGTCTTCTGGCATCTCTTTTCCTTCTCAGTTCCCCAGGAGATTTGTTTGCTCAGTCGAATGCTAACCACCTCTTAGTAGGTGGTGGCATTTCCTATAAAAACGGAGTTGATGTAACTATAGGCTTTGAGCACACCACTTCTTATCATAATGCTTGGGAATATTTCGCAAATGGATATGTTCAGTACGCTAAAGATCCTGATACTGGCACTATCACTAATCGTAGCTTTTTTCATAACTACCATACATGGATGTTTGGTGCAGCTTATAAACCATGCGTTATAAGAGGACGTAATCATCATGGAAATATCCGTCTTGGCGCAATGGCAGGAAGCGATACTGATAAATTTGTAGGCGGTGGTACTGTAGGTTATGAACACTCTTACTGTCTTCATAATGACTGGGAGGTATTTCCAAGTCAAGGAGGATGTTGTAGTGAGAGGAGAAGATCTATTTCGTACTGGTGTTAGCGTTGGTGTGAAGATTCCACTCAACTGATAAGTACCAATTAAAGATACAATTATTGTAAGAAATTCCTTAACATAAAAATTATAGCTATGCCAAATCCTATTGAAATACTTGCTAAAGGTGGAAAATCCCTCCTTAAGAAGGCAGCAGAAAGTAAAGCTGCTGTAGAAGATCTTGCTAAAGACGGTGTCAAGGCTGGGAAGGGTGCTGTACGTTCTTCACGTTCTGCTGCTAAGAATCTATTAGAAGATTCACATAGCCTTTCTTTTAGACAAAACGTTCCTCATGCAGAGGTAAAAGTACCTAAGGCTAAAGCTGTATCTTCTGGTGCTGGAAAACACATTGAAAAGCCCCTTGCAACAGAACATGGCGGTGGCGTTAAGCCCACTAAGGCTCAATCAATAGAACCAAAATCACCTAAAAAGGGGGTTACTTCTACTACGCACAAAACGGAAACTGTTGCTCACGAAGGTCACAATAGCAAATCTGCCACTCCTTCTAAGCGTAGTGGTGGTACACATCAGAAAGCTAATCCAGAGGTTGCTCCAACACATGAGAAAACTTCTGGTAATAGAGTCGCATCTTCAAAGAAGGCTTCTCACATAGAATCTTCCTCTTCTAAGGAAATTCCTACAAAAGAGAAATCTGTCTCAAAGGCATCTGGGAAAAAAGAAACCGTGTCTGCTCATAAAGCAGAGGAACTGAATGTGTCTTCTAAGGAAATTTCGCCAAAGGGGAAACAAGTTAAATCAGCTCCAGGGCATAGTGAGAAAGAGGCTGCAAGCAACATTTCTAAGGAGTCAAAAGCAAGTAAAGAGCCTACCAACTCATCTGAAATAAAAAAAGAGAAAGTATCTTCGCCTTTGGCAAATGCGAAGGAGAATGATAGTCTTGTTAATGAAGCTTCTATAGCAAGACGTAATGCAGCCAAAGCAGAACAGATGTTTGATAAACACGGTACTCATGAGAGTATGGTTGCTTGGCGTGAGGCAATGGAGAAGTCTGCTGCTCTTGATGAAAAGGTAATGGCTTTAGGTGATTCTGCTGCTAAAGCCTCTGGTATTAAGAATGGCTCTGCCGTTAAGTCAGAAATAGACAATGCCATTGACTCTGCTATTGAAGCACGTGTTCGTGTAAAAGAGCTGAAAGAAGAAGTCAAAGAAAATCCTGCTCTACAAAAGGAACTTTTTTCTGCTCTTGATGCTGAGAAGTCAGCAACTGAACGAGCTTTGCAGTATGGTAATTTTACCGAAAAGGAGATTACTAAGGGCTTTAAAGCACGCTTTGGTGAAGTAGAGAAGACTGTTGACGATACTGTTGTCAAAGGGCAGCCTATGGGTACCCCTAATAGAGGTATCCCACAAGGAAAGTATTCTGGACTGTCTGAGGAGAATCAAATGAAGATCCTCGGCGAAGAAAATGCTATTGAAAGGAGTAAGGTGTCAGTCCAGGAAAAGAAGGTTGATGTAGATGCTTCTATTAAACAGGAAGACTCTGCTCTTAAAAAGTATAAAGCAGAGAATGAGGCAGAGCTTGCAAAAGAAAAGCTTGCTATTGAGAAGGAGAAGATAAGTGCAGAAACTGTTGCAAAGCAGGAAGAACATTCTCTTAATAGATTCAAAGCTGAAAGCGAAGTAGAACTCAATAGAGAAAAGAATATTATTGAAAAAGAGAAGGTCTTTTCTGAGTCCAGACGTGGTGAGCGTGAACTGGGTCTAAAAGAAAGGGAACTGGATCTAAAAGAAAAAGAGATTAATATTGAGAAATCAAAGCCTCGTCATGAGATTATTAAAGATTTTGTCCGTCCATTAGCTTATTTGGCTGCTGGTTATGCTGGTGTTAAGCTTGTTGCTTATGATGGTGGTCTTGTCAAGCAGGTTGACGACACTTTAAATGGTGTTAAGGAGTCAAAAAGAGACAAAGATGGTAAACTTATTGAGCCAGAGACGAATCTCTTAGGACATACTTCTGAAACCGTTCTTGGTAAGGAAACTACTCAGAGGATTGGTTCTGCTGTTGATGGATTAGAAGGTGCAGCTGGTACTGTTCTCAGGGATGGTCAAAAGGTCTTTAACTTCACATTTGATACAGCAAATGGAGTAAAGGATAAAGTTTCTGACGTTGTTGATTACACTGGTAAAAAAGCAACAGATTATCTCGATAATTCTGGTGAGTCCAAGTATTATAGCCGTGCTATAGATCCAGCTACAGGGCAACCAATTCCAACTGCATCCTCCCCACGTAGTACAGTAGAAGAAACCATTGATAATCTAAGAAATGGCAGGATAAGCTCTACAGAACTGGGCAAAGTCGGATTAGCAGGCTTAGCATTAAAGACGTTTGGGAAAGGTGCTTTTGGTATTGCAGGGAAGATAGCAGGTATAGGACTCGGTTTAGATGGTCTTCATGATATGAATGTTCGCAATCGTAACCAAGGAGTATCCCCTGTAATTGGACCTTACAATCCATATTATGATAATAATCTTATTGAGTCTGTTAAGCCAGTTTCTCAGGACGATTCTTATCACATGAAACGCTGATATTATTAGATTACTTATGGGACAGCAGTTTAAAACTGTCCCATATACTTTAAAACATGAAATATGAGATATTCAAAGGATATGCTATTAGAGTCTGATTCTGGCTTTATGATGCCATTTGAATTGGATGAGAATAACTCTGTTCCTGTGATATTGGATTATGGTCAGCAAAGACATCCAAATACTGGTGAAATGTTCTTTCATAAAGGCGTTGATTTTGCTCTTTCTGAAAAGCCCCTTTTTGGAATTGCAACAGGTACAGTTAAAGGCTACGGAGAAGAAGGTCTTCACGACAAATTTATTATCGTTTCATACGGTAATTATGAAGTAGAGTATGGGCATCTTTCTGAATGTTATGTAAAATATGGTGATACTGTAAAAGCAAGTCAACATATTGCTTCCAGCGGACCGTTTCTTCATATTGGTGTTCGTTTTCAAGGACAGGACATGAATCCGTTTGAGTTTCTTGACATGATATTTTCAAATATCAAGCATTTATCTACCTGTAAGAAGACTCGTACGCCTTTTATGGATGACTTTGGAGTGATTGTTCCATCATCCTATGATAATGAAATGGATGAAATAGAGAAATTAATGAGTAGATGGCTTCCTAGTTATTATAATGAAATAAATAACAAGAGTTATGTTTCATCAACTCGTATTTCTGGAAATCTTCAATCTCTTCTATCTCAAGCAGCAGAAGAAAATCTTTATTATGAAGTCTGTCCAACAGTCAGCAACCCTCTTGGTTTGAGTCCAAAAGGTGTTAATGTTGCATCAAAAATTCTCGATCTATTAATTGAGGATTTCCTTGCCTTTGTCGTCTTACGATTTAATGTATATCCAGAATCATGGAGTAAAGATAGATGTAAGGAGTTTTCTGATGGATTGGTAAAGGATGGGCTTGTTGTAGATCCTTTATCTGATATGCAACCTGATATTCGTAGTTATGATATAAAGCGTGTTGCAAGTATTTATTTTGATACGTCAGGTAGTCGAGTATGGACAAAGGCATGGTTTAATGGAAGTGATAAAGGTGAGCATGCCATTGAAATTAATCGTGACATGGCGATTAAGTTCAACAAGAATGAGATCAGCCGTGATGTTTGGCTGTCAAGGTTCTTTCCAAAGCAGATGCAGAATGTAAGGAAGGCTGTCTCTGAGGCTAAAATGCAAGTGTTTGGCATAAAACAATAGTAGTATGGGTAATTTGAATAAGAAAGATCAGAATATTGCTGAGCTGGAGTATTGTCTCAATCAATATTTTGGCAAACATATTGCCCCTGTTTATGAGCAGGGATTAAAATATGTCAGAGAACAAGCTGACAAGGAAGTTTCTGATTATATAAAAGCTAATCACTCCAAGGCTGTAACTAACCGTATGGATGATGCCGTCGCTTATTTCGGTGAAACGGTTTGGGTTCGTACTACTGGAGATTGGAATAATATTAATTTCTCCGCCTTTTCAACTGTTGTGGGAAAGAAGTTTGCCAATAATCACAAGCTTTGGGAAGATCTTGACCTACTAACAGCTAAATACAGAGAGGCTTTTATTAATAAGATGGGAGCTGCTAAATATAAAAGTTTGTCAGCAGAATATGGTCAGTATAATGGAGTTCCTGATGTGGCAATGAATTATGTTCTTGCTAAACTTCATGATTTAACGGTTAGGAAATTCTCTAAGGACAATATGCCTAAGAGTAATATGGATTATGTATGGAAGAAGGGATTTGAAGATAGTCTTTTAAAGGGTATCTACAATCTTGCTGCTAATCCACAATCTGAGTTTCTATCAGAAATCCGTCATCACGGAGTCGAAAGCTATAAGGCAAATACTGCCATGAAATTAGGTGCAAGAACGGTGTCTTCTATTGTTGATGCACCGTTATTTGCTGCTACAGGTGGCTATGGTACTGCTGCTGCTGCAGCAAAAACAACAGCTATTGATGTGGGGGTGCGTTCTGCTTTTGAAGAAGGATTTGTCGATAAAGCCGTCAATGCTTTACGTCCTGGTAAACCAGGGTTTGCTCTTATCTCTCCTATAGGTGCTGTCATCTTACCAAGGTTATTTCCTAACTTGTCAAAAGATGAAACTACAGAAAATCTTACCTCAATAGAAGCTATTAGTATTGATATTGCTGGTAATAAGAATTACCTTGATAATTTAAATAATCAGAGTAAAGGGTATAGGAATAAAACAAGCCAAAATATTTATTCTATAAACAATAGTCTGAGAAATAAGGTGTCTGTTTCTTTCAACGAATCTATTTCGCAATCAACCTTTTCTAAACTTCTCAATAAGTGGAAAGGTGATGCCTCTTTAGCTCGTGAATCAACACGTAAGACCCTTAATATGTATGACATAGCATATCGTAGCACAGCACCAGTACCTGCATGGATGAATAAAGTTTCTGAGAAAGACTGTATTCATTATACTGCTCGATTTTTATCTTATGCTGTTCGTATGAACAAACAGGGTATAGATAAGATTAAGGTAGGAAATCGTATCTTATCATTGGATCAGATTGCACAACGTGCTTTTGATTATGCTAACGCTGCAGAGAAGAAAATGCACTTTCGTAAAGAACATAACCTCTCAGTGAAGTCTTCTCATCCAACCGACAATAAACGAATCCAAAAGCCACCTTTTGATTACCAGGCTTTTCGTGATCATCGTGAATATGATATATTGAGTGTCATTGGAAATAGAGTTGATTCTACTCGCAAGATACCTTCTTGGATGAACAATATTAAAGCAGGAATGCTTACGTCTGGGAAATTATTTCTATCTCAAAGCAACTACAGCAATGCAGCATAAAGCAAATGGTGCAACTATCAATGGAAAGTGGTTGTCAAATACTATCCTTATGCAGCGTGCTATGGATTACTACAATGCTGCTGCTTATAAAGATTCTATTTCTCGAAACCAGAAGGCAAGTAGTCGAGCTTTACATTCTTCTATTGCTACTCCAGGTAAGGTAGAAGTGAGTCACTCTTCTTCACCTAAGAAGCCTGTACAGCATTCTACTACTAATCCAAATAAGGTAGAAGTGAGTCACTCTTCTTCACCTAAAAAGTCTGTACAGCACTCTACTGCTAATTCTGGTAAGGTAGAAGTGAGTCATTCTTCTTCACCTACGAAGCCTGTACAGCATTCTGAGGATAAATCAAAACAGCAACATCATAATTCCCCCCAACCAATTATGCCTTCACAAGCAGAGTATTATAAAGAGACACCAACTGAAAAACCAGTCCAGACACCTTTAGCAGGAAGAAGTGTGTCTGGCTGGGAAGGTGTCCTTGATAAACATAATTCTAATAGTTTTTCAGACGTATCTTCAAATCTTGGATATGTGATAGCTATGCTTCCTGATATGCTAATAAATATGTTTACTGGCAAAATCAGAACTTTCGCATGGAGAATAATATCCTTCCTATTGCTTCAATATTTGCAGCAATGTTTGTTAAGAATCCACTTATAAAGATGTTGATGGTAGGTTTAGGAGGTGCGAGCTTATTAAAATCTGCAGGAAATGAAGTTTTAAGTTATGGCAATCCAAATGATAATAAGGTTTACAAAAAATATCTTGATGAACCTCTAAATTCAAGACTTTCTGAACCTGCTATCAAAGGCTCTTCTCTCTTTGTAGATATAGATAACATACCAATGGTTATAAATATTAGTAAAGAAGCTGCTATTGCATATAGAGATGGTCATTTACCTTTGAATACATTAGCAAATAGTGTCTTAGTGAAATATGATCAGCAGAAACAGACTGCAGAAACAAACTATATTATTAACGAAACAGCGGAGAAAGACATGGAGCGCCAAGTTGCTCTTCGCTAATTGAGGTCGTGAGATCTTATTTTTCATGTTTAAAGTGAGCCACTATGCTATAAGTCCAGCATAGTGGCTTTTATATCGTCATATATCCTATAATAATATTCTTTTGGAAGATTTTAAATAAAAGCTTTATTGTATCTTTGCAAAATATTATTCTAACAGGTATGATTTTTCTGACCCTTTTAAGTGTTCTTTTACAAATCACATTTTAGCACATCATTTAACAATGGGGACTGAACTCTACTTTCTTTAACCTAATAGTTGATACTTGTTTGATTGTTTTTGAAGAAAGTGTGTACCCATTGTGATACCTCGAAAACAAAACCTATTTATAACTTGCTTATATATAGTTATTTATAAAAAATAGCACAGTCCCCATGCGAATCACTGAAACAAGAGGAATACCGCAAGGGTATTCCTCTTGTTGTTTTATTATCTGCGTGTTATAATCCCCCCAATGATAGACATCAGCAGTAATAATCGAAGCTACCTTACAATATTTAGTTGGGGTGTATGCCGCTTGTCATTAGAAAACTACAATAAAAAAGTAGACTTCAAATTTTGATTTATAAAATTAGTTTTTTATATTTGCAGAAACTGATAATTTAAAATACAAACAAATAGAACAATAACCTTTTAGACTGGCAGGACGTAAACTCTCTGTCACCTATAAAACTTCGAAGACTAACCTCTTTGTACCTATGGGCAGCATCGTTCCGCCTCTATCTACTAATTTGGCTTTAACGCTGAAAACCGATTACTGTGGAAATATGATTTATGAAAATGGACAATTAAGCAAGATTCTTACCGACGTGGGATATATCACACTTGCAAATTCCACTCCAACATACCATTACTACTTGCAGGACCACCTTGGAAACAATCGTGTAGTGATAGATGAGCATGGACAAGTGGAGCAAGTGAATCATTACTATGCCTTTGGTGGACTGATGGGTGAGAGTACAGGCGGAGGCGCACAACCTTACAAGTACAACGGTAAGGAACTTGACCGTATGCACGGATTGGATTGGTATGATTATAGTGCACGCCACTATGATGCTGTGCTGGGAAGATGGATGTGTGTGGATCCTTTGGCAGAAAAATATGTGTGGACCAGCCCTTATCTATATGGTGGTGGAAATCCAATTAGAATAATTGACCCAAATGGAATGGGCTGGGTTGAAACCGTAGATAAGAAAACTTATTGGGATGAAAGGGTTAGTTCGGCTGAAGACATAGAGTTTATTCCTAAAGGTGGCAGATTCTTAGGAAATACAGCGGATTTATTTGATGAACAGGGTATTTATAAGTTTGGTGATAATCAGGGGAATATTCTTTCTGCTCATCCAATGGAGGATGTAATTGTTACTGGCGATAAAGACTATAAGTTCCATCACAGTTTCGGTTATTATCTCTTCGGTGATTTTAGACATTCAGATGGTGGATATGGTCCTATACAAGCTGATGCTATTAGCTTTGGTGTAGGTGGCAATGTAACCTTTATAGGCTCAACTGTAGGGATTGAAGTAGGAATCATAATGAGAGGAGGCGCAATCTCGCCATATTTAACTATTTCTGGAGGGATAGATGCCGAAAATATATATGATTTTTTCAGCCAAAAAGGTCGTATAAATCCTTTAAAGATACTCAATGCAAATGCATATGGAAATTTTGTTATGTATGAGAATCTAAATAAAAATGATTTAAACTCATTTAATAGTTATAGAGGTCCTGGGATATTAAAAGGTTTATCTGTAGGAAACTTGGGACTTTTATATGGGACAAGTGCTAAACAGGGTGAAAATGGATATAATAAAACTGATTTCAAGGTCGTATGGAGTGAGTCTAAATGCCAATCCAGCACGTTTTGATATGTCAAGAGGAGGAGGACACACATGGATACCATTTTTTTAAGAAGACGTATTTTATGGCCAATGTTCTGTGTTATTCTCTTTTTTATTTTTATTAAACAAGATGATCTGAGTAATAACTCTTATAATCAATACGTTAAAGGGCAATCATATTGTGTGAAAGTCTTGAGCATAAAGAAAGAAGCACGCGAATATTATGTTTATGGTATCGATAGAAAGGGACAGATTCTTAAATTAGATATTTCTTCAAAGTGGGATCTACATACAGTTCAGGTAGGAGATAGTTTAATAAAAAAAAGAAATAGTTTTGACATAAAACTCGTATCGAAGCATAAATCAATAATCTTAACTCCTGATCTTCCTCTATAAGAAAGTCATAGATTTTTATCGACTTGTAAGCTATAAGTGGACGTGAAAATTTTATTATTGATAAGATTTGTTACGAGAAAGAGGGTCATACGGTCTATACGAAACTCGGTAATGACACGGAGACTACCTATACCTATGATAAGCAGTGTGAACGTCTGCAGGTGATGAAGCTTACAGCGGACGGTCAGACAGTGATGGTGAACAGGTACCGTTATGATACTGTGGATAATATCCTCGGTATCACGAATGCCGCCAACCCAACGTCGCTGACGAAACTCAACAAGGCGAAGTTTACATTTGTACTATCTATAAGTGTTTTAACGGAATGTATGTCGTTTGTTATTAGGAACTGTAATGAAAAGTAAGCATCAAACTTTGATTTCTAAAATTAGTTTTTTATATTTGCAGAAACTAATAATTTAAAATACAAACAAATAGAATAATATGATTTACGAGAATGGACAATTAAGCAAAATTCTTACCGACGTGGGATACAAAAGAAAGTCGAAGTTTTTTTGTTTTACTGAATATAAATAAGTTTTTTTGTTATGTACGAGTATCTAAACAAAAATGATTTAAACTCATTTGATAGTTATATAGGTCTTGGGATGTTAAATGGCTTATCTGTAGGAAACTTGGGACTTTTATATGAAACTAATTTGTCAAAGTCATATGGAGTGAGTTTAAATGTAAAGCCAGCACGTTTGGATGTATCAAGGAAGGGAGGTCGCACATGGATACCATTTTTTTAAGAAGACGTATTTTATGGCCAATGTTCTGTGTTATTCTCTTTTTTATTTTTATTAAACAAGATGATCTGAGTAATAACTCTTATAATCAAAACATTAAAGAGCAATCATATTGTGTGAAAGTCTTGAGCATAAAGAAAGAAGCACGCAAATATTATGTTTATGGTATCGATAGAAAGGGACAGATTCTTAAATTAGGTATTTCTTCAAAGTGGGATCTACATACAGTTCAGGTAGGAGATAGTTTAATAAAAAAAAGAAATAGTTTTGACATAAAACTCGTATCGAAGAATAAATCAAGAATCCTAATCCCTGAACTTCCTCTATAATTATTGGCTTACGAGCAATAAGGAAGGGAATGAAAGCGTTATTGTTGACAGGATAGGTTACAATAAGAATGGTCAAACAATCTACATAAATCTTGACAATGATACGGAAACTATCCATACCTACGACAAGCAGCGTAAGCGTCTGTTATCAATGAACCTTAGGTTAAACGGTCTATGTGAATCCTATTAGAATCTTAGATTTCATGGGATTGATTCCAATGAGGAAAGAAGCTAAACGTTATAGGGTGGAACACAATATTAATGGTCGTATACTTAACTGGCAATAAGATAGAATCAGATGATTATAAATTATATATTTTTTAGGGTACATATGGCTTATAAAGCAAAACATGATTCTGCTATGTTAAATAGTATTTTGTATTTATCATGCGTACTTATGTTTGTTCTTCTTCCGATAGCAGGTGTCGTACTCGAGATAGCACGGAAAGGTGGTAGAATTAATACCGCGTTTTTTATTTTATATTTCATTTCAATCTTAGGTTTTGTTACAATGAAATATGGAAATAAGAAGATGGTAGAGCGTTTGTATAAGAAATATTCCCAGCATAAATTTAATAGGATAATCCCAACTTATTGCTTCTTCTTCATACTACCGATATGCATTATATTGGGAATGTCTATCTATATCATAATATTAAAAAACTTTGTTGACATTGACAAAATAAGAGATATTATATACAACATTCTAACAAGCTCATATTAAAATTGACGTATAATTGCCTTAAATATCCTTACTGCCAAACATCTATACACGCTACGGATCGACATATCTTTACAATTCAAAATACAAAAGAGAACTACACACCTTTTCTATTGTGCTTTCACTCCTATCACCTCTTTTCTCCAACTAAGCATCTAACAATAAACAATTTACGCAGAATGTTAAAAATGACAGCAATTAAAATTAGATTAGGTTTTTCACAGTAATTCCATGCACAACATTTGTAAAATAACACATAATGTACCAGCCTATTTTCTTATTGCTTAAAAGTACATTTACGAAATAAAGTTGTATATTTGCCCTTGAAAAATAATATCTTTAAGCATAAATAAGTAATGGGGTTTACACTATTTGAAAATCAGACAAGCGTATCTTCTAAATATAAGAACTCTCTGCCGACTTTTACGAAAATAGGAGTTGTCATTGTAAGTGTGGCAGATATTAGGACTTATGTCCATGGTGCTACTTACGAAAGCTGGACCGTATACGAATAATGAGCAAAAACAAAATAAAATGTTTAGTCTTTTTAATAAAAATAAAATAGAGGAGCAGGATTTCTACTTTCTTAAAAATGTAATTTGTATCTTGCCAACTAAATGGGACTTTCTAATAAAGCAAATAAATAGCAGATTCATTATAGGAAAATGTAAAAATAAACTTTATGGGAAGGGATTCTACAACTTGGTTCTCAATAGAGAATACTATGACTATAGTAATTATAAATATCCAGAATTAGTAACATTATCAGGTATTTATATTTGGAACAAGAAAAAACGAGAATATGTAGAAGTACAACTATATATTTCGTTTGGTACAATAATTAGCTATTATTTTAATTCTAAATATAACCATTTAGATTGGCATAAAGTTTCTCTTAATACACTGAAAGAAAATAATTATGCAAATCATTCAAACGGAAAGAAAGACATCATACAAATGCTTTCGCAAAAACTTTCGCCAAAAGAACTAAAGAAAATAGATATAGGTGATATTAATGAACTTCAGATCGAAGGAAATACATATTATACGATTAAGAATTTAAATGATGGAGATTATATGGCTATTAATAATACAGGCGAAGTCTTCATTATAACTCATGCTCCTTTTGAAGTAAAGAAACTATACTCTTCTATTAGGGCTTTTTTGCATCAAACGCTATAACTTTTATTTTATGCAGAAAATATCATGTCACTTTTATCTATCTTGAAAAAATAGAACTGTCTAAAAAGAATATATATTATTGAGACAATTAAAAAAATAAAAGGAAGACGCTATAAATGTCTTCCTTTTATTTTATAATATCTTGATAAAACGCTTATTACATCATACCACCCATACCTGGAGCAGCTGGCATAGCTGGAGTATCCTCAACCTTGTCTACAATAAGACACTCAGTTGTCAGGAACATACCTGCGATTGAAGCTGCATTCTCAAGTGCAACACGAGATACCTTAGCAGGGTCGATAACACCTGCAGCACGAAGGTCCTCATAAACATCCTTGCGAGCATTGTAACCATAGTCACCCTTACCCTCACGAACTTTATTTACTACAACAGCACCTTCACCACCTGCATTAGCGATAATCTGACGGAGAGGCTCCTCAATAGCACGACAAACAATATTGATACCTGTCTGCTCGTCAGCATTCTCACCCTTAAGGTCCTTCAATGCTTCCTGAGCACGGATGTAAGTGGTACCACCACCAACAACTACACCCTCTTCCATTGCAGCACGAGTAGCGCAAAGAGCATCGTCAACACGATCCTTCTTCTCCTTCATCTCTACCTCAGAGTTAGCACCAACATAGAGAACAGCTACACCACCAGAGAGCTTAGCCAAGCGCTCCTGCAACTTCTCTTTATCGTATGAGCTTGTTGAAGCTGCAATCTCGTTCTTAATTTGAGCCACACGGTCCTTGATTGCTTCCTTCTCACCGGCACCATCAACGATTGTTGTATTGTCCTTAGAAATGGTAACCTTCTTAGCTGTACCCAACATCTCAAGAGTTGCCTTATCAAGTGAAAGACCCTTCTCTTCGCTGATTACTACACCACCGGTCAATACTGCGATATCCTCAAGCATTGCTTTACGACGGTCGCCAAAGCCTGGAGCCTTAACAGCACAAATCTTCAAACCTGCACGAAGACGGTTTACTACCAATGTTGTCAATGCCTCTGAGTCAACATCCTCTGCAATTACCAACAATGGACGACCACTCTCTGCAGCTGGCTGGAGAATTGGAAGCAAGTCCTTAACGTTTGAAATCTTCTTATCATAGATGAGGATATATGGGTTCTCCATATCACACTCCATCTTGTCTGTATCTGTTACGAAGTAACCAGAGAGGTAACCACGATCAAACTGCATACCCTCAACAACACCGATACTTGTCTCACGAGTCTTGCTCTCTTCGATAGTGATAACACCATCCTTAGACACCTTGCGCATAGCATCTGCAAGCAACTTACCAATTTCAGGGTCGTTGTTAGCACTTACAGTAGCTACCTGCTCTATCTTGTCATAGTTGTCACCAACTACCTCTGCAGAAGCCTTGATATGATCAACAACCTTAGCTACAGCCTTGTCTATACCACGCTTAAGGTCCATTGGGTTTGCACCTGCTGTAACATTCTTCAATCCTTCAGTAACAATTGCCTGTGTGAGGATAGTTGCTGTTGTTGTACCGTCACCTGCATCGTCACCTGTCTTACTTGCTACACTCTTAACAAGCTGTGCACCTGCATTCTCAAAGTTATCCTCGAGCTCTACCTCCTTAGCCACGGTAACACCGTCCTTAGTAATCTGTGGAGCACCAAACTTCTTACCGATAACAACATTACGACCCTTAGGACCGAGTGTTACCTTCACTGCATTTGCCAACTGGTCTACACCACTCTTCAAGAGTTCACGTGCGTCTGAATTGAATTTTATCTCTTTTGCCATTTTCTTTATTCCTTATTATGATTGTTTGTTTATGTGTTGTCTGCTGTTCTTTTTTATCTTTTATATGTATAACATAGTTCTACAAGATATAATAGAATAGACAGACTACAGCTATTTTAAGACCTTTTTATAAAGAGAGAATAGGAGAAGTGTTACTCAACAACTGCCAACACGTCGCTCTGACGCATCATCAAATACTTTTCACCCTCATTCTCAAGTTCAGTACCAGCGTACTTACCATAGAGGACCTCATCGCCAACCTTGAGAATCATCTCCTCATCCTTAGTACCATTACCAACGGCAACAACCTTACCACGCTGTGGTTTTTCCTTGGCTGTGTCTGGGATGATAATACCACCAACTTTCTCTTCTGCCTGTGCTGGAAGCACGAGGACTCTGTCTGCTAAAGGTTTAATTGTCATAATTGTATATGTTTTAAGATTTTAATTTTCATTCTGTATATAACCTGTAACCAAGTCATTTCGCCTTCAATTATACGAAAACTATGCCAAAAGGACTTACTGACAATCTGTCAGTTCTTCTTACCTATTCGACTAAAAACAAAAGAAAATAATTATCTTTGCATGAGAAAAGAAGTTGGTAAATTAATAAAAGATTAACAATGAAGCAACTTACCAAGACTATAACAAATAAACTTCAAGCACTATCAGATGCGGAGAAGCGAGAAATATTTCCTAAGTTCTTTAAGGCTGGCAAGGGAGAATATGGTGAAGGCGACCGTTTCTTAGGTGTTACCGTTCCCAATATCAGAGCTATTGCCAAGTTACACAAAGACATATCCATAGAGGAGATACGGGAGCTGATACAGTCAGAATGGCATGAAGTGCGCCTTTGTGCCTTAATCATAATGGTAGAGAAAAGTAAGAAAAAAGACGAAGCTTTACGCAAAGAGCTATTCAATCTTTACCTTTCTCAAACTAAGCGAATCAACAACTGGGACCTTGTTGACCTATCTTGTCGCTTCATCATAGGCGAATACTTACTTGACAAATCACGTGATATTCTTTATCAGTTAGCTCAAAGTTCACTACTATGGGATAATCGTATCGCTATCGTATCAACATACGCATTCATTCGTAAAGGACAATTAGAAGACACCTATGCACTTAGCGACCTCATGATGCAACACTCACACGACCTCATGCACAAAGCTATTGGTTGGATGCTTCGTGAAGCTGGAAAGCGTGATTCTGAGCGACTTTATGATTACGTGATGAGCCATCGAGCAGACATGCCCCGTACCATGCTACGTTATGCAATTGAGAAGTTCTCACCCAAAGAGCGCGCTATTCTCATGAAACGTACCTAACACTTCCCCACTCTATTACTTCCATTTGGGTGCTAATCATATGGTCAGAGAAAGAATAAAAACAACTCTTTTGTCATATTTTTTCATATACTCGTTTTTAAAAGAGCACAAATTGCATTCAAATTAACGCCTAATTGACTTGCAAAAGATGCCCTTTTGAGGTCTTACTAACGCCCTTTTGAAAGCCAAGTAAGCACCTTTTAAAATCTAACCTTGTAACTAATTCATAACAAGAGAGTTACAAAAGCACTCAAAATAGTGTTTTTTGCTTATTTTTAAAGATGTAAAACAAGAAATAATGTAAATAAAATTCAAAACACCAAGAACATTATTACCTTTCAGAAAACTTATAAATAAGGGCGCCTTTAGATGACATAATACTTTGTAATATAGCGTTGTAGAGTATGAATAAATAGAAAGATAGACGAAATATTGATAAGAAAATGAAAGATAGTAATAAACAATACCATTCTAAATAAGAATGATAAATGTTAGGGTATAACGAGTGATTTGAATTAAACTTGAAAAAGTTAAAAACGAACAACATATTTAACTCTCATAATTCATAACATAAAATAATTATATATCCCATATTTTTCTTACCTTTGCATTCAGAACATAATATATAATTTAACGATATAAAAAAGAAAATGAAACCTACATTATTACTCCTTGCGGCAGGTATGGGAAGCCGCTACGGTGGGCTGAAGCAGCTCGACGAACTGGGTCCTAATGGTGAGACCATTATGGATTACTCTATCTATGATGCTATCCAGGCTGGATTTGGTAAAATTGTTTTTGTCATCCGTAAGGATTTCGAGGAGCAGTTCCGCAGCCAAGTTCTTTCAAAGTATGAGGGTCATATCCCTGCAGAACTTGTTTTCCAGAGTATCGATGCACTGCCAGAAGGATTCTCTGTACCTGAAGGTCGTGAGAAGCCATGGGGTACAAACCATGCGGTATTGATGGCAAAGGATGTTATCAAAGAGCCTTTCTGCGTTATCAACTGCGATGACTTCTATAACCGTGATTGCTTCAAGGTTATCGGTAAGTTCCTTGCTGACCTCCCAGAAGGTGCAAGAGACAAGTATGCAATGGTTGGTTTCCGCGTAGGTAACACACTGAGCGAGAATGGTACTGTTGCTCGTGGTATCTGCTCTACCGATGCTGAAGGAAACTTGACAACTGTTGTTGAGCGTACAGAGATTGAGTGTCGCGATGGCGAAATCAAGTATAAAGACGACAATGGTGAGTGGGTTGCTGTTGGTGAGAACACTCCTGTTTCTATGAATGTATGGGGTTTCACACCAGACTACTTCGAGTACAGCGAGGCATACTTCAAGGAGTTCCTCTCTGATCCAAAGAACATGGAGAATAAGAAGTCTGAATACTTCATCCCATTGATGGTAAACAAGCTCATCAACGATGGTACATCTACCGTGAAGGTGCTTGACACTACCAGCAAGTGGTTTGGCGTAACATACGCTGCCGATCGTCAGAGCGTGGTTGAAAAGATTCAGTCACTGGTTGATGATGGTACATATCCAGCAAAATTGTTCTAATTCATAACCCTGCCTGGGTACTATCTCCGCATACATTCTTCGGTATTTCAAGATGTAAGACGGATATCCAGGCAGGGCTTTTTATTTCTCTCACCTCAATACATATCGGGTATAACACCCACACACCTTTCAAACACACACGAAAGTTTATAGCTATAATGGAATTAAATTTACTGAATCAAGAAGAGATAGCAACACTACGTAATCTTCTTTCCAATGCAACAAACATCGTAATCTGTGCTCATAAGTCACCAGATGGTGACGCAACAGGTTCGTCACTGGCATGGATGCACTATCTGAACCAGATTGGCAAGACCAATATCAAGGTATGTATGCCTGACGCAACACCCGACTTCCTGCATTGGCTTCCAGGACATAATTCCGTTATTCGTTATGACAGACGACCAAAGGAGGTAGAGAAGGCGTTTAAGGAAGCAGACCTCGTTTGCTGTCTTGACTTCAACCAAAACTCACGTGTAGATGCAATGCAGGAGGTTTTGGAGTCTTCCACAGCCCCTCGCCTACTCATCGATCACCACTTAGAACCTGAAACAAACAACGCATTGACGGTTTCACATCCAGAAATGTCAAGTACATGTGAGATTGTCTTCCGTCTGATTAGTCAATTAGATGGTTACGAGAAGATGACAACTCAATGTGCATCCTGCATTTATTGTGGTATGATGACCGACACAGGTGGCTTCACCTATAATTCGTCACGCCCAGAGATATTCTATATTATCGGTCAACTTCTTGCAAAGAACATTGATAAGGACGAGATTTATAACCGTGTATTCCACAACTACTCTACCAATGCCCTCCGCCTCCGTGCACACATCATCCTCAACAAGATGAAAGTGATTGAGGAGTTGCACGCATCCTATTATACCGTAACAAAAGAAGAGATGGCACAGTTCCATTTCATCAAGGGAGACATGGAGGGACTTGTTAATATCCCACAGCAGATTAAAGGACTCAAACTAAGTATCTCATTGCGAGAAGATACTGAGAAACCTAAGACTGTACTCGTGAGTCTTCGTTCTTGCAATGGCTTCCACTGTCAACCCATGGCAGCAAAATTCTTCAATGGTGGCGGTCACGCTGACGCATCAGGTGGAAGACTAAATTGCACCATCGAGGAAGCGGAACAGATTGCCATTAAGGCGATACTATATTATAAAGAGGAGTTACAATAAGTAAAATCCTTTTATAGTGAGAGAATAAACAACAAAATACTTCATGGCTAAATCCACATTGGAAAGCTTATATTTATCAGGTTATGAACATGTTAGGACTATCCCAAAAGCGCTTTTCTGTACGCAAATATAGTGATACCCTATATCAGAAGAAGACTTACAATATATCCTTGAGGTGACACGTATGGCACCATCGGCTGTCAACAAACAGCCATGGAAGTTTGTTATTGTGAAGTCGGATGAGGCACGCAAGCAACTACAAGAATGCTACGACCGTGAATGGTTCAAGTCAGCACCACTCTACGTCATTTGTATGCGTGAGGTTGACAACAACTGGATACGCAAAGAAGACAACAAGCAGCATGGCGATATTGATGTTGCCATTGCTACTGAACATCTTTGTTTGGCTGCAACAGAGCGAGGCTTAGGTAGTTGTTGGGTATGTAACTTTAATGTAGCCAAACTGAAAGAGATCTTTCCATATACAGGTTTTGAGCCTGTTGCCATCATTCCCATCGGTCACATAGCCGACGACTGTCCAACGAATGAGAAGAAGCGGAAGACATTAGAAGAAATTACAGACTCCATATAATCCTTATAAACGATTTCTGTTATCTATTCTACATATCCCACATAGGTTATTCATTAGCATCTTATACATATAATGTAACGACCATAACGAATCATTCTTCTTATCTTCAAGCGACGTGCTGATGCTCCGCACCAATGGTGCTAATGGTTCGAACCAATGGTGTTAACGCTCCACACCACACAACATGATGCTGAAACGAAAGCAAGATGTTGGTAGAATTAGATTCGAAACTTACCTTATAACATTTAAGCAGAGGAGTCCTCTGCACTTTAACATCTTAATTCAACAATCAATTTATGCGTATTCTTGGAAACATTATTTGGTGGATATTTGGCGGATTAGAGGCTGCTATCGGTTATTTTACAGGTAGTTTAGCACTTGCCATCACCATTATCGGCATACCAGCAGCTGTACAGACATTTAAACTCGGTCTGTTGTGCCTATGGCCTTTTGGTGCAGAAGTGAGAGATGGAAAAAGTCTTTCAGGCTGTATCACCATTCCACTCAATATCATTTGGATTATCTTTGGCGGCTTATGGGCATGTTTGACCCACATCTTCTTTGGACTACTTCTTGCCATCACTATTATAGGTATTCCTTTTGCAAAGCAACACTTCAAAATGGCAGGACTATCCCTTGCACCTTTTGGCAAAGATGTTGAGCTTAACTTTTAGTCTAAAGCCGAAAATAAAGACATTTCAAAAACATTTGAATTAAATTCTTTTAATTCCTTGGTAGAACTATTAAAAGTCAGTATCTTTGGCAAAAACAAAGGAGAAAAAGCCCATGATTACGCAAGACAACTTCAACCAGGAATACGCTGACCCTATAGAGGAGCAGCAGATTCGCCATTTCGTGTGCATCGAAATGGGGCGACAGATACATAGATACATCAAAGCCATGCACGGCAGCAAACAACAGATGCTACGCTTTGAAGAGCATCTGAAAGACCTACCGATGAAGGAAAAGGAGGCTGCTATTGCACGATACATCGACTTGAACCGCAAGGTTATCAAAGGATTAGACATGAAGATTGTCTTAGCTCGTGCTATGGCAAACTACTCTGACACCTTCGATTACCTCGTAACATTGGTCAACGATAAACGAAAGATGGTGAAGTATCTGAACCTTATACGTGAGATTTACATTCAGTATCATGAGGTTATCGAACGAAAAGGGAAGTTTGGTATTCTCGATCACAGAGGACGTACACTCGTTGAACCGAAGTATGAGTTCCTTCGTACTTGTTATGTCTATGTTGACGACTTACTAACAATGCCGCTCATAGCCCAATTAGATGGTAAACTTGGCTTGATACTTCCTGACGGTAAGGATACTATTATTGCACCTTTCGTTTATGACAGTATATCGCTAAGAGATGAACCACCTTATTTCGAAGCAAAGAAAGGAAATAAAAAGATTCTGCTTAACACTGATGGTGAAGAGCAATAAAACAAAAAAGAGCTGTAACTGCCAAAGCGGTTACAACTCTTTTAATATTACAATATAATACGATTTAAATCTTCTTCAGCAAAGCAGCCAAACCTTCAAGCTGTTCCTGCCACATAGTAATCTTACTATTCACCTTGTCAAGATCAACACCCTGATTCAGTTCTGGTGAATCACGCTGCTGCTGCAACAAACTGATATACTGATTTACAAGTGCCATCTTAGCCTTGATAGTCTTCTTCTTTGGATAGCCACGCTTCTCAACCTCACGCTGGTACTGCTCAGATATTGCATTGATCTGACGACCACACTCTTCATACTGGCTCAACCATTGCTGGTAAGCTGCGCTATTCTGCTTGTTTTCAAACTGTGTAATGCTTGCAGATTCACCTATCTGCTCATATGAGCTTTGTGCCATACCCATCATTGGAAGGGCTAACAAAGCAATAACCAATAATTTCTTAACTCTCATAATTGTGTTCTTTTAAAATCAAATATCGCTTGCAAATATAAAGTAAATATCAGAAAGAACCAAAGTTTTTTTGTAATTTTGCATCTTGCGATTAATCCTTTAAATCTCTTTTAAGAGTATGTAAGGATAAATGTAGAATAAAGTTGATAATTTATGAATAAATATATTGAGGTAAAAGGGGCTAAGGTTAACAACCTAAAAAATATAGATGTAAGAATCCCTCAAGGTAAGTTTGTTGCCATTACCGGCGTATCAGGTTCGGGCAAGTCATCGCTTGCTTTCGACACACTCTATGCTGAAGGACAACGCCGATATGTGGAAAGTCTTTCTGCTTATGCCCGTCAGTTCTTAGGCAGAATGTCTAAACCTGAGGTCGACTTCATCAAAGGACTCCCCCCTGCTATCGCCATTGAGCAAAAGGTTATTTCACGTAATCCACGCTCAACGGTGGGCACTTCTACCGAGATATACGAATATCTCCGTCTTCTCTATGCTCGTATAGGTAGGACTTTTAGTCCTATTACTGGCGAAGAGGTAAAGCATCATTCCGTTGAAGACGTCATTGAGAAAGTCATGTCCTACTCAGAAGGGACAAAGTTCTGTATCCTTGCCCCACTCCACATCGTTGAAGGACGAAGCGTACAGAACCAACTTGAGATGGAGATGCAGGAAGGTTATGCACGTATCTATGTAGATAATGACTTTATCCGCATAGAAGACTGGCTTGAACAAAACCCTGCTGATGATGACAATAAAAGCACGGCAAAGGACAAAGCAAAGAATATCTATCTCGTTATTGACCGTCTCTCAGTTGACAATTCCAAAGATACACTGACCCGACTCACCGACTCTTGCGAGACCGCTTTCTATGAGGGCGATGGCAATATGCAGTTAATGATTCTGCCAGCTAAGCTTACATATGATTTCTCTACGCGTTTTGAAGCAGACGGCATACGCTTTGAAGAACCGAACGACAACATGTTTTCGTTCAATTCTCCCCTCGGTGCATGCCCGACTTGTGAGGGTTTTGGTCGTGTCATCGGAATCGATGAGAAGTTAGTTATCCCTGACTCGTCTCTTTCTGTCTATGATGGCTGTGTACAATGTTGGCACGGCGAGAAGATGGCAGCATGGAAAGATGAGTTCTGCAGACGTGCTGCAAAAGACAACTTCCCTATCTTTAAGCCTTATTTTGAACTAACTAAGGCTGAGAAAGAAAGTCTTTGGAAGGGTCTACCAAGCGAAAGAAAGAAAGACATTCACGACCGTATCTGTATTGATACCTTCTTCCAAATGCTGAAAGAGAACCAATACAAGATTCAATACCGCGTCATGCTCAGTCGCTATCGTGGTAAAACAGTCTGCCCAGACTGCCATGGAACAAAGTTAAAGAAGGAGGCTACATGGGTAAAGATAGGAGGTATGGCTATTACCGACCTCGTTGATATGTCGATTATCAACCTTAAACAGTGTTCGACAAACTGGAACTAACTGAGCATGAGCAAGAGGTCAGCAAGCGACTAATGACCGAGATTACAAGTCGTCTGCAGTTCCTTTTGGATGTAGGACTGGGCTATCTCACCCTTAACCGCCAATCTAACTCATTGAGTGGTGGTGAGAGTCAACGCATCAATCTCACAACTTCCCTTGGTTCTTCCCTCGTTGGTTCTCTCTATATACTTGACGAACCTTCCATTGGTTTGCACAGTCGAGATACTGATCGACTTATCCACGTACTCAAGGAACTTCAAGCATTAGGAAACACGGTGGTTGTCGTGGAACATGATGAGGAAATTATGCGTGCTGCCGACTACTTGATTGACGTTGGACCAGATGCAGGTAGACTTGGCGGAGAGATTGTTTTCGAAGGTAAAGTATCTGATATCAAGCGAATAGAGGGAGATATTAAAGAGAAAAAAAATACTCAATCACTGCAATTACTGGAGCAGTACCCCCGTTCATATACCATTAAATACCTCACAGGAACGGAAGTTATCGAAACACCTACAAGTCGTCGACCATGGAATATGGCGATAGAACTGAAGGGAGCACGCATGAATAATCTTAAGGGTGTTGACGTAAAGTTCCCTCTGAATGTCTTTACTGTAGTGACAGGAGTCAGTGGTAGCGGAAAGTCTTCCCTTGTGAAAGGTATACTCTACCCTGCCCTCAAACGCCATTTGGATGAGGTTGCCGACACCCCTGGCGAATATTCATTTCTTGGAGGTGACTGGAAGCAGATTAAACACGTGGAGTTTGTTGATCAGAACCCTATCGGTAAGAGTACACGCTCTAACCCTGCGACTTACGTGAAAGCATACGACGAAATCAGAAAGCTATTTGCAGACCAGCAGTTATCAAAGCAGATGGGCTTTACACCACAGTATTTCTCATTCAACACAGAGGGGGGGACGCTGCGAAGAATGTAAGGGTGCAGGTGTCATTACAGTGGAGATGCAGTTTATGGCAGACCTTGTCTTAGAGTGTGAGGAGTGTCACGGACAACGCTTTAAGCGTGAGATTCTTGACGTACAGTTCCAAGGTAAGAATATCAACGACGTCTTGAACATGACTGTGTCTGAGGCTATCCAATTCTTCAGTGAGCACAAACGCAAAGCGATTGTCAACCGATTGAAGCCTTTAGAGGATGTTGGTCTTGGTTACATCAAACTCGGACAAAGTTCTTCTACCCTCTCTGGCGGTGAGAACCAACGTGTGAAACTTGCCTACTTCATTGGACAAGAACAGCAAGAGCCAACACTCTTCATCTTTGATGAGCCAACAACAGGTCTACACTTCCATGATATCGATCGTCTACTGCATGCTTTCAATGCGCTCATCGAACGTGGACATACGATATTAGTCATCGAACATAACCTTGATGTCATCAAGTGTGCTGACCATGTCATCGACCTTGGTCCTGATGGAGGTGATAAGGGTGGAAACCTCGTAATAGCTGCTACACCAGAAGAGGTGGCTCGCTGCAAGGAGAGTTTGACAGGTAAGTATTTAGCTGAAAAGCTAAAGTAGATGAACTTCTATAACTTAGCGTAGCAAGCCCCTAATCAAATAAGCACTATGTGTTTAGGACCGTGTAGCCCTTTTTTGATAATAAATTGCACACCTTCTAACAATAGATTACAAGACATTTAGTGCTTAGCACCATTAGTGCGAACGCTCCGCACAACATGTGCGGGGCGTTCGCACATTATGTGTTAGGCTACAACACGTTGATAAAAGGATAAAAAGAAGGAAGGATTATCACCCTTATAATAAGAGAGTAAGACGCTAATCGACTTACTTATATGATAGAGATATTGGTCATTCAGATATGATTACATGATAAAAGGCTGAACTCTTTCTTTGAGTTCAGCCTTTTATTATATCATAAAATCTAAATCCGCGAGGCGCTACCTTTATGCAACCTTCTCCAAACGCTTCATCATCAAGAACATGAATCCTGCAGAGAGAAGACAAAGTACAATAAAGACAGACCATACAATTGTCAGAGGTATGTCGTTCCACAAGAAACCACCAACGCTGACAAGCAGGTTACCGATAGCTGTAGCAACAAACCATCCACCCATCATTGTACCCTTATACTTTGGAGGAGCAACCTTACTAACGAAGCTGATACCCATAGGACTAAGCAACAACTCACCAAAAGTAAGAATGAGATAGGTACCAATCAACCAGTTACCAGAAGCAAATGGAACAGTCTCGCCTGCAGCCTTTGCTGCAGCCTGCTGGTTAGGAGTCAACAAACCACGTGATGCCAAAACCATAAGCAAGTAAGCACTACCTGCGATAATCATACCGTAAGCAATCTTACGAGGCGCAGTTGGCTCCTTACCTTTAGCTGCTAAAGCACCAAAGATTGCCATACTGACAGGAGTCAAAGCTACTACATAGAATGGGTTAAACTGCTGGAAAATAGGAGCACTAACATCAACAGGACCACCGATGTTATGATACTTATAAACCAATACTCCTACGGCTGCAAGGAATACAACAGTAGAAATCAGCTTAGCCTTAGAAGTTTTACTCTGGAAGAATGACATTAAACTGTAAATCATGAAGATAATCATCACAAGGTTGATTACATCAAATGCCATTGTTTGCACACCCTCTGACTTTGGACTAACAAACTCATCAGCAAAGAAAGTCAGTGTAAGACCATTCTGATGGAACGACATCCAGAAGAAGATAACAACAGCAAAAACAAGACAAAGTGCAACGATACGCTCCTTAGTCTGCTGTGGGGTGAGTTCTTCTGTAGCAACTGTAGTGTCAGTCTTCTTACTCTTACCTGCACCAGCTTCAACATGTCTGAATGTGCTGCGGAAAGCATAATAAATCATCATAGAAACGATCAAGGAAACACAAGCAACTGCAAAAGAGAAGTGGTAAGCATCATTACCAGAATAGCCAAGCGAATGCTCAGCCCATTCCTTAATTCTCACAGCTGCTGTAGGAGCAAAGAGTGCACCAATGTTGATTGCCATGTAGAAGATAGAGAAACCTGAATCGCGCTTTGCTGACAGTTCTGGTGCATCATAAAGATTACCCACCATCACCTGTAGGTTACCCTTGAACAAGCCTGTTCCAAGACTAACAAGTAGCAAAGCACCAAACATTGCTGCATAGCCCATTACTCCTCCACCCAATGGGATAGACAAGAATAGATAGCCCGCAAACATGACGATAATACCAATAGTCACCATCTTTCCATAGCCAAACTTGTCGGCCATGATACCACCGACCAATGGCAAGAAATAAACTAAGGCAAGGAAAACACCATAAATCAAGCCAGCTGTATCACCAGATAACCCGAAATTGGCTCTTAAAAATAAAGAGAAAACAGCTATCATGGTATAATAGCCGAAACGCTCACCAGTATTGGCTAATGCCAATGCGTACAATGCTTTAGGTTGGTTCTCAAACATAATGATAAAATTATAGGTTAATTATTACTTTGTTTTTACAATGTCAAAAAGGTAGGTAGCCTTAACAACGATATTACCATAGTTAGACTTACCAAAATAGTCTTTCTTTGAACTTCCATAAATATTGCCCAATCCATAGTAGTAACGGGCTTCAAGTAGGAAATGACCTACATGTCGGTTGCTATACTCTAAACCTAAGCCAGCTGCAATACCGTAGTCTAACTTCTTTTCTACAGGCATTGACTCCTGTGCTGTTACCGCATTGCTTCGCCCTGTACCATCATTAGCAAGGTTAGGAGTATCATAATTCTTAGAAGTTGACTCTCCAAGATAGAGTCCTAACTGCGGTCCTGCCTGGAAGAAAAAGTTAAAACCTTTCTGTTCACGCCCCCATGCAAGGTGTGCAAAGACTGGAATCTGAATATAGTTAACAGTGCGTGAATACGCTTCAGCAGCCCCATTAGAGTTGATAACAGGCTGATCAGTACCCGTCAGTATCTTCTCTTTCCATCCGATTGAGGCATAGTTCACCTCACCATAGATAGAACAAATAGTATTAAAGTACTTCTCGCACACATAACGCACACTCAATCCTCCGGTTACACCACCATGAATAGATTGTCTTACACTCGGAGTGAAGCCCACATTAGAGAGTACGTAACCACCATTTACACCAATAGCAAAGTCGTTACGGTGGTCTCCTATCTGCGCTGCAGCAGTCAACGGCAGCGCAAGTAGGACAACAACTAATAATCTTGAGATTCTATTCTTCATCTTTGAATAAGGTTCTCTACAACAGTTTAATAGACAAGATTCTCCATTGTCTGGTCTGTCTTGAAGTGAACCAGCTGGAAGTTATCATTGATATATCCGCCCTGTCCTACACGAACAAAGTCATAACGTGTCTGCAATGGACGATACTTAACCTCGGCAGCAGTACCCTTAAAGTTCTTTCCATTAGCCTTCAAGCCACGTACAAAGAACTGTGCTTGGTCATAACCAGTGATTGCCATACGTGGAATATACTGTCTTGACATAGGCTCACCATACTGCTCTGTATACTTTGCTTCGAGTTCCTTAGTCTTATCCGCTGCCTTATTATAATAATAGGTAGATGGGATATAAGTGTTATACTTGAAGTATTGGTCAAGATAATAATCCTGATAAACAAACCACTGGTTATAACCATAAAGGCTAATCGCAATACCAGGGCGCGCTTTCTTCAACTGAGCCAGTTTATTAAACACCTCATTTAACTGTGGACTTTTCTCTGAATTAAGAATCACAACATTTGGACGAGTAGCATCAAAATGCTTTGAAAAGTCTGCATTAGATGACTTTAAACTTGTGAGATTATACTTGATTTTCTGTAAATCAAGCTGCTTTCTCAAGCTTGTTGTGAACTCACCCACCTGACTTGTCTCGTCCTTACAATTAATAAAGATTGGATGATGTGACTTCTGGAAACGCTCTAAGAAAGCTGCTATCGCCTTGTTTGTCAACGAAGCCTCTGTCTGATATACTTGGAAAATATTAGGATTTGTTTCAACATCATTGCCTGTTATAGAGAAAGGAATAACGAGTTTAATATCGTACGCACGGCAGAAGTCCGCCAATGGTTTTACCTGTTCTGAATAAAGAGGGCCAAAAATAACATCTAACTTTGAAGCATTTGGCTCAAGCAAGGTATTACGAATATCAGCACCCTTAGGAACATTCCAAGCGTGAACCTCTGTAGTAATTCCCTCACTCTTCAACTGATTAAGCGCCAACAAGATACCACGATAGTATTCCACCATACGTTTTCCATCTCCATCTTGATTATGCAAAGGAAGCATAACACCAACTCGGATAGCATTAACAGCCTTTACAGGAGCCTGAGCAACAGTAGACTTTGTCGCAGCTTTCTTGTCCATCTTACCTTTCACAGAACCATCTGGAAGGAAATCGCCCTCCTTTGAATATGGGACAAAGATTAAATCGCCTTTCTTCAGTTCATAACCAGCCTGCTTCATTGCAGGATTAGCATCAAGAAGTTGTGGAATAGTAACACCATATTCTTTAGCTATACCAAAGATAGTTTCCTTACGTTTCACCTTATGTTGATCACGCCATTGAACACTTTGAGCCAACACGCTATAACTAAAAGTCATAGCCAAAAATAGCATAAGATATTTTAAATAATTTCTCATAAACATACTTTTGTTTTCAATCAGTAACAAATTACAACTGCAAATATACAAAAGAAATCTGTAATCAAAAGATGTAGAATGATAAAAAACACAAAAACGCTTACACCATTTCATTTATTATTACCAAATAAAGCATTCTTGTCTTAGTTTCCAATAATCTCTTAGCAGATATTATTTTACGATATCAATCACCCTTTCCTACCATTTTCTTTCATGGTACTGATGCTCAACACCCGTGGTGCGAAGCATCAACACCAATGGTGCTAAGGCTAAGCACCAATGGTGCGGACTATTAAATACCTTACAAAATATTGTTAGAACTAAGCCACTTCGTTGTTAGAAAAAGAGTTAGAACCCCCCACCCGAACAAGACAGAATTAATATAAGCCTTCCTTTTTCAAAGAGAATACAATATTGTCAGTTCTTAAGAAGTGCCATAGCAAGAGAATATGCTATTTGAGTTTAGCAGATAGAAATACTTATTATTATCCTATTCAGGCAGATAGATTTACTTGTTTGTATGGGAAAAATTGTGTAAATTTGCACGATTATACATTTTTCAAGGTAACATCAAACGAACTATTGGAATGAAACAATATAAATTTAGACTATTGGGGGTGATGGTGTCTATGCTTCTCTCTTCTATAGCATGGGCACAAGATTGCCAACCCTCAGGTAAATATACCGATGCAAATGGTGAAACCAATACAATTGCCGCAGGTGATACTTATGTTGGTTCAGCTCCTTTGACGATCGAGTTCTCAGCCAATCCACCAACAACAAGGGACGCGGCAACACACTACGAATGGCACTTCTTCAATCAAAATAACCCACGTTCAGCTTTTCTTATCCGTTATGATGAGAATACCGAATACACCTTTACAGAGGCAGGAACAACGAGAGTAGTGCTTTATGAAATCCTGAATGGTGACACAACACGCTACAACGCTATTAGTTTCTCCATTAGTGAGAGTAGCCTACAGATGCCTAATGCTTTCTCACCCAATGGAGATGGTATCAATGATATCTATCGTGCAAAGCCAGGATATAAGAGTATTGTAGAGTTTAAAGCTATTATCTTTAACCGTTGGGGGCAAAAGATATACGAATGGAACGACCCTGCTGGTGGCTGGGATGGTAAGTATAAAGGCAAAGATGTAGCCCAAGGAACTTACTTCGTCAATGTAACCGCCAAAGGAGCTGACGGCAAAGAGTTCCACATCCGACGAGATGTTAACCTCCTCAGAGGTTACACGCAGTCGACGAGGTGATTTTGGGTGGGTGATGGATGGTGAATGATGGGTGGTGATGAATAGTATTTTTCATCGGTGGTTATCATCAAAGAAATCATCAACATGGTGCTAATCCTCAACACCCATCAACCATCAACAAACACCCAACAATTCATCAACACCAAACATTCAACACCAAACACCCAACATTTAACACCCAACAACCCCATGAATGAGAAAATAGAAGTCTTCGGAGCCAGAGTACATAATCTGAAGAATGTAGACATAACCATCCCTCGTAACTCACTTACCGTCTTCACTGGACTATCTGGTTCAGGTAAAAGTTCGCTTGCATTCGACACTATCTTCGCCGAAGGTCAGCGTCGATACATTGAAACTTTCTCTGCTTACGCACGCAACTTCCTTGGAAGCATGGAGCGTCCGGACGTAGATAAGATTACAGGACTATCCCCTGTCATCTCCATTGAACAGAAAACAACCAATAAGAATCCCCGCTCTACCGTTGGTACAACTACAGAGATATATGACTACCTCCGACTTCTCTTTGCACGTGCAGGTGAGGCATACTCTTATATGAGCGGTGAAAAGATGGTGAAATACACCGAGGAAAAAGTGGTGGACATGATTATGTCTGATTATCAAGACCGCAAGATATATATTCTCTCACCACTTGTTCGCAACCGTAAAGGTCATTATCGTGAGCTCTTTGAGCAGATGCGACGCAAGGGTTACTTGTATATTCGTGTCGATGGAGAGATACAAGAGCTAACACGTGGTATGAAGGTTGATCGCTACAAGAACCATAATATCGAGGTTGTTATCGACAAGATGAAACTCGGTGGTACGGAGAATAACACGCTACGTGAGCGTTTGGCAAAGACCGTTTCAACGGCAATGAAGCAGGGAGAAGGCTTGATTATGATTCTTGATAACGAACGAGACGAAGCCAAGTACTTCTCTAAACGACTAATGGACCCAGTCACTGGAATAGCATACAAAGACCCTGCACCAAACATCTTCTCATTCAACTCACCCGAAGGAGCCTGTCCACAATGTAAAGGTTTGGGTGTCATCGATGAGATTGATTTGAAGAAAGTGATTCCAGATGACAAACAAGACATTTATAGTGGTGCAATAGTTCCTTTAGGGAAATACAAGAACCAGATGGTATTCTGGCAGATAGACGCTCTCTTAAAGAAGCATAATTGCGACCTTAAGACTCCTGTCAAGGATATTCCAAAGGAAGCAATGGATGAGGTTTTATATGGTTCTTTGGAGAAGTTAAAGATAGCCAAGGAACTTGTACATACCACCTCCGATTACTTTGTGTCCTTTGATGGCATCATTAAGTATCTCCGTACGGTTATGGAGAATGATGATTCTTCAGCTGGAAAGAAGTGGGCAGACCAGTTCATAGCTGAAGCACAATGTCCAGAATGTCATGGTCATCGCTTGAATCGTGAGGCTTTGTCGTATAAAATATGGGATAAAAACATTGCTGACCTTGCTGAAATGGACATCACCGAGCTGAAAGACTGGGTTGATCATGTTGAGGAACACATGAGCGAGAAGCAGCGTACTATCGCCGTTGAAATCATAAAGGAGATTCGTAAACGTATAAACTTTCTACTCGATGTGGGCCTTGATTACCTTGCATTAAACCGTCAAAGTGCCACGCTATCTGGTGGTGAGAGCCAACGTATTCGCCTTGCTACACAGATAGTTCACAACTTGTCAACGTACTCTATATCCTCGACGAGCCTTCTATCGGTCTTCATCAACGCGATAACGAGCGTCTTATCAACTCTCTGAAAGAGTTACGTGACATGGGAAATACGGTTATCGTTGTTGAACACGACGAAGACATGATGCGTGCTGCGGACTGGATTGTAGACATCGGACCAAAAGCTGGACGCAAAGGTGGCGAGGTTGTCTTCCAAGGAAAGCCTGCAGACATGCTCAAGACACATACACTCACAGCACAATACCTGAATGGTGAACGTGCCATTGAGCTTCCTAAGGAGCGCAGAGAAGGAAATGGAAAGACCATCCAACTCACAGGTTGTAAGGGTAATAACCTAAAAGACGTGAACGTAACCTTCCCACTTGGCGAACTAATTGTCGTCACTGGTGTGTCTGGTTCAGGAAAGAGTACACTCATCAATGAGACTTTACAGCCTATACTCTCACAACACTTCTACCGCTCACTGAAACGTCCTATGCCTTACGGAAAGATTGAAGGCATTGACAACATTGATAAAGTGGTGAACGTTGACCAAAGTCCTATTGGTCGTACTCCACGCAGTAACCCTGCAACTTATACAGGTGTGTTCTCCGATATCCGCCAACTCTTCGTCAATCTTCCTGAAGCTAAGATTCGTGGTTATAAGCCTGGACGATTCTCTTTCAATGTGAAAGGGGGACGCTGTGAGACCTGTGGCGGTAATGGTTACAAAACCATTGAAATGAACTTCCTACCTGATGTGATGGTACCGTGCGAGGTTTGTCACGGCAAACGCTATAACCGAGAAACATTGGAAGTGCGTTTTAAGGGTAAATCTATTGCAGACGTATTGGATATGACAGTCAATATGGCTGTAGAATTCTTTGAGAACGTACCACAGATTCTGCCGAAAATCAAGGCATTACAAGATGTTGGTTTGGGCTATATCAAGCTTGGACAAAGTTCTACTACCCTCTCTGGCGGTGAGAGTCAGCGTGTTAAGTTGGCAACCGAACTTGCAAAGCGTGACACAGGGAAGACACTTTACATCCTTGATGAGCCTACTACAGGTCTTCACTTTGAAGATATACGTATCTTGATGGACGTCTTACAGAAACTTGTTGACCGTGGCAACACCGTTATCATCATCGAACACAACCTCGATGTCATCAAACTTGCAGACTACATCATTGACATGGGACCAGAAGGTGGTCGTGGTGGCGGTCGCATGTTGAGTTGTGGTACACCAGAGGTTGTGGCAAAGAACAAAGAGAGCTACACTTCTCGCTTCCTTGCAAAAGTACTAAAGTAAGACATATTCTATAGGCAATAAAGAAAGAGTTTTCAATTCTTTTCTTTGGATAATTGATAAATTAGTCCTAATTTTGCCAAAGGACAGTAGTAAAGGACAGCTATACAACGGTACAGACTGTCCTCCTTACTTTACAATCCATTAAGAAATTAACACATTGTCTATATCACCTAAAATTATGGATAAGAAAGAATACTTACGTTCATGGGCTGAAACCTACAAGAACGACCTAACAAACAACATTATGCCTTTCTGGTTGAACCATGGTTGGGACAAGGAGAATGGCGGTATATACACCTGCTTGGATCGTGATGGATCATTGATGGACACGACCAAGTCGGTATGGTTTCAAGGACGATGGGCCTTCATCTGCGCTTTTGCATACAATAATGTAGAGAAGAATCAGGAATGGCTTGAGGCATCAAAGTCTGCCATCGATTTCATTGAGAAGCATTGCTTTGACGAGGATGGACACATGTATTTTGAGGTAACAGCAGAGGGTAAACCACTGCGTAAGCGTCGATATGTTTTCTCAGAGACTTTCGCTGCAATAGCTTTTGCCGAATACTCTTTGGCTACAGGCGACAAGCATTATGCAGAAAGAGCGTTGCAGGTATTCCACGATGCACAGCGTTTCCTCTCTACTCCGGGCTTTCTTCCAGCTAAATATGAAGCAGGTGTAGAGATGCAGAGCCACTCTATCATCATGATTCTCATCAACGTTGGTTCACGTCTGCGTGCAGTGATTGACGACCCAACACTAACCCAGCAGATTGACGAGTCTATCTCGTTGCTCCGTCGCTACTTCATGCACCCAGAGTTTAAGGCATTGCTTGAAACAGTCGGTCCAAAGGGAGAGTTCATTGATACCAATGCAACACGTACTATCAACCCTGGTCATTGTATTGAAACTGCATGGTTTATCATGGAGGAAGCTAAGTTGCGCAACTGGGATAAAGACTTACTCGACACCGCCCTCACCATCTTCGATTGGTCATGGGACTGGGGATGGGACAAGCAATATGGTGGTATCATCAACTTCAGAGACTGTCGTAACCTCCCACCACAGGACTACTCACAGGATATGAAGTTCTGGTGGCCACAGTGCGAGACAATCATTGCCTCTCTCTATGCCTACCTTGGAACTGGCGACGAGGAATATCTCTATCGTCATCAGCGTATTAGCGAGTGGACATACGCCCACTTCCCTGATCAAGACTATCCTGAGTGGTATGGTTACCTACATCGTGACGGAACCGTTGCACAGCCTGCAAAGGGTAATATCTTCAAGGGACCATTCCACGTTCCACGTATGATGATTAAGGGCTACATGCTCTGTCAGGAGATATTGAAGACTATGGAATAGTCTGAGATACCAAAGGATAAAATAAAAACTCCCATAACATTACCAGCAATGGTTTGTTATGGGAGTTTTTATAATACTTATTATGACCTTTTTAGTCCATTTTCTACTGACATATTAACGCTCCGCACACATCGTGCGGATGCTTAGCACCATGTGTGCTAACGGTTAACACCAATGGTGCGGAGTACTTAACACCTAACAATATGTTGTTAAAATGAGTATTGTTTGTGGTTAGAGAAGAGTTATACTGCCCTAAAACGGAAAGCATTAGATAGTATTAAGAATACCCTCACAACCATCTTCAATTAAATCAAGAGCTAAGTTAAATCGTCAGCATCACCATAATATGGGTCAGGAACACAAGTAGCAGAAGGATGTTGAGTAAAGAAATCTGCCATTCGTACGACCTTTTCTCGTGCCGCTTCATTAGGTGCCTGAGACGTAATATTACGATAATTATCCTCGTCCATTACGACAATCTTATCGAATAGTTCAAAGTCTCTGCGCGCATCAAATTGACGAGCACGGTGGTCAACGCTATATCCACGCTGTCTACCGTGTTCACGCATGCGCTTATCAGGTAACTGTCCAACGTGCCAATTACCAATTCCCGCAGAATCAATCATATATCGGTCTGCACAGCCTCGCTCCTCAACAAGATGTTGCATCACTGCATGCGCAGCCGGAGAGCGACAAATATTACCTAAGCAAATAAAAAGAATATTTATTTTATTACTGTCGTTCAATTGGTTATCCATATATGTTTCTTTTTTAGTTTGCATTACAGTTTACTTATTCTATAACAAAATCTTATTCCAAGATTCTCATACTACAAAGGTAGTAAATAAAAGAATTCCAAGAGTTTTTCAGCCTACCAAATGTCCATTACGCCTCTTTTTGACAGTAAATACTATCAAGCATTGCTGCCATATACAGACAAATCTCTTTCTCAGAATGAGATTTTGGACAGCTATCTTTATACCATACAGAAGTTTGTATTCGAGAAACGATTTCATCCCAATAAGAATCCATTGATAACGATGATTGAGAAATGGCAAATTCATTGCATAGTAACTTCCTATTACGGTTATTGATACATACAAATAAGTCAGGGCGTTTCATTGCAAGAAGGCGTGAAGCAAGTGCCACAGGTTCTTTAAATTCTTTCTTCCATATAGAACAATACTTCTTATACTGTTCAGCTGTAACCTCACCTTCTAAGGGTATAACATCAATAGCCTCAACAAGTTTTGTATTGTTATCAATGATAGCCTTCTTAAATTTACCATTGCCAAAACAAGTACCAAAGAATCCCCAATCTACATCTTCCATACCAGGTAGCTCACGTTGAATGCCCGCAACACATTTCCTTTCGTTATCTGGGAAATCCTTAAATGAACTATACTTGTTAAAAAACTCATGCGCTTTCTTCAGAATTTGACACCGAACTTCTACGCTATCTTTATCTTTCATCACCCTCTTAGCATACTCTTCCCAACTAAGCGTATCTATAATTGCACCATACTTGGTGAGAGCAAACCTAAAATTGTCTTGAAGATGTTCTTTCTTCTGCATCTCAAATTTTGCTTCATAATTAGAGAAACCTTCAGAAGTAAGTTGACGTGATTGTCCCCAAACATTGTTGATATAATCAGTACATTGCTTATAGAAGTCAGTTTGTGTGTCTTCGCTGTTTATAAGAACGCATGCTTCCATGTTTAATCCAAATCCTCCCTTTGTGAAATTTGAACTACCAATTATTAAACTCCAATCAGAAGGACTATTGTAAAAGAAGTAAAATTTAGGATGGAAAGTATGTGGTTCTAATGTAAGGAAGCGAACTTTCTTGTTGGAAATGAATCTTTTTATAAATGTTGGGGTTGTATGGGTAAAATCCAAACCGACAATCATCCTTTCTATCTTACTTTCATTCTGACATAGTACATCATACATGGAGCATTGGTCATTTGCCCATGCTACTGCGATAGAAACATGCTTAAATGAACAAATCAATTTGTTGAAATGAGTGTTCAATGCTGTTTCATTGGTTATTAATTCCATAAGATTCAATTTTAAAGAATAGTTAAAAACTTATTTCACCTCACTTACTCCAAACAATTCCTTTATCTCGTTTAGATGTTCTAAAGCTATTTCCCTACCTTGATCGTAGGTAGCTTGCATCATTGCTGGGTCGTGTGAGAAATGTCCTATTGTTAGTTTTGCTTTAGGACGAAGCACTAAGGTATTAGGCTTCTTTTCTTCTTCACGGACATATGCTAACTGTTCATTATACATGATATGGCGTTGCTCCAAAGCTTTTACGACACGGGGATGACGATGCAACCACATACGCATAAGGGGTATCAGTGAGTTTGGCTCTTTCACAAAATCCTCTGGTTGAGTAAGAACAACCAAATTACGCTCATAGCCTTGCTCTTGAAAGAAGCGGAGAGGGATAGAATCTGCAATACCACCATCCAGAAGTTTCTTGCCTTCGACCGTCACAATACGAGCAGCAATAGGCATAGATGCCGAGGCACGAATATACTCTAAACAATTATTATCAACTTCCATCAGTCGCTTGTATTCCGCTTTACCTGTTCCAACGTTTGTACATACAGCCCAAAAATCCATTGGATTCTCACGGAAAGTATCAACATCGAAGTAATCGATATGACGAGGCATATAATGGTAAGCGTATTCACCACCATAGTAATCACCTGTTGTTAAGAGTGAACGCAAAGAAGCATAACGCCAGTCGTTTGCCAACTTTTGATTGTATCTGAGCACACGTCCTGCCTGCTTTGACTTCATATTACAACCAAAAGCCGCACCCGCAGAAACGCCAATAACGCCATCAGGCCATATATTATTTTCCATCAGAACATCCATTACACCAGCAGAAAACAATCCACGCATGGCTCCTCCTTCTAATACAAATCCTTTCTTCATTATGTTTTATCCTTTAAATACTGCCTTTTTATAATGTTATATTCTGATAATCAAAGATATAAACAATGCTATTGTAGTAAAACAAAGGTTACAAAAAAGGTAACACCTTACTTTTGTTTTCTCTTTGCCAATGCAGCGATAGCATCAAAACTGTAAACGAGTGTGCCACTGGTAAAAGTCGTTGTTTCAATCTTAAAAGAACGATATTTCCTAAGACATTCAACAAATGCTTCTGGAGTCTGAACGAAGGCAGAGTCCGTCTGCTTACTGATACCAGGCTTATAACTGAATCGTCCAACCTCCTCTCCATACGCATAGACACGAACATAGTTGGTTGTATCATAACTGTTACCCGCAAACTGTTCGCCATCACCAAGAATCATACATGCTTCAACACCTACACGTCCAAGATAACGTACACGAATGTTCATACGATTAGAAGGCGTTATCTGCGACTTCTTGTTTGGAGCACTCTGCATATTGGCTACTGCAGAATCGTTGAGATAGGTCCATGAAGAAACATACGTCCCATCACCTGACGAATTACTATCAAGATCAACAGCCAACATTGTGTCGACCTGTGTTGTATCATAATGTCCTACTCCTCGCGAAGAACAGCCTGAGCAAGACATAAAAGCTACTGTAGAGATAGCCACAAAGACTAAGGGCAGTAACTTCATTGAATGTTGTTTCATCTTTAAGAAGCTAAAGGGGTTAAGGGAGTTAGAAGGAGTTTAGACATTATTTCCTAATCCTTGCTTTGGAAGTCAAGGGAGTTTAGTGAAAGGTAACAACCCCAACAATGATAATTGTTAACTAAACTCCTTCTAACTCCCTTAACTCCTTTAACCCCAGAAGACTATTAATATTCTCCCCAAGCCTTGATATCAATATCATCTAAGCTGACATTGCAGAAGGCAGAGATAAACGCACTTGCCAATCGGCTGTTTGTAATCAATGGTACATTGAGGTCGATTGCTGCACGACGAACCTTATAACCATTGGTCAACTCACGTGGAGTAAGGTCCTTTGGCATGTTCACAACCATGTCTATCTTCTTCTCGTGTAAGAGATCGAGTGCCTGTGGATGCTGTCCTTCATCTGAAGGCATATACACACATGTATTCTCAATTCCATTCTCTGCGAGATACTTTGATGTACCGACTGTTGCATAAAGTTCATAACCATGCTGCTTCAACATCTTTGCAGCATCAAGCATTTCAGCCTTCTGCTTTGCGCCACCTGTTGACAACAAGACTGTCTTCTTTGGTATTCTAAGACCTACAGACAGCATAGACTTTAACAAAGCTGTAGAGGTATCATCACCTAAACAACCAACCTCACCTGTAGAACTCATATCAACACCCAATACTGGGTCGGCCTTCTGTAAGCGGTTGAAAGAGAACTGAGATGCCTTAATACCTACATAATCAAGGTCGAAGAGGTTCTTATTAGGCTTCTCAACAGGTGCACCAAGCATAATCTTAGTAGCCAAGTCGATAAAGTTGAGCTTCAATACCTTACTAACGAATGGGAATGAACGGCTCGCACGGAGATTACACTCAATAACGAGGATATCGTTATCACGTGCCATAAACTGGATGTTGAATGGTCCGTTGATGTGCAACTTCTTCGCAATCTGACGACTGATACGCTTAATACGACGCATAGTTTCAACATAAAGTTTCTGAGGTGGGAACTGAATTGTAGCATCACCAGAGTGAACACCAGCAAACTCAATATGCTCAGAGATAGCGTATGCCAAGATCTCACCATCCTGTGCAACAGCATCCATTTCAATCTCCTTTGCATGTTCAATGAACTTACTTACCACAACAGGGTGGTCTTCGCTGACGTTGGCAGCCAACTGAAGGAAGCGAGTGAGTTCATCTCTATTAGAACAGATATTCATTGCTGCACCAGAAAGTACGTAAGATGGACGTACAAGTACTGGGAAGCCAACACGGTCAACGAACTTATCAATATCGTCCATACTTGTCAAGGCACTCCATTCTGGCTGATTGATACCATTCTCTGTGAGCATTGACGAGAACTTAGCACGGTCCTCAGCGTTATCAATATCCTTTGCTGATGTTCCAAGAATAGGCACATTCTCCTCATCAAGATACATAGCAAGGTTATTTGGAATCTGACCACCTGTTGATACAATCACACCATGTGGGTTCTCTGCATCAATGATATCCATAACACGTTCAAAGGTCAACTCATCGAAATAGAGGCGATCACACATGTCATAATCCGTTGACACTGTCTCTGGATTATAGTTAATCATGATAGAACGATAGCCCTGACGACGGATGGTATTCAATGCCTGAACACCACACCAGTCGAACTCTACAGAACTACCAATGCGGTAAGCACCTGAACCAAGTACGATAACAGAGTTACGATCATTAGGGAACGTAACATCTGAAGCTACACCAGCGTATGTAACATAGAGGTAATTGGTCTGTGCAGGATACTCGGCTGCCAATGTATCAATCTGCTTAACAACAGGAAGAATACCAAAGCTCTTACGTAAACGACGAACGATTCTCATCGCTTCGTGCATCTTCTTACACTCTTCCTCCAAACCAACAGCACGTGCGATTTGGAAGTCTGTAAAGCCATAAACCTTTGCTGTACGCAGAAGTTCCTTATCAAGTGTATTGATATTCTTAGTCTTCAGTTCCTCATCAATATCTATGATATGCTTGAGTTTGTTGAGGAACCAACGATCAATCTTGGTTAGTTCGTGAATTTGGTCAACCGTATATCCCTTGTGCATCGCCTTAGAAATAAGGAACACACGCTTGTCAGTAGGTTCACGCAACGCTGCATCGAGGTCGTCTATCTGCAATTCTTTGTTCTCAACAAAGCCATGCATACCCTGTCCAATCATACGAAGTCCCTTCTGAATGGCTTCCTCAAAGTTACGACCAATAGCCATTACCTCACCAACAGACTTCATACTTGAACCTAACTCCTTATCAACACCACGGAACTTACTAAGGTCCCAACGTGGAATCTTGCAAACTACATAGTCGAGTGCTGGTTCAAAGAAAGCTGATGTGGTCTTTGTTACAGAGTTCTTCAACTCAAAGAGTCCATATCCCATACCCAACTTAGCAGCAACAAAAGCAAGAGGATATCCAGTTGCCTTGCTGGCAAGAGCTGAAGAACGTGACAAACGAGCATTTACCTCAATAACTCGATAGTCCTCACTCTCTGGGTCGAAAGCATACTGAACATTACATTCACCAACAATACCAATGTGACGTACAATCTTGATAGACAGTGCACGGAGCTTATGATACTCGCTGTTAGAAAGGGTCTGAGAAGGTGCAATAACGATAGACTCACCTGTGTGAATACCAAGCGGGTCGAAGTTCTCCATGTTACAAACTGTGATACAATTGTCGTAACGGTCACGAACAACCTCGTACTCTATCTCTTTCCAACCCTTCAAACTCTTCTCTACCAAAACCTGAGGAGAGAATGAGAAGGCCTTCTCACAGAGTGTATTCAACTCATCCTCATTATCAGCAAATCCACTACCAAGGCCACCTAATGCGTATGCAGCACGAACAATAACAGGATAACCGAGTTCTTTGCAGCCACTCGTGCCTGCTGAATATCCTCACAAGCCTCACTCTTGATTGTCTTTACATCAATCTCATCGAGTCGTTCTACGAAGAGTTCACGGTCTTCAGTATCCATAATAGCCTTAACAGGAGTACCTAAAACCTTTACATTATACTTCTTCAGAACACCTGTTTTATCCAACTCAACACCACAGTTTAGTGCTGTCTGGCCACCAAAAGACAGGAGAATTCCATCAGGACGTTCCTTCTCAATAACACGCTCAACGAAGTAAGGTTGAACTGGGAGGAAGTAGATTTGGTCTGCTACACCCTCAGATGTCTGTACGGTAGCAATGTTTGGGTTTATCAAAACCGTAGAAACACCCTCCTCGCGTAATGCCTTCAACGCCTGTGAACCAGAGTAATCAAACTCTCCTGCCTCACCAATCTTCAATGCGCCTGAACCAAGTATCAGGACTTTCTTTATTGACTCGTCTTTCATTATTTCAGTGTTTCTACAAATTTATCAAACATAAAGTAAGTATCAACCGGACCAGAGCAAGCCTCTGGGTGGAACTGAGAGGTAAACCAAGGGTTCTCCTTATGGCGAATACCCTCATTACTACCGTCATTCATGTTAACGAAGAGTTCCTGCCATTCCTTGTCTAATGTGGATGCATCAACTGCATAACCATGGTTCTGTGAGGTAATGTAACACTTGTCAGTGCCCACCATACGAACAGGCTGGTTATGTCCACGATGACCGTATTTCAACTTATAAATCTTTGCTCCTGCAGCCTTTGAAAGCAACTGATTACCCATACAGATTCCACAGATAGGTTTCTTACTCATACTCATCTGCTTACGAATAACCTCAACAGCATCATTACACATATCAGGGTCACCAGGACCATTACCGAGGAAAAGGCCATCATAATCCATACCAGTGTAATCATAGTTCCAAGGTACACGGATAACCTCAACTCCTCTGGTAATCAATGAACGGATAATATTGGCTTTCACACCGCAGTCAACAAGGACAACCTTCTTACCAGCGCCCTCGTTGTAGCGGATAATCTCTTTTGTTGAAACGCGATCAACAAAGTTTACTCCCTCGTAATCAGCCTCTGGGATATTATTAGGTTCATCATCAAAGAGAATCTTACCCATCATCACACCGTGCTCACGTAGAACCTTAGTAAGTTCACGTGTATCAATACCAGTAATACCTGGTACGTGTTCACGCTTCAGCCAGTCAGCCAAACTCTCCACAGCATTCCAATGTGAATGCTCCTCTGTATAGTCAGACACTATCAAGGCTGAGACATAGATTTTATCACTCTCCATGAAGGTTGGGATACCACTTTCCTCAATAGTAAAAGGTGGTACACCATAGTTACCTACCAATGGGAAGGTCATTGTTAGTAGCTGACCCGCATATGAAGGGTCGGTCAAGCTCTCTGGATAGCCCATCATCGCAGTGTTGAAGACCACCTCACCAGCTACTGGGGCATCGTATCCAAACGACTTTCCATGGAATTTTGTTCCGTCACTTAAGACTAAAGTTACGTTCCTCATTGCTTATAGTATTGTTGGATTGAAAATTCTTTTCATGAAAAGAAATATTTTTTATCGTGAAAAGAAATCTTTCTTTTCATGAAAATAATTCTTTTTTATCATGATGATAATTTACAGACAAGCGGTTATTACGCTTTTACTGTATTTAGATGTTCACGTTCATAATAGCTTACGAAGGCCTCATTAACCAATCGCATACCACCTGGAGTTGGATAGTTTCCTGTAAAATACCAATCACCTGGATGATTAGGTATTGCATTATGTAAGCCCTCCACACTCTGGAACACGAGTTCTACAGGTGTTGTCATACCTTCTGGGCGCAGCATTTCAACTATCTTCTTATTAATCTCATCTACCGTAAAAGGCTTATAAACTGCACGTACAGCATTTGAAATGGTCTCTCCCTTAAGCTTTGCCAATTCTTTCTTACAATTCTCATAGACCTCACGAAGTAAGTCTTCCATACCACGTTCGCGTATCAGTTCGATTACTGCACGGAAGACACAGAACTCTTCTGGATGTGGCATATCAATACCATAGTAGTCTGGGAATCGAATCTGTGGTGCACTGGATACGACAACAATCTTTTTAGGATGTAAACGATCGAGAATACGAAGGATACTCTCCTTCAATGTTGTTCCACGAACGATAGAGTCATCAATAATGACAAGATTATCTTCATAAGGTTTAATACACTCGTATGTTACGTCATAAACATGAGATGCAAGGTCGTTACGCGAGTTTCCTTCTGTGATAAAGGTACGCAACTTAATATCCTTCCATGCCACCTTTTCAGAGCGTACATCTTGATGTATAATACGATAGACCTCCTCTGAAGAAGCCTTAGAACCTAAAGCTGCGATTTGCTCAACCTTCTTCTTGTCAATTTGCTCCTTAAAGCCGTGAACAAGACCATAGAACGCAACCTCCGCAGTATTAGGGATATACGAGAGAACTGTATGCTCTGTATCATAGTCAACTGCTTTCAATACAGGCTCTGTCAACTGACGTCCCAATGTCTCACGCTCCTTATAAATATCACGGTCTGAACCACGTGAGAAATAGATACGCTCAAAAGAGCAAGCAGCATTCTGCTTAGGTTCAAGTATTTGCTGTAATGAACATTCACCACGCTTATTAACTATCAGTGCCTGACCAGGTTTCAACTCTTGGATATCATCACACTCAAGGTCGAATGTAGTCTGCAAAACAGGACGCTCACTTGCCAAAACAACAATCTCATCATTCTTATAATAGAAAGCTGGGCGAATCGACCATGGGTCACGAATAGAGAACATCTCACCCGAACCAGTCAATCCACAGATAACGTAGCCACCATCAAAGTGCTGCATCGTTGTCTTGAGAACATTACTCATCTGTACGTTCTCTTCAATATAGTTGGTGATAGCACGCTTCTCCAAACCTAACTTCTGCGCATCCACAAAGTTACGTTCAACCTCACGATCAAGTCTGTGTCCCATCAATTCCAAAAGAATGTTCGTATCACTATAGATACGTGGACACTGTCCCTGTTCAGTCAAAATCTCAAAGACATCTCCAATATTAGTCATATTAAAGTTACCACACATACAGAGATTCTTTGCTTTCCAGTTGTTGCGACGCAAGAAAGGATGAACATAAGAAAGGCCACTCTTGCCGGTAGTAGAGTACCGAAGGTGGCCCATATAAAGGTCTCCCGCAAAGGGGAGATTAGTTTTAGCAAAAGAAACATCAGACAACTGCTCCTGTGAAAGGTTCTTATAATGCTTATGAACATTAGCAAAAATCTCAGCGACAGCATTCTTACCCTCTGCACGTTCACGGAACATATATTCATTACCTGGCTCAGAATCCAGTTTTACAGAAGCCATACCAGCTCCCTCTTGACCACGGTTATGCTGTTTCTCCATCATCAGATAGAGTTTGTTCAGTGCATACATCCAGGTACCATACTTCTCCTGATAATACTCAAGCGGCTTCAGCAATCGAATCATTGCCACACCGCAGTCTTCATGAATGTTCTTTTCCATTGATAAGGTTTTCTATCTTTCTTTTACTTTTAAAATCGTATATCTATCTTCATATCTCCCTTAATAAAAAGGAAGATGAATATAAACTTCACTTTATTAGGAGTAACACAGTCTGCGCATTCGTTATATTCATTAAGAATAAATACACAGACTATGTCTTATAATGTCTGGCGTCAACCAATCACCTCCCCCTACTCTACTGTTACAGACTTAGCCAGATTTCTTGGTTGATCAACATCCTTGCCTTTACATACAGCAATATGATAAGCCAACAGCTGCAATGGAACCGTTGCTACTAATGGCTCAAGACATTCCATCATGTCTGGGAGTTCTATAACAGCATCTGCTATCTTAGAGATGGTTGTATCACCCTTTGAAACTAAGCTATCACACGTCCTTGTCGTGCCTTTATCTCTTGGATATTACTACGAACCTTCTCATACATGCCATTATGTGTTGCAATAGCTACGACAGGCATATCTGAATCTATCAAAGCTATTGGTCCATGTTTCATCTCTGCTGCTGGATAGCCTTCCGCATGTATATAGGATATCTCTTTCAACTTCAATGCTCCTTCCAGAGCTACCGGATAACTATATCCTCGACCCAGATAGAGGAAGTTACGGGCGTAAGTAAACGTACGTGCTAAGTCTGCTATCTGATCGTTTGTCTTTAAGACTTCTTCTATAACAGATGGCATTTCAGCCAACTCTTTTATCACTTTCTTGTAATCTTCTTCGCTGATAGTTCCCTTTGCATTGGCAAGTGCAAGCGCAAACATTGTCAACACTGTAACCTGTCCTGTAAAAGCCTTCGTTGATGCTACACCAATCTCAGGTCCTACATGAATGTAAGTTCCGGTGTCTGTTGCACGTGGAATACTTGAACCAATGGCATTACAAATACCATAAATAAAAGCACCCTTTGATTTTGCAAGTTCTACTGCAGCAAGTGTATCTGCTGTTTCACCACTCTGTGAGATGGCTATTACAACATCACCATCACCAACCACAGGATTGCCATAACGGAATTCACTTGCATATTCGACCTGAACAGGAATACGACAATACTCCTCTATGAGTTGTTTACCAATTAGTCCTGCATGCCAACTTGTACCACAAGCAACAATAATTATGCGCTTTGCATTCAACAACTTATCATGATGATCTATCAAAGCTCTCAATGTTACCTGAGTATGTTCTGGATGTACACGTCCACGCATACAATTCTTCAAACACTCTGGCTGTGCAAAAATCTCTTTGAGCATAAAGTGAGGGAAACCTCCTTTCTCTATCTCTCCAAGATTAATATCTACTGTACGCACCTTTGGTGACAGTTCTTCATTTAGAATATTAACAACCTTCAGTTCTTCTCCTAACTTCATAACGGCGATATTGCCATCATCCAAGTATACCACCTTATCCGTATACTCTACAATAGGACTTGCATCCGAGCCAAGGAAGAACTCCCCATCACCAATACCTACTACTAATGGACTCTGCTTACGTGCCGCAATAATAGTGTCTGGATTGCGCTTGTCAAGTATAGCTATAGCATATGCACCAATGACTTGATGAAGTGCTAACTGAACAGCTTCCAGTAAACTGAGGTTTTTCTTTGTCTGTATATAATCAATCAATTGTACCAATACTTCCGTATCAGTTTCTGACTGAAATATCATTCCTTTTTCTATGAGATTATGCTTAATTTCAGCATAGTTCTCAATAATGCCATTATGAATAATAGCAAGATTCTTCGACTGTGAATAATGTGGATGTGCATTTAATGAAGAAGGTTCACCATGTGTTGCCCAACGCGTATGAGCAATACCGATATTACCTGTTATGTCCTTATCTGAACAATACTCTTCCAGGTCAGCAACCTTTCCTTTTGTTTTATAAACATTCAGTTCGTTACCTTTATTTATCAATGCTACACCTGCACTGTCATATCCCCTATATTCAAGGCGCTGTAAGCCTTTGATTAAAATGGGATAAGCTTCACGCTTTGTTCCAATGTATCCTACAATTCCACACATAATCCTTATACAATCAGTTACCCCAAATTCAAAAAGAGAATACCTCTCACACCCTCTCTTTTTAGTAGTCCCCTAAGGTCTACCCAAGACATGGATATCAAAGATATTCTCATTCCTATTATATTTTATCCAAAGAAAGGCTATAGACAAGCCTCTAAGGACAGTATTTTACTTTCTCAATACGTTTACAAGCAACGATGCCACTGATGTCACAATACCAATGAAAGAGAACCAGAGGGTAGTAGAACTACCGATACCAGAGTTCTTAGCCTTTACACTATTTGGCTGAACATAGAGGACATCATTCTGCTGAAGATAATAGTAAGGTGAGTTAAGCAAGTTTGCATCATTGAGATTCAAACGTACAACATGCTTCTGACCTGTTGGATCTTCACGAATCAACATAATGTTATCACGCTTTCCATAAACACCAAGGTCACCAGCTTGTGCAATTGCTTCCAAGACGCTCATCTTCTCTGTTGATACAGGAATAACACCTGGATGACCAACTTCACCAAGAACGGTTATATGGTAACTGCTCATACGAACAGTCACGATAGGATTCTCAGTGCGTGCCAAATAAGGCTGAATCTTACTCTTGATAAGGTCTTCACACTCAGGCTTTGTCAAGCCACTTACATGAATCTTACCAATTACTGGGAAATTGATGAATCCAGAGTTGTCTACCAAGTAACCCTGCAAAGAGCCACCACCCGAAGCAACCTGCTTACCACTACCCAACTGGTTACGCACCTGCAAATTGAAAGGCGCTGCAGCATCTGGGTCAGTAGTGTTTACAGTAATCGTCAATTCATCTTTTGGCATGATGCGTGCATCATACAAGCCACGTGAAGCAGCAAGGCTAATAGAATCAGCGTTTTCTAAGTAAGTAAAGCCCTTACTTGAGCCACATCCCGTCATGGCCATAATCATAGCCGTAACTATGAGGGAGAAAATAATTTTTTTCATTTGAACAAATAACGTGTAGTCAACTATCAACATTAATTTTAGCAAAATAAAAACGAACGAAAACAAAGGAACTTCTTTCCTTATTTCATCGATCGAAATATATTCTTTGCAAAAATACAACTATTTTCTGATAACCGCAAACTAATATCTGTTTTTCTTTTTAGATTCTTCAACACATCGTAACGAACGACTTATCTTATTAAGAAAACGTTGGAACATCTTTAGAATTATTCTGTCTTAATCTCTCATCTGGTGATAGGCGATAATGAAGTTTTATTTCTTAATTAATCGTACAATTACCGATCTTATCGTTTATATTTGGTTATATGCTTCTTTTCCGACAATGCATACCCCCCTCTCAACAAAAAATAATAAAACATTAAACCATGAACACCAATGGTGCTTACGCCCCGCACCTATGGTGTTCATGCTCCGCACCATATGTGCGCAGCATGAACATTATAACAGATGATGAAGAATCCAACTTGTAGATATCATTTAATGATATAAATTAAACCACTAATAATAAGCATATTACACTATAAGTAGTTTCTTAAAAATTTTGTTCTAAACAAACAGAATGGTTAATCCCTACTTGATATCAGCTACTACATATTCAGACCTTGTTCCGATACGGAACTTACCACCCCAAATACCGATTCCAGAAGACACATAATATTGAGTATTCCCTTTCTGTAAAGGTCCGAAAGCATCCTCATAGATAAGGTCTTCTATCCAGCTCACAGGCCACACCTGACCATAATGCGTGTGGCCAGAGAGTTGAAAGTCTATACCTGCCTGCTGTGCTTCCTCCAAGTGATAAGGCTGATGATCCATAAGAATTGTATAATAACCCTTTGGAGCAAACTTCATCAAATGCTGTAGGCTGGCACGCTTTTTATTCGTCCTATCATCGCGTCCTACAATAAGAATTGAGTCACCACCTGCCAAAGGCACCACACTATGATTATCAATGAGCAGATGAATCCCTGCATCTTGATAGAACTTCTTGCACGAGGTTCCCCACTTAGATATTCATGATTTCCTAAACAAGCATAAACAGGAGCCTTCAGACGACGAAATTCAGCTGCCATATCTTGGTCTATTAATGCACGAATACTACCATCAATAATATCTCCTGCTATAAGAATAGCCTCTGGTTGCTCTTCATTCACCTTATCAACCCACTTTCTGAACTCATCTGTACGATTATGATAACCTAAATGTAGGTCGGTCATCATTACCAAACGATGTTGCTGTTTCATCGGTTTTGCCGACTGCAAAGTTAAGGGTACACGCTCTTTGTGTAAATAATTGAAATATCCATAAACGAATAATCCAATCATAATAACAACTACCGAAACTGTACCTGCCCAACTATTATAAAGGAAGGAACGAGGAACAAGATGAAGTAATCTTCCCAAGTCGAGCACAAGGAAGAGTAACAACAGATACAGCCCGACAAACACAGCAGAATTGCCAACTTCATACAAAGTTATAGCTATTGGCATTGGCTTATTATCCAAGCCTAAGATAAAATTGGTAAAGAAGCATACGATGCAAAGCAACAATGCTCCAACGACAATCCACTTACCTACTACAGCAAGGGGCAGAATCTGCCATACATGCCAACTTACATATCCACAGCCCAGCAAAAGGACCAAAAGAAACACGATTATCCAACCATAACCCATCTTACAATCTTTTTTCTTAAATTATTACTAAATATCTACGTGCCCAGAGAATAGAGGCAAATCCTCTCATCCCAAGAAACGATAGGAAAGCTATCCATAAGGCGTTATTTCCATAACTATTCCAAAACAAATAATAGACAACGAAGAAGGTTATCATTGCCATAGCTGTTGAGAACAACATTCCCTTAGTAGCTGTCAAGCCGATAAAGACCCCATCTAACACAAAAGCCGCCATTCCTGCTATAGGAATAAGGTAAGCCCAAAAGAGATAAGGCTGTGCAGCTGTCACAACAGTCGTATCACTTGTGAGAAGACGAAGGAAACCTACGCCGCCAAAGACGTAAACCGCAGTAAACATCAATGCCATAATGACACCAAAACCAAAGAGTCGACGAACTGTTATGTGCAGTCCTTCTTTATCTCCTGCACCATAATACTTACCACTAAGCGCCTCTCCAGCATAGGCAAAACCATCCATCAGATAAGAGAAGAGCGTAAACAAGGTCATTAATAATGTATTCACAGCTAACATCATAGCCCCCTGCTTTCCTCCAGCTGACGTAAAGAAGAAGTTCACTGCCACCAAACAAAGCGTCCGCAAGAAGATATCTTTGTTTACACGGAAGAACTCACCCCATTTTCCTCTCATGATAAATACATGACGGAAGGTTGTCTGCAAGGCTACACAACGTTCTTTCCCAAAAGCCAATCCTCGCTCTTTTCCTGATGTTATCCGCTTGTATGCAGCATATAAAGAGACTACAAAGCCTGCCCACTGAGCCAAAGCTGTACCTGCTGCAACACCACTGATTCTCCAGTCTAATACAAAAACGAAGAACAAAGAGGCAAGGATATTAACTACGTTCTGCAACACAGCCACCATCATTGGTGTACGCGTATCTTGCATTCCGATAAACCATCCAGTCAGTCCATAGAGTCCCAACATAGCTGGTGCACCCCAAATAACGATCCTAAAGTAGGTAGCAACAAAGTGCCACGAAGCCTCTGGCGTATTCATCAGCCGAAGCATCCCCCACTCTATACCACGCTGTGCAACGATAAAGAGGACTCCCATTCCCACTCCTATTGTCAGTGTGCGCACAAGAATATTCATACATTCCTGTCCGTCTTGTCGTCCATATGCTTGTGATGTCATTCCACTCGTTCCCATACGTAGGAATCCTAATAACCAGTACATCACATTGAATATCATCGAACCGACTGCTATCGCACTTATATAAGCCTCATTACCTATATGCCCTACCACCGCCAAGTCAATAAGACCTAACAATGGAACAGTCACATTACTTATAATAGAGGGGATGGCAAGGCGTAAAATCTCCTTGTTCCAGTTATCCAACAACTGCATTTCGCTACTCCCTTATGTAATCCTTAGCAACAAGGTCGTAATACAAAGCTTCCAACTCTGCCAATGACAATCGCTCTATTGAATGCTCCAACACGCGAATCAACTCTGCCCGACGTGTATCATTCTCTATTCTATCAAAATTCATATCGTACGTTTATAAGCTATAGAACAAATACTATGCCGAAACAAAAGTAATTGAATTAATTGTGAAATCAAAAGATATTGGCTAATTTTGCGTGCATTAATGTAGAATTAAGATGTATGGGAAAGAAACAAGAATACAAATTAAAGAATGAAGAATACCTTAGAGAACTTAGTCAGAAGGAAGGTATCAAGAAACTTCCTAATGGTATTCTATACGAAGTAATAAAGGAAGGAAGCGGTGAAGGAAAAGTTACAGAACGTTCTATTGTCACCTGTCATTACCGTGGTAGTCTTATTAACGGCTATGTTTTCGATGATAGTTGGCAGAGGGGTATTCCAGAGGCATTCCGTGTAAACGAACTGATTACAGGATTTCAAACGGCACTCTGTGCGATGCATAAGGGTGACCATTGGCGTGTTCATATCCCCTACCAAGAGGGTTATGGAACAAAACGCGATGGTGATATCCCTGCTTTTTCTACATTGATTTTTGATATAGAACTATTTTCAATAGGATAAGTAGTTGGGGCTTCCCTTTGTCTATAAAGCGTATTAGAGATCAATATACATCCCCGAAAGCGTGGCTATGCGTTGATTGGCATAGCCACTCTTTTTCAATTAAGGAATAGGAAAAACTAAATTACACAATATTTCATCATGCAGAATACGTCACTTGGCATATTTTTTGTAACTTTGTAGTCTAAGAATTATAAAACAAAAGACACATAAGATGAATATAAAAGAGACTCCTGTCCTCCTGCTTACAGGTTATTTAGGAAGCGGTAAGACAACGTTAGTAAACAAGATTCTTGCCAACAAGAAAGGTATTAAGTTTGCCGTTATTGTCAACGACATCGGTGAAGTGAATATTGATGCTGACCTCATCGAGGCAGGTGGCGTTGTCGATCAGAAGGATGATTCGCTCGTTGCACTCCAAATGGTTGTATTTGTTGTACGCTGAAGATGGACTTAGTACAGCAGTTGAACGAAATTGTTTCACAGCAGAAGTTCGACTACATTGTTATCGAGGCAAGTGGTATCTGCGAGCCTGCCCCTATCGCACAGACTATCTGCGCATATCCACAAATGTATCCAGACCTTGCTAAGAAAGGTAAGGCAGTACTTGATTCTATTGTGACCGTTGTTGATGCACGTCGTATGTGTGATGAGTTCTCTGCTGGTAACGACCTTTTGAAGAAAGACTTGCAAGAAGATGACATTGAGAACTTACTTATCCAGCAGATTGAGTTCTGCAATATTATTCTTCTTAATAAGGTGGATGATGTCAGCAAAGAGGAATTAGGACTGGTGAAGAAGATTATTCGTTCACTTCAACCAAAGGCTGAGATTATCGAATGTAATTATGGAGATGTTGACTTAGACAAAATCCTCAATACAGGAGATTTCAACTTTGACAAGGTTGCTACCTCTGCTTCATGGATTGCAGAGATAGAAGGTCACGATGATGAGGAGGATGAACATGAACATCATCACGACCATGATGAGCATGAACACCACCACGATGAGCATGACGATCATCATCACGAGCATCACCATCACCACCACTGCCACCATCATCACGGTTTGGAGAATGAAGAAAGCGGTGAAGCTTTGGAATATAACATCCAGACCTTCGTTTACTATGCACGCCGTCCATTCGACATCAATTTCTTTGATGACTTCGTAGCACGTCAGTGGCCTAAGCAGATTATTCGTTGTAAAGGTCTCTGCTATTTCTCTAATGAGAAGGATATCTGTTATGTCTTTGAGCAGGCTGGTAAGCAGGTGAGCCTTCGCAATGCAGGTCAATGGTATGCTACTATGCCACCATTCCAGTTGCGCGAGTTCCTTGAGAATAATCCTAAACTTAAGAAAGATTGGGAGGAGCCATACGGTGACAGAATGCAGAAACTCGTATTTATTGGTCAAGACCTCGACAAAGAGGCTATCACCAAAGCATTGGATACCTGTCTGACTGATTTCTAATCAGTCATAGGGCCTTATCCGCTTCTTAGGAACTCTAACTATTTTACTGTCAACAGATTGTTTGCATTAGTTGCAAAGGCGTAGTAAATAGCGTAAAGACAAACAAATAACAAAGCCCTTACTTATCTATAAGCAGATAAATAAGGGCTTTTTTATGTGTATTAATAATTATCTTGGCCTCCTATTAGTCATTAAAGCCTAAACTTTCTTTAGTCTTATGACTGATTGCGCAGGTATCAGATAAACCATTTTAGAGAGATATTACGTTTAATCCAAAGCTCTAAGTTTACTATATGAATTGCAATGAATACAGAGATGGGGGGATTAATATAATATCACCTCATCGCCAATTCTCAGACCACGCTCGGCAATCTTTTCGTTCTTCTTCACAAGACTCTTCAAACGAATACCATAACGTTGTGCAATATCATACAAACTCTCTGACTTACGTACATAATATGGACGCTTCTTAAACTCCTTCGGACCTTTCTTTTGTTTCTTCTTCAACCAGATATACTCTCCAGGAATCAGACGTTCATGCTTATCACGTTCATTGTACTTAGCCAACTTACCTACACTAATTTCTAATTCTTTACTTAACGACTTAAAAGAATCTCCCTGTCTTACAATAACATAATAGTTGTCATTGTATTTATTGATAGGATGTGCACCCAAAACCTGAACAGGATTTGGACGACCATTTTCTATGCCACGAACAACAGAATTCTCACCACTATGATGAGCCATAAAGCGGTCATAACTTTTCGCCTTATCATATTCGTAAAGTTTATAAAGCTCAATAAGATTTATGAGACTCTGTGCATAGACAGGATTGGTAGCATAACCTGCTCGCTTCAACCCATACGCCCAACCACGATAATCGGATCTATCCAAACTGAACAGACTTCTATAACGGGGACGGTCACGAAGAAACTTACAATGATCTTCGAAACTTTCTAACGCACTATCATACGCACGGAAACATTCTCCTTTTGCATCATCATCATGCGAAATCGTACGACCCAGCCAACCATGACATTTGATACCAAAGTGATTATTACCAAGAAGAACAAGTCTTCCACGCCCTGCCCCACTCTCGAGCAAACCTTGTGCCAACGTGATACTTGCAGGTACGCCATACTTCAACATACCTTCAATAGCCATGTCTTTATACTGATCAATATAGGATTGATAAACTTGATTCCACCTTGCCTGTCCCGACGCTACGGTAGAAAACATATAGAGGAATGAGATAAAAAGGAAGATATATCGCTTCATAAAAAGTTCTTTTTAGATTATATAACTGCAAAAATACGGGTTTTATTATATAATACAAAGTGAATTATCTTAAATCTCACAAAGATTTCAAAACTTATACGTAACTTTGTATTCATGAAGACAATCATTGCACTTGGCTCAAATTCTAATCAGGAGAAGAATATTTTCAAAGCTCAGACACTACTGAAACAACGTTTCGAGGGTGTCAAATTCTCTGATGCACAATGGACTGAACCGATTGGAATAAAGTCTGACAAATTCTTGAATTGTATAGGAACTTTTGATACAAAATTATCTCTCACCCAAGTAATACAATGCTTAAAAGAGATAGAACAAACTATGGGTGACTCTCACGAAAATCATCAAATAGGAAAAGTTCTGATTGATATTGACCTTGCACAATATGGCGAGAAGATTGTAAAAAAGATAATATGGCTGTAAGAAGAACAGGAAAATTAATCATAACGCTTCTGCTATGCCTTACAACTTCTATCCCTGCATTTGCACAAAAGAGCAAGGATGCTGAAGAATTAGGGAAAGCGCTGGAATACTTTACTTCAGCAAAGTATCATGAAGCCCTACTTATCTTTCAGCGATTGGATAAAGAATATAAGCTTAACGAACGTTTCAAAGCTTATATAGGTCTTTGCTATTACCATGATTGGGATTATGAAGCAGCAGTTAAATACTTAGAGGGTGTTATGCCTAAATTGGAAGTATTTGCGCCACATGAGCGGTCAGTCTACTATTATACTACTGCAGAAAGTAAGTTTAACTTAAAGCAATACAAGGAAGCAATCCCCTATTATGAGAAAACACTAACCGTATGTTATGAACGGGAAAAAGGAGATGTCTATTATCGGTTAGGTCTATGCAATATGTTTCTTCAATCATGGAAACCTGCATATGTCCAATATATGAATGCTGAAAAGATTTATAACCAGTATAAACAGGAAGAAAATATGCAGGGACGACTTGCACAGATAAAACGTATGGCTGCTGCTTGTTGGACAAATTATGAGGCTACATTGCCAAAAGATTCTTTGTCGAAAATAACAGACAACACGACCAATAAAGATAATAAGACGACGCAATTAAAAAACATATCGACAATTATCAACTCATTGATTTCTACGATGTTATTACCATCTACAACGCCAGATAATGTAAAAGATATTATCAAAAAAGAAGAGAAAATAAAACTTGAAAAATAAGTACTAAATTTCTATTCTTTTCTTCGTTCGTTCAGTTTTTTTTCGTACTTTTGCGACACGTACATATCAAAAATGGCAGAAAAATCATGCCTTTTATCCACTTGACATACAAACCTAATAAAAATTGAGATTTTTATTTATTCATTTGATAATCCCAACGGCTTTTATGTAGAGGATAAGAAGGTAAGGTAAATCAGATATTACCATAATCTAATATATGGAGAAACACAACAAGGGCTGGCACCGAAGACATTAAGATCTCCGACGTCAGCCCTTAATCCCAAATCGGGCATTAGATCCTAAACATATTTTGTTTTATTTTCGAGCAGATTGTTTGGATTTGTAACGCAGGCGTAGCGGGCTACGTCAAGTTACAAAAACGGACAAGATGCCGATAAGAAAATAAAAGATGTTAGGAAACAATAGCGTAATAATAAGATATATATTGTGGTCTAATGACCGATTTGGGTTAATATGGGTTATAAAAGATAACACTTATACCATTGCCTCTTTTATCTTCTCCACAATATATTTCACATCATCATCTGTTACTAATGGTCCACTTGGTAAACACATACCTATTTTGAAAAGACTTTCGCTCACACCATTTACGTATGCTGGACAATCCTTATAACAAGGCTGCTTGTGCATTGGCTTCCAAAGAGGACGGCTCTCAATATTGGCTTTATCAAGGAAGACACGCATAGCCTCAATATTAGCATTTGGTTCACAATCTGTATGAGCATTATCTACTGAATGAATAACGCCAGCCGCACCACCTACAGCTCCCTGTACTGTTGTCTTATATGCATTCTCCTGGCCTTTCACCTTAACAGAAGGGTCAAGAACCATTGTATTCAGCCAGAAGTTAGAATCAAACTCAGGTGAAGGGTTTGCATGGAAAGTAATACCATCTATCTTACTGAAAGCCTCTTCATATAAATGAGCAATATGACGGTGATGAGCAATATGCTCATCTAAAACAGTCATCTGACCACGACCGATACCAGCACAAACATTACTCATACGATAGTTGAAACCAATCTTCTCATGCTGATAGTATGGATAACCCTCGCGAGCCTGTGTTGCATAGAACATCACATTATTACGAGCCTCTTCATTAGGACAAACAAGTGCACCACCACCTGATGTGGTAATCATCTTGTTTCCATTAAATGAAAGAACACCATACTCACCAAAGGTACCACATACCTGTCCTTCGTATCTTGAACCTAAACCCTCTGCAGCATCCTCTACAACAGGGATATCATATTTATCTGCTACTGCAAGAATTTCTTTTATCTTTGCAGGCATACCATAAAGATAAACTACGATGATTGCTTTTGGTTTCTTACCAGTCTTGGCAATTCTATCTTTAATAGCTTCCTCCAAAAGTGCAGGGTCAAGATTCCATGTTTCCTTCTCTGAGTCAACAAACACAGGAGTTGCACCAAGGTAAGTTACTGGATGTGAACTGGCACAAAAGGTAAAACTCTGACAGATAACCTCATCGCCTGCTTTAACTCCCAATGCAACTAAAGCGAGGTGTACAGCAGAGGTACCAGAACAGAGTGCAACTATACGCTTATCCTCCAATTCTGGTAAAGACACCTTCCAAAGATTATCAGGATTATCCTCATGTGCCATAATTGTCTGTGGATATTCCTCTTTTTCAAGGAAGTTTCTTCTTACACCTGAAGGACTTACAGAGACAGAGAAACGTCTCAAGTCATCTTCAAAACCATTGACATTTGGTCCCAATGGCACCACCCAATTGGTATCAAACGCCTCTTGGATGTATTTCATCTCGTTACCACTCATGTGAGCGAGACAAAGTAAAACACGATTTCTTTCCATTTTACTAATTATATTTTTTCACCTGCATAGTCCATCTTTTTACCGAGAACTGTACAGACAATCATTTGAATATCTTTTATAAAGGAATAGTTCTTTAGATAATAGAGGTTTAACTTAACTTTATCAGGGAAAATAACCTCATCATTATATTGAGCAGGATTCTCAACAGAGGCTAAGAGTTCTTCCTCGTTTCTATATTTCAAGCTGGCTGGACCTGTTATTCCAGGCTTTAACTTCAAAATATCTCTTTCTTCTCCTTGCAACTGATCTGCATAGCCAGGAACGTCTGGACGTGGACCGACAAAACTCATGTCTCCCTTGAGGACATTCCAGAGCTCTGGTAGCTCATCTAACTTATAACGTCTAAGTTTCTCGCCAAGTGGTGTGATACGGCACTGTTCGGTTGACGCAATAGAAGTTGCTTCTGAATCCCTACTTGCCACAGAAGCCTCTGCCTTGACAGTCATCGATCTGAACTTATATACAGTAAACAGTTTGCCATACTGCCCCACTCTCTTCTGACAAAACAATATAGGACCAGGCATCTTCACCTTGATTAGAATTGCTACTACCAATAATACTGGACTAAGGAATAGCAAACCAAACAAAGATGCGAGTTTATCAAATAACCATTTTAAAAACATAATAATAACTTATGGATTCAGATTTCTATTCTTTACCAATTTTACAAAGTAATAAAGGAACTCACCCAATATAGCTTTTTTATCCTCCTTTCTATAATCATCAAAAGCATCAAAGTTCCAACTCATAATCTGTTTAAACTCTTTCATTGTCAGCGAACAACGAAGAATCTTACCTACAAGAGTAATAATATCACCAAGAATCCACTTGGTCTTTGTTCCCATACGTGGTTGAATCTTATGCTCATACTTACCTGATGTGAAAAGGGAATATACAATATAAGGAATATCAAAACCACCAGCCATTGGTGTTGCTAAACCACCAGTAAATCGAGCATTAACCTCAATAAACACAGCCTCTTTCGTTTTTTCATTAACCTTAAAATCTATACCACCAACTCCTTTATAATCAACTTTATCTAAAATTAGCTTAGAATATCTTTCTAATTCTGGCATTTCAACCAAAATTCTTTGTGTTGTTGTACCTCCACCATCTGTCTTTGTTACTAAAGATCTATATGTACATGCTTGGAAGAAGCCATCATACCTAACACAGTCTACACTGTAGTCTATACCTGCAAAGAATTCTTCTATTAAGATATCTTTCTTATCATATTGGAGTAAGATATTTTTTGCTTCCTCATAATTTTTAGGAAAGAATACTCCCTTTGCGGAGTTACCGAATTTTGTTTTAATTACTATTGGGTATGTAGCTTCTTTTATATCATCTATAAAGCGAGGTACTGGCACTCCAACAGAATCTGATAAAACAGTTGCTTGATATTTATCAGACAACAAAACTTGTTTCTCATAAGATTCCATTGTATATATAACATCCTTAGGGAGCTCATCTATGTGTTTCGCAATAATTAAGGCTTCATCATGCGTGGGCATAAGAACTTTTGGAGAAAACTTTTTGATAGCTTTCTTTAAGTCCTCTATAAAACCTTGCTCATCTATTTTGAAATCTCTATAGACAAATTTACCTACACTAAATTTAGAGATACTGCAAATATTATACGATGATGTATCTCCAACAACAACCTTTAAGCCTTTTTCATAAAGGCTACGAATAATATTATATCCAACTCGGTTCCAACAATATGTTACAATAACATCACACTTCATAGTCATCTACTTTTCAAGTTTTTCGTATTCTTTGAGTGTTGCCTTCCAAACCTCTTCTTGTCGAAATCTATCAACTATCATTTTACGAGACTGTGAAGCCATCACCTTTATAAGGTCTTTATTTTCTATACACCAATTCATTTCTTTAAATAATGCATCAGTATCTTTAGAAGGGAATATTTTACCATTCAAACCTTCTTTGATAATCTCATTACATCCATTGATATTAGTTACAATAGATGGGAGCCCCATAGCACCTGCTTGCAAAACTACATTAGGAAAGCCCTCTCTATAGCTTGGGAAAACTAAAATATCTGCTGCAATAAAGAATGGACGTACATCTGTTTGATAGCCAACAAAACGTACATCTGGATTATTTCTAAGAAAATCCTCATTACCACTCTTCAAAGGATCGAGTTCTGATTCAAAGCGTCCTACAAGAAGTAACTTTACATTTTTACCTTCTTTTTGAAAACGTTTCATAGAATCAGATAGTTCATTCATGCCCTTATCCCCAACGATTCTCCCTATAAATATAAAAACAAAATCATCTTTATTAAGATTTAAGTCTTGGCGAATCTCCTCTTTATTTCCAGTATATGGCTTTCCGTTTATTCTTGTTTCTGCAGTAAAGTGGTCAGGAGAAAAATAGTCAATATCAACTCCATTTATATTTCCATTCAGAATAACAGTCAACTCCTTTTTGGTAATATGGTCCTCCTGCAAAATTTGCTTTACTCCATTTCCTTCTGGAATTACCTTATTTGCAAAAAGACAGGTACAGATTTCCATTCCTTTTAAAATTTTTCTGAAAATCCCATGAGCACCCTGATAACGTAAACCAGTAACGGTATATACCCTATGCGGAACACATGCAAACCACGCAGCAATCATTGCCAACAAACTTCCCTTAGGAGTATTAGCATGTACACACCAAGGTTTCTCCTTACGAAACAGACGATACAAGAACCACAAGCCCTTTATATCTTTTACTAAACTAATAGGACGTTCTAACGGAGCATCTACCACACGGATTCCCTCTCGCTCACTGACCTCCTTCAGGACACCTGTATCTTTTGCAACACCAACAACTTCGAAGTATTGGTTCAGAAATTTCAACTGCCCTTTTAGTAAACCATCCAAAGAGATATCTGCAGTTGTAATGCGAATTAATTTCTTCTTCATAATTTAGAACTCAACACGTTCAAAACTCACATTTCCAATTCTTGCAGCATACTCAGGGAAAGCACTCTTCCACATTCCTTCATGCCATAAGCTATAAACTTTTTGCGCACCACTGATTAAATAATAATCAGTGAACATTTTTATATTCTCAGAATCGTCTGTCTCACCTGCAGTATCTATATGTTTTACTGTTCCAGGCACAATATACACATCAAGCTTTGCTTTTTTTATTTCCTCAATGAAAACCATCGAATCGGAAGCAATAAGAATCCTTGTGTTAGGGTGCTGTTCGGATATCTTCCTTACAGAATTGATAGCTGCCTCTACCAATTCATTCTTTGATTCTCAGAACCTAACTCCGGGTTAATAGCCGTTTCCGTTTTATCACCCAAAAGATTCATAAAACGTGTATGAATTGCTATATAGTTCGATCCTATCTCTGACTGATATTGGTCTAAATAACGTTGGAGATAATTTGTTGGGCGAAATAGCTCTCTATACAACTCACCCCACTGATAATTCGTTACAAAATAAGCATTCACGTTATCTAATGAGTTATAGCCATAATAGAAATGTGTTTCGGATGAACGCTTTTTATATAAACGAGAAGGGTCTACTATCTCTCCATAGGCTATAACATTATTATATGAAAGAAAACCAAAATTCATTTGACTCTCATCAATTAGCCAATCGTACTCGTTTGGCTCAAGATACTTACTTAATACAAATGGATAACTCCAGTTCAACTTAAATGGCTTTCCCAAAGCTTTAGATATAGCATAAATGGTAATCAGACCTTTCAGTCTATCAAACATTCCACCATGTGGAATTCTACCATCTACCATAAAAATATATGGATAACTATTACCCGTTGTATACAAAGAGAACCCTTTCTCCTTCATTATCCTAAACTTCATCAGAGGTTCACGATAACAGTAATCTATAAGCTTAACTAAACTATTTCTTCCTATCATAAATTAATATTCACATTACACGTCAAGTAATTATAGTAAATTCAGGAAACCAAAAAAATATTCAAATAACTGCTCTATAAATCAATAACTTCTCATTCATTATTGTAAGATTTAGTCTCAATAGATAAGAACTTATACTTTCTATTTCTGTCCCCCATAAAAAAGAATATTTATTATTTTAATTGGTTGTGTTATACGAACAACATAATAGCAAACAAGACATAAGGCACTACCAATCAATGGAATAAAAATAAAATCTGTAAAATCTGGAGAAATGACTACCTCATTTAACTTTATATATACAGTTATTAACCGCTCTATTATAAAAGTTTGTACAACATATATTCCCAAAGTATATCTACCAATAGTACTAAAATATGATAGAACATTCTCTACTCTCTGCCGCTTTCCAAACAACTTATAAATCAATTCACAGATACCTATTATGACTATTGAGCCAGAAAGTCCTACAAAAACTTGTAATATAAATTTAAAAGGACTATACATAAGTAAATTTATATCAACTTTTTCAGGAGGATTTGTCCAATTCAAACAAAGAGCAACAATAAAAAAGACAAGTGAAATACCGAATAGAGGGACTTTATAAGTTTGAAGATAATCAAGATGTTTATGGATTAAATAGCCAACACAAAAATAAAAATAGAGAAAATTAATCATCAAAGTTCCACCATAAGGAATAATTAAAAGTATTACCCATGAAAGCGGAAGCGTTATCTCTACTGGTATTTTAACGCATTTGACAAATCTTGCTATAAGATAGCATATAAACAGATTCTTAAGAAACCAAACACATCCAATAATTTCTACACGAATCCCCCCCCCGAATAGACAAACAGTCATAATAGTACACGATATAACAGGAAGTAACAATTGCCTACTCTTCTTTTCTAAAAGGGATTTAATTGATATTTCTAAGCTACGAATGGAAAAATAACCACACACCAACATAAACAAAGGCATGTGAAAAGAATAGATGATTGGTCGAACTATGCTATCTAAGTTTGGTACCATTACATAACAATGCCCCACACATACAAGAAGTATTGCTACGAACTTTACAAAATCTAAATATTCTATTCTATCTTTACCCATTAGAAATTACACCAATATAAACATTATTATACCCATTTACCGTTTTTGAGATATCAAACTCTAAAGCTCTATTGTAACAGCGTTTTGCAATCTCGTTATAATAAGCTTCATCACTTGCTAATCGGTTGATTTCTTCTGCTAATGCCTTTGCATCCTCATGTGGAAAAAGAATACCATGTTCCTTAGTAACCTCTTTCAAACCATTAACATCAGAAGCTATAAAAGGCTTATGTGCACTCATTCCCTCTACATTGCTAAGGCTCAACCCTTCCCAATGAGAAGACATCACGATAACATCCGCAGCTCTCAGAACATTTGGAATATCAGTACGTAAGCCTAAGAATCTAACTCGCTCACTGACACCTAAAGATAGAGCTAACTGTTTTACTTCTTCCATCCGTTCACCTATACCTGCAAACCAGACCTCATATTTTTCTTTATCTAATAAGGTTAAAGCCCTAATAATAGTATCTTGATTCTTTTGTTTACGGAATCCAGCCACCATCAAAATAGACTTACGGCTCTCTTTTAAACCTAATAGCTCCTTACATGGCACAGCTTCTGAAATAGCATTAACATCTATCCCATTGTTTATTGTAGTAATTGACTTGTACTTATTTGATGATTTGACAAGCCATTCCCCTCCCATATATTCTCTTAGTTTGTCTTCTGCTATCTTGCTGATACATATTACACGATCATACCTGCCATACATCCAACTTTCTATCGGGCGATACCATTTCCAATTTCGTTTCCGATTAGAAGTATTATGTTCTGTAGAAACAAGATTAGTGTGACTAAACAAACTGGCGATTGCTACAAATAGTTGTGGTGAAGAATTATGAGTATGAACAATATCATAATTCCGCATTATCTTTATTAGCTTTAATATATAGAGCGGATTATAAACCCCATGTCCTAACGCATATATCTTTGTCTGTGGACTCTCTTTCTTTAATCTCTGAGTCAATGGTGTTTCTTTTCCATTAAAGATACATAAATCCACTGTATTCCCCAAAGCCTGCAACCTTGGTATTAAATTAACCACCAAAGTTTCAGCCCCACCCATATCTAAAGATGTAATGACTTGTAATATTCTCATTATCTGGCTGCGTTTATTCTATAATAATAATTCTGCTTTAATCGTATTCCAAATAAGAATACCACAATAAGTTTAAAACTATTTGCTGTCACTTTTAACATTTCATCATAGAGAGTTGAACTTCAACAGATTATGCTTTATTTTCAAGTGACAAGAATGACAGCAAAACCGAAAAAAAATACGAAATAGCAATGATATCTCTGCTCCAGAAAAGCCATATTATCATATAGCATTTTCAGTGTTAGTATGCTTGGAGCCAAATATATGACTAACATCCCAGTTTAACACATATATACAGGGATGTTATGAATTATAGAATCCTCATAACTGTCTTTTATTTACACGTATATCATTCAAATGCATCAACCATCCTAAAGGCGCAACAGCATTCCATAGTCCAGATAACTTCGGGTAACTCCCACTTCCATTATAACACAAACGAAATCTCCAATAGTTAATAGCTGCCTTGAATTTATCCTTAAACGGAATATCGAGTTGATTTAATTCTGTATAACATATCATAGAGGCAATAGGGCTATTCATCCTGATTCGTACAATCTTAGATGTTAATCCGTCATCAAGATAATCTCGATAATAAATAACTTCATTAAAATAGTGAAGCTTATATTTTGTAGCAATCCTATTCCATACTAAAGCTTCCGGGCAAAACTTCTCGTTTTCAATCTCAGGGAAAGGGAACTCCCGTAAAACATCTGTTTTAAAAACTTCACAAACATCCCCCACAAAGCCATATTTATAGCGCATCTCTATTGAACTAAGGTTCATCGAAGAACTAATCTTCCTTTCCCCTATAATTGTTCCGTCATGATGAGCCATTAAGCCACATACACCGCCTATAGAAGAGTTATCTTTAATGTCTACATAATGCTGATTTATATTTAATAAGGAATCCTTGGGAAGAGTATCGTCACTATCGAGTATCAAAAAAAGATCTCCTGTAGCAACACTAACTCCTGTGTTAATAGCCTTATGCTTTCCACCATTTGGCTGCTTAATATAGTGAATAACTATTGCTTGATCTTGAATAAAACTATTAATGACAGTTTCTGTATTATCACTAGAACCATCATCGACAATTACCCATTCAAATTCCTTATATTCCTGATTCTTCAGAGAATTATAAACTTTAGGCAGTAATTCTGCTCGATTGAATGTTGGAGTGAAAATTGTAATTAAAGATTTATTCATAAATAAAACCCAAAGATGTAAGAAAATAATTACATAAACAGTTTGAAAAAATCTCTTGCAACTCTCTCTCTCCCATGATATTTTAAGACATTGTTATATCCACATCTTGCCATACCCTCGTATTTAGAAAGATTAGTAGGGATATCCTTTAAAAAGTTCAAGACGTCCGAAGCCTTGTGATATTCTAGGCAACTACACTGATTTTCTACTGCAATATTCTCTATTGCATAACCAGAACCTATAACAAGCAACCCATTAGCTAATGCATCTAACACTTTTCCTTTAGTTCCTGTTCCAATATCAATAGGAGTCAACTGAATATCATGTTTTGAGACTTCACCAATATAGTCTTCTACAAATATTTTATGATAAACATCCCAACCAGAAGATTTTAATAAAGAAACATAATTTTCCCAACCTTTACCTAAAAACGTTAGAGTGTAACTTCTTATAAAATCATTAATCTCCTTATTGTCTTTATCACATAATAAAGTGATGATTTTATGGATATCAGTCCTCATATAGATATTATTTTGTCCTGCTATCAACACTCTTATAGGCTTATTAAACTTTCTTTGTGCCAAGGCTTCTAAACTCATTTTTTTACTTATCTCGTAATGAGGATGTCTTATAAAAAAAGCGTTTACTTTTGGAGCATGGTCTGCTAGAAAATTTCTGTCACCCTCACCTACTAGATGATACTTAATATTTGTGATAGGATAATTCTTCTCCAGCCTCAAAAATTTCTTAAAATTTATATAAGTCTTTACCTTCTGAAATATGCTTAACTTAACATCTGAATGGAGAAGTCTATAATAATAAAGAGACGTACAATCTACTGTTGTATGAACCTTTGGTATATCTGGAAATTTGTCTGAAACATTTGACATCTCCTCACCATATATCCATAATGCATCAGGACTTTTTGCCTTTATTTCATCAATATACTTCTTTGAAAGTTTTAAATAATAGTGTATTGGGTATTTAAGAAATAAACGTAAGAACAATATATGCAAAGACATCATTATTCTAAACCAGCGTGGTATCGACATTACATGAATACGTACATTCAAGCTAGTCTCAGAGTCCTTAATCTTATCATAAGGCAAATTATTAAGATTGAAAGAATAGATATCTATTTCAATATTATCCTCCTCACACAAATTAAGTTCCTTTTTTACCCACAAAGAGTTCCGATGAAGCATCATATGATAAGGAAGAGCCGAAGTTCCCTTGTAGTTCTCCTTATAGGGTGTCATATTTGATATAAAAACAAGTTTCATAATGAAAATACGATAAATTAAGAAGGTATTCTGAACATAGGTCTAACAAATTTATCATTGGTGTATCGTTCATCATATTCAAACATATCATGTATCCAAGAGTCACCACTTGGAACACCTGGCGTCAAAAATGTTTTATATGGGGTAAGATTAAATGCCCATGAGAGAGTAATTCTAACATATAAAAGTATTGATAAAAGCATGACAACTGGCTTATTAAAAGTAAAGAGCCGACTTTGTGAGGCAAGAGTCGTTAGAGTATAGATTAGACCAAAGAAAAAATACCATCCAAAACGACCTCCTTGTCCAAACCGTATAAACACCAATAAAATACCACAGAAAATAATTGAAAGATTTAAAAAGATGAGATGCTTCTTATGCTTGTTATCAAAGAAAGCATAATTTTTAAAGAAAAACCAAATAAAGAAAATAGCTTCTATTATATATTCGATTCTGAAACCACTCATATCATCTTGATACTTTCCAGTTCTTTCAGCCATTCCTTGTGTATCTCCTGCGCTAGCAATTAGTATTGTTGGAATAGAACTCATCCCAACAAGAAGACACAACATTAGAAAATATAAGATAGTTTTCTTTGAATATTTCTTTATGGGAATAAAATAAGCTACAGCAAACACTAATGCAGAATTATGAAACGAGTATGCTAAAGCTACTATAAGGAAAAATTTAATAGCTTTCCTTTCATATAAATACTTAATTCCCTGCCACGCAATACCAACAGCTAGTGCCTGCCGCATATAAGTAATTGAAAAATAAAAGAATAACCCTAGAAATATGATAGAAGCTAAAGGATAATCACTAATATACTTTCTGAAAGCTTTATAATATAGGAAATACATTAATAACGAACTAAACAAGATAAAGATATAACGATTAGCCGTCAACTGAGATACAAGAATTTCCCATAAAAAATAACCGTATTCACGACCATTTACAAGAAATAATAACCTAGAATAATCCCTACCAGAATCCGTAGCATCAGCTATAGAATCAAACATTTCTCCATAGATGTATCTATCATAGCCACCAATCATGTCTCCTAAGCCAATAAATAAGGCGCAATACAGAAAAAATACACCTAATAGCAATGGGGAGTTACTTTTATTTGTCTCATGTGCTAATACATAATACACAAAAGCTACTATTAATATAAGAAAATACACAAACATACTTTATTTCAGAAATCTGTTTTTTTTAATTATATAATTTAAGAAATTCCACGTACAAATTCTTATCTGGTCTATTAAAACACATATTAGAAAAACAACAACCATAAAAAAGAAAAGTACAAACACAAGAGACAAGTTAGAATACTGGCTCCCTATTCTACTTACTATATCTCGAAAAAAGGGGAATATATATGGATTGAAATGAATAATATAAACTGAAAAACTTGATTTAGCAATTATATTTATATATTTATTTTGAAAACTGAGCTTAGTAAAAGACAGCAATAAAGATATAGAAGATATTATCACTAAAGGGTTATCATAACGTAACATTCGTACTGCACTATCGAAAAAATAGATTCCGATAGAAGCAAATATCGAAATAACTGTCGAAATTATCACATAAAGTTTAAAAGAATTTTTATATAAGAAAGTGATAGGATACAACTTTATATATCTAGCTGTTAAATACAATCCGCAAAAGAAAACAACGCTATATCCCTCAAAATAATTAACAAAGCCTGATATCCAACAATAATAACATTGAAAACTATAAAAACTTATTAATAACCACCTAAACTGCTCTTTGCTTGCTTGTTCCACATAAGTATTTAATACAGGTGTCAATATATACAAACCTAAGTATGCCATAACAAACCAGTATTCACCGGTTAATCCTAGGCTATTTTTTAAACCTTGAAAATCAAATATTGTTATACCAGTAACTATTTCCAGAAAGTAAACAGCCCATATTAAGAATAAAAATTGAAAAATAAAAGCACTTCCACCTTTTAAAGATGCCTTTATACCAAACCAACCTGAGATAAGCACAAAGATATTAACTCCTACTACAGAAAAACCTTGAATAAGAATTCTTAGAAAAGAAGACAAAAAATCTGAAGAAAACAAATCTTTATCTGGGGAACCAACAATCATTCCGACATGCCCAACAAGAACAAAGAACATTGATAAAATTCTAAGTAATTCTATATTGGACTGCCTATTACTTATTATTTTTGCAACCATATATAAGTGAAAGAGTTACAGATACTATATGCAAAATGATTAAATCTACACAACTTTAAACGAAAAGCTAATTTATCATAAACTCAAAATTTAAAAACATCCTTGCGAAAATATTTTTCTTTATCGAATCAAATTCTCCCTTTATTGGATATAATTGATTTTTCTTCAACTCCTCTATAATAACAGAATTGATACCAAGCTTTCCCCATTCTTTTTTGTTTTTATATAAAGAGTATACCAAACCAAACAGCACATTCTGGCTTCGATTAAATATTACACTATATAACTGAGGGTTTATATCCTTAAAAGACAAAGCTAACCTACGGAAAGAATTTATAATATAAATATCATCCTTAATGTATTTTATCTTCTTCTCTGGTACCATAGACTTGCTGGTAGAATTTGGATGATATATATACAGATAAGGAGTTATATCGCTAAACACAACATTCATTGCACACGGCATAAGTCTATATGTCAACTCAACATCTTGATGTGTAATTCCCTTCACAAAGAATATATTATTATCAATAAATAATTGCTTCTTTGTAATTAAAGCACAGATTGAAGAAGGATTATAACCAGAAAGAACTGCCTCAACACCAGATAAAACCTTATTGTGCTCAAGCGTAGGCTGACTACATTCAACATCTAAATACTGCCCTTCTTCTGTTACGTTCTGAAGTTGAATAGCCAGAATATCCAAATTTTTATATTCGTCTAAAGCTTCAATAATCTTTGGCAACTGCTCACTTATAACTTTATCATCAGCATCTACACACCAAATATATTCACCTTGACAAGTTTTTATTCCATAATTTCTCGCAGTACTCTGTCCTTGATTCTCTTGAGTTAAGTATGTTACATTAGAATATCTTGAAGCATAGTCTTGAGCTATCTCTGGGGATTTATCTTGTGACCCATCATTAACGATAACTATTTCATACTCCTCTTTTAGTAGATTGGAGTCAAGAATAGAGTCTAAGCATATCCCAATGTACTTCTCTGCGTTATACATTGGGATTATTATGCTAAGTTTATATTTATAGTCTTCCATCAACAATATTTCTATTTAAGAAGCCTTTGACATCATAAATAACACCATTCTCATTCAATTTCTCTCTCCATTTTGTATCAGCAAACTGTTTATGAGAAACGGCAAGAATAATAGCATCGTATTTCTTATCTTTTGGCAAAGACGCTACGGCGTCTATTCCATATTCTTTCTTCACCCTATCCACATTAGCCCATGGGTCAAAGACCGTAATGTTTGAAGTGTATTCTGACAATGTAGAATAAATATCAACAACCTTTGTATTACGTACATCAGGACAATTTTCCTTAAAGGTGATTCCAAGTATCAAGATATTAGAATCTTTGACAAGCGCCCCCTTCTTATTCATCATCTTTATAGTCTGATTTGCAACGTAATCTCCCATACCATCATTCAATCTACGTGCAGCAGACATAATACGTGGCAAAACTCCATAGACCTGTGCCTTTTGAATGAGATAATAAGGATCTACACTGATACAATGACCACCAACTAAACCAGGATTCAACTTAATAAAATTCCACTTAGAAGCAGCAGCATCTATTACATCTCTTGTATCAATACCCATTGCATTAAAGATCTTAGCCAACTCATTCATAAACGCAATATTAACATCACGTTGAGAGTTTTCAATAATCTTTGAAGCTTCAGCTACTTTTATAGAAGGTGCTTTATGTGTTCCGTTAATAAGAACTGCATTATACACATTATCTACCAAATCTGCAATCTCAGGAGTAGAACCCGATGTTACCTTTTTAATTTTCTCTACAGTATGCTCCTTATCACCTGGGTTAATACGCTCAGGAGAATAACCTGCAAAAAAGTCTTTATTGAATGTTAAGCCAGAAACTTTCTCTACTACAGGTAAACATTCTTCTTCCGTTACTCCTGGATAAACAGTTGACTCGTAAACAACGATGTCTCCTTTAGAAATAACTTTACCTACCGTCTCACTTGCACCCCAAAGAGGCTTCAAGTCAGGACGATTGTTTACGTCAACTGGCGTCGGTACGGCAACAACATAAAAATTACAGTCTTTAATATCCTCAAGATTAGTTGTACATACAAATCCATTCTTCAAAGCAGACTGTAATAACTCATCTGACACTTCTAATGTAGCATCATGACCCGCCATTAACGCATCAACACGTCCTTGATTCATATCAAAACCAACAGTCTTAAACTTTGTTGAGAATAGTCTTGCCAAAGGCAAGCCAACATAACCTAAGCCAATAACGGCGATTTTAATTTCTTTGACTATCATATTATCTATCCTTTGTATTTAACTTAAAAATATCATTTAGAAACTTTATTTAAAGCTTTACGCAGAGCCTTAATATAACCATCACCATTTGAGATATCTGGTTCCATATAATTCCCTTCTCCCCATTCATTCCATGATTTTAATATTAGAATCTGCTCTTCTTCAGGCTTTTCTTTTATTACTTCAAATGCATCTAAACAATGAAGATAAAAACTTTCCGGTGTAGAATTATAATATATCAAATCAGCCGCATGCTCACTCCTAGGACTGTGGTCCCATTGTGGAACAATCTGTGGAATAACTCTTCTATCTTTGTCTTGCTTAGTAATTAACTTTGGGAAATCCTTACTATAGTCTCTTGCACCTCGCGGACGTCCGGTAATCAGTTGCTTAAAGACACGATACATAGAAAAAAAGTTACGTTCCAATTTTCCCATTCTTCTTATTTTTTCTGCCCAAAGGGAAGAAAGGCGCGCATAACTAACGGCATCATATCCTTTTTCAGTAAAGTAATTTGGAGATAATTCTGTTTTATAGCTATTTGCTACAATGTATAAATCAGGGAAACCAGCCTCTTTAGCGAATTTTCTAAAGTTTTCGATATATATATCAGGAAGAGTAAAAGGGTCGAAAATCAATAAGAAAGGTTTATTGTCCACCTTAATGTATCTTGGGTCTTTAAAGGCTCTAAGTAGGTATTGAAAGTGCTGTATTTGATCTTCTATACCTGGATATTCTTGCTTAACCAGTAACTTATTCGGTGTCGTTTTATCCCATGATTTTGCAAACCAAGAATGATTTGCCCACCCCAAACAAAAAGGGAAATCCGGCTGGCCAGAACTTAAGACTTCATCAAAAATTTCTGACAACATCTGCTTCCCATTTCCAAACCAATAATGCCAATAACAAAAAGCAGTAACACCAGCCTTTCTTGCCAATTCTGCTTGTTGCTCGCGCACCACTGGTAATCTCAAATCGTAATAACCTAACTCTGTAGGAACTCTTGGTTGGTCATGTCCTTTAAAAAGAGACTTAGCACGTCCAACATTAGTCCATTCGGTGAATCCTTTTCCCCACCACTCATCATTTTCTGGTGTTGGGTGATACTGAGGTAAATAATATGCTATAATTTTGGGTTTCATTTTTTATTTATTTATGCGAATCCATGTTGCAGGATACACATCTTTTATATTCACTCCTTTTATAAACTCTTCTGGACAAATTGTTATCATGTCATTATATCTACATAACCAAGCTCCCCACCACGAGAAAGTTGAATTTGCATTAATATGATGATGACAAAGTGACATTAGATACATATCACGCCATGATTTTTCCCCTTTATTTATATCAACATAGTAACATCTTTTATCTTCAAAATGTTTTTGACACCATGCTATATCATCAGAAAAAACAAAATATGTCGGGTCATCTATGATTGATTCTATCTTTTGAAAAGCCTGCTGATAATATTCTTCAGTTGCTACACCCGCAAATTGATAATAATCAGATGGAGAACTTTTTAAATAATCTCCTCTTCTTACATGAACTGAAACACTATTAGTATTTGATGATACTGTTTTTGCTAAATGCCGAAAAGTTTCGTCTTCATTCTCTACATCAAACTTAAATATTTCTTTAATTTCCTTCTCACACCCAGAGAAATATTTTTCACTATGCCATCCACCAACATAAAAGGTTATACCCCATTTTGTATGCTTTAAAAGCATATTCTTCTCATAAGTGTATTTCTTATTTTCTCTTATACATTTTATTCCTATTAAATGAAAAAACTTACGAAGTTTTGGAATACCATCATAAAGACTATAAACCTTATATAGAAAACGATTAAGCAGTGTACGAGGAAATTTTATATGAAAAAGCTTATCCAACTCAGAACCATTATGACTACAGCTCGATGTGAAATACAAATAGCGACATTTTTTTATATGCTTTTTTTTCGAAAGGAAAAAAGCATATTGAGACATTTGATTACCTAATCCATTAAATATTAAAACTATATCCATCTTTTAAATCTATCATTTAAAACACTTCTTACATATAACTTTTCTTCTTCTTCAAGTCCTACAGTGTATATAACAACAGCAGAGATAATTAGTGTAGTTAATAAAACAATTAAGAAATCATGCCATGTTGATGCATTATAGAAATGCTTGACTACAAGTGGAATTGGCGTTGATAAAAAAAGTATATAAACAACCCTCTTAACAACCATTTTGAGAAAAAGCCTTACATGAAAACCTACTTGAGAGACACATAATTTATATCGCATCACACCAGAAATGAGAGTGATGAAAATGCCTATTACAAATACCATTTGTGGTTCACACCCCAGTTTCAAAGCAAGATATGAGATCGGAAGAATAGATATGACAATACAACCAACTATAATCTGATATTTTTTTATATTACCCGTTGCCTGTAATGAATTAGCCATAGGACTACCAAAAATACTCCAAATCATATTATCTATTAAAAGAAGAATAATGAATATATTTGCATTATTGGGGGCTTTAACAAGCCAAATATTTAATAAAAAGTCGATATTAAGCGCAGCAGGAAAACCCAAAAAGAAAGTTAGTATGAAAGAAAGCTTACTTCCACGATATACAAGGCGCTCCATATTATCTAATTCATTAGAAGCATAGTATTTTACGACTTGAGGATTTATTGCTGTTTGAAAATTTATCATAAAATTTGCAATAGCTGAAGAAACCTGATAAGATACTGTTCGCGCTGCATTAACAATAGGACCAAAGAATAAATTTAGTAAAATATTCAACCCTTGATCTTTAGAAAGTACTGCAACAGCACCAAAAAGATTCCAGCCTGCAAAAGACACTAATTGCTTATATAATAATTTATTATAGAAAAAACGAAGTCCAATCTCTATGAAGTGCCGTTTACAATAAACTACATATAAAATAAATCTAAATAGAACAACTAATGAATACAAGATTGCTAATAAAATCATTTTATCCCAATCTACAATCATTAGAATAAAAACAACTGCTAATTTTAAAATTATATCTAATAAACTAAAATAGGCAAATATATCCATCTTCTCATGAGCAATAATAGTACCATCAAAAGGAACTTGAATAATACTTATTAAAGACATAAATATGGTTAATTGATATACCATATTAGCTGCAAACACACGGTCCGCTGGTATAACTAATTTATTGTTAAGAAACCACAGTCCCAACGTTTCTCCCAACAAGACAATAAGTACTGATAAAATAATATGAATATTCAATGAGGCTGTAAAAACTTTCTTTAATTGTTTAAAATCCCCTTGACCAAGAGAAAAGGTAAGAAAGCGTTGTGTTGAAGAAGACAAACTTGAATTTAAAAAAGCAAACATAGAAATGACACCTCCAACAACATTGTATATTCCATAATCAACAACGCCCAAAGTTGCAAGTGTAACACGAGACGTATACAAGGAGATTACCATTGTTAAAAGCATCCTCATATACAAAAATAAGGTATTTTTAGCTATACGTTTATTATTTTGAGACTCACCCATTACATAATCACCTTTATTATTAATATTAGAACTTTATCACCTACCACCTAAAAATAATATTTTAAGCCAGCTATTCTTTTCTAAGAAAGTTGTCAAAATATATGTTATAAGTAATATACCCACCGTTTCTAAAGCAACTATCCCATATGAGATTCCAGAATCAAAGGACAAAAGTGGTAAAATAAAACTATTAAAGAAAATAGTACTTATAACATATATACCAAGACTTTTCCTTCCAATCTTAGCAATTAGCTCATTTATTTTTTTATAGCATCTCTTATAAATAAAACTTATAAGTACTAAAAAAAAGCCAGAACCAACAAACCCAACTAAATATCTATAAAGGTCGATAGATAATTGATGAAAATCTATATATGGATTCGATGTTCTTAAGCCTTTTAATATCCCTGTTCCAGAGACATAAACATAATCATTGACAGTATACTTTCGGCACAAGACAACAAACAGAAAAAGTAGAATTACAAAAAACAATTCAATAGAACCTTTTTTAAGCCAACTTTTTAATTTATCTGTAATCTGATACTTATTCCCCATATACCCTACTACGAAATATGGATACATATATACATACAAATTAATTCCATAAATTCCTGGAATAAATAACATCACTATCAATAATGCTATATAAATAAAAAAATATTATCACGAAACCACCGGTTTACAAAAAGGACAATTATACTACACCAAAAAAAGAGCCCATAAAAACCAAAGAGCTGTGAAATAAGATAAAATTTCTTCTTTTAATAGAACAGGTTTTCCGTCTATAAAATCAATAGAATTTCGTATTATAAGATAAAGAGAATTCCAAAGAAAAATAGGTAAAAAGCAGTTTAGTAAATCGACTTTGAAAAATTACATATCCATAAATGCTTCCTAATAGAACCATAAAAACAAGTATCCACTAACAAGCATAAATAATGGCATATGAAAACTATATATTATCTTATGAATTAAATCCGAATAAAAAGAAATTACCATTAAGATATTCTGTAGAATAATATTCGATACAATGACCATAGACCACTAAAATTATAGCAATTCCTTTCACTATATCAATATAAAGATTCCGATTACTTTTATTTTGCATTTGCTTGTCAAATTTATATAGAAATATCCATTCTATTTTTACAACCTAATATATGATATATATGATGATATTTTTTTAATTATTTTGAGTATCTAAATATTATCGGAAATGTTGTCCGAAGCCGCCGGACAACATTTCCGGAGTAGCCAGAATGATTGTCCGGGGATGTCGGACAAAACTATAAGAGCATTTTTATCAAGCTTAAATGAATAGAACATTAAATTAAGACAGAGTCAATACCTACTCATAAAAGACTATTGATTTGAATGTCCGTTCGTATTTAGGTTCGTTATAACCATACTCCATAAATAACGCTTTCACATCGTTCGCCATCGACTGCGTATAAAGGTACCCTCTTTCGGCATTGCCATAACGATAGAAATTACTACGTCCACGGAAATACGAATAGATTTCATTGCGGAGAGAGGATAAATCCTTGCGTCTTACTTCGTCGAAGAAATGGGCGAACCCTGCATAACAAGTAACAAGTCTCTTCGCATGAAACATTCTGCAACAACCATTAACAAGGTTTTCGGACATAAGTACCGAGGGAAAGATTGCATCTCCCCATGTATTGGAAGCTGGCTGTAACTTGAAATATAAATGGTGAAGACAATCTTCTCTCACTGCACAATTCTCAAGAAAGCAAGCTTCATAACGCTTTGGGAAAGTTCCTAAGCTCAGCAATTCGTTTGTTTCCATTGGTTATTCATAATATTAAGATATTCTTAGATTAGATAAGGAAAAGAGAACAAAACAAAGAAGACGCAGATACCGATTAAAGCTGAAAAAAGAAATATCATCTCCTCCCTACAAACAATGAATAGCTTGCAGGCTGACAACTATCACGGTTCCTCCACATAAGAACGAATGGGCAAAAAATAAATAGACGTGGTACAGTAACAATCGTTAACTTAAACAACAAAAACTGTGTTGGTCAATTCAGTAGATGCTTCGTTCGCAGAATCTTTCTGTTAATAGTTCTAATTTCCTTTATTATGGGTACAAATTTAAATAAAAAAAATGAGAAAAGAAAGAATATTAATAGAATTATTGTAGGCACACGATATAAAAAAGAAAGAATGAGCAACAAGGCCTGATCCACCAACTGGCCCCTCCTCCTCGCCCCTCCCCCAAAGGGAGGGGGAGTGATCACCGAGATACCCCATAGATATGATGACAAAGCTAAGACATAATGACATTCGGACATACCTAATGCTTCAGCCACATATCCTGTATTAAATATGTCATTAAAGAATATGTCTTTTTGTCATTATGGCTATATAACATATTTATCCACACAGACTATATTGAATATGTCATTAAAAATATGTATTTTTGTCATTCTGTATTGTATTCTCTATCTTTATATGTATGAAAAAGCCACAAGATATCAATGGTTTGAAGAAAAATCACTATCTTTGCATCAGAATCAGTTATCCTAAAAAATGAAAAAGATTATATTGATTACTGCCATCCTTTTAGGGGCATTGACAAACGGACAGGCTCAGGTAATAAACAAAAACGCCGCGAAACGTATTGGCGAAGTTGTTAAAGAAGGCTACCAAGACGTTAAAGGAGCCATTGTTCAAGATACCAAACCAACTGGTGAGCATACGGTATGGGATTTATATGCAGCCCCGAAAGTTGGATTAAACTTATCAAACCTCTTAGGTGTTGATAACAATTTTAAGTTGGGGGCTGTTGCTGGTGCATACGTTGAAGTCTTCGTGGCTAAAAACCTTGCAATAGACGTTGAAATGCAATATAGCCACCAAGGAGGTTCTGGTATCTATCGTAATATCAACGCCACAGACGACTATGGAAATCCTATTATACAAAAATATGGTCCATACAATGTCAATTTACATTATATCAACACTAACTATATAGTACGTTGGTATCCTTGGGCAGATTTACCATGGAGTTTCACTACTGGAGTACACGCAGGATATGTTATCAGCGCACATGCTAAAGAGAAAAATGGTGAAGATATCAACCTCAAGAATCATATCCATAGTGGTGATGTCGCACTTCCTCTTGGTATTAGTTACGAATGGAAGCAATGGCAGATAGAAGCACGTTACAACCTATACTTCAGAAAGTTAGCAAGAGACACTGAAGCAAAGGATTTATTAAAGAATGCTCGCAACAGCATGTTAGAAGTAACACTTGGCTACAGAATACAGGTGCTCTGATACCGTCTGAAGACAAGTGAGAGAACTCCTTTTCATACCTTTTTTACTACTCTCTGCAGTTGCTTCTGCAGAGGAGTATGATTCTATTGCTATACCCAAAACAGGGGTAGAGATGCGTTATATCCCTGCCCAAACTTTATGTTTGGACAAGGAGCCACGTATCTGGACTAAGACGAAAGAGACGCATGCCATAGCTGCACAGCTAAATATCACACCATCAGAGAATGATTTTGCACGCGATTATAATTATCCAACATTCTCTGTTGGCCTGCGTTATAACTTCAACCATGGGACAACGATGCATAAAGACAATCCATGGGGAGAAGCACAGCCAGTAAATTATACCAGTAAATTAGGTAACTTCCTAACCCTCTATGGCACTTTTAATCGTCCACTTTATCGTAGTAAACACTGGCAATGGGGTTATTACTTAGGCACTGGCGTAGGCTATACTTCGCTAAAATATAACCAGAAGAACAATATTGACAACGAATATATTGGCTCGCACCTTAATATCTTCTTCACAGCAGGACTGTACGGACAATATAAGGTAGCGAAGGAATGGAGCATTAAGGCTGGATTAGACTTCGCACACCATAGTAATGGAGCTATGGCACGACCCAACAAAGGAGCAAACTATTTAGGTCCATTCCTGGGTATTGTATACGAACCAGAGAAGGAAACAACAAAGGTTGCAAAGGGAAACACACTTCCTAAAAATCCCTTCCAAAAGTATTGGTTTACTGAATTTACGCTTGGAATAGGTGGTAAAACCTTAATAGAGGATTGGCAGCAGACACAATTTGAAACGCCGCAAGGACATCCTGACTATCGTAAGGAGCAGTTTGCTTTCTACGGAGCCTATTCTTTCCATACTCACCTACTCTATCGTTATGCACGCCGCTGGGCATCTGGCGTAGGCTTTGGTCTTTTTTATGGAGATTATGCCAGTAGGGTTGCACAACATGATAAGGAACATGGATACACTGGAGAGAAGCATAGTCCGTGGTCACTTAGCATCGAAGGTCGTCACGAGATCTTTATGGTAACATGTCTGTTCGTGTCAGCTTAGGCTATTACCTCTACCGACACATGGGTTATAAATCACATAATGGATTGGAAAGACCTTATCATGAACAAGTTGGTGTGTTTTATAGTTTCCCTAAGCTAAAGAATCTTACTTTAGGCTTTAGCGTTAATGCACATGCAACGAAGGCAGACTTCACAGAACTACAAATAACAATGCCAGTGAAGCTATAGAGCAAGACAGAATGACAATAGTTTAGACAGAATGTAATAGTTTAGACAGAATGACATAAAGACATATTTCTTTAATGACATATTTGCTATGCGATACATAAACTGTGAATTAAGATTGCCATTCTATCTTCTCTTAAATTATGTCATTGAAAAAATATGTCTTTATGTCATTATGTCTACAACTAAATTATGGCATTGAAGAATATGTCTTTATGTCATTATGTCTAAAAAAGGATATGTCATTCTGTCTGGAAGAGGTACTTCTCTATATCCTTAAAGCCATTTAAGAATGAGCGAACATCCATTCGCTTCTTACCAGTTAACTGAATATCAAGAAGTTCCAAGAGGTTATTAGACGTATTGACATAGAGACGAGACTTTTCTACAAAGAGCGTACCAGGGGTACCCACAGATGTACGGTCAGACTTAGCCGTCTTATAAACCTTCATAATCAAAGGCGTTACTCCATTGTCTTCAATAGAACAGAGTGTACTCCAAGTGCCAGGATAAGGACTGAGTCCACGCACAAAATCATAAACTTTCTTAGCAGACTGATTCCAATTGATTTCGCATGTCTCCTTGAATATCTTCGGTGCATGATGTAATTCAGTATCTTCACACACCTGAGGAGCACTTATGCCATCAAGAACTGCAGAGAAATCAACATTATCCAAACTATCTTCAGGCAATTTAGATGCAATGAGATCGATTGTTTCCATAGCAATCTTTGCACCCAAATACATCAAGCCATCATAGACATACTCAACATCAGCTGTATCAGGAATAGCAAATGGTTTTTGAAGGATAATGCGACCAGTATCTATGTCTTTATCAAGGAAGAAGGTCGTCACACCTGTCTCGGTCTCACCATTGATAACCGCCCAGTTGATAGGAGCAGCACCACGGTACTGCGGAAGCAAGGCTGCATGTACATTAAACGTACCCAGGCGAGGCATACTCCACACCATCTCCGGCAACATACGAAAGGCTACAACCACCTGCATATCAGCTTTATAAGAACGCAATTCGTCTATAAAATCAGCATCCTTCATCTTTACAGGCTGCAAAACAGGCAAGTTATGTTCAAGTGCATAGAGTTTCACCGGTGATGGCTGCAGCTGTTCTTGATGACGTCCTACAGGTTTATCAGGCTGTGTGACTACAGCTACAACATTATATCCATTCTCAACTAATGCTTTCAACGACTCCACAGCAAACTCTGGAGTGCCCATGAAAACAATACGTATATTTTCTTTTTTCATTATCTTTGGGAATTTAACAAGAGGTGAGATAATAAGTAAGAGACGGCAGATACCTATTTATTCTGCACTAAAATCTGCTACAAACTGACGATACATACTATAAAGGCGAGCTCGAGAGATATAGCCAACCAACTGGCTATCAATATTCACAACAGGTAAATACTGTGCACCCGTACGTTCAAAAGTCTTCATCACATCCTCCATTGGGTCGTTGACACCGAGCATTGCAGCTGGTGGTGACATCAATTGATTGACATGGAAACGGTGATAAAGTTCTGTACGGAAAATAATATGTCGTAGATTGTTAATATCAATCTCACCTAATAACTTACGAGACTCATCGAGCACAGGAATATAATCATTGCGACTTGAACTGATAGCATGAATAAGCTTTCCCATCTCCATATCAGGTCCGACAGATGTAAAGTCATGATCGATAATCTTATCCATACTCATCAAAGTGAGGATAGACTTGTCTGTATGGTGTGTGAGAAGTTTACCTTGCTTTGCCAAACGTACAGCATATATACTATGATGTTCAAAGATATTTATCGTAAGATAAGAACTGATAGTCACGATAATCAATGGGATGAAGAGTTGATAACCGCCTGTTAGCTCGGCAATCAGGAAGATACCCGTCAAAGGTGCATGCATCACAGCCGACATCACAGCTGCCATACCATAGAGCGTAAAGTTCTTCTCTGGAATATAAACACCAAGTTGTTCCATATTCCAAAAACGAGCAAAGAAGAAACCACCAAAGCCACCGATGAACAAAGAAGGCGCAAAGGTTCCACCACAACCGCCTGCACCATTTGTTGCACTGGTTGCAAAGACCTTCGTCATTACAACTAAGCCCACATAAAGCAGTAAGAAATTTGACTTTTCAGCAAACATAGAACCACTCATGATTTGCATCCAGTCAGCCTCTGTCTTCCCTTCTATAAACAATCTCAAACTATCATAGCCTTCACCATAGAGAGAGGGAAAGAGGAAATAAGTGGAGAAAGCACCAAGCCTCCCACAAGAAGTTTCAGATAAGGCTTAGAAGAAAGTTTCCCATAACCATTCTCACACCATGACATTAAGCGCATGAAGTAGAGTGATACAAAACCGCAAGCGATACCTAACAAGATTGTCGGTGGAACGCGATCAAGTCCCCAGATGTTATCCATTTGGAAATGAAACATTGACGAACCACCTGTGAAGAAATAGGAGAAACACGTTGCCGTCACTGATGCAATCAATATCGGCAAAAGAGAAGCCATGGTCAAATCGACCATCAACACTTCCAATGTAAATACCAATCCTGCTATTGGAGCCTTGAAAATACCAGATACAGCCGCCGTTGCACCACAACCCACAAGTAGCATGAGTGTACGATTATCTAAATTAAAGATACGCCCGAGGTTACTACCAATAGCTGAACCCGTCAACACAATAGGTGCCTCTGCTCCTACCGAACCACCAAAACCAATCGTAATGGCAGAAGCAACAATAGACGACCAAGTATTATGAGCTTTCAAACGAGATTGTTTCGTAGAAATAGCATAGAGGACACGCGTAATACCATGCGAAATATTATCACGTACAACATACTTAACAAATAGACTTGTCAGCCAAATACCTACGATTGGATAGATGAGATAGAGCCAGTTAATCGTTGCAACATCGAAACCAGAGGTTACTAATTCCTCTATCAATTTGATAATAAAGTGAAGAATATATGCTGCCAATGAAGCAAGAAGACCAATAGCAAACGCCAGTACTAAGACTAACTCGCGATTGGAAACATGATTCTTTCGCCAATTATCAAGTCGAGAAATAATCTCCTGACTACCTGATACTTTCATCTATCTATTCAATTATTTCCTTATGACTTTTACTTCGCCATCAGCAGACAATTTGATAATGCTGGATGGAGTATGTGGTTTGTGCTCCTGACGTCTTGACTCACAAACATAGTCAACACCATCAAGAATCTCCTGTGAGATATCACGATAATTCTGCGCAGCAGGTTCACCACTGACATTTGCCGAAGTACTTACAATAGCCTTCTGGAATCGATAGCATAACTCATGTGAGAAGGGCTCCTTTGTAATGCGAATACCTATAGAGCCATCTTCTGCTATCAGATTTGGAGCAAGATTAACAGCACCATCAAGAATCAATGTTGTTGGTTTCTCAACAGCTTCTATCAACTGCCAAGCTACATCAGGAACATTGCGAACATAACGCTGAAGTCGGTTATCAGAATCAACTAAGCAAATAAGAGCCTTCGAATCGTCTCTGCGTTTCAAGGCATATACCTTTGCTACAGCTTCCGCATTGGTAGCATCGCAACCTATACCCCACACTGTATCAGTTGGGTAAAGAATGATACCACCCTTTCTCATCACTTCAATCGCTTTCTTGATGTCGTCTTCCTGTTTCATCTTCTGTTATTGTTTTTTCTTTCTAAGTATTATAAGTATTCGCAAAGTTAGATTAAAAAAACGAGAACACAAAACAAACTACAAAAAGAAAGACTACAAAGAGTTTTAAAGCCTGATATAACTTTCAAACGAAGAATCTTCCATATGATTACTTTTGACTGAACAATTCTATACTAACTACAAATTGCCTCCTTCTAATCAATGTTTAGCAAGACATTCTATACTCAACACCATTGGTGCGAAGCATCAGCACAATATGTGCGGGGCATCAACACGAGATGTGCGGAATAGCAACACATAGAAAGAATACGGGTAAAAAAATCCTTTTTTAACACTATCAATATAGCACGACACACATAGGTAATTTATTGAAAATCACCTTCTATCAACTTAGACATAGCCTGCAGACACCATTACAAAAAGAAAATCGCATAAAGTTAGCAATATAGAAAAAGCATAATAGGGACAAACAACCTCGTAAGTCAGTTCTTTTAAGTATAAAAAGAATGTCTGACAAGGATGTTTGTCCCTACTTTGAATATATAAGTTTTAGACTCTTTCAAGTAGACAAGCAGACAAACTGCACATATAACTCAAAAGAACTCTGGACTTTATATCATTAATTACAATTCCCAACCAATAGCTGAAGCACCGAGAACGGCTGCTGCAGCATCGTCAAGCGAACTTACCAAGAACTTTGGTTTGTCCTTGAAGATTTCCAAAGCATGCTCCTTATAAGAACGCATGATAGGTTCCATCAATAAGTCACCAGCCTTAGTTAGACCACCAAAGAAGATGAAAGCCTCTGGAGAAGAGAAGGTTGCGAAGTCAGCACAAGCCTCACCTAACATATTACCAGTGAACTCGTAAACACGCTTAGCAAGTGCATCGCCACGACCAGCAGCAATAGAAACATCCAAAGAAGTGATATCTTCTGGCTTCATCTCACGCAACAAAGAGTCTTCCTTGCTATTCTGCAAGAACTCACGAGCTGTGCGAGCAACACCAGTTGCAGAGCAGTAAGTTTCCAAACAACCTCTACGACCACAACCACAAGTACGACCCTTCTCTCCACGAACCATGATCATATGACCCAACTCACCAGCAAAGCCATCAGAACCATAGACCATCTGACCATTGATAACAATACCTGAGCCTACGCCTGTACCAAGAGTAATCATGATGAAATCCTTCAAGCCGCGTGCTACACCATACTGCATCTCACCGATAGCAGCAGCATTCGCATCGTTGGTAAGACCAACAGGAATACCCAACTTCTTTGAGAACATTTCGCCCAATGGCACTACACCATCGTGTCCCCATGAGAGGTTTGGTGCGAACTCAATCGTGCCACGATAGAAGTTACCATTAGGTGCACCAATACCCATAGCACGGAACTGACCTATTCCACCATATTTTGCAACGAGAGGACGTATAGCCTCTACACCTGCTTCTACAAAATCGTCGACTGTCTTATAAGCCTGTGTCTTAATAGAATTGGTGGCAAGTACCTGACCACGCTGATCCACGACACCGAATACTGCGTTTGTTCCTCCTAAATCCAAGCCAATTACAAATGGCTTTTCCAATCCAGTTACAACTGGTTTCTGCTCTGTTACGTCCATGACATAATAAGTTTTTAGTTTGAATATACTATGGGCAAAGTTATGAAAAAAAGAGGAATGCCACAAAGTTTTGTTAGGTAAATTTGCTTATCTCGTATTATTTTTGCAATTTTGCACTCAAAATAACAAGCATGCAATTTCCTATTCAATTAGATATATTGGATTTCATCTTCAAGGGACTGCTTATTGGAATTATAGCATCGGCTCCCATGGGTCCAGTTGGAATATTATGTATACAACGAACTTTAAACAAGGGGCGTTGGTATGGTTTTATAACAGGTATTGGAGCCGCTATCAGCGACACAATTTATGCACTTATCGTAGGGTTAGGTATGAGTTTCATTATGGGACCTTTAGAAAACCCTACATATAAGTTGATAGTACAGATTACAGGAAGTGTATTATTATTACTCTTTGGAGTCTATTGCTTCAAGTCAGATCCGATGAAGAAAGCTCATCAGAGTGGTAAGGAGAAGGGGTCTCTCTTCCATAATGGCGTTACAGCCTTCTTGGTAACTCTCTCTAACCCAATGATTATCTTCCTCTTTATTGCAAGTTACGCACAATTCGCTTTCGTACAGCCTAATCGCCCATTAGAGATGATTATAGGTTTTGCCTGTATCCCTGCTGGTGCGTTACTTTGGTGGTATGGCTTATCATGGTTGATAGATAAGATTAGAGGAAAGTTTGATGTCAATGGTATTCTTATTATAAATAAGGTTATAGGTTCTGTTGTCATTCTGTTTTCTATCATTATGCTTGTGGGTACAGTATTTAATCTTTATCATCTGCCAACTATTGACGGATTAATGGAATAAGGATAATTTATGTTTGTAGCTAAGGAATTAAGAAAGAAGAGTATAGCAGAATATCTGCTTTATATGTGGCAGATAGAAGATACTATCCGTGCTTACGGTTGCTCATTGACACGAATCCGTAAAGAATATATCGACCAGTTCCAATACACCGAAGAACAAAAGGAGGAAGAGGAAGACTGGTTTGGCGACCTTGTACGCATGATGAATCAAGAAGGTTGTCGAGAAGGTGGACACCTACAGATTAACAAGGTGCTCATGCAGGACCTTACAGAGTTGCACGCACAGTTGCTGCAATCATCAAAGTTTCCGTTCTATTCTGCTGAATATTATCGTGTCTTACCATTCATTGTTGAGCTAAGAGGTAAGACAAAACGTACAGCAGACAAGATGGCACGTACAAATGATGAACGCTTAAAGAGTGTTGCTGCGCAGTTAGGAAAGAGTGAGATCGAAACTTGTTTCGACCTTCTTTATGGAGTGATGATGCTTCGTCTGCAGAAGAAAGAGATTACCCCCGAGACAACTCGTGCGCTTAACGAGATAACAACTTTCATTGGTATGTTGTCAGACTACTACATAAAGGATAAGACTGAAGGCTTAAACTTCGGCGAAGAATAAAGGAGATAGCTTATGAATATTTTAGTTACTGGAGCTAACGGACAGCTTGGCAATGAGATACAGCTTGTATCTAAACAGAGTAAAGACCACTATATCTTCACGGACGTATGTGAGGGATATACGAAGTTAGACATTACTAATCTCGAAGACATCCGCAAGATGGTACAAGACAATAAGATTGAATGTATCATCAACTGCGCTGCATGGACCAATGTGGACAAAGCAGAGACAGCGGATGAGATTGTTGAATTACTCAATGCGACTGCACCAGAGAACCTTGCAAAGGCTATGAAAGAGGTTGGTGGCTTGCTTGTTCATGTCAGCACAGACTATGTCTTCGGTGGCGACCCATATAATACTCCTTGTAAAGAGGACATGAAGGGTACTCCTACTGGCGTTTATGGTTTAACAAAACTACATGGTGAGGAGAAGATTCAAGCTACTGGTGTAAACCATATTATTCTTCGTACAGCATGGCTTTACAGCGAGTTTGGTCATAACTTCGTTAAGACGATGATGAATCTCACAGCTACTAAGCCACAGCTGAAGGTTGTATTCGACCAGTGCGGAACACCAACCTATGCTGGCGACTTAGCAGATGCCATCTTCGATATCGTTGAGAACCGCAAGTATGAAGGAAATAGTGGCATCTACCACTTCTCTAATGAGGGTGTATGTAGCTGGTATGACTTCACTATAAAGATTGCAGAACTTGCAGGAAACACAGCATGTGACATCCAACCTTGCCACAGCGACGAGTTCCCTTCACCTGTTACACGTCCTGCCTACTCTGTCCTTGATAAGACAAAGATTAAGGAAACCTTTGGCATAAAAATTCCATATTGGGTTGATTCACTGAAGAAGTGCATGAAAGGCTTACAGGAACAAGACAAATAATAGGAGTTAAAAAGAAAGATTGTTAGACTTAGTTCAGCTATAAATTGATTTAAAGAATTATAAGCTAATTAGTTAGCTCCACTTCAACAACGTCTGACAAGGTTTTTACTCCCAAAGAATATAAAACAAATGAATGAAATAGAACGCAGGCGAACGTTCGCCATAATCTCTCACCCAGATGCTGGTAAGACTACTTTGACAGAGAAATTCCTTCTCTTCGGTGGTCAGATTCAGGTTGCTGGTGCGGTGAAGAGCAACAAGATACGTAAGACAGCTACATCCGATTGGATGGATATTGAGAAACAGCGTGGTATCTCTGTATCAACTTCTGTAATGGAGTTTGACTATAAAGATTATAAGGTAAATATCCTTGATACTCCTGGTCACCAAGACTTTGCAGAAGATACTTATCGTACACTGACGGCTGTTGACTCTGCTATCATCGTTGTTGACTCTGCCAAGGGTGTGGAAGCTCAGACACGTAAGTTGATGGAGGTGTGTCGTATGCGCAACACACCAGTTATCATCTTTATCAATAAGATGGACCGTGAAGGTCGTGATCCATTCGAGGTTTTAGACGAGTTGGAAGAAGAACTCAAGATTAGTGTACGTCCACTCTCATGGCCTATCGGTCAGGGACAGCGCTTCAAGGGTGTATATAACATCTACGAACAGCAGTTGAACCTCTTTACACCTAACAAGCAGCGTGTGACAGAGAAAATTGAAGTAGATATCAACTCAAATGATTTGGACGAGCAAGTAGGTGCTGACTTTGCTGAACAGCTACGCAACGACCTTGAGTTAGTCAATGGCGTTTATCCTGACTTTGATGTTGAAGCTTATCGCCGTGCAGAGGTTGCACCAGTGTTCTTCGGATCAGCATTGAATAACTTTGGTGTGCAAGAGTTGCTCGATTGTTTCGTTGAAATAGCACCAAGTCCACGTCCAACTAAGGCAGAAGAGCGTATGGTTGAGCCAAGTGAACCAAAGTTCACAGGCTTTATCTTCAAGATTACAGCCAATATCGACCCTAACCACCGTAGTTGTATCGCTTTCTGTAAGGTATGTTCTGGTAAGTTCCAACGTAACCAGCCTTACCTCCACGTTCGTAATGGAAAGACGATGCGCTTCTCCTCTCCTACTCAGTTTATGGCTCAACGCAAGAGTACAGTAGAAGAGGCTTACCCTGGTGACATCGTTGGTCTGCCTGATAGTGGTGGTGTATTTAAGATTGGTGACACATTAACTGAGGGAGAAAACATCCACTTCCGCGGCCTGCCAAGCTTCTCACCAGAACTATTCAAATACATTGAGAACGATGACCCAATGAAGTCTAAGCAGTTCCAAAAAGGTATAGAACAGTTGATGAATGAAGGCGTTGCACAGTCATTTGTCAATCAATTCAATAACCGTCGTATCGTGGGAACCGTTGGACAACTTCAGTTTGAGGTTATCCAGTATCGATTGGAGCATGAGTATAATGCCAAGTGTCGTTGGGAGCCTGTACACCTCTATAAGCTTGTTGGATTGAGGCTGACGACGAGAAAGAGTTAGAGAACTTCAAAAAGCGTAAATACCAGTATATGGCTAAGGATATTGAGGGACGTGACGTCTTCCTCGCTGACTCAGGTTATGTGCTAAGCATGGCACAGCAAGACTTTGAGAATATCCGTTTCCACTTTACAAGTGAATTCTAATCTAAGAATATGACATGATAAAAGCACCAAAGAAATATATCGTTTCTTTGGTGCTTTTTCATATGATTAGGCGTGCAAATAAAACTTCAACAACACGCTCATTATAAACAAGTTAAGCTATCTGACAGAACTTAAACCCAAAGTTAAATCTCTGTTCTTCGAAATATCGCTCTATCTTAAGAGAGATACACACGCTTCCAAACGGCAAACGACTTCTACCCGTCTAATATATTGTAATGGTGATTGCCCACAAAACGATGTCTATTTGCCAACCGCACTATATGTGCTAAGCATCAACACCACATGTGTTAGGCATCAACACAACATGTGCGGACACTCAACACATCGGTTAAAGATTAGAAAACGTGTTCAGAAATGCCTGCATTTATATAATAAGACACTATAACTATATTCAATGAGAGAGATTTACCAGACAACTCAATAAACTGTTTACTTCTTGATAAACTTCTTACCGTTCTGAATAACTACACCCTTGTAATCCTTACCTACACGCTGACCAGCGAGGTTATAGATAGGTGTGTTCTCATTTACTGTACCGTTGCTAACTTCGTTAATACCAGTAGGATCATTCTTCAAAGTAACGGTGATTTTCTTAACACGTACCTGATGACCAGGAGTCTTGAACTCTACAGAGTTCTTATCGCCTGTCCATGTTACGTTAATTTTATCAGCAGAAACAGTCAATCCTGCCATAGATGAATCAAAGCCGTCACCTAAGAAACTCTTACTACCAGCTTTATATGTATCACATACAAAGACTACATTGGTAATGTTTGCTGCAGACGAAGTAATTGTTGTTGTAGCATCCTTGTGCAAACGATAAGAAAACTTATCATCTACCTTACCTGCGCTGAGAGTAATAGTAACACCATCCTTTTCAACAGTCAGACCAGTTCCCTTATCCTTACCAGCTTCAAAGGTAACTGTTTTCTGTGCAAAAGATAAAGAACTAACAGCAGCGAATGCTGCAACAAAAGCAAAGCGTAGAATTTTATTCATAATAACTTTATTTAATTAATAAAAAGGTTTAATTGCAGTGCAAATTTAGCTAATAATTATGATATATGCAATTATAAATCAATGTATAATCCTTATACGAATTCTTTTTAGCATATACTCATGTATGCGCGCTCCAATAAACGGCTACCGTTGGAATCATTCTTTTATATTGGCACATCTGTTTCACTACAAGCCCTTAGATTTCAATATAGTCATTGAATGCTCTCTGCATTGTCATTATCTCTTTCGTCTTATCACTAAATATAAAATAAGAAAAGCGGTTATAGCAAAGCAATCCTCTCAAAAATAAAGTTCCTGTCACTTCTGTCAGTCACTTCAAGAATATAACTTACTCATTTACAGCAGTATTATGCAAAGTGTTAAAAGTGACAGCAAAGTAAAAATAAAACTATTCGTATAAAGAGGTATTATCGTTTTACACCAAATATAGCGTCTTTATCACTGCATATTTCAGAAGAACCTATCGCTTCATATTTAGCCCATGTGTGCGCATACAATGTTAAAAACTTATTTTTTTGTTGATAAAATTTGTTTTATTCCACTATTTATCCTATATTTGCGATGTGTTTTTCACTGATTTAGATATTTTGCTAAATCATTTTCGAGGTTGGTAGCTTCCTGCACCAACCTCTTTTTTATTTACCTACATTTCAGAAAAACGTGTCCAACTCTTGACTTATTGATAATCTTTATTTACCTTTGTATCAGATTATTAAACTTAATTCTATGAAGATAAACCAACTTTCCTTCTTACTTTTCACAGCTGTACTATTGTTTAGTTGTGGTAAAACAATTCTACCATCAGAAGATGATAATGAAGACGAAACAGAAAAGCACTTACCTTCTCACTCACCTAATGAAGCGAAGATCTATACTGTTTCGGAATTTATCAAAGGAGAATTTGGAAATAATGAAGTTTGGGTACATGGTTATATTGTTGGAGCTTGCAAACGAAGCATCAAGCAGGCAGAGTGGGAAGCACCTTTCACGTATGACTCTGCAATCCTATTAGCTGATGACCCAGAAGAGGCTGAGCCTGAGAAAGTTATTTCCATTCAAATGGTCAACAAACAAATGAAAGAAGCAATAGGCTTAGCAGCCAATCCGCAAAACTATGGTAAACATATTGCCTTCTTCGGAATTAAACAAAAGTACTTGGGAATACCAGGGATGAAAAAACATATACTTGCAAGTGAATGGTTGGACGAATGACTTTTTATATAAAAGATTTGCTCTTAATAAGAAAAATGATTATATTTGCACTCCCAAATAATTATATAAGTTAGAAAAGCCTATCGACATACTTCTACTTCATAAGAAAGAAAATTGAAAATGAAGAATCTGAATGAGATGACCGACGAGCAGTTGGCATTGTCATACATTGAAGGAAGCAACGATGCTTTCGATTTGTTGCTATCGCGCAATCAATCGAAACTTTTTTCGTATATTCTATTCGTTGTGCGTGATAGGGATGCTGCTGATGACTTGTTTCAAGAAACCTTCGTAAAGATTATCACGAAGTTGCAACAGGGAAGATACTCACCAACAGGTAAGTTCTCTGCATGGATTATGCGTATCGCTCATAATGTGATTATGGACTGGTATCGTGCGCAGCGTGCAGATAAAGTGATTGATGCCCCTAAGGATAATGACCTATCTAATGTTGGTGGTGATGATACTGTTATTGATAACATTGAGTGTCAATTCATTAACAGTCAGACACTCTCTGATGTAAAACGAATGATGAACCTTCTTCCTGCGACACAACGTGAAGTGGTATTTATGCGTTTTTACCAAGAGATGTCTTTTAAAGAGATTGCTGAGACGACGGGTGTTAGCATTAACACCAGCCTTGGGCGTATGCGTTACGCCATATTCAACTTGCGGAGAATGGTTCGTGAACACAAAGTAAGTTTGCAACTAACATAAGAACAAATAGTTTTTTTCTTAACGATACAAAACGCCCTCACTTGTTTCTTAACCAACATATTAAGAACAAGTGAGGGTATCTTTTATACCTTATAATTATCTATGTAATTGTTTGAGTGAATGGATAGTTGCCTTAGGATCTGCAGCCTTAAAGACATAACTGCCACTAACAAGAATGTCGACACCAGCTTCAACCAAACGAGGAGCCGTGTCAGCCTGTACACCGCCATCAACCTCTATCAGAGTTTTACTACCTTCACGGTCAATCAACTGACGAAGGCGTTGTACTTTCTTGATACTGCTCTCTATGAATTTCTGTCCACCAAAACCTGGGTTTACACTCATGAGCTGAACGATATCCACATCACCAATGATATCCTCAAGTACATTGACAGGTGTTGAAGGATTAAGCGTCACACCAGCTTTCATACCAGCAGCATGAATCGCTTGTATCGTTCGATGTAAATGAACACAAGCCTCATACTGAACATTCATGATAGCTGCACCAGTGTCAGCTGTCTGTTGAATATAGTTCTCTGGATGAACAATCATAAAGTGTACGTCCATTGGCTTCTTACATGCCTGACCTACTGCTTCAAGCACAGGAAAGCCAAAAGAGATATTAGGCACAAAGACGCCATCCATTACATCCATGTGAAGCCAATCAGCCTCACTTTCATTAATCATTTCAATCTCCTTATCCAAATGAAGGAAGTCAGCGGAGAGCAGGGAAGGTGATACTATTATTTCCATATAAATATTAATTCAAACAGAAGGTTTGCATCTTCCCATTGATTTTTATAACACGATAGGTATAAGCTATCTGTCGGATAATATTAAGCGTCTTCTCAGACGGTTTAAGTTCTTCGGAAGTAAATATTCTAACCATAGGCCAAAAATAAGTTGTTGAGAGTTATATGTCATCTAAACGCTATCTAATAGATATTATTATATCTTCCTACAAGAATATTTTCACTTTATATGCATTAATTTATTGGGATTATCTTGTATCATTCCTTTTTATTCGTCTTTCCTCTAAATAAAAGAGCTTTTCTTTAATTCACAAGCGTATAATTCGATAATTTTATGTAAGTTTGTAGCGTAAAAGAATTTGAGATTTTTATATCTATATGATTATAAAGGTATGCGGCATGCGTGATGCCCACAATATTCACGAAGTTTCTCAACTTGGCATAGACTGGGTGGGATTGAATTTCCTTCCTAAAAGCGAACGTTATGTTAGTCAGATATCGTCATGTGCTGGTATTATTCCCGATTATGGGACGCTGTCTGCCTTATCTGCACATGAATCATCTCAACAGCAACAAATACCTACTCTTTGTGGAGTCTTTGCTGATGACATGCCACAGAATATTGTTACTCGTGTTGTAAACTTCAATCTTGATATTGTCCAACTCAATGGAGAAGAAAGTATGGTGATGATTGATAATCTTCGCCGCACCCTTGACCCAGACATTCATGCTGGAATAAAGATTATGAAGCGTATTGTTATTACAAAGCGTGAGGACATTGAGAAATACAAAGAATATGTAGAAGGGGTTGATTATTTCCTCTTTGACATCCAATATAATCTAAAGGATTGGAGCATTTTGGAAGCATATGAAGGGAAAGCTCCTTTCCTTGTAAGTGGGAATATTGGTGCCGAAGATATTGACAAGATTAAAAGCTTTTCTCATCCCCAGTTCTATGGTATCAGTGTGAACGAGAAGTTTGAGACAGCACCAGCGGTAAAGGATGTTGCTTTACTAAAGGACTTTCTTGAGAAGGTAAAGTAAGTCTATTGATTAGAAGGTTGATACACGAATGAAAACAAATTGTGTTATCATTGATAACTACGATTCTTTCACCTATAATCTTGTTCATCTCATAAAGGAATTAGGAGTTGATGTAACGGTAGTTCGCAACAATCAGTTCTCCCTTGAAGATTTGAATAACTACGATCGTATTGTTTTAAGTCCTGGCCCTGGGGTTCCTTCAGAAGCTGGCTTACTATTGGACGTTATTCATCGTTACGCAGGGGTAAAGCCTATCTTGGGCGTTTGCTTAGGACATCAAGCCATTGGTGAGGTATTCGGAGCAAAGTTGAAGAATTTGTCTGATGTCTTCCATGGTGTAACAATGGAAACCACACAAATCGTTGAAACGTCATTGTTTGCTGGTTTGCCTAAAACCTTTCTCGTGGGACGCTATCATAGTTGGGTCGTAGAGAAAACAAACTTCCCCGATTGCTTAGAAATAATAGCCGAAAGCAAAGAGGGACTAATCATGGCATTACGCCATAGAACGCATAACATCTATGGCATCCAATTCCACCCAGAGAGCGTTCTAACACCAGATGGGAAAAGGATTATGGCTAATTGGTTACACATCTAACAAATAATTATTCTTGTACAAACTATGACAACAGCAGCAAGCTATATAGACGGAGTCATTGATGATGGAACGCCTTGGTATGCAGTGAGGCTATTCACACTGAAGCTTGAAGAGGTGAGAACCTACTTTACAAGTCATGGTTTGGAATGTTTCGTTCCAGAACAATATGTCGATATAGAAGGACATGATGGCAAACCTCACTCTGTTCTTCGTCCTGTTGTTCGCAATCTTATCTTTGTTAAGGAACCTGGAGAAGACATTTCATTTCAGAAGATTGTACAAGAAGCCAACTATAAGATTAGCGTTGTAAAGAAAGCTAAGGATTCACAAGAGTATGCACTTATCCCACACGACCAGATGTATGAGTTCCGTTTGATGTGTAATCCAGAGATAACGATGCGTAAGTTCCTATCTTCAGACGAGGCACAAATGAAAGCTGGGGACGAGGTTCTTGTTAAGTTTGGACCATTAAAGGGAATGACTGGGCGATTAGTTCGCTCAAGCAAGAAGTATTATCTCCTAAAAGAAATCCCTGGCATAGGGGTAATGCTCAAGGTTTCTCGCTGGTGCTGTGTTTCAATGGAGGAGAAATAAGTCTCATATCAGTTTTACTATACACATTATACCATACCACACTAAGATATTGTACATTATAACAACTACCCCATACTCCCTTAAACCAAACTTCTAATAACCTTCATTAGAGACGAATAATATCAGATGACATTTCAAAATATTGCTGTCCGATAACAAAAAACACTCATATAGCACAGCTGATAGATTCACCAGTTTGCTATATGAGCGTTAGGCGTATGTTATAAAAGACTTACTTAGCTTTCACTTCTTCAGCAACAGCCTTTACAGCCTTTTTAGCAGAAGCTTTCTTGACAGGTTTCTTTGCTGCAGTTTTTGATGTAGTAGCCTTCTTCGCTGACGATTTCTTCTCTAACTGCGCACGAAGTTTATCACCTTCAACTTCCAATTTGTCAACCTTTGCTTGAAGATTACTAATATCATTAGTTCTCATTTCAATCTCATCGCCCTGGTGCGAATAGTGGTAAGCAAGCTATTCAACTCCTCATTATCAATATCAGCAGGATAAAGCGTATTGACACGATTCAAGAAGTCGCCAAGAATATTCATATAATTGGTGAAGGCATCAAATGGACTATCATAGATACCACGATCCATTCCAACACGTGAAGGTTTGGTTGACATAAAACGGAAGTTATCACTTGCCTGCAAATAGTCCCAGTCTTGATTGATACGTGGGTCGTTAGCAATACGTACACGATCAGCAATACTATACAACTTGTTAAAAGCTTCACGCTGCATTGGATTACCCAACCATGTGCTGACATCACGTTCTTCATCCATCCAACTCAAGGTATCTGGCACATAGAGACTGTCAACACTCTTCAATTTCATGCAAATTTCAGTTGGAGTAGAGAAGGTAATACCCTGCTGCTTAGCACAAACTGGTAACGCCTTGAAGAACTCAAGAATATTACTTGACAATGGCTGTTCTATACCAAGTGCTGAAAGGTTCATAAAGATACCGATTACCTGCTCTTCATCTGGGAGTGCTGCAATCTGTGCCATATATGTATCAGCAAACAATGGATAGCCATCCCAATCTGAATTATTGAAACGCAATGAGATATCATCACTCAACTTCACATCACGCAACAGAAGTTTTAAGTTAGGAGCAAGAGCACAGTTATATACGTAATGCGGACTCTTCCAACCCAAGACATGCTTTGCACCCTCTGTCAACATTCCCTTAAAGCCCATCTGAGAAGCTATCAAACCAATATCGTCACTATAAATAAGTGATGAGTTACGCAATATCTTTGGTGTCTGACCAAAGTATTCCTTAATCTTCTGAGCCTGACGCTTTACTTCAGACTTAAAGCTTTCCTCATTAGCTAATGATGCCAAACCATGAGAGTAAGGTTCTGCAAGGAATTCTACACAGCCTGTATTATTCAGTTCTTGCAGTTTGTCAAGCACCTGTGGAGCATGCATTTCAAGTTGCTCAATACCCACACCCGAAAGAGAGAAGGCTACCTTAAATGCTTTCCCATTGTCTTTAATCATCTGCAACAGCGTATCCAATGCTGGCATATAGCTTCTCTCAGCGATTTCTGATACAGAACGTTCGTTCTCAAAATCGTCATAATAATAATGGTCGGTACCAATATCAAAGAAGCGGTAACGTTTCAGGTGAATGACCTGGTGTATCTCGAAATATAAACAGATTGTTTTCATTATCTTTTTGTTTTAGTTTAAAAAAGGTTATTAGTACTCTCATGGATTTCACTGCCAACCCAAGGTACGAAGGTAAAGTTCACGAATCCACGCACCAACCTTCTCCCATGTTATCTGGTCCACTTCCCGCTTACCCTCTACGGAGAGATAATCGAAAAGGCTCTCATTATGACAAATGGAGTAGATAGCATCAGCAAGCGCATGAATATCCCAATAGTCTACCTTGATGCAGTTGTTAAGAATTTCTGCACAACCGCTCTGTTTTGAAATGATACTCGGTGTACCACATTGCATTGCCTCCAAAGGAGAGATACCAAAAGGCTCACTGACTGACGGCATAACATAGACATCAGAGGCCTTCAAACACTCATAAACCTGCTTCCCACGCATAAAACCAGGGAAATGTAAACGATCCGCAATACCTCTTTCAGCAGCAAGATAAATCATCTGGTCCATCATATCACCTGAGCCTGCCATACAGAAACGAACGTTACGTGTACGATGTAACACCATATTGGCGGCCTCAACAAAGTATTCTGGCCCTTTCTGCATAGTCAAACGACCAAGGAAAGTAACAATCTTCTCCTTACCCTTATGGTCAGGACGTGGGATATCAACAATCTCCTGTGGTAATGGATAAACGGCATTATGAACCGTAAACACTTTACGTGGATCCTGATGATACTGATTTATTACCGTCTGGCGTGTAAGTTCTGATACACACATAATGCAATCAGCATTGTCCATACCATCCTTTTCTATACCATATACGGTTGGATTAACCTTACCACGTGAACGGTCGAAGTCGGTTGCATGTACATGGATGCACAAAGGCTTACCTGACACACGCTTGGCATGAATACCCGCAGGATAAGTCAACCAGTCATGTGCATGAATAATATCGAATTCATAAGTACGTGCAACAACACCAGCAATAATCGAATAATTATTAATTTCCTCGTGCAGATTGGAAGGATAACCTCCAGCAAAATCCATTGCACCAAGGTCATTGACGTTCATATAATTGAAGTCGGCATAAATATGTTCACGCAACTTGTAGTAAAGTTCTGGTGACATAATATTGCCAAGACGACTCTTTACATAATCATAACCCAATTCACGATAAGCGATAGGCACATGATTCATTGCTACAATCTCAGCATAAGTATGGTCTTCATCACCAAAAGGATGTGGCAAACAGAGAATCGTCTCAACATCACCCTGTGCATGCAGACCTTCTGAAATACCAAAGTTAGCAGTTGCTAAACCACCATATACATGAGGAGGATACTCCCATCCAAACATTAAAACTTTCATACTGGTTCCTCCTCTTAAAATTTATACTTCTCAAGTAATTCTAACGTACGAAGCACCTCAGCTACGTTCATGGCAAAGGAGATAGCTCCACGTCCATTAAACGGTGGATTACCGTCGAAGAGTTCAGGTAGTGTACTAAGACAATGGTTAATCATCTCATCTTCATAACCTACCAACTGACGTTCTACAAAGCTCAGACGTGTCTGCTTATAAAGTTTCAAGCAGGCCTCAAGATAGAAGCCACCCAACCATGGCCAAGCTGTTCCTTGATGATAGGCAAGGTCACGTTGACTCTGTGGGCCAGTATACATCGGATTATATCCGCCACTCTTTGGAGAAAGCGAACGCAGTCCCTTTGGTGTAAGTAACTCTCGTGTACAAACATCTAAGACTCCCCTCCTCTGCTTTTGGTCAAGTGGAGAATAATCAAGTGCTACAGCAAACACCATATTAGGACGTACACTCCAGTCAACCATTCTACCATCAACATAGTCATAAAGATAGCCATACTCATTGAGGAATGTTTCAACAAATGAAACCTTACATTTCTCTGCAAGTGCATCAAGTTCGTTTGCGCGTTCTTCATTACCACTCTCCATCTCCATTGCGGCTGTAAAGCGTAGTGCATTGTACCATAGCGCATTAAACTCTACGATATACCCAGAGCGTGGAACAACTGGTTGACCATTATTCATAGAATTCATCCATGTAATCGCTTCTCCCTTTGCATCAGCATAGAGCAATCCATTCGTATCTAAAGTGAGGTTTGGATGCTTACTTGCTAAGAGATAATCAACGATATCACGAATCAAACCCATGTAGAGTTTTCTACAACGCTCCTTACCAGCCTCCTTAGCATACTGTTGTATAGCCCACACGCACCAAAGAGGAACGTCTGGTTTCTCCATCTCGTATATCTTCACGCTGAGCGGCTTACCTTCCATAAACTCACGTAATCCCTTTGCAGCGGTCTCCATTACCAGTTCGAAGTAATCTTGTTCTTCGATACTCAAAGTAAGTCCTGGTAAAGCAATGAATTGATCACGAGCACGACACTTGAACCAAGGATAGCCTGCAAGAATATAACGCTCATCGTTCTTTGTACGATTATGGAACTGATGAGCAGCATTGACAAGGCAGTGGAAGAAGTTATCACGTGGACTACGTGACTCCACTTCCTTATCAAACAGATTCTTCAAAGTTGATGTACGACATTCTGCCGTTGATGCTGCAAAGACAATACTTTCGCCCTTGCTGATATTCATCTCAAAATAGCCAGGAACATAAAGGTCCTCATTAGAAGCATAACCACGCTCCTGCTCCTTTGGATATTCCAATCCACGATACCAGTAGGGTTCAAAGTGAAACTCATTCTTCTTTGAGAACTGCATAAAAAGCGATGGATAACCAGCATACATACACGTGCTGATACCATTATCCACAACCTCATACGAACGATTAGCAGCACCATTTTCATGAGTAAACTGGCGAACACTACGAAAGGCAAGGAATGGGCGGAACTGCAAAGTAGTCTTTGAGTGAGCCTCTAATAAAGTATAACGGATTAAAATACGGTCTTCATAATGCTGGAAGACAACCTCTTTTTTTAACAAGACACCACCTACCCTATAAAGCGTAGTTGGCACAGTATCACAGTCAAATTCACGAATATACTTATGTCCTTGTGGACTAAAGTTATTGCCCTGATACTTGTGCAAACCCAGATTGAAAGAGGCACCATGCTGAATGACGGTAGGGTCGAGCGAACTCAGCAGTACGTGATTCTCGTCGTCCAGTTCAGGAACAGGAACAACAAGCAGTCCATGGTACTTGCGTGTGTTACAATCAACAATCGTCGAACAAGAATAGGCACCAGAGCGATTCGTTCGTAACAGCTCTCTGGGAAGCGAATCTTGAAGATTGGTCATCAGAGCTTTTTCAAATTTTAAGTAGCTCATGTCTTTTAAGGTTTATTGTTTGGTTTTTATTTATCCTTTGGTAGAAGTCTTTACAGACTTTGCCCTTCGGCACTTCAAAGATACAAATATTTTTCATAATGGCATCATAAAGTAAGATAATATTTTCAATTATTAGTGTACAATAAAACATTCCTCTACAAGTCTCCCATTCTCATCTTCGAAATATTCTGTTTTCTTGTGTTTGCAGTTATAATATTTAATAGAATGAGAAGGGTAATATAGCTCTTATTACAAATTTACTTTTAATTTAATTTACTGTCATTTTAACATTCTCATAGAACTAACTGTAAACTAATTTGTTAGCATCTTATACGAGATGACAGAAGTGACAGCAAATTTGATTTTTCTTTCAACTGGTTTATCAGTGCTTGAACATATTTAAACCCAAACCAATCATTAGACTACAATGTTTCAGAATTTCTTGTTTTTGTGTTGTTTCCTAACCAAGAAAGTCCTATTTTTTTAGAGTAAAATATAACATTTTTCGTAACAACAATCTGCACTTATCCAAACAATAGATTGCAGAATATTTAGCATACAAGACCATGCATACTAAGCACCAACACCATGTGTGCGAAGCCTCCGCACATATTGTGCGAGGCAATAAAACGTTAGCAAAAAAGGTAAGAAGAGAGTACTACTATCTCTATAATAAGAGAGAGAATGCCACTAAAACCTACGTACACGAAAACACCTTGCTGAGCACTCATAACCAGCGTTCAACATTTCTATAAGTAGTTTAGACAAAATCTATAACTATTTAATAGTAAAAGGTTAATCTGGAATAAGGAAGTTTATAACTTCTTTCTCAACACCAATCGTAAACGTACCAACAGGTGTGCCATTCAAGCGTCGACCATCAACACTGACTGGTGTGTGCTCAGCTATTTGTCCACTCAGCTCCTGCGTTCTATATGGCATCACATTACGATGATTCAATATCTTATCTCGCAACAAGAGATACATTCCTTCCATTGCTTGCCACAGCTTTGGCTGAGAAACAATGGAAACATCGAGCAGACCATTATAAGGTACAGCATTCGGGGTCTGCCCATAACCCTGGGCATTACCAATACAAACAGTCATCAGACGCTGTTTTATACTATCTGCATTGATTTTCAGCGACATGAAATAATCCATACGCTGGAACATTAGTAGGAAGCAAGAGAGGATGAAGGAGATTGTGCGGGATATAAAAAGGTGGCGCAAACGGCGACGAAGACTCATGATATTTGCCACCATACCAATGTTTACACAGTTAAGAAAATATCGACGGCAACGCTCATTCTTCTTATTCTCGTAGTGAATACAGCCAACATCTACTCGTCTTACACGCTTCTGCTTGAGCCAAACAATCGTCTGTTCTAAGTGTGACTCATCGAAACCCCAGAAGTGTGCAAAGTCATTTAACACGCCATTCGGGATAACACCCAACGTAATACGCTCACGCTCTTCTGGTTCTAAGAGCATGAGATAGTTGACCGCATCATTTAACGCAGAGTCACCGCCATAAATAATAATAGTTTTATAACCATTACTAATCAGCATCCGCACGAGTCTATCCACACTACGTGGATTCTCACTTTGCACCATATCATACTGTATATTGTGTGCTTGCAGACAGCGTTCAGTTTGTTCCCAACGCTTTACTGGATTACCAAGTAATCCTCCCTTCGGACAATAAATGATGCCCCATCTTCCTTCCTCTACCATAAGCTCAATATTTCTTCAACTTTATCTTCCATCTTTTGTGCAGCATTTACCCAATGAATCGTAAAACCACGACGCTCCATACCACGAAACCACGTCATCTGTCGCTTAGCAAACTGATGAATGGCGATTTCTAACTGTCGGAACATCTCATTGTTAGACAGCTTTCCTATGAGATACTCTGTCACAAACTTATATTCCAAACCATAATAGATAAGGTCTTCTGCAGGTATACCCTGCTTCAGTAATCCTTCTATCTCGCCAACCATTCCTTCTTCAAGACGTGCTTTTAAGCGGTTGGTTATTTTCCTTCTTCGTGCTTCACGATCTATGTCTACACCTATTATTAATGACTCAATTGGTGGACATTGCCGCTCTTCTGTTGGCTTTGTGAGATTATAGGTTTCAATCTCTATTGCACGAATAGCACGCTGACAAGAATCAACATCCGTCTTGTTGTGCATGACGGAATGATTCTTTTTCTTCAGTTCAACCAACATTACCGTCAATTCCTCAAGCGACTTTTCCTCTAACTCCTTACGCAGTTCAGGATTCTGTGGCACTGGCGAAAGGCTATAACCCTTCAGCACAGCTTCAATATAAAGACCTGTACCGCCGCAGAGAATAGGCAGCACTCCCCTACTCCGTATATCTTCATAACTATCAAGGAAATCCTGTTGATAGCGAAAAAGATTATACTTCGTACCTGGTTCACATATATCTATAAGGTGATAAGGTATTGCATGCCCCTCAACTGTGTAATCAGCCAAGTCTTTACCCGTACCAATATCCATGCCACGATAGACCTGACGGCTATCTGCACTGATGATTTCAGCGTTAAGCCGAGCAGCCAAATGTGCAGCAAGATCCGTCTTACCCGAAGCCGTAGGACCAAGAATGGTTATCATACGCTTGTCAAGAGCTATACCTGCAGCCGTACCCTCACCTATCTGTTCGTTCTTCATGTCGCAAAGATAACAAAAAAATCCCTGCCAGCAAGCTGACAGGGACTATTATTTTATCCGTCAATCACTCTCTACGCAAGAGAGGATTGCAGATGACCTTCCGGTTGGTATTACTTCAACTCTGCGAAGTACTTGATTGTACGAACCATCTGAGAAGTATATGAGTTCTCATTGTCGTACCAAGAAACAACCTGTACCTGGTAGCAATCATCGCTGATCTTGCTTACCATAGTCTGAGTTGCATCGAACAAAGAACCGAAACGCATACCGATGATATCAGAAGAAACGATCTGATCCTCAGTATAACCGAAGCTCTCAGTTGAAGCAGCCTTCATTGCAGCGTTGATACCCTCAACAGTTACGTCCTTACCCTTAACAACAGCAACGAGGATTGTTGTAGAACCTGTTGGAGTTGGAACGCGCTGTGCAGAACCGATCAACTTACCGTTCAACTCTGGGATAACGAGACCGATAGCCTTAGCAGCACCAGTTGAGTTAGGAACGATGTTGCAAGCACCTGCACGTGAACGACGGAGGTCACCCTTGCGCTGTGGACCATCGAGAATCATCTGGTCACCAGTGTAAGCGTGGATTGTTGACATGATACCTGACTGGATTGGAGCATATGCGTTCAACGCAGCTGCCATTGGAGCCAAGCAGTTTGTTGTACAAGAAGCTGCAGAAATAACTGTATCAGCTGCAGTCAAAGTCTTGTGGTTAGTATTGAAAACAACTGTTGGGAGATCGTTACCTGCAGGAGCAGAGATAACTACCTTCTTAGCACCAGCCTTGAGGTGAGCAGAAGCCTTCTCCTTAGATGTGTAGAAACCTGTACACTCGAGAACTACGTCTACGTTGTTAGCAGCCCATGGGCAGTTAGCAGCGTCCATCTCAGCAGAAATCTTAATCTCCTTACCATCAACGATGATAGAATTCTCAGTAGCCTCTACAGTGTGCTTACCCTCACCGAACTTGCCAGCGAAACCACCCTGAGCGGTATCATACTTCAACAGATGAGCAAGCATCTTAGGACTTGTCAAGTCGTTAATTGCAACAACCTCATAACCTTCAGCCTCGAACATCTGACGGAATGCGAGACGACCAATACGGCCAAAGCCGTTAATAGCTACATTTACCATTTTACTTTAAATTATTTATAAAAGTTTATAAAAACGAATTTCTTTTTACCTTCTTATAGAAGATTTTCTATCTTACGATTGCAAAGATACAATTTTTTTTTTATTTTTGCAGTCGCTTAGCGTATTAATTATTATAAAAAATAACTCGTTTCGCACACATAGGCAAATCTATGCAATCTAACAAACCAAGATTGCAAAGTCTATATAACAAAAGAAAGGGTATTAGTATAAAAACGCAAGACAAACAAACAAATTAACAACAAAATTAATTATGAGCAAACTTATTCAAGAATTCAAGGAATTTGCAGTAAAGGGTAACGCAGTTGACATGGCTGTCGGTGTAATCATTGGTGGTGCATTCGGCAAGATTGTTTCATCTATCGTTGACGATATCATCATGCCTCCTATCGGATGGCTTATCGGTGGTGTTAACTTCTCAGACTTGAAGTACACACTTCCACAGGTAGAGATTCCTGGTGTTACTGCTCCTGCTCCTGCAACCATCAACTATGGTAACTTCTTGCAGACATTGCTTGACTTTATTATCATCGCTTTCTGTGTATTCATGATGGTAAAAGGTATCAACAAACTCTCTAAGAAGAAGGAAGAGGAACCAGCTGCTCCTGCACCTGATCCTGAGCCAACTAATGAAGAGAAACTTCTCTCTGAGATTCGCGATTTGCTGAAGAACAAGTAAGCAACTATCTGAAATACAGACATAAAAAGTCCGAAGAGTCACAATGATTCTTCGGACTTTTTTGTTGACATCAACACCAATTTCCTTTCATTGAGATTACCGAAAGACTTTGCTTCCCACTTATCTTCTATTCTAATATCAGCCTTCTAATGCAACTAAAAGCGCTGCATCAAAACTATAAAACTTCCCCTTTATTCGGACAACAAAGTATTGTTCCCCGAATTTTCTTCATGAAAGAAAAGAATTATTTTCATGAACATAAATATTTTTCTTCATGAAAATAAATATTTTTTTTCACGTAAATAATTTGCAACGAATAAAAGACTGTAATGAAACCAACCAACTAAAACAAGACTTTACAACCTGATTATCAATACAACAAACAATATCTTACACTACCCTAAAGTCCAATACAATTTCCTTTCTTATTTCTTTATAATATTGTATAACGAAAAATAGGGACGCACTTGCGCCCCTATCCTTCTATTTTGTCTATTTTCTTTCTTACTCCCACTCAATTGTTGAAGGTGGTTTTGAAGAGATATCGTAACATACGCGGTTGACTCCCTTTACCTTACGGATGATTTCATTAGAAACATCTGCCATGAAGTCATAAGGGAGGTGTGCCCAGTCAGCTGTCATTGCGTCCATTGATGTAACGGCACGAAGAGCAACTGGATGCTCGTAAGTACGCTCATCACCCATCACTCCTACTGAACGAATCGTAGAGAGCAATACGGTACCAGCCTGCCAAACGTGGTCGTAAAGACTTGTACCATCTGGCATAGTATAGTTGTGCATCTTCTCGATATAGATATCGTCAGCGTCCTGAAGGATACGAACCTTATCACGAGTGATGTCACCCAAGATACGAACAGCAAGACCAGGACCTGGGAATGGATGGCGCTTGATAAGACGCTCTGGCATTCCAAGCTCATAACCTACACGGCGAACCTCGTCTTTGAAAAGCCAACGGAGTGGCTCACAAAGCTGAAGATGCATCTCTTCTGGAAGTCCACCCACGTTATGGTGACTCTTGATAACCATACCCGTAATGCTAAGACTCTCAATACGGTCTGGGTAGATAGTACCTTGTGCAAGCCACTTAGCATCAGTAATCTTCTTAGCCTCAGCATTAAACACCTCAACGAAGTCACGACCAATAATCTTACGCTTCTGCTCTGGGTCAGTAACTCCTTCAAGATCCTTAAAGAATTGCTCAGAAGCATCAACTCCGATAACGTTCAATCCGAGTCCCTTATAAGCATCCATCACCTTTGTAAACTCGTTCTTACGGAGCATACCGTGGTCTACGAAGATACAAGTAAGGTTCTTACCGATAGCTTTATTGAGCAAAACCGCACAAACAGAAGAGTCAACACCACCAGAAAGACCAAGGATAACGCGGTCGTTACCCACCTGCTCACGAATCTCCTGAACAGCACTCTCTACAAATGAAGCTGCACTCCACTCCTGCTTGCTACCACAGATATTCACAACGAAGTTCTCCAACAACTGCTTACCCTGCAATGAGTGGTAAACCTCTGGATGGAACTGTACTGCCCATACTGGCTGCGTCTTTGATGCAAAGGCAGCATACTTAACATCACCAGTAGAAGCTATAATATCGTAATCCTCTGGGATTGCTGTAATCGTATCACCATGGCTCATCCATACCTGCGAGCCTTTCTCAAAGCCTGCAAAAAGGCGATTGTTAAGGTCGATACTCTCTAAGTTGGCACGACCATACTCACGTGTACCCGTCTGCTCAACCTTACCTCCATTTGAATAAGAGATGTACTGAGCACCATAACAGATACCGAGCACTGGAATCTTACCGATAAACTGACTGAGGTCTACCTTGAAAGCCTCTGGGTCATGTACGGAATAAGGTGAACCAGAAAGAATCACACCAATCACAGATGGGTCGTCCTTCGGGAACTTGTTGTAAGGGAGGATCTCGCAGAAGGTATCCAACTCACGTACACGACGGCCAATAAGCTGTGTCGTCTGTGAGCCGAAATCCAAAATGATAATCTTCTGTTGCATGTAAATGAATGTATTTAAAAATATCAGTTCTCCGTCTTGGAGCTTTGATACTCTGAATTTGCAATAAAGTCTTCAGCAGCTTGTAAGCTGTCGAGTTTACCTACATCAAGTAGATGAAGGTCGGTTTTTAGTTCGCCACGGATATCAAGTGTGTCGCAATTGTTGAGATAGAAGTCCATAATGGGAAACTTATCCTTATCAACAGCCTCAACGGTTTGTACCGCAGAGGGAGCTAACACGTGTACGCCAGAGAAGGCACAGAGGTAACAGTTGTTCTGATAATAAGAACTTTCTTCCTCTGTTGGTGATACAAAATGCAACTGACGTATCTCGGCATGAGGTGACTTCACCTCGTCTGTAGCCACATTTGTCCAACCCACCAAGCGCATATTACTATCAAATATCAAGTAACGTTGGGTCACACGACGGCTTACCAACAGCAGAGCATCTGCCTTTGTTTCTAAAGCATGGCGATAGAAAGCAGCTAAATCCACATTACTTAATATGTCAACATTATGAATCAGCACTGGCTGATGCTGATCAAAAAGCGAAGCAGCTCGCTTGATACCACCACCAGTGTCAAGGAGCTGCTCTGTTTCATCAGACACATAGATATCCACACCATAGTTGTGTGCATCCAAATAGTCTGTTATCTGGCTTGCAAAATGATGTACATTAACAACCATACGACTGCATCCAGCATCTATTAATCTCCTGATTACATGCTCAAGCAGTGGCGCACCTCCCACCCTTACCAACGCTTTTGGCATTGTGTCAGTAAGCGGTTTCAAACGGGTACCGAGTCCGGCTGCAAAAATCATTGCCTGCATTTGCTTTTCTTTTTATGCCTACAAAATTAATGCTTTTATTTCAGTCTACAAAGGAATGACGGACATAAATCAAAAAGAAAAAGGTTTAGTTTGTATCTTATCGTTATTTATAATGTAGTCACAGAGTAAGGATAAAAAAAGTTCTTCCGTTAAATTTGTAGATTGTTAACAGAATAAGATTAATCCACATACATGGTATGATTTGCTCTAATTAAATGGTTTTATGGAGAAGAATAAACTACATGATAAATGTAATTAGGTGCGATGTCTATCTGCCTTCTACAAACAACTTATTCCCTCATCAGCTGAGGTTTGTAAACTATTTTCGTGCAACTCAAAACCAATACATGCTCTTTCGGCTTCTAAAAGACGCCCAATTGACTTGCAAAAGGTGCCCTTTAAGACCCTTACTAACGCCCTATTGAAGTCCAATTAAGCACCTTTTACTTTACTATTTTATAACGAACTGATTACCTTATAGTTATAAACCTGCTTTTATTTGTATTATTTCCGTTATTTATAGATGTCTTATTTGAGATTATGTAATGATTTTTCAAAACCTTTTCTACAAATTACCGAAGTCTTAATTGAAATGACTTTTAATGTCAGAGGATGATAATAGGACAGATAGTTGACTGTCTTAGTCATGTTTTTGGGTCTTCAGGATTTTGAAGTGATAAGGTTTGCTACTTAAGGTTAGGTTTCTGAGGAAATGTCACACGGAGAAAAAGAGAGGACGGAGAATTATTAAAACAAAGCAATGGAAGTCACAGAGGCACCGTCGGTGCATAGAGCGACGGAGCTTGTTTGCCAATTCTATTAGCAATTTATATACAAAGCATTTATCCCAAATTAGCTATCAAAAATCTGTACGCTACACCTCCGTCCCTCTTTGTGCCGTCGGCACCTCCGTGCCATTGCGTTACCTCCGTCCCTTCCGTGACTCCGTGTGCCTATTATTTAAGACTTTTAGTTTATCACCCCATATTTCGGAAGAACCATATTTTTGTTTAATGAGTAACTTCGGTCCCTCTGTTAAAACAATACGAAAAGCGTTCACACATTTAACCCAAATCGGTCATTAGACCACAATGTTTCAGGAATAAATGACTACAGAAACCTTACTCCTCCAGTTTCCATTGCCATTTTCTCATATCTACACAGCCATTTGCACGGAAGGTTATCCCTTCTGCTTCCAACAAACCGCGCTGTTCTTCCCAACAAGGAGCCGTACGTCCGTTACCATTTACAACTCGATGACATGGCAAATTTTCTGTTTCAGATACGCCATGTAGCACTTTTCCAACCAAACGAGCATGACGAGGACAGCCTACAAGCCATGCTATTTGCCCATAACTCAGTACACGACCGCTCGGAATTGATGCCACAACGTTATAAACTTCCTTGCGAAATGCCTCTATATCTACAGCCATTCGTACTCCAAATTGTCTTAATAAAAAAGGAGCGAAGAAATTTAGTAGGGGTTAAGCCGATACCTTTCATATCCTTACACTGATGCCCTCCGAAAAGAAACAGTAATGGCTTAACCCCACTAAAACCTTCAACTCCTAAACGATTGTCCCGCAGGGGACTATTAAAACTTACTTATCAGCTTCTGCTTAAAGCGCAGCCTCAACAGCCTTCTGAACCTCCTTGAGGTCTACTGTAGGCTCGAAGCGTGCAACAACCTCACCATTGCGGTTAACGAGGAACTTTGTGAAGTTCCACTGGATGTCGTTCTGCTTGCGTGGCTCTGTGTTTGCCTTGTTGTAAAGGTCTTCCATAATAGCAGCCAACTTCTCCTCGTATGCACCACCTGCATAGCCCTTCTCACTCTTCAACCATGTGTAGAGAGGGAGCTCGTTAGCACCGTTCACCTCGCTCTTCTTGAACTGTGGGAAGTCAGTACCAAACTTTGCTGTACAGAACTCGTGAATCTCCTCGTCTGTACCTGGAGCCTGATGACCGAACTGATCACATGGAATATCGAGAATCTCAAGACCCTTCTCCTTCAGATTGCGGTACATTGCCTCCAACTCCTCATACTGTGGAGTGAAGCCACAACCTGTTGCTGTGTTTACGATAAGAAGTACCTTACCCTTATATGTCTCGAGACTTACCTCGTTACCTTTCTTGTCTTTCAAATTGAAATCATAAACTGTTGCCATAATTCTTACTCTTTATTAAATTCTACAATAATATTTTTTCGCCATAAAAGCGATATTTAAAACTCGTGTGTCTCGTCTATCATAGCCGTGAAAAGTATCAACCAAGGAAGTTTCTACCCTATCAAAGTTTATTCCTAATCCTTACGATTTATTTTCTTATCTTCGAAATCCACTCCTTGCAAACCTTCCATCCACCAGTAGACCACAATGCCCATGCTATCAGTACAGGCTGGAAGAAAAGTCGGATGAGACGTGCAGTATCAGTATTCAGTCCGAACGAATCAATATGATAGAAATATTGATTGAGGTTTCCAGGGAAGATGAGAACAAAGAAGAGGGCGAGCAACGCTCCTACTACCGCCTTATGCTTATACAAGAGTAGCATACTCAATCCTAAAGCAATCTCTACTACACCTGAAGAAAGTACCACGAAATCGGTAAATCCTTCTGAGAATCGAAACCACATAGGCACCTGTGCCACGAACTCCAATCGGTTAAAAGTCAGGTGAGATACACCTGCATACGTCATAAATGCTCCTAAAAGGAGGCGGAAAATCATCTTTACTTTGTTCATCCTGTTTCTTTTTAATGGGGGAGCGCATCACCCTCTCCCAGCGCTAACTGATGTCAGTGTCACGCCCCCTAAAATACCTTTACTTACTAATCGTCTTTACAATCTTTTATTACTCGAATCTTTCTAAACCATTATTCTTAGTTGCAAAGTTATAAAAAGATATTTACATCGCAAGCGATTACACGTTAGTTTTAACATCATTTTGCATCTATAGCTGGCTTTCCTGCTACTAATAGACAGCCTTAACAGGAACTATAAGTCCCTCCCTTGTTCTTTATTATCGTTGTGTTAGTGCCGAACACATATTGTGCTCATGGTAAGCACCAATGGTGCTAAGCCTCAAAAGCACACAAAAACGGATATGTCATACTTTTTAAAGCCCAAAAGAAAGAATACTCTAAACGACTCTTCTAAAATTTAGAGTGATAAGAATGTCGAATAAATTTTAGTACTTTATCTTAATATCACACAGAGAAATGGAGGGAACGGAGGATTATAAAAACAAACCTATAATAGTTGTTGAGGTACTCGTCAGTGCGTAGAGTAATGGAGGTTTATTTGCGAGTTTTATTAGAGAATTTATACACGAAACATTTATTTCCAAAGCTGTCAAGACTCTGTACGCTCACCTCTGTCGCTCTGTGTACCGTCAGCACCTCAATTATCTTGCTTATAGCTCCGTCCCCTCTTTTCTCTGTGCGTCTTATCATGTAAGTGCTTTAGTTTATCACTCCATATCTTAGAAGAGCCAGAAAAGCAATTTTTCTCAACACAAACTTTCCTGTCACTTCTGTCATCCAACGTAGACACATAAACGATTGATTTCTAATACATTTACACTAAATGTTAAAAATGACAGGAAAATGAAATCAAAAAAACTATTGTATAATACGTGATAAATCTCTTCTTACTTTAGTAGACTTTATCACTCCATATTATCGAAGTGTGGCAAAAAAGAAAGGAAAACACTAATATTAGCTATTTTTTCGTTATCTTTGCAGCAACAAAACATTGAGAACGAGAATGGAAAGTGCAAAGAAGTATTTGTTGGGAATGACACTTGGCGAACTAAAAGAGGTTGCCAAGTCGCTCGGAATGCCAGCTTTTACAGGCGGACAGATAGCCAAATGGCTCTATACACAGCATGTGAAAAGTATTGATGAGATGACGAATATCTCAAAAGCAAACAGAGAGAAACTCGCTGCTGAATATGCTATTGGCTGCAAAGAGCCTATCGATGCACAACATTCTAAAGACGGAACTATCAAATATCTCTTCCCTACTGACAGCGGTAAGTTTGTTGAAACGGTGTATATTCCAGACGAAGACCGTGCCACGCTCTGTGTTTCTTCACAAGTAGGATGTAAGATGAACTGCCTCTTCTGCCAGACAGGAAAGCAGGGTTTCGAAGGTAGTCTTTCAGCTACAGATATTCTTAATCAGATTTATTCCCTCCCAGAACGTGATAAATTGACGAATATCGTCTTCATGGGTCAGGGTGAGCCAATGGATAACCTTGATAACGTACTGCGCACCACAGAGATTATGACTGCTGACTTTGGTTACGGATGGTCACCAAAGCGAATCACAGTAAGCAGTGTGGGTGTCAAAGGAAAGCTAAAACGATTCCTTGATGAGAGTGACTGCCATGTTGCTATCAGTATGCACACCCCTTTACACGAGCAACGTTCGGAGTTGATGCCAGCGGAAAAAGGAATGTCTATTGATAGTATTATCGAGTTACTCAGCAATTACGACTTCTCTCATCAGCGCCGTCTGTCATTCGAATATATTGTCTTCAAGGATTTCAACGACAGCGAGGAACATGCCAAGGCTATCGTACAACTACTCAAAGGATTGGACTGCCGAATGAATCTTATTCGCTTCCATCCTATCCCTAATATCCCATTGCAGGGTGTTGATGACCACAGAATGGAGAAATTCAGAAACTATCTAACACAACATGGAGTCTTCACAACTATCCGTGCCAGTCGTGGACAGGATATCTTTGCAGCCTGCGGTCTGCTCTCAACAGCAAAGAAGATAGAAGAAGAAAGAGGTAGAGGGAAAAAGTAAAAAGGTAAAAAATAAGAACGCAAAAAGACTAACAGCCTACACACAGAGAGCCAATAGGGAACTGAATATAACAAAACAATACAAGATATAAGTATATGAACGATAATAAAAGAGTCCGCGTAGCAATCACACACGGAGATACCAACGGCATTGGATATGAGCTTATCTTTAAGACCTTTGCCGAACCAGAGATGCTGGAGCTTTGTACGCCTATCATCTATGGTTCGCCTAAGTAGCCACCTATCATCGTAATGCACTTGACATAGAAGCTAACTTCACTATCATCAAAGATGCATCAGAAGCACAGAACGGACGACTCAACCTGCTCCCTGTATTTGATGACGAAATTAAGGTTGATTTGGGCGTTGCCTCAGAGGAGTCTGGTATTGCTGGCTTACGTGCTGTAGACAAGGCCTTAGAGGACTATCGCCAAGGACTATTTGACGTTCTCGTTACAGCTCCTATTGACAATAATGAGCACTTCCAGTTCAGTGGTCAGAGCCGTTACATTGAAGATCACATGGAATCAGAGGAGCAAGGCTTGTCAATCTTGATAAACGATGGACTGCGAGTTGCCCTTGCTACACGTAATCTCCCACTGCGCCAAGTAGCAGAATCAATATCAAAGGCAAGTATTGTTAACAATGCAAGTGCACTCTTTAAGAGTCTTCGTCGCGACTTCCGCCTTTCTTGTCCACGCATTGCAGTACTTGGACTGAATCCTAAGGCTGGCGACAATGGTTTGTTAGGCTCTGAAGAGCATGAGATAATATTGCCAGCTATTGACGAACTTGTTGAAAATGGCATACAAGCCTTTGGTCCTTATCCTGCCGATACGTTCTTTGGCTGCAATTACACAGAACATTTTGATGGCATTTTAGCAATGTATTACGAACAAGGACTTGCTCCTTTCCGTACACTTTCTGTGTCTCATGGTATCATTTACACAGCAGGATTGCCACTCGTTCGCACTTCTGCAGAAATTCCTAATAGCCTTTCATTAGCAGGAAAGGGTAATGTTGACGAACTACCATTCCGTCATGCAATCTATCTTGCTATTGACATCTTCCGCAATCGTGCAGAATATGATGCACCAATGGGCAATCCACTTCCAAAGCTTTACAAGGAAAGAAGAGACGAAAGCGACAAGGTGCGCTTTGCTATTCCACGTAAGCGTGAGGATCGCATACCAAACAATGGTGAAAACCGTAATACGAAGGAGACACACTAAGCGTGTCTTCCTTCATTCCTTACGACAAATATAAATAAGAAGACTTATGAACAAAAAGTTTCAGAACATCTTCTTCACTTTTGGCTTGGTTGTACTCTGTATTATGGTGTACAACCTTGACTTTGCTGATGCATGGCAGAAAATACAGCATGCAGGCTACTGGTTCTTTGCAGTAGTTGTACTATGGGTATTCTTATACATCTTTAATACTGCAGCTTGGTTTACAATTATACGTAGTCAGACACAAGACGCTGAGGAGCGGAAGAAAGTATCATTCTTCTGGCTTTATAAGGTTACTGTATCAGGCTTTGCACTTAACTACGCTACTCCTGGAGGACTAATGGGTGGCGAACCATACCGTATCATGGAGCTGACACCGAAGATTGGAGCAGAACGTGCTACATCTTCTGTCGTCCTTTATGCTATGACACACATCTTTAGTCATTTCTGGTTTTGGCTTATATCCATCTTCCTTTATATCTTCACGCAACCAGTCAACCTCCTGATGGGCACGATGTTAGCTGTCGTTTTTGCTTTCTGCGTATCTGCAATTTGGTTCTTCCTCACTGGTTATAAAAAAGGATTAGCAGTCCGCGTAATGAACCTTGTTCGCCACATTCCTTTTGTTAAGAAATGGGCAGAACCTTTTGTTGCCAACCATAAGGAAGAACTTGACAGAATTGACGCACAGATATCATCATTGCACAACCAAAACCCACGTACCTTCCTCACCGTTGTTCTGCTTGAATTATCTTGCAGAATTTGCAGTGCTTTAGAGATATTCTTCATCCTTTTGGTATTGCTACCTTCTGTCAATTACTTTGATTGCATTCTCATCCTTGCGTTCACCTCTCTCTTTGCTAATATGCTCTTCTTCATACCTCTACAATTAGGTGGTCGTGAAGGAGGTTTCCTGATGTCTGTTAAAGGCTTAGGACTCACGCTCGAAGCGGGTATTTTCGTTGCCCTACTTGTCCGTATCCGTGAACTTATTTGGACAGCTATTGGCTTATTGCTTATCAAACTGGACAGGAAGAGAAACAAGTAATATACACTCGGTAGTTTTATACATCATAAATTATCTTTATGAAAAGAAATCTTTTTCTTCTTGAGAATAATTTAGAACAAGTTGATTCATTCCACTGAAAAACAACAAAGAAAGACAGAAAGAAAGTTGTTAAAGTCTGCCAAAGTTGCAGCTTTTTCAAATTAAATAGGTAAATTTGTCAGTTAAATGAATACAACAGAATTACAGAGGACCAAACAACGATATAACATTGTCGGTAACAACGACGGACTGAATCGTGCACTGGATGTTGCTTTACAGGTAGCACCCACTGATTTGTCTGTACTGATTATCGGTGAGAGCGGTGTTGGTAAGGAGATTATCCCACGTGTAATCCACGACAATTCTCCTCGTCGTCGCGAGAAATACTTTGCTATCAACTGTGGTTCTATCCCAGAAGGGACCATTGATAGTGAACTTTTCGGTCATGAGAAGGGTTCTTTCACAGGAGCTATTGGCGATAGTGAAGGTTATTTCGGTATAGCCAACAAAGGAACCATCTTCCTCGACGAGGTGGGTGAACTTCCTTTAGCAACGCAAGCTCGACTACTTCGCGTACTCGAGACTGGTGAATATATCCGTGTTGGTGGCCAGGAAATCCGTAAGACAGATGTACGTATCGTAGCTGCTACTAACGTCAACATGCAGAAAGCTGTTAGCGAAGGTAAGTTCCGTGAAGATTTATACTATCGTCTTAACACTATTCCAATTCAGATGCCACCACTCCGTGATCGTGGCGAAGATATCGTTCTTCTCTTCCGCCTCTTTGCTATGCAGATGGCTGAGAAGTATCATCTTCCAAAAATTACACTCACAGATGAAGCACGCCAGATTCTGTTACAGTACAAATGGCCTGGCAATGTTCGTCAATTAAAGAACATTACTGAGCAGATGTCTGTCCTAAGCGAGAAGCGTGAGATTGATGCAGAAACATTGCTACATTTCATCCCACGTGACCAAGACAGCACACAGCTTGCTACGATACAAAGTGGTGGTTCACATAGCTATGAGAGTGAACGTGAGATTCTCTATAAAATTCTCTATGAGTTGAGAGGTAATGTAAGTGACTTACGACGTGACCTCAACAACGTTCGTAAGCAGTTGGAGGAAAGCAGACAACTCAATGGTGCAAGCGGTTTCCAGCCTACTCCATCAACAGTTTCTAATCTTCCTGCTACCACAAGCAAACAGCCTATCACTCCAACACGAACGATAGAACAGGTTGAAGACGCTGTGGCAGAAGAAATATCTGAACCAGAGACACTCAACCTCAACGACATTGGAAAGCAACTGGTGGAGAAAGCCTTAGAGCGTAACAATGGAAATCGTAAGAAAGCTGCTTTAGAGTTGGGCATCAGCGACCGCACACTCTATCGCCGAATCAGACAATACGGATTAGACAAAGATTAATCAATAGACACAAAAGGGACTCCCTCTTACAAAACAATGAAGATAGGAAAGAAATTCACATCTATCCGCCCATTGACATGGGGTGTGACAGCTATCTGCTTGCTCTTATTGGCAGCTTGCAGTGTATCCTATAAATTTAATGGTGCAAGTATTGATTACAGTAAAGTGCGTACCATTCAAATTGCAGATTTCCCTATCCGCTCTACCTATGTATGGGGACCAATGGGACCAATGTTCAACAATCAATTGAAAGATGTCTTTGCTAACCATACACGCCTACAACAAGTAAAGCGTAATGGTGATATGAAGATTGAAGGTGAAATCACACAGTATCAGCAACGTAATAAGAGTGTCTCAAGTGAAGGATATTCTGCACAAACAGAACTTTCCATCACTGTCAATGTGCGCTTCACAAACAATACAAACCATAGCCAAGACTTTGAACGACAGTTCACAGCTACTTCAAGCTATGAAACTGTACGTAGTCTGAATTCTGTACAGGAGGAACTCGTCACACAGATGGTGAAGGACCTTACCGACCAGATATTCAACGCAACTGTTGCTAACTGGTAATCATCTTACATCATCACTTTTAATTTCATTGACTATTATTCTTATCACCCCTCATAATCACCTATCACCCTATGGATATAGCCAATCTTATTAATCATCCGGAGAATCTAAACAAGGAGACCTTATATGATCTCCGGAGTATGCTTGCGCTCTATCCTTACTATCAGCCAGCTCGTATTCTGTTGTTGCAGAATCTCTTTCTGCTTCATGACCCCACCTTCGATGATGAGTTACGACGTGCAGCAGTGTACATCTCTGACCGTCATATCCTCTTCAAGCTTGTTGAGGATGCCCATTATCAACTGATTCCAGAACAGAAAAAGGCAGAAAAGCAGTCAATAACTATCAACGCTGAAACGACTACAGAGGAAGACCGTACAACATCGCTTATCGATACATTCTTAGAGCAGATTCCTGAAGAAGAAGATACAACACAGGAAACAGAAGGAAGGCGCAAGCCGACACCTGCTGATGCCACTGTGGACTACGTTGCTTATTTATTGGAAAGTGAAAGTAAGCAAAATGAGGATATCACTCCACAACTAAGAGGACAAGAACTTATCGACGATTTCATCTATAATGAAGGGGGTAAAATCACTTTACAAGACGAGACTGAGTACGAACCTGAAGAGAATGAACACAATGAAGCAGCTGAAATGAAGATACTGGCTACTTTACTGAAACATTAGCAAGAATTTATATAAAACAAGGTCGATATTCTAAAGCATTGGAAATTATTAGGCGATTAAATTTGGTATATCCGAAAAAAAATCGTTACTTTGCAGACCAAATACGTTTTTTGGAGAAATTGATAATAAATAACAATAAAAAATAAGACAAGAAAATGTACACGTTATTCGTAATTCTTATCGTGATTGCAGCACTCTTGATGATTGGTGTCGTTCTGATTCAGGAATCAAAGGGAGGTGGTCTTTCATCAAACTTCTCATCATCTAATGCTATCATGGGTGTTCGCAAGACTACAGACTTTGTAGAGAAGACTACATGGGGCTTAGCTATCGCAATGGTTATTATCAGCGTAGCAAGTGCTTACGTTGCACCATCAGCAACCACAGATGCAAGTGTTGTTGAGAAAGCTGCATTAGATGACAATACAACAAACCCTAACAACTTGCCTAACTTCGGTGCAAGCCAGCAGAAGCAGGCTGCTCCAGCAGCACAGGCACCTACTGCTCCAGCTGCACCAGCTGCACCAGCTGCACCAGCAAAATAAGGGAAAATAAGAAAAAAGTACGGGAAATATTTGGTCAGTCCAAATAAAACCCGTACCTTTGCACTCGCTAAAAAGAAATAGCCAATATGGTGGATGTAGTTCAGTTGGTTAGAGCGTCAGATTGTGGTTCTGAATGTCGTGGGTTCGAATCCCACCACCCACCCTTCAAGAATTAAGCGGAAGTCTTTTAAAGACCTCCGCTTTTTCTTTTGTATATAACTGCCACTATGCAAAGATACTACAAGTTGTATATTTACTAATTATTGACTGAAATATGACAATGTTTAAAGCAATAATAAAAAGCTAATGACACATGGAATCACTGCTTGCGAATAAGACCGTAATAAACTTATACAAATAAATCTTTCAATATTTGGAGTGACAAAGACTCCATTAACAAGAGAAACGATTACACATATTACAAGGATATTTTTATTTTAGTTTGCTGTCACTTTTAACATTTCGTATAAACTTACTGATAATTAAATAGTTATACAACAACTTCATGTGATAGTAATGACAGCAAATTGAAAACGATTTCGAAACATAAAAAGAATCTTCCTCCACCTCACTCCAAAACAACAATCACTTCCAAAGAGAAGTAAGAAAGGGACATGCACTGAATACGATTGATAAAGCTTGTTATCATGTACCATACATTAAAACTCAAAAAAACATATTATCCACGAAATATCTTCATGCCCCCAATAGATGTGTTCAGTTCACCTCCAAACAAAACTAATACCCTTTCTTGTAATTACCAAAAACCTTAAACCCTCCACTGTCAAAGAAATGGAATAATATTCATTTTTTTACCAATTATTTCCTATATTTGCAAAAGAAAGAAATACCTAAACGGAATGGATATATACATTATAAAAAAGAAGTTGGGCAGTAGAAAAGAATTAGGAAGGCACCCTATAGAAATTGATGAAACCATCAATACGCTCGGAACTCTACTCTTCATATTAACCCTACAAGGTCTAACAGAAGCGCAGACCCCAAAAGAGAACCACGCTTTGTCCGAAAGTGAAATTGCCGAACAGGCTGAGGAAGGACGCATCCGCTTTGCTGAAAACTATGGCGAAAACCACGACACAATGGCAAAAGCGATGGAACGAACAAAGCAGGCATACGATGATGGTCTCTTCAAAGTATTTATCAATGGTGAAGAAGTAACGGAATGGAATGCCCCTATCACCCTCTGCCAAGGAACAGAAATCGTCTTTCTCAGACTCACAATGCTCACAGGTCTTTATTTTTAAGGTTAAACTTAGAGAGAAAATAGTGAGGGAAAAAGTATTAGATTCAGCAAAGATAACTACTTTATAAGTCTTATTAACCAGCAAATTCGTATTGGCGGAACACTTTTACCATCTAAAAACTTATTGAAAGGAATAAAATATGAAAACAAAGAAGGAGTTACAGGAACACTGTCAACAATATATCAATAGCATCAACCTATCCCAATGCAATATATGGGAGAAGAGATTTGTAAACTCATGCAAGGAAGAAGACTATCAATTCAATTACTACCAAAATATTTTTTACAAAGGTTATGACGAAGAGAAGATTCCTTTCCGTACCATTAAAGAACTTATTTCTGCAGGTGCAAACCTCCCTCACATTCTTCCAAAGAACTATTCCCAGCTTTTAGAACTACATTTAAAGCAGCTTAAAGAACTCTCTCACACGAAAGGTATCTATCGTATAGATGTAAGAAAAGGCATTGATTTACAGGAGATAGCATATGATATATCTGACACAATGCGTGCCTTCTTTGCCGCTGCTTCCTACGGTCTCACGATTGACGAGCTAATCCGTGGACAATACCCTGATATAACCAGCTATTACCTTTCATTTACTCCTGTACTTACAGCTGCCATCCAGCAGGGAAAATCAGAAACTATTGAGGCAGTAAAAGAGGTACTGACCAGTGAAAATAACGTCGGAATCCTTACGCAAAGCCTCATCACAGCCATAGAATCTAATAATAACGAGGAGTTGCATACCCTCCTCCTCAACGTGCTGAGAGCTGCAAAACTACAAGAGGGTCTGCGCCAGAGTATAGTAGAATGTGGTAATGAATACAGCCTGACATTCTATAAACGGATGTTGGATGTCATTGCCGAAGAAGGCCTTCTGCGTTATAGTTCCGTTAGACGATCTGTTCAAACATGGGCTGGCATCGGCTATGAGTCTGTTTCCGACAAGGATATCAAGACTATCTTCGAGGGCATTCATCTGTTCTTGACCCATCCAGAGGAACGCGTAAAAGCCTATACGGGTCCGAATGCACTACTCGTTTACATTGCTTTATATACGGCTGGTGCTGAGGACTTCAGTATTGCACAGCGTGATGCCTTACAGTTAATTGATGGCGACACCCCTCTCCAGAACCATATTGCAGCCATCTACTATCTTGACCGTTCAAGTCATTTCAAAGTTACTGACCACTTCGAGTTCTTTGCAAAGCATCTGGATGATCCTTTCACAAAGGCTTTCTTCATACAACAATTAAGTTGTACAGCCAGGGAGGAGAGGTATGAATATGGAAAGGTTGACTGCGTTTCGGGAAAGCAACGTGAACTTTTCCAAAAGTTTTTTGATAAGATTGCGAAATGGGAGAAGGAGGTTAAGAATAACACGGACTTCACCTTCAAAGGCTTTGAATGGTTCAAAATCCGTCTTTCACACGAACACTTCATCAATGCCCTGTGGGTACTTGCCAGCCAAATGAAGACACAGAAAACGATTGACCATATTCTTCTTGAGAAGATGCCTAACTGGGGAGTGCACTTCATAAGATATTATAACTATAGCCAAGAGGATGAGAAAGAAGCCTTTATACACCTTTATGAAGGAATATTACCCTTTAGGCAGTCCTGAAGCACGTCGCCAGTTCCTTGTTAAGAACATCTTTGGCTATGAGAAAGAGGGCTTTGACTACCTCTTGACCTTCTTCTACAAGGAAGAATTTACTACGACAGATATCAAGGAGATAGAGAAGAAACTAAAATCCAAGGTTTCTGACACACGAAGTAAGGCTGTACGCGTACTGCTTACGTTGCCCTACGAACAGCTGAAAGCATCATACGAATGCTTACAGACAACGAAGGGAGACTATATCCCAGCCGCTTTGACTGAGCTTAGGGAAGGCAGCAAACAGCTTACAAAGGACTTTGCTCCTACAAGTGAAGAGGCAAATACAACTACTCCTACAACCTATTCCGGTGCAGAAGGTGGTTACGGTCTGTACAAGGTGGGAGACATTCTGACTATTAAACTATCCGATCCTTTCTTGACAGAGAATGATTCGCAGTCGTTCCTTAGTAAGGTATTCAATAAGATTACCGGCAAGAATCGTGCAGATGCAGGCTCTGTCTTTACCTACAACATTGACGAACTGCGCAAGCTATACACCGAACTGGAAAAGATTATAGAGGACAATGCAGACAAGGAGTATAAGAACTATTGGGGAGGAACCCAAACAATTGGTGACAGTTATCTTTCCTTTACGTCTGACGAGCATACCCTTGATACACTCCCTTATCCTGAACTCTGGAAAAGTTTTCTGGCAGATCATACTCTCAAGGATGAAGATTTGTTGGGTATCTACTTAATGCTATCAGTACTTGAAGACAGCTATAGCACCGAATTCGTAGAACTTGATGCTGACAATTATCCATTCAAGAACAAGAAAGCATTGAAACGTGGAAGTATGGCAGCCACTTCCGACTCATCGTACAAGCATTGCTCAACGATTTAGAAAAGAAGACTCCTTCCCTACTTTTCTCTCAAGCCTACTCCATTCTGGCGTTGATATTCTTCCATTGTCCAACCAACAGATACACAAGGATTTCCAGTTACGGTTCAGATGATGATGAACACGTATTCAATAGCGAACTCTTCCAGACTGCAATGAGCTACGCAAGAAACTGTTGGAGAAATGAAGAAGAGTTCAAACTCTTTGCAGATATGTCAATGGCAATGTATGGGAAGTATGCGCCAATAGCCCGACTGGATAAGAACCTATACTATTCATACTATACAATCGATGCACTCATATTGTCGCGTTACAACCTTCAAGGTAAGCTGTCTGACGATGCCTTTATGGAGTTACTGCTGAATGACGAGGGCGAAGAGCTACGTAATGCAGGAGATTATATCTATAATACACGAGGTCACCGACTTACTTTGCAATATGAAGATGAGAAGAACGTTGACGCACGTTATGGCAAAGAGACTTACAAGAATCTGGAGAGAATCATCAATAAGATAGCTCAACACCTCTTCAAAGTTGAGATGACGCGCCTCAATGCACCGACAACAGCCTCTAATATCATCATCCGTATAAGTAACGCAATGGTACTTCAGGGTGCTGAATATATGGTTACGGCAATGAAAGCATTGGGCAAAGATTACCTGATAGCAAGTAGCTACGGCACTGAAAAGCGTGCAGTGCTAACCTATATCATTGAGCGTACCTTCCCACTCGAAACAGACGAGCCAGAAATACTTAAGACAATCAAAGACGACAGACTCTTAGAGTTGGCATATTTTGCACCGCAGTGGGTTCCACTTATCAAAGCGTATCTCAACTGGGAAGGCTTCGATCTTGCCTATTACTACTTCATTGCACATACTAAGGAGATGGGCGAAGACGAGAAGAGGGCTGCAACGGCACTCTTCACCGACCTCGACCCAGCTGATCTTGCCGATGGAGCCTTTGACGAAAAACTCTTCCACGAAGCTTATACCGTGGTTGGAGAAAAGCGTTTCGACCTGTTCTACAAGGCTGCACGATACATCGGAAACAGCAACTATCACAGTCGGGCACGTCGCTTTGCAGACACAGCACTCGGCAAGATAGACGAAGAAACCATCACAGAACAGATACACTCCAAGCGCAACAAGGATGCCGTATGTTCATTAGGACTGATTCCAGACAAGAGCGACAAGGCTTTGCAACGACGCTATCAGCTTATACAAGCCTTCCTGAAAGAGTCTAAGCAGTATGGTGCACAGCGTCAAGCATCAGAGAAAAGAGTATGTGAGATTGCCTTACTCAACCTCTCACGCGGTGCTGGATATGCTGACCCGATACAGCTAACGTGGCGTATGGAGAGCCAGCAGGTGACTGACAACGCTGCTTTCCTGCAAGGAATAGACGTGGAGGGATACACACTGAGACTACAGTTAGCAGAGGATGGCACCAACAAACTCATCATTCAACAAGGTGAGAAGGTGCTGAAAACAGTACCTGCAAAGATTAAGAAGCATCCTGACTACCTCAATATTGCTGCTATGGGCAAGGAGTGGACAAAGCAGAGAAAGCGTGCCCGCACGATTATGGAGGATATGATGATACGCCAGACACCATTACGTCCACAGGATGTAAAGGTGATTGCTGAGAATCCTATCGTCAGTCCGATGTTCCGCTTGCTACTCCTTCGACAAGGAACAACCACAGGCTTCTATACCAACGAGGGACTGGAGACGCTTGATGGTATCCAGAAGATGAAAGCTGACAAACCGATTACTATCGTCCATGCACAGCAACTCTATGCCGATGGCACGTGGTCAGAATGGCAAAACTTCGTCTTCAGCAAGAAGATTGTACAACCTTTCAAACAGATATTCCGTGAGATTTACATCCCGACACCTGATGAAGCAGAACAAAACGAGTCACTTCGTTACAGTGGGTATCAGATTCAGGTGAAGCAGGCAGCAGCTGCATTGCGTAGCCGTGGATGGAGTGCAGACTATGAAGGAGGGCTGCGCAAGGTATTCTATCGCCAAGGAATCTCTGTTGAACTCTATGCACAAGCCAACTGGTTTACTCCTGCCGATGTGGAAGCTCCCGCCATTGAGTATGTCTACTTCTCATCTACACGCACTTACAATCGACTGAAGATTGCGGATATTGACCCTATTCTCTACAGCGAAGTGATGCGTGATGTAGACATGACGATTAGCATTGCCTTCGTCGGTGGTGTTGACCCAGAGACTGGAAACTCAACGAAGGAACTGCGTGCAGCTATTGTCAAGTGTACTGCTGACTTAATGAAGTTTAAGAATGTAACAGTTTCTGACAACTTTATTCACGTCAAAGGCGCACTTGCCGACTATACTATCCACCTCGGTTCGGGCAATGTGCGGCAGGTTGGTGGCGTAGAGATTCCTATCATCCCTGTACACAGTCAGCACCGTGGGAAGCTCTATCTCCCATTTATGGATGAAGACCCAAAGACGGTAGAGATTGTTTCCAAAATGGTACTCCTTGCAGAAGATAACAAGCTGAAAGACCCAACAATTTTAAAATGGATTAAACGAGAATAGCGTTAAAACCTATCCCAAATCCCTTTGACTATGGTAAAGCATAACCCAAAAGGCTATCCATAGCATTGTATTTAGTGCTCCGCACCATTGGTGCTAACGACTCGCACCAATGGTGCGGAGCATCAACACCACACGTGCGGAACATCAACAGAATAAAAGAAGATAGGAAACTGACTTCTTTTTGACCTGATTCTTGCATATAATAATATGCTAATGACTAACGTATATAGGAAGAAAAATATTAACCCCAAATATCACAAGAAACGGTCATTATAAACAATCGCTTCAGAAAAGCTCCACAAACAGTGGTCTACTAAACTCCCAAAAGAAGATTAAGCAGACAAGTAATCTACGCTGTGTACACTCATCACTTCAAGATTGAGCTTTCTGCTGCCTTCGATTCATACTTAGGAGAATGGTTAACCTTCTTACCATAGTCAAGAGAATAGGCTACTTTTACAGAAGCAAAAGAATTATCCCGCTCGCTAACATCACGCCCATAACACTGGTAGTTAGAGGCTAATAAACTTCGTGTACGCTCATTTCCTTGTATAAAGAGATTTCGTGCAGTGACGATTACTGACAGATTTCCGTGACTCCATTCTGCTGACAAATCATAGAGGAATGGTTGGTGTACGCGTTCCTGACAACCCATCAAATCCTTGCGAGCCGTCTGTGCAGAAGCTGAGAGCGAGAAATCGCCCAAGTAATAACTGGCTTCCATGCGTGCATAACAGCATCCTAAACGTTCGTCGGCAGCTCCGCTTACACGGTAATAATCATATCCGCCCTCCCATTTCACATTGAAATCACTCACAGGCTTCCACGTTGCAGAGAGCAACAGTTGGTACTGATGATAGCGTGTATCGCTCGAATAAGTATTTATCAATCTGTTATTATCTTTTAGAAAAACATTGGTAATAGCATTACTCATATATTCATAGTTGGCAGAAAGTAAGGCAGACCACTTCTTAAAGTTGACAGAATAAGTCAAAGCAGGACCAAGCAGCGTGGAATTATCCATCGTAGGGTTACCACGACGCACCAAGACACGATCTACCTGCTGCTCTGCAGCATTCACAGTATTCAGTGTCGGGAACGTATTTCCTAAGGCAAAGAACAGTTGTAAAGCCTGATGCTGATTTGGACTCCACGAGAACATTGAGTAAAAACGTGGTGCCAGATGTGTCACCTCCTGCTCTCCACGCAACTTGTAAGCAAGGTAAGACACACCAGGACGAGCCACCAACATTACCTTCCTCCCCCACCGCTTCGCATAATCAACAAAAACAAGGATTCAGAAGACCGCAGATGCTGCAGACTCGGAGAACTACCTCTATACTCATCTTGACTTATCTTCAAGAATTCAATCAGACTAAACGTTAGATTATGTCCCTTGGGAAGAGGCATCACATAGCTTGAGTTAAAGTTAAGATACGTATAATCTTCTTTCACATCACTCAAGAAAACTCTGTCTTCAAGGCTATTACGCTTATAAGTATTACGTGCATAATAACCATCCAATGAACATTCAAGGCTCTTTCCACCCTTGAAATTGCGATTAAAGTATAGGGAAAAGGTGGGTTTTATAGTCTTATCATGCTCAAGAACATTATTCGTAAACAACAAAGGAACGGTATAGCCCGTATATACCAAACTACCATTCAAGACATCATCGCGCCTTGTACTGACTTCAACACCGCTTCTAATCATCCACGTTGTACGCTCCGTCCTCCGACTAAGACTGACATTAACGTAACGACCGATACTCTTCATATCAGTATCATATGCTGTCTCTTGCTTGTGAATAGGGTTATCCAGCAGATAATCTGTCGTAGTTTCACCATAAACCTTAGGGTTCTGTAAACTGCTACCTGCCCATAGATTAACATTATAATGCCCGAGACTATACTTTGAGGTAAGGTTGTAATCACCCTTCAGATAGCCTACTCCCTGCAAAGCATCCACTTGTGTATAACCACCCGAAGTATAAGTCTTAACAATATAGTTTATCACAGCCTTGTCGTTAGCATACTTTCCCGTAGGCATATCATAGTATTCTACATGCAGGATATCCTTTGGACGTAACGAAGTTATCTCTCTCACAGAAGCCTTCCTACCGTTGATATACAGCGTTGCCGTACCTACTGGCGTTGTTATAACACCATTCTCTGTATCCACATTGACGCCAGACAACATCATATTCCTTATAAGCTCAAATCCGGAATGAGCATGTTTCCGCTGTTTCGGAGTAGGAATACAGTCGATATGATCCACCTCTCGTTTCGCCATATCACCAGCAACAACCACCTCCTTCAGCTGAACATTTTTTGATACAGAATCAGTCTGTGCAGCAGCAGGAAGTGTCATCACACCAAAGATTACACAAATTATTTTCCTTTTATCCATCTTACTGCTATTTTTCAGCCGTATAAAAGCATATATGACATTATATTTAGGCTTTATTACTATCGTCACAAAGTAAGAAAATAAATAAGAAAAAAGCAAGTAAAAAGTTGACAAATGTTATTGAGAAGTAATATTTTTTGCTTTAATTATATTCTACAATAGACTGAGAATGAATAGTATTTACGAAATACAAATATCATCTCATCATTGCAAATCTGTATATTTCCCCTACATGCTATAGCTTCGCACGGGATCTGCTGATAGTAATCGTATTTCATGCCGCACCTTAACACAAAATTGAAAGAGCGTATACTGAGGTATAGAACAAAATTCTCCTACACCTTATAAGTCAACAAAAAGACATATATAAGCCGGTGATGAAATATTACATAAAACGGATATCAATGAAAAAAGGATGCTTTAGAGAAACCTCAAAAGCATCCTTTTCTTTTATATGATAAGGTTATTTTACTGCATATCGTAAACTACCTGCATAAGTTTCTTACCTAACGCATCAGCAGCCTCCATAGTGTTAGCCTCGCTGTAAACACGAATAATAGGTTCTGTATTTGACTTACGGAGATGAACCCAAGCATCAGGGAAGTCGAGCTTAACGCCATCAATATCAGTTACCTGTACATCCTTCTCCTGTCCATAAAGTTCTTTCACACGCACAAGAATTGCATCAACATCTGTATCAGGAGTAAGGTCGATACGATTCTTTGCGATGAAATACTCTGGGAAAGTCTTGCGAAGTTCGCTTGCCTTCAGTCCCTTCTGTGCCAAAGAGCTAAGGAAGAGCGCAATACCAACAAGGGCATCACGACCATAATGGCTTTCTGGATAGATAACACCACCATTACCTTCACCACCAATAACAGCACCGACTTCCTTCATCTTTGTGGTAACATTCACCTCACCTACAGCAGAAGCATAATACTTACCGCCATGCTTCTCTGTCACGTCACGCAAAGCACGAGTTGAAGAGAGGTTACTAACAGTGTTACCCTTCACATGCTCGAGGATATAGTCTGCCACTGTGACGAGCGTGTACTCCTCACCATACATCTTACCATCCTCCTGAATGAATGCCAAACGGTCTACATCAGGGTCAACAACGATACCCAAATCATAACCACCCTTGGCAACCTCGTCCATGATACCTGTGAGGTTTGCTGCGATTGGCTCTGGATTGTGAGCAAAGTCGCCTGTTGCTTCTCCATTCAAGAACTTATACTCAACCCCTAAACGATCGAGAAGCTTAGGCAGGATAACACCACCAACAGAATTGATAGAATCAACTACAACACGGAACTTACGATTCTTAACAGCCTCAAGGTCGAGCAATTCAAGGTTCATCACCTCTTCTATATGGCGCTCATCAAATGAATCGTCATCAGTATAACTACCCAAACCATCTACATCTGCATAGACGAAGTCCTCACGCTCTGCAATATCCAAGACCTCAGCACCATCAGCCGCAGTAAGGAATTCACCCTCCTCATTCAGAAGTTTTAAAGCATTCCAATGGCGTGGGTTATGAGAAGCAGTGATAATGATACCACCATCTGCACCACTCATACGTACAGCCAACTCTGTTGTAGGTGTTGTAGCCAAACCGATGTTCACAACATCTGCACCAATACCCATCAGCGTACCGCATACAACATTCTTAACCATTGGACCAGAGATACGTGCATCACGTCCAACAACAATTTTTAGCTTCTTTCCAGGGTGCTTACGCGCAATGAAAGTAGCGTATGCTGAAACAAATTTAACGATGTCCAGCGGGTTCAGTGTATCTCCCGCACGACCTCCGATCGTTCCACGGATGCCGGAAATAGATTTAATAAGCGTCATACTTAAAATATGTTTGAAGGGTATTCCCCTTATTGTTCTCTTGCGTTATTAATTTTTCTCGCTCTATTCTTTTACATCTTCTTTCTTCACCGCCTATTAAAGACCTCTCTGGAAAGTAATGTCATAATAGCAAGGATAGACTGCCTTTGAAGCATTAAGCTGACCCTGCTGTGAAGGAACGATAAGTCTCACGTGTGACAACTTAGATGAAGCATTTACCAATCTACCAAGAGCAATATAAGGCATTGGAACCAACCAACCTGCAGGAACAGAAGTACTCTGATAGATGTCAGCCATCACACTGGAAGTAGGGTCAAATGAAGCAGTGTATGTTCCACTTGTATTTGTCACAGACATCTTGTCAACCTTAGGACCAAAGACGAGGAACTGATTAGATAACTGCAGCGTATCTGTAATAAGGTTGCGCTCGCTAAAACGGCAGAGGACAGTGGCTGTCTCGCCTTTTTAATTACTTCGCCAGTTCCTTTCTCAACAATCTGCATGTAAACACCAGTATTTGGGAAAAGAACATACTGATTCTTCGTTGTATCTGTAGTATTTCCTTGTTTAGCAAACTGCTCTTCACTAATTACTTTTATACCTTTCTTGACAATAAAAGAGTTTATCGCTTCAGTCTCTCGCTCCAACTGGTCAGCATAAGTCTCAGTCTTATTACATGAACTAAACGCCAACACTGCAACTAATACAACAAGGAGAAAATTTATCTTCTTCATTCGTTTTCTTATTTTAATATGTTGTGCAAAGATAAGAAAAAGTATTTAGAAAGGGAAAATAAGAAGTAAGAAAATATATTAAGGTAGGTTGTAAAAAGAAACTTTATAGTAGTTTTATCACTTAGAATCCCTATTTTTCAGATTCTTCTGTTAAACCCAAATCGGTCATTAGACCACAATATGTATAATTCTTATTAGTTGGTCTCACAAAGGAGGATAACTGCACAATAAAAGACAAATAGATATTATCGCTATCCTTAATCTACAAATAACTTATGCTCATATCACTATCTCTTTGTAAACTATTTTCACGTAACTCAAAACCAATACATGCTCTTTTGGCTTCTAAAAGATGCCTAATTGACTTGCAAAAGGTGCCCTTTAAGACTCTTACTAACGCCCTTTTGAAGTCCAATTAAGCACCTTTTACGTTACCGCTTTATAACCAATTGATATATTGTTTGTTACAAAGCTATCACTTGTTTGTGCTTTTGGCGTTATTTATGAATGTTTTATTTGAAATTATGTAATGAATTTTCAAGTATTAAAAAGGGTTTGGAGGATACGATTGTGATTGCAAAGGAAGGAACAAGCAAAATAACAATAAGAAATGGGAGCTATCTACCAAAACTATAGACAGCTCCTATTCTTCTACATATTCCTTTGTACAATAGATATTTACATCATTTTTAGAGAAGATGAGGAAGATGCTCCTTCACAAATTGTTCACCTAATCGGAAACCTTCCTCATAGAGATGCTCAAGCTTATCAACATCTTTCTCCATTCGTCCAACAACAATAGGTTCTTCTGGACGAATAACAAGTATCTTACCTTGTTCCTCCAACTCATCCACCAAGTCGAGTTGCCGATTATATGCTTCTATTCTACGACTCAATGCAACACGTAAACGTGGATAGTTGCGATAGATAAACTTGGGTTGTTTATGGTCACGTCCAGTATCTCTCCAACCTTTGTTACGCGTACTGATGACCACATTTGTCTCGTGTCCAGTCTCTATAGAACGCAGTATAGGAATAGAGTCGACAATACCACCATCCAATAACTCCTTACCATCCACTTCAACAATCTTACTAACGTAAGGAAGACTTGAAGAAGCACGTGCCAATACATTAAGACGATGCGTATCACCTGACGATTCTGAGAGATATTCTGCAAAACCAGTCTGACAGTTTGTTACCACCATCTCAAAGATATCCCCATTCCTACAATTATGGAAATACTCTTCATAATCAAAAGGAATAAGCTCATAAGGGAAACGATGATAAAGTAAATCTGGGTCAAAAATACATCCCTGCGTAACGAGATGGCGCAAGCCTATGTAATCATACTTGGCAAGCATATCAATATTAGAAATACGAGCACGACGCGGTTGACGACTGGCATACGACAAACCATTACATGCTCCTGCAGATACTGCAACGATGTAATGAAAATAGAGCTTATATTTCATGAAAGCATCCAAAACACCAGAGGTAAATACACCACGCATCCCTCCTCCTTCTAACACTAAACCCGTATTCCTATCTATTTGCATAAAATCTCGTTAAAAAACAACTGCAAAGTTAATAACTTTCAAACAAAAATAACTATCTTTGCATTCAAACCAACTAATAATTGAAATATGTTTAACAAAGAAACCTATGTAAAGCGCCGTGCAGAGCTTAAGAAGCTTGTTGGAGAGGGTATTATTATTCTCTTTGGCAACAATGAGTCGCCTGCAAACTTCCCTGCGAATGGATATTATCCTTTCCGTCAGGATTCATCATTCCTCTATTATTTTGGTCAGAAACGTGACGGATTAGTTGGTGTTATTGACATTGACAATGACACAGAAACACTTGTTGGCGATGACATTGATATCGACGACATTGTATGGTACGGTAGCGTTGACTCTGTAAAAGATATGGCTGATGCCGTTGGTGTAGCCAACACTGTCAACATGAAGGGTCTAAAGACCATTTGTAACAATGCGTTGCGAGAGCATCGTAAGGTTCATTTCCTACCTCCTTATCGTGCTGATATTAAGATTCAAATATTCGATCTCTTTGGTATTCATCCTAATCAACAGAAAGAGTCAGCAAGTATGGAACTTATCCGTGCGGTTGTTAAGATGCGTTCTGTAAAGACACAGGAAGAAATTGAGGAGTTGGAGCGTGCTGCTGTTATTGGCTACAAGATGCACACAACTGCTATGATATTGGGTAGCCAGGTGTAACTGAGCAGTTCGTTGGTGGTCAGGTTAGCGGTATCGCTTACTCATATGGTTCCATGGTATCATTCCCAACTATCTTCTCTCAGCATGGTGAGATTATGCATGGCAATCCTTCGATGGCAGTATTGGAGGCTGGTCGCCTTGCTCTCTGTGACTGTGGTGCTGAGACTGTCAACCACTACTGTTCTGATAACACCCGTACATTCCCTGTAAGTGGTAAATTCACTCAGAAACAATTGGAGATTTACAAGGTCGTAGAAGAGTGCCACGATGCTGCATTAAAGCTTTCTAAGCCAGGTGTTAAGTATATGGACGTTCACTTTGCCATTTGCCGTATCATCTTTGATCGTATGAAAGAACTTGGATTGGCTAAGGGCGACACTGATGCAGCTGTAGCTGCAGGTGCACATGCTATGTTCCTGCCTCATGGACTTGGCCATATGATGGGTATGGATGTTCACGACATGGAGTCTTTCGATCAAATTAATGTTGGCTTCGACGAAGAGACACGTCCTAACCTTGAGCAGTTTGGTACTAACTGCTTACGTATGGGTCGCCGCTTGGAAGAGGGCTTTGTCGTTACTGATGAACCGGGTATCTATTTTATCCCAGCATTGATTGACGAGTGGCGTGCAAAGAAACATTGTGCAGACTTCCTCAACTTCGATAAGTTAGATGAGTACAAGGACTTCGGAGGTATCCGTCTTGAAGACGATCTTCTCATCACCAAGGATGGTTGCCGATTCATAGGCAAGGATATTATTCCTTATCATCCACAAGATGTCGAAGACTTCATTGCAGCAAACCGAAAGTAATAAAACATTTAATAATTAATATTTACATCAAGGTTGCCGCAAGAGTATCACTCACAACGGCAACCCCATTTATAAGAAAAAACTTATGAGAAAAACTTTTGTTGTAGCATTGCTCGCTTTGCTTGCGATAGGTGCTAATGCCGCAGACAAGAAAGAGGGTGCAACCTCTAACAAGCCTGTTTTTACTGTAGTAAAGCAGATTCCAATTACAAGTATTAAGGACCAGAACCGTTCAGGCACATGCTGGGACTATTCAACTCTTAGCTACTTCGAGGCTGAGATTTTGAAGAAGACTGGTAAGACATACGACCTCTGTGAGAGTTTCGTTGCTAACAAGACATACATGGATCGCGCTATTCAGGTTGTTCGCTTCCATGGTGATTGCCAGTTTGCTCAAGGTGGTTCTGCATACGATGTATTGCACACTCTTGAGACTTATGGTATTTGTCCAGAAAGTGCTATGCCATTCCCAGGCTCACTCTATGGCGATTCATTGAACAACTTCAATGAGTTCTTCTCTTTGTTAGAGCCATATGTAAATGGTATTGCACGCAACAAGGCAAACAAGATTTCTGGTCAATGGAAGCAGGGCTTGCAGGGTATCCTCGATGCTTATCTTGGCAAGTGTCCAGAGACATTCACTTACGAAGGCAAGCAGTACACTCCAAAGAGCTTCGCTGCAAGCCTTGGTTTGAACTGGAGTGACTATGTAACTATTACTTCTTACACACATCACCCATTCTACTCACAGTTTGCTGTTGAGGTACAGGACAACTGGCGTTTCCCATTGTCTTATAACCTCCCAATGGATGAGATGATGCGTATCATTGATAACGCTGTCATGAATGGCTACACAGTAGCATGGGGTGGCGACGTTAGCGAGCCAGGTTTCACTCGTAAGGGTTTGGCTTACATGGTTGACGGTAAGAAGGTTGAAAGCATGAAGGGTAGTGATATGGCTCACTGGCTTGGTCTTTCTGCTGCAAAGAAGAAGGATATCATCGACTCACTCGGTGTAAACGTACCAGAGGTTGTTCCTACACAGCAGCAGCGTCAGGAGCGCTTTGACAACTGGGAGCTTACTGATGATCATGGTATGCTTATCTTCGGTATTGCAAAAGACCAGAATGGTAAGGAGTATTATATGGTAAAGAATTCATGGGGTGAGACTGGTGACTACAAGGGTATCTGGTACATGACCAAGAACTTTATTGCAGCTAACACCATGGACTACATGGTAAACAAGAACGCTATTCCTAAGGACATCCGCAAGAAGATGGGTCTCTAAAAGAATAAGACAAGTTGAATTGATAATAAAGAACAAGCCTTTCTGATATCATCATTTCAACAATCTATAAATCATAAACAATCCCGCTCTAATGATTTGGAGCGGGATTGTTGTTTTATTATCAATTGGGCTAATTAGCCTAATACGGCTAATATCATAAAAACAAAGAACCAAATAATACTCCACATAACATTCTCATTTGCCATTTTTTTTGTACCTTTACGGACAGAAATAAAAACAATTTAAAATGCAATTTAAATGGAACTACACTCCACCTGCAGATACTCAGGTCAATGCGGCTAAAGACTTAGGGGAGAAATTGGGGATTAGTCCCATTCTCGCTTCGCTGCTCATTCGTCGTGGTATAACGACGGAGAGTGCGGCTAAACGGTTCTTCCGCCCACAATTAGCAGACCTCATCAATCCTTTCTTAATGAAGGATATGGATGCTGCTGTTGATCGACTCAATGATGCTATGGGTCATAAGAGCGCATTCTTGTCTACGGAGATTATGACGTAGACGGCTGTACGGCTGTAGCGTTGGTGTATAAATTCTTACGTCAGTTCTATTCAAATATCGACTACTACATTCCCGATCGTTATGACGAAGGATATGGAGTTAGTAAGAAAGGAATAGACTTTGCTAAAGAGACAGGAGTAAAACTTATCATCATCCTCGATTGTGGAATCAAAGCAATTGAAGAGATAACCTATGCTAAAGAGCAAGGAATAGACTTCATCATCTGTGACCATCATGTTCCTGACGAGGTAATGCCGCCCGCTGTGGCAATCCTTAACCCTAAACGACCAGACGACTCTTATCCTTTCAAAAACCTTTGCGGATGCGGTGTAGGCTTTAAGTTCATGCAGGCATTTGCAAAGAACAATAATATTCCGTTCTCTCGTCTCGTTCCCCTACTCGACTTCTGTGCTGTCAGCATTGCAGCAGATTTGGTTCCTGTGGTGGATGAGAACCGTATTCTTGCCTTCCACGGACTAAAGCAGTTGAATCAAAATCCAAGCCTTGGACTGAAAGCTATTGTAGATATTTGCGGTCTGAATGGTCGTGAGTTGTCAATGAGCGATATTATCTTCAAGATTGGACCACGTATCAACGCCAGCGGACGTATGGAGAATGGTAAGAAGAGTGTTGACTTACTTGTTGAAAGAGAATACAGTCTGGCTCTCGATCAAGCAAAGCATATTGACGAATACAACGAACAGCGAAAGGATGTAGACCGTCAGATGACAGAAGAAGCTAACCAGATTGTGGCTCGCTTGGAAAGTCAGAAGCATCAGTCGAGCATTGTTCTCTATGATGAGCATTGGAAAAAAGGTGTCATAGGAATCGTTGCCTCTCGTCTGACAGAAATCTATTTCCGTCCGACAGTAGTCTTGACACGTGACGAGAACCTTGCAACAGGCTCTGCACGTAGTGTAGCGGGATTTGACGTATATGCAGCTATTAAGAGCTGTCGTGACCTCTTATTAAACTTCGGTGGACACACTTATGCTGCTGGACTAACCATGAAGTGGGCAGATGTAAAGGAGTTTCGTAAACGATTCCAAGCATATGTGGAAGAGCATATTGAACCTGAACAACGCGAAGCGATCTTGGACATTGATGCTGTTATTGACTTTAAGGATATCACAAAGAAACTGCATACTGATTTAAACGCTTCGCACCATTTGGTCCTGGAAACCCAAAGCCTCTCTTCTGTACGTTAGATGTCTACGATTTCGGAACCAGCAAGGTTGTTGGACGTGAGCAAGAGCATATCAAGTTAGAGCTGGTCGATTCTAAATCCAATAACGTAATGAATGGTATAGCCTTTGGACAGAGTGCCTCTGCCCGCTATATCAAGTCAAAACGCTCATTTGACATAGCATACACCATTGAGGATAATGTCTTTAAGCGTGGAGCAGTACAATTACAGATAGAGGATATTAGACCAACTGAAGAGTCTTGATGGTTGATTGAATTTTATTAGTATTATTCGAACGAATAGGCTTCCTTCAAGCCCCTAAAGTTCAAAGTTCAAACATCAAAGTTCAAAGTCAAATGTCCTACCTTGACATTCTTCATCAATATTGGGGCTATCCTGACTTTCGCGGTATACAGAAAGATATTATCGAAAGTATCGGTTCAGGAAAGGATACCTTAGGACTAATGCCAACAGGAGGAGGAAAGTCACTCACCTTCCAAGTGCCAGCATTAGCCCAAGAGGGAGTATGCTTAGTCATTACTCCTCTTATTGCATTAATGAAGGATCAGGTTGACCATCTTCGTCATCAAGGGATCACGGCTGCTGCGATTTATTCAGGTATGCGCCATGATGACATCATTACTACTTTAGAGAACTGTACCTTTGGAGGGATAAAACTACTTTATATTTCTCCTGAGCGTATAGGTTCTGATATCTTTCAGGCTAAATTAAGACATATAAAAGTGAGTTTCATCACTGTTGATGAAGCCCACTGTATCAGCCAATGGGGGTATGACTTTCGGCCTTCTTACCTGCAGATTGCAAACATTCGAAAGTTAGTTCCCAATGCACCTATCCTCGCTTTAACAGCAACTGCCACACCAGAAGTTGTTGATGATATCCAAGACCGTTTAGGTTTTAAAGAGAAGAATGTCTTCCGAATGAGCTTTGAACGTAAGAACTTAGCTTATGTCGTACGCCAGACTGAGGACAAAGAGGCAGAGATGGTACATATCCTGCAATCTATACCTAAGACGGCTATCGTCTACTGCCGTAGCAGAAAACGCACGAAGGAGATTGCACAAATGCTCACAGAACATGGAATCTCGGCTACATGGTATCATGCAGGCTTAGAACCCGGCGTTAAAGACCAACGGCAGAACGACTGGCAGAATGATAAGATACGCGTTATGGTTGCTACAAATGCTTTTGGTATGGGTATCGACAAACCTAACGTACGTGTGGTTATTCATATCGATAGTCCAAGTTCCTTGGAGGCTTACTTCCAAGAGGCAGGACGTGCGGGACGTGATGGCAATAAAGCATATGCTGTACTCCTTTATAATGGGCACGACAACCGTACGTTGCAAAAACGCATTGAAGATACCTTCCCTCCTAAAGACTATATCCAGACAGTATACGAACACTTAGCCTACTTCTATCAGATAGGTGTTGGAAGTGGCTATGGATGTATCTTTGAGTTTCCTATTGACAAGTTCTGCAATACCTTTAAACATTTTCCAATACGTGTAAATGCTGCGCTAACAATTCTTCAACGAGCTGGCTATATTGATTATGAGCAGAACCCAGACACCAAGGCACGTGTTCGTTTCCTGTTGAATAGAGATGACCTCTACCGACTGGACTCACTTACTGACAAGGAGAATGATGTCGTCACTGCCCTACTCCGTAACTATGGCGGTTTATTTTCAGACAGTGGATATATTGATGAAAGCTATATTGCACAAGAAGCTGGACTCGACAGAAACCAAACCTATATGGTATTGGTTAATCTAAGCAAGAAACGTATTATCAACTTCATTCCACGTAAGAACACACCACTAATCAGCTACACACAAGACCGTGTTGATGGTGTTGACGTTATCCTTAACAAGAGTGTGTATGAGGACAGAAAGGAGCAATTCATAAAGCGTATCAATTCTGTTATTAATTATGCACAGAATGAACGAGTATGTCGCAGCAGACAACTACTATCTTACTTCGGGGAAACGAAGTCAAAAGACTGTGAGCAATGTGATGTCTGCCTTTCACATACCCAAGAGGATGATACGGATGAGAAAGAGTTTATCAGAGAACAGCTACTAACTTTCTTAGCAGATGGCCAAAAGCACCCTATAACAGAGATTCGACAGTTAAATGACGATTGGGATCTTGTACAACAAGTAATGCGAGAAATGGTTTTGGAAGAGGAAATCCTTATGGATGGAAGTTTCTTACTTCTACCCTAAACTAATTTTATTCTTTCAAAGACAGATATCATGATTATTAAAATATTCATCAACTCATTTAAGTTTGAACTGATCAAGCTTATAACAAGGACAGAAACACTACACTTCTAACAAGTTTATTTTAAATTACGCTTGCTGTCATTTTAACATATATAGATAACTCATTATAAAACAACTAATTATACATCTATAATAAGTGACACGAGTGACAGCAACTCTTAAAGCCAAATTTTATTAGATTACAACACGTATAATTCTGTACTGTAGGTATTGTTTCCTAACGACCAGTACGAGTTAAACAAATTGTACCCTACAACGACACACTTCCGTCTCTTCTCTTCCCACATTACTCTTTGTTATTCTTACATTGAAGTCGGTCTCCGTTTCTCGCTGCTCCCGATAGAAGTGAAGTTTATCACCTTGATGTGATTCAGCAACATAAGCTATCTCAAAACGTTTGATACGATGTTGCTTATACCAAGCCACGTCCCACAAGTCTAACATATGCTCGATATATTTGACTGAGTTAATATGTCCATTGATATCAACATCATTATAATAAGTGTCTATTGAACGAACAGGAGTGGCATCAGCAGACATCTTCACACGTGATGACTTCTCTATTGGACAAGAATATTCTGTTTCTATATACTCGGTTATCAAACCACCGCGAACAGCAAGAATGTCTGCAGGCTGACGTGTGTCAAGGTCTATCATTGCCCAGACACTCTTACCATAGCCATAAACATGCCCTGTCTCACCAATAACCTTAAAATTACGGCTTGTAAAGGATTTCAAAGCACTATCGACCCAAGTTTCTACAAAGAACTTATCATATGCCTTCGGCATTTCTTCCATCTCAATAGCCAATCGGCTCAATACCCATGTCTTATTAACTGTATTGAGATAGTTCATACCATAACCGCGGTCGTTACTATGAAAATCGGCAGCATTCAACATATGATTGCCTAAATGCCCCATAAACAAATGATTGGAGAAATCGCAATGAAACGGCTCCGCCAAAAACTCATATCTACCTATCTTTGATAACTTTTCCATATAACTCTTTTTACACTAACAAGTTATTACAAGCAGTTATACCACTTTGCTTATTTTATATAACGGAGAATCAGTAAGATTATTCTATTATTTGCAAGGAAAACTAAAATGTCATACTTATTAATAAACCTTATTAAGAAACTACACATATAAACAAAACAAAAGAGGATGCACCTAAAAGATGCATCCCCAATATTTATCGTTCGAAGGATAATCCTTCTTAACCTATTCGGTTAGATTACTTTACGTAAACAACTGCAAGACGGTTAGAAGTTACACCCTGTACACCCTTACCAGTTGCCTCGTCAACGATAACACCACGACCCTTGAGGTAGTTAGCAACTACGTCAGCACGAGCCTGTGAGAGACGATCGTTAAGTTCCTTAGAACCCTCTGGAGAAGCTGTACCAACAACCTGAACGTGAACACCCTGCTTAACGTTGTTAAGAGCAGCCTTAGCGTCCTTTGTAAGAGCAGACTTACCCTGAGCGAATGTTACGAATACGAGGTCAGATACTGTGAACTCCTTAACAGAAGGAACTTCCTTAACAACTTGCTTAACAACCTCCTTAGTGATAACCTCTGGCTTACGGTTACGGAGCTCGTTGATCTGAGCGTTCAAAGCATCGATCTCAGCCTGGTCACGTGGAGTAACGATTGTGAAGTTGTGTGTACCGTTAGAATTAGCAAACTTGTAAACGAGACCAGCATTCAACTGAACGAATGAGTTGTTGATGTTGTAAGCTGGCTGACCTGCCTGACCTGTTGCCTTGTAACCATAGTCTGCGTGAACCTCTGTGAAGACAGGACCTGCTGCACTAGCAGATACGTTGTGTGAGTTAGACTGGCCCAAGAATGCGAAGTTGATAGAAGGCTCTACATAGAACTGGAACTGCTTTGCTGAACCGAAGTTGAAAGCGAAGTCAAGAGCAGCCTTAGAAGTCATACGATTACGATTCTCTGATGTAGCAGCCTTTAAGAACTTGTTGTTAGAGAATACGTGCATCCAACCAAGACCATAGAGTGCGCTAACCTCGAATGTACGTGGCTCACCCTTATAACCACCGAACCAGTTGCTAAGGTTTACAGTACCGAGCAAGCTTGCGTTAGTAGCGCGAACTACTGTACCTGTAGAACCCCAAGGCTTGTTTGAGAAGTATGCGTTACCCTCAATAGCAAGACCGAATACTGGAGTGAAGTAACGACCGATACGGATACCAGCGTTTGGATCGAGGTCGCTCAACCACTTGTGACCAGTTGTCTTTGTTGCAACACCACCGTTAATACCAACGTAGATGTTATCAAATGTCTTGCTCTCTGCTACAGTCTGAGCAGAAACAGATGCTGCCATAGAAGCAGCAGCCAACATTAAAACTAACTTTTTCATTGTTTTCTCTGAATTAATTAATATTTATAAAATCTATAATGTCAATGTTTTAAACTCGGTGCAAAGTAATAAAAAAATAATGAAACAACCAAATTTTTTAGAGAAAAAATCTGCACAGCACCCTATATTATGAGCAAAAGCAACCACAAAGAAGGAAATAAAGAACAATGTTTATGTTTTTTTCGACTTAATAATACAATAATATATAAGGATATAAAGCAAAACGGCGCCTTGTAGGGACTTTCTTCTGCGCTATTTATAGAGTTATTATTGCCCTATAAAGATTAAATTGCATATCCTTTCTCATTAAGGAACAGCTTTAAAATAGATAACATTTGGTTACCTTTTATAAAAGTAAGAAAACGTATCATATAAATTAGCTTGTTTGTTACGACCGAATAGCTCTTTTTAATAAAAAGCAAATGAGCCTGCCCTCTATCTTATATAGCAAGCAACTTAACGCTCAGCACCATTCGTGTTTACCATCAGCACGACATGTGCGAAGTAATAACACCACACGTGCGACGCAATAATACGTCAAAATGGGCGTAATGGACATTTGGTAGGCTGAAAAACTCTCGGAATTCTTTTATTTACTACCTTTGCAGCATTTGAAAATCTATGAATAAAAAAACTGTATCTTCTGTAATAGCTCAAATGTTAAAAAGAATGGGCATCGACGTTCTGTTCAAATGTATTCCTGCAAGGATTGTGGTAGACAATTTCAAGGTGGTCTGCGTATAAATAATATTTCTCTATGGAACGACTATCTGACGGCAAATCGAACGATATCTGATCTATCCACTCTTTATAAATGTTCAGAACGAACCATACGACGTAGGTTGAGCTTAGTAGTAGATAGCTTTACTGCTACTTACCCCAAATCTGCAGTAATAATATTGGATACAACATACTTTTCCAAGACATTTGGTGTGATGCTGTTTCAGGATGCTTCATCAGGCAAAATACTCTATCGCAAGTTTGTCAAAAACGAAACTAACAGAGATTATCTTGATGGACTTCGGTATATTACGGAGCGTGGAACTATGATAAAAGCAGTGGTGTGTGATGGGCATGTAGGACTTTTACAAGCTATAAGTTTCTGTCCCGTACAAATGTGTCAATTTCACCAATTTCAGATAGTTAGAAGACTCCTTACGAACAACCCACATTTGCTTGCAGGCGTTGAACTGTTGGCATTAATGAGAAGGATGTTCTCTATGAGAAAAGAAGAGTTTATAAACGCTTTGATAAATGGAAAGAGTTCCTAAACGAACGAACTCTCCTAATCTCGGGCAAGACAACTTATACACACAGAAGGCTGAGAACGGCAAGACGTTCTATTAAGACACATCTGCCATGGATCTATACGTGTGAGGAGTATCCGGATATGCAAATACCTAATACAACAAACCTGTTGGAAGGATTTAACTCACAACTTAAAAGAGCACTACATAATCATAATGGATTGAATGAAGCTAACAAGAAGAAGTTTATAGATGGATTCATAAATACAAAAAAGTAGGCTGGAATAACCAGCCTACCAAATGTCCATTACTAAAACCCGAGAGTTTTTCAGCCTACCAAATGTCCATTACGCCTCAAAATGCTATTACCTATAAGCAAAGAAAAAAGGAACCCGTAGCATCACTGCTTAGGTCCCTTTAACAAATTAGAGAGTTATAAAAATCAGGTTCACTTTCATCATTACCACAGAGGACTCTGTGGCAGTGCGATTCGATTACTGCTGAGCAATAATCTTCATACCCTCCTCCACTGCTTCCATATTCAGTGGAATGAGTTTATGGTGGCGTTCTGGCAGACTCTTGAAGAGCGCCTTCTTGAGTCCATCGGTGCTGACTACAGGACAAACCTTAAGCAGACCACCTAAAACTATCATATTAAACACCTTTGCATTCTTCATCTCAGCAGCCTTATCCATTGCATTGATGCGATAGACTGTGATGTCCTTACGAGTAGGTGGATTGAAGACTCCATAACCATCATAGATAAGTAAACCGCCTGGCTTAACCTTTGGTTCGAACTTATCCAATGAAGGCTGGTTCAAAACAATCGCTACATCATACTTACTGAGAATAGGAGAAGAGATACGGTCATCGCTTATAATAACAGTAACGTTGGCTGTACCACCACGCTGTTCTGGACCATAAGCTGGCATCCATGTTATCTCCTTATCTTCCATTAGTCCCGAATAAGCCAGAATCTTACCCATAGAGAGTACGCCCTGACCACCGAAGCCACTAATTATTATCTCTTTTTTCATATTACACCTTAATTTATATAGGAAACGACTTAAAGACCTGTAGTGTCTTTCAAATCTCCCTTTTCATATTCAGGGAACATATTCTCGCGCATCCACTCGTTGGCTTTTACAGGAGTAAGTTTCCAACCACTATTACAGGTTGCAACAATCTCTACTAACGAGCTTCCCTTTCCTTGCATACTTGCTTCAAACGCTTTGCGAATAGCACGCTTTGCTTTGTTGATTGAAGCAACGGTGTCAACACTCTGACGAGTTACATAGCAGGTTCCTTTCAAGTGACTTGCTAACTCCGTAATGTTCAGATTATAGCCATGCAGTTCTGGCTCACGGCCATATGGACAAGTTGCAGTCTTCTGACCCATAAGCGTTGTAGGCGCCATCTGTCCACCTGTCATACCATAAATGGCATTATTAATAAAGATGATAGGAATATTCTCACCACGGTTCAAAGCATGGATTGTCTCTGCTGTACCAATACAAGCAAGGTCACCATCACCTTGATAAGTGAATACCAAACGGTCTTCCCAAAGGCGCTTAATACCCGTTGCTACAGCCGGAGCACGACCATGAGGAGCCTCCTGCCAGTCGATATCAAGATAGCGATAAGCAAACACGGCACAGCCAACAGGGCATACACCAATCGCCTTATCACTCATTCCCATCTCTTCGATTACTTCTGCAACTAATTTATGAACCACACCATGCGAACAACCCGGACAATAGTGCATTGTCGTATCGTTCATCAAAGTAGGCTTCTTATACACCAGATTCTCAGGTGAAATGATATCATTTGTCATAATATACGTCCTCCCTTCTTACTTTACTAACTTTTCCTTGAGTGCATTGACAATCTCTTCAGGGTCAGGAACGATACCACCTAAGCGACCAAAGTGTTCTACTGGTAAAGCTCCGTTGATAGCCAAGCGCACATCTTGTACCATCTGGCCAGCATTGATTTCGCTTACCAATACACCCTTCTTACCCATGCACAACTCTGCAAGTTGCTTGCTTGGGAAAGGCCATAAAGTGATTGGACGGAACAAACCGACCTTCAATCCTGCCTCACGAGCTAACTCAACAGCTTTCTCACCGATACGTGCAGCACTACCGAAACTAACGATAATATAATCTGCATCTTCGCACTGCTGGGTCTCAAAGCGTACCTCATTCTCACGAATCTGACGATACTTCTCCTGTAAGTGGAGGTTTCTTTCTTCCATTATCTCTGGCTTCAATTCCAAAGAGGTAATGATATTAGGATTACGATTAGCCGTACGACCCATTGAAGCCCAAGGACACTCCTTACGGATTTCCTCCTCTGTACGACGTGGTTTCTGTGGAGGAAGTACAACCTTCTCCATCATCTGACCAATCACACCATCAGAAAGAATCATTGCAGGATTACGATACTTGAATGCCAACTCGAAAGCCAAGTCAACAAAATCAGCCATCTCCTGTACTGAGTTTGGCGCCAATACAATCACATTGTAATCGCCATTACCACCTCCACGTGTTGCTTGGAAGTAGTCACTCTGACTTGGCTGGATAGTACCAAGACCTGGACCACCACGCTGAACGTTAACAAAGACGCCTGGAAGTTCTGCACCAGCCATATAACTGATACCCTCCTGCATCAAAGCTACACCAGGTGATGAGGAACTTGTCAGCACACGCTTACCAGCGCCAGCACCACCATAAATCATATTGATAGAAGCCACCTCGCTCTCAGCCTGAAGAACAACCATACCCGTTGTCTCCCAAGGCTTCAATGCTGAAAGTGTCTCAATTATTTCACTCTGAGGAGTGATAGGGTAACCGAAATAGCCATCAGTACCGCAGCGTATAGCTGCATGAGCGATAGCCTCATTACCCTTCATTAGTTTTACATCTTGTTCTGCCATAATTATTCCTCCACTTTTTTACGATAGACTGTGATACAGCCATCAGGACAAACCGTAGCACAAGCAGCACAACCAATACAATCATCTGGTCGTGCAGACTCTGTATACGGATAGCCGTGGACATTTACCTTTTTCTGAGCCAAAGCAATAACATCTTTCGGACATGCAACGATACACAACTGGCATCCTTTGCATCGATCTGTGTCTACCACAATGGCACCTTTCATCTTGCTCATAGTTTTTGTATTTTAAGGATTATACGCATCCTTGTTATAGAAGTTGAGAATATTCTCCACCATCTCTTTTGCGATTACTGCTGGAGAATTAGGGTCCAACTCGATAGCCTCCATATAATTGGCTAAGGCTTCTTGCCAGTCGCCTCTCTGTCGGCATTCATTACCTCGCTGGAAATATTCTTCTGCTGTCATCTACTTATAGTATTCTTTCTTGCCTGCAGCAAGTGTATTTTTCATTAGTGAACAGATGGTCATAGGACCAACACCACCTGGAACAGGTGTAATGAAAGAGCAGAGAGGAGCAACCTCATCAAATTTCACGTCACCACATAGTCTGAAGCCACTCTTACGTGCCTTGTCTTCAACACGTGTTGTACCGACGTCAATAACCACTGCACCTGGCTTTACCATATCAGCTGTTACAAATTCAGGTCTGCCAATAGCTGCGATAATGATATCTGCCTCCTGACACTCTTTCTTCAAATCCTTTGAACGAGAGTGGCACACGGTTACAGTTGAATCACCATACTGTTTTTGCATCATCAACTGTGCCATAGGCTTACCAACAATATTGCTACGACCTAAGATAACACACTTCTTACCAGAAGTCTCAATATGATAATGCTGCAATAAGGTAAGAATACCCAATGGTGTAGCAGAGATAAAGCAAGGAAGACCAATAGCCATACGACCCACATTGATAGGATGGAAACCATCCACGTCCTTGCGATAGTCAACAGCCATAATAATCTTCTGCTCATCGATATGCTTTGGCAAAGGAAGCTGAACGATGAAGCCATCAACGTCTTCATCCTTATTCAGCTTATCCACACAAGCCAAAAGCTCTTCTTCTGTCACATCAGCCTCAAAACGAATGAGCGTAGACTTGAATCCACATTGCTCACAAGCAATTACCTTATTCTTAACATAGGTTTCACTTCCGCCATCATGTCCCACCAAAACGGCAGCCAGATGAGGTTGTTTACCACCTGCGGCAACAATCGCCTTCACTTCTTCGGCAATCTCCTGCTTTATCGCAGTTGCTGTTGCCTTTCCGTCTATTAACTGATATTCCATAGTAATGATATTATTTGATGAATATGTGTCTTTTACATCTTCGGCATATTTGGCATTCCCGGCATACCCTTCATCTTGCTCATCATACCAGCCATCTTCGAGCCAGTAACCATCTTCATCATCTTACGAGTCTGGTCGAACTGCTTAATGAGTCGGTTCACCTCTTGTATATTGGTACCAGAGCCCTTAGCAATACGCTGACGACGAGAGTTATTGAGCAGTTCTGGATTCGTGCGTTCCTTCGGTGTCATACTCTGGATAATTGCCTCAATACCCTTGAAAGCATTATCGTCAATATCGACATCACGGATAGCCTTGCCTACTCCAGGAATCATAGAAGCGAGGTCCTTTAAGTTACCCATCTTCTTGATTTGCTGTATCTGATTATAAAAATCGTTGAAATCAAACTGGTTCTTCTGAATCTTCTTCTGCAGACGCTTTGCTTCTTCCTCGTCGAACTGCTCCTGTGCACGCTCAACAAGAGAAACAACGTCACCCATACCCAAGATACGGTCTGCCATACGACCTGGATGGAACACATCAATAGCCTCCATCTTCTCGCCCGTACCAATGAACTTAATAGGCTTTGTAACGACTGTACGGATAGACAATGCCGCACCACCACGTGTATCACCATCAAGCTTTGTGAGAACAACACCATTGAAATCCAAACGATCATTGAACTCCTTGGCTGTATTCACTGCGTCCTGACCTGTCATTGAGTCAACAACAAACAGTGTCTCATCAGGATGAACATGATTCTTGAGACTCTCAATCTCGTTCATCATCTCTTCATCAACCGCCAGACGACCAGCTGTATCGATGATGACAACATCGTGACCCTTTGCCTTTGCCTCAGCAAGTGCGTGATCAGCAATCTCATTCACATTCTTGTTCTCAGGCTCACTATAGACAGCTACACCTACCTGTTCACCAACAACCTTCAACTGGTCGATAGCTGCAGGACGATAGACGTCACAAGCAACCAACAAAGGATTCTTATGCTCCTTTGTCTTGAGCATGTTTGCCAGTTTACCAGAGAATGTTGTCTTACCAGAACCTTGCAAACCACTCATAAGAATGATAGAAGGACGACCTGATAAATTCAGACCGACAGCCTCACCACCCATCAACTCAGCCAACTCATCATGTACAATCTTAACCATGAGTTGTCCAGGCTTAACGGCTGTGAGTACGTTCATACCTAATGCCTTTTGCTTTACGGTATCAGTAAAGGTTTTTGCAACTTTATAGTTAACATCGGCATCAAGAAGCGCTCTGCGCACGTCCTTCAGGGTTTCTGCTACATTTATCTCTGTTATCTTTCCCTCTCCCTTGAGAATCTTAAAGGAGCGTTCAAGACGATCACTTAAATTTTCAAACATTGCTTTTAAAAGTAAACTTACTATTTTCTTATTCTATCTTACAAAGATAATAAAAAGGAAAATAATACCGCAAGCGAACGACCCCTATTTTAATGTATTTTAAAACACACACCTTATAATAATGCGCATATAAATAGACTTTGTGCAAAAAAATGTAAAACAAATCATGCTTAACCCCAACTTTTTCACTTAGAGTGAGGAGAGAACGTAAGACATAACAAAAAAGATTGATTTATTAGATTACAATTCAGCGTCCACAATTTAAACTTAAAAGTAATGGTCAAGATACTCAAAAGACCTTATAAATAAGGTAGAACTATTCACTCCTCGTGCAAGGAGAGATTAAGCCTTACTCCAATTTGTCCTTATTTTTCACAAACTCATTTTGAATTGATGCTCAATTCGCTTCTAAAAGACGCCCAATAATCTTGCAAAAGGTGGCCTTTTGGAAGGTTACTAACGCCCTTTTGAATCCTTATTAAGCACCTTTTTGCACAGCACATTATAACTAACTGATAATAGGATAGTTACAATCACTTTAAAATTAACCATTTCTTGCTTTTTTGAAGCATAAGAAAAAGAATAGATGTAAATATTTTTTCAACCGCAAACAACATAATAAGGTTCTTTTAAAATAAACGCGATTGAGTTTATCACATTACTATAATTTATTCATCTACCATTTATGAAAATATAGAAATAACCAAGAAATGATTGCTGCCCACAAAAAACCTATGCAGAAGAACACAAAACAAAGTACCGACAACGCTCTACCAAAAAGTAAAAACGATGTCGGTACTTAGTTTATTAGGAGTAATCTTCCAAGTAAAGAGTAGCTCCTACTTATTTACGTCCTATAAAGCTATGCAAGACAGTTGATGATTTCCGTTACAGACTTACAACCGTGGCGATCGAGCCAGTCATTAATGCCATCGCGCACCTTTATTGTAACCTGTGGATCGAGGAAGTTCGCAGTTCCTATCTGAATTGCTGTTGCCCCTGCCATAAGGAACTCAATAGCATCCTCAGCAGTGGAAATACCACCTAAACCGATGACTGGTATCTTCACAGCCTTTGCCACATCATTGACCATTCTGACCGCTACAGGCTTTACAGCTGGACCACTCAAGCCACCCGTACGGATGCTCAACTTTGGACGACGACGCTCTATATCAATCGCCATTCCCATCAACGTATTAATCAGTGACACAGAATCAGCACCCTCATCTTCGCAAGCACGTGCTATGCTGGCAATGTCAGTGACATTAGGAGAGAGCTTCACAATCATGGTCTTGTGGTAATGCTGGCGAACAGCCTTCACTATGGAAGCAGCTCCAGAGCAGGTGACACCGAACGACATACCGCCTTCTTTCACATTAGGACAAGAGATATTCACCTCGATAGCAGGAATACCTTCCAACGCATCAAGTTTCTCTGCGGTCTCTGCATACGTATCAGGCGAATTACCACTGACATTGACAATCATATTCGTGTCAATATCTTTTATCTGAGGATAGATATGTTTGATGAAGTAATCTACTCCCTTATTTTGCAAACCTACGCAGTTAAGCATTCCCTGAGGTGTCTCTACCATACGTGGATAGTCATTTCCCTCACGTGGTTCCAGTGTCGTACCCTTGACGATAATTCCTCCGATTTCTTCCAATGGTACGAAATCAGCAAACTCCAAACCATAGCCAAAGGTGCCACTGGCTGTCATTACAGGGTTCTTGAGCTGCAAGTCATTTATCTTTACACTTAAATCAGCCATTTTATAATCATCTATTTTTACAAAACTATGTGATTGTATGATTCCTCTTCCTATTTAGTACTATTAATATAATAGGTATAATAAAAGGGAACTAAGCTTCAACCACTCCTATCTGTTTTATTCTCCCCACATCAATCTACGTGTATCGAAGACTGGGCCCTCCGTACAAACACAGAGATTTCCCCCTGTCGTTTTCTCTACACAACACAGGCAAGCACCAACACCGCACGCCATCATATTCTCTAACGATGCCTCGCAAGGAATTGATGCCTTATGAGCATAACGTGCCACTGCCATCATCATTGGCTTAGGACCACATGTAGAAATACGGTCAAACGCTCTGTGGACAAAACAGAATGATTTGTGACAAACCCTTTCTCACCTGCAGAACCATCCTCTGTAGTGATACATACCTTTCCATACTTCTCGAAAAGCGATACCTCTGCTAAGTCGGCTGCTGTACGAGCTCCCAACAAAAAGACAGGTGTACCACCAGCCTCCTTTATCTGCTTACCGAAATAAAGCAACGGAGCAACGCCTACACCACCGCCTACAAGCAATACACGTTCTGACGAACTTGCCAAAGGGGCAAACGTATTACCCAAAGGAAGTACGCAGTTTAACATATCGCCTTCACGCAGACGTGCAAGCGTACGCGTACCTTCTCCTACAGTTGCAACAAGCAGCCACAACTCATTACGCTCTTTATCAACAAAATTAATAGAAATAGGACGGCGAAGAAAGGTAGAAGGCGAGCCGTCCACTCTCACCTCTACAAACTGACCGGGCAGCATCTCTGGAAGCGGTTTCTCATCTGTCAGCTTAATAAGGACATTCCTTGCATTGACACGCTCCACAGAAGATACCTTCAAGTCGAGGACATACTTCTTCATCTTTGCTTTGCTTTTTAAAACTATGCAAATATAGGTAAAATATCCCGATTATAGACTGATTGAAGAAAAAAACAGAAAGAAATCCTTTCAAAACGAGTAATGCCCATAAACATCTATCGCATTAATAATACAATTAACACCTTTATATATAATCAGAAAGAAACAATCTTATACTTTTTCTGTCTCCGTGCTATAACCCAGCACATAATGTGTTAGTTCCTAACACACGTGGTGTGGATGATTAGCACGATACGTGCTAAGGGGGTAAACATCTCGAAAATAACACAACAAAACGCACAACTCTTCTTCGTCTTCTTGATTTTATATAGCACTACGAAATGGTTTTGATTCCAATGAAGAATACAGGTAACGGCATCTCATCAATCAATTGAATAAGACTCAATTGAGTGCCAACTGTATGGAATCCAATCTTCTCGGCAGCTATACTAATACCATATAAAGATACACCTTCATTAGATATATTGCATAAATCATGAAGGTGTTCTATATTATAGTTCTTGCCATAAGACTTACTAATCATAGCTAAACACGTCGAACCGCAGTCCATTGCGTCATATTGTTGCAAAACTGGGAATCTCTTCATTATTTTGTCATTGGTTGGCTACTATGATTTTCCTGGTTATATCTGCAAAGCCTTCAAGAGTTTTCCCTATGCGAGGAAGCATCTCGGGTTGCGTTACATCCCAATGATATAGAGCAGGGAAAGGGTAGTTTCTTTTATCTGCTTGCATGATATAAACAATAGCGTAGAAATTGCCTTTAAGCATTAGGCGATCAACACACAACACTCGTTTCTTCGATGGCGAGATAATGAGGTTTCGCCAAAAGTCTCCAATCTGTAGTTTACGTTTGCTATTCCATTCATCAGCTAATTCTACCACACAATCACCATTGATATTCAGAGAGTAGTTAGGCGCCCACTCTTGATTCTCGTTGTTAAGTCTTAAGATAATAAATTTATCAGCAGACACGAATTCTACCCTCTTGTCCTTAAATGGTAATTGGTTGATGCTTGCTTTAATCAAATCATAAGCTGCATATCGATTATTAAAATTCGACTGGTTTATGAAATTTAACGTATAACCACCTGTATAATTAGGAGACAGTAAATCTTTTCTCAACGGATATTTAACATTCGTCTTAAAATTGATGACCTCAAATGTATTTTCGTTCATGCTTAGCTCTGATGAATCTATAAATCCGAAATTAGAGCTACTGCATCCTGTAAATAGGGAAGCGGCTAACATTATAACTATTACATATTTCATTGTATATTTATTAGAATCGATGTACCTCATTTGTCTTGGTATTTGAAAGATGTTTTTTTTGTTTATAGTTAAAAGTATATCTAAAGTTTCTCACCCAAATAAATAGATGGAAAAATAACAGTTTGTCGAATTTTCTTTGTAAATCCTTAATTCACTTTCTTTGTCCAAAGCCTACCATTGCTCGTATCTGCTTTAGGAGTGTCCCACCCTTATGAGAAGCATCGATAAAATGAATATAATATTCCTCATAACGCTTTATATTTGATGACCAATATGAATTCATTTTAATTTCTTCAACCAAAACAATGTATCATCCCGTTTTAGATTTTTTCTCCAATCTCTTATATTGTTGCCTAATCCAAAGAGTAGAATAGCATCTTTATCATAAATATCATAGAGGATCAGATTTGCTGCAAAATCGGTCTTCTTATCAGATAATAAGTGCTTCCACATTTCCTTTTCTATTTTCTTAACGATACTTTTCTGTTTATCTGTCAGCTTAACACGCACTCTATAGCCCTTATTTATAATAGGAACACAGGTGTCACATGCGACTAAGAGGATATTATAATGAAGTTTATCATTCTTTATAAATGATAAGTTATTCGATGAATATGTGTTATTTAACTGCTGATTATTACAGTTAGTTGTAATAACAAGCATTACGCCAATCAATAGTAAGCCAAATCTTTTCATATCTATTTTTTATTGTTTTCGTAGTGCTTTACCTTGTTTGATATCATCTTTTCTGAGTGAGGTATTGGGAGATAATATCTTCCGTAAGTTTATATTTTTATTTTTAGCCTTAATTCCGCAGCATAAATTCTTGTGAGAACTCCAAGTGCCTGAGAAACAAAGTTCTCAAAACACTTGGATATGTCAGAATTTTCACCTATCTTGGTGCTGCAAACATAACAAGTAAGCAAAAATCTGACATGACAAAGGTAGCAATTAAAAACGAGAGTATCACTTCTTTCGGAAGAATTAATCACATCATGGACGTTTTTTCAAAATTGGGCTTTGAAAAACTTACCGAATCCGTGTTGGGCAGACGCGGATGCAGCGGCAAGGCATTCAGCCATGGAAGCATCCTGAGCTCTCTCTTCTTCAGTTATCTTTGTGTGAAGATTGTCCAGAATATATCAATGCGCTTACAAGACAGTTCAACCAGGGCCTGGCACACAGCTACCTTGTGCTGACCTTACCAATACTGAACATCTACCGAGATTTACAATGAACATAAAACAAGCGAGAAGAACATCGACATACAAAATATTGACCTCGTAAACTCACATCTGCCCCTTTTCTTTTATGATTGAAAATATAGTTTTTATGATGAATACTTCTGAATACAAACAAAATAGAGCAAAATTTTCTATACATAACTCGAAGAGTAAGAAAAGAGACGATAAGATACTATGTAATTGCTTTATCAAGTTTAAATAAATAGTCCGCTTCCTACATACGATTCCTTAGATTTACACTTTCCTGTCACTACTGTCATCCAAAGAGAGTTTATAACTAATTAGTTTATAAGGAGTTTGTGCTAAATGTTAAAATGACAGCAAACTAAATCGAAAATAGTTTTGTAAGTAAACGCTTAAATTTAAGTCTATCGTAACACTTCAAAACTCTGGATAGACACGATAAAAACGTAAGAATCCAATAGTATTAATAAGAGAAAAGACCTTTGTGGCTTAAAGTTCGTTTGCATACTATAAACACCTATTTCTTTATAGTAAGAGCAAATACATCAAAATAGAAACAAAGGCTTGTAAGAAAGACTACATAGATTCTTATAAAATAATGTACGCTACTTAGAAATTGTTTTAAGAGATATCCAATGTAACTTTGCACTCGGAAGTTAACGAATACGTTTACAAACTCCGAGTGCTATTCTTTAAATATCAATTTCGCATTCCGAAGACTTACTTCTTTGGTACAAAAGTCTCCCATGTTTGGTCATCAAAGAAGATACGAATCTCAGTGATACGACGCTGCGGTTTGTCAATATATTTTACCTCTGTGCGAGACAAACTTTTATACATATTATCACTGTATGGAGAGCTTATCTGTTCTGTCTCTGGCTGTGAGGATGGAGTAGGATAAGGAAAGTTAAGCATACCCTCAGAGGCTCCAGGAGATACCACCTCGGCTTCTCCAGGTAAAGAATTAGGTTCAGTAACCTGATCCTTAAACATAGGTCCTTGCCCGTACAGAAGCCAATCAAGATTAATCTTTGTGAACTTACTCTTGATAGCCTCAACTGTATTTAGAGTCGGTTTTGTTCTTCCAGTAAAAATACTACTGAGAGATGCTGATGAGATTCCTATGAAATCTGAGAAAGTTTGTTGAGTCATATGCTGACTCTCCATAAGCTGTCTGATTCGATCTTTCATATCCAAATTCTATCGTTCGTTAGTAAATAGAGGAGTTTTTAAGCTGGTTAGGCACCTCTTTAATTACTTTACAAAGGTAAACATAATATTTTAAATCTCAAAATAATGAACTAAGGATATTTCATTTGTATATCGTACTTTTGATATTTACATTTCACAAATATAAATAGCTAAACATGTGCACTTCTAATATACATTTACAAAATGATATATACAAACCTATACAATATCAAAGGAATAAATAAGCAGAAAACTCTAAATTACTGGCTATAAACAACCTTTATTGACGTATACAAACCTAAAATAGCAGAATATGCAATAAAAAGGGGGATAACAAGAGTTTAAGCTGATAAAAGTATCAATAAATTATAATAAAATGCTGATTAACAACGTATTATCTATTATAACTGCTTAATGTATTAAAATACATATTGATTTATAAATACAAATATTCTGATTTTAATTTGCAAATATAATTTTGCATGCGCAATTTTCAACATAAAAATTTTCCTTATCATTCAACATATGCAAATATAAAGAATGAAAACGACTATCTTTTATTTCACAAAACTAAAGCTAAAAGAATGTGAAATGCAAATCAGCTATTACGAAAAAGTGCCATTTTTTGCGTGCTTAAAGTATTTACGAACAAGGATAAAGAAGACGAAAAATACGCGAAAAATGAAGAGGGTAAAATGAGCTAACTACCCTATTACTCAATAGAAAACATAAAAAAAAGCCCTCTTTTCAGAGTGCTCCTTTTAGCTTAAAAAATCATGATTTCTGGTAAAAACAGGAGATTTTTATGCTTCAAAAGCATCAAAAATCCTTCTATTTTTTAGTGAAGTATGAAGAAAATTAGCTCTTTCATCAAATCTCCTGCACCAGTATTAGGATTATCTAATCCTTTACTCTTCCCATCGATGTCACGAATCTTAGAAATTATGTCCATCGTTTTTCGAGCAGAATAATTCTTTTGCCCTATTACAAAATCTTTAGCTCCCCATGTATTACGCAAATCTAAAGCAGCAGCGATATCTTGTTCCGTATTTTTTCGAGGAGAATAATGAACTATCATCAAACTTTGGAAATAAGAAAAGAGTAATGGAAGGAAAGAATAAAGAGAACCAGCTTTTGGATTATTGTCAAAATATTTCACAATCTGATTCGCTTTAAAACAATCCTTCTGTACAATCGCATTTCTAAGTTCAAAAGCATTGAAGTCTTTACTGACACCTATCTCCTTCTCCACTACTTCTGGGGTGACACGAAGATTATCTGCAGGAAGAGAGATAAGCACCTTATCCAACTCAGAAGTGAGGCGACTTAAATCCGCACCAATATGATCAGCTATTATCTGACACGCCTTTGGGTCGATACTAACTTTTCTCTCCTTCAAATAACTTTGGATAAAATCTGGTAGCTGATAGTCGCGCAACTTCTTACTCTCAAAAACGACACCGACAGCCTGTGCCAATCCTACAGCTTTTTTACGTGCGTCAATTTTCCCGTTTTTATGACACCATACAAGGATGGTTGATTTTACGGGATTTTTAAGATACTTCTCCAATGCTTCCAAAGAACGAATATTCTGCGCCTCTTTGACGATTATCACCTGATACTCCGCCATCATAGGATATCGTCGTGCCATATCAGCTACCTGTACAGCTGTAACATCTGATCCAAAACAGATAGTCTGATTAAAATCTCGTTCTTCTGGAGAAAGAACATGCTCTGCTATATAGCCAGAAATCTGATCGATATAATAAGACTCTTCCCCCATCAGCATATAGATGGGAGCAAACTTCTTATTCTTCAGATCCTGCATAATACTCTGAAATGTTGGTCCTTGCTTTGCTGGCATTTACTTTTTTATTAACTTTGCATAAAAGATAAACCATATATAGAGGCAAGAAGACTGAGATTATAAGTCCTATATTGATAGAAAACTATCTTAGGAAACATATCTCCCTATATCTTGCAGTATGGTCTTTCATGCAAAGTTAATAGAAAAGAGATAGAAAACAAAATTTTCATTTGACTTTCACTATACACCTTAAACCTTATTATATATAAGATATTTAGATTATGATGCAGCTTAACCTCCCTCCTTATCAGATTAGAGTAAGAGAGGTAAACGGACGAAAGCAGATTTTTGATGTACTTCGCAGGAAGTATATAGCACTCACACCAGAGGAATGGGTGCGCCAGCACTTATTCATTATCTCATTGAACATAAGAGCTACCCTGTTACCCTACTTGCTAACGAGGTTCCACTACAAGTTGGCGAGAAGAAAGTCCGTGCTGATAGTGTGCTTTACGATAATCAGCTTCGTCCGAGGATGATTATTGAATACAAAGCACCTACCATACCATTAACACAGAAAGTATTTGACCAGATATCTGTTTACAACCTCCTACTCCATGTTGATTATCTGATTGTATCAAATGGCTTAGATACTTATATCTGTAAAATGGATTATGAGAATCAAACATACGCTTTCCTTGAGACAATTCCAGACTATCAAAACATTTAACAATGCAATTGTATAATCCTCATATAGTCTTCTTATTAATCTTTACAATCAATAAGCCAACATATTTTGGCACTATCTTTGTTTATAGGTCAGTATGAAACTATAAACAGGTGTTATTTCATATAAATAGAAGATGATATGGCAATAGGCAAATGGATTGGTGGCGCATTAGGCTGGATACTTAGCGGAAGTATGCTGGGTGGTTTAGTTGGCTATTGTATAGGAACAATGCTTGACGAAGCATTTGCAGGCGATAATAAAGGTGGTGATAGGCAGAACGGATATGGCGAGCAAAGTCATTTTGGAGGCACGCGTCCGTTTGAAGAAGACCGCAACTCCTTTTTGTTCTCTATGCTTGTCCTTTCCTCTTACATTATAAAAGCCGATGGAAAGATAATGCACTCTGAGATGGAATATGTACGCCAATTCCTTCGTCATAACTTCGGTGAGCAGGCTGTAAGCCAAGGAGAATCAATTCTGCTAAAGTTATTTGATTTACAGAAGCAACAAGGCCCTTACCAATTTAAAGAAACAATCCGTAAAAGCTGTGTTGAAATACGTTTTCATACAAGTGTCAGCCAACGCCTACAACTACTAAACTATCTTGTCATCATAGCAAAAGCTGATGGCATCGTAAGCCCAGAAGAGGTTGCAGCACTGAAAGAAATTGCCCAGTATATTGGACTTTCTGTGCAAGATGTAGAGTCTATGCTAAACTTAGAAAGCGGAGCAAAAGCAAGTAGTAACATTGAAGATGCTTATAAGGTGTTAGGCATATCTCCATCAGCAACTGATGATGAAGTCAAGGCTGCTTACCGAAAGATGGCTTTAAAACATCATCCTGACCGTGTTTCTACACTTGGAGACGATATCCGAAAGGCTGCTGAAAAGAAGTTCCAGGAGATTAATGACGCCAAAGAAAGAATCTATAAGGCAAGAGGACTGTGAGGAAAGTGGACAGGTTTATAATTGACAAGTAATTGCTAATCAATTCACAACAAACATCTTCATTAAGAAACAATCATAAATTGCACTATGGCAACAAGACTTAAAATAAAAACAACAGAAGGCGATATCATTATTCGCCTTTATGACGAGACTCCAAAACATCGTGATAACTTTTTAAAGCTTGCAAAGGAAGGGTATTTCGATGGTACGCTCTTCCACCGAGTAATAAAGGACTTTATGATACAAGGTGGTGATCCAGATAGTAAAAATGCTCCAAAGGGTAAGATGTTAGGCACAGGTGGACCTGATTATACCATTCCTGCTGAGTTTGTTTATCCACAATACTTTCACAAACGTGGTGCCTTGAGTGCAGCCCGCACAGGTGATGAAGTTAACCCTGAGAAAGAAAGCAGTGGTAGTCAGTTTTACATTGTATGGGGAAAGACCTTTAAACCTGCAGAACTAAAGCAAATGGAGCATCAGATGGCAATGCAACAAGAGCAGCAGGTATTCAATCAGCTTACAAGAGAACATCACGAGGAGATAATGAATTTAAGACGTAATCGTGATCGTGTAGGACTGCAAGAGCTACAAGACAAGCTGATAGAACAAACAAACAACTTGTAAGCAACAAGGTAAGCCTTCCTTTACAGAAGAACAAATAGAGGTTTATACTAATGTTGGTGGTACTCCTTTCCTCGATAATCAGTACACCGTCTTCGGTGAGGTGGAAGAAGGTCTTGATATCGTTGAACGTATACAAAACTGCGATACAGATCGCAATGACCGTCCAACAAAAGATGTTAAGATAGAGGCTATAGACTTATTGTAAACCTACATAATGAAACATTAAATGACACATCATTCCTTGTATAGTTATTCCAACAAGAAATAACTATACAAGGATAATCTTATTTAACCCAGCAGGTTTACTCTTTCTTAGCGAAGATAGTATGACAGAAGTTCCAAGTTCTTCTGCTTAGTAGCATCTACTATCAAGAAGATATCTATAAGCCACCAGATACCACAACCACCACCAGTCAACAACTTACCTATACCTAAACCAACATCACCAATATAAAAACGGTCAACACCGAGTGTTCCAATAAATATTGACAAAAGAATTGATAGCAAAGGATCTTTCATCTGAGAGTGGAGAGCTAATATCTCTGACTCACTAATATCAGTGTTTTCCAATCTTGTACGAACACTCGGAATACTTCCTGCAGGGATTTTTGATGAAAGCATCATCAATATATGATTCACCTTATCTGATTCCATAATGATTACCTTAGGTTTAATAATTTATATAACTTTACATGTTCCCCAAACCCATATCCACTATATCTTTAGGATATTTCTCACAATAAACCAAATGAAAAAGAGAATTATATACAACCATATAAGCCGCTTATCTTCTATTACCTTTGTGAGACTATCCTTAGCCTTCCCTTTAGGAAGTAAGGCGCGTATTCCAAATGATAAGATGTATGGTCCAGAAAACAGAAGAAAATAATTATAGTGAATTGCTTCTAAAAACCGCCCTTGCAATAAAGCATGCAACGCACGTTGAATGCCACAACCAGGACATTGTAACCCTGTTGCGACCTTAAGGAGACATTTAGGCGCCCATAAAGTCGTAACAGGGTTATAGAAATAATATAGAATTAATAGGAAGGCTCCCAAACAGAGCCAACCTATATTCTTTATAGTACGTTTCAAGGGCTTAGTTAGCTCCTGTCATTGCGCTCAATGCAGCCAAACCACCGAAGCAAACAAAAATAAAGGATAGAACCAATTAGACCCACAACAATACCAATAATACTCCACTTTTTAGCGTCATTAGCAGCTAAAACAGCTTCATCGTATTGCTTCATCATATAAAGCTCATTCACCTTCATAGCGCGAATGATTGCATAAATACCTGCTGGCAAGCAGCAACATACAGTTGTGAAAATCGCAAGAGCCAAATTGTTATTTGGCTTAGGAGTATTCATTTCTTCCATAACTTTTTTTGAGCCGACTCCCCATGGCATTCTTTTTTTTTGTTTTATTATTTGAACCACGTTGCTACTATGGTGGGGAAGTCTTAAGTGACACCTCTTCACAAACGGGTTATTGTTTTCAGCTATTACTTAACCGAGGACAAATTTAAGTAATTTAGATTAAATATACAAGCTAAAGAAAAAACTTTTCTTTCTATCATAAACAAAAACATTATATTTTAAACAAATATAACATTTACAAATAAACCAAGAAAAGCGAGTAAACCTATATTAGTTCATCTATGCACAAATACATTAGGGATTCTTTAACATGTTAAAACAATCACAAAAATTTATACATTCTTCCCTAAGTTCATAAACGAAGTCAAATAAACCGAGAAACTTCCATAAACAATAATCGGATTAAAGTCAATTGACTCTAACCCGATTCTTTTTTATATTCTCTCAATTACTCTTCTTAACTACATGCGAATCGTGCAAGAATAAGTCTGTTTCTGATTTATGCCAAACAGTTTACACGACCTATATTGTATTCACGGATGACATTTGTCATATAATGAAACATCTTACGCATAACACTCATATTCTTTACTTTCTCTTTCATAACGTTTCCTTTCCTCTATTGAGTTATACAATCTTTTACCTATGTCCCTATTGAGACTGAAGCCCTTTCAGTGGCTACCTCTTTGTTATCCTATTGAGGTGCCGTTTGTGTTGTTTTGTGCTTGCAAAGTTAGTACACTTTCCAAAATCTCACAAAGGAAACTTACACTTTCACTTTGTTTTTCTATTAAATTTTGACCTGCGTCAATAAGATTGACACGCGTCAATCCCGCTATTTGACATATATCAACCCATGCGTGCCTTTATATCAACATCCTCTAAACGAATATATTATAATAAAAAAGAAGACGGAAAGACAAGTATCACATTTTCTTTTCTTATCTTTGCACTATGAACACAAACGAAAATCATAGCTTTCGATTACCTGCAGAGTGGGAACCACAAAGCGGAGTTATACTGATATGGCCGCATGAAGATACTGATTGGCGTCCTTATCTTGAGGAGATTACTGAAGTTTATCTCCAGATGGCAGATGCTATTACCCGATACGAGGCATTGCTTATCACAGCACGTGATACAGAAATGGTAAGTTCCTTACTGAAAGGAAGGCTGACAGAGGAACAGATGAAACGTGTAACGCTCTTTACTTGTGACAATAATGACACTTGGGCACGAGACGTTGCACCGATTTCGCTCATAGCAAACAAAGCATCGAAAGATAGTTCCCAGCCCCTTCGTCTACTTGACTTCTGTTTCAATGGATGGGGTGAGAAGTTTGCAGCAGAAAAGGATAATAGAATCAACCGTCAGCTTCACGAGGCAGGACTCCTCCAAGGAGTATTGGAAAGCCACAAGGATTTTGTATTGGAAGGTGGTTCGATAGAGAGCGATGGAAGCCATACACTCTTTACAACTACGAGTTGTCTGATGGCATCACATCGTAATCAACCTCTCACACAAGAGGATATAGACAAGCAATTACGCCTTTTCTTCCCAAATGTAGAGAGAGTTATATGGTTAGATTATGGTCAGTTAGCAGGCGATGATACAGACGGACATATTGACACCATCGTACGTATTGCACCAAATAACACCTTATTATATATAGGGTGTGCCGATAAGGAAGATGAGCATTATGAGGATTTCCAACTCTTAGAGGAACAGCTAAAACAGCTCCGCACACAGAAAGGTGAGCCTTATCGCCTACTTCGTCTCCCTATGCCTGACGCTATCTATGATGATGACGAGCGTTTGCCTGCAACACATGCAAACTTCCTTATCATCAACGGAGCAGTACTTGTTCCAACTTATAACCAGCCTGAAAAGGATAAAGCCGCATTAGACACAATCCAAGAGGCTTTCCCTGATCGTGAGATTATCGGTATTGACAGCCGTACTATTATCAGACAGCATGGTTCCATACACTGTCTTACGATGCAGCTGCCATTAAACGAATAACACCATTCATCTTTTGAATTGACAATAGATGGAATGGTAATAATTAGAACACAGAACAATAAACATAAACAAGGCAAACACCTTTATTATGAGAGAACTTAAAATAGGCTTCCTACAACAACATAATGTTGAGGATATCAAAAACAATATTGAGCGATTGGCTGAGGGAATTACAAACTTAGCACAACGTGGTGCGGAACTTGTTATCCTCCAAGAACTGCACAATTCACTTTATTTCTGTCAGACAGAAGATGTGAATAAGTTTGACTTGGCTGAGACTATACCGGGTCCCTCTACTGGCTTTTATGGTGAGTTGGCACGCGAACTGGGTATTGTCATCGTGACATCACTTTTTGAAAAACGTGCACCAGGACTTTATCATAACACAGCCGTAGTGATAGAGAAGGATGGTAGTATTGCTGGTAAATATCGCAAGATGCATATTCCAGATGATCCAGCTTACTATGAGAAGTTCTACTTCACACCAGGCGACCTCGGATTCCACCCAATTGATACAAGCGTAGGACGCCTTGGTGTACTTGTATGCTGGGATCAGTGGTATCCCGAAGCAGCCCGTCTAATGGCATTGCAAGGTGCAGATATGCTTATCTACCCTACAGCTATTGGCTACGAAAGTAGTGATACGGACGAGGAAACAGCGTCAGCGTGAAGCTTGGACAACAGTCATGCGTGGTCATGCCGTTGCTAATGGTTTGCCAGTAATCGCTGTAAACCGTGTCGGTCATGAACCTGACCCAAGCGAGCAAACTCAAGGCATCCAGTTCTGGGGAAGCAGTTTTGTTGCTGGACCACAGGGAGAGCTACTCTATCGTGCTTGTGACAACGACGAGGAAAGCGTTATCCTCAACATCAATCTTGACCATAGCGAGAATGTACGTCGTTGGTGGCCTTTCCTGCGTGACAGAAGAATCGATGGGTATGGGGAGATAACTAAAAGGTTTATAGATTAAAACCTTCGCCTAACCCCTCCGAAGGAGGGGAAAAGCCCCCACTACTCTCCTGAATCAACGGTCACTCACTGAAGGGAAGTAATGAGAGAGGGAGTCTTAACGGAATAAAAGATTCTCTCTTTATTAATGATTACAGCTTGATAGGACTTAAATAAGGTTCATCCGACATTTCGAGTGATGAACCATAAGCTCTTATATTCATATAGTTACGAAGTAATAGCCTCCACTAAAAGCCTATAAAAAGCCATTTTATAAAAACAAAAAATCATAATTCAAGCTTTTCTAAAGTCGGCGTTGCCGAACTGCTGTGCGACATCGTTAAATCCTTTTATATAAAGCTGTTATTAATGGAGGTTTGTTATCTTCTACGACAACGTTGATTATATCTATCACTCCAAATTCCTGATGAACCCATATAATGACTCTAAAGGATTTGCAACAATTGGAGTTGGACACTTACTTCATAAAAGCAAAGTAACAGATGCTGATAGAAGGGCATGGACAAGATTTACGAAAAACGATGCAAAAAAACTTTTAATGAAAGATTTAAAAGAAACATTTGAGCCTAAAATTCGCGCTTTAGTAAAAGTACCTCTATCACAAAATGAATATGATGCCATTTGCTCATTTGCATTTAATATCGGAGTTGGAAGAGGATTTCCTTCTTCCGAATTTTTGAAAGAACTAAATAAAGGGCACTATGATGGGACACTGATGCTCCATTGGAGACGTCCGAGCGAAATAATAGGAAGAAGGAAAAAAGAAGTTGAATTGTTTAATCATGGAGTATACTAGAAATGAGAATGAAAATGTTAATTTTAATTGGCTTCATCACCGTAAGTTGTACATCAGCACCTAACAAGAAGTGTATTGTACAAAAAAATCAAGTAAGAGTCATAAAAACAGAGAAATCTACAGCATTCAAGTATTTACAAGGTATTTGGATAATACCACATGCAGCTGATATACGAATTGTTTTTAAAAATGACTCTACTTTTGAGTTTCATGATTATAACTCAATCAAAGATTCTATAGAGATTTTAAAAGGTATATATGTATTAAATAATGATCAACTTACACTTAGATATACTGATAGACCTCAACAGAAGTTTATCTATCACTTTGGCAGATATGAGGACGAGCGTTATATTAGAAAAGGAAAGTACTATTTTGTAAAACAATAAGTCACGACTTGAGAGTGATTTAATCCCCCCTTTCGGGGCAGGGGTATTTGTGGTACAAGTGGTAATTTGTGGTACAAAGACACACCTTGCCAGTATAAAGAAAGAGAAAGTTTGTTATGTTCCATAAAGTAACCTTTCTGGGGTGCTTTTGATAGACGAGAGTTCAAAGTTCAAAAAGTAAGTCAAGAGATAAGTTTGGGCCTTCAGTATTTTGGAGTGATAGTGTTTAATATCTGATTATCAATAACTTTTATAATTTAAACACTTTTATATCCCCTTTGTTTAGTGATATTAAAGAATACAAAGTACTAATTTAAAGGTTACGAAAGTTGTTGTTGTATCACATGGGTTATACACGCTACAAAACGCTTATAATGAATTATTTACAAATCTTCTTTACTAACAAGTGGCATAAAGGAAATTATCGCATCACTCCAAATTTCGGAAGAGCCTTAAATAACATCTCCTTCCACACGGAATATGATAATAAGTAGAACCTATCTAACAAGATAGTACGACTTAATATGCCATCCGCACCATTGGTGTTTACCATGAACACCACACGTGCTGAGCACCAACACATAGGCTGGATATGGATTGGGCGTTACGTTATGATACTCAAAGAGCCATACCAAACTCGTTCTTAGAGTTTGATATGGCTCTTCTTGCTTTAACAACATGATTAGCCGCTTATAACGCCCATTGTTGGTTTAATCTTCTTTTCCTACAAAACAGATAATTCTCCCATTACTTCCCTACGCTCAATGACCATTGGTTCGGAAGAGGAATGGAGGGGTGAGACTTTAGATCAACGGCATTCCTGCCTCTTCGCACGCTCTTC